>PJTV01000001.1_pt1 | contig 1011120 bp, 933 predicted proteins | sample 1512081 | NCBI WGS metagenome assembly PJTV01 (sample SAMN08177683, study PRJNA422409) | Soil metagenome, whole genome shotgun sequencing project. | isolation source: Soil enriched on wood chips: alkali lignin treatment | place: USA: Madison | collected 2015-01-15 | reverse complement strand
GGCGGTTTCCTCCAGGTTGGCGGCCTGCTGCTCGGTGCGGCGGGACAGGTCGTTGTTGCCGGAGGCGATCTCGCTGGCGCCGGTGTTGATGGCGGTGGAGGCGTCCTGGATGCGGGAGACGATCGAGGTGAGCTGGTCGACGGTGGCGTTGGCGTCGTCGCGCATGCGGGCGAACACGCCGTGGAACTCGCCTTCCATGCGCACCGTCAGGTCGCCGGCGGCCAGGCCGGTCAGCAGGCGCGAGACCTCCGACAGGCTGATCGCGTTGGCGTCCAGCAGGCCGTTGAGCTGGACCGCCAGCTGCAGCAGGAAGCCGTGCTTGTCGCCGGTATCGATCCGGCCGGACAGGTCGCCGGCGGCGGCGGCCTCGACCACGCGCGCCACTTCCTGCTCGACGCGGATCTCGTTACTGCGGTCGCGCCATTCGCACACGGTGCCGGCGAAGCGGCCCTCGTCGTCGCGGATGACCGAGATGCTCTGGGCGATGCAGGCCTCCCCGTACTGGACCTCGCGCGCGGCGCGGCCATCGCGTTCCAGGCGGGCCAGGAAGTCCTGGGAGACCTTGCCGCCGGTCTCCAGCGCATCCAGCGGGATGCCTTCCAGCGGCGCGGACAGGTCCAGCTCCGGCAGCGCGGCGGCGATCTGGTCCGCATGGCCCTGGAGCATGCCGGCCAGTGCCGGGTTGGTATAGGCCACCCGGTAGTCGGTGTCGGCGATCAGCAGGCCGATCGAGGAGCTCTCCAGCGCGGTCCGGATGCGCAGGTTCTCCGCGGCGGCCTTCTGGTCGCGCTCGGTGCGCTCGCGCAGGTCGTGCTGCATGCGCTGCATCGAGCGCAGCAGGTCGCCGATCTCGTCCTGGCCGGTGGTGTCGATGCGGCTGTCCAGCTTGCCGCCGGCCACGTCGTTGGCCACGGACACCGCCTCGCGCACCGAGCCGGCCAGGCTGCGTGCGATCAGGAAGGCGATGACCAGGCCGCCGGCGATGCCGCCCAGCAGCATCACCACGATCAGCACCACCGAGGCGGTGTAGGCGCCGGAGGCGCTGGCGCTGGCCTGGCTGGCCTGGCGGTCGGCATCCTGGATCAGTGCGGTGACCGCGGCGGTGGCGGCGTTGTGCAGTTCCGAGGTCTCGCCCAGGAAGGTATCCAGCGCGTCGTCCGGCAACTCCAGGTCGATCATCTCGTTGACCGATTCGTAGGAGGTGCGTGCCTTGGCCCAGCTGGTGGTCACGTCCTCCAGCAGCTTGCGCTCCTGGGGCGTGACGGCCAGCTTCTCGTACGCCGCGACATTGGCGTCGATGGCCTCGGAGAGCTTGGCCGAGCGATCGCGGGCGTCGAGCTTGACCGCCTCGCTGGCGCGGACCAGCCCGCGGTAGGAGGCGGTGCGGTATTCGCCCAGCAATGCGCGCAGTTCGGCCGCCGTGGAGACGGTCGCCATGCTGTCTTCGGCCAGCGTGGTAGTGGCGCGGTTGAGCGAGGACAGCCCGTAGTAGGCGCCCACGCCCTGTGCCGTCATCAATACCAGCACCACGCCAAACGCCAGCATCAGTTTGGGCGTGAGCTTGAGGTTCTTCAGCCAATGCATGGAGAGTTACTCCCGGATCTGCGGCAACGACGGCCGGGGCGTGGCGCGCCCCGGCCGGGAACGGCTTACTTGAGGGTGGCCAGCTTGATGCTGGACGGCGAGGTCACGGCGATTTCGGCCCGGCTGGCGTCGCGCTGCACGGTGCCGACCACGCACACGTCGCGGCCTTCGAGTTCTTCCGGCGTGGGCTTGAACTTGCCGCGCTGGTCGCCGGGGATGCGTGCGGAGAAGGTGTGGCGCGGGAAGGCCCCGCCCATGTACAGGAAGGTCGGCTCGCCTTCGGTGTTCTGGGCATAGCGGGTCTTCTCGACCTTGCCGCAGACCATCACGTCCTTGCCGATGAAGCGCACGGCCTGCTCCGCAGGCACGGCGTCCTGCGCCAGGGCGATGGCGGGCGTGGCCGCCAGCAGCACGGCGAGGAGGGTGAGGGGCTTGAACGAGCGGATCATTGGGGGTTACTCCGATGGCGGGAAAAAGACGGCTGCCGAGGGCTGTATCGGCACGCCGGGACGACGACTTTAGGCAGCCGGCTCCAGCACCTGTTCCTCTCCGAGGTCGGCGCTGTCCAGCAGGGTCTCGATGTCGAGCAGGATCAGCATCCGCTCGTCCAGGGTGCCGATGCCGCTGATGAAGCGGGTATCGACCGCGGCCCCAAATTCGGGGGTGGGCCGGATCTGCTCGGCGGCCAGCGGCACCACGTCGGACACGCCGTCGACGACGATGCCGACGACCCGGTCCTCGACGTTGAGCACGATCATCACCGTGAAGCTGTCGTAGCGCGCCTCCTTCAGGCGCAGCTTCAGCCGCAGGTCGATCACCGGGACGATGGTGCCGCGCAGGTTGATCACGCCCTTGATGTAGGCCGGGGCGTCCGGCACCCGGGTCACCGCGTCGTAGCCGCGGATCTCCTGGACCTTGAGGATGTCGACGCCGTAGTGCTCCTCGCCCAGGGTGAAGGTGAGGAATTCGCCGGTGGAGGGGGCCGGGGTGCTGCTCATGCGGTGTGGCTCCTGCAGGACGGGGCCGCGCGGTGCGCGGTGCGGTTCGCGGGAGAGATCGGCCGTTCCGGCCGCAACTTTAGGCCCGGTTACACCGCGCGCCGTTCGCGGGCGTTGCGCTGGCGCTCGACCTGGAAGATGTACTGCAGGATCCGCTGCTCGGCGTTGCGCGGCAGGCCGACGAAGCGGCAGCCCACGCGCACCGGGAACCCGGCCAGCAGCTGGCCACGCGAGACGTGGGCCACCTGCAGGCGCACCGGCATTGGCGGGCCGCCGTCCGGCAGGGTGACGGTGCATCCGTCGATCTGCGCACCCGGCGCGAAGCGGCGCTGGTCCTCCTCGCGCACCGCCACGGCCATGCCGCCACCGCTGAGGTCCAGCGCCCGTACCGACAGCTCCGGGCGCCCCTCCGCCGGGGGCGGCACCTGCAAGGTAACCGGCGGGCCGGGGATCAGTTCCAGCCGGTACAGCTCGCGCCGCTGCAGCTGCATCACCGCATCCGGCGCGGGCGCACGGAACGCCACCGGGCCTTCGCTGTCGATCCTCTGCAGCCCCTGGAGCCGGAACTGGATGCGGACGCGGTCCAGCTGCGAGACGCACACCAGGTAGTCGGCGCCGGCCATGCGCTGGTTGATCGCCTCCTGCCGGTTGCCGTCAATCAGTACCTGGCCGTCGGCGAGCTCCAGCAGGGCCGTGGGGCAGGGCAGCCCGCCGGGCATGAGGTGGGCGCTGATCAGCGCCCGGTTGTCGATCAGGGCCTGCAGCACGCGCACGACCTCCCGCGGGTCGCGCAGCAGGTAGCGCTCCGCGTCGGCCAGGTCCACCGGTGGCGTGGGTTGTGGGTTGCCTGCCGTCATCCTGGGGGCGGTCGAAGGGACATCGGTACCTGCCTTATCGGCAGGCCGCGGGCGGACTTGACCCCGTCATGGGCCGCCGGAGCGGCGGCCGTGCGCCTCAGGCGGCCTGCGGCAGCTGGCGCTGGCGGGCCAGTCCGGCCACGTCCACGATCAGCGCCACCCGGCCGTCGCCGAGGATGGTCGCGCCGGAGATGCCGGGCACGCGGCGGTAGTTGCGCTCCAGGTTCTTGACCACCACCTGCTGCTGGCCGACCAGCTCCTCGACCTGCAGCGCGAGCTTCTGGCCATCACCCTCGACCACGACCACCAGCGATTCGGCGCTGCCGCCGCCATAGCCGAAGGTGCCCGACAGCGACAGCATCGGCAGGTACTCGCCGCGCACGCGCAGCACCCGGCCATCGCCGGCCACCGTGCGGACGTCGCCCGGCTGGGGCTGCAGCGCCTCCAGCACGTGGCTCAGCGGCAGGATCAGGATCTCCCCGCCGCTGGACACCACCATGCCGTCGAGGATGGCCAGGGTGAGCGGCAGGCGGATGACCACCCGCGTCCCGCGCCCGGGGGCGCTTTCCAGCTGCACCTCGCCGCCGAGGGCCTGGATGTTCCGGCGCACCACGTCCATGCCCACGCCGCGGCCGGACAGGTCGGTGACCTGGTCGGCGGTGGAGAAGCCGGGCTGGAAGATCAGGTCCCAGACCTGCGCGTCGGTCGGGTTGTCGGGCACCTGCAGGCCACGCTCGACGGCCTTGGCCAGGATCCGCGCACGGTCCAGCCCGCGGCCGTCGTCGCCGACCTCGATCACGATGTGCCCGCCCTGGTGGGAAGCGGCCAGGGTGATCGTGCCGGTCTCGTCCTTGCCCGCGGCCTTGCGCACCTCGGGCATCTCCAGGCCGTGGTCGATCGAGTTGCGCACCAGGTGCACCAGCGGGTCGGCGATCTTCTCGATCAGGCCCTTGTCCAGCTCGGTGCCTTCACCGACGGTGCGCAGGCGCACCTGCTTGCCCAGGCGCGCGGACAGGTCGCGTACCAGCCGCGGGAAGCGGCGGAACACCGCGTCCACCGGCAGCATGCGCACGCCGATCACCGCTTCCTGCAGGTCGCGGGTGTTGCGCTCCAGCAGCTCGAGGCCGGCGAACAGGCGCTCGGCCTGGCCCGGGTCCATGCCGCCGCTGACCTGCTTGAGCATGGCCTGGGTGATGACCAGCTCGCCGACCAGGTTGATCAGTGCATCGACCTTGTCGACGCTGACCCGGATCGAGCTCTCCGCTTCGGCGGCGGCCCCGGGGGCCGCGACAGCACCGGCGCCGGTGCCGCCGGTGCCGGCCTCTTCGCTCGTCGCGGCCGCGGCCGCCGGCGGGGCGGCCGGAACCTGCGGACGGATGTCCAGCTCGCAGTCGTCCACCACCCAGGCGAACACGTCGTCGATGGCGCTGCGCGGGACCTTGCCGCGCAGGCCCAGGTCCCAGGCGATGCAGGCTTCCAGCGGGTCGAGGTGGTCGAACTGCGGCAGTTTGTCCAGCCGCGCGTTGACTTCCAGGGGGCCCAGGTGCTCCAGCTCGCGGATGATGCGCAGCGGATCGTTGCCGCTCATGAACAGCGACGGCGCCGGGGCGAAGGCGATGTCCCAGCCTTCCGGCTCCGGTTCGGCCACGGCGGCGACGGCTTGCGCACCGGGCTGGCCCAGCTCGCGCTGCAGGCGCTGGTGCACCGCGTCCACCGCGGCCGGATCGGAAGGCCGGCCCTGGTCGGCTTCGGCCAGCAGCGCGCGCAGCACGTCCACCGAGCCGAGCATGGCGTCCACCGCGCTGGCGGCCAGGCCGCGCTTGCCGGCACGGATCTCGTCCAGCAGCGTTTCCAGCACGTGGGTCAGCCCGGCCATCTTCTCGAAGCCGAACGTGGCCGCGCCGCCCTTGATCGAGTGCGCGGCGCGGAACACCGAGTTGATGACCTCCGGGTCGGCGCTGCCGCCCTCCAGCGCCAGCAGCCCGGCCTCCATCGCGTCGAGGCCTTCGCGGCTCTCCTCGAAGTAGGTGGCGTGGAAGCGTTGCAGGTCCATGCTCATGGGCGCGCTCGTGATCGGGAAAGGGGCGGGGTTCCGGGGGTCAGCCCAGGACCTTCTGCACGGTGGCGACCAGCTGCTCGGGGTTGAACGGCTTGACCAGCCAGCCGGTGGCGCCGGCGGCCTTGCCTTCGGCCTTCTTGTCGGCGGCCGATTCGGTGGTGAGCATCAGCATCGGGGTGAAGCGGTAGTCCGGCAGCCCGCGCAGCGCGCGGATCAGCGAGATGCCGTCCATGTTCGGCATGTTGACGTCGGTCACCACCGCGTTGAAGCGCCCGGTCTGGGCGCGGCCCAGCGCCACCTGGCCGTCCTCGGCCTCCTCCACGGCGAACCCGGCCGAGGTCAGGGCGAAGGAGACCATCTGGCGCATCGAGGCCGAATCGTCCACTACCAGAATGCGTGCGCTCATGCGGCGTTCTCCACTTCTTTCTTATTCGAGTCTTGTTGGTCGGTAAGCCCGAGCTGGGCCGAGAGCCCCAGCAGGCGCGCGGCGTCGCGCAGGGCGTCGCTGCATCCGGACAGTTCGGTCCGGCGGCCCAGGTCATGGCGGCTGCGGAAGAACGCGCACAGTACCTGCATCGCGGCGGTGTGCACGCGGCGCACGGCGCTGCCGTCCAGCGACAGGTCGCCGGATTGCAGGTGCGCCGTGAGGCGTTCCTTGAGCTCGGCGCTGGCCTCGATGCCGAGGTCCTCGCCCAGGGACACGGTGTTCATCGCGTCTCCATGCAGTGGGGTCGGTCTGGATAGCGGCCGCGGTGGCCGCGGCTTTAGCGCGCGCCGCCGGTGGTGGCCGGTGCCAGCAGGCATGAGGAGTCCAGCAGCACCATCGGTTCGCCACCCTGGCGGGCGATGCCCCGGAACAGCTGGCTCATCGCGCGCCCGATCTGGGCATTGCCCGGCGGCTCGACCTGGCTGGCGGCCAGCGTCACCACGTCCTCGACCGCGCTGACGCGCAGGCCCAGTACCTCGCCCTTCTCCTCGATCACCACGAAGCGGGTGGCGGCGGTGGCGGGCTGCGGGGCCTGGCCCAGGTGCATGCCCAGGTCCAGCACGGGCACGACCTGGCCACGCAGGTTCATCACCCCGAGCATGGCGACCGGGGTGCCGCGCAGCGGCAGCAGGGGCACGGGCAGCACCACCTCCTGGACCTTGAGCAGCTCCAGGCCGTAGGGCTGGGTGGCGCAGCGCAGCCGCAACCAGCGCGAGCTGCGGTCGGCGGCACGCCGCGCCGGTGGATCGTCGGCATGCGCGGCCAGGGCCGGGGCCGGGGAAGGCATGACCGGCGCCGGGCGCATCGACGGCAACGCCGGGTTGCGCAGGCGCGGCGCGGCGGGGACCGGGACAGGCGCGGCGGACGGTGCCGGCGGCGGTGTCGCCGCAATGGCATCCGCGTCGCCCTCCGGCGCTGGCGCCGGAGGGGCGGCGGTCACGGCACTGCCTGCGCTATCGGCGGCGGCAGGCGAGGCGGTGCCTGCGGCCTGGCCCGGGTCGCCGCCGTCAGGCGCCACGTGGGTCACACCCGCCGGTTCGCACTGCGCAGCGTGCGCCGCCGCCGGGCTGCCGGAGGCATCCATGCGGGCGCCCTGGGCCTGCCCGGAGGCCGGCACCGGGCCTGCGGGCACGCCCGCCGGTGCCGGGTTGGCCGGGGCAGTGGCGGCCGCGGGCTCCCCTGCCAGCAGGCCGTCCAGGTAGTCGTCCAGCAGCGCGGCCACGCTCATGCCGCCTGTTCCAGGGCCTGGCCGTCGCTGGCGAGGATCCACTCCAGCGCGCGGCGATAGCTGGACAGGGCGCGCCCGGGATAGGCCGCGCCCTCGGTGGCTGGCTGAACCAGCAGTTCGGGATTGCTCAGGCGGGTGTCCACGGGGATGGCGTCTTCCCAGACGCGGTCGCCGTGGTCTTCCTGCATCCGCCGCAGGGCCTCCTGCCCGGCGCGGGTGCGACGGTCGTACAGGGTGGGAAGCACCGACACCGGCAGCGGGCGTCGACGCGAGCGTTCGACCATCTCGGCGGTGCGGCGCATGCCGGCCAGGCCGTGCAGGGCCAGCGGTTCGGCCTGGGTCGGGATGACCACGTGGTCGGCGGCGGCCAGCGCGTTGATCATCAGCAGGCCCAGGGTGGGCGGGCAGTCCAGCAGCACGTAGTCGTGCAGGCCGCTGTGGCGCGACAGCGCCTGCGACAGGGCCAGGCCCAGGCCGGGCTGGTTGGCGCTGCGCCGCTCCAGGGTGGCCAGCGCGGTCTGCGCGCAGACGTAGGACAGGCGCTCCATCGCGCTTTCGCGGGCCAGCTCGGCCAGCGCGCGCGGCGGAGTGGCGAACAGGTCCATCACTCCCTCCGGCGCCGGATCGGCCGGGACACCGAAAGCGCGGGTCAGCGACGAGTGCGGGTCCAGGTCGACCAGCAGCACGCGGCTGCCACGCGCGGCCAGGCCACGGCCCAGGGCCAGGGTGGTGGTGGTCTTGCCCACGCCGCCTTTCTGGTTGGCGATCGCCCACACGCGCATCAGTCGGATCCTCCAGTGGTTCGTCCGGCCACGGGCGCGCGCGGGGGCACGGCCGTGGAGGAAGCGGAGCCCGCTTCACCCGGGATGTTCGCGGCGACGGCAGCGCCGGCCGCCATGTCTGCTATCGGCGGCGATGGCGCGGTCTTGACCGCCAGCTCCGGCGCCGCTCCGCCGCCCGGCACGGCCGGATCCGGCGTGGCCAGCACGATCAGCACCACCCGGCGGTTGCGGTTGCGGCCCTCCTCGGTGAGGTTCTCCGCGCGCGGGCGGTGCTCGCCGTACCCGACCATCGCCAGCCGCGCCGGGTCCACGCCGTTGCCGGCGAACAGGTGCACCACGCTGGCCGCGCGCGCGGCCGACAGTTCCCAGTTGGAGGGGAACTGCACGGTGTTGATCGGGCGGTCGTCGGTGTAGCCCTCCACGCGCACCGGATTGGGCGCCTCGCGCAGCACCCCGGCCAGGCGCGACAGCACTTCGCGCGCCGAGGCGTCCAGCGCAGCCGAGCCGGTGTCGAACAGGATGTCGCTGTTGATCTCCACCTCCAGCCACAGCTCGGCGCGGCGCACGGTGATCAGGCGCGCGTCCACCAGCGGCGCCAGCGTCTTCTCCAGCTGCGTGGCGATGTTGCCGAGCTGGCGCTGGGCGCGCTGCACGGTGGCGCGGTCGGAGACGTCCATCGGCACGCCGGTGCGCATGTGCGAGGCCAGCGCCGGCAGCAGGGTGGGGTTGGGGGCGGGCGAGGGCGCGGACGGGCCGTGGCGCGCGCCGGACTGGATCGGCGAGGGCCGGTCGTGGTCGGAGCCCTGCAGCTGGTGGTTGCCGACCTGGACCGGGTTGATCGTGCGCGGGGCGCCGCCGAAGGCCGCCGTCAGCGCGTCGGACAGCACCCGGTACTTGCCCTCGTTGACGGTGGAGATCGCGTACATCACCACGAAGAAGGCCAGCAGCAGCGTCATCAGGTCGGCATAGGGGATCGCCCAGGCCTCGTGGTTGCCGTGTTCCTCGTGCTTCTTCCTGCGTGCCATGGACCGGTCCGTGTCAGTGCAGGAAGCCGGCGAGCCTGGACTCGATGTTGCGCGGGTTCTCGCCCTGCGCGATCGCGATCAGGCCCTCGATGATCATCTCCCGCTCGCCGGTGCGGCGGCCGATGACCGCCTTGAGCTTGGCGGCGATCGGCAGGAAGAACAGGTTGGCCGAGGCGATGCCGTAGATGGTGGCGGTGAACGCGGCGGCGATGCCGTGGCCCAGCTTGCTCGGGTCGGCCAGGTTCTTCATCACCGCGATCAGGCCGAACACCGCGCCGACGATGCCCAGCGTGGGCGCGTACACGCCCATGCTCTCGAACACCTTGGCCGCGGCCAGTTCCTGGTGCTCCTGGCTGTCCAGGTCGATTTCCAGCATGTGCCGGATCTGCTCCGGTTCCACGCCGTCGACCAGCATCTGCAGGCCCTTCTTGAGGAAGGGGTCGTTCTGCTCGCCGACCTGCTGCTCCAGGCCGAGCAGGCCCTGGCGGCGGGCGACGTTGCTCCATTCCAGGATCTGCGCCATCAGCGCGGCGCGGTCGGCCGCCGGCGGGCGCACGATCCAGCCGACGATGGCCATCGCCCGGCGCAGTACCGGTGGCGGGGTGTGCACGAAGATCGCCGCCATGGTGCCCAGGATCACGATCACGAACGCCGCGGCGGACCACAGGGAACCGACGCCGGCACCCTTCAGGATGCTGCCGCCCACCAGGGCGATGACCGCCAGGAGCAGGCCGATGAGGCTGAGGATGTCCATGCGCAGGTTATCGGCTCGCGTGAAGGCTGACTTGAGGGCGACCGCCGCCAGGGCGGCCGCGCGATGCGTGCGGTGTGACCGGGTTGGCGGCGCGCGGCTGCCGCGCGATGCCTCAGGTGTCGGAGGCGCGCAGGCCGTCCACGTCCAGGATCAGCGCCAGGCGGCCGTCGCCGATCAGGGTGGCGCCGGCATAGCCCGGCAGCCCGCGCAGCGCACGCGGCAGCGGCTTGATCACCACCTCCTCGCGGCCACGCACCTGGTCCACGATCAGGCCGAAGCGCGCATCGCCCATCTGCAGCACCACCACCGTCAGCGGCCCGTTGCCGGGTGCCGGCTCCAGGCCGAGCCAGCGGCGCAGGTCCAGCAGCGCCAGGGTGTGGCTCTGGCGGTCCATCACCGGGCGACCGTCGAACCAGCCCAGCGCGGCCGGCTGTGCGTGCAGCACCTCCAGCACCCGCGCCAGCGGCAGCGCATAGACCGCCTCGCCGGCCTGGACCAGCAGGGTCGGCAGGATGGCGAGCGTCAGCGGCACGCGGATCAGGAACCGCGTGCCGCGGCCGAGCTCGGACTGGATCTGGATCTGCCCGCCCAGCTCGCGGATGCGCGACTGGACCACGTCCATGCCCACGCCGCGGCCGGAAATGTCGGTGACCTCGGCCTTGGTCGAGAACCCCGGCAGGAACACCAGGTGCAGGCATTCCTCCGGCCCCAGTCGCGCCGCCGCCTCCGGGTCGATCAGCCCCTTTTCGCGGGCCTTGGCGCGCAGCCGCTCCGGGTCGATGCCGGCGCCGTCGTCCTGCACCTCGATGGAGACGTAATCGCCTTCCTGCTGCGCGGACAGCCGCAGGCGGCCCACGCGCGGCTTGCCGGCCGCCTCGCGTACCTCCGGCGGCTCCACGCCATGGTCGATGCCGTTGCGCACCAGGTGCACCAGCGGATCGGCCAGGGCCTCGACCAGGTTGCGGTCCAGCTCGGTTTCGGCGCCGACCATCTCCAGCTCCACCTCGCGCGACAGCGAGCGGGCCACGTCGCGGGCGACCTTGGGGAAGCGCGAGAACACCTTGCCCACCGGCTGCATGCGGGTACGCATCACCGCCGACTGCAGGCGCGCGGTGGCCACGTCCAGGCTGGCCACGGCGCGGTCCAGTTCCTCGTCGCGCAACCGCGCGCGCAGGGTCTTGAGCCGGTTGCGGGCCAGCACCAGCTCGCCGATCAGGTTGACGATCGCGTCCAGGCGCCGGGTGTCCACGCGCACGGTGTGCTCGGCTTCGCCGCCACCCGAACGCGGCGGCGGGGCGGCGGGCCTCGGCGGTGCGGACGCGGGGCGCGCCGGGGCCGGCGAGGGGGCGGCCACGGCCGCGGCCACGGCGGGCGCGCCCGCGCCGGGCGCGGCGTCGCCGTGCAGCTGGTCCAGCAGGGCCTCGAACTCGTCGTCGTCGATCATGCCCGCCGCGGCGGGCGCGGCCGGGGCGGGCGCGGCGACGGCGCCGGGCATCGCGCCGCCATGCAACTGGTCCAGCAGCGCCTCGAACTCGTCGTCGCTGATCATGCCGTCGGCGCTGGCGGACGCGGGCGCCAGCGGCAACGGTGCCGGGGCCGGGGCCGCCGCGGGCGCGGCTGCCTCCAGCGCGAACTGGGCGACCAGTTCGGCCGGCGCGTGCGGCGGCTCGGAGCCGTCGGCCAGCGCGTCGAGCATCGCCTGCAGCCAGTCCAGCGAACGCTGGGCGGCGTCGAAATGCAGCGGATCCAGCTCGGCCTGGCCGGCGCGCACCGCACCGAGGGTTTCCTCGGCCGCATGGCACAGCTCCACCATCGGCTGCACGCCGAGGAAGCCGGCGCCGCCCTTGAGGGTGTGGAAGCCGCGGAACACCGCGTTGAGCTGGCCGGCATCGCTGGGGGCACGCTCCAGGTCGACCAGCTGCTCGCCGAGCCGGTCCAGGATCTCCTGCGCCTCGATGATGAAGTCCGCGGCGATTTCCGGCGTGACCCCGCTCATGGCTACAGCCCCAGGTCCGACAGCAGCGCGTCGGCGTCGTTCTGCGACACCGCGTGGCGGTCGATCCCGGCCACGGCCGGTCCGGCCAGGGACGCGGCCGGCGGCTCGGCGCGCGGCGGCAGCCCGAGCTCGCCGAAGCCTTCGTGCACGCGGCGCACGATCCCGGCGACGCGGCGGATGATCTGGCCGGTGATGTCCTGGTAGCTCTGGGTCAGGCCGATCTCGGTGAGGTTGCGGCGCAGGTGGTCCAGCGCCTGCTCCTGGCCCGGCGCCACGCCCGCTTCGCGCAGGCCTTCCACCAGGGTGCGGCATTCGTCGGCCAGGTCGAGGGTGCGGTGGGTCGCCTGCTCGGTCATGGCGACCACGTGGTCCAGGCGCGCGCAGGCGTCGTCCAGTTCCACCTCGCGGCCATCGCTGCCGGGGACCTGCGGCAGCTCGCCCAGCGCCTGGCTCAGTTCACGCGCCAGCCGGCCCAGGCCCTGGACCAGCGGACGGGTGCGGGCGGCGGCCAGCGCCTCGATCTCGGCGCGCAGCGCGCTCTCGTCGCCGCGCTCCAGCGCGTCCAGTGCGTCGTGCAGGCGCTGGACCAGGGCGGCCCGTTCCGGGGAGTGGGCGGCGCTCATGCGCTGGTCGCCAGCCGCTCGAAGATCTTGCCCAGCTTCTCCTCGAGGGTCTGGGCGGTGAACGGCTTGATGATGTAGCCGTTCACGCCATTCTGGGCCGCCTCGATGATCTGCTCGCGCTTGGCCTCGGCGGTGACCATCAGCACCGGCAGGGTCTTGAGCTTGGGATCGGCGCGGATGGCGCGCAGCAGTTCGATGCCGGTCATGCCGGGCATGTTCCAGTCGGTGACGACGAAGTCGAACGGCTGCGTGCGCAGGGCCGCCAGCGCGGTATGGCCGTCATCGGCCTCCGCGGTATTGCTGTAGCCCAGATCGTTGAGCAGGTTCTTGACGATGCGCCGCATCGTCGAGAAGTCGTCCACGATCAGGATCCGCATGTTCTTGTTCACTTCGTGCTCCGTTTGCGTTGCCTTGGGCGGCGCGTCAGTCCGTTTCCAGACCGGCGTCGCGTGATTCGTACTGGGACAGGCGGCCGCGCAGCCGCAGCACCGCCTGGCCGTGGATCTGGCACACCCGCGACTCGCTGACCCCGAGCACGGCGCCTATCTCCTTGAGATTGAGCTCCTGCTCGTAATAGAGCGACAGCACCAGCTGCTCGCGCTCCGGCAGCTGGCCGATCGCGGCCGCCAGCTCGCGCCCGAAGTCGCCGCGCTCCAGCACCTGCTGCGGGGTGGGGCTGTTGCTGTTGACCTGCACGTCGCCGTGGTCCTCCACGTGCGAGTCCAGGCTCAGCACCTGGCCGCGCGAGGCGTCCTCCAGCAGCCGCAGGTAGTCCGGCAGCGGCATGTCCAGCCGGGCCGCCACTTCCTGGGGCGCGGCGGCGCGGCCGGTGGCCTGCTCGATCTCGCGCACCGCCGCGGCGGCGTCGCGCGCGCGGCGGTGCACCGACCGCGGCACCCAGTCGCCGCGGCGGATCTCGTCGATCATCGATCCGCGGATGCGGATCGATGCGTAGGTCTCGAACGAGGCGCCCTGGTCCGGGTCGTAGCTGCGGCCGGCCTCGATCAGGCCGATCATCCCGGCCTGGATCAGGTCGTCGACCTCGACGCTGGCCGGCAGCCGCGCGGCCAGGTGGTGGGCGATGCGCCGCACCAGGTCGGCGTGGTGGGTCACCGTCTCCTCGCTGCTGCCGCGCTGCACGGCGCGGTATTCGGCCACCGCGTTCATGCGGCCGCGCCCTGGCGGATCCCGTTGCGGATCAGCCGGTCGACGAAGAACTCGATGTTGCCGCGCGGTGCGCTCGGGGCTTCCCAGCGCGCGGTGCGGCGGGCGATCTCGGCGATGGCGCGGGCCGAGGGGCTGGCGGGGTAGGCGGTGGCGACGGCCTGCTGGCGCTGCACCGCCATGCGCAGCCAGTCGCACTGCGGCACCGCACCGAGGAAGTTGAGCGAGACATCGCCGAGGAAGCGCTCGCACACCCGCGACAGCTTGTCGTACAGCGCCCGGCCCTCTGCCGGGCTGCGCACCATGTTGGCGACCACCTGGACCCGGTCCACGCCGCGCTCGCGCGACAGCACCTTGATCAGCGCGTAGGCGTCGGTGATCGAGGCCGGCTCGTCGCAGACCACCACCACCGCGTCCTGCGCGGCCTGGCAGAAGGTCAGCACGCTGTCGGTGATGCCGGCGGCGGTGTCCACCACCAGGATGTCCAGGTCGCGCTGGAGGTCGTTGAACACGTTGACCAGGCCCACGTGCTGGGCCGGCTGCAGCTCGGCCATGTGCCGGCGGCCCGAGGCGGCCGGCACCACCAGCATGCCGTTGGGACCCTCGAGGATCACGTCCTCCAGCTCGCAGCGGCCGGCGACCAGGTCCGCGAGGGTGTGCTGCGGCGACAGGCCCAGCAGCACGTCGACGTTGGCCAGGCCCAGGTCCGCGTCCAGCAGCAGGGTGCGCTTGCCCAGCGCCGCCAGCGAGGCGGCCAGGTTGACCGACAGGTTGGTCTTGCCCACGCCACCCTTGCCGCCGGTGACGGCGATGCTGCGGACAGGAGCGGGCGGGGCGGGATTCATCGGCAGGTTGGCAGCGGCGGGAAAGGGGGGGCGGGGCTCATGCGACGGCATGGTCGTGCTCCGGGATGTTCGGCTTATCGGCAGCGCGGCGCAGATCTTCAAGGCGCAGCACCAGGCTCGGCGCATTGGCCCGGTGCAGGTCGTCCGGCACGCGCTGGCCATCGGTGATCCAGGTCAGCGGCAGCTGGTGGTCCACCACCACCGACAGGGCGCTGCCCAGGCGGCCGGTCTCGTCCACCTTGGTCAACACCACGCCCTGGGGGCGGGCCGGGGTGAAGCGGCGCACCACCTCGTCCAGGTCGGCGTAGTGGGAATTGGCCGGCAGCACCAGCAGGGTGCTGACATTGCGCGCGGCCCGCAGCCAGTTGAGCTGGCCGGCCAGGGCGCGGTCGCGCTGGCCCAGGCCGGCGGTGTCCACCAGCACCAGGCGGTAGTCCTGCAGGCGCTGCAGCAGCCCGATCAGGGCCGCGTCGCTGTCGGCCTCGTGCACCGCGATGCCCATCTGGCGGCCGTAGCCGTGCAGCTGCTCGCGGCCGCCGATACGAGCGGTGTCGGTCGTGACCAGGGCGATGTCGCGCGGGCCGTGCTGGGCGACGAAGCGCGCGGCCAGCTTGGCGATGGTGGTGGTCTTGCCGGCGCCGGTCGGGCCGACCAGGGCGATCACGCCGCCGGCCTCCAGCGGGTCCACCGGGCAGACCGGCAGGCGCCGCGAGATCAGCCCCAGCATCAGGCCGCGGCCGCGGTGCTCGGGGGTGTCGGCCGGCAGTTCCAGCACGATGTCGCGGGTGATGCCGGCATCGAAGCCGTAATCCTCCATCAGCTCCATCGCCTGCAGCCGCACCGGCGAACCGCGCAGGCGCTCGTCGGTCAGGCGGTGCATCTCGCGCTCGATCATCGTGCGCATCTGCGCCAGTTCCTCGCGCATGGCCAGCAGCTGGGCGTCATTGGCCGGCGCCGGCGCGGGGGGCACCGCGACCAGGGCCGGGGGCGGCGGCGCGTGCGCCGGGGGCGGCACGGGAGCCGGCGCCGGCTCCGGCGTGGCCTCCCGCGCCGGCGCGGCCATGACCACTTCCGGCGGCAGCACCGCCACCGCGCGTGCGGTGGGAGTGGCCAGCGCGGCAGCCATGGCCGAGGCGAAATCGGCCGCCGGCGCGGGATCGGCCACGGCGCCCGCGCCCGGCGCCTCGGTCGCGCCGGCCGGCTCGTTGCCGCGCTGGGCGTCCATCAGGGCGCGCTGGACCGCATTCTCGTCGTAGTTGCTCGCCGCGACGATCTCCACCCCTTCCTCGGTGCGGCGGTTGGACAGGATGACCGCATCCGGCCCGTGTTCGGCACGTACCATCCGCAGGGCGGTGCGCATGTCGGTGGCGACGAAACGCTTGATCTTCATGGGCTGCGACCGTGTCCGGTGATTGCTGGCTGGTGACTGGAAAAGGCGGCGTGGCGATGCGCTGGCACCGTTTCCGCTTCCCACCCGGTTGTTCTGTTCATGTCCCGCTCCTTGCCGTCGCCGCGACCCGCTGCTGGCGGATCACGCCTCACCCTCATCCCGGTCCGGCAGGTGCCTGCCCGGGGTACCTCCTCAGCTGATCGTGCCCACCAGCTTCAGCCGCTTGTCCTCCGGCACCTCGGTGTAGGCGAGGACCGACAGGGACGGCACGCTGTGCCTGACCAGGCGCGCCAGCGAGGCGCGCACGGTGGCCGGGACCAGCACCACCGCCGGCTCGCCCTTGGCCTCCTGCCGCCCGGCGCAATCGGCCAGGCTCTGCTGCAGGCGTTCTGCGAGCCCGGGTTCCAGCGCCGCGGCGCCGTTGCCCTGCGTGGAGTCCTGCAAGACCCGTTCCAGAGGTGCGGCCAGGGTGAATACCGGCAGCTCCGGCGAGGTCCCCGCGATCTCCTGGACGATGAACCGGCCCAGGCTGTTGCGCACCGCGGCGGTCAGCACGGCCGGGTCCTGGCTGTAGGCGCCATGCTCGAGCAGGGCCTCGGCGATCTTGCGCAACTGGCGCACGGGGATCCGCTCGACCAGCAGGTTCTGCAGCACGCGCGAGACCACCGACAGGGGCAGGGTCTTGGGCACCAGGTCCTCCGCCAGCTTCGGCGCGCTGCGGGCGAGGGTGGCCAGCAGCTGCTGCACCTCCTCGTGGCCGAGCAGTTCCGGGGCGTGCTCGCGGACCAGGTGCGACAGGTGGGTGGCCACCACCGTGGCCGGGTCGACCACGGTGTAGCCCATGGCTTCGGCCTGGGCCCGCTGGTGCGGCTGGATCCAGACCGCGTCCAGGCCGAAGGCCGGGTCCTTGCCCTGGATCCCGTCGATCTGGCCCAGCGCGCCGCCGGGGTCCAGCGCCAGCTCGCGGTCCGGGTGGACCTCGGCGCTGGCCACCGGCACGCCATGCACCAGCAGGCGGTAGTGGGTGGCCTGCAGTTCCAGGTTGTCGCGGATGTGCACCGGCGGGATCAGGAAGCCGATGTCGTGGGTGAGCTTGCGCCGCACGCCCTTGATCCGGGCCATCAGCTCGCCGCCCTGGGCCTTGTCCACCAGCGGGATCAGCCGGTAGCCGACCTCCAGGCCCAGCGGGTCCACCGGGCGCAGCTCGTCCCAGTCCAGTTCGGCGTTGGACTGCCCGGCGACGGCGGCCGGACCGAGCGCCTCGGCACGCGCGGCCTCGGCCGTGGCCTGTTCCTGGCGCCGCCACAGTTTCCAGGCGGCGTAGGCCATGATCCCGCCGAGCGTCAGAAAAGCGACGTTGGGCATGCCCGGCACCACGCCCACCGCCAGCAGGATGCCCGCGGCGATCGCCAGCGCCTTGTGCTGGCCGAAGGCCTGGCTGACCATCGCCTTGCCCATGTCCTGGGCGCGCGAGGCGCGGGTCACCAGCATGGCTACCGCCGAGGACACCAGCAGCGCCGGCAGCTGCGCCACCAGGCCGTCGCCGATGGACAGCAGGGTGTAGGTCGAGGCCGCATCGGTAGCAGCCATGCCGTGCTGGAGCATGCCCACGGCGAAGCCGCCGATGAGGTTGATGAACAGGATCAGGATGCCGGCGATGGCATCGCCGCGGATGAACTTGCTGGCGCCGTCCATCGCGCCGTAGAAGTCGGCCTCCTCGCGGACCTCCTCGCGGCGCAGCTTGGCCTCCTCGCTGGTCAGCAGGCCGGCGTTGAGGTCGGCGTCGATGGCCATCTGCTTGCCGGGCATGGCATCGAGGGTGAAGCGCGCGGTGACCTCGGAGATGCGCCCGGCGCCCTTGGTGATCACCACGAAGTTGATGATGGTCAGGATCGCGAACACCACGATGCCCACCGCGTAGTTGCCGCCGACCACGAACTCGCCGAAGGCGGCGATCACCTGGCCGGCGGCGTCGTGGCCCCCCTGGCCGTTGAGCAGGATCACCCGGGTCGATGCCACGTTCAGCGCCAGGCGCAGCATCGTGGTGGTGAGCAGGATGATCGGGAAGATGGTGAAGTCCAGCGGGCGCTGCACGTAGACCACCGCCAGCAGCACCACCAGCGAGATGGCGATGTTGAAGCTGAACAGCGCATCGAGCACCAGCGGCGGCAGCGGCACCACCACCATCGCCAGCAGCGCCAGCACCAGCAGCGGCGCGCCGGCGCCATTGCGGGCCATGTCCAGCAACCGCCGCCCCAGCGGCTGGGGAGCGACCGTGCTCACGGGTGCTTACCCGGCGGGAACTCGTCCACCGCCACCTGCCCCAGCTGCGGCGGCCGCCCGTTGCCGGGGCGCCAGGTGCGCAGCTGGTACACGTAGGACAGGACCTGGGCCACGGCGGCGTACAGTCTCACGGGGATTTCCATGCCGATTTCCCCCTCCCGATACAAGGCCCGTGCCAGAGGCGGCGCCTCGACCAGGGTGATGCGGTGCTCGCCGGCCACCGCGCGGATGCGCAGGGCCAGCTCGTCCACGCCCTTGGCCACCACCCGCGGCGCGCCCATGGTGCCGCCGTCGTACTTGAGCGCCACCGCGTAGTGGGTCGGGTTGACCACCACCACGTCGGCGGTGGGCACCGCTTCCATCATCCGACGCTGCGACATCTGCATCTGCATCTGCCGGATCCGGCCCTTGATCTGCGGATTGCCGTCGGTGTCCTTCATCTCGTCGCGCACTTCCTGGCGCGTCATCTTCAGCTTCCGGGTCCAGTTCCACTTCTGGTACGGGGCATCGATGGCCGCCAGCAGCAGCAGCGCCAGGGCCGCCGCGCCCAGCAGGCGCCCGGCGAAATGCAGGCCGGTGCGCGCCGCCTCCTCCAGCGACTGGCCGGGCATGCCGCGCAGCACGTCGAAGCCGTTGGCCAGGACCATGCCGCAGGCGGTGCCCAGCAGCGCCACGCGCAGCAGCGACTTGGCCAGCTCGGCCAGGCCGTCGGCGCTGTAGACCCGCTTCAGGCCCGCCATGGGATCAAGCCGGTCGAGCTTGGGCGTGAGCGCCTTGCCGCTGAACTGCAGGCTGCTCATCAGCGCCGGCGCGATGAGGCAGGCCAGCACCGACAGCCCCACCAGCGGCAGTGCGACCGCCATCAGCTTCATCAGCAGCATGCCCATGTGGCCGAACAGCCGGCCGGGCTCGTCGAGCAGGGTCGGGTCGGGGGTCAGGGCGTGGCGCATCCAGCCGGTGGCGGCGCGGGCGAACAGCGGGCCGCCCGCCATCAGGCCGATCACGGCGGTGCCGAAGACCGCGGCGGTGGCCAGCTCGCGCGAGCGCGGCAGGTTGCCCTCGCTGGCGGCCTTTTCGCGTCTTCGGCCGGTTGGCTGTTCGGTCTTTTCCTGGCCGTCTTCGTTCTCGGCCATGTCGGCGCTCCGTGGCCGGGCGGTGGCCGGCGCATTCCGGCTGCTGCAAGACCCGTTCCAGCGGTGGCCGCGGCCGGTGGCGGGGGCTCAGCGCGACGGCACGCCCACGCCGGCGTCGAAGGCGGTGTCGAACAGGGCCTGGATCGGCTGGGCGATTTCCCCGGCCAGCACCGACAGCAGGAACAGCCCGGTCAGCACGGCCACCGGCAGGCCCAGCTGCACCGGGTGCAGCGAGGGCGCCGCCTTGGCCAGGACGCCGAAGGCGAGGTTGGTGGCGAGCATGGCCACCATCAGCGGCAGCGCCAGGCCCAGACCGCCGCGCAGCACCGCCGAGAACAGCTCCAGCGGCACCGCCAGGCCACTGGCGGCATTGGCCCAGTCCGCGCCGATGGGCAGGGCCTGGTAGCTGCGCACCAGCATGGCCACCATCGCCAGGTGCCCGTCGCTGGCGAAGAACAGCAGGCCGAACGCCAGGTAGAACCACTGCGCCACCACGCCGGAGCTGGCGCCGCGCAGCGGATCGTTCATCTGCGCGAAGGACAGGCCCATGCCCTGGGAGACCAGTTCGCCAGCCAGCGCGCCGGCCTCGAACACCAGCCGCAGGCAGAAGCCCATGGCCACGCCCACCGCCAGCTCGCGGGCCACGCCCAGCACGGTGGCCGCGTCCAGCCCGGCGAAGGCCGGCGGGGCCGGCAGCATCGGCGCCAGGGCCATGGCCAGCGCGCCGGCCACCAGGACCCGGAGCCGTACCGGCAGCGCACGCGTTCCGATCAGCGGCATGGCCATCAGCAGCGCGCCGGTGCGCAGCATGGTCCACATCACGGTGCCGATCATGCCGAAGGCCTGCTGGCCGTCGATCACCATGGCGGTGGTGGGGTCCACGCGCGTCCCGTCAGCCGATCAGGTGGGGAATGCGCTGGAACAGCGCCACGGTGTAGTCCACCAGGTAGGCCAGCAGGAAACTGCCCAGTGCGAACAGCGCGGCGGTCAGCGCGATGGCCTTGGTGACGAAGGCGATGGTCGGCTCGTTGATCTGGGTGGCGGCCTGGACGATGCCGACCACCACGCCGACGACGAGCATGACCAGCAGCAGCGGGCCGCCGACCCACAGCGCGACCTCCAGGCCGCGGCGCAGTTCGGTGAGGGCGAGTTCGGGAGTCATGGGGGGAGGGATGCAAGGTTGGTGCCACCGGCGCGGCGGCCGCCTGGCGCATGCCCTTGCCGTTGCTCTTGCCGTTGGCTTCCAATCCCGTTGGAGCGAACCGAGCAACGCAGCGGCGATGGGGGCGAAGAGGCCCACCTGTCTGAGCGAAGCGAGTTGTGGGCCGTCCCCTATCGACGCGAGAAGCGCAGGGGACCAGCAAAGGCAGCCTCCTGCGGAGGCTCAGGAGCAACAGCGTTTCGCCCGCCGCTGCGCGGCTACGGCGAGTCACTTTTTCTTTGCTTGTGCAAAGAAAAAGTAACCAAAAAGAAAGCACAGCCCGGACCGCTCACCGCCTGGCTTGTGCCAGGCGGTGCCCTGCGCTTCTCGCGCCGGCGGGGGCGGCCCATAACTCGCTTCGCTCAGACAGATGGGCCGCCTTTATCCCGCCGTCGCTGCGATGCTCGGCTCGCTATAACGGGCGGGAAGAGCAGGCAACAGCAACAGCAACAGCAACAGCAACAGCAACAGCAAGAGCGACGGCGACGGCAACGGCAACGGCAACGGCAACGGCCAAAGCCAGAAGCAACAGCCACAGCAACCGCAAGAGCAACCGCAAGAGCAACCGCGACGGGCGACGGGCGTCGCCCTGGGCCTCACACCCCGTTGAAGCTGGCCGCCAGCGTGCCCACGGTCAGTACCCAGCCATCGACCAGCACGAACAGCAGGATCTTGAACGGCGCGGAGATCAGCATCGGCGAGAGCATCATCATGCCCATCGACATCAGCACGCTGGCCACCACCAGGTCGATGATCACGAACGGGATGAAGATCAGGAACCCGATCTCGAAGGCGGTCTTCAGCTCGGAGGTCACGAACGAGGCGGCCAGCACCGGGAAGGGCACGGCGTCGGGGCTGGCATAGGTGCCGTGGCCGGCCAGGCCGGCGAAGGTCATCAGGTCGGTCTCGCGGATCTGCGCCAGCATGAAGGCGCGCAATGGCGCGATGCCCAGGTCCCAGCCCTGGCGGAAATCGATCCGGCCGTCGAGGTAGGGCGCGAAGCCGGCGTCCCAGCCACTCTGCCAGACCGGCATCATCACCATCGCGGTCAGGAACAGGGCCAGGCCGACCAGGATCTGGTTGGACGGCGTCTGCCCGGTGCCCAGCGCCTGGCGCAGCAGCGCCAGCACGATGATGATCCGGGTGAAGGAGGTCATCACCAGCAGCAGCGACGGCAGCAGGGTGATGGCCGTCATCAGCAGCAGGGTCTGCAGCGGCACGCTCACCGGGGCGTCGCCGATGCGGCCCACGGCCACGTCGGGCAGGGCCGGCAGCGCCGGGGCGGCGGCCGGCGCGGCCAGCGCCAGCAGCGGCGCACCGGCCAGCAGTATGGTGATGATCAGGAGCAAGCGGCGGAAGGTCATGTCACGGGGTCCGGCGCAGCCGCTGGGACAGCAGCTGGGCGAAGTTCGGGAGTTCCTTGAGGTTCGGCAGGCGCGGTGCCTCGGCGGGCGGCAGCGGTTCGGGCAGCTCCTGCAGCAGGCTGACCCCGCCAGCGGACACGCCCAGCAGCAGCTGGCGGCCACCGACCTCGACCACCACTGCACGCTCCTTGGTGCCCAGCGGCAGGCTGGCGACCACCCGCAGGCCCTCGGCCGGGCGCAAGCCCGAGCCGGGCATGCGCTTGAGCAGCCACGCCAGGCCCAGGATCAGGCCCAGCACCAGCAGCAGGGCGAAGAACGCGCCTGCCAGCCCGGGGCCGGCCGCAGCCGGCGGCCGCGCGGCCGGCGCGGCGACCAGCAGCAGCGGCAGCAGGTTCAACGCAGTCTCCGGATGCGCTCGCTCGGGCTGACCACGTCGGTCAGGCGCACGCCGAAGCGGTCGTTGATCACCACCACCTCGCCATGGGCGATCAGGGTGCCGTTGACGTACACGTCCAGCGGTTCGCCGGCGCCGCGCTCCAGCTCGATCACCGAACCCTGGTTGAGCTGCAGCAGGTTGCGGATCGGCATGCGGGTGCGGCCGACTTCCAGCGACAGGGTCACCGGCACGTCCAGGATCACGTCCAGGTTCAGGTCGCTGCCGGCAATGCCCGGCTCGGACTGCAGGGCGTCGAACTGCGCAGGCGCGGCAAGGGTGTCGATGGTGCTCATGCGGGCATTTCCTCTGGAGCGGGCTGGCGCGGCTGCGCCTGGGTGCCGGGCGGTTGGGTGCGGGTGATCTTCACCGCGTTGCGGCCGTTGGCCAGGCCGAACTGGCCGGTGAGCACCGGGATGTTCTCCACGCATACCGGCACTTCGGCCGGCAGCTCGATCGGCAGGATGTCGCCGACCTTCAGCCGGGTGAGCTGGCGCAGGTCGATGCGCTTCTGCGCCAGCACGCTGGACACGGTGACCTCGGCCAGCTGCAGCTGCTGGCGCAGGGTGGAGTTCCAGCTCTCGTCGCGGTCGATGCGGTCGCTCTGGATGCCTGCGTCGAGCAGCTCGCGGATCGGCTCGAGCATCGAATACGGCAGGGTGACGTGGATCTCGCCGCCGCCGCCCTCCAGTTCGACGTGGAAGCGGCTGACCACCACGTACTCGCGCGGGGTGACGATGTTGGCGAAGTGCGGGTTGATCTCGGAGTTGATGTACTCGAACTCCACGTTCATGACCGGCGCCCAGGCCTCGACCAGGTCGGCGAAGGTCTGGCGCAGCAGCAGCTGGATCACGCGCATCTCGGTGACCGTGAACTCGCGGCCCTCGATCCGGGTGGGGTAGCGGCCGTCGCCGCCGAAGAAGTTGTCCACCACCGCGAACACCAGCTTGGGCTCGAACACGATCAGGCCCATGCCGCGCAGGGGCTTGAAGCGCACCAGGTTGAGGTTGGTCGGCACGTACAGCGAATGCATGTACTCGCCGAACTTGACCAGGTCGATGCCGCGCACCGACAGGTCGGCCGAGCGCCGGATGAGGTTGAACAGGCCGATCCGCCACAGGCGCACGAAGCGTTCGTTGACCATCTCCAGGGTCGGCATGCGGCCGCGGATGATCCGGTCCTGGCTGGCGAAGTCGTACGGACGCGCCACGCCCGGGTCGGCCGGCTCCGGGTCGGTGTCCACCGCGCCCGAATCCACGCCATGGAGCAGGGCGTCGATCTCGTCCTGGGACAGCAGGTCGTTGATGCTCATGCGCCGGCGGACCTCACTGGGTGACGAAGCTGGTGAACAGCAGCGCTTCGGCGCAGGGCTGCCCGGTCTCGGCGCGCATCAGCTTGCGCACCTCGGCCAGCGACTGGGCCTGCAGCGCCTCCTTGCCGGCGCGGTCGGCGATGCTGTCGGCGGTCTGCTGGGCCAGCAGCATCAGCAGCCGGGCGCGGATGGCCGGGGCGTGCCGCTGCAGGTCGGCCAGGGCGGTCGCGTCGCGGGTCATCAGCTGGATCTCGACCTGCAGGTACTGCGGGCCTTCCAGGCCGCCGTTGAGGTTGACCACGAACGGCGGCTCCAGCGCCAGGTACTGCGCCGGGGCCGGTAGCTTGGGCTTGGCGGCCTCGACGGCGGCCTGCTCGGCGGCGACCGCGCGCCGGGAGCTCCAGTACCAGCCGCCTCCGGCACCGGCCGCGACCAGCACCGCGACCAGGGTGATGACGATCGGCAGCTTGCTGCCACTGGGGCGGCTGGCGGGCGGGGTTCGGGGTGTCCTGTCGGCTGCGGTGGCCACGCGGTGGTCTCCTGGAGGTTGCCCCCCACGGATGCAAGCAGCGTGCCGCGGCGGCGGCGGCGGATTGACGCCGGGCGCGCGCAGGCGCCAGGCCCATGCCGATGGCGCCGCGCAGCCGTGGAGGTGCCGGCCGACGGCCTCGCGTCGTGTCAGCGGTGGCTGCCGGGGCGGATGGCGGCGGAAAGCCGCCGCCGGTCAGGCGTAGGCGTCGAGCAGGCCGCGGCGCCGCAGCACCGGCTCCGGCCCCACCGGCTCCGGTTCGGCGCCGTCGCCGCCGCCGGCGGGTTTGCGGGCGGACGGGGCCTGGCCGTGGCTGCCGCCGTGCCCCTGGTCCACGCCGGCGTGGGCCAGCTCGAAGCCGTGGGCACCCAGCATCTCGCGCAGGCGCCCGATGCCCTGCTCCAGCGCCTGCCGCACCTCGACCTGGGCACTGCTGAAATCCGCGCTGAGGCGGTCGCCGTCCAGGTGCAGGCGCACTTCGACCGGGCCCAGGTCATCGGGCGCGATGCGGATCACCGCATGGCCGATCTTCTGCCCGGCCGCCCACTGCACGTGGCTGCCCACCTCCTCGGCGAAGCCCGGGGCGCCGAGGTTGGGCGTCGGCAGATGCGCGGCGGTGGAGCCGGCCTGCACCGGCGCAGGGCCGGCGGCGGGCGCGGCCGGCAGGGCGGGCAGGACGAAGGTGGGCGCGGCCGCGTCGGCGGCCGGCCCTGCGCTGGCGGTACGGGCCAGGCCGGCGGCCTGGACCAGGTCCTCACTCGTGGCTGGCTCCATGGCCGCCGCGTCGGCGACATCGCCGGGGGCCGCGGCCACAGCGGCCGCGGCCGCCACCGCGGGCGCGGTGGCCGGGGCGGGCAGGGTTTGGAGCCGCGAGGAGCCGTCGGCCAGCCCGGACGGTGCGCCGGGCTGGGAGCGGATGGCGATGGCTTCCTGCGGTGGTGGCTGCAGCAGCCAGCCCAGGCCGGGTGGCGGCCAGGCACCGGGCTGCGGCGCCTCCGCGTCCGCCTCCGCGGCATCGCTGGCGCGGGTGTCGGCCGGAGCCGGGCTCGGCGCGGTGCCCGGATCCGGTGCCGGCTCCGCGTCCGGCGGCGCCGCGCCGGTGTCCGGATCGTGCGGGGACGGCGGTGCGGCGTCGATCCTGCCGCCGCCGTTGCTGCGGTCCGGCTGTTCCTGCGCCGGGGCGCCCTGCAGCATCCGCGCGAAGTCCTCGCCGCCGCGCGAGCCGGCGCGGGGCGCGGCCGAGGGTGCCGGCGTCGGCGCAATGCCGGCCAGGGCCGGGGCGCTCACTGGGTCTCGCCCTCGCGGCGTGCCTGCTGTGCCGCGCGGACCTGGCGGGCGCCGAGGTCGTCCATCTCGCGCTGGCTGCGGCGCTCGTCGATCTTCTGTTCCTGGGCCCGGTAACTGGCGGCCAGCTGCTCCAGCACCTGCTTGTCGCGGCTGGCCAGCAGCAGGCGCGCCCGCTCCGCCTCCAGGTGCTGGCGGCTGCTGTCGACGTTGCGGGTCTGCTGCTCGACCGCGCTCTCCAGGCGGTCCAGGAAGGCGCGGCGGTTGGCCAGCTGGGCGGGGCTGACGGCGGACATCTGCCCGGCCGCGTACTCCTCGGCGTAGCGGCGCAGTTCCTCAAGGCGCGATTCCTGGAGCTGGTGCGCCCGCTGCCTCTCGGCCAGCTCGCGGGCCACGGCGTCCTCGCGGTCCTGGGCGCGGCGCAGCAGCGGATCGATGCGGCGTGACTGCATCATGCCTCGTTCTCCTCGTGGTGCAGCAGCCGGGCCAGCGCCTGGCGGCTTTGGGTCAGATCGGCGGCGTGGACCACGTCCTGGCCGAGGAACTGCATGATGTCCGGCCAGCGCTCCAGGGCCTCGTCCACGGCCGGGTCGTTGCCGCGCTGGTAGGCGCCGATGGCGATCAGGTCGCGGTTGGCGTTGTAGGCGGCGACCAGGCGCTTGAGCGCGCGGATGCGCGCCCGCCAGGTCTCGTCGGCGATGTCCTGGACCACGCGGCTGACCGAGGATTCCACGTCGATGGCCGGGTACAGGCCGGCGTCGGCAATCCGGCGCGACAGCAGGATGTGGCCGTCGAGGATGGCGCGCGCGGCGTCGGCGATCGGATCCTGCGGGTCGTCGCCCTCGGTCAGGACGGTGTAGAACGCGGTGATCGAGCCGCGTCCGGCCGCGCCGTTGCCGGCGCGCTCGACCAGTGCCGGCAGCTTGGCGAACACCGAGGGCGGATAGCCGCGGGTGGTCGGCGGCTCGCCCACCGACAGGCCGATCTCGCGCTGGGCCTGGGCGAAACGGGTCAGGGAATCCATCAGCAGCAGCACGTTCAGGCCCTGGTCGCGGAACCATTCGGCGATGGCGGTGGCGCGGTAGGCACCGTGCAGGCGGGCCAGCGGCGGGCGGTCGGCCGGGGCGGCCACGACCACGGCGCGGCGCAGGCCTTCCTCGCCCAGGGTGGTCTCGACGAAGTCGCGCACCTCGCGGCCACGTTCGCCGATCAGGCCGACCACGATCACGTCGGCGGCGGTGAAGCGGGTCATCATGCCCAGCAGGGTCGACTTGCCCACGCCCGAACCGGCGAACAGGCCCACGCGCTGGCCGCGGCCGATGGGCAGCAGCGCGTTGATCGCGCGCACGCCCACGTCCAGCGGCTGGATGATCGGCTCGCGGGCCAGCGGGTTTATCGCAACCCCGGCCATGCCGACGCTGCCTTCGGCGCGGATCGGGCCCTTGCCGTCCAGCGGCACGCCGTCCGAATCGATCACCCGGCCGAGCAGGCCTTCGCCGACCTCCACGCCGCCGCGGCGGCGCACCGGCACCACCCGGGCATTGGGCAGCAGGCCGTGCAGTTCGGCGCTGGGCATCAGCGAGGTGCGCTCGCCGGCAAAGCCGACCACCTCCGCCTCGACCCAGCCGCCGTCGGCCACCTCCACCTTGCAGGTGGCGCCCATCGGCGCCTCGCAGCCGGTGGCCTCCAGAGTCAGGCCCACCGCCCGGCGCAGGATGCCTTCGCGGATCAGGCCGCGGCCGGCCGCCGGGTCCAGCGCGATCCCGCCCAGCCGGGTGGCCAGGCGCAGGTTGCGGGCCGACAGCCAGTCCGCCGGCACCGCGCCGGGAACGGTCGCCGCCGTGGGCGCGGCAGGCAGGGTCATGCGCCGGCTCCCGCACGCTGGATCACCCGTTCCAGCGCGCCGCGCAGGCGGGCCTCCAGGGTGCCGTCGATGCGCACGGCCTCGGCATGCACGCGCAGGTCGCCGCGGCCCAGGTTCGGGTCCGGCACCAGGCGCGCACCGGCCACCTGGGCCAGCATCGGGGCCAGGGCCTGGATGTCGTCCGGATGCAGCCGCACCTCGACCTCGCGGCTGGCGCCGCCGACGGCGTCCAGCGCCTCGGACACCAGCCCGGACAGCAGCGCCGGGTCGGCATCGTAGGCCCGACCGACCAGGCTGCCGGCGATGCGCACGGCCAGCTCGCCCAGCGCGGCGGTGACCTCGTCCTCGAGGCGGGCGAGGGGACGGGTGAAGTTGTCGAGGATGCCCTCGATCTGCGCGGTCAGCCGGCGCACCTCGGCCTGGCCCTGGCCGAAACCCTCCTGGTGGCCCTGGGCGAGGCCGGCCGCGTAGCCCTCCTCGCGCGCGGCCTCCTGGATGGCCAGGATCTCCTCCAGGGTGGGCGGCACCGGCAGCGGCGCGTCCTCCACCCGGGCCGGCTCCGCCGCGGGGGCGGTATCCAGGTCCGGGGCCAGCCAGCGCACGGCGGTGTTCATACCAGCTCCTCGCCGCCGCCGCTGTTGAGCGCGATCACGCCCTCATCGGCCAGGCGCCGGACGATGGTCATGATCTCCTTCTGCGCGGCCTCCACGTCGGCCAGGCGCACCGGACCGCGGGCCTCCATGTCCTCCAGCAGGATCTCGGCCGCACGCTGGGACATGTTGCGGGTGATCTTCTCGCGCACCTTGACGTCGGCGCCGCGCAGGGCGATGCCCAGGCGTTCGCCGGAGACCTCGCGCAGCAGGGTCTGCAGCTCGCGGTCGTCCAGGTCGACCAGGTCGTCGAACACGAACATCAGGTCCTGGATGCGCTGGCACAGCTCGGTGTCGACCTTGCCGATCTCGCCGAGGATGGACTGGTCCTGCCCGGTCTCCAGGAAGTTGAGGATGTTGGCCGCCACCTTGACCCCGCCGATGCTGGAGGACTTGAGGTTCTGGTTGCCGGCGAACTGGCGTTCCATGATCTCGTTGAGCTCGTTCAGCGCATTGGGCGGGATGCCGTCCAGGGTGGCGATGCGCAGCAGCACGTCGGCGCGCACCCGCTCGGGCAGGAACTTCAGCGCTTCGGCCGCCTGGTCCGGATCCAGGTGGGAAAGCACGATGGCGACGATCTGCGGGTGCTCGTTGCGCACCAGGTCGGCTACCGCGCGCGGGTCCATCCACTTGAGCGTGTCCAGGCCGGTGGTGTTGCGGCCCAGCAGGATCCGGTCGATCAGGCTGCCGGCCTTGTCCGCGCCGAGGGCCTGGATGAGCATGTTGCGGATGTAGTCGTCGGCGCCGACGCCCAGCGAGGTCTGCCGCTCCAGCGCGCCCTCGAACTGCTCCATTACGCCCACCACCTGTTCGCGGCTGATGCCGCTCATGGTGGCCATCGCCAGCCCGAGCTTCTGCACTTCCTTGGCGCTCATGTGCTTGAGCACCTCCGCCGCGTCGCTCTCCCCGAGCGACAGCAGCAGCACCGCGGCGCGCTGCACGCCGCTCAGTTCGCCATGGCCATTAGGCTGCTTCATTGCCCAACCAGTCCTTCACCACCTGGGCGACCCGCTTGGAGTCGGAACGGACGGCCTCGCGCGCGTTGCGCAGGCGGTCCTCGTAGGCATTGGAGGGCAGCGCCATCGGCGCGGCCGGGGCGTGCATCCCGATCCGGGCGGTGTCCTCGGCCAGCGATGGCAGGTCCGCCTCGTCCTCCACCAGCGAGACCTCGGCGGTCTGGGTGCCGGGTTCGCGCTCGTTCCTGGCCTGGGCCGGCGATGCGATCTGGCGCAGGGCCGGGCGCAGCACGCCGAACAGCAGCGCCAGCACCACCACCGCACCCACCAGCAGGCGCAGCGCGTCGCGCACGCGCGGATCCTCCCACCAGGGGGACGGCTCGATCGCCTCGCCGGTCTCGCGTACGAACGGCGCGTTGACCACCGAAACCACGTCGCCGCGGGCGTCGTCGAAGCCGACGGCCTGCCGCACCAGTTCCTGCACGCGCGTCAGTTCCTCGGCCGACAGCGGCTGCAGGGCCTGCTTGCCGTCGGCGCCGGGACGCGGCACGTGGTCGACCAGCACCGCCGCGGTCACCCGGCGGATGCGGCCGGCCGGCTGGCGGGTGTGCTGCAGGGTGCGGTCCATCTCGAAATTGCGGGTGGCGCTGCGCGAGCTGGTCCCGGCGGCCGGTGCCGCGGCGGCAGCGGCAGCGGCAGCGGGGGCCGGCGTGCCATCGGGCTGCTGCGCGGCCACCGCGCCGGGCGGGGTGTTGCTGGTGGCGCCGGGGATGCCCTGCGGGCCTTCGCCGGCGGTGGTGTTCTCGCTGACCTGCTCGCTGCGGACCTTCTGCGGCTCGGCGTTGAACAGCTCGCGCGCCTCCTCGGTGACCGAGAAGTCCATGTCCACCGTGACCTCGGCGTTGACCCGGCCGCTGCCGGTCAGCGGTTCCAGCAGCTCGCGGATGCGCTGGTTGTAGGAGGTCTCCTGGCGACGCACCTGTTCGAACTGGGCCGCGCTCAGCGCCGAGGCGCTGTCCTGGCCGTTGCTGCTGAGCAGGCGGCCGTTCTGGTCGACCACGGTCACCCGCTCCGGGGCCAGGTCGGGGATCGAGGAGGCGACCATGTGCACGATCGCATCGACCTGGTTGCGCTCGAGCAGCGCGCCGGAACGCATCTCCAGCACCACCGAGGCGCTGGCGGCCTCGCGCTGGCGGGTGAAGGCGGACGGCTTGGGGATGGCCAGGTGCACGCGCGCGTCGCGCACCGGGCGCAGGGTGGTGATGGTGCGTACCAGTTCGGTCTCCAGCGCGTGCTGGTAGCGGGCGTTCTCCACGAACTGGCTGACGCCGAAGCCGGGGTCGCGCTCCATCAGCTCGAAGCCCAGGCGGCCGCTCTCGGCCAGGCCCGAGCCGGCAAGCTTGAGCCGCGCATCGTGCAGGTTGGCCTCCGGCACGGAGATCGCGCCGGTGGCCTGGTCGAGCTTGAACGGGATCTGCGCGGTGCGCAGCAGGTCCGCCGCCTCGGCCGTGGCCTTGGGGTCCAGCCCGGTGTACAGCGGGGAATACGCCGGCTTCTGCGACCAGAAGAACACGTACAGTCCCGCGGCCACCGCCAGGGCGATCATCAGCATCGTGCCGGCACGCCGCATCAGCTGCATCTCCTGCAGCTTGACCACCGCCTGGGCCGCCTTCTCGGTGGCCTGCCCGCGGTTGAATGCTTCCTTGGAAAGGGTGATTGCCATCGTGTCTCAGTCCCCGGTCACAGCGGCATGTTCATGACGTCCTGGTAGGCCTGCACCAGACGGTTGCGGACCTCCACGGTGGCGCGGAACGCCACCTGCGATTGCTGCGAGGCGACCATCACCCGGGCCAGGTCGGCCCCCGGATCGCCGCGCTCGAATGCCGCCTGCAGTTCCCCGGACTTCGCCTGGGCGGCGTTCACCCCCTCCAGCGCACGCGCCAGGGTCTGGGTGAAGCTCGGCCCGGCCACGCCACCGGCGCCGCCGGGTGCCTGCATGCCCCCCAGGCCCTGGATGGCGTCGCCGCGGGCCACGTCGCCGGCGCGCGCCGCGGACTGCCCCAGCTGCCCCTGATAGGCGCGGATCTGCGACAGGACGGAGCTGATCGAGTCGGTCATGGAGGCCTCTGGCGTTGCGAGCCGGTCTTGGCCTATGCCATGCAAGCCGCGTGCCGCGGTGGCGCCGGCTTTCCGGCGCGGCCGCTGCGGACGCCCCGCATGCCCCGGCGTGGAGGCGGCCCGGGCCGGCCCGGCAGGCCGCCGCCGATGGCGGCCAGCCGGCGCGCGCGCAGAGGCAATGCCTGGCGACGACCACCCGGAGCCGGCGCGGCCGGGAGCGCGGTAGCCGCCGCGACGCTCCGCTGGCGCGTCAGTCGGGCAGCCAGGCCCGCTGCCATTCCCGCAGCGCCTCGCCCTGCAGCATCCAGTCCCGCTGCACCGCCTCGCGCAGGCGCTGGCCGGCGGCGCGCGCCGCCTCCGGGTCGGCCAGGTGCGCGCGGATCGCCTCCACCCAGTCGCGATGGCGGTTGCGCACGCGGGTCACCGGCAGCCCGGGCTCGCGGTACGGCTCGATGTCGGTGCATACCACCGGATAGCCGCAGGCCCCGTACTCGAGCAGGCGCAGGTTGCTCTTGCAGGTGTTGAACCGGTGCAGCTCCAGCGGCGCGATGGCAAGGTCCAGGCGCAGGCTGGCAAGCACCCGCGGGTACTGCTCCAGCGGCACGCCCGGGCAGGCTTCGGCGACATAGGGCCGCAGCCGTTCCGGACACAGCCCCAGGAACACCCAGTCCACTTCGCTGGCCAGGCTGCGGACCACGTCGGCCATCATCTCCAGGTCGCCGGCGTGGCCTACGCCGCCTGCCCAGCCCACCCGGGGCTTGCCCGCCGGGCGGGGCGGGGCCGGCAGCGACTGCCACAGCTGCGGGTCCAGCCGGTTGCGGGCGATGCGGATGTCCGGATGCCAGGCCGCGAAGGCCTCGGCCAGGGCCGGGGTGGACACGACGAACCGGTCCACCACGGCAAGGGTGCGGCGCAGCAGGTTGGCCACATTGGCCGGCATGTGGCTGCGATGGACGCTGCGCGGTGGGAGCTGGAGCAAGTAGTCGTCTAATTCGTATACCCGCAGGCAGTGGTTGTGGCGGGCGATCCGCTCGAAGCGTGGAACATCGTCCGGGGTGACGCGTCGCTGCAGGACCAGCACGTCGGCCCCGAAGCGTTCGACATCGACGACGTCCAGTCGCCGCGGCACGCAGGCGCCGTCGAAGGCGCCTGCCTGTTCGAGCGCCGCGAACGGGGCGCTGACCCGGTAATAGCCGCTGCCGGCCTGGTCCGCCGGCTGTGCCAGCAGGCGGGTCACCGGCGGGCCGGGACAGCGCGGCACGGTGGGCTCGGCCTGTTCCAACTCGAAGCCGCCGGCCACGTCCAGCCGCAGGTTGGGGTTGTAGGCGGGGTCCCGGGCAAGCTGCGGCAGCCAGCGCTGCAGCAGGGGTTCGCGCTCCTGCCAAGGCTCAGGCTCGTCGCGCGGTACGTGCAGCAGCGTCGCCTGCGGGGTCCACACCGTCAGGTGACCGGCGCCGGCCACGCGCAGGCAGAAATCGGCATCGGCTCCGCCACCGGCACTGGCGTCGAAGCCACCCAGCGCGGCGAACAGTTCCTGCCGCACCAGCATGCAGCCGGCGGATACGGCCGTGTAGTCGTGGGCGACCTGCAGCCGGCCCATGTAGCCGGCGCTGTCCATCGGCCGGCCGACGAACACCCGTCCCGCGGCATGGCCCAGGGCCGGCACCAGTCCGGCATGGGTGATCCGGCCTTCGGCCGATACCGTGCGCGCACCGACCACGCCTACTTCCGGGCGCTGGCCATGGTTGAGCAGGCTGTCGAGCCAGTCAGCCTGCAGTACCGCGGCCTCGCCATCCAGGAACAGGAGGTACTCGCCGGCAGCCTGGCCGGCGGCGAGGTTGCGCGCCTCCCAGGCATCGACCGGCGGGTCCAGTGCCAGCACCCGGATGCGGCCGGCGCCCAGCGGCTCGACCAGGCGCAGCCAGGCCGACACGTCCGGCGGGGCGCCGTTGTCGACGAGCAGCAGTTCGTAGCCGGTGCCGTTGGTCCTCTCCAGCACCGAGACCACGCAGCGCTCAAGCATGGCCAGGTCAGGCGGGGCGACCACCACCAGCGAGACGCTTGCCGGCTGCGGATGCGCGTAGTCGATGTGGTACATGCCGCGGCCGGCCGAGGCGACACGGGCATCGGCATAGCCGCGGGCGTGCAGGTGGCGCAGCAGGGCGCGGGTCTGGGCTGCCTCGTCGAAGCGCGGCAGGTCGCAAACCAGCAGCGGCTCGGGCACGTGGCCGACCGCGCCGAGGCCGGCGTGTTCGACCAGGCGCAGGGCCATGTCCAGGGCGAGGGCGTCCGCATGCGCCGGATCCGGGGCGCCACACTCGAGCAGCGCATGGCGGCGGAACACCCAGTGCGGCGCCATCTCGGTGGGGTTGCCGAGCAACAGGTCCAGGTTCATCGCAGGGCGCATGGCCGGGGCGATGTTGCCGGCGGTGTCGCGGTACCAGCCGTCCGTATAAAGGGCCTGCAGCCCCTCGGCCTGGGCGGCCTCCAGTACCAGCTGGCGCAGGCCAGGACCGAGGTAGAGGGAACCCGCCTCGACCAGGGTGATCCAGTCGCAGGGCAGCCCGGCGATCGCGGCGGCCACCGAGCCGGCCGGATCCTCCCGATCGAAGGGGAGTGCCCGGGAACGAGCCCATTCGCCGCCGGGCAGCGGCGCGCCCAGCACCACCACGTGCAGGGCGTCGCGGATCCTCGCCGGCGCCGTGTCGAGGCTGACCAGGGTGGTGCGAACCTGGTCCGGCGTGGCGCCGTGCGCCAGCATCACGATGCCGACCGACGGTGGCGCGACGCTTTCCACGAAGGCATTGAGCCGGGCGAGTCGCTCGCCACGATACGCATGCTTGCGACGCGCATGCCAGTCCGTCCGCGACCACTGCATCTGGGCCACGGCGAGGTCGCGACTGATGGCCTCGTCCAGATCGATCCGGGCGACGGGCTTGCTGCCGTCCAGCGGGCGCACCGATACCTGGAGCGGATCGCGTCCTCCACGAACCCAGCCGAGCTCGCGCAGGCCCGTGCGCAAGGCCGCGTGGCCGGGGTTGCCAATACCCGGGCGATCGCGACCCACCTGGCTGAACTGCAGGCGCGAGACCCGGAAGTCCACCAGCTGGCGCGACAGCATCACCAGCGGGCCTTGGCGCAGGAGCTTGGCGTAGAGCGCCAGGTCGGCGACCCAGGTCACCTTTTGTTCGCCCAGCCAGGACAGGCGCTCGCCCATCGGTAGCAAGTCGGCGCGCCGGCACATGACCGCGCTGGGCTCGCCGATGAAGTTGCGGGTCTGGTGGGCGATGTAGTCGACCAGGTCCTGGCCATCGATCACCAGGTCCCGCTCGCGCGGGAAGGCATTGGCGAAGCCGTCGGGCATGGCCCCGCCGGCCTCGTTGACCAGGCGCCGGCGCGCAGCGACCAGGGCCGCTTCCGGCACCTTCGCGAACGCCTCGACCATGGACGCGATGCAGTCCGGGTGCAGGCGGTCGTCGTCGTGCAGGAACTTGATGTATTCGCCCGCGGCCAGGCCGATGGCACGCGCGGTGCTGCGCGTTTCCCACAGCCGCTGCGGGTTGCGCGAGTAGTGCACCGGGAAGTCCACGGTCGCGGCGAAGGCTTCGACGATGGCCTGGACCTTGCCCTCGCGGGAGTCGTCGCAGACCACGATTTCCAGCTCACGCCAGGTCTGTGCCTGCACGCTCTGCAGCGCCTGGCGCAGCCACGTCGGCTTGTAGGCCGGGATCACCACACTGACCAGCGGGGGGGCGGGATGGTTCGGACTCATTGCAGCCCTCCTGCCGCGGCCAGCTCGCGCACCCTGGCAAGAACCCGTGCGGTGTTCCCGGTATCGCGGCGGCGGAAGAACATGCGCTGGGCCTGGCGGTAGTGCTCGCCCGGCTCGAAGGCGGACAGGGCAAGGATCTTCTCCAGCTCCGCCAGCATCGCCTCGAAGCTGCGCGTCACCGGGCCCGGGAAGGCCAGGTCCATGTCGTAGAGCAGCCCGTTCTGGTGGTCGCGATAGTGCTCCAGGTCATAGGCGAAGCCGAGCACCGGGAGGTCGAGATAGAGCGCGTCGATATAGACCGACGAGTAATCGGTGACTACCACTGCGCTCTGTCGCAGCAGCGGGGCGATCTCGTGGAAAGTGGCATGGCCAAGGTCGAGGATGCGTTCGCCGTCGACATGCCTGCGGAGATCCAGCGGCGGCACCCCGGCATTGGCCAGGTAATGGCCGCGGACGCCGAGCACCGCGTCGTGGCGCTCCAGCACCTGCCTGAGCGCATCGACCTCGGCGTCGCTGAAACGGTAGTTCAGCGCCTCGGCGACGCTGGCGTCGCGGTAGGTCGGGGCGTAGAGCACCAGGCGGCGGCCGGCACGCAGTCCGCGCACGCGCTCAAGCTCCTCGCGCAGCGGGGAGGGCAGCCCGGCTTCGGGCATGCGCAGGAAGTCGTTGCGTGGCAGGCCGGTGATCCATACCCGGTCAGGGGGCAGCGGGTGGAAGATCGCCGCCATCGCGTGGGCATCCACGTCCGAGGAGGCAACCAGCCCGGCGTAGTGCCTGCGCTCGTAACGGCGGAAGCGGTTGCGGTCGCCGTTGCGGCGCTGCTCCGGATTCGCCAGCGCGAACAGGCGCTTGAGCGGGATGCCGTGCCATAGGTTGACCACGATCCGCCGGCGCAGCGCGGGCCGCGGCGCGGTGTAGCCGCCATTGCTCCAGCGCAGGGACATGTCCAGCGGGGTGGAGTTGGTCAGCATCAGCACGCCGCAGCGGGCCAGCGCCCACAGCCCGGCGAGACTGCCCAGTTCATGCACGCGCGTGCGGCCGCCGGGGTCGTGCAGCCGTGGCGGCTGTCCTCCGCGATGGAACACGTGGCAATGCACGCCCGGCACGGTCCTGGCCTGCTCGTAGACTGCGCGCGCGTTCTCCACCAGCTGGTCTGGCTTGAGCGGATGGCCGAAGAAGGCCCAGCGGTCGGCACGCTTGGGCACCACCCGGTCCAGCAGCCACCAGGCCACCAGCAGGAGGCGGCCCAGCGCGGCGGAGGCGATGCGGCGGCGCCAGAACGGCGGCCGCGTGCCAACCGGGTGGTTCATGCGACGCGCAGCTTCGCCTGGGACGCGACCAGGTCGCAGATGCGGACGACGTCGGCGTCGGTCAGCTCCGGGTGGATCGGCAGGCACAGCACCTCGCGGGCGATGGCGTGCGCGTTGGGGAGGTTGCCCGGCGCGGCCGACGGCAGGCCGCGGTACATCGGGAACTCGCTGATCAGCGGGTAGAAGTAGCGGCGGACCATGATGTCCTGGCCGCGCAACATCTGGTAGAGATCGTCCCGCGCTAGCGGGTAGGGCTCGCGGACCCGCACCGGGAAGTAGGCGTGGTTGCTCGTGCCCTGGGTCGGCAGTTCCTGGAAGACGATCCCGGGAATGCCGTCGAGCAGGCGCCGGTACAGCGCATCGATCCCGGCGCGGCGGGCCAGGGCACGGTCAATGTGCTGCAGCTGGAGCAGGCCCATCGCCGCGCAGACCTCGTTCATCTTGCCGTTGATGCCGGGTGCGACCACGGTGGTCTCATTGACGAAACCGAAGTTCTTCAGGTGGTCGATGCGCTGCTTGGTGCGCGCGTCGGGGCAGATGATGGCGCCGCCTTCGAAGGTAGTGAACACCTTCGTGGCGTGGAAGCTGAGCACCGAAAGGTCGCCGTGGCGCAGCACGCTGGCGCGGGCGTCGCGCACGCCGAAGGCATGGGCGGCGTCGTAGACCACCTTGAGGTTGTAGGTGTCGGCGATGCGGCCGATGGCCGCCACGTCGCATGGCCGGCCATAGCAGTGCACCGGCATGATCGCGGTGGTGTGCGGGGTGATGGCCGCCTCGATCTTCGCCGGGTCCAGGTTGCAGGTGACCGGGTCCACGTCCACGAAGACCGGCTTGATCCCGTTCCACAGCAGGGAGTGGGCGGTGGCAACGAACGAGTACGGGGTGGTGATGACTTCGCCGGTGATGCGCAGAGCCTGTAGCGCCGTGACCAGGGCGAGGGTGCCATTGGCGAACAGGGCGATGTGCTTGACCCCGAGGTAAGCGCACAGCGCCTTCTCCAGCGCCTGGTGCATGCTGCCGCCATTGGTCAGGATCCGGCTCTCCCAGATCCGCTCCAGGTAGGGGATGAACTCCTCCAGCGGGGGCAGCAGCGGACTGGTGACGTGGACGGGGCGGCGCTTCATCGGTGACTCCCGGCGCTCGCGCACCGGCCAGGGGTAATGCCGGGGACATGCAAGCCCCGTTCCATGGCCTCAGGCGCGGCGGTCCAGCAGCTGCTCCACCGCATCCAGGTCGAACACCGGGATGCCGGACTTCTCGTGGACGTCGCGGCGTTCGCGGAAGGAGTCGTCGATGAAGACCGCCGGTACACCCGGCTCGATCACGGCACTCTTGGGCGAACCGTCCTGCAGGTGAATGATCCGGCTGAACAGTTCAGTACATAGCCGGTGGCGTTTGAGCGTCTCCAGCGGCGAGGCGGCGTGGCGGGTCACCAGCACGACCTCGATCCCGGCCGCGCTCCACTGGTAGAGCAGGGCGGCCAGCTGTGGATGCACCGCGCCGCGGAGTACGAGGGTGTCGTCGAGGTCCAGGTAGACCCGGCGGTAGTCGAGGTCGATCCGGTAGCGGTTGCCCAGCGCCCGGTCCATGACCACGGCACGCTGCTGCGGCAGCACCGCGAACGGCTTGCCCAGGTGGGCGTAGACGTGGAGCAGGGGGTAGTTGATCCCTCGCATGCGCGACAGGGCCATCGAACCGGCAGGGCGGGGGGCCACTTCAAGCAGCTTCGGCTGGCCGTCGGCATCCCGTCGCGCCTGGAAGAACCAGGCACCCTTGAGTCGCAGCTCGTCGGCGATGCCGGCAGCCATCGATTCCAGTGCTGGATCGGCCGGAGCCGGCTCGGTGCGTACGCTGATGCCCTGGCGGACCCGGCCGCGGACCCGCGGAGCGGCATGCAGGAGCAGGCCATCGGCATCGGAGACGCAGTCCACCGTGTACTCCTCGCCCGGCAGGTACTCGCTGAAGACGTAGGGGATGCCGGACTCGAGCAGCTCGCGGTGGCGGCCATCGCCATCCACCCGTTCGGCCCCCTGGCTGCCCTGGCCAATGGCGGGCTTGGCGAAGACCGGATAGGTGCAACCGGGCGCCCCGGCATCGGCCGGGATGATGCCGAGGTGGCGCAGGCGCGCGTAGGCGAGGCGCTTGTCGCGACATGCCAGGGCGGTTTCCGCGTCCGGCGTGGCCGCGGGCGCGTGCAGCCTGGCACCCGCTTCGGCCAGGGCGAGGATGGCGCTGTCGTGCGCCGGCAGCACCAGGTCGATCTCCCACTCGTCGACCAGCGCGTTCAGTGCCTCGACCAGGCCGGCCGCGCCAGGTGAGCCCGGCTCCGACGGGGCGCTGGCATCGATACCACGATAGCGGCGGTAGGCGAACCCGCCGTGGTCGTCCACCGAGGAAGCCCCATGCAGGCGGATGTCCTTGGCATGGCACAGGGCCGCATGGATCTCCAGCCCGATCTCCGAGCCGCAGGGAAAGACCAGGACGTTGATCGGCCGCGCCATCTCAGTGCAGTCCCGCAACTACGCGCTCGAACTGTTCCACTGCGCGCCGGCAGTAGGCCTCGGCATCCCAGGCCTCGCCCTGCCGCGGCGATGCCAGCCAGTCGGTGATGCCCTGTACCAGGCCCTCGGTGGAATCGGGCACCAGGCGGCCGCTACCACCGGCCAGCACGCTGCGCGGACCGGGGATGTCGGTGGACAGCACCGCCCGGCCCAGCGCCAGCGCCTCGAGCAGGACGATGCCCTGGCCTTCGTAAAGCGAGGACAGCACGAACAGGTCCAGTGCCTTCATCACCGGGTAGGGATTGGCCAGGGCACCAGTGAGCGTGACGTGCTCCTGCAGCTCCAGCTGGATGACCAGGTTCTGCAGCGCCGGGCGCTCTGGACCGTCGCCGACGATCACCAGCTTCACCCGCGGATGGTCGCGGTGCACGATCGCGAACGCCTCGAGCAGGCGGCGATGGCCCTTCTCGGGAGACAGGCGGCCGACGGTGCCCAGCAGCACGTGGTCCTCGCGCCAGGCCTCCAGGCCTTCAGGCAGCGGTTGCCGGGCACCCTCGCGGATGGCAGCCGGGGCGATGCAGTTGTCCACGCTGTGGAAGCGGTCCGGATGCCGGTCCGGGCGACCGCCAAACTGCTGGCGGTTGACCTCGGCGATGCTTTCGGAGACCGAGACCAGCGCGTCGCACAGTGGGTACTGCTCGAACACCTTCGCCAGCTGCGGATGGCGGTGGTTCCGCTCGAGCTCCATGTCGTTGTGCAGGTAGGCGACGCAGCGCGCGCCCCCGGGGCGGCCCCGCGCGAACAGCGAGGCCCAGAATGGGGCATAGCCGGAGAAATCGACCACCGCGTCGAAGCGCGCGCTGCCGAACTGGCGCGAGAACTCTCGCCGGTAATAGGTCTCCAGCAGGGAGAGCTGGCGGAGGTTGAGCACTTCGCGTCCGCCCTGGCGCGCGTTGAGCCAGCCCTGTTCGCGGGTGCCCACCGGGTAACTGATCCGGCCCCAGCGTGCCACGTGCGGCGGCAGGTCGGCGAAACGTTCGAGGCGCTGCGGGTAGCTCTCCATCGTCCAGGGGTCGACGATCACCGCCATCGCCACGCGCTCGGGATCGACGGACTGGGCCAGCCGGTTGAACGAGGCGGTGACGCCGTTCGGGCTGAAGTTGCCGGCATAGAACAGCAAGGCGCGCTCGGACCTGCGGGGATGCGGCGCCTCGTGCCGGGCGTCGCCGTCGAAGAAGAAGGCGACGGCACGCTTGGCCGCGTTGCCATCCTCGAGCGGCCAGTATTCACGACGCGCAGCCTCGGCGCGCGCGGCATCGGCCAGGGCCTCACCCCGCAGGGCGGCGGCCAGTGCCTGTTCCAGTGCCTCGGCAGTAGCACAGGTCGTCACCGGCAGCGCGGACGGATCCAGGTACAGGCCGCGGTCGCGGCGGTACTGCTCCATGTCGGGGGTGTACAGCACCACCGGACGTCCGCTGGGCAGGAAGTCGAAAAGCACCGAGGAATAGTCGGTCACCAGCACGTCCACCACCGCCAGCACTTCGGTGATGTCCATCCCGGCCGGGATCGCGGTCGCGCCGGCAGGCAGCTTGCCCAGGGCCTGGGCGACCATGTGATGGAGGCTGAACAGCACGCTGGCGCCGCTCGCGGCCAGGCGCTCGATGGCTACGGAAACCAGTTCCGCATCGAGCGAGGCGCCGGCCAGGCTGCCGCGCCATGTCGGCGCGTAGAGCACGACCTTCGCATCCCCGGCCAGGCCCAGCCGCTTGCGCAGCTGCACCCGCCGTTCCTCGTCCGCCCCCAGCATCATGTCGATGCGTGCCTGGCCGGTGTCGGCGATGCGCGCATCGATCACCCGGTCGACCTGCATCGACGAAAGCAGCCGTTCGCGGGTGAACGGGTTGGGCATGGCCAAGTGGGTGGCCTGCAGCAGGTTGCGCACGGCGTTCTTGTGGTCGAACAGGGCTCCCGGGATGTCCTGGCCGAGCTTCTTCAGCGGCGTGCCATGCCAGGTGTTGAGGTAGCGCTGGCCGGGCCGCCGCACGAAGTACGGCATGAAGGTGTTGTTGTTGACCAGCCAGCCCGCGGTGGCAAGGTAGCGAAGGTAGCCGGTGCTGCCATGGGTGATGAACACCACGTCCGGCATTGCCGTCAGGTCGGCCGGGATCGAATCGCGATTCCTGACCGCCCAGACATGGAGCCTGGCGCCTGCGCCGAAGCGCTCGCGCGCGGCGCGGAACACCGCCAGCGGATTGCAACTGACCGAATCCCCGTGGAAGGACTCGTAGAGCACAACGTCGTCGCGGACCGGCAGTGTCTCGATGAATTCCGCGTATTCAACCTTGATGTCGCGCCGCGGCTCCGGCTGCCCCGGAAGAACCTCCGGCACCGGGACGATGCTGGAGTCACGGCGGTACAGGCGGATGGACAGGAACGCGTCGCAGGCCTCGGCGGTCCGACCGGCCTGCTGTAGCGCGCGGCCGAGGCTGAAGTACCAGCCGGGAACCAGCTCGTCCTGGCGCTGGACAGCGGCGAGGTAGGCGGCAGCCGCGTCGTCGTACCGTCCCAGGCGCTCGCAGCAGGCGCCCAGTTCGAAGTGGATCGTCGCGTCGACGCAGTTCTCGCGCAGGCGGTCGACTAAAGCCGCGCGGCGCGCCTCGTCATCGGCCCTGGCGGCGGAAAGTTCCAGCGGCTCATCCGGGACGCAGCGCAGCCATGCGGTGATCGCAGCAGACATATCGCCGGCCGCGTACAGGCAGGTACCGAGGCGGTAGCGCCAGTCGGCCTGCTCGCGCAGCGCCAGTGCATGCGTGTATGAAGTGACGGCCTCCATCGGCTCGCCCAGGCGTTCCAGCATCCAGCCATGGCGGTAATGCCATCCCGGATGGGACGGGTCGAGCGCGATCGCGCCGGCGTAGGCCTCGACGGCTTCCTCCCAGCGGTAGAGCACCTCGAGCATGCGGCCGTGGGTGAAATTCAGCGCGGCATCACTGGCATGCGCCGGCAGCGACAGCTGCCGCCGGTAGGCCGCCTCGGCGCCGCACCAGTCCTTTTCCTGCTCGTGGCGCAGGCCGATACCGGCCCGGGCAAGTGTGGGTGTGTCCGCCACCACTTGCGCATAGTGTGCCTCGGCGGCCTGGGTATTGCCGCGTTGCTCCTCGACACGGCCGAGGCGATAGCGGGTTTCGATGGCATCGCCGGCAAAGGCCAGGGAGCGGGCATACGCCTCGGCGGCCTCGTCTGTCCGGCCCAGCCGCTCGCAGGCCACGCCCAGCGCGTGCCACCAGGCGGCGCGACCCGGCTCCAGCGAGGTCGCCGAGCGCATCGCCAGGACCACGCGCCACCAGCCATTGCGCATGGCCACGATGGAACCAAGCAGGGCGTGGTAATCGGCCGCGTCCGGCCGCAGGTCGCATGCGCGCACGGCGAACATGTCGGCGACGTCCCACAGCCGGAGCGCGGCGAGGTTGGCTGCGATCCGCGCGAACACCGCCGCCGGCGCCTCCAGGCTGTTCAACAGGGCCAGGGTGCGCAGGTTGAAGCGCGACTTCTCAGCGACCTGGGGAGGCACGCCGGGCACCGGCACGGTGGCCAGGCCGGCCGCATGGCCGACCTCCAGGTAATGCCGCAGCGGATCGCGGCTGGGGTCGCCTTCCAGGTGCTCGGCCTGGTACCACCACACGTCGAACCCGGGGGACGGATTACGGAACTCGCGCCAGCCGTGGTCGCGGCAGTGCGACCAGGCCGAGGCCGCATCACAGGCGACGCCCGGGTTGTTCTCCAAGTAGAAGCCCGTGTCGAACCAGGCCGGTGGCTGGGCCGCAGCTGCCGGATGGACGTCCGGGACCGGGGTCGATTCCTTGAGGACACTGTTCATGGGCGCGACGCCGGGACGGTTACTGCATGGCGCAGATGGTGGCCTTGAGCTGCGAACTGGAGATGTTCTCGGTGCGCGGCAGGTAGCGCACCCGGCAGTGGCGGGCGAGGTGGTCGAAGTGTCCCTGCCAGTCCGAGCCCATCACCAGCACGTCGGCGCCGAGGCGGCGGATGTCGTCCGCCTTCTGGTCCCAGCTATCCTCCGGGATCACGTCGTCGACATAGCGGATCGCGCGCAGCACTGCCTCGCGGTCCCGGTAGAATTGGGTGGCGCGCTTGTGCTTGAGCGCGTTGAAGGTGTCTGTGGACAGGCCCACCACGAGGTGGTCGCCCATGGCCCGCGCACGCCGCAGCAGGTTCACGTGGCCCACGTGGAGCAGGTCGAAGGTGCCGTAGGTGAGGATGACGGTCATGCCGGTCCACTGGATAAGAGGGGCGATGGCAGGGGCATGCAAGCGCCATGCCGCCTGGTCAACGGGTCACCCTGACGGCAACCTGGACCCATTCGGACTTCCACAGGTACTCGAAGTCCCGGTCGTGGCGCTCGCACCAGCCGAGCAGGGCGCGATGCTCGTCGTCCCGGAAGACGTCGCCTGCCTGCATGAAGTACTCGTCGAACAGGATGATTGTTCCCGGTGCGATGTGTCTGTTCAGGCCATCGAGGGCCTCCAGGGTCGAGCTGTAGAGGTCCGCGTCCGCGTGGATCAGCGCCAGGGGCGCGTCCAGGCGTGCGGCGATGCCCGGAATCGTGTCCCGGAACCAGCCGGGCACGACCTCGACGTTTGCAGCGTCGAACACCGGGATCTCGGCCTCGTCCAAGCTGAAGGCGCCCTTCGTCCATGGGCCGACCCAGTCCTCCGGAAGGCCCTCGAAGCTGTCCAGCAGGTACAGTTTGCGATCGGCGGGCATGCGCTCGAGGAGGAATCGGGCGCACTGTCCCTTGTAGACGCCCAGCTCGATGAAATCCCCGGGCAACCGCACTTCGCCGACGACCTCGTCCAGCGCGGTGAACTTGTAGCTGTACCAGACGTCCTCGCCGGGGGCAAAGGAGCGGGTGGCGAGTTCCGGCACGCCCGGAAGGCGCTCGCGTACGCGCTGGAATCTTTCCGCCGAGCGATCGATGTACACCTTGGAACTCCTCAAGCCCGGCTGCATGCGCGGATCGACTCGAACTGGTCGCGCTGGAGCGGTATTCCGTAGAGCATCTGGTTGATCAGATGGACCTGGATGCCAAGCGTCTCGGTGCACACGTCCGGATGGTCGTGGATCGCGGGACTTTGCACGTCGAGGAAGGCGATGTGGTCGCCTGCGGGAGACCGCTGTGCGATCTCGTCGATGTAGGGGTACTGCGGGGACCGGGTCGAGCAGATGACCGCTCGGTCGGCATCAGGCGCCGGAGCCGACAGGCGCATGGTGAACAGTTCGCGCTTGTCCTGTGGGAATACGCCTTGGGTGAAGTGTGAGTCCCGGAAGCGGCGCACGTAGTAGTCGTCCGCCAGGATGGGATCCACGCAGACGGCCTTGAATCCGGTGTTCAGGGAGTGCAGGAGTGCGCCTGTACCCCCCTTCGATGCGCCGTACAGCACGACGTGCTGCCTGTCGACGCCGAGGTCGGCGGCAACCTTCGTGATGAGTGCTGACACGCGGGCCTCGTTGTCCGGCTGTGCAACGGTGTCGGCGTAGAACGCGCCGACCACACCGCCCAGGTCGGCGATGCGCAGGATTGCCGTGTCCCACGGGACGTATTTGGGGGCCTGGGGAAAGTTGAGGCAGAAGATACGGGTCGAGAGACTGGCGTCATACATCTGCTCGTAGGGCGAGATGCACGAGAAAACCACCAGCAGCCGGCGCACCACGCCACCGGCGGGGAGCCCCAGCCGGTAACAGATGCCTTCATGTTCCAGCAGGCCGTTATGGTTGTTCCTGGCCCAGAACGTAGGTGCCAACGCAGCGTGCACGAAGGATGTCACCGCTACGCCGGCGTTCTCGTACTTGTAGACGAGGAAGCCTTTGGCGGTCAGGTACACCAGTGCTTCCTTGAGCGCTTCGTCGCGCCGCGACAGGCGGATCAGGTTGTTCTCGCCTGGATGACGCAGGTGCACGAACCGGACGCCTTCCAGTTCCGTGCTGAAGATTTCGCTGATGTCGACGTCTAGGGTTGCCATCGGCTCCGGTCCGTGTTGTACGGCCGTAATCGATGCAAGAGGCGTGCCTTTAGGGTTGCTGCGAACCCGATCGCGTCCCGCCTCAGCTGGCCAGCTGTTCGACCTGCTCGCGCTCGATCCCGTACTTGCGGAGCTTCTCCACCAGGGTGGTGCGGCGCAGGCCGAGCAGCTGGGCGGCATGGGCGACAACGCCCTGGCTGCGCTCTAGCGCCTCGCGGATCAGGCGCAGCTCGATCCCGGCCATGTACTCGCGCAGGTCCAGGCCGGTTTCGGGCAGCGAGGCAGGATCGGCAACGCCCTGGGCCATGGCGACCTGCGCCGGCGCGGATGGGGCGGCCGGCACTGCCGGCGCCGCCAGTGCTGGCTCCACGCCGGCCGGCACGTGCGCGCGGTAGCGGGCGGGCAGGTCGTCCAGCCGCACCAGGCCGCCGGGGTTGAGCACCGCCAGGCGCTCGACCAGGTTGGTCAGCTCGCGCACGTTGCCCGGCCAGGCATAGCCGGCCAGCGCGGCCAGGGCGCCGTCGGCGAAGCGGATCTCGCCGCGGCCGGTGCGGGCCAGCTGGGCGGCGATGGTGTGGACCAGGGCCGGCAGGTCCTCGGTGCGCTCGCGCAGGGCGGGCATCTCGATCGGGAACACGTTGAGCCGGTAGAACAGGTCCTCGCGGAAGTGGCCCTCGGCGATGCGATCCTCCAGGTTGCGGTGGGTCGCCGCGATCACCCGCACGTTGCACTTGATGGTCTGGTTGCCGCCGACACGCTCGAAACTGCGTTCCTGCAGCACGCGCAGGAGCTTGACCTGCATCGGCAGGCTCATGTCGCCGATCTCGTCCAGCAGCAGGGTGCCGCCTTCGGCCATCTCGAAGCGGCCCTTGCGCGCGCTCAGCGCGCCGGTGAAGGCGCCCTTCTCGTGGCCGAACAGCTCGCTTTCCAGCAGTTCCGGCGGGATCGCGCCGCAGTTGATCGCCACGAACGGGCCGTCGCGGCGGGCCGACTGCTGGTGGATGGCGCGCGCGGCCACTTCCTTACCGGTGCCCGATTCGCCCAGCACCAGCACGGTGGTGTCGAACGGGGCGACCTGCCCGATCATCCGGCGCAGGCGCTGCACCGCCGGACCGGAGCCGGTGGGGCCCTCGTCGGTTCCGGCCGCCTGCTGTTCGGCGTCCAGCCGCTTGAGGCTGGCGCGGCGCAGGCAGGCTTCCAGCTGGGCATGGCGGATCGGCGATTCCAGCGGCCAGACGCCGGCCTCGTGCAGCCCGTGGGCCGCGGCGAAGCGGGCCGGTTCACCCTCCAGCAGCAGCACCGGCGGCGGCACCGGGGTGGCGGCCAGCCATGCGAAGAAGTCGCGCGCGGTGCCGGCATCGTCCAGGCTGCCGACCACCACCGCCATCCAGTCGGTGGGGCGCTGGCGGGCGGTGGAGACGTCTTCCGGCGAGGAGGCCCAGCGCGGGTTGAGATCCATGAACTCGAGCAGGCCGCACAGGTGTTCGGCGCGGGCGGCCTGGCTGTCGATGACGAGGATGCGGGATTCACTCATGACGCTTGCCCCTTCAGGCGCTCCAGGATCGGCACCACTTCCTGGAGGTAGGAAAGTTTGCTGACGAAGCCGTCAGCGCCGGCGCGGGTGGCGTGCTCGCGGTGTTCGGCGTCGTCGAAATGGCTGGCGATGACGATGTAGGGCGGCTCGTCCTGGGCCTTGATCAGGCGCGTGGCCTGCAGCCCGCCCATCTCGGGCATGGCCAGGTCCATCAGCACCACGTCCGGGCGCAGGGCCTCGGAACGCTCGATCGCCTCCAGCCCGTTGCCGGCGGTGCCGGCCAGTTCCAGCCACTCCAGCTTGCGGAAGTGGCGCATGGCGGCGTTGATGAAGCCTTCGTGGTCGTCGACCAGCAGGACGCGGATCTTGCGCATGGGGAAATTCCGGATCAGCCCGCGCGGGCCAGCGGCGCGGGGGCGCTGCGGCGACGTTCGCGGGCGGTGGGGATGGACAGCTGCTCACGGTACTTGGCGACGGTGCGGCGCGCGACATGCACCCCCTGGCGCGCCAGCAGGGCGGCGATCGCGTCGTCGGCCAGCGGGCGCGCCACCGGCTCGGACTCGATCAGCCGGCGAACCATCGCCCGCACCGCCGCGCCGGAAACATTGGCCCCTTCCAGCCGCACGGCGAAGAAGTGCTTGAGCTCGAAGGTGCCGCGCGGGGTCTGGATGTACTTGCCGCTGGTGATGCGCGAGACGGTGGATTCGTGCATGCCGATGGCGTCGGCCACTTCCTTCAGGGTCAGCGGGGCCATGGCCTCCTCGCCCTGCGCCAGGAACGCGGCCTGGCGCTCGACCAGGACCTTGGTGGTGCGCAGCAGGGTGTCGTAGCGCATCGACAGCCCGCGGGTCAGCCAGCGCGCCTCCTGCAGCAGCTCGCGCAGCGCGCTGGTGCCTTCGCCCTCGCCGGCCTGGGCCAGGGCGCGCTCGTAGCCGCTGTTCACCGACAGCCGCGGCGCGGTGGCCGGGTTCAGGGCGACGCGCCACTGGCCATCGCCGTGCCAGACAACGACGTCGGGTATGACGTAGCCGGAGGCGGTGTCGACCGCCTGCCGGGCCGGATGCGGCTGCAGCGACAGGACCAGGCGCACCGCTTCGGCCACGTCGCCTTCCTCCGCCTGCAGGCGGCAGGCGATGGCGGCGTGGTCGTGCGCGGCCAGCTCGGCCACGCACGATTCCAGCAGGCGGTGCGCCAAGTGCCGCCCGGGGCAGGGCGAGGGCAGGGCGGCCAGCTGCGCGCGCAGGCATTCGCCCACGTCGCGTGCGGCGATGCCCGCCGGTTCGCCCTGCAGCAGGCGCTGGCGGATCGCCTCGACGCGCTCCCCGGCCACGTCGAAGCGGGCGACCGCGCGCAGCAGCAGGGCGGCGTGGTCGCCTTCCAGGTAGCCGGCGTCATCGCAATGCTCCAGCCAGAACGCGGCGATCTCCAGTTCGCCCGGGTCCAGCTCCAGCGCCAGGGACTCCAGCACGCGCACGAACGGGTCGCTCGAGCCGGGCTCGGCGATCCGCTGCATGCGGTCCTCGCCTTCGCCGCTCCAGCTGGCGCCCGGCACGTCCCACATCGAGGGCTCGGGCAGCTCGTCGAAGGCGGCGGTGTCCAGGCTGCCGGCCTGGGCGTCGGTCCCCGCCGCCTCGGCCGGCACGGCGGCAGCCGGCTCCTCGTCCAGTTCGAGCATCGGGTTGAGCTCGAGGGCACGGGTGACCTCCATCTGCAGCTGCTGCGCGTTGAGCTGCAGCAGCCGGATGGACTGCAGCAACTGCGGCGTCAGGTTCAGTTGCTGGCCGAGCTGGGCCGACTGGATGGCCTTCATCTTGCATTCTCCCCTTCGGCGCCGGGTGCGTGACGCCGATGTGAGGCATCGTGCCTGTGCCGCGCCGGCAGAAGAATCGGGGGGTGCCTGAGTCCGGCCGGTATTTTCCCTACCCGATGTCGGGGTTTTCCTGACAAGGCCGCTGTCTTTCCGGCAGGATCGCCCCCGCCAGGCGGTGGACGTGGCGGAATTCCGCCGCCTCAGCCCAGCTCGTGCTGGTGCCGGACCGCCAGCAGGACCAGCTCGCTGGCGCGGCGGCAGCCCAGGGCTTCCATCATCCGCGCCCGGTGGGTCTCCACCGTCTTGACGCTGATCCCGAGGCTGCTGGCGATCTCCTTGCTGCTCAGTCCGCGCCCGATCTGGGCCAGGATCTGCCGCTGCCGCGGCGGCAGGGCGGCGACGCCCTGCGGCCGGGCCTGGCGCGAACGGCCGATCAGCGGGGCGATCATCCGCGAGGAGATGCGCGGGCTGAGGAACACCTCGCCGCCGGCAGCGGTGCGCAGCGCCAGCTCCAGTTCCAGCGGAGCCGCATCCTTGACCACGAAGCCGGCCGCGCCACGGTCCAGGGCATCGCGCACATGCAGCGGATCGTCGTGCATGGACATCATCACCACGCGCGTTTCCGGCACCTGCTGGAGGATCTCGCTCAGCGCTTCGAGCCCGGTACGGCCGGGCAGGGAGAGGTCAAGCAGGACCATGTCGGGGCGATGGATCGCCGCCAGGTCGACGGCCTGGTCGGCATTGGCTGCTTCGGCCACCACGTCCACACCTGCGAAGGTCTGGAGCAGCCGGCTGAGTCCGGCGCGGACCAGGGTGTGGTCGTCAACGATGAGAACTCGCACAGGCGCGCAGGTGATCCCCGGGGAAACGCTTGCACCTTAGCCGATGGGGGCCGGCTTTTGTAGACGGACCGGCGCGCGGCCGGCCCGCCGGATCAGCGCCGCCGCGCGTCGGCCACCTGGCGCCGGTGCATGCGGAACAGGTGGCGGCCCATGGCTTCCTCCAGCCCCGGCGGCAGGGCCGGAAACCGCAGCCAGAGCCAGCCGGCCTGCGCATCCTGGTCGGTGGCGGTGACGATCACCGGCAGCTCCAGGTCCTCGGGCAGCCAGTCGGCCGGCTGCAGGCGCGCGCTGCCCGCCGAATCCAGGGCCGGCAGCGCGGTGCCGGCCGGCAGCTGCAGGCGCAGCCCGAGGCTGGACCACCGCAATGGCGTCTCCGGCAGCGCCGGGCTGGACTGGCGGACCAGCCTGCCGAGCATGACCAGGACCAGGTCCAGCTTGGCGTCCAGCCGTTGTGCCAGCAGCGGCAGCTCGCCCCGCTTCTCCTCGCCGCCGGACTCGTCGCTGCGGAGGTCCTCGACCTGGGAAAGCCCAAGCAGCAGGGCCTCGGCCTGGGCAGTGCGGGCGGGGGCGCCGGCGCCGAAGCAGGCCGGCAGCACGGCGTCGCAGGCCAGCACGTCGCCGAACAGTTCGTGCTCGGCGGTGCGCGAGCGGGCCGACCAGCTGGGATTCATGCGCTGCCTCCGGGAATGCCGCCGTCGTCGCCCTGGACCAGGTGCTGGAGCTGGAGCATGCCACGCAGGGCCTGGATCGGGGACTGGGCCCCGGTGGTCTGCACGAACTCGCGCAGCCGCCGGTCATGCCGGGCCAGTACGTCGCCGGCCGAACCGTAGTCCTCCTGTTCCAGGGCCTGGCGCAGGGACACCAGGTCGTGGAGCAGGGCGGCGAGGCTGGCGGCGGACATCAGCCTGCTTCCGTCCCCGCGTACGCGTGGAGCGCGCGGCTGGACTGGCGCTGGCGGCGCATGAGGTCCAGCAGCTCGTCCTGGCGCGCGCGCATCAGGGCGATGGTGTCGTGGTGGCGGTCGTGCAGGGCCTGCACGTCCTCGCGCAGGGCGGCCGCGCCGGGCAGGGTGCAGAACTCGCGCACCGCGCCTTCGTAGGCGTCCAGCATCTGCGGCATGGTGTCGATGTGGCCGCGGTCCAGCATCTCGCGCAGGCCGTCCATCGCCTCGTGCAGCAGCGCCAGGCGCGCGGCGGCGTTCATTGCGCCACCGCGCCGCGCAGCGGCTGGGGAATCGAGTTCCACGCCGACTCCACCTCGCCCAGCAGGCCCAGCACCTCGGCCATCGCGCCGGCGTCGTTGTGCAGGTTGGCCTCGGTGAGCCGGCGCACGATGTAGTCGTACAGCGAGGACAGGTTGGCCGCCACCTCACCGCCGGCCTCGTGGTCCAGCGAGCCGTTGAGGTGGCCGACGATCGCACAGGCCTCGCCCAGCGCCTTGCCCTTCTGGGCCACGTCACCCTGCGCCAGGCAGGCCTGGGCGCGACGGATGCGCTGGCTGGCGCCTTCGAACAGCATGGCGATGAGCTGGTGCGGATCGGCTTCGGCCACCCGGGAGGACACGGCGGTCCTGCGGTACTGCTCGGCGAGGTTGCGGCTGGGTCCGTACATGGCGTGGTTCCTTGGTTGGCGGCCCCGGGATGCCGGGCGGGGTGTCCAGCGACGGGGCGCCTGCTGCAGGCGGTATCGGCCGGGCGGCCGCCGCGCTTTAGCGCTACTTGGTCGACAGCAGGTCGTTGAGCGAGCTGGCGCTGCCCTGCAGCTGCATGATCATGGTTTCCATGGCCGTGAACTGCTTGGTGTAGAGCGTGGTGAGCTTGTCCATCTTCACGTCGAGGCGGTCCAGCTGGTCCTCGAGCGAACGGATCTGCTTGTTCAGGCCGTCGGTGCGCAGGGTCAGGCTGCCCTCGAAGGAGTCCAGGGCCGCCTTGAACACCGCTTCCATCCCGGTGGTGTAGGTGCCCTCGCGGCCGAACATCCGGGTGACGGCATCCGGGTCGGCCACATTGGCCTTGTCGAAGGCCTCGGCGTCGAACACCATCGTGCCCTCCTTGGAGAGGGTGATGCCGAGGCCCTTCAGTGCCAGCGTGTTCTGGCTGACGTTGCCGCGCAGCTCGGACTGCAGCGTGCGCACCAGCGAATCGCCGGTGAGTGGCGATGCCTTCTTGGTGGCCGCGTCGAACGCGCTGGTGCTCTTCAGGGTTCCCAGCGCGCTGTTGTAGGCGGTGGCATAGGCGGCAAGGGCGGCCTTGATGCCGGCGGTGTCGCTGCTGACGGTCAGCAGCTGCTGGGTGCCCTCGGCGGCACGCGTCAGGTTGAGGGTGACGCCAGGCACCAGGCCGGTGACGGCATTGCTGCTGGACACGCGTTCGAACCCGTCGACCCGAACCACGGCATCGCGGGCCGCGACCTTTTCCTGCAGGCCCCCGGGCGCGGTGGTGAGCGCGGCAAGGCTGCCACCATCGCCGCTGGCGGTGATCGACAGCGCGCCGGCACTGCCGGTGGCGGTGGCGCTGAAGACCAGGTGGTCGCCATCGTCCGCCTTCACCACGCTGGCCACCACGCCCTTGCCGCCGGAGGCGCGGTTCACCGCGGCGGCGATCTCCGCCAGGCCGTGGCTGGCGGCAACGTTGACCTTCAGCGGGGCATCGCCCCCGTAGGCGATCTCCAGGGTGCCCGCCCCGGGCCGCGCGTCGCTGGCGAAACCGGTCGATGCCAGCTTCTGGGCCGTGGCCAGGCGCACCACCTCGACCGAGTACTCGCCCGCCAGCGCACCTTCGCCGGCGCTGGCGGTGAAATTGGAAGCAGTGGGCACGCTGGCCTTGAAGGCCGGCGACTGGGCGCCGCTGCCGACCTTCTTCAGCGCCTCCTGCAGGCCGCTCATCGCGTTCTTGACCTGTCCGACGGCCGAGAGCTTGGCGTTGACCGCGCTGCCGCTGGAGTTGATCCGCGCCTCGGCCGGGCGGCGTGCCACGGCGACCAGCTGGGACACCAGCGAGGTGATGTCCAGTCCTGAGCCGCCGGTGGAAATTGGTGTCGCCATGAATCCTCCCTGCCTGCGCGGTGCGCGGTGCGCGGTCGCTGCCAGTGGTGTATCGGCCGCCGGCGGCGGCCCTTGAGCAGGACGGCCGTGCAAGTTCCATGCCCGGGTCGGGCGGGGCAAAAAAAAGCCCCTCCGGGGAGGGGCTTTTCCTGCATTGCCTGGCGCCTGGATTACTGCAGCAGGCTCAGCACGCTCTGCGGGATCGACTTGGCCTGGGCCAGCATCGCCGTACCGGCCTGCTGCAGGATCTGGTTCCGAGTGAGCGCCGCGGTTTCCTTGGCGTAGTCGGTATCCTGGATCCGGCTGCGGGCGGCCGACAGGTTCTCCGAGCTGGTCTGCAGGTTGGAGATCACCGAGCTGAAGCGGTTCTGGATCGCACCGAGGTCGGCGCGGGCGTTGTTGACGGTCGCCAGCTGGGTGTCGATGGCGGTCAGCGCGGCGGTGGCGCCGGAGGCGGTGGAGATGTCCAGGGCGGCGATGGCGGTGGCCGTGGCGCTCATGTCCACCGTGCTGATGGAGATCTGGTTGTCACCGGCGGCGTCGGCGCCGACCTGGATCGTGAAGCTCGTGGTGTCGCCGTTGATCAGCTTGGTGCCATTGAAGTTGGCGTTGTCCTTGACGCGGCCGATTTCCTCGGACAGCTGGCCCACTTCCTTCTGCAGCGCGGCGCGGTCCTCGGCGCTGTTGGTGCCGTTGGCGGCCTGCACGGCCAGCTCGCGGATGCGCTGCATGTTCTCGCTGATCGAGCTCAGCGCGCCTTCGGCGGTCTGGGCCAGCGAGATGCCGTCGTTGGCGTTGCGGGCGGCGACGTCCATGCCGCGGACCTGGGCGGTCATGCGCTGGCTGATGGCCAGGCCGGCGGCGTCGTCCTTGGCGCTGTTGATGCGCAGGCCCGAGGACAGGCGCTGGATCGTGGTCGCCATGCTGGCGCTGCTGGTGGACAGGTTGCGCTGGGCGTTCAGCGACATCACGTTGGTGTTGATGACTTGCGACATTGTGATTCTCCTCTTGGCGATTCATCCCGGCGGTTAGGACTGCGTAAGCCTTGGCCGGACCTCCGCAGGGGGGTCATCAACTGACCGGTGCCGCTGCTGTTTCTGATAACGGCGTCTGCGGTGGAAGCTTTAGCGTCGATCCGGCTTTTTTCCGCTTTGCCGCCGGGGGGTTACGCTGGCCAGGAAGGCGAACCGCGGGTGTGTCCGCCTACCGGTTGTGGTTAACGGCAAGCCGTCGGCGGGCTTTAGCGCCAGGACGAAGAACACGAGAAGGGGCGCAATCGGCGGCGCCTGCCGGATGACATGTCCCGCAAACAGAAAGGGGCGCCGTCGCCGGCGCCCCTTTCGTCGGTCCCCCGTGCGGTGACAGCGTCAGCGCAGCAGGTTGAACAGCGACAGCCCGTGCATGCGGGTGAATACCGTCTGCGCGGTCTGCAGCGCGGTGCTTTCCAGCTGGAAGCGGGTGATGGCCTCGGCATAGTCCAGGTCACGCATGCCCGACAGCGTGGTTTCCAGCGTGACCGCACTGGCCTCGCGCAGCTGCACGGCCTGGTCCAGCGCCGCCAGCTGCGCGCCACCGGCGGCACGCGCGTCGATCATGCGCTCGGAGGCGCGCGCCAGGTCGCGCATGCCCGACAGCAGCGCGTTGCGGCGCGCAGCTTCGGCCGCGGGGCTGGCCACCGGTGCTTCGAGCGCGTCGGCCAGCGCCTGCAACGTGGCGAACACGTCGCGCGTGCCGGCCGCCCCCACCTGCATCGAATCGCCTGCGGCCGGCTGGCCGCTGATGGACACCCGCAGCCCGTCGAACTCGATGTCGGTGCCCGGGGTCCAGGTCCCGCTGGCCACCATGGCACCGCCCTGGTCGAGCACGTCGTAGCCGTTGCCACCGGTGAAGCGGACCTGGTAGCCGGCGCCGCTCCAGCCACCGTTGGCGGTGCGGCCGAAGCCGTCGATCACGGCGCTGCCGGCGTTGCCGGCGGCCATCTGTGCGTCGATGGTGCCATCGCCGGTGCGGATGCGTACGAACACCTCGCTGCCGGGCAGCGCGTCCTGCACGAAGGTGCCAGGGGCGATCTCCATGCTGCGCTGGGTCTGGTCGCCACGGTAGGCGACGCCGCCGGCGCCGCGGTTGAAGGGCGGGGTATCGTCGGCGGCGCCGGCGAACAGGTAGCGCCCGGCGCCGTCGGTGCTGTTGGCGAGGCTCACGAGGTTGTCGCGCAGCGTGCGCAGCTCGGCGGCGATGGAGCGGCGGTCGTCGGCCGAAAGCGTGTCGCTGTTGGCCTGCACCGCAAGCTCGTTGATGCGCAGCAGGTCCTCGCCGGCCAGCGCCAGGATGTTCTCCTGCATGCCCAGCCGGTTACCCACCGTGTTGGCGTTCTGGCCGAACCGTTCCAGCTCGGCCAGCGAGCGGTCCAGGCCGACCGCGGCGCCGGCGCCCACCGGATCGTCCTTGGCGGTGACGGTCTTCTTGCCGGTGGCCACCTGCTGCTGCAGCTGCGACAGCTGCTTCTGGCGCGCAAGCATGGTGGCCAGCGTGGTGTCGAACATCATGCTGGTGGAGATGCGGTTGCTCATCGGCGGACGGCGCTCAGGATGGACTGGAACATGGTGTCGGCGGTGGAGATGATCTGTGCGGCGGCCTGGTAGGCCTGCTGCAGGCGCAGCATGTTGGCCGCCTCCTCGTCCAGGTTGACCCCGGCCACCGCATCGCGGGCGGCCCGGGCGTCGTCGTGAATCACCTGCTGCGCTTCGGCCGCGTACTCGGCCTGCCGCGCGGCGGAGCCGACCATGGTGGTGAGGCCCCCCACCGCGCCGTTGAGGCTCATCGTGCCGCCGCTGACCACGCGTGCGTCATCCAGGTTGGCCAGGCGCGCCGCGTTGCCGTTGTCACCCGAGCCGGGGCCGGTGCGGGCGATGGTGAACTGGTCGCCCGCGGCGGGCATACCGTCCAGGGTGACGCTCCAGCCGTTGCCGCTGATGCGCTGGCCCGGCGTGAACGGGAAGGGCCCGGCCCCGTCGAGCATGTACTGGCCCGCATCGAGGAACTCGACCACCGCCTCCTGCAGCAGCGCCGGATTGGTGGCATCGTCCACCCGCAGCCCGGCCAGCACGCCGCTGCCGAGGTTGGAAAGCGCCGCCTTGCCCTGCACCGGGGAAGCCGCCGCCAGGCGCGAGGGGTCGCTGATGGCCACGCCCAGCGCACCGGCTGCGCGGGAGGTCGGCTGCAGCAGGAAGCGGTCGCCCGGCTGGGCCGCGCCATCGACCACCACCGACATGCCGCCGACGCGGAACGGGTCGGCCGCGGTGCCGCTGCCGGTCATCGGCACCGGCTGGCCGGTACCGGGATCCAGCGCGCTCCAGCCACCGTCGCCCAGGCGCAGCACCAGGTCCTGGCCGGTGAGCGCGCCGATGTCGGCCACCTGCGCCTGGATGCTGGCGGTGCCGGTATTGGCCGCGTGGCGGGTGGCCACCGGGGCCGGCACGTCGAAAAACCTGCCGCCCAGGGTGCCGTAGAGGTCCATGCCCGCGGCATGGCCCTCGTTGAAGGTGGACGCCATCGCCACGGCGATCCGGCCCAGCTCGGCGGCCGCCGGATCCAGCACGCTGGCGCGGAACTCGAGCAGGCCGCCGATGCGTCCCCCCAGGGCGCGCTGGTCGAGCACGGTGCGCGTGCCGCCACCTTCCACCGTCAGCTGCAGGCGCTCGGGCCGGTAGGGATCGGGAACCGTGCCCAGCGTCGATGCCTGGCCACCGACGACCAGGGGCTGGCCGCCGGCGGTGAACACGTTCAGCGCGCCGCCGTCCTGGAGCACGGCGGTGCCGCCGGTGTAGCCGACCAGCTCGGACACCAGCTGGTCGCGCCGGTCCAGCAGGTCCGGCGCCGCCTTGCTGGCGTCCGAGCCGATCACGCCGTTGATCCGCGCGACCTCCGCGGCCAGGCGGGTGATCTCGCTGGCGCCGGCGCGCAGGCTGTTGTTGACTTCCCCATCCAGCGAGCGCAGTTGCCCGTCCAGCTGGCGGAAGCGCGAGGCGAGCATGCCCGCCTCGGAAAGCACGTTCTGGCGCTCGGCGGCGCCGGCGGCATTGGAAGACAGCGCGCTGACCGAGTCGAAGAAGTTGGACCACACCCCCGCCAGGTTGGTGGCGCCATCGGAGAACAGCGAATCCAGGCGGCCGCTGAGGCTGGAGATCTGCTGCAGGCGCGCCAGCTCGCCGCCGCTGTCGAGCAGGCGCGAGGTGGCCAGGTCGTCGGCCATGCGCCGGATGTCGGCCACCTGGGTGCCGTTGCCGACGTACCCGTAGCCGCGGTCGGACGGGTTGCGCGCGGCGAAGTCCACCCGCTGGCGGGTGTAGCCCTCGGTGTTGACGTTGGCCACGTTGTGGCTGACCGTCGACAGGGCCCGCTGGAAGGCGAGCAGGGCGCCGGTGCCGGTGGAGAGGACGGACATCGGCTTACCTCCTTGAAAGCGTGGCGGCCAGGTCGCCGGCCGCGGCGACCGTTGCCCCGCCGGTGCGCGCGGCCACGCCGGCGATCGCCTGCATGGCGCGCGAGACGGTCGGCCCGTTGGCGATGGCGGTGATCTTGGCCGCGTAGGACGGGTCGGTCGCATAGCCGGCGCTCTGCAGCGCCTGGGCGAAGCGGCGCACGTCGCCACCGGACTGCAGCGCCTGCTGGTAGCGCGGGTTCTGCTTCAGCATGCGCACGTAGTCGGCGAAGCTCTCGGCCGGGGAGGCATACGCACGGAACTGCGCGGTCTCGGTCTGGCGCACGCCGCCGACGTACTCGTGGGTGCGGGTGGTGGCGCGCTCGCCCTGCCAGCCGCTGGCCTTGATGCCGAACAGGTTGTGCGCGCTGCCGCCATTGTCACGCTGGATCTGGCGCCGCCCCCAGCCGGTTTCCAGCGCCGCCTGCGCCACCAGGGCGCGGGCGTCCACGCCCAGTTCGCGTGCCGCGGCCTGCGCCTGGTCCCAGATGCTGGCCACGAACCGCTCGGGGCTGCGGGGTTCGAAACCCTCGGCCGCACGCGCGCCGGCGCCGGCAGGGGACGCGGAGGCGACGGCCGCCGCCGGCGCCGCCATCAGCCGGCGCACGAATGCATCCATCGGCGAGGCGTCGCCGCCGGAAGTGTCGCGGCCGGCGATCAGGTCCAGCGCGCGGCTGGCCTCCGGAGCGAGCATCGGCGCCGCCATGCCGTCGCGGTCGCCGGGCAGGGCGGCAGCGGCGGCCAGGGTGGGGCCGCGCGCCGGCTCCAGGCGGGTGTCCAGTGGGGCGGCGGCCGCGGCCGGGTCGGTGCCGGACTGGCGCGCCAGTTGGCGCGCGATCATCGGCGCCAGCCCCAGGCCCTTGCCGCCGGTCATGGCCTGCGCCAGCTGCTGGTCGTACATGTCGCGGAAGGTCTGGTTCTCGCCGGGGAACAGCGAGTCGCCGAAACTGGCATCGCGCATGCTCTTGACCAGCATCTGCGCGAACTGGCTCTCCAGCTGGCGCGCGACATGCTCCACCCGCGCCGGGTCGGCGGCGGCCTGGGGGGCCAGCTGCAGCGGTCGGGCGTTGATGTGCATCAGATCACTTCCAGCTCCGCGCGCAGTGCACCGGCCTGGCGCAGCGCCTCGAGGATGGCGATCAGGTCGCCGGGCGCGGCGCCGACCTCGTTCACCGCGCGCACGATCTCGTCCAGGGTGGTGCCCCCGTTGAAGCGGAACATGCGGCTGCCTTCCTCGGAGGTGCTGATGGAGGAACTGGGCGCCACCACGGTGCCGCCGCCGGCGAAGGCGCCCGGCTGGCTGACCTGCACGCCCTCGTTGATGGTGACGGTGAGTGCGCCATGGGCCACGGCCGCCGGCATCACCCGCACCTGCGAGCCGATCACCACGGTGCCGGTGCGCGCGTTGACGATGACCTTGGCCGGCGCGCTGCCGGGGGTCAGTTCCAGGTTCTCGACCCGCGCCAGGAAGCCGATGCGTGCGCCCGGGTCGGTCGGGGCGGCCACCGCCACGGTCACGCCGTCGACCGCGCGCGCCACGCCCCGGCCGAAGGCGTTGTCCAGCGCCTCGACCATGCGCGAGACGGTGGTGAAGTCGTTGCGATGCAGGTTGAGGGTGATGTCGCCGCCGCCATCGAGCACGCTCGGCACGGCGCGCTCGACGGTCGCGCCGTTGGGGATGCGGCCGGCACTGGGGATGTTCACCGCCACCCGCGAGCCGTCCCGGCCCTGGGCGCCGAAGCCGCCGACCACCAGGTTGCCCTGGGCGATCGCATAGACCTGGCCGTCGGCGCCCTTGAGCGGGGCCATCAGCAGCGAGCCGCCGCGCAGCGACACAGCGTTGCCGATCGAGGACACGGTGATGTCGATGGTCTGCCCGGGCTTGGCGAACGGCGGCAGTTCGGCATGGATCGCCACGGCGGCGACGTTCTTCAGCTGCGGGTTCACGTTCGCCGGGACATTGACGCCCAGCTCGGCGAGCATGTTCTTCAGGCTCTGCACGGTGAAGGGCGCCTGGCTGGTGCGGTCGCCGCTGTTGTCCAGGCCGACCACCAGGCCGTAGCCGACCAGCGCGTTGCCGCGCACGCCGCCGACCTGGGCCAGGTCCTTGATGCGCTCGGCCCGGGCCGGCGCGCACAGCGCCAGCAGCGCCAGGGCCGCGGCAAGCAGGCCGGATACACGGAGGGAGTGGGTTGCCATGGCCGGCCTCAGTAGGGGTACAGGCGTGAGTTGAAGAAGCGCGACAGCCAGCCCATCGCATTGGCCTGGGCCAGTGCGCCGCGGCCGCCGTAGACGATGCGCGCCTCGCCCACGCGGCTGGAGGGCACGGTGTTGTCGCGGCTGATGTCCGCCGGGCGCACGATGCCCTGGATCTGCACCAGCTCGTCGCCCTGGTTCAGGCGCAGGTTCTTCTGGCCCTGCACCACGAGGTTGCCGTTGGGCAGGCGCTGGACCACGCTGACGGTGACGTTGCCCTGCAGCCGGTTGCTCTGGCTGGACTTGCCCTGGCCGTCGAAGTCGCGCTCGCCCTTGGCCCCCGCCGACAGGATCTCGCGCCCGTTGTAGGTCACCGGCGCGCCGAACAGCGAGGAGACGCCCACCGACATCTCGCTGTCCTTGCCCACCTGGGTGGTGGCGCTGGTCTGGGCGGTGGTGGATTCGACCAGGGTGATGGTCAGCAGGTCGCCGACATCGCGCGCGACGCGGTCGCCGTACAGCGCCAGGCCCTGACCACCGGCATAGATCGCGCCGGCGGTCGGGGCGGCCTGTACCGGCATCACCGGCACGATGGGGGCCAGGGCCGGGTAGGGGCGCACGTCGCCGGCGGCCACGCAGCCGCCGAGCAGCAGCGCGGCGGGCAGGGCGCAGGTGGCGGCGAGGCGGGAACGCAGGTTCATCGCGGGCTCCAGCGGCGCGGGGCGCCGGTCAGATGTTGTTGTTGAGGTAGCCGAGCATCGAATCGGTGGTGGAGATGGCCTTGGCGTTCATCTCGTAGGCGCGCTGGGTCTCGATCATGCTGACCAGCTCCTCGACCACGTTGACGTTGCTGCCCTCCAGCGCGCCCTGCTGCACCAGGCCCAGGCCGTTGAGGCCCGGCGTACCGTTCTGGGCCGGGCCGGAGGCGGTGGTCTCCAGGTACAGGTTCTCGCCGCGCGACTGCAGGCCTGCGGGGTTGATGAAGTCGGTCAGGGTCAGCGCGCCGATCTCCAGCGCCTGGCCGTCGCCGGCCATCTGCACGGTGATGGTGCCGTCGGTGCCGATGGTCATCGACTGGGCCCCCTCGGGCACCTGGATGCCCGGCTGCACCGGATAGCCGCTGCTGGTCACCAGTTCGCCCTGGGCGTTGACCTGGAAACTGCCGTCGCGGGTATAGGCCGAGCTGCCGTCGGGCATCATCACCTCGAAGAAGCCGCGGCCGTTGACCATCACGTCCAGCGCGCGACCGGTCTGCTGCGGGTTGCCCTGCTGGAAGTCCTTGGCCGTGGAGACCACCCGGACGCCGGTGCCCAGCTGCAGGCCGGAAGGCAGCTGCGTCTGCGCCGAACTCGAGCCGCCGGGCTGGCGCACCTGCTGGTACAGCAGGTCCTCGAAGTTGGCGCGGTCGCGCTTGAAGCCGGTGGTGTTGGTGTTGGCCAGGTTGTTGGACACCACGGCCATGCGCGTCTGCTGCGCATCCAGACCGGTCTTGGCGACCCAGAGTGCCTGATTCATGACGCGGTACCTCGGTTGACGGAGTGACGCCGGGATCCATGCATGCGGCGTGCCAGAGCGCGGCCGCCGGCCCGGCGGCCCGGTCGCGGATGGGCGCGGGGGCGTGAGGGCACGCTGGCGGGCAGCGGGCCAGGCGGGCCAGGCGGGGGCAGGCGGGGCAGGCGGGGCAGGCGGGCCGGATGCCGCCAGGGTGGCGGCGAACCCCGGCGCGGCAGCGGGGCCGATCCTGCGGGGTGTGGGCAGGCGGGGCGCTCGCGGGAGCGGGGCCGGCCATGTCGCAGCGCGCCTGGCCACCTGCCGTCTGGCCCGGTGCCGGTGCGCGATGTGCAGGCTGCCGGGGGGGCGGGGCCTCAGCCGCCGCCCAGGCGCAGCAGGCCGTTGGCCGCGCGCGCGTTCTCGTCGCCGGTCTTGATCACCCGGACCTGCATCTCGAACTGGCGCTGCAGCTGGATCATCTGCACCAGGGTGCCGGCGGTGTCGACGTTGCTGTGTTCCAGCGTGCCGGTGGTCATCACCGCACCGGGTGCCTGCAGCAGCGGCTGCTGGGGGGTGGTGTTGCGCATCAGGCCGTCCAGGCCGCGGCTGAGCCGCGCGGCCGGGGCCTCGACCACCTTCAGCCGACCGAGGACCGCCAGGGTGTCGGCACCCTCCCCGAGCGGCACGATCGACACCGTGCCGTCATGGCCGATCTCCAGCGCCTGGTGCGGCGGCAGGGCCATGGGGTTGCCTTCCTGGTCCAGCAGCGGATGCCCGCCGGCCGTGACCAGCTGGCCGTTGGGGGTGAGCGACAGGTTGCCGGCGCGGGTGTAGGCCTCGCTGCCGTCCGGCGCCTGCACCGCCAGCCAGCGGTCGGCCTGCAGCGAGACGTCCAGCGCGTTGCCGGTGACCTGCAGCGTGCCCGGGCGCGCATCGAAGCCCTGGTCCACGTGCAGCGCCGCGACCCGCGAGGCATGGCCGCTGCCGCGTACCGGGAAGGCCTCGGTGTTGGCCAGTGCGGCCTTGAAGCCGGCGGTGTCGGCGTTGGCCAGGTTGTGGCTCACCGTTCCCTGCGCCTGCAGCGTGGCGCGGGCGCCGGTCATCGCGATGTAGAGGGCTTTGTCCATGGGGAACCGGCGTCCGGGTCAGGGGCGTGGAGCGGCAGGCGGGCTCCGGTGCGAGGGCGCGCCAGCGCCACCCGCGCCGGATGCGCGGTCACCTGATGTTGATCACCGTCTGGGTGGCCTGGTCCTGGGTGGAGATCATCTGCGCGTTGGCCTGGAAATTGCGCTGGGCGGTGATCATGTTCACCAGCTGCTCGGTCAGGTCCACGGTCGACGCCTCCAGGGCGCCGGACTGGAGGCGGCCGAAGTCGGACGAATCCGGGGCGCCGCGGCGTGGCGTGCCGGAGGCGTGGGTGGCCATCCACATGTTGTTGCCGGTGGCCTGCAGGCCCTGGGGATTGACGAAGTTGGTCAGCACCACCTGGCCCAGGGCGACATCATCGCCGTTGGTGTAGCGCGCATAGACCACGCCGTCCTCGGCCACGTCGATGGTGGTGAGCTTGCCCGAGGCGAAGCCGTCCTGGTTGAGGCTGCGCAGGGCGAAGCTGCTGCCGTACTGGGTGCTGCCGCCGAGGTCCAGGCTCATCTCCAGCACGCCGGCGCCGGTGCCCGGGGCGTACGGATCCATTGCGATGCGGCCGTCGGCGGGCGTCACCATCGCGCCGTTCTGGTCGAAGGCCAGGGTGGCCGGGGCGCCGACCGGGTTGCCGTCCACGTAGTTGTGGACCTGCCACTCGTTCGGGTTCGCGGTCTTGACGAAGTAGGAGGTCTGCACGTGGGCCACGCCCAGCGAGTCGTACACGGTCACGCCGCCGCTGCTGGCGTTGTAGCTGTTGGAATCGGCCGGGTCGAACGGCGTGGCGGCCGGTGCCGACGCGGCGCCCGGCAGGGTGACCGTCAGTTCGACCAGCCCGGTCTGCGACGGCGGGCTGTCGGTGGTGGCCAGCTGCAGGTCGGTGGTGCGGCCCACGTCGAAGCCGCCGGTGGCGTTGGGCGCGTACACCTGCAGGCGGCCCCCGTCGGGGGTGACCACGAAGCCGCGGTTGTCCGGCTGGAAGTTGCCGGCCCGGGTGTAGAAGGTGTCGCCGTTCTTGTTGACGGTGAAGAAGCCCTCGCCGTCGATGGCGAAATCCAGGCTGCGCCCGGTCGGGTCGATGTTGCCCTGGGCGAACTGCTGGGCGACGTTGCTGACCTTCACGCCCGAGCCGACCGCGCTGTTGGCCAGCCCGTAGCTGGTGGAGGAGAACAGGTCGGCGAACTCCGCGCGCGAGGTCTTGAAGCCCACGGTGTTGGAGTTGGCGATGTTGTTGGAGGTGACGTTGAGGTCGGCGTTGGCCGCGTTGATGCCGGACAGCGATGCGTTGAAGCTCATGGCGGACTCCTTGCGGATGCGTTCGTGGTCGGGTGCGTCAGCTGATGCGCAGCACGTAGTCGAGCGGGACGTTGCCCAGGCCCGGAAGGTCGAGGAACAGGCCGCCGCTGCCGACGGTCACGCTCTGGACGGTGCCGCGGACACAGGTGTCCACGGCCCTGGCGGTGCCGTCGCTGGCGGTATGGCGCGCGGCGATGCCGTAGCTGCCGGGCGGCAGGCGCTGGCCGCTGGCATCGGTGCCATCCCAGGCGAAGGGCACTTCGCCGGCCCGGGCCGCCGGCACGGTGAACTCGCGCACGGTGCGCCCGGTCGCGTCGGTGACGGTGAACTGCACGCTGCCGGCATCGGGCACGGCCACCGCGCCCTCGGTGCCGCCGGATTCGCCCAGCGCCATGCGCGTGGACGGCACCAGCACCTGGCGCCCGACCAGCGCCGCGCCGCGCAGCATCTGGTCGCTGCCCATCGCCGCGGAGAACGCGTCCACGCGGCTGTTGAGCGACTCGATGCCCTGCACGGTGGAGAACTGGGCCAGCTGGCCGAGGAAGGCGCTGTTCTCCAGCGGCTTGAGCGGGTCCTGGTGCTTGAGCTGTTCGGTCATCAGCCGCAGGAAGTCCGCCTGGCCCAGCGCGTCGCCCTTGCGGTCGCCGGCGGCGGTGGCCGGGCCCAAGCCCAGGCTGGAATAGATGTCGCTGGAGATCGCGCTCATGCCGGAGGTCCTCAGCGGCCCATGGACAGGGTGGCCAGGGCAAGCTCCTTGGCCGTGGTGATCACCTCCACGCCGGCCTGGTAGCTGCGCGAGGCGGAAATCAGGTTGACCATCTGCGCCACCGGATCGACGTCCGGCGCGAACACGTAGCCGTCGCCGTCGGCCAGCGGATGGCCCGGCTCGTAGCGGCGTACCGGTGGCGCCTCGCTCTGCGCGATCTCGCGCACGCGCACGCCGGTGAGGGCCGGGTCGTGGCCGCTGGCCTGTGCCTGGAACACCGGCTCCAGCGGCTTGTAGACCGCCTCCGGCGAGCCGGCGACCGAATCGGCATTGGCCAGGTTGGAGGCGATGGTGCTCAGCCGGACCGACTGGGCCTGCAGCGCCGAGCCGGCGACATCGAAGATCGGGAGGTTGCTCATGCCGGCTCCTGGTTACTGTCCGGTGATCGCGGTGAGCAGGTTGCGCACCTTGGATTCGACGAAGCTCAGCGAGGCGCGGTATTCCAGCGCCGCGCGGCCGTAGGCGGCGCGCTCGAGGTCCGCGTCGACGGTGTTGCCGTCCAGGCTCGGCTGGGCCGACTGCCGGGTGTACTGGAACGGCGCCAGGCCGGTGGCGATGGCGTCGGTGAGATGGCCCTCGCGGGTGGCGGCCAGCGCCCCGGGACGGCCGGGGTCGGCGCCCGTGCGCGCCCGGGCGGCGGCATCCAGGGCGGTATTGAAGTCCAGGTCCTGGGCCTTGTAGCCGGGAGTGTCGGCATTGGCCAGATTGCTGGCGATCAGCTTCATCCGCTGCTCGCGCAGGGGCAGGGCATCGGCGTGGATGCCCAGGTAGGAAGAGATCGGATTGGACATGGCGCCTCCGCACGGATGGTCGCCAGGGAAGAGGCAAGACCCGTGCCAGGACGCCGCCCGCTGGCCGCGGGGAGCCTCAGGCCGCTTGGGCGGCCACCTGGCGCAGGCGCGCCAGCACGTGTTCGGCCAGCTCGTGCGGGCTGTACTTGGCGACGAAGGCATTGGCGCCCACGCGCTCGACCATGGCGTTGTTGAACACCCCGGACAGGGAGGTGTGCAGCAGCACGTAGAGGCCGGCCAGCCCGGGGTGGCGACGGATTTCCGTCGTCAGGGTGTAGCCGTCCATCGCCGGCATCTCGATGTCGGAGATCACCATCGCGTAGCGCTGCGCCGGATCCTCGCCGCTGGACTGCACCTGCAGGAGGTGTTCCAGTGCCTGGCGGCCGTCGGACAGCAGGGTCACGCCCACGCCCAGCTGGTCCAGGACGCTGCGGATCTGCTGGCGCGCGACCCGCGAGTCGTCGACCACCAGCACCTGCATCGGCGGCGCGTTGTCCGGCAGCGCCATTTCCGGCGCCAGCACCGCGTCCATCCGCGCCTGGGTGATGTCCGCCAGCACGCTCTCCACGTCGAGCACCTGGATCAGCTCGCCCTGGAAGCGGGTCACGGCGGTCAGGTAGGTGCTCTCGGCGCCCAGGTCCGGCGGCGGGTGGATGTCCTCCACCGCGATGTTGACGATGCGCTCCACGTCGCTGACCAGGAAGCCTTGGACCGAGCGGTTGAACTCGGTGACGACCAGGTACTGGGTCGGCCCCTCCTCGCCGGGGAGGGTGCGCTCGGGGTGGGCGATCGCCATGCCCAGGTCCAGCACCGGCACCGAGCGGCCGCGCACGTCGGCGGCGCCGGCGAACTGCGGCGGCAGCCCCGGCAGCTGGAACAGCGGCGGCCGCCGCAGCACTTCCTGCACCTTGAACACATTGACGCCAAAAAGCTGGCGCCCGCCCAGCCGGAACAGCAGCAGCGCCAGGCGGTTGTGGCCGGCCAGCCGGGTGCGCTGGTCGATGCGGTTGAGCAGGTTGTGGGTCATGCCTGCGGTATCGGCAGCCGCCGCAGGGGCTTGAGCAGGGCGCGCGGCACGGCTCTTGCACCACCGGCGGCGAACCGACCACCCCGGATCGCCATGCTGCGTGCCCGCCAACTCCTGATGCTCCTGCTCGCCTGGCCGATGGCGGCGGTGGCTGCCGCCGGCTTCCAGCCGGTGGAGGCGATCCGCGCGGCGGCGGTGGGCGCCGTGCCTGGCGGACAGGCCGAGGCCAGCCTCGACCCCGCCCTGCGCATGCCTGCCTGCGACGCGCCGCTGGAAGCGCGCCAGGCGACCGCCGCCACGGTCGAGGTCGCCTGTCCCGGTGGCTGGCGCCTCTATGTGCCGGTCAAGCAGCGGCGCAGCCAGGAGGTCGTGGTCCTGACCCGCAGCGTGGCCGCCGGCCAGACCCTGACCGCCGACGCGCTGGCGACCGAACAGCGCGACGCCTCGCGGGTCGCCGGTGGGGCGCTGTCCGATCCGGCCCAGGCCGCCGGCCAGGTCGTGCGCCGTGCACTGCAGGCCGGTGCCGTGCTGGGGGCCGGCGACCTGGCCGCCCAGCGCGTGGTCCGCCGCGGCGACCAGGTCGCGCTGGTCTCCCGGCGTGGCGGGGTGGAGGTCCGGGTCGCCGGCCGCGCCCTGGGCGATGCGGGGATCGACGAGCGCGTCAGCGTCGAGAACCTCTCCTCACGGCGTATCCTCCAGGGCCGGGTCGGTCCGGGCGGGGACGTGCTGGTCGCTCCCTGAACGCCGGGAAAATTTTCGTGACCGACCTCTAAAGTTGCCGACGCCCGATGCCGATACCCACCGCGTACCCCGCCCAAGGACTCATCTCCATGAGCCAGAAGATTGAAGGCAGCCTCCCGCCGCAGGCCCTGCGCAGCACCGTGCAGGTCGGCCGTGGCGCGCCCGGCGCCGACCGCTCCGAACCGGTGGAAGCCGTGCGTGCCGGCGACAGCCTGCGCCTGACCGGCGAAGCCGCCGGCCTGCAGGTCCTGCAGCGCGAACTGTCCACCGCCCCGGCCGTGGACGCCTCGCGCGTGGCCGAAGTGCGCCAGGCGCTGGAGTCCGGCAGCTACCGGATCGATCCGGCCCGCATCGCCGACCGCATGCTTGAAATGGACCGCCTGCTCGGCTGAGCCTGCCCATGACCGTCCCGGCCGCCAACGACGTCGCCCTGGACCGCCTGGCCGCCGCCCTGGCGGACGAACGGCGGGCGCTGCTGGACCACGACGTGGACCTGCTGATGCGCTCCACCGGCGAAAAACTGGCGGCCCTGCGCGAGCTGGAAGGGGCCGTGCCCCAGGACCAGGCCGCGCGCCTGGCCGAACTGGCCGAGGCCAACCGGCGCAACGGTGCGCTGCTGGCGCGGCGCCGCCGCGAGGTCAACTGGGCCCTGCGCCATCTCGGCCGCGCCGAGAGCGCGCCTGCGTACGACGCCCACGGCCAGGCGCAGCAGCTGCAGGCATGCCGCGACCTGGCCATCGCCTGATCCGCCCTCGCCACCGCTAGAATCCGGGGCTCCCGGAAGCAGGCGGTGCGCCTCCCATGTCCCATCTGAACCGCGAAGGCCCCATGCCTTCCCCCGCGATCCTCGACCAGCTCGCCGAGGCGCTGCACGAGGGCGTGCTGCTGTACAGCGACTCCGGGGCGCTGGTATACGCCAACCCCGCCGCCTCGGCGCTGTGCCAGGGCGCCAGCACGCCGGCCGGCAGCATCCTGGCGCTGGAGGCGCTGCTGCCGCGCGACGCGCTGCCGCACGCGCGCAGCGAGGGCCGCTGGAGCGGCCACCTTTCCTTCGGCCCGGATTCGATCCTGCTGGTGCACGCCTACCACTGCCCCGGGGACGGTGGCTGGTTCCTGGTGCTGCTGCAGGACCTGCGCGAGGTGCAGGCCTACGAGCAGGACCTGCTGCGCCGCCACGCCGAGCTCAACGTGCGCCTGACCGCCGCCCAGGCCAAGCTGCTGCAGGCCGAGAAGCTGGCCTCGATCGGCCAGCTGGCCGCCGGCGTGGCCCACGAGATCAACAATCCGATCGGCTACGTGCATTCCAACCTCGGCAGCCTGCAGGAGTACCTGCACAGCCTGTTCGCGCTGATCGACGCCTACGAGCGGGCGCTGCGCTCGCCGGATCCGCGCGCGATGCTGGGCGAGATCGACCAGACCCGCTCGCGGCTGGACATCGACTTCATCAGCCGCGACCTGCCGCAGCTGATGACCGAGTCGCGCGAGGGGATCGAGCGGGTGACCCGCATCGTCAAGGACCTGAAGGACTTCTCCCGCTCCGAGCGCGACGAGTCCTGGAAGCTGGTGGACCTGCATGCCGGCCTGGAGTCCACCCTCAACATCATCTGGAACGAGCTGAAGTACCACGCCGTGCTGGAGAAGCACTACGGCGAGCTGCCGCCGGTGGAGTGCCTGCCCTCCGAGCTCAACCAGGTGTTCATGAACATCCTGATCAACGCCGGCCAGGCGATCGGCGAGCGCGGCACCATCGGCCTGGCCACCGGCCATGCCGGCGACGAGGTCTGGGTGGAGATCTCCGACAGCGGCCCGGGCATCCCGGCCGATGCCGTGCAGCGCATCTTCGATCCGTTCTTCACCACCAAGCCGGTGGGCAAGGGCACCGGGCTGGGGCTGTCGATCTCCTACGGCATCGTCGCCAAGCACCACGGCCGCATCGACGTGGACAGCCAGCCGGGCAAGGGCGCGCGCTTCCGGATCGTGCTGCCGGTGCGCCAGCCGCGCCAGGCGGCCTGACCGCGCGCCCCGGGCCGATGCGAGGGCGGCGGCCTCACGGCCCGTCCGGACGCAGCGGCTGGCGCTCGGCGTGGGTGCGGAACGCCTGGCGGATGTGCTCGCGCAGCTCGTCGTCGTTCCAGGGCTTGGTCAGGAAGCGGTAGATCGCGCCACGGTTGATCGCATCGGTCACCGTGGCCAGGTCGGTGTATCCGGACAGCACCATGCGCACCGTATCCGGGTACAGGGTCTTGACCCGGCCCAGGAACTCGGTGCCGCTCATGTCGCTCATGCGCTGGTCGGACAGGATCACCTGCACGTCGTTGGTGGCCAGCAGGTCGAACGCGTCGCGCACGTTGCCCGCGGCCAGGATCCGGTAGCCGTCGCGGCGGAACAGGCGTACCAGCGAACGCAGCACGTTCTCCTCGTCGTCCACCAGCAGCAGGGTCTGGTCCTGCTTGGTGGCGGCGAACAGCTCCGGGCGCATGTAGCGCCGGCGCAGCACCATGCCGGCGGATTCGGCCGGCATCGGCTCGCCGAACAGGTAGCCCTGGAACAGGTCGCAGTCGCTGCGCCGCAGGTAGCCCAGCTGGGCCTCGCTCTCCACGCCGTTGGCGATCACCTTCATGTTGAGCTGGTGGCCCATGGCGATGATCGCGCGCACGATCGCCGTCTCGCGCTCGCCGGCCGGCGCGCTGCGGATGAAGCTGCGGTCGATCTTGAGCATGTCCACCGGGTAGCGCACCAGCGCGCTGAGGCTGGAATCCCCGGTGCCGAAGTTGTCCAGGGCCAGGCGCACGCCCTCACGGCGCAGGGCCGCCAGGCCGTCGTGCACCGGGGACACGCTGGCCGCCAGGGTGCTTTCGTTGATCTCGATCAGCAGGCTTTCCGGCGGCAGCCCGGCCTGCCGCAGCATGCCCAGCACCTCCTCGACGAAGGCCGGGCGCAGCAGCTGCAGGGTGGAGACGTTCACCGCCACGAACAGGTCGTCGAAGCCGCCTTCGCGCCACGCCCTGGCCTGGGCGATCGCGTTGCGCAGCACCCAGTCGCCGATCTGCACGATCACCCCGAGCCGCTCGGCCACCGGCATGAAGCGCTCCGGCACCAGCAGGCCGAGGGTCGGCGACTGCCAGCGCAGCAGGGCCTCCATGCCGACCACCCGGCCGTCGCGCGCGCTGATCTCCGGCTGGAAGCGCAGGCGCAGCTCGCCATTGGGCACCGCGTCGACGATCTGGCGCGCGATCACGCTCTCGTTGTGGACGTTCTGCAGGCTGGCGCCGCCGTAGAACTGGATCCGCTCGCCGACGTGGCTGGCCTGCCGGGCCGCGATTTCGGCCAGCCGCAGCAGCCCGTCGGCATCGGTGGCGTGCTGGGGGCACAGGCTGATGCCGGCCTTGGCGGTCAGGAACAGGGTGTACGGCAGCACGCTCAGCGGCGCCTCGGCCTGGCCCAGCAGTTCCTCGGCCAGTTCCTCCGGGGGCGCCATCCCCGGCAGCAGCGGCAGCAGCGCCACGAACTCGTCGCTGCCGTGGTGCCACACGTGGCCACGCCCCTCCAGCACCGACTGCAGGCGCCGGGCAAGTTCCTCCAGCGCCTGGTCGCCCACCGCCACGCTCATGTTCTCGTTGACCGAGGCGAAGTGGTCGATGTCCAGGTGCAGCGCCATCAGCGGCGGCCCGTCGCCGGCCGCGGCGGCCACCAGGGCCTGCAGCACGGGGTGCCCGGCACCGAGTCGTCCGGGACTGGAGGGCGGGGTGGGCGCGGGCGGAGCCGCCGGCAGGATCGGCTGCATGGGCGGCACCTCAGGTACCGGCCGCATATGGCAGCAGCAGCTCGATGCGGGTGCCATCGCCGGGGCGGCTGTGGATGGCCAGGCTGCCGCCCACGCTCTGGGCGCGCTCGCGCATGATCACCAGCCCCAGCCCGCCGGCCTGGCGGGGGTCGAAGCCGCGGCCGTCATCGCCGATGCGCAGGCGCAGGCCGTCCCCGTCGCCGGACAGCGACAGGTCGACGTGGCTGGCGCCGGCATGGCGCAGGATGTTGGTCAGGGCCTCCTGGGCAATGCGGAAGCACGCCTGCTCGACCTCCCGTTCCGGGCGCCGCGGCAGTGGCGGCACGTCCAGCGCCAGGGCCACGGGGTTGTGCCGGAACACGCTGCCGGCATGCCAGCGCAGCGCCGCCTCCAGGCCCAGGGCGTCCAGCTGCGGCGGCCGCAGCAGCATCGACAGGTTGCGCAGCTTGTCCAGCGTGGCGTCGGCGGTGGCAGCCACGTCCTCCAGGTCCTCGCGCCGGCGCTGCGGGTCGTCCTCGCCCATGGCCGCGTGCGCGGACAGCTTCATCGCGGTGATGGACTGGCCCACGTCATCGTGCAGCTCGCGGGAGATCGCGCGGCGCTCGTCCTCCTGGGCCGAGAACAGCCGCGCGGCCATGGCCTGCAGTTCGCGGTTGCCGTTGGCCAGGGCATCGCGCATGCGCTCCGGCTCGCTGAGGTCGCGAACCAGCAGCAGCTGGCAGTCCTTGCCGCCATAGCGCGCCGGGGCCTGGGACAGGGCCACCCGGAAACAGGTGCCATCGGCCCGCCGCATGCGCGGGGTGACCTCGGCCTGCGCGCCGTCAAGCCAGGCACGCAGCGGCTCCAGGTCCTGCGGCTCGACCAGGCTGGCGAGCGACTCGCCGATCAGCGCCTCCGGGGCGCGGCCGAACAGTCCGGCGCAGGCGGGGTTGGCGTAGAACACGCTCTGGCCATGCAGGATCACCAGACCGTCGGGCAGGATCCGCACCAGCTCGCGGAACTGCTGCTCGCGCTCGCCCAGCAGGCGGCGTGTCTGCTGCTCCTCGGTGACGTCCTGCGCGGTGCCGCGCAGGATCGGCACGTCGCCCTCCTGCAGGCGGCGGCCGCGCACGTGCAGCAGCCGCTCCTGGCCGGCCGGGTCCAGCACCGGCAGCAGCAGGTCCAGCTGCGGCTGGGCGCCACTGGCCAGCTCCTCCACCATGCGCTCCAGGCGGGCGTGGCTGGTGGCATCGGCCGCCACCAGCACCCGGGTCAGCGGCAGGTCCGGGCCCGGCGGATGGGCCACCAGCTGGCGCATGATCGGGCACAGCCGGGTGAGCCGGCGCTCCAGGTCGATCTCCCAGGAGCCGAGCCGCGCCAGCTCCTGGGTCTCGCGCAACCGTGCCAGGGCCTGCTCGGACTGCTGCTGCGACAGCACCTCCGCGGTGCGGTCGCCCAGCACCATGAGCCGCTGCCGGCTGCCCCCGGACACCGGCGCCAGGTCGCTGCAGCGCAATTCGACGTGTCGCAGGCGGCCGTCGCTGGTCCGCAGGCGCGCCATGGAGACGTGCAGGCGTTCGGGCTGGGCGCGGACCGCGCTGACCCCGCGGTCCAGGGCCGGGTGGTCTTCCGCATGCCACAGCTGGGCCACCGGCATGCCACGCAGCTGCTCGCGGCTCCAGCCGAGGAACACCGCGGTGGCCGGGTTGGCATCGACGATCCGCAGCGAGGCCATGTCCACGGCGAACATCGGGTTGGGATTGGCCTCGAACATCTCGCGGTGCCGGGCCTCGGACGCCTTGGCCCGGCGCGTGGCCTCCAGCAGTCGGTGCACCAGGCGGTAGACCAGCAGATACAGCAGCACCGCGCTGCCAAGCATGTACAGCGCGCCTTTCCACGTCTGCAGGCGGGTCAGGACGACCGGGTCGGTCGCCACCAGCGCCAGGGCGCGGTCGCTGAACACGATCCACAGCACGCCGGCGACCACGAACAGCAGCGCGATGCGCAGGGCGATCGAGCGTGCGCGGGCGCCGGACGCGGCCGCTGCGTCGCGCGGCTCGGCCGTCCCGGGCCAGTCGTGCTGTGCCATCCGATCCCCCCGCCTGCCAGTGGCCCAAGCATACCAGCGGGCATCGCGCGGTTCGGCCTCAACTGTCCGGCGGTGCGGCCGTTAACGGCATGACCGCCCCGCAGCTCCGGGGAACGTTTGGAGAAGCAGGGCGTGGATCCCGGCGCGATTGCCAGCCTGTTGCAGCACCCGATCGACAGCGCCCTGCTGGTGCTCGATGCCGAGGGACACCCGATCGCCGCCAACCCGGCGGCCCAGTCCATGGCATTGCCGGACGCGGCGGCGCGCTACTCGAGCCTGCTGCAGGACCTGCGTGCCAGCCTGGCCGCCGGCGAGCGCCAGGCCGTGGCCTGCAGCCTGCCGGGTCCGGACCGGCGCCTGGACGGCTGGCTGCGCGGGGTGCGCGACCCGGACGGCGGCACCATCGCCTACACCCTGAGCATCCCCGATCCCGAGGGCGCCAGCCGCTGGCAGGTCGCCCTGGACAGCGCCGGGCACGGACTGTGGGACTGGGACATCGGCGCCAACCGCCTGTTCCGCTCCGAGACCTGGCGCGCCATGCTCGGCTTCACTGCCGAGGACGCCCCGGACAGCAGCCTGGAATCGGCGCTGGCGATGGTCCACCCCGAGGACGTGGAGCGGGTGCGGGCCGCCCTGCGCGCGCACCTGGACGGACGCAACACCGCCTACACCTGCGAGCACCGCGTGCGCCACTGCAACGGCAGCTGGCGCTGGGTGCGCGACAGCGGCCGGGTGGTGGCCTGGTCGGCCGATGGCCGGCCACTGCGCATGATCGGCACCCACACCCCGATCGACGAGCAGAAGCAGCTGGAGGAGCGGCTGCGCGGCCAGCAGACCCTGCTGGAGGAGATCCAGCGCCTGGCCGGGATCACCTCCTGGTCCTGGGCGCCGGACGCGGACACCGGCTGGTGGCCCCGCGAGCTGTACCGCAAGCTCGGCCATCCGCCGCGCGACCGCGACAGCGCCCGCGCCTGGCTGCGGCGGCTCCCGCGTGCCACCGCGCTGGCGCTGCGGCGGGCGTGGCAGCGGATGCGCCGCGACGGCCTGCCGGTCCGGTTCGAGCTGGAACTGGCCGACGCCCAGGGCCAGCCGCTGCACCTGCAGGCCTGGGCGCGGCCGCAGCTGGACGCGGCCGGCCATATCGAGCGGGTGCTGGGCCAGTTCCAGGACGTGACCGCGCAGCGCCGGGCCGACGCCCTGCTGCGCTGGCGCACCGAGCTGCTGGACCGGGTCTCGGCGCTGGGCCACATCGGCGGATGCGAGATCGAACCGTCGACCCGGCGCGTGCAGTGGACCGAGGAGTGCTACCGCATCCATGGCCTGCCGCCCGGCGAGCTGACCCTGGACGATACCCTGGCGCTGTATACCCGTGATTCGCGCGACGCGTTCGAGGCGGCGATGGCGCGGCTGGCCGGGGGCGGCCCGGCCGAGCGCCTGGAACTGTGCTTCTACCGGCCCGGCGGGCAGCGCGTGTGGGTCCAGGTCACCCTGGAGCTGGACCGGCGCGCCGGCCTGGCCGAGCGCTTCGTGGCCCTGTTCCGGGACATCAGCCGCGAACGCGAGACCAGCGAGCGCATCGAGCTGCTGTCGCACTACGACCTGCTGACCGGGCTGCCCAACCGCTTCCTGCTGCGGGTCCAGGTGGAGGAGGCGATCGCCGACGCCCTGGCCTGCGACGAGGCCCCCCTGGCGCTGCTGCTGCTGGACCTGGACGGCTTCAAGAACATCAACGACACCTTCGGCCATGCCGCCGGCGACGCGATGCTCAAGGCGGTGGCCGGTCGCATGCACATGGAACTGGCGCAGGGCGACCTGTTCGGGCGCCTCGGCGGCGACGAGTTCATGGTCATGCTCAGGGCCGGACCTGCCCAGGCCCAGGCCACCGGCCTGAGGCTCATCGCCGCGCTGTCCGAGCCGCTGCCCTTCGGCAACGAGCTGCTCAAGGCCGGCGCGAGCGTCGGCGTGGCGGTCCTCGGCGAGGACGGCAGTGCCTTCGACGAGCTGCTGCGCGCCGCCCACGCGGCCCTGCGCGTGGCCCGCGACCGGGGTCGCAACACGCTGCAGATGCACGACGCGCAGATCCAGCGCGACACCCGTCGCCGGCTGGAGATCGAACACACCCTGCGCGGGGCGCTGGAGCGCGAGGAGTTCTCGCTGGTCTACCAGCCCCAGATCAGCATCCGCGGCCGCCATGCACCGGGGATCGAGGCCCTGGTGCGCTGGCACCGCCCCGGCGGCACCTGCCACCCGGGCGAGTTCATCCCGATCGCCGAGCAGACCGGCGAGATCGTGCGGCTGGGCGAGTGGGTGATCGCCGAGGCCTGCCGCCAGGCGGTGGCCTGGCATGCGGCCGGGCTGGACTTCGGCCGGGTCGCGGTCAACGTTTCCGGTGTGCAGCTGCGCGACCGCGGCTTTGCCGAGCGCGTGATCGCGCTGTGCCAGCGCGCCGGCTGGCCGCCGGCGCGGCTGGAGCTGGAGCTGACCGAGTCGGCCCTGATCCTCGACAGCGACAGCCTGCGCCACTGCTTCCAGGTGTTCGAGCGGCACGGTATCCAGCTGGCGGTGGACGACTTCGGCACCGGCTTCTCCAACCTGCATTACCTCAACCGTTTCCCGGTGCAGCGGCTGAAGATCGACCGCAGCTTCGTCAGCGGCATGCTGCACGACGCCAATGCCGGAGGCGTGACCCAGGCGATCATCCACCTGGGCCACGCGCTCGGCATGCGGGTGGTCGCCGAAGGGGTGGAGACGCTGCAGGAGCAGGAGCAACTGCAGCTGTGGGGGTGCGACGAGGTGCAGGGCTACGTGCATACCCGGCCATTGCCGCCGCGCGAGCTGGCGCAGTGGCTGCGCCAGGCCAACGAGGCCGGCGTGATCGAGTGGGGCGAGGCGGCGAGCCGCGCCCACGAGGTGCAGCCGGTACGCTGAGCGCAGTGGCCGGATTCCGGCCACCGTCGGCGACCACGCGCGGCCGCGCCGCCGGCTCGACCGGCCCGGCGCCTGCCCGCGTCAGGCCTGCGGCGGCGTCCACTCCGTCGCCGGCACCGTGTTGATCATCCACGGCACCCCGAAGCGGTCCACGCAGCCGCCGAACCCGGGCGACCAGAAGGTCTCGGCGAACGGCATGGTCTGCCTGCCGCCTTCGGACAGCTGCTCGAACCAGCGCCGGGCCTGCTCCAGGTCCTCCGTATGCAGGGTGACGTCGAAGCCGTTCTTGGGCTGGTCGATGGCAGGCGCCCAGGCCAGGTCCATGTCGGCGCCCATCAGGGCCTGGTCGCCCACCTCCAGCCAGCAATGCATCATCCAGTCGCTGTAGCGGGCATCGACCGGCATGCTGTCGCCGGGCGCGTGGGCGTAGGGCACCGCGGCGGTGATCCTTCCGCCCAGCACCTGCGCATAGAACTGGAACGCCTCGTGGCACTGGCCACGGAAGCTGAGGCTGGTGACGATCTTCATGGTCTTCTCCGGTGGGTCCGGCAGGCGGGATGCCGACCGGTCGTTGCGTTTTCCTGCCGTCCTCGACGTGCGGCGGGAGCGCGGATCGACATCCGGGCCGCCCTCCGTGGAAAGGGGACGTGGCCTGCGCCTCTCCGGCCGTGCCGCTGCGGTCCACCGTCCGGGCCGGGCCGGCAGGAGGAGCGGGGGACGCAGCCCCGTGCGCGCCACGGCACGGGGCGATGCGCGCGGCGCGACGTCGGCTGCTGGCATCCGGCGTGTGCGGGTAACATCGCCGCGCACGCCGGCCGCCCTGGCACCGCGTGCGGCCCCCCTTGTGCACGGAGGTGCGATGGAACCGGCCGGCGAGCAGCGACGCGCCACGGCGCGCGGAACGGCCATCGAGGTCTTCGGCGCCTTCCTGCGGCTCGGACTGACGTCCTTCGGCGGGCCGATCGCGCACCTGGGCTACATGCGCGGGGAGTTCGTGCGTCGGCGCGGCTGGCTGGAGGACGCGCGGTTCGCCCAGCTGCTGGCGGTGTGCCAGTTCCTGCCCGGGCCGGCCAGCAGCCAGCTGGGTTTTGCGATCGGCCTGCTGCGGGCCGGCTGGGGCGGTGCGCTTGCGGCGTTCGCCGGGTTCACGCTGCCCTCGGCGGTGCTGATGGCCGGCTTCGCCGGGCTGGCCCTGCACCTGGACACCCGCTACGGCGCGGCGATCGCCCACGGCCTGAAGCTGGTGGCGGTGGTGGTGGTCGCCCACGGGCTGTCGGGCATGGCCCGGCAGCTCACCCCGGACCTGCCGCGCGCGCTGGTCGCGGCAGCCACCTGCGCGTTCGCGGTGCTGGCTGCCGCGGCCTGGGCGCACCTTGTGGCGATCCTGGCGGGCGCGATCCTCGGTGCCCGGCTGTGCCGCGGCGTGACCCCGCCGGCCGCCGCGCGCTTCCCCTTGCCCTATGGCCGGCGCATGGGGCTGGCATGCCTGGGCCTGTTCCTTGCCGGTCTCGCTGCCGCGCTGCTGGCACCGGCCGGCTCGCCCGGCGTCGCAGGCCTGGCCGCGGCCTTCTACCGGGCCGGCGCCCTGGTGTTCGGGGGTGGCCACGTGGTGCTGCCGCTGCTGGAGGGCAGCCTGGTCCGCGGCGGATGGATGGATGCCGGCACCTTCATGGCCGGCTATGGCGCGGCACAGGCCGTCCCCGGGCCGATGTTCTCGCTGGCGGCGTTCCTCGGCGCGGAAGTGCCCACGGGGCTGCCGGCGCCGGCCGGCGCGCTGGTGGCGCTGCTGGCGGTGTTCCTGCCCGGGTTCCTGCTGGTGCTGGCGGTGCTGCCGTTCTGGTCCTTCCTGGCGCGCTGGCGCCATGGGCCCGGCGTGGTCGCCGGCATCAATGCGGCCGTGGTGGGCCTGCTGGCGGCCGCCTTCCTCGACCCGGTCCTGGTCCAGGGAATCACCCGTCCCGCGGACGTGGCCATCGCCGCTGCCGGTTTCGTGGCGCTGGCGTCCGCGCGCCTCGGTCCGCTGTGGGTCGTGCTCGGATGCGTGGCCGCGTCGCTGGCCCTGGCATTCCAGGGCGGGTAAGACTGCGCGGACGGTGTACGTCCGCGGTGCGACGCGGGCGCGCCGCCCGTCTCACATGCTGTTGATCGCCATGCGGCCAGGCTCCAGGCCAGGCAGACACCCGGAGGCTCCCATGGGCGCGATCTCTTCCCTGACCGGCGAACATTCCGACAGCAAGGTGGCGTCGGTGTTCGAAAGCCATCAACGCGCGCAGGACGTGGCGCGCATGGCGCAGCAGCAGCTCGGGCTCCAGCCCTCACAGGTACAGGTGGTCAGTCCGCAGGACGCCAATCCCGGGCGCAAGGTGGAGCCGGAGAGCCGCGGGATCTTCCGCACCGGCCTGGTGGCGCACCTGAAGCTCGGGCTGGCGGGGCTGGCGGTGGGCGCCCTGGCATTCGCACTGCTGTACCTGCTCGGCGTGCCGGCGATCACGCGCTCGCCATGGATGGCCGGCTGGTCGATCACCGGACTGGGCGGCTTCCTCGGGCTGATGGCAGGCGGACTGGTCATGCTGCGTCCGGACCACACCCCGATGCTGGCCAAGGTCGGTTCCGCGCTGGAAGAGGGGCGCCACGCGGTGGTCGTGCATGCGTTCGACAGCGGCGAGCGCGACCGGGCCCAGGCTTTCCTGGCCGGGCAGGGCGGCGAGACGGTGCGTACGCTGTAGCGGCAGCCGGATCCGAGTCGCCTGCGCCACCATCGGTCTTCGACCCTGTTTCCCGTGGAGACTGAGATGCCTCTCTGTCCCGGCCCGAAGGTCTCGCCTGTATCGCTTGCGCTGTGTGTGGGCCTGGGCGGATGTGCGACGTCCGCGTCGCCGCCCGCCGGATCCGCGCAGGGCGCCCGAATCATCGAAGGCACCGTCGCGTCGATTGACACCCGCCCCTGGACCTACGACGGGTCCGCGCAGGTGGAGCTCGATGTGGCCGGCGGTGGGCGGGTGGTCGTGCGGCTGCCGGCGCGATGGAACCTGTGCAAGGCACCGCCAGTCGACATGCAGGCGCTGGCCGTCGGCATGCGCGTCCAGGCCGTGGGCGAAGCCGGAGAGGACGGAGGCATCACCGTGTGCGCGGCGCCCGGGCATCGCCTCGGGCCACGCTGAGGCGCACGTCCCGCACTGGCACGGGGACGCCAGGTCGTGGACCTCAAGGCCCTCTCGCGGTGCCAGGTGCGGCCACCTGCCCCGGCATCGGGGTCCGCCGCGACCGCCGCGGGCCCTGCGCCGCTTCCTTGGCGTGACCCGGGACCGGGCAGGCCGCGGCGACCGCCGCGCCCGACCACGAACCGGCTTCGTGGACGAGGTATCGCTGACGGCGCGCGCAGGGCATGTCCGCGCTCGCGGCCGGACTCCTGTCCCGGGATCGGGCCCCGGCGCGCCCGGATCGCGGTCCGGGCGTGACGCCGCCGTGCGCCATGCCGCACCGCAGACCACGGACACCAGGACCGGCTTCCGCTTGAGGCGGTACCGCCAAGCCTGCCCCGAGATCAGGCGTGGCGATGATCGGGTCACTGCGCGCTGCGGGTGACCTTGCGTACCGTCGCCTGGACCTGGGTCTTGGCCGCGGCCATTGCCGAGACGAGGGTGGAGGCCGAGGACGCCTTCCACTGCTCGTAGGCCTCGTCCAGTTCCGCCAGCTCCTGCGCGGTGAACAGCTTGCGCGCCATGGCGAACATTTCGTTCTCCTCGTCCCGGGCGTGATGGTCGATCAACTCGCCGAACACCTTGACCCGGCCTGCAAACTGCGGAGTGCCGATGTCGGCCGCATGTACGTCCGGAATCACGGTCTTCTCCACCGCGCGGTGCTCCTCCACCGCCTCGGCATGGGTCTTGAGACCCTCGCGGTCCGCGCGCTCGGCGAACTTGGGGTAGAACACCGTCTCCTCCCATTTGGCATGCGGCAGGAGGTTGGCCTCGATCTTCTGCAGCAGCTCGGCCCGCTTCTTCCCGGCGCGGTCGGTCGTGCCCTCCATCTGCTCGAACAGGTCCCGCAGCTGGTCATGTTCGGTCTTGAGGGTCTTGAGGATGTCGCGCGTCGCCATGTCGTTCTCCTGCCGGGGTTGGACGGCAAAGATGGGCCGACCCGTGTCGGAACCAGGTGAGCAGCGGCGGTGGCCTGGTGCACGTGTTCTCCGCCCAGCGGTGGACCATGGCGGGTCGGCTGCATCGCAGCGTTTCAGGCCAGGCCCGTGGCGCTGCCGGGACAAGGGCAGGCCATGGACGCCGGGCCGCGATCCTGGCGCGTCGTCGGCTGAGTGTTGCGAGGAAGGGCGCAGCGCCTGTGCGACACCTGTCATACGCACGTCGCCCAATGTGCGCCTGGGGGTCATGGTCCGGTAACGCTTCATTGCAAGAATCGCCGCGCTCTCCGGACGGCCGACGCCGATCGATGGCGGAGATGCTGCAGTGTTTTCGGAAACGGGCCAACGAAGCTGTGCTGACGCGAACCAGGTTGTACTTGCTGCTGTCCCTGTGTCTTTGCTTTCCGACGTACGCGGCGCCGGGCGCGCCGATGCCGCCGCTCAGCCAGCGTGCCGGCCCATGGACCTCCGGTCATGTGCAGGGCATCGCCGTGGACGTGCGAGGGGGCTACATCTATTACTCCTTCACCAACCTGCTGGCCAGGTACGACTTCAGCGGCAACCTGGTCGGGACGCTGAAGGGCTGGAACGGGCACCTGGGCGACCTGGACTTCAATCCTGCCGACGGCCGCATCTACGGGTCGCTGGAGTACAAGAAGGACAACGCGTTCTACATTGCGGTGATCGACGGCAACCGCATCGATCGCGTCGGCATCGATGCGCTGTCAGCCGGGATCATCGGAACGGTGCACCTGCCAGAGGTCGCGCGGGACTTCGCCGCCGATGCCCTTGGCCAGCTGCCAGCGGGCGCGGGCGAAGCGGTGCCACCGCACCGGTATGGGACCTCGGGGATCGACGGCGTCGGTTTCGGTCCGCGGTTCGGCACGGTGGAGGGTCCTGACTACCTGACGGTCGGCTACGGGGTGTTCTCGGACACCGGGCGCACGGACAACGACCACCAGGTCCTGCTGCAGTACGACGTGCGCGACTGGGCGCGCCACATCCGTCCCCTGGACGAGGCTCGCCTCCACTACAGCGGGCCGCCGGTTCCGCACGGCAAGTACTTCGTGCGTACCGGAAACACCACCTACGGCATCCAGAACCTGGCCTACGACCCGGCGCTGCGGCGCTGGTTCCTCGGCGCATACCGCGGGCGCAAGGACGCGTTCCCCAACTACACGCTGTTCGCGGTGGATGCGCTTGATCGGCCGCGTCCGGGAAGCCTCGCCGGCGTGCCCGGCCCCGGTGGCGAAGGCCAGGCGCGCGGCCTGCTGTTGTCTCTGGCGGGGGACGGCCTGTCCGATCGCGCGTCCGGCACCCGCGGCTGGCACCAGAAGGCCGACGTGGGATTCCAGCCCATCGGCCATGGCCTGTACTACCTGGCGCGCGATGCCGTCCTCGATGGCAAGCAGGCGGCCGAACTGACCCTCATGCGCTGGACCGGAAACCCCGGTCAGCCGTTCGCGCCTGCAGCGCAGGACGCAGCGGGTTCCTCCCACTCCCATACCGGAAACTGAAATGCACCAGTTCAGGAAGTCGGCGCTTTCCGGCGCCGTCCTTGTGGCCCTGCTCAATCCATTGCACGTGCTGGCACAGGCGCCTTCCGCCGCGGCCCAAAGCCAGGACACCGGCGGCATCCGCGGGCGTGTCCTCAACACTGCCACCGGCGAGTACGTACGCAACGCCGAGATCCGCGTCCAGGGTACGGGCATCGTCGTGTACTCGGAGGAGGGCGGCATGTTCCGGATCAGCGGCATCCCCTCCGGTCCGGCCACACTGACCGTGCGCTACACCGGCCTCAGCGAAGCCATCCGGACCACGACGGTCACGGCGGGGCAGGTAGGCACCCTCGAGATCGCACTGGAAGCGCCGGCGCATGCCAGCGCCAGCGCTGGCGCGGGCCAGGCCACGGAGCTGGACACCGTACGCGTGGTGGGCAGCTTCACCGGCCAGGACATCGCGATCATGGAGCGGCGCGCTGCGATGAACGCCAAGAACGTGGTGCCCGCGGACACCTACGGCGCCCTGACCATGGGCGACGTCGGCGAGTTCATGAAGTCCATGCCCGGGATCTCGCTGGACTACACCGAAGTCGACGCCACGGCGGTGCGCATCGGCGGGCTGGATCCGAAATACTCGACCTTCACCCTCGACGGCGCGCGCATGGCCACGGCCACGTCGAACAACAACAGCGGCCGGCAGAACTCGTTCGAACAGATGTCGGTGACCGGCATCGAGTCGATCGAACTCAACAACACGCTCACCGCGAGCATGGATGCGGACGCCCCGGCGGGCAACATCAACCTGCGCAGCAAGTACGCTTTCGACCGCACCAAGCGCGATTTCGTGTTCCAGCTCGGCGCGGTGGGAACCTCGGATTCGAAGTTCTTCTCGCGCCAGTACTTCCCCGACGACCGCAAGCACGCCACCGTCTATCCCTCCGGCCAGGTCGGATACGCCGACGTGTACCTGGACGGCCGCTTCGGCGTGGCGTTCAACGCCAGCTACAACGCCAACTATGTGCAGCAGGAACGTATCCAGACCGACTGGGCGTACTACCCCGATGGGCGGGTGCTGCCGTACCGCCTGATGTGGCGCCCGGGGCCGAAGATGACCAGTCGCACTGCGGCCAACCTCAGCACCGACTTCCGCATCAACGACCAGTGGACGGCCTCGCTGCGCAGCGCCTACTCGCTGTATGACGTGGAGTATTTCAACCAGTACACCTACCTTTACCTTGGCACGACCTCGACCACCTATGCGACGCCGGATTCCACGCCGACCCACCTGGTCGTCAACCCGGTCGGCACAGGTGGCTCGAGCCCGCGCCTGCGCACCGAGTACTCCCACCGCTACGCGGCCACCCCCACCGTCACCCTGGCGCCGAAACTCGAGTTCAAGGGCGAGACCCTGGATGTCGCGCTGCGCGGCAACTACTCCACCTCCGAATTCAACTTTCGCGACACCAGCGAGGGATTCTTCCAGCGGACCGACAGCTGGCTGACCCGCCTGGGCTTCACCGCCGACCGCGAATCCGAAGGCTCGCACGCCTGGTATCTGCGGCAGACCGCCGGCCGCGACTGGAGCAACCCGGCCAACTGGAACCTGGACGCCGACATCGGCAACAACGTCCGCAACAACGAGTCGGACGCGCGCAACCGGCAGACCGGCCTCAACCTGGACGTGAAGAAGGAGCTGGAGTTCGCGGGCCATCCGTTCACCCTGCTCACCGGCCTGGGAACCCGCACCAACGACTGGGAAACCGACGAGAGCCACTACCAGCAGTACCAGTACGTGGGCCCCAATGGGGACATGAGCCAGCGCGACCCGGCCGCCGCGATCCCCTGGACGGAGCACTACCGGTTCGGCTTCCTCAACCTCGACGCCGGCAATGTCGATTCCCTGGGCTGGCGGGCCGACAACAACTACGCCATGTACGAGGTCTACAAGGCGCACCCGGACTGGTTCGTGCCCGACACGCTGGGCAACCTGAAGCGGGTATTCGACAACAACAAGCGCGTACGCGAGACGGTCAACGCGGCCTACGTTGAGGGCCAGACGCGCTGGGGTGATGCCCGCTTCGACCTGGGCCTGCGCTACGAGCAGACCGAGACCGAGGCGCGTACGGCGGTAATCCGGCCGGCCAGCGAGGTCGTGGCGGCGGGCCTGTCCACCTCGACGCCGGAGGGGCTTTGCTACCAGTACCATTGCGTCGACGGCAAGCCGACGTACTCCAACCGGAAGGGCAGGTACGAGGACTTCTTCCTCAGCGGCGGGGTGAAGTACGACTTCAACGAGCGCCTGGTCGGCCAGCTGGCCTTCAGCGACTCGATCCTGCGCCCGGACTACGGAAACCTCGGTGGCATCGTCAGCGTCAACGATGACACCATGATCGTGACGGTGCCCAATTCCAGGCTCAAGCCCGAGCATTCGACCAAGTATTTCGCCGGCCTGCAGTACTACTTCGAACCGGCGGGCGTGCTCGGTGCCTCGTATTACCGGCTGGACATCGAGGACATGCAGGCCACCGGCTTCACGGTCGACCCGCAGGACGTGGGCTTCGGCCCGGACGAGTACGCCGGCTACGAGTTCCGAAGCGCGCGCAACATCCCGGGGACCAGTACCAACGAGGGCCTGATCCTCGAGTACAGCCAGCAGCTGGCGTTCCTGCCCGGCGCCCTGAAGGGGCTGGGCCTGCGTGGCTCCTACACCCGCATCAGGCCCGATGGCGAGCGCGTCAACCTGCCCGAGGAAGTGGCCAACTGGGGGCTCGGCTACCGGTACGGGCGCCTGGATGTCCAGGTCAATGGCAACTACCAGTCAGGCTATCGCGTCAGTGGCCTTAACGACACGCCGACCACGGCCAACAACGGCGTGCTGTACCGGGACGCCCGGCAGATGTGGAACGTCAGCGTCAACTGGAAGCTGTCCGAGCACTTCGACCTCCAGCTGGCCGGCCGCAACGTGTTCGACGAGCCGGATGTCGTCTACTCCAACGTCCGCAGCCGGGTGCAGCGCTACGACAGGTACGGCTCGATGTGGAACGTCGGCATCCGCGGACGCTTCTAGCGCACTGCGCGACAGCAGCCAGGCCGCCCTCGCGCGGGGCGCCTGGCCACGGCCATGGGCAGAGGGATAGGAATGGGCATCGATATCGAACGGCGCCGGCTGGTGATCGCGGGCACCCTGGGCGCGGGGATCCTCCTGCTGCCGGGTGGCAAGGGGCTGGCGTCGGAACTGCTGGGTGCCACCGGGTTCACCCACGGTGTCGCCAGCGGCGAGCCGGCCGCCGAAAGCATGCTGCTGTGGACGCGCTATGTGCCGTCCGCCGGTGATGGCGAGGTGCGGCTGGAGGCGGAGGTCGCGCTGGACCGGAAGTTCAGCCGGGTGGTCGCGGGGGGCACGGTCCGCAGCGGTGCCTACCGGGACTGGACGGCGAAGCTGACCGTCACCGGCCTGGCGCCGGGTGCGGTCCACTGGTACCGCTTCATCGCACCCGATGGCACGCGCTCCCCGGTGGGGCGCATGCGCACGCTGCCGGTCGGGCCGGTCGAACGTTTCGGTCTGGCGGTGTTCTCCTGTTCCAATCTGCCCAACGGCTGGTTCAACGCCTACGCACATGCCGCCCAGCGCCAGGACCTGGACCTGTGGCTGCACGTGGGCGACTACATCTACGAGTACGGGATCGGTTCGTACCGCCAACCCGAGCGCGTCCCCGGGCGCATCGTGATGCCGGCACACGAGCGGGAGATGGTGTCCCTGCTGGACTACCGCTTGCGGATGGCCTGCTACCGTGCCGATCCGGACCTGCAGGCGCTGCACCAGAATGCGGCCATGGTGGCGCTGTGGGACGACCACGAGATCACCAACGACAGCTGGGAGGGCGGGGCGCAGAACCACCAGCCGGCCACCGAGGGCGATTGGAGCACCCGGCGCGCGGCTGCGGTGCAGGCCTACCGCGAATGGATGCCGGTGTCGGACGAGCCGTGGAAGGCCTACCGGATCGGGACCCTGGCCACGCTCTACCGGACCGAGTCCCGGCTGACCGGCCGCACCCGGCCGCTGTATCCGGAGCTGGACGAGGCCCATCGTGCGGGAAACCCGAAAGCCGCGCTGGAAACTTTCCGCGACGGGGCCTGGCAGGACCCCTCGGCGAGCATGCTCGGCTGGGAGCAGGAAGCCTGGCTGGAGGACACCCTGCAGCGCGAAGCGCGGGTGACCGCATGGCAGCTGGTGGGCATGGCGACGATCATCGGGCGCACGCTGATGCCGGAGGAGACAACTGGCTGGCTGCGCGCGGACGCCAGCGAACGCACCCGCGAGGCCTTCCGCCGGAATGTCTATGCATCGCGGCTGGGGATGCCGATGTGGATGGACCGCTGGGACGGTTACCCGGCGGCGCGCTCGCGCCTGCTGCGGGCTGCGCTGCGCGCCGATGCCGACCTGGTGATGCTGTCCGGCGACAGCCACAACGCCTGGGCGTACTCGCTGGTGGAGGACGGCCAGCCTGCGGGCGTGGAGTTCGCCGGGCAGGCGGTGACCTCGCGCGGCATGGAGGGCAGCCTGGCGGCCGACCCCAGGGACGTCGCCGAGGCGTTCATCAGGACAAACCCGGAACTGGCCTGGGCCGACACCAGCCAGCGAGGCTACATGATGATCGACGTCGCCCCCGGACAGGTGACCGGGCAATGGGTGTTCATGCAGGACATCAAGCACCGCACCACGGCGCTGGCCGGCACGCACCACATGTCGGTCGTCCGGGGCCGACGCCGGTTCGCCTGAGCCCGGCAAGCCCTGCAGGCGCACTGACACAGGCTTCGCGTCGGCGCCGGCAGGGTTCAACCGGTTCCCGGACGAGGTGATGCCGTGCGACTCGAAGGTTCCTGCCACTGCGGCAATGTGCGGTTCCGCTGCGAGGCCTATGCGCCGGTGCCGTTCATGCACTGCTATTGCTCGATCTGCCGCAAGACCGCAGGTGGCGGTGGCAGCGCGGTCAACCTCGGCGCGCATGCCGCCACGCTCGAGGTGGAAGGACGCCAGTACCTGGGCGTGTACAACGCCCGTATCCGCGAAGACGATGGCCGCTGCCGGGTGAGCCGGGCGCTGCGGCATTTCTGCATGGAGTGCGGCAGCGCGCTGTGGCTGTTCGATCCGCAGTGGCCCGACCTGGTGCATCCACACGCCTCGGCGATCGATACGCCGTTGCCGGTGCCACCGGAGCGCGTGCACATGCTGCTGGGCTCGAAGGCCGGATGGGTGAAGGTGCCGGAGGGCCCGGGCGAACGACACCTCGACGGTTTTCCGGAAGAGTCGCTGGAGCAGTGGCACCGGCGCCACGGACTGTCCGGCGGATAGGCCGCCGCGGCCCCACCCCTACTTCTGCCGGGGCGGTTCCAGCCCGGACCCGGCATCGGGCCGGCCGTGGCGCAGCTGCCGCACCCGTTCCAGCAGCGACAGCGCCGCGTTGCGGGCTTCCTGGAACATCGCCGGCGCGTCATCCAGGGCCTGGTGGCTGGTGGCGTAGGGCTCGTAGTAGCCAATGTAGCGGTCCACCTGCGAGGGGGCGCCGGCATCCACCAGCCCCATCCCGCGCAGCCAGTCGGTGAGGATGTGGCGTACGCCCCGGGTGCCCTCGGCGTCGCCATGCACCACCACCGAGAACGCACGCCCCGCCAGGTGTTGCGGGTAGCCCCAGCCGGCCAGCTCCAGGGCCTTGGCGCGGCCGGCGTCCTTGCCGCCGGTGGTCGTGGGATCCGGGTTGCCGCCATCGGCGCAGACCAGCCGGTCCATCATCAGCTTCAGCGGCGAAGTCGGGCTGTTCCAATGCACCGGGGTGATGATCATCACCGCGTGCGCCTCGGCCCAGCGCACGTAGATCTCGTTCATCCAGTCGAGGTGCTGCCCCAGGCCATGGTTGGGATAGCACGAGCACGGCCAGTGGCACAGCGGCATCGCGGTGGACACGCAGCCCTTGCAGGGATGGATCTGGCGGCCGTATTCGGAGGTGGTGCGGTTGAGTTCCAGCACGTCGCACTGCGCACCGGCGGCGGTGAGGGTGTCACGTGCGGCCTCCAGCAGGCGCCAGGTCTTGGACATCTCGCCGGGGCAGGTGTGCTCGCTGCGCGGTGAAGCACATACCAGCAGCACACGCGGCGGCGGGGCCGGGTCGCGCTGGCGTGCCTGCGCCGCATCGATGGCGTCGCGCGCGGCGCGCCATTCGTCGGAGAGGTCGTAGTCCGGGTCGGCAAACCCTTCGCCCGCCGGATGGGTAAACGGCGCCTTGCGCCCTTGCTGATAGGCCTGCCATGCCACCTCGGTCAGCCGGTCGACCGCTTCGCGGTGCGGCGCGAACGCCGGGTCGGTGAACGCGGCACGGTAACGCTGCCCGAATGCCTCGCGGCTGAGCTTGCTATCGGGCTGGCCCTGGCGTGGAGCGGGAGCCGGTACGGCGCTGTCGGACATGAAGCAACCCGAGGGTAGGGGCCATGACCATGCCGGTGTACCGGTGAAACCGCCGTGCGCCCCGGACCCCGGCGTGGACGACGCCTTCACCGTTCCCTTACGCTCCGTGACCCAGACCCTTTGCCGCCGTCGATGCCCCGGATCCTGTGCGTCCTGTTCGCCGCCCTGGTCGCGCTGGGCCTGGTCCAGCTGTTCGGCGGCTGTGCCGCGCGCGGCGCACGCGGCGAGGCGCCGGCCACCACCGTCGTCGGGCCCGCCTTCGAATACGCCTATCTGCCACCGGCTTCGCCCACACTGCAGCCGGTCCACCAGCGGGTGCGCGACGCCGACCTCTGGCGCCGGCTGCCGGAGGTGCAGGCGATTGACGGCATGTTCGCGCTGCCGCGGCCGCTGCGCTACGTCACCACCGAGTGCGGCGAGTTCGGCGCGTTCTACCGCCCGGCCAATGCGGAGGTGGTGCTGTGTTACGAGACCCTGCGCACCTTGTACGAGCGCGGCCAGGAGCATGGCCGGCTGCTCGGCCTGGACGATGGGCATGCGTTGCGCTACGTGCTGGCCAACGTCCGCTTCATCGTGCTGCACGAGACCGGCCATGGCCTGGTCCACCTGCTGGACCTGCCGGTCACCGGACGCCAGGAGAACGCCGTGGACCAGCTGGCAACGATCCTGATGCTGCGCTTCTCCGGGCTGGAGGAAACTCCCGCCCAGGTCATCGCCAACCTGCGCCTGGCCGCGAACTGGATGCTCTCGCGCAGCACCGGCGCCTACAGCCTGGATGCCTATGCCGACGAGCACGCCCTCGGCGAGCAGCGCTACTTCAACCTGCAGTGCCTGATCTACGGCACCGACCCCGAAGCCTTCGGCGGCATGATCGAGGCAGGCGACCTGACCGCCGCCCGCGCGGCGGTGTGTCCGCGCGATACCCGTCTGGCCACCCGGGCGTGGCTGCGCCTGCTGCTGCCGCACCTGGCCGCCGGGCGCGATGCCTACCGCGAGGAGGGGGCGCGCTACCTGGAGCGCACGCCGCAGGTTACCGGCGACATGCCGCTTCAATAGCGCGTTCGGGCGCGTCTAGGCCTGCAGGCAGGCATCCGCGCGCGGTGACCTCCGGAGCATGGACACCTGCCGTATCCGCGCACCACCCCGGAAACAGACAGTCCGGCGGCCGGCGGCCGGTAGCCGGCGTCGCGCGGCCGAGGTGCACGGACCCCAGCGATCGCCGCGGCACCGCCGCGACGCAGTCCTGCCCTTCACCCGCCACCGGCCACACTCCACCCCATGCGACAACTCTCGGACAGCTTCTGGAACCTGCGCGGCAGCCATCGCGTTGCCGGCGTTCTGGACGTCGGCACGCACCTGTCGCTGGTCAGGCGTCCGGATGGCCGGTTCGTGGTGGTCGATGGCGCACCGCTGGACGGCGCCGCGCGTGAGTCCCTGCTGGCCCTGACCGGAGGCGGTGCGCTGGTGGACGCGGTAGTGCACGTGCATCCTTTCCATACCCTGCACGTCGAGCCGCTGCACCGCCTGTTTCCCGCGGCGCGCCTCTACGGCACCCGGCGCCACCGGCGCCTGGCACCCGACCTGCCCTGGGCCGGAGATCCGGTGGAGACCTGGGAGCCCAACCACCCGCTTGCCGACGTGTTCGACCTGTCGGTGCCGGACGGCGTGGACTTCGTGTGCCTGGACGAACGGGTGCACGTGGCTTCGGTCCTGGTGCGGCACCGGGCCAGCGGCGTCGTCCACGTGGACGACACCTTCAACGTGATGGCCGCCCCGGGGTTCCTGGGCCGGCTGCTGCCGAACTCCCCGCTGCGCATGCACCCGATGCTGGGCAAGGCCCTGACCGCCGGCCCGGGTGCGGCCGACGCCTATGCCGCCTGGGCCCGCGGTCTGGCCCGCGCGTGGGCCGACACCCGCATCGTCTGCGCGGCCCATTCGGCCGTGCGCGAACTGCCTCCCGGCGGCTTCGGGCGCGAGGTGGAAGAAGCGCTGCAACGCGTGTCGCGCACGCTCGAGCGCCATCGCCGCCGCCACGGCTGAGGTCCCCCCGGCGCGCCTGCGCGGCCGCCGTTCCATCCCTGTCGATCCAAGGACTCGTCCCTCCATGACTTCGCGACTGCTTTCACCATTGGACCTGGGTCAGCTCAGGCTGCCCAACCGGGCTTTCATGGCGCCGCTGACGCGCTCCCGCGCCGGGCAGCCCGGCGACGTGCCCACCCCCCTGAATGCGGAGTACTACGCCCAGCGCGCCTGTGCGGGACTGATCGTGTCCGAGGCCACCCAGGTCTCGCGCCAGGGCCAGGGCTATGCCTGGACCCCCGGCATGTATACCGACGCCCAGCAAGCCGGCTGGAAGCAGGTGACCGGCGCGGTGCATGCCGCCGGCGGCCGCATCGCCGCGCAGCTCTGGCACGTGGGTCGCATCTCCCACACCCTGCTGCAGGAAGGGGGGGGCGCTCCGGTGGCGCCTTCGGCGCTGGTGGCGGAGGGTGCCAGGGCGTTCGTGGTGCGTGCCGACGGCAGCGCCGGCAACGAGCCGACCTCCATGCCGCGGGCGCTGGAAACCGAAGAGATCCCCGGCGTGGTGGCTCAGTACGCGCAGGCCGCCCGCCGCGCGGACCGCGCCGGCTTCGACCTGGTCGAAGTGCACGCGGCCAACGGCTACCTGCTGCAGCAGTTCATTTCCACCAACAGCAACCAGCGCAGTGACCGCTACGGCGGCTCGATGGAGAACCGGGCGCGCCTGCCGCTGGAAGTGGTGGACGCGGTGGTGGCCGAACTGGGCGCGGCGCGCGTGGGCGTGCGCATGTCGCCGCACTTCGCCGGCCACGGGATCGCCGACGCGCAGCCGGAGGAAAGCGCACTGTACCTGGCGCGCGAGTTCACCCGACGTGGCATCGCCTACCTGCATATCGCCGAGCCGGACTGGGCGGGAGGGCCGAAGCTCAGCGACAGTTTCCGCGCCGCACTGCGCGAAGCCTTCGGCGGCGTACTGGTGTTCTGCGGCGGCTACACCGCCGAACGGGCCGAGGCACTGATCGCCTCCGGCGTGGCCGATGCGGTGGCCTTCGGTCGCCCGTTCCTGGCCAACCCCGACCTGGTCCAGCGCTTTGCCAGGGGCGCCGCGTTGAACGCGCCGGATCCATCGACCTTCTACGGCGGCGGTGCGCACGGCTACACCGATTACCCGACGCTGGACGAGCAGGACTGACCTCTGCCGGGCACCGTACCGGTGGGGCGGGACAAGAGGGAGGGGCGGGCGTGGGGGCCGGGGGTGCCGGCCCCGCCTTGGCTCACTTGCGGTTGCGATCGTTCGCGGCGGCCTCCACGATCAGCTTCGCCACGCCTTCCGGATCCTCCTGGTGGGCCACATGGCCGCCCGGGAAGGTGCGGATGCTCCAGCCGCGGGCTTCGGCGTTGCGCCAACCGCGGTCGGTTTTCGAACGCTCGTCGACCGACTGGTCCTTGGGCACGAAGGCCACGTACGTCACCGGCAGCGCCTTGGCTGCCGGGTTGTCGTAGGACACCGGCTGGCTGAAGCACTTGATCGAGTGCTTGACGCTGTATGGCGGCTTGTCGCCGGCCTTGACCCACGGGACCTGCATGAAGCCGTCCCTGAAGCGGTCCGGTGGCAGCGGCTGGTTGGCGCCGAAGATGTCCCACAGCGACTGCCCGTGCTCGGGCACGGCAGCGTCCAGGAACACCACGTGCTTGAGCCGTTCGGGAATGCGGTTCATCACCCCGGTGACGACCATGCCGCCGTAGCTGTGGCCGGTGAGCACGACCTCGTGCAGGTCTTCGAACAGGATGGTGTTGACCACGTCGTTGATGTGGGTCTCCAGGTCGACGTCGGTGCTGTTGAGGTGTTCGCGCTCACCCAGGCCGGTGAGGGTGACGCGGTAGACGGTGTGGCCATCGTCGGTGAGGAACTTGCCGGTGCGCTTCCACTCCCATGCGCCAGCGGTGGCACCGTGCACGACGACGAAGGTCTGGCGCTCGGCGGCAGCCAGCGGCGCGACCATGGCCGCAAACAGGGTGGACACGCCCAGCAGGACCAGCAGGCGGCGGAGCAGGGTTCTCGAGAACATGCGGTTTTACTCCCCAGGTGGATATCCCCGCGAGAGATTGCCACGCTGCGGGCACGCCAAGGGAGCCAGGCGCGTGTGCGATCCACGATCTGCATGGCCCGATGCCAAAGCTGGATTGCGGGTTGTGCCTGCAACGGGCTCACGGGCCACATGCACCGGCTTCGCGTTGCCGTCATGCTCCCCAACCGCTTCTGACCGTATACACCGGACGCGCAGGGCAATACACGCGAACATGCAGTGGCGGCGGATAGCTTGCCCACCATGAACAACATCGCACTCAGGCCACGCTGTCCCCACGCCGGCGGCGACCTCGCCACCCGCTTCCTCTCCTTCATCGACGACCCATCCTTTCCCTGCGTCGGTTCCAAGGCGGCGCTGGCGCGCAAGGCGATCGAGCCGCACCAGTTCGGCCGGCTGGGAGATCGCACCAATGATGCGCCGTTGCTGGACGCGCTGACCGCTTTCGCCAGGCGGATCGAGGCGACGCCGGAGCAGGACACCACGGTGCACTCGTTCGCCGCGCTGTTCGATGGGCCGGCGGATACCGACGAGCAGCGCTTCGAGGCCATGCTCTGGTCACAGCTGCAGCGGCTGCATGACCTGGACGCGCGGCGTGGTACCGCATGGGCGGCCGATGTCAGCCGCGATCCGGACGATCCGCGCTTCAGCCTGAGCCTCGGCGGGCATCCGTTCTTCGTGATCGGGCTGCACGCCGGCGCCTCGCGCCTGGCACGCCGCTTCGAGGTTCCGGTGCTGGTGTTCAACTCACATCGCCAGTTCGACCGGCTGCGCGCCGACGGGCGCTACGCCAAGATGCAGGCCGCCACCCGCCAGCGGGACACCGCCCTGCAGGGCAGCATCAATCCCAACCTGGCGGACTTCGGCACGGCCGCCGAGACGCGCCAGTACAGCGGGCGCAGGGTCGAGGCCGGATGGACCTGTCCCTTCCACGTGCGGAGGCCGCGATGATCCGGGGCGAGACCGTGCGGATCGCGCCGTGCTCCGGGCATGCGGTCGAGCTGGAGGCGGGCGACGAGCTGGTGGTGATCGACCCGATGGGCCAGCAGGTCAGCGACCTCACAGCCTTCTGCCGCGACGACATGGATGAGTACCTGTCGTCGGGCCGCTCGATCGACTACGCCTCCAAGCTGTGGCTCACGACCGGCGACGTGCTGTATTCCAACCGCAGCCGGGTGATGTTCACCATCCTGGAGGACACCTGCGGCCGCCACGATTTCACCCTCACCCCATGCTCGAAGGAGATGTTCGAGAAGCTGTACGGGGAGGAGGAGGGCCGCCCGGGATGCGAGGGCAACCTGGCGCGGGCGCTGGCGCCGTGGGGCATCGGCCGCGACCGGGTGCCGGTGGCGTTCAACATCTTCATGCATGTGGCGGTGGAGGCCGACGGCAGGATCGCGGTGCTGCCTCCGCTCAGCAGGCCGGGCGACCACATCCGCCTGCGCGCGGAGGTGCCGATGGTGGTGGCCATGACCGCGTGCTCGGCCGGCCAGTCCAACAACTTCAGCTACAAGCCGATCGACTTCCGGGTGGAACGCGCCCACCCGCAGGGCGACGCTGCGCGGGCCTGATGCAGCGGATGCACGTACCGGCCCGGGCCGGGCCAGAATGGGAGCATCGGGCAGGTGCCCACCACGGGAAGGCGATCATGGGCCTCAAGGTGCAATGCCGCTGCGGGCAGGTCGGCGGGGATCTGGATGCTTCGGCCATCCACTCGCGCGTGAGCTGCTATTGCCGGGACTGTCGCGGCTGGGCGCAGTGGCTGGGCGCGACCGGGCTGCTGGACGCGCGCGGCGGCACCGACGTGGTCGTCATTACCCCCGCACTGCTGCGGCTCGAACGGGGCCAGCACCACCTGGCCTGCGCCACCTTCAGCGGCAAGGTGTTGCGCTGGTACGCCAGCTGCTGCAAAACCCCGCTGGCCAATACCGGCGCCAGGGCCACCCCGGTGTTCGCAACGCTCAACGCCGGCATGCTGGAGCCGTCCGCACTGGCGAAGGTTGCCGGGCCGCCTGCTCACGCCGTGGCCCATCACCGCTCGGCCACCGCCCCGGTGCGGGCGACGCCGCTGGCCTTGGCCGCCGCCGTGGCGAAGACCGCGACCGGCCTGCTGGGCGCCAGGTTGCGCGGCCAGCGGGATTCGCCCTTCTTCGACCGCGCCAGTGGGCAGCCGCTGCGTGCGCCGCAACCGATCCGCCGACCCAGCCCGGAGACCGCGCAATGAGCCGTATCCGTGATATCCCTGTTCGGACCCCCTGCCTGCGCCGGCCAGTTGCGCTGGTGCTTCTGGCGGTGCTGGCCGTGGCCGGCTGCCAGGATCCGGGCGCTTCCCGCGGCGCCGCCGATACCGAGGTGCTGACCCGACCGGACACCATGCCCGACGCTGCCGCCGCGGGACTGGAGGCCATGTCGCTGGCGGAACTGGAAGCGGTCTCCCTTCCCGGCGAGCTGGCCTGCGCCTTCACCGAGGGCGGCCAGACCTTGCTGCTGGCACGGGGAGACGTGGCCAGCACCGAACCGGCGCGGGGCGTGGTGCGCCTGGCCGGGCGCCTGCAGACGCTGTCCGCCGCAGGCGGCTTCGACGCCATGCTTCATGGCACACGCTTCGAGGGTGACGGCCTGGGGGTCGAAGTCGTGCCCACCGGACCGGCTGTCGGTCGCGGCGAATCGCCCCCGGTCCCGGCCGAGCTCGTCGTGCATCTGGCGGCAGCCACCGCGAGCCAGGCGGTGGCCGGCCACTGGCAATGCGGCCCCTGACGCCGCGGCTGCCTGTGCGGCCGCGGCTGCAACCGGCCGACCTGGGCCTGCAACTGGCCGATCACGACGAGCGTGCGCTGTTCGGCTGGTTCCTCGCCTGCTTCCTTGCCGGCAAACGGATCCGCCAGGGCGTGGCCTTGCGGACCTGGGCGGTGATCTACCGCGACCACGGCTGCCGCACCGCCGCGCAACTGGGCGCCCGCAGCCACGGGCAGCTGGTGCGGTGGCTGGGCGAGGGCGGCTACCGCCGCTACGACCAGTCCACCGCCACGCTGTTGCGCCAGTTCTGCGACACCCTGCAGCAGCAGTATGGTGGCGGCATCCTCGGCGTGCGGGCGGCCAGCAGCGACCGCGCCGGGTTCGAGCGGCGGCTGCTGGCGTTCGGCGGGGTCGGCCCGGTGACCCTGCGCATCTTCATGGAGGCGGCCGCCCCGGTGCTGTTTGGCCAGGCGCCGGGGTGATTCAGCGCCGGGTATAGGTCGCGTTGCCCAGGCCGGTGCCGATGGTCAGGATCGCCCAACGCCGCGCGTCGGCCATGCGGTCCAGTTCGCTGAGGCCCTGGACCACGGCGTCGTTGTGCATCACCACCGCCGGCACGTGGCCGGCCACCGGGTCCAGGTGCACGGCCAGCGCCTGCGGCAGGTTGAACGGGCGCTCCCAGTTGCCGGGGAGGTTCTGCGCACCGGCCGACAGGGTGCCGTCCGCTTCGACCGTGCCAGGGCAGGCGATACCCACGAACGGCGCCAGCTTCAGGCCCAGGGTGCGGGCGAACGCCGACAGTGCATTGAGCATGGCCGCCATGCGCTGCACCGCCTGCTCGCGGTTCGGCCCGTCATCGGCATGCCGCCACACCAGGCTTTCGACCACCCGGCCACGGCCGCCGCTGGCATCGCGGCCGAGGCGGTGCTCGACGATGCCGCACCGCAGCTTGGTGCCGCCGACGTCCACCGCCAGGAAAGCGTCGTATCGCCGTGCGGCCGCCGGCAGCAGCGGCGACCAGCCCAGCAGGCCGCCTTCGTCCGGGTCGTGCCGCAGCGGCAGCAGGTCCACACCGGTGTCGGCCAGTTCGAGCAGGCACATCGCCCGGCGCATCGCCAGCGCACCGGCCTCGTGTTCCGGGAACCCGCCGCCGATGACGATCCTTTCCACGCCGGCCCAGTCCGCCTGTGCGAGGAACATCTGCACCACGTAGCAGAGCTGGCGGGCGTACTCCTCCACCGCCAGGTGCAGGGCGTGGGCCGCGTCCGGGTTCCCCCCGACCAGCACCAGGTCGATCTCGTCCTTGCCCAGCTGGCGCGACGGCGTGCGCCCGAACGGGTCGCGGCCGTCCAGGTGGTGCTCGCGGGCACGGTCGATCAGGCTGCGGAACGCCGTCTGGCTGGCACGGTCGCCGAGGAAACCCTCGCCCTCCGGATCCGGGAGCGGCAGGCTGTAGCGGTCGATGTCCAGCCCGGGCAGGTGCACGGCGGCGTGGCGGCCGCGGTCATCGGGGGAGGTGGAGCGCCTGCGGGAAGCTGCCATCGTCGACCTGCGTCTGGGGACTGCGCGGATGGTGCGATGGAAGCGGTTAGGCCGCGGTGAGCCGGCGGCAGAACGTTCACGCCGGCCGCCCCACCATGGCGTCCCCCCGCCAAGGAGCTATCGATGGCCCGGACCGAACTCCGCGACCCCATGTCCGGCGCGACCGCGCCGATGCACACCGCGGCCATGCGGGCCCGCGTCGGGAAGGCCTCGCTGCGGGCCCGGGTGTCGATCTCCACCGGCGGCCTGCTGGCGGTGGCCGGGCTCGTGGCCGGTACCTTGCTCTCGACCGCGGCGCTGGTGGCCGTGGCCACGCGCAAGCTGCCGGAGGGTGCGATGCCAGCACGGATGACGCGCAGCCGCGGGTAGCGTCCCCGGGCCGCCGCGCTGCGGTGCACGTTGTCCTGCCCCAGCCGCGCTGGCTACCGTGTGCAGTCCGGGAACAACAGGATTGGACCAATGAGGAAGGCTGCCGCCACGCTGCTGGGACTTTGCATGATGCTGGCCGGGGCGCCGCAAGCCGCCGCCGGAGCGGCCGCCGCGCCGCTGTCGGCCCACGAACAGGTCACGCGCATGGGCGCGGGCGTCAACGTGCTCGGTTACGACGAGTACTGGAAGCCCGGGGCGCAGGGGAACTATCGCGAAGAGCACTTCCGCGCCATCCGCGAGGCCGGCTTCAGCACCGTGCGCGTGGTGCTGTTCACGTTCCCGCACCTGGACGGGGAGGGCAGGCTGGAGCCGCAATGGCTGGCCAAGCTGGACCAGGTGGTGGCCTGGGGCCGCGCCCAGGACCTGCAGATGATCCTGGACGTGCACGATTTCATGGCCTGCGCCGAGGACGCGGCCAGCTGTACCGGCAAGCTGGAAAAGGTGTGGGGGCAGCTGGCCGCCCGCTACGCCGACCAGCCGGCCTCGCTGATGTTCGAACTGCTCAACGAGCCGCATGGCCAGCTGGACGAACACGCCTGGAACGCGCTGCTGCCGAAGCTGCTGGCGGTTGTGCGCAAGACCAACCCGACCCGCAACGTGGTGGTCGGGCCGGCCAGCTGGAACAGCTTCCGCTACCTGGACCGGCTGCAGCTGCCCGAGGACGACCGCCACCTGATCGTGACCTTCCACTACTACGAACCGTTCGACTTCACGCACCAGGGAGCCAGCTGGGTGGAGGAGCAGTTCTCGAAACTGAGCGGCGTGCGCTTCGGCAGCCAGGAGCAGCTCGCACAGATCGGCCGTGATTTCGACCAGGTCCAGGCGTGGTCGCTCAGGCATGACCGGCCGGTGTTCCTGGGCGAGTTCGGCGCCTTCGACCACGCCGCCATGGAAGACCGGGCGCTGTGGACCTCGACCGTCGCCCGTGCCGCCGAGGCGCGCGGCTTCGCGTGGGCCTACTGGCAGTTCTCCAGCGACTTCGTGGTCTACGACTTCCAGCAGCAGGCCTGGGTGCAGCCGATCCTCAAGGCGCTGCTGCCCCACTCGCCGGCGCTGGAGGACTGAGCGTCGCGCCCCTGGCCGCCGCCACCGCCTGAACCGGTGGCGGCTCGAGGGGGGCGGGGCCGGGCAGGCGATGTCGCGCGACGGTAGGATGGCGCTCCCCCGAGCAGAACGCCTTCTCCGATGCGGGCCAGACACTTCCACGCCCGCGCCCGGGCATGAGCGAAGCCAGCCTCCCCACCCCCAAAGCCCGTACCCGCAGCGAGCGCCTGCAGCCATGGCTGGCCGCGGTGGCCAGCGTGGTGCTGCACCTGCTGATGCTGGCGGTCCTGATGTGGGCCAAGCCGCCACCGGTGCTGGCCGACACCTCCGGCGCGGCCAGTGGCGGGCGCATCCGGGTGGATTTCGTCGGCCAGCCGCAACCGGATCCGCCGCAGCCGCAGGACGCCCGGGCCACGCCGCTGCCGCCGGCGCCGGCGCGCCGTCTCGATCCGCAGGAACTGCTGGATCCGGACCGGCTGCTGCTGGCGGCCGACCCGGAGCCGCAGCCCGAACCGCCCGAGCCGCCCCCGCAGGTCGAGCCCAGGCCGTCGCCGGCGCGCACCGCCCGGGCCGAGGCGGTCCCGGACCGTTCGCCCCTGCGGCAACCGCCGCACCCGTGGAACGGTCGTCCGCCGGGCATGGTCGAAGACACCACCACCGAGCTGGACGACGGCCGCGACGGCGGCATGGCCGACAATCAGGGACGCCGCGACCAGCCCGACGCCGGATCCCAGGTGATGGACGTGGGCGGCTACCAGGTGATCTACGAACTGCTCGGCGAGCAGACGCTGCGCGACTGGATCGCGCAGGGGCTGACCGAGGTGGCCATTCCGCTGCCGGGCACCCGCCAGCGCATGGTGTGTCCGGCGGAGGTCGCGCTGCGGCGCGGTGCCAGCAAGTGCCGGATGCTGGATCCGGCCTCGGCCGAGATGATCGGGATCGGCGACGCGCGCGAGGTCATCTCGGTGCGCTACGTCTACCACCTCGGCGAACTGGTGTGGCGCGGGCCAGGGCCTTACCGCTGACCCGCGCCACCCGGCTCAGGACTTCTTGCGGTCCAGGTAGCCGTGCATCTTCAGCCACGCGGCCCAGGCCTCGAACCAGCCGGTGCTGGTGGTGTCCTTCTGGTACATGCCGAAGCCATGGCCACCCTGCTCGTAGTAGTGGAATTCCACCGGGCGGCCGGCCTTCTGCCAGCTCTCGACCAGGCCGAAGCCCTGGTTGTTGAACAGGCCGTCGTCGGCGGCCAGGGCCACGAACATCGGCGGGGCGTCGGCCGGAACATTCTCCGAGGTGGTGATCGGGCCGTAGATGTTGCCGATGAAGGCCGGCCTGGCGTCCTCGCCGTGCAGGGCGGTGGTCAGGGTCAGCATCGCGCCGGCGGAGAAGCCGATCATGCCGATGCGGTCCGGATCCACGTTCCACTCGCCGGCCCGGCTGCGCACCAGGGCGAAGGCGGCACGGGCGTCGGCCAGCTGCGGGGCCAGCATCTTCGCCGCATCGACCGCGCCCGGGTCACGCGGCGGACGCGGGCCGGAAAGCATCTGCCGGATCGACTCGGCAAAGCCGTCCAGGTCGGCCGGGGTCTGGTTGAGGCGGTACTTGAGCACGAACGCGGCCACGCCCTTCTCGTTGAGCGCGCGGGCCACGTCCCAGCCCTCGTTCTCCATCGACAGCGAGCGGAAGCCGCCACCCGGTGCGACGATCACCGCCGCGCCGGTGGCCTTGGCCGGGTCGGGCAGGAACGGGGTCAGGGTCGCCTCGGTGACGTTGCGCGCGAACACGCTGCCGTACTGGCTGTGCCAGGCCTCCTTCTGCCTGGCATCCGGCAGCGGGCCGGTGGGAAGCTTGAGCGCGGTCGGCTGCGCAGGGGTCTGGATCGGGGTCATCCGGTCATTCTGGGCCAGTGCGGGCGCCAGGCCGGCGCCGAGCAGGGCGAAGGCCAGGGCGAGGCTGGCGCCACCGCGCCGGGCACGTGAGCCGGCGCGGGCAAGACGGGTCTGCAGGGTCATCGCGTATCTCCGTTGGTTGAAGCGGGACAGGGCCCGCGCGGGTATGCGCACTCGCATCCTTGCCGGTGAAACCACTGCTGCAGCGCGGGCGTGCGGGTACCGGATGGGGCGCGGCCGAGCATACGTCAGGCCCACCAGCGATCACCGCGGTATTGGAAAAAAGCCGCGACCGATACCGCTTTTGGAATCGCTGATGCAGGGGTGCGCGGCTACGCTCTGGCCTGCGTTTTCCGCGCCCCGCGGGAATCAAGGAGGATCCGATGACCCGACCCCTGCGTGCACGCCCGCTGGTGCTGGCGCTTGCCCTGTGCATCGCCGCGCCACACGCCATCGCCGAGACCGGCCCGGCGCAGCCGACGCAGGTGGCCGTGGCCAGCGCCGACACGGCGCGGCGCGCGGAGGAACTGGCCGGCGCACTGGTGGCGAAGATGACCACCGACGAGAAGCTGGACCAGCTGCTCAATGCCGCACCGGCCATCCCGCGCCTGGGCGTGCCGCGCTACAACTGGTGGACCGAGTCGCTGCACGGCGCGATGGGCACGCTGCCCACCACCAACTTCGCCGAGCCGATCGGCCTGGCCGCCACCTTCGACGACACCCTGGTACGGCGCGTGGGGCAGGTGATCGCCACCGAGGTGCGCGGCCTGCACGCGCTGGCGCGCCAGACCGGGCGCACCGGGCGCATGGGCACCGGCCTCAACACCTGGTCGCCGAACATCAACATCTTCCGCGACCCGCGCTGGGGCCGCGGCCAGGAGACCTACGGCGAGGATCCGTTCCTGGCCGCGCGCATGGGCGTGGCCTACGTCAGGGGCGTCCAGGGCGACACCCCGGGCCTGTACGACATCGTCGCCACGCCCAAGCACTACGCCGTGCACAGCGGCCCCGAATCGACCCGGCATTCGGCCAACGTGTACGTCTCCCGCCACGACCTGGAGGACACCTACCTGCCCGCGTTCCGCGCGGCGGTGGTGGAGGGCGGCGCCGGCTCGATCATGTGCGCCTACAACCGGGTGGACGGCCAGCCGGCCTGCGCCAATGACCTGCTGCTCAAGGACTACCTGCGCCGCGACTGGTCCTTCGACGGCTACGTGGTCTCCGACTGCGACGCGGTCACCGATATCAACAGGCACCACCACTACGCGCCGGATGCGCCGGCGGCGGTGGCCGCGGCGCTGCGCTCGGGGGTGGACAGCGAGTGCAACGGCGCCACCCTGGTCGACGCCGCCGGCCTGGCCGAGCCGTACCGCCAGGCGCTGCAGCGCGGCTACGTCACCCTGGCCGACGTGGACCGCGCCCTGGTGCGCCTGTTCGCGGCGCGCTACCGCACCGGCGACCTGCCGGGCCTGCGGCCGCTGTCCACCGAAACCGCCTCGCCGGCCGACGTGGGCGGGCCAGAACACGCCGCCCTGGCGCTGGAGGTGGCGGAGAAGAGCCTGGTGCTGCTGAAAAACAGCGGCGTGCTGCCGCTGCGGCCGCAGGCGCGCGTGGCCCTGGTCGGTCCGCTGGCCGATGCCACCCGCGTGCTGCGCGGCAACTATTCCTCGCCGCAGTCCGGCCCCCCGGTCTCGGTGCTGGAAGGACTGCGCCAGGCCATGCCGGACGCGAAGGTCACCCATGTACCTTTCAGCCCGACCTACACCGACGGCGACCCTGTGCCGCCCTCGGCGCTGGTCACGGACGACGGCGAGCCCGGTCTGGTGGCCCGCTACTACAACCCGCGGCAGAAGCCGCCGGCCCGGTTCGGGCCGGGCGAGATGGACGCATGGCTGGCGCGGGTCGGCTACCAGGACGCGCCGGTGGTCACCCGCATCGAGCCGGACGTGAACACCCGCAGCCTGGACCTGGCGCAGGTCCATGACATCCACAGGGTGGAGTGGACCGGCCATCTGGTCGCACCGGAAACCGGCACCTACCGGCTGGGCCTGGGCGGGTTCAACGGTTCGCTGGAATTCGACGGCAGGCCGCTGCTGGACCTCTCCGGCGCCTCCTGGAACAGCCTGCCGACGCTGAAGACGGTGCAGCTGGAGGCAGGCCGGCGCTATCCGCTCAAGGTCACCACCGAGGCGCGCGTGCTGGCCGGCATCGGGCTGCTGTGGAAACGTGTCGGCGACGACCCGATCGGACAGATGCGTGCGGCCGCGGCCGCCAGCGACGTGGTGGTGGCGGTGGTCGGGCTGACCTCGGATCTCGAAGCGGAGGAGGCCCCGGTGGAGGTGCCCGGCTTCAAGGGCGGCGACAAGACCAGCCTGGACCTGCTGGCCGACCAGCAGGCGCTGCTGGAGGCGGCCCGCGCCACCGGCAAGCCGCTGGTGGTGGTGGTGATGAACGGCAGCCCGGTGAACCTGGCCTGGGCGAAGCAGCACGCCGCGGCGATCATCGAGGCGTGGTATCCGGGGCAGTCCGGCGGCCTGGCCGTCGGCAACGTGCTGGCCGGCCACGCCAACCCGTCCGGACGGCTGCCGCTGACCTTCTACCGCTCGGTGGAGGACCTGCCGCCGTTCGACGACTACGACATGCGCGGCCGCACCTATCGCTATTTCGAAGGCGCGCCCGTATACCCGTTCGGCCATGGCCTGAGTTACACCACCTTCGCCTACGCCCCGCCCACCGTGCAGGCGGCGGCCGGTGGCAGCCACGAAGGCATCCGCGTCACTGCGGAGGTGCGCAACACCGGCAGGCGCGCCGGCGACGAGGTGGCCCAGCTGTACCTGGACTTCCCGGATGTGGAGGGCCTGCCGCGGGTGGCCCTGCGCGGCTTCCAGCGCGTTCACCTGGCCCCGGGAGAGCGCCGGGTGCTGGAGTTCGACCTGGACCCGCGCGACCTCAGCGCAGTGACGCCGGAAGGCCAGCGCCAGGTGATGAAGGGCAGCTACCGCGTGTTCGTCGGCGGCGGCCAGCCGGGCACCGGTGCCGCCGGCAAGGACGCCGCGTTCCGCATCGACCAGGACCGCCCGGTCGAGCGCTGAGGCACCCCCGCGGGCGCTGTCCAGCCGGACGGCGCCCGTATCTGTTGCGGCGAAGCCTCAGCCGCGCCGCGCGATCCAGCGGTCCAGCTGCGCGCCGAAGGCCTGGCGGTCGCGCGCACTGAAGGCGGCCGGGCCGCCGGTCTGGACCCCGGCCCCGCGCAGTTCCTCCATGAAATTGCGCAGGGACAGCCGCTCGGCGATGTTGTCCGGGGTGAAGACTTCGCCGCGGGGGTTGACCGCCTCGGCGCCGCTGGCCAGCACGCGCGAGGCCAGCGGAATGTCCTGGGTCACCACCAGGTCGCCGGGACCGGCGCGCAGCGCGATGGCGTCGTCGGCCACGTCATAGCCGCCCTGGACCTGGATCGCCCGGACGAACGGCGAAGGCGGGGTGCGCAGCCACTGGTTGGCCACCAGGGTGACGTTGACCCGTGCGCGCGTGGCGGCCCGGAACAGCATGTCCCGCACCGGGACCGGGCAGGCGTCCGCATCCACCCAGATGCAGGTGGCGCGCCCGCCCGGGTCGCTCAAGACTGCGCCGGTTCGCCGGCGGGCCGGGCGGCGTCCTTGGCGGCCCGCTTCTTGGCGTCCTTCTCGTCCTGCTTCTTCTTCTTGGCCAGTTCGCGCTGTCGCTTCTCGAAGGAGTAATTCGGCTTTGCCATGTCTGCTTCCGTGTGGATTCGAGCCGCCAGTGTACGTGGCGGGGGCCCAAGCGCAGCCGAACGGGGGTCCCGGGACGCCGCGGGACGTGCCCCCGGCAGCCGGGCGATGCCGCCTCAGCCGCCCGGTGCGGCCGGCAGCACACGATTCCGGCCCAACGCCTTGGCCCGGTACAGCGCCGCGTCGGCGGCGCGCAGCAGGTCGTCCGGGTGGCAGCCACCGGCCGGCCTGACGCTGGCCGCGCCGGCACTGACGGTCAGCGCCTGGCCGACGCTGGAGGCGCGATGCGGCAGGGCCAGCGCGCGGATGCCGTCGACGATGCGCCGCCCCAGCTCCAGTGCCTCGTCCGCGTCGCAGTCCGGCAGCAGCACCGCGAACTCCTCGCCGCCGTAGCGGGCTGCCAGGTCCTTGGGGCTGCGGCGGATCGCCGCCAGGCGGCTGGCGACCGTGGCCAGCGCCGCATCGCCGCCGAGGTGGCCGTAGCTGTCGTTGTAGGCCTTGAAGTCGTCCACGTCGACCAGCAGCACCGCCAGCGACGCGTCCCGGCGGGCATGGTCGTCCCAGGCCCGCTGCAGGCAGCGGTTGAACTCGCCGCGGTTGGCGATCCCGGTCAGCGCGTCGCTGGCGGCGATCTTCTGCAGCCGGGCATTGGCCTCGCGCAGCGCCTCGGTGTGCTGGGCCACCTGCCGGGTGAGCTGCTGTTCGCGCGAATGCGCCGCACGCAGGCGCCAGCGGATCCCCAGCAGCACCAGGCCGAGGCCCAGCACCAGCACCAGGCCGCGCAGCCACCAGGTCTGGTGCCAGCGCGGCAGCAGGGTGAAGCGCACGCTGCTGCCCTCCATGTTCCAGACCTGGTCGTTGTTGCTGGCCACCACGCGGAACACGTAGTCGCCGGGCGGCAGGTTGGTGTAGTGCGCCGTGCGGGTGTTGCCCGCCTCGGTCCAGGCACGGTCATAGCCCTCAAGGCGGTAGCGGTAGCGCACGGCCGCAGGGGCCACGAAGCTCATCGCGGCGTAGTGCATCTCCAGCCGCTCCACGCCCGGGCCCAGGTTCCCAGGTCGGCCGGGATCGACGTCCACGCCGTCCACCAGCAGGCGCTCCAGCGTCACCGGCGGTGGCAGCGGATTGCCGCGCATGCGCCGCGGGTCCACCGCCACCACGCCGTTGGCGGTGCCGAACCACAGGCGCCCGTCGCCGGTGCGCCCGGCCGGCGTCTGCGAGGCCCCGTTGCCCTGCGCGCTGAGCATCCCGTCGGCGGTGCCGTACCACTGCGGCTCGACCGTGGGCACCTCGCCCAGGTCCAGCGCTTCGATCGCATTGCGGGCGATCCGGCCGATGCCGCGGTTGGAGCTGAACCAGAAGCGCTGCTGGCCGTCCTCCAGCAGCGAGAACACGGCATCGCCGTGGAAGCCTGCGCGTTCGGCGTAGCGGGTCACCTTGCCTTCGCGTACCCGGACGATGCCGTTGCTGGTGCCCAGCCACAGGGTGCCGTCGGCATCCTCGTGGAAGGCGAACACGCTGGTTCCCGGAAGGCCGTCGGTGCCGCAGCGCCCGAGCTGGCCGCCCTCCAGGCAGCGCAGGCCGCTGCGCAGCCCGATCCACAGGCGGCCGCCGGCATCCTCGTGCAGCGCCCGGGTGTCATCGCCACGGGTCGCCTCCAGCACGTGGACCGCCTCGCCATCGATGCGCGCCACGCCCTGCAGGGTGCCGACCCACATCCCCCCCTCGCGGGCCGGCGTGAACGCGAACACGATCGTGCCCGGCAGGCCTTCGTCAATCCCGAAGCGGCGCGCGCGGCCGTCGCGACCGAAGCGCACCACGCCCTCGGTCCCGCCGGCCCACAGCCGGCCATCGGCGTCGGTGAGGATCGCGCGGACCAGCTGGCTGGGCATCTGCCGGTTGAATGCGTCCGCCGGTTCCAGCACCGGATCGCGATAGCGCGCCAGGCCGCCGCCGTCCGTGCCGATCCACAAGGTGCCGTCCGGCGCGGGGTGCACTGCGCGGACCGCGTTGGAGGCCATCTCGCCGGTGATGGTCACCAGCTTGGACTGGCTCAGCCGGTGCAGGCCGCTGGAGGTCGTGCCGATCCACAGGTTGCCCTCGCGGTCCTCCAGCATCGAGCGCACCGTCTCGCCCCGGAGGCCGGCCAGCCGGTCGTTGCAGGAGAACGCGGCGGGCGTCAGCCGGCACAGGCCGCCATCGAGCGGGGCGAACCACACCGCGCCCTGCTGGTCGCCATGGAGCGTGTAGATGCGCGCCCGGTCCAGCGCGGCCGCACGCGGTTCGCGGTGGAAGCGGCCGGCACGGAAGTAGGCCGGTCCGTGCTGGGTGCCGACCCACGCCACGCCGGCGGCATCCACCGAGAGGCTGTAGACGGCATTGCTCGGCAGGCCGTCCGCCTCCTCATACAGGCGCGCCCGGCCCTGGTGCCAATGCACCACGCCAAGCCCGTCGGCGGCGATCCAGACCCCGCCGGCGCGGTCGGCGGCGATGGCGCGGTAGAAGCCGCGCGGCGGGAAACCGTCGGCGTCGCCCAGCAGGCGCGCGGTGCCGTCGACCATGCGGACCACGCCGGCGTCGGTGGTCAGCCACAGCGCGCCGCTGCTGTCGTGGACGATGCCGAACACGCTGGTGGCGCCCGACGGCAGGGGCACCTCGCGCAGGGTCCGGTCCAGCCGGTGGTAGAGGCCGCCGTTGAGCGTGCCGATCCACAGCCCGCGCCCGCCATCGGGCGCCAGCGCGGTGATCGCCGAGCTGCGCAGGACCGGGTCGCTGCGGGGGTCGATGACGGCGAAGCCCTCGCCGCTGTGGCGGACCAGGCCGGCGTAGGTCGAAAGCCACAGCGCGCCATCGGCATGCTGGGCCAGGCTCAGGACCGTGCCCTGCGGCAGCTGGTTCTCGTACCAGACATGGGTGAACTGGCTGATCGGCCGGTCCGGGTCCAGCGCCGACGCAGGCGGTGACGCCGCAAGCAGGCACAGCAGGGACAGCGCGCCCAGCACGTACGACACCACGACGCGCACGCGCGTCGCACCCGCCCCCATCCGGTTCGCTGACATCGCCCCCCCCTGGCCACGTGCAGGGCATGGTAGCAGCAGGCGCGGCCCGCCCAGGCGGCATGCCGCCGCCGAGCCACCAGCGAAAACGCGGGGCAGTACGCTGGACAGGAAGCGGACGGCGGGGGAGGGGGCCGGCGGTCAGCTTCCGCGCACGGCCGCCTCGATCGCGGCCACGTCGATGCGCGTCATCTGCATCATCGCCTCGAACGCACGCCGGGCGACGGCACGGTCGGGGCTGGCGATGGCCTCGGTCAGTACGCGGGGAGTGATCTGCCAGTTCACCCCCCAGCGGTCCTTGCACCAGCCGCACGCGCTCTCGCGCCCGCCGTTGCCGACGATGGCGTTCCAGTAGCGGTCGGTCTCGTCCTGGTCTGCGGTGGCCACCTGGAACGAGAACGCCTCGCTCTGCGGGAAGGCCGGCCCCCCGTTGAGGCCCAGGCAGGGAATGCCCAGCACGCTGAACTCCACGGTGAGCACGTCACCCTCGTTTCCGGACGGGAAATCGGACGGGGCGTGGTGCACGGCGCGCACCTGGCTGTCGGGAAAGACGCTGGCGTAGAAGCGGGCAGCCTCCAGCGCGGTGCCGTCATACCAGAGGCAGATGGTGTTCCTGGGGATCATCGCGTTCTCCTGTGGGCTCAATGCCGACGGGGCGCCGGCGTCACAGCCTGTGCGACGTGTGGCGGCGGCGCGGATCGACACGGTCCGTGGAGCGGCGCCGGTGCCGCTTTGCCGCAGCAACGCTCAGCGCGTGCCCGGTCCGCCATCGTGCTCCCACGCGCGCCGGGCGCGCGTCCGCCGCAGGCCCAGCACGACGGCGCCGGTACCGGCGCAGAGGAACACGCTGGCGGCATACAGCACGCGCCCGGACTTCTCGCTGCCGGGCCCGGCCAGGATCGCCAGGGCCACGATCCCGAGGGCGATGGCGCAGAGGCCCGCCGCCAGCATCGACGTCCCGCGTGGCGGGCCGGCCTGGCCCTGCGCCTGCAACCGCGCCTGCTTCTCGCGGCGGTGACGGGAAAAGACCATGAATCCGTAGGTGACCGGGACGGTCAGCACCAGCATGACCGCTCCGAACATGCTGCGCGCGAACGGGCCGAAGGCAACGCTCAGCAGCAACGCCGCGGGAAAGGCGACCTGGCTTGCCAGCAGCGCGTAGCCGATGGGTCGCAGCACGCGCATCAGGCGGTCGGGTACGGGTTCCAGGTAGGACATGCCGGTTCCTTGGACGATGGCCGGGCAAGCATAGACCCGGCCGGGCCTCCGCTGCGCCGCAGGGCAGGGCTTGCGCTACCGTTGCAGCCCGGCGGTGCGCGGCACCGCATCCTTCCTATTCCCACGACCGGAGGTCACCCTTGGACACGCCCGCAACCGCATTGCCTTCCCTGGTGGTCCTCGTGACCGGCGGAGCGCGCGGGCTGGGACTGGCGATCAGCCGGGCCTTCCTCGCACAGGGCGCGCGGGTGGTGGTGAACTGCCACCGCAGCCTGGAGGCCGCCACCGCCCTGCAGCGGGAATCCGGACCGGAGCGTGCCTATGCGGTGCAGGCCGACGTGACCGACCCGGCCCAGGTCGCGGCGATGGTCGCGCAGGCCCGGGCCCACTTCGGCGCGCCGGTCACCGCGGTGGTGAACAACGCGCTGGTGGATTTCGCTTTCGACGGGGATGCACGCCCGCACGCGGCCGAGATCGGCTGGGAGCGTTTCAGCCGCCAGTTCGACGGCGCGGTGCGCGGTGCGCTCAATATCGTGCAGGCGGCATTGCCCGGCATGCGCGAGGCCGGCTTCGGCCGGGTCGTGAACATCGGCACCAACCTGTTCCAGAACCCGGTGGTGCCATACCACGACTACACCGCCGCCAAGGCCGCACTGCTGTCGCTGACCCGGACCCTGGCCCATGACCTCGGGCCGGACGGGATCACGGTGAACATGGTGTCCGGCGGCCTGCTGCGCACCACCGATGCCAGTGCCGCCACGCCGGAGGCGGTGTTCGACCTGATCGCCGCCAGCACGCCCCTGCGCCGCGTGACCACGCCAGCGGAGTTCGCCGACGCGGTGCTGTTCTTCGCCTCGCCCTGGGCGCGGGCGGTGACCGGGCAGAACCTGGTGGTGGACGGCGGCCTGGTCAAGGACTGACGGCCGGCGCGCGCGGCGCGTCCACCGGGCACGAGGCAGTCGCCACGTTGCCAAGAAGGCAAGGTGCACGCGGGCCACGATGTGACGCCTGCCGTGGTGCGAGGGCGGTCAGTTCCGAAGCGCACCGGACCTCGCGGCGACGGCGGCGCGGTAGAGACTCCCGTATCCGGCGAAGCGGATCGTCGGGCGTCGCCCGTCGGCGCCAGAGCACAGGGGAGCAGCCGGGCGCGCCGGCCCGGCGGGCGTCATTCAGCCCTTGGGATCCAGCCGCAGCAGCCAGCCCTTGCCGTCGCGCATGCCGTCCTCCAGCAGCCAGACCGCGCCATCCGGGCCCTGCTCGACTTCGCGGATCCGGCGACCCATGTCGTAGCGCTCGGCCTCGCGCGCGCTGGTGCCGTCGAACGCCACCCGCACCAGCGATTTGGAAGACAGCCCGCCGATCAGGCCCGAGCCCTGCCAGGCCGGGAAGCGGTCGCCGCTGTAGATCACGAAGCCGGCCGGCGAGATCACCGGGTTCCAGGTGATCGCCGGCGCGCGAAATTCCGGGCGGGTGTCGTGGTCGGGGATCGGCCTGCCGTCGTAATGGTCACCGTTGGAAACGACCGGGTAGCCGTAGTTGGCGCCACGCTCGACCAGGTTCAGTTCGTCGCCGCCCTTGGGGCCCATCTCGTGCGCCCACAGCCGGCCCTGTCCGTCAAAAGCCACGCCGAGGATGTTGCGGTGCCCCAGCGACCACGCCTGCGCCGCCACGCCGCCCTGGTCGGCAAAGGGGTTGTCGGCCGGCACGCTGCCGTCGTCGTTGAGGCGGATCATCTTGCCGAGGTTGGCCTGCATGTCCTGGGCCGGGTCGAATTTCTGCCGCTCGCTGGAGCTGATCCACAGCTTGCCGTCGCGGTCGAAGGCCAGGCGCTGGCCGTAATGGCCCTGGCCGCCGACCTTCGGCACCTGGCGCCAGATCACCTGCAGGTCGTCGAGCCGGCCGCTGGTGGCGGAGTCCGCCACCAGCGTCGCGCGGGCGACCGCCGCGCCGGCGGTGCCGCCTTCGCCGGCCTCGCTGTAGCTGAGGTAGACCAGGTGGTTGTCGGTGAAGCCCGGATGCAGCACCACGTCGGCCAGGCCGCCCTGGCCTCCGTGGGCCACTGCCGGTACGCCGCTGACCGTTCCGGCCTGGCCGGTGGCGGGATCGAACAGGCGCAGCGCGCCGGCCATCTCGGTCACCAGCAGGCGGCCATCAGGGAGGAAGCTCATCGCCCAGGGCGACTGGAAGCGGTGCACCTCGGTCACCGCGAACGGAAGCGCGCGGGCGGCCGGCGCGGCCGCACCGGCGTGCGCCTGCGGCCCCGGCGTGGCGGTAGCGGTGGCGGCCAGCCCCAGGGCGGCGAGCAGGCACAGGGTCAGGCGGGGTGCGTCCATGTCGGAACCTTCGCGGCGGGCGTGTGGACGCCGAAGCTAACCCGCCACGACGCCCGGCCGCGTCAACGGGCCCGCCCACCGGCGGAACGGTGGGTTCCCGCACGCGCCCGGCTTCAGCCCGCGCCGCCGTCTTCGTCGGACACGACCCGGCCGTCGACCAGGGTGATGGTGCGGTCGCAGGTTTCGGCCAGGCGCGGGTCGTGCGTGACCACCAGCACCGCGCAGCCGTACTGCTCGTTGAAGCGGCGCAGCAGCCGGAACACCTCGGCGGCGGTTCTGGTATCGAGGTTGCCGGTCGGCTCGTCGGCCAGCAGCAGGGCCGGACGGGTGACCAGCCCGCGTGCGATCGCCACGCGCTGCTGCTGCCCGCCGGAAAGCTGGTCCGGCAGGCGGTCGGCGAACTTCTCCAGGCCCACATCCGCCAGCAGCCCGCGGGCCAGGTCCACGCTCTCGCGATCCGGCTTGCCATGGGCCACCATCAGCGGCATCAGCACGTTCTCAAGGGCGGTGAACGCGCCGATCAGGTGGTGGAACTGGAACACGAAGCCGATCTGGCGCCCGCGCAGCGCGGTGCGCGCCTCGTCGTCCATCTCCCGGGTGGGCTCGCCGGCCAGGTAGAGCTCGCCCTCGGTGGGCGAGTCCAGCAGCCCGATGAGGTTGAGCAGGGTGCTCTTGCCCGACCCGGACGGGCCGACCAGCGCGGCGAAGTCGGCGCTGTCCAGTCGCAGGTCGATGCCGTGCAGCACCTCGACCTCGTTGGGCCTGCCGAGGTTGTAGGACTTGCGCAGCTGCTCCAGGCGCAGGACTTCGCGGGGCTCAGGCATGCCGGATCGCCTCCACCGGATCCAGCCGCGACGCCCGCCAGGCCGGCACCAGCGCCGCGCCCATGCCGGCCAGGGTCGCAAGGGCCATGGCCGCCGGCACCAGCGACGGCGGCAACGTGATGGTGAACAGCTTCGGCCCGAAGGTATTGAATGCGGCCGCCAGCGCCCAGCCGGCCAGTGCCCCGGCCGCCGAGCCCAGCAGGCCCAGCACCGCGCCCTGTACCAGGAACACCTGCAGCATCTGCCGCCGGCGCGTGCCCATGGCCCGGAGGATGCCGATCTCACGGGTGCGCTGGGCCACGCTCACCGCCAGCACGCTGGCGATGCCCAGGGCCACCGAGATGGCCACGAAGAAACTGATCATGTTCGTGGACATGCTCTGCGAGGTCAGTGCGTTCATCAGCTGGGCGTTGCTCTCCATCCAGCTCTCGGCCTTCAGGCCGGTCAGGCCGCGGATGCGCGCGGCGGCCTGGTCGGCGGCGAACACGTCCCCGACGGTCACGTCGATGACCGTCACGCCGCCGGGCAGGGCGAGCAGGGACTGCGCCTGCTTCAGGTCGAGGTAGACGTAACGGGCGTCCAGCTCGCGCACGCCCAACTCGAAGATGCCGGCCACGTTGATCACCGCCTCGCGCCCGTCACCGGCATCCAGGCGCAGCTTGCCCCCGGTGCGCAGGCCCAGGTCCTCGGCCAGCTGGCGCCCGATCACGCCATTGCCGGAACCGACCTCGAGCCGTCCGTCGACCATGTTCTCCTGCAGCGGGATCACGCGCTCGTAGCGCGCCAGGTCGATGCCCACCAGCGCCACCGATTCGGCGGCCTCGCCGCGCCGGCCGAACGCCGGGCCCGACACCACCGGCGATACCGCGGTCACCCCGGGCAGCGTCCCGATCACGTCGCGCACCTGCAGCCAGTTGTCGATCGGCCGCAGCGACTGCGGACGCGGATCCTCGAGCACCAGCTGCAGTGCGCCGGCCGGTGCCGGAGCGATGCGGTTGACCTCGCGCGGGGCCTCCACCCGCACGTGCGCCTGGGTCCCGAGCGTGCGTTCCACCAGGTTCTGCTGCAGCCCGGAGATCAGCGCGGTCACGAACACGATCACCGATACGCCCACGGCGATGCCGAACAGGATCAGCAGCGACTGCGCCCGGCCCTGGCGCAGGAAGCGCATGGCGATGGTGGCCTCGATCCACATGGATCAGCGTGCGTCGGCAGCGGCCGGCGCAGGCGCCGCGTCGCCCGTACCCGCCTCCCCGTCGGCCGGAGGCACGGGGGCGTCGGCCGCCTGCACTGCCGGCACGGCCTGGCGCCGCAGGCGCACGCGATCGCCATCGCCAGGCAGCTCCGACGGGTCCAGGGCGCCCGCCGCCAGTACCTCGTCGCCTTCCGCCAGCCCCTGGCTGACCTCGGTCATCGCCAGGCCGCGCAGGCCCAGCGTCACCGGCACCCGCCGTACCCGGCCGTCACTGACGCGCAGCACGGCGGCCTCGCGTGCACCGGGGTCGTCGTCCAGCAGGGCATCGTTCGGGACGACCAGCGCACGGTCGCGCTGGCCGGTGAGGATGGTCGCGGTGACGGTCATGTCCTGGCGGACGAAACCGGCCTGGGGATCGATCCGCAGGCGCACATCCACCGTACCGCGCGCCGGATCGATCGCAGGGGCGATGTGGTACACGGTGGCGCCGAACCGGCGCCCCGGCCAGGCGTCGGCCACGCAGGTCGCCGGCTGCCCCACCTCCAGCAGCGACAGGTTCTTCTCGTCCAGCGGCAGCAGGATCTCGCCCGGCGCGTCGCGGGCGATCTCCAGCAGCACCTGGCCGGGGGAGACGATGTCGCCCGGCTCGACTAGGCGGACCAGCACCGTGCCGGCGACCGTGGAGCGGATGACCGCCCGCTCCAGCTCGGCTTCGGCCGCCCTCAGGCGCTCGACGGCCTGCGCCTCGCGTGCGCCGCCGGCGACCGCCTCGGCCGCCACGCGCGCCTGGTCGGCCGCCGCGCGCGCGGCGACCACGGCCTGCTGCGCCTGTTCCACGCTCTCGCGCGAGACCAGCCGGTCCGCGCCCAGCTCGCGCCGGCGCGTGGCCTCGCGCCGGGCCTGGGCCAGTTCGGCCTCGGCCTGGCGCAGGCGCGCCTGTGCGTCGGGGCGCTCGGACTGGCGCAGGGCCTCGAGCGCGGCGCGCGCCTCGTCGCGGCGGGCCTGGAGGTCGGCCGCGCGCAGCACCACCAGCACCTGGCCGGGCTCGACCCGGTCGCCCTCCATCACCTGCCGCTCGAGCACCAGCCCGGAGATCTCCGCGCCCACCTGCACCCGCGACAGCGCCGCGACCCGTCCGGTGGCGACCACGTTCTGCACCAGCGGCGCCGCCGCCACCTGATAGCCGGGCAGGGCAGGGCCGCGCCAGTGCGCCAGCGCCACCCCGCCCGCGACCACGGCCACCCCGAGGACGGCCGCCATCAGCCATGTGCGCCGTGCGTGGGTCTGGGGCATGGGGCGGGAGCCGGAAGAGGGGGCGTCATCTTGACCCGCCCCGCGTGAGCGGGACAACGACCGGGATGCGACGATGCCGGCGACGGTGCGTCTCGCCTGCGCGGTTGCGGATTGCTAGGCTCGACGGCCCACGGGGAAGGAGCCTTGCATGCATCGGCGCGAATTCATCGGCGGCGCGCTCGCCGCGTCACTGCTGGCCTTGGGGCCGGCGCCATCGGCCCTGGCCGCAACCCCGCGGCCGCAGCGCGTGCTGCCCCCGGCCCTGCGGCCTGGGGACACCGTCGGTCTGGTCAGTCCGTCATCGGCCACCAGCGACAGCTTCAACCTGCAGCTGGCGGCCGAGGTGATGGAAGCGCTCGGGCTAAAGGTGCGCGCCGGCGCGCACTACGACCGGCAGCACGGCCATCTGGCCGGAACCGATGCCGAGCGGGCGGCCGACCTCAACGCGATGTTCGCCGACCGCGAGGTGCGCGCCGTGGTCTGCACCCGCGGCGGCTCCGGCGCGGCGCGCCTGCTGCCGCTGCTGGACTATGGACTGGTCCGCCGCAACCCGAAGATCCTGCTGGGCTACTCGGACATCACCGCGCTGCACTGCGCGATCCAGGCCCGCACGGGCCTGGTGACCTTCCATGGACCGATCGGCTCCGGCAGCTGGAACCGCTTCAACGTGGACCAGTTCCGGCGGCTGTTCTTCGAACGCGAGCTGATGGAATACCGCAATCCGGCCGCCGAGGAGGACGAGCTGGTGCCGCGTGCCAACCGGACCATCACCCTGCGTGGCGGCAAGGCCAGCGGCATTCTGCTGGGCGGCAACCTGTCGGTGCTGGTCGCGCTTGCCGGCTCGCCCTACCTGCCGGCGTTCGATGGCGCGGTCCTGTTCCTGGAGGACGTCGGCGAGGCCCCGTACCGGGTCGACCGGATGCTGACCACGCTGAAGCTGGCCGGTGCGCTGGACCGGATCGCCGGCTTCATCTTCGGCCGCTGCACCGACTGCGACCCCGGTGACGGCTACGGCTCGCTGACCCTGGAGCAGATCCTCGACGACCACATCCGCCCCCTCGGCATCCCGGCCTACCGGGGCGCCCAGATCGGCCACATCCGCGAGCAGTTCATCGTGCCGGTCGGTGGCCAGGTGGAGATGGATGCGGACGCCGGCACGTTCCGCCTGCTGGAGCCGGTGCTGCGCGGCTGATCGGCCCGCCTCGCCCGGCACACACACCGGGCGTGTGCAGTGCCTGCGCGGCGCCGGGAGGATCGGGCTGCAGCGGCGCGATCGCGGCCGCCGGGCACACGGCCACCGCGCGGACCCGCACCGGACGGTCCATCGCCGCTGCCGCGACACGCCTGGCGCGACGCCTCCGCCGCCGCGATCCGGCCCGGTCTGGCAAGCGCGGTGCGGGCCGGACAGCCTGCGTCCTGTCGCTCCGGGGGTGGGACTGCGCCTGCCGGGCCGCGGCAGGCGCCGGTGGACTTGACCTTCCCACGATGGCAAGGTCCACCATGTCGCCATGGATATCCGGAACATCGTCGCGCCCCCCACTGCGGGCGGCACTCCCGCCACCCTGCGCCTGCCCGTCGAAGGCATGAGCTGTGCCTCCTGCGCCGGACGGATCGAACGCGCCCTGGCGGTGCTGCCGGGCGTCGAGTCGGCCAGCGTCAACGTGGTCAGCGCCATCGCCGAACTCCGTGGCGCCACGCTGCCGCCCGCGGCCCAGGTGATTGCCTCGGTGGAGAAGGCCGGCTACCGGGTGCCCCTTGGCGAGGTGGAACTGGCGATCGAAGGCATGCACTGCGCCTCGTGCGTGGGCCGGGTGGAACGCGCCCTGGCCGCGGTACCGGGGGTGCTGGAAGCCTCGGTCAACCTGGCCACCGAACGGGCGCGGGTGCGTACCGCCGGCGCCGCCGATCCATCCGTGCTGGGCGAGGCGGTCCGCAAGGCCGGCTACCGGATCGCCGCGCCCGACACGCCCATCGCGACGGCCGGGCGTGCCACGCCCGCCGGGACCGGCCAGGGCCAGGCGCCCGCCCGGTCGCCCGCCAGGCCGGGGCCGTCTGGCGAAGCCCGCCACCTGCTCATCGCCGCGGTACTGGCGGCGCCGCTGGTCCTGCCCATGGCCGGCATGCCCTTCGGCAGGCACTGGATGCTGCCGGGCTGGATCCAGCTGGTGCTGGCCACGCCGGTGCAGTTCTGGCTGGGCGCGAGGTTCTACCGCGCTGGCTGGGGGGCGCTGCGTGCCGGCACCGGCAACATGGACCTGCTGGTGGCACTGGGCACGACCACCGCCTATGGCCTGAGCCTGTTCCACCTGCTGCGCGAGGGCGCGCACGCGCCGCTGTACTTCGAGGCCTCGGCCGCGATCATCACCCTGGTCCTGCTGGGCAAGTTCCTCGAGGGCCGGGCCAAGCGCCAGACCACCGCCGCGATCCGCGCCCTGCAGGCGCTGCGCCCGGCCACGGCTCGCCTGCGCACCGCGCAGGGCGAATCCGAGGTGCCGGTGGACCAGGTGGAAGTGGACGACCTGGTCGTCGTGCGCCCGGGCGAACGTTTCCCGGTGGACGGGATCGTGCAGGAAGGGCGCACCGATGCGGACGAATCACTGGTGACCGGCGAGTCGGTGCCGGTGGCCAAGGAGGTGGGCGACCGCGTCACCGCCGGCGCGGTGAACGCCGAGGGCGTGGTGGTGGTGCGCACCGCGGCGGTGGGGGCCGAGACCGCACTGGCGCGGATCGTGCGCATGGTGGAGGACGCGCAGGCGGTGAAGGCGCCGATCCAGCGCACGGTGGACCGGGTCAGCGCGGTGTTCGTACCGGTGGTCCTGGGACTGGGGCTGCTGACCCTGCTGGGCTGGGGACTGTCCACCGGCGACTGGGACCGCGCCATCCTCAACGCGGTGGCCGTCCTGGTGATCGCCTGTCCCTGCGCCCTGGGCCTGGCCACGCCCACGGCGATCATGGCAGGTACCGGCGTGGCCGCGCGCGCGGGCATCCTGGTCAAGGACGCGCATGCGCTGGAGCTGGCGCGCTCGATCCGGGTGGTGGCATTCGACAAGACCGGCACGCTCACCCAGGGTGAGCCGCGCCTGCTGGAAGCGCTGGCCACCGATGGCGATCGCCAGGGCCTGCTGGCGCTGGCGACAGCCTTGCAGCAGCACAGTGCACATCCACTGGCGCTGGCGGTGCTGCGGGAGGACGTGCACGCCACGCCGGCCGCCGAGCTGCAGGCGCTGCCCGGACGCGGCGTGCGCGGACGGGTGGAGGGGCGCCAGGCCTGGATCGGCAACCTTGCATTGATGCGCGAGGTCGGAGCGGAGGTGGACGCGCTGCTGGAACGGGCAAGCGCCCTGGAAGCCGGCGGCCATACCCTGTCCTGGCTGGCGGTGGAGGAGGGCGGCCACGTGCGCCCGCGCGGCCTGCTGGCCTTCCGCGACGAGCCACGGCCGGGCGCGCGGCTGGCCATCGCCCGCCTGCATGCGATGGGCGTGCGCAGCGTGATGCTCTCGGGCGACAACCGTGGTGCCGCCACCGCGGTGGCCGGGGTACTGGGCATCGACGAGGTGCAGGCCGAGGTGCGGCCGGAGCAGAAGGTCGCCGCGGTGCGGGCACTGAAGGCTGGCGGGGTGGTGGCCATGGTCGGCGACGGCATCAACGACGCCCCGGCGCTGGCCGCGGCCGACGTCGGTATCGCCATGGGCTCGGGCACGGACGTGGCGATGCACGCGGCGGCGATCACCCTGATGCGCCCCGAGCCGCGGCTGGTGGCCGATGCGATCGATGTTTCCCGGCGCACCACCCGCAAGATCCACCAGAACCTGTTCTGGGCGTTCGGCTACAACATCATCGGCATCCCGCTGGCCGCAGCCGGTCTGCTGAGCCCGGCCCTGGCCGGGGCGGCCATGGCCTTCTCGTCGGTGAGCGTACTGGCCAACACCCTGCTGCTGCGCAACTGGCGACCGCAGGCGGGGGGCGACGATGGGCGCTGACACGCGTCGTGCGGACGGGGCCGGCGACAACCGGCTGACCATCGGCGAGGCCGCTGCGCGCTCGGGCGTGTCCGCGAAGATGGTCCGGCACTATGAGCAGATCGGCCTGATCCCGCTGCCACCGCGCACGGCGGCCGGCTACCGCCTGTATGCGCAGGCCGACGTCCACCGCCTGCGGTTCATCAGCCGTGCGCGGTCGCTGGGCTTCGGCATCAGGCAGATCGAAGTGCTGCTGGCGCTGTGGTCCGACCGCTCGCGCGCCAGCGCGGATGTCAGGCGGCTGGCCCTCCAGCACGCGGCCGGGCTGGGCGAGCGCATCGCGCAGATGCAGGCCATGCAGCGCACCCTGGAGTCGCTGGCGCGGCGGTGCCACGGCGACGAGCGGCCGGAATGCCCGATCCTCGAGGACCTGGAGCGCGGCTGCGGCGACCGGTGACCGGCCCTGCCGCGAAAACCCGGAGGGTTGGCCTGACCGGCCCGTTGCCCGGCAGGACATCCGTCGCCACAGCGGCGGGCACGACGAAAGCCATCCGGGTTGCGTCGCCCCAGGGCCCTTGCAGGTGGATGGGCGGTGACGGTGTCCCGGCGCACGCCGCTGTGCGCCGGGTGCTGGCGGATGACCCCTCGCGCGGGCCCGGTGGCCAGTGAATCCGCGCCGGGGGCGACGCCCTTCCGTGAGCGGGATCGGCCACTTCGCGCACTCGCGTCCGGTGCGGAAAGCGAGGGTGGACGGGCACTTGCCGGCAGTTCACATCCCCGGGAGCACCCTGTTCGCGTACTGCGGAGGAGGAAGGTCCCATGGCAACCGGATGGGCCGGCGACAACGCCGTCAACGAACAGATCGATGCGACCGTCAAGGACGCGGTCGAGCGCGCGCGCGCGCGCCTTCCCACCGGGCCGGGCCTGGAGCGCTGCGAGGAGTGCGACGCGCCGATTCCGGAAGCACGTCGCCGCGCGGTGCCGGGGGTGCGCCTGTGCATCACCTGCCAGGCGGCACATGACGACGAGGCCGGCTTTGCCGGCTACAACCGCCGCGGCAGCAAGGACAGCCAGCTGCGCTGACGCATGCGTTTGGGGGCGGCCGCCGCGCCGCGGCTCAGGCCGGCGGAGTGGCTGCCGTGTCCGCGGCATCGGCCGGCGGCGCCATCCACGCCAGCGGCACTTCGCTGCCGCGCCAGCGGCGCACCACGCGCTGGAAGAACAGGCTGTTGGGCACCTGCAGGGTACTGCCAGCCAGGCCGGCGTCGCGGTCGAACTCCTGCAGGGTGGTGTAGATCAGGTTGACGTCCACCACCCGGCCCTTGAGCCCGGGTTTCTCGCCGTTCTCCACCACCTCGATGTGGTCATACAGCCGGAACGGACGGGTGGTGAAGATCAGCACCGTGCAGAAGATGTTGGACAGCACGCTCCAGGCGGCGAAGAAGGCCACCGCGCCGACTGCGGCGAAACTGGTGAAGGCGGTCCACAGCACCGTGCCGCTCACGCCCAGGCGCTCCAGCACCAGCAGCAGCGCGGCGAAACCGATCACGGTGGCCGACACGCGGCGCAGGACCGCCGCCATCTCCGGCGGCAGCCCGCGCCGGCTGGTGAGACGGCGGGCGATGTGGCGCACCAGCTGCTGCAGCAGCCAGGCGGCAAGCACGATCAGCAGGGCCTGGCCGATCGGCACGATCGTGCCCAGCCAGTCCTGCACCCAGGCGGGCAGGTATTGCTTCATCAGGGGTCGCACCGTGCATCCGGCGGGCTTGCGCCGGTCGTGGATCGTCGGGGGGGTCCGGCCAGCGCCCTTGGACGCCGGGCGGGGTTGGCGGCGGGGAGGGCTCGGAAGGGCGTCACGCTGGCGCGTGCACCCGGATCCGCGCGCCTGGCGCGGCGACCACCTGGCCCGCGCGGATCTTGCAGGTCTTGCGCAGTTCCTGGACCCCGTCGACCTGCACCGCACCGCTGGCGACCAGCGCCTTGCCGGCCCCGCCGCTGTCGCACAGGCCCACCAGCTTGAGCAGCTGGTTGAGTTCCACGTACTGGTCTTCGAGCTCGAAATCGATGGTTTCCATCGGCGCGATTCTAGCGCGTGTGGCTGGCGTGGCCGGCCTCGTTGGCACGCCATCGGCGCAGGTGCTCGAGCTTGCCGCGATAGGCCGCGCGCACCGGCTCGGCGTCGCCCAGGGCCAGGGCCCGCCGGAGCTCTCGCTCGGCGCGGTCCAGGCGCCCGGACAGGAAGTACGCGCGCGCCAGCCCGAAGTGGAACTGGTGCTCACCGGCCTGGCTGCGGATCGCATTGCGGTAATGGGCGATGGCGCCGTCGTAGTCGCCTGTGTCCTCGCACTCCAGCGCCCGCATGAACTGGTGGAACGGATCGCCATGCTGCACCCGGTCCAGGCGGGCGGCGTAGCTGGCCGCCAGCGCCGGCTCGCCCTGGCGCTGATGCAGGGCGACCAGGTTCGCCAGGGTCGCCGCGTGTTCGGGGTCGAGCGTGCGGGCCGCGTCCAGCGCGTGACGGGCGCCCTCCGGATCACCCTGGCGCTGCAGCAGCACGCCGAGGTTGTTCCAGATCGGCACGAAGCGGCGGTCGGCGCGCAGCGCCGCCTCCAGCGATGCGCGCGCGCCCTCGAGGTCGCCGGCGGCCATGAGCTCGGCGCCGCGGTTGTTGTGGAAGTGGGCCATGGCCCGGGCATCGGACACGCCGCGCGGACGGTTGCGGGTGGCCAGGATGTTGCGGTCCACGTCCACGGTCTGGTGCTGGATGCCGGTGCGGATGCCGGCGTTGACGTGGTTGGCGCTGTAGATCACGCCCGCGTCGCGGTACCAGGCCAGCACCTCGCCCACCTCCTGCACCTGGGCGTCCAGCCCGGCGGCGCGCGCCAGGGCGACGAACAGCAGCGTGTAGGACAGGCAGTTGGCACGTCGGTCGCGCCAGGTCTCGGCTACGGTGCGCGTGCGCGCATTGTCGTATTCCACCGCCAGGCCGTCCGGGTCGAACACCAGCGCGACCAGGCGCTGCACCCGCGCCTCGCGGCTGGTGGTCGGCGCGATCACCCGCTCGTGCAGCAGGGCACGCAGCTCCGGCGGGATTTCCATCACCTGCCGCGCGTCCGGCACCGTGACAGCCGCGCCCGGGAGCGCCGTGACCGCTGCGCTGGCCGGTTCATGCGCGCCGCCCGGCGCCGCCGATGTGGCCAGTGCCGCCACCAGTGCCAGTCCAAGCATGATCCGCTCCCGTTGCCTGCCCGGGCCCAGTCTACGCCCGGACGGGCGTAGGATCGGCCGGTCCGGAGACACCGTTATGGCCCGCAAGGACACCCCAAAGACGCAACCTGGCAGCGAGACGCTCGAGGATCTCCTCCAGGCACTGCCGGAGGCCCGGCGCGACGACGCCCGGCTGCTGGCGCGGCTGATGCAGCAGGTTACCGGCGAACCGGCCGTGGTCTGGGGCGGCGGCATCGTCGGCTTCGGTCGCTATGCGCAGCACTATGCCGACGGGCGCCGGGCCCCGTGGCCACTGCTGGGCTTCTCGGCCAGGGGGCGCGAGATATCGGTTTACCTGATGGGCGGCCTCGACCGGCACCGGCCGCTGGTCGAGCAGCTCGGTCGCTGCCGCACCGGCAAGTCCTGCCTGTACCTGAAGCGCGTGGCGGAGGTGCCGGAGACGGCCCTGCGGGCGTTGCTGGAGGCCGCCGCGGCCGACCTGGCGCCGTGGCGCATCCGGGGCTGAAGGTGGCGTTGTATCCTGCGCCACCGCGACCGCGGTACCACTTCCAGCGAAGGAACCCCTGATGATCCAGCGTTTCGATGTCGGCCCGCGCATGTCCGAGCTCGCCGTCCACAACGGCGTGGCATACCTGGCCGGGCAGATCCCGGAGGACGCCTCGCTGGACATCACCGGCCAGACCCGCCAGGTATTGCAGGCGATCGACGCGCTGCTGGCCCAGGCCGGTACCGACAAGACCCGGATCCTGCGGGCGCAGATCTTCCTGGCCGACATCGGCGAGTTCGCGGGGATGAACCAGGCATGGGACGAGTGGGTGGTTCCGGGCCACACGCCGCCCCGGGCGACGGTCGAGGCGCGCCTGGCCGACCCGTCGTGGAAGGTCGAGATCGTGGTGATGGCGGCGGTCTGACCGCACCACCGGATGGATGACCTGTTCGCCGCGCCGGACGAGCACCACAGCCTGTTCTTCGCGCTGCTGCCCGACCCGGCCGCCGTCGCCGGGATCCAGGCGACGCGGCAGGCGCTGGAAGCGGCCCTGCCACCGCAGAAGGGCGCGGGCGTGCCTGAGGCGCGGCTGCATCTGACGCTGCATTGGCTGGGGGAGTGGTCGCAGCTGCCCGAAGCGGTGGTCGACGGCGCACGGGCCGCGGCCGCTGCGGTCCACGCGCCCGGCTTCACCCTGCGCCTGGACCACGCCGCATGCTTCGGTCATGGCGAGGCGATCTGGGTGTTGCAGCCTGGCGAACATCCACCCGCGGCGCCGGATGCGCTGTCGGGCCTGCAACGTGCGCTCGCCGCATCGCTGGCACGCCACCGCGTGCGCCTGCCTGCCAGTCCGGCCTTTGCGCCGCACGTCACCCTGCGCCGACGCGCCACCTGCCGGCTCGCCGCACAGCCGGTGCCGCCCGTGGTCTGGGAGGTGGAGGCGTTCTGCCTCCTGCACAGCCGGCGCACCCCTGCCGGCACCCGCTACACGGTGCTCGGTCGCTGGCCGCTGGCGCCGGTGCGCTGATCCGGCCCAGTTCGATGCGTCACCGCTCCGCGGGGCGTACTCCGCTTACGCGCACCCGGGTAGTGGGCAGGGCAGGGCCCGCCGCCCACCGCGGCCGCGACGCCGGGCCGGCGTCTGCGCCATGCAATGCGGTCCGGGCATGGCCGACGGCACGTCGTGGCGTGCCGGTTGGTGCGGTCGCGGCAGGCAGGCCGCGTGGCGCCCCTGGACCGGCGCGGTACCCGACGGCCCAGGTCAGCCAGCGACCGCGTGTGTCCAGCGCGCCGCGCCACGTCCGGCCACCAGGCCGCTGGCAAAGCACGCAGTGAGCAGGTAGCCGCCGGTCGGCGCCTCCCAGTCCAGCATCTCGCCGGCGCAGAACACGCCGGGCAGGGCGGTGCACATCAGGTCCGGGTCCAAGGCCTCCAGCCGCACGCCGCCGCCGCTGCTGATCGCCTCGGCCAGCGGGCGCGGCCGTTTCAGCACCAGGGGCAGGCGCTTGAGCGCCGCGGCGACCCGGTCCATGTCCTGCAGCTCGGTCGCATCCAGCACCTCGCGCAGCAGCGCGGCCTTCACCCCGCTGATGCCGGCCTGGCGGCGCAGGTGTTCGCTGAGGCTGCGTCCATTGCGCGGCCGGCCCAGTTCGGCGCGCAGCCGCTGAAGGTCGCGGCCCGGCACCAGGTCCAGTGCCAGTACCGCCCGCCCATCGCGCGCGATCGCATCGCGCAGCGGGACCGACAGCGCATACACCAGGCTGCCCTCGATGCCGGTCGAGGTGACCACGCATTCGCCCTGCAGCGCGTGCGCGGCGCCGCCGGCGTCCTGCCAGTGCGCGATCACGGGCTTCAGCGGCGCGCCGGCATGGCGGCTGGCGAAGTGTTCGCTCCAGCCGATGTCGAACCCGCAGTTGGACGGCGCCAGCGGGGCCACCTCCACGCCGCGTGCTGCCAGAAGGTCGACCCAGGCGCCGTCGGAGCCCAGTTGCGGCCAGCTGCCGCCGCCCATGGCCAGAACCGTGGCCGGCGCGCGGAACAGGCGTCGGCCCGCAGCCGTGTCGAAGCGCAGGGCGCCATCGGCATCCCAGCCCTGCCAGCGGTGCAGCACATGGAAGCGCACGCCCTGGTCCTTCAGCCGTCGCACCCAGCCACGCAGCAGCGGCGCGGCCTTGCGGTCCAGCGGGAACACGCGGTCGGAACTGCCCACGTAGGTGTCCACGCCCAGGCCGCGCGCCCACTGGCGCAGGGCGTCGGCGTCGAATTCACCCAGCCAGGACGCGACCTGGGCCTGGCGCATGCCGTAGCGGCGGGCGAAGCCCTCCATCGGTTCGGCGTGGGTGAGGTTGAGCCCGCCCTTGCCGGCGATCAGGAACTTGCGCCCGACCGAGCCCTTGGCATCGAACAGGTCCACCTCCACGCCGGCGGCGCGGGCGGCCTCGGCGGCCATCAGGCCGGCGGGCCCGCCGCCGACGATCGCAAGGCCCGGCAGGGATGTCACAACGCCCTCCATGGATCAGGGCGCCTCCACGTCCAGCAGCTCCACCTCGAACACCAGCGAGGCGTGCGGCGGGATGACCCGGCCGGCCCCACGCTTGCCGTAACCCATCTCCGCGGGGATCCTCAACGTGCGCTTGCCACCGACGCGCATGCCGGCCACGCCCTCGTCCCAGCCGCGGATCACCTGGCCGGCGCCCAGCAGGAAGCTGAAGGGCTCGCCGCGATCCAGCGAGCTGTCGAACTTGCGGCTGCGCCGCTCGGGCACGCGCTCGTCGTACAGCCAGCCGGTGTAGTGGACGGTGACCTTGCTGCCCGGGGTCGCCAGCGCGCCGTCGCCGGCGACCTGGTCGATACGCTCCAGCGCCGCGACCGAGCCGCCCGGCGGCGGGCCGGGCTCGCTGCAGGCGGCCAGCACGAGGGAGCACAGGAGGATGAGGCAGGTCAGCAGCAGGCGGCGCATGGCGGGCGGGATCCGTGACGGGGGTGCAAGGGTAAACCTCCGCAACGGCCGCGGCGACGGCCGCGTATCATGGCGCGCATGGCAAAGCTGCTGTTTTCCCTGCGCAACGTTCCCGACGACGAGGCCGCCGAGGTGCGTGCCCTGCTCGAACAGCACGGGTTTGGCTGGTACGAGACCGAAGCGGGACTGCTCGGCCTGTCCGCGCCGGCGTTGTGGCTGCGCGATGCCGACGAGTATCCGCGCGCCCGCGACGTGCTCGATATCTACCAACAGCAGCGCCGTACCCACGCCCGCGCCCAGGCGCTGGAGCGTCGCCGGCGCGGCGAGGAAGAGACCTTCCTGCAGCTGCTCCGCAGCCGCCCCGGCTACATGCTCCCACGCCTGCTGGCGATCGTGGCGATCATCGCCCTGACCCTGGCGTTGCCATGGTGGTTGCTGCGCTGAGGCGGCCGGCGGCGGCGCCTTACAATGGCGCCATGCTCAATCTCGCCGCCTATCTGTTCGTCACCATCGACGACCCGCACGCGCTTGCCGCGCAGCTCGAACATTCCGCCGGCGATGCCGGGCTCAGGGGCACGATCCTGGTCGCCGAAGAGGGGATCAACCTGTTCCTCGCCGGTCCGGATGCCGCGCTGCGCGCTTTCGTCGACGCGCTGCACGCCGATCCACGCCTGGCAGCCTTGCAGCCCAGGTACAGCCACAGCGCGTCGGTGCCGTTCGCGCGGCTGAAGGTGAAGGTCAAGCCGGAGATCATCAGCTTCCGCGAGCCGCAGGCCACGCCACTTGCCCAGGGCCAGCGCGCGCCCGCGGTGGACCCGCGGACCGTTGCGCGCTGGCTGGCCCAGGGCGGGCGCGACGACGCCGGCCGTCCGGTGGTGATGCTCGACACCCGCAACACCCAGGAAATCGAGTACGGCACGTTCAAGGATGCGCTGACGCTGCCCATCAGCCGCTTCACCGAACTGCCCGCGGCCTTGCAGCCACATCGCCAGGCGCTGGCCGGGGCCACGGTGGTCAGTTTCTGCACCGGCGGCATCCGCTGCGAGAAGGCGGCGCTGTGGATGCGCCAGGACGGCATGGACAACGTACTGCAGCTCGATGGCGGCATCCTGGGCTGGTTCGAGCAGGTGGGCGGGCAGGGGTACGAGGGCCGCTGCTTCGTGTTTGACGAGCGCGTGGCGCTGGATCCGCAACTGCGTCCGCTGGTGGATGCAATGCCGGAGGAAACGCTTGCGGAAGTCACCGGGACTGGCTAAGATTCGCGCCCTCAGCTTCGTGGGGCCATAGCTCAGCTGGGAGAGCGCCTGCATGGCATGCAGGAGGTCGGCGGTTCGATCCCGCCTGGCTCCACCAATCAGCCTTGTGGCTGTTGAAGCGACGATTGTCCCCATCGTCTAGAGGCCTAGGACATTACCCTTTCACGGTAGCGACCGGGGTTCGAATCCCCGTGGGGACGCCATATTCAAGCGGTACCGCAACAGCCTCCGGGTTGTTGCCTGTGGGGCCATAGCTCAGCTGGGAGAGCGCCTGCATGGCATGCAGGAGGTCGGCGGTTCGATCCCGCCTGGCTCCACCACTCTCAAGTGGTGTGGGTTTCGCAAGCAGGATCCTGTCCCCATCGTCTAGTGGTTAGGACACTACCCTTTCACGGTAGCGACCGGGGTTCGAATCCCCGTGGGGACGCCACACCAGGCAGTACACAGCGGTAGCCACCGTTGTCCGTGGGGCCATAGCTCAGCTGGGAGAGCGCCTGCATGGCATGCAGGAGGTCGGCGGTTCGATCCCGCCTGGCTCCACCATCCGCGTTGTCAATCTCGCCCCAGCCGATCGCGGTTGTCCGCCGCGGGCCCGATCGGCTCGACCGCACAGGGTGGGTTGATCCCCGACGGCGGTCGGGTGTGCGCCTACGCATGGCTCGCGCGGCGGCGACACCGCCAGGATGCGGATGCACCACTGCCTGGACGCAAGACAGGCGCGATCGATGCGGCACCGCGTGGCGTCCTCCCCCCTCGCGTCGGCCCATCCGCGATCTCGCGCAGCCAGCGATGGCACTCCGCACGCACCTCTCGTAGTCCGAACGCAGCTGGCCACGGCCGGGCACGCACTGCCGCGCCAAGGCCGGGCAGGGCAGGGCAGGGCGGCGCAGCCTGCCGCCTCCGGCGGCTGCGCCCGGGCGGGAGACTGATGCCACCACCTTGCCGCCACTCTCGCGGCGCCAGCGCCTCACGGTCCGTGCAGCCCGGTCGTCCACGGTGCCGCGGTTGCGGATTCATGTGCTGCTGCACCAGGCTCGCCTGGCCGCCGGCGTCCATCGCCCGCGCCACCGATGGCATCACCCAGATTGCTGCCGGCAGTACGGCGGCGGACCGCGCAGATCTGGTGGCAGATTCCCGGCCCATCGTGCGCATGGCCGGCTCGATCGAGCGACACGCCGCCCTTGGTCTCGGTCGAAGGATCGGCGTGCGCGTTGCCAGCGCGATCTGGCCAGCAGGCGTGGGCCAATGCATCGATTGCAGTGCTGGAAGGAGACACGCAAGGCGGCTTCGTTGATCGGCCCGCTGGAGACCCACGCGTTGGAAATGCCCGTGTGTACTGGCGCGCCGCAGCGTGACTGCCCGCGAATCCGCCGGCGGTGCGCAGGTCACGCCCTGTCCACGTATCCCAACCCAAGCTGAAGTCATGAAACGGCTGCACGAAAAAACGCGGCTATATTCCAGATCCCCTGACGAAGGAGGAAGTGGAATGCTGACCAAATCGAATCTCTCCACCGCACGCGTGCTCGGCGTGGGCCTTGTCGCCGCGCTCGGCCTTTCCGGCTGTGCCACCTACAGTGACGAGTTCGCGACCATCAACTCGCGTCTGGACCAGCTCGACAGCCGGGTGCAGGGTGCCGCCCAGAGCGCCGAGTCCGCCAACCAGTCCGCGCAGCAGGCCAACCGCCGCCTCGACCAGATCGAAGGCCGCGTCCAGCAGCTGGAAACCGCGCCGCGTCGCGTGCCCCGCGGCTGACGCCCGCAACGCCGCATGCTGCGGCACCACGCTGCGCCCGGTGGCCTTCCCCGGCCACCGGGCGCAATCCGACAGATCCGGAGGAGCCCCCATCGACAGGTTGCATGGTCCTGCGTCCTGGTTCGCCCACGGCGCACTGATGTTTGCACTGGCCTTGCCCGCGCTGCCCGCTGCGGCGGCCGAGGGGCAGGTCGCTTCCCCCCAGACCGCGTTCGACCAGCTTCCCGAAGGCCAGGATGTCTCTGAAACGGTGATCGAACTGGCGGGCTGGGTTGTCGCCTCCCGCGACAGCGAGGGCTATCCCTTCGCGGTCATCGACAAGCAGTCCGCACAGGTGCTGGTATTCGGCGGCGACGGACGCCTGCGTGGTGCTGCGCCAGGCCTGTTCGGGTCGGCCGTCGGTGACCACACCGCCCCGGGTATTGCCGGCCTGGCGCTGCGCGAGATCCCCGGGCGTGACCGCACCACGCCGGCCGGGCGCTTCGTCGGCGGCTATGGTCCCTCGATCGATGCCGGTCGCGTGCTCTGGGTGGACTACGGGTCGGCCGTCTCGATCCATCCCACCGCCACCGGCGTACCTTCCGAGCGCCGGGCCGAGCGCCTTGCATCGCCGTCGCCGGACGACAACCGCATTACCCATGGCTGTATCAATGTCGCACCTGATTTCTACGAGCAGGTGGTCAGTCCGACGTTCCAACGCGGCGGCGTGTTCTACATCCTTCCGGAGACGGAGTCGCTGGCCGAGACTTTTCCGGAGTTCGCACGGCGGGACGCCAGCGCCAGGGCCAAGGGCGCAAGGCGCTGGCGCCGGGAATAACTGGCGGATACCACCGGCGTTGCGACGTCTGGCGCAAAGCATGGCTACACGTGGGTGCAGTTGCGGCGACAGCCCGCCTGCCAGACAAGCCGGGGTCACTGTCGTCCGTGCGATGCAGTGATCCGGTCCGCACGGTGGCCTCGTCCGCCCCCGGCGCTTAGTATCGTCGGCCTCGCCCGGCCAGCGGCGCGTCAGCGGCAACTCCCGGGTTTTCCTCATACGGAGCTGTCCATGCGTGCTTTCGCCCCCCGTCCGTCCCTTCGCCTGTCCAGGCTCGCCCAGAGGCTGGCACTGGCCGCCGTCGCGCTGGTGTCACTGGGGGCATGCTCGGACGAGGCGCCGCGGGGGCAGGAAAGCGAACTCACCCTCTACACCACCCGCGAGCCCGCACTGGTGCAGCCGTTGCTCGACGCATTCACCGCGCAGACCGGCACCCGGGTCAACACCGTGTTCGTGCGCGACGGCCTGCCCGAGCGCCTGCGCGCCGAGGGCGAGCGCTCGCCGGCGGACGTGTTGATGACGGTGGACAGCGGCAACCTGCTCGAACTGGTCGAGGGTGGATTCACCCAGCCGGTGGAATCGACGGTGCTCGAAGCCGCGATCCCCGCCCACCTGCGCGCGCCCGATGGCCAGTGGTTCGCGCTGTCCCTGCGCGACCGCGTGCTCTACGCCCGCAAGGACCTGCAGCTGGACGGCTTTGCCTATGAGGACCTGGCCAAGCCCGAATGGAAGGGCAGGGTCTGCATCCGGTCCGGACAGCATCCCTACAACGTGAGCCTGTTCGCGGCCATGCTGGTGCACGCCGGCGAAGCGGCCACCGAAACGTGGCTGCGCGGGGTCAAGGACAACCTGGCGCGGAAGGCCGCCGGCGGCGACCGCGAGGTCGCGCGCGACATCCTCGGCGGCATCTGCGACATCGGCATCGCCAACGCGTATTACGTGGGGCGGATGAAGAACAGCGAGCCGGGCTCCGAACAGCACCAGTGGGGCGAGGCCATCCAGGTGGTGCGGCCGGTCTTCGACTCGGCGGAGCATGGCGGCACCCACGTCAACATCAGCGGGGCCGCGGTGGCCCGCCACGCGCCCAACCGGGACAACGCGGTGGCGCTGCTGGAGTACCTGGTCTCCGACCAGGCCCAGAGCCTGTATGCACGCGCCAACTACGAGTACCCGGTGAAGGCGGGTGTGGAGCTGGATCCGGTGGTGGCCAGTTTCGGCACGCTAGCCAGCGACCCGCTGCCGCTGCAGGAGATCGTCGCGCAGCGCAGGAAGGCCAGCGAGCTGGTTGACCGCGTGGGTTTCGACAACTGACAGCCGTCGCCATGAAACCAGGCTACGCGGCCGGGCACCGTGGCTGGCGCCTCGCCGCGGCCTGCATAGCACTGGCCGTGACGATGCCGCTGCTGGCGATGGCGTGGGAAGCGGCCAATGGCAGCAACGGGATGTGGGGGCATCTGGCCCGCTACGTGCTGCCGCAGGCCGGCCTGAACACGCTCGTCCTGCTGCTGGGCGTCGGAACGATGGTGGGTGTCGTGGGCACCGGCACGGCCTGGCTGGTGACCGCGTTCGACTTCCCCGGGCGCAAACTCATGTCGTGGGCGCTGCTGCTGCCGCTGGCAGTGCCCACCTACATCGTCGCGTACGTCTACCTGGACCTGCTGCACCCGCTCGGGCCATTGCACGCCGGCCTGCGCGCACTGCTGGGGATCGACGACCCGCGCGGGCTGCGCCTGCCCGATGCACGCTCGCTGGCCGGCTGCATCGTGCTGCTGGGGTTCGTGCTCTATCCGTACGTCTACCTGACCACCCGCGCCATGTTCATGACCCACGCCGGCAGCTTCCTGGAGGCCGCGCGTTCGCTCGGCACGCCAGCCACATCGCTGTTCCACCGCGTGGCATTGCCACTGGCGCGTCCGGCGATCGTGGTCGGAATGGTGCTGGCGCTGCTGGAGACGCTCAACGACATCGGCGCCTCCGAATTCCTCGGGGTGCAGACTCTCACCGTATCGGTGTACACCACCTGGATCACGCGCGGCGACCTGCCCGGGGCGGCGCAGATCGCACTGGGGATGCTTGTCGTGGTCGTGGTTCTGATCCTGCTCGAACGCCAGGCGCGCGGCCGCCAGCGCTACGCCGCCGCGCGCCGTCCGCAGCCGATGCAGCCGCTGCGCCTGACCGGCCCGCGCGCCGGTCTGGCGGTGCTGGCGACCCTGGTGCCGGTGCTGGTCGGATTCGCGCTGCCGTTCGCGCACCTGCTGGCCAGCGGCTGGGAGCAGTGGCAGCGGGCCGGCGTGTCGGCACAGTTGCTGCGGAGCCTGTCGAACACGCTTCAGGTGGCGGTGCTGGCGACCCTGGCCACCCTGGCATGCGCGCTGGTCGTGGTGTGGGCATTGCGGCTGGCGCGTGCGCGGCGGCAGGCGAGGGTGGAGGCCGCGAGCCTGCGTGTAGCCTCCCTCGGCTATGCCATCCCCGGCACCGTGCTGGCCCTGGGACTGCTGGCCTCGTTTGGCGCGTTGGATGCCGGGTTCGCCGCGGCCATGGCACCCCTCGGAGTCGCACCGCGCCTGTGGCTGATGGGATCGGTCACGGCGCTGGTGGCGGCGTATGTCCTGCGGTTCCTGGCCATCGCCCTGGGCAACCTGGAGGCAGGCATGGAAAGGATTGCACCGGCGATCGACGACGCCGCCCGTGGCCTGGGCCGGCGGCCGGGCGCGATCCTGGCACGCATCCATCTGCCGCTGCTGCGGCCGGCCCTGGCGGCGGCGGCGCTGCTGGTGTTCGTGGACGTGATGAAGGAACTGCCTGCCACCCTGATGCTGCGTCCGATCGGATTCGAAACCCTGGCCACCTGGCTGTACGCGGACGCCGCCCGCGGCGCTTACGAGGAGGGCGCGATCGCCGCGCTGCTGATCGTCGTGGCCGGCATCGGGCCAGTCATCCTGCTGGCACGTGCCGGCCACCGCATCGGGAGGCGTGCGCCATGAGCCACGGCACAGTGCTGCACCTGGACCAGGTTACGGTCGGCTACCCGGGACCGGACGGGTGGCGCCCCGTGGTCCAGGCGCTGTCGCTGGAGCTGCCCCGTGGCGAGATCGGCGCCCTGCTCGGGGCTTCGGGCTGCGGCAAGACCACGGCACTGCGCGCCATCGCCGGCTTCGAACCGGTTGCGGGCGGGCGCATCGTGGTGGGCGGCAGCGAGGTCGCCCGCCCAGGCCATGCCGTCCCGCCGGAATCCCGGCGCGTCGGCATGATGTTCCAGGACTACGCGCTGTTCCCGCACCTGGATGTGGCGGCCAACATCGGCTTCGGCATCCACCGGCTGCCCTCCGGTGAACGTGCCGGCCGGGTGCAGGAACTGCTGGAGCTGGTCGGTCTGGTGCACGCGGCACGCATGTATCCCCACGAGCTGTCCGGCGGGCAGCAGCAGCGCGTGGCGCTCGCCCGCGCCCTGGCCCCGCGACCGGCGCTGATCCTGCTGGACGAACCCTTCTCCAGCCTCGACGGGCAGATGCGCACGCGCCTGGCCGCAGACCTGCGGCAACTGCTCAAGGCGACCGGCACCACCTCGCTGTTGGTCACCCATGATCAGTCCGAGGCCTTCGCCATGGCCGACCGGGTAGGGGTCATGGCGCAGGGCAGGCTGCTGCAATGGGCCAGCCCTGCCGGGCTCTACCGCGCGCCGGCCACCCACGAGGTCGCCACCTTCATCGGCCGCGGCGTCCTGTTGCCAGGCGGGCTGTTGGGGCAGGGGAGCGGACGCCTGGTGCTGGTGCGGCCCGGTGACCTGCGCCTGGATCCGGGCGGGCCCCTCGCGGGCGTCCTCAGGGAGGCCAGCTTCCGCGGCCCGCACTACGAAGGGCGCGTGGAGCTGCCTGGCGGCCACGTGGTGGAGGTGGATCTGGGCCGCGAGACGCCTTTTCCGCCCGGCAGCCCGGTGACCCTGTCGCCGGCGTGCAGTGACCTGCCCAGTCTGCCTGCGACCACCGCCGCGGGCCCCGGCTAAACCTCCGCCCCTCCAGACTGTCGCGCGGCCCGGGGGCTCCGCCGCCTGCCGCTACCAACGGAAGAAATCCCGGTTCCGGGTGGCTCTGCGCTTCGGGCCGGCCGCGGCTCCGACGCAGATGGCCGGCACCGCGCTTCAGCCATTCTCCACGCCATGGACGGCGCTGCGCCTGAGCGGGGGCGCAGCGCGCGGTGGGGCTGGCCGGTCCGCGCGGTGTCGTCCGGGTTCGAGAGCCGGGGCGCCGTCCGCCTGCTGGCCTGGGCGTGTTCTCCGCTACTATCGCCCCGACCGGCCTTCCGGCCGGTGCGTTGGCACGCGCGGGGAATGCGTGCAGAGGCTGAACGATGTTACCCAGCTGGCTTGTGCGTACCGGCTTTGCTGCGTTGGTGTTCGCGGTTCCTGGTGCGCTTTCGGCCCAGTCGATCCACAAATGCGTCCATCCGAAGACCGGCTCAGTGGCGTACTCATCGGAACCGTGCCCCTCGACGGATGCCGAGTGGCGTCAGAGTTTCGAGGGTACGGGCGACGTAAATGATCGCGACCGCATGACCGCATCCGAGGCCCGGGCCCAGATCGCCGCCGACCAGTACCGTCTGGACAACGCGAGGCGCGCGGAGCGTGCACGCCATGCCGTACCGCACATGACACATGTTCCTTCCACCATCGGGCGTTGCGAAGCCGCCAAACGCACGCGTGACGCCAACCTGGAAGCGACGCGCCCGCGCCGTGGCAGCCATTCGGTCGAGTCCCTGCGTTCGTGGGACAGATATGTCGCGGCAGCTTGCAACTAGCGAAGGAAGCGCCACCTGGCAGGCCACCACAACGGACGGGGATTGCCCGGATTGGCCAGACTTGGGATGCAGTGGGCAGTGTGGGGAGGCCGATGGAGGGCATTGAACCCAAACCCCGCTGGATCCTGCCCGAATCTTCAATTGCGCATAATGCTGATTATGTAACTCGGACGCTGGGGTACTGGTGGCAGTTGGCACGCGACGTGCTTGCCTCACGCCTCCGCCGCAAAGCCGGCGCCGATACGCTGGAAGCCACCGTATGCCTGTAGACCCGTGGGACGCCCATTCGTCAGCCAGCTGAATCTGGCCTACTTCCGCACCACAAGTTGACATAATCCGATCGCAACAGACTGAAACGTAAGGACATTTAACTTATCAGCTAACATTGACCTAGCGCTGGCGTTGCCAGCTGATTTCCACCTATCGGCGTAGAATAGACACTTGGTTGAAGCGCCCTCCGCCGCTGGAAACGTTTGGCCTTCTGTGCAGGAACTTGCGTCACTGCCGCGGACTACCTCGGCTGAATCCCGCTAAGCGGGGACACCCCCCGGACGGTTCAATCGCGCTGTCTGGGTCACCTGCGCGTCTATGGATGGGGCATTCGAGCCGTACAGTGAACTACACGCATAGCCATCAGGATGGGATCCTCACCCTCGGCTGCATACCGAGTGGCGCCCCCACTAGAATTCCCAGGAGCAATCTGACGTGGATCCTACGACTTGCCCTTACGGGCCCGGTGCCAAGTCCAGAGCGTCATCACCTAATCTGGCAACTCGCGCCGCACTTGTGGATGCCTCACGCATCGCTGCTACACGCGCACGTCTGGGGCGGCCGTCCACGGGATTAGTTCTGAGCGGTCCGCAGGGCTCGTGCAAAGCCGCACTTCTGGACCAGATGCGAAGCGGTCTGGAGCAAGATGGTATCCACACTGTCGCCATGGAGTCCGCGGGCGGCCGGTCGCTACCGGCATCGCTGGCACCGGGCCTGCATGAGGCACTGCTGCGCCTGTCGCAGCTTGCCCCGGCCGACGCCGCTGCCACGCGGGCGCTACGTGCCCTAGTTGGGTTCACTGCCGGACTCAAGGGCAAGTACAGCGACATCGAGCTCGTGCAGGGCCCCGCCCCCGAACCTGGCCTTGCGGACAATGGGGATCTCGAGCACGACCTGCAGGCTTTGCTGGAAACCGCAGGCGATGCTGCCCGGGCCGCGGGCTCGGCCGTAGTCCTGTTCGTCAATCAGATGCATGAGCTATGCGACGAGGACCTGGGGGCGCTCGTAGGCGCGTTGCATCGCTGTGCGCAGCAACGGCTGCCGGTGATTTTGGTCGGTGCAGGTCTGCCATCGTTGCCGGGTCGCATGGGCCAAGTCAGGTCGTACTCCGAGCGCCTGTTCCAATTCCACGACCTCGGGCGTACTGGGTCATAGGGCTGTAAGCCAACCACCAGTCGCACGGCCAGCCGACGTGCTCAGGCACGTTCTCCAAGCGACCTTTTTCCGCGGCGCAGAACGAACACAGCGACCACAACATGACGGGCGGGACGCAATTAGACCGATGTATCGTTGCTAGGAGTGACTCTTGCGAGACTGCCTGATCTTTAGGCCCCCTTTTTACACCGGATTTGTGCGATTTCAGGAAGGTGGAGTTGCCAAGGGTGGCCTGGAGAGCCGCAGGGAGATCCCGTAACGAGGCCAGTTGCTGGTGAGGGCATCTGCCCGCGCTCGCTGGATCCCAGCCAGTCTCTTGGCTTTAGCGATGTCAGCGCTTGTTCACTGCGCTTAAAGATGACCCGCCCCTGCGCAAGTATGCACAAAACCTGCGGATAAACGTGTACAGCTTAGGAAGTGCCGCGGATAAAGGTGTACACCGCTGGTTGCGCTGCGCTCAAAGATGTACACCAATCGGCGTCTCCGATGAGCTACCAGCACTAGTCCGGGAGGCTCAAAATACGCGCAGTATTCGCTCGAGCCCCGCTCCTAGGGAGGTCATCCAAGATGAGAGACGAAAGTATTAGGGCGAAAGCGTCTCGAGAGAGGTCTCGCGTGGGTTGGCTGACGGCGGAGGCAGCGCAATCCCTGCTAAGGAGCGAGTGGTCGATCACAGATTTGTGCGACAAGGGTGAACTACTGAAGGTCTGGTGCCCAGAGCTTAGGGCCTATTTCTACCCTGATTGGCAGTTCTACCCCCAAGGACACCCCGTCCCTTTGATGCGGGAGCTACTGACGCTCCTTCGCGGCCCAGAAGGAGTGTCTGTGCGGCCCCTCACATCCGGCTGGGAAGAGGTCGAATGGTTTTTAGCGCCACACGAGCTATTGGAAGGCTTGACTCCTGCGGCTCGACTGAGATCGTCCCCTGCCAGTGTTCTTAGGGCCGCCCAGTCAGATTTCGCGAACGGTGCCGCGGACGAGCGTTGGTAGCGCCGCTGAGTGTGCCTGCCGATGGTCATCAGTGCGGTACGCCTCCACCAATCGCCGCGCGCCCGCGAAAGCGATTTAACCATGGGGACATGGCGAGGCCGCACTAGCGTTACCCATCCCCTTCGGATTGCTGAACTACCGGTTGGTCACAACGGCGGCGTAGTTGGTGTCACCTTTGCGCCGGGTAAGCATCAGCCCATTGCAATGACGGGTTCCTGGGCACGTGACCTCACCACGGACCTGGCCGCCATCAAGGCATGGGGCGCAACAGCCTTGGTCTCACTTATCGAGCCATGGGAGTTTGAAGAATTGCGGATCCAAGAACTCCCTCGTCGGTCCGCCGAGCATGGCTTGGAATGGTATGGGCTGCCTATCGTCGATGGTGCCGCGCCGGACGACAAGTGGCTTGATTCGTGGCAAGAAGTGGGGCGGCAGCTGTCAGCCTAACTTTTGTCTGGTAAGCGAGTGGTCGTGCATTGCAAAGGTGGGCTTGGCCGTGCAGGGACCGTGGCATCAGTGCTTTTGCTCCAGACCGGCGAGTTCAGAGAGCCTGAGACTGTGATGAAAGCCGTGCGCAAGGTCCGTGTCGGCGCGATCGAGACGCCAGAGCAGGAAGAGTTCATTCGACGTTGGGCCGACCTCGTTCGTAACGACAGCTCCAATTGAGCGAGCCTGTTGCAGGCCATGTTGGAGTAACACTTATAACTGTCACTCAAATCGCCTCGGCTTACGCTTTGTTGGCTTTGGTTGGGTGAGAGCGCTTGGGAGCGCGCCCCTTTTTTCCAGGCTCTCGGGAGCGGGGACGCGGAAGCGCAGCGGTTTCGGTCCGCTGCGCAGCCAACTGCTCTTCCAGGGCCAGGGCCCGGGCCCGTAACGCGGCTGCTTCCCCCTGCAGCTTAGCTGCCTCCTGCGCAGCGAGATCGCGCGCCTCCTGCGCAGCGGTTAAACGCGCCTCGCGCACCTTGAGGGCGGCTGCCATTTCCCTTCTTAGTTCTTTGACGGCCTGTCGTGCCAGATCCACTTCTCGGTGGGCCCGATCTTCCATAGCGCGGCGATCAGACTCGAACGCCGCGCGCGCCTGTTGGGCTTGGACCTGAAGCTCGTCTACTCGTTCGGCGAGAGAGGCTGCCGCAGCCTCAAGTCGCTCGAGTCGGACTTGCGCCCCATCGCGCTGCTCCGCCAGATCAGCTGCCTGAACCTGCAGCTGCGCCACCAGTTGCCGGCTTTCGGCTAGCTGGGCAATGGCTATGTCTCGCTCCGTTTGGGCCGATGTTACCGCCGACTGGGCGACCTGCTGACAGGCTTTCGTGCGTTGTCGTTCTTCAATCAAGGCTGCCTGCTGGGCTTCCAAGGCTCGTCGGGCTTCTGCCAGTTCGGACTCCGCCAGTGCCTGGGCACGCCTAAGAGCCTCGTGCCACAGCTGCCCGGCCAGTGCAGCAACCGAATCAGGGGCTTCCGGCAACGCCATCTGCCGCGCGTTTGTGGCCAAACGCGAACCGAGGGTCTGCCACCAGGTGTCCAGCCACTTGACCAACGTACTTGCGGAGCCGGTCCCGAGGTACTGACGTACCCGCTCCACTGTGGGGCGCTCCCCATTGGACACAAGGACATCTGCGGCTAGATGGACTTGTTCTTCGGTGACTCCACGGGCCATCGACGATCTCCTACTGAAGTGCCCTACTCTGCTGTTGCAATACCCGCGATAAGTGATGATTATCGCTAGTACGCGCCCTATTTCATAACGTACATTACATAATATGAAGCTGAATAGCACATTGCCTACCGCGGCAGCGACGGCCGCGAACCTGGTGCTCCCCGAGCAACTGGCCCAACAAGCCGCCGACGCGGTGCGTGAACTGCTCGCCGAGGCCGCCGCCGCCAACACCACCCGCAGCTACGCCACGGCCCTGCGCTATTGGGCCGGCTGGCACGTGGCTCGCTATGGGATCGAGCTGGCCTTGCCGGCGAACGAGGCGGTGGTGATCCAGTTCCTGGTCGACCACATCCAGCGCAAGAGCAAGACCGGTCTGGTCAGCGAACTGCCCATCGCGATCGACCAAGCCCTCGTGGCCGCCGGCCTGAAGGCCAAGGTCGGGCCGCTAAAGCTCTCCACCGTAGTCCAGCGCGTGGCCGTGCTATCGACCGCCCACAAGCTCAAGCGCTTGGCGAACCCCTGCGAACTGCCGAGCGTCCGAACCCTGCTAAGCCGCGCTCGGCGTGCCGCGGTCAAGCGTGGCGAGCGCCCGACCAAGAAGACCGCCATCACCCGCGCCGAGCTGGAGGCCATGCTGGCGACCTGCGACGAGAGCCTGGAAGGCCTGCGTGACCGTGCCCTGCTCTGCTTCGGCTTTGCCAGCGGCGGGCGCCGGCGCAGCGAGATCGCCGCCGCGGACCTGCGCGACCTGCGCAAGGTTGGTGAGGAGGGCTACATTTACCGGCTGGAGTACTCGAAGACCCAGCAGGCCGGGGTGACGGCGGATTCGACGCCGGACAAACCGATCCTGGGGCGCAGTGCCGAAGCGCTAGCTGCTTGGCTCGATGCGGCTGAAATTCGCGAAGGGGCGATCTTCCGGCGGATATGGAGGGATCGCGTCGGCCCCGCCCTGCTACCCGGCTCGGTGGCCACGATCGTGAAGCGCCGGGCCCGGCTGGCGGGATTGGAAGGGGACTTTGGAGCGCATAGCCTGCGGTCGGGGTTTGTGACCGAGGCCGGTAAGCAAGGCGTGCCGTTGCCGGCGGTGATGGCGATGACCGAGCACCGGTCTGTAGCGAGTGTGATTGGCTATTTTCAGGCTGGTGCAGCAGAGGACAATCCCGCGGCACGGCTGCTTAAGTAAAGTAGTTGGCTAATCTACGGCAGGTCTCCACGGGATAAGAATTCCTTTTTTGGCGACTTCTCCCCGAATAGCTTCTTCTTTCGTTCTGCGCGGACCCTCTGGTAGCGGTTCTTCAACTGACTTTCGACGCTAGGCCAGAACAGCCGATATGGAACGGAAGCAGCCCCGTCGTCTCGGCCAAAAACATCGAACCGTCCATCGACCACCTTGAGAAACAGCACCGAGAAACGCCAGAAGTTCTCGGGAGTCGCCGCTTCGAGCATTTTTCCGTGCCAATGCATCGCCCATGCATGTCGCTCGAACGCGTACGCAGCCGCTGACTGCGCATCCCCAATAAAGCCCGGCGTACCCTTGTACCGCGCCAGCACGGCCGCATTTGCCTGTCCGTGGCCCGACAGTCCCGTCACCATCAATGCTCGAGCCATTCTGGACGGCTCTCCGCTTTCCAGATTTTCCTCGACGTAACGCTCCAGGGCCGCCGCTTTGCCGCTCCAAAGCGCGGTCAGCACTTCCAGGGCGAGTTCGTCGTTGTTGATGGCGCCGTCCAGGCGCCGACTACGGATGGCGTCGAGCAGAGCGTGATCCTGAGCCGACCAAAGGGCGAGTCCAGCCAATGGCAGTCCAATGCGACCGAAGCTGTTCCTGACATATGGCTCGCTTGCGTGCAGCGTTTCGAACAGCCGCGCCGCCAGATCGGGATTCCAACCGGCGATCGCCTGCGCCAGCATCAGCCCCAGGTTGTGGACGCCGCCATGACGAGCCTTCGGTAACCCCAGGAACAGGTCCGCCCAGTCCTCCGCGAACCCTCTGTCCGCTTCGGCAATATTCTTGAACTCGTTAAAGCGCAACCTGTCCAGGACGATCGTCGCATCCGCTGCGGTCAGCCTCGCCTTGAAGACGTCGAAAGCCGCATGGGAAAGCCGTTGCTGCTCCTCGAATCTGTCGTTCTCGTCTTCGTCATCGCGCATTAGTTCCTTCAGATCGTTGCGTTCTTCCGGCCGCGCCGAGACGTGGTAGCGCGTAGGCTCGAGCTTGTCCTCGCACCGCTGGTTTATCTCGATGACGGGCACGGCAACATCCAGCTCGAGGCCGGCCGCTTTCCTGATCGAGGCATCGATACACCGCGCAACCGTGGCGCCCGCATCGCCTCCGAGCATCTTCGCAGCCTGGCCATAGAGCTCGGGAGCTATGCGGTCAAGCGCATCGCTACAGGCCAGCATTCCAAGACTGGCCGCCTCCAGGATTACATGGGAACCGTACCATGCTTCGTAGCCGCCTCTACCGTCGAGGTTCCTGGCGGACCAACCGCTCTTCACCACCGACTCAATCGCGCGTTGGTCGCCAGCGTTCAAGGCCATGTACAAGGTGAGTGCGCGAACCGTCTCCACCTCGCTCCCCATGAGCTCGGGGAAGCGATCAAGAACGCGATCGGACAGCAGAGTCTCGGAGTGGGCGCCGAACGCGAGGACAACGACCAATGCGCGCTCGTCCCCGCTACGAATTGTATCCAGCAGCAACGCTTCATATGCTGACTGCTCGAGCGACTTGGCGATGTATAGAACGGAAAGCAACGGGTTGCCTTCCGTATGCGGCGACAACAGTGCCTTGATCTGCTCTTCGGCACTCAGCAGCGGAAACGCGGCCAGCAGGAAACACTGCGCGATGAAATGGGGCTCGTTTCCCTTGAGCGTTGCAGCTGCGCTGGCGATAACTCCAGCCTCCACGCTAGACGCCATTTCCTTCGCCTGTGCTGCAGTCAGAAGGGCATTGTGGTGACCCATCTCAAAAGTTCCCTGGCGCAACGCCAGCCCTTTCCGGGAGATGACATGGCCGATGAACTCCCGGTGTTTTGTGATTGCCACCGACGGCTCGAACCGCGCCAGCCCTGCCCTGGCATCCGCAAAATGCAAATCGTCGCCGGATGGCCCCATGAACAGGCGGATCTTCGCGACATCGATGTCGGCGTAGCCCTTCGCCGTTTCCGTGATGTTGTCCGGCCTCTGGCTCTGCGGGTCGCAAGGATCGCTCAAACAGTACCTCTCGACGCGACGCCACCCCTTGAATGTTGGCTGATCGGCAGTCAGTTCGAGCAGCAGATTCTGCTCCTGAAGTGCCGCAGCAGGATCTCCAGTCGCTCGCAGGAGATTCACGTGCGCCCACTTTCCGGTGCGCGACACACCGGCATCGGCGAACATACTGCCCGCCTCCACTATGGCATCGCGCGCTTCCGGCCAGTCGACGCGATTGAACCGGACCAGATGGATGAACTGGTCGTAGGGACAGGAGAACCCCATGTTCAGCGCACCGGCGAAGCTCCAGTGGAGCAGCGCCCTCGAGAACGGCGCGACCGGCTTTCCCGCGATCAGCGTCAGGGCAAGGTGCGCGAGGGCATCGACGTCGCCGTCGTTCCGCGTGAGCTCGTCCAGCAGCGCCTTCTCGGTCGGTGAAAGCGCAACGATCTTGGCCTCAATCTTCGCCTGCTGCTTGCGCCGCTCCTCCTCCACCTTGCCCGCATCGCCACCGGAACGGATGGAATACATCCTCGCCTCGGGCGCCAGGGAATAGTGTCCCAACCATGATTGCAGGATCGGGATCATCGCCGTCCATGCAGAATCCCTCTGCTTCGCGGCGTGCAGCGCAGCCCGCACCCAGTCGAAATTGGATGGATTGTCGGGGGCCAGACACAGTTGGCGCGCCGACCGCATGAAAACTTCCGGCCGGGCTTCGGCCAGCAGACAGAACGCCGGGAATTCGTCCCCATTGGGGTTCTGCAAGCCAGCGAAGGCGCACGTGATGGCCGCACCGACCTCCACGGCGCAGTCGCCGTCAAGGCAGGAAATGGTAAGCGCGGCGAGCACCGCGTCGAAGGTCCGATCGAGGGAGGCGATTGGTTCGATCATCGCCTCGATCGTGGCCGTCAGGTCACGCCCATTGCGCCTGGCCGTGCGCAGTTCATCGACGATCGCGAAGCCCAATGCCAGCGAGAGACCGCTTTCATCAAGCCGGTATCGCGTCGGATCATCTTCGAGCTGGATGAAGAAACGTCCGTCCGAGACCGCTTCCAGACCGCCGTCGAAGACTTTGAGATCGTCAATCTGCTGACTGTCGATCCTCTTCAGGATCGCATATGCATGCTCCCTGAGCGCGCGTGCGAACTCGTGTGCCGGACGCGGAACCGGGTTGTCTCGTTCACCGTAGATGCGCATGTGCTCGAAAAGCAGCCGGCTGATGCTGAGTTGTTCGAGCTGCCTTATGTGCGATCCCTGCAGCAGCTCCAATGCGATCGCAAGTAGTCTGGGATTACGCAGCGACGTGGCCACCGTCTCGGGCAGTTCGTCTACGCGTATGCCGCGCCCCTCGAGGATCAAGTCGCGTTCGGTCTCTGTCCACTCCGGCACGGTAATCACTACGGTGGGTGCAATCAGGCGATTCTTCACGTGCGCCGAGTAGTGCACGGTGCGCGTGTTGAGCACCAGCTGCCCGCCCATCCTGCCCAACTCGTGGCTCATGTCGTTGGCGATCCGCCCCCAGTCGAGCTGCGGTCGCTGGTTCATCCCGTCGATCACGACCACCAGGCGCGGCGAGGCCGGCATTTCTGCCTTGCGCCACCTGTTGAAGGTCCGGAGCCACCGTGTTACAGCGGGCTCCGATTTCCTGCCGCCAGTCTGCGCCACAAGCTTGTCGATCAGCGCGCCGATGATATCGCCGACCGCTGCAGCATCGCTGAACTCGTCAGCCGTGAACACCACCATCAACGGCCGGTTCGCCTGCGACAGCCAGCTTTGTGCGAACAACCACGACTTGCCGTTTCCTTCGTCCCCGACGATGACGGCGATTTTTCCGGCTGGCCGGGATGCAAGGAACGAGTTCATTTCGGAGACCAGCGACTCCCTAGGCAACGGGTTGCCCAATACCGCGTCGCCGGGGGCCAAGGGTTGCCGGAGATGGCGCTTGGCGTGTTGCTGGCTGCCGAAAACGTCCTCGAGCCAGCGGCGATTGTTGCGCACTGCCAGCGAGGTGCCGATTGTCGGCTCCCGAAGCAACCCACGGATGCGCGCGGCATGTCTCGCAAACCGCTCGTCGTCCTCCACTGCCTTGAGTGATGCCAATGCGTTGGCACGGGCTCCGCGCTCGTCTCCTGCGCCGCGGCCGATGAACTCCGCAGTTGCCTCTGCGGCCATCGCCAGGGCGACCGCGAGTGCTGGCAGATCCGCCCTGCTCCAGTCCAGGACAAGCGTGCTGATCCCGTTTCTCTCGCTGATTTCCAGAACGTTGTCCGCAAGTTGGGTACTGACGGACGTCGTCGCGCCAAGTACCCACAGATCGACTCCGCTCCCACCGTCGATCGTCAACTCGGCAATCTTGGTAATGACTTCGTTTTTCGGAATCTTGCGATCGTAGCGTTTTGCCTCGAAGCAGATGGCGTCGTCTTCGTAGGCCGACTTGCCATCTATGCCGAACTGCGATCCGCTGCCGGACAGGCGGAACGGCACACCCGAGATTTCGGCCAGAACAACAGCCAGCAGCCCTTCAAACCCGTCTTCCCCGGTGGCGGGTAGCTTGAGCAGCATGGCTCGCAGAGCCGCGATTGCCTTCTTGTCCAATGGAAAGCCCTGAACTGCGTGGTTTTATCAGCTTGCCCTATTGACTCCCGTTATTAAGGGCAAGTCCGGTTCCGCCAGTGCCGGCATCGGTGCGCCGCCCTGCGGGCGTTGCCGCACAATGGGTGTGCAACTCTTCTGATTGGATTTCTTCCGTTGACTCTACAGCTGATCTCCTAGTAGGAGCCATGGTCAGTCCTCCGGTGGTGCGGGAGCTGGCTCGATTGCCCCGTCGAACCAGTTGTCGAGTCTTGCCAATGAGGCGTCGGAAAGCTCTTGGGTGAAGAGAAGCGCCAAGCGCGTTGTCGGGCGGGAACAGCACACATAGAACAGATTGCGGTTCCTCTCGTACGCATCCTGCTTGCCGGCCGGGACGCCTTCGGCCGACCATTGCAGGAACTGGTCGAAGTTGTACTTATTCCAGCCGCGCCCGAGAACGACCAGGACGTTCTCGAACTCGTCACCCTTCACGCTGTGCTTTGTAGCGAACGGGGTATGACCGTCGATGAACCTGTCCAGGGCGATGACTTCCTTGTAGGGAACATCCCGCAACTGCCGGATCTGCTGGACCCGGCGCGGTGGCGCCTCCCCTTCCTCGCCATGCCATTCCGCGGCCTCGCTAAGCGCGCCGAGCACGGCGTCCGGCGGTCGCGGATGCGCATGCTCGAACATGTAGTCCAGCACTTGGCCTATGGTTCCCTCGAGCCTAATCTTGGCGAGGCCCTCCATCGAGGACGACCATGCGACCTTGTCCGCATGCGAAGAGACGGCAGGCGTCGAGCCGCCTAGTAACGAGAACATCTCCCCGAACCGCTTGTGATGGAAAGCCGTGCATGCGGGCTCGAGCGCGTCGCAAAAGAACGCTATGAGCGGATCTTCCTTCTTGATGAACTGGTCCGTATAGGAAAAGATCTTGGTGATCGAATCGTAGCCCTGCTCCAAAGCGAGAACATTGTGGGTAAGCATGAGAACCTTGGTTCGCTGGGGAGCCACGTCCCAGCCGTCCGATTCCAGCTTCTTGATGAGCGTCGCCAAATAGGCATGGGCGGCCTCGGCGGGGAGATCGCCTTTCCAGTGTCCGCCTCCCGCGCCGGATCGGCGTTCGCCTTGCCAGGCATTGGTGTGGAACGCGATCGCCGAGCCAACGAAACTCTCGTCCTTCACCGCTTGTGGAAGCTCTGGCCTCATCCTGTTTAGGACATCGACTATATTTGTCGCTGAGCGGAAGTTTGCCTTCTTGCCGATTTCCGTCAGTGCTTCATGGGTGACGTGGCCGCACGTCTTGTCGTAGATACGTTGCCAGTGGTCGCCGAACAAGCCGATCATCGGGCCGGTCGCGCGTCCGAGCAGGTGCCCGCTCATGCTGGTCATCACCGCAACGTCAGTATCCTGGTACTCGTCTATCAGTACGAACGGGTACTGCTGCGCAAGAAGCGCCTGAAATTTCACGTTCGGGAGCAGCGAAACCATTAGCCCCAGGACGTCGTCGTGGTGCAGGGTGACGGTGTCGGTGGTGGCGCGGCGGTGGCCGAGTTCGTATTCGACGATCCGGCTGCCGATTCCGTTGGCCTCAGCCAGCTTCTCTTCCCATTCCGGTATTACCGAGACCAGTGACCTCAGCGCTGGCTGGAATTTCCTGATCAGCGACCAGCAGAACGCATGGATGGTGTCGACGAAGACCAGTGGGTTGCTGTCGATACGGCTGTTGATGACGGCCGTGGCCGCATTGGTGTAGGTGATGCAGGCGATGCGCTGGTGGTTCCTGCGCAGCTTGGGGCCCTCGTGTTCGATGAGGTACTTGAGCGCTTCCACCAACGAATAGGTCTTGCCGGCGCCGGCTCCGGCTTCGAGCAGGAAGTTGCGATGGTCCCGCAAGCACTGTACGACAAGTGCTTCCGCTTCTCGCGCGGCGATCAGCGCGGGGCTCGCTTCGGGTACGGCATTCATGCGACTGCTCCGGCATCGTCCGGTGGCGCGGGCGTAAGCGGCAGGTCGCCTTCAGCGAGCCATGCCAACCCGCTCCGGATGTAGCGCGGGATGTTCCATTCGCCTTTGGACAGGGCATGCTCCAGTGCGAATGCGGATTTCTTCACCTCCTTCGCTTCTTCCCAGGCTTGGGCTTCTTTCTCCTGCTCGCTAGGTCCCGGCAACGGGAAGAGCTCAGGGTTTGCCAGCATGAACGCGTCTTCGAAGCTGCGGCCGCAAGGGCCTGCCTCGGTCTCGGGACACTGGTGCGCGAGCCGCATCCGGCCTTTGGTCCTGGCCGCATCATCGACAGCCAGCAGTTCCGCTGGGGTGATGCCATTGTTGTCGTACCAGGACTTCAGGCAGGCATTGCTGGTCTTCTGCCCCTGCGACACCTGGCAGGCGACGAGCTTGCCGGCGCTGTTGGCCTTCACGCTGTCGATGTCGGTGATGACCAAGGTCCGGAGCTCAAGGAAATTGACGAGATCGAAGAAGATATGCGCGTAGGCGCCGCCGACCTCAACGACGGAGAGATACTGGCTGCCAAGCTTCTTTCCCTCTGCGAGATCCTTGTCCAGTATCCGGATGATCTTTGGGAGCAACAGTCTTTCGGTTGTGCCCTCGATCAGGATCGCTTTGTCTGCGAAGAACAGATCGCACCGGGTGAGGGTCATGTATTGATGCAGGAATGTGCGGTCTGGTTCAGGCTTTCCGGCAAGCCCCTTCCTGAGATCCTTGACCTTGGTGCTGATGATGCCGTTCTTGTCCGCGGAAGCCAGGAAGTACCGGATCGTCTCGAAGTGAGCTTCATTGGCGACATGGGACGAGTGCGTCGAAACGACGAACTGTACGGGCCACGATTCGCCGGTTTCCTTGTTGAATGCCGATGCGATGTCCGCGATCTTTCGGATGAAGACTTCCTGCATCTGCGGATGCAGGTGGACCTCGGGCTCCTCGATGAAAACGAGGTGCACCGAGGGCCTGGGCTCCATTGCAAGATAGAGCTTGAAGAACTCCCGGAGCTGCAGGAGGATCAGGATGATATTGCGCGTTCCCAAGCCGTTGTAGGCCTCGGGAAGATGGATGCCATTGGATCCGGTATACCGGACTTTCGTGTGGTTGGTCAGGAGCTTGGCGACGTCGAGAGTCGTTTCGGTCAGAAGCTTGGGGTCGTTGAGGCCCGGATAGCCGAATAGCGACAATGCGGGAAGCAATTGGTCGAGCTTCTCGTTGAAGTCGTCACCAATCTTGTCTTGGATCGCCTTGACCGCAACCTCGAGTTCTTGGGCGATGGCGTGGCTGTCCTTGTCGTCGGTGTTGCTCTTGGCCGTCGAAAACAGGTTCTCCAGCACCTTGCCGATGACCACGCGTTCTTTCTGGCTCGCGTCATCCAGCCCGCGCTGTGCGCTGATGAAGCCGCCGACGCAAAGTTTCTTCAGTGTCGACCTTTCGATGACCTTCTCGTTTGTTTCATCGTTCGGGTCGATGGCGACGAAGGTCGTTTCGTACAGCGACGGAATTCGGTCGCGGAGGACGCGGAAAAAGCCCGGTCTTGCGTCCTTATCCGTCTCCATAAAGTCGCCTAACAGTTCGGGCAGCTTCCCGTCCTTGAGCGCGTACCGGACGACGCCTAAGGCTTCCGTGCATTCGGGATCGAGGTCGACGACCAACTCGCTGAGCAGGCCGAGGTGCTCGCCCTTTTCATACGAAAAACGAAGCCGGACTTCTATCGCAGGCAAGATCTTCCTTATCTCTATCTCGTCCTCGCCCTTGGCTCTTCGGAGATGAGAATCCCAGAACTGGTCGTAGCAACAGAACGAGAAGTCCTCCAGGGAAAAGGAGGGAGAAGCATCGGACAAAAGGCGCTTCATCACTTCCGTCAAGGATGTCTTGCCGCTGTTATTGCGTCCGACTATGACGGTAGTTCGGTTCTCCAAAAGCAATTTGACGTCGTGCAGCAGTCTGAAGTTCTTGGCTTCGATTTGCTTTAGGTACATGTCCGACTTCCCCTGAACCGTGCAATGAGACACGGGCTACACCCAGCATCTTGACAGGTCGCGAATCGCCAGTCTTTACACCATAAATGTCCGCTATAGGTCGACAGCTGGCAAGCCCCAACCCCGATAGAACCTCTCCAATCTGCTGATCGAACCATAGACCCGCTCCTCGCTCGATGGTCCAGGTACGGAGCCGCCATACCGCCGATAACAGTCCCCTAATCCCCTGCTCCGCTGATGTCAGGTCCAGGCCAGATACGGTCCTGTGGCCTCGAAGTGGTGGTATTTCTTGAGGTTACCGGGACGACTATCCGCCCGGTTAGCGACTTTTCGATCGGCGGCACTTGACCCATAGTTGTTCCCTGGCGTGCCTCGTCGGCCGAGCCTTATTCCGAAGACCCGCTCACGGCAGACTTCGGGCCCCATGCCTGCGCTTAAGAAACGTTCGTTAGGATGCCATGTCTGCTCCGGGTCGGAAGCGAACCCACCCTACCCCCGATAAATCCATAGAATCGTCGTTTCAGAAAGGACGCCGCCTTCGTCGATCCGGATGCCCGGGACCTCGAAAAAAAAAACAGTGCAAAGACTAATCAGTGCAGACGCCGATGCGTATGATGGTTGCACGGCCATTAGCAGATCCTGATCTTGGCCTTTTGTTCTAACGCCCCCTCTCGGAGAATTGCCGTGACATCACAGCCCGTCGAGTCTGTACTGACAGAACACTTTTTGAGTTCGGCATTCTCGGAATTGACGAAAGTCGGATTTGTCTGCGATGAGCACGACTTCGCACCTTACCGAGAAACGATCAGCCGCTATGTCGACCAGATCGAAGAAGCACTGAAGAACCGAGGCTTCTCGGGCGAGCTGAGCTATGGATACGTCGACCATCCCGAGGCCGGGTACGCTTACTACATCTACGACACCGCAAAGTTCGTTCGCCAAGAATACGCGGATGGGGCGGTCCGCAAGTGGCTCACCACGCGCTATGGTGGCTGAATGGCCAAGCCGCGCGTATTCATCATCGAGTCACCCAGCGCTACGGATTTCTATCTCGACCGCTTGGATGGCCGGGCTGCACGAGACGTGCTCAAGCTTGAGAACACCCAGGTTGCGTATAGGGTCGCGCTGGATAAGAAAAAGCTATTCATGGGCATCAAGGAGGCCGCGCGCCTGGAGTTCGATGTGTTGCATCTGTCATGCCATGGCGATGACGTCGGGATCCAGTTGAGCGACATGTCCATCATCGACTGGCTTGAACTTGTCGACCTACTGGATGTCTTTGCAACGCCCCAGCGAATTCTTGTGATGTCCAGTTGCGCAGGTGGTAGTATCGGCTTGACCAAGGCGTTGGTAAACCAGGACACGATCTTTGGCTGGGTCTTTGGTGCCGTCAAAAATATCGGATTCACGGATAGCTGCCTGGCTTGGTCGATTCTCTATCGCTTGCTCGAGAAGTTGGACGGGCCTTGCGATTCGGAAACTGGACAGCGCGCTGTCGATGCGATCAACGCATTGGTCGAGGGCAACTTCCTCTATAGGCGCTGGGATGCGTCGCTGAAGAAGTACCGGGTATACCCGAGGTATCCCACGACTTGAGCCCGCGCGGAACTACTATCGATTTCAAGATTGCCGTCACTAGGGGGTTGTCGCGGCTCCCTCTAGACGACACGAGCCGTCACGAGCCGTCACGGGAGAACGTGCCTTACTCGTCATCGTCCCTGTGCCTTTGCAAACCGGTTGATACGTCAACATAGTGCCCTCCGCCCAAGTCCACCTCGTAGGTCTCTTGATTCCCAGTAAAATAGTTACCTCGCTCTAGGTTGCGGGGTTGCGGCCTGGGTGATTGGCCCGGACTCTCAAAATATCGAACAATTTCGCTATCACATTGGTAGCGGCTCATGCCTCCGTGGAGCGTGGTCTCATAGGTTACGCAGGAACTGAAGCAGATACCGATGAAATCCTCAACAAAGTCAGCCATGTGCAATGGATTTACCTTAAAGCACTCGCTGGTGCGGCTTGTACTAAAATGCGTCAGCGGCTGGAGTCCGTGTACCCACTTAAGGTGATTGAGTAGATTGACTTCGATCTTATGGACGTCGCCGTGAACAATCTGGAAGGCAGCGTAGATGAAAAATCCCGGATTCTGCGGGGACCTATGGCGATCGATCAAGTTTCGTGTTGTTTTTCCGACCTTCGACCAGCAAGTGTTGTTGGTATCGCCGCCAACGTAGATCCAGTCCTCATCGCCATATCCGCTCTCCATGTCGATGTCAAAACTCATGCCTTATTCCCTTATCGTAGTCTGGATGGTAGCGAAGTACAGAATACGCTACCAGGCGTCATTTCGAACACCTTTGACATCATTTCAGTTAGTAAAAATCAAAAATGTTATCCGGTGATGCACGTCGTTCGTTGTCAGATTTGGTGTGGAGCTTCCTTTCCCACCCTTGATAAACATCCCTAATCCCCTGCCCTATCGATGTTCGCTTCCGGCCAAAGCGGCCTACGATCACGGCGCCGGTATCGTTTACTCGGCGCCCCAACGGCTAACTGTTGCTGAGCGATTTCAGGTCAGCGACGAACTGCTCGGGATGCGGTGGGTGTGGTAGACCATGACCAACGGGGGCATCCTCCGCCGCGCGAGGAAATCGCCGGCGCGCGCCGCAATGACAACGTGTACGTACGGGCCACGTGGAGATTCCGGGCGACCCTGGTGATCGTGAGGCGACAGGCTTCGGCTGGCCGGACCCGCGCGCACAGCAGACAATGGTCGCCATGAAACCCCGCGACAGACCGGCCGAAGCCACGCCGGACCTGAGGAAATACGCCTGGCTGGCCATCGTGACCGCGGTGCTGACGGTGCTGCTCAAGGGCAGCGCCTGGGCGATCACCGGCTCGGTGGGCCTGCTGTCGGACGCCGCCGAATCGATGGTCAACCTGGTGGCCGCCCTCGTCGCCCTGGTCTCGCTGACCATCGCCGCCCGGCCGGCCGACGACGACCACCACTTCGGCCACAGCAAGGCGGAGTATTTCTCCGCCGCGCTGGAAGGGATCATGATCTTCGTCGCCGCGGCCTCGATCATCTACCTGGGCATCGATCGCCTGCTCAACCCCCGGCCGCTGGGATCGCTCGGCATCGGCCTCGCCGTTTCGATCATGGCCGCCGTCCTCAACGGCATCGTCGGGCGGATCGGATCAAGGTCGGCACGCGCCACCGCTCCATCACCCTGCGCGCCGACGGCAAGCACCTGATGGCCGACGTGTACACCTCGGTCGGGGTCGTGGTGGGCCTGGGGTTGGCGTGGCTGACAGGCTGGAACTGGCTGGATCCGGTGATCGCGATCCTGGTGGGCGTGAACATCCTGGTTGTCGGCTACCGGCTGATGTCCGAATCCGCCTCCGGCCTGATGGACGCGACCCTGTCCCCCGAGGACAACGCCCGGATCCAGGCCATCCTGGACGCGCACGCCGAACCGGGCCGGATCGAATTCCACGCCGTGCGCACGCGCGAGTCCGGGGCCCGCCAGTTCATGGAGATGCACATGCTGGTGCCCGGCGACTGGACGGTGCTGCGCGGGCATGACGCCATGGAAGACCTGGTGGAGAAGATCGTGGCGGAGTTTCCCGCCATGCGCGTGACCGGGCACCTGGAACCGGTCTCCGATCCCCGCAGCTACGAAGACATGGCCCTGTAGCCGAAAAGCGGGAGGCGACGTTGGGCCAGGCAGGCGACGAAGACCCGCGGCTCGATCCCCCGTGCGTTGTCACTGTATTCATCCGGAGTTTATATCCGCACGTATACTAAGGCGCATGCCTTTCCGCGCGCTCCTGATGCGGTTGTTCCTGGTCGTTGCCTTGCTCGCCAACGGTCCGGGCATCGCTGGCGCGTCCATGCACATGGAGCACGTGCGCGACTCCGCCGGTGACGTCACCTCGGCACCGACAGCAGCCGAGGCCATGGCGGCCTGCCATGGAGGAGCAGCGGCTGCTACGGGGGCCAATGAACACCATCACCCCCAGGCCACTGACGAGGCCGGAGCGGTATCGCCGTGGGACGACTGCTCTGAGGCGGGTAATTGCTGCCCCTGCATGCACCTTTGCGCAGCGGCGCTCGCCGGGTCGGCACTCGCCGATTTCACCATCCGGTACCGGCACACCGCCGAACCGTTCCTGTCGGTGCACGCGTCCGCGGCCCTGACCAATCTCTTCCGACCTCCGATCGGCTAAGTGTCCCTACGCGCCTTCCGAGGCGCTGATGGATCCTGTCCGTTGCTCCGCACTGACAGGGTAACGCTCGTCCCGCGAGCCTTCGACCTTTCCCGGAGTTCCCATGTCATCCGATTCTTTCGGCCGTGCCGAGGGGCTGTCTGCCCCGTCGCGCCGCCGCTTCGTCCAGGGCCTTGCTGTTGGCGGGGCCGTCGCAACCTTGGGCCTGTGGCCCCGTTCCAGCTGGGCCGTCAAGGCCGAGGGCCTGCCCAACGTGCTCTCGGGCACCGAATTCGACCTGACCATCGGCGAGACGCCGATGAACTTCACCGGCGCCACGCGCCCCGCGATCACAGTCAACGGATCGATTCCCGCACCCTTGCTGCGCTGGCGGGAAGGCACCACCGTCAACCTGCGGGTCCGCAATGCCCTGCCCCGCGGCTCGATCCATGGCGAGCAGGCGTCGATCCACTGGCACGGCATCCTGCTGCCGGCCGACATGGACGGCGTGCCCGGGCTGAGCTTCAACGGCATCAACCGTGGCGAGACCTACCAGTACCGCTTCAACGTCGTGCAGGGCGGCACCTACTGGTACCACAGCCATTCCGGCTTCCAGGAGCAGGCCGGTCTCTACGGGCCACTGGTGATCGAGCCGCTGGAACCCGAGCCCTTCGCCTATGACCGCGATTACGTGGTCATGCTCAGCGACTGGACCGACCTCGATCCGAAGCGCCTGTTCGCCAGGCTCAAGAAGCGGTCTGACTTCGACAACTTCTCCAAGCAGACGGTCGGCGACTTCTTCGACGACGTGAAGCAGCACGGCCTGGCCGCTACGGTCGAGGACCGCAAGATGTGGGGCCAGATGCGGATGACGCCGACCGACCTGTCGGACGTCAACGGCAACACCTATACCTTCCTCATGAACGGCACGACCTCGCTCGGCAACTGGACCGGGCTGTTCCGGTCGGGCGAGAAGGTCCGCCTCCGTTTCATCAACGGGTCGGCAATGACGTACTTCGATGTGCGCATCCCGGGCCTGAAGATGACGGTGGTCGCGGCCGATGGACAGTACGTCCGCCCGGTCACGGTCGATGAGTTCCGCATCGCCACCGCTGAAACGTTCGACGTCATTGTCGAGCCGACCGGGCAGGATGCGTTCACCATTTTTGCCCAGGACAGCGGCCGCACGGGATACATCAGCGGAACACTCGCCGTCAGGGAAGGCTTGCGGGCGCCGGTGCCGGACGTCGACCCCAAGCCACTCCTCACCATGGACGACATGGGCCACGGCGGGATGGGTGGCGGCGGTCACGACATGTCTTCGATGTCGCACGGTGCGATGGCCGGCGGTGCCATGGCCGGAATGGACCACAGCGGTCACGACATGTCGTCGATGGCAGCAGGCACGGCCGCCGGAGGGAGCATGGCCGGGATGGACCACGGTGCCGGCGGGATGCAGGAGCATCCAGTCACCGAAACCGGCAACCCGCTGGTCGACATGCAGACGATGGCCCCTGTGCCGAGACTCGATGATCCGGGCATTGGCTTACGCGACAACGGCCGACGCGTACTGACCTACGGCGATCTGCGCAGCACGTTCCCCGACCCCGACGGGCGCGCGCCCGGCCGCACGGTCGAGCTGCACCTGACCGGTCACATGGAGCGCTTTGCATGGTCGTTCGATGGAGTGAAGTTCGCTGACGCCGAACCCCTGCGTCTGAAGTACGGCGAGCGCATGCGAGTCGTCTTGGTCAATGACACGATGATGTCGCACCCGATCCATCTGCACGGCATGTGGAGCGACCTCGAGGACGAGTCCGGCAACTTCATGGTGCGCAAGCACACCATCGACATGCCGCCTGGTACGAAGCGGGCCTTTCGCGTGCGCGCCGACGCGCTGGGTCGCTGGGCGTTCCATTGCCACCTGCTTTACCACATGGAAGCCGGCATGTTCCGCGAAGTGCGGGTGGAGGAATGAACGCCATGAGCCGTTCCAATCGTCACTCCCTAGCCATCGGCCTGACGTCCGTACTCGTTCTTGCAACTGGTTGCGCCCCGGCGTGGGCGCAGGAGACGGACCACGCCGCACACCATCCGGCAGCCAAGCCGGCTGCGTCACCATCGTCGCCAAGGCCCGCGGATCCGCACGCCGGCCATCTACCGACTTCACCGGACAAGAGTTCCGACGATCACGGGACGATGAACCACGGGAACATGCGGCACGGAGCTGCGAATCCTGCCGACAGCGAACACACCGGGATGGACCACTCCACGATGGACCACTCCACGATGGATCACTCCGGGATGGATCACTCCGGGATGGATCACTCGGGAATGGATCACTCCGGAATGGATCACTCCGGAATGGATCACTCCGGAATGGATCACTCCGGCATGGATCACTCGGGCATGGATCACGCTTCCATGGGCCATCAACCTGGTGTCAGCGAGGACCTGCCGCCGACGGCCGAGCCGCGCGAGCCAATCCCGGTTGTCACGCCGACAGATCGGGCTGCGGCATTCCCGGACCTCGACGAGCACCTGATGCATGGTGAATCGATCAATTCCTACTGGGCGCTTGACCGGCTAGAGGCGTGGGACGCGGACGAGGACGGCACCGGCATGGCCTGGGAAGCACAAGGCTGGGTGGGTTCCGACTTGAACCGGCTCTGGCTGCGCAGCGAGGGCGAGCGTGCAGGTGGATCCACCGAGTCGGCGGATGTGGAAGTGCTGTACGGCCGAGCGATCGCCCGATGGTGGGACGCAGTCGCCGGTGTCCGCCATGACTTCGCCTTCGGCGGCGGGCCGTCGCGCACCTATGCCGCGCTCGGTGTGATCGGTCTTGCGCCGTACAAATTCGAAGTCTCCGCGACGGCCTACCTAGGCGAGTCCGGTCAGCTCGGGGTAGGTGCGGAAGCCGAATACGAAATGCTGTTCACCAACCGGCTGATCGGCCAGTGGCTGGTCGAAGGCGAGGCCTGGAGCAAGGACGATCCGGCGGTGGGAATCGGCAGTGGGCTGAGCAAGGTCGAAGCCGGTTTCCGGCTGCGCTACGAGTTTCATCGACAGTTCGCGCCGTATGTCGGCGTGGTCTGGGAGCGTGCCTACGGCGGAACCGCAGACTTCCGTCGCGCGGAGTCCGGTGATGTCGACGACACCCGTATCGTGGCGGGCATGAGGATCTGGTTCTGATCGGAGTACTCGTATGCAACCGAAGACTCGCAAGCGTGTTTGGCTGATCGGAGTTCCCCTGGTTGCCGCAGTGGGCGCGGCGGGCTTTATCTGGGGCGGCGTATACAACGTCGCCGCGGATGACATGCACACCAGGCCCGTGCACTTTGTGCTCGAGACCGCACGCGAGCGCTCCATCCTGGCGCGTGCGGGAAGGTTGGACGTCCCGCCGGGCCTGGACGATCCAGCGAGAATCGTGCAGGGCGCGGGCAACTACGCAGCGATGTGCGCCGGGTGCCACCTGGCTCCATCGATGGCCGAAACAGAGATGAGCCAAGGCCTGTATCCAGCCCCGCCCAACCTCAGCCAGTACGGGGTCGATGCGCCAAAAGCGTTCTGGGTGATCAAGCACGGGATCAAAGCAAGCGGCATGCCCGCCTGGGGCAAGAACATGGAGGACGAGTACATATGGAACATGGCCGCGTTCCTGCAGGTGCTGCCCACGCTCGACGCGGCTGCATACAGGGAACTGGTCGACAGCAGCGAAGGCCACGCGCATGGCGGCGGCGAGACACACGACGACGACCATGGCGAGGCGGCGACGGAGGATCACCCTGCCCAGCCCACAGCTGGGAGCGACGCGATGCCGCACGCGCAGTCGCCGGGTATGGACGATGACCACGGAACGCGTGTCACCGACACAGAAGTCCGCGCGGTAGAGCATCGCCATGCCGACGGCAAAGTGCAGTTTCCACCTTCACCCCGTATGACCGAGGCCGAAGACGGCCCTGCGCACACTCACTGAAAACCTGGAGTTAGACAATGAATGCAACAGCAATTTCGTCTGGCCTCGCGCTGATGCTCGCAATGGTGTCGCCCGCAATGGCGCAGACGGCACAGTCGCATACACATCACCCCGCCGCTGCGGCAGCGGCGGACGTAGACGTGCCGGCAGCCGCGGAGGCCGCCGTCGACGTGGCGGAGCGGTTCAACACCGCCCTGTCCAACGGCGACCTGGCCACGGTCGGATCCCTGCTCGCTGCCGACGTCCTCATCCTCGAGTCCGGGGGGGCCGAGCGCAGCCGCGAGGAATATCTGGGCCATCACGCCGTCAGCGATGCGGCGTTCCTCAAGGGCGCCCATCGCCAGTTGCTCCGTCAACGCGCACGGGTCGCAGGCGAGTTCGCGTGGGTCGGCACCGAAAGCGAGCTGCACGCCCAGAAGGACGGCAAGCCGCTGACCGTCCAGAGCACCGAGACGATGGTGCTGAAGCAGACCGCCGATGGCTGGCGGATCGTCCACATCCACTGGTCCTCGCGGACCAAGCGCTGAGCGGAGAACCAGAAATGAAAACCTGCAGATTGAACCGACTGGCGTGGGCGGCTTTTGCGGTCGCCGGCCTGGGTGCCTGCACCCAGGCGGCTACACCCGCGCAATCCACCATCGCGCCCACAGCGCAGGTCGCCCCGAGAACGGCCGACGCGACTCCCGCTACCCTGCCACGCATGACGGTCCACAAGACCCCGACCTGCGGGTGCTGCGGTAGCTGGATCGACCACGTGAAAAAGGCGGGCTTCGCCGTGGATGTGCATGACATGGATGACCTGGGGCCGGTCAAGGAGCGCCTGGGTGTCCCCTATGCAAAGGGCTCCTGCCACACGGCCGAGGTCGGCGGATACGTCATCGAAGGCCATGTCCCGGCCGAGGACATCAAGCGCCTCCTCGAAGAGAAGCCGGACGCACGCGGCCTGGTCCTGCCCGGAATGCCGCTCGGTTCGCCGGGCATGGAGGTCCCGGAAGGACGCCAGCAGCCGTATACGGTCGAGCTGGTCCATCACGACGGAACCACCGAACCCTTCGCACAGCATTGATCCGCAAGAGCAACAGGGGGCGGTGTTGCGGGCGCGCCGATTCTCGTCCGCGATGAAGCAGGAGATCCACATGACTCACCATTCCGAAGACCACCGGTCTCAGGCCATGAACGAGTGCATCGACAACTGCACGCAATGCCACGCGATCTGCCTGGAGACCATCAACTATTGCCTGGGCAAAGGCGGTGCCCACGCAGCACCGGAGCACATCGCCCTGCTGGCGACGTGTGCCGATATCTGCGCCACCAGCGCCGACGCGATGCTGCGTGGCGCCAGCGTTCACTCCGTCGTTTGCGGTGCCTGCGCGGAGATTTGCCGCCAGTGTGCCGATGCATGCGATGCCATGAACGACCCCGAGATGACGCGCTGCGCCGATGCCTGTCGTCGCTGCGCGGAAAGCTGTAGTGCCATGGCAGCCTGATGCGTCGGGGATCCCGCCGTAACCAGCGGGATCCTCACTTCGCGAAACCACAAGCATCAAGAGTCGACGAACCGTTGTTTCACTGACAAGCAGGCAGCCAACGCTGTCGGGTCCACCACTGCACGGCCCCAGGAACGGGACCTTGCATCACACTCGCAAAGAGGACAATCCATGAAGTCGTCAAACCTTTTCCGCTCCTTCGCGCTCGTCCTGGCGATCGCTGCAGGGCAGTTCTCGCTGCAGATCGCGCATGCCCACGCTGCGCTGCAGCAGTCCACACCGGCGGCAGATGCGGTGGTGGCCTCTCCAGGCCAGATCGATCTCGTGTTCAACGAAACACTGATTCCGCGGGCGTCGCGTCTCAAGTTGCTCATGAAGCACGGCAGCTCCGCCATGCCGATCGAGAACTTCACCACCGAGATCGTCAACAACGGAAAGACCCTGCGCGCCAGGTTGACTGGTCCGCTTGCTCCGGGCGTCTACACCGTGGAGTACCGCGCGGTCGGTGGTGACAACCACCCCATGCCGGGCAGCTTCAGCTTCACGGTGCGCTGAGGAGTCGCGAATGTTCGACCTGTCGGCTTATGCACTGAGATTCCTCGAATATCTGGTTCTCATGGTTCTTTTCGGGGTTCCACTGTTCGGTTGGTACGGTTCGCGTCGACCGGCACTCGCCGACGCCCTGGCCGGGTGGCCATTCATGGGCGTTCTGTTGGTGAGTGCCGCCGTCGGGCTCGTGCTCACCGGGGCCGATGTCGTCTTCAAGACCGCCGGCATCATGGGAATGCCGGTCGCCGACGTTGATCGCGAATCGCTTGGCTGGTATCTGTTTGAGACGTCCGCAGGCCGCGCAGCCATGGCGAGAGGCGCGCTGCTGATCGCCATGGTGTGTGTGCTCGGATGGCATCGCCGCCGCGGAAAGGTGGAGTCCGCCTTCCCGCTGGCGGCGACGCTGGCGGGCGGCGCACTCGCTTCGCTGGTATGGAACGGTCACGCCGCCGCGGGCGAAGGCGTCGCAGGGGCGGTCCGGCTTGCTGCGGGCTTCATCCATCTTCTCGCGGCAGGTGGCTGGATCGCAGCGGTCCTGATGTTTCTGGGGATGCTCCTGCGCGACAAGGAGCCATCGGACATCGGGCGTCTGCGATCGACGCATGACTTCCTGCATGGATTTTCGACGCTGGGAACGATTTTCGTTGCTGCGCTCGTCTTGTCCGGAATCGCGCACTATGGAGATCTCACCGCATGGTCATCGTCGGCGCTGCTGCAGAGCACCTACGGAAACTTGCTGCTGTTCAAGCTTTCCCTGTTTGGTGGAATGCTCGTCCTGGGAGCGTTGCACCGATGGACGCTGGTGCCGCGTCTGGGACGGGCGCTGAGCAGCGGTGACCCTGCGCGACAGGTGCGGGTCTTGCGGCAGAGTGTGACGGCCGAGGCCGCGCTGGCCATCTTGATCCTGATTGTCGTTTCAGTGCTCGGGACGCTCAGCCCCGTTTGACTATTCCTTTCCATGGCACATGCTGGCAGGTCATGCGTGCCCGATGCATCCGAAGCAACATGGTCCCGACCGCACACGTTTCCCTAACTTTGGCAGTGCAAGGCTTTTGAGGATGCTGGGCATCGGGGTGGGATATCAAGTCGGAAACACCAGGAGAATCGACATGGCACACGTTGATCACGGCACAGGTCACAAGAATTCCGAGGGCGGCGGTCGTCCCTATCCGTTGTTCTGGGTCAACATGGTGTTCGGTCTTGCGGTCATGTACATCGTCATGTTCTCGATGATCGACGGTGTCCACGACTTCCGGAACAACCTGAACATGTTCTACATGGCACTGACCATGTGGGCTCCCATGGGGATATTTATGCTCGCCACCATGCCTGGCATGTTCCCCAAGAAGCGCCTGAACCTTGCGCTCCATGCGATCTTCGCCGTAGTGACGATCGGCTCATTCGCCGCAACCCGGGCGCAGGCGCTCGTGGATGACCGACAGTTCATCGATTCGATGATCCCCCATCACTCGGGTGCGATCCTCATGTGCCGGGAAGCCGGCTTGCATGACGCCGAGCTGCTGGCACTGTGTGACGACATCACCAAGGCGCAGCGCTCCGAAATCGACCAGATGGAGAGCATCAGATCCCGTCTCGACTAGGCTTCTTAACCATCTCCATCTGCTGCCCGTCTTCGGAGGGGGATTCCGCCCGGCCTGGCTCCAGCATCAGGCAGACTTCACGGATGCAGTGCAACTGGAACCTTGGCAGTCCATTCCAATTCGAAGATCATCTGGCATGAACCCACCGTCTTCCCACCACCATTCCCACCCTGATGACGCGACCACCACTGCTGGAACCGCGAATGGTCGGGTGACCGACCCGGTCTGCGGCATGCAGGTGGATCCCGCCACCACGCCGCATCATGCGGACCACGCCGGCGTCCCCTTCCACTTCTGTTCGGAGCGCTGCCGCGCGAAGTTCGTCGAGGATCCCGAGCGCTACCTGTCGCCACGGGAGCCCGAGGTGGCACAGCCCGGCGCCATCTATACCTGCCCGATGCATCCGGAAGTCCGGCAACCCGGTCCCGGCACCTGTCCCTTCTGCGGCATGGCGCTGGAGCCGGAAATGCCCAGCCTGGAGGACGATGACAATCCGGAACTTCGCGACTTCTCGCGTCGGTTCTGGTGGACGCTTCCGCTGACGGTGGTGACGTTGGTGCTGGCCATGTTCGGCCGGCATCTCCCAAGCCTCGAACTGGGCGGCGTGCAGCTCCTGCCGCTGTCGATCGACGTGCAGACCTGGGTCGAGCTGGTGCTGACCACCCCGGTCGTGCTGTGGGCCGGCTGGCCGTTCTTCGAACGCTGCGTGCAGTCGATCCGCAACCTCCACCCGAACATGTTCACGCTCATCGGGATCGGCGTCGCGGCGGCCTTTGGCTACAGCCTGGTCGCCACCTTTGCACCCGGGCTGTTCCCGGCCTCGTTCAACGAGCATGGCCGCGTGGGCGTGTATTACGAAGCGGCGGCGGTGATCGTGTCGCTGACGCTGCTGGGCCAGATGCTGGAGCTGCGGGCACGTTCGAAAACGTCGGCGGCGATCAAGGGACTGCTGGGCCTGGCGCCAAAGGAAGCCCGCCGGCTCAATCCCGATGGCACCGAGGAAGACATCCCGCTGACCCACGTCCACGTCGGCGACCACCTGCGGGTGCGTCCCGGCGAGAAGGTGCCGGTGGATGGCGAAGTGGTGGAAGGCCGCTCCAGCGTCGACGAGTCAATGCTGACCGGCGAACCCATCCCGGTCGGGAAGACCGCGGGCGACCAGGTCATCGGCGCGACCCAGAACGGCACCGGCGCGCTCGTGATCCGCGCCGCCAAGGTGGGCTCCGACACCGTGCTGTCGCAGATCGTGCAGCTGGTCGCGCAGGCGCAGCGCTCCCGCGCGCCGATGCAGCGGATGGCCGACACGGTCGCTTACTGGTTCGTGCTGGCGGTGCTGGCGATCTCGGTCGCGACCTTCTTCATCTGGGGTTACTTCGGCCCGGATCCGTCCTGGACCTATGCCGTGCTGAACGCGGTTTCGGTGCTGATCATCGCGTGTCCGTGCGCGCTGGGCCTGGCGACGCCGATGTCGATCATGGTCGCCACCGGACAGGCGGCGCAGGTCGGCGTGCTGTTCCGGGATGCCGAGGCCATCGAACACATGCGCCGCATCGACACCCTGATCGTCGACAAGACCGGCACACTCACCGAGGGCCGCCCGGCCTTCAGAGAAGTCGTGGCCTTCGACGGCTTCGACGCCGACCGGGTCCTGCACCTGGCGGCCAGCCTGGACCAGGGCAGCGAGCACCCGCTGGCCGATGCGATCGTGGCCGAAGCCCGGCGCCGGAACTTCGAGTTCGACCGCGTGGAGGACTTCGACTCGGTCACCGGCATGGGTGTGCGCGGAACCGTGGCCGGCCACGCGCTTGCGCTGGGCAATACCGCACTCATGAACGACCTGGGCGCCAATCCCGGCGCGCATGTCGACGTGGCCGAGCGCATGCGCCGCGAGGGCTCGAGCGCCATGTTCCTGGCCGTGGACGGGCGGCTGGCGGGCCTGGTCGCTGTCGCCGACCCGATCAAGGCATCGGCTGCGGCCGCCATCAACGAGCTGCACGCTGCCGGGCTGCACATCATCATGGCCACCGGCGACGGGCTCACCACCGCACGCGCCGTGGCCACCGAGCTGGGCCTGGACGAGGTGCATGGCGAGGTCCGCCCCGAGGACAAGGCCCAGCTGGTGCAGCGCCTCAAGGGCGAAGGCCGGCGGGTGGCCATGGCGGGCGACGGCATCAACGACGCGCCGGCGCTGGCGGCCGCCGACGTCGGCATCGCCATGGGCACGGGCACCGACGTCGCGATGTCGAGCGCGCAGATCACCCTGGTCAAGGGCGACCTGCGCGGCATCCTGCGCGCCCGGAAGATCTCGCAGGCCACCGTGGCCAACATGAAGCAGAACCTCACCTTCGCGTTTCTCTACAACGCGCTGGGGGTTCCGGTTGCGGCCGGGGTGCTCTACCCCGCGTTCGGGATACTGCTGAGCCCGATGGTCGCGGCGCTTGCCATGAGCCTGAGCTCGGTGTCGGTGGTGGCCAACGCGCTGCGCCTGGCAAGGTCGGCCGCAGTTCCGGCGTCACCAAAGGCGACCACGCCCGACCAGACGCCCGATCTGGCCCAGGGTTGATCTGAATCAGTTGCATTGGACCGCGCTAGAGGTAACCTCGAGTCATGATCCGCCGTCGCCACCGGAACTGGTTCCAGCGCACCGCCCTTCTCGCGATGGTGGCGCTACTCTGGTCCCAGTTCGCGCTGGCCGGTCACGGCGGCTGTCTGGATCTCCCGGGCACTCCCGCCGCAGTCGCGGCCGACACGGACACCCGCCACGACCACGGCCACGGCTGTGACGCCGAGCTGGCCTCGGCGGATAAGGCGCTGTGTTCCGCGCATTGCAGCGAAGGGGACGTTTCGGCCGACAGTGGGCGCATCCCCCCGGTCCCACCGCTGATTGTCGGCGCGTGGCTCTCTTGGTTCACGGTCGCCGAGGTTGCGGACGGTGGACATGGCGTCACGTCAACATGGGTGGATTCGCCACCCAGGCCCGCCTGGCACCGCCCCACCGCCCATCCAGCGGCTCTGCTGCTGATCTGATGCCCGAACGCTGACTGTTCCGCACGACCTGTGCGGCGCAGTGCTGTGCGTTCGTGCCGTGCGCATCACGGCATGTGTTCCTGCCTCGTCCGAGCGACCTGCGTCGCATCGGCCCAAGGACACTGATATGGCATCCCTGTTCGACCGATTGCAGGCCAGGCGCCTGCACCCTCGCCCGCTGTTCCGCCTTCGGCCACCGCTCCGGCACCTGCCTGCCTGCGTGCTCGCCGGCGCCTTGTGGGCACTGGCGCTGTCCGCGACCGCCACCGAACCCATCCCAGGACACAGCCTCGAGTCCATCCGCGCCTGGGTGCTTGAGCACAACCCCGAGCTGCGGGCCATGGACTTCGAGGCCCAGGCCGCCGAAGCACGGATCCAGCCGGCGGGCGCCCTGCCCGACCCGACGGCCTCCGTCGGATTCCGCGGCCTCGATCCGGACAAACCCTGGCGGAACGCCGGTGCCGAGCGCGAGATCGACTACGCGCTGCGCCAGCAGATCCCGCTCTGGGGCAAGCGCGGCCTGGCGCGGACCGCGGCCAGCCAGGACGCGGTCGCGGTCGGGCTTGACCGCATCACCGCGGCGCGCGACCTGCTGGCAGAGGCTGAAGCGGCGTACGTGCGCTACTGGCATGCCGATCAGGCCGTGGCCGTGCTCGACCGCCGCATCGCCCTGCTCCGGCAGGTCGAGGAAATAGCCGGCGTGCGCTACGCCCTGGGTCGCGCGGCGCAGCAGGATGCCATCCGCGCCCAGGTCGAGCAGACCAGCCTACAGCGCGAGCGGATCGAACGCCTCGCGACCAAGCAGGAGGCGGCCGCCACCTTGAACGCGGTGCTGGGGCGCCGGTCCGATGCACCGCTGGCGACTCCCGGCGAGGCGCCGCGCCTCGCCGTCCACAGCGCCTCGCTTGCCGAGGCACTGGATGACGCCGATGCGCATCCCGCGGTGCGCTCGCAGCAGGCCCGCGCCGAGGCGGCGCGCACGAACGTGGTGCTGCAGCGTCGCAACCGCTTTCCGGACATCACCGTGGGCGTGGGTGCGATGCAGCTCGGCAACGGCCTCGAAAGCACCGAGCTGATGCTCGAGGTCGAGATCCCGTTCCAGCAGCGCGCCCGCCGCGAACGCGAGCGCGAGTCGCGCCTGCTCGAAGACGCGGCGCTGGCCCGCCGGGACGCCACGCTGCGGGCCGTCGAGGAACGCGGCGCTTCCGCCTGGTCGCAGTGGACCAGCGCACGCGAGCGCCGCGCGCTGGTCGAGAACACGCTGATGCCGCAGGCCGACGCCACCTGGCAGTCCGCACTGGCCAGCTACCAGGTCGGCGAAGTCGACTTCGGGACGCTGCTGGAAGCACTCAATGAATGGCAGGGCGCCGACCTCGCACGGGTCGATGCACTGCGTGACGAACTGTTGGGCGCCGCCGCCGTGCGCGCCATCGAAGGAGATATCCGATGACCCGTGTCCAGACCCTGTCGCTCGCCATCGGCGTCGCACTCGCCGCACTCGCCGTCGGCTGGATGGCGGGCCGCGCCACGAACGATTCGCCCACCGCAGCCACGTCCGCCGAGGCAGCGGCCGCGGAACGCAAGGTGCTCTATTACCGCAATCCGATGGGCCTGGCGGACACGTCGCCGGTGCCGAAGAAGGATTCGATGGGCATGGACTACGTCCCGGTCTATGCCGACGACGCCCCGCCGGCGGCGCCGGGTACGGTGGTGCTGCCCCCGGACAAGGTGCAGGCGCTGGGCGTGCGCACCGAGGCGGTCAAGCGAGGAGCCATGTCCGCCACCGTGCGCACCAGCGGCACGGTCGAGGTCGACGAGACCCGGCAGTACGCGATCGCGCCCCGCTTTGAAGGCTGGGTGGAGCGGCTGTACGCGAACCAGACCGGCATGCGCGTCCGCGCCGGGCAGCCGCTGCTCTCCGTCTACAGCCCACAGTTGGCGGCGGCGCAGCAGGAATACCGGCTGGCCGACGAGACCGCCCGCAGGTTGGCCGGGTCCGATCCCGCGAGCGCGGCATCGATGACCCGCCTGCGCGATGCCGCACGCACCCGCTTGCGCAACTGGGAAATCAGCGACGCGCAACTCGGCAAGACGGGGCTGGTGCTCATCGCGCCCGCGGACGGGGTCGTGATCGAGAAGCCGGTGGTCCAGGGCGCACGCTTCGAGCCCGGCGAAACCATCCTGCGCCTGGCGGACCTGTCGACGGTGTGGGTGATCGCGAAGGTCCCGGCGGCGCAGGCCGCGGGCATCCAGCCCGGCCAGCCCGCACGCTTTGAAACCGTGGCCCTGCCGGGCCAGGTGGCCGAGGGCGCGGTCACCTTCGTGCAGCCCGTCATCGATGCGATGACGCGCACCGTGGATGTGCGCATCGCCCTGCCCAACCCCGACGGCGACCTCCGGCCGGGGCTCTACGGGACGGTGGTGCTGGAGGAGCCGGGTGCTGGACCGGTCCTGACCGTTCCGCGCTCGGCCGTGCTCGACAGCGGCACGCGCCAGGTGGTGCTGGTCGAGACCGGCCCCGGCCGGTTCGCACCGCGCGACGTCACCCTGGGTCGCCGTGGCGGCGATCGCATCGAAGTGCTCGACGGGATCGCCGAAGGCGAACAGGTCGTGGTCTCCGCCAACTTCCTGATCGACGCCGAAAGCAACCTGCAGTCGGCACTCCAGGGGCTTGAGGGTCATGCAGGACACGGCGCGCCTTCGGGCACCACTGAGGATCCACACGCCGGGCACGGTGAGGACGCCGTCGATCCGCACGCAGGTCATGTTGACGAGGTCGCTGATCCCCACGCAGGCCATGCCATACCGGCGACATCGGGAGATCCACCGGCTGCCGCCAGCGATCCTGGCGCGTCCGACGGCCATGACAGCCATGGCGACCATGGAACGATGAACGACCACGGCACACCTGCTCCCGCCACCAGCCACGAGGGGCACTGACATGCTTGGCCGTCTCGTTGAATGGTCGGTGCGCAACGTCTTCCTGGTGCTGCTGATGGCGCTGGCGATTGTCGTCGGTGGCATCTACGCACTGATGAACACGCCGCTGGACGCACAACCGGATCTGTCGGACGTGCAGGTGATCGTGTTCACGGAGTACCCGGGGCAGGCGCCCCAGGTGGTCGAGGACCAGGTCACCTATCCGCTGACCAGCGCCCTGCTCGCGACGCCGAAGTCGAAGGACGTCCGCGGCTTCTCGTTCTTCGGCGCCTCCTTCATCTACGTCATCTTCGAAGAAGGCACGGACCTGTACTGGGCGCGCTCGCGCGTGCTCGAGAACCTCAACGTCGCGTCGAAAAACCTGCCGGCTGGCGTGGCACCGGCACTGGGACCCGACGCGTCCGGCGTGGGCTGGGTCTACCAGTACGTGCTGCAGAGCGACCGCCACTCGCTGGACGAGCTGCGCGCGATGCAGGACTGGTACCTGCGTTACCAGCTCACCACCGCGCCCGGCGTGGCCGAGGTCGCCAGCGTCGGCGGCTTCGTGCGCCAGTACTCGATCACCGTCGATCCGGTCCGGCTGCGCGAGTTCGACATCCCGATTTCACGCGTGTCCGAGGTGATCGCCGAGAGCAACCGCGACGTCGGCGGCCGCGTGATCGAGATGGCCGAGACCGAGTACATGGTGCGGGGCCGCGGCTACCTGCGCGGTATCGAGGATATCGAGAGCCTGGTTCTGCGCGCCGAAGGGGGCGCACCGGTGCTGATCGGCGACGTCGCCCGGGTCGAACTGGTACCCGATGAGCGCCGTGGCATCGTCGACCTGGACGGCGAAGGCGACGTTGTGGGCGGGATCGTCATTGCGCGCTTCGGCGAAAACGCCCTGTCCGTGATCGGGGGGGTGAAGGACAAGATCGCCCAGCTTGCGAGTGGACTCCCCGAGGGCGTCAGCGTCCAGGCGGTCTACGACCGCTCCGATCTCATCGTGCGCGCGATCAAGACGCTACGCACGACGCTGCTCGAGGAGAGCCTGATCGTCGCACTGGTGTGCCTGGTATTCCTGTTCCATGCGCGCAGCGCGCTGGTCGCGATCGTCATGCTGCCCGTCGGCGTGCTGATCGCGGTGATCGCGATGCGCATGCTGGGCATGAACTCCAACATCATGAGCCTGGGCGGCATCGCGATCTCGATTGGCGTGATGGTCGACGCGGCGATCGTGATGATCGAGAACGCGCACAAACACATCGAGCGCTCCGACGGCTCCCGCAGCCGGACCCAGCTGATCATCGATGCCTGTCGCGAGGTCGGGCCGGCGCTGTTCTTCAGCCTGATGATCATCACCGTCTCGTTCCTGCCCGTGTTCGCCCTGGAGGCTCAGGAAGGTCGCCTGTTCAAGCCGCTGGCATTCACCAAGACCTTCGCGATGGCCGGTGGCGCGCTGTTGTCGATCACGCTGGTACCGGTACTCATGCTGCTGTTCGTGCGCGGCAAGATCGTGCCCGAGCACAAGAATCCGGTGAACCGGTTCCTGGTTGCGGCCTATCGGCCGGTGATCAACGTCGTTCTGCGGCACCGCATGGCCACAGTCATGTTCGCGCTGGTCGCCCTGTTTGCCAGCCTGTGGCCTGCATCGCGCCTGGGCAGCGAGTTCATGCCCACGCTCAACGAAGGCACGCTGCTGTACATGCCCGCGTCGCTTCCCGGCATGTCGGTGACCAAGGCATCGGAGCTGCTGCAGCAGCAGGACCGGATCATCAAGGGCTTCCCGGAAGTGGAGTCGGTGTTCGGCAAGGCGGGTCGCGCCCTGACCGCCACCGACCCGGCGCCGCTGGAGATGTTCGAGACCGTCATCAACCTCAAGCCCGAGGACGAGTGGCGTGAGGGCATGACCACCGACAAGCTCATCGCCGAGATGGACGAGGCGCTGAAGTTCCCGGGCGTCGCCAACTCCTGGACGATGCCGATCAAGGCCCGCACCGACATGCTGGCCACCGGCATCCGCACGCCCGTGGGCATCAAGCTCTTCGGCAGCAACCTGGAGCAACTGGACGCGCTGGCCACCGAGATCGAAGCGGTGGTGCGTGAGGTGCCGGGGACGACCAGCGCGTTCGCCGAGCGCCTGACCGGCGCCTACTACCTCGACATCACCCCCGACCTGGGGCGCCTGGCCCAGTACGGCGTGACCCTGGGCGAGGTGCAGGACGTGGTGGCGGCCGCGCTGGGCGGCGAGATCGTCACCACCATCCTTCAGGGCCGCGAACGCTTCAGCGCGATCGTGCGCTATCCCCGCGAACTCCGCGACGATCCGCACCGGATAGGCAGCCAAGTCCTGGTGCCGGTGCCCGGCGGCGCCCAGGTGCCGCTGGGCGAACTGGCGCGGATCGAGGTCAGGAAGGGTGCGCCGAGCATCCGCACGGAGAACGCGATGCTGGCGGCGTACATCTACGTCGACACTCGAGAGAGCGATCTCGGTCGCTACGTGAAGGCTGCGCAGGAAGCGGTCACCGAGCAGGTGCAGTTCCCGCCTGGCTACTACGTGACCTGGAGTGGACAGTACGAATACATGCAACGTGCCGCGGAGAAGATGCGTGTCGTCGTGCCGGTGACGCTGGCGCTGATTTTCCTGCTGCTGTACCTCAACTTCCGCCGCGTCACCGAGTCGTTGATCGTGATGCTGTCGGTGCCGTTCGCGCTGGTCGGCGGCGTGTGGCTAATGTGGATGCTCGACTACAACACCAGCGTCGCGGTGATCGTGGGCTTCATCGCGCTGGCCGGCGTCGCTGCGGAGACCGGTGTGGTGATGCTGATTTACCTCGACCACGCGCTTGAAGCGCGCGCCGCGCAGAGGCAGGCCGAAGGCCGGGCGCTGGATGCACGGGACCTGCGCGAGGCCATCATCGAAGGCGCGGTCGACCGCGTGCGCCCGAAGATGATGACCGTGGTCGCGATCATGGCCGGCCTGTTGCCGATCATGTGGAGCAGCGGCACAGGTTCCGAGGTCATGCGCCGCATCGCCGCGCCGATGGTGGGCGGCATGGTGTCGTCGACGGTGCTGACCTTGGTGGTGATCCCGGCGCTGTATTCGCTGATCAAGCAGCGGCAGCTGGCCAGGAAGCGGCCGGTATCCGCTGCGCTGCCGGCAGACGTGTCGTGATGCGGCCCTCCTTCAACGTGCCAGCGCAAAGGCGGTCCGCGTGCGCGTTGACCCCGCGCTATCGCTGCGGGAGCACTCGGCGCCTTGGTTTGGAGGGAGGCGTGTCTGTCGAGCTTGACCTGTGTGCGGGACACAGGTCTAGCGTGATCAGCATCTTTCCGGGAGCGCGCCAATGACGGGCAAAGACGAGGTGGTGCAGCCGCTGATGACGGTACGCCAGCTGGCACAGCAGGGCGACGTCACGGTGCATGTGGTGCGCAACTACCTGCGGCGCGGCCTGCTGCAGGCGGCCACGCACACCGAGGGCGGATACCAGCTGTTCTCGGTCTCGGAGCTCCAGCGCCTGCACTTCATTCGCACGGCGCAACAGCTTGGCTTCACGCTGGCCGAGATCGAGGAGGTCATCCGCCATAGCCTGCAGCGACATAGTCCCTGTCCGCTTGTGCGGGACATCATTCGGCGCAGGCTCGACGACACCCGCCAACAACTGGACAGGCTGCTCGCCATGCACGGACGAATGGAGCGTGCCATCCACGCCTGGGCGGAGCTTCCGGACTCCATTCCGACTGGCGATGACGTCTGCGCGTTGATCGAAGCCGTAGCCGCGGCGGAAGGCGGCAAGTTCGTCAAATCCACCCCGCGGCGACTCCTTGGACGCCGCCCCACTCAGGAGAATTTGCCATGACTGTTCCCGGTCCTGCCACCTCAGGGTCCCGACGTTGGGCCTTCTGGATCTTCCTGGCGCTGGCCTTGTTCTATCTCGGCGTCGAGCACCGCGTCCACCTTGCGGGAACGCTCCGCTGGTTGCCGCTGGCCATCCTGCTGCTGTGCCCCTGATGCACGTGTTTATGCACAAGGGGCATGGAGGTCATGGGCGCGGTGGCAATGCCGACGACACACCCCACAGCCACCATGAAAGCCGCCGCAAGCGGGAACTGAACGACGAAACGTCCGACACCTCGAACGGAGGACGCTGACATGCACGCACCTGATTCTGGCTACGGTCTTTGGCTCCTTGCCGCCATCAACGCCGCGTTCTTCATCTTCTTCGCCTGGAGCTTCTACAAGCCGTTGACCCGGTGGGACTGGCGGGGATTCGGGATGTTCTCAGCCTTCGTCGTGGCCCTGTTCGCGGAAATGTATGGCTTCCCGCTGACGCTGTACGTGCTGGGCGGGTGGCTCAGTGCCAACTATCCACAGGTGAACTGGCTCAGTCATGACGCGGGCCATCTGCTTGAGATGTGGTTCGGCTGGCGCGCCAACCCGCATTTCGGTCCATTCCACATCGCGAGTTTCGTACTGATCGGAGGCGGGTTCTGGCTGCTTTCGGCCGCCTGGCCCGTGCTGTATCGCGCACAGCGTGAGGGGCGGCTGGCCCTGGAGGGTGTGTACGCACGCATGCGTCACCCGCAGTACGTCGCATTCGTGCTGGTGCTGACAGGCTTCCTGCTGCAGTGGCCGACGCTGCTCACCCTCATCAGCTATCCGGTGCTCGTGTGGGCCTACGCCCGCCTTGCTCGCCGTGAGGAGAAAGACTGCCTGAGTCGTTTCGGCGATGACTACGTCCGCTACATGCAGGAGGTCCCCGCCTTCATCCCGCGACGTCGGCGCGGCCCCACCCCATCGGCGGGAGAAGCCCGGTGACGCAGGTTGAGGAACTGCCTGAAAAGCGCTGGGCCGTTCCAGTTGGCGACACGCATATTCCGTCCGTTCGTGCGGTCTCCCCAGATCGCCGTCTCCGTTCACGCCCCATCGAAGGAGTCCACCCAATGAGTACGATCACACCCATTGCCTGTTCCTCGGCCCCACGTACCAATCCCTACCGCTTGTTCGCCGCGTTGGCGATGGCGGGCGCGCTCGCCTTCTCGTTCGCACTGCCGGGCGTCGCGTCCGCGAGCGAGGGTGGGTTCCGCCACAACGTCTTGATGCGCGGCCAAGTGCTGGAGAAAGAGGACCAAGCGCTTGTCGTCTGCGTCGGACAGGCTGACGGCGCCCAAGTGGGGCAAGTGCTGGATGTGATCCGGCACAAGCGCCGTATCCGGCATTCGCGAGCTGGGGGTCCACGCTACCGTCGCGAGAACGTCGGCCAGGTGCGCATCGTCGAACTGTTCGACGGTCACTACGCGGAGGCGGAAGTGATCTCCGGCAGCCCCAAGGTCAACGACACGGTGGAGCTCGTTCGCCCCTGACCAGGCGCGTGGCGACGGGGATGCGTCGGCCCTTCCAACGCCTCCCGAAATCACTTCCTCCCAAGACAGGAGTCACGTCATGACAGCGTCTTCCAGCCCCACCCTGCAGTTCCTCGGTGCCGCGGGCACTGTGACCGGCTCGCGCTACCTGGTCGAGGGCAATGGCCAGCGCGTGCTAGTGGACTGCGGCCTGTTCCAGGGCTACAAGCAGCTGCGCGAACGCAACTGGGCACCGTTTCCGGTCGATCCGGCGACAATCGATGCGGTGGTCCTGACCCACGCCCACCTGGACCATTCGGGCTACCTGCCAGCGCTGGTCAAGCAGGGGTTCCGCGGCCGGATCCACTGCACCCACGGCAGCGTGGCCCTGTGCGGACTGCTGCTTCCCGACAGCGGACACTTGCTCGAAGAAGAGGCCAAGTACGCGGCCCGCAAGGGGTACTCCAAGCACAAGGAGCCACGACCGCTTTACACCGAGGATGACGCACGCCGCAGCCTGAAGCAGCTCAAGGGGCATGACTATGGTCGCGACATCGAGCTCGCATCAGGCGTCACGATCCGCTTCCATCCTGCCGGCCACATCCTGGGCGCTGCCCACGTCAGCCTGGACGTCCAAGGCCAGCGCCTGCACTTCAGTGGCGACCTGGGCCGGCAGCAGGAGTCGCTGATGAACCCGCCAACGCCTCTGCCCGCCTGTGACGTACTGGTCTGCGAGTCCACATACGGCAATCGCGAACACGTCCCGATCGACCAGGAGGCGGAGTTGGCCCCCATCATCCGCCGCGTCGCTGCCCGCGGGGGCGTGATCGTCATCCCCGCCTTTGCGATCGGGCGCGCCCAGGCGCTCATGCTGCATATCGCCCGGCTGCGTGAGCGCAAGGACATCCCTCGCGTGCCGGTTTACCTCAACAGCCCGATGGCGATCAATGCGACCCGGCATTACCACGCCCACCATTCCGAGCACCACGTGTCCGAAGAGGACTGCCAGCGGATGTTCGACGTGGCCACCTTCGTCAACACGGTGGAAGAGTCGAAGGCGCTCAACCGGCAGCGCGGGCCGATGATCATCATCTCGGCCAGCGGGATGGCGACCGGGGGTCGCGTGCTGCACCACATCGAGGCGTTCGGCCCCGATGACCGCAACGCGATCTTGCTCGCGGGCTACCAGGCCGGCGGAACACGCGGTGCCGCGCTGGCGGCAGGAAAGCGGACATTGCGCATGTTTGGCCGCGAGGTCCCCATTCGCGCGGAGGTAGTGCAGCTGGAAGGCTTCTCCGGCCACGCCGACGCCGGAGAGCTGCTGGACTGGATGCGCACGGCACCGTCCGCGCCGCGCGTCGTCTATCTCACCCACGGCGAGCCCGATGCAGCCGACACGTTGCGCGGGCGCGTGCAGCGCGAGCTGGGCTGGCGCGCGCGCGTTCCGGAGCACTTGGAGCGCGTTGGACTGGAGGATGCGCGATGACCGGACCGGCCGCGGGTCACACCCGGCTGCGCGTCACCCGTGCCGGCATCGACACCTACCAGCAGCCGGTGGTGTACATGCACCGCGACTGTGAGGTCTGCCGCTCGGAAGGCTTTGCCGCGATGACGCGCGTGAGACTGGACGTAGGTGCGCGCACTCTGGTGGCGACGCTGAACGTGGTAGTCGACGCCCGGCTCGGCCTGGACGAGGTGGCGCTGTCGGAGGCCGCGTGGACGCTTCTCGCTCCCGCACCCGATGACTTGGCCCGTGTCCGGCACGCTGAACCCGCCGCGTCGGCAGGCGCGCTGCGCGCCAAGGTGTTCGGCGCGCGGCTGGACGACGCGCAGTACCTCGGCCTGGTGCAGGACGTGATGGAAAGCAGGTTGTCGGACCTTGAGCTTGCCGCTTTCGTCACCGCTAGTGCGGGTGACCGCCTGGACCACGCGGAGACGACCGCGCTGACGCGGGCCATGATCGCCGTTGGGCAGCGCCTGGACTGGGGCGATGGGCCGGTGCTGGACAAGCACTGCGTCGGCGGCCTGCCGGGCAATCGCACCACCCCGATCGTGGTGGCCATCGTGGCCGCGCTCGGCTACCGCATCCCGAAGACGTCCTCGCGCGCCATCACATCGCCCGCGGGCACCGCCGACACGATGGAAGTGATGGCGCCGGTGGCGCTCGACCTGGCGGCGATGCGGCGGGTGGTGGAGCGCGAGGGCGGCTGCATCGTCTGGGGCGGCAACGTGCGCCTGAGCCCGGCCGACGACATCCTGATCCGGGTCCAGCGCCCGCTGGACTTCGATAGTGACGGACAACTGGTAGCCAGCGTGCTGTCCAAGAAGATCGCCGCGGGCTCGACCCATGTCCTGATCGACATGCCGGTGGGTCCGACCGCCAAGGTGCGGAGTGAGGCCGCGGCCCACAGCCTCGGCGCGCGGCTTGCACACACCGCCGGCGCGCTGGGATTGCAACTAGGCATCCATCGCTCCGACGGCACGCAGCCAGTGGGTCGGGGCATCGGGCCAGCGCTCGAAGCGCACGACGTGCTCAAGGTGCTGCGCAACGCCGCCGATGCACCGGCCGACCTGCGCGAACGCGCGCTTGCGCTGTCCGCGGCGTTGCTGGACATGGCGCCGGGCAGCAGCGCCGGCACCGGGCTGGAGCGCGCACGCGACGTTCTGGATTCCGGGGCGGCGCTGGCCAAGTTTCTGGCGATCTGCGAGGCCCAGGGAGGCTTCCGCGAACCGCCGCGAGCGGCATTCACGGCTGACGTTCGGGCGGCCGCATCGGGCCGCATCACGGCGATCGACAACCGCAGGCTGGCCAAGCTGGCCAAGTTGGCCGGCGCACCCACATCGCCCACCGCCGGCTTGGAAACGAGTCTGCGCGTCGGCGATACGGTTGAGCGCGGACAGCCCCTGCTGACACTGCATGCGGAGTCGCCGGGAGAACTCGCCTACGCCCTTGAGCACGCGCCGGCGTTGCAACCCTTTGTCCTCGCGGAGACCCCATGAACCGTGTGCTGATGCCCTTCCCGGCCGATGCAGCATTGGCCGGCACCATGAACCAGGCTATGCAGGCGCGCATTGCACCCGTGGCTTGGCGGCACTTTCCCGATGGTGAGTCGCTGGTGACCATGGAGGAGTCGCTGGCTGGCGCGGATGTGGCCATCCTGGCCAGCCTGCGCAACGCCGATGCCCTGGCCCTCCCACTGCGCTTCGCCGCCCGGACGGCGCGCGAATTCGGGGCGCGCTCGGTTGGCCTGATCGCACCCTACCTGGGCTATATGCGCCAGGACACCCGCTTCCATCCGGGCGAGGCAGTCAGTACGCCGCTGTTCGCGCAATTCCTCGAGGCAGCCTTCGACTGGCTGGTGACAGTCGATCCGCACCTGCACCGCGTCGAGCGCCTGCAGTCGCTCTACCGGATGCCGACGGCCCACGTGTCGGCGACGCCAGCCGTGGCGCGCTGGATCGCGGAGACCGTCCCCGATGCGGTGCTGATCGGACCCGACAGCGAGAGCGAGCAATGGGTCGCCGACATCGCCGCCCGCTCCGGCATGCCCTATCAGGTGCTCGCCAAGGAACGCCACGGCGACTACGACGTGCGCGTGAGCCTGCCTGACCCGGCAGCCGTCGCCGGCCGGACCCCGGTGCTGATCGACGACATCGTGTCGTCCGGCCATACGATCTTGGAGACCCTCGCGCACCTGCACCAGCTGTCGCTGCCCCCACCGCTGCTGGTCGCCATCCATCCGGTGTTTGCCGGCGATGCCTATGGCCGCCTGCAGGAGGCGGGCCTGGCTCGCATCGTCAGCACCGACACCATTCCCCACCCGTCGAACGCGATTGCGCTCGGCGCGGACCTTGCCGCTGCGGCCTCGACACTGATGGCTGCTTCGACCAATTCCCCGGAGAACCCATGAACCTGCATCTGAACTGCTGCACCGCCGACCAGCTGTCGGCCGCCGAGCGCCAGCGGATCCTTGAACTCGCCGACGCCCACCGCCAGGCCGATCCCCCGTTCGCCCATTGGGCCGAAGGCTACGGCGTCATCCGGCACGACCCGCTCACCCAGCTCCGGGTCCGCCAGATGGTGGAAGAACTGGTGGCCCTCGGCCGCACGCCCGATGCCGGCACCGCCTGGCAGCGGCTCGCCGCGGGCGACCGCGTCACCAGCGCTGGCATGTGGCTGGTGGCGCACATGACCTACAGCCACCGGGTCCGTACCGACGGTGCGGCGCTGGAGATCGATGATTTCAAGACCACGCCCGAAGGTCACACCGGCGGGTCCCTCAACATGGTGCCCGCCTATGCCGGCTACCTGTTGATGGACGCACTGGATGGCGTCACCCGCGCGTGGATGATGGGCCAGGGGCACTGCGTGGCCGCCATCGACGCGCTGAACGTGCTGGTTGGCAACATGACCGACCGGCACGCCGAGCGCTATGACCGGTCCGACGAAGGGCTGAGCCGGTTCGTAGGCGATTTCTATGCCTACACCGTGAATCCGGACGGGACGCCGGCGTCGCCCCTGGGCTCCCACGTCAATGCGCACACCGCAGGGGGGATGATGGAAGGCGGCTATCTCGGCTTTGCCGAGCTGCAGTACGTGCATGCGCCGCTGAAGGACGAACGCCTGGTGGCGTTCCTCAGCGACGGTGCGTTCGAGGAACAGCGTGGCAGCGACTGGGCGCCACGCTGGTGGCGCGCCGCGGACAGCGGACTGGTCAGCCCGATCATCATCCTCAACGGGCGCCGCATCGAACAGCGCAGCCAGATCACCCAGCAGGGCGGCGAGCGGTGGCTGGACCGGCACCTGCGATTGAACGGCTTTGATCCGATCGCGCTGGACGGGCGCGATCCGGCCAGCATCGCGTGGGGCATCCACGTGATGGAGTCGCGCCTGCAAGCGGGCGCCGCTGTTCCCGCCGACGTGCGGCTGCCCTATGGCATCGCCGAAACCGTCAAGGGCTTCGGCTTCCCCGGCGCCGGGACCAACGCCTCGCACAACTTGCCGCTGCCGGGGAATCCGGCGAAGGATGCCGCGGCGCGCACGCTCTTCAATGAAGGCGCAGCGGCGCTGTTCGTGGCCGCGTCGGAGCTCGAGCAGGCCGTTGCCGCACTCAACAGCCACGATCTCCAGCAGCGGGTGCGCGAGCGCGACCATGCGCTGGCCGATCGCCAGGTGGAACCGCCCCGCGTCCCGGCGATCGCCGACCGCGGCGCCGGCGGTGAGAGCTCGCCAATGACCGCACTCGACGAGCAGTTCGTCGCCATCGCCGAGGCGAATCCGGGACTGCGGGTGCGCGTGGGCAATCCCGATGAGCTGCGCAGCAACAAGCTCGACCGGACCCTGGACGCGATGAAGCACCGGGTGCACGAGCCCGAGCCCGGCGTCGCCGAATCGCCAACCGGCGCGGTCATCACTGCGCTCAACGAAGAAGCCGTGGTCTGCGCGGCGCTCGGCAACAAGGGCGGGCTAAACCTGGTGGTCACCTACGAGGCGTTTGCACCGAAGATGCTCGGCGCCGTACGTCAGGAACTGATCTTCGCCCGCCACCAAGCCCAGGCCGGGCGCCCACCCGGCTGGCTGGGCGTGCCCCTGGTGCTGACCTCGCACACGTGGGAGAACGCGAAGAACGAACAGTCCCACCAGGATCCGACCATGGCCGAGGCACTCATGGGCGAAATGGCCGACATTTCGCGCGTGGTGTTCCCGCCGGACGCCAATGGCGCTGCCGCCGCCCTCGCCCGCGCCTACGCGCAACGGGGCACGGTCACCACACTGGTCGTTCCCAAGCGTCCGGTGCCTCATGAGCTGACCCCGCAGCAGGCCCAGGCACTGGCCGAGACCGGCGCAACATGCCTCGCCGGCGATCCGGAGACGGCGGCGATCCTGCTGGTGGCCACCGGCGCGTACCAGCTGCAGGAAGTGCGCCGCGCACAGGCGCGTCTGGCCGCACGCGGAATGTCGGCCGCGATCGTCTATCTCGCCGAACCCGGCCGATTTCGCGCCCCGCGCGATCCGGAGGAGGCAAGGTACGTGCACTCCGACAGTGCGGTCCAAGCGCTGTTTCCGGTGGGCCGGCCGCGCGTATTCGTTACCCACACCCGTCCGGAGCCCTTCCTCGGTGCGCTGCGCCGACTCGACACCGGCCCCACCACCACCGCGGCGCTGGGCTTCGTCAACCGGGGCGGCACACTGGACGTGCCGGGCCTGCTGTTCGCCAACCGCAGCACCTGGGCGCACGTGGTTGACGCGGCTGCGGGCGTCCTCGGCGAGTCCCGCGACAACCTGCTGTCCGAAGCGGAGCTGGCGGCCGTGGATGGTCGCGGCGATCCGACCGCCATCCTGCGCGCGGAAGCGGGGCCGGCATCGTGAGCCGGCCGGCCAGGACCTCGCGCTGATGGCGGGCACGGTGCGCCGCGGAGGCCAGATCGCCTGGGCCGGACTGACTCTCGGGGTCGCGGTGTTGCGCCTGCGCCGACGCAGACCCGAACGGCTTCCCGCGTACGTCAGCGCCACCCTGGTGGGGCTGGGTACCACCTTCGTCAAGCTGGGCCAGGGTTTGAGCCTGCGCTGGGACCTGCTGCCGGCGCCCTATCGCGAGGCATTGTCGCGGTTGCACAGCGACGTGCCGGCATTTCCTGCTGACCAGGCCAGACACATGGTCGAGCAGGCGTTCGGCGCCTCCGTCGAAGAGCTTTTCGCCAGCTTCGATGACCATCCGCTGGCCGCCGCGTCGGTGGCTCAGATCCATCCGGCACGCATGCATGACGGTCGCGACGTGGTCGTCAAGGTCACCCGGCCCGGCATCCACGCTCAAGTGCAGGCTGACCTGCGGCTGCTTCGACGCACGCTGCGCGTAGCCCAGTGGATCTGGCCGCCTCTGAAGCGACACCGCCCCCTCGAACTGGTGGACGAGCTGGGCGCATTCCTGCGCGATGAAATCGACATGCGTCACGAGGCGCAGAACATGCGCCGCATGGCGAAGGTGCTCGATGCCCTGCCCGGCATCACACAGCCACATGTCGTTGAGCCCTACGCCACCCGCGACGTGCTGGTCCAGGATCGTAGCCACGGCACCCGCCTGGAAGCCGCTTATGGAACGGCGGCGGCTCCCGCACTGGCAAGGGCGCTGCTCGGTGCCTACGTGCATCAGCTCTTCGGCGCCGGCGTCTTCCATGCCGACCCGCACCCGGGGAATCTGTTCTTCTTTGACGACGGTCGCCTGTGCCTGCATGACTTTGGCTCGATCGGCGTGCTCGTCCCTGCATCCCGGCTCGCGCTCGGCGGCATGGTCGAGGCCATTGCGGCCGACGACGCCGAGGGCGTGCTGGATGCAGCGATCGCCATGGGCTTCTTCCCGCCGCAGGTCGACCGCCGCTCGCATGTGCGCGAGATCCACCTGATCCTGGCCGAGATGGCCAGCCGTCCGCTGGCGCAGTGGTCCATTGCCGAGGCAATCTGGCGCGTGGCACGCATTGGGCAGGGCGCTGGCTTCCGGCTTCCGGCCCACCTGCTGTCCCTGATCCGGACGCTGTTCCTGGTCGAGAACACGCTGCGGGCGCTGGATCCAGATTTGGACCTGCTGGGGACGCTGTCCGCGCAGGCGGCCGCGATCGCCGACATTGCCGAAGCCAGCCGCCCCAGCGGCAACAGGCCGCTTGCCATGCGGCTGGCCCGCACTGCGCGCCAATTGCCACAGATCGCCACCGACCTGTTGCGGCAGGCGCAACTGAGCGACGGACGACCCGCCTTCTCCGTACACCACCATGGCCTGAGTTCCACGCAGGAGGCAATCGCGCGCACGGGCAACCGGCTGGCGTTGGCCCTGGTCACCTTGGGCCTGTACGTAAGCGGTGCGCTGTTGAGCCTGCATTCCGACGGCCCGCAAGTGTTCGGTCACATGCCTTTCCTGGCTATGGTGGCTTTCGCTGCTGCGGGATTGCTCTCACTGCGGCTGGTGATGGCCATCGCCAGATCGGGACACTTGTAACAGAACACTGATCTATCTCCCCGCTGGTGCCCGGCGCATCAGTGCATCCAGGAAGGCAGACCCATGACGCAACACAATCATCATCATCAAGATCATCAGGCGCACGGCGAGCAACCGCCGCATCCCCGCACGGGTGCTGAAGGTGACGTCCATGCCGGGCACGACAAGCACGCCGGCCACAGCGTGGCGAGCTTCCGCGACAAGTTCTGGCTCACGCTGCTGCTGACCATCCCCACTCTGATCTGGAGCGGGATGATCCAGCATTGGTTCGACTACACCGCACCACAGTTCCCGGGGTCGGCGTACATCCCGGCGGTGTTCGGCACGATCGTGTACTTCTACGGCGGCTCGCCGTTCGTCCGCGGCGGATACCACGAGCTGAGAAATCGCCTGCCGGGCATGATGACGCTGATCTCGCTTGCGATCACCGTCGCCTTCTTTTACAGCGCGTTGGTCACGCTCGGCGTTGTCGAGGGCTTGGACCTGTGGTGGGAGCTGGCGACGCTGGTGGCGATCATGTTGCTCGGCCACTGGATCGAGATGCGTTCGATCAACCAGGCACAGGGCGCTCTCAAGGAACTCGCGAAGCTGCTGCCTGATATGGCGGTGCGGTTGGATGAGGCCGGTACCGCGAAGGAAGTCCCTGTCGCGGAACTGAAGCGCGGCGACCTGCTGCTCATCAGGCCCGGCGCGAGCATTCCTGCCGACGGCGTCGTGAAGGAAGGGACCAGCGCCGTCAACGAAGCGATGATCACCGGCGAGTCCAAGCCGATGGACAAGTCGACGGGCGACCGGGTGATCGCCGGCACCGTCAACGGACAGGGCTCGTTGCGTGTCGAGGTGACGGGAACAGGCGACGAGACCGCGCTCGCGGGTATCATGAGGCTCGTCGAGCAGGCCCAGACGTCGCGCTCGCGCGCCCAGGCCCTGGCGGACCGGGCGGCGTTCTACCTCACGATCATCGCCATCGTCTCCGCCGCGGTTACCGCCATTGTCTGGCCACTCCTCGGTCGACCGTGGAGCTTCACGATCGAGCGCGTAGTGACCGTGCTCGTGATCGCCTGTCCCCATGCGCTAGGTTTGGCCATCCCGCTGGTGACCGCCATCTCGACCACGATTGGCGCACGGAACGGCCTGCTCGTGCGCGATCGACGCGGCCTGGAAGAGGCCCGTTTGCTGAACACGGTCGTGTTCGACAAGACAGGCACGCTCACGCTCGGTTCGCACCGCGTCGTGAAGACCACTGCCGCCGATGGACTCACCGACGACGAGGTGCTTCGCGTGGCCGCGTCGGTCCAGCGCGACGCTGAACATCCGATCGCGCAGGCGCTGATGACCAGCGCCAAGGAACATGGCATCGACGTTCCGATGTCGCAGGACTTCGAGTCCATGCCGGGACGCGGCGTGCGCGCAGTCGTCGAGGAGCGCTCGCTCCACGTTGGCGGGCCGGGTCTGTTGAGAATGCTCGCGGTCGAACCGCCGGAGACGCTTCGGCGGGCTGCCGAATCAGCGGCAGCCGATGGTCAATCTGCAACCTACCTGGTGGAAGGCGACCGGGTGCTCGCCGTGTTCGCGATCGCTGACGCCATCCGTCCCGAATCGTTCGATGCGGTCAAGCGTCTGCACGACAACGGACTGGAGGTTGTGCTGCTGACTGGTGATTCCACCGCAGTCGGCAATGCGGTCGGGAAGGAGCTCAATATCGACACCGTCTTCGCCGAGGTCCTGCCAGAGGACAAGGTGGCAAAGATCGAGGAACTGCAGGCCCAAGGGAAGCGCGTCGCGATGGTGGGCGACGGCGTCAATGACGCGCCGGCGCTGCTCACAGCCGACGTCGGCATCGCCATCGGCACAGGGACGGATGTCGCGGTCGAGGCTGGCGACGTCGTACTTGTGCGCAGCGACCCGCGCGACGTCCCTGCGATCATTGCATTGAGCAAGGCGACCTATCGCAAGATGATCCAGAACCTGTGGTGGGCCGCCGGGTACAACATCGTCGCCATCCCGCTCGCTGCCGGCGTTCTCGCTGCATGGGGGATCATGCTGCAACCCGCGCTTGGTGCAGTGCTCATGTCGCTGAGCACCATCGTGGTGGCGATCAATGCGCAGCTGTTGCGCCGGGCGGTAAGGTCCCCATGAACATGAACTGGCGACACCTATGACCACGCGCCGGCTTCTGGCACTCAACGTTGGCTCGTCCACCCTCAAGGGCGCGTGCTATCTGTTGCACGCTGAGGGGCCAGGCGCGCAGCCACGCGTCGTGGAGCGCTCCCGGGCCGAGATTGCCGTCGGCGCGGATGCGCAAGAGCGACTTGCCACCCTGCTCGAAATATTGTCGATACCGGCGCCCGGCCCCGACGTGGTGGCCACCGAATCGTACATGGCGGCGACCTGCGCAACGCCAGCGAGCTCGACGAAGATGTACTTGCGAAACTGGATGCCTTGGTGCCATTCGGAGGGTCGGCAGGGAATCGTTACAAATACAGCCGCATAGTGGCTATCGCTTTGAAAGACAAAGGAGTTCTTGTTCTTGACGTAGGCCGCGCAAGCCTTGCCTGGTTGCCGACCACGGCGGCTTGAGAGCCTGCCGCACTCAAACTGGCCCAATGCTATCCGTGCACTGCAGCGCTGAAGATGTCACGTTTTGAGGTAGCTGTCGCACAGGGCAATTAGCCTAACAACAGGAGGCTCGATTGCGTCGAGTCGGCCTAGAAGCACCTGCCGGACATCCGAGATTTGAGGGTTGTTGGGAATGAGTTCTGCAGGACTCTCCCACATCCATTCCTCAAGAACCGAATACAACCACTCAGGATCAGATTCGGCTACTTCTCTGCGCGTTGGCACATACATGCCGAGGCGGACGAACGGGTTGTTGGGGCCGTGAGAAGCTCGAGCGGCGCTAAAGGCACTTTCAGGCATGCCAAACCGATCATCAGGGTCTTGCATTGCAGTGCTCCCTAAAGATTCGCCTACTGTCGCTTCAGCCACTCCTGGATGAAGCCAAGCAGATCAGGGTAGTTCAACGTCTCAATGTCCAAGCCGGCTTCATTACAGATATCTGATAGCTCAGCATCAAATCTCTGATAGGCCTCAAACACCTTCCGCTCGCCCGGTATATTTGTCCGTTTGGATTCTTGAGATAGCCAGTTTCGGACGACTCTGGTCAAAGTCCGAGGATTTCCGTTGTGGGCGGTTGGATCTTGGCCAGCAATATCCGACAGGCACTTCTGGGTTGTGTAACGAGTGTGCTCAAGGATGAGGAGCGATCTGGACGCGTACGATCTTCCAGCGAGTTTCTTGCAGCCGATCACCATCCCCAGTTCAAATGGCATGTTGAAGCGCGGAAGGTTGTTCACGCTATCGAGTTCAACTGCCGACAAGTCATGAATGCTGTACGACGATTCACGAACAAGTCGTACGATTTTATCCAGGCGGACATCACCACCGTCAGCTGCTTCCAACGCCGTGCGTGGCCTGAATCCACAGGCAACTACGGTAAACAGCATGCACTGAAAAAGCTGTTTGAAGTCGTCAGAAAAGGGACAATTGATAAAAACGAAATCAGGGTCGACGACCACTTTCGCCCGTGCCATTGGCGCCCCTATTTCTTCTTCGAGGCCACTTTACGAACTGCCGACGAGCGCTCAGCCTTGGTCAGCGAGCTGCCATAGATGGGAAACGATTTGACGGGAAAACTCCCGGCTTGCGACAGCACGCTACCGGCCAAAGATTTGCTCGACTTTGAGCTGCGCTTGTCGTTCATGACTTCCGAGGCCTTGGTGGCCACCTTCGACGACGTCTTCTTGTCGGTACGCGTTTGCGACAGCGCGCTTCCCGCTAGCGATTTTGCGGTCTTCGTAGCGTAAGGGTCACGCATCACTTTTGACGAATGGCTGGCCAGCTTCTCGCTCGTCTTTTCTTTCTTTGTCATCGAAGTTGGCCTCATTTAGAGACAAATATAGCAAATCCGTTCCCACTTCTATGGCGACGGATTTTCATCCGAACCCGGATCGATCGTGGATGTTCGTTGACGCGTCAGGTACTTCTTTAGCACCCAGCCTTCGACATCACGCTCTTCAAGGTGGTTGCGGTACCTGATCTTGATCCAACGACCCTGCTCTCCTGTGGCTATCACCTCTTGATTGGGGTAGGCCAGATCTAGAGTGAGCCCTTTGCTTATAGCCGATTTCACCCTTACTTCCCTGGGGCCCACCACGTAGCGGGCCTGGGGAACGGGCGAATGATTCGCCAAGGACGTGATCGCAGCAAGCAATTGTTCGTGATACTTCCGCTCTTCCTGAGCGGCACGCGCACTATCAATTTGTTGTTGGGCTGCTTGCTCACGAGCAAAACGCCCCTGTGCATGTGTTTCGAGCATCGTCAGAACGGTCAAAAGTGTGCTCAGCACCCAAAACAGGGCATTCCACTGCTCCCAGGTTATCCCTAAGGCCCGGATCTCTTGCTTAGTGGCTCCTGTTGGGGGGAGGTTCGCTATGGCGACGTTGACATCTTCCAAGCGACTGCCCAAGGAGTCCCACTCCGGATCGTCATCGTCCGGTAAGGACTGCAGCATCCTCTGGACATGCTCGACCGTTGCTTCCATCTGGGAGGCCCAGGGAGCAATCTGTTCGAGCTTCAGCCGTTCTACCAGGTCGAGGAACGGATCAGTGAAGCTTGCAATCTGATCCAACAGCTTGCGGTTCTTCTCGAAAACGTCATTAAACGATTCGGTGGCGCGGCGAGCTTCGTCGAGCCACGAGAGTGTTTGGCTTGGATCCCAGTATTTGCTCACCTCAAGCATGCGCGATGAAGAAATAAGATCCCTGTACCGATCCATGAGATCTTGCTGTGCGCTGGCCCGATCCAGGATCGATTGGTATGCGGCCGATGGTTTCAGCAGGCGTTCGCGCCAGCGCTCCTGCTCTTCGATGAAGGACTGGACAGCACTGTACGAGGCGCCCATGGCGTTCTGGAAAAACTGGTGCTGTCTTGCAATCTGTGTGATGTCGAAGGGCATGGCACGGTCTGCGTCGCAGCCACGGTAGTCAGGATCGATTGTAGACATGCCAGAGGCGGTATTGCTGAAAGCCGCCTCCTACGCTCCTTGGCCCGACCTTACCTCTTGGCCTTCTCGCTGGCCGAGACCCCGGCGTCGCTTTGGCGCAGTTGCACCAATAGTTGGTCAATGGCCTGCTGGTGCCCTTGCAGCCGCGAGGCTTGGGCTTCAGCGGACTCCCGCCGATCACGCTCTCTGGCCAGCTCGGTACGCACCTGTGCCAGCTCAGCCTCCAGGGATTCCAAGGCCTGGTGGTCCTGATTCCAACGAACCTGCAGGGCGCGGTGCTCAGATGCGGTCAAGCGCAGTGCATCGAGTTCGGCCTGCTGGGCCTCATGGGCCTGCCGGGTTAGCGACACTTCTCTCTCCAGTCGGCCATGTCGCTCCAGCCACTGGCCGTTGTCGCGATTGAGCAGGAGCAGCTCTTGATTCTTCGTGGCCAACGTCTCGTTGGCCTGCCGTAGGGCCAGCTGAAGCTCCTGTAGCTGGTGTTCATGCCGGCGCTGCTCCTGATCGCGCTGTTCCTTCGCCGTGGTGCGGTAGTGCTCCAGCGCTTCGCGGGCATGTGCATGCTTCTCTTCCAGAGACTGGGCATGGGCCTCGTGTTCGGCCAGCCGCGTCGTCAGGCCGGCAATGCGTTCGTGAAGCTGGGCAACCTCGGTTGTGCGGGCGCCGAGCTCGCGGCCAGTAGCCTCGTGAGCCTGACGCTCGGCCTGCAGGGCCGTTTCCGTGCGCTGGAGCTGGTTGCTGAGGGCGGCGGCCTCCTGTCGGCCTTGCTCGATCGCCTGGTCGCTCTCCTGAATCCGGGCTGTGAAGCGTTGCTGGGCTTCGTCGATGCGCTCTTCGGCCTCCTCATGCAGGCGCGTGGCCAAGCGAGTGACCAGGTCCTGCAACGCCTCGCTGACTGCTGCCTTCGCTCCCACCGGACGACCTTCTTCCTCCTCCAGTTCCCGGAGATAGCGGTGGATGGTGGTTTTCGAGCCGGTGTTGCCCAGCGCCACACGCACGGCGTCCACAGAAGGGTTCTTGCCCTGCGCCAGCAAGCTGTCGCGAGCACGCTGCACGTCACCTTTGTACAAGCCTGATCGGGCCATAAGCCACCCCTCCGCGTTATTTCGTAATGTATTACATACCATGTAATTACATGCCAATCAACGAGCGAAGCACCCTATGACGCAGGCCCAGAAGTAAGGCGGGATAATATTGGATTATCACGTGTGACCTTCGGTATTGGCCCCGACCAAGGACCGATGCAGTACGAATCGAGGATCCGGGGCTTCGAAGACCCCGGGGCTAGAACACAGGTAGCAAGGACTTGCAACTCAAAGTTGTGCTTATTACACTAAGTGTAAAAGACGCATATCGAGGTTGCCGACCGCATGGAAGTCAGGTTCGAGGATCCCACTCTGGAACGCTTGGAGGCAGATCCGAACTTCACCAACGGCATGGACGGCGCGTTGGTTAAGGCCTTTCGCAAGCGCCTGCAGTTCATCCGCGCCGCCGCGGACGAGCGCGCCTTTTATGCCATGAAGTCGCTGCACTACGAAAAGCTGCAGGGCGACCGGGCCGGGCAGCGCTCCATGCGCCTGAACGATCAATGGCGGCTGATTGTCCGCCTCGAAGAAGACGACGCAGGGAAGCAAGTCGTCGTTGTCTCCATTGCCGATTACCACTAACACCCCCGAGGACACGCCATGAACACGTTCGCCGAAATCTTTCCACCGGGCGAATTCCTGCGTGAGGAGCTGGAGGCGCGCAATTGGTCTCAGACCGAGCTGGCCGAGATCATGGGTCGCCCGGTGCGCCTGATCAACGAGATCATTGCCGGCAAGAAGGCGATCACGCCCGAGACGGCCATCCAGCTGGGCGAGTCGCTGGGCACAGGTGCGGAGGTGTGGATGAACCTGGAGAGCCAGTACCAGCTCTCCAAGGTTCGCATGGCTGACAATCTGATCGCCCGCCGTGCCGACCTGTACAACCGCTTTCCCGTGCGGGAGATGACCAAGCGCGGCTGGATCACCGCCAGTAAGAGCATCGAGGTGCTTGAGCAGCAGTTCTTGGAGTTCTTCGACATCACGCGTCTGGATCAGCCACTCACCTTTTCTCATGCCGCCCGCAAGACGGATGCCGAGGCTGCCCCCACTGCCTTGCAACTGGCTTGGCTGCGCCGGGCCCGCCAGGTTGCCAGTGAATTGGTCAACGGTGCCTACGACGAGGGGGCATTGCGCTCGGCGCTGCCGCGATTGTCGGCGCTGCGGACGGCTCCGGAGGAAACCCGGCACGTGGCCCGGATTCTGGACGAGTGCGGGGTGCGCTTCGTGATCGTAGAACCCATTGCCGGCACCAAGATCGACGGCGCCTGTTTCTGGCTGGCCGAAGACCGGCCGGTGGTGGCCATGACCTTGCGCCTGGATCGGATCGACAACTTCTGGTTCGTACTTCGCCATGAACTGGAGCATGTCCTCCAGCGCCACGGTCGCGATCGTGGCTACATCTTGGATCAGGAGATCGACTCCGAACCGAGCGATCAGATCAGCGAGGAAGAAAAGGTCGCCAATAAGGAGGCTGCCCAGTTCTGCGTCGACCAGGCCGAGATGAGTGGTTTCGTGGCTCGGGTCGCCCCGTTCTTCAAGGAGGAGCGTGTCCTGCAGTTCGCTCAGCGCCTGAACATTCATCCAGGCCTGGTCGTTGGCCAGCTGCAGCGTCGCCTACGCCGGTTCGACTTGTTCCGGAAGCACCAGGTCAAGGTGCGCTCTTTTGTCACCAGCTCAGCCCGTACCGACGGCTGGGGCGTGGTCCAGACCGACTGAAGGAGGTACCGCAATGTCCGCTTATACCAATCAGGTGAAAGACTACGTCGAGCGCTACAAGGCCGAGACGGGCAACGACGGCCTCCTCGACCCCCACGAGGTCGCAGCTTGGGCCTTGCACAACGGACTGCACAAGCCCAACCCGAAAACGATCATCGACGCTATCGCGGCAGACATTGCCCAAGTCTGGCGCGAAGAATATCGAACCGACAAGCACGGGCGCCGGTATCGGGCCAAGCACGCGGCCACCCACAAGAAGGGTAACAAGACCCTGTCGCTTTGGGCCGACCTGGACGACCCAGAGGCGCCGCACAACCACTTCGTGCGTTCCTTCGCCCAGCGCCGCCAGCAGATCGTCGGAGACTGTCTGCAACTGAAGACCGACGTGGATGTCTACAACGACAAGCGCGAGCCGGACGAACCGATCCAGGTCCCGCTCGACTTCACGCTCGACGTGGCCGAGCTGCAGCAGCCGCTGCGCAAGGTTGCTTGAACTTCCTCCAGTCGCGCCCCACCGTGGCAGGCGCGATTGGGGTTCCTTAGTCGCCACGGAAAGGAATCTGTGATGTCCAAGCGCGAACAATCGGGGCCGAAGGTCACCAGGACCGCCTCATCGGTGCTGCGGGATCCGGGCGCCAGCAAAACCGCCAAGTCCTTGGCCGGCAGTGCCTTGGCCCAGGCAAATACGTCCAAGCAATCATCGGCCAAGACGGCGACCACTGCCGCCAAGGCGCTCAATGACGGCCGGACCAGTACCAGCACACGCAGCATTGCGGGAAGTGTGCTGACCCAGAAGCCGAAGCGGTGAACGGCGAGCAGGCCCCCCGTGGGCCTGCCGCTTTTCTCAACGAGCTAGTCTGCCAGCCGCTGCTTCGCTGAAGGAGCAATTCCGGCACGCACGGTGGATGGTGGCCGCTGACAATCGGCGAACAGATCCTGGCCCCGCTCATATGCGCTGGTCTGGATCTGCATAAGGCCGAGAACCGAATGAAACAAGTTGTCATGGCTGGCAGGCTTGCGCGAGCGTGCCTTAACGCACGATACGTCGATTCCGTTGCTCTCCACCATCCCTTCAGACAGCCATGCGGTAAGCGGCACCTTGATCTGGGTGTCTGGGGCGATCGCGTAAGGAAGGCCATGCAGGTACACATTCGCTTCGCCAAGCGATTCGCCGTGGTCCGAGATATAGATCATGGCGGTGTCGTGTGACGTGTCCTCAGCCAGCATCCGTATGGCTTGGGCGAGGAAGTCGTCCGTGGCAAGAACAGCGTTGTCGTACGCATTAATGATCTCCTGGCGAGAGCAGCTCCCCAGGTCGGCACTACGGCAGTCCGGAACAAAACGGCGGAACTGGTCGGCGTACCGTTTGAAATAGCTTGGACCGTGGTTTCCCAGCTGATGGAGGACTACGACCACGTCTCCGGGGTTGTCATCGATGGCATCATGAAGACCATCCAACATGACTGCATCGCGGCATGCCTGCGAGTCGCAATGATCGTCCTTTCGTGGCTCGCGATAGGACTCGAATGCCAATCCATCGCATACACCCTTGCAACCGGTTTGGTTGTCACGCCATAGCGTCCTCACTCCAGCTCGCTCCAGAACATGGAGCAAGGACTCTGACGAAGTTATCCTGTCTTGGTCGTAGGATCTACGACCGAAGGGCGAGAACATGCAGGGGACCGAGACTTCGGTATTCGACCCGCAAGCCGTCACATCCTGGAAGTTAATCACGTCAAGCGACGCGAGTTGAGGGGTCGTTTGTCGCGCGTAACCGCTCAAGCCCCAGTTCTTTGCCCTCACCGTTTCCCCCACCACGATCACTAGAAGATGAGGCTTGGAACCAGGGGCATGGGCAACTTGGGCCGCATCTGGTGCGACCACGTGCAGAGCGTTTTTTTTCGGGCGCCTCTGGCGCTCGATCTCCCTTGCAGTGGAAACGATGTAATTTCCGGGAGCTATCAGGTATCGCAATGCCTTGTGATTGCGCATCAGCGGCGAAAGGTCGTTGAAGGTAGCAAGCACCGCAGTCAAGGTAAGCGCCAACATCGACATGATGAAGATGATCCGACGGAAGGCGGCGCGGCGCCACGGCACAACAATCAGTCTTGTCCGCCAGATTGCGATCGTCGGAATAATGCCGAACACAAAGACGTATCCGAGCAGTCCAGGCGTGAACAGTTCGGCCGCCTCGGACGCGTCGGTTTTGAGCATGTTGCGGATCATGCTTTGGTCCATGTGGACCCCGTAGCTGTCCGCGAAGAAGGCGACCGCAGCTGTCAGCACCATCAGGATGGTCAGTGCTGGTTTGGCAATCCATCGGTTGAGGAATGCAGCCAGTACTGCGGCATGGACTCCCATTATCGCTACTGCCAGCGAGGGAACCAGTGCCAATCCCCGCGACCCCTCCAAGACGCCCGTAGCTGACAAGGCCTTCCAGAACGCTGTATTGGTTACCGCAACAAAGTAGGCCGATACCAGAAGAATCAGACTCTCGAGCGCAATATTCGGGCGCTTCCCCAGACTGGTTGCAATGCGTCTGCCAATTCCCGCCAACCAACGGAGGACATTCTCATGAGGAATGGCTGTCATGGCGCCACCGAGGTACGACCGTGAATCTCGTACCCGGCACCCCCGGCCTTACAGCCTGCACCCAGGTGATTTGAAGCGGCAACGCAAAGCATGGCGCAATGCGCCATTGTGAATGTAGGCATAGAGCCCTCCAATCTCGGCAATGGGAAAAAGCACCGGGACACCCCGGTGTCGATTCACACTGCGATGGGAGGGCGATTCAATTCGAAAGGACGAACAGCAGGCTTGGCTTCGGCCTGGGTATTGGGTGCGGTGACTAAGAGCTTGCGCACCGTGATCTGGACCGACATCTGCAGAATCGCAGGCAGGTGGCCGCAACAGTGAGCGCCATGGACCAATGCATCCAACAGATCCTTGGAGCCCGCATCATGATCTTCTGCCCCAGCGGACTGAGCCCCGGGGCTCGCCGTTACTTCGCCGTGGTGCATTGCGGCTGCACTCGAAAAGGCGTCGTGCAACTCACCCACGGCTGCAAGAATGGGGTTGGACATGGTGATCAACAGCAACAACGCCATTGGTGCGCGGCTCAGAAATTTTCGCAATCGCTTCACGCTGACATCATTCCGATGCTGTGGCCTTGCCTCGGTACGCGAGCAGGCGAAGCGCGTTGAACACCACGAGCAAGGTTGAACCTTCGTGTATGGCTACTGCGGGCCCAATACCCAAGCCAAGAATCGTCGCCGGCACCAGGAAAGCGACGATCCCCAAGCTGACGAACACGTTCTGTCGGATCACCCCGCGTGTATGACGACTCAAGCCCACTGCGAACGGCAGGTGCCGCAAGTTGTCAGCCATGAGTGCGACGTCCGCGGTCTCCAGGGCTACGTCTGATCCAGCTGCACCCATCGCGATCCCTACCGTTGCATTGGCCATGGCGGGGGCATCATTGACGCCGTCACCGACCATTGCCACCTTGTCCTGTCCACGCAGCTTTCGGATGGCTTCGACCTTGTCCTCGGGCATCAGATCGCCCCATGCCTCGTCCAGCCCCACTTGGCCCGCCACTGCCTCAGCGACCCGCTGGTGGTCGCCGGAGATCATGATCATTCGCTCGATGCCCAGCTCGCGCAGCTGCTGCAGTGTCTCGCGAGCTCCGTCTCGTGGTGTATCCAACAGGCCGATGGCGCCCAGATCACGCGTACCTTGGCGAACGAACATGCTGGTCCGTCCAGCTTGGCGCAGTTCCTCAATTGCCTGGGTGGCGGCGATGCCAAGTGCAGGGATATCCTCACTTCCGAACATTTCCGCCTTGCCAATCCAGACCGGCTCCCCCTCCAGGGTAGCCGCCACACCCCGGCCGGTCAGGCTTACCAGGTCGGTGGCCGTGGGAATGGCGCGCCCCTCCAGCCGCGCACGGCCGTCGCGTGCAATCGCCGCGGCCAACGGATGGTCGCTCAATGATTCAACCGCCACCGCCACCGCGAGCAGATCCTCTTCGGCTGTGCCATCGACAGGCACAATATCGGTGATTCGTGGCCGACCCTCGGTGAGGGTGCCAGTCTTGTCGAACGCCATCGCCTTCAGCGATCCGAGTTCCTCTAATGGGGCACCGCCCTTTATGAGCACGCCACCGCGAGCGGCCCGGGCAATACCGGAAAGGACCGCGCTAGGCGTGGCAATGGCAAGAGCACACGGACTGGCGGCAACCAGCACCGCCATCGCGCGGTAGAAGCTGTCGCGGAAGGGCTCGTCGATCACCACCCAGGCGAACAACAGCAGTACGGCCAGGACGAGGACGGCTGGGACGAAGATCCGCTCGAAGCGGTCGGTGAACCGCTGCGTGGGCGACTTGCGCGTCTCAGCCTCGCTGACCATGCGCACCACCCGGGCCAGTGCCGAGTCGGTAGAACGACGTGTGACTTCGACCTCGATCGCGCCGCTGCCATTGATCGTACCGGCGAATACCCGCGAGGCCGCGTCCACCGCGTCGGGCTTAGATCGCGCTACCGCTTGATCATCGACCGGGCGCTTGTCCACCGGGATGCTCTCACCGGTGACTGGGGCCTGGTTGACGCTGGAGGTACCCGCTACCAGGAAGCCGTCGGCAGGCATGCGTTCGTTGGGCCGCACGATCACCACATCGCCCACCGCCAGCTCCTCGACTGGGATCTCGTGCACCTGCCCATCGCGCCGTACCGTGGCAGTCTCAGGCGCCAGCTCCGCCAAGGCCTCGATGGCCCGCTTGGCCCGGCCCATCGCGTAGTGCTCCAGTGCGTGTCCGAGGCTGAACAGGAACAGCAACAAGGCGCCTTCGGCCCATGAGCCCAGTGCCGCCGCGCCGGCAGCGGCCACCAGCATCAGCGTGTCGATCTCGAACCGCTTCATTCGCAGGTTGTCGATCGCCTCGCGCAGCGTGTAAGCACCACCGAAGAAGTAGGCAGCTACGTAGCAGGCAACCGGCAACCAGCCCGGCGCCGTAGGCACCAGCTTCTCTACCAGGTAGCCGGCGATCAGCAACGCGCCGCACGTCAAGGCGAAGATCAATTCGGTATTGGGGCCCAATACCTGACCATGGGCGTGCGCATGGCCGTCGCCTGGGGCATGGGCATGTTTCTCGTCGGCACCGTGCGTGTGGCCCTTATCCTCGTGAGACTGATCGAGCGTCGTCGACTCGACCAATACCTTGTCGTCGGAGGGTTTGACCCGTCGCGTGACGCCCATCCCCGACAGAGCGCCCTTTAGCGTCTCCTCAGATACCTGATCGCGGTCGAACTCCACCAGCACCGTCCCGGCCGCACTGGCATCGGCCTCTATCACGCCAGATTGTGAGCGCAAGAATTCGGCAACCGTCCGCGCGCGCCGTTCATGCCCGATGCCATCTACCTCCCAGAGCACGTGCCCGAAGCGTGCGGTGACTTGCGCCCCGGCGGCTTGCACCACCTCGCGGATTCGGGCCAAGGACTGAACCTGCGGGTCGTAATGGACACACAGCTGGCTTGGCTGGTCGCCTTCGCCCTTCCGAAGATGCACCCCTTCGATGCCCGGCCGCCCCTGCAGGTCGCTGACCAGCCGATCCACGCATCCATCAGCATCGCTGTCAATCTGGGGCAGCAGGACTTGGATATCCAGGCGTAGTTTCTCGGTCATGACGGGCTACCTCGGGTAAGCCATTGAAGGACACGGGCAGTGTTGCTGGGGAATGGTTTGAGGGATTAATACTGCTTCTTGTCCGCACGGACGCTACGCAGGATGCCGATGCCTCCCACGATCGCGACCAAGGCGATCAGCGCACCGGCGATCAGGTCAGGCCAAGGTGAGCCGATCCACAGGACCAGCCCACCGGCGATGAGTACACCACCGTTGGAAATGAAATCGTTGAAGCTGAAGGTTTCAGCGGCCTGCATGTTCACGTCATCGGATTGGACCCGCCTGAGCAGCACCAGGCACCACAGATTGATGCCTGCGGCCACCAGAGCCAGCACCATCATCGTCAGGCCTACAGGTTCGGCATCCCCCAACCAGCGGCGTACGACATCGGCCAGTACGAAACATGCGAATAGGAGCAACATGATCCCCGACAGCATCGCCGCCCAGCGCTTCCAGGCCGGCTGGCGGTCGATGGCCAGGTAGCTGATGAGATAGACCGCCGCATCCGAGGCGTTGTCGACGGCATTGGCCATCAACGCACTGGAGTCGGCGACCCAGCCGGCAACACCAAGCCCGACGAACAGGCCCAGGTTCCATAGCAGCACCTGTCGCAGTATCGATTTCTGCCAGGCTGGGTCGTCGCTCACATCAAGCCTCCTCTCTGGTGGCCCTGGCCGAAGCTCGGGCAGCGAAGGTCGGCAGCACCAGCAGCGTCAGGACCGTGGCGCTAATCAGACCACCGATGACCACCGTGGCCAGGGGTTTCTGCACCTCGGCGCCGGCACTGGTGGACAACGCCATCGGGATGAATCCGACAATGGCTACCAGTGCGGTGGTCAAGACCGCGCGCAGGCGGCTGGCTGCGCCGGCGGCGGCCGCGTCCAGTGGCGTATCGCCGGCATCCAGCCGTTCGCGAATGGCCTGCATCAACACCAGGCCATTGAGCGTGGCCACACCCGAGACCGCGATGAAGCCCACGGCGGCGGACACAGAGAACGGCATGCCGCGCAGCAGCAGTGCCATTGCACCGCCTACCAGCGCCAACGGAACGCAGGCGAAGACCAGCGCCGCCTCGCGGATACTGCCCAATGCCATGTACAGCAGGCTACCAATCAGGAGGAACACGATCGGGATCACCAGCAAGAGGCGTTGTTCGGCTCGCTGCAGGTTCTCGAACTGTCCGCCCCAGGTCAGATAGACGCCGGCGGGTACCTCGACGGCTGCTACCGCCGCCTGCGCCTCGCCGACGAAGCCACCGAGATCGCGACCACGGACATTGGCCTGAACCACAACACGTCGGCTGCCGTTATTGCGGCTGATCTGGTTGGGGCCCTCTGTTACCTCGATGCGCGCCACCGACGACAGCGGCACCACGGCGCCGTTGGGGGTGGCAATCGGCAGGGCGGCCAATTGAGCAGGGTCATTACGGGCTTCTTCATTGAATCGAACCACCACGTCGAAGCGGCGATCACCCTCGAAGATCCGGCCTGCACTCGCTCCACCCACGCCTATGGCCAAGGCGTCACTGACGTCAGCGGCTGTTAGCCCATACAGAGCCGCGGCGGCATGATCGATCCGCACTGTCAGCGTCGGCAGGCCTGAGACTTGTTCAACCCGTACATCGGCTGCGCCGTCAATCCCCCGCAGCTTGAGGGCGACCTGGGCGGCCACCGACTGTAAGGTGTCAAAGTCGTCACCGAACACCATCACGGCCAAGTCCGTACGCACACCGGAGATCAGTTCGTTGAAGCGCAGCTCGATAGGCTGGCTGAATTCGAAGGCATTGCCGATCTGGTCGCCCACACGGGACTCCAGTCGCTCAATCAACGCCTCCTTGTCCAGCTTTGGATCAGGCCACTGATCACGCGGCTTGAGCACGATCACACTGTCGGAGATGTTGACCGGCATGGGGTCGATGGCTGCTTCCGCCGTACCGGTGCGGGAGAACACGGTCGCCACTTCAGGTTCAGCGGCGATGGTCTTCTCCAGCGCAAGTTGCATGGCCAGCGACTGCTCCAGGGAGGTTGAAGGAATCCGCAGCGCCTGCATGGCCAGATTTCCTTCGTCCAGAGTGGGCATGAACTCACGACCCAGCGAAACGAACGCTGTCACACCGATCGCCAGCATGAGCAGGGCACCGGCCAGCACCGCCTTGGGCCGGGCCACGGCTTGACGGATCACGGGTTCAGCACGCCGTCGCACGGCGCGAATCAAGCGGGTCTCATGCTCGCCCGCATGGTCTGTTGCATGACTGGCCGAGGCCTTCTCCTTAGGCGCTCGCACCAGCAAGGCCGCCATGGCCGGAACGAAGGTGAAGGAGAAGATGAAGGCGCCGATGAGAGCCAGCATGAAGGTAGCCGCCATCGGCTGGAACGTCTTGCCCTCCACGCCCTGCAACGTGAGGATCGGCGCGAACACCAGCAGGATAATCAACTGACCAAATGCGGCCGGCCGCATCATCGTGCTGGAGGCCTCCACGACCACCTTCATCCGCTCGCCCACCGCCAATGGTCGGCCCAACTCAGTCTGTCGCTTAGCCAGCAGCAGCAAGGTGGCTTCCACCACGATCACCGCACCGTCAACCAGAATGCCGAAGTCCAGCGCGCCCAGGCTCATCAAGTTGCCGCTGATCCCGAAGCGGTTCATTCCGATCACCGCGAACAGGAACGACAGCGGAATCACCAGCGCCGTGATCGCCGCAGCGCGTATGTTGCCCAGCATCAGGAACAGCACCAGAACCACCAGCAGTGCGCCCTCAGTGAGGTTGCGAGCTACCGTACGGATGGTGGCGTTCACCAATTGACTGCGGTCGAGCACGGGCTCGGCCACGATTCCCGGTGGCAGCGACTTATTGACCTCTTCCAGGCGGGCAGCCGCGGCTTGAGCGACCGTACGGCTGTTGCCCCCGGCGATCATCAGCGCGGTGCCAAGCACGGCCTCGTGGCCGTCGCGGGTGGCGGTACCCAACCGTGGCGCGCGTCCGATGCCTACCGTAGCCACGTCCGAGACCCGGATAACCAGGCCGTCGCGGTTGGCGACAGGGGCTCGCGCCAGATCGTCGGCAGTTTGGGCAAGGGCGTCGGCGCGGACCACCAATCCCTCACCGGCACGCTGCACGAAGCCCGCACCGGCTTGCACGTTGGAGCGCTCCAGCGCCTGCACCAGGTCGGGCAATCCCAGGCCGTAGGCGGCCAGGCGCGCCGGGTCTGGCTGTACGGCGTATTCCTTGACGTAGCCGCCGATGGTGTCGACGCCGGCCAGCCCGGGCGTTCCACGCATCTGTGGGGCAATGATCCAGTCCTGGACGGTGCGCAGATAGGTGGCACGCTCTTGCGGTGTGGCCAGGCGCTGACCCTCCGGCGTCAGGTAGACCTCACCGGCATGCCAACCGGGCTGATTCGACTGGGCCAGCGCGTTCTCGTCAAACGCAGTGAAGTCCACCGTCCACATCAAGACCTCACCCAGGCCAGTGGTAACCGGCGACATCATGGGCGTCACGCCCTCAGGCAGATCCTCCTGAACCTCGCGCACCCGCTCAGCCACCTGCTGGCGGGCGAACCAGATGTCGGTCTGGTCAGTGAAGATCGCGGTGACTTGGGAAAAGCCGTTGCGCGAAAGTGAACGGGTGCTGGTCAGCCCCGGGATTCCGGCCAGCGCCGTCTCCAGCGGATAGGTCACCTGGCGTTCGATCTGACCGGGGGCCAATGCCGGGGCGATGGTGTTGATCTGGACTTGGCGGTTGGTGATGTCGGGCACCGCATCGATCGGCAGCTGGCTCAGCTGGAACAAGCCGTAGGCAGCGATCAGCGCGGAGAGGAAGACCACGGGCCATCGAAAGCGTACGGCCAGCGCAATAAGTCGATTGAACATATCGTCGTCCTCAGTGCCCGTGCTCGGCCTCGCCCTTGGCCAACTCGGCCTTGAGCAGGAACGCGTTGCTGCTGGCGATTCGCTCATCGCCCGACAGCCCATTGAGGATTTCCACGTGCCCGCCGGCGCGGCGCCCTGCCAGTACCGGCACGGCGCGGAAGCCATCGCTTCCCGCGACGAATACCACCGATCGGCCGTCAACCGCCTGCACCGCATCGGCCGGCACCGTCAGAACGTCGGTCTTGTCAGCAGCGACCACCACGCCCGCAACTGGCGACCCCGCCGGCGGCAGGTCGGCCGCCTCTGCACGAGCGCGGATGATCGCCACGCCGCTTTGCTCGCGCACGTCGGCCGCTGCGCCAATGATCGTGGCTTCGAAGTTGCCCGACGGACCGGTCACCTCGATCCGCATACCGGGGCTGACTTGTGTCACCAAGGCCGGAGGCGCGGTGAATACCAGTTCGGTCTGCGTGGGGTCGGAGACGTTGGCGACGATGTCTCCCGCGTTCACGAACCCACCCGGGGTGGCCTGGACGGCGCCGACCACCCCGGTCACCGGACTGGCGATCGTGGTGCGCCCCTGCGCATCGGGCGAGCCGGCGGCGGCCACCTGGGCGCGGGCCGCGCGGGCGGTGGCGTCGGCCGCGAGCGATCGCGCGCGGGACGCCTCCAGTTCCTGGCGGGCCACTACGCCTTGATCGACCAAGGACTGATCGCGTTGCAGCACTAACCGGGCCGCCTCGGCTTCAGCCGACGCGGCGTCCGCGCTGGCCCGCAGAGTCGCAGCCTCGCCGCTGACTACCACCACCAACGGCTTCCCCGCTTGGATCTGGGATCCGGGCGCTACCAGCACGCGCTCAACGCGGCCACCGATAGCCGCGGCGATCGACGCACGGGCACCCACCGCGGGTTCGACCCGGCCGCTCAGGCGGGTTTCATGGCCACCACCGCGGCCTACGGCCACCACATCGATGCCCGATGCCTTGATTTGCTCCGGTGTCAGGGCGATGAGGCCTTCCTCGCCCTCAGCTTCAGGTTCGCCTTCGGCATGTCCATCGCCCTCATCGTCATGGTCATCGGCCTGCGCGTGCTGGTCAGTAGTTTCGGTGGCAGGCGTGCCCAACAGACGCGCCAGCCCGAAGCCGGCGCCCAACGCCAGCAGGATCGCCGCAGCGAGCCACAGGCGATTGTTGTTCTTGTTCATGGTGTCTCCCCAAAGGGGGCGCGTCCTTCCAGGAGCGCCAAATCGATTTCGGCCATGACGCGCGCCTGGCGCGCGTCCACAGCGGCGTTGCGAGCGGCGATGAGCGCCGCACGCGAGCTACGAAGTTCCAACTGTGAAATGCGGCCGGCATCGAACCCGACCCGCGACAGGCGATAGGCTTCCTCGGCCGCGGCCACGCCGCTATCGGCCGCACGGGTGCGACTGTTGGATGCCTCGAGCGTCGCTTGCGCCGCAAGGCGATCGGCATAGGCGGCTTGCTTCTGCGCAGTCAGTCGTGCCTCGGCGGCGCGCTGGTCCGCGTAAGCCGCACGTATCCCACCGCGATTGCGATCGAACAGTGGCACGGTCAGAGTGATTCCTGCCGTCATGGCGTCATCGCCTGTTTCCTCGAAGCGGCGCAGACCCACGGCGGCACTGACGTCTGGCAGCGCACGACGCTTCTCTACGGTGACCAGACGGCTGGCTGCCTCCAGTTCGGCCTGTGCAACCTGAACGGACAACGGATCGTTGGTTTGGACAAACGAGGCCTTGGGCTCCCGGTCGAGCAGGCTGTTGCCTACTGTGGCCACAGGCGTCGGAAGCATCGCCCACGCGCTGAGCCGGGCGAAGGCAGCATCCCGGATTGCTCGCGCCTCATCCAGGGTCGCGCGTGCGCTTTCCACTTCGCTCTGGGCTTGGACGCTGCGCAATGTAGCCTCGCGTCCCTCCCTGACCAGGGCAGCCACCGCTTGGGCATCCTGTTCGATCAGCGACAGGGCTTCGGTAGCTAGCGCGTAACGCCGCTCAGACGCTTCGGCGGCCGAATACACCTGGGCCAGTTGCCCAGCCGACCACCACCGTTGCTGCCCGGCCCGCAGGTCGGCCGCCAAGGCTTCCGCTTGGGCGGCTTGGACACGGGCCCGGCGTTTACCCCACAACTCCAGGGGCTGGTTGACCGCCAGCGTGTTCTCGGCGGCGCGGTTACCGCTGTAGGGTCCACTGCCGGAGAAGTTCTCGCGGTCGTAGGACAGGGTCGGATTGGGCAACGCGGCGGCTTGCTGGGCGCGAGCCTGGGCCGCATCGGACAGTGCCTGGGCTTCGAGCGTCGACGGCATGGCGTCGAGCCGCTCGATCAGGGACTCATAGGTGGGGGCAGAATCGGTGGCCGGCTGCATCGCCCACGCGGGCGACACCATGGCCAGAACGACCACTGCAAGCCCAACCGTCCATCGTGGACGGCCAAGCATGATCAACATGGAAGAACTCCTGGATCAGACGATGACGTGGGAAGCCCGCAAATCGCGGGAAACGCACGTCAGGCCCGCGGAGGCCTCATCGGTCCTTCCAGGATGCCCGCCAAGGGCAAGCGGTCGGCGTAACTGACCGGGAGCAAGCGCTTGAGCGGCGCGTTGCGCATGGCCACATCCGGGAGGATGTTGGCGGACGCATGGTGACAGTGGTGGTGGCCACATGCCCCATGGGAACGGGTGTCGCCCTCATCGTCATGCGGACCGGCCTGCAGCTCACTGGTGGCATGAGCCGCCGTTCCCTCGAACGCGCAGGCAAAGGCATCCAAGACAGGCAACGTCACCAGCACCGCCAACAGCAGTGCAGCGATCATTCGCCTCGGATTTGCAAGCCAGCGGATCATGGGACGTATACGCTACCTAGAGGTGGCACCCGGACACAATAACAATGTGGTGAAGGGCCCTGCATGGGTCCTACGCCTCTATTTGGGAGGATCCGAGTGGAAAAGCCGCGAAAAGGTTCCTTACTGGTGCTGTCGGCCGCCGCGTTCTCCCTGTTGGTTCCGTGGCTGGGCTATGTCTACCTGGGGCCGTTGTACGCCAGCCTGTTCCTGGTCGGGTATGGCGGGGGCTTCGCCCTGTGGCTCCTGGTGCCAGCCGCTCCCCTCTGGGGCTCTGTTCGCCTGCCATACTGGCTGACGCTGGCCGCATTCCTGTTGTTGCATAAGGTCGAGGAGAACCAGGCCGCATTCTTCGAGGCGGTATCGAATAGGATTACGGGGGATCCAGCCCCTGAGATGTCCGTAGGCGTGGTTATCGGGCTGCTAGTGATCCCCGTGGGCGCATGGCTGGCAATCCCGTTGCTGCTGCGGCGCGGCTACGAACTCGGTCGATATCTGGCGTGGACGTTCTTCGCCTCTATGGGGCTTACCGAGTTGGCCCATTTCCTGATGCCAGTACTGGCCAACGAGCCTTATGGATATTTCCCAGGGATGGCCAGCGTAGTCATTCTCGCGCCACTGGCTTGGTGGGGGATGTGGCGACTGTCCCACGAATGAGTGGTACGGTTCATTTAGATTCGTTGTCAACGAGCCCACAGCGTTAGATCGCGTCCACGTTGGTCAGTTGCCGCCGAGGAATCGCGACCCCTCAGCCTTTGATCGCTTGTCGATGCTCCAGGACAGAGTCTTTCTTCCTATAAGCACACATCGCCGGCGGATGTCTTCGACAATAAATCTGCGATCAACCGGCTTTTGCTGATCAACCGGACGCAAGGAATATTGCCCACTGGGTAGGTTTCCAAGCGCATCATTCGCTCAGTTCCGAAATCCAAATACACCGGACACGTGGCACTCAACCAAGTCGTGTGCGGACGCCTCCAGTGGTACTGATGGTGTCCGATGTAGGATGCCTCTACCTGTCCCATGATGTGGTGAAGTGAAAAAACTTCATGCATATTTCCTTCGGGCCACTCGGCCTTGTCTTTGGCGATGAGAGAGAATTTGAAGTACATGCCGTTTGCACTGTGGCTGCTCGGCGGGCGGCTCACACGCACCCAAGCCAAGTCTTGCGCCCACTCCAACGAGGGGTCAGGGAGTATGTGGTGCAGCGAGAAGGACGAGGCGAATTTTCGGGCATCCACTATCCACACGAGATTCTTATAGAACTCCTCACGAGACGAGCGCTCGGCGTCGGTCATGGCTGAGTGCTGGACCTCGATATAAAGCCCGCCCGGTGACTTGATGTCCGCCCGATGAACTTCCCCAGTGGGCGCCGTGTGAGAGACCTCCCTGCACTGTGACGGAAACAGGTTCTTCCAGGCGCGGTGCCATTCCGTCTCGTTCTCCCACCAGGGATCGCAGTTCTTGCGTCCCGCGTGCGCCCAATGATGCATGACCTTAGGGCCACACTTGGCGACGGCCGGCGCCCCGCATTGGCCGCATATACTATTAGCTCCTGACGTGGCCTCTTGCGGTACCCCCTCCACCAATGCGTACTGCATTCCGTCTCCCTGTCCGCGACTGTCTAGTTGCATCCAATGAACATCATGATGCATCGATAACGATGTCCGCGACGAGCAACCAGGGGCCGGGGCCGATGTGATTGGTGCCAGTAGCCGGCGGCTGCACCCCTAATCGCTGCACGGGAGGATCCCTGTGCATGTCCGTAGATTGACCCGCGCTCGAGTTGCTAACATCGAGATGTATGAGCAGGTAAAGTCCGAAACGACTAGGGAGTCGGGCCCGTAATGCGCATCGACGACGCTGTCACTTCCGGAAGTTGTCATGGGATCATTTCTATGGCCTTGGGCAGATCTGCCGCATGAGCAGTCTGGATGCATATCTTGAGGCTGCCACCCGCGACAACACACGGCGCAGCTATGCCTCGGCTCTTCGTCATTTCGAGGTGGAGTGGAAGGGACACCTCCCTGCCACGCCGGACAGCGTGGCCCGCTACCTGGCGACCTATGCCGGCCAGCTGGCCGTCAGCACATTGCGCCACCGGCTTGCAGCCTTGGCTGCGTGGCATCGGGACCATGGCTTTGTCGATCCGACTCGATCCGCGCTGGTACGCAAAGTCCTGAAAGGCATCCAGACTTTGCATCCGGCGCCGGTTAAGCAAGCCGAGCCCCTGCAGATCCGGCGGTTGGCAGAGCTCGACCACTGGCTAGCCGGAGCCATCGAGGCCGCCGATCAGCGGAGTGACCGACCGGCAGGGCTGAGGCATCGGCGCGACCGAGCCTTAGTCCTGTTGGGGTTTTGGCGAGGCTTCCGTGGCGATGAGCTGCTCCGCTTGGAGGTGGAGCACTTGAAACCGGTGCCCGGCGAAGGGATGACCTGCTTCCTGCCACGCAGCAAGGGAGACCGGCAGGCGGCCGGTGCCACCTACAAGGTGCCCGCACTGTCGCGTCTGTGTCCGGTTGAGGCGACGCAGGACTGGATCCTAATGGCCGACTTGCGGACAGGTCCGGTGTTCCGTGGGGTAGACCGCTGGGGCCATGTGGGCGCAGAGCCCCTCCATCCCAACAGCCTAATTCCACTGATGAGAGATCTGCTCGTGTGCGCTGGGTTCGCCGACGCGCATGCCTATAGCAGCCATTCGTTGCGCCATGGCTTTGCAACCTGGGCCAACGACCAAGGCTGGGATATGAAAGCGTTGATGGAGTACGTGGGTTGGCGGGATGTGCACTCAGCCATGCGTTACCTGGATGGACGTGACCCATTCGCACGGGAGCGGATCGAGGCCAGCCTGCCAGCTACTGCCCAGCCGGTCGCGCAGTCGGTCCCGCCAGCCCCCCAAGTGCTTGAACGGCAGAGTTTGACACTGCGTCTGGTTCTGAACCCATTCGCCCGTGGAGGCCGAGGCATGGCCAAGGCGCGTGCCCGAATCGAGGAGATCTGCTTAGCGCCATTTCAGGCCCAACGCCTCAATGTCGAGGGCACTGAGTACCGCATATTTGTAGTGGAGGCTACAGAGCAAGATCTGGACGAACGACTGGCCATCCTACTAGATGACTTGCATCGCATGGCAGATACGCATCATTGCTTCCTGGAAGCCTCCCTTATCAGCGGCGATGGACGCCACTGGGACTGACAACTACCTCGGGATCCGATGGCCACCCTGCACGAGACAGCCTATCCACGCCTGAAGCCTGATCCCACCGCCAAGGAACTGGCAGAAATCTATACCCCCACGGACGCTGAAATTGCCTTCGTGCGGAGCATCACCAAGGTGCCCACCACGCAGCTGGCCGTGGTCGTCCATCTGAAGATGTTCCAGCGGCTGGCCTACTTCACCCGGCTAGCTGAGGTGCCGGACAGGATTCTTCAGCACATCGCCCAAGCGACCCGGCTGCGTGGTGCATTGAAATCTGGGCGCCTGGAAAGCTATGACACTTCCGGAGGCAAACAGCGCCACATAGGACTGCTGCGCGAATTTCTGGGCGTGCGGCCATTGGACCAAGCAGGGACGGCATGGCTGAAAACGGTCGCGGTCTCGGCCGCCGAGACCAAGCATGTTGTTGGCGACATTATCAACGTCCTGCTTGAGGAACTAGTTCATCATCGTTACGAGTTGCCGGCGTTCCGGACGCTGGAATTAGTGGCGATCGGCGCACGCGAGAAGGTGAACAGCGCCTACTTCGCCAGTATCAGCCAAGCGCTGACCCCTAAAGCCAGAAAGTTAATTGACGAATTGCTCAAAGCCAAGGAAGGGTCTCGCTTTACCGGCTGGCAGACTCTTAAGCGCGAGCCGGGACGTCCGACCAACAAGGAGGTTCGGACCTACCTCCAGCACATCCGCATGCTGCAGCAGCTGGCCGACCAGCTGCCTCCCATCGACGTTCCGGTCCCCAAGCTCAAGCAGTTCAGGACCATGGCGCGCGCATACGATGCCAGTGAGCTGGCAGAGCTGACCAAGGATAAGCGTTACGCCTTGGCCGCCATCTTCATCCGCGCCCAGTATGCCAAGACGCTGGATGATGCCGCCGAGCTATTCATCAAGCAGGTCCGTGGCCTGGAGAATCTGGCGCAACAGAAGCTGATCGCCTACCAGTTGGAGCACGCTAAACGCGCCGACTATCTGATCGGCCAGCTCAAGGAAGTCTTGCAGGCCTTCCAGTTGGAGGGCAGCGACGCCCAACGGGTCGACGCAATCGGCGGCAGCTTGCGAGCTGAAGTGGCCACGTTGCTGGCCGAATGCGACGAACACATGGCTTACGCCGGACGCAACTATCTTCCATTCATGTTGCAGCCCTACGGCGTGATCCGGCCCTTGCTGTTCAACGGCTTGGAGCTGATGACCCTGCGATCCACTAGCCAGGACGCGGGCATGGAGCCGCTGATCGCAGCGGTGCTGTCTCTGCGCAACAGGCGCCACGAACTGATCGAGGTAGCGTCCCTGGGCCTGGATGAGGACCGAGACTTCGAGTGGATGCCCAAGGCCTGGCGGCAGCATGTCTTCGGCAAGAGGGCCAACACGCTGGGGACGGGCTGGATGCATCGCAAGTACTTCGAGCTGGCGGTTCTGGTTCAGGTAAAAGACGAGCTCAAGTCTGGCGACCTGTTCATTCCGCACAGCGAGCGATTCGATGATTATCGCGAACAGCTGGTCGATGAAGTCACCTTTGCTCACGAACTGGAAGCGTATGGTGAAGTCGCTGGACTACCCACGGACGCCGAGACCTTCGTATCCGAACTGCGCCGCGAGTTGATTGCCTTGGCCGATGCGGTCGACCAGCGCTTCCCCGAGAACGTGCATGCCGACATGGTCGACGGCCGCCTTGTCCTGCGGAAGGCACAGCGACCGGAGATCTCCAGCGCCGTCGCCACCGTCGACAAGCTCATCACCGAGCGCATGCCAGCGACCAGCATCGTGGACGTCCTGATCGAATCGGCGCAATGGCTGGAAATTCACCGACACTTCCGCCCCTTTGCCGGTACCGAAGCCCAGGTCGACGACCTGCCGAGGCGGGTCATCACCACACTGTTCTGCTACGGCTGCAACCTGGGGCCAACCCAGACGGCGCGGTCCGTGAAAGGCTTCAGTCGCCGGCAGATTGCCTGGCTGAACCTAAAATTCGTTGACGAGGGCACGCTGGAGAGGGCGACCAACGATGTCATCAACATGTACAACAAGTTTGACCTACCGAGCTATTGGGGCAGCGGACGCAGCGCGTCGGCAGATGGCACCAAGTGGAGCGTGTACGAGGACAATCTATTGTCGGAGTACCACATCCGCTATGGCGGTTATGGTGGCATTGGCTACTACCATGTTTCGGACAAGTACGTGGCGTTGTTCAGCCACTTCATCCCGTGCGGGGTACACGAAGGCATCTACATCCTCGATGGGTTGATGGCAAACACCTCCGACATTCAGCCGGAGATCGTCCACGGCGATACCCAAGCCCAGAGCTATCCGGTCTTTGGCCTAGCTCATCTACTGGGTATCCAGCTGATGCCCCGGATCCGGAACATCAAGGACCTGACCTTTTTCCGTCCCGAACCGGGCAAGCCCTATAAAAACATCCAAGCCCTCTTCGGAGACAGTATCGACTGGCAGCTGATAGGCACCCACCTGCATGACATGTTGCGCGTTGCGATCTCCATTCGCCTTGGAAAGATCACAGCGTCATCGATCCTGAGGCGTCTCGGCACCTATAGTCGCAAGAACAAGCTGTACTTCGCTTTTCGAGAGCTTGGCAAGGTGATACGCACCTTGTTCCTGTTGCGCTACATCGACGATGTCGAGATCCGCAAGACTATCCATGCCGCGACCAATAAGAGCGAAGAATTCAACGGCTTCGTGAAGTGGGTGTTCTTCGGCGGGGAAGGCGTCATCGCCGAAAACGTGCTGCACGAGCAGCGCAAGATCGTGAAGTACAGCCAGTTGGTCGCCAACATGGTCATCTTGCACAACGTGGAAGGCATGACGCGCACGCTAGGTGAATTGCGCAAGACCGGAATCGAATTGACCCCTGAAGTCCTGGCGGGGCTGTCTCCATACCGCACTAGCCACATCAACCGGTTCGGCGATTACACCTTGGACTTGGAGAAGGAAATCGCCCCCTTGGACTACTCCGGCAAGGTGCTCGACTAAGCCGAGCGATCGAAACGTTAGAAGAAATCCGTGGTAGACATTCGATACGTTTCGAACGCTTGACGCAGTTCATCCGCACTAGGCTCCCGGAGGATCTGATTGCGCGAGGCAATCTTCAGTGCGATTGGATACCAGCCACTGAACCTCTCGAACGTCATGTCGGAGCAGTATCGTGCGGCATCGTGCTCGGGGCCAATGAACTGGCTCTCATCGATGGCCAGAGATCGCAACGCCAATACAGCCTTGTCGGCCGATTGCGCCGCGCGCGCCGGGTCCAGTGAGCAGGCGATGTAAGCCGCACTCCAGACAGCCTGTTCTCGGCCATTCATCGAGTACCACCTCAGGAGCGGAGGTGTTGTCGGATCGCTGGAAAGGGGATTGGTCTCCATCTGAAGACTTCTTAGCGTTGCCAGGTTGGCGACCAGAGAATTCTGGATCGTCTTGAGTGGCGGCGCCACTGTTGCGTTCTCTAGCTTTACACTCAAGGTAGTCGGACCACACGTTTCCGATACTCCACCTTTGGCCGCGCTCTGGCTCGCGGGATCAAATTATGAAGCAGCTAAGTGGTGCCCGATCGCCATTGCCGTCTCTAGTGCTTCGTGCCTCCGATCTTTCACCTGAACTTGTCGCGACGTTAGACCGGAGTAATGTTGCACACCCAACGAGCAAGATCGCCGATTCGTTCTGGACCTTGATCGAGCAGTTGCACGACATGCTCATCTCACTGGACTTCGGCAGCCTGGATGGGAAATCACAGGCGCATCGAAAGCGCAGCATCCTCAGTGGTACGGAGCTGCTGATGCATCGCTGTGCGGCCTTGAATGACTACCTAGGAGTTCTTGCCCGGACATTGCTTACGAGCACATCGGGACAGAAGAAGAGCCAAGAGGCGCAATCGGCAAAACGACGACTTGATGATCAAATCAATCGCCTATTTAAGATGCCGATCAACTTTATCAAGCATGACGGTTTCTGCCTGAGCTGGATTGAGATGAGCCTCGGCGACTTGGTGACCCACGGCTATATGGTCGCGGGACCCATTGGTGATGGGGTGCAGGGACCCATCAAGTTTCGGCGGTCGGGGCGCGACGATCCCGAGGGCTATTCCTTTGCACTAACGCTGCGCGAAGTTCTACCAGCCTTCTATCTGATGTGCGCGACAGTAGAGGATGTTCTAGGAAGGGCTGGGGTTCTGCCGACGGCCGGAAATGAAAAGCAGCCCGCCACCCGCGATGCTCGGTCCGTCCTGCTTTCTGAAACTCTGGAACTACTCAATCAGTTGCCATTCCGTGGCTTCCCCGACGAGCATCAGGTCAGAGTATCAGTCTTCAGCCTGCAGGACGGGGCGGTAGTGGCAAGGACATCGCCGCTGCGCAAGTTGCCTGGAGCATTCCGAGTAAGGAGTGAAATCCGTTCAGTGCGGGGAGGTGGTAGCTACCGTTTACCTTATTGGTCAGGCGGTGATTCAGCCCCGTAAGCGCGAAGGACATGTGCCGGCAGCAGCGGCAAGGACTGGACTGCGGAGGCCGAGTATTCAGCTTCGACGATTTGGGCTAATAGGCCACTTCGTGGCCTCAGCACGATACTTGCCAAAGCAAAAGGCCAATCAATACGTTAGGCTCCCAAAGGCTGCTTTTGTAATGATTCCCCGCCATCCCTCATTCGCACCCTTGCACCAGCCGGTCGCCCTCGCGTTCGCGCGTGCCGCGCGCCTGCGTTGGCCGCAAGCCCGCCAGGGCGTGGCCTTCGACACGGACTTCCACGTGACACTCGCACCCTGGAGCCAGCGCCTGCCCATCCCCGAAGCATGGGATGCGCTGGGCGTCCGCCGCTACGGTTTCCACGGACTCGCCTTCGCCTCTGCACTGCGAGTCGTGGCCAGCCAGGACGCCGGAATCCTGCGGAGCCGCGCCGTCTTCGCGCATCTGGGGGCGGGTGGTTGCAGCGTCTGCGCCGTCGAGGACGGTCGGAGCCGCGACACCACCATGGCGCTCACTCCGCTGGGGGGAATCCCGAGCCCTACCCGCTCCGGGGATCTCGATCCCGGTGCGTTGCTGTACCTGCTCAGGCACGAACGGCTGGACGCGCAAGCGATTGAAGATGGTTTGTCCCGCACTGCAGGTCTTGCCGGCATCGCCGGGCACGGCGATATGCGCGTGCTGCTTGCCGATCCTGGCCCGCAGGCCCAGCTTGCCGTGGACCTCTTCGCAGTCCGGATCGCGCAGTCCATCGCGGCCATGGCCACGGGAATCGGCGGACTCGACCATGTCGTCTTTTCCGGCGGCATCGGCCACCGCGCGCCGGGTCTGCGGGCGCGGATCATCGCGCGCTTGGGCTGGCTTGGCCTGGCGCTGGCACCTGACGACAACGATGCTGGGGCCACGCGGATCGATGCCGCGAGCGGGCCGGCCATCTGGAACGTCGCGATCGATGAGGAACGCGAGCTGGCCGAATCAGCATTGGCCTGGCTGTAGTCCACGGCATACCGCCAGGGCGGCCCCAGCCAGGATTACTCGCCGATCAGTGGCGTCGTGAGCACCGCTGCGAATCCACCACCTGGGGTGCGCATGTTCGTAGTCTGGCCCTGATAAAGCCGGGCCGCGAACAACAGCACACCCGCCTCGGACGCGAAGCAGCGCACGTCCGCCTTGAGGGACTGGCCCCCATGCACGATCCGCATGCTCGGTGGCGCGAAGGCCTGTGCGATGTAGGTCGCCGACGCCATCGACTCCCACGTTCGCCGGGTGAGCTTGTCGCCCCGATAGCTGCCACGGCTGCCGAACCCTGCTGCAGGCTTGAAGAAGTAGCCGTTGCGCGCTGCCCACAGCGCATCCCGGTTCGCGGGCACGAGTTCGACCGTGGGCGGGATCACCTGGCCCAGCAGTGCCGTCGAACCCGCATCGACCCCGAACCCGCCGAGCAGAGCCGGGTCCCCGAGCACCGCAAGGTTGCGCTTGTCGGCAAACAGCGCGTGTGCTCGGGGATGCGGCATCAGCGCGACGTCCCCTGCCAGGTAAGCCTCACGAATGTCTGCATGCGAGGTATCCTCGAGCGCGAAATCGGTCAACCGGTTGTAGACAGTGTCGATTCGACCGCGGGCATCCTCAAGCCCGTCCGAACCAAACGACAAATCCTCGGGATCGCTGATCACGCAGTCCACGCCATGGTCCCGAAACGCGTTCGCGTACAGCTCAAACTCGGGGTAAAGGAACTGCGCTCGCGGAGTGCTGTCCACGATGGCCAGGCGCGACGGCGTGCGCCCGGATTGCTGCCGAGCATCCTCCATCCAGGCCGTGACGGCCGCATCACGCGCTTGGGCCGCGTTGGTCCAGGTGGCCCATGCTGGCGGCGCGCAAGACCGCACGGCATCGAGCAACAAGGCATTGAGGAGCAGACCGCCTGGATTGGTGTTGACCTCGATCAGCCGCGGCCCATCGACCGTCAGGTGAAAGTCCAGACCCAGGACGCTCCCCGCAGAACCCGGATCATGGGTTGCAATGTCAGGGGCCCATTGCAGGACCCGTTGGCTATATCCCGGGTTTCCTGCGACGTCGAAGACCGCCGCCGCGACTCGTCCCATGGCCTCCAACGCGGGCCGATCAACGAACAAGGCATAGGGTGAAAATAAGTGCGCGTGTACGGCGGGATCAGTCGTGAACTCCGGAAAGGCACCCCGGATCGACTCGTGCAGACGGAGGATGTCGACCACTTCACATGCACACCGCTGGTTGAGCGGCGCGCTTTCCAGGGTGGCACAGTCGATCTCGCAGCCTGTCTGTCCAACTATTATCGGAGTCCGCGGTTCAACCACAACAGGGATTGTTCTGTTGGATCGGTGGACATGGCACTGTTCCGAACGAGCAGAACACACAGCAGTCGCCTTGATGCGGACGCAAAACCGCTCCACAGCCCGTGCACTCATAGAAGAATTGACACGCTGTGATGGGCATTGTCTCGGTCGCCCGATGGCCGCACTCCGGGCAGGTCAAGACGCTTTCCAGCTTGACGTCACTCACCGCGAGTCCGCACCTTGGCCGGGAAGCCTGCTTCCGTGACTGCACGCGCGATTCCGGCTGCATCCGTCTGGCTCGATTCGAACGTCACCGTGACTGTTTCAGCCCGGGTGTCCACCTTCACATCGGCCACGCCCGGCACCTTCTCCAGCGCCTTCCTGATGGTGATGCCGCAGGCGGGACAGGTCATGTTCTCAGCATCGAGCATCACTACGGTTGCGGGCGTCGCAAGAGCGGCACCGACCGACAGAGCAGCCACCAGGGCCAGTATCCACTTGTGCATCGCGCCTCCTACAGAATCCAGACGATGTAATAGGGAAACAGCAGCAACAGGACGATGAGGGCTGTCGCCAACCAGAGCCAACGTCGCCTGCGTCGCAGAGCGTCCGGGGCGATGCAACTGCCATCCACACCGCACCGTGCCGCCGGTCGATACAGCATCCAAAACGCCACGGCCAAGGACAGTACGGCGGCGGCGCTGAACCAGGGCCTCAAGGGATCGAGAGCTGTCAGGGTGCCGATCCAGGCGCCACTGATGCCCAGCAGGACCAGCACCAGCGGCACGACGCAGCAGACCGATGCGCCAATGGCGGCGATGCTCGCGCCAACGATGGCTGGAACAGACGATTTGGCCGGGGTTGTTTGCATCAGAGTATACTAGCCTCTGTACCTAGGTACGGAGTCAAGCCGTGCGTCCGAACACGTTTACGATCAGCCGGCTGGCGGCGGCGGCCGATGTGCACGTCGAAACCGTGCGCTACTACCAGCGACGTAGGCTGCTGCGTCAACCCGAGCGACCCATAGGAGGCGTGCGTCGTTACGACGAAAACGATGTCAATCGGCTTCAGTTCATCCGGCGCGCTCAGATGATGGGATTCAGCCTCGACGAGATCGCTGGCCTGCTAGAGATCACAGGCGAACGTTCTTGCGAGCAGACCCGTCAGCTGACCGAGCGAAAGCTCGTCGATGTCCGTCTACGAATCCGCGAGCTGCGACAGCTGGAGAGGGATCTCGAACAGAAGATAGCGCGGTGCGCCCAAGTGCCGGCGGGAGAGTGCTGCCCAACCCTCGATTTTCTGGAGCGGCCAAGAAAGCCAGCTGCGACAGGCAGTTAGCTCACTTTCGGCCCGTTTTTTTCACGAATCCCTGCCGACCCTCTCATGGCTTGAACCGGCGGTCGAGCTCCGCCTGGGCAAAATACGCTGACGCCTTGCGCAGGATCTCGTTGGCCTGGCGCAGCTCGCGTACTTCCCGCTCCAACGCCTTTATCCGCGCCTGCTCGCCGGTAGTCGGCCCGCTGCGCAAGCCGCGGTCACGCTCGGCCTGACGGACCCAGCGACGCAGCGACTCGGGCGTGCACCCTACCTTGCCTGCGATCGAGACAATCGCCGCCCACTGCGATCCGTGCTCGCCCTGATGCTCCAGCACCATCCGTACCGCGGGGTTCTACCCCGAAATCACGGACGGCTGTAAAAGAGCTGACAGCTTCCGGTCTTTCCTGGCCACCCTGCGCCGCATCCTCGGGTTGTGGAACCGCTCGATGTATTCGAACACATCAGCCCTGGCGGCATCGGGTGTCGGATACGTCATGCGGTGGACCCGCTCGCGCTTGAGCAGGCCGAAGAAGCCTTCGCACGCCGCGTTGTCACCGCAATGGCCCACCGCGCTCATCGAGCACACCAGTTCGTTGGCCGCCAGGTAACGCTGGTAGTCGCCGCTCCGGAACTGGCTGCCGCGATCGGAATGCAGGATCACCGGGTCGCTGCCCTGACGCTGCCAGACCGCCATCTGCACGGCCCGGATCACCATCTGCCGATCCTGCCGATGGTGCATCGACCAGCCCACCACGCGCTGGTCGAACAGGTCCAGCACGATGCACAAGCACAGCTTGCCCTGCCGGTCTTGAGTTCGGTGATGTCGGTGACCCACTTGGTCTCCGGCTCCAGCGCAGTGAAGTCCCGTTCGAGCAGGTTGCGCACGCCCGGCGGCGTCAGCACGGGCCGGCCACGCTGCCCACGCCGCTTCGGCCGCGGCCAGCCCTGCAGGCCATCTTCAGCCATCAGGCGCGCCACCCGGTTCAGGCTGACGGGTTCGCCGGCATCGGCCAGATCTTCCTGCATCCGACCGGTGCCCAGCGGCCGAGCGCGCCTACCGCGCCGGGGCCATCAGCTACCTGGAATGGGCGCAGTTGCTCGCGGCGCCGTGCGACAGCTCGTGCAATTCGCTCACCGAGCCCAGCACCGGCTGCAGGACCACGCTCAACGCCAATGCCGCCAGCATCAGCCAGCGACAGAGGGACAGCGGGGGACGGCGCGAGGTCATGCAGAGGGCGATTTCGATTCGGCGCGGGCACGGCGGGCATCGCCGAGGATCTCGATGGCTTCCTTGATCACGTACAGGCCGATCAGGGTGCCGATGACGTAATCCGGGTACGGGGTGGCGAGCCAGAGTACCAATACACCGGCCAGGATGACGCCGATGTTGGCCACCACGTCGGCGCGGGTGAACAGCCAGGTGGCACGCAGGTGGACCTCGCCCGCCTTCAGCGGGGCAAGCAGGCGCAGGACGGTGACGTTGACCGCAAGCGACAGCAGCGCGGTGCCGATCATCCAGCCGCTGAGCGGCTCGGCGCCATAGACGACGCGCCGGCCCACCTCCACCAGCACGCCGATACCGAGCACGAGCAGCACGCTGCCACTGAGCCAGGCCGCGTTCGCCTTGAAGCGGGCGGTGCGCCCAATGGCCACCAGGCCGATCGCGTAGGCGGTGGCGTCGGACAGCATGTCCAGGGCGTCGGCCAGCAGGCCGGTCGACTGGGCGATCCAGCCGGCAAGGCCGCCGATCACCGCCATGGCGGCGTTGAGCACCAGGGCGATGCGCAGTACGCGCCGCTCCTGTGCGTTCTTTGCCTCATGGTGGCAGCCGCAATCGCTCATCGGGGTCCTCGTCGAACAGATGCCACCCGGCCAGGGTGGCGGCGGAATGCGGCGAAGGATAAAGTCTGTAGTAGCTACGGAGTCAAGCACGTGAAGATCAGCGAAGCGGCCGCCGCCAGTGGCTGCCACCTGGAGACCATCCGCTACTACGAGCGCTCGGGCCTGGTGTCGCCGCCCAAGCGCACGCACAGCGGCTATCGCTCCTACACCCCCGCCGATGTCGACCGGCTGCGCTTCATCAGCCGAGGGCGCGAGCTGGGCTTCAGCCTGGAGGAGATCCGCAGCCTGCTGCGCCTGGACGACGACCCCACCATGTCGTGCCGCGACGTCGACGCCATGGCCCGCACCCATCTGGCCGATATCCAGGGGCGCATCGCAGAGTTGCAGCGTATGGCGTCGGAACTGGAACGGGTCATTGCCGACTGCGCCGGCGGCGAGCGCGGAACGTGCACCATCCTGGGGGCACTGCGCCGGCCGGGCAGCGCCCAGGTTTCATGTCCGGAACCGGGGTGCCGCTCATGAGCCTCGAACGGTATCTGGAGGCCGCCGGACGCAAAAACACGCAGCGCAGGCGAACTTGTCGGCTGCTAGCCACGATAACGCTCGCTAATCACCGGCGTGCCAAGGGTGATGCCTGGGGCGTGAAAGCAATCGGTCGTCCGGTCCGTCCGGCAAATAGCAACGCCCCCGAAGCGGCGCTGATGGCTTATCGGCACTCGGGAAGATTTCCGGCCGTAGAGGCAGCTGGCCTGAACCGCAAAGCGAGTATCGCCAAGCTAGTTCCGAAGCGATGTCAGAGGGAGGCGAACCAGAGCATAGGATCGCCCACAAACCCTGTCAGGCGAGCCGGAGCCAAGGAGGCCGCTACTTCCCCGCTTTGTCATCCCTCCGGCTGGGCTCCTTCCTTGGAAGCCTCGACCGCGACTCCAATGGCCGCTTCGGGCGTCAAGCCGAGTCGCGCCGCCAGGTGGAGGAACTCCATGACGTCAAGACGCCGTGCCCCTGCTTCGATCGCGGACAAGCGTTGCTGGGGCCACCCCAACTCCACCGCGAGCGCGGTCTGTGTGATGCCCATCTCCTCCCGCCGCGCGCGGAGTCGCTGGACGAGACGCCGATACTCGGCTGAGTAGATCGTCTTGGTGGCCATGGTCGCGCCAAGGAAGGGCGACCACGGAAGCTATGGCACAGATACCGATTACATGAAATTCATGTAGGATCGGCGCTGCCGCCCCCGCTACCTCTTAGAACGGCGACGCACCATGGCCCTGTACCTCGTGAATCCCGCCGTCGAAATGACGTTGGAGCTGTATGTCTCTCCGCGTCTTGAGGAAGCGCTGACCATCCAGTACGAGCGCATCAAGGATCGCAAGGTACGGGACACCTTCGTCAAGCGCCTAGAGACCCAAGTCGAGACGCTGCTAAAAGACAGCCTTGACTGGGATATCAAGGAGCCAACGGCGGCCCAATTGAACTACGCGGCCCTAGTCGCCAAGCGGCTGGGGATTCCGCTACCCAGCGAGGCCAAGAGGTATCGCTACTACACGGCCATGTTCTTGGAGACCTATGCGGCCCAAGCGAAGCAGAGTCCTGAAGCCTCAGATCTACGGTCGCGCGAATCCTCAGCCGACGCGGCTCGCGCCCTAGTAGCGGACAGGCAACGAAACGAAGGGCCGGGCGAGAATACCTAGACAAACGCTTGCAAGGCGGGGATGCCCCTGCCATACCCCGATAATGCTCTCAAATCGCGACAATGGACGCCAACAACAACAGGTCGGATCGCACTTCCGGACGCCTCTTGAATTGCGTGCGGCAAGCCTCTCTTAAGACCAGTCACCCAGTGCGTCTCGTAAGCGACTAACGGCAGCCGGGTAGAACCCTCTGGAGCGCGAGGTCATGAGCACCGGCCGGAACCGGCCGATGGTGCCCTCGAACGGCCTCGTCCAGTGGTTTGCCGAGTTCGCGCAGGCCTCGAATGAAGGCGATTATGACCAGGCCATTGAGCCCGGCAACGCCGGACACGGCGATGAAGCCGACGCCGGCGGAGATCGACAGGGCGAGTGCGACGATCCCGCCCGCCAATCCCAGCGGCACGCCACTAAAGACGATGGCTGCATCCTTGGCCGAGCCGAAGGCCATGAAGAACAGGCCAAAGATCACTCGAAGCGATGCGGCCATACGGGCAAGACGTGGCTGGCCACGCGCGATCGCCACCAAGATGGCACGGCTGGAAAGGCGAGTCGATGCGTAGGGTCCGGTCAAAGCCGGCTGGGTATGGCGCGGCCGGAGGTGGCACAGCTCACCTCGCGTCCATGTCAGGCTATCTGCCCCGGCCACGGCGGCGTCCAGTCAGTTGACGAGCCCGTTCGGTTAAGGATGGCCGCCATGCGAGTTGGCTGCCCGCGAACGGTCGGCGCGCGCTACCCTCCCCGCTCGCATCCTCAGGCCTCGTACGGAGGCACCTGCCCCGTGTGGAGACGAGCGATTGGAATACGCCGATCCGATATGCTCGCTCAGGGCCATCGATCATGGCGGCTGCGTACTGGGTCCGCGGCCCATTCACGGCGAGATCGACAGTCGGCCATTCGAGCATCCATGGGTCTGCGCTAGCTGGCGCCGGATACGAGATCCTCCGGGTGATCTCAACCGTGCTGTCGACCAACCAGTGCACGTGCAGGCGCTCGCAGCACCAAGCGACAAAGGCATCTGCTCCGCATTCGAGACCAGACACTCCGGTCGCGCGGCTCTTGAGGAGCTCCATCAGCCGCTGTGGGTCGCTGGTGGGAAGCTCGTTCGACCAAGCCATGCGCGGTGGGTCACGGAAGAGAGCAAGGAGGCCGCGCCTGTGGTCCAGAGCGCGTTGCCGGAATCCGCTGGTCCACGCGTCGTGGCTCTGGCCCGAGGCAGCGGCACTTGGGACTAATGCGGCATGTGAGAGCCGATCCTCAACCCGACGCAGCGTGCGTAGACCGCCCGGAGAGATGACATCGAACCGTTCCGGCCGATGGGGTTCGTCAACCTTTCCATCACGACTTTGGCCGCGGGCCCGGGCGCCAGTAGGCGACCCCGGATTCGGAGCCAGATCGTCGAGTCTGCAGTAGATCGACGTGAGTCCATCGGGAGTCGAACGCAACTGCGTGACCGATTGCACCCGAGCCGGCCTTTGGATCGCCATAACCGACAGTAGCCCCCAGCCGAATGCAACCCGCGCTTCATCCTTGATCAAAGGATTAGAGAACCCCATCCCGAAGATGACGCGCTGCTTTACTTCCTGACGCCAAATCGCCAGCGAATGCACGGCCTCCCAAATCGCGCGGCCGCGCATGCCGCGTTGCATCGACAGGAGGCGTGCTTCATCGAACAAGTTCTCCCTGCACGACGGGCAGGTGAACATGTTCCGCCATTCACGCACGCTTGGGCGGCGCCAAGTGGGGAGAAGCCCGTTGCAAGCCGGACACGCGTCGAGGATGGGTGACCCATGCACAGGACAGCGATCCAGCACATCGAGCTGATGGAACCACGCGTGGTATCCCGTCCGAACGCATTCCACGCAGAACCGAAGGCGATCGCGCCACGACAACGGACAGCTTTCAAGATCGAAGCTTTCAGGTTCGAACGCGGCTCGCCACTCCGACGGCCGGAGACAAAACGGCCGACGTGCAAGGCTCGTGGCGACTCGACCACCAAGTTCTGACCAGCGGTCAGCCGGTGAGATCCCTCGCCGCTTCAATTGTTCCAGCAGCCGCGCGGCCTGAGCAGGCCTGCAGGTGGCAAGCACCACGACCAAACTGGGGCCTGACGGGAAGGGCCAATGATGCCGGTGAATCGGCACGTTTCACGGCCCGAAGTGGTAGAACCTGTAGTCCGGGAAAAACGGCTCGACTACTTGCGGTGCGATCCACCGCCCGCCGGAGTTGCGCCCAAGCCGGCCAGAATCGGTCCGTCCGATCATGGTAGTCCAGCGATCCTGACTCGGATTGCGCAGAACGATACAACCCCAACTCTCGCCCCGTGATCCTGACACAAAAGGCTCGCGCCGACGGGCAGGCAGCTCATCGGGAACCGAAATCTGAAGACGCATGAATTGGTCGTACACTTCCCTCTCATTCCTATATGACATGGTTCCCCAACCGACGAAGCCTGTTTCTAGCATCCTATGGTCGAGCTCGCCGATAGACTCGAACCAGCTGTGCACAATCAGGCGCTCCCAGAACCAAGCAGCAAGGCGCCCTGGCATAACCGGCGTGACCTCTTTGACTCGCGTTTGCTGGAACGGTCGCTTGGTGAGCCAGAACGTGCCCCAATTGCGCGCCACCCAATTGGCGGCCGCAACCGCGGAGGTCTCTCGGAAGCTCTGGTTGGGGTAGTCGATGTAGCACCGCCCATCCACTGTGTCGACGCGCACCATTTGCGTGAACATGCGGAAGCTCATGATCAGCGCCGGGTGAGTAGATTTACCGTTCCAGAACCACCGGTCAGTGCCTTCCTCCGCTCCCCCACAAAGGTCGGCATGCCGGCTGGACATCGGCAAGTCGCATCCGATCGCGTCAACGTTGCGGCGGCGACGCAGCCGATAGAACGCTTTTGTTAAAGCTGACGAAGTGGATTCCGCGACAGGGAGCGCGTAATAGTAATTCGCACACTTTTTTCCCAGCGCCCCGACGGACGAATGCCCCAATACGGTGTGCATTGGTGTGTCGTCAACACCCTGCCAATGCTTCCAGACAGGCCCGGCTGGCACGTCACGTCGCGTGAAAAGAGCCGCAGCGATCACCGAAGGCGGCGGCACGAGCTCTGCGACCTCAACCATCAACGCAATCATCAACGAGTCAAAGCGCGCCTGGCCACCGCTGAAATGCATGAAAGCAATCGCACCCGACTCATTGATGGCTTTGATCCATCGCTCATAGTCGCCAAGGATGGACCGCCATTTCGCCTTGGTGTGCCGCGCAGGCTCAGTAGCTTCCAGCCCAAGGGCAGCGCCCTCATCACATAGGCGGGCGCCGCAGCGAGGGCACAGCAGCATGTGTGCAGGATCGACGGGAACCACCGGAGGCCACGCATGCCCACACACACACTGATCCCGGAGATGCTCCTCCGCGTGCATCGGGCATGCTCGAATCCATGGAACTTGGAAAAGCGTGCTGTGATGACCCTCGCGTATGCAGCACATGCAAAAGCGGAGACGAGAGCCGAGTCGGTCAAGATCCCTAGTTGAACCGTTTGGGTAATAGTGCTCGACCGTGCAACTTGCCTTGAGCTCCTCGGGCCGGACACTGAGAAAGCGGGACAGGCGAGCTCCGCAGGCAGCCCCGGGGACTTGATGCCACAGCCGCGGCTTACCAGGCGGCGCGGCGCCAAGCAACGCGTTGCGCTCCCGACTCGTCCAAGCGCCGAGCAGCGCTTGAACGCCGATCAGCCCGTAGATGGACGCCCCCGGAAGGACCGTTGTTGGCCAGCGTTTGAACGAGATCGGCGCCGCAGTGCGAACAGTTGACTTAACAGGCATCAATGAGTCCTCGACTAGGGCTGCTGGGCGATGGGGGCGCTAAGCGATGGCGTCCTAGGTCTCTTCGGAGACCTCAATCTCTAGATACCCCTGGGCCTCAATGATCATCTCGATGTCCGCCTCGGAGAGACGGCTGAAGCCAGGCTGGGATGCAAAGTCCACGAGGGTGAAGTAGGCAATGCCGGTGAGCGCCTGCATGGACATCTCGTCGGCGCAAGGAATCTTTCTTGCCTCGCGCATCTGCACCCACAACTTCCAGAACCGCTCGGCTTCCAGCGCCAACCCCCATCCATCCCGGGCCGCCTCGGGAGCGTGGTACGCGGTGTAGCTGACGCCCGAGTTTCGTGGCCAAAAGAGATGCCGGTCGATCCGATCGAAGGAATAGCGCAGCTCCTCCTCACTTCGGTGGCCCACGAACTCCACGGCCTCCGGCATGAACCGCCCGGTGAGCTGCAACGCGCCCTCGCTCAGGAACAGCTCCCGAATCTGCACCAGCTCCGGCTGGCCGACCAGGATGACGAAGGCTTGCGTCTGGTACTTGGATTCAAGCTCATTCAGAAAGGACATCAACCACTCATAGTGAGGCTTCTTCAGGCGTTGGGCGTCGTCGATGACGATGACGACTTTTCGCGCAGGCGACCGCCGGGCATACACGAGGAGCTTGTTCCGAACCTTAGTGAACTTGGCCGATGTCGTTTCCCTCGGCGAGGCGGTTTCGGCCACGGCGTCCAGCAGATTGTCCAAGAAGTGTTGGACGCGATAAGGCTCGTCCTTCGGGGATCGGGCGCAAACATTGACGACCTCGATGGGATAGCCCAACAAGTCTTTCAGGTACTTTTTCAGCCAAGAGACGGCACGTGACTTTCCCCTTCGACGCTGACCGAAGATCATGCCGCCCGGTCGGTTGAACTGAATCCATCGGACGACCGTCTGCGCGATACGCTCAATCGGACGCGTCGTCATCAGATAGTCGTTGTTACGCCCCATCGGATGGACCGGCTTCATGCTTATCCCTCGAGCTTGTTGCCAAGCAGTGACGTGATGTCGATTGCCCGGTTCTCGGCGAGTTTCGAGATCAGCTTTGCTTCAGTGTTCTTTAGCGTGCCCTGCACGCCAGGCGGGCGTGCGCTCGTTGGGTTAGTCCTGTCAGAGGCCATCTGAGATTGGGACGCACGCTTGCTGCCTACGCGCTTGAGGAAGTCGTTGACGCAGTCCTCGGGGCTCTTGCCTGGCACCCAATGAAACCGGCCATCGTTTTTGGCGCGACTGAGGAAGGTGCGGAGTCGATAGTCATGCTCGAACTCGCGCCAAGGCCCGAGCACGGTCAAGACGCCAAACGACAACCCGCTTTTGGTGTAAGCCCGGGCAATCCGCGGCTGATTTAGATTCACGACGACGATGATTTCTCGTCCTACCCAGTCATAGGCAGCACGGAGCAGATCGTTCGAGTACGTCGCGTTGAGCAAATTGACGTGCGGCGGGTGGCCATCAGATGCCCGAATGAAGGTGATGATCTCCCGCTCAACGAGCGAGCGCCAGCTCGCCCGCGCCGAGGTGTCGGCGCGACGCAGCTCATAGGTGGGCTCCTCTCGCAGACATGCAAGGCGAATCTTTCCATAGTGGGCCTCGGTGGGTGCGTCGTTGTAGCGGCCGAGCACCATCCGCAGGTAGGCTTCCATGGCCTCGACGGTCATTCCCCCGGCATTCTCCTCGGCTCGCTCCCGCTCGCGGTCGGTGGCATCCGGCCGGATGCCCATGATCGAGTGCTGGATATTGCGATGGGTCAGCGTGTTGAACGCTTGCTCGACCTGCACCCGGCGACGCGGCTCGTGCGAGCTCCCGTGCTGGATGGAGGCAAACAGTTTCGTTGTGATCGCCTCTCGCACGATATGGGCGTGATGCGCCAATGCGTTATCGAGTTCGATGACGTCGGGATACCGCGACGCGCAGCCTTCGACGACCATCGAAGGCAGCCCCTTCCCTTCCTCCAAGGGAAATTCAGGCATGTCGACGATCTGGTGCCCGTCGTCGTTGCGCATCATGTCGTACAGGCAACACAACAGGTCTTCCGCGCTGGGCTCATCCTGGATGCTGAGGTGCCAACCCACCAGGTTTGTCGACTCGACCTCGACGGCCGCGATCAGCCACGGCCGAATCCTTTTCGTACGGAACCGCCCCTTCTTCCCCTCGACCCGTACCGTGATGAACTTGTCGAGCTGGTGCGCGTCGATCTGGATGCGCCGGTAGTACGCGGGGTGATCGCCGCGGAACTGCAGCCACATGGAAGGTTCCATGTGTGTGGTCTGCGCTCCGCGATGCTTCGCGATCGCCTCGTGGAGCGCGGATCTAAATCCCTCGCGCCCACGCGAGCGCAGGTTCAACGGATATTCGTTGTTCTTTAAGACCTGAACGGCACGCGTACAGAACGCGTCGTGTTCCACCTTAATCGGTAGGCGCCGCTTCTCCCAGGCAGCCGTCGCGTACTTCTTCGCACGCTCATCCAAGAAGGAGGCGAGCACGTCGTGGCGATTCAATACGGCAGTAAACAGGCCCGCTGTACCCCGCCCGGCCGCCAGTTGGTCGTGATTGACGTCTGATTTGCGGACATAGCCATGATTGCGGGCATAGGGGATCGCAGCACTGAAGCCGCGGATCCCTCCGCCCACCGCAGGCTTGAGGCAGGAGTCGAGCAACTTGTAGAGGGCGGAGGAGTCGATCCCGTATGCCTCAAGGATCGATCTCAAGGACTTGCCTTCCAGGTAATCCGTCAGGGCACCGCAGCGGGCTGCGTACGTGACCCGGTGCTCTTCCGGAACCGCCGAGTCCGGCGGCTTCGGCCAGTCATCGGGGTTGCGCCACTCTTTGGCTACACGGCGCGAAACCCGCCTATGCATTGCGGGCCTCCACGCGCGTCAGGCGATTGAGTGGCTTCGTCCAATCGAAGCTGAGGCGCCCGGCCTTGACCTCCGAAAACAGCGCACACATGGTCGCGTGCTCGTCGCCCCCGACTCGGTCGAGCACATGCTGGACGGTTGTGGGTCTACCGGCAACGAAATCGTGCACCGAACTGGCGATGGCGGGGTAACCCCCGCATAGTGCGGCGGCGACAGTGAACGGCTGGGCTCGTTCAAGGTTTAGAAGCAGGCCCCTCCGGCTCCAGTGCCATGCCGCGCCGGCGCTTAACACTCCCGAATCGGTCCTCACGCAGTCAGAGCCTTCGAGGATCCAAGGCGCCGGGTTTGTCTGAATCTTATTGGGCGGCTCCCGCTCCAAGCGCGTGTCGAGCAAAAGCTCGCCCGAAGGCTGCTCGATCCAAAAATCCGCCAGCCATGCCCTCTTCTGGTCTGGGGCCTGCGGTCGCTCGGTGAACTTGGTGATGCCCGGCGCCCAGTCGAGCCAGAGCAGCATCCAGTAGGCGCGCTCGTGGACAACCACCGTACGCTTCAGCCGACAGCTGTAGACTTCACAAATGGCGACCGAGCGCCGCTTGCGTAGGTCGAGCGGCACAGCGAGTGGAGCAGGCCGTTCTACGACTGCCATCAGTCCCCCGCCATTGCGGCTCAGCACTGATATACGACTTTCTGCTGCCGGCTTCAACAGCTAATTGGGGGAAATCTGACGAACGGTCGGAATTAGATCAATGACTTACGCAGCGCAGACTAGATGAGGTTCGGGTGTCTGTCCAGCAATCCTCTGGCGCCTGGTCGGCCCCGTTGCTCCTGGCACCCTCCACGACCTGACAGATGCGCGGTCGATGGTGGCGGCACATCCATTCCCGTTGCGGATTTCCCGGTGCGGTCACCGGCGGGCGTGCGACTGGACCCATCGCCAGGTTTCGCACCTGTTCCAGCACGTGGATCCAAGTCCACCGCCCGGCTTGGGGGATGTGATTGGTGGTTCGGTACCTGTTTCTTGTCGCCGCATCCCCGGTGTGGCTGTGGCCATGCAGCGGCCGCCTTGGGCGGGATGCACAGTTTGGAGATTCGGCGGTGGCGGGCGGCTGGTCCTTTCACGCCGCAATGCCGGCGGCCGCGCCAGATCTGCTCCACAACGCTGCGCGTGACCTGCTGTCATCCCTGCGGCCGACGTCGGCAGCGTCGGGCTGGCTGCCGGGGGTTCTATTCCTTCGGAGAGTTTGGTCCAGGTGGACCTGGAGCTGCCGGAGCCGGCGCTCGAGGGCTCGAGGCCCCCGGCACGAGCCGTTTCCAGCCGGCCGCGCCAGACACTCGGGGCCAGTCACGGCCTGGGCGCGAGAGAACTCGAGGACGGACCGTATCGGTACAAACGAAGCACATGTTGGCTGCCCGGTGACACCAGGGTGCAGCGGTACGAGTGCGGATCGGCCGCGCACCGGCGCTGCTGAAAGTCGTCCACCAGCACCAGCCCGCCTATCCGCTAGCCCCCGGCTGGCGCTGCCCTCCCCTGTGCCGGTACCTTGCCTTGCAGCGACGCCGCACGTTCGCTGTGGCGCGTTCCAAAGTCATCGGATCCGGGGAGGGAACCAATGTATCGTCGTCGCATCCTGGCGCTGGCTGTCTGCGCCTGTCTGGCCATGCCCGCTGGTGCCACCAAGCGGCTCGAGCTCAACGAGCAGGGCTACTTCGAAGCGCCGGGACTCAACGTCACCGTTTTCGCCGATATCTATCCGGATGGCCACCAGACCGGGGTCACCGTGATCCAGCACGGCGAGCGTGTGGCCGCCAATGGCGACCTCCGTCTCGAGCCCTCGCCCGGCCAGTGGTCTCCGGTCCCGGCCGGCGACGGGAAAGCCACCCACGACCCGGCCACCGGCACGGTGACCCAGGCGTTGCGGTATCCGGACGAGAGCAAGAACCGTAAGGGCTTCAACCCCATCGAATATCCCGATCTGGACTTCCGCTACGAGGTGGCGGTCACCCCGCTGGACGGCCATGCGTTCCAGATCTCGGTGCACCTGGACAAACCCCTGCCAGCGCAATGGGAAGGCAAGGTCGGCTTCAATTTCGAACTGTTCCCCACCGACCTGTTCGGCAAGTCGTTCCTGATGGATGGCCAGGCTGGCAGCTTCCCGCGGCAGGCCAACGGGCCGGTGGCGACGATCGAGGGCCATACCCTGACCGCGCCGATGGCCAGCGGGCGCACCCTTGTCGTGGCGCCGGAGAGCGGGCTGCAACGCATGAAGATCGAGAGCCGCAGCGGCCAGATGGTGCTGCTGGACGGACGCGGCAACATGAACAACGGCTGGTACATCGTGCGCGAGCTGACCCGGCCCGGCGCCACGCGCGATGCGATCACCTGGGTGGTCACGCCCAATGTGGATCCGCGGTGGCGTTACGAACCGGTAGTCCAGGTTTCCCAGGTCGGCTACCGCCCCGGACAGGCCAAGACAGTGGTCATCGAGCAGGACAAGCGCGACACCCGCGCCGATCCGCTCATCCTCTACCGCATCACCGAGGAGGGCCCCAAGGAAGCAGCCCGCCATACGCCCAGGGCCTGGGGCCGGTTCCTCCGTTACCACTACCTGACCGCCGACTTCAGCGAGGTGCGCGAGCCGGGCATGTACGAGGTGTCCTACCGGGGCAAGCGCACCCACGCCTTCCGCATCGGCGAGGACGTGTACGACCGCGGCGTATGGCAGCCCACCCTGGAGTACTTCCTGCCGGCCCAGATGTGCCACATGCTGGTGAAGGAGAACTACCGCACCTGGCACGGCCTGGACCACATGGACGACGCGCGCATGGCGCCGGCCGGCGTGCACTTCGACGGGTACGACCAGGGCCCGGACACCCTCACCCGCTACAAGCCCGGCGAGCGGATCCCGGGCATGGCGGCGGGCGGCTGGCACGACGCGGGCGACTACGACCTGCGCATCGAAAGCCAGATGGGCACGATCAAACTGCTGGCCCAGATGGTCGAGGAGTTCGGCCTGGATTACGACGCGACCACCGTCGACCAGCAGCGCAAGGAGACCCACCTGCTGCGCCCCGATGGTGTCAACGACGCGATCCAGCAGATCGAGCATGGCCTGCTGAACGTGCTCGCCGGCTACCGCGCGCTGGGTCGCACCTATCGGGGTGTGATCGAGCCGACCCTGGAGCAGTACGTACTGCTGGGCGACGTCACCAGCCAGACCGACAACCTCGCCTACGACGCCGCCCTGCCCGCCGGCGCTCGCACCGGCACGACCTCCTCGCTGCAGGACGACCGCTGGGTGTTCACCGAAGACAATCCGGATCGTGAGCTGGGCACGGCCTCGGGCCTTGCGGTGGCGGCGCGGGTGCTCAAGCCCTCCAACCCCGCCATGGCCAGGGAAGCGCTGGACGCCGCGATCGACCTGACCGGCAAGGCACTGGAACGGGCCACCAGCATCGGCGCCAAGGTCGCGGCACTTTCCGAGCTTGCGGTCAGCACCGGCGATCCGGCCTATGTGGCGCGGCTGGTCGCGTTGAAGCCGCAGATCGTGCAGGCCATCGACAAGGCGGGGCCCTCGCTGGCCGTCGCCCTGCCCCTCATCGGGGACGCGGCATTCCTGCACGAGGTGGACGCGGCGGTAGCCGCCCACCAGGCCAAACTGGCGGACGACGCGACCAGGACGCCCTATCGCGTGCCCTACGTGCCCCATATCTGGGGCGCAGGCTGGGACATCCAACGCTTTGGCGTGGACCAGTACTTCTTCCGCAAGGGCTGGCCGCAACACACCAGTGACGCGCTGCAGATGGACGCGCTCAACTTCGTGCTGGGCGTGCATCCGGGCAACGTGACCGAGTCCTTCGCCTCCGGCGTGGGCGCGCGCTCGGCCACGGTCGCTTATGGCACCAATCGCGCCGACTGGGGTTACATCCCCGGCGGCGTGATCTCCGGCACGGCGCTGATCCGCCCGGATCTGCCGGAGCTGAAGGTCTGGCCGTACTTCTGGCAGCAGCGTGAGTACGTGATCGGCGGCGGCGCGGAGAATTTCATGTTCCTCGCGCTGGCCGCTGCGCGGAGCGAACGCCTGTCGCGCTGAGGCGGGCCGGGCGCGAGCGCGTCCGGTCCCTTGGCAGCCCTGGGGGTGGCGCGCCGGCCGGTACCGGCGCGCCGCCCGTTGCCGCGCGCAGATCAGCGCTGGCAGGCGTCGGCCACGTCGCGGTCGAGCTTGCGCCGCAGTTCCATCGAACGATGTCCGATGCGCTCGGCCTGCAGGCGCGCCTCACTCCGGCGCCTGGCGGTTTCGCAGCGGTCCGGGCGCCCGGCACTGGCCGGGCGTGCCTCCCGCTGATCGCGCAGGCGCGCAACCGCCGGGCGTGCCCGCGACTGGCCCGTGGCCCCCACCGCAGTGGGTGGCGGCGGTGCGTAGCTCCCGTGTTCCCAGGTGCGGGCCGGCGTGCGGCCGTCCTGGCAGGGCGTGGACTGGTAAGAGACCTGGCCCGATTCCACGCATTTGTAGACGTGCTGGGCCATGGCGGGCGCCGGCATCCAGGCCAGCGCCCCGATCAGGAGCATCCTTTGCATGTGTTGTCTCCGCTGCGCATCCTTGCCCGCGGAGGCCACCTAGCCTCCCGGTTGCAGCCAGCGCCAGGTATACAGGCCAAGCGCGGTCATGCCCAGTGAGCCCAGCAGGTGCACGGCCGCGCCGAGCACCGCGGCGCCGTACTGCTGGCGACCCAGCTGCTGCACGATCTCGGCCGAAAAGGTGGAGAACGTGGTCAGTCCGCCCAGCAGGCCGGTGACCACGAACAGCCGCCATTCCGGCGGAAGCCCGGGGCGTGAGGCGATCCACGCCAGCGCCAGGCCGACCAGATAGCCGCCGGCAAGGTTCGCGGCCAGCGTGCCCAAGGCCACCGGACCCCGCCCGCCGTTGAGCCACATCGCAAGGCCCCAGCGAAGCCATGCGCCCAGTGCCGCACCCGTGCCGACGGCGATGAACCCCCGCAGCAGGTCCATCACAGCTGCTCGCTGCACGGTCGGCAGCGGTCAGCCACCTTCGCCTGCCCCCGGCACCTGTGGGCCGCGGCCCCGGGCGTGCGCCCTCGCCTCGCGCAGGCGGTCCAGTTTCTCCTTCAGCCTGATCTCCAGGCCGCGCTCGACCGGCCGGTAGTAGACCTGCTCGCCCATCACGTCCGGGAAGCCGGTCTGGTCCAGGGCGATGCCGCCGTCGGCGTCGTGGTCGTACTGGTAGCCCTTGCTGTAGCCAAGCTGCTTCATCAGCCTGGTCGGCGCGTTGCGCAGGTGCAGCGGCACTTCGGCGGTCCCGTGGCGGCGCACATCGGCGCGGGCGGCGTTCCAGGCCGCGTAGGCGGCGTTGGATTTGGCGGTGCTGGCCAGGTAGATCGCCACCTGCGCCAGCGCCAGGTCGCCCTCCGGGCTGCCGAGGCGCTCGAAGGTGTCCCAGGCATCGACCGCCATCTGCAGCGCACGCGGATCGGCCAGCCCGATGTCCTCCACCGCCATCCGGGTCAGGCGCCGGGCCAGGTAGGCCGGGTCGCAGCCACCATCGAGCATGCGTGCCAGCCAGTAGACGGCCGCGTCGGGGTTGGAGCTGCGCACCGATTTGTGCAGGGCCGAGATCTGGTCGTAGAACTGCTCGCCGCCCTTGTCGAAGCGGCGGGTGCGGTCGGCCAGCACCTGCAGCAACGTGGTCTCGGTGATCTGGCCGCCCTCGTCCGCCGCCAGTTCGACGGCGATTTCCAGCAAGGTCAGGGCGCGCCGCACGTCGCCGTCGGCCGCTCCGGCGATCTCGCGCAGCGCGCCCTCCTCCACCGCGATCCCCTGCCCGCCGAGCCCCCGCTCCCCGTCCTCGAGGGCGCGCTCGAGCGCGTCGACGATGTCATCGGCCGACACCGCTTCCAGCACGTGCACGCGGCAGCGCGACAGCAGCGCGGAGTTCAGTTCGAAGGAAGGGTTCTCGGTGGTGGCGCCCACGAAGACGATGCTGCCGCGCTCGATGTGCGGCAGGAACGCGTCCTGCTGGGTCTTGTTGAAGCGGTGCACCTCGTCCACGAACAGCACGGTACGGCGGCCGCCCTCGAAGCGTTGCGCGGCCTCGGCCAGCACCTGGCGCACCTCCGGCAGCCCGGACAGCACCGCCGAGATCGCGCGGAACTCGGCATCTGCGTACTGTGCCAGCAGCAGCGACAGCGTGGTCTTGCCGCAGCCCGGCGGACCCCAGAGGATCATCGAATGCACACGCCCGCCTTCCACCGCACGGCGCAGCGCCGAGCCCGGCGCCAGCAGGCGCCGCTGGCCGACCATCTCGTCCAGGGTGCGCGGGCGCATGCGTTCGGCCAACGGACGCATCGCATCCTGGCGCGCGTGGTCGGCGGGAGTGGCGTCCCGGCTGGATGCCAGGAGACCCGGCCCGGCGTCAGAAGGAATACGGCGACTGCGACTCATGGTGCTCATGATAGGGCTACGGCGGCCACCCGCCGCACGCGGGCTGGCGGGCGGTGGGAGGCCGCGGCCCGGGTGGCCGGCGCTACTGGCCGACCACGTCCACGCCCTTGGCCGGGGTGAACTTGAAGGTGCCCGTGGCGAAGGAAGGGTTGCGCTTCCAGCCGTCGAAGCGGATCTCGGTCTTCTGGCCGACCAGGTCCACCACCTGCATCCGGGCCAGGCCCTGCGCACCGAACCCCAGGCGCGCCATCTGGAAGCTGGCCTCGGTGTCGATCTTCGGGGTCAGGGTCAGCCACTGCAGGCCTTCGCTGGCGGTGGCCTCCTCGCTGACGTCGAACTGGCGGTCAAGGCGGGCCGGGTCGAACAGCGCCACCAGTGGGCTGTTGCGCTCCTCCTCGCCCTGGGCCTTGACCGTGGCCTGCTGCAGGTCCGGCTCGTACACCCACACCTTTTGCCCGTCGGCGACGATCAGCTGGGTGAACGGCTTCTGGTACTCCCAGCGGAACAGCCGCGGTGCCGAGACCGCCACCGTGCCGCTGCTGCGCTCCCTGGCGCGACCGTTGCCATCGAATACCTGCTGCTCGAACCGGCCCTCCAGCCCCTTCAGGCCGCTGGTGAAACTCGTCAGCGCGTCGCGCGCACCGGCAAACGCCGGCATGGCGAGGGCCAGGCCCAGGCCGAGGGTGGCAAGGCGGACAAAACCGGAGGTCGAACGCATGGTCTTCTCGCTGAGGGGAATTGCCGGCGCAGTGTGCCGCCGGAAACCTGAACAGGCAGACATTGATCGGCCAAGGCTTCGCCAGTGGATCGGGCTCAGTCCCGCGGCGGCGGCGGCGCCAGCACGCTGCGGTCGCCGTTGTGTTCGGGCGGGCTGACCACGCCGGCCGCCTCCATCGCCTCGATCAGGCGTGCGGCGCGGTTGTAGCCGATCTTCAGCCGCCGCTGCACGCCGGAGATCGACGCACGGCGGGTCTCGGTGACGATCCGCACCGCCTCGTCGTACAGCGGGTCGGACTCGTCCCCCCCACTGCTGCTGGTCTCGGGCAGGCCGGTGGCACCGACCACCACCCCGTCGCCCAGGGTCTGCACCTCGTCCAGCACGCCTTCCACGTAGTCCGCGGTGCCGCTGGCCTTGAGGTGCTCGACCACGCGGTGCACTTCCTCGTCGCTGACGAAGGCGCCATGCACGCGGTCCGGCATGCCGGTGCCCGGCGGCAGGTAGAGCATGTCGCCGTGGCCGAGCAGGGTCTCGGCGCCGGACTGGTCCAGGATGGTGCGCGAATCGATCTTGGAGCTGACCTGGAACGCGATGCGGGTCGGGATGTTCGCCTTGATCAGGCCGGTGATCACGTCCACGGACGGGCGCTGGGTGGCCAGGATCAGGTGGATACCGGCGGCGCGCGCCTTCTGCGCCAGGCGCGCGATCAGCTCCTCGACCTTCTTGCCGACGATCATCATCATGTCGGCGAACTCGTCGATGAAGATGACGATGAACGGCAGCGGCTCCAGCGGGCGCGGCACCTCGCCCAGCTCGGGGTTGGGCTTGAACAGCGGGTCCATCAGCGGCTGGCCGGCGTCGATCGCGTCGCGCACCTTCTTGTTGAAACCGGCCAGGTTGCGCACGCCTACAGCGCTCATCAGCTTGTAGCGGCGCTCCATCTCCGCCACGCACCAGCGCAGGCCGTTGGCGGCCTCCTTCATGTCCGTGACCACCGGCGCCAGCAGGTGCGGGATGTCCTGGTAGACGCTCAGCTCGAGCATCTTCGGGTCGATCATCAGCACCCGCAGGTCCTTCGGCGTGGCCTTGTAAAGCAGGCTCAGGACCATGGCGTTGACCGCCACCGACTTGCCCGAGCCGGTGGTGCCGGCCACCAGCAGGTGCGGCATACGCGCCAGGTCGGCCACCGTCGGCCGGCCGGCGATGTCCTTGCCCAGCGCCAGGGTCAGCGGGCTGGCGGACTTGTCGTATTCCTTGGAGCGCAGCAGCTCGGAGAGGAAGATCATCTCGCGGCTGGTGTTGGGGATCTCCAGGCCGATCACCGACTTGCCCGGGATCACGTCGACCACGCGCACCGACTTGACCGACAGGCCGCGGGCGATGTCCTTGTCCAGCGAGCTGATCTGGCTGACCTTTACCCCCGGAGCCGGCTCCAGCTCGAACCGGGTGATCACCGGGCCCGGATAGGCGCCGACGACCTGCACATCGATGCGGAAGTCCTTGAGCTTGAACTCGATCTGCCGCGACAGCGTCTCCAGGGTCTCTTCCGAATAACCCTTGGTCTGCGGCTTGGGATCGTCCAGCAGGGCCAGCGGCGGCAGCCCGTCCGGGGTGCCGCCGGTGCCCTGGAACAGCGGGATCTGGGTCTCGCGCTTGGCGCGCTCGCTCTTCTCCACCACCGGCGCGGCCGGCGGCTCGATCCGCACCGGCTCGCGGCGCGCCTGGCGCACGGCCTCGGTCTTGCGGACCTCCTGGCGCTCCTCGCGCATCTCGCGGGTGCGCTTCCACTCCCCGGCCTGCTGGGACTTGCGCCGCAGCAGGTCCGGCAGAGACATCACCCAGCCGCCGATCCGCTCCATCACCCGGAACCAGGACAGGCCGGTGGCCAGGGTCACCGACACCAGCAGCAGTACGACCAGGAAGAGGTTGGCGCCCAGCGGACCGAACCCGGCCTGCAGCGACTTGCCCAGCAGCTGCCCGATCACCCCGCCCGCGCGCGCCACGTCCACCGTGTAGACGCCGACCAGGCGCACATGCAGGAAGCCGGTGGCGCCGATCAGGAACCCGAAGATGCCGACCAGTCGCAGGGCCGGGCCAAGCTCGTCCTCCTCGCCCAGGCCGAACAGCGCGATCCAGGCCAGCGCGCCCAGCACGACCGGCAGCAGGAAGGCGGCGTGGCCGAACAGGGTCAGCAGCACGTCGGCGATCCAGGCGCCGGCCTTGCCACCCAGGTTGTGGATCGGGGCCACGACGCTGCCACTGTGCGACCAGCCCGGGTCGGACGGCGAATAGGTGAACAGGCACGCCAGCAGGTACAGCAGCAGCGGCGCCACCACGATCAGGGCCAGGTCGCGCCACAGTCGCTGGCGCCCCGGACTGGGCACGCGCGCTTCGCGCGGTTTGCCGCGGGTGGACTTGCTGCGTTCCGTCAATGCCTTGGCCACGTCGCTCCGCAATCTTGAACTGGCTGCAGGAACCCTGCGTTAGGCATTGATCTTAAACGAGTCGGGGGGATGCTTCATAGGAAAGCGCGGGTGCCCGTCCCGGACGCTGCACGGTGAATGCCCGGAGCGGCTCGCCTTGATTCGCCTGTGCCCGGCCGCCACTCTATGCCCCGGCCCCGCGCCCCATTCTTCCCTCGAACGACTATACATGACCGCCACCAAGCACTCGCGCCTGCTCATCCTCGGCTCCGGCCCCGCCGGCTGGACCGCCGCCGTCTACGCCGCCCGCGCCAACCTCAAGCCGGTGGTCGTCACCGGCCTGCAGCAGGGCGGGCAGCTGATGACGACCACCGAGGTCGACAACTGGCCCGGCGACGCCCACGGCCTGATGGGCCCGGACCTGATGGCGCGCATGCAGGCCCACGCCGAGCGCTTCGACACCGAGGTCGTTTTCGACCACATCCACACCGCGGACCTGTCGCAGCGGCCGTTCCGCCTGGTCGGCGACAGCGCCGAGTACACCTGCGACGCACTGATCATCGCCACCGGCGCCACCGCCAAGTACCTGGGCATCCCGTCGGAAGAGCAGTTCAAGGGCCGCGGCGTTTCGGCCTGCGCCACCTGCGACGGCTTCTTCTACCGCGACCAGGATGTGGTGGTGGTCGGCGGTGGCAACACCGCGGTGGAAGAGGCGCTGTACCTGTCCAACATCGCCCGCAAGGTCTACCTGGTGCACCGCCGCGACACCCTGCGCGCGGAAAAGATCATGCAGGACAAGCTGTTCGCCAAGGTCGAGGCCGGCAAGATCGAGCCGGTGTGGCACCACACCATCGACGAGGTGCTGGGCGACGACGCCGGCGTCACCGGCGTGCGGGTGAAGTCGGCGATCGACGGCAGCACCCGCGACATTGCCGCCCACGGCTTCTTCGTGGCCATCGGCCACCACCCGAACACCGGCCTGTTCGAGGGCCAGCTGACCATGAACAACGGATACATCGAGATCCGTTCCGGCCTGGGCGGCAATGTCACCCAGACCTCGGTGGAGGGCGTGTTCGCCGCCGGCGACGTGGCCGACCAGCACTACCGCCAGGCCATCACCTCCGCCGGCTTCGGCTGCATGGCCGCGCTGGATGCCGAGCGCTACCTGGACAAGGGTGCCTGAGCCCGGGCTGGCCGGTACGGCGTCCGCCTTCGTGGACCGGCGGCTGGCACCTGTCGTGCGCGCGGCCGCGGCGTGTGCCGGTGGTGCCGCCGTGGCCGAGGCGCGCGTCCGGTGAGCCTCCAGGCGCGCTGCCTGGACAGTCTGGCCGGCATCGAGCCGGCCCGGTGGGATGCCCTGCATGACCAGCGCAATCCGTTCCTGGCCCACGCCTTCCTCGAAGGCCTGGAGCGCCACGGCTGCCTGCGCCCCGAGTGGGGCTGGACCGCGCGCCACCTCACCCTCTGGGAGGGCGACGCCCTGGTGGCCGCCGCCCCCGGTTACCTGAAGACCAACTCGCACGGCGAGTTCGTGTTCGACCATGCCTGGGCCCACGCGTACGCGCAGCACGGGCTGGAGTACTTTCCCAAGTGGCTGTTCGGCGTGCCCTACTCGCCGGTGACCGGGCCGCGCCTGCTCGCCCCTACCGACCGTCTGCGGCGTGCCCTGGTGGAGGCCATGGCGGACCTCACGGCCGGCAGCGGGCTGTCGTCGGCCCACGTGAACTTCCATCCCGGCAGCGAAGCGGCCGCCTTCGACGACGCCTGGCTGGCGCGCGCCGACATCCAGTACCACTGGCACAACCCGGGCCAGTGGCGGGACTTCGACGGTTTCCTGGCCGCGATGGACCACCGCCACCGCAAGAACATCCGCCAGGAGCGGGCCAGGGTCGCCCGCGCCGGCGTGCGTTTCCGGCGCCTGTCCGGGGCTGAAGCCGGCGAGGCGGAACTGGACGCGATCCACCGCTTCTACCTGCAGACCTTCCTCGAGTACGGCAACGCCCCGGCGCTGACCCGCGCCTTCATCGCACACCTGGCGCGAGAAATGGCCGGTAACCTGCTGATCGTGCTGGGATACCTGGACGACGAGCCGGTGGCGGGTGCGCTTTGCCTGCGCGGCGGCGACACCCTCTACGGACGGTACTGGGGCAGCGACGTCAGCCTGCCCGGCCTGCATTTCGAGACCTGCTACTACCAGGGCATCGAATACTGCCTGGAGCAGGGCCTGGCCCGGTTCGAACCCGGGGCCCAGGGCGAGCACAAGCTGGCGCGCGGGTTCCTGCCCACGCTGGTGCACAGCCACCACCACGTGGTCGATCCGCGCTTTGCCCGCGCCCTGCGTGAGTGGTGCGCCGACGAGCGTGCATCGGTGCGGCAGCACGCGGAGGCGCTGGCGCGGCGCGGCCCGTTCCGCGTCCCGGCGCCCGGCTAGACCATGGCCCGCACCCTCCACCCCGCCGTGCTCGGGCCGGACACGCCCTTCCCCCCGGTCACCCGGGCGCTGCGCGAGCCGGACGGCCTGCTGGCGGTGGGCGGCGACCTCTCGCCGGCGCGCCTGCTGGAGGCGTACCGGCAAGGGATCTTCCCCTGGTATTCGCAGGGCCAGCCGATCCTGTGGTGGAGCCCGGACCCGCGCATGGTGTTCCGTACCGACGCGCTGCACCTGCCGCGCCGCTTCCGGCGCGAACTGCGGCGCAGTGCCTGGGTGGTCTGCGCCGACACCGCCTTCGACGCGGTGCTGGGCGCCTGCGCCCACACCCCCCGTCCCGGCCAGGACGGCACCTGGATTACCCCGCAGATGCAGGCGGCCTACCGCAGGCTGCACCAGCTCGGCCACGCCCATTCGATCGAAGTGCTGGACGCCGACGGTCGCCTGGTCGGCGGCCTGTACGGCGTCGCGTCGGGTCGCATGTTCTACGGCGAGAGCATGTTCAGCGCGCGCTCCGGCGGCTCCAAGGTCGCCCTGGCCGCCCTGGCCCGGCGGCTTCACGAGTGGGGCTGGCCGCTGCTCGATGCCCAGGTGGAGAACCCGCACCTGCTGTCGCTGGGCGCGCAGCAGTGGCCGCGCGACCGCTTCCAGGCGGCGGTGCAGGCGCTGGTCGCCGACCCGGGCCGGCCGGGGTCCTGGACCGACGGATTCGGCCGGCTGCCTGCCGCCGCGCTGGGTGGCTGAAGCCCCGCCTTTGCGCCCGGGGCCCTTCTCGCGTAAAATTGCCGCCTTTAACGCCTCCGCTCAGCGCATACATCGGGAAAGCATGTCGAAAGACGACTCCATCGAGTTCGAAGGCTCCGTCATCGAGACGCTGCCCAACACCACCTTCCGGGTTCGCCTGGAGAACGGGCACGAGATCATTGCCCATATCTCCGGTCGCATGCGCAAGAACTACATCCGCATCCTGACCGGTGACCGGGTCAAGGTGGAAATGACGCCCTACGACCTCACCAAGGGGCGCATCACCTATCGCATGAAGTGAGCCGGCCGCGCCTTGCGGCGCCATGGCGGGTTTACAGGGGGCGGCCTGCGGGCCGCCTTTTTTGTGTCCGCGCGCCGGGCCGCCGGGCTGGCCGGGGCCGCGCGCGGCGCACGCGCCTGCCGGAAGTCACCACCCCTTCCGACCCAATGTCTTTGGTCACTGTCACCACAGGCAGATCCACCATGGCGTGCCACTGCCTAACCTGTGGCCAGGTCCAATCGGGACCATGCACAACAACGATGGACCGACATGAACACCAAGCCCTTCCTTCTCGCCGCCCTGTTCTTCGGCGGCTCGCTGGGCGCCAGCGCCGCCGAGAACGCACCGCTGACCGGCTGTGTCGACCTGGGTGCCGACCAGGAAATCGTGCGTGCCGGCGGTTCGCGCTCGATGCTGGTGCGCGATGCCGACCAGCACTACCTCGTCACCTTCCGCGACGACTGCGGCTCGCTGGCCATGACCAGCTCGGTGCGCATCGTGTCCGAGGGCAGCGAAGGCCGCCTGTGCCCGACCGGAAGCGTGGTCAAGACCAAGCGCGACAACTGCGTGGTGCGCGGCGTGGAAACCATCGACGCCGAGCAGTTCACCAACCGCAAGCGCCGCACGCGCTGAGGTTCCGCCAAGGTGCCGCTGCCTGCGGGCAAGCGGCCATCGGCAAAGTGGCGGCCCGGAGGCCGCCACTTTTTGTTCCCGCAAAGAACCTGCCGCCCGTCAGACCGTGGCCGGCAGCAGCCGCTCCGGCTCGGACTGGCTCTCCACCACCAGCTTGCCGTCGACCACGTCGATGTTGACCCGGCCGCCGTTGACCAGCTTGCCGAAGAGCAGCTCGTCGGCCAGCGGACGCTTGATCTGGTCCTGGATCACCCGGGCCATCGGCCGCGCACCCATCAACGGATCGAAGCCATGCTGGGCCAGCCACTCGCGCGCGTTCGGCGAGGCGGTCATCGCCACGTGCTTCTCGTTGAGCTGCATCTCCAGCTCGATCAGGAACTTGTCCACCACCCGCAGGATGTGGTCGAAGCCCAGTGCCTGGAACTGCACCACCGCGTCCAGGCGGTTGCGGAACTCCGGGGTGAAGCTCTTGCGGATGACTTCCATCGCGTCGGTGGAGTGGTCCTGGCGGGTGAAGCCGATCGAGCGCCGCGAGGCCTGGGCCGCGCCGGCGTTGGTGGTCATCACGATCACCACGTTCTTGAAGTTGGCCTCGCGCCCGTTGGTGTCGGTCAGCACGCCGCGGTCCATGACCTGCAGCAGGATGTTGAAGATGTCCGGGTGCGCCTTTTCCACCTCGTCCAGCAGCAGCACGCAGTGCGGGGTCTTGACGATCTTCTCGGTCAGCAGGCCGCCCTGGTCGAAGCCCACGTAGCCCGGGGGCGCACCGATCAGGCGCGACACCGAATGCGGCTCCATGTACTCGGACATGTCGAAGCGCACCAGTTCGATGCCCAGCTGCAGGGCGAGCTGGCGAGTGACCTCGGTCTTGCCCACGCCGGTGGGGCCGGCGAACAGGAAGTTGCCGATAGGCTTGTCCGGATTGCCCAGGCCGCTGCGCGCCAGCTTGATCGCCGAGGCCAGGGTCTCGATCGCCGGATCCTGGCCGAAGATCACCATCTTCAGGTTGCGCTCCAGGTGCTGGAGCACGTCCTTGTCCGTGGCGGTGACCTGCTTGGCCGGGATCCGCGCCATCTTGGCGACGATGGTCTCGATCTCCTCGACGTCGATCAGCTCCTTGCGCTGGCCGTCCGGCAGCAGCCGCTGGCGCGCGCCGGCCTCGTCGATCACGTCGATCGCCTTGTCCGGCAGCAGCCGGTCGCCGATGTGCTTGACCGACAGGTCCACCGCCGCCTGGATCGCCTCGTCGGCGTAGGTCACGCCGTGGTGCGACTCGTAGCGGGCCTTGAGGCCCTGCAGGATCTCGTAGGCCTCGCCCACGGTCGGCTCGACGATGTCGATCTTCTGGAAGCGGCGGGCCAGCGCCCGGTCCTTCTCGAAGATGCCGCGGTATTCCTGGAAGGTGGTCGAACCGATGCAGCGCAGTTCGCCGGAGGCCAGCGCCGGCTTGATCAGGTTGGACGCATCCATGGTCCCGCCGCTGGCCGAGCCGGCGCCGATGATGGTGTGGATCTCATCGATGAACAGGATCGCGCCGGGGATCTTCTTGACCGCCGACAGCACGCCCTTCAGGCGCTTCTCGAAGTCGCCGCGGTACTTGGTGCCGGCCACCAGGGCGCCCAGGTCCAGCGAGTAGATCACCGCGTCGGCCAGCACCTCGGGCACCTCACCCTCGACGATGCGGCGGGCCAGGCCCTCGGCGATCGCGGTCTTGCCGACGCCGGCCTCGCCCACGTACAGCGGGTTGTTCTTGCGGCGGCGGCACAGCACCTGGATGGTGCGTTCGACCTCGTCGGCACGGCCCACCAGCGGGTCGATCCTGCCGGCCCGTGCGCTTTCGTTGAGGTTGGTGGCGTACTCGGTCAGGGCATCGGCCTTGCCGTCGCCCTCCCCGCCTTCGGCCCGCTCGCCCTCCGGGGCGGGGGTGCCCTGCTCGGGCTCGTCGCCGAGCTTGGCGATGCCGTGGGAGAGGTAATTGACCACGTCCAGCCGGGTCACGTCCTGCTGGGTGAGGAAGTAGACGGCGTGGGAATCCTTCTCGCCGAAGATCGCCACCAGCACGTTGGCGCCGGTGACCTCCTTCTTGCCGGAGGACTGCACGTGGTACACGGCCCGCTGCAGCACGCGCTGGAAGCCCAGGGTCGGCTGGGTGTCGCGGCCGTCATCCTCGGCCAGGCGCGAGACCGAGGCCTCGATGGCCTGGTCCAGCTCACCACGCAGGCGCGAGGCGTCCGCACCGCATGCGCGCAGCACCGCCTGGGCGGAGGGGTTGTCCAGCAGGGCCAGCAGCAGGTGCTCGACCGTCATGAACTCATGACGGGCCTCGCGGGCCTGCTTGTAGCACTGGCCAATGGTCTGTTCGAGGTCTTTGCTGAACATGGCTCGCTCCGGCGGTTTGCCAACAATATGCGGCCATCCGGCGGCAATTCCAGCGTGCCGGCGGAACGCCGCGTTCAGCCGGCGGCATGCCGGCGGCCGAGCGGGTCTCCCCGCAGGTCAGGCCTTCTCCATCGTGCACAGCAGCGGGTGCTGGTTCATGCGGGAGAACTCGTTGACCTGGGCTACCTTGGATTCGGCCACTTCGCGCGTGAAGACGCCGCAGACGCCGCGGCCGCGGGTATGCACGTGCAGCATCACCTGGGTGGCGCGCTCCAGGTCCAGGGCGAAGAACTGCTGCAGCACGACCACCACGAAGTCCATCGGGGTGTAGTCGTCGTTGAGCAGGATCACCTGGTACATCGGCGGCGGGGCGATCTCCGGCTTGCCCGGATCGACCAGGGTGCCGTGCTCGTGTTCGTGCTCGTGTCGTGGGGTGCGGGGCATGGCCGGAATTATACGGGGCGCCTGCACGGCCGCAGCGTTGCCGGGGTGGCCATGGACGCCGGCGGCGCGGCACCGGACAATCCCCCGGACTCCCTGGAGGCACCATGACCGCACCCTTCCGCGTTGCCGCCCTGCTGGCGGCCCTTGTCCTGCCCGCCGCGCTGCCCGCAACCGCCCTGGCGGCCTCGCCGGACCCGTCCATCGCCCCGCTGCTCAAGGAGATGGGCTACGAGTACGAGGTGGACGATGACGGCGACTACAAGCTGGTGATGGCGATGCCCGACAGCGACCGCACCCAGCTGGTGTTCGTGCGCTCGACGGTGGAGCGCTTCGGCGCCACCGCGGTGCGCGAGGTGTGGTCCCCGGCCTGGGCCGGCGAAGGCGATGGCGATTTCCCCGCGGCGGTGGCCAACCGCCTGCTGCAGGCCGCCGGCGAGCTCAAGCTCGGCGGCTGGGCGCGCCATGGCCGCTACGCGGTGATGGTGGTCCAGGTCGATGCGGCCGCCAGCGCCGGCACGCTCGAGGATGCGATCACCTCCGCGGCCATGGCCGCCGACCGCATGGAACTGGAGTTGTCCGGCCTGGCCGGCGACGACGAGTACTGATGAGCCACTGGCACCCCCATGTCACCGTGGCCAGCGTGGTCGAGCGCGAGGGCCGGCTGCTGCTGGTGGAGGAAGCCATCGCCGGGGCGCTGGTGCTGAACCAGCCGGCCGGACACCTGGAGCCGGGCGAGAGCCTGGCCGAAGCGGCGGTGCGCGAGACCCTTGAAGAGACCGGCTGGGACATCCGGCTGGAGTCGTTCATCGGCTGCTACCAGTGGACCGCGCCCGACGGCGGCCACTACCTGCGCTTCGCCTTCGCCGGCACGCCCCTGCGGCACCATCCGCAGCGCCCGCTGGACGAGGCCATCGAACGGGCGGTGTGGCTGTCGCCGGAGCAGCTGCTGGCCGAGGGCGCACGCCATCGCAGCCCGCTGGTGTGGCAGGTGGTGGCCGACTGGCGGGCCGGCCGCCGGCAGCCGCTGGACCTGGTGCGCCAGCTGTGAGCACCGCCCCGCGCACGGTCGTCGGCGTGTCCGGCGGCGTCGACTCCTCGGTGGCCGCGTGGCTGCTGGCGCAGTCCGGCGAGCCGCTGGCCGGGCTGTTCATGCAGAACTGGGACGACGATGGCAGCGGCCAATGCCGTGCCGAGGAGGACCGGCGCGACGCGGTCGCCGTGTGCGGCCGGCTGGGCATCCCGTTCCACTTCCGCGATTTCTCGAAGGAGTACTGGGCCGGGGTGTTCGAGCACTTCCTGGCCGAGTACGCCGCCGGGCGCACGCCCAACCCGGACGTGCTGTGCAACCGCGAGGTCAAGTTCAAGCATTTCCTGGACGCGGCCCGTGAGCTGGGGGCCGAGCGCATCGCCACCGGCCACTACGCACAGGTGGCGCACGAGGGCGGCCGCTGGCGCCTGCTGCGCGGCGCCGACCGCGACAAGGACCAGACCTACTTCCTGCACCAGCTCGGCCAGCAGCAGCTGGCGGCCACGCTGTTCCCGGTCGGCCACCTGCCCAAGGCCCAGGTGCGCCGGCTGGCGCGCGAGGCCGGGCTGGCGACCCACGCCAAGAAGGACTCGACCGGCATCTGCTTCATCGGCGAGCGCGACTTCCGCCAGTTCCTGGGCCAGTACCTGCCGGCCCAACCCGGCGAGATCCGCGACCCGCTCGGCGTGCGCGTGGGCACCCACCCGGGAGTGTTCTACTTCACCCTGGGCCAGCGCGAGGGGCTCAACATCGGCGGCGTGCGCGGGCGCCCCGCAGCGCCGTGGTACGTGGTCGGCAAGGACGTGGCCGGCAACATCCTATACGTGGACCAGGACCGCGACAGCCCTTGGCTGATGGCCGGCACGGTGCAGACCGAGGCCATGCACTGGGTCGAGGGTGCGCCGCCGGCGTCGCGGTTCGCCTGCACCGCCCAGGTCCGCTACCGCCAGCAGGACGAGCCCTGCCAGGTGCAGGTGCGCGATGACGGCAGCCTCTCGGTGCGCTTCGAACGCCCGCAGCGGGCCGCCACGCCGGGCCAGTCGCTGGTGCTGTATGACGGGCCGGCGTGCCTGGGCGGGGCGGTGATCGCCACCACCGACGCCCCGCGGCCCGGTGCCGCCGTCCAGCCCGGCGTGGCCGCCGGCTAGAATGTCGCCCATGCAAAATCCCCACAGTGATCGCGTGCTGGCCCTGGCCGGCCTGGCCCAGTCCCTGCAGCAGGTGCGCCGGATCGCCGAGACCGGGCACAGCGACGCCGGCGCGGCCCAGCCGGTGCTGGACAGCGTGTTCCGCATCGATGCGCCCTCCCCGGCCGCCGTCTACGGCGGCGTGCCCGCGCTGGCCCCGGGCCTGCGCCTGCTCGACGGCTACCTCTCCAACCGCGCCGACGACCCCCTGCTGCCGCGCCTGGCCCTGGCCACGGTGCAGCTGGAGCGCCGCTTCGCCGGCGAGCCGGCCACCCTGCAGGCGGTCGGCAACGGCATCGAGGAGATCGCCCCGCGCGCCCTGGAGCTGGGCAGCGCCCACCCGGAGGTGCTGTCGGCACTGGGCACCCTGTACGCGGACACCATCAGCCACCTGCGCCCGCGGATCATGGTCCAGGGCAACCCGCACTACCTCGGCCAGCCGGGCGTGGTCTCGGAGATCCGGGCACTGCTGCTGGCGGCGGTGCGCTCGGCGATGCTCTGGCGCCAGCTCGGTGGCAGCCAGTGGCACTTCCTGCTGGCGCGCCGGGCGCTGGCCGAGGCGGTGCGCGCGCACCGGCACTGAGCCGGCGAGCGCCGCGCCGGGAGCGCGGCGATGCCACGCGAAACTAAAGGCGGGCGGCATGCGGCCGATACTGCGAACGAGGCTCCGCAGAGATCACCCATGGACTCCCGCTTGTTCTTCCGCATGGCCGCACCGCTGGTGCTGACACTCCTCGTTCCCATCGCGATCGGCTTCGACTGGCCGGCCCCGGTGCGCTGGGCGATCCTCACCACCCAGACCCTGAGCTGGTTCGGCTTCGCCGCCTGGCTGCTGCTCAGGGCCCCGGCCGCGACCGCCCGCAGCTCCGAGCACGCCCGCGTGGTCCGCGAGCAGGAGCAGCTGCTGGGCGAGCTGCGCAGCTTCGTCGGCAAGGAGATCGATGGCTCCCGCCACGAGATCGAGCGTGCCCGCGAGCTGATCCGCCAGGCGGTCGCCGGACTCGGCGGCAGCTTCGACGCGATGAACCGCAAGTCGCGCCAGCAGAGCCAGGCCATGGCGCGGATCATCGCCGACCAGGACGGCAACAGCGGCGTGGACGTGGCCCGCTTCGCCCAGCACGCCAGCTCGCGCATGGAGCAGCTGGTGGAGGCGCTGGAACAGGTGGCCGGCCAGAGCACAAACACCGTGCAGCACATCGACCAGATGGCCCAGCACCTGGACGGCATCTTCGCCCTGCTGGAGGACGTCAAGTCCATCGCCGACCAGACCAACCTGCTGGCGCTCAACGCCGCGATCGAGGCGGCGCGTGCCGGCGAGGCGGGCCGCGGCTTCGCGGTGGTCGCCGACGAGGTGCGCAACCTGTCCGAGCGCTCGACCACCTTCAACGAGCAGATCCGCAAGCTGGCGCACAGCTCCAAGGACGCCATCGCCAAGGTGCGCGAGACCGTGACCCACATGGCCTCGCGCGACCTGGACCGCTCCCGCGAGGCGCGTGCCGAAGCGGCGCAGATGCTGCAGAACGTGGCGGCGATCAACGCCTCGCTCGGCGACGGCATGCGCGAGATCTCCGACTGCGGCCGCTCCATCGACGGCTCGGTGGCCGAGGCGGTGCGCTCGCTGCAGTTCGAGGACATCGCCACCCAGGCCCTGGGCGGCGCCCACGTGCACCTGGACCGGCTGGACACCATCAACCGCGAGGCCATGGCCCTGCAGGAGCTGCTCCACCGCAGCACCGGCGGCGACGATGCCGAGCTGATCCGCGCCCTGCAGAAGCTCGGCCAGCGCCTGCGCGAGCTGCGTGGCGAGTGGGAGCAGCCGCCCCACAAACCGGTGACCCAGCAGACCATGGGCGCCGGAACGGTCGAGCTGTTCTGAAGTCCTCGCGTTCCCGCGACCTGCCCCAAGGCCCCGGCCCCGCGCCGGGGCCTTGGGCCGTTCGCCCGGCCAGCCCGACCAGACCCCAACCGGCCACGCCCGCGCTGCCGGCGGCGCTGGATCCGCTGGCAGCCCTCGCGCCTGGCGGCGGCGCCGATGTCAGCTACCCCGGTGCGGAAGTCGACGCCTCCGCCGCCCAGGCCAGCACCCCTGCGCGCGGCGCCGCGCTGATGGCCCGGCTCGAAGCCCTCGCCCGCCAGGAACTGGCCCGCGCCGCACGCCCCCACCCCGCCCCCTCCGATCCAGACCCGCTGCTGGCCTGCATGGACTGGGACCTCGGCGTGGCCGGCAACGGCGGAGCGCCGGCGGCCTGAGCGCTGTGCCAGCCGGAATACGCTAGCGCAGCAGCCGAGCGTGCCTTGCGACTGCCTCGCCTTTGCTCCTTGGGCAAGAAAGCGCCTCGGGAATCGGGTCGCTCCGAGGGCGGCATGAGCTTTCGGCTATGAACGCATTGGCTGCCTAATCCGTTACGTCACGGGTAACCTGGTGCCAATACCGCTTGGGGGCGTGGCGCGTGGCGACGGGACAGAAGGCCGGTGTAGAAGAAATCACCGTGGGCGCTACTCTGCTGAAACCCCAAGGCAAGTTCGGGGCCTCGTACTTTCACGCCGAAATATCGGATTTCCTCGAAGCATCTCCGGAAGCCGTGCTTGGCAGACTGGCCATGGGCAGTGGCGATGACACGTACGAGCAGAAGGCCGCTTGGCGGGAAGAAATCCGTCTGCTGAAGGAAGCGCTCAGGGGCCGCACGGGCCATCTCTTCCTTGAGTTCACCGTACCTCGGCTTGGCGATCGAATCGACGCAGTGGTGCTTTCAGAAGGGGTGATCTTTCCAATCGAGTTCAAGGTGGGGGCAACTCGATTCAGTACATCAGACATCAACCAGGCGTGGGACTACGCTCTTGATCTGAAGAACTTCCACCTTGGCAGCCGTAATGCCGAGATTGTGCCGATCCTGGTCGCTACAGCCGCAACTGCAAGATCAAGTCGGATTGCAGAGCCGTACACCGACGATGTCTACTCCCCCGTCCTGGCGAATGGGGAGGATCTAGGTGCGGTGATTGCGCAGGTGCTCCACTTCTCTTCAAGGGAGGCGCTGGATGCGGACGCGTGGCAAAGCGCCCCCTATCGTCCAACCCCCACAATCATCGAAGCAGCCAGGGTGCTGTATTCCAGCCACTCGGTCGAGGCACTGGCGTGCAACGAGGCCGGTGAGAATCTCGCTATCACGGCAAAAAGGGTCAATGCTCTGGTCGACGCTGCGAAGCGTGACGGCGTTAAAAAAGTAATCTTCGTGACAGGAGTTCCAGGCGCCGGGAAGACCCTGGTGGGGCTCGATACTGCGACGCGGCGCCATGAATCCGGAGACACTCACGCTGTATTCCTTTCGGGAAATGCTCCTCTGGTCTCCGTCTTGACCGAGGCACTGGCCCGGGATGAGGTCAAGCGGCGGCGCGCAGCGGGTGAGAAAGCAAAAAAGGGAGACGTCAAGCAGCGCATCAAGGCTTTCATTCACCTGATCCATCACTTTCGGGATGAAGGGCTTCGTAACCCGGATCCCCCGTCCGAGCACGTTGCAATCTTCGACGAAGCACAGCGTGCCTGGGACCACGCCATGACCGCAGACTTCATGCAGCGCAAGAAGGGCCTGGCGGGCATCACCTACTCCGAGCCGGAACTCTTGCTCTCCTATATGGATCGTCACGACTGGGCAGTGGTGATCTGCCTGGTAGGCGGTGGTCAGGAAATCAATCGGGGCGAAGCCGGCATCGCGGGATGGATAGATGCCATCAGCAACCGGTTCCGTCACTGGGAGGTCCACATCTCTCCGGAGCTTCACGACAGCGAGTACGCCGCGAGGCACGCGCTCGAAAGACTAGGCGCCGAGAGTGCCGTACTGAAAGACCCAAGTCTTCATCTCTCGGTCTCGATGCGTTCGTTCCGCGCTGAGCATATGTCCCAATTCGTCAAGGCTGTGCTGGACGGGGAAGAAGCGCAGGCGCAGGACGTGCTTGCGGCGCTACTGAAGCGATACCCCGTTACTCTCACGCGCAACTTGGACACGGCACGCCACTGGATTCGGCACCACGCCCGGGGTGGGGAGCGCACCGGACTGCTGGCGAGCGCAGGTGCAATGCGGCTGAAGCCTCATTCAATCGACGTCCGGGTCAAGATCGACCCGGTCCACTGGTTTCTCAACGGACCGGACGACGTCCGCTCCAGCAACTTTCTGGAAGATGCCGCGACCGAGTTCCAGGTCCAAGGACTCGAGCTGGACTGGGCATGCGTCAACTGGGATGCGGACCTGAGGCGGAGCGTAAGTGGGTGGACCTGCCATGAGTTCTCTGGTTCCAAATGGAAGAACATCAGAAGCGACGCCCGTGGACGATATCTGGTCAACGCGTATCGAGTGCTGCTGACTCGGGCGCGGCAAGGCATGGTGATCTTCGTCCCACCAGGCGACGCGGGCGATGAAACACGACAGCCGGGGTTCTACAACCCCACCGCCAGCTATCTCGCGGGCCTGGGCGTGGAGATGATCTGATCAGTCGGTCCTCCATTCAGCAACCGCCTGGTGCATTCCTGCGGAAAGCTACCGGAAGGAGCCGTCAACCGCCGCGTGAGGCCGCGACTTCACTACGCGGATCGATTTCAGGGGACTCAGCTAGCGTGCGCCGATGGCACCTGTTGGCTCGATTCCGAACCGGCGCATCCCCCCACTGATCGGATCCTCGAACTCCAGGCCGTACGCCACCAGCTGCAGCGGCCTTGCCGGGTCATCAGGCGCTTGGGGCTGCAGCTGGGGGTAGTAGCGGTCGTGCAGGATCGGGGCGCCGAGGGCGGCCATGTGCACGCGCAGCTGGTGCTTGCGGCCGGTGACCGGGTGCAGCGCGTAGGTCCACACGGGGCCGTCGCGCTCGAGTACCTCGATCCACGTCTCGCTGTTGGCTGGGCCGTCCGCCTCGCGCATGCGGAAGAACGGTTCGCCGGCTTCCAGCCGGCTGCGGTGGAGGTGGGGAAAGGCCAGCCCGGGCAGGGCCGGCGCCGTTGCCCGGTAGACCTTGCGGATGCGGCGTTCGCGGAACAGGGCCTGGTAGGCGCCGCGGCTGGCCGGGTCGGTCGAGAACAGCACCAGGCCGGCGGTGTGCCGGTCGAGCCGGTGCAGCGGCACCAGCGCGAGGTTGCCGGTCAGGGCCACCAGCCGGGTCAGCAGGGTCTGCCGCACCCAGGCGCCGGTGGGCGCGACGGGCAGGTAATGCGGCTTGAACGCCACCAGCAGGTGGGCATCGTGGTGCACCACGTATTCGCCGCTTGGCAAGGCCGGTTCGTCGGCCACATCGCGGAAGTACTGCACTTGCGCGCCGATCCGGTACGGGGCATCCAGCGGCAGGGGCGTGCCGGCATCGTCCAGCACGCGTCCGCGCAGGAAGCGCTCGCGCCACTGCGCTTCCGGAATCCGCGGAAAGTGGGCGCACAGGGCTTCAAGCACGGTGTGCCATGGGCCGGGTGGCAACTGCAGGCGGCTGGGAGGGGTGGTCATGGGTGCGTCGCGAGGGATGTCGCTGCCGACTGATGCCTGCGAAGCCGCGCCACAGGACCTACCGTCCCGGCGGTTCATCAGGCCAATGCCATATCTCCGGGTCCAGCCTTTCCAGATCCAGGACGTAGTGGTGCTGGAAGCGGGTCTGGTCACCAGTGACGTATTCGACTCCTGCCTTGAGCGAGTGGTATCCCCGGACATAGTTGATGCTGTGCACCGGCTCGTCCAGCTCCAGAAGCACGGTGGAGGCTGCCGGTCGTGGCGCGCCCGGAATCCGGGTGAAGTAGGTGATCCGGTAGCGGTCGGCTGAGCGCCACAGGCCCAGCCCAAGGTCCCGGCCTTCATGGCTTTGCATGTGGCGCTCGGCCAGCAGCTCGCCATCGGGGCCGGCGGCCCGGTGCTTCAGCCTGTCGACGAAATCCTCGCCCTCGACGGACGAGGCGTGCATGCCGTTCGGCGCCGGTCTGACGTAAACATGGGTAAAAACAGCGGCGTGGGAACGCACCTCGCGCAACGATCCGACGCAGGGCGTGCGGATCTCGACGCTGCGCGTCCAGGACAGCGCAGGATGAAGCGGCCTGACGGCGGACGCAGGCCTGCCCGGGAGGTCGTGCCTCTGCAAGGTTGCAAGCACATGCGCCGGATCACGACACGCGTCCGGCGTCTCCACGGGGGAAGGCACCGCTGACATGGCAACCGTGCTGGCACAGGACCATCCAAGTACGACTGCGCAGGCCTTCCGCGGAATATTCATCGCCCTGTCCCCCCGATGGCGCCCCCCGGGTTGAGTGGGTGGCGCCGCGGAAAGTGCGTCCTGATCCGGCTTCGCTTACTCGGCCGCGTCCCACACCCGCCCGGAGACGGTGCCGCCGTTGTCGATCAGGAACACCTCCACCGCGAACACCTGGTAGGTGGGGTCGTCGCTGGCGTCGAAGTTGTCCATGTTCGGGATCTTCCAGCCGTTCTGCTCCCACGCGGCGACGTGGTCGGCGAAGATGATCTTGTGGTCCTGGCCCAGCGGCAGCTGCTCCTTCGGGCGGCTCCAGTACTGGTAGAAGGTGGCGGTGTTGTTGATCGAGGGCTTCTGCGTGCGCACGGTGCGGTAGGTGGTGTACTCCACGCCGTTGCTGGTGAAGCTCACGCCCTGCTCGCCCCCCTGGCCGCCGGTGCGCACGCCGCGCTGGACCACGTAGTACTCGACCAGGTGGGCCGGGTCGGTCGGGTCCATGTCCTTGTCGTAGCCCCAGCCATAGAGGGTCACGTAGCTGGCGCCGGCGTCCTCGTTGAGGTGGTAGCCGATGACGCGGTTGCGGTCGCCGCGCTCCCAGCCCGGGCCGCCGACGTAGTTGTAGTCGCCGCCGATCCAGTCGATCTTGAAGTTGCCCTGCGGATCGAGCTTGAACGAGGCTTCGCCGCCATCCTTCCAGTGGGTGAAGAACCAGTCGCCCACGTGGCCGGTGGCATGGCTCTGGGTGAACAGGGTCTCGCCGTCATGACGCCGGGTGTAGGCCTTGAACTTGCTGATCGGCGGTTTGGCCTGGTCGGCCGGGGCGGCGCCGGCCTGCGGCGGGGCCACGGCGGTGCCGGCCTCGGGGGCCGGGGAAGCGCCGCAGCCGGCGAGGCCCAGGATCAGGGCGGAGGTCAGGAGGACGGGGGCGAAGCGAAGGGTCATGAGATACCGGTAGACATGGGACGAGGGTGCAGCATGGCCTGTCGCGGCGCGTAAGCCAAGGACGCGGCCCGCACATGCGCGCACTCGCGCGCACCCCAGCACTCAGGCGTCCGGCGGCTCCACCGGAAACACGCACAGCCCCAGCGAGCGGGTCTTGGCCTGGTACATGACCGTGTCCGCCGCACGCAGGTAGTCGTCACCGGTGAGCAGGCCCGGATCGCTGCATACCAGGCCGATGCTGGCGCGCGTGGACACGGTCTGCGTGCCGATGGCATACGGTGCGGCGAGCGCCGCTTCGATCTGCCAGGCCCGCGCGATGGCGGTGGTCGGGTCGACCGATTCCAGCAGCACGGTGAACTCGTCGCCGCTCATGCGCGCGACCAGGTCGACCGGGCCCACGCAGCGCTCCAGCCGCCGGGCGACCTGCTGCAGCAGCTGGTCGCCCGCATGGTGGCCGTGGGTGTCGTTGACCCGCTTGAAACGGTCCAGGTCGAGCATCAGCACCGCGAAGCGCGTGTCGGGCCCGTCGATGGGCATGCCGTCCGGCGTCTGCGCCGGCGGGCGCTTGCGGTACAGCGCGATGGCATGGTCCAGCCGGTCGCGAAACAGTGGCCGGCCCGGCAGGTGGGTCAGCGCGTCGTAGGAGCTGCCGCGTTCGGCCAGGTCGCTCAGCGAGCCGGCCATGCGCACCGCCACGCCGTCCTCGAACCGGGCCACGCCGCGCCAGTTCACCCACACCCTGCGCCCTGCCCCGTGGCAGGCGCGGAAATCCACCGAGAAGTTCGGGCTGTCCCCGGCCAGGTGCCGGCGGTAGGCCGACTGCACGCGGGCGCGGTCGTCCGGGTCGATCAGCGGCTGCAGGAAGCGCCAGCCGTCCTCGTGCAGCTCGTCGGCCCCGCCCAGGCCGACGATCTCCCGGAACCGGCTGGACACGTGCAGCACATCGCTGCGCAGGTCCCAGTCCCAGATGCCGTCGTTGGAGCCGCGCGTGGCCAGCGCGTAGCGCTCGTCGGAGCGGCGCAGCTCCATCTCCACCGCCTTCTGCCGGGTCACGTCGATCATCAGCCCGATCATGCGGTTCGGCCGGCCCGGCTCGACCACGGTGCGGCACAGGTCGCGCACCCACACCACCTCGCCGCTGCGGGCGATCAGGCGGTAGCTCATCTCGTAGGCGTAGCTTTCCGTGGCGTCGTAGGCGGCGTTGTCGATCACCAGCGCCGCCTCCAGGTCGTCCGGATGCACGCGCGAGCGCCAGAAGCCCGGGTCCGAGCGCCACTGCTCCACGGTGAAGCCGAACAGCCGCTCCACCTGCGGGCTGAGGAAGGTGTTGCCCACCCCGCGCTCGGCCTCCCAGACCACGCCGTCGATGGTCTCCAGCAGCCGCAGGAAGCGCTGGCGCACCTCCACCAGCACCTGCTCGGTGACATCGGTGATCTCGATCAGCACGCCCTGCCGGCTGAGCACCCGCTCGGCAGCGTCGGTCTCCGGCTGCATCGGCAGCCGCACCCAGCGGTAGTCCCCATCGGCGAAGCGCAGCCGGAACACCGGCATGCCCGAGCGCAGCGTGCCGGTGTCGTCGGGGTGCACGAAATCCAGCAGCGGGCGGCCGATCGCCTCGGCCACCGCATGGCCGGTGAGCGCCTGCCAGGCGGGGTTGAGGTAGGTGAGCGTCCAGCGCGCATCGGTCTGCACCACCGCGTCCGGCAGCAGGTGCAGCAACTGTGCGGACGGCGCAGGGGCGGCGGGCATGGCATATGGTCACCGAAGCGCGCTCGCGCGGTCCAGCCTTGGGACGCGCCAGGTTTGCGGCGGGGCCACGTGGACTCAAGCCCGCGGCGACGGAAGGTCGCCGCGCTCACGTGGCGGCCGGTTTGCGGCCCGGGCGCATGTGCCCGCGCCAGCCGTGACGTCGAGGACCGCAAGCCGGTGGACGGCGTGGCTGGCGCAGGCGCGCCAGCCGCCGGCCAGTGCCGCTACCTCGCCAGGTAGGAGGCCAGCACCGCCTGCACCTCGTAGATGCTCAGTTGGCGGTTGAAGGTCTTCTGCACCGGCGCGGCGGTGCCGGAGATCCAGATGTTCAGTTCGGCGTCCAGGTCGAAGGTGCCGGCGGTCTCGACGCTGAAGTGGGTGATGCTGCGATACGGGATGGAGTGGTACTCCACCTTGCTGCCGGTCAGGCCCTGGCGGTCGACCAGGATCAGCCGCCGGTCGGTGAACAGCATCGCATCGCGGATCAGCCGGTAGGCATGCTCCACCCGCTCGCCCGGCGCCAGCGCCTGGGCAAACTCCTGCTGCACCTGGGCCGCGTCGATCTTCGAGGCATTGCCGAGCAGTCCACTCAAAAGGGCCATGCGCGTCTCCTGTCGTTGGCCAAGGCTAGCAGCGTCAGCGGTCAGCGGTCAGCGGGCCGGGGGCGCATCCACGTCCTGCACCGGGCCGACCTCCACGTGTTCGGCCGGCGGGTCCTTCCACACCGCATCCACCCATGCGAAGTACTGCTCAGGCTGCCAGAACTTGTCCGCATAGAAGTCGTGGCCGCGGATCTCCGTGGGAAGCCCGCCGCGGCCCGGCACCCGCACGGTGATGTCCTTGCGCCGCACCGTCCGGATCATCCCCTGCTGGGCGCGCCGCATCTGCCGTGCCAGGCGGGGCTTTGCAGCGGCATCGCCGTAGTGCGCCAGCACCGCGGTGCCCGCCTCCAGCGCCCGCGCCCGCCCGGCTTCGTCCAGCTGCGCCCAGTAGCGCTCGCGCTGGGCCACGAACGGGCGGTAGCCGCGCTCGGCCGCCAGGTCGGCCCACACGTACCCCATCGTCCGGTCGACCGGCGTGCCGATGCCCTTCCACGCCATCTCCGCCAGCACCGCCTGTGCCGGCTTGTCGGCATGCTCGGCCGCCTTGAGGAAGTGCCCGCGCGCCTCCTCCAGGCGGCCTTCGTCCCACGCCAGGAAGCCTTCGGTGCGGTACTTCAGGTCCGGGTGGCCCTGGAGGAAGGTCCGCGAGGCCATGACCGCCTGGTCCTCGCGGTCGAGGGTGGCGGGATCGTCTTCGGCATGCGCCGGCGCAGTGGCCAGCGCGAGGGACAGCGACAGCAGGAAGCCGGAAGCTCGCATGGGGTTGTCCTCGAATCCGTTCGGGGGACTGCGCGGCGTATGCGGGCCGGGAACCTGGCGGGTGTGGAACCGGGCTGTCGGTGCGCCTGGCCGATGGTACGCCGGCGCGCGCCTGGTCGCGTACGACGGGGCGACCCGCCCGGGTGGCACTTCCCTCCCCCGAGACCGCAATCGCCCGGCAACCGCATCGCGCTCCGGCGCGGCGGACCTGCGGGCGCCACGTACGCCAACGACGCAGCCACGAAGGCGTGGATCGCGTGATTCAGCGACGCCGCGCGAGGCCCCAACAGAAACCCGACGTCAGCAACAGCAGGTAGACCTTGGCAAATACCAGGAAAGGAAGAAGACGACCCCACTCCGGTAGATTCCGAGCCGCCTGTGCGGCGCGGGAACTCAAGTCCGCGGCGATGGGCACCGGGATACGCCGGCGCCCCCTCCGGGAATGAACCCGCGCCAGCCGCCTTCTTCGTCAGGCCCCGTCCCCCGGCGAGTCGCGACGCACCTCATAACGCAGTTCGGCCATGCCCGGGCCCATCTGGGACACCGAGACCAGGCGCAGGCCCGGGTTGAGCACCCGCCGCGGGAACACCGGCTTGCCCGAGCCGAGGGTCACCGAGCCGATCTGCACGATGATCTCGTCCAGCAGCCCCAGGTCATGGAACTGGCCGGCCAGGTCGCCACCGCCGACGATCCAGAGGTTCTTGCCGCCGGCAGCGGCCTGCATCTGGGCGTGCACCTGCCGGACATCCCCGCTCACGAACCGGACGTCCGCCCCGTCGATCGCCTCCAGCTTGCGGGTGCTGAACACCCACGCCGGCTGGCGGTAGGGCCACGGCGATCCGGTCTCGGCTGCCACCTGGTCGGCGTGGCGCAGCATCCATTCGTAGGTCGCCGAGCCCATCGCCAGCGCGCCGACCCCGGCGATGAACTCCGGGTAGCTGGAACTTTCCAGGTCGGCCAGAGGGAACAGCCAGTCGAGCGAGTCGTCCTCGGTGGCGATGAAGCCGTCGAGCGTGGATGAGGTGTAGTACTGGGTTTTCATCGTTCTCCTTTCGCTGATGGGCCTGGCCGGACGTGGATGTGGTCCGGTGGACGCACCCGCGTGCCACACAGGGATGTTCCGGGGGCGGGGCTGCATCGTAGCGGCTCGGGCCGGCCGATTTGCCGTGGGTGCGGACCCGGGCTGCGCGTCCTCGTCCGGCCATTTCCCACTCGGATGCGCGCAAAGAGGCGCGAAGTTCCTGGGCCACGCGCCGGCGTTAGACTCCCCCGCATACCGCTCCCGAGGAAGCTCGCATGCGCATCCTGATGACAGGCGCCACCGGACTGGTCGGGCAAGGCGTGCTGGCCGAGGCCCTGGCCGACCCGGACGTCACGCAGGTGGCGGTGCTGGGGCGCCGCGCCCTGCGCCACCCGGACGCGCGCGTGCAAGACGTGCTGGTGGAGCGCTTCGACGACCTCGCCGGCGTACTCGACCGCCTCGCCCCGTTCGACGCCTGCTTCTACTGCGCCGGCGCACCGCCGCTGGGCACGCCGGAAGCCCGCTACCGGCATGTCACCTGCGACCTCACCCTTCACGTGGCGCGCGCCTACGCCCAGCGCAACCCCGGCGGGCGCCTGCTCTACATTTCCGGCGCCCATGCCAACCCCGGCAGCCGCTTCATGCCGCTGCGGGTGAAGGGCGAAGCCGAGGCCGCCCTGGCCGGGCTGCCGATCACCACCGTCATGCTGCGCCCTGGCGGCATCCAGCCCGCACACGGGCAGCGCAGCCCGCACGGCTGGATGCGACCGTTCTATGCGGTAGGGGCGCCGGTCATGGGCCTGGGCGTGCGGCTGTTGCCGGGGCTGATGACCAGCACCGCGCATCTGGGCCGGGCGATGCTGGCACTGGCGCGCATGCCCGCCCCGCCCCGCGTGGTGGAGAACGAGGCGATCAACCGGCTGGGCGGGACCGCTGCAGGCCGCGGCTGAGCGTCGGCCCACCGGTTCGGGCCAGATGGATTTCTGACCCTACTGCACCGACAGGATCGCGCCCGCTCTACCCGCTGGACGTTCAGGCCGCCGACCGCCCGCATCGACGCGCAATGGCCTTCCCTGCCCCGCCTGGGCACGCCACGCGCGGTCCCGGATCAGGCCGCCAGAGCTCGGAGCTCCATCGCCGGAGCAAAAAGCCCGGCGCGCCGAGCCCGAAGCTGTGACGCCGGTGAAAATTTGTCCAAGCGCCGAGCAAAACGCTCGGCCGTTGCTGAAATCTTGTCCAACGGCCGAGCTCCGAGCTCTGGCGTTGGTGAAAATTTGTCCAACGGCCGAGCTCCGGACTCTGGCGATGGTGAAAATTTGTCCGACGGCCGAGTTCCGAGCTCGGGCGATGGTGAAAATTTGTCCGATGACCGGGGCCGGGGCCCTGCACGTCGGGAGATCCTGCCCGACCGTTGCAACAGAAACGGCCGCCCGGAGGCGGCCGTGTGTGGCGTGGCGGCGGGACCAGCCCGCCGCGGTCCCCGGTGCGTCCCGCCGCGGGGGGAGCGGGCGGGCCGGTGCGAAAGGACGGAGGGCGGACGCCCGTCAGGCCTCGGCCGGCTCCGGCTCGGTGCTGCTGCGGCGGTTCCAGCGGTTGGACAGCTCCTTGCGCAGGCCGTCCAGCCCCTGCTGGCGGCCGGACACCCGCAGCAAGCCATAGCCTTCCAGCGCCACGTCCATCACGTCCGCGCCCAGCGCCATCTCCGTGTCACGGCCGCGCTCGGCCAGGCGCTGCAGCCGGTCCAGCAGCGGCGCCAGCTGGTCCAGCGCCAGCAGATCGGCCTGTGCCCCGGCCAGGTCCAGCCCCGGCGGCACCACCTGCGGGTTCTGCCCCAGCACCCGCAGCGTCTGCCTGCAGAACACCTCCGATTTCTGGCCCATCTTCACCAGCCGCCGGCGATCGACCGGCGCCAGCGACACCAGCCCGCCCAGGGCCTGCTCCAGCGCGGTGATGGCCTGCTCGGCCTGCGACAGCTGCTCGCTGCTCAACTGCAGGGACACCAGGTTCTGCGACATGGCTCTTCTCCTTCCGTTGGACCGGCCGGAACTGGCCGGCGAGGCAGCGTCAACGGAAAAGGCGCGCAGCGGAAGTCGGCGCGCGCCGCGTTGTGGTGTGGGAGTTGGCCGGAACGTGAGGTAGGAGTTTTCCGATTAATAGCCGGCCCGAGAGGTCTGTCAGCCGTCCCTACGACGTGCCGGCCAAGCTGCCCCGACAACGAGATGGACGCGAAAGACACGCCTCAGAGCTGGCTGAATATCCTCAAAAGGAACCCCACCATTCCGACGATCGATACCACGGACATCAGGATCGCAACCCACAGGAGAGCCGAAGTGGATGGATCCAGGCCGCAACGGGCCTTACGACTGACAAATGTGAGAACCCAGAAGGGAGGATCACGCCCGCCCAAGCCGGGCTGCCCAGCTTTGGCAAAGTGAGCCGGGTAGCGCTTACGAAGCCGGAAGGCGAGAAAGGTACCCAACAGGCCCCAGCCGATCAGCCAGATCGCCGCGATAAGCAACATCACGCCAAATCCCACGGATATCCCCTTCTGCAAGCCGCGGCACTATCGGCTTTATCTCAGCTATGGCGCCGGCATTCGCGGTACCCCTCCGAATCGAACACAGAATAACCGCCACGCATCCAGCCAAGCTCAGCCCAAGGAAGATGGGGCCGACGATTAACCTCCAAACGCTGCGGACAACGCCGGGAAATTAACCTCGCCCCACTCCCCAAGTTCCACCCGCCACACTGAAAAATGCACTCTGACCCCAGTTTCCCCATGCCGCCGAACTTGCTCCGCCACAGGTAGTACGACGTCTCGCTGAAACCGTGCTTGCGGCACAGTTCCTTGACCGGCAGCCCGGCCTCGGCCTCGGAAAAGCGCTTCTTCACGTCCAATCTCCTGCGATCCGTCCGGGCCGGGCGCATCGGGCGGTCCCGGTGGTCGGCTGAACCCGCAAAGACAGAGTGAGAAAGTCGACTCTGACCCCCTGTTCTTCCTTTTCTAACGCTCGTCAGGGCCGGAGCGGCGCCCTCTGAGAGGACCGCTGCAAGCGAGCCTATTCACGAGTCGCCGTCCCATTCAATTCCTCGGCTTTCCAAAAAAATCTTCAGCGCTATCGCCGCGGCGGCGACAGCGACTAGCTTCAAAACTTCCATCGATACTGCGAGAAGATTCGATCGGCTCCGTCTGTTATTTGACAGACGTTCAGCCCGAAACGCTTGCCATTTCTCCTTAAAGTTTGCGACCTTCTCGCGCTCTTCGGGCGTCTCCGCCCTCCCGATCCACTCGTTCAGGAACTCGGATTCAGCACGTATCTCTGCGCGCTCAGTTTCTTCTTCTGCTTCCGCAGTCCTCGCGACCGACCCAGCGACATCTGCCGCACCCTTAGCGACCGCCGAGTTCTGGAAAACCTCTTTCGGAGTGGCCTTAAGCAACTCTATGGCATCGGTCTCTTGGCCGCCGCGTTTCACCAGCCTAAATAAGCGATTGAGGAGCGATTCCTGCATCACTGGCGAACTCGTTACACTCATTTACCTTCCCCTTAGTCGAGCAACCCCAAGATATCCCTCCGTCATCCCTGACACCTTCACTCCCACCTGCAACGCCACCCCTATGGACCCGACCGCCTCCGCAAGGCCATCGAGGCACAACTGGGCCGGACAGTCGAACCAAGAAGGATCGGGCGGCCAAGTAGCTCAGCCGCCCTCGATCGGGCGGCCACGTCGCGATTCAGCGGCGCTCACCGATCGCTGAGAAAGTCGACTCTGACCCCTGTTTTGGCCTTCTCCGGGCTAATCACCCCTCTCGATCCCTGGCGGACGCTTCGGTCAGAAGCTGCTCGATACCTTCGACGCGTGCGCGCAAACCGATCAATCTCCAGCCCGCGAGATAGACCAGCACCAGGGCGAAGATAAGCAAGCCTTCGACCAAGTTGACGTCTGCTAGTGCTTCCCAGTCGCCCCACTCCCAACCCTTGAACTGAAGGTAAAGGGCCAACAGTAGCGGCAAGATTCCCAGGCGCTCGACGCCCCCGACAAGCAATCCGGTTCGGCTCGCCATCACGGAGCGACGATCACGCACATAACGCAGCAAGCGCTCCCGATCGATAATCGGGAACTTCCTGATATTGGCTACATACCCCGACCAAAGATCGAAGTCATGATCCAGGTCGCGGGCCAGCTCCCGCTGTGGATGGCGGAGGGATTGCCAGTCGCGGATTAGTCCGAGCAGTACCGACAACCCCAGACCACTCAGTTCGACGCCGAGCCCAGCAAGCACGACGTAAAGGGCCAAACTCCCCTCAAACAGAAGCCCTACGGTGAGCGCGACAGCCGCGCCCGCCAGGCCCGCCCAAAGCGACCACCGCTCCCAACGCCCTGGGCCGGGAGTACGAAAGTGCACGCGGTAGTCATCGAGCATCGTACTAAACGCGCTAAAGGTCAGTTCGGCCGCTTCGCTACACCCGCTCTTATGAAGATTCATCTCGCCCCCCAATGCGTCAGTTCACATGCGCGGAAGTGCACTCTGCCTAGTTCGCTAGCTCCCAATCGACGCCAGCAGTCCGTGATCTGCGCGGCTTCAGGCGCGTCCACGTTGTTGATGCTGGACAAGATTCCCGCGGAATTTATAACTCAGCTACAGGATGCCGCGAGACCTCCCGAGGTCGCCGCATGACCACTAAAAAATTAACTGAACCTGGCCTCGTTCGCTCGGCCCTTCACGCGTGAAAGTGCACTCTGACCACTGTTTCCCCTGTTTCCCCGAGTAAATCCGTATAGGCTTCCAGACGCAACTTAGCGAGCTCATCGTTTCGGCTCTTGCGCTCGGACCGCGAATGGCCGAATACAGCGCCGGCTAGCCCGGCGATGATCGATAGAAGCGTGGCGAGAGCTGCAGTCATGTTTCCAGAGGCGTACCAGCGAAGAGAAGTGGAATGGACAACTGTTAATAGCCCAAGAGGTTAAGCTAACTTGGCTCCGCCACTCGCGTCACTTGAGCGGCCCTCCCTCCTGCAAAGTGCACTCTGCCCCCCGTTTCCCGCTCGAGCCTGACGCCGGGCCTTGTGCTCAATGGCTCTCCGCTGTCTCGTGGTTCGCGCTCCGCGAAAGTCCTTCCAGCGAGACCTCGTAACTCCGCCGCTTGAAGATCCGGCTTTCAAACACTAACAACACCAGCCGGTCCGCGACCTTGACTGTCGTATCTGCAATGGTCACGCGGACTGTTGCGCCTTCCTCCAGTCGAACCCTTATCGTTGTAGTCGGTCCGGAGAACCGGCCACGGCCTTCCACTGCGATCACCTCGGCGGGGACTCGCTTCAGGTAACGCGGCCATGGATCGATCGTGATGATGAACCCGATCACTAGCAGCCCGCCGAGAATCACTGCCCTGAACATGCTTCCCCCAGATTAAACTGACGCATGCGATTCGGGCCCGCCTATCCCAGCAACCCACGCGCGAGTACCAATCTATCGAGCTTCGGTGATTTCGGCTAGAACGGATATCATCGCCGGCTAGCGCCTACCTCCCTGCATCCCACGCCCGCCCGACACCGTGCCGCGCTTCACCGCGCTCCTTACCAGTCTGCAGCCTTCCTAACGGCCTCAATGACGAGCTGCTCTCCAATGCGCTTGGTCGCATTCATCACAGCATCAACCAACTCGGACGACGGCCGGTCGCTGCGCTTCCACCTCCCATCCCGCGAAGAACCTCTTATCCCGGACCGCGGCGGCTGACTTGGGAAAGTGCACTCTGACCCCTGTAGTCCTCCTACAGGAAAGTGCACTCCGACCCCAGTTTTCCGCTGCTAGGCCAAGCGGGACCCTCGCGGCTACCCATATGGAAACATCGGACCTGAGTAGTAGCCCTCTAGCAGTTAACGCAGCAGATAGCCGTTAAATTCCACGTTAAGCAGCCCCTACTGATCAATCACAAGCGGGCCTGCGCGAGTGCGTGTAAATAGCGCTCCCCAGTTCTCACGTCACACTACCAGTCGCGGCTTAAACGGGAGTTCCATCGGGAACATCGTACATAATCTGCGTAATTTCACTGATGAGCCGATGATCAAGCAGCAACTTCATAATAATCCCCGCCGTGTCGGGCGTCGGAATAATTCTGCCAGCGGTGTTGAATTGTATAGGCCACTTACGCTTCTCACAGACCTGACGCAGAGCAACCAAGTAATCGGGGTTTGCAAATAACGCCCTATCTTGAATTACAGCCATTCTCCGCAAATGGGTGCCATTAGTACCAACATAGGCCACAAGCGGAGCCATGGTGGTAAACAGCCCGACAAATTCCGGAATCTGTTGCAAATGCCCAAACGCCTGCTGATAACCCGCCCTATATTGCATAATCGTCTCGAATGCGCGCTTATTTACAATTATGAGCTCGCCATCGATCGCAAATAAATCAAATCCTGGCTCAATAGTGAAGTCGACGCCCTCCACCGCACACAACTCGCCATCTCTAAATATTGTATTAATTACACCCTTCTTCTTATACGCAGTTTTCCACGTGGTTGGCGACCTACGGACAGCGTAAAGAACACCCCCTTCATTCACGAACTTCACTAGATACCCGGTAGACCCCTTTAGCCGATCCAAGCCTGCGACGGCATGCTCCATTTCCGGCCGATCTACGAGATCTTTTATCCTATAAAAATCCGTATCGTCGACCATCACTGCCAAGCAGCCATTCTCAGTCGGTTGGGCCAAATGACCGTAAGGCATCCACTCCGTAATCCTTTCACGCTCGGTTTCGGCAAATCGACGCAACTCAAGTTCTAGTGTTTGATCTGTACGGACATAACTCGCCGTGTACTTGGCCGCACCCGAGGACCTTTTAAATACCCAAAGATAGACATCAGCCCCATTCAAATCGAACTGAGCTAGCCGCTGCAATGCCTGGTCTGTCATGGATCCCCCATCAAGTACACACCTTGGACCTCTTCGGCGCGCTGCAACCCCGGGTGCAAGCTTCCTCTCTTGAGCACCCTTACACTCCTGTCGGGCTGGTTCGATCCGAAACTAATTTTCACATCGTAAAGTCGCCAACCGATAACCACCAAGAGTGGGTTTAGCAGAATTTGACCTGATCTATACGTTATCGCAAAGAGCACGACCCAGAAGACCAGGAATCCCGCCATTTGCCCGGGATCGGCGTAACTCATCCCCATGAACGAAACCACATAAGGAAGGAGGTACCCGATCAAATCGTTTGGTATCTCTTTGACCTCAATCACGCTTACAGAATGCTTCAGCCTAACAGAGCCAACTGTCACCAGAACAAAGCTCAGTGCCGCGGCGGTCAGAATCACCCCGCCAATGGCTAACCGCGGATGCTCAAACACTATAAAAGTACATGAGGTGTCGCTAGCAAAGTTGCAGATCTTTGCGCCCCATAACTCCTTACGAACATCCTGCGCCAAGAGGATCAAAGCCAGGGGCAGGTAGGACGCCAGAAAAATAATCGCAGCTGACCACAGGCGAAACTGCATAGCATTCCTCTTCAAACCGCTTTATACAGGGTGCTCTTCTAGTCTGTGGTCGTCTCACTAGGCGCGACAGCACTCACCGCGAAGGCGAGTGCTCTCACATATTCCGCCGATACTCCCCACCCACCTCATACAAGGCATGACTGATCTGCCCCAGTGAGTGGGTCTTGACCGCTTCGACCAGCGCTTCGAACACGTTCCCCCGCCGACGCGCCGTGTCCTGAAGATACGCCAGGCCGTGGCCGTTCTGGAACCCGGTCACGCTTTCGTCCTCCACTACGTGCGCGTACGTCGTCTCCCCTTCCGGCGCCAGCCGGTTGCGGTTGGCCTGCCAGGCGCGGACGTTGGCGATCTGCTGGGCCTTCTCTTCCCCGGTTGAGCGGATCAGCTCGATCTCGGTGGCCACTTCGCCGGCATGTTCCTTGGGCAGGAAGGTGTTGACGCCCACCAGCGGCAGCGAGCCGTCGTGCTTGCGGTGTTCGTAGTACATCGACTCTTCCTGGATCTTGCCGCGCTGGTACATGGTGTCCATGGCGCCGAGCACGCCGCCGCGCTCGCTGATGGCCTCGAACTCCTTGTAGACGGCCTCTTCCACCAGGTCGGTGAGGTACTCCACCGCGAAGCTGCCCTGCCACGGGTTCTCCGTGTAGTTCAGGCCCAGCTCCTTGTTGATGATCATCTGGATGGCCACGGCGCGGCGCACGCTTTCCTCGGTCGGCGTGGTGATGGCCTCGTCGTAGGCATTGGTGTGCAGGCTGTTGCAGTTGTCGAACAGGGCGTACAGGGCCTGCAGCGTGGTACGGATGTCGTTGAACTGGATCTCCTGCGCGTGCAGGGAGCGGCCACTGGTCTGGATGTGGTACTTCATCATCTGGCTGCGCTCATTGGCGCCGTAGCGCTCGCGCATTGCTCTTGCCCAGATGCGGCGGGCGACGCGGCCGATGACGGTGTACTCCGGGTCCATGCCGTTGCTGAAGAAGAAGCTCAGGTTGGGCGCGAAGTCGTCGATGTCCATGCCGCGGGCAAGGTAGTACTCGACGATGGTGAAGCCGTTGGACAGGGTGAAGGCGAGCTGGCTGATCGGGTTCGCCCCGGCCTCGGCGATGTGGTAGCCGGAGATGGACACCGAGTAGAAGTTGCGGACCTGCTGGTCCACGAAGTACTGCTGGATGTCGCCCATCATGCGCAGAGCAAACTCCGTGCTGAAGATGCAGGTGTTCTGGGCCTGGTCTTCCTTGAGGATGTCGGCCTGCACGGTGCCGCGCACGGTCTTGAGCGTCTGCGCCTTGATCGCGGCGTAGGTCTCGGCGTCCACCAGCTGGTCGCCGGTGATGCCCAGCAGACCCAGGCCCAGGCCGTCGTTGCCGGGCGGCAGCTGGCCGTGGTAGCGCGGGCGCTCGCGGCCCTCGAAGAACTGGTCGATCTTCCGCTGGGCCTGGGCCCAGCGCTGCGGGTCGGCCTTGAGGTGCTTTTCCACCTGCTGGTCGATCGCGGTGTTGAGGAACATCGCCAGGATCATCGGCGCCGGGCCGTTGATGGTCATGGAGACGCTGGTGGTCGGCGCGCACAGGTCGAAGCCGGAGTACAGCTTTTTCATGTCGTCCAGGGTGGGCACGTTGACCCCGGAGTTGCCGATCTTGCCGTAGATGTCCGGGCGCGGCGCCGGGTCCTCGCCGTAGAGGGTGACCGAGTCGAACGCGGTGGACAGGCGCGCGGCCGGCTGGCCGGCCGAGAGGTAGTGGAAGCGGCGGTTGGTGCGCTCCGGCGTGCCCTCGCCGGCGAACATGCGGATCGGGTCCTCGCCGGTGCGGCGGTACGGGTACACGCCGCCGGTGTAGGGGTAGCTGCCGGGCAGGTTCTCCTTGCCGAGAAAGGTCAGCAGCTCGCCCCAGGAGCGGTAGGTGGGCGCGGCGATCTTGGGGATCTTCTGGTGGCTGAGCGACTGGCGGTAGTTCTCGACCCGGATCGCCTTGCCGCGCACCTGGTACTCGGTGGTGTCGTCGGTGATGGATTTGAGCCGCTGCGGCCACTGGCGCAGCAGGCGCAGGGATTCGCTGGACAGCGACTGCACCGCGTCGTTGTAGCGCTGGCGCAGGGTGAGCAGCGAGCGGTCGCCGCCGTCCTGCAGCGCCTCGGCCGGATACAGGGCCAGGGCTTCGGGCAGCTGCGCATCCTCCAGCTCGCGCAGGGCCTCCCAGCAGGCCTGGGCGCGGGCGGCGGTCTGGGCCTCGGTCTCGATGCGGCGGTTGATCGCCCTGCCCTGCTCGGCGATCTCGGCCAGGTAGCGCACGCGCGCACCGGGGATCAGCACCGTGGCGCGCGGCTCCTTCAGCGAGGTGTCGATGCCGGGCTGGAAGTCGCAGCGGCTGCCGGTGACGCCGGCGCCGGTCTTGCCGCGCAGCAGCCGGCACAGGTTGGCGAACATCCAGCTCACGCCAGGGTCGTTGAACTGGCTGGCGATGGTCGGGTAGACCGGCACCTCCTCGTCGGGCATCTGGAAGGCGACGCGGTTGCGCTTCCACTGCTTGCGCACGTCGCGCAGGGCGTCCTCGGCGCCGCGGCGGTCGTACTTGTTGAGCACGATCAGTTCGGCGAAGTCGATCATGTCGATCTTCTCCAGCTGGCTGGCCGCGCCGTAGTCGCTGGTCATCACGTACATCGGGAAGTCGACCAGGTCGACGATCTCCGAATCGCTCTGGCCGATGCCGGCGGTCTCGACGATCACCAGGTCGAAATCCAGCGATTTCAGATAGCCGATGCAGTCGCGCAGCACGGTGTTGGTGGCGCTGTTCTGGCGGCGGGTGGCCATCGAGCGCATGTACACGCGGTGGCTGCGCAGGGAGTTCATGCGGATGCGGTCGCCCAGCAGCGCGCCGCCGCTGCGGCGGCGGGTCGGGTCCACCGACAGCACGGCGATGCGCATGGCCGGGAAGCAGGCCAGGAAGCGGTTGAGCAGCTCGTCGGTGACCGAGGATTTGCCGGCGCCGCCGGTGCCGGTGATGCCGATGACCGGCGGCGCGGCCTCGCCCTCGCCGCGCGGGCGGGCCCAGCCGCGGCGCATCAGTGCCAGCTCGGCCTCCGCGTATCTGCCGTCCTCGATCGCGCTGAGCATGCGCGCGATGCCGGTCTCGTCGAGGGAGGCAAAACCGGGGTCAGAGTGCACTTTCCCGTGCGTGCTGGCGGTGGCGTCGGAGGCGGCGGGGGAAAGTGCACTCTGACCCCGGTTTTTCTTCTCCCGCGCGGCGCCGGCGCGGGCGACCACGTCCTCGATCATCTCCACCAGCCCCATCTTCATGCCGTCGTTGGGGTGGTAGATGCGCTCGACGCCGTAGGCCTCCAGCTCGCGGATCTCCTCCGGGGTGATGGTGCCGCCACCGCCGCCGAACACGCGGATATGCGCGGCGCCCTTCTCGCGCAACATGTCCACCATGTACTTGAAGTACTCGACGTGGCCGCCCTGGTAGCTGGACAGGGCGATGGCGTCGGCATCCTCCTGCAGCGCGGCGCGGACCACGTCCTCGACGCTGCGGTTGTGCCCGAGGTGGATGACTTCGGCGCCCTGGGCCTGGATCAGCCGCCGCATGATGTTGATCGCCGCGTCGTGGCCGTCGAACAGGCTGGCCGCGGTGACGAAGCGCAGCGGCGTGGTGTCGGGGCCGGGCGCGGATGCGGGCGAGTGGCTGGCGGCGGCGTCGGGGCGGGCCCCGGGGAGATGGCTGGCGGGCGTACTCATGCGTGCACCGGATGTCGGGAGACCTGTCCCGATTCTAGGTGCTTGCAGCGGAAACCGATTGGCGCGCTGCAGCGTGACATCACCGACGCGCGGCGCGGGCCACCGTGGGCTGCCGCGAGGCCGGCACAGCCGCAGCCGCACGCATCGCCCACGCGGGTGGCAGGGAGCCCGCGTGCCCCCCTGCCCGCTTGGCTCAGACGCGGCTTCGACGCCGAAGGTCACCCTGTCGGCGCGGTTGGGCCCGTACTCGTCGCAGTCATCCCGGTGGCGTGGACGTGGGGGGTGTGCACGGGTTGCGGCTGGCATGCCGGCCCAGGTCCACGCCCAAACCGATGCCACTGGCCCGCCGCGGCCGTCAGTCCAGCCCGAACGGCAGGTTCGGCGAGGACACCACGCGCTCGCCCACCGGCTCGCCGCGCAGGAAGCGCAGCGCGGCCTCGATCACGGCCGGGTCGCCGGCGATGCGGTGATGGCCCAGCCCGCAGGTGCTGAGCAGGCGCGCGGCCGGCCACAGGCGGGCGTAACGCTCGCCCTCGTCCCAGGGGACGTCGGTGTCCTCCAGGTCGTGGACCACCAGCGCGGGCGTGGCCAGTGACGGCACGTGCAGGTGTGCGCCGAGGCTGTCGACCTGCACGCCGAGGCGGCGCTCGAAGCCCTGCCACATGCGTGCCACCAGCGGCTCGCGCAGGCCGACCATGCGACCGAAGCGGACGCCGGCCGCGCGCATGTCGGCTGCCGGCGCCAGCAGCACCGCGCGCTCGGCGCGCAGGCCGTCACGCAGGGCCAGCGCGGTGGCCGCTCCGCCCAGCGAATGGGCCACCACCGCCGCGGCCGGCCCGTGCGCGGCGGCCACCGCGGCCAGGGCGGCGGCGCATTCGGGCAGGTTGGTCTGGCAGCCGGGGTTGCGGCCATGGCCCGGCAGGTCGAAGGCGACCACGGCGTAGCCGGCCTCGCGCAGCGGCGCCACCCACGGCCGGCAGCGCAGGCCGAAGCTGGACCAGCCGTGGGCGAACAGCACCCACGGCTCGCGCGCCGGGTCGCCCCAGGTGTAGGTCGCCAGGTCATGCCCGCCACTGCGGACCTGGCCGATGCGGGCGTCCTCGCACTCGGCGGCAAGCGCGCGCCGGCGCGAGCGGGTCATCGGGGTGGCGAAGATCCGCGAGGCCTGGCGCACCGTGGCCGACGGCGCCAGCCAGCCGCCGACCCCGAAGCACCAGCGCACCGGCCAGGGCACGGCTGCATTTAGAACGGTCGTGCTTTTTTGCGGCGATCGTGGCGGGCGGGTGGCCATCCGGGGCTCCAGGGTCAGCGGGGGGAGGAAGCCGGGACGGCGGCGCCGGCCCGGTGACGGTCGAACAGGTCCTGCACCGCGCGGCGCGCCAGCGCCGGGGCCTGCGACGGCTGGTGCAGGCGCAGGTGGTGAAGGCCGTAGAGGATGCCGTGCAGCTCGAACGCCAGCAGCACCGGATCGGCCCCGGCACGCAGGTGGCCCTCGTCGATGGCCATGGCCGCCGCCCGCTCGACCGCCTGGCGCCAGCGCTCCATCAGGTCGGCGACGTGGTCGCGCATCGGGCCGGGGCGGCCGTCGTACTCGGTAGCCGCGCCGAGGAACACGCAGCCGTCGGGATGGTCGACCACCCAGCGGATCCAGCCGTCGACCATCGCCTCCAGCCGCGGCAGGCCGCGCGGCAGGCGCAGCGCGGGCGCCATCACCCGGCCGGTGAATTGCGCGGCGGCCCAGTCCAGGGTCTGGCGGACCAGGTCCTCGCGCGAGCCGAAATGGGCGAATACCCCGCTCTTGGACATGCCGGCCGCGCTGGCCAGCTCGCCGATGGTCACCCCTTCCAGCCCGACCTTGCCCGCCAGCTCGCAGGCACGCCCGAGCAGCATGTCGCGGGTACTGGCGCCCTTGGCGGTGGCAGGTGCGGGGAGATTCATGCCCGCAAAATAGCACGGCCGTTCGCATGTGCAAGCGGTGTCGCTGCCGCGTGGCGCGCTGGGGGTAGAATGGCCACCGCGACGCACGCCCCCTGACCCGGCCCCGTCGCTTTTTTGTTTCCGGCCCGCGCCGCGGCGCCGCCGGGAACGCCGTCCGTCCATGCGCGACCCCAAGCGGAGCCCGCCCATGCTGTTCGAAACACTCGCCACCTCCGGGCACGAGCAGGTGGTTTTCTGCAACAACCCGGATATCGGCCTGAAGGCCATCATCGCCGTGCACAACACCGTGCTCGGCCCGGCGCTGGGCGGCGTGCGCATGCGCCCTTACGCCAACGAGGCCGACGCGGTGCGTGACGTGCTGCGCCTGAGCCGCACGATGACCTACAAGAACGCGCTGGCCGGGCTGAACGTGGGCGGCGGCAAGGCCGTGATCATCGGCGACCCGCACAAGGACAAGACCGAGGCGCTGCTCCGCGCCTTTGGCCGGGCGGTGGACGCCCTGGGCGGCCGCTACATCACCGCCGAGGACGCGGGCACCGACGTCAACGACATGGAGCTGGTGTACCTGGAGACCGAGTACGTCACCGGCGTGCACCAGGCGCACGGCGGCTCGGGCGATCCGGCGCCGTTCACCGCCTACGGCACGCTGCAGGCGCTGATGGCGAGCCTGCAGCGCAAGCTGGGCCACGAGGAGATCGGGCGCACGAGCATCGCGCTGCAGGGTCTGGGCCACATCGGCATGGAGCTGGTGAAGCTGCTGCGCGAGCGCGGCGCCAAGCTGTATGTCAGCGACCTGGACCCGGCGCGGGTGCAGCGGGCGGTGGCCGAGCATGGCGCCGAGGCGGTGGACGCCAGCGATATCCACCGGGTGGAGGCCGACGTGTTCGCGCCCTGCGCGATGGAGGGGGCGATCGACATGGAGATGCTGGACCAGCTGAAGGCGAAGATCGTCTGCGGCTCGGCCAACAACCAGCTCGCCAGCCACGCGGTGGGCGACGAGCTGCACCGGCGCGGCATCCTGTTCGCGCCGGATTACGTGGTCAACGCCGGCGGGGTGATGAACGTGTCGCTGGAGATCGACGGCTACAACCGCGAGCGGGCGATGCGGCTGATCCGCAGCATCTACCACAACACCGCAAAGGTGTTCGACCTGTCCGAGCGCGAGGGCATCAGCCCGCAGTACGCCGCGGACCGGATCGCCGAGGCGCGGCTGGCGGCGATCGGGCGGCTGAAGCTGCCGATGGGCCGGGCGACCCCGCGCATGGCCCATCTGCGCGGCGAGCAGCACTGAGGAAGCGCGGCCCGGCATGGCCGGGCCTTGCGCTGGCGCCCGTTTCCATCGCATGGGTCTTTCTTGCGACCGCGAACGACGCCCGGCGCGGGTGGCGTCGACGTCCTCCTGCCGCGCAGCGTATCCGGGGGGCGATATCGAGTCGCCGGGACCTGGATCACGAGTGGATCGGTGAGGCAGCCGCCGGGTCATGGGTACGGGATCCGGGCCTTGCGCTGCCCAGTCAAGCGCCCTCGTCCCGGCATACGCCAGAACCGGCGCCTTCGCACGTTTTGCGACTCAACGCCTGCCCGCAGGGCCCCGGATCCCGCCCCTTAGCGCCGGAGCGCTGAAAGGCCTGCATGGGTGGACGCCGGGACACCGTCGGCGCCGGCGGCCGTCAGCCGTGAGCACGGCTCCGGAAGGGCCGCCGCACCCTGGGATTCCGGGTCACCGCCCGGGCGCATCTCCCTGTACCCACCCGCGGCTGCGGCCCATCCCTTGCCGCCTGCCCCCGGCCCCGCGGGAGGCGGCGTCCTTCGATCTCCCGGGTCATGGCTTCTTCGGCAGTGCGTGACATTGCCTGCGCGCCCAGGGCCCGTGGATTGGCCGGTCAATCCGTGTCGCGAGGCGGTGGGTCGGTCGCGCATGTCCGGGGATAGTCCGGGCCGCGGCCCTGGTCCCGGCTCGGGGCGCTCGCTGTCGCCCCCTGCCCCGGTAGCCCGGATAAGCGCCGCGCACCCGGGGACGAGGGTCGTCGCGCGTGCCTGGGAGTCCCCGGAGCGGGCAGCTCGACCGGCCGTGGCGCTCAACGGCCAGGCTTGTCGTTCCAGGGCAGCTTGTGCAGCTGCCTCTGGAAACGCGCCGGCAGGCGGTCGGGGCTACGGTCATGGCCGGGCCACCAAGGCTTGCACTGTTTCCAAGCCTCTGCCCCACCCTCCTCCGGACCCTTCCGCGATGTTGCATCCGCACATGACCCGTCACGGTCCCGCACTACACTAGGTTCAACTGAAACCATCAGCGAGAGGCGGCGGATGCGGGCGTTCCAGCTTGGGGAAGAGATCGACGCGCTGCGTGAGGCCGTCCAGCGGTTCGCCGAAGCCGAGATCGCGCCGCGCGCGGCGCGGATCGACGAGGACAACGCCTTCCCCCAGGACCTGTGGCCGAAGCTGGGCGAGATGGGCCTGCTGGGCATGACGGTGGACCCGCAGTTCGGTGGCAGCGGCATGGGTTACCTGGCGCACCTGGTGGCGATGGAGGAGATCTCGCGGGCTTCCGGCTCGGTGGGGCTGAGCTACGGCGCGCATTCGAACCTGTGCGTGTCCAACCTGTTCCTCAACGGCAACGACGCCCAGCGCCGCAGGTACCTGCCCAAGCTGTGCAGCGGCGAGTGGAAGGGTGCGCTGGCGATGAGCGAGCCGGGCGCCGGCTCTGACGTGGTCGGCTCCATGCGCTGCACCGCCGAACTGCGGGACGGCGTATGGGTGGCCAACGGCAACAAGATGTGGATCACCAACGGCCCGGAGGCCGACGTGCTGCTGGTGTACATGCGCACCGCCGGCAGGGAGGCCGGCAGCCGCTGCATGACCGCCTTCATCGTCGAGCGCGGCATGCCAGGGTTCTCCACCGCGCAAAAGCTCGACAAGCTGGGCATGCGCGGCTCCAACACCTGCGAGCTGGTGTTCCAGGACTGCCGGATCCCGCAGGAGAACGTGCTGGGCGAGGTCAACCAGGGCGTGCGGGTGCTGATGAGCGGCCTGGACACCGAGCGGCTGGTGCTCAGCGGCGGGCCGATCGGGCTGATGCAGGCGGCGATGGACATCGCCCTGCCCTACATGCGCGAGCGCAGGCAGTTCGATGCGGCCATCGGCACGTTCGGCCTGATGCAGGGCAAGGCGGCGGACATGTACACCGCGCTGCAGTCCAGCCGCGCCTTCGCCTACCAGGTGGCGCGCGATTTCGACGCCGGCATGCGCTCGCGCGCGGCCGCCGCCGGCTGCCTGCTGCATGCCTCCGAGGCGGCGGTGCAGGTGGCGCTGGAAGGCATCCAGACCCTGGGCGGCAACGGCTACATCAACGAGTACGCCACCGGCCGCATCCTGCGCGACGCCAAGCTCTACGCGATCGGCGCCGGGACCAACGAGATCCGGCGGATGCTGATCGGCCGCGAGCTGTTCGAGGACCGCGGCTGAGCAGGTCCGCAGGATCGGACGCGGCGTAGGCTCAGGGCCCGGACGGACTTGACGTCCGGCTTCCGGGCCGCGCGGCGACATGCTTCGTTGCGACCCCTCATACGGCCAGGCCCCGGGTGCGCTTCGTTCACCCGGGTTACGCATGCCGGGTACGGACACCTAGCCCGGACAAGGCCGACGGCCGCATCCGGGTAAACGGCGCCTTCCACACTGACCCGGAATGTGCCCCAGGCGCTCTTCGTTCCACACACCCGGAACGTGCCTACGCCTGGGTGCGGTTCGCTACACACATCTGGAACGTACCGGCACCGGCCGGGGTGCGTTTCGCTACAAACGCCAGAGCGTGCCAACGCCTGGGTGCACTTCGCTACGCGTACCCGGAACGTACCAGCACCCCCCTGGGTGCGCTTCGCTACACGCATCCGCAGCGTGCCAACACCCCCTGGATGCGCTTCGCTACACGCACCCGGAACGTGCCGACCTCTGAGTGCATTTCGCTTATCCACGTTGCGGTACGTGCGATCGGAGCCGACTTGCCACGGAGACGGCCGGGGGTGGAGATCCGCGACAGCCGCTGCTATCCGCAGTGGCCTGCCATGTGTGCCAAGGCCGCTTGTGCGTGCCGTCTGCCCGGTCGCGAAGCCCTGCTGGGCGATGGCGGCACTTGGCGCCGCCATCGCCATGTGCCGGCTCAGAACTCCAGGGCGTACCGCACCGACACCTGGCGGGCATCACCGCGCGGGCCGAAGCGCTGGTCATACCCCAGGCCGAACTGCGAGCGCGGGCTCAGCCACGCCCGGGCGGACACGCCGAACAGGCCGCCCGGCCGGGTGGGATCGGTGGATGCCAGCGGCGACCAGGCCTCGATACCGACGAAGCTCGCCAGCGGCGACAGCCCGGCGCTGGCCAGGGTCTGCTGCCACTCGGCATGGCCCTGCAGGCGCCAGCGGCCGAGGTCATGGAACGCGCGCAGCCCGGCCATGGCCTGGCTGCGGCTGGCGTCGAGCGCTGCGGTGCGCAGGCCCAGACCGGACCCGCCCTGCTCGTGGAAGCCATCGCTGCTGACGCGCGCGTGCTCGATGCCCACGTAAGGCACCACGGTGGCGCCATTGCCGCCGAAGCGCCAACCCGCCTCCATCGCCGCACTGCTGAAGTTGCCGTCGTAGTCCGCGTGCACGGCGTGGACCGCGTTGCCGACCAGCAGCTGGCGGTCGGTCTGGCGCTGCCACTGGCCACTGCCCAGCTGGCCGGCGAGGTAGCCGTGCTCGCCCTGCACGCCCAGGTAGGCCTGCACCTGCGCCTGGCGCTCGCGGCTGCGGTCGGCCAGCCCTTCGAAGCGGCTGTCGCCACGGCTCTCGGCCACGGCCAGGCCGGCGACGAGGTTGCCCTGCAGGTGCAGGTCCTGCCCGGCCATCCAGCCGCCCAGCTGCGCCCCGCCGCCGCTGCCCACGGCCGCGGCCGGCGCGCCCATCGATTCCATCCATCCACCGGCGCGGCGTTCGCCCGTGGCCAGCTGGTCCAGCCGGCCCGAAAGCGTGCGACGCCCCATGTCCAGCGCGTCGAAGGTCGCCGCCATCGCCGCGCCGTGCACCTCGCCGGAGAGGCTGCGCAACGAGGCGGCCGCCGCCTCCACGCTGGCGCTGCGCTGGAAGTCGCCGGCGAGGCGTGCGAAATCCGGGCTGGCGGCCAGGCCGGTGCCGCCATCGATGAGGGTGAACGCCGATTCGATCCGGCGCGCCGCCCCCAGCCCCGCGGCTTCCACGCCCATCGATGCGGCCGTCGCCGACACGTCCAGGCGACGCACGTCCAGCCAGACATCGTCGCCGCCGTAAACCAGCGAAGCGTCCAGGAACACACCGGTCGCCGTGCCCAGCCGGTCGAAGCGGCCGCTGACTCCCCCGGCGGCGCTGAGCACCTCCTCGCGGGCCTGGGCGATGTAGCCCTGCCGCAGCCCGGCCACCTGCACATCGCCGCCCTCGATGGTCGCGGTGCCCCGCACCTCGAGCCCGCCGTAGCCCACCACCAGCGCCAGGCGCGCGTCGTCGCGATGGACGTAGTCGCCCTCGATGACGAAGCCGCGCTGGCCGTCGTGGCCGCCGTCCACCAGCACGGTGCCGGCGTTGACCAGGTCGCCGCCGAGCCAGTTGGTCCCGGCCAGCCGCGCGCCGCTGGAGACCCGCACGGTGGAGCTGGCCAGGTCGCCGTGGATGCGCAGGGTGCCGCCCTCGACGCGGGTCGCGCCGAGGTAGTCCAGGGCGGCGCCGGGACTGCCCAGGGTCAGCGTGCCGCTGCCGCGTTTGACCAGGCCGCCATCGCCGGCGATCGGGTTGCTCCAGCTGGACTGGCCGCTGAAGGACACCGCCACGTCGCCCCAGTCGAACCTGCCGGGGCCGCCCAGTGCGGCCTCCACGTCCAGGCGCCCGTAGCCGAACACCTCGTCCGGACCGGGCGCGCCGAGGTCGGTGGCCGTGCCCAGCAGGGTCTGGCGCACCAGGTCGTTGCTGAAATACGGGTACTTCTCCCACACCAGGGCCGCGGCCCCGGACACCAGTGGCGCCGCGTAGGAGGTGCCCGAGCCGTAATAGAACTCGAGGTTGGCGGCGGTGCTGTCGTGGCCGGGATAGATCGCAGTGCCCGGCGCGGCCAGGCAGTAGTCGCGGGCCACGCCGCAGGCGTTGGAGTAGTAGGCCAGCTGGTCCGGCGCCGAGGTGTTGAGCGCGGCCACCGCCAGCCAGCCGCGCGCCAGGTCCGCCGCCGGGAGGGTGCCCGGGGCGCCGGGCTGGCTGGGTAGCGACGCCATGTCGGTGGGGTCGTCGCGGCCCTCGTTGCCGGTGGCGAACACCACCAGCCCGTCGTGGTCGCGGATGAAGAAGCGGTACTCGTCGGCGATCGCCGCGGTCACGTTGCTCCGGGTCCAGTACAGGCCGCCCCAGGAGTTGTTCATGATGCGCATGCCGCGCGCGACCAGGTCCTGGTGGATGCCGCGGATGCCCAGCGCGCCGGTGACCTCGTTGCCCTGTCCGGAGCCGTCATCGTCCGGGCGCTCGTCGTTGATGATGCGCGCCGACAGGATGCGCGCGCCCGGGGCGACGCCGCCGGGCCAGCGGTCCAGCGGCGCGCCGGCGGCCAGCAGCGCCACGGTGGTGCCGTGGCCGACCACGTCGTCCACCGACAGGTCGTTGTCCCGCGCATTGATGTAGATGAGGTTGGCGTCGACCCGGCCCGCCAGCCCCGGGTGCTGCCGGTTGACGCCGCTGTCGATCACGCCGATGCGGTAGCCGGCGCCGGTGTAGCCCCCGCGCTGGGCGGCGGTGGCGTTGATGGTGGTCAGGTGATCGGCGAACCCCGGCTGCTCGATCGTCGGCGGCGGTGGCGAAGTCGGCGGGGGCGGCGGCGGGGACGTGGGCGGTGGCGACGGGCGGATGCCGCCTCCCCCGCCTCCACCTCCCCCGCAGGCCGCCAGGCCGGTGGCCAGGGTCGCGGCGATTGCCACGGCCAGCAGGGAACGGCCGAGGCCGTCCGTCGAACGTCCGCCCTTGAAACCCATCATCCTCTCCCGAGATGGCGGGCCGGCGCCCGCGCGCTTGCGAACCGGTTCTATACCGCAATCGCGCGCGGCTGTCGCCTGCCGCCGTGTACGGTGGCGCCGGGTGGCGGGTGTGCCGATAATCGGCCTTCATTCCCGCGAGGCACCCCCATGTCCGACATCGTCATCGTTGCCGCCCGGCGCACCGCCATCGGATCCTTCCTCGGCCAGTTCAACGGCGTCCCCACCCCTGTCCTGGGCGCGGCCGCGATCGGTGCGGCCCTGGAGCAGTCCGGCGTGCCGGCGGACGACGTCTCCGAGGTGATCATGGGGTGCGTGCTGCCGGCCAACCTGGGCCAGGCGCCGGCCCGCCAGGCCGCGCTGTCCGCCGGCCTGCCGGCGGCGGCCGGTTGCACCACCATCAACAAGGTGTGCGGGTCGGGCATGAAGGCGATCATGCTCGGGCATGACCTGATCAAGGCCGGCTCGGCCTCGATCGTGGTCGCCGGCGGCATGGAGTCGATGAGCAACGCGCCGCACATGATCCCCAACTCCCGCACCGGCAACCGCTACGGCGGCTTCCAGGCGGTGGACCACATGGCGTGGGACGGCCTGACCAATCCGTACGACGGCCAGTCCATGGGCGTGTTCGCCGAGAAGACCGTGGAGAAGTACGGCTTCACCCGCGAGGAGCAGGACGCGTTCGCGATCGAATCGGTCAGGCGCGCGCAGGCGGCGACCGACAGTGGCGCGTTCGCGGCGGAGATCGTTCCGGTCAAGGTTGCCACCCGCAAGGGCGAGGTCGAGGTCGCCACCGACGAGCAGCCGGGCAAGTCCGACGTCGCCAAGATCCCGACCCTGCGCCCGGCGTTCAAGAAGGACGGTACCGTCACCGCCGCCAGTTCGTCTTCCATCTCCGACGGTGCCGCCGCCACGGTGCTGATGTCCGCCGAGGAAGCCGCGCGCCGCGGCGTGCAGCCGCTGGCGCGGATCGTGGGACATGCCACCCTGTCGCAGCAGCCGGAGTGGTTCACCACCGCCCCGGTCGGTGCGATCTCCACCCTGCTGGAGCGCGTGGGCTGGAACGCCGCGGACGTGGACCTGTTCGAGATCAACGAGGCGTTCGCGGTGGTGGCGATGGCCCCGATCCGCGAACTCGGCATTCCGCACGAGAAGGTCAACGTCAACGGCGGCGCCTGCGCCCTGGGCCACCCCATCGGCGCAACGGGCGCCCGCCTGGTGGTGACGCTGGTAAATGCACTGCGCACCCGGGGCCTCAAGCGCGGAATCGCCGCGCTGTGCATCGGCGGCGGCGAGGCTACCGCCATCGCCATTGAAATGCTGTAATCGTTTTTCACGGACACTTTACGAAACTCACCTGTTGCCGCTTGACAGCGGAAACGGGCTTGTCATCATGTTGCAGGCGCGCAATCGCGCGTTGCCTAACTTAACGACGAGGAATACCGAACATGAGCATCAACAAGCTGCTGATCGCGCTGGCCCTGGGTCTGGCCCTGGCTGCTTGCTCGAACTCCGAGCAGGCCCAGGACGCCGCCGCCGCCGCTGACACCGCTGCTGCCGAGGCCCAGGCTGCTGCCGACGCCGCCGCCGCCGAGGGTTCCGAGGCTGCCGACGCCGCCCAGATCGCCGCTGACTCGGCTGCCGCCGCCGCCGACACCGCTGCCGACGCCGCTGGCGCTGCCGCCGCTGCTCCGACCTCCGACGCCGCCGACGCCGCTGCTGACGTGGCCGAGCAGGCCGAGGACGTGGCCGACCAGGCCAAGGACGCCGCCGAAGAAGCCAAGCAGTAATAGGCGCTTCAGCTGCACCCAGAAGGCCGCCGGGAAACCGGCGGCCTTCTGCTTTTCTGTCTACCGCAAACCTGGTCAGCGGTTTGATAACTGTCAGGTAAATGCGACCGCGACGCCGCATTCGCAAACCTAGCGGAACGTTCATGCCGTTCACGGCGCGCTGAAGCGGGACGGCACATGCTCCGGGCCGCGCCACGAACGGCGCCTAATTTTCCGGAACAGGAGTTCGCCAATGAACCGCAACCGCATCCTGATGATTCCCGCCGCCGCGGCCCTAGCCTTGGCGCTGGGCGCCTGCGACAACTCCTCGCGCGAGGAAGCCGCTGCCGCCGGCGACCACGCCGCTGCTGCCGGCGAGCATGCTGCTGCCGCCACCCGCGAGGCCGCCAGCAATGCCGCCCAGGAAACTCGCGAAGCCGCGGCCGAGGCCGAGGTGCACGCCCGCGAGGCCGGCCAGCGTGCCGAGGCCGCGACCCGCGAGGCAGCTGCGGACGCCGCGGATGCCACTGCCAATGCTGCCGAGGCCACCGCCGACAAGGCTCGCGAGGCCGCGGCCGACGCCCGCACCGACAACGACTGATCGCCGGAGGCCGGCTGCTGCGGCAGCCGGCCTCCGTGCTGCGCCGCCAGAAGGCGCGGACGGTCCGGTGGCTTATCCTCGCGGCACGCCGAACCGACGATGCCCATGCCCGCCCTCCGCAGCCAGATCGACACCCGCTCCACCGACTACCTCCAGAACCACGCCCACCACCGGGAGCTCGCCGGAGAGCTGCATCGCCGCCTGCAGGCGGCCGCGGCCGGGGGCGGCGAGAAAGCCCGCCAGCGCCATGTCGAACGCGGCAAGCTGCCGGCCCGCGAACGCATCGACGCCCTGCTTGATCCCGGTTCGCCGTTCCTGGAAATCTCACCGCTGGCCGCCGAGGAGATGTATGACGGCGCCGCACCCGCCGCCGGGATCGTCTGCGGCATCGGCCGGGTGATGGGTCAGGAGGTGGTGGTCGTGGCCAACGACGCCACGGTCAAGGGCGGCACCTACTTTCCGATGACGGTGAAGAAGCACCTGCGCGCCCAGGAGATCGCGCGGGAGAACCACCTGCCCTGCGTCTACCTGGTCGACTCCGGCGGGGCGTTCCTGCCGCTGCAGGACGAAGTGTTCCCGGACCGGGAGCATTTCGGCCGGATCTTCTACAACCAGGCGCGCATGAGCGCGGAGAACATTCCGCAGATCGCCGTGGTGATGGGCAGCTGCACTGCCGGCGGCGCCTATGTGCCGGCAATGTGCGACGAGAGCATCATTGTCCGCGGGCAGGGAACGATCTTCCTTGGCGGCCCGCCGCTGGTGAAGGCCGCCACCGGCGAGGTGGTCGATGCCGAAGCACTGGGCGGTGCCGACGTGCACACCTCCGTGTCGGGCGTGGCCGACCATTACGCCGAGGACGACCGCCATGCGCTGGACATCGCGCGCGGCATCGTCGGCCACCTCAACCGGCGCAAGCAGCCGGCCGTCGCGCTGCGCCCCCCGGCCGAGCCGCTGTACCCGACCGAGGAACTCTACGGGCTGGTCCCAGCCGACACGCGCCGTCCGTTCGACATCCGCGAGGTGATCGCGCGCATTGTCGACGGCAGCGAACTGGACGAGTTCAAGGCCCGCTACGGCAAGACCCTGGTCACCGGCTTCGCCCACCTGCACGGCTGCCCGGTGGGCATCGTCGCCAACAACGGCATCCTGTTCGGGGAAAGCGCGCTCAAGGGCGCGCACTTCATCGAGCTGTGCAACCAGCGCGGCATCCCGCTGGTGTTCCTGCAGAACATCACCGGCTTCATGGTCGGCCGCAAGTACGAGAACGCCGGCATCGCCAAGGACGGGGCCAAGATGGTCACCGCGGTGGCCTGCTCGAGCGTGCCCAAGTTCACCGTGGTCATCGGCGGCAGCTTCGGTGCGGGCAACTACGCCATGTGCGGACGCGCGTATGGCGCCCGTTTCCTGTGGATGTGGCCGAATGCGCGCATCAGCGTGATGGGCGGCGAGCAGGCCGCCAGCGTGCTGGCGACGGTGCGCCGCGATGCGATCGAGGGCGGCGGTGGCCAGTGGAGCGCGGAAGAGGAAGAGGCGTTCAAGGCGCCGGTGCGCGGCCAGTACGAACACCAGGGCAGCCCGTGGTACGCCACCGCCCGGCTGTGGGACGACGGCATCATCGATCCGGCCGACACCCGCCGCGTGCTGGGACTGGGCCTGTCGGCCTCGCTCAACGCGCCGATCGGGCCGGCACGCTTCGGCGTGTTCCGGATGTAACGGGCGGGAGGCTGGCATGGAGCATGGAACAGTCCTGCTCGTGACCGGTGCCAGCCGCGGCATCGGCGCCGCCACCGCGGCCCTTGCCGCCGCGCGCGGTTACACCGTGGTCCTCAACTACCGCCGCAATGCGCAGGCCGCGGAGGCGCTGGTGGAGGCCATCGGCGCGGACGGCGGCCATGCGATGGCGCTGCAGGCCGACGTTTCCGATCCCGGCCAGGTGGCATCGCTGTTCCGGCAGATCGACGTGCGCCTCGGTCGGCTGGATGCGCTGGTCAACAATGCCGGCGTGCTGGAAACCCAGGCGCGGCTCGAGGACGTGGACCCGGCACGGGTCCAGCGCATCTTCGCCACCAACCTGCTCGGCCCCCTGTTCTGCTGCCAGCAGGCGGTGCGCCGCATGTCCACCCGCCACGGCGGACGCGGCGGCTCCATCGTCAACGTGTCCTCGGTGGCCGCGCTGACCGGCTCGCCGGGCGAGTACGTGGACTACGCCGCCTCCAAGGGCGCGCTGGACACGCTCACCCGTGGCCTGGCCCAGGAGGTGGCGCAGGAGGGCATCCGCGTCAACGCCGTGCGTCCCGGCTTCATCCACACCGGCATGCATGCCGACGGCGGCGAGCCGGACCGCATCGAGCGGGTCAAGGCAATGGTGCCGCTGCGCCGTGGCGGTCAGCCCGGCGAAGTGGCCGAGGCCATCCTGTGGCTGCTGTCCAGCCGGGCCTCCTACACCACCGGCAGCTTCGTGGACGTTGCAGGCGGCCGCTGAGCGGGACAGGGCCCGTGGTTCTGCTATGGTCGGCGGCGTTTTTCCACAGGGGATCGCGTCGCATGCAGCATCGTCCATCCATCCTGCGCCTGGTTGCCACCCTGCCCCTGCTACTGGCCATGGCGGCCTGCGCCGGGGGCGACGCCGGTGCCGCCGCCACGCCGCAACCGGCGACGCCGCAGGCGGCCGCCCAGGCCGGCGCCGTGGCAAGCGGCCAGTACCCGGACCTGTTCGCCGAAGCCGGATACGCGCCTGCGCAGGTCGAGGCCAAGGTCAGGGATGCGTTCCGGCAGCTGTTCCATGGCGACCCGGAGCACCAGGCCGTCTACTACGCCGCCGGCGACAACGAACATGGGCCGCTGGCCTACATCAAGGACGTCAACAACGACGACGTGCGCTCGGAGGGCATGTCCTACGGGATGATGATCGCCGTGCAGATGGACCGGAAGGCGGAGTTCGACGCGATCTGGAACTGGTCCATGACCCACATGTACCACGCCGATCCGGCGCACCCGGCGCATGGCTACTTCGCCTGGTCGGTGCGCACCGACGGCACCGCCATCGACGAGATGCCGGCCCCGGATGGCGAGGAGTACTTCATCACCGCGCTGTACTTCGCTTCGGCGCGCTGGGGTGATGGCGAGGGCATCTACGACTACCGCGCCCACGCCGACCGCATCCTGACCGACGTGCTGCATCGCCAGCCGATCACCGGCGCGACCAGCACCAGCCCGCGCGCCACGGCGCTGAACCTGTTCGACCACGACGCGGGGATGGTCCGCTTCACCCCGCATGATGCCAACGCCAACCATACCGATGGCTCCTACCACCTGCCGGCCTTCTACGAGGTCTGGGCGCGGGTGGGGCCGGAGGCCGACCGCGGGTTCTGGCAGCGGGCCGCCCGGGTCAGCCGCGACTACTTCAACAAGGCGGCCCATCCGCGCACGGGGTTGATCTCCGAGTACGGCAATTTCGACGGCACCCCATGGGCGGCGCCTTGGCACCCGGGCTCGGCGGACTTCCGCTACGACGCCTGGCGCAATGCGATGAACTGGTCCATGGACTGGTCCTGGTGGCGCGCCGATCCGCGCCAGGTCGAGCTGAGCAACCGCATCCAGGCGTTCTTCCATGCCCAGGGCATGGACGACTACGTGAGCCTCTACACCCTGTATGGGACGCCGCTGGGCGGCGGACAGACCACCGGGCTGGTCTCGATGAACGCGGTGGCCTCGCTGGCGGCCGACCATCCGCGGCGGCTGGAGTTCGTGCGGGCGCTGTGGGAGCGGCCGGTGCCCGACGGCCACCACCGCTACTACGACGGGATGCTGTACATGATGGCCCTGCTCCACTGCAGCGGCCGCTACCGGGCGTGGCTGCCGGAAGACGTGGCCGGCTGAGCGGTGGGCTGCGCCGGAAACGGAACGGGCGCCGCAGGGCGCCCGTTCCTATTGCGACCTTCGGCGGTGGCTCACCGGGGCGGCGGCTCCGGGCCACAGCCGTCGCAGCCGCCGCAGGTGCCGCCCCTGCCCGCCTGCACCGGCGCCAGCACGCGTGCCAGGCGTCGCATCCAGGGCGGCCGGCCATCACGCACCAGCGGCGCGGCCAGCGCGATGCGCGCGCGGCGTACGGCGGCTGGAAACTGCCGGCGCAGGAACATCCACAGCGCCAGCAGCACCACCAGCGCGACGATCACGTATTGCAGCCACAGCGCCATCGCGCGCCCCTCAGCCCGCGCCCAAGCGGACGGCGACCTGGTAGGTGAGCAGGGATGCCAGGTAGGCCAGCACGAACAGGTAGCCGGCGGCCATCGCCATGGTTTTCCACGACCCGGTCTCGCGCTTGATCGCCGCCCAGGTGGCGATGCATTGCGGTGCGTAGATGAACCACACCAGCAGCGACAGGCCGGTGGCCAGCGACCAGCCATCGGAGATCAGCGGGGTCAGCGCCTGGGCCGCCGCCTCGTCGTCAGCCGCCGACAGCGCGTACACCGTGGCCAGCGACGCCACCGCCACCTCGCGCGCGGCCAGGCCGGGAATCAGGGCGATGCAGATCTGCCAGTTGAAACCCAGCGGCGCGAACACCACCGCCAGCGCATGGCCGATGCGACCGGCCAGGCTGTAGTCGATCGCCGGCATCGTCGCGTCCGCGGGCGCACCGGGGAAGGTCAGCAGCACCCACAGCAGCACGGTGAGGGCGAAGATGATCCCGCCCACGCGCTTGAGGAAGATGATGGCCCGCTCCCACAGGCCGATCGCCAGGTCGCGCGGGTTGGGAATGCGGTAGGACGGCAGTTCCAGCAGCAGCGGATGCTCGCCCTTGTCGCGGCGCCACTTCTTCATCACCCACGACACCGCCAGCGCGCTGAGGATGCCGGCCATGTACAGGCCGAACAGCACCAGGCCCTGCAGGTTGAATCCGCCCCAGACCTGACGCGACGGGATGAACGCGCCGATCAGCAGCGCGTACACCGGCAGTCGCGCCGAGCAGGTCATCAGCGGTGCCACCAGGATCGTGGCCAGCCGGTCGCGCGGGTCCTGGATGCTGCGGGTCGCCATGATCCCGGGGATGGCACAGGCGAAGCTGGACAGCAACGGGATGAAGGAACGCCCGGACAGGCCCGCGCCGGCCATCATCCGGTCCAGCAGGAAAGCGGCGCGCGGCAGGTAGCCGGACTCCTCCAGGGCCAGGATGAAGAAGAACAGCACCAGGATCTGCGGCAGGAACACGATCACCCCGCCGAGCCCGGCGATGATGCCGTCCACCAGCAGGCTGGCCAGCGGGCCCTCGGACATGCGGGCCCCCACCCATTCGCCGAGGCCTGCGGCGCCGGCGTCGATCAGGTCCATCACCGGGGTGGCCCAGGCGTAGACCGCCTGGAAGATCAGGAACATCACCACCGCCAGGGTCAGCAGCCCGAACACCGGATGGAGCAGCCAGCGGTCGAGGGCGTCGTCCATCTTCGCGGTGCGCCCGGGCATGGAGACCGCCGCGTCGAGCAGGCGGCGGGTCTCGGCATGCAGGTCGGCATCGGCCGCCAGTTGCACTGCCGGCGGCTTCGGGTACGCGGCTGCCCGGTCGATCAGCTCCACCAGCCCGCGTGCGCCGTTATGGCGTACGGCGACCGTCTCCACCACCGGCACGCCCAGCTCGCGCTCCAGGACCTGGCGGTCGATCGCGATCCCGCGGCGCTGGGCGGCATCGCTCATGTTCAGGGCCACCACCATCGGCCGGCCCATCTGCCGCACTTCCAGCACGAAGCGCAGGTGCAGGCGCAGGTTGGTGGCATCGACCACGCACACCAGCATGTCCGGGGCGGCCTCGCCCGGGTAGAAGCCGCGGCACAGGTCGCGGGTGATCGCCTCGTCCAGGCTGGCGGGAGTGAGGCTGTAGGCGCCCGGCAGGTCCAGCACGGCGTAATGCCGCCCGGAAGGCCCCTGCATCCGGCCTTCCTTGCGCTCCACGGTCACCCCGGCGTAGTTGGCCACCTTCTGGCGGCTGCCGGTGAGCTGGTTGAACAGCGCGGTCTTGCCCGAATTCGGGTTGCCCAGCAGCGCCAGGCGTAGGGTGCCCTGCTCGATGCTCATGCCGCCTCCGCGCCCGCCAGGTCCTCGACCCGTACCCGCGCCGCTTCCACCCGGCGCAGTGCGAAGCGCGTGTAGCCGACCTGTACCAGCAGGGGTTCGCCGCCTACGGGGCCGCGAGCCACGACCTGGACCGGTTCGCCGGCCACGAACCCGAGCTCGCGCAGGCGGCGGGCGATGGGATCGTTGGGCTGGACGTCCTCGACGCCGGTCACGGCGACGGATGTGCGCGGCGGCAGCTCTGACAACAGCACGGTGGCTCCGACTCAATCAAGAATTGTTCTCATTCTAGCAGTGAACCCCGCCGGTAAAGGCTCCACCCGCCACCTTGCCGGTACGCCGCGCTGCGTCATGGCCCGCACGCCCGCCACCGTTATCATCCGAAACGGTTTTTCCCCAAGGACGATGTGATGGCGGACCCGCTGCTGATCGAACCCGCCGGCCCCGTGTTGCGCCTGCGCCTGAACCGGCCGCAGTTGCACAACGCCTTCGACCCGGCGCTGATCGGCGCGCTGACCGCCGCCCTGGACGCCGCCTGCACCGATCCGGGCGTGCGCGCGGTGGTGCTGGAGGGCGAAGGGACTTCCTTCTCGGCCGGTGCGGACCTGCACTGGATGCGCGGGATGGCCGCCGCCAGCGAGGCCCGGAACCGCGAGGACGCGCTCGCCCTCGCCCGCCTCATGCGCACCCTGGACGAGCTGCCGCGCCCGACCCTGGCGCGGGTCCATGGCCCGGCCTTCGGCGGCGGCGTGGGCCTGGTGGCCTGCTGCGACATCGCCATCGGCACGCCCCAGGCGCGCTTCGGCCTGACCGAGAGTCGCCTGGGCCTGCTGCCGGCCGTGATCTCCCCGTATGTGATCGCCGCGATCGGGGCGCGCCAGGCACGCCGCTGGTTCGCGAGCGCCGAGCACTTCGACGCTGCCACCGCCGAGCGCATCGGCCTGCTGCATGCCGTGGTGCCCACGGACGGGCTGGATGAGGCGCTCCAGCAACAGCTGGACCTGCTGCTGAAGGCCGGGCCGGTCGCCGCGGCAGCCGCCAAGCAGCTGGTGCGCCGGGTCGGCGCCGGTGGCGACCCGGGCCAGGTCGATGCCGACAACGCCGCGCTGATCGCCGCGCTGCGGGTGTCGCCCGAAGGCCAGGAAGGCCTGGCCGCGTTCCTTGAAAAGCGTCCGCCCGCCTGGCACGAACGCACGCACTGAAGGACGCACCCACATGCTCGACCACATCGGCCTGGCCGCTTCCGACATCACGCGCAGCCGCGCGTTCTACCAGCAGGTGCTCGCGCCGCTTGGCATCGTTCTGGTCATGGAGCTGGATCCGGAGCAAACCGGCGGCACCGCCCACGTCGGTTTCGGCGCCGGCCCCAAGCCCTTCTTCTGGATCAGCGGCGGCCCGGCCGCGGGCAGTGGCCACGTCGCCGCCACCCATGTCGCCTTCCAGGCTCCCTCGCGCGCGGCGGTGGACGCGTTCCACGCGGCCGCACTGTCGGCAGGCGGCCGCGACCACGGGGCGCCCGGGCTGCGGCCGCACTACCACCCGCACTACTACGGCGCCTTCGTCCTGGACCCGGACGGCAACAACATCGAAGCGGTCTGCCACCACCCGGAGTGAACCCTATGGTCGACCGTCCCCTGTTCGACAGGATCCTGATCGCCAACCGTGGCGAGATCGCCTGCCGCGTCATCCGCACCTGCCGGCGGCTCGGCATCGGCACCGTCGCGGTGTATTCCGACGCCGATGCCGGCGCCTTGCACGTGCGCCTGGCCGACCAGGCTGTCCGCCTGGGCGGTGCGACGCCTGCCGAGAGCTATCTGCGCGGCGAAGCGGTGGTCGAGGCCGCGCTGCGCAGCGGCGCGCAGGCCATCCACCCCGGCTACGGCTTCCTGTCGGAGAACGCCGCCTTCGCCGAGGCGGTGGCGGCGGCGGGGCTGGTGTTCATCGGGCCACCGGCCCAGGCCATGCAGCGCATGGGCAGCAAGGCCGGGGCCAAGCAGTTGATGGCTGGCGCCGGGGTCCCGGTGGTGCCCGGCTACAACGGCGAGGACCAGTCGCCGCAGACGCTGGCCGGCGAAGCGCAGCGCACCGGCTTCCCGCTGATGGTCAAGGCCGCGCACGGTGGTGGCGGCAAGGGCATGCGCGTGGTGCACCGCGCCGCGGACTTCGCCGCGGCCCTGGAGAGCTGCCAGCGCGAGGCACGCAATGCCTTCGGTCGCGACCGGGTGCTGCTGGAGCGCTATGTCACCTCGCCGCGGCATATCGAGATCCAGGTGTTCGCCGACACCCTTGGCCAGGTGATCCATCTCAACGAACGCGAATGCTCGGCCCAGCGCCGCTACCAGAAGGTGCTGGAGGAGTCGCCCTCCCCGTTCCTGACCCCGGCGCTGCGCACGGCCATGGGCGAGGCGGCGGTCGAGGCGGCGCGCGCGATCGGCTATGTCAACGCCGGCACCGTGGAGTTCATCGTCGACCCGGACGGCAACTTCTACTTCATGGAGATCAACACCCGGTTGCAGGTCGAGCATCCGGTCACCGAGATGGTCACCGGCCTGGACCTGGTCGAGTGGCAGCTGCGCGTGGCCGCCGGCCAGCCGCTGCCGCTGCGGCAGGAACAGGTCGCCCAACGGGGCCATGCGATCGAGGTACGCCTGTATGCGGAGGATCCCGATGCCGGTTTCCTCCCGGCCTCGGGCACGCTGCGCACGCTCGCGCTGCCCGCGCCCTCGGAACATGTGCGGATCGACGCCGGCGTCGAACAGGGCGACGCGGTGAGCGTGTTCTACGACCCGATGATCGCCAAGCTGATCGTCCACGACATGGACCGCGCCCGGGCCCTGGCCCGCCTGCGCGAGGCCCTGGCCGGGTGCCACGTGGCCGGGTTGAAGACCAACATCGGATTCCTGGAGGCGCTGGCGCGGCATCCGGCGGTGGTCGAGGGCCGGATCGATACCGGCTACCTGGACCGGCACCTGGACGAGTTCCTGCAGGGGGCCGCCCGGCCCGGTAGCGGGGAACTGGCGACCGCGGCGGTCGCCTTCCTGCTACGCGCGCAGCAGGACGAGGCCGCCCACGCGGCGGCCCTCGGCAGTCCGCACTCGCCCTGGGCGCTGGCCGATGGCTGGCGCCTGCACGGCCGCGCGGCGCGGCAGCTGCGGCTGCGCTGCGGCGACGGCGTGCACGAGGTCAGCGCCCGCGGCCACGGCGGCCACTGGCAGCTTCAGATCGATGGCCAGGACCACGGCGTCCGCGACGCGCGCGTGCGCGGGAGCGGGCTGGAGCTGCTGCTCGACGGGGCCGGCCGCCGCGCACGGATCCACTTCGACGACGACACCCTGGAACTGCACGACGGCCACCGCCGCCTGCAGGTGCAGCGCCTGGCCGACGAACGCGCCGGGAGCGGCGAGGCAGCCGGCGACGGCCAGGTACGCGCGCCGATGCCCGGACGCGTGGTGGTGGTACGGGTCGAGGCCGGCCAGCAGGTCGAGGCCGGCACCGAGCTGCTGGTGATGGAGGCGATGAAGATGGAGCTGTCGGTCAAGGCGCCGCGCGCCGGCACCGTGGCCGCGCTGCGGGCGGCCGCCGGCGACTTCGTCGAGGCCGAGGCTGTGCTGGCGATGGTCGCCGACGCGGCGGAGGCGGCATGAGCGACTTCGTGCGCATCGTCGAGGTCGCCCCGCGTGACGGCCTGCAGAACGAGTCGACGAGGGTGGCCACCGCCGACAAGATCGCGCTGGTGGACCGCCTCTCGGCCACCGGTCTGCGCAGCATCGAGGCGACCAGCTTCGTCAGCCCGAAGTGGGTGCCGCAGCTGGCGGACGCGGCCGAGGTGATGGCCGGCATCCGGCGCCATCCCGGCGTCGCCTATCCGGTGCTGGTGCCCAACCTGCAGGGTTATGAACGCGCCCGCGCGGCCGGCGCCGGCGAGGTGGCGGTGTTCACCGCCGCGTCGGAGGCCTTCAACAGGAAGAACATCAATGCCTCGATCGACGAATCGATCGAACGCTTCGTGCCGGTGCTCGAGCGCGCCCGCGCGGACGGCATGCGCGTGCGCGGCTACGTCTCCACCGTGCTCGGCTGCCCCTACCAGGGCGACGTGCCACTGACCGACGTGGTGCGCGTGGCGCGGCGCCTGCACGCGCTCGGCTGCTGCGAGGTCTCCCTGGGCGACACCATTGGCGTGGGCACCCCGCGCAAGGCGCGGCAGATGCTGCTGGCGGTGGCGGAAGAGGTGCCCATGGCGGCGCTGGCCGTGCATTTCCACGACACCTGGGGCCAGGCCCTGGCCAACGTCGCCGCCTGCGTGGAGTCCGGCGTGCGCGTAGCCGACGCCGCCGTGGCCGGCACCGGCGGCTGCCCCTACGCGCGGGGCGCCAGCGGCAACCTCGCCAGCGAGGACCTGGTTTACATGCTGCACGGCATGGGCCTGCAGACCGGCGTGGATCTGGAGGCGCTGGCGGACACCGGGCGCTGGCTGGCGGGCGTGCTCGGCCGGCAGACCGGGAGCAAGGTGGGACGGGCGCTGGCACCGGCCTGATCGCCGGTCCCCCGGTACGCGGCGCCGGTTGCGGCCCCGGCAATGGCCGGTGGCGTCACCGATGGACCGCCGCGGCAGGTGGCGCGCGCACTGCCGGCGGCAACGCGCATAGGCGGCCAGGCGGCGGCGAGGTACGCGAAACGCCCCCCCGCCGTGCGTGCATCCCACCGCGTCCCTGGCCGGCACGCCGTGACCGGATACGGCCGCCCGCCCGCCGCTACGGCCGCTGCGTGTGTCGCAAGCCGGCCCGTCGGGCCAGCCGGTGGAAGCTCAGCCCTGGGGACCCCGCAACCGCGACTCCCAGTCCTCAGTCCGTCCCTGCTCCAGGCGCCGCTCGAAGGTCCGTTGCCAGGAAGGCACCAGCGGCAACTCAAGGGCGGCGCGCAGCTCGTCCCGGTCCAGGGTCCTGCGGTACAGCAGCGCGGCCAGCCGCGGCAGCGGCCAGTCGGGGTAAGGACGTGCCAGCAGCACCAGTTCGTCGCCCGCCTCCACCTGGCCCGGCTCCAGCACGCGGTAGTACCAGCCGCTGCGGCCACTGTCCTGGACCCGCCGGGCCATGTCCGGCACGCCGAACCGGTCCGAGAGCTTCCAGCACGGCTGCCGTCCCTGCGCGACTTCGACCACGGCGCTACCCAGCCGCAGGCGGTCACCGAGGCAGACGTCGCCTTCGGTGATGCCGGTGGTGCTGATGTTCTCGCCGAAGGCGCCTGGCTGCTCAAGCAGCCGGTGGCCGCCGATGTCCGCCTCCCAGGCCCGGTAATGGTCGCGGGCGTAGTGGTGGATGGCCTTGTCCGGCCCGCCATGGACGCGTCGGTCGCCCTGCTCGTCGCCTTCAAGCCCTTCCAGGCCGATGTGCACCGGACCGGGCCGCGGCTGCTTGGCGATGGCACTGCGGCTGCCGGGACGGCTGTAGGCGACGGCCGTCCCGGTCAGTACCGCCTCCACGCGCGCAAGCGGCGTGCTCACGGATCCGGCACCGCACCGGGGCAACGGTGCCGGACGCGTGCGGAGGCCATCTCAGGCGGCCGCGGCCAGGGCGGCGATCTCCGCCTTGAGCAGCTCGCCGAGCACCTTGATGCCCTGGTCGATCTTCTCCGCCGGCACGGTCACGAACGACAGCCGCAGGCTGTTGCGCCGCGGCTCGACCGCGTAGAACGGCGCGCCCGGCACGAACGCCACGTTGCGCTCGATGGCCTTGGCCAGCAAGGCCCCGCTGTCGATGCCTTCCGGCAGGTCGACCCAGATGAACATCCCGCCCTCGGGCCGGTTCCAGCGTGCCTGGGCCGGGAACTCGCGCTCCAGGGCGGCCAGCATGCACTCGCATTGCGCGGCGTACAGGGTGCGGATGGTCGGGATGTGCTGGTCGATGAAGCCGTCCTGCACCGCCTCGTACACGATGCGCTGCGAGAACGACGGGGTGTGCAGGTCCGCGGCCTGCTTGGCCTGGACCATCTTGCCGAGGATCTCCTCCGGCGCGACGACGTAGCCCAGGCGCAGGCCCGGCGCCAGCACCTTGGAGAAGGAGCCCATGTAGATCACCCCGTCGGGGTTCATCGACAGCAGGCTCGGCAACGCCTCGCCGCCGTAAGAGAGCTCGCCGTACGGGTCGTCCTCCACCAGCGGGACGTTGGCCTGGCGGGCCAGCTCCACGATCGCCCTACGCCGCTCCAGCGGCATGCGCCGGCCGGTGGGGTTCTGGAAGTTGGGCAGGCAGTACAGGAAGCGTGCGCCCTCGAGCTGCGCGGGGGTGATCTGGTCGGTGACGATGCCCTGGGCGTCGCTGGGCAGCGAGGCGAACTGCGGGGCGAACAGCGAGAACGCCTGCAGCGCCCCCAAATAGCTCGGCGTTTCGACCAGGACCTTGCTGCCCTCGTCGATCAGCACCTTGCCAAGCAGGTCCAGGCCCTGCTGCGACCCGGTGGTGATCAGCACCCGCGAGGCGGGGATGGTCACGCCGTTGCGGCTCAGGCGCGCGGCGACCCACTCCCGCAGCGGCGCGAAGCCTTCCGTCGGACCGTACTGGAGGGCCGCGTGCGGCGACTCGCGCAGGACCTTCTCGGTGGCCTGGCGCATGCGCTCGACCGGGAAGGTCGCCGGGGACGGCAGGCCGCCGGCAAAGGAGATGACTTCGGGACGCTCGGTGACCTTGAGGATCTCGCGGATCGCCGAGCTGGTGAGGGCCCGGGCGCGCCCGGACAGCGTGAATTGGGTCGTCATGGCGGCTAGTCTACCGGCATGCAGGGGCCCGGCCCACCGGGCCGCGCACCGGCCCGGCGCCCACCGCTTCTTCACGGCGCCCGGCAGCATCCTTCGCCTGAAGCGGGCACGTCCGCCCGCACCTCCAGAGGAGCCCGGCATGTCCTTCCGCCAGTTCCCCGCCACCGGCAACGATGGCAACGCCTACATCATCATCGAGTTCCACGAGCAGGGCGCCGGGCCCGACGGGGGGCCTTCCCTGCGCTACGAACTGGCTGACGGCCAGCGGCTGGTGCGGCGCGAACGCCAGTTCAGCAACGACGACGGCACCCTGGTGCTGACCGCCGACTGAGGCCCGTCAGGACCGCTCCAGCACCCGCCCCAGCCCGCCGCGGTCGATCGCTTCGGCCGCGGCACGCAGGCGCTGGACGTCGGCGTCGGCGTCGAAGCCGATGCGGAAGTGCACCTCGCCGGCCGGGGTGCGCGAGGAGTGGATCGAGGACAGGCTGATGCCGTGCTCCTCGAACACGTGCAGCAGGGCGCGCAGCGAGCCGGCCCGGTCTTCTGGCAGGAGTACGCTGAGCCGGCGGGTCTCGGTCAGGTCCGCCAGCAGGTAGCCCACGCGCTCGAAGGTGTAGCTGCCGTCGGCCAGGGCGTCCTGGTGCCATGCGCCGCGGTTGGCGGCCAGGTAGTGCTCGCGGAACTCGGCGCGGGCCTGGTCGTCGCCTCGCGCCACCAGCGCCTGCAGCCGCGAGATCTCCTGCGACAGGCGCGACAGCACCTCGGCCGTATGCGGATTGCCGAACTGGATGTCCTCGTACACCTGCGGGTTCAGCGACAGGATGCGCGCGGCGATGGCCGCGTCCATCTCGAAGCCGATGGACCGGTACGGCATCAGCGCGTCCGGTCCACCCAGTTCGCCGGCGAAACTGCGCAGCACGCCTGCCTCGCCCAGGTGGGCGGCATGCACCATCGCCTGCACCAGGGCCATGACCCGGTCATGGTGCGCCGGCGTGGTGCGCACGTACTCTCCCTGCATCGCCAGCAGCAGCTGCCCGACCCAGTCGCGCCAGCGCGCCAAGCGCTCCTCGCACACCACCACCACCCGCCCGCGCAGGGTCGGTGCCTTCAGTGGCGCGGTCATCGGATGCAGGCCGACCACCTCGGCCTGCGAGGCCAGCATCGCCGCCACCGGCGCCTGCTTGATGGAAGTGATGTCCAGCCACAGGCGACCGGCCTCGCGCCCGGCCGAGCGCTCCACGTATTCGCCGATCAGGGACGCGGCGTGGCGGATCGGGACACTGAACACCAGGACATCCGCCTCCGCCAGCAGGCGCGCCGGCGACTCGCTGGAAGGGTCGGCCGGGTCGTGGCCCAGCACCCGCAGGCCCATGCGCTGTTCGAAGAACCGGCGCAACCAGCGCCCGTAGGCGCCGGCGCTGCCGACCACCCCGACCACCGGCGCGGCGGGCACCTCGGCAACGCTCAAAGCGGCACCGCCGGGAAGCGCGGCGCACCGGGCGCCAGTGCGGCTGCGGCGGCGGCAAGCACGTCCAGCTCCTCCCAGCCGTGGGCCAGGGTCGACTCGAGGGTGGCATGCACCCCCGCCAGGGCCCGCTCGGCGGCGCGGTGCGGCGCCTCGCCACGCAGCAGGAACGTGGCCATCAGCGCGGTCAGCACGTCCCCGGTACCGGCCACGTCCAGCTGCAGGCGCGGCGAGGACAGGCGCCATGCCCCCTCGCGGCCCACCAGCAGGGTGAGCAGCGGGCCACCGCCGGTGTCGCCGTCGGCGAGTACGCTGTGCGCCAGCACCCACTGCGGCCCGCGCGCGAGCAGGCCGCGGGCCGCATGCAGCGCGTCGCTCTCGAACAGCGCAGGCTGCCCGGAGAGCCGCTCCAGTTCGAAGGCGTTGGGCGTCACCATCCACGCCAGCGGCAGCAGCCGCTCCACGAACACCGTCTCCAGCCCCGGCTCGACGTAGGCGCCGGTGTGGGTGTCGCCGATCACCGGGTCGAGCAGGTAACGCGGTGCGCTGCCGCCGGCATGGTTGCGCTCGAGCCAGTCGGCGAAGGCTTCGCCGTTGGCAACGCTGCCGAAGTAGCCGGACGCCAGCAGTGGCGCGCGCGCGGTGACCCCGCGCTCGTCCAGCCCGAGCAGCAGGTCGGCCAGCCAGTCCGGCGGCAGCACGCGCCCGCGCAGGGTGGCGTAGAACGGGGTGTTACTGAACAGCGTGGTCGGCACTTCCGCCACCCGCACGCCGAGCATGCGCAGGACCGGCACTGCGGCGCTGTTGCCGGCGTGGCCATAGCCCAGCTGCGACTGCACCGACACCAGGTCCACCGGCGTCGACCCTCGCGGGCGGTTGCGGCGTTCGTGGACCAGATGGCTTTCCAGGTCGCTCATGCAGGCTGCACAGGATGAAGGCAGCGCATGCTAGCGCGTGGCCCGACGGGCCGCGCACAGCGTTTCAGTGGCAACGGAAATATGCTGATTCCCGCACGTTTCGCGCGGGAAGATGCAGAGCTGGCACGCGCCGCCCGGCCGACGCGGAATGGATGCGCGTGAAACCGCGGGGCCGGCGCCCCGCATGCATCACGACGAGGTCATGCGGCCCCAGAAGGACTTGACCCCATCCAGGAAGGTGGCAGAGCGCGGCGAGTGCCGGCGCCCTTCCTCGCCGGTGAAGGTGGCCTCGAACTTCTCCAGCAGGTCGCGCTGCTCGGCGGTGAGGTTGACCGGGGTCTCGACCACCACCCGGCAATACAGGTCGCCATGGGCGCGGCTGCGCACCGAACGCACGCCCTTGCCCCGCAGGCGGAAGGTCTTGCCGGCCTGGGTCTCGGCGGGAATGCGGATCTCCGCCTCCCCGTCGAGCGTGGGCACGTTGACCACGTCACCCAGCGCCGCCTGCGAAATGCGAATGGGCACCTCGCAATGGAGGTCATCGCCATCGCGGGTAAAGATGTCGTGCTCGCGCACGCGCACTTCCACGTACAGGTCGCCGGGAGGTGTGCCGGTGGGGCCGGCCTCGCCCTCGCCGGTCAGTCGGATGCGGTCGCCGCTGTCCACGCCGGCCGGGATCTTGACCGACAGGACCTTCTCGTCCTCGATGCGCCCGGCGCCGTGGCAATGGCGGCACGGGTTGCGAACGACCTGGCCACGCCCGCCGCAGTCCGGGCAGGCCTGCTGCATGGCGAAGATCCCGCGCTGGAACCGCACCTGGCCATGGCCTCGGCAGGTGCCGCAGGTTTCGACCTTGCCGTCCTCCGAACCGCTGCCGCTGCAGTGCGCACACTCGCTGAGGGTCGGGATCTCGATGCGCTTCTCGATCCCCGCAACCGCCTCTTCGAGGTCCAGCTCCATGACGTAGCCGATGTCGGCGCCACGACGGGCACCCCGGCCGCCGCCGGCGCCACCGAAGATGGTGCCGAAGATGTCGCCGAAGATGTCGCCCATGTCGGGGGCCGGGCCACCGCCACCGCCCATGCCCTGCTCGAACGCGGCATGGCCATGGGCGTCGTAGACCCGGCGCTTGCCCGCGTCGGACAGGACCTCGTAGGCCTCCTTGCACTCCTTGAACGCGGCCTCGGCGGCGGCATCGCCGGGATTGCGGTCCGGGTGGTGCTTCATCGCGCAACGGCGATAGGCCTTTTTCAGCTCATCGTCGGTCGCGGTGCGGGACACGCCCAGGACTTCGTAGTAGTCGCGTTTCATCGGCAGGCAGGTTCTGGATTGTGCGCCGGAGGGCCGGCGGAAAAACGCATGCGGGAAGGGCGCGCCCTGGCCCGCCCTTCCCCGTCACGCACCACCGGCCGCCTCGCGCGGCGGCCGGCGGCCCGGCTTACGGCTTGCGGTCGTCCTTGACCTCGGTGAACTCGGCGTCCACCACGTCGTCGGCGGCGTTGCCGCCAGCCGAAGCGCCGGCCGGGCCGGCCTCGGCCTGGGCACCGGACGCGGCCGCCGCGTACAGCGACTGGCCAGCCTCCTCCAGCGCCTTGGCCTTGGCCTCGATCTGCGCCTTGTCGTCGCCCTTGAGCGCGGTCTCCAGCTCGGCGATCGCAGACTCCACCCGGCCGATGACGTCGCCGGGCACCTTGCTGCCGTGCTCGGTGATGGCGTTGCGGGTAGCGTGGACCAGCCCATCGGCCTGGTTGCGCGCGGCCACCAGCTCCTGGAACTTGCGGTCCTCCTCGCGGTTGGCCTCCGCGTCGGCGACCATCCGCTGGATCTCCTCCTCGGACAGGCCCGAACCGGCCTTGATCTCGACCTTCTGCTCCTTGCCGGTCTTCTTGTCCTTGGCCGACACGTGCAGGATGCCGTTGGCGTCGATGTCGAAGGACACCTCGATCTGCGGCATGCCGCGCGGCGCGGCGTCGATCCCGGTCAGGTCGAACTTGGCCAGCGACTTGTTGAAGCGGGCCTGCTCGCGCTCGCCCTGCAGCACGTGCACGGTCACGGCGGACTGGTTGTCATCGGCGGTGGAGAACACCTGCGAGGCCTTGGTCGGGATCGTGGTGTTCTTCTCGATGATCTTGGTCATCACCCCGCCCAGGGTCTCGATGCCCAGGCTCAGCGGGGTCACGTCCAGCAGCAGCACGTCCTTGACGTCGCCGGCCAGCACGCCGCCCTGGATCGCGGCGCCCAGCGCCACGGCCTCGTCCGGGTTGACGTCCTTGCGCGGCTCCTTGCCGAAGAACTCGGCCACCGCCGCCTGCACCTTCGGCATGCGGGTCTGGCCGCCGACCAGGATCACCTCGCCGATGTCGCTGGCGCGCAGGCCGGCGTCCTTCAGCGCGATCCGGCACGGCTCGATCGAGCGCTTGACCAGGTCATCGACCAGCGACTCCAGCTTGGCCCGGGTCAGCTTGATGGCCAGGTGCTTGGGACCGGAGGCGTCGGCGGTGATGTACGGCAGGTTGACCTCGGTCTGCTGCGCGCTGGACAACTCGATCTTGGCGCGCTCGGCCGCGTCCTTCAGGCGCTGCAGCGCCAGCGGGTCCTTGCGCAGGTCGATGCCCTGGTCCTTCTGGAACTCCTCGACCAGGTAGTCGATGACGCGCGCGTCGAAGTCCTCGCCACCGAGGAAGGTGTCGCCATTGGTGGCCAGCACCTCGAACTGCTTCTCGCCGTCGATCTCGGCGATCTCGATGATCGACACGTCGAAGGTGCCGCCGCCGAGGTCGTAGACGACGATCTTGCGGTCGCCACCGCTCTTGTCCAGGCCGTAGGCCAGGGCCGCGGCGGTCGGCTCGTTGATGATGCGCTTGACGTCCAGGCCGGCGATGCGGCCGGCGTCCTTCGTGGCTTGGCGCTGGCTGTCGTTGAAGTACGCCGGGACGGTGATCACCGCCTCGGTCACCGCCTCGCCAAGGTAGGCCTCGGCGGTCTTCTTCATCTTCTCCAGCACCTGCGCGGAGATCTCCTGCGCGGCCATCCTGCGGCCCTCGCTGGTCTCCACCCACGCATCGCCGTTGTCATGGGCCTTGATCGCGTACGGCACCAGGCCGATGTCCTTCTGGACCTCGGCATCGGTGAACTTGCGGCCGATCAGGCGCTTGACCGCGTAGAAGGTGTTCTTGGGGTTGGTGACGGCCTGGCGCTTGGCCGGCGCACCGACGAGCACCTCGCCGTCCTTGGTGTAGGCCACGACGGACGGGGTGGTGCGGTCGCCCTCGGCGTTCTCGATCACGCGGGCCTTGCCGCCGTCCATGATCGCGACGCACGAGTTGGTCGTGCCCAGGTCGATGCCGATGATCTTGCTCATTGCGAGGCTCCGTGGATGTCTGTCTTGGCCGGCCTGCGCCGGCGATGGAGGCTAGTTGGGGCCAAGGCCCGGGGAGTTCAAGGGTGATGGCGCGGAAGTGGCATGCGGGCGCGCGTGCCCGCCGGGCCGCTGCCGGGGCGGGATCGCCCGCGGATCAGCCGGCGACAACCACCAGCGCCGGACGCAGCAGGCGGTCGTTGAGCAGGTAGCCCTTCTGGAATACCTGCAGCACCGTGCCCGGGGCGCCTTCGCCGGCCGGGGCCTGGCTGATGGCCTGGTGGTGGTCGGGATTGAACGGCTGGCCGGCCGGGTCGACGACCACCAGGCCGTTGTCGCCGGCCGCCTTGAGCAGCTGGCGGCAGGTCAGCTCCAGTCCTTCGCGCAGGGGGCTGGTGCCCTCGCCCGCCGCCGCGAGTCCGGCGTCCAGGCTGTCCAGCACCGGCAGCAGCTCGCCCAGCAGCTTCTCGTTGGCGAACCGGCGCGCCTGCTCGAGGTCGCGGGCCATGCGCTTGCGCTGGTTCTCCAGGTCGGCCCGCTCGCGCAGCGAATCCATGCGCAGCTGTTCGATCTCGCCGCGCAGGGCCTCGATCTCCGCACGCAGGGCGGCTTCGATGCCGGCCTCCGGATCGTGGGGCTGGGGGGACTGGATGTCGTTCTCGGTCATTGCAAATCGGCTCCGTGGCGGCGCTCCCGGCCGCCCATCCCCGCCCCAATGGGGGCCGGCCGCGGCCGATTCAAGGCTGCGGCGCGCTTCCAGGCCGCTGCAGTGCGGCGCCGAGGACGTCCGCGGCCGCCTGCACCACCGGGATCACCCGGTCGTACGCCATCCGGGTGGGGCCGATCACCCCGAGCACGCCCAGCACCTGGCCGTCGCTGCCATAGGGCGCGGTCACCAGCGAGACGCCGTCCAGCGGCGCCAGGCCGGTCTCCTCGCCGATGAAGATGCGTACCCCCGGGGCGCGCTGGGTGCGCTCCAGCAGCTGCAGGATCTCGCGCTTGCGCGCGAAGGCCTCGAACAGCTCGCGCAGGCGTTCCAGGTCCGACAGGTCCTGCAGGCCCATCAGCCGGGTCTGGCCGGCCAGCACCATGTCGTCGCCGGGCGGCTCGAGCGCCTGCTCTGCGAGCTCGACCGAGTGCGCCAGCAGCTGTTCCATCTCGTCGCGCGCCTGGCGCAGCTCGTGCAGCAGGGTCGAACGGATGTGGGCCAGCGCCCGTCCGGCGAAATGGGTATTGAGGTAGTTGGCCACCCGCTCCAGCTCGTCCGGGCCGAAGCTGCGTTGCGGCTCCACCACCCGGTTCTGGACCTCTCCGTCGGCGAATACCACGATCGCCAGGATCCGGCGGCCGTCCAGCGGCACGAAATCGATCTGGCGGAAGGCGAACTGGCCACGCCGCGGGGCGCTGACCACGCCGACGAAGTGGGTCATCGCCGACAGCAGCTCGGAGGCATTGCCCAGCAGCGCCTGGGTGCCTGCGCCGGCGGTCAGCTCCGCCCGCAGCCGGGCCAGCTCGCGTTCGCCCAGCGAACGCACCTGGAGCAGGCTGTCGACGAACACCCGGTAGCCCTGCGCCGTTGGCACGCGTCCGGCGGAGGTGTGCGGCGAGCTGAGCAGGCCGACCTCCTCCAGCTCGGCGAGGATGTTGCGGATCGTCGCCGGGCTGACGTCCAGGCCGGCATGCCGGGCCAGGGTCTGCGAGCCGACCGGTTCGCCATCGCGGATGTAGCGGCCGATCAGGGTGCGCAGCAGCTGGCGCGCGCGCGGGTCCAGCGGGAGCTGGGGGGACTGGGATGGCATGGGCAATAGATAGCGCCTGCCCCGCCCGCCCCGCAAGGGCGGGAGCCGCGTCTCAGCCCGCGCGACCGGCCCCGGGGAACATCCACCCATTCGCGCAGCGCCCCTACAATGCCCCCATGCTGACCCATCTCGCGCTCAAGGATTTCGCCGTCGTCCGTGCCACTGAGCTGGAATTCGGCCCGGGCATGACCGTCATCTCCGGTGAAACCGGTGCCGGCAAGTCGCTGCTGGTGGACGCCCTGGGCTTCCTCTCCGGCCTGCGCGCCGACAGTGGCGTGGTCCGCCATGGCGCCGAGCGCGCCGAGCTGGCTGCCGGCTTCGACCTCGCCGGCAGTGCGGCGGCGCGGCAATGGCTGCGTGAGCGGGAGCTGGACGAGGGGGATGGCGAGCCATGCCAGCTGCGCCGGGTAATCCGTGCCGACGGTGGTTCGCGGGCCTGGATCAACGGCCGGCCGGTGACCCTGGCCCAGCTCGCCGAGCTGGCCGGGCTGCTGGTGGAGATCCACGGGCAGCACGAACACCAGTCGCTGCTGGCCCGCGCCAGCCAGCTGGCCCTGCTCGACGCGCATGCCCGCAACGAGGCCGAGCGTCTGGCCGTACGCGAGGCCGCCGCGGCATGGCAGGCCCTGCTGGACGAGCGCGAGGCGCTGCAGGCGCGCGGCGACGTGGGCGACCGCATCGGCTGGCTGGAGCACCAACTGGCCGAGCTGGAGCGCGAGGACCTGGACCCGGCCGCGCTGGAAGCGCTGGACCAGGCCCACCGCCGCCAGGCCAACGCCGCCGGCCTGATCGCCGCCTGCGAGGAGGCACTGGCGCGGATCGATGGCGACGAGGGGCCATCCCTGGCCTCCCTGCTGCACGAGACCCGCAGCGGGCTGGCACGCGTGGCCGGCGACGAGCCGCGCCTGGCGGAGGTCGACACCCTGCTCGAAGGTGCCGGCGTGCAGCTGGAGGAGGCCATGGCCCTGCTCGGGCGCGTGCGCGACGACCTGGACCTGGACCCCTCCCGGTTCGACGAACTCGAGCGCCGGCTCGGCCGGATCCACGATCTGGCACGCAAGCACCGGCTCCCGGCGACGGCCTTGGCCGCCCATCGCGACTCGGTGGCCGGCGAGCTTGCCGGCCTGCGCAACGCGGGGGACCGGCTGCTGCAGCTGGATGCGGAGATCGCGCGGGCGGCCGAGCGCTGGCGGGCATCGGCCGCGGCCCTGTCGGCCACCCGCCATGCCGCCGGCGAGGCCCTGGCACGCGCCACCACCGCGCTGATCGACGAGCTGGGCATGGGTGGAGGCCGCTTCCTGGTCGACCTGGAAAGCACCGCCCATGCCGGCGCCCGGCCCGACCCCAATGGCGCCGAACGGGCCGAGTTCCTGGTCGCGGCCAATGCCGGCCAGCCGCCGCGGCCGCTGCGCAAGGTCGCCTCCGGCGGCGAGCTGTCGCGCATTTCGCTGGCTATCGAGGTCGCTGCACTCGGATCGGACGCCGTGCCGACGATGGTCTTCGACGAGGTCGATTCGGGAATCGGCGGCGCGGTCGCCGAGATCGTCGGGCGCAAGCTGCGTGCCCTGGGCAGGTCACGCCAGGTGCTGTGCGTGACCCACCAGCCGCAGGTCGCGGCCCAGGGCCACGCCCATTACCGGGTGAGCAAGGCGCCGGTGGAGGGCATCACCCGCAGCTCGGTCGAACGCCTCGACGGCGAAGGCCGTATGGGCGAGGTCGCGCGCATGCTCGGCGGTGTGGAGGTCGGCCCCGAGGCCCATGCCGCCGCCCGACGCCTGCTCGAAGAGGCGGTCGCCGCCGATGCGGCGGCAGCCACTCCCGGCGCCCGGCGCGGCACTGCGCGTCCACGGGCGGCGGCCCCTTCCCACTGAGCGCTTCTGGCAGGCGCCGGTAAGCCCCGGCATGGAGCGCCCACGCCGGCCAGTCCGCCGGGGGCGTGCACGGAGCGGGCCGGAGATGTTCCCGCCGGAGCGGTGGACCGGTGTGCTCAGCGGCGCGGCTTGCGCACGTAAAGCACGAGCGAATGGTCTTCAAGCTCGTAGCCGTGGCGGGCGGCGATCTGTCGCTGCAGCGCCTCGATCTCGGCGCTCTCGAACTCGATGATCTTGCCGGTGTCCAGGTCGACCATGTGGTCGTGGTGGTCGCCGCGGTCCAGTTCGTAGATCGCCTGACCGCCTTCGAAATTGTGCTTGATCACCAGCCCCGCCGCCTCGAACTGGGTCAGCACCCGGTACACCGTGGCCAGGCCGATCTCGTCACCCTGGTCGAGCAGGCGGCGGTAGATGGCCTCGGCGGTGAGATGGTGCTGGGGCTGCTTCTCCTCCAACAGCTCGAGGATGCGCACACGCGGATGGGTCACCTTGAGGCCCACGCGTCGAAGTTCACTGGATTCCATCGCCCTTGCTCCATTCACTGCCGGTTTACCGCCAGCGACCCCAGCGGGAGGCCGCTCGGCGCGCCGGGAGTGTATCATCGCCCCCACTGTCCACCCCGCGTACACGCAATGCCAAGCCTGTCCCGCCTGTTGCTGATCGCCCCCGTCTCGCTGGCCCTCGCCGGCTGCGGCATCCTCTACAAGCAGCCGATCTACCAGGGCAACTTGATGGAAAAGGAAGCGGTGGACCAGCTTCGCCCGGGCCTGAGCAAGCAGCAGGTGGCCGGTCTTCTTGGCACGCCGTCCGTGGCCGACCCGTTCCATGCCCAGCGCTGGGACTATGCCGCCAGCGAACGCACCGATCGCCGCGGCACCACCCAGGCCAAGACCCTGACGCTGCACTTCGAGAACGATGCCCTGGTGCGCTGGGAAGGTGACTACTTCCCGGAGCAGGACCTCGACCTGGCCACCAAGTCGATCCGCCAGTTCGGTCCCAACATCGCCAAGGACAAGAAGCGCCGCGGCGCCCGCTGAGTTCAGCGCGTCGTCTTCTGCGCCATCGCGCGCCGCCGGCGCGCCTCCTTCGGATCCAGCTGCAACGGCCGCAGCAGTTCCACGCGGTCGCCATCCTGCAAGGGCGCGTGCAGCTCCACCACCGCGCCGAACACCGCGTAGCCGGCCAGCGTGTCCAGCGGGCCCAGCCCGGCCGCGGCCACCGCGTCAGCCACCGTGGCACCCGGCGCCAGGTGCAGCTCGCGCTGCTCGAACCGGTGTGACCACGCGATCACCACCTGCACCCGCATCTCAGGCCTCGCGGTCGGCCACGCGCACGAAGTCGTCGACCATGCGGTCGGCCAGCCCCTGGAACCCGAGGGTGAACACCGGTCCCAGCAGCCGCGAGGCGGGCTCGAAATCGAGGGTGAGCGTGACCTTGCAGGAGTCCGCGTCCAGCACGTGGAAGTGCCAGACCCCGTGCAGGCGCTTGAACGGGCCGTCGCGCAGCTGCATGTCGATCCGGTGCGGGCGCTCGAGCACGTTCTCGGTGGTGAACCACGTGCGCAGCGAGCCCAGCCCCAGGTCCAGCCGGGCCAGCATCCGCTCCTCGCCCTGCTCCAGGATCTGGGCCTGCTCGCACCACGAGAACCGCCGCGGGTAAGCGGCCACGTCGTTGACGAGGTCGAACATACGGGTCGCCGGATGGCCGACGAGTGCGCTGCGCGTGATGCTTGGCATTTAACCTGGGGCGTCTGCGGTCGCCCGATTTCGGCGACAATGGGCGAATGAGCAAGAAACCGCCCAATGATAAGGCAAAGAACGCCAAGGCCGCGGCAGCGAACAAGACCATCGCGCTCAACAAGCGCGCCCGCTTCGAGTACCACCTCATCGAACGCTTCGAGGCGGGCCTGGCCCTGCAGGGCTGGGAGGTCAAGGCGATCCGTGCCGGGCGTGCCAACCTGACCGATGGCTATGCCTACGTGCAGGACGGCGAGATCTACCTGATCGGCGCCCAGATCACGCCGCTGATCCAGGCCTCGACCCATGTCATCGCCAATGACCGCCGTACCCGCAAGCTGCTGCTGCACCGGCACGAGATCGACAAGCTGATCGGCGGCGTCCAGCGTGACGGCTACACCATCGTGCCCACCGCGATGTACTGGTCCAAGAACAAGGTCAAGCTCGAAATCGCCCTGGCCAAGGGCAAGCAGGAGCACGACAAGCGCGACACCGCCAAGGAACGCGACTGGCAGCGCGAGAAGCAGAGGGTCATGCGCCGGCACAACAAGGACGCCTGAGCGATGTCGCAGGCAAGAAAAAAGCCCGGGTTTCCCCGGGCTTTTCGCTTTTGGTGGAGGTGGGCGGAGTTGAACCGCCGTCCGAAGGTACTCCATCTCCGGCACTACATGCTTAGCTCACCGTTGGTTCTCGTCCCTTGGCAGCACGGCGTGCTAAGCGCACCTCGGGACACGCCTGTTGAGTCTTGACCGGCGGCTGACAGGTAACCACCACCGGAGCATCCCGTGATAATGACCCTACATCCACGAGCACAGGCACAAGTGGGTTCGGGGCTACGCCTTAAGCGGCGAGAGCGTAGTTGTCGTCGTTGGCAACTATGAGTTTTGCCGCTGGATTAACGAGGAAAGCTGCCCCCTCGGCATGCGCCAGTCGATTTCGCATCCCCCGTCGAAACCAGGACACCCCCGGAGACTTCGGGCGAACTTCATCGCCAGACGGGAACCAGTGTAGGGATGGCCCGCTGGCTGCACAAGACACACGCTTGCACGGTCGCGGGTACCGTTCAGCACCCGGCTTCACCGGGTGCTGTCCTGCCCCTCGCTAGCGTGCGTCCATGCCACGCAAGGACGATTCCACGCACGACCCGCGGCCCCTGCAGCTGGCCAGGCCGGTGGGCGCGATGCCGCAGGGCAGCCTGACGGCGCTGCGCCGCGAGGCGGCCGGTTGCCGGCGGTGCCCGTTGTGGCAGCCGGCCACCCAGACCGTATTCGGCGCGGGTCCGGCGCGTGCGCGCATCCTGCTGGTCGGGGAGCAGCCCGGTGACCGCGAGGACCTCGAGGGCAAACCCTTCGTCGGCCCGGCCGGGCAGCTGCTGCGCAAGGCACTGGCCGAGGCAGGTCTGGATCCACGCGCGCTCTACCTCACCAACACCGTCAAGCACTTCAAGTTCCAGCCGCGCGGCAAGCGCCGGCTGCACCAGCGTGCCAACGCCGCAGAGCAGGCGGCGTGCCGCCCCTGGCTGGCTGCCGAACTCGATCGGGTGGACCCGGACATCGTCGTCGCGCTGGGGGCCATGGCCGCACAGACGGTGTTTGGCCCCGGCTTCCACGTGACCCGCCAGCGCGGCCAGTGGCAGCGCATCGGGCCGCATACCCGCGCGCTGGCGACCTGGCACCCTTCGGCCATCCTGCGCATGGCTTCCCCCGATCGCGAATCGAGCTACGCGCAGCTGCTGGCCGACCTGCGCCGCCTGCACGACCCGCCGCAGGACTGAACAAGCCCGGTATTGCACCGGCTTCGCGGCACCCTCGCCCGTTGTTCACGGCCTTGGGACTGCAATGGTCCACGTCCCAATCAGGTGGAGCATCCCCATGGCCCGATGCGATGTATGCCATAACGAGTACGACAAAGCCTTCCAGGTCACCCTGGCCGACGGCAGCCACGGCACCTTCGATTCCTTCGAGTGCGCGATCCATGCCCTGGCGCCGGCCTGCGAGCACTGCGGCTGCCGGATCATCGGCCACGGGGCCGAGGCTGCCGGACGCTTCTTCTGCTGCGCCCACTGTGCCGGGCAGGCGGGCGTCAGGGGTATCGACGACCGCGCCTGAGTCCGCCACTGCATGGCAGCCGCGACTTCAGTCGCGGCGCGCCGACGGTCGGCTGTCATGGTGCCCGATGTCCAGGGTCAAGGCGGAGGATCCTCCGGCGGCAGCAGGTGGCGACGTTCGAACCAGCGCAGCAGCGTAAGGACCGCCAGGGTCAGCACGGCGATGGCAAAGCCCAGCGCCAGGTAGCCGAACCCCACGGTGATGCCGATCGCCGCGACGGTCAGCAGGGATGCGGCGGTGGTGATGCCCTGCACGCCGTCACCTTTCCGGCTGGCGAAGATGGTGCCGGCGCCGATGAAGGACACCCCCGCCACGACCGCCTCCACCAGCCGCAACGGATCGATGCGCAGGCCGACGCCGGCGTAGTGGTCATCCTCCAGCACCATGCGGCTCAGTCCCAGCAACAGGGCCGAGGTTCCCGCCACCAGCATGTGCGTGCGGAAGCCCGCGGGGCGGTTCTTGAGCTCGCGTTCGAAGCCGATCGCCCCACCCAGCGCCATCGCGTAGATGACGCCAGGCAGGATCCGCAACTGTTCCATCCATTCCATGCGCGAACGATTGCCGAGCGTATGCGGAGGCGCCGTGAAGGCCTCAGTAGCCCAGCGGCGGAAGCGAGCCGGTCGCGGCCACCGCATCGGCAGGGGATGCCGCCTCGTCCGCCGCGCCGGCACCGCCCAGTGCCTTGTAGACCACCACCGCGGCGATGTTCACCGCGGCTTCGGCCTCGGCCAGTGCGTCGTCGGCGGCCAGCTGCGCGCGCTGCGCATCGAGCAGGGCCAGGAAATCGGTCCCGCCCTCGCGGTAGCCGATCTGCGCCAGCCGCTCCGCCTCCCGGGCCGCAGCTGCCTGGTCGATCACGATCCGCAGCCGTTCCTGGCGGCGGGCGTAGTCCTGCAGCGCGTTCTCCGCTTCCTCCAGGGCGGCCAGCACCGCCTGTTCGTACTGCACGGCTGCCGCGTCGGCGCCGGCCTCGCTGGCACGCAGGCGGGCACGCACGCTGCCCATGTCCAGCGCTGCCCAGCTGATCGCCGGGGCCACCGACCAGGCCTGGTTGCGGCCCGCCACCAGCGCCGAGGCTTCGCCGGACAGGAACCCGGCGAAGCCGCGGATGCTGATGCGCGGAAACAGGTCTGCGGTGGCGACGCCGACCCGCGCGGTGGCGGCGGCCAGGCGGCGCTCGGCCGCACGCACGTCGGCGCGGTTGCGCAACAGGTCGCGGGTATTGCCCAGCGGCAACGGCCGTGCGAGGGCCGGAGTCGGGCGTGGGGCGAGCATCGCGTCCAGCGCCCCGGGGTTCAGTCCCTGCAGCACGGCCAGGCGGTAGCGTGCCGCGGTCTCCAGGGACCTCAGCAGCGGCAGGTCGGCCTCGATCGCCTTGAGCCGCGCCCGGCTGCTCTGCACGTCCAGCGCGCTGCCGGCGCCCAGTTTCCGGCGGGTCTCGGTCAGGCGCTGGGTCTGATCGAGGTTGCGCAAGGTGCGCTCGGCCACCTCGATGCGCTTCTGGGTGCCCCGCAGCAGGAAATAGTTGCGGGCCACCTCGGCGGCGATGCTGACCTGGGCATCGCGCAGGCCGGCCTGTTCGGCGCCCAGGTCCGCCCTGGCGGCTTCCGCGCCCCGGCGCAGGCGGCCGAACAGGTCCAGCTCCCAGCCAGCGTCGAAGCCCAGGCTGTAGGCCTCGGAGATGCCACCACCGGCCGCGTCCGGCTGGCCGGTGCGCTCACCGGTGGCGGCGATCCCGGCGTGCGGCCAGGGTTCCAGGCGCCGCTCGCTGAACACCGCCCGCGCCGCCTGGACCCGGGTCATCGCCAGACGCAGGTCGGGACTGGCCAGCAGCGCGTCGGCCACCAGCTGCGCAAGCACCGGATCCTCGAACCCCTCCCACCACTGCCCCACCGGCTGCCCCGGGGCGAGCGCCTCCCCGGTGGCGTTGCCCAGGTGGACGTCGGGCGGCACCGGCGCGCGGTAGTCCGGGCCGACCGCGCAGGCCGCCAGCAGGGCGGTGGCCATGGCTGCCACCAGCGTCCGGATCACCATGGCAGCTCCTCCCCCAGATGGAAGAAGCGGCCGTTCGGCGCGTCGTCGCCGGCCAGGGCCAGGCGGACGCTGGTAAGCGCACCCTGGGCCACGTCCAGTTCGCCTTCGCCCTGGTTCATGTCGGTGCGCACGTAACCCGGATGGATGGCGTTGACCCGTGCCGGGCCGTCGCGCAACTCCCATGCCAGCTGCACCGTCCACGCGTTGAGCGCGCTCTTGGAGACGTTGTAGGCCGGCACCTTGAAGTCGTAGATCGGCGAAGCCGGGTCGCCGTGCAGCGTGAGCGATCCGAGGATGCTGGAGACGTTGACGATGCGTCCCGCCGGCGAGGCCAGCAGCAGCGGCAGGAACGCACGGGTGACCTCGACCACCGCGAACAGGTTGGTGTCGAAGGTCGCGCGCCAGGTTTCGGCGGACTGCTCGGAGGGCTTGATGCCGAACTGGTCGCGCAGGATGCCGGCGTTGTTGACCAGGATGTCCAGTCGGCCATGGCGTTGGCCGACCTCTTCCACCGCGCGGGCGATGCTCCGGCCGTCGAGCACATCGAGCTCGAGTGCCTCGACCGCCAGGCCGCTGGCCTGCAGCTGTGAGGCCGCCTCGACCACACGCTGGCGGTCACGGCCGGCGAGCAGCGTGTGTACGCCGGCCTGTGCGAGCTGGCGGACGGTTTCCAGGCCGATGCCGCGGGTGGCACCGGTGACCAGGGCGATACGGGAAGTCGCGTTCATGGGTATGTCCTGCAGGAGGGAGGAAGGTCGGGCGGCGCTGCGGCCGCCCGGTGGAGCGCACGGTGAGCCCTGGCCGCGCGGCCGGGCGCCACCGCACGCGGGAACTCAGGCATCGACCGCCGCGGCGGGCGCCGCCGGCGCGTGCGAGACCAGCGGGCGGTTGGCCAGCGAGCGCAGCGCCACGTAGAACACGGGCGTCAGGAACAGGCCGAACAGGGTCACGCCGATCATGCCCGCGAACACGGTGATGCCGGTCACCGAGCGCACCTCCGCGCCGGCCCCGTGCGACAGCACCAGCGGGACGGTGCCGGCGATGAACGCCACGGAGGTCATGATGATCGGCCGCAGGCGCAGACGGCAGGCCTCCAGCGCGGCTTCGACGATGCCCTTGCCCTGCAGCTCCAGTTCGCGGGCGAACTCGACGATCAGGATCGCGTTCTTGCACGCCAGGCCCATCAGCACCACCAGCCCGACCTGCACGAACACGTTGTTGTCCCCGCCGGTCAGCCACACTCCGAGCAGGGCCGACAGCAACGTCATCGGCACGATCAGGATCACCGCCAGCGGCAGGGTCCAGCTCTCGTACAGCGCCGCCAGCACCAGGAAGGCCAGCACCACCGCCAGCGGGAACACCACCAGCGCGGCCCTACCCTGGGTGGCCTGCTGGTAGCTGAGGTCGCTCCAGTCGATGGCCATGCCCGGGGGCAGCACCTGCTGCGCCAGCTCGGTGACCCGGGCCATGGCCTGGCCGGAGGACAGCACCCGCGGGTCGGCATCGCCCATCAGGTCCGCGGCCGGGTAGCCGTTGAAGCGGATGACCGGGTCCGGTCCGTAGGTCTGGCGGATGTCGACCATCGAGCCCACCGGCACCATCTGCCCGGCGGAATTGCGCGTGCGCAGGTTGGCGATGTCGCCGACCTCGTCGCGGAACGGGGCGTCGGCCTGGGCGATCACCTGCCAGGTCCGGCCGAACATGTTGAAGTCGTTGACGTAGGCCGACCCGAGGTAGGTCTGCAGGGTCTCGAACAGCTCGGTCAGCGGGACGCCCTGGGCCTTGGCCTGGACACGGTCCACCTCGGCATCGAGCTGCGGCACGTTGGCCTGGTAGCTGGAGATCGGGAAGCCCATGCCGGCGGTCTGCGCCGCCGCGCCCTGGAAAGCCTGCACCGCGTTCTGCAGCTCGCCGTAGCCCAGCCGGGTGCGGTCCTCGACGAACAGCGACCAGCCCGAGCCGTTGCCCAGCCCTTGGATCGCCGGGGGCATGAACGCAAAAGTGAAGCCCTCTTGGATCTCGGAGAAACGCTGGTTGAGTTCGGCGGTGATCGCCTCGGCGCTGGCCTTGCGGTCGGAGAACGGTTTGAGGCTGAAGAACACCACGCCGTTGTTCGGGGTGTTGGTGAACTGCAGCGGGTTCAGCCCGGGAAACGCGACCTCGTGTTCCACGCCCTCGACTTCGGCGGCGATGGCGGCCATGCGCTTCATCACCGCGTCGGTGCGCTCGATCGAGGCGCCCTCGGGCATCTTGACACCGGCGATGATGTACAGCTTGTCCTGCACCGGGATGAACCCGGAGGGCACGGCCTTGAACATGACACCGGCGCCGACCAGCAGCAGCGCATACACGGCGAACACCGCGCCGCGGCGGCCCAGTGCCCGCGACACCGCTCCTTCATAGCGGCCCGAGCTCCGCCGGAAGAAGCGGTTGAAGGGCCTGAACGCCCAGCCGGCCAGGCGGTCGATGATCCGCGTGGCACGGTCCGGCGCGGCGTCGTGCGGGCGCAGCAGCTTGGCCGCCAGCGCCGGGGACAGAGTCAGCGAATTGACCGCCGAGATCACGGTGGAGATGGCGATGGTCACCGCGAACTGCTTGTAGAACTGGCCGGTCACGCCACTGAGGAAGGCCATCGGTACGAATACCGCGCACAGCACCAGGGCGATGGCGATGATCGGCCCGGACACCTCGCGCATGGCCAGGTGCGCCGCCTCCAGCGGCGAGGCGCCGGCCTCGATATGGCGTTCGACGTTCTCCACCACGACGATGGCGTCATCGACCACGATGCCGATCGCCAGCACCAGTCCGAACAGGGTCAGGGTGTTGATCGAATAGCCCAGCAGGTGCAGCACCGCGAAGGTGCCCACCACCGACACCGGCACCGCCAGCAGCGGGATGATGGATGCCCGCCAGGTCTGCAGGAACAGGATCACCACCAGCACCACCAGCACGGTGGCTTCCAGCAGCGTGGTGATCACCGACCGGATCGAGTCGCGCACGAAGATGGTCGTGTCGTACACCGACTGGATCTCCACGCCCGGCGGCAGGGTCTGGCGGACCTCCGCCATTTTCGCCACCACCGCATCGCGGATCTCCAGGGCATTGGCACCGGGTGCCTGGAAGATGCCGATGGCCGCGGCGTTCTTGCCGTCCAGGCGTGCGCGCAGGGTGTAGTCGCCCGCCGCCAGTTCGATCCGCGCCACGTCCGCCAGGCGCACCACCTGCCCGTCCGTACCGCTCTTGAGCACGATGCCGCCGAACTCCTCCACGCTTTCAAGCCGGCCCTTCGCATTGATCGGCAGCAGGAAGTCGCTGCCGCCCGGCATCGGCTCGGCCCCCAGCTGGCCGGCCGAGACCTGCACGTTCTGCTCGCGTACCGCGCGCAGCACGTCGCCGGCGGTCATGCCACGGGCGGCCACCTTGTCCGGGTCCAGCCACAGGCGCATGGCGTAGTCGCCGCCACCGAACAGCTGCGCCTCGCCCACGCCGGGGATCTTGGCCAGTTCGTCCTTGACGTGCAGGCGCATGTAGTTGCGCAGGTACAGCGAGTCGTAGACGCCATCGGCCGAGGTCAGGTGCACCACCATCAGGAACACCGGCGACTGCTTCTGCGTGGTGATGCCCTGGCGGCGCACGTCCTCGGGCAGGCGCGCCTGCGCCTGGGCGACGCGGTTCTGGACGCGCACCGCGGCCTCGTCCGGATCGGTACCCGGGCGGAAGGTCACCGTCAGCTGCAGCACGCCATCGGAGCCGGCGACGGACTTCATGTACATCATGTCCTCCACGCCGTTGATGGCCTCCTCCAGCGGAGTGGCCACGGTCTCGGAGATGACCTTGGGATTGGCACCGGGGTAGACAGTGCGGACCACCACCGACGGCGGGACCACGTCCGGGTACTCGCCGATCGGCAGCAGGGGGATCGAGATCAGGCCTGCGGCGAAGATCACGATGGACAGCACCGCCGCGAAGATCGGCCTGTCGATGAAGAAGCGCGAGAAGTCCATGGGAGGTTTCCTGGATTCCGGGAAAAGGGGGCCCGCCCTCCCCGCCGGGGAGGGGAAGCAAGGGAGGACGGGCACCTGGAACGGCCGCGTGGAACGCGGCGGCGATCAGTTCATCGTGCGGCCACGGCCGGAACTGGCGCGGGCTTGCCCATGGCCTGCGCCTGCGCCTGCACCGGCATGCCGGGGAAGAAGACCTTCTGAACGCCGGTGACGATGACCCGGTCGCCGGCCTTGAGCCCGCGCTCGACGATGCGCAGGCCCTCGGCGGTGCGACCGGCCACGATGTCGCGGCGCTGGGCCCTGCCCTCGCCGTCGACCACGTACACGTACTTGCGGTCCTGGTCGGTCAGCACGCCTTGTCGTCGACCAGTACCGCCTCGAACCGGCCGCTGCCCGGCAGCCGCACGCGCGCATACAGGCCCGGGGTGAAGCGGCGCTCGGCGTTGTCCAGCACCGCGCGGGCGCGGATGGTGCCGGTACCCCGGTCGACCTGGTTGTCGAGGAAGTCGATCCGTCCCTCGTGCGGGAAGCCATCCTCGTCGGCCAGTGCCACCTGCACCGGCAGGGTGCCGTCGCGCTCGCTGGCGCGCTGGCCGTTGCGCGCAAGGCCCGCATAACGCAGGAAGCTGCGCTCGTCGGCATCGAAATGCACGTGCACCTTGTCCAGGGACACCACGGTGGTCAGCACGCTGGCCGCGTCACCCGCGCCGACCAGGTTGCCCGCGGTCACCAGGGCCCGGCCGGCCCGGCCGTCGATCGGCGAGCGCACCCGGGTCCACTCCAGGTCCAGCTGTGCGGCATCCACCGCGGCCTGCGCCGCGGCCAGGTCGGCCTGGGCCTGCTGCGCCAGCGCGCGGCGCTGCTCCCAGGTCTCCACCGAGATCGCCTGCTCCTCGGACAGCCGGCGTGCGCGCTCGGCTTCGCTGCGGGACACGCCGGCCTGGGCCCGGGCCCGCGCCAGCGCGGCCTCCGCCTGTGCCAGCGCGGCGCGGTAACTGCGTCCGTCGATGGTGAACAGCACGTCGCCCTTCTTCACTTCCTGACCTTCGCGATAGTTCACCTGCTCGATGTAGCCGGAGACGCGCGGCCGCAGCTCCACGCTCTCCACGGCCTCGATCCGGCCGCTGAATTCGTCCCACTGCTGCACCGTGCGCACCGGCACCTCGGCGACGCCGACCTGCGGTGGCGGCGGGCCCTGCTCTGCGGCCTGTCCGGAGCAGCCGGCCAGCACGGTGAGCGCCAGCGCGCCGGTTGCGCCAAGTGCCAGCAGCCTCCGCTGCGGCACGCGGGGACGGATCCTGGGGGTCATGCGGTTCATGGGTAGGTCCTTGTGGGAGGGGAGGGTATTGAAGGAAATGGGTCGCCGGAGGTCGGCAGCGTGGCGGGCTAGACCGGGCGGCCGGCGCCCGGGGTGCCGGATACCGCCGCCAGCACCGCGGCGAAATCGCGTGACATCAGCGCGCCGGGTTGGGCGCCGGCGGCGGGCGCGTAGGTGACCACCGCACGGGCATCGGGACTGCGGGTGGACAGCAGCGAGACCACCGCCCGTCCGACGCCCAGCGCGCTGTGCCAGCCAGGACAGGCGCGCGCGGTGTTCTCGGCGGTCCACACCGGCGCATCGATGGAGAGCATCTGCACGCGGACGCCTAATGGCAGTGCCTCCTCGTGCAGGACCTGGACAAGCATGCGCGTGGCGGCCACCGCGACCGAGGCATGGCCATAGCCGGCCCAGCCGGCGCGCGCATCCGGTCCGCCGGCCAGCACGTAGCGGTCACCGCCCGCGCGCCTGAGCAGGGGGAGGAGGTGGCGTGCGGCGGCCAGGTGCGGCAGCACGTCCTGCTCCAGGGCCGAGGCCATCAGCGGCAGCGGCTGGCCGAGCAGGCGGGACGGGCGGCGCACGGCGGCGACCGCATCCACCACCGCACGCAGCGGGCGCGGCCTGCGGGCCACGCGCCGCGCCAGCGAGCGGGCGGCATCGTCGTCGGCGACCGATCCCACCATCAGCTCCAGCCCCGGCTCGTCCGGATGGAGGGCCGCCAGCGCCTGCAGGCGCGAGGCGTCACGGCCGACGGCCAGCACCGCGCTGCCGGCCTCCAGCAGCGCGGCCACCACGCCGGTGCCGACCCGTCCGCCCGCGCCGAGCACCAGCACCTCGGGGGCCAGAATCCCGCTCATGGGATTTTTTCTCCCGACATCGGGATAATCCCATCCAGATGCCCATTCGCCACCGTGCCGGCGCGACGCGACGGGATCCCTCCACGCTGCAGACGACGGGGCGCGGTGAATTCGCGGAAATGCCCGTGCGGCCGGCTTTCGCCGAGCCTTGGAAGCTGCAAGGCGCTGTCGCGGCTTGGGGTCGTGCGTGGGAACAGCAGGGTCATCAGGCGCCGGAACAACATGGCAGCCCTCCATCGGCGGGAACGGAAGGCGAAGTTACGCCTCGAACAAGGACTTGATTAGTCCCGATTAAAGGGAATAATCGTCCCGTGCCAGGTCCAATCACCTGCACTCCCCCTCCTGCAGGACATCCCCATGGCCTACGATCTCAACGACACCCTCGTTTTCGTGAAGGTGGTCGAACAGGGCAGTTTCATCGCCGCAGCCAGGACGCTCGGCCTTCCCAAGACCACCGTCAGCCGCAAGGTCCAGGAGCTGGAGACGCGCCTCGGTGCGCAGCTCCTGCACCGGACCACGCGCCGCCTCGGCCTGACGGAGGCTGGCAACGTGTATTTCGAGCACTGCCAGCGCATCGCCCAGGAGCTGGAGGAGGCCGAGGGTGCGGTCGGCCAGCTGCAGGGCGGCCCGCGCGGATGGCTGCGCTTCACCGTGCCCTACTCGATCGGCATCGCTTGGATCTCGCCGCTGCTGGGTGCCTTCCATGCGCAATACCCGGAGCTGCGCCTGGACATGCACATGAGCAACGATCCGGTGGACCTGATCGGCAGCGAGATCGACGTGGCCTTGCGCGTCGGCACCTTGCCCGACTCCACCCTGGTCGCGCGGCGCCTGGCCGGGTTCCGCACCCAGGTGTTCGGCAGCCCGCACTACATCAGCCGCCACGGCGAGCCGCTACACCCCGACGAGTTGCAGCACCACCGGATCCTTGCCGTGCGCAAGCACTACCACTCGCACCCTTCGCGCATCACCTGGCCGCTGACCGATGGCAACGGCGGCACGGCCGACTTCCCGATCAACCCCCTGATGGTGGCCAACGACCCGTCCGCGCTGCTGGGCGCGGTACTGCACGGCGAGGGGTTGACGCTGGCCACCGACGTGGCCGCCAAGCCCTACGTAGAGGAAGGCGCGCTGCGTCGCGTGCTGGCCGGCTGGACCGGACCGGAAGTGGATTTCAACGCGGTCTTCCCGCGCGGACGGGTGATGTCGCCGAAGGTCCGCGCGTTCGTCGACTTCCTGGTCGAGCGGCTCAGTTCCAATGCCGACTACATGATGGTCCACTGCCCCTCGCGGTGCCCCATGGAGGCCGCGGCGGCCGCACAGCTCCAGGCCGGCGAGGAAGTGCGCGAGGGCAAGCGCATCCTGGAGGAAGTGGTCGGCTGACTTCGCAGCGGCAGTGCAAAAAAAAAGGGGCCGCGCGAGCGGCCCCTTCATCGTGGTTCCGGCGCCGGGTCAGGAACGCACCGGCACCAGGGTGATCTCGACACGGCGGTTGGCCGCGCGGCCCGCCTCGGTGTCGTTGCTGGCGATCGGATAACGCTTGCCTGCGCCGACGGTGATGAAGCGCTGCGGGTTGATGTTCTGCGACACCAGGTACTGGGTGACCGCGTTGGCCCGCTGCTCGGACAGGCGCTGGTTGACCTCGTCGCCGCCTACGCTGTCGGTGTGGCCGGCGACCTCCACCACCGTCTTGTCGTACTCCTTGAGCACCTGCGCGACGCTGCTCAGCACCGGATAGAACTGCGGATCCAGATTGGCGCTGTTGAAGCCGAAGGTGACGTTGCCCGGCATGTTGAGGGTGATGTTGTCGCCGTTGCGGGTCACGCTCACGCCGGTGCCCTGCAACTTGTCACGCAGCGCGGCCTGCTGGCGGTCCTGGTAGGTGCCGACGGCGCCGCCGGCAAGGCCACCGACGCCCGCGCCGATCAGGGCGTGCTGGCGGCGCTCGACCGCGCTGTCGCCGGTCAGCAGGCCGGCGGCCACGCCGATGCCCGCGCCGATCAGCGCATTGCGGCTGGTGCGGTTCATCTGCTGCTGGCCGGTGTAGGGGTCGGTGGTCTGGCAGCCGACCGCCACCATGGCGACCAGGGAGGCGGTACCGAGCAGTGCCAGGGTCTGCTTGCGGATCTTCATGAGGGAGCTCCTTGTCTGCGGGACGCGGCCTGCGCCGCTGCGCCACGGATGCTAATGCGGCCTGCGTGAACGGGGGATGGCGGCCCGTGCCCCGCAGGTTGCCTATTCGAACGACCCGACCGCGTCGTTGGCCAGGTTGTCGAAACGGGTGTATTCGCCAAAGAACCGCAGCTTGACCGCACCGGTCGGGCCGCTTCGGTGCTTGCCGATGATGACCTCCGCGAGACCCTTGTCCGGCGAGTTTTCCTTGTTGTAATACTCGTCGCGGTAGATGAACAGGATGATGTCCGCGTCCTGCTCGATGGCGCCGGATTCGCGCAGGTCGGCCATCACCGGGCGTTTGTCGGTACGCGTCTCCAGCGAGCGGTTGAGCTGGGACAGGGCCATCACCGGCACGTTGAGCTCCTTGGCCAGGGCCTTGAGCGAACGGCTGATCTCGGAGATCTCGGTGGCACGGTTCTCGTTGTTGCCCGGTACCTGCATCAGCTGCAGGTAGTCGATCACCACCAGGCCCAGGCCATGCTCGCGCTTGAGGCGCCGGCACTTGGAGCGCAGCACGTCCGGCGACAGCGCCGGGGTGTCGTCGATGAAGATCTTCGTTTCCTTGAGCATGCGGATGGCGCTGGTCACCCGGCTCCAGTCCTCGTCTTCCAGCTGGCCGGTGCGCAGGCGCTGCGCATTGACCCGGCCGTTGGAGGAGATCAGGCGCAATGCCAGCTGCGCGGCCGACATTTCCATCGAGAACACCGCCACCGCCTTCTTCGACTTGATCGCGGCGTACTCGGCGATGTTGAGCGCGAAGGTGGTCTTGCCCATCGCCGGGCGCGCGGCGAGGATGATCAGGTCCGTCGGCTGCAGGCCGGCGGTCATGTTGTCGAACTCGTTGTAGCCGGTGGGCAGGCCGGTGATGTTGCCGCCGCTCTCGAAACGCTTCTGCAGCACCTCGAACGCATCGCGAAGCGCGGTGTTGAGGCCGGTGAAATCGGTGCGGCCGCGTGCACCGGCTTCGGCGATGGCGAACACCTCCTGTTCGGCGCGGGCCAGCAGCTCGGCACTGTCGCGGCCCTCCGGCTGGAAGCCGTTGTTGATGATCTCGGTTCCGACCTCGATCAGCTGGCGCAGCACCGCCTTGTCGCGGACGATCTCGGCGTAGGCGCGGATGTTGGCCGCCGAGGGCGTGGTGGTGGCCAGCTCCACTAGGTAGGCACCGCCGCCGATCTGCTCGGAGTAGCCCTGCGAGTCGAACCACTCGCCGAGGGTCACCGCGTCGAATGGCTGGCTCTTCTCCGCCAGCTCGCGGATGGCCCGGTAGATCAGCTGGTGGTCGCGCCGGTAGAAGTCCTTCTCCACCAGCACGTCGCCCACGGAGTCGTAGGACTCGGGCGCCAGCATCAGTCCGCCCAGCACCGCCTGCTCGGCCTCGACCGAATGCGGGGGGACGCGGAGCTGCTCGATGCGCGCATCGCCGCCATCGCGGTCACGGTCGCGGTCGCGGTCTTTGCGGAAGCCGGGGCGTGCGGACATTCGGGGAGATTCCTCGGGTGGGCCCGCGCCAAAGGCGCCAGGCCGGATGGATCAGGCGGAGCAACGGCCCATCGTATGCGGCAGGCCCTCACCCGTCATTTGATAACCCTGTGCATAACAGGTGGACATCGCGCCAGCTGCGACACCGCAAAAGACGAAGGGCGCCTTGCGGCGCCCTTCGTGGATTCCTGCGGCGGCGCCGATCAGGCTTCCGGCTCGACCACGACCTTGACGGTGGTCTCGATGTCCGCGTGCAGCGCGAGCTGCACCTCGAACTCGCCGACGTGGCGGATCGGGCCTTCGCCCATGATCACTTCGCTCTTCTCCACCGGCAGGCCGGCGGCGGTGAACGCCTCGGCGATGTCGCGCGGGCCGACCGAGCCGTACAGCTTGCCCTCGGTGGAGGCATTGGCCTTCACCGTGACGCTGGCGCCTTCCAGCTTCGCCAGGCGGCCCTGGGCGTCGTCCAGCTGCGCCTTGGCCTTGGCTTCGTAGTCGGCGCGCTTGGCCTCGAACTCGGCCAGGTTGGCGGCGGTGGCCGGCGCGGCCTTGCCCTGCGGGACCAGGTAGTTGCGGCCATAGCCCGGCTTGACGGTGACCTTGTCACCGAGGTTGCCGAGGTTGGTGACCTTCTGCAGAAGGATCAGTTCCATGGTGTTGCTCCTCTATCCGTTAGCGGTGCGCGGGGCACCGCAACGCGTGCTGTCCGGATCGGACGGTATGGGATGGACTGCCAGCGACTGGCCCGGGACGCCCTGCGGGCGGCCAACGCCGGCAGGCGCGGCCGCCACGGGCGACACGGATCAGATGTCGTGGTTGTCGGTGTACGGGATCAGGGCCAGGAAGCGGGCGCGCTTGATCGCGGTCGACAGCTGGCGCTGGTAGCGCGACTTGGTGCCGGTCACGCGGCTGGGAACGATCTTGCCGTTCTCGGTCAGGTACTGGCGCAGGGTGTTGAGATCCTTGTAGTCGATCTCCTTGACACCCTCGGCGGTGAACTTGCAGAACTTGCGGCGACGGAAGAACTTGGACATGGGTGTGCTCCTTAGGCGGCGGCGTCGGCGTTGTCGCCGTCGGTTTCAGCAGCGGCGGCGTTGCCGCCCTCGCCTTCCTCGTCACGGCGGCGGCGCTCGCCACGCTCGGGCTTGTCGCCCTTCTCGTCCTTGCTCTTCATGATCAGCGACTGCTCGGTGTCCGGGCCGTCGCGACGGATGACCAGGTGGCGCAGGATCGCGTCGTTGAAGCGGAAGGTCTCGACCAGCTCGTCGATCGCGGCCTGGCCGACTTCGGCGTTGAACAGCACGTAGTGGGCCTTGACCAGGTTCTGGATCGGGTAGGCCAGCTGGCGGCGGCCCCAGTCTTCCAGGCGGTGGATCGAGCCACCGGCGTTCTCGATCAGCGACTTGTAGCGCTCGATCATCGCCGGCACCTGCTCGCTCTGGTCCGGATGGACCAGGAACACGACTTCGTAATGACGCATTGTGGTTTCCCTGTGGATGCGGCCCTTGCGGGCCTGGCAGCCCCCCGTCGACCGGCACGGGCGCGGTGGGGCAAGGTCTTCCGGCGCCTTGGCCAGCGCAGGAAGCCGGAAATTATGCCTGTTCAGGGACTTGGGTGCAATCCAGGCGGCCCGGGCGCAATGGCCCCCGCCGGCTCAGGCCTGGCCGGTGGTGAAGCTCTCGCCGCAGCCGCACTCGGCCTTGGCATTGGGGTTGCGGAACACGAACCCCTCGCCCAGGCCCTGGCGGGCGAAATCGATCTCGGTGCCATCCACCAGCGGCAGGCTGGCGGGGTCGACGAAGATGCGCACGCCGTCCTGCTCGAACACGGCGTCGCCATCGCGGCGGTCGCGGGCCAGGTCCGCGACGTGGCCCCAGCCGGAACAGCCGGTGCGCTCCACGCCGAAGCGCAGGCCCAAGGCCTGCGGGTCGCGCTGCAGGAACCGCTGTACGCGCTCCAACGCGACGGGGGTGAGGGTGATGGCCATGGGGAACCTCCGGGAAGCTGCGACGTCATTATAGGCGGGAGCCGCGTCCACCCCCCAGCGGGCGGTGGAACGCACAGGGTCGCGGGGTGCCGGCGCCCTCGCCTGCCACCTCGCGCAACCGCTACACTCCGGCCCTTGCAGATGGGCTCCATGACACAAGGATTCAAGCCATGACGGTGGTCAGCGTCGAACATGCGCTCGCGGGCAAGGTTGCCGCCGGCGGCGAGGTCACGGTCCGCGGCTGGGTGCGCACCCGGCGCGACTCCAAGGCCGGGCTGAGCTTCGTCAACGTAAGCGACGGCTCTTGCTTCGCGCCGATCCAGGTCGTGGCCCCGGCCAGCCTGGACAACTACGAGTCCGAGGTGAAACACCTGACCACCGGTTGTTCGGTGATCGCCACCGGCACCCTGGTGGCCTCCCAGGGCCAGGGCCAGAGCTTCGAGATCCAGGCCAGCGCGATCGAGGTCGTCGGCTGGGTCGAGGATCCGCTCACCTACCCGATGCAGCCCAAGCAGCATTCGCTGGAATACCTGCGCGAGTTCGCCCACCTGCGGCCGCGCACCAACCTGTTCGGGGCGGTCACCCGCATCCGCCACTGCCTGGCCCAGGCCGTGCACCGCTTCTTCCACGAGCGCGGCTTCTACTGGATCAGCACGCCGATCATCACCACGTCCGACGCAGAGGGCGCTGGCCAGATGTTCCGGGTCTCGACCCTGGACCTGGCAAACCTGCCGCGGACCCGGGAAGGCGAGGTCGATTTCTCGCGCGACTTCTTCGGCAAGGAAACCTTCCTGACCGTGTCCGGCCAGCTCAACGTCGAGGCCTATGCCCTGGCCCTGAGCAAGGTCTACACGTTCGGACCCACCTTCCGCGCCGAGAACTCCCACACCACCCGGCACCTGGCCGAGTTCTGGATGATCGAGCCGGAGATCGCCTTCGCGGACCTCGCCGCGGACGCGGACCTGGCCGAGGATTTCCTCAAGTACCTGTTCCGCACCGTGCTGGCCGAGCGCGCCGACGACATGGCCTTCATCGCCGAGCGCGTGCAGAAGGATGCCGTCACCCGCCTGGAAGGCTTCATCAACGCACCGTTCGAGCGCATCGACTACGGCGAGGCGATCCGCCTGCTGCAGGCCTCGGGCAGGAAGTTCGACTTCCCGGTCGAGTGGGGCCTGGACCTGCAGACCGAGCACGAACGCTGGCTCACCGAGGAGCATGTCGGCCGGCCGGTGGTGGTGATGAACTACCCCGAGCACATCAAGGCGTTCTACATGCGCCTGAACGACGACGGCAAGACCGTGGCGGCGATGGACGTGCTGGCGCCGGGCATCGGTGAGATCATCGGCGGCAGCCAGCGCGAGGAGCGCCTGGACGTACTGGATGCGCGCATGGCCCAGTTCGGCCTGGACCCGGAGCATTACCAGTGGTACCGGGATTTCCGCCGCTATGGCGGAGTGCCGCACGCGGGCTTCGGGCTGGGCTTCGAGCGGCTGGTGGTCTACGTCTGCGGCCTGTCCAACATCCGCGATGCCATCGCCTACCCGCGCGCACCGGGCAGCGCGGAGTTCTGAGCCGGTGATCCTGTTCCTGGCCCTGTGCTTCGTCGGCGTGGCCATCGCCGGCGCGACCGCCTTCGTGATCTTCTGGCCGCTCACCCTGGTGCACATCCGCGACCGCCATGCCGGCACCGCCGCGGACTTCGGCCCGGGCGCCTTTCTCGCCCCGGCCGCGCTGCGCTGGCTGCTGACTGGCGGGTACCGCAGCACCGGCGACCGCTCGCTGAGCGGCCTGGCCACCCCGGCGCGCATCGCGCTGATCACCATCCTGGCCGGCCTTTCGCTGGCCGCCCTGCTCTGGCTGGCCGCGGAGGCAATGCCATGAACCAAGAAAGCTGGTGGCTGGCCACCCTCGGCCGCACCCTGCACTGGGCCCGCCTGCGCGAGCGCGAGGCAGGCACCGCCGAGGTGCTCGACCACGATGGCGCTGTGCACGCGTACGACAGCGTGGATACCGCCCGCGCCATGCTGATGGACGCGGGCTTCGTCGAGTTCGACGGACTCGACGAGGATGATGCGCTGGAGCGCGGATTCTCGCTGGACGAGGTCGCACCGCCACGGGCCGGCAGCGACGAGCAGCTCGTGCCGCACATGACCCTGAACCTCGGTCGCCACGCCTGAGATGTACACGCCCCGCGCGTTCGCCGAGGCCGACCTTGCGGGGCTCGACTGGCTGCTGGCGCGCGATCCGTTCGTCACCCTGCTGACGCCAGGACCCGGCGGCCTGCCCTGCGTGACCCACCTGCCGGTGCTCGCTGCACGCGACGGCGGCCGGGTCACCCTCGAGGGCCACTGGGCGCGCGCCAATCCGCAGGCCGGGCATGCGGGCCCGGCCCTGGTGATCGTGCACGGCCCGCACCATTACGTTAGCCCGGGGTGGTACCCGGACAAGGCCGAAGCCGCGCGCGTACCCACCTGGAACTACGCGGTCGCGCACCTGCACGGCACCCTGGCCCCATTGCAGGAGGAACCGGCGCTGGCGTCGATCGTCTCCCGCCTCGGCGAGCGGTTCGAACCCGGCGTCGGTGGTGAATGGGCCTACGATCCGGCCGATCCGCGTGAACGCGGCCAGCTGCGCGGGATCATCGGGTTCCGCCTGGAAGTCGAGACGGTGGAACTGAAGTTCAAGCTCAACCAGAACCATCCGCAGGCGAATGTGCAGGGCGTGATAGATGGACTGCTCGGCTTGCAGGGCGCAGCCGCCGCCGAAATGGCCACGCTGATGGCCGAACGCCTCGCCAGGCGCGGAAGCTGAGGCCGGCCTCCACGTTTCGCGCCGGCGCCCAGTCGGGGATAATGCGCCCATGAGCCAAGACCTCCATGAGCTGATCCGACGCAACCATGCCTGGTCCGAGCGCGTGCGCGCCGAGGATCCGGGGTTCTTCTCCCGCCTTTCCAGCCAGCAGGCCCCGGAATACCTGTGGATCGGGTGTTCGGACTCGCGCGTGCCGGCCAACCAGATCATCGACATGGCCCCGGGCGAGGTGTTCGTCCATCGCAACGTCGCCAACGTGGTGGTCCATACCGACCTCAACTGCCTGTCAGTGATCCAGTTCGCGGTGGAGGTGCTGAAGGTCAAGCACATCCTGGTGGTGGGCCACTACGGCTGCGGCGGCGTCAACGCCGCGCTGACCCGCCAGCGGCTGGGCCTGGTCGACCACTGGATCCGGCACGTCTCCGACGTCGCCGAGCAGCACGCCGAGTGCCTGGCGGCGCTGGGAGACAACGAGGTGCAGCTGGCGCGGCTGTGCGAGCTCAACGTGCTGGAGCAGGTGTCGCACGTGTGCAAGACCCACGTCGTGCGCGATGCCTGGGAGCGCGGGCAGGACCTGACGGTGCACGGCTGGGTCTACAGCCTGCGCGATGGCCGGGTGCACCACCTGGGCATGGATATCGACCGGATCGCCGACCTGGAGCCGAAGTACGCACTGGCCCTGGAGCGCATCAAGCAGGACCGCGAGCTGCGCTGACCCCCCTTTCGCAAGGCCACCGCCATGTTCGCCGCACCGATCAACCTGCAGGCCTGGGTCGAGGAGAACCGACACCTGCTGCGACCGCCCGTCGGCAACAAGTGCCTGCATGACGGGGACTTCATCGTCATGGTGGTCGGCGGCCCGAATGCGCGCAGCGATTTCCACTGGGACGAGGGGCCGGAATGGTTCTACCAGCTGGAAGGCGAGATGGTGCTGCGGGTGCAGGAACGAGCCGAGGGCGGGCCGGGCTCGCTGCGCGAGATCACCATCCGCGCCGGCGAGACCTTCCTGCTGCCGGGCGGCGTACCGCACTCCCCCCAGCGCCCCGCCGGCGGCGTTGGCCTGGTGATTGAGCGCAGGCGGCTGGCGCACGAGCGCGACGGCCTGATGTGGTACTGCGACCGCTGCAACCACCGGCTGCACCACGAGTTCTTCGAGCTGCAGGACATCGAGAACGACTTTCCCCCGGTATTCGAGCGCTTCTTCGCGTCCGAACAGCTGCGCACCTGCGACCAGTGCGGGCACGTGCACCCGCCACGGCCCGTCGCGCCGCGCGCGGCCGGCAAGGCGCCGGAATGACCACCATCAACGACCACGTCGCGGCACTGGATGCGCACGACCCGCTGCGCGGCTTCCGCGACGAGTTCCTGCTGCCGCGCCACGGGGATGGCGAACAGGCGTACTTCGTCGGCAATTCGCTGGGACTGCAGCCACGCCTGGCAAGGGACCACGTGCTGGAAGTGCTGGACAAGTGGGCCTGCGAGGCGGTCGAGGGCCACTTCAGCGGGCCCACGGCGTGGATGGAATACCACGGGCTGGTGCGCGAGGGGCTGGCGCAACTGGTGGGCGCACGCCCGCTGGAAGTCGTGGCCATGAACACGCTGACGGTGAACCTGCACCTGATGCTGGCCAGCTTCTTCCGTCCGCTGGGATCGCGCTGCCGGGTGCTGATGGAAGCCGGCGCCTTCCCCTCGGACCGCCACGCGGTCGAATCGCAACTGCGCCTGCACGGGCTGGATCCGGCGCAGTGCCTGGTCGAGCTCGAGCCCGATGGCCCGTGCGGAACCATTTCCATGGCCGCGATCGAGGAAGCGATCGCCGCGCAGGGGCCGCGGCTGGCCCTGGTCCTGTGGCCGGGCGTCCAGTACCGCACCGGGCAGGCGTTCGACCTGGCGCGGATCACCGCCCTGGCACATGCGCAGGGCGCGGTGGCCGGCTTCGACCTGGCCCACGCAGCCGGCAACCTGCCGCTTGCGCTGCATGACGATGGCGCCGACTTCGCGGTGTGGTGCCATTACAAGTACATCAACGCCGGGCCCGGCGCGGTGGCCGGTTGCTTCGTGCACGAGCGCCATGCGGCGGCCGGATTGCCGCGCATGGCCGGGTGGTGGGGCCACGAGCCTGCCACCCGCTTCCGGATGGCCCCGGAATTCGTGCCGGCTGCCGGCGCCGAGGGTTGGCAGCTGTCCAATCCCCCGGTGCTGGCACTGGCGCCGCTGCGCGCCTCGCTCGAACAGTTCGCGCGCGCCGGTGGCATGCCGGCGCTGCGGGCCAAGTCGCTGCGGATCACCGGCCTGCTGGACCACCTCATCCGCGAGCGGCTCGCCGACACCCTGCAAATCCTCACCCCGGCCGATCCGGCGCAGCGTGGCGCCCAGCTGTCGCTGCGCGTGCTCGCCGGACGCCCAAGCGGACGTGCCCTGTTCGAACACCTGCGCGCGCACGGCATCCTCGGTGACTGGCGTGAGCCGGACGTGATCCGGATCGCACCGGCCCCGCTCTACAACCGCTACGCCGAAGTGCTGGCGCTGGTGGAGGAAGTGGAGCGCTGGCGTGCGGCCTGAGCCGCCGGGCGTCGTGTCCTGCGGCGCGCATGTTTCCCCGTCGCCACGGTGCTTCCCGGCACGGGCATCCCGATTCCCTGACGCCGGCGACGGCAACTGCATCCCGCCGGATGCCGGACGAATGGATTGAACGCCCAGACCCAACGCGAACTGACCCTGATCGGCGCCGGGCTTGCCGGATCGCTGCTGGCCGTCCTGCTGTCCCAGCGCGGCTGGCAGGTCACCATCCACGAGCGGCGCGGGGATCCGCGCATCAAGGGATACGAGTCCGGCCGCTCGATCAACCTGGCCCTGGCCGAACGCGGCCGCCACGCCCTGCGGGTGGCCGGCGTGGAAGAGGCGGTGATGCGCCAGGCGGTGATGATGCGCGGGCGGATGGTGCACGCGCGCGACGGCACCACCACGCTGCAGCGCTACGGACGCGATGATTCGGAAGTGATCTGGTCGGTGCACCGCGCCGACCTCAACATGACCCTGCTCGAAGCGGCCGAGCGCGCCGGCGCCACCGTGCATTTCCACCGCCGACTGCACACGGTCGATTTCGACGCCGGCTACGCGCGCCTGATCGACGACCGCGACGACCAGCCGCACGACATCCGTTTCCAGACCCTGATCGGCACCGACGGCGCCGGATCGGCACTGCGTGCCGAGATGGTGCGCAAGTCCGGGATCGGCGAGCGCACCGAGTTCCTGGACCATTCGTACAAGGAACTGACCATCCCGCCGGCAGCGGACGGGGGCTTCATGATCGAGCCGCATGCGCTGCATATCTGGCCGCGCGGCCGCTACATGTGCATCGCCCTGCCCAACGACGAGCGCACGTTCACCGTCACCCTGTTCCTGCCCAACCAGGCGGCGGCGGGCAGCGGCGACCCGTGCTTTGCCAGCGTGCGCAGCGGCTCGGAGGTGCGCGCCCTGTTCGAGCGCGACTTCCCCGATGCGCTGCCCCTGATCCCGGACCTGGCGCGCGACTGGGAGAACCACCCGCCCGGGCTGCTGGGCACGCTGTACCTGGACCAGTGGCACCTGGACGGGCGCGCCCTGGTGCTGGGCGATGCCGCCCACGCGATGGTGCCGTTCCACGGCCAGGGCATGAACTGCGCGTTCGAGGACTGCGTGGCCCTGGCCGGGGCGATGGACCGGCACACCAGCCTCGCGTCGGCCTTCGCCGCGTTCGAGGCCGAGCGCAAGCCCAATGCCGCGGCGATCCAGGCCATGGCGCTGGAGAACTACGTCGAGATGCGCGACCGGGTCGGCGATCCGGAGTTCCTGCTGCAGCGTGAACTCGAGCAGGCGCTCCACGCCCGGCATCCGGACCGCTTCGTGCCGCACTACACCATGGTCACCTTCATGCGTGTGCCGTACGCGGTGGCCCACGCGCGCAGCCAGGTGCAGCGCCGGATCCTGGTCGATGCCACCGCCGGCCACGCCGACCTGTCGGCGATCGACTGGGACGCCCTGGCGCGGCGCATCGCGGCCGAACTGCCGGTGCTGGACGACGCTGCCTGAACACCTGCGGCCGCCGCAGCCTGCCGGGCTTGCCGCGCGCGGCCACGCCACGTCCAATACCCGCATGAGCGACAGCTTCCTGTTCTACGACCTGGAAACGTTCGGTGCCGATCCGCGGCGCAGCCGGATCGCCCAGTTCGCCGCCGTACGCACCGACCTGGAGCTGCGCCAGCTCGAAGCCCCGGTCAGCCTGTTCGTGCAGCCGGCCGACGACCTGCTGCCCTCGCCCACCGCCACCCTGATCACCGGCATCACCCCGCAACAGGCCCTGCGCGAGGGCCTGCCCGAAGCCGAGGCGGTGGCGCGCATCGTCGAGGAGATGGCACGACCGGGCACCTGCACCCTGGGCTACAACTCGCTGCGCTTCGACGACGAGTTCATCCGCCACAGCCTGTTCCGCAACTTCTTCGACCCCTACGAGCGCGAGTGGCGTGGCGGCAACTCGCGCTGGGACCTGCTGGACGTGCTGCGCCTGGCCCATGCGCTGCGGCCGGAGGGCATCAACTGGCCCACCCGTGAGGACGGGGCCACCTCGTTCAGGCTCGAACACCTGGCCGTGGCCAACGACGTGCGCCAAGGCGACGCCCACGAAGCGCTGTCGGACGTGTACGCCACCCTCGGCCTGGCACGGCTGCTGCGCCAGCACCAGCCGCGGCTGTGGGACTACGCCCTGCGGCTGCGCGACAAGCGCCACGCCGCCAGCCTGCTGGACACCTTCGCCATGCAGCCGGTGCTGCACGTGTCCCAGCGCTATCCGGCCAGCCGCCTATGCGCGGCGGTGGTGCTGCCGCTGGCGGTGCATCCGTCCATTTCCAACCGGGTGATCGTGTTCGACCTGGACGGCGACGTGGACGCCCTGCTGGAACAGGATCCCGGCGGGATCGCCGACCGGCTGTACACCCCGTCGGCCGACCTTCCACCCGGGGTGGCGCGGGTACCGCTGAAGGAAGTGCACCTCAACCGCTCGCCCATGCTGGTGCCGTGGGCGCACCTGCGCGAGGCCGACTTCCAGCGCCTGGGCCTGGACCGGGAGCTGCTACTGGCCCGGGCCGCGCGCCTGCGCGAACACGGGCCGGAACTGGCAGAGAAGGCGCGCCAGGTCTATGCCGGCGCGCGCGACGCCGCGCAGGTCGACGTCGACGCCTCGCTGTACGCCGGCTTCTGTGGCGACGGCGACAAGCGCCTGTGCAACCAGGTGCGCGCCACCACGCCGCAGGAGCTGGCGACGCGGCTGTTCGAATTCCGCGACGGCCGCCTGCCCGAGTTGCTGTTCCGCTATCGCGCCCGCAACTGGCCCGGCTCGCTCTCCGCCGAGGAGCGCGCCCGCTGGGACGGCTACCGGAGGGGCAGGCTGCAGTCCGACAGCGGACTGTCCGAATACACCTTCGACACCTTCCACGCCGAGATTGCCGCCCTGCGCGTCCAGCACGCCGGTGACGGCGGCCGCCAGGTGCTGCTCGACCAGCTCGAGCACTGGGGCCGGCACCTGCAGGAACAGCTATGAGCAGTTACTTCAGCGAGGCCAGCCTGCGCTTCCTGCGGGGCATTGCCCGCCACAACGAGAAAGCCTGGTTCCAGGCGCACCGCGGCGACTATGAGGACCATGTGCGCCAGCCGTTCCTGCGACTGGTGGCCGACCTGCAGCCGGCGATGACCGCCATCAGCCCGCACTTCCGCGCCGATCCGCGCCCGGTTGGCGGCTCGCTGTTCCGCATCCACCGCGACGCGCGCTACTCGCACGACAAGTCGCCGTACAAGACCTGGCAGGGCGCGCGCCTGTTCCACGAGCGCCGGCGCGAGGTGGCAGCACCTTCGTTCTACGTGCAGCTGCAACCCGGGGGGAGCTTCGTCGGCGCGGGCCTGTGGCATCCGGAGACCGGCACCCAGCGCCGCGTGCGCCAGTTCATCTTCGACAATCCCGGCGGCTGGCGCCGGGCCGCCCACGGACCGGCATTCCGCCGCCGCTTCGAGCTGGACCACGAAGAGATGCTGGTGCGCCCCCCGCGCGGTTTCCCCGCGGATTTCGAGTTCATCGACGACCTGCGCCACCGCAACTGGGTGGCGTGGCGACCGCTGGACGACGCCACCATGACCGGGGCGCGGCTGTTGCGCATGCTGGAGGGGGATCTTGCGGCGCTGGCACCGTTCGTGGATTACCTGTGCGCCGGGCTGGACCTGGAGTTCTGAGCATGGGCAGCCGCTCCTTCCACACCTGGCGTTGGCTACTCCTGCCGGCCGCGGCCTTGCTGCTGCTGGCCGGCTGGCTGGCCGCCGGTCCGTGGCTGGCGGTGCGCGGGATCTCCCGCGCACTGGAACAGCGCGACACCGCCGCCCTCGCCCGCCATGTCGATTTCCCGCGGCTGCAGGCCAACCTGCGCGCCCAGGTGCAGGACCGGCTGGTGCGCGCCGCCGGCCCGGACGTCGCCTCCCACCCGCTCGGCGCCATGGCCCTGGCGGCCGCTTCAGGGGTTGCCGGGGCCGGCGTCCAGCTCGCCGCCACCCCGCAGGGCGTGGCCGCGCTGCTGCAGGGCCACGTGCTGTGGCAACGGGCCAGCGGACGCCATGCCGGCGCGGACCAGGGCTGGGAGGTGGAGCCCGCCCGGCCCTTGCACGACCCACGCCTGCGTTATGTCTCCCTGTCGCGGGCCACGGTGACGGTCGAGCACGCGCCCGGCCAGGCCAGCACCTGGGTACTGGATCGCCAGGGCCTGCGCTGGCGCCTGGTGGACGTGCGCCTGCCGGGTGATCCTGCGACCGCCGTCCCCTGACGCCCCCTGCGCGATCCGGTACGGTGGCACGCAGCTCATCCGCCGCATGAGGGAGGATCGCGATGGAACAGACGGAACTGGAGCGCGAGGTCACCCCGGACATGTGGAGCCGGCTGGCGGCGCGGCTCGACGTCGGAGTTGCCACCCTGCGCGCGGTGGCCGAGGTGGAGTCGGCGGGCAGCGGCTTCCTGCCTCCGCCGGACCGCCGCCCCAAGGTCCTGTTCGAGGGCCATGTGTTCCACCGGCTCACCGCCGGGCGCTATGGCACCTCGCACCCCAACCTCAGCCACCCCCGCTGGGACCGGAAGCAGTACGCCGGCTCGCTGGCCGGGGAATGGAAGCGCCTGGACCGGGCCGCCATCCTGGACCCGACCGCGGCGATGCAGTCGGCCAGCTGGGGCGCGTTCCAGATCATGGGATTCAACTATGCGCTGTGTGGCTTTGACAGCATCGGTGCCTTCGTCGAGGTGCAGTCCTCCGGCGCCAATGGCCAGCTCGAAAGCTTCGCCGCGCTGATCTCCCGCCCCGGGTCGCCCCTGCTGCAGCCGCTGCGGCGCCGGGACTGGGCGCGCTTCGCCCGGCTCTACAACGGTCCCGGCTATGCGCAGAACGCCTACGACCGCAAGCTGGCCGAGGCCTACGCCCGCCATGCCGGCGCCGCGGCAGGCACGCCCCGCGCGACAGGTGCGCGGCGGCTGCCGCCCGGCCGGCCGGAACCGGCACCGCTGGACGACCAGCCGCCCGCGCTGCGGCCGCGCCAGCGCCGGCGGCCGTACCGCGTACTCAACGTGCGGCCGGACAGCGTGGACCTGCGGGACTGGGAGTACCAGCCGCCGGTGGCCTCGGCGCCGCGCGACGTGCGCTATCCCAACGATGTGCGGCCGGTCCTGGACCAGGGCGACTCCAGCGCGTGCACCGGTTACGCTCTGGCCACGGTCATCGAGTACCTGCTGGTACGCGCCGGCCGCCACGTCGAGGCGGTCTCGCCGCACATGCTCTACAGCATGGCCCGCCGCTATGACGAGTGGGCCGAACCGGACGATGGCGATGGCGAGGGCGACCGCGGCATCGGCTCGTCCGTGCGCGGTGCCCTCAAGGGCTGGCTGCGGCACGGCGCCTCCAGTGCCCGGTTGTGGCCTGCGCGCGCAATGCCTGAACCCAGCGGCGACGCCTGCGAGGACTGGTGGACCGACGCGCTCAAGCGTCCGCTGGGGGCCTACTACCGCATCGACCCGCGCTCGCTGCGCGACCTGCACGTGGCGATCGACCAGGTCGGCGCGGTCTACGCCAGCGCCTGGACCCACGCCGGCTGGGAGGAGCTGCTCGGCAGCAGGCCCTCGGCGCGGCCCGAGGATCCCGCCGACCTGCCGCTGGTCCGGCGCATGTCCGGGCATCCGGCCAGCGGCCATGCGTTCGCGATCGTCGGCTACACCCGCGACGGTTTCATCGTGCACAACTCCTGGGGCACCCGCTGGGGCAAGGGCGGGCTGGCCGTGCTGCGCTACAGCGACTGGCTGGAGAACGCGATGGACTGCTGGGTGGCGCAGCTGGGCGTGGTGACGTCCGAGCACGAGGCCATCTCCGAAGCCGCCTCCCTGCGCACCGACGCCGACGGCCGCTGCGCGGTGGTCTCGCGCAACCCGATCCTGGCGGCGCACGAGCTCAGCCCGTTCATCATCAACATGGAGAACAACGGCCGGCTCAGCCGCCGCGGCCAGTTCCGGACCCAGCCGTCGGACGTGGAGGCACTGCTGCGCATCCATCTGGCCGAGGCCTGCCGCCGCTGGCAGATCGGCGCCGACGGGGTGGTCGACGTGGCGGTCTACGCCCATGGCGGCCTCAGCGACGAGGAATCGGCGGCGCAGTCGGCGCGCGCATGGATCCCGCGGCTCTACGAGCAGCGCATCTTTCCGGTATTCCTGATGTGGGAAAGCGGCGCGATCAAGACCCTCTCCAACCTGGTGGAGGACCGGCTCGCGCCCGAGCGCGGCCTGGCCGCCGGCGCCCTGGACCGCCTGCGCGAGCGCTGGAGCGACTGGTGGAACCAGCGGGTCGAGGCGGTGGCCCGACCGCTGGGCCGGCCGCTGTGGAACGAGATGAAGCAGAACGCGGAGCGGATCAGCAGCAACCCCGACTCCGGCGTGCGCCAACTGTTGGGCCTGTACGCCGCCAACGCACGCCGGTACGGCTTGCCATCGATCAGGTGGCACCTGGTCGGGCATTCGGCCGGGGCGATCGTGCACGCGCATTTCGGGGCGATGGCCGTGGCATCCGGCCTGGACCTGCGCTCGGCCAGCCTGATCGCACCGGCGGTGCGCATCGACGAGTTCGACCGCACCCTGGGCAGGGCCGCGCTCAAGGCCGGCACGCGCCTGCTGGTTGCGCACCTGACCGACGCGGCCGAGCGCGCCGACCCCACCAGCCGCCCGTACGGCCACTCCCTGCTCTACCTGGTGTCGCGGGCGCTGGAAGACCGCGGCGAAACCGCGCTGCTGGGCATGGAACGCCACCTGGTGCCCGCCCGGGCCACGTTGCCGTGGGGTGCGCTGACGATGGCCGTCGCCAGCCCTGCCAGTGACATCACCCGCCTGCCCAGCGAGCTGGCACTGGATGGCAGCGCCGGCCGCAGCACCACGGCTGCCACCCACGGCACCCTGGATGATGATCCCGCCCTGCAGCGGCTGATCCTGGAGATGATCCGCAAAAGCTGAGGTCCGGCCCTCGGGCTGCGCTCGAAGGTGGCGGCAATCGTGAATACCTCGGCTCGGAGGCCCTTCGCGGGCGGCCTACGCGGGCGTCGCTGCTGCCGCCATCCTCTTGGCCTGTTGGCTAGCGCGGTACCAGCAGCCACATATGCGGTGGCCTGGAGAGCGCCGCCTGAGTAACAACATCGTCGGCGACTCGGTAGTATCGGTGGATGCGACAATCTCTGTCGCATGGGTCACGGATGATTCTCGCCATGGGGAATGGCAAGCGCACCAGCAGCGACGCGGCTTCGACGGTGGCCAGGCAGTGGGCCATCCTCCAGGCTCTTCCGCGCGCTCCGAAAAAGATCACGACACAGGCGATCGAATCCCGCCTGCAGGCGCAAGGCCACACGGTCTCGCGGCGCACGATCGAGCGCGACCTGCTTTCCTTGAGCACCCGGTTTCCACTGCTGGCCGACGAGCGCTCCCGACCCTATGGCTGGTCATGGGCCAGGGACAGCCCCGGTGAAATCGTGCCCAGGCTGGACACTCCGCAGGCCGTCGCGCTGCTGCTGGCACGCGAGCACCTGCGCAACCTCCTGCCTCTCTCGCTACAGGCCGAGCTGCAACCCATGTTCGATCTCGCGGGTCACACGCTGGCCGGTTCCGGCTGGAAGGACTGGCATCAGCGGACTGCCGTCCTGCCGACCGGACTTTCCCTGCGACCACCCGCTCTCGCGCAAGGTGTCATGGAATGCGTCGAGCAGGCCATCGCCCGGCAACGCTGCATTGTTGCCAGGTACCGCGCGAAAGGAAGCCGCGAGCCGCGCGAGATCTGTATCCAGCCCTTGGGTCTGATCGCCAGGGGACCGGTCTTGTACCTGGTCTGCACCCTGTTCGATTACCAGGATATTCGCCAGCTGGCATTGCATCGCCTCAGCGATCCGGTGGAAACCAAGGATCCATGCAAGGTGCCACCCGGATTCGATTTCCAGACGTATGCGCGGCAGGTCGCTCCTGGGTACCTGTCGAGGGGCCAGATCCGGCTGGTAGTCCGGATCGATGCACCCGCCGCCGAACATCTCAGCGAAACACCTCTCTCGGACGACCAGCACATACGGGAGCTGGAGGATGGGCGGATCGAGGTGGCAGCGACCGTGGAGGACGACGAGACATTGCGCTGGTGGTTACTGGCCTTTGGCAGCCAGGTGGAAGTCAGCGAGCCCAGCCACCTTCGAAAGACTCTTGCCGACGAGAGCGACCTGATGAGCCAAAACTACAGAAGGAAATGCCGTGAACAATAAAATCCCCGAGGACAAGCCGGCCGGACGGCCTGTCACTTTTCAAGGATTCGTAGTAAAGGAATGGCGTTACTGGTCTGCGATGAAACCGCTATGTCAGGACGATTGGCCAGCAGACTGGCTCACCAACAGCTTCCTGGACAAGCGAGGCGTATACCTTTGGCTCGTGCCGGACCCGCAAGGAATGCGACTTATGCACGTCGGCTGTTCCTATGGAAAATCCAGCAGCCTGCGTCACAGGACACTTTGTCACTACAACAACTACTTTGCCTTCAGTTATTACGACGAAGCCACACACGGTGGCTCGAATCAAGGCGATAACGCACGCAGGAAGATCCGCCGACTCGACAAGCTACCCTCCTATGACAAGGGACCCGGTGGATTTACTACGATCCCGGCAAACAACCATGCCAAGGACGAAGAGATCAGGCACTTCCTCGCTCAGGTGCACGTCCTCTATCTCGCGCCCGAGCCCTGCCCTCCAGTTGGAACGAGGCTGCCAGATGATGTGGCATCCAGTATTCGCGCCCTCGAAGGCGCGATAGTGAGGTCCGCGACCGTAGACCTCACAAACACGCGATCGAAGACTGCTTTCTGCGGCAGAAATATTATCAACGCCATCCAGACACTTGACATTGGGCAAAGAATCATCTTGACCGTCTGAAGCTTCCAAGCTGGGGCCTAGAGCGTCGGATTCTCGACTTGCACAAACGATGAGATCGCGAACCTCGCTCATTCAAAAGCTGCAAGGCCTTCCGCGAGGTTATCGAAGCTCACGTACTCGCCGAGGAAGCGCAGCCTCACCGAACCGGTCGGGCCACCCCGATGCTTCCCGACGATGATCTCACCCGTGCCCTTCTCAGGCGTTTCCTTGTTGTAGTACTCCTCGCGGTAGATAAGCAGGACGAGATCGGCGTCCTGCTCGATACTGCCCGATTCACGCAGATCAGCCATCACCGGCCTCTTGTTGGCGCGTGTCTCCAGCGAGCGGTTGAGCTGGGACAGCGCCAGCACCGGCACGTTGAGTTCCCTGGCCAGGGCCTTGAGGCAACGGCTGATCTCCGCGATCTCGGCCGATCGGCTGCCGTCATGTCCCGGCACCTGCATCAGCTGTAGGTAGTCAACCACCACCAGGTCCAGGCCGTGTTCGCGCTTGAGGCGCCGACACCTGCAACGCAGTGCGCTTGTCGACAGCGACGGGGTGTCGTCAATGAAGATCCTGGTCTCCTTCAGCGCACGGATCGCGTTTGCGACCCGGCCCCAGTGCTCGTCGTCCAGCTGGCCCGTGCGCAGGCGCTGTGAGTCGACATGGCCATGCGAGGAGATCAGCCGCCTCGCCACCTCCGGGACCGGCATGTCGATCGAGAACACCGCCACCGTCTTCTTCGACCTGGTCGCGGCGTGCGCGGCGACGTTCAAGGCGAAGGCCGTCTTGCCCATCGCTGGACGGCCGCCCAGGACAATGAACTCGCCCGGCTGGAGTCCACCGGTCATCCGGTCCAGCTCACCGAATCCGGTAGGTACACCCGCGCTATCCGCACCGTCGAAACGGCGGCGCAGTACCGCCAACGCCCCAGACAACGCCTCCCCGATGCCGATGGAGGTCTCTGGACCTTCAGGCTCCGCGGCCACTGAACGACAGGACTCGCCAGCCGGACCAGCATCCGGAAAATCGCTTCTCGTCGCGCCGTCGCTCCCCCCGCCCCTCGCAGGCTCGCCGTTTGCGCCCTCCGCCATCGGTGCAGAACGAGTGTGCACGTGGCTGAAAATTATCCGGATTCGATCCGAGCCGGCTTCAAGTTTCTCCAGGACAGCGAGGCGTGCGTCTAGGCCTTGTGCGCCGGCCCCACCCTGTCCCATCAACCAATCGCGCAACAGCTGGGCTGTCGGCAACAGGCCACCCCCAGCCAGCTCGCATAGCCCGCGATAGAGCCAGCGGTGCTGGTCGACCAGGAAGTCACCGGCTTCAATACACTCCATCGCACCGGCCAAGGATTCCGGGTCCGCCAGCAGCGTTGCCAGCAACGCCTGTTCCGCAAACCCTGCGTGCTTATGCATGGACGCCCCCATCAATTGCCAGTGCGGTAGCCGCGACATTCCGGCGCCGCTCCACATTCGCGGCGAAGACGCAGAAGACTTCCCTGGTGCCACTGTCGAGCGCGGCATCAAAGACGCCCAATGCTTGGTCGATCTCCTCGATAGTTGTGCCTTCGGGGAGGCGCAGGTGCACGCACAATGCGGCAGGCACGTCAATGAACACCTGCGACAGGTGCATGGCACAGCTTTCCGCATCCCTGCCGGAAGCGCGTTCGAATCGGATTCGACCGCCCAGCGAGAGGGCGCTCTCGTAATCAGCCAGGTCAACACCGATCAATCCTGGGTGCCGTAGCGGTCCGATCAGGGAAGAGCGCAGTTGGCGCAGGGCATTCGCAATGCCACGACTGGCGAGCATCCACGGCTGTCGCGCTGGCATACCCGCCGGGGGCGGCGACCGGCGCAGCAGGATCGTTAAGGGCGAGCACCGTCCGGTTCCGGGACACGCGCCGGAATCAGGCGCCGAGCCGGGTGCCGGGACGCACACATGGAAGGCAGGAGCCTCCGGCCGGCCAGGAAGCCACAACCGGACGATGGAATCGCATGAGGAAGTTTGCATGCGGACGATCTTCGCGGCGCCATGCGACATCGGATGTCGGATGCGCATGGAGCGCACCATCGGTGATGCGACCGCTGCGGCTGCGGAAGCCGCTGGTTGTCCGGACGCTATCAATGGCGATCCCGACCGCGTCCCTGGCCGGGCTTCCCAAAAGAAAACGCCCGGCACGAGCCGGGCGTTTCCAGTACTACCGACCTCGCTGGATCAGGCCGCGACGCTCTTCGCCGCGTCCTGGTACTCCTCGATCTGGTCGAAGTTCATGTAGCGGTAGATCTCGGCGCCCTTGTCGTTGATTACGCCGATGTCGGCCAGGTACTCCTCGCGGGTCGGGATGCGGCCCAGGCGCGAGCAGATCGCCGCCAGCTCCGCCGAACCCAGGAACACGTTGGAGTTGCGGCCCAGGCGGTTGGGGAAGTTGCGGGTGGAGGTGGAGAACACGGTGGCGCCCTCGCGCACCTGGGCCTGGTTGCCCATGCACAGCGAGCAGCCCGGCATCTCCATGCGCGCACCGGCGGTGCCGAAGGTGCCGTACACGCCTTCCTTGGTCAGCTCCGAGGCGTCCATCTTGGTCGGCGGCGCGACCCACAGGCGGGTCGGGATGTCGCGCTTGCCTTCCAGCAGCTTGGCCGCGGCACGGAAGTGGCCGATGTTGGTCATGCACGAACCGATGAACACCTCGTCGATCGCGGTGCCGGCGACGGCCGACAGCGACTTCACGTCGTCCGGGTCGTTCGGGCAGGCGACGATCGGCTCGACGATCTGCGCCAGGTCGATCTCGATGACCGCCGCGTACTCGGCGTCGGCATCCGGCTCCAGCAGCTGCGGGTTGGCCAGCCACTCCTCCATCTTGGCGATGCGGCGCGCCAGCGAGCGGGCGTCCTGGTAGCCCTCGGCGATCATCCACTTCAGCAGCGTGATGTTGCTGGTGAGGTATTCGATGATCGGCTCCTTATCCAGGCGCACGGTGCAGCCGGCGGCGGAGCGCTCGGCCGAGGCGTCGGACAGCTCGAACGCCTGCTCCACCTTCAGCTGCGGCAGGCCTTCGATCTCCAGGATGCGGCCGGAGAAGATGTTCTTCTTGCCGGCCTTGGCCACGGTCAGCAGGCCGTCCTTGATGGCGTAGTACGGGATCGCGTTGACCAGGTCGCGCAGGGTCACGCCCGGCTGCATCTGGCCCTTGAAGCGCACCAGCACCGATTCGGGCATGTCCAGCGGCATGACGCCGGTGGCGGCGGCGAAGGCGACCAGGCCCGAGCCGGCCGGGAACGAGATGCCTACCGGGAACCGGGTGTGCGAGTCGCCGCCGGTGCCGACGGTGTCCGGCAGCAGCATGCGGTTGAGCCAGCTGTGGATCACGCCGTCGCCCGGACGCAGCGAGATGCCGCCACGGGTGGAGATGAACTCCGGCAGGGTGTGGTGGGTCTTGACGTCCACCGGCTTGGGGTAGGCCGCGGTGTGGCAGAACGACTGCATCACCAGGTCGGCCGAGAAGCCCAGGCAGGCCAGGTCCTTCAGCTCGTCGCGGGTCATCGGGCCGGTGGTGTCCTGGGAGCCGACCGAGGTCATCTTGGGCTCGCAATAGGTGCCCGGGCGCACGCCCTGGCCTTCCGGCAAACCACAGGCGCGGCCGACCATCTTCTGCGCCAGCGAGAAGCCACGGCCGGAGTCGGTCGGCTGCTGCGGCAGGCGGAACAGGGTCGAGGCCGGCAGGCCCAGCGACTCGCGCGCCTTGGCGGTCAGGCCGCGGCCGATGATCAGCGGGATGCGGCCACCGGCGCGCACCTCGTCGAACAGCACCTCGGACTTGACCTGGAACTCGGCGATCACCGCACCGTCCTTCAGTGCCTTGCCCTCGTACGGGCGCAGCTCGACGACGTCGCCATGGGCCATGTGGCCCACGTCCAGCTCGATCGGCAGCGCGCCGGCGTCTTCCATGGTGTTGTAGAAGATCGGGGCGATCTTGCCGCCCAGGCACACGCCGCCGGCGCGCTTGTTGGGGATGTACGGGATGTCGTCGCCGGTCCACCACAGCACGCTGTTGGTCGCGGACTTGCGGCTGGAGCCGGTGCCGACCACGTCGCCCACATAGGCGACCAGGTGGCCCTTGTCCTTGAGCGACAGGATCTCCTGGATCGGGCCGCGCTTGCCGTCTTCCTCCGGCACGAACGGCGCATCGCTGCGCTTGTTCTTCAGCATCGCCAGGGCGTGCATCGGGATGTCCGGCCGCGTGGTGGCATCCGGCGCCGGCGACAGGTCGTCGGTATTGGTCTCGCCCGGGACCTTGAACACGGTGATGGTCAGGCTCTGCGGCACTTCCGGCTTGGAGGTGAACCACTCCGCGTCGGCCCAGCTCTGCAGCACGGCGCGCGCATTGGCGTTGCCGGCCCGGGCCTTGGCTTCCACGTCATGGAACGCGTCGAACACCAGCAGGGTGTTCTTCAGCGCATCGGCGGCGATGGTGCCGACCGCCGCATCGTCAAGCAGTTCGATAAGCGGCGCGACGTTGTAGCCGCCCAGCATGGTGCCCAGCAGCTCGGTGGCGCGCTGCCGGCTGATCAGGGGGTTGGCCTCGCTGCCGAAGGCCAGCGCGGCCAGGTAGGACGCCTTGACCTTGGCCGCATCGTCCACGCCGGCCGGCACGCGATGGCTGATCAGCTCGACCAGGAACTGCTCCTCGCCGGCCGGCGGGTTCTTCAGCAGTTCGATGACCTCCGCGGTCTGCTGCGCGGTGAGCGGCAGCGGCGGGATGCCGAGGGCGGCGCGCTCGGCGACGTGGTGGCGGTAGGCTTCCAACATGGACAACTCCGGACTTGGGTACGGGAAAAGAAAGGGGGATTCAGGCCTGCGGCACGACCAGCCGCAGGCCCTTGAAGTAATCGCGGTAGAAGGCGTCGTTCCAGGTGACCAGCCCGTCGCACTGCAACAGGGCGTGGGCACCGACCATGAACGCGCCGATGCCGCGCTGCGGGCCACCACGCTGGCGGTGGCGACGGTGCATCTCGCCGGCGCGCAACGCGGACTTTGCTTCCAGGGCGCTGAAGTGCACGCCCATCTCCTCGAGGGCCTCCTGGACTTCGGCACCACCCCGCAGCGCGCCGCACAGCTCGGCCAGGGTGGTGCCACACACGACCACCCGGCCGCCGACCAGCGCCTGCCGCAGGCAGGCCTCCACCGCGTCGGCGCGGGGGCCGTCGCTGAGCAGCTCGATCAGGACCGGCGAATCGACCGCGATCATGCGCCGTCGTCGTCGCGCAACCGTTCGACCGCCTCCTCGGACGAGCCGAAGCCGTCCAGCGCGAACTTGCCGCGGGCGCGGGAGATGGCATCGTCCACGCTCTTGCGCAGGATGATGCGGCTGCCGTCCAGCTCCACCTTCAGCAGGGTGCCCTTGGTCAGCCCGAGCGCATCGCGCACGGCCTTGGGCAGCGTGATCTGGCCACGCTCGGCCACGGTCGCTTCCATGGGATCTCCCCTAGACGGTATGTGGGCATGATACATACCATTTCATGCATACTCAAACCCGCGTACCCGCCGATGGCCGACAATGAGGCCGCAACCACGGCCCTGTCATGCCTGAAGGCCAATAATCGCCAACGATTTCCCCGCCGCCCTGCGGCACCCCCTTCCAGCCAGAGGAGCCCGCAATGCGCGATTCCTTCGCCACCCGCAGCCGCCTTGAGACCGGTGGCCAGTCCTACACCTATGCCAGCCTGGCCAGGCTGGGCGAGCGCTTCGACCTCGCGCGCCTGCCCTACTCGATGAAGATCCTGCTGGAGAACCTGCTCCGGCACGAGGACGGAGTCACCGTGCTGCCTGCCCACATCGAGGCGGTGGCCACCTGGGACCCGCAGGCCGAGCCGGATACGGAGATCGCCTTCATGCCGGCCCGCGTGGTCCTGCAGGACTTCACCGGCGTGCCCTGCGTGGTCGACCTGGCGGCGATGCGCGACGCGGTGGTCAAGCTGGGCGGCGACGCCAGCCAGATCAACCCGCTGATTCCCTCCGAGCTGGTGATCGACCACTCGGTGCAGGTGGACGTGTTCGGCAAGGCGGATGCGCTGGACATCAACGGGCGCATCGAGTTCGAGCGCAACCGTGAGCGCTACGCCTTCCTGCGCTGGGGCCAGAAGGCCTTCGACGGCTTCAAGGTGGTGCCGCCCAACACCGGCATCGTCCACCAGGTGAACCTGGAGAACCTGGCGCGGGTGGTGATGACCGGCACGCGCGATGGCGAGGCCTGGGCGTATCCGGACACCGTGTTCGGGACCGACTCGCACACCACGATGATCAACGGCATCGGGGTACTGGGCTGGGGCGTGGGCGGGATCGAGGCCGAGGCGGCCATGCTCGGACAGCCCTCGTCGATGCTGATTCCGCAGGTGGTGGGCTTCAAGCTGAGCGGCAGGCTGCCCGAGGGCGCAACCGCCACCGACCTGGTGCTCACCGTGACCCAGATGCTGCGCGCGCACGGCGTGGTGGGCAAGTTCGTCGAGTTCTTCGGCGAGGGCCTGCAGCACCTGCCGCTGGCCGACCGCGCCACGATCGGCAACATGGCACCGGAGTACGGCGCCACCTGCGGCATCTTCCCGATCGACGCCGAATCGCTGAACTACCTGCGCCTGTCCGGGCGCAGCGAAGCGCAGATCGCGCTGGTGGAGGCCTACGCCAGGGCGCAGGGCCTGTGGCACGAGCCCGGCAGCGCCCACGCCAGCTACAGCTCGGTGCTGGAACTGGACATGGGCGACGTGCGGCCCTCGCTCGCCGGCCCCAAGCGGCCGCAGGACCGCGTGCTGCTGGAGGACATGAAGTCCAACTACCGGCAGAACGTGGCCCCCATGACCGCCACGCGCGACCGTCGCACGCCCGAAGTGGCCGACTTCATCAACGAGGGCGGCACGGCCGCAGTGGGCAACGAGGCCCTGCACAAGGGCGTGGCCCATGTCCAGATCGACGGCAAGCCGGTCAAGCTCAAGGACGGTGCCGTGGTGATCGCCGCGATCACCTCGTGCACCAACACGTCCAACCCGGCGGTGATGGTCGCGGCCGGCCTGCTGGCGCGCAATGCCGCCGCCCGCGGGCTGGACCGCCAGCCGTGGGTAAAGACATCGCTGGGCCCGGGCTCGCGCGTGGTCACCGACTACCTGGAAAAGGCCGGCCTGCTGAAGGAGCTGGAGAAGCTCGGCTTCTACATCGTCGGCTACGGCTGCACCACCTGCATCGGCAATTCCGGCCCGCTGCCGGCGGAAGTCAGCGCCGGGATCGCCAGCGGCGACCTGGTGGTCACCTCGGTGCTGTCGGGCAACCGCAACTTCGAGGGCCGCGTGCACCCCGAGGTGAAAATGAACTACCTGGCCAGCCCGCCGCTGGTCGTGGCCTATGCGCTGGCGGGCACCACCGACATCGACCTGACCTCCGAGCCGATCGGCACCGGCAGCGACGGCCAGCCGGTGTACCTGCGGGACATCTGGCCCAGCAGCAAGGAGATCGGCGACGTGATCGCCGCGACGATCGGCCCGGAGATGTTCAAGCAGAACTACGCGGACGTATTCAAGGGCGACAGCCGCTGGAACACCATCGAGTCGCCCGACGGCGAGCTGTACGCATGGGACGGGGATTCGACCTACATCAAGAACCCCCCCTACTTCGAGGGGATGACGATGGAGGTCGGCTCGATCGGCGACATCCATGGCGCGCGGGTCCTGGGCCTGTTCGGCGATTCGATCACCACCGACCACATCTCCCCCGCCGGCAACATCAAGAAGGACTCGCCGGCGGGCCGCTTCCTGCAGTCGCGTGGCGTGCAGCCGGCCGACTTCAACAGCTACGGCAGCCGTCGTGGCAACGACGACGTCATGGTGCGCGGCACGTTTGCCAACATCCGCATCAAGAACCTGTTCTTCGGCGGCGAGGAAGGCGGCAATACCCTGTACTTCGGCAGCAATCCGCCGGAGAAGATGTCGATCTACGATGCGGCGATGAAGTACAAGTCGGCGGGCACCCCGCTGCTGGTGATCGCGGGCAAGGAATACGGCACCGGTTCCTCGCGCGACTGGGCCGCCAAGGGCACCAACCTGCTGGGGGTCAAGGCGGTGCTGGCGGAGAGCTTCGAGCGCATCCACCGGTCGAACCTGGTCGGCATGGGCGTGCTGCCGCTGCAGTTCAAGGATGGCCAGAATGCGCACTCGCTGGGCCTGGACGGCACCGAGGTGTTCGACATTGCGGGACTGGACAACGGAGCGAGCAAGAGCGCCCATGTCACCGCGCGCAGGGCCGATGGCCAGGTGATCGGGTTCGAGGCCCACGTCCTGCTGCTGACCCCGAAGGAGGTGGAGTACTTCCGCCACGGCGGCCTGCTGCAGTACGTGCTGCGCCAGCTGGCGACCCGCAAGGCAGCCTGATCCGGTCCGGAACCGGCGCAAGCCCGGCCCCGCGCTCACGCGCGGGGCGTTCGGCCGCACCGCGCGGCAATGCCGCGCAAGCAGTGCGCCTCACCCGCCCCGGTGGCGTGCTGCAGTACGTCCTGCGCCAGCTGGCGACGCGCAAGGCAGCCTGACCCGGTCCGGAACCGGCGCAAGCCCCGCCCCGCGCTCACGCCGCACGTCGGGCCGTAGGGCACGGCGTGGTGCCGGATTCGCGATTGCCCCCGCAAAGGCGGGAAGCGCATGGATTATCGGCGGCACCGCATGCTGGCACTGCGTATCAGCGCCGCTCCCAGCGCGCGAACTGCAGTTTCCACTGGCCATCCTCGTCACGCCACGCCGTTGCGACCTGCCAGGTACTGGCGCGCTCGGGCAGGAGGCGCCCGCGCCCACCCGTGACCACGACCTGGAAATCCGCCCGCGCCCGCTTCTGGCCCATTTCCACGGTTACCGGACCGGTGACGACGCCGATCTTCCGGTTGAGCAGCAGCTGCGCGCGAACCGTCTGCTGCAGCGCACCACGATCGATCGCGTCGTTGCCGGCGAAGTCTTCGGCGACATGCGCCATGAAACGGGCCGGCTGGCGCTGCTCGAGGGCCTGCTGCATCTCTTCCAGGGTCTGGTGCAGCCTGGCTTCGGGCGGTGGGTGGCCACATCCGGCACCCATCGCCAGCAGTGCAAGCATCGCCCAGCGCAGCCTGCCGCCCGTGTCCATCGGGCTTTTGTCGCGGGGCGCGAACTTCGCGTTTCCCATCCGGGACGGTATGCTCACCCAAGGCGCCTGCAACGCAGCGCGACTGAATCGATCGAGACGCAAGACAGAACTCCTCGGGAGGGAGCTAGATGAATCCGGATCGTCCCTGGCTGCAGAGCTATCCGCAAGGCGTGCCCGCTGAAATCGATCCGGACCAGTACCGGTCCATCGCCGCGGTATTCGACGCCACCGTCGCCCGCTTCGGCGATCGCCCGGCCTATCGCAACTTCGGCAAGACCCTCACCTACTCCGAGGTGGATGCGCTGGCCACCCAGTTCGCCGCCTACCTGATCGGCGAACTGGGGCTGAAGAAGGGCGATCGCGTCGCCCTGATGATGCCCAACTGCCTGCAGTACCCGATCGCCACGTTCGGCATCCTGCGGGCCGGCCTGACCGTGGTCAACGTCAACCCGCTGTACACCGCGCGCGAGCTCCGGCACCAGCTGGTCGATGCCGGTGCCGCGGCCATCGTGGTGGTCGACAATTTCGGCCATACCGTGCAGGAAGTGCTGGCCGACACCCCGCTCAAGCAGGTGATCACCACCGGGCTGGGCGACATGCTCGGATTTCCCAAGGGCGCCCTCGTCAACTTCGTCCTCAAGTACGTCAAGAAGATGGTGCCGGACTACGACATCCCCGGCACGGTGCGCTTCCGCGACGCGCTGGCTGCGGGCAGGCGCCACACCCTGCCGCAGATCGACATCGATCCGTCGGACATCGCCTTCCTGCAGTACACCGGCGGCACCACCGGCGTGGCCAAGGGCGCAATGCTCACCCATCGCAACCTGGTGGCGAACATGCGCCAGGCCTCGGCCTGGCTGAGCCCGAACGACCTGCGCCCGGGCGAGGAAGTGATCATCACCGCCCTGCCGCTGTACCACATCTTCGCGTTGACGGCCAACGGACTGGTGTTCATGGAGCTGGGCGGGCTGAACCACCTGATCACCAATCCCCGCGACATGCCCGGCTTCGTCAAGGAGCTGAAAACCTCCGGGTTCACCGCCATCACCGGCGTCAACACGCTGTTCAATGGCCTGCTCAACACGCCCGGCTTCGACCAGGTGGATTTCTCGCGGCTCAAGATCACCCTGGGCGGCGGCATGGCGGTACAGCGTGCGGTGGCCGAACGGTGGAAGAAGGTCACCGGGGTGACGCTGGTGGAAGCGTACGGCCTGACCGAGACCTCGCCGGCGGCCTGCATCAACCCGCTGGACATCCAGGAGTTCAACGGCTCCATCGGCCTGCCGATTCCCTCCACCGACGTGTGCGTGAAGGACGACGACGGCCGGCAGGTGGCCCTGGGCGAGATCGGCGAACTGTGCATCAGGGGCCCCCAGGTGATGAAGGGCTACTGGCAGCGCCAGGAGGAGACCGCCCGGACGATCGACGCCGATGGCTGGCTGCATACCGGCGACATGGCGCGCATCGACGAGCAGGGCTTCGTCTACATCGTCGACCGCAAGAAGGACATGATCCTGGTCTCCGGCTTCAACGTGTATCCCAACGAGGTCGAGGACGTGGTCGCGGCGATGCCGGGCGTGCTGGAAGTGGCGGCCGTCGGCGTGCCGGACGAGCGCTCCGGCGAGGCCGTGAAGCTGTTCGTGGTGAGGAAGGACCCGTCCCTCACCGCCGAGGACATCAAGGCCTACTGCCGCCAGTCGCTCACCGGCTACAAGCAGCCCCGCCAGATCGAGTTCCGCAAGGAGCTGCCCAAGAGCAATGTCGGCAAGATCCTGCGCAAGGAACTGCGTGACGCCGCCCCGGCGGCCGCCGCGGCGCCCCACTGAAGCGGCGACAGGTTCGGGCGCGCAGGCGCCCGAATCGGCCCTGATCACTGCAGCGCGCCGGGCGACCGGCGCGTTTTTTTTGCTCCCGGGCCATTGCGGGACCGGGGTGTAGCATCCCGGATCGTACGAATCCGTACGCTCAGCACACATCCGGAGAGCAGCCCATGAGCACCATCGAAAAGCTTCAGCGCGTTTCCCACTACCCCACCATCCGCGTCGAAGGCCCCGCCGACGGCAGTGCCCACTGGCTCTACATGCACGCCGACGCGCACACCGGCGTACGACCTTGCTGCCGGTTCGAGATGCTTGAGGACATGTGGAGCTACATGAGCGCCATGACCCTGCGTCCCGAGCAGCGCGCCCCCGACCGGCTGCGCCATTTCGTGCTGGCTTCGGCCGCGCCGGCGTACAACCTCGGCGGCGACCTGGACCTGTTCATGCGCCTGATCCGCGCCGGCGACCGGGCGCAGCTGCTTGCCTATGCCAAGCGCTGCGTGGAAGGCGTCCACCACGTCCACACCGGTTTCGGCGGGGATGTGCATACCGTGGCCCTGATCCAGGGCGATGCCCTCGGCGGTGGCCTGGAAATGGCCCTGGCCTGTCACACCATCGTGGCCGAGGAAGGCGTGGGCATGGGCCTGCCGGAGGTGCTGTTCGGCCTGTTCCCGGGCATGGGCGCCTACTCCTTCCTGTGCAAGCGCGTCAGCCCGCGCCTGGCCGAGAAGATGATCCTCGGCGGAGAGATCTACAGCAGCGAGGAAATGCACCGCCTCGGCGTAGTCGACATCCTGGTCGGCAAGGGCGAAGGCGAAGCGGCCGTGCGCGACCTGGTCCGCCAGCACCAGCGCGCGCCGCATGCACACCTGGCGATGAACGCGGTGCGTGGCATCGGCCAGCCGGTCAGCTACCAGGAGCTGCTGGGCATCACCGAAGTCTGGGTCGATACCGCGCTGGCGCTGGGTGACCGTTCGCTGCGCACCATGGAACGGATCGTGCGTGCGCAGACGCGGCGCGCGGGAATGCCCGGCGTCTGACCAGGCAGGGGGTGGGAGGGCGACGGGCCCGGCACTGCCGGGCCTGCTGCTGGGGCCGGGCCGCCGGCCGCGCCGTTGCCGTCAGGAATCGTGGCCGTCGCGGGCCTCGCCGGCCCCGCGCATGCGCGCATCCAGCGCGCGCCTGCCATGGACCAGGGCATCGGCCAGGCGGGCGATGTGCTCGCGCCATTCGTTGCGGATCTGCCATTCCGGCAGGCGCATCAACGTGCCGCCCAGCCCGGCTACCTGCACCAGGCCCATGTTCGCCGCCACGCCCTTGATCGCATGGGCATGGTCGCGCAGCCGCGACCAGTCCGCCTCGTCGCCGGCCTGCTGCATCGAGCTGAGGCAGCCGTCGGCGTCGGCCAGGCAATGGCGGATGAACTCGCGCTCGAACCCCACTCCCATGCCCATGGCGGCCAGTTCGTCGAGTACAGATGGGTCGAGCACCGCCCCGGCGTCAGTGGCGTCCGGTTCGGGACGCGAAGCAGCCGACGCCGCCGCGGCGGCCACCGGCCGGCGGCCACGCCTGAGCGCGATGTCGGCCAGCACGTCGAGCAGCCGTGCGGCGGCGACCGGCTTGGCCAGGAAGGCGTAGGCCCCTGCCCGCTCGCAACGCTGGATCGACTCGGGGGTCACGTCCGCGCTGAGCACCACCACGGGGGTCTGCTGTCCGCCGCCTGCCTGGATCACCCGCAGCTCGCGCAGCAGGTCCAGTCCGCTGATGCCGGGCATGTGCAGGTCGACCACCGCCGCGTCATAGTCCCGCTCGGCCATCGCGTCGAGCACCTCTTCGCCGCCGGCCACGCAGGTCACCCGGTGGCCGGCCTTCTGCAGCAGGCGCTGCAGCACCATCCGGTTGGCCTCGTAGTCGTCGGCCACCAGCACCTGCATGCTGCGAACCCGCGCCCGGTGCCGCAGGAACGGATCGGCAAAGGCGATGATCTTGCCGTCGTCGCTGGCGACCGCATCGGCCTGCGCCGGGTCCAGCACCGCCACGTGCGCCGGCCCCAGCGCCGGCTGGAATGGCACTTCGAACCAGAACCGGCTTCCGCGCGGCTGCATGCTCTCGAAGCCGATGCGCCCACCCATCGCCTCCACCAGACCCCGCGCGATCGTCGTACCCAGGCCGGTGCCGCCATAGCGGCGCGCCAGCCCGGCATCGGCCTGCTCGAATGCCTGGAACAGCCGGTCGCGCATCGCCTCGGGGATGCCGATGCCGGTGTCGGTGACCGCGAAACGCAGGCGCACGCCGCCCTCTTCCGTGGCCCCGGCCACGCCCACGTCCACCCGCACCCGCCCCGATTCGGTGAACTTGACCGCGTTGCCGACCAGGTTCAGCAGCACCTGGCGCAGGTGGCCGGCGTCGCCCCGTACCATCGCCGGCACCGCGTCCTCCACCACTACAAGGTATTCGAGCTGCTTCTGCCGGGCCTGCGGCTGCAGGATCAGCCCGACCGCGTCGATCACCTCGCGCGGGGCGAAGTTGTCCGCGTCGAGCTTGACCTTGCCGGCCTCGATCGCCGAGATGTCCAGCACGTCCTCGACCAGCGCCATCAGGCTGCGAGTCGAGGCGCGGATGGTGCGCAGACATTCGCGCTGCTCGCCATCCAGGGGAGTGGTGGACAGCAGCTCGGTCATTCCCGCCAGGCCGTTGAGCGGCGTACGGAACTCGTGGCTCATGTTCGCCAGGAACCGGCTCTTGGCCTCGCTGGCGCGCTGTGCCTCCTCGGTGGCGCGGGTCAGCTGCCGCAGCAGGCTGGACAGGTACATCGGCACCGCGACCAGTCCCACCAGCAGGCCCAGGCCCAGGCTGCGGACCTGGTGCCAGAAGTCGGTCAGCACCAGCACCGAGCCGAAGCTGGCAGCCGCCATCGCCACGGCAACCAGCAGATAGCGGTTGCCATACCGCAGGCCATTGCCCACCGTGACCCACATCACCACCACGTAGACCCAGGCCAGCGGCTCGCCCATCCGGATCATGCCGGCCGCCATGAGGCCGTAATCGGCGAGCATGCCGATGCCCCGGCGCAGGTCCGACCGACCCGGCCAGGCCAGCAGCGCCGCGAAGATGCCCAGGCTCAGCCCCAGGCCGGTCAGCACGATGGCCAGTACGTCGTGGTACTGGTCGGGGGTGAGGTCCGCGCGCGAGGACGGCAGCAGGACGTATCCGAGGATCAGCAGGATCAGGGTGATGCGGACCAGCGCCTGCGCATGCTCGCTGTCCGGCCTGCGCGTCAGGCGCCGCCCCACCCATCGCAGCATCTCACGCACCGGCGACCTCCCCTCCCGGCCGTGCCGAGGCGATGGAGAACTGCTCGCAGATCTGGACCACCCGGTCGCGCGCGCGCAGCAGCGCATCGACGCACTCCGGGTCGAACAGCCGGCCGCGCTGCGCGTAGAGGTAGGCCAGCGCCGCGTCGATGCTCCACGCGTCCTTGTAGGGCCGGCGCGAGATCAACGCATCGAACACGTCGGCGACCGCGACGATCCTCGCCTCCAGCGGGATGGCCTCACCGGCCAGGCCGTCCGGATAGCCGCTGCCGTCCCAGCGCTCGTGGTGCCGCAGGGCGATCAGCGCGCCGGCCTGGATGAAACGGTTGGGACTGTCGGCCAGCAGTTCGTAGCCGATCCGGGGGTGGCGACGCATCACCGCCATCTCCTCCTCGGTCAGCTGCCCGGACTTCATCAGCACCGCGTCCGGGATGGCGATCTTGCCCATGTCGTGCAACGGGGCGGCCGCCTCGATCGTGCGCACCTCGTCCTCGGGCAGGCCCAGCGACTCGGCCACCAGGCCGGCCAGCCGCGACATCCGCTCCAGGTGCGTACTGGTGCCCGCATCGCGGAACTCGATCGCCCGCGCCAGGCGCGAGAGGGTCTCGCGCTCGCGCTCCTCGACCTCGTGCATGCTCGCCAGCAGCCGCTGCTCGAGCGACAACGCCCGCTGCTTGACGGTCTCGGCCTGCTGGCGTAGCTGCAGCAGGTTGTGGCAGCGGGCGCGCAGCTCGCGCGGACGCACCGGCTTGACCAGGAAATCGATCACCCCCGCCTCCAGCGCGGCCTGGCGGATCGGCTCGTCGCCGACGACGGTGATCAGGATGATCGGGATGTCCCGGTGCTTGGGCATGCGCCGGAAGCGGCGCGCGAACTCCAGCCCGTCCATGCCCGGCATGCGGTAGTCCAGCAGCAGGTCGACGGGATTGTCCTCGCACCAGGCAAGTGCCTGGCGCGCGTCTCCGAAGTCATGCACCCGCAGTTCCGAGGCGATGTCCTCGATGATGTGACGCAGCATCGTCCGTGCTGATGCCTGGTCGTCGACGATGGCGATATCCAAGGCCCTGCCCGTCCCGCCCGTGATCCTGGACGCAGCATAACGCGCGCCGGCGCTTCCGGCACCGGCGCACGTCCTGCTCCCCGGCCCGGAGCCCGCCGGCCCGTACCGGGATGACGCCCGGACGCGCCGGGCCGGATGAGCCGGGGCGCGTCAGCCCGGCTGGCCGGGGCGCATGTAGGGGAACAGCAGCACGTCGCGGATGGAGGTACTGCCCGTGAGCAGCATCACCAGCCGGTCGATGCCGATGCCCAGGCCACCGGTGGGGGCCATGCCGTACTCCAGCGCCCGGATGTAGTCGGCGTCGTAGTGCATGGCCTCGTCGTCGCCGCCTTCCTTGGCCGCCACCTGGGCCTGGAAACGTGCCGCCTGGTCTTCCGGATCGTTGAGCTCGGAGAAGCCGTTGGCAATCTCCTTGCCGTTGATGAACAGCTCGAAGCGATCGGTGTAGCCGGCCTCGGTATCGCTGGCCCGCGCCAGGGGCGAGACCTCGACCGGATGGTCGGTGATGAAGGTCGGCTGCACCAACGTGTGCTCGACGGTGGCCTCGAAGACTTCCAGCAGCAGCTTGCCCCAGCCCCAGGACGGCTTGACCTTGATGCCCAGCCGCTGGCAGTGGCCGAGCAGGGCCTCGCGGTCGGTGCAGTCGGCCGCGGAGATCTCCGGGTTGTGGTGGCGCACCGCCTCGTCCATGCGCCAGCGGCGGAACGCCGGGCCCAGGTCGATGCCCGCCCCGTCCCACTCCACCGTGGTGGTGCCGAGCACCGAGCGGGCGGTATCGCGGATCACGTTCTCGGTCAGGTCCATGACCTCGTGGTACGTGGCATAGGCCTCGTACAGCTCAAGCATGGTGAACTCGGGGTTGTGCCGGGTGGACACGCCCTCGTTGCGGAAATTGCGGTTGATCTCGTACACGCGCTCGAGGCCGCCGACCACCAGCCGCTTGAGGTAGAGCTCCGGCGCCACGCGCAGGTACAGCTCCAGGTCCAGCGCATTGTGGTGGGTGGTGAACGGCTTGGCGGTGGCGCCGCCGGGGATGTAATGCATCATCGGCGTTTCCACTTCCAGGAAACGCCGATCGTCCAGCCAGGCACGGATCGCGCGGATGATCTTGGAGCGCTTGACGAACACCTCGCGCGCCTCGGGCGTCACGATCAGGTCGACGTAGCGCTGGCGGTAGCGCTGCTCCACGTCGCTCAGGCCATGCCACTTGTCCGGCAGCGGGCGCAACGACTTGACCAGCAGGCGCAGGCCGCCGGCCCTGACCGACAGCTCGCCGGTGCGGGTGCGGGTAAGCCCACCCTCGACCGCCACGATGTCGCCCACGTCGTAGGACTTGAACGCCTCGTACGCCTCGCCCAGCGCATTGCCCTGCAGGAACAGCTGGATCCGCCCGGACTCATCCATCACCTGGGCGAAGCTGGCCTTGCCCATCACCCGCTTGGCCATCAGCCGGCCGGCGATGGCGACGGTACGCGGCAGGGCTTCGAGCGCCTCGGCCGTCCAGGTGTCGGCATCGGCGAACTCGGCCTGCAGGTCGCCGGCGTAGTCGGCGCGCTTGAAGTCGTTGGGGAAGGCGATGCCGCGCTCGCGCAGGGCGGCGAGCTTGGTGCGGCGCTCGGCGATGAGGTGGTTCTCGTCGACGGGCGCGGTGGCGGGGGCTTCGTTGGACTGGCTCATCTGTGGACCGGACGTTGCGCGCGGGCGCGTGGTTTCTGGGTGGCCCGGCGCTGGCTGCGGCAGCGGGCCTGTCGGCGGAAAGTGGCGGACGCGGACGCGGCGTGCTGCGGCCCGCGGGCCGCCAGCGCCTCAGGCCGCGTCGGTCCGTTTGGAGCCCACCTGCAAGCCGGCCTTGAGGCTGGCTTCGACGAACTCGTCCAGGTCGCCGTCCAGCACCTTCTGCGTGTCGCTGCGCTCGATGCCGGTGCGCAGGTCCTTGATCCGGCTCTGGTCCAGCACGTAGTTGCGGATCTGGCTGCCCCAGCCGATGTCGGACTTGGTGGCCTCCACCGCGTCGCGCTCGGCGTTGCGCTTCTGGATCTCCAGCTCGTACAGCTTTGCGGCCAGCATCTTCATCGCGTTGTCGCGGTTCTGGTGCTGGCTGCGGCCGGTCTGGCAGGCCACCACGATCCCGGTCGGCACATGGGTGATGCGCACCGCCGATTCGGTCTTGTTGACGTGCTGGCCGCCGGCACCGGAGGAGCGGTACACGTCGGTCTTCAGATCTGCCGGGTTGATCTCGATGTCGATGTTGTCGTCGACCTCGGGTGAGACGAACACCGAGGTGAAGCTGGTGTGGCGACGGTTGTCCGAATCGAACGGTGACTTCCGCACCAGTCGGTGGACGCCGGTCTCGGTCTTCAGCCAGCCGTAGGCGAAATCGCCCTCCACCCGCAGGGTGGCGGACTTGATGCCGGCGACGTCGCCGCCGCTGGCCTCCATCAGTTCGGTCTTCCAGCCACGCGATTCGCACCAGCGCAGGTACATGCGCAGCAGGATCTCCGCCCAGTCCTGGGCCTCGGTGCCGCCGGCGCCGGCCTGGATGTCGACGAAGGCGTTGGACGCATCCATCTTGCCGGAGAACATCCGCTGGAATTCCAGCGTCTCGATGTGCTTTTCGAAGCGGTCCACGTCGGCGACCACCGCCAGCGCGGTGTCCTCGTCCTGCTCGCTCTCGGCCAGTTCGAGCAGCTCGGTCGAGCCTTCCAGGCCTTCCAGCACCGAAGCGATGCCGCCGACGGTCTTGTCCAGCATCGCGCGCTCACGGCCCAGGGCCTGGGCGCGCGCCGGGTCGTCCCAGACGTTGGGCAGTTCCAGTTCGCGGTTTACTTCTTCCAGACGCTCTTTCTTGGCGTCGTAGTCAAAGATACCCCCGTAGCGAGACCACGCGACCGGTGAGGTCGGCGATGCGCTGGCGGACGGGATTGAGCTCGATCATGGCGGGCGGGCGGCGTGAAAACGGCCGCAGATTCTAGCAGGTGCGCCCGCGCCGGCGCCGCTAGCCCGGGGACCGCACGCTGCCGTTGTCTTCCTGCAGTTCCGGCTTGAATGGAATGTCCGGCGGCGGCCGCGCCACGGCGGGCTGCTCGTTGAGGTTGTCGTCGGAAATGCCGCAACCACCCCCCAGCTGCAGCAGCGACACCACGCAGTTGAGCTTCTTGCCGTTGCTGCCGGGAATGGGAATGGCCACGTTCTGGATGCCCTTGCGCACCCATTCGGCCAGCAGTGACTGGTTGGGCATCCAGTAGCGGTCGAAGCTGGTCGGCTCGTAGTCGTACGGCGGCCGCTTGAGCCAGGTACCGGACTGGTCGATACGCTCGCGCGACCAGGCGTCGTTTGCACCGCCGGGCGCCCCGCGCTCGGCCACGCCCTCGCCAGGGCCGCGGCCGGGTCCCTGCCCCGCGCCAGCGCCGCTGCCTGGCAGGCGCGCACGGCCGTCGCCGTCGAACAGGCCGGGGTTGCGCGCCCCGGTATCGCCTGCCGGGCCCCAGCGGTCATCGGCCAGCGCCCTGGCCCAGGGATCGCCCGCGGGCGCCGCATCCGCCGGACGGCGCTCACTGGAACCCGGCGCCGGGCCAGGCGGGGCCAGGCGTCCGGACTGCGGGTTGGACGCCGCACCCTGGCGGTCCGCGTCGGCCGGAAGCGGCGACGGAACCGAGGGCCCCGGCGGGGCGCCGGAGGGCACCGGCGGGGCCGTCGTGACACCGGAACCAGGCACCGGCGGGGCGCGCTCGCCCGCGGCCGGCATGGGCACCTCGCGCTGCCGGAGCGTCGGCGCGGCCGGTGCACGCGGCTGCACCTGGGGCACCGCGACCGCGGTCGCGGCGCGCTCGACCGCCGGCAGCGGCTCGGCGACCTCGCGCTGGCGCAGACCGGGCGTGCGCGCTTCCGGCGCACGGACCTCCGGCGCCAGGCGCGGCCGCACCTCCGGCGCCTCGACCACGGCGACCTCGCGCACGGCCAGGCGCGGCTGCGGAGCCACCGGCAAGGGAATGTCGATCTCGCGCGGCCTCGGGGCCACGATGGCAGGGGCCTGCACCACCGTCACCTCGCGCTCTCGCAACGCCGGCTCGGCCGCCCGCACGGCGACCTCGCGTGCGGGGACCTGCAGGGCGGGCGCGACGATCAGCGGATCCTCAGGCACCGGCGTGGGCGCCGGCTGGACGGCCGGTTCGACCTCGGCGGCAGCGGACACCTGTTCGGCGATCGCTGCGGACGCGGCGACAGCGGGCGTATCCGGCGCGCCGCTGGCCGAGACCGGGCCGGGCACCGTGGGCGCGTTGGCGGCGGCCGGCGGGGCCGCGCCATCGGTGGCCGGCACCGGGGTCGCCGGCCCGCCTGCACCCTGGCCCGCGTCGCCACGTGACACAAAGCCGACTCCGACGCGCGCACCACCGCCTCCGGCGGCAGCCGGGTCCGGCGGGGGCGGCAGCAGCGACTGCAGGTAGGCGATCCAGGCCAGCAGCAGGAAGAAGCCCACGTGCAGCAGTGCGCTGGCACCCCACGACGCCACCCGCAGCGGGCGCTCCTCGGGCGGTGGCGGCAGCCAGCCCTGGCGGAACAGCGACAACAGGGCACCGAGCGGACCAAGTTCTTCCCCGCGCGCGCGCGGACGCGGATCGCCGGCACCCAGCAGCGCAACCACATCCTCCGCCCGCACGGGCAGTTGGCGGCCAGCCATCGCCGCGGCCCGGGCCCTCATCCAGAGGGCCCAGCCATAGGGCAGCCCGGTGGTGCGCTCGCGCGGGATGCGTGCGCCCGCGCGAGCGTTCAGCACATCGATGAGCTCCCCCGCCCGCGTCACCGGTCAGGCGCCGCGTCAGCCGGCGCCGCGCGGCATGTACGGTGCCGAGCCGGTGTCATGGTCGGTGGCGTCGCGCACCGCGGTAATCCCCGGCACGCGCGCCATCAGCGTCTTCTCGATCCCCTGCTTCAGGGTGACATCGGCCATCCCGCACCCGTGGCAGCCGCCGCCGAACCGCAGCAGCACGACGCCCTCGGCCGACACCTGCTCCACGGTGGCGCGGCCGCCGTGCGAGGCCAGCTGCGGATTGACCTCGTTCTCCATCACCCAGCGCACGCGCTCGACCAGCGAGGCGGCATCGCCGGGCGCTTCGCCCTTGATCCGCGGCGCGCGGATGGTGAGTTGGGCGCCCGCGCCCTGGAACACGTAGTCGATGTCGGCCCCGTCCAGCCAGGCCACGCTGTCGGCCGCCACGTACAGGGTGAATCCGTCGCAATCCACCGCCCATTCGTCGCCGGCCAGTTCGGCCGGCTCGGCGAACTCCAGGCGCGCATCGGCGCGCGGAGTACCCGGCTCCACGGCGCTGAGGCGCACGCCCAGCCCGGGGATGCCCTCGCGTTCGACCAGCTTGCGGAAATGCGTCTGCGCGGTGTCTGAGATATTGATCATGCGGGTATTCTAGCCCCGTCCCGGCCCCGACCCGCGCCCGGCACCAATGCCCCGCTGCAACGCTGCGTGCACGATGCCGCGGGGATCATTCGACCGGCACATGGAGACCCGCATGTCCGACTTCATCCCCCTTGCGCAGGCGCACTGCGTGCCCCGCCGAGGCCATGAGCACCGGCTCGGCCAGGCGCGCGTCGCCGAGCTGATGCCCCAGGTCCCCGGCTGGGAACTGGCCGAGGAAGGCCGGGCCCTGGTGCGCACCTTCGGCTTTGGCGACTACCACCGCACCATGGCCTTCGTGAACGCGCTGGCCTGGATCGCCCACCGCGAGGACCACCACCCGGACCTCGGGGTGCACTACGACCGTTGCGTGGTGCGCTTCTCCACGCACGACGTGGGCGGGCTGAGCGAGAACGACTTCATCTGTGCGGCCAAGGCCGCCGCCCTTGTCGAGGATCCCGCATGAACCGCCTCCTGCCCCTGCCCGCCGCCGGTGCGTGCCTGCTCCTGCTGGCCTCCTGCGGAGGCGACGCGGACGCGCCTGCCGCCCCCATGGCCCCGCCCACCGAAGTGGCCGCCATCCAGACCCCGCCCCCGGAGTACCCGCTGGAACTGGCCTGCGCCGGGGTCGGCGGACAGAGCGTGCTGACCGTGGAAGTGGGCACCGGCGGCACGCCGACGCGGGTGGTCCTGCTGCGTTCCAGTGGCAGCGGCGACCTCGACCGGCTGGCCCAGGAAGCGGTGAAGGGTTGGAAGTTCCGTGCCGCCACCCGCGGCGGGCAACCGGTCGCACGGACGATCCAGGTGCCGGTGAATTTCACGGCCCCGCAGGTGCGGCCGGATGCATGCTTCGCCCTGGACGCGCGCCGCGGGACCTGAGGCACGCCGCCCTCCCCGCAAACCCGCACCACCCGGAAGCCGCTGAATGGTCGATGCCTCCACCTCCGCCGTGCTCGTCGCACTGGCGGTGACCCTCGCCGCGGGCCTTGCCACCGGCCTGGGCAGCCTGCTGGTCATTTTCGCGAAAGGACCGAATCCGCGACTGCTTGCTTTCGGGCTGGCGTTCGCCGGCGGTGCGATGGTGTTTGTCTCCCTTTCGGAGATCCTCAACAAGTCGATCGCCTCCTTCAGCCTGGCGTACGGGCCGCGCGAAGGCTTCGCCTGGGCCACCGGCGCGTTCCTGGTCGGGATGGTCGCGATCATGGTGATCGACCGGCTGGTGCCGAACCCGCACGACAGCCTCACCACGGACGATCCGGCCCTGCTCGAGCACAACCGCGACTACATCCGCCGGGTCGGGCTGATGACCGCCGTCGCGATCACCGCGCACAACTTCCCGGAGGGGCTGGCGACCTTCTTCGCCACCCTGGAGAGCCCCGCGGTGGGCCTGCCGCTGGCGTTCGCCATCGCCATCCACAACATCCCCGAAGGCATCGCCATCGCCGTGCCGGTCTATTACGCCACCGGCCGCAAGCGGTACGCATTCGTGGCCAGCCTGCTGTCCGGCCTGGCCGAGCCGGTGGGGGCCGCGATCGGCTACGTGCTGCTGGCCGACGTGCTGTCCGAAGCGGTGTTCGGGGCGGTGTTCGGCATCATCGCCGGGGTCATGGTGTTCCTGGCGATCGACGAGCTGCTCCCGGCCGCCAAGCGCTACGCCAGGGGCCACGAGACCGTGTACGGCCTGGTGAGCGGCATGGGAGTGCTGGCGATCAGCCTGGTGCTGTTCAAATGGTGAGCCGGCCCGTCACCGTCGCCCTCCCGCTCAATCCAGCCGGTCCAGCACCTCGCGCAGCTCGGGTGGCAGCGGCGCGTTGAGGGTGTACGGGCTGCGCCCGTCGTCCAGCGCGAACTCCAGCGAAGCCGCGTGCAGGAACAGCCGTCGCAGCCCGGCCTTGTCCCGCAACCGGCGGTTGACCTCCGGATCCCCGTACTTGTCGTCACCGGCCACCGCATGCCCGATGTGGAGCGCATGCACACGGATCTGGTGGGTACGGCCGGTGTCGATCCGGACCTCGCAGTAGGACTGCCCCCCCCGGCGCTCGAGCAGGCGGAAATGGCTCAGCGACGGCTTGCCGAGCGGGGTGACCTGGACATGCCGTTCGCCGCCCTGGCGCAGGCCTACGTGCAGGGGCGCATCCACGCTCATGGTTCCGTCCGGCATGCGCCCGGCCAGCAGGGCGAGGTAGCGCTTGCGGATGCCGCCCCCCGCACCGCCCTCGCGCATCAGCGCCTGCAGCTCGGACAGCGCCGAGCGCTTCTTGGCAACCACAAGGATGCCGGAGGTGTCCCGGTCCAGGCGGTGGGCCAGCTCGAGGGTCTGGCCGGGCCGCAGCGCGCGCAGGGTCTCGATCGCCCCGAAGCTGATCCCGCTGCCGCCGTGACTGGCCACTCCGGATGGCTTGTCCAGTGCAAGGATGCGCGCATCTTCGAAGACGATCGACGCTTCCATCCGCTGCAGCAGGCCCGGCGCCGGGGTTCCGCGCTCGGCCTCCGATTCGATCCGCACCGGTGGAATCCGCACCTCGTCGCCGCCGGCCAACTTGCGCTCGGCCTTGGCGCGGCCACCGTTGACCCGGACCTGGCCGCTGCGCACCAGCTTGTAGACCAGGCTGCGCGGGGCCCCCTTGAGCTGGCCCAGCAGGAAGTTGTCCAGGCGCTGGCCATCACGGTCTTCGGGCACCTTTACGGTGCGGGCTCCAGCCCGGGGTGTGGCATCAGTCATTAGGTGCTAATTCTGTTAGACTCGGGCGGCGATGTAAGGGTTTGATTCCGCTGGAAGAAGTTGCAGGGCCGAAAGCCCGGGCTTCCCGCGACCCCGGCACAGTACGCGACCACCGCCCCCGGGGCGGCCATGTTAGCGGCTTGCAGGCAGACCCGGCCATGGCCCGGTGGGTCAGAGCACCGGTAGCTGAACATGTCCCGCGTGGCGTCCGCGCCACCGGCCCGCTGTACCAAAACCAAGAAAAGTTGAGCGCTCCCGCGGCCCGCCGTGGTGTTGCAGCGCTGGAAACAAGGATCCGCCCGGCCGCGCGGTTGCGCGAGGGCGGCGAAGCCTGCCCTGCCCCCGGACGGGGGCAGGGCGGGATTCCAGTACGGCGAACGCCCGGCGTTCCGCGTGTAAGAGCGCGCGAGGAACGCAACATGAAGCGAATGCTGATCAATGCCACGCAGGCTGAAGAACTGCGCGTGGCCATCGTCGACGGGCAGAACCTGTACGACATCGACATCGAACAGCCGTCCAAGGAACAGAAGAAATCCAACATCTACAAGGGCCGCATCACCCGGCTCGAGCCCTCGCTGGAGGCGGCATTCGTGGAGTACGGCGCCGAGCGCCATGGCTTCCTGCCGCTGAAGGAAATCTCCCGCGACTACTTCCAGGCCGGGGTCGACCCGAACAAGGCCGGCATCCGCGAGTTGCTGCGCGAAGGCCAGGAAGTGGTTGTCCAGGTGGACAAGGATGAACGCGGCAACAAAGGCGCGGCCCTGACCACGTTCATCTCCCTGGCCGGCCGCTACATGGTGCTGATGCCCAACTCGCCCACCGCCGGCGGCGTCTCGCGCCGCATCGAGGGCGAGGACCGGGCCGAGCTCAAGCGCGCCATGGATGCGCTGAACATCCCCGACGACATGGGCGTGATCATCCGCACCGCCGGCGTGGGCCGCGACGCGGAAGAGCTGCAGTGGGACCTGGACTACCTGCTGGCCGCCTGGCGTGCGATCGCCGAGGCCGCGCTGAGCAAGCCGGCCCCGTTCCTGATCTACCAGGAGTCGCGGCTGATCATCCGCGCCCTGCGCGACTACCTGCGCAATGACATCGGCGAGATCCTGGTCGATACCGAGGAGATGTACCAGGACGCACGCCAGTTCATGGAACAGGTGATGCCGCAGACGCTGCGCAAGCTCAAGCACTACACCGACGATATCCCGCTGTTCAACCGCTTCCAGATCGAGTCGCAGATCGAGAACGCCTACGAGCGCACCATCCGCCTGCCTTCCGGCGGCGCGCTGGTGATCGACCAGACCGAGGCCCTGACCGCGATCGACGTCAACTCCGCGCGCGCCACCAAGGGCGGCGACATCGAGGAGACCGCCTTCCACACCAACCTGGAGGCGGCCGAGGAAGTGGCCCGCCAGCTGCGTCTGCGCGACCTGGGCGGCCTGGTGGTGATCGACTTCATCGACATGTCCTCCTCCAAGCACCAGCGCGCGGTCGAGGACCGCCTGCAGGGCGCGCTCAAGTACGACCGCGCGCGCGTGCAGATCGGCCGCATCAGCCGTTTCGGCCTGCTGGAGATGAGCCGCCAGCGCCTGCGCGCCAGCCTCGGCGAGTCCAGCCAGATCGTCTGCCCGCGCTGCGAGGGCCACGGCCGCATGCGCAGCATCGAGTCGCTGTCGTTGTCCATCATCCGCGTCGCCGAGGAGCACGCGATGAAGGAGAACACCGGGCAGGTGCTGGTCCAGGCACCGGTGGAGATCGCCAACTTCCTGCTCAACGAAAAGCGCAGCGCCCTGCGCGAGATCGAGACCCGGCACGACGCGCCGATCATCATCGTCGCCGACGAGCAGCTGCAGACCCCGCACTATGAAGTCACGCGCCTGCGCGAGAACGAGCTGGGCGAGGAAAGCACGCGGCCGAGCTACCAGCGCGGCACCCCGCGCAAGCTGCCGGTCCACGCCCTGACCAAGGCCCAGCTCAACATCCCGCCGCCGCCAGCGGTCACCCGGGTGGCACCGCCGCGCCCGGCGCCGGTGCGCGAGGAGCGCGAAGAGGCGCCTGTGCCGCAGCCGGTGCCCGCACCGGTGGCGACGGCCGCCCCGGCTTCCCCCGGTGGCGGCGTGGTCGGCTTCCTCAAGCGCCTGTTCGGTGCGGTCGATCCGGCGCCGGCGCCGGCCAGGCCCGCACGCACCCCCGCCAGCCCCCAGGGCGAAGGCCGCGGCAACCGTGGCGAGCGTCCGCGCCGTGACCGCGACGCCGGCAACGGACAGCCCGCCCAGGGCGGCAACGGTCGCGGCAAGCGTGGTGGCCAGGGCAAGGGCGGCAACCCGCAGGGCGCCCCCCAAGGTGCCGCGCAGTCGCCGAAGCAGGAGCGTCCGGAGAAGCAGGAGAAGGGGCCGCAGCAGCCCCGCGGTGGCCAGCAGGAGCGCGGCAGCCAGCCGCCGGCGTCCGGAGAGCGGCCGAAGAAGCCGCAGGGCCAGCGTCCGCCGCGCCAGCAGCCGGCCGAATCCACCGAGGCGGCGGCAATCGCCCGTACCGCACCCCCGGCGCGCCCGCGTGGCGAGGAGCCGACTCAGCCGGTCCGCACCACGGCCGATCCGGAGACGACGCTGGTGACCAGCGCCGTGGCGGTGGCAGCAGCCGTGCCGCATCCGGACATCTCGCCTGCCGCCACGGACACCGCGCCGGTCGAAGCCGAGGGCGTGGCATTGACCGAGAACGGTGCTCCGGGCGATGAAGGCGCCTCGGCCGAAGGCGGCAGCCGCCGTCGTCGCGGCCGTCGCGGTGGCCGCCGCCGCCGTCGTGGGACCACCGCCGAGGGCGCCGGGATCGACGCCGGCCAGGACCAGGCCGAGGATGCCGAGGGCGAGGAGAACGACGAGTTCGGCGATACCCCGGCGCAGGCCAGCCCGGTGGCATCCGCCGACCAGCCGGAGTTCGAGTTCGACGACCTGCCTGCGCCGCCTGCCCCGGCCAAGGCGCCGGCCGCAGCGAGCGTGGAGAGCCCCTCCACCCCGGTCATCCAGGCTGAGTCTCGGGCACCGGACGCCAGCGCCGGGCAAGACGCAATGGGTGAACCCGCCGCGGCGGTCCGCTCCGACGCGGCTGCCGACCCGGCTTCCGCTGGTCCGACCGCGCCTGCCGTGACGCCGGATCCGACGTCCGCAGCAAGCCCGCAGGGCGTCACTGCGCTGACGACCCCCGAACCGCAGGCTGAAACCGCGGCGGTCGACGCCGCTGCACAGGCCATTGCGGGAGTGGAGCCGGTGCAGGACTTCCCGACCCCGGCCGATGCGGCCGCCGTCGCGGTGGACGCACCTGCCGAAGCGCCGGCGGCGGCGATCCAGGCAGCGGATGTCGAGCCGGCTGGCGCGCCGGCCGCGCAGGAAGCCGAAACGGCGGTTGCGTCCGCCGACGCCGATGCGGACGCCGTCCCGGATGCCCCCTCCTCCACGGCTGCCTCGCCCTTCACCACGGCCGGCCTGTTCGACCAGCTGCCCGAGGGCGACGTGCTGGAGAAGCTGGCGCCCCATGCCACCCCACGTGCCGCTGACGGCGGTGCGGACGGCGTTGAGCACGGCGACACCGGTACGGATGCGCGGGCGGAGCAGGCAAAGACCGAAGCCCCAGAGCCCGACGCCGATGTGTCGGGTGACGGGTCGCGCCCGCAGGGCTGACCCACGGACGTACCTACAGAAGGCCCGCCCTCCGGCGGGCCTTCTGTTTTCCGCGGCTGGCCCACGCATCGAGCATCCGGCCGAGATGCCGGCGCCGCGACCGGATGCGCACCCGCCACCGCTGCGCTCGCTCCACGCCAGCCCAGGCCACCGCCGGGACCCCGTCTGGCTCCGGATACCGGGCAGCGCGCGGTTGTCCGTTGCCGGTTGCGTCGGTCGTACCCGCCTGCCCGGGCCAGTCCGGAGAATGCTCGTGAAAGGTCGCGGATGCCCGACCATGCGCACGTGGTGGACTGCCAGAACGTTGGGAAGCGGCATCGGGCGGGGACGCGGGATGGCGGTGGCGCCCTGCCGCAGGCAGGCGGCGGTGCGCGACCGTCCCCTTGCCACGATCCGTCCACCCGCTTCACCGGTGGACGTGCGTTCCGGGGGGTGCCTAGATGGCCTGGCTCGGGTCCATCAAGCCGTACATCGCGGCCAGGCGCGCCAGTGCGATGCTGTCCTGCACCCCGACCTTTTCGAACAACCGCGACTTGTGGGTGTTGATGGTCTTGGCACTGAGGGCCAGGCGCCGGGCGATCACTTCCTGTCGCATGCCCTGCACGAGGAGCATCGCCACCTCCAGCTCGCGCCGCGACAACGTGTCGAAAGGCGAGCCCTTGCCCTCCATGTTGGCCAGCGCCATGTTCTGGGCAACGCTGCTGCCGAGGTAGCGTTTGCCGGCGGCCACGTCGCGTACCGCGCGCAGCAACTCGCGCGCGTCGCCGGCCTTGCCGATGTAGCCGGAGGCGCCCACGTCGAGCAGGCGCTTGGGCAGGGGTCCGTCCTCGAGCACCGACACGATCAGCACGCGGGCGCCAAGGTCCTCGCTGACAATGCGTTCGGTCACCTCGAGGCCACTGATGCCCGGCAGGTGCAGGTCGCACAGGACCACATCGGGGCGCAGCTTGCGTAGTTGCCGCAGCGCGTCCTCCCCGGTCTCGGCTTCGCCGATGACCACCATGTCGGGCTCGGACGCGAGGATCATGCGCAGGCCGGTCCTGACCAGTGCATGGTCGTCTACCAGAAACACTCGGATGGTCATGCCGCTTCCCTTCGGTATGGCCTGCGCGGCAGCCTAGCGCCGCCTCCGGGCTGGATCAAGCGTCGGTAACCGATGTTCCGGTTGCTCCGGCAACTGCCGGAAGTCATGCCATGCGCAGGGGAAACAGGTGCAAGCGGGACTGGCGGAGAGAGTGGGATTCGAACCCACGGAAGGTTTGACCCTTCGCCGGTTTTCAAGACCGGTGCCTTAAACCGCTCGGCCATCTCTCCGATTGTTCGCCGCTACAGCAACGCCACTTCCACTACGTCGTATGACCTCTCCCCCTCACCACACCGGGGCGGGGTGCCGCCGGGTGGCACCAGTCCGGCTTGCCCCCTGCGGCTCGTCGGCCCCGCATCGGGAGCGACCACCCGCGGCGTCACTCCGCACCGCCGTGCCGCTCCACGCCTGGTGCCGGGTATCCGGTTCCGGTTGCGCGACGCCGCGCACGGGATTGTCGCACGGGACGGCGTGGATCAGCTTGCCAGGGCCAGCGGCTCCCCGCCCGCCTGGGCGTTGCCGCAGTTGCCGCAATCCAGGCGCGAGGATTCGATCTGCCCGGGGAGATGCTCGGCCAGGAAGTCGATGAACACGCGCACCGCCGGCAGCAACCCGCGACGCGAGGCGAATACCGCATGGCAGATGCCCTGCGGCAGCGACCACTCGGGCAGCACGACCTCCAGCTCGCCCTTGCGTACCGCCTCGGCGCACACGGTTTCCGGCAGCATCGTGATGCCGAAGCCGTCCTTGACCATCGATTGCAGCAGCGGGAAATCAAAGCCGGACACGCGCGGCTGGAGGTTGTCCACGCGCCGCACCTCGCCGTTGGGGCCATGCAGCTCCCAGCGCTGGTGCGCCTCGTCCTCGTGCATGCTCATGGTCAGGTGCGAGGCGAGGTCTTCCGGCGCCTTGGGGCGCCCGGCGCGATCCAGGTACCCGGGGCTGGCGACCAGCAGTTCCTGGATCTGGCCGAAGCTGCGCATCACCAGGCTGCCATCGTCATCCAACCGGGTGCGCACGCGCAGCGCCACGTCGAAGCCTTCGTTGATGAGGTCGACCCGGCGGTTGTTGACGTGCAACTGGAGGCGGACCTTCGGGTACTGCTCCAGGAACCTGGGCAGCAGCTTGGGCAACTGCTGCTGGGCCAGTGCCACCGGTACGCTCACCCGCACCAGGCCACGAGGCTCCGCGCTGAGCCGGTCCACCACTTCGCGCGCGGCCTGCGCCTCGGTGAGCATCGTCTGCGCATGTCGATACACGCTCATGCCCACATCAGTGACGGCGAAGCGGCGCGTGGAGCGCTGCAGAAGGCGAACGCCGAGATCGTTTTCCAGCTGGCTGATGCGGCGGCTCAGGCGCGACTTGGGAATGCCGAGCGCGCGTTCGGCAGCCGCGAAACCGCCGTGTTCCACAACCATGGCGAAGTAGTAGAGATCGTTGAGGTCCTGCATGGGTGGCTCCACCTGCGCAACAGATGGTGTCATCTAAGCACCTTTATCCCACCTGCGCAACGATGGAGACTGCCGACCTCCCGCGGCGATGCCGCCACGCCGGTGACCCTCCATGAAGATCCTGCACCTTGACTCCAGCGCCCTTGGCGCCAACTCCGTCAGCCGCGAACTCAGTGCCGCAGTGGTCGCAAAGCTGCGCCAGCATCCGGGCGCACAGGTCGATTACCGCGACCTCGACGCGCAGCCGCTGCCCCACCTGACCGGGGCCAGCCTCGCAGGCGCCGACGGGGTACAGGCGGCCGAAGCCGAGCGGGTGCTGGAGCAGTTCCTGGCGGCGGATGTCGTGGTGATCGGGGTGCCGATGTACAACTTCGGCATCCCCTCCACGCTGAAGGCCTGGATCGACCGCATCGCCGTGGCCGGACGCACCTTCCGTTACACCGCAAGCGGGCCCGAGGGCCTGGCCGGTGGGCGCCAGGTCATCATCGCCAGCGCGCGCGGCGGCGTGCATACAGGCGCAGCGACCGATTTCCAGGAACCCTACCTGCGCCAGGTGTTCGCCTTCATCGGTATCGACGACGTCCGGTTCGTGCGCGCCGAGGGCGTGGCGTTCTCCCCCGACCACCGGGCCCGTGCGCTGGAGGCGGCCCGCGACCAGATCGCCGCCATGTCGCCGCCCCAGGCGATCGCCGCCTGAGGCAGGGCGGCTGGCCGGCCCATCGCCCGGCCGCCCCGGTCAGGCGATACGCGTGAGGCCGCCCATGTACGGCTGCAACACCGACGGGACGTCGATCGTTCCGTCCGCGTTCTGGTAGTTCTCCATCACCGCGATCAGCGCCCGGCCGACGGCCACGCCCGAGCCATTGAGCGTGGTCACCAGTTCCGGCTTGCCGCTGGCGGGGTTGCGCCAGCGCGCCTGCATGCGTCGGGCCTGGAAGTCGCCGCAATCCGAGCACGAGGAGATCTCGCGGTAGGTCTGCTGCGAGGGCAGCCACACCTCCAGGTCGAAGGTCCGGCGCGCCGAGAACCCCATGTCGCCAGTGCACAGCAGCATGCGGCGGTAAGGCAGGCCGAGCTTTTCCAGCACCGCCTCGGCCGCCCGCGTCATGCGCTCGTGCTCGGCTTCGCCGTGCTCGGCGGACACCACCGACACCAGCTCGACCTTCTCGAACTGGTGCTGGCGGATCATGCCGCGGGTGTCGCGTCCGCCGCTGCCGGCCTCGGAGCGGAAACACATCGAATGGGCGGTCATGCGCAAGGGCAGCTGCTCGGGCGACAGGATGGTGTCGCGCACGATGTTGGTCAGCGGCACTTCAGAGGTCGGGATCAGGTAGCGGCGGTGCTCGCCCAGCTCGGTGGAGAACAGGTCCTCCTCGAACTTGGGCAGCTGCCCGGTGCCGCGCAGCGAGTCGGCATTGACGATCACCGGCACATTGACCTCTTCGTATCCATGCTCCCCGGTGTGCAGGTCGAGCATGAACTGGGCCAGGGCCCGGTGCAGGCGTGCCAGCTGGCCGCGCAGCACGGTGAAGCGCGCGCCGCTGAGCTTGGCGGCGGTGTCCGCGTCGAGCCAGCCGTTGCGCGCGCCCAGCTCGACATGGTCCAGCACCTGGAAATCGAACGTGCGCGGCGTGCCCTTGCGGTACTGCTCCACGTTGCCCGTCTCGTCCCCGCCTACCGGCACGTCGTCGGCCGGAAGGTTCGGGATGCCCTGGGTGATGACGTCCAGGCCGGCACGGATCTCCTCCAGGCGTGCCTCGGACGCCTTGAGCTCGTCGCCCAGGCCGGCCACCTCGGCCAGCAACGGGGCCACGTCCTCGCCCCGGGCCTTGGCCTGGCCGATGGCCTTGGACCGGGTGTTTCGCAGGTTCTGCAGCTCCTGGGTACGCACCTGGATGGCCTTGCGTTCGGACTCGAGCAACTCCAGCGCGGCGGTGTCGAGGTGGTAACCGCGGGTCGCCAGGCGCTGGGCCAGGGCGGTGGTCTGGGAACGGAGCAGCGAGGGGTCGAGCATTGTCTGGGCCGGGACACGGGAAGGTGCGCATTATCGCCAATCGGCGCAGCCAGTGCCCGCGCCGGGCGGCGGCCGTATGCCAGAATCGGGCGCTCCGCCCCTCGCCTGCCCTGCATGAGCCGAACCCGAGAACATCCTGCACGTTCCCTGCGCGACATCGCCGGCGGACGCTGGACGCTGGTCGTTGCCGCCTTCGCGCTGGGCTGGGTCGGGTTCCTGCTGGTGATCACCCGGGAGTCGTCGGAGCCGGCCATTGGCGAGGCGGCCCCGGCCGTGGCCCTGGCCACCGTCCAGGGCGAGCCGCTTCCGGCCCCCATGCCGGCCGGAAGCGAGCCCCCGCTGCAGCGCTCCACGGGGGACGATGAGGCTCGCCTGGTGGAAGAGCCACCGCCGCCACCGCCGCCGGTCGAGGCGCAACCGGTACCGCTCCCCCCGGCGACGGATCCGCCTGCCCCTTCCATTCCCCAGGCGGCCCAGGCTCCGGAACTGCTCGCGGACCAGGAAGCCCCCCGATACCCCGCCTCGTCACTGCGCCGCGGCGAGAGCGGCACGGTGGTGCTGCGCGTGCAGGTGGACGCGGCAGGCCGCGCCGGCGACGTGGAGATCATCGAACGCAGCGGCTCCCGCGCGCTGGACCGCTCTGCCGCCGAAGCGGCCTTGCGCTGGCGCTTCAAGCCTGCACTGGATGATGCGGGTCGGCCGGTCCCCGGAGAGGCGGTCGTGCCGGTGGAATTCCAGCCGCGCTAGACGCATCGCTCACGGCACTGAACGATTCGGTGGAGTTGTCGGCGGTTCATCGCTTTACGACCCCGTGCACACATGGGCGTGGCCAGACTCGGATCCGTGGACAACGAACCGAGGAGTCGCGCAATGGCCACCATCCTGGACCGGGAACACGATCGCGCCGTCACCGCCGGCGAGGCGCCGCGCCGCACGTCGCCAGTGCTTGTGGGTGCACTGACCGTGTCGCTGCTCGCGCTGGCCGTGGCATGGAATGCGCGGCGGGATGCCGGCACCGAAACCGCTCCGCTGGTGGACGCCAGTTCCACCGCACCGATACGGGAAGAAGTACGTGCGCCCTCAGCCCCGCGCACCGCGACGCCCGCGCATACCGAGGCGCGCATCGACCGTGCCCCGCGGCCGCTGGCCGGCAATCCGGTGCCCAGCTACCCGCGCGCCGCGCTCCGCAACGGCAGCGAGGGCAACGTGGTGCTGAACATCGTGGTCGGCACCGATGGCCTGCCCATGGACGTGCAGGTGGTCGAACGCGGTGGCACCCGCGACCGCGCGTTCGACCGCGCGGCGGTCGAGGCGGCGCGCCAGTGGCGCTTCGAACCGGCGCTGCGGGACGGCGAGGCGGTCCCGTCCACGGTCCGCCTGCCGATCGAGTTCCGTCGCAGCTGAACCCGCGCCCCGGTGGGTATCAGCCCGCCGGGGCCGCCAGCCCGAATCCGCAGCCGCGCGCCAGCCCGTCAAATCCCGGAAATGAGGTGGCGACCGTGGCGATGTCGCGGATGCGCACCTCGCCAGCCGCCCGTTGCCCGGCGACAGAAAACGACATCGCGATGCGATGGTCGTGCTGGCTTTCGATGGTACCGCCGTGCATCGGCCCGGGGTGGATCGTGCCGCCATCGTCGGTCTCGTCCACCCTTACCCCGAGCGTCCGCAGGCCGCCAGCCATCGCGGCCAAGCGGTCGGACTCCTTGACCCGCAGTTCGCCTGCCCCGCGCACGACCGTCGGCCCGTCGGCACACGCCGCGGCGATGAACAGTGCGGGGAACTCGTCGATCATGTCGGGCACCAGCGCCTCGGGCACTTCGATCCCGTGCAGTGGCGCATGCCGCACGACCAGGTCCGCCACCGGCTCGCCACCGTGGGTAGCCGGATTCTCCTCCGCGATGTCGGCACCCATCAGTCGCAACGCATGCAGCAGGCCGGTGCGGCGGGGATTGAGCCCGACCGCCTTCAGCCGCAACTCCGAGCCGGGCACGATGCTGGCGGCGACAAGGAAGAACGCGGCCGAGGAGAAATCGGCCGGCACGGCGATGTGGGTGGCGCGCAGTCGCTGGCCGCCCCGCAGTCGGGCGCGACCGGGCGAGAATTCGATATCCACCCCGAAGGCCGCCAGCATGCGCTCGGTGTAGTCACGCGTCGGATGCGGCTCGACGACGGTGGTGTATCCCTCCGCATACAGCCCTGCCAACAGCAGGGCGGACTTCACCTGGGCGCTGGCGACCGGGAGCGTGTAGTCGATGCCCTTCAGCGACTGGCCACCATGGATCCGCAGCGGCGGCGTGCCGTTGTCGCCGGTCTCGATGCGCGCACCCATGCGCGCGAGCGGCTCGGTCACCCGCCGCATCGGCCGCTTGGAGAGCGAGGCGTCGCCCACCAGCACGCTGTCGAAGGCCTGCCCCGCCATCAGCCCCGCGAGCAGCCGCATGCCGGTGCCCGCGTTGCCGCAATCCAGCTCGCCAGCGGCCGCGACCAACCCGTCCACGCCCACCCCGTGCACCACGCGGCGCGATGCCGATGGCGTTTCGATCCGCACGCCGAGGCGCTCGAAGATCGCGGCCGTCGCGCGGGTGTCCTCGCCTTCGAGGAAGCCGTCGATGGTCGAGGTGCCGTCGGCCAGCGCGGCGAACATCACCGCCCGGTGGGATACGGACTTGTCGCCCGGAATCTCCAGCGTGCCGCGCAGCGGCCGCCCGGCGGTTGCGATCCAGTGTTGCGGGGACTGCGACATCACTTCTCCAGTGCTTGCGCGGCGGCGCGGTGCCGCCAGTTGGGAATCAGGGCACGGCGACCGGATAGGACCCGAGCACCTTGATCTTCGCCACGTGCTGCTCCAGCTCCGACAGCGCCTGCTTCATCGCCTGGTCTTCGACATGGCCGGCCAGGTCGATGAAGAACGCGTACTCCCACTTGGCCTGGTGCGAAGGGCGCGACTCGATCCGGTTCATGCTCACGCCATGGCGCGCGAACGGGCTGAGCACGTCGAACAGCGCGCCGGGCTTGTCGTGGATGAACACCAGCACCGAGGTGCGGTCGTGCCCGGACGGCGGGAACAGGCTGCGCCCGATCACCAGGAAGCGCGTGGTGTTGTCGCGGTCGTCCTGGATGGGGCTCATGATGACCTTCTTCAGGCCGTAGACGTGGGCCGCGCTCTCGCCGGCGATGGCCGCCGCGTCGTCGGCACCGCGCGCGCGTCGCGCCCCCTCGGCATTGCTCGACACCGGCACCTTCTCCGCCCGCGGCAGGTTGGCGCGCAGCCAGCCGGCGGTCTGGGCGAACGCCTGCGGATGGGCGTAGATGCGCTCGATCTCCTCGATCCGCCCGCTGCGCGACAGGAGGAACTGGTGCACCTTCAGCTCCACCTCGCCGCAGATCTTCAGCGGCGAGGTCAGGAACATGTCCAGCGTGACCTGGATGGTGCCCTGCCCCGAGTTCTCCACCGGGACCACGCCGAAATCCGCGTTGCCGGCGGCCACCTCCTGGAACACCTCTTCGATGCTGCCCAGCGGCAACCCGTGCGCCGAGCGCCCGAAATGTTTCAGCACCGCCTGCTGGCTGAAGGTGCCCTCCGGGCCGAGGTAGCCGATCTTGAGCGGCTCCTGCTGCGCCAGGCACGCGGACATGATCTCGCGGAACACGTGCACCAGGACCTCGTCCGACAGCGGACCCTCGTTGCGGTCCACCACCATCCGCAACACCTGGGCCTCGCGCTCGGGACGGTAATAGTCCACCGCCGCGGCCAGCTTGCCCTTGGCCTTGCCCACCTGCAGCGCGAAGGCCGCACGCTCGGCGATCAGTTCCTGGATGCGGCGGTCGATGCCGTCGATCTGGGCGCGGACGTCGGCAAGATCCGGTCGCGCGGCCGGTTCGGCGACACCGCCCTTGCGCGCGGTCTTGCCGCCGCGGACGGGCGCCGGCTTGGTTGCAGTGGTTTTCTTGCGGGAGGCCATCAGGGGATCCGTGTTCGTGGCGGCGGCCGTTCGCGGCGCGCCGGGGTCTCAGCCGTGGCGGCGCTGGAAGTCGGCCATGAAGTCGACCAGGGCGCGTGCGCCTTCCAGCGGCATGGCGTTGTACAGCGACGCCCGCAGGCCGCCCACCGCCTTGTGGCCCTTGAGCGCCAGCAGCCCGGCCTGGCGCGATTCGGCGACGAACCGCGCGGTCAGGGCCTCGTCGGCCAGGAAGAACGGGATGTTCATGCGCGAACGCACCGCCGGGGCGACCTCGTTGCGGTAGAAGCCGTCGGAGCCGTCGATGGCGCCGTAGACCAGTGCCGCCTTGGCGGCGTTGCGGCGGGCAAACTCCTCCACCCCGCCCTCCTCGAGCATCCACCGCACCGTCAGTCCCAGCAGGTACCAGTTCCACGTCGGCGGCGTGTTGAGCATCGAGTCGCGCGCGGCATGGGAGGCATAGGTGAAGATGTCCGCGCGCGGCTGCCCGGCGCGCTCGAGCAGGTCGCGCCGCACCACCACCACCGAGATGCCCACCGGTCCAAGGTTCTTCTGGGCACCGGCGTAGATCACACCGTAGCGCGACACATCCACCGGCTCGGAGGCGATGGACGAGCTGAAGTCGGCGAACAGGGGCACCGTGCCGACGTCCGGCACTTCACGGAACTCGACCCCGTGGATGGTCTCGTTGGCGGTAACATGGACATAGGCCGCGTCCGCGCTGAGCGACCAGGACCCGCGCGGCGGGATGTCACGGAAGCCACCGGCCTCGCTGCTGGCGGCAACGTGCACGTTGACGTAGGGCGTGACCTGGCGCACCGCGGTCTTGCCCCAGTGGCCGGTGACCACGTAGTCGACGGTCTGGCCGGGGCTGGCGAAGTTCAGCGCCAGCAGCGCCTGCTGGGTGGTGGCGCCCCCGGCCAGGAACAGCACCGCGTACCCGTCGGGGATCGACATGAGGGCGCGCAGGTCGGCCTCGGCCCGTGCCGCCACCTCCATGAACTCGGCGCCGCGGTGGCTCAGTTCGACGATCGACGCGCCCACCCCGTTCCAGTCCAGCATCTCGGCCTGCGCCTGGCGCAGGACCGCTTCCGGCAAGGTCGCAGGGCCGGCACTGAAGTTGTACGCGCGCGTCATGAAGCACCCATAACAGGAGGGCCCGTAGTATGCCGCAGCGTACAGGTTGCGGGCGCAACCAAGCCCGGCCACCGGCACGCGGGAACCATGCCGCTGCCGCGGTTGTCGCAACCCCCGATCGGCCTCTGGAAAATCTGCCATGCGCTCCCCTTTCCCGCCCCGCATCCCCGCCAGCGAGATCACCGACGAGGCCGTCTACCGGGACCGCCGGCGCCTGCTCGGCGCGATGGCCAGCGCGCCCCTGCTCGGCCTGGCCGGCTGTGCCGACGCCGAGCCGCCCCCACCACCGCCCGCCGGGCGCGTGAGCGTCGCCCAGGCGCGCGCCGGGTTCGTCACCGACGAGGCGCTGACCCGCTACGAGGACGTCACCACCTACAACAACTTCTACGAGTTCGGCACCAGCAAGGAGGATCCCTCGCGCGCGGCGAAGACCCTGCGCACCTCGCCCTGGTCGGTGGTGGTCGACGGCCAGTGCGCGAAACCGGGCACGATCGGCCTGGAGGACCTGCTGCGCGGCATCGCCGCCGAGGACCGGACCTACCGCCTGCGCTGCGTGGAAGGCTGGTCGATGGTGATCCCGTGGACCGGCGTGCCGCTGGGCCAGGTGCTCAGGCGCTTCGAGCCGAACTCCAGGGCGAAGTACGTGGCTTTCACCACCCTGGCCGATCCGAAGCAGATGCCTGGCCTCCGCTACCGCTCGATCGACTGGCCCTACCGCGAGGGCCTGCGCATCGACGAGGCCATGCATCCGCTGACGCTGCTGGCGACCGGCCTGTACGGCAAGGCGCTGCCGCAGCAGAACGGCGCCCCGCTGCGGCTGGTGGTCCCGTGGAAGTACGGGTTCAAGTCGATCAAGTCGATCGTCGCCATCCACTTCACCGAGCGCATGCCCAGGACCGCGTGGAACGACTTGCAGCCGTCGGAGTACGGCTTCTTCTCCAACGTCAATCCGGCCGTGGACCATCCGCGCTGGAGCCAGAAGACCGAACGGCGCATCGCCGGCACGCGCAACAAGCTGTTCGCGGGGCGGATCCCGACCCTGCCCTTCAACGGATACGCGGAGCAGGTCGCCTCGATGTACACCGGGATGGACCTGCGCAAGTGGTACTGAAGGGCGCGTCCGTCGCTCCGGCGCCACGCGTGCCGGCGCCCAAGCGCGGCCTGGTGGCGGCCAAGACACTGGTGCACGCCGCCGCCGTGGCGCCCGCAGCATGGCTGGGATGGCGCATCGCGCAGGTGTGGCGCACCGGCAGCGACGTGCTGGGCGCCGACCCGGTGGCGGCGATCGAGCACGAAACCGGCCTGTGGGCACTGCGCCTGCTGCTCGTGACCCTGGCCATCACCCCGCTGCGCCGCCTGACCGGGCAGCCCATGCTGCTGCAGTTCCGCCGCATGCTCGGCCTGTACGCCTTCTTCTATGCCTGCCTGCACCTGTCGGCCTATCTCGTGCTGGACCTGGGCGGATACTGGGTCCAGCTGTTCGAGGACGTCGCCAAGCGCCCTTACATCACCGTCGGCTTCCTCGCCTGGCTGTTGCTGGTCCCGCTGGCGGTGACATCCACCCGGGGCTGGATGCGCCGCCTTGGACGGCGCTGGGGGCAACTGCACCGCGCGGTCTACGCGGTGGGCGTGCTGGCGGTCCTGCATTTCTGGTGGCTGGTCAAATCCGACATCCGCGAGCCGGCGGCCTATGCCGCCATCCTCGCGGTGCTGCTCGGATGGCGCCTGGTCGTGCGGCTCAGGGCGCGCCGAACCACAGCAGCGCGCTGAGCACCGCGGCCAGCAGGATCGCCGCCAGCAGCAGCCACGGCAGGCGCACGCCGCGGCGTACCGGCGCTGCGGGCACCGGCACCGGCGTCACCGTCCCGGCACTCGTGCGGGCCGCGGGGACCGGCGCGTGCGGGCACTCGACAACGAACCGGTGCTGTCCGTCGAACACGATCTGGTCGCCGGCCGCCAGCACCGCATCGCGCACGGCCACGCCATTGACCACGCTGCCCTCGGTCGATCCCAGGTCGCGCAGCAGCACCTGGCTTCCCGAGCGCTCCAGCACCGCGTGCCGCGCTGCGAACGAGGGCACGTCGATATGGATGTCGGCCTCGCGTGCCGACCCCACCAGCCGCGCCGGCCCTAGGGTGAAGCTGCGCCCGTGGTGCGGGCCTCCGACGCCGCGCAGGACCATGCACGGATCGCCGGCCGCCGCGTCCTCGGCGGCCGGCGGGGCCGCGGCCGGCCGCGGTCCCGCGCGCACCAGCAGCTCCGCCCCGTCGGCATAGACCGCGTCGCCTGCGCGCAGCAACGCCATGCGCCGCACCGGCCGTCCATTGACGTGGATGCCACGCGCGCCATTGGCGACCTGCAGCCACAGCCCGCGCCGGTCGACGCAGAACTGCGCGAGCAGGGCACCGGCGACGGCGTCGCCCAGGCCGAGGGTGCCGTTGGCCTGGCGGACCAGCCGCAGGACCCCGGGGGCGAGCGGATGGTCGGGGTGCTGGCGGTTGCTGAAGTGCAGGTGCAGTGCGTGTTCGTGCATGCGTGGCAGACTATCAGCGCATTCGCGCCAGCCGCCAGTTCCGCTTGCGGCCGCGTCCCTTTCCCCAGCTGGAGTTGGCACTTGTCCCGCATCGACATCGAGCACCCCCATTCGCGCACGCCGGCGCAGGTCCGCCAGGCGGTGGACGACATCGCCGCAAAGCTGCAGGAGCGCCATGGGCTGGCGGCGGCGTGGGAGGGCGACGTGCTGCGGCTGGAGGGGCCCGGCATCGACGGGACGATCGAGGCACTGCCCGGCCGGGTCCGGGTGAAGGCCGAGCTCGGGTTCCTCTTCGCCGCGCTGCAGGGACTGGTGGAGTCGGAGATCCGCCGGGTCCTGGCGGAGAAACTGGACTGACGGATCACACCGCCTTGGCGGAGCGCGGCGGATAGTGCCGGATGCCACCCACACCCGCGAGGACCCGGTCATGACCGTCGACAACCGCCACCGCGACACCCCGAGCGCCGCCGACATGCAGGCACAGGCCGGTCGTTTCGCCCGCGAACTGGGCGAATCCGCCCAGCAGGTCTGGCTGGCGGGGATCGGTGCCCTTGCGCGTGCACAGAACGAGGGCAGTCGCCTGTTCGAGCAGCTCGCCGAGGAAGGACGCGCCGTGGGTGACGGCCAGGGCCATGCGGGCGACAGCGGCGCCGCGGCCCGGCTGGAGGGCCTGCGCCAGGCGCTGGACGGGGCCCTGGGACGGGCCACGGCCAAGGCCAACGAGGCCTGGGACAGCGTCGGACGCGCCTTCGAGAACCGGGTCCAGCAGGCCCTCAAGCAGATGGACGTACCGACCCGCGAGGACCTGGACGCGCTGGGCGTTCGCATCGACGCCCTCACCCGCGAGCTGCAGGTGCGCACCGCCGCCAGCCAGGCCGCCGCCAGCCATGCCGCCTCGGCGGCGGCGTCCAGCGCCGTGCTCGGCACCCGGTCGTCGGCCGAAAGCCCGGCCGCCCTTTCACCGGGTGCCCCGGCTGCGCAGGCCGGGACCACCGCCGGGGCGACGCCGCCTTCGCCCCATCCGGACGCCGGGATCGGTTGACACAGCATTCCAGCGATGCGACGGCCGGAATGTTGCAAAGCACAAAACGGTTGGGCAGAATCGTAACCGGCCCGCCAGTCCACTCGCCGTTTGCTCCCCTCCCCTCTCGGCTTTCGGACTGGCGGGCCTCTTCGTGCCCGCCATCCGGGTTAAGCGGCGGCCGTGTACCATCGCCGCGGGGAAAGGGAAAACTCAGGTAACTCCGCATGTCTGGCTGGATCCCGGGAGCTGCGCTGGCACTGCTCGTTGCAGCCGCAGGATTGCCATACGTGTGGCTGGTGCGACGTGCCAGCCACCTGCAGATCGCGGGCATGCGCGCGCTTGCCGCCCTGCGCTGGCGCGAATTCTCCACACTGGTAGGCCAGGCGATGCAACAGCGCGGCCTGCGCGATGCCGGGCGTGACGGCGACAGCGCCTCGCGGGAAGGTGCCAGCAGCCGGATGCTGATGACCGACGGACGCGATCGCTGGCTGCTGTCATGCAAGCATGGCCTGGCCTACCGCCTCGGGCGCGGCCACGTGGAGGAGCTCGCCGGCGAGATGGACCTGGCGGGCGCCCGCCACGGCATCCTCCTGACCGAGGGACGTGCCATGCGCGAAGCACTTTCCGCGGCCGCGGAGCAGGAGATCGAGGTCGTCGACGGCCGCCGCCTGTGGGCGCTGGTGCGCCCGCACCTGCCCGCCGCCACCCGCGCCCAGGTCGAGGCGCTGGCCGATACCCGCGCCCGCACCGAGGTCTGGGCGGTGATCCTCGCCGCCGTCGTCCTGGGGGCCGCCGCGATGCTCCTGGCGCCTTCGTTCGCGCCGGACCGGCCCACGGCCCGCGAGCCCGCGCCCGCGGGAGCACCGGCGGCCGCGCCGGCGGCCAGCCCGTTGCCGCCGGAGCCGGAACCGCTGCCTGAAGATGCCGATATCGAGGCCTACCCCGACGCGGACACCCTCCTGCGTTACCAGGGCGAGGTGGCCCGCGCGGTGTCACATCTGCCCGGCGTACAGCGTGCGCACTGGCTAACCGGCGCCACCCTCGTGGTCAACCGCACCGGCAGCATCGAGGCGATCTGGCCACTGCTGTGCGCCGAACTGGAGCGTTATCCGGCGCTGCGGACGACCCGGGTACAACTCAACCCGCGTCCGGGCGATGAAGAGCCGGTGCGCTGGCGGCAGTGCCGCACCCAGTAGGCGCGGCCCTGCCCGGCTGCGGCAGACAAGAAAAGGGCGGCCCGAAGGCCGCCCTTTGTTTTCCCCGCCGATCGCCTGTCAGGGCGCCGGCGTGGTGCCTGCGTCGGCACCGGACGCCGGCACGTCAACGATATCGCCCGGGGCCACCTCGTCCTCGACATCGTCAAGCGAGGCATCGACGCGCTCGACGGCCTTCAGCGACTCGCCCTCGCCCAGGCGGATCAGGGTCACGCCCTGGGTGTTGCGGCCCACCTGCGAGATTTCCGAAGCCCGCGTGCGCACCAGGGTGCCGCCGTCGGAGATCAGCAGCACCTCGTGCTGCCCGGACAGCTGGATCGCCCCGACCAGGCGGCCGTTGCGCTCGCTGGTCTGGATCGCGATCACGCCCTGGGTGCCACGCCCCTTCTTCGGGTACTCGGTCAGCGGGGTGCGCTTGCCGAAACCGCGCTGGCTGGCGGTGAGGATGTCGCCGTCGCCCTCGGGCACCACCAGGCTCACCACGTCCTCGCCGGCGGCCAGACGGATGCCCCGCACGCCGGTGGCGGTACGCCCCATCGCACGGACCTCCGATTCGTCGAAACGCACGGCCTTGCCATTGGAGGCAAACAGCATGACGTCGCGGGCGCCGTCGGTCAGCGCCACGTCCACCAGGGCGTCGCCGTCCTCCAGGTTGATCGCGATCTTGCCGCGCGCCAGGCGGAACGCGAACTCGGTGAGCGGGGTCTTCTTGACCGTGCCGTTGCGGGTGGCGAAGAACACGTGGAATCCCTCGGCGTACTCGCGCACCGGCAGCACCGCCTGCACGCGCTCGCCCTGCTCCAGCGGGATCCAGTTGATGATCGGCCGGCCGCGCGCGTTGGAGCCGGCCTCCGGCAGCTGGTGCACCGGCAACCAGAACACCTTGCCGCTGCTGGTGAACGTCAGCAGGGTGTCGTGCGTATTGACCAGCCACAGCCGGTCAATGAAATCCTCGTCCTTGGTGGCCGCAGCACTGCGTCCGCGACCGCCGCGCTTCTGCGCCCGATAGGCCGATACCGGCTGGCGCTTGGCGTAGCCGGCGTGCGACAGGGTCACCACCACGTCTTCCGGCGCGATCAGGTCGAGGATGTCGAGGTCTTCCTCGCTGGCGCGGATCTCGCTGCGGCGGGCATCGCCGAACTCCGCCCGCACTTCGCCCAGCTCGGTGCGGATCACCTGGCGCAGCACCTCCGGGTCCTCGAGGATCTCGATCAGGCCGCGGATGGTGTCCAGCAGCTGGCGGTACTCCTCGGTGAGCTTGTCCTGCTCCAGGCCGGTCAGGCGATGCAGGCGCATCTCCAGGATCTGCTGCGCCTGGACCTCGGTCAGCTGGTACAGCCCCTCTACCAGGCCTACGCCCGCGGGCAGGTCGTCCGGCTTGGACGCCTCGGCACCGGTGGCGGCCAGCAGCGCGCCGACCAGCCCCGGCTCCCAGGTGCGGCCGAGCATGCGCTCCTTGGCCACCTGCGGGTTGTCCGAGGTCTTGATCAGCTCGATCATCTCGTCGATGTTGGCCAGCGCGACGGTCAGGCCTTCCAGCACGTGGGCACGGGCACGCGCCTTGCGCAGCTCGAAGATGGTGCGGCGGGTGACGACCTCGCGGCGATGGCGCAGGAAGGCCTCGAGGATCTGCTTGAGGTTCACCAGCTGCGGGCGACCGTCGACCAGCGCCACCATGTTGATGCCGAACACCGACTCCAGCTGGGTCTGCTGGTAGAGGTTGTTGAGGACCACCTCGGCCGATTCGCCGCGCTTGACCTCGATGTAGATGCGCATGCCGTCCTTGTCGGACTCGTCGCGCAGTTCCGAGATGCCCTCGAGCTTCTTCTCCTTGACCAGCTCGGCGATCTTCTCGATCAGCCGCGCCTTGTTCACCTGGTAGGGAATCTCGGTGACGATGATCGACTCGCGGCCATTGTCGGCCACCTCGACCTCCGCCTTGGCGCGCATGCGCACGCGGCCGCGGCCGGTGCGATAGGCCAGCTGGATGCCGCCGACGCCGTTGATGATGCCGGCGGTGGGGAAATCCGGGCCCGGGATGTACTGCATCAGGCCGTCGATATCCAGGTCGGGTGCGTCGATCAGCGCCAGCAGGCCGTCGATCACCTCGGTGAGGTTGTGCGGCGGGATGTTGGTGGCCATGCCCACGGCAATACCGGCCGAACCGTTCACCAGCAGGTTCGGGAACCGCGTCGGCATCACCGACGGCTCCAGCTCCTTCTCATCGTAGTTGGGCTGGAAATCGACGGTTTCCTTGTCGATGTCGGCCATCAGCTCGTGCGTGAGGCGCGACATGCGCGCCTCGGTGTAACGCATGGCCGCGGCCGAATCGCCATCCACCGAGCCGAAGTTGCCCTGCCCGTCCACCAGCAGGTAACGCAGCGAGAACGGCTGCGCCATGCGCACCAGGGTGTCGTACACCGACTGGTCGCCATGAGGGTGGTACTTGCCGATCACGTCACCGACGATACGTGCGGACTTGTAATAAGGCTTGTTGCTGTGCGCGCCAAGTTCGTTCATGGCGAAGAGCACGCGGCGATGCACCGGCTTCAGGCCATCGCGCACATCCGGCAGCGCACGCCCGACGATCACGCTCATGGCGTAATCGAGGTAACTGCGGCGCATCTCGTCTTCCAGGTTTACCGGGATGATTTCTTTGGCGAGATCGGTCATCTGGACTCTTCGGCTGGAACGGTCGGCGCCGCCCGTGCCAGTGGCTTCGGGAGGCGCTGCGGGAGGACTCCACGCAAGCGCGCGAGTGTAGCACGAATGGCTACTTCCCCGCCCCTGTTTGCGCGCAGAAACAAGCACTTGCGCCGCCAAACGTGGTGGCGCGACGGACCCGCCCGGCAGGCCGCATGAACCCGGACACCATCAACCGGACGCCGGCTCCGGCCTGGCCAAGCCGCTGCGCCGGGTGCTGCGGGCCCATGCCGGGGAAATCAGCTGCGAGACGCGGCACCTCCTCCGCAACCCGGGCCTGGCCTTCCCCTGGCGATGCCCGTGGTCCGGTACGCGCTGATCGCGCCGCTGGCGGCCGGCGGCGAGACGTGGGCACCGGACACCGCTGCGTACCTGTCCGCCGCCTTCGCGGTGATGGCGGCCAGGATGCCGGAGACGTCCGGGACCGGTTGCTCGCTGGCGATGGCCGGGAGCGGCCTGCTGCGGCTCCGGCCGGGGCGTGTGCAACCACGCCCCGGCCGATGCTGGCGCACACGGGTGGGGATCCCGGCGGGCCGCGACCACGCGCCTCAGGCGGCGAACAGGCCCCGCATCTTCGCGACATCCGGATGCTCGACCACCCCACGCTCGGTCACGATCGCATCGATCAGCTCCGCCGGGGTCACGTCGAACACCGGGTTCCACGCGGCGATGCCCTCGGACACCGTGCGCACGCCGCCCAGGCCGTGGAGCTCGCCCGGGTCGCGCTGCTCGATCTCGATCGCCTCGCCGCTGGCGGTGTCCAGGTCAACGGTCGAGGACGGTGCGACCACCATGAACTTCACCCCATGGTGCCGGGCCGCGATGGCCAGCTGGTAGGTGCCGATCTTGTTGGCGGTGTCGCCGTTGGCGCAGATGCGGTCCGCGCCGACCACGACCCACTGCACCGCCCCGGTCTTCATCAGATGGGCGGCGGCCGAATCGGCGATCAGGGTGGCATCGATGCCGTCCTGCTGCAGTTCCCACACGGTCAGCCGCGCGCCCTGCAGCCAGGGCCGGGTCTCGCCCGCATACACCTTGCCGATCCGGCCTTCGGCCATGCCGGCGCGGATCACGCCCAGCGCGGTGCCGAAGCCGGCCGTGGCCAGCGAACCGGTGTTGCAGTGGGTCAGCACGCCGCTGCCAGGCGCGATCAGGCCGGCGCCCAGCGCGCCCATGTGGCGGTTGGCCGCCAGGTCTTCCGCGGCAATGGCCTGCGCCTCGCGTCCGGCCACCTCGCGCCAGTCCGCGCCGGCGGCCGCCAGCGCACGGCGCATGCGCGCCAGTGCCCAGGCCAGGTTGACCGCGGTCGGGCGCGCGGCGTTGAGCCGCTGCAGCGCCGGTTCGAGCTTCTGCAGCGCGCTGGCGCCGTCTTCGGCCTCCACCGCGCCGCTCGCCAGCACCACGCCCCAGGCGGCGGCGATACCGATGGCCGGCGCGCCGCGCACGGCCAGGTCGCGGATCGCCTGGGCGACCTCGTCGCTGTCATGGCAGGTGACGTGCTCCACCGCGAACGGCAGCTTGCGCTGGTCCAGCAGCTCCAGGGCCTCCCCGGTCCACAGGATCGGGCGGATGTGGTCGTAACGGTCGAAGTCGAAGGGAATGTCCATGGCCGCATTCTAGCGGCGCGCGGCTAGTCGACCGCGAACTTCGCGCGGCAGCCGTCCGACACCCAGATCCCGCCTGCGTCCCAGCCCCAGCTGCTGCCGTAGCCGCAAGGTGCGCCGGAAAGCTGCTCGACCAGTTCCACCGAGCGTTCCACCGTGGTGCCGCAGCTGCGCCGCTGGCGGTCGCGGGACTCGCAGACCAGCAGCCGCGGACCCGGCGGGAAGCCGCCTGCCGCATCGCCCACTTCGAACTCGCCCTTGCAGCCGCGCGACACGAGGATCTGGTTGCGACCCACGTCCCAGCTTTCGCCGCGGCGACATGGCGCGCGCGACAGCTCGCGCAGCAACCGCACCGGCGCGCCACGCAAGGCGACCGCGCAGCCTTCCACCCGCGCGCCGCGCGACTCGCAGCGCACGACGCGGCGGGTGGTGGTGGTTTCGGAAGGTCTGGCGCGGAACTCCGCGCGGCATCCGCGCGCCACCCAGACGCCGCCGGCATCCACGCCCCAGTCGGATTCGCGGATGCAGGCGTTCTCCGAAAGCTGGCGCACCAGCACCACCCCGCCACTCGTGTCGAGCGGGCACCGCACCCGGCGTGCGTCCTGCGACTCGCACCGCACCTGCTGCGGCACCGCCCCATCGCGCGCGGCGGCGGCCGGGGAGGCGGCAAGCGCCGTTGCGACCAGCACCGCTAGGCCGCGGAGCGGACAGAATCGCCACATCGGAACTGGCTCCCCCTCAAGGCGTACGCCGGCGATTCTGACCCTGCCGCGACAATCCCCGGTGAACGGCATCTTGCCGGCTCAGGCCCGGGCAAAATCGAACGCGAGGACATCGGCGATGCGGCCGGTCCCCCCCAGGGCCATCAGCAGGCGCTCGATGCCCAGGGCCACGCCGGCGCAGGCCGGCATCCCCGCCTGCAGCGCCGCCAGCAGGCGCGCATCCACTGGCGGCTGCACGGCGCCGCGGCCGGCGCGCACGCGGTTGTCGCGGGCGAAACGGGCCCGCTGTTCGGCCGCGTCGGTGAGCTCGTGGTAGCCGTTGGCCAGTTCCAGCGGGCCCAGGTACAGCTCGAAGCGCTCGGCCACCGGCGGATCGCCGTGGCGGATCTTCGCCAGCGCGCACTGGCTGGCGGGCCAGTCGTGGACGATGGTGATGCGGTCCGGCGCGAAGGACGGCTGGATGCGGTGGGTCATGAGCAGGTCGAGCCAGTCGTCGCGACCCAGCCCATCCGGCTCGATGGTGATCCCATCCAGCCGCGCACGCAGGTCCGCCTCGCCAGCCTGGAACGGATCGACGCCGGCAACGTCCAGGTACAGCTGGCGGTAAGTGGTCTGGTGCACCTCCGCCCCGCGCCCGACCAGCGCCAGCGCTGCGCGCACCAGCTGCACCGTTTCGTCGGCCAGGCGCAGGTGGTCCCAGCCGACGCGGTACCACTCCAGCATCGAGAACTCGGGGTTGTGGCGGCCGCCGGCCTCGCCGTTGCGGAACACGCGGCCCAGCTCGTAGCAGTCGCCGATGCCGGCTGCCACCAGGCGCTTGAGCGGGTATTCGGGCGAGGTCCGCAGCCAGCGCACCTCCGCGCCGGCCGAACCGTGGCCGGTGAAACGGGTGCTGAAGCTTTCGATGTTGGGCTCGGTGTTGCCGGCTTCCGAGAGTATCGGGGTCTCCACTTCGAGCACGTCGCGTTCGGCGAAGAACGCACGGACCAGCGCGTACAGGCGCGCGCGCAGGCGCAGCGCCCCGATCCCGGCGCTTGGACTCCACTCGGCGGTGCTCACGAATGCTGCTCCAGGAAGGCCAGGAGCCTTGCCTCGTCCCAGATCTCGATGCCCAGCTCCTCGGCCTTGGCCAGCTTGGAACCGGCAGCCTCGCCGGCGACCACGAAGCTGGTCTTCTTCGACACGCTGCCGGCGGCCTTGGCGCCCAGCGCCTCGAGCTTGTCCTTGGCCTCGTCGCGGCTCATCGCCGAGAGCGTGCCGGTCAGGACCACGGTCATGCCTTCGAGCGGCCCGGTGGCTACCGCGGTGGCCGTGGGCAGCAGCCCGCGCACGCGCGCCTGGGCGTCGGCCGAGCGCAGCAGCAGCGCGGCATTGCCAGGCGCGTCCAGCCATCCGACCAGCGCGCCGGCGGTTTCGGTCGGCAGCCCGGCAGTCAGCAGGTTGTGCAGCGGTGCGTCCACCAGCGCCTGGGCATTGAACGCCGAAGCCAGCTGCGCGGCACGCACCGGCGTGATCTTCGGGATCTCCAGGTCCGCCAGCAGGCTGGCCAGGTCCAGGGTCGGGCCCAGGCGGGGATCCGGCGCATGGCTGTCACCGATGCGCACGCCGCGCTCGAGCAGGCGGTCGATCACCGCCTGGTTGCCGGGCTGGTCGAAGAAGTGGCCCAGTGCGCGGGCCACCTCGCCGCCAATGTCGGGAATGCGCCGGAACAGCGGCCACGGCAGGTGCCGGATCAGCCCCAGGTCCCCCAGCCACTGCGCCAGGGCCTTGGCCGTGCTCTCGCCCACGTGCTGGATGCCCAGCGCGTAGAGGAAGCGCGCCAGGGTGGTGTTGCGGCTGGCATCGATCGCCGCCAGCAGGTTGTCCGCCCACTTGGTCGCGACCTTGCCGGACTTCGCCCCTCCCTTGTCGGCCGCGGCCGCGGCCGGCGACGGGCCCTCGCCCTCGTCGGCGCGGCGCTTCATCTCCAGCAGGTCTTCCAGGGTGAGCCGGTACAGGTCGGAGACATCGCGCAGGTAGCCAAACCCGGCCAGCGATTCGATGTAGCGCTCGCCCAGGCCGTCGATATCCATCGCCCGGCGCGAGGCGAAGTGGAACACCGACTGCACCAGCTGTGCCGGGCAGCTCAGTTCGCCGGAGCAGCGCCACACCGCCGCTCCCTCCTCGCGCACCAGCTCCGAACCGCAGGCCGGGCAATTGGAAGGCATCGCCCAGGGCTGTGCGTGGGGCGGGCGCTGGTCGATCACCACCTGCACCACTTCCGGGATCACGTCGCCGGCGCGGCGCACGATCACCGTATCGCCATCGCGCACGTCCAGCCGCGCCACATGGTCGGCGTTGTGCAGGGTGGCGCGGGTCACGGTGACGCCGCCCACCAGCACCGGCTGCATCAGCGCCCACGGGGTGACCGCACCGGTGCGGCCAACGCTGACCTCCACCGACTCGACCACCGTGGTCTGCTCCTGGGCCGGGAACTTGTGTGCCAGCGCCCAGCGCGGGGCGCGCGAGACAAAGCCCAGCTCCCGCTGGCCAGCCTGGTCGTCGAGCTTGTAGACCACGCCGTCGATGTCGAAGGCCAGGCCGTCGCGGGCCTCGCCGATGTGGCGGTAGTAGCCGAGCAGGCCATCCAGGCCGCGCACCACCTGGACCAGGTCGCTGACCGGGAAACCCCAGTCGCGCAGCTGGCGCAGGGTCGCCGAATGCGACGGCGGCAGCTCACCACCCTCGACCAGGCCCACGCCGTAGGCGAAGAAGCTCAGTGGCCGCTGCGCGGTGATCTTCGGGTCCTGCTGGCGCAGCGAGCCGGCCGCGCCGTTGCGCGGATTGGCCAGGACCTTGCCGCCATGCAGGCGGGCGTGTTCGTTCCAGCGCTCGAAGTCGGCGCGGCCCATGTACACCTCGCCGCGCACCTCCAGCACGTCGGGCCAGCCCTTGCCGGCCAGCCGGTGCGGGATGTCGCCGATGGTCCGCAGGTTGGCGGTGACGTCTTCGCCCGTGGCACCGTCGCCGCGGGTCGCGCCCTGCACGAATGCGCCGTCCTCGTAGCGCAGGCTGATGGCCAGGCCATCGAGCTTGGGCTCGGCCGAGAACGCCAGCTCCCCGTCCTGGCGGTCCAGGCGCTGGCGGATCCGGCGCACGAAGTCGGCCACCTCCTCCTCGGTGAAGGCATTGCCCAGCGACAGCATCGGCACCGCGTGGGTCACTGCCGCGAAACGGCCCGACGGCGTGGCGCCGACCCTGCGGGTGGGCGAGTCCTCCAGCGCCAGTTCCGGATGGGCCCGTTCCAGCGCTTCCAGCTCGCGCACCAGGGCGTCGTACTGGGCATCGGTGATGTCCGGTGCGTCCAGCTCGTGGTAGCGGCGGTTGGCGTCTTCGATCATGCGCCGCAGGTCGGCGGCACGGTCGGCGGGAGCCGGGCTGGGAGTCATCTGCATGCGGCGTGGTCGGGGGGCACGATCTTACCCGCGGGGGGTCCTGCAGACACGGTTGTCCGCAGCGTCGCATGCCGCACGTGACGGCGGTGACGGATCAAGCCACGCTGGCGGCCGCCGCATACGTGGCCAGGCGCTGGTCCAGGGTGCCGGAATGCAGTTCGAACAGGTGGTTGTCCCAGTCGCGGAAATACAGCGACTGCCCTTCCCCTTCGATCCGGCTGCGGCCGGGCAGGATCTCCACGCCAACTGCCTGCAGGCGCTGGCGGAAGGCCGGAATATCGGCCGCATCCACGGCGAAGGCCAGGTGGCGGTAGCTCGGCTCGGACAGCGGCGGGCCCTCCATCGCCACCAGCCACAGCCCGCCCAGCACGAAGAACTTTTCGCGCGATAGCGAATGCTCGCGCCCGGCGCTGTCATAGACCTCGCGGGCGCCGAGCCCGTCCCGCAACAGCCGGGCGGTGCGCTCGAGGTCGGACACCACGAAGGTGGCGTGGCTGAGCCCGCGGATGGCCATGCGTGCGCGCCGCGGCGCGCTACCAGCGCGGCGCCTTGGTCAGCGGCGGCGCCTCGTGCTGGCGGTCGTAGGCCCGCAGGTCGTCGCGGATGTGGGCGATACGCTGGCGGCCGAGGGCATTGCGGCTGTCGTCCAGGACCACGCCGTCCAGCAGCTCGGCCATGCGCTGCACGGTCGGCAGCATCTTCTCCCATGCATCCAGCGCCGGAACCGGCGCCGGCAGGGTCAGGAAGAAGGCGATGGCCGGGGTCTCCAGCTCGCGGATGGTGGCCATGTCGAAGCTGCCGGGCTTGATGATGCTGGCCATGCTGAACACCGGGCCGCGCTCGGGATGGCCCTCCAGCAGGCGGTGGAACACGTTCATGTGGCCGAACACCATGCCGGTCTTCTCCGCGGCCACGACGATGTCCTCGCCGCGGAGGGTGCTGCCGGCACGGGCGGCCACGTAGAGCGAGACGATCTTGTCGAAGTCCTCGATCTCCCGCCGCCCCAGGGTGCTTCCGCTCCCGGCTGGCACCTCGGGGCCGGGATCGGCCTCGTCATGGACCTCACCGGCAGGTGAGGTGGATGCCTCCGCCGGCTCCCCGGCGCCCTCGCCCAGCTGCGGCTCGCGGCGCAGGGGCGCCGGCGCGGGAGCCGGGGACTCACGGCGGCGCGCGTGCTGCTCCTTGCGCGGACGGGTGCCGAAATACCAGATCGCCAGCATCAGCAACGCGCCGGCAAGCAGGATGCCGATGCGCAGCAGGTCTCTGTCGGTCATGGGGAAGCGTCTCCGGCGATTGCAGTGAGGGGGAAGGATGTCATGCCGGGGCGCCGGGGAAAAACCCCGGCGACGCGGGCAGCGGTCAGGCGGCGCCTGCCAGGCGCGCGGCCTCCTCCAGGTCCACGCTCACCAGGCGCGACACGCCGGGTTCGCGCATGGTCACGCCCGACAGCTGGTGGGCGGCTTCCATCGTCGCCTTGTTGTGGCTGACGAACAGGAACTGCACCTTCTCGCTCATCTCGCGCACCATCGCCGCCAGGCGGCCGACGTTGGCCTCGTCCAGCGGCGCATCCACCTCGTCCAGCAGGCAGAACGGCGCCGGGTTGAGCTGGAAGATGGCGAACACCAGCGCCACCGCGGTCATCGCCTTCTCGCCACCGGACAGCAGCGAGATGTTGCTCACCCGCTTGCCCGGCGGGCGCGCCATGATCGCCACGCCCGTGTCCAGCAGATCCTCGCCGGTCAGCTCCAGGTAGGCGTGGCCGCCGCCGAACAGGCGCGGGTACAGCGCCTGCACGCCGGAGTTCACCCGGTCGAAGGTGTCCTTGAAACGGCCGCGGGTCTCGCGGTCGATCTTGCGGATCGCCTCTTCCAGGGTTTCCAGCGCGGCGTTGAGGTCGGCGTCCTGCGCGTCCAGGTACTGCTTGCGCTGTTCGGCCTCGCCACACTCCTGGATCGCAGCCAGGTTGACCGGTTCGAGCCGCCGCATGCGCGCATCGATCTGGACCACCGACTGCTCCCACTCGCGCGGGTCGGCGACGTCCGGCAGCGTGTTGAGCACCTCGTCCAGGGCCTGGCCATCGCCGGTGACCGCCTGCACCAGCTGCTCGGCCTTGAGTTGCAGGGCCTGCTGCTCCAGCCGACGCTGGGAAATGCGCTCGCGCTGCGCCAGCGACTGGCTGTCGCGCTCCTGGCGGGCCTGTTCGTGCCCGCGCAGCCCGTGGTCGATCGCCTCCAGCACCGTGCGCGCCTCGCCCAGCGCGCGCTCCACGCGCACCCGCTCGGCCAGCGCCGCCTGGTGCTCGGCTTCCAGTGCCTGCACCGGTGAATCGCCGGTGGACAGCTGCGAGCTCAGCTCGCCCAGGCGTGAATCCAGCTGCGCGCGCTGGGCGGTCATGCGCTGCAGGGCCTGGGTCAGCGACGCGATCTGGGTGCGTTGGGACTCCAGTCCCAGGGCCAGGGCGTGGGTGGCATCGCGGCTGGCGCGCGCAGCCTCGCGGGCCAGGTCGCGGGCTTCGCTGCGCTGGCGCCGCTCGGCCTCCAGCGCCTGGCGCCCGGCCTCCAGGTCGCCCATGGAGACCACGGCGTCCTCCAGCCGGCCGCGCGCCTCGCGCGCCTGCTCGCGGCTGTTGTCGAGGGTTTCGGCCAGCTGGGCCAGTTCCGCCTCGATCCGTTCGATGCGCTGGCGCGCGCTGTCCATGCGGCCCTGCTGGCCCTGCAGCTGGCCGGCCAGCTCCGAGACCGCGCGGTGTGCCAGGTACAGCTGGCGCTGTGCGTCCTCGCGGGCCTGTTCGCCCGCCAGCAGGCGCTCGCGCAGGCTGGCCAGGCGCTCATCCAGCCCGGCTTCGCGTTCCTGCAACTCGTCGATCGTGCCGCGCAGGGCCTGGATCTCGCGCTCGCGCAGCAGGGCGCCCTGCTTGGCGGCGCCCTGGCGCGACACCCGCACCCAGCCCTCGCCCAGGCGTTCGCCGGCGCGGGTGATCACCGAGTCGCCTTCGGGAAGCTGGGCCGCCATGGCGCGGGCCGCTGCCAGGTCCTCGGCCGCGTGCAGGCGCGCCAGCAGGCGCCGGATCGCCAGCGGCCCCTGGACCCTGGCCGCCAGCGAGGTCGGCGCGAAGTCCGCGCTGCCCTCCCCTCCGGCCACCAGGGCTATACGCCCCTCGCCAAGGTCGCCCAGGGCTTCGACCAGCTGCTCCGGGGCGTCGACCAGCACGCCTTCGATCAGCTGCCCGAGGGCGCTCTCGACCGCGTTCTCCCAGCCGTCCTCGACCACCAGCCGCTCGCCGACTCGGGCAGCCGAGTCCAGGCCGCGGGCCCTCAGCCAGGCCACCGCCGCGCCCTGCTCCTGGCCCAGCGCGGCCTGCTGCAGGGTCTCCAGCGAGGACAGGCGGCCGCGCGCGGCCTGCGCCTGCTTGCGCACCTCGGCCAGCTCGGCCTGGGCACCGCGCTGCTGCTCCTGGATGCCGGCCACCTCCTGCTTGCGGGCCTCCAGCAGTTCATTGAGCCCGTCCAGTGCGGTCTTGCGGGTCTCGTGCTCGATCTGGGACTGCTCGAAGGCCTCGGCCAGCGACTCCATGTCCAGCCCCGCGCGCTCGGCGGCCAGCGCCTCGCGGCGGCGCTCTGCTTCCAGGGCCTGCCGGTCCAGGTAATCGACGCGGGTACGCTCGACCTCGCCGGCGCGGGTGGCCTCGGCGGCGTGGCGGCCGTGCTCTTCCCACCGCTGCTGCCAGTCCGCCAGCGCGGCTTCGGCCTCGCGCAGGGCCTCCTGCCGGAACTCGTCGTCCTCGCGCAGCTGTTCCAGGCGGGGCCCGGCCTCTTCCACCGACAGCTGCAGGGCTTCCAGCCGCTCGCGGTCGCCCCCCATGTGCCGGTCAAGTTCCTCCAGCGCGGCGGTGGCTTCGTCGTGCGCCTGGGTCAGCCGGCTGGAGAGCTCGCGCTGGTGCTGGATCTGCTGCTCGATCCGGGCCAGCACGCCGCCGACCCGGTAGACCTCGGCCTGGGCGGTGTTGAGCGCCTCGGCGGCCTCCTCGCGGCGCACGCGGCCGGTCTCGATCTCGCGCTCGGCCTCGCGCTGGCCGGCGATGATCTGCTCCAGCTTCGTCTCCTCCTGCGCCAGCTTCTCGCGCAGGCCCTGCAGCTGCTGGTCAAGGGCGCGGAACTGCAGCGCTTTCCACTGCGCGTCCTTGGTCTTGCGCTCGGCGGACAGGGCCTGGTACTGCTCGGCCTGCCGGGCCTGGCGGCGAAGGTGTTCCAGCTGCTTGTCCACCTCCTCGCGCAGGTCGCTGAGGCGATCCAGGTTCTCGCGGGTGTGGCGGATGCGGGTCTCGGTCTCCTTGCGCCGCTCCTTGTACTTGGAGATGCCGGCGGCTTCCTCCAGGTAGACGCGCAGATCCTCGGGCCGGGCCTCGATGATCTGGCTGATCATGCCCTGCTCGATGATCGAGTAGCTGCGCGGGCCCAGGCCGGTGCCGAGGAACAGGTCGGTGATGTCCTTGCGGCGGCACTTGGTGCCGTTGAGGTAGTACTGGCTCTGGCCGTCCCGGCTGACGGTACGCTTGACCGAGATCTCGTTGAAGGCGGCGAATTCGCCGGCGATGGTGTGGTCGGAGTTGTCGAAGATCAGCTCGACCTGGGCCATCGATACCGGCTTGCGTGCCGCCGAGCCGGAGAAGATCACATCGGTCAGCGAGTCGCCCCGCAGGCGGCTGGCCGAGCTTTCGCCCATCACCCAGCGCACGGCGTCGATGATGTTGGACTTGCCGCAGCCATTGGGACCGACGACGCCGGTCATGTTGGTGGGCAGGTGCAGCGTGGTCGGGTCGACGAAGGACTTGAACCCGGACAGCTTGATCGTGGACAGGCGCATGCGGCGGTGGCTTCCCGGGGTGGCGGGCGACGGTCCGCCACCGCGCCACCGGTTGATGTGGTTTGTCCGGAATGGCCGCCATGCGGTTGATCCGCAAGGTGGCGCGACGCCACGAACCGGCGTCCGGACCGGGCAGTATAGCCGTGGCACCGGCCATGGCCGCGGCCGCCCGGCAGCTTGACCAGGATCAGGGCCGGCGCCGGCACAGGTGCCTAGACTCCGGTCCCGGTCACCCTGGGAGGATGGGATGCAACAGTACGACGTGGTCATCGTGGGCGCCGGCCCGGCTGGACTCTGCCTGGCACGCGCGCTGGCGCCACTGGGCCTGCGCCTGGCGGTGGTGGAGCGGCAGCCGCGCGCGAGCCTGGCCGACCCGCCTTTCGATGGACGCGAGATCGCCCTGACCCACGCCTCCATGCGCCTGCTGCGCGACCTGGGCATCTGGCAGCGCCTGCCTGCCGACGGCATCCATCCATTGCGCCGGGCCCGGGTGATGGACCGCGGCCTGGCCCAGGCGATGGTGGTCGAGCCCGCAAGGGAGCATGACCGCCTGGGCAACCTGGTGCCGAACCACCTCATCCGGCGCGCCGCGTGGGAAGCGGTGCAGGACACGGCGGGCATCGACGTGTACGACGAGGCCAGGATCGAGGCCGTCCAGGCCGACCCGGTGCAGGCGGGCGTGCAGCTGGCCAGCGGTGTGCGGCTGCAGGCGCGCCTGCTGGTGGCCGCCGACAGCCGCTTCTCGGAAACCCGCCGGGCCCTGGGCATCACCGCCGACCTGCACGATTTCGGCAAGAGCATGCTGGTGACCCGCATGCGCCACGAGCGCCCGCACGGGCACACCGCTTGGGAGTGGTTCGGGACCGGCCAGACGGTGGCCCTCCTGCCGCTGGACGAGCACCTGTCCTCGGTGGTGGTGACCCTGCCCGGCGAACGTGTCCGTGCACTGGCGGCCCTGGACGATGCCGCGTTCGCACGCGCGGTGGAGGACCTCTATGGCGGGCGGCTGGGCACGATGGAGCCTGCCGGCACCCGGCACGTCTACCCGCTGGTGGCGACCTGGTCGCGGCGTTTCGTCGGGCCGCGGCTGGCGCTGGTGGGCGATGCCGCCGTCGGCATGCACCCGGTCACCGCGCACGGCTTCAACCTCGGCCTGGCCGGCATCGAGCGGCTGGCGGACGAACTGCGCACCGGCGTGAGCCAGGGCAGCGATCCGGGCGACCCGGCCCTGCTGGCACGCTACCAGCGACGGCACCGCCGCGGCAGCCGGCCGCTGTTCCAGGCCACCCGCGCGATCGTGGGCGTCTATACCAGCGACCATCCCGCCGCCCACGCGCTGAGGGGTGCCACCCTGCGCGCCGGCGCCCGACTGGCACCGTTCCGGCGCCTGCTGGCGGCCGCGCTGACCGATGCCGGCCCGGTGGACGCGGGCCCGCTGCGGCGGCTGCGCAGCGGGCTGTCGCTGCTGCGCCCGGACTGAGCGGACTCAGCCGCGCTGGCGGTCGATCCAGGCGACGAACCGGTCGAGGAAATCCTCCAGGAACTCGCGCGTCTCCGGACGGGTGATCCGCCCGTCGGCCTCGATCAGCCCGTCCTTGAACTGGATGAAGGCCTCCGGCTGCGGCAGTACCGCCATGTCCAGGTAGGAGAGGATGTTGCGCAGGTGCTGCTGCGCCAGCGCGGTGCCGATGGCGCCCGGGGAGGCCCCGATCACCGCGGCCGGCAACCCGGCGAAGGCGCTGTCGCCGTACGGGCGCGAGCCGAGGTCCAGCGCGTTCTTGAGCACGCCGGGGACCGAGCGGTTGTATTCGGGGGTCACGAACAGCACCGCGTCGGCGCCACGCACCTGCTCCTTGAGCGCGGTGGCGGCGGCCGGGTAGTCGTCGTCGAAGTCCTGGTTGTAGAGCGGCAGGTCGCCGATACCGACGTACTGGAACGCCAGGCGGTCCTCGCCAAGGCGCTCCAGCGCCTGCGCCAGGCGCCGGTTGATCGACTCCTTGCGGAGGCTGCCGACGAATACCGCCACCTTGCGCTTGTCCACGGGCCTGCTCCTGTACGGGGGGTGGCCCGATCCTAGGCAAGGCGCCGGGAGCCGCGGGTGAAGGCAGGCGGCATCGTGTCCGCTCAGTGGCCGCGGCTGGCCCGCCAGTGCGCGTGCCACGCCTGGAACATCAGCACGTTCCACAGGTGGGTATGCCACTTGCGCTGGCCGCGGCCGAAGGCCGCCCACAGGCCACCTACGCGGCCCTCGTCGAGCAGGCCGTGGCGGCGCAGGGCGGCCGGGGCCAGCAGGTCGCCGGCCCACGGGGCCAGGTCGCCGCGCAGCCACTGCGTCACCGGCGCACCGAACCCTCGCTTGGGCCGGTCGATCATCGCCCCCGGCAGGTAGCCGCGCAGGACCTGCTTGAGCAGGTACTTGCTGGTGCCCTCGCGCAGCTTCATGTGCTGGGGCAGCGACCAGGCGAACTCGACCACGCGCCAGTCCAGCAGGGGCGCGCGGGCCTCCAGGCTGGCGGCCATGCTGGTGCGGTCGACCTTGCACAGCAGGTCGTCGGGCAGGTACGCCATGAAGTCGGCGAGCATCATCGCCTCGGCATCGCGACCCGGCAGGCCGAGCGGATCGGCCTGGTGGTAGACGGTGGCAGGCTCGTGCGCGCCGCGCACCACGGCCGCCGGGTCGCGCCAGCGGGAGACCCGGTTGCGGTAGACGTCGCCGATGCCCTGCACGCCGGCCTCGGCCAGCAGGGTCGCCAGGCCGCCGGTGCGGGCCGCCTCACCGCGGGCACCGGGCATGCGCGCCAGCGCGCCCCGCAGGCCGGCCGGCAGCGTCCGCGCCAGGCGCCAGTTGCGCAGGGCACGCTGGTAGCGGCCGTAGCCGAAGAACAGCTCATCCCCGCCATCGCCGGACAGCGCCACGGTCACGTCCTGGCGCGCCAGCCGGCAGACCAGCGCGGTCGGCACCTGCGAGGCGTCGGCGAAAGGCTCGTCGAACATGCCCGCCAGCTGTGGCACCACCGCCAGCGCGTCGCCCCCGTCGACCTCGAACTCGGTGTGGGCCGTACCCAGGTGGGTGGCGACCTCGCGCGCCAGCGGCGCCTCGTCATGGTGGGAGTCGCGGAACCCGATCGTGAAGCTGCGCACCGGCTGGGTGCTCTGGGCCTGCATCAGCGCCGCGACCGCGGACGAATCGGTGCCGCCGGACAGGAACACCCCGACCGGCACGTCGGCCACCATGCGCTGGGCGACCGAATCGCGCAGCAGCGCATCCAGGGCCGCCGTGGCATCCACGTCGTCGCCGGCAAACGGGTGTTCCAGCGCGCACCGCATGCGGCTGCGCGCGTCCCACCACCTGCGCTGGTCGCGGTGCGGGTCATGCGCGGCGGCGCCGACGGCGACCGCCTCCGCATCCAGCCGCAACACGCTGCCGGGCATCAGCTTGAAGGCATGTTCGTGGATGCAGTACGGCGCCGGGATGTAGTCCAGGCGCAGCAGCAGCGCCAGCGCGCTCCGGTCCACGCCATTGTCGAAGTCCGGGTGCCGCCACAGCGCCTTCAGTTCCGAGCCGAACACCAGTGTGTCGCCGGCCCAGCCGTAGTACAGCGGCTTCTTGCCGACCCGGTCGCGGGCCAGCCACAGGCAGCGCTCGCGGCGGTCCCACAGGGCGATGGCGAACATGCCGTTGCAGCGCTGCAGGGTGTCCTCCACACCCCATTCGGCCACCGCCGCCAGCAGCACCTCGGTATCGGAATGCCCCCGGAAACGGTGCCCCACCGCCGCCAGCGCGGCACGCAGCACGGCGAAGTTGTAGACCTCGCCGTTGTAGGCCATCACATAACGGCCGTCGGCCGAGGCCATCGGCTGGTGGCCCAGCGGCGACAGGTCCAGGATGCTCAGGCGCTGGTGCGCCAGGGCGACGCCGGCCTGCGCGTCGACCCAGGTACCGGCGTCATCCGGCCCGCGGTGTTCCAGCGCCCGGCCCATGGCGCGCGCCTGCGCCGCCAGGGTGTCGCCATGCAGCCGCGGCTGCGCCATCAGCAATCCGGCAAGTCCACACATCTCAGTCGTCCAGCTCCGCGGCCGCGGCGACGATGTCGTCCTCGCCCGGGATGACCAGGAACGCGGCGCCTGCCAGCGGAGTGTACGTGTCCGCGCCGACCACCCGCCGCAGCGGCAGGTGGCCGAGCCCGGCCTCGGCCAGGGCCGTGACAACGCCCTCGCCCACCCCGGCGCTGCGGCGGCCCTCGTCCACCACGATGACCCGCCTGCCGCTGCGGGCCTGCGCGGCGATGTAGGCATCATCGAGCGGCACCAGCCATCGCAGGTCGACCACCCGCACCTTCCAGCCATGGGCCTGCTCGATCCGCCGCGCGGCGCGCAGGCTCATCGGCACGCCGTTGCCATAGGTGATGATCACCAGGTCGTCGTTGCCTTCGCCGTACACCCGGCCCTCGCCCAGCGCCATGGCCCGGCCCTGCTCCGGATACGGGAACAGCCACTGGCCGTCGCCGGCCTCGTGCAGGTCCTTGGTCATGTACAGCGCGATCGGCTCCAGGAACACCGCCACGCGGCCGTCGACCTTTGCCAGCGCGGCCAGGGTACGCAGCATTTCCACCGCGTCGTCGCCGCGCGAGGGGCAGCCCACCACCAGGCCGGGGATGTCGCGCAGCGCGGTGATCGAGTTGTCGTTGTGGAAGTGGCCGCCGAAGCCCCGCTGGTACCCGAGGCCGGCGATGCGCACCAGCATCGGGTTGCGGTACTGGTCGTTGCTGAAGAACTGCAGCGAGCAGGCCTCGCCGCGGATCTGGTCGCAGGCATTGTGGAAGTACGCCAGGTACTGGATCTCCGGCATCGGCAGCATGCCCATGTTGGCGTAGCCCTGGGCCAGGCCCAGGATCATGGTCTCGTCCAGCAGGGTGTTGAACACGCGCGCGCCGCGGAAGGCCTTCTGCAGGCCGCGGGTAACGGTGTAAACCCCACCCTTCTGCGCCACGTCCTCGCCAAACAGCAGCGTCTCCGGGTACTTGGCCATCAGCTCGTGCAGGCCCTGGTTGATCTGGATAGCCAGGTGGCGCGGGGCCAGCTTCTCCGGGAGCCTCTCCTGGCCGCCGTACGCCGCGATGCGCGCGTCTTCCGGTGCCGGGCGCGCGGCCTCGGCCGCGACCGCGCCGGGGGTGTGCGGGGCCAGCGGCGCCATCACCTCGGCGAGCGAGGCCAGGCGCGGGCGGCGATCGGCCTCCTCGGCCGCCTCGAAACAGCGACGGCGCGTGGCCTCGTACAGGTCCAGCAGCTGGTCTTTCGTGTAGAGACCGGCCTCCAGGGCGATGGTCGCGCTGCGCAGTAGCGGGTCGGTCGCCTCCACCGCGCAGAGCTCCTCGATCGCGCGCCACTCGATCTCGAAGTCGGTACCGGCGTGGCCCATGATCCGCGTGGTGCGCAGGTGCAGGAAGGTCGGCCGGCGGGTGCGGCGGCAATGCTCCACCGCCGCCTGCACCTGGTCGTAGCCGTTGGCCAGGTCCAGGCCGTCGGCGTGGAAGTAGTCCAGCCCCGGCATGTTGCGGAAGCGGTTGCCGATCCAGCCCTCGGGGGTCTTCACCGAAATGCCGATGCCGTTGTCCTCGCACACGAACAGCACCGGTGCCGGCAGCTTCTGGTAGGCGGTCCAGGCGGCGGCGTTGAACGCGGTCTGCGCGGTGGCGTGGTTGGCGCTGGCATCGCCGAAGGAACAGATGGCGATGCTGTCGGCCGGCACCGGCAGCGCGTGGCCGATGCGCCGCGCCTGCTCGATCGCCACCGCCGTGCCCAGCGCCTTGGGCAGGTGCGAGGCGATGGTCGAGGTCTGCGGCAGCACCCACAGCGGCTTGCTGCCCCACACCTTGTGGCGCCCGCCGGAGGCCGGGTCCTCGGCACTGGCGGCGAAGCTCAGCGCGGAGTCCATCACCGGGTCCATACCCGGCAGCTTGCGGAAACGCTCGGCCATGAAGCCGCCACTGCGGTAGTGCAGGAACGCCGGGTCGGTATGGCGGGTCGCCCGCGCGACCATGGCATTGCCTTCGTGGCCACTGCTGCCGATCGTGTAGAAGACCTTGTTCTGCACCCGCAGCACCCGCGCCATGAGGTCCAGATGGCGGCTGACCAGCTGCGATTCGAACAGCTCGCGGAAGCCGCGCGCGTCCAGCGCGCTGCCGGGCAGCACCGGTTCGTCCTCGCGCGGGCGCTGCGCCGGAACGCCGTCCCAGGCGCGCACCGCCTCGACGAAGTTGCGGTCGCAGATCTCGGCGCGGTTGATGCCCTTCTTCCAGGCGGGGATGGTGGCTGCGTTCATGCGTCGGGAGGGTCAGTGGTCCTGGGCGGGACGGTTGGCCGCCCCGGCGTTGGTGTGGGTGTCTATCGCGCGGAGCCGGCGCCAGCGCCCGGTCCGCGGATCGATGGGCCAGCGTGCCAGCTCCGCCAATGCGACGCTGGCGGTGGACGGGGCGTCGGCGGACTTCATGGCCGCATCGCGCGGCCCGCGAGCCACTCGGCCCGCGTCTGCCCCCAGACCTCGGCGAGCGCGCCGCTGGGGGGCGGCAGTTCGTCCATGCGCAGGTAGCGCGAACCGAGCTTGGTCGCCACCACCTTGGACCTGTCGTTCTCCGGCGCGATGGTATGGATCACGTGGTCCCAGCCGAGCGTATCGAACGCCCAGTCGATGCAGGCAGCCGCCGCCTCGGGGGCGTAGCCGCGGCCCCAGTGGCTGCGCACGATGCTCCAGCCCACCTCCGGACCCGGCCAGCCTTCCGGCTGCCAGGGGCCAACCCGGCCAACCCACGCTCCGGTGCTCTTCTCGATCACCGAGAACATGGCATAGCCCTGCAGGTGCCAAGCGCCGAGCATTGCCGCCAGCCCGCGCCATGCCACCGGACGCGGCTGCACGCCGCCGATGTACCGGGTGGCTTCCTCATCGCCCATGAAGGCCGCCCAGGCCTCGAAGTCCTCCTGGCGCGGTACGCGCAGCAGCAGGCGCGGGGTCTCAAGCTGCACGGGGGCAAGGTCCATCAGCCGGCTCCTGGCGAGTGGATGGGATGGCAGGCGGCGGCCACATGATCAGTGGCCGACCATGGCCGCACGCGCACGCCACTGCGCGCGGCCCTGGCCCCAGACCTCGATCCGGGCATCGGCATACGGCGCGGGCAACCGTCCGGGGCCGAGGTTGCGCGAGCCCAGGCGCTGGGCAACGCGCTGCGAGGCGTGGTTGTCCGGAGCGATGCAGTGGATCACCTGGTCCCAGGCCAGGGTGGCGAACGCCCACTCCACGGCCGCGGCGGCCGCCTCGGTGGCGTACCCCTTGCCCCAGGCCTGCGGATGGAAACTCCAGCCGACCTCGTTGCCAGGCCAGCCCTCGGGGCGCCACGGACCGGCCTGGCCCAGCCACCGCCCGGAGGCTTTCTCGATCACCGAGAACATGCCGAAGCCCTGTACCGCCCAGGCCCCGGGCATCTGCAGGAACCTGCGCCAGGCCGCGGCGCGTGGCTCACGGCCGCCGATGAAGCGGCAGGCCTCGGCGTCGTCCAGCAGCTCGGCGTAGCGGTCGAAGTCACACGCCTGCGGCGGCCGCAGGACCAGCCGGGCGGTCTCGATGACGGGGCCGGTCGGCACGGCCGTCAGAACGCGCTGATGCCGGTCAGCTCGCGGCCGATCACCAGCTGGTGCACCGTCTCGGTGCCTTCGTAGGTGATCACCGACTCCAGGTTGAGGGCGTGGCGGATGGCGGCGTGCTCGGTGGTGATGCCGGCGCCGCCCAGCAGGTCGCGGCACTCGCGGGCGATGTCGATGGCCATGCGGCAGTTGTTCCACTTGGCCAGCGAGACCTGCTGCGGCTGCATGGTGCCGGCATCCTTGAGCCGGCCCAACTGCAGCACCAGCAACTGCGCCAGGGTGATGCGGCGGGCCATCTCGGCCAGCTTGATCTGCGCGCTCTGGGTGGCCGCCACCGGGCGCCCGAACAGGATGCGCTCCTTGGAGTAGTTCAGCGCCTCGTCCAGGCAGGCGATGGCCGCGCCGACCGGACCCCAGGTGATGCCGTAGCGGGCCTGGGTCAGGCACCCCAGCGGGCCCTTGAGGCCCTTGACGTTGGGCAGGCGCGACGAATCGGGCACGCGCACGTTGTCGAAGAACAGCGAGGAGGTCACCGAGGCGCGCAGCGACATCTTGTGCTTGATCTCCTGGGCGGTGAAGCCGGGCGTGCCCTTCTCCACGACGAAGCCCTGGATGCCCTCCTCGGTCTGCGCCCAGACGATGGCGATGTCGGCCACGTTGCCGTTGGTGATCCACATCTTGGAGCCGTTGATCACCCAGTCGCCGCCGTCCTTCTTCGCGTGGGTCTTCATGTTGGCCGGGTCCGAGCCGCCGTGCGGCTCGGTCAGGCCGAAGCAGCCGATCACCTCGCCGGCGGCCATGCGCGGCAGCCACTGCTGGCGCTGCTCCTCGGAGCCGTAGGCGTAGATCGGGTACATGCACAGCGAGGACTGCACGCTGACGAAGCTGCGCAGGCCGCTGTCGCCGCGCTCCAGCTCCTGGCAGATCAGGCCGTAGCTGACCGCGTTGAGGCCGGCGCAGCCGTACTCCTCGGGCAGCGAGGAGCCGAGCAGGCCCAGCGAGGCGATCTCGGGCACCAGCTCCTTCGGGAAGCGGCCCTGGTCGAAGCAGTCGCCGATGATCGGCAGCACCCGCTCGTCGGTGAACCGGGCCACCGCCTCCTGCACGGCGCGCTCCTCGTCGCTGAGCATCGAACGCACGTCATACAGGTCGTAGGCGGACAGGGCCATGGCGGTTACCGTTGCTGGGAATGGTTGCGATTGTATCGACCTGTCCGGCCCACCGGGCAATGCGCCACGCAAAAAAAAGCCGCCCCGGTGAAGGGGCGGCCCTTGGCGCTTTCGAGGTTACTGCCGGCTGGCAGTGGCCTGGTCGCCGGCATCCACCGCGGCGGTGACAATCTTGCCGTCGACCACCGGCAGGCGGTCGCTGCCCGGCTCCTCGTCCAGGCGCAGGGTGCGCTCCTGGCCGTTGTAGCGGTAGGTCACGTCATAGCCGACGACCTTGTCCTGCTTGCCCAGGGTGATGCGCTCGCCCGGCTTGCTGTCCATCCGCATGGAGCCGGTGGTGCCATCGGGATTGCGGTAGGTCACGTTGTAGCCCACCACCTTGCTGGACTCGGAGGTGGCGTACTCGGTGCGGCACTGCTGCTCGGTGCGGGTCACCACCCGGCCGCCGACGTGGCGCTTGTCGACCTGGTTGCCGACCACGCCACCGGCGATCGCACCGGCCGCGGTGGCGGCCTTCTTGCCACTGCCACCCCCCACCTGGTTGCCCAGCAGGCCACCGATGACTGCGCCGGCCACCGTGCCGCCGACGTTGCCGTCGCGCTCCGGCAGCCGCTCCTGGACCACCACGTCCTCGCACACCTCGTGCGGCACGCTCTGGCTGGTGGCCTGGCGCACCGGCTCGCTGCCGATCACCGTGGCGTAGCGCTGCTCCTTCTCGGTCACCGGAACCACGGCGACGACATCGGCATACTCCAGCGCCGGCGTCTGGGGCAGCGCTTCAGTGGCCGGCGTGTCGCCGCCGAGGACCGGGGCGGTGACGGCGGCAGCCGGCGCATCACCCCGGTTGTTCATGTAGGCGGCCGTGGCGATGCCCCCGACCAGCAGGGCACCGGCGGCGATCAGGACGGTAGTGGCTTGCTTCATGGCCCTGGCTCCTGCGGGCGACGGCCCGCGTATTGACGGGCGCATTCCATCACGACCAACCTGAACAGGACCCCGAATACTTTGCCGGCGACAATACGTCTACCCGCCAAGGCGGCATTCTGGCGCCACGCCCTTCCACCGAGCCGTCCACCATGCCCAACCCCTTCGTGCTTCCCTTCCTGGAGTGGGCGCGCCGGCTGCGCTTCCCCACCCTGTTCAAGCTGACCGCCGCGGTGTTCGCGTTGAGCGTGCTGGTGCCCGATCCGATCCCGTTCGTGGACGAGATCGCCCTGGGCCTGGGCACGCTGATGCTGGCCAACTGGAAGCGTCGCAAGGACCCCCTGCCGCCGCCGTCGCGCCCGCTGCGGCCGCGCCGCTGACCAGTGGACCTGGTCGATACCCACTGCCACCTCGACGTGGCGGAGTTCGACACCGACCGGGATGCGGTGGTCGCCCGCGCCCGGGCTGCGGGGGTGCGCCGCCAGGTGGTCCCGGCGATCCATGCCGCCGGCTGGCCGGGACTGCGCGAGACCTGTCGCTCCGGCCCCGGCCTGTTCCCGGCGTACGGGCTGCATCCGGTGTTCCTGTCCGAACATGCGCCCGCGCACCTGGACCAGCTGCGCGCATGGGTCGGGCGCGAGCGCCCGGTGGCGATCGGCGAATGTGGCCTGGACTACTTCATCGAAGGCCTGGACCGCACGGCGCAGGCGGGCTACTTCGAGGCGCAGCTGCGCCTGGCGCGCGATGCGGGACTGCCGGTGATCGTCCATGCCCGGCGCGCGGTGGATGCGGTGATCGCCGCCATCCGCCGCATCGGCGGCGCCGCATCGGGCCAGCCGTCACGCCTGCGCGGCGTGGTCCACAGCTTCTCGGGCAGCCCGGAACAGGCGCGCCAGCTGTGGGACCTCGGGTTCCTGCTCGGCCTTGGCGGACCGGTCACCTACGAACGCGCGCATCGGCTGCGCACGCTTGCCGCGCGCATGCCGCTTGAATTCCTGCTGCTTGAGACCGACGCGCCCGACCAGCCGGACGGCGGCCACCGCGGCCAGCGCAACGAGCCGGCGCGGCTTCCCAGGGTGCTCGACACGATCGCCGCATTGCGCGGGCAGGACCCTGCCGAGATCGCCGCGGCCACCACCGCCAATGCCGAGCGCCTGTTCGGCCTGCCACCGCCGCCCTAGTCGCGGGCCGCGCAGGCTGTCGCGCTGGCGGCCGGGGCTGGCATCGGGCGCCCCTTCAGCAGCATCTCCAAGGCCTTGCCGGCCGCGGCAAAGGCAAACGCGCCGGTGACGTGGGTGGCCGCGCCCAGGCCTGCACCGCAGTCCAGCTTCAGTGCCGCATCGGCGCCCAACCTGGGGCGCACGCCACTGACGCGGCCGTCAGGCTGCGGATACTTCACGTTCTCCAGCGAATACACCGCAGGCACGCCGAAGAAGCGGTCGGGATTGCGCGGGAAGCCGAATTCGGCACGCAGCTTCTTGCGCACCAGCGCGAGCATGGCATCGTGCTCGGTACGCGAGAGGTCGCGCACGCGCACCAGGGTCGGGTCGGTGCGCCCGCCCGCAGAGCCGACGGTCAACACCGGCTGCCGCCGCCGCCTGCACCACGCGATGGCCTCGAGCTTGGTGCGGAAGCTGTCGCAGGCATCGACCACCAGGTCATAGCCGCCACCCAGCAGCTCCTCCAGGTTTCCTGGCAGCAGGAACTGCGGAATCGCGCGCGCCTGCACCGCCGGGTTGATCGCCACGCAGCGCTCCACCATCGCCTCCGCCTTGCCGCGTCCGTACTGGCCGGCCAGCGCCGGCAGCTGGCGATTGGTATTGGATACGCACAGGTCGTCCGCATCGATCAGGTCGAGGGTTCCCACCGCCGAACGTGCCAGCGATTCGACCAGCCACGAACCCACGCCGCCGAGGCCGACCACGGCCACGCGCCGTGTCGACAGCCAGCCCGCCGCCCCTGTTCCGTATAGCCGGTCGATGCCGGCGAACCGCTCCTGCAGGATCGCTTCCATGCGGCCATTCTACCGTGGCAGCTGCGGCCGCCATGACCTGGCCCTATCATGGCCGGCTATCCATGGAGCTACCCCGATGGCCAGCCCGCCTCCCCGTCGTCCTTCCTCCGCCGCCCGCTATCTCGTCGTGTTCGTCGTCGGCGTGTTTGGGGGCGTCATGTGCGCGGTGATGCTGCTGCGTGCGCTGCAGGCCCGCCAGGATCCGTTTCCCGACGCGCTGATGCAGGTGATGGCGCACGAGACCGCGGCCCTGAAGGCCAGCGCGACGGCCAACCGCTGCGCGGCCAGCGACGCGATCCCACGCCTGCAATCGCTGCGCGCCATGGCCAACGACCTGGAAGGCGCCTTCCCCGGCCTGCGCGAGGAAGACGGCTTCGTCGCCGCGGCGGGAGCGCTGCGCGGCACGCTCGACAGCGCGCTGTCCGCGCCTCCGTCGGACTGTGCGCAGGTCGGCGTGGTGCTGGAACGGATCGGCGAGGACTGCCGCACCTGCCACCAGCAGTTCCGCTGACACGACCCGGTCCGTTCAGCTGCGAGCCGGGACGCGGCATGGTGGTTGGCGCGCCATTCACATCGGCGGCGCAAGGATGCGGCCACGGATGCGGCCACGCCGCTCCCCGACCGCCACCTAGGAGATGCGCCATGAATTCCCGCCTGCTCTGCGTCGCCGCGCTCGGCACCCTGGCCCTGGCCGGTTGCGCCAGCACCTCGCCCAATTCCGGTTATGGCTCGTCCTATCCCTCGGGCAACACTTATCCGCAATCGCGCACGTGCGTTGACTGCGGCATCGTTACCCGCATCGACGTGATGGGCTCCAACCGCAGCGCGCCGTCGGCCACCGGTGCGGTGCTGGGCGGCATCGTCGGGGCGGTCGCCGGCCGCGAGATCTCCGACAAGACCGGTGGCAGCAAGGGCAACCAGAACGTGGCCACCGTGGCCGGCGCCGCAGCCGGCGCCGCGGCCGGCAACGCGATCCAGAACCGCGTGACCGGCGACAGCTACAACGTGCACGTGCGCATGGACGATGGCCGCACGGTGGTGATCAACCAGCGCGACCTCGGTGGCGTGCGCGAGAACACCTACGTGCGCGTGGTCAACGGACGTGTCGTGATCCGCTGACGTTCCGTTGCACCCCCGGTAATGGAAACGGCCCGCTTTCGCGGGCCGTTTCGCTGTGGGTCGCTGGCGCCGGTCAGGCCGACTGCACGGCGTCGGCCTGCAGGCCCTTCTGGCCCTGGACGACGGTGAAGCTGACCTTCTGGCCTTCCTTGAGGCTCTTGAAGCCCTGCATCTGGATGGCCCGGAAATGCACGAAGACATCCTCGCCGTTCTCGCGGCTGATGAATCCGAAGCCCTTGGCATCATTGAACCATTTGACGGTCCCGGTCTCGCGCTCTGACATTACTGCTACTCCTGGAACTTGCGGGTGGTGGTTACGCCGTTGCCACGGCGGCTGGTTGCAAGGAGTACGCGAGGTATAACGATGTAGCAAACCATCACCAGCCGGGATCTACATCAGGTCTCGGTTCACGGTGACCTTGCCAAGCGCAGCGGGCCCAAACTTACCCCCGGCCCCCGGCGATTGCAATCAGGCTACCCCTACCCTTCCAGACCCTGCGGGAACCCATGGAAACCACCCTTCTCTGGTACGTGATCGCCGGCCTGATGGTGCTGGCCGGACTGGCCGGCGTCATCCTTCCCGCCCTGCCCGGCCTGCCGCTGGTATTCGCCGGCATGCTGCTGGCCGCCTGGGCGGACGGTTTCGAGCGGGTGGGCGGCTGGTCGCTGGCGTTCCTGGCGATCCTCACCCTGCTGTCGGTGGCAGCCGACATCCTCTCCGGCGCGGTCGGTGCCAGGCGGGTCGGTGCCGGCCCCATGGCGGTGGTCGGCGCGGCAGTGGGTACCTTCGCCGGCATCTGGTTCGGGCTGCCCGGACTGCTGGTGGGACCTTTCGCCGGCGCGGTGGCGGGCGAGCTTTACCACACGCGCCACCTGCGCCGCGCCACCCATGTCGGGGTCGCCACCTGGCTGGGCCTGCTGCTGGGGGTCGCCTTGAAGCTGGCGCTGGCCTTCGCCATGCTCGGCCTGTTCGTACTGGCCTGGTTCCTCTGACCCGTACCCTTTCCTGGAGCTCGCCTTGAACCGGATGTCCCCCCTCGCGCTGGCACTGTGTGCCGCCGCCATCACTCCGGCCGTGGCCGCGCAGGAGATCGCGGCGCGCCCGGCGAGCGCCGACGCGTGCCTTGCCATCGCCTCCAACGCCCAGCGCCTGGCCTGCTACGACGCGGCCCTGGGGTACGCCGCGACCACCCCGCAGGAAGCGGACCTGGCGGCCGAGGCGGCGGAGGTGGCGGCGACCACCACCGCGGCGCAGCCGGAGACCCCGGCCGCGCGGGTGGCCGAACTGTTCCGCCGCGACCTGGACCCGGATGCGCGGACCGCCATCGCCAACGCCGGCCGGGGCTCGCTGCTGGACAGCCGCTGGGAGCTGGCCAAGGACTCCAAGCTGGGCATCTTCCAGCTGCGCGCCTACAAGCCGGTGTACGTGCTGCCCGGCTTCTGGACCAGCAAGGTCAACACGACCCCGTCCTCGCCCAATCCCAACAACACGGTCACCACGCCGGAGGAACTGGACAGCACCGAGGCCAAGTTCCAGCTGAGCTTCAAGACCAAGGTCGCCGAGGACCTGTTTGGCGACAACGGCGATGTCTGGGTCGGATACACCCAGAGTTCGCGGTGGCAGGCCTACAACTCCGAGCTCTCCCGTCCGTTCCGCGAGACCAACTACGAGCCGGAAGTGATGCTCATGTTCCGCAACAACTACAGCCTGCTCGGCTGGAAGGGGCGGATGACGGGGCTGAGCCTCAACCACCAGTCCAACGGCCGCGGCGATCCGCTGTCGCGCAGCTGGAACCGGGTGATCCTCAACGTCGGCCTGGACCGCGAGAACTGGGCGCTGGTGCTGCGCCCCTGGCACCGCATCAAGGAAGGTTCGCGCGAGGACAACAACCCGGACATGGAGGACTACATCGGCCGCGGCGATGCGCTGCTGGTGTACAGCCGCAACGGCCACGAGCTGAGCCTGACCGCGCGCCATTCGCTGCGCGGCGGCGAGCGCTCGCACGGCTCGCTGCAGTTCGACTGGGGTTTCCCGATCAACAACCTGCTGCGCGGCCACGTGCAGGTGTTCGACGGCTACGGCGAAAGCCTGATCGACTACAACCACCGCGCGACCTACGTCGGCGTCGGTTTCGCGCTGCTGGAGTGGTTCTGATGCAGCGGGCGACGATGTGGCACAACCCGCATTGCTCCAAGTCGCGCGCGGTGCTGCAGATCCTGCGCCAGCGCGGGATCGAGCCGGTGCTGCTGAACTACCTGGCCCATCCGCCGGACCGCCGGACCCTGCGCCGGGTGGCCTCGGCGTGCGGCGGCGCCCGGGTACTGGTGCGCCAATCGGAGCCGCAGTTCGACCAGCTGGCGCTGGAAACCGCGGACGAGGACCAGTTGCTGGACGCGATGCTGGCGCACCCGAACCTGATCAACCGGCCGGTGGTGATCACCCGCCAGGGCGCGCGCCTGTGCCGGCCCTCGGAGCGGGTGCTGGAACTGCTGGAGTGAGCGCCACGGCCCTCGTCCTGGCGGCTGCACTGGGATGGACGCTGGAGCCGGGGATCGTCTGCCGCCTGGAAAGCCCGGGAGAGGTCCATGCGCGGATGCGGGAGCCGGCCGAGGGCGAATACCGGCTGTCGGCCTACGGGGATCCGACGCCCAGCGCCGAGATCCTCGAACTGCGCCGGGAGGGAGAGGTCCAGGCCCGGATCATCGAGCAGGTGCTCGAACACAGCTGCACCGTCCACGTGACCCAGGCCCAATGCCCGGCCCTGGCCGACGCGTGGGATGTGGCGCAGCGCCTGGCCGTGACGGCCGAGGCTGATCCGCCGCCGCAGAACACGTGGGAAGGGTATCGGGCCCCTTCCCATCTCTATTTCCAGTCGATCACCTACGGGCAACCCGGTGGCGGGACCGGCGGGGCCAGCTACGAGGTCGTCATGCATGCGTCGCACCCGGCCTTGGAGCTGATCGGGCGGCTTCGGGACATCCAGCGAACCTGTGCGCCCGGAGTCCGGCCGGCCCTCATCCGCGCGGACAAACGCAGCCGGGATCAGGTCCAGTCGGTGATGCCCTCGCGGCGGTAGACCTCGGCAAAGCTGGGCAAGGCCTTCATGCGCCGCGCGTGGTCCTGCAGCGCCGGCCAGTGGTCGGTCGGCCGGGGCATGTTGCGCGACCAGCGCATCAGCATGGTCAGCACGAAGTCCCCAGCCGTGCGCTGCGCGTCGAGCAGGTACGGGCCACCGCTACGCTCCAGGTGCTCGGCCACCTGCTGCCACGCCGCTTCCAGCGCCACGCGCGCGCGCGCCTTGACCGCCTCCGCGTGCGCCGGGCCGGCCGGTTCGTCCGGATAGAACCAGGCGCGGTAGTGCGGCATCAGCGTGTACACGCAGAAGCACATCCAGCGGTAGTAGTCGCCACGCGCCGGCGTGCCGGGCGCCGGCGCCAGCCCGGCCTGCGGATGCAGGTCGGCCAGGTGCATGGCGATGGCGACCGACTCGGTCAGCACCTGGCCGTCGATCACCAGGGTGGGCACGCGGCCGGCGGGATTGAGCGCCAGGTACTCCGGTGACTTCTGCTCGCGCCTGTCGAAGTCCAGCTGGCGCAGGTCGTGTTCGACACCCAGCTCGATCAGCAGCCAGTGCACGACCAGCGAGGCGGTGCTCTGTGAACCATAGAGGACGACGGGCATCGCGCGATTCCTGGCAGGGGACCGGCCGATTATCACCCTGCCCGCCCCAACGAGAACGGGCCGGCATTGCTGCCGGCCCGTCCGTGCGCAGCGATGTTGCCTGCCCTCAGGCCACGACCACGGGGATCTTGCCGATCCGCGCCTGCCACTGCTTCGGGCCGGTCTTGTGCACCGACTCGCCGGTGGCATCGACCGCCACGGTGACCGGCATGTCCTTGACCTCGAACTCGTAGATCGCCTCCATGCCCAGGTCCTCGAACGCCAGCACCCTGCTGGCCTTGATCGCCTTGGACACCAGGTACGCCGAGCCGCCCACGGCCATCAGGTACACCGCCTTGTTGTCGCGGATCGCCTCGATCGCCGCGTCGCCGCGCTCGGACTTGCCGACCATGCCCAGCAGGCCGGTCTGCTCCAGCATCTGCCGGGTGAACTTGTCCATGCGCGTGGCGGTGGTCGGGCCGGCCGGGCCGACGACCTCGTCGCGCACCGGGTCGACGGGGCCGACGTAGTAGATGAAGCGGTTGGTGAAGTCCACCGGCAGCTTCTCGCCGCGGCCCAGCATGTCGACCATGCGCTTGTGCGCGGCGTCGCGACCGGTCAGCAGCTTGCCGTTGAGCAGCAGCACCTCGCCGGGCCTGAAGCTGGCCACTTCCTCGCGGGTGATGCTGTCCAGGTCCACGCGGCGGGCGTTGGCCGGGTTGTAGGTCAGCCTGGGCCAGTCCTCCAGCGAGGGCGGATCCAGCGCCACCGGGCCGCTGCCGTCGAGGGTGAAGTGGGCGTGGCGGGTGGCGGCGCAGTTGGGGATCAGGGCCACCGGCAGGTTGGCCGCGTGGGTCGGGTAATCCTTGATCTTGATGTCCAGTACCGTGGTCAGGCCGCCGAGGCCCTGGGCGCCGATGCCCAGCGCGTTGACCTTCTCGTACAGCTCAAGGCGCAGCTCCTCGACCCGGTTGGACGGGCCGCGGGCAACCAGTTCCTGGATGTCGATCGGCTCCATCAGCGCTTCCTTGGCCAGCAGCATCGCCTTCTCGGCGGTGCCGCCGATGCCGATGCCGAGCATGCCCGGCGGGCACCAGCCGGCGCCCATGGTCGGCACGGTCTTCATCACCCAGTCCACGATGGAGTCGGACGGGTTGAGCATGGCGAACTTGCTCTTGGCTTCCGAACCGCCGCCCTTGGCGGCCACGATCACGTCCACCGTGTTGCCGGGGACGATCTTCACGTTGACCACGGCCGGGGTGTTGTCGCGGGTATTGAGGCGCTTGCCGGCCGGGTCGGCCAGCACCGAGGCGCGCAGCTTGTTGTCCGGATGGTTGTAGGCGCGGCGCACGCCCTCGTTGACCATGTCCTCCACGCCCATGGTCGCGTCGTCCCAGCGAACGTGCATGCCCACTTCCAGGAACACGGTGACGATGCCGGTGTCCTGGCAGATCGGGCGGTGGCCTTCGGCGCACATGCGCGAGTTGATCAGGATCTGCGCCATCGCGTCCTTGGCCGCAGGCGATTCCTCGCGCTCGTAGGCGGCGGCAAGGTTCCGGATGTAGTCGACCGGGTGGTAGTAGCTGATGTACTGCAGCGCGTCGGCGACCGATTGGATCAGGTCCTCCTGGCGGATGGACACCGGGGCGCTGGACGGGCTGGAGGGGACGGAAGCGGTCACGGCTGGCTCATGGCGGGCGGAAAACCGGCCCATTTTAGGCCAAAGTGGTGCGCAGGCCCGGGCCCTGTCACGCCGGCACACGCTGTTGCGTCCTGAGATCCATGGAACCTGTTGATCCTTTCATCCGACATCGGCCGCGGCTGCTGGCCCTGGCCTACCGGTTGCTCGGCACCCGCGCCGACGCCGAGGACGTGGTCCAGGACGCCTGGCTGCGCTGGAACCGGGCCGACCAGCCGGCGATCGCCGACCCGGAAGCCTGGTTGGTGACCACGGCCACCCGGCTGGGCATCGACCGCCTGCGCGCCGCCCGGCGCCGGCGCCAGGTCTATCCCGGGCCGTGGCTGCCGGAACCGGCGTGGATCGACCCGGGGACGCCCGCCACCGGCCCGGACGAGGCTGCCGATCCGGCGCCCGGGCCAGCGCGGGCGCTGGAACGGGCGGAGGATGTCTCGCTCGCCTTCCTGGCCGTGCTCGAGCGGCTGGGTCCGGAAGAGCGCGCCGCCTTCCTGCTGCGCGAGGTGTTCGACCACGACTACGCCGCCATCGCCGCCCTGCTGGAGCGCAGCGAGGCCGCCTGCCGGCAGATGGTGCACCGTGCCCGCGGCCGCGTCGCCGAGGCGCGGCCCCGGTTCGGGGTCGACCCCCTGCACCACCGGCGCCTGCTGGAGAAGTTCATGCACGCCGCGCGCGGGGGCGACCGCGAGGCGATACAGGCGCTGCTGCACGCCGACGCGCAGCTGGTCTCCGACGGCGGCGGCAAGGCGCTGGCGGCGATCCGGCCGTTGCACGGGGCCGAGCGCATTGCGCGGCTGTTCTGGGCGGTGGCGCGCCGGGGCGACCGGACGGTGCGCTGGCAGCTGGGCCTGGCCAACGGCGAGCCGGCGGTCCTGCGCTACCGGAGCGGGCAGCTGGTGGGGATCACGGTGGCCGCCAGCGCCGGCGGACGGATCACCGCGCTGTACACCGTCGCCAATCCGGAAAAGCTGGCTGTCACGGGCGCCTCCGCCGGCACGTCCTGGTGGTGAAGGTGGCCATGGTGGCCACCGGGAGCAGACCGCCATGAAGTTCCACCGGGTCGATTACCCGACGTACGTCCCCGCCGCGTTCAAGGCCCTCTACGCCGCCAGCACCGCCGTCCACGAAGGCGCGCTGGAGCCCACCCTAGTCGAACTGGTATTCCTGCGGGTATCGCAGATCAACGGGTGCGCCTACTGCATGGACATGCATGCCGGGGCGCTGCACAAGGCCGGGGTGGACCCGCGCAAGCTGCACACCCTGGCCGGATGGCGCGACAGCCGGTTCTTCGATCCGCGCGAGCGCGCGGCGCTGGCCTGGGCCGAGGCCCTTGCCACCCTGCCCTCCGGCGCCCCGGCCGACGCGACCTACGCGGCGTTGCAGCCCCACTTCGACCCGGCCGGCATCGCCACCCTGACCATGGCCGTGGCCCTCATCAGCGCCTGGAACCGGCTGGGGGTCGGGCTGCAGCCCGAGCTGGCCTAGCGCCCGTCCGGGCGCTGGCCGTCGATCCGCTCGCGCAGGGCCTGCCGGTAGCGGCGGCTGCACGGCAGCACGCTGCCGTCCTTCATGTGCACGCGGGCATCGCCGGCATCCATCGGCTCGATCGAAGCCACCTGGTCCAGCGCGACCAGGTGGCTGCGGTGGATGCGCACGAACCGGCGCGGATCCAGCCGTTCCTGGATGCCGGCCAGGGTGCTGCGCAGCGGGTAGTCATGGCCGCGCACGCGCAGGTTGACGTAGTTGCCGGCCGCCTGCAGCCATTCGATGTCGGCGGCGGCCACCAGGAAGTCGCGCCCGAGCTTGCGCACCAGGAAGCGCTCCGGCCGCTCCAGCGATTCCAGCGGCGGCCCCTCGTCCGGCACGGACAGCAGGCTGGCCTCGCCCTGCAGCCGGCGCAGCACCAGCCGGTACAGGCTCATCACCACCACCATTCCGGCATAGGTGCGCACGTCCTTGACATACTCGTAGAGCAGCTCGCGGGGCCAGTGGCCGAACGCGTAGGTGGTGTCCTGGAGCGAGTAGGCCAGCGTGCGCAGGCCGACCATGCCAACCACATGCACCAGGGATACGCCGATGCTGGCCAGCAGGTGGACCGGCAACTGCCGCCACCAGGTGTCCAGGTGGAACGGGAAACGGCGGCTGACCCAGGCGATCGGCCAGACCAGCAGCAGCCACATCAGCGCGCTGCTGCCCTCCCACACCGCCACCTCCCACGCGGCGAAAGGCAGCCCGGTCTTGTTGACGTCGCTGATCACCGTGTAGCTGTTGGCGACCGCGTTGACCGCGCACAGCGCAATCCAGTAGCCGGCCTCGGCCCAGTGGCGCCAGGGGCGGTAGCGTTGGTAGAGGGTGCGACCGGCAGCAGGCATCGGCGCATTCTAGCCAGCCGGTGCCGCCGCCGGCCCCGCTTCGTCCCCGCGGGCCCGCGATCCGTCCCCGAGTCGCCACGGGTGGTCACTGCGCGCGCTCCATGGCGGTCGCTGGCGGGCAAAGTCCCGTCGTCGAAACAGGAACCGCCAGATGCACCAGCCACCTGCCCCGCCGGCCCCCGGCCTCCGCCGCCACGATCTGGACTGGGTGCGTGTATGCGCCTTCGGCCTGCTCGTCCTGTACCACGTCGGCATGTATTACGTGACCTGGGACTGGCACGTGAACAGCCCGCACGCCAGCCCCGCGCTGGAGCCCGCCATGATGCTCACCGCACCCTGGCGGCTGTCGCTGCTGTTCCTGGTGTCCGGCGTGGCCAGCGCCTTCCTGCTGGCCCGTGCGCAGCGACAGGCCGCGGCGCACGGCGGCCGGCCCCGCTTCCTGGGCGCACGCTCCTGGCGGCTGCTGGTGCCGCTGCTGTTCGGGATGGCGGTGATCGTTCCGCCGCAGTCCTATTACGAGGTGGTCGAGCAGCTGCCGGGCGGCTACCACGACGGCTACCTCGCATTCTGGGCCCGCTACCTGCGCGGTGACGGTTCGTTCTGCGATGCGTCCGGCTGCCTGGCGCTGCCGACCTGGAACCACCTGTGGTTCGTCGCCTACCTGTGGGTCTACACCGTTGCGTTGTGGCTGCTGTGGTGGATGGCGCGGCCGCTGCTGGAGCGGGCCGGCACGGCGCTGGACCGGCGCCTGTCCGGCTGGGGGCTGCTGCTGTGGCCGGCGCTGGGCCTCGGCCTGGCGCGGATGCTGCTGGTCGGCCGCTTCGGCTCGACCCATGCCCTGGTCGACGACGGGTACAACCACGTCCAGTACTTCGGCGTGTTCCTGCTCGGCTTCCTGGTCGCGCGCGGCGCCGGCTTCTGGGACGCGGCGCTGCGCCTGCGCTGGCCGGCCCTGCTGCTGTGGCTGGGCACGTGGGTTGCGCAGGTCGGCTACATGCTCGCGTATGCGGACAGCGAACCGCCGCAGGCACTGCGACTGGCCATGCGCATGTGCTGGGGGACGGACCAGTGGTGCGCCATCGTGGCGGTGCTCGGCTTCGCGCGGCGATTGGCACCCGGCGACGGCCCCGTGCTGCGCTACCTGGTGGCGGCGGTGTTCCCGGTGTACATCCTGCACCAGACGGTGACCGTGGTCGCCGCCCACCACCTTCAACGCCTGGAGATGCAACCTGTGCTGGAAGGTCCGCTGCTGGTGGTGGTCACCTTCGGCGCGTGCTTCGCAGCCTACGAGGTGATCCGGCGGATCCGGCCGTTGCGCCCGCTGTTCGGCCTGCGCTGGCGTGAACGCCCGGCCCCGTCCGCCACCGTGGCTCAGGCCGGGACGGCGTGCTCGACCACCAGCTGCACCGCGTCGCCCCCGCGATAGTCGTCCGGCTGCAGGCGGTAGGCCAGGTGCAGGTGCGGCGCCGGCGGGCTGCCCTTCCATCCGCCGAAGTGGATCGCCGCCAGCGGCTCGCGCCGGTATGCATGGCGCAGCCTCAGGCGCAGGTGGCGCTCGCCGACCGGACGCCATTCCAGGACCTCGAAATGGCCGTCGAACAGCGGCTCCGGAAAGCCCTGGCCCCATGGCCCGCCGTCGCGCAGGGCCTCGGCATGGAACCGGTCGAACTCCTGCGGCAGCAGTTCGCCGTCGCTGAGCAGCTCGGCCTGCAGCAGAGCGTCGTCCAGCATCGCGCGCGCATGCGCCTGCCAGGCTTGCTCGAACTCGGGCAGCCGCGCCAGTTCCAGGCTCAGACCGGCAGCCATGGCGTGGCCGCCGAAGCGCTGGACCAGCCCCGGATGGCGCGCGTCCACCGCCGCCAGCGCATCACGGATATGGAAACCCGGGATCGAGCGCGCCGACCCGCGCAGCAGCTGCGACCCCGGCTCGGCCGGGGCGAAGGCCAGCACCGGCCGGTGCAGGCGCTCCTTCATCTTCGACGCCACCAGGCCGACCACCCCGGGGTGCCACTCCGGATCGAACAGGCACGGCGCCAGCGGCGGCGTTCCCTGGTCAACCCGGGCGCGGGCCAGCGCAGCCTCGGCCTCGTCGGTCATGAGCTGCTGCACCGCGCGGCGCTCGGCATTGATCTCGTTGAGGATGCCGGCCAGTTCGCGGGCCCGCACCGGGTCATCGGTGAGCAGGCATTCGATCCCGACGGACATGTCCTCCAGCCGCCCGGCCGCGTTGAGCCGCGGCCCCACCGCGAAGCCGATGTCGGCGGCGGTCAGGCAGGCCGGATCGCGGCCGCAGACCTCCACCAGTGCGCGCAGCCCGGCGCAGCCTTGCCCCGCACGCAGGCGGCGCAGCCCGGCCGCCGCCAGGGCACGGTTGTTGGCGTCCAGCGGCACCAAGTCGGCGATGGTCCCCACCGCGACCAGGTCCAGCAGGCTCGACAGGTCCGGCTCGCCCTGCGGGAGCGCGCCGCCCTGGCGCAGGTGGCGGCGCAGCGCCACCAGCACGTAGAAGATCACGCCCACGCCGGCCAAGTACTTGCTGGGAAACGCGTCGCCAATGCAGTTCGGGTTGACGATGGCGTCCGCCGGCGGCAGCTGCGGCCCCGGCAGGTGGTGGTCGGTGACCAGCACCTGCCACCCGCGTGCGCGCGCGGCGGCGACGCCGGCGTGGCAGGCGATGCCGTGGTCCACCGTGACCAGCAGGTCCGGCTGCAGCGCGGCAAGTTCGTCCACCAGCGCCGGCGAGAGCCCGTAGCCGTGGACCATGCGGTTGGGCACCGCGTGCGATACCCGCCGGGCACCGAGCATGCGCAGGCCACGCACGCCGACCGCGCATGCGGTGGCGCCATCGCAGTCGAAATCGCCCACCACCACGATGTGCCGCTGCCCGGCGATCGCCGCGGCCAGCAGCCCGATGGCGATATCCAGCCCGCCCAGGCCCTCGGGCGGCAGCAGGTCGGCCAGGCGCGGGCGCGCCAGTTCGATCCGTGCGGCGCCGCGCGCGGCGTAGATCCGCTGCAGCAGCGGCGGCACCTGCGCGGGCCAGCCCGCCGCGGTCACCGGGTCGCGGCGGCGGATGCGGGGCATTCCGGCGCTCACCGGGCGCGGCTCACGCGTCGAGCGAGCGCAGCGGCCCGCGCCACAGGCGCCAGCGCTGGCTCTGCCGGATCCGCAGGCGGATCCCGTCCTCGAAATCCAGCAGCAGGGTGTCGTACTCGTCGCGTTCCATCGATGACAGCAACGGCGGCAGCACCTGCGCCCCCAGTATCTCCAGCGAACGCAGGTGGCGCAGGTCGACCAGGCTGTCGCCAATGCCGCTGGCCGTAGCGGCGGTGGCCGGCGCCGCGGTGGCGGCCCCGGCCTCGCCGGCCAGGGCCTGCAGCAGCGGGTCGGGGCTGCGCACGTTCATGTAGGGCGACTGCACGCTGTCCGGCGCCACGCCCGCGCCCCAGAACCAGAGCGAGTTGACCGAGACCCGTCCGTGGTCGGCACGCGCGCGGTTCCACGGATGCTGGTGCAGCGCGACCTGCACCTCGGTGATCAGGGTGCGCCAGCGGCGCGAGACCGCATCCTCGCCCTGCGGAATGCTGCCGAACAGGTCCTCGCCCACCGCGTCCTCGGGTGCGGCGAACGCCGGCAGCGGCGTGCCGGGCGGCAGGCGCAGGTACCAGCGCGCCGGATGCGGCGCGTCCAGTTCATAGCCGGCATCGCCGAACAGCGGACGCAGCACCGGCAGCAGCGCCTGCGCGTCCAGCGGATCCAGCCCCAGGCCCTCGCCCCAGCCGAGCAGGCGCACGCCACTGAGGTCCGGGGCCACGTGCGCGGGGTCGGCACGCAGCCACAGCGCGTCGCCGGCATCGGCCCCGGCGTCGGCGCGGCGGGTCAGCGCGGCGACCGGCCAGTGGTCCGGCGCCAGGCGGAAGTGGCGGCGCAGCTGCGCGCGGCTGCCGGCCTCCAGCTGCGCCCGGTCCGCACGGCCGCAGGCACGCGCCGCGGCCGGTGGCAGGGTCCCCGGCAACCGGTCCCGGGCAGGCAGCAGCAGCGCGATGGTGGTCATCGCGCCGGGCTCAGCCCAGGTACTCGACGCTTACGATCTCGTACTCGCGCTGGCCGGCAGGTGCGTCGATCGTGACCGAGTCGCCCTCCTCCTTGCCGATCAGCGCACGCGCCACTGGCGAGGAGATGGCGATCAGCCGCTGCTTGATGTCCGCCTCCAGGTCGCCAACGATCTGGTAGCGGACTTCCTCGTCGGTATCCACGTCGGCCAGGGTCACGGTGGCGCCGAACACCACCTTGCTCCCGGCATTGAGCTTGGTCACGTCGATCAGGTCGGCATGCGACAGCTCGCTCTCCAGCTGCTGGATGCGGCCTTCGATGAAGCCCTGCTGCTCGCGCGCGGCGTGGTATTCGGCGTTCTCCTTGAGGTCGCCGTGGCCGCGCGCCTCGGCGATGGCCGCGATCACCTCGGGGCGCTTGACCGACTTGAGGTGGTCCAGCTCCTCGCGCAGGCGCTGGGCGCCCTTGACCGTCATCGGGGCTCTCATGATTGCAGCTCCTTGTGCAGCTCCTGCAGCGACCAGACCGGGCCGGTGCCGCGGAATTCCAGCGAATGCACCAGCGCCCTGGCACCGGCGATGGTGGTCGAGTAGGTCACGCGCTGCTGCAGCGCCTCGCGGCGGATGGAGAACGAGTCGGAGATCGCCGCACGGCCTTCGGTGGTGTTGACGATGTAGGCGATCTCGCCGTTCTTGATCGAATCGACGATGTGCGGACGGCCTTCGGCGACCTTGTTGACCACCGAGCACGCCACGCCGTTCTCCTGCAGCCAGGCCGCGGTGCCGCGGGTGGCCACGATGCTGAAGCCGCGTTCGACCAGCGCCTGCGCCACCGGCAGCACGCGCTTCTTGTCCGGGTCGCGCACCGAGACGAAGGCCTTGCCGGGGGCCGGCGCCTTGATCCCGCCGGCTTCCTGCGCGCGCGCCATGGCCGCGCCGAAGCTGCGTCCCACGCCCATCACCTCGCCGGTGGAGCGCATCTCCGGGCCGAGGATCGGGTCCACGCCCTGGAACTTGGCGAACGGGAAGATCGCCTCCTTGACCGAGTAGTAGTCCGGGACCACTTCCCGGGTGGCACCCTGCTCGACCAGGCTGCGACCGGCCATGCACCGGGCGGCGATCTTGGCCAGGGGCACGCTGGTGGCCTTGGACACGAACGGCACCGTGCGCGAGGCACGCGGGTTGACCTCCAGCAGGAACACGGTGTCTTCGCCGTCGTCGCTGGTCTGGATCGCGAACTGGGTGTTCATCAGGCCGACGACATTCAGCCCCTTGGCCAGCTCGACCACCTGCCGGCGCAGTTCGTCCTGGGTGGCCTGCGACAACGAATACGGCGGCAGCGAACAGGACGAGTCGCCCGAGTGCACGCCGGCTTCCTCGATGTGCTCCATCACGCCGCCGACCAGGGTGTTGCCCTCCGCGTCGGCGATCAGGTCCACGTCGACCTCCACCGCGTTGTCGAGGAAGCGGTCCAGCAGCACCGGCGAATCGTTGGACACCTTCACCGCGTCGCGCACGTAGCGGGCCAGGTCGGATTCGCCGTACACGATCTCCATGGCGCGTCCGCCGAGCACGTAGCTGGGGCGCACCACCAGCGGATAGCCGATCTCGCGGGCCAGGGCCAGCGCCTCGTCGGCGGTGCGGGCAGTGCGGTTGGGCGGCTGCTTCAGGCCCAGCTTCTCGACCAGCTGCTGGAACCGCTCGCGGTCCTCGGCCAGGTCGATGGAGTCCGGGCTGGTGCCGATCACCGGCACGCCGTTGGCTTCCAGCGCGCGGGCCAGCTTCAGCGGGGTCTGTCCGCCGTATTGCACGATCACGCCCTTGGGCTGCTCGAGCTCGACGATCTCCAGCACGTCCTCGAGCGTGAGCGGCTCGAAGTACAGGCGGTCGGAGGTGTCGTAGTCGGTGGAGACCGTCTCCGGGTTGCAGTTGACCATGATGGTCTCGTAGCCGTCCTCGCGCAGGGCAAGGGCGGCATGGACGCAGCAGTAGTCGAACTCGATGCCCTGGCCGATGCGGTTGGGACCGCCGCCGAGGATCATGATCTTCTCGCGGTCGGACGGATTGGCCTCGCACTCGTCCTCGTAGGTCGAATACAGGTACGCGGTGCCGGTGGCGAACTCCGCGGCGCAGGAGTCCACGCGCTTGTACACCGGGCGGACCTTGTGCGCGCGGCGCAGCGCGCGCACGGCGGCCTCGTTGGTGCCGGCCAGCTGCGCCAGGCGCGCGTCGGAGAAACCATCGCGCTTGAGCTTGCGCAGGCGCGCGGCGTCCAGCGAGTCCAGCCCGGCGGCGGCCAGGGCCTTCTCCTCCTGGATGATCTCCTCGATCTGGTCCAGGAACCACGGGTCGATGAAGGACAGGGCGTGGATCTCCTCCACGCCCATTCCGGCGCGGAAGGCGTCGGCCACGTAGAACAGGCGCTCAGGGCCCGGGGCCTTGAGCTCGCGGCGCAGGGTCGCCAGGTCGTCGGCGTCGACCAGGTCCAGGCCGGTCGGGTCGAAGCCGACCTTGCCGGTCTCCAGGCCGCGCAGGGCCTTCTGCACCGACTCGCGGAAGGTGCGGCCCATCGCCATCACCTCGCCCACCGACTTCATCTGGGTGGTCAGGCGCGAATCGGCCTGCGGGAACTTCTCGAAGGCGAAGCGCGGGATCTTGGTGACCACGTAGTCGATCGCCGGCTCGAACGAGGCCGGGGTCCTGCCGCCGGTGATCTCGTTCTTCAGCTCGTCCAGGGTGTAGCCCACCGCCAGCTTGGCGGCGACCTTGGCGATGGGGAAGCCGGTGGCCTTGGAAGCCAGCGCCGAGGACCGCGACACGCGCGGGTTCATCTCGATCACGACCACCCGGCCGGTCTGGGCGTTGATGCCGAACTGCACGTTCGAGCCGCCGGTGTCCACGCCGATCTTGCGCAGCACCGCGATGGAGGCATCGCGCAGGCGCTGGTATTCCTTGTCGGTCAGGGTCTGGGCCGGGGCGACGGTGATGGAGTCACCGGTATGCACGCCCATCGGGTCCAGGTTCTCGATCGAGCAGACGATGATGCAGTTGTCCGCGGTGTCGCGGACCACCTCCATCTCGAACTCCTTCCAGCCCAGCACCGATTCCTCGACCAGCACCTCGCCCACCGGCGACAGCTCCAGGCCGCGCTTGATGATGTCCTCGAACTCCTCGCGGTTGTAGGCGATGCCGCCGCCGCTGCCCCCGAGGGTGAAGGACGGGCGGATGATGGTCGGATAGCCGACCTTGGCCTGGATCTCCACCGCCTGTTCGAAGGTGCGCGCGACCTCCGCCTTGGGACACTCCAGGCCGATCTCCTGCATGGCCACGCGGAACAGCTCGCGGTCCTCGGCCATGCGGATGGCTTCGCGCTTGGCGCCGATCAGCTCGACGTTGTACTTCTCCAGTACGCCGTGGTCCGCCAGGTCCAGCGCGCAGTTGAGCGCGGTCTGGCCACCCATGGTCGGCAGCAGCGCGTCGGGCTTCTCCTTGGCGATGATCTTCTCGACCGTCTGCCAGTTGATCGGCTCGATGTACACCGCATCGGCGGTGTCCGGGTCGGTCATGATCGTGGCCGGGTTGCTGTTGACCAGCACCACCCGGTAGCCCTCCTCGCGCAGCGCCTTGCAGGCCTGTGCGCCGGAGTAGTCGAACTCGCAGGCCTGGCCGATGACGATCGGGCCGGCGCCGATGATGAGGATGGTCTGTATGTCGCTGCGCTTGGGCATCTCGTTCTCTGTCTGTTACTTGGCGCCGGCCATGGCGGTGGTCGCGCCGGGGCCGATGTGCTTGTCGAAGAAGGCAAGCATCTTCGTGTACAGGTTCACGTTGTTCTTCAGGTCGCGGAAGCCGTGGGCTTCCTTGGGTTCCACCACGACCACCTCGGGCTTCTTGCCCGCAGCCGCCATCCTTGAGACCAGCACGTGCATGTTGCGGATCGGCACGCGCACGTCCTTTTCGCCGTGCACCAGCATCACCGGCGCCTTCAGCCGCTCCACCCCGTAGGCGGGCGACTGCGCGTTGCGCTCGGCCTTGCTGGTGGGGTACGCGTCGCGCAGGTAGGCCAGTCCGGCCGCGTGGTCGCCGATGTCCGAGCTGTACTGGGCATCGAGGTCGTACACGCCGACGTAGCCCACCGTGCAGCGGTACAGGTCAGGCTCGCGCACCGCGCTCATCAGCGCGGCATACCCGCCATAGGACGCACCGTAGATGCAGACCCGGCCGGCATCGGCGACGCCCTGGCTGATGGCCCACCTGACCGCGTCGGTGAGGTCGTCCTGCATCGCGGTGCCCCACTTGCGGTAACCCAGGCCCTCGAACGCATTGCCGTAGCCGCCGGAGCCGCGGTAGTTGACCTGCAGCACCGCGTAGCCGCGGTTGGCCAGCAGCTGCACCTCGGGGTTGAAACCCCACTCGTCGCGCGGGCCGTGCGGGCCACCGTGCGGGTTGATGACCAGCGGCAGGTTGCGCCCGTCGCTGCCGGCCGGAACGGTGATGTATCCGTGCAGCTCCAGGCCGTCACGGGCCTTGAAGCTGACCGGCTTCATCGGCGACATCTCGCCGGCCTTGATCCACTCCATGCTGCCGGCCAGGAACGTCGCCTTACCCGCCTGGCGGTCGAACAGGAACGCCTCCGACGGCTGCCGGTCCGAATACGCGCGCACGGCCAGGTAGCGCCCGTCGTCGGACGGCCGCAGGAAGCTCACGGCCTTGCCCGGGAAGGCCTTGGCCAGGCCGGCGTAGGCCAGCGTTTCCGGATGGTCCTTGGCGATCCAGTCCCAGTAGGGGATCCCGTCCTCGTAGCGCACGCCGAGCAGGGTCTTGCGGTCGCTGCTCCAGACATAGCCGGAAGGGCTGACGGTACCGTTGCTGGACAGCGGCTCTTCCTCGCGGGTCTCCATGTCCAGCAGCACGACCGTCTCGGGTTTGCCGTCCACGCCCTTGGCCATGTAGGCATGCCGGTTGTCGGCGGCGAAGCCCAGCGGCACGTAGGTGGCGCCGTTGCGCTCGCTCTCGTGCACCAGGCTCCACTTGTCGCCGTCGCGGCGGTAGGTGACGTTGCGGCCGTCGTTCATGGCGCCGGAGACGAAGCGCGGGTTGCGCTCGTGGTCCACCAGGAAGCTGCCCTGCTCCACCGGCGCGGTGGCCACGGTGGTGATGCGCCCGTTGTAGACGTTGAGCTTGAACAGGAACGCGTTCTCGATCGAGCGTTCCACCAGGATCGTCTGCGGATCCTCCGGGGTCAGGCTCACGATCGAATAGTACTGGCCGTTCGGGATGTCGATCCGGCGGGTGCCATCGATGTTCGAGGCGTAGAGGTCGCCGCGGGTGGTCTCGAAGTCGAAGCGGCCGGTCTTGAAGGTCACGAAGAACAGCAGCCGCTCGTTGTTGGCCCACAGCACCTCGCGGAAATGCCGGTCCGGGCCATAGTCCCACTTGCCGACCACGCCCTTGTCCGCCACCCGCAGCACGGCCAGCACCGTGCGGTCGGCCTGCGGCACGGTGACCGCCATGTGCTTTCCGTCGGGCGACAGGCTGACCGAGGTGAACTCCGGATCCTTGAAGAAATCCTCGATCGGCACTTCACGCGCCTGCACGGGCGTCACCGCCAGCGCCCCGGCCAGCATGCACAACGACAGCAGCATTCCCTTCAGCAGTCGCATTTCCTACTCCCGTGAATTGCAGGACGGCGCCGCGCCACCTCACGCAGCCATGGATGCCACGAACCGGTCGAACAGCCCGGCGACGTCACGCGGGCCGGGCGAGGCTTCCGGGTGGCCCTGGAAGGAGAAGGCCGGCGCGTCGGTCAACTCGATGCCCTGGTTGGTGCCGTCGAACAGCGAGCGGTGGGTCACCCGCACGTTCGCCGGCAGGCTGGACTCATCCACCGCGAAGCCGTGGTTCTGCGAGGTGATCAGCACCCGGCCGGTATCCAGCTCCTGGACCGGATGGTTGGCACCGTGGTGGCCGTTGGCCATCTTGGTGGTGCGCGCGCCGGCTGCCAGCGCCAGCAACTGGTGGCCCAGGCAGATGCCGAACAGCGGCACCTTCCTCGCCACGAATTCGCGGATCGCGGCAATCGCGTAGTCGCAGGGCTCCGGGTCGCCGGGGCCATTGGACATGAACACACCATCCGGGTTCAGCGCCAGCACTTCCGCCGCCGGGGTCTTCGCGGGCACCACGGTGACCTCGCAGCCGCGCTCGGCCAGCATCCGCAGGATGTTGGTCTTCACGCCGAAGTCGTAGGCCACGACGCGGTACTTCTTCTGGGCACTGGCGAAGGCGTTGCTGTCCAGGTCCAGCTGGCCCTCGGTCCAGGCGTAGCGCTCGCCGGTGCTGACCACCTGGGCCAGGTCCATGCCCTTGAGCCCGGGGAACTTGCGCGCCGCCTCGAGCGCCGTGGCCACGTCCAGGCCCTCGCCCGCCATCAGTGCGCCATTCTGGGCGCCGCGCTCGCGCAGCAGGCGGGTGAGCTTGCGGGTGTCGATGCCGGCGATGGCGACCACGCCACGGGCGGCCAGCCAGTCCTGCAGCGGCGCCTCGCTGCGCCAGTTGCTGGGGCGGCGCGGCACGTCGCGCACGATCAGGCCGGCGGACCAGACCTTGCCGGCCTCGTCGTCCTGGCCGGTGCAGCCGGTGTTGCCGATGTGCGGATAGGTCAGGGTGACCAGCTGGCGCGCATAGGAGGGATCGGTGACGATCTCCTGGTAGCCGGTCATGGCGGTGTTGAACACCACTTCGCCGACGGCCAGGCCACTGGCGCCTACGGATTCGCCCTCGAACACGGTGCCGTCTTCGAGGACGAGGATTGCGGGTTGGGTCACGTCGTTCGCCTTGCAGGTGGAGGAGCCCTGTCGCCGGCCCGCCGCGTGGACGGCAGGCTGCAAAAAACCGCGGACGGGCATTTCTCCGGTCCGGGCGTGGGGTAACAGGCGAGCGGGAATTGTACCGGCGAAGCCCCCAAAAGGAAACGCCGGATGCGTACCGGGTACGCGCGACGGCGCGGCGGCTCAGTCCTGGCCGAACAGCAGCCCGCGCATGCTGTACAGGCCCGCAGGACGGGCGGCCAGCGCGCTGGCCGCCTGCAACGCCCCGCGGGCGAAGATGTCGCGATTGGTTGCACGATGAACCAGTTCGATGCGCTCGCCCTGCCCCGCGAACTGGACCAGGTGTTCGCCGACGATGTCGCCCGCCCGGAGGCTGGCATAGCGGGCCTGGGCGCCGCCGCGCGCGGCCGATTCCCCCAGGGTGAGCGCGGTGCCGGAAGGCGCGTCCTGCTTGTGCACGTGGTGCGACTCGACGATGTCGCAGTCCCAGCCTTCCAGCGCGCGCGCGGCCTGCTCGACCAGCGCATCGAGCACGGCCACGCCCACGCTGAAGTTGGACGCCCACAGCAGCGGGATCGTGCCTGCGGCGTCCTGCAACGCCTGGCGCTGCGCCGGCGACAGGCCGGTCGTGCCGGACACCAGCGGCCGCCTGCGCTGCACGCACTGCGCCAGCAGCGGATCGAACCCCTGGGGCAGGCTGAAATCGATCGCCACGTCGAAATCCGGTGCGCCGCCAAGCTCGGCCGCGCCGAAATGCGGCACCCCGTCGATCACCCGTTGCGAGGGGGGACGGCCGGCCACGGCCGCCGCCACCTTCCAGCGTGCCGGCGCCCCGGCCGCCAGCCGCAGCAATGCCTGGCCCATGCGCCCGGAGGCGCCGTGAATGAGGATTCGCAGGGGGGTATCCATAGGCCGGGCAGGCTAGCGGTCATGGCGCCCGCACGGCAAGCACCGGGGAGGCGAAGGAGCACGCGCCGCCGGGCGGCGCCAAGGGGTGCGCGTTACCGCCGGCGCGAGGCCACCCGGGCCCGGGTCACCACACCAGGTCGTCTGGCACCTGGTAGCGGGGATCGGCGTACGGGTCGTCCGCGGCCGGGGCGTCGGGATCGACCCGCAGCGCCACCGCCTGCGGAAAGACGGCCTGGGCCTGGTCGAGCATCGCGGCGTCCACCAGCAGGTAGCGGCCATTGAGCTGGATCACGCCCAGCGCACCGGCGTTGAGCTCGCGCAGCTGCTCGGCGGTGACGTAGATCCGCTTGATCTTGCCGCCGTATTCGAAATGCCGCGCGATGTCGGCCGCCTCCGCGTTCAACGCCTTGCCCTGGAGCAGCTCCTCCAGCCGGGCCTTTGCCTCGCGGCGCAGCCGCGCCTCTTCCTGGCGCCGCTGCTCGGCCTCGATGCGTTCGCGCTTCTCCTGCTGGGCACGCAGCGCGAACGCCTTGCCCAGGTCCATCTCGCTGGCCGCCTTCCGGCGCGGCGGCGCGGCGGTGCGGGCGCCGGCGTCATCGCGGCGCGGGCCGCGTCCGGGCGCAGCGGTGCCCTTGCGGGCCGCGGCCGGCGGCTGCGGCGGACGCGGCCTGCCGCCAGCATCCTTGCGTGGCGCCGGACGGCGCTCGGGCGTGGGAGCCTTGAAGCCGAGGTTCAGGAGCTGGTCGCGGATGTCGGTCATGAGTCTTGCGGCCCCTGGGCCGTCGATCGGTGCTGCGCCGGAGAGGCGGCGGTCAGTAGTGCGGAGGCGGCGGCTCGCTGCCCGGATCGGCGTAGAGCGTGCCACGCAGCCCGCGCAGGTCGGCGAGGACCGCCTGCAGCAGTGCATCGGTCCGGGTACGCTCGATGCGCGCCTGGGCCAGCGCCTCGCTCATTTCGGTGAGCGCCTGCTCCTGGAACGCGAGCCGCGTCTCCAGTTCGACCAGGCGCTGGTCAAGCGCATCGTGACCCTGGTGCATGGTGTCCATGTCCTGCGGCGTGCGGCGGTCCGGCTGGCAGGACCGCGCCGGAGCCCGGCGCGGCGCCACCCGCCCGCCTCAGCGCGCGATGTCCAGCAGTTCGACGTCGAAGGTCAGGGTCGCATCCGGGCCGATCTTGCCGCCCGGCGCGCCATTGGCCCCGTAGGCCAGGTCCGACGGGATCCAGAAACGATACTTCGCGCCCACCGGCATCAGCGACACGCCCTCGGTCCAGCCGGCGATCACGCCACCAAGCGGGAACTCCACCGGCTGGCCGCGCGCGTAGGAGCTGTCGAACACGGTGCCGTCGAGCAGCTTGCCCTCGTAGTTCACCCGGACGGTGTCGCTCGGGGTCGGGCGCGCGCCACTGCCCTGGCGCAGCACCATGTACTGCAGGCCGGACGGGGTGGTGATCACGCCCTTGACCTTGCGGTTCTCGGCCAGGAACGCGGCGCCTTCGCTGCGGTTCTTCTCGCCGGCCGCCTGCTGCTTGCGGCCCATGTAGCCCTGCAGGGCGGCCATGGCCTCCTGCTGGGTCATCAGCAGCGTGCCCTTGGCGAAGGCGGTACGCACGGCCTGCATCATCACCGCCAGGTCGATGTCGTTCTTCAGTGGCACCAGCGAGGGTCCGACCATGCGGTCACCCACCAGCAGGCCGACCTGGTCGCGCGCCGGCGCCGGCGGCTCCGAACCCGGGGCCATGCCCGGGACGCGCTCGCCGGCGCGGGCGGCCAGGGCGGTACGCAGGGCCGCGTCGGTGGCGCGCGCCTGTTCCTCGGACTGCAGCGGCTGGCCGCCGGCAAAGGCATTGGCGACCGCGCGCTGCATGGCGTCCAGGTCGACGTTCTGGGCCAGTGGCTCGAACGAATTGGCCACGTCCATGCCGATGGCGTAGCTGATCCTGTCCTTGTCGGTGGCCAGCGTGGCCTTGTCCTGGGCCATCGCAGCGCCGGTCATCATGCTCGCTCCCATCACCAGCGACGCCAGGGCGCCGCGCATGCGGTTGTTCATTCGTAACGGTTCCAATGAGGTGGATCGATTCCCGGCGCACGGCCGGTCCGCGCGCATTGTCGCACGCAGGGGCAGCGCGGGTCAGCGCGGGCGCCGGGGAGCCGCCGGCCGGGCCGGCACCGGGCGTGCCAGCTCGCGCTCGATGGCCGCGACCAGCGCCTTGTCGCCCGGCTCGACCTTGCTGGGCCAGTTGCCGACCACCCGTCCGTCCCGCGAGACCAGGTACTTGTGGAAATTCCAGCCCGGCTGGACCCCGCTTTCCCGGGCCAGGCGCCGGTACAGCGGCGTGGCGTCGTCGCCGGTCACCTGCACCTTCTCGTACATGGGGAACTTCACGCCATAGGTCAGCGTGCAGAACTCCTGGATCTGTGCCTCGTCCCCGGGCTCCTGGCCACGGAAGTCGTTGGAGGGAAAGCCCAGCACCGCGAAGCCGCGGCCGGCGTAGCGGCGCTGCAGCGCTTCCAGGCCCTCGTACTGCGGCGTGTATCCGCACTTGCTGGCGGTATTGACCACCAGCAGCACCTTGCCGGCGTGCCGTTCGGCCAGGTTGACCGGCGTACGCGAGGCCAGCGGCCGGTATTCGACGTCCAGCAATCCCGGGCCGGCCGCGTGCGCCACCGCCGTCGACAGGACAAAGGCGATTGCGATCAGGAACTTGCAACTCTTCATACGGAACTCCCGCGGCGCCCGCCGCATAGGCCATCAGTTGGGTCGGGATACGTTTGACATGCCGTGTTTAGGTGTTATAGTTGAATACAACACCAGTCACCCAAAGCAGGACACCCCATGATTCGCACCAGTTACGCAGGCCGTCGCTTCTGGCTCACCGCGTCGGGCGTGGCCATGGTCCTGTCCAGCCTCGTCTGGCTGGCGGCCGTGCAGGAGCGTGGCGGTGATTATGAACTCGGCGAGGCGGCGGTGGAGCGCGCCGAAGCCGGGCTGGAAGCCGCAACCGAACGGCCCGTCCACCGCCTGCGCGCCTCGCTGGCCATGCCCTATTTCTCCTTCGCGCACGCGCTGCGCTCACGGAGCTGATCGATGAGCGACATCCAATGGAGCGACGGTACTCCGATCTACCGCCAACTGAAGGAGCGCGTGATCGCCATGATGCTGGACGCAGTCCTCAAGCCGGGCGATGCCCTGCCCTCGGTCCGGCAGGTGGCCGCCGAGTACCAGCTCAACCCGATCACCGTGTCCCGGGCCTACCAGGAGCTGGCGGACGAGGGGCTGGTGGAGAAACGCCGCGGCCTGGGCATGTTCGTGACCGAGGAGGCCTCGCGCAAGCTGCGCACCAGCGAACGCGAACGCTTCCTCACCGAAGAATGGCCCGCCGTCGCCGAGCGCATCCAGCGCCTTGGCCTGTCAATGCAGGATCTGCTCGAGTCCTTGGGGAAGAACTGAGATGAATGCCACCACTTCCGAACGTGTCACCACCCCGGTGGTCTCCGCCCGCGGCCTGCGCAAGGCCTACCGGCACAAGCTGGCCGTGGCCGGCGCCGATTTCGACATCGGCGCCGGGCGCATCGTGGGCCTGATCGGCCCCAACGGCGCCGGCAAGACGACCGCGCTGAAGGCCATCCTGGGCCTGACCCGGTTCGATGGCCAGCTGACCGTACTGGGCATGGACCCGCGCAGCCAGCGCGACGAGCTGATGAACGAGGTCTGCTTCATCGCCGACGTCGCGGTGCTGCCGCGCTGGATGCGGGTCCACGAGGCGATCGACTTCGTCGCCGGGGTGCATCCGCGCTTCGACCGGGCCAAGTGCGAGCGACTGCTGGCCAATACCCAGCTGAACCCGAAGCTGCGGGTGCGCGAGATGTCCAAGGGCATGATCGTGCAGCTGCACCTGGCCCTGGTGATGGCCATCGATGCCCGCCTGCTGGTGCTGGACGAGCCGACCCTGGGCCTGGACATCCTGTATCGCAAGCAGTTCTACCAGCGCCTGCTGGAGGACTATTTCGACGAGGGCAAGACCATCGTGGTCACCACCCACCAGGTGGAGGAGATCGAGCACATCCTGACCGACGTGCTGTTCATCCGGGACGGCCGGATCGTGCTGTCGGCCGAGATGGACCACCTGGCCGAGCGCTACAGCGAAGTGCTGGTGGGCGCCGACCGCCTGGCCGAAGCCCGCGCCCTGGGCCCGGTCGAGGAGCGGACCCTGCCCTTCGGCAAGACCGTGCTGCTGTACGACGGCCTGCCCCGCGAACGCGCCGCCGCGCTCGGCGAGGTCCGGGCACCTGGCCTGGCCGACCTGTTCGTCGCCCTGATGAAAGGAACCTACGCATGAACGCCATTGCCGCAAGCAACACCGGCAACCGCTGGACACGGACCTTCCGCTGGCTGCTGCACCGCGAATACTGGGAGAACCGCGGCGGTTTCCTCTGGGCCCCGGTAATCACCGGCTGCATCGCCGTGTTCATGTCCACCCTGCTGGCCGTGGCCGGCGTGGTCCAGGCCCGGCGCAACCTGGTCGACACCTCCAAGGTGGTCGACGACGTGCCCGGCTACCTGACCAGCGTCGGCGCGGCCGGCGACGGCCTGCTGATGGCCGGCTGCAGCCTGACCGGCGTGGTGCTGGCGTTCGTGGTGTTCTTCTACGCCCTGGGCAGCCTGTACGACGACCGCCGCGACCGCAGCGCGCTGTTCTGGAAGTCGCTGCCGATGTCCGACACCCAGACCGTGCTGTCCAAGGCCGCCTGGGCCCTGCTGCTGGCGCCGCTGCTGTCGGTGGTCGTGGGCCTGGTGGTGGGGGTGGTGCTGTGGCTGGTCGCCGCGGTGGCGATGATCGGCAGCGGCATGCCCCATCCGACCGCCCTGCTCACCCACGCCCACCCGTTCACCGTCGCCTGGCGGATGCTGCTGACCGTGCCGCTGGGCCTGCTGTGGATGCTGCCTGCGGTGGGCTGGCTGATGATGTGCTCGGCCTTCGTGCGCAGCAAGCCGTTCCTGTGGGCGGTGCTGGTGCCGGTGCTCGGTTGCGTGATGATCAGCGTGCTTGGCGCCATCCCCGGCATCAGCCTGCCGTACGGCATGATCTGGTACGTGGCGGTCTACCGCGGGCTGCTGAGCGTGGTCCCGGGCACCTGGAGCATCAACGGGCTGGAGGAGCGCTTCGAACAGGGCTCGATCAACGACCCGGGCGAGGTGGTGGCCGCGGTGCTCGACCAGACCAGCAACTGGGGCCTGTACGCCAGCTGGGACCTGTGGATCGGTGCCGCCATCGGCGCGGTGTTCATCGCCCTGGCCATCCAGCTGCGCCGCTGGCGCGACGAGGCCTGACCGGCGCGCCCCCGCCCGTCCCGAAGGAGCCTGCACATGTCCCGCCTGACCATCCTTCCGCTGCTGCTGGCCGCCTCGCCGCTGGCCATGGCCGATGACAGCTGCCCCCACGCCGCGCCGCGCGCGCTCCAGCTCGACACCAAGGGTGTCCGGGTGGTGCGTGTGGAGGTGAACCAGCACACGCTGCACCTGCGCGCCGCCAATGGTGGCAGCCACTCCCTGGAAGGCCGCGCCTGCGCCGGCAAGCCCGGCTGGCTGCAGGACCTGACCGTGACCCAGTCCCGGGAGGGCGACACCCTGGTGGTGCGACTGCGCCGCGAGGCGTCGGCGGGCCTCGCCAGCCTGTTCGGTGACAACCGGGCCTCGCTGGCGCTGCGCGGCACCGTCCCGGAACACGTCCTGGTGCAGCTGGTGGTCGGCTCGGGCGACGCGGTGCTCGAGGGCGGCGCCCGCGCCAGCGCCGATGTCGGGTCCGGCGAGGCGACCCTGCGCAACGTGCGCGGCGTGGTCACCGCCACGGTCGGTTCCGGCGACGTCGAGGTGTCCGGCGCCGGCGCCCTGAAGGTGCTGTCGATCGGCTCCGGCGACCTGGACGCACGCGACATCGCCGGCGACGTGGAGGTCGGGAGCATCGGTTCCGGCGACCTCGCCCTGGCCGGTGCAGGCGGCAACGTGGCGATCGGCTCGATCGGCTCCGGCGATGCGGCGCTGGAGCGCGTGGGCGGCACCGTCGAGGCCGGCAGCATCGGCTCCGGCGACCTGACCGTGCACGGCGCCGCGGCCCTGCAGGTCCGCAGCATCGGCAGCGGCCAGGCGCGCCACCGCGACGTGGCCCGCCTCGACCTACCCACCCGCAAGTGACGGGGGCTGACATGGACACCTCCTCCCTGCCCCGCCGCCGCGTCCGCGCGCTGCTGCTGGCGACCCTGCTCCCGCTGAGTGCACTGGCGGCCCCCACCCCGCCCCCGTCGGACGAACTGTCCGCCAGCCTTGTCCAGGCGCGCGAGGAGGTCCGGCGCGAGCTGGCCACGGCGCGGACCCGCCTGGAAACCGGCAACCTCGAACTGGGCGACAGCCTGCACCTGGGCAACCATCGGCCGCGCGGCAAGGACGGGCCGCGGTCGCGGGCCGAGATCACCCCGGCAGGCGACTTCCTGGTGGACGGGCACGCTGTGGCGATCGACGCACATCAGCGCCGGCTGCTGCTCGACTACCGGGCGCAGGTGATCGCCCTGGCGGTCGCCGGGATCGGCATCGGCGAGCAGGCCGCGGAGGTCGCCCTGGCCTCGGTCGACCGCGGCCTCTTCAGCCTGCTGGCCAGCGCGATGACCGGCCGGCTCGAACGGCAGCTGCAGCGCACCCTGCGCACCACCCTGGAACCGGGCATCGTCCAGCTGTGCGGCGGGTTGCCGGCGCTGCTGGACGCGCAGCAGGCGCTGGCGGCCACGCTGCCGGCGTTCCAGCCCTGGGCCACGCTGCGCGAGGACGAAGTCCACGCCTGCGAAACCGACCTCCGGCGTGAATTCGCCGGCCTCTGAGGACACTCCGATGCGACTGCACACCCTCGCCCTTGGCCTCTCCCTCGCCCTGCTGGTGCCGCTCTCCGGCTGTGGCCGGGACGCGCCGCCACCTGCCGGCGCCGATCCGGCCACGGCGCCGTCCGATTCGCTGGTGACCCGCGGGGTCCAGGCCGCGATCGGGCGCGCCGCCAAGCAGCTGGAAGCCGGGAACATCACCGTCGGCGGCAAGCACAACAACGGCTTCCGGTGGGGCGAGTCGACCGAGCACCTCCCCCGCGCCGAGATCACCCCCAAGGGCGACCTGCTGATCGAGGGCAAGGCGGTGGCGGTGGACGCCCGCCAGCGTGAACTGCTGCTGGCCTACCGGGCGCGCATCATCGAGGTGGCCAAGGCCGGCATGGCCATCGGCGTGCGCGGCGCCAACCTGGGCGTCCAGGCCGCCCAGGGCGCGCTGAAGGCCGCCTTCAGCGGCTCGACCGACGAGTTCGAGAAGCAGATGGAGGCCGAGGGCAAGCAGATCGAGCGCGAGGCGCAGCAGACCATCTGCGCGCGCCTGCCGGAACTGCGCCAGGCACAGGACGCGCTGGCCGCGGCCCTGCCCGAGTTCGTGCCCTACGCCACGCTGGACCAGAATGACGTGGAGAAGTGCGGTACCGAAGGCCACCCCGGTGGCTTCGAGATCACCACGCCCCCGGCCGACACGGCCGCGGACCCGGACACCGCGGCAGGCACGGGCACGGCAACGGACGCGGCCGCCGAAGCGGATGCGGCGGCCCGCGACCCGGCCCGGTAACGGCAGTCCCCGCCGTCGCGGCCGTAGCGCGGCGGCTTTCCATGGCCGCGCGGGGCGCGGCCTTTTTTTGTCCTGCATCGGGAGGGCGGCGGGCCCGCAGCGGAGGCTGGCAGCTGCCCGCAGGGCTACCCGCCGCCGGCTCCCGGCCGGCCATGGATCCCGCCGCGCGCCAGCATCGCCGGATCCAGCAGCGGCTCCAGCTCCCGGCGCGACATGCCGGTGACCTCCATCGCCACGTCCAGCACCGGACGGCCTTCCCTGTAGGCCTGCTTGGCGATCGCCGCACCCTGCTCGTAGCCGATCACCGGATTGAGCGCGGTGACCAGGATCGGGTTGCGGTCCAACGCCTGCCGGACCACGTCCCGGCGGACCTTGAGCCCGGCGATGCAGTCGTCGGCCAGCAGCCGCGACACGTTGGCCAGCAGCTGGACCGACTCCAGCAGGTTGGCCGCGATCAGCGGCAGGGTCACGTTGAGCTGGAAGTTGCCGCTTTGCCCGGCAAAGGTGATCGCGGTGTGGTGGCCGACCACCTGGGCACAGGCCATCACCACCGCCTCCGGCACCACCGGGTTGACCTTGCCGGGCATGATCGAACTGCCCGGCTGCAGCGCCGGCAGCTCGATCTCGCCGAGTCCGGCCAGCGGGCCGGAGTTCATCCAGCGCAGGTCGTTGGCGATCTTGACCAGGGCCACCGCCAGGGCATTGAGCTGGCCGGACAGTTCCACCGCATCGTCCTGCGCGGCCAGGCCCTCGAACTTGTCCTCGGCGCTGTCGAACCTCGCGCCCGACAAAGCCGACAGGGCCTTGGCGGCGCGTGCGCCGAAGCGCGGGTCGGCATTGATGCCGCTGCCGATCGCGGTGCCGCCCAGGGGCAGCCGGCGCAGGCGCACCAGCGCGTCCTGCAGCCGCCCCTCGGCCGAGGCCAGCTGCGAGGCCCAGGCCCCGAACTCCTGGCCAAAGCTCAGCGGCATGGCGTCCATCAGGTGGGTGCGGCCGGTCTTCACCACCCGGCGCAGCTCCCGTGCGCGCTTTTCGATGGTGCGGCGCAGGTGCCTGACCGCCGGCAGCAGGTCCTCCACCACCGCCAGCTGGGCCGAGACCCGGATCGCGGTGGGCACCACGTCGTTGGAGCTCTGGCCCAGGTTGACGTGGTCATTGGGATGTACCGCGCGGCGGCCAGCCTTGCCCGAGGCATTGGCCAGGTTCGCGATCACCTCGTTGGCATTCATGTTGGACGAGGTGCCCGAGCCGGTCTGGTAGATGTCCACCGGGAAATGGGCGTCATGCCGGCCTTCGGCCACCTCGAGCGCCGCGGCGCGGATCGCGCCGGCCACGTTCTTCGGCAGCAGGCCCAGGCCGGCATTGACCTCCGCGGCGGCGGCCTTCACCAGTCCCAGTGCGCGGATGAAGCCGCGCGGCATCGGCCGGCCGGAAACCGGGAAGTTCTGCACCGCACGCTGGGTCTGCGCGCCCCACAGGGCGTCGGCAGGGACCTGCAGTTCGCCCATGCTGTCGTGCTCGACGCGCGTGCGCCCGGCCGGCGCTGTCGCGCCCGGGCGCTTCGGGGACGCCTTGGCGCGGGAGCGTGCGGGGGTTGGACTCATGGCCGTCTCCAGTGCGGATGGAATGCGACCGAGGATACCGCCGCCGAGGCAAGGTGCCGTCGGCACGGCTCCCCGGCCGCCGCAGGCGCCTTCTCCAGGCCGCAGAGGGAAACCAGGAGCGAAGCTGCCGACGCGGCGCCCGCGTCGGCGCGCCCGCCCCTCCCCCCCGGCGCCCTGCGTCAGCACCCGCCGGGGCTTCATCCCCGCCCCGGCCGCAACCGCGTCCGGCACGCCCCGCCGGCACGGCTTAGACTATGCGGCTCCGTTTCCCATGCCAGCCCGCCGCCCATGTCGGATTCCGCCCTGCTCGCCCTGTCCCCGCTTGACGGCCGTTACGCCTCCAAGGTCGACGCCCTGCGTCCGGTCTTTTCCGAGTACGGGCTCATCCACGCCCGCGTGCGGGTGGAGATCCAGTGGCTGCTGGCGCTGGCCGACGAACCGGGCATCGCCGAACTGCCGGCCTTCTCCGATGGCGCCCGCCAGCGGCTGCAGGCGCTGGCCGACGGTTTCTCGGTGGCGCATGCGGCCCGGGTCAAGGAGATCGAGCGCACCACCAACCACGACGTCAAGGCCGTGGAGTACTTCATCAAGGAGCAGCTGCGCGACGATGCCGAGCTCGGCCCGGCGCTGGAGTTCGTGCATTTCGCCTGCACCAGCGAGGACATCAACAACCTGTCCTACGCGCTGATGCTGCGCCAGGCCCGCGACCAGGTGCTGCTGCCGACCCTGGACAACGTCACCGCCTCGCTGCGCCAGCTGGCCCATGCACAGGCCGCGCAGCCGATGCTGTCGCGCACGCACGGCCAGACCGCCTCGCCCACCACCCTGGGCAAGGAAATCGCCAACGTGGTCGCGCGGCTGGAGCGCCAGCGCAGGCAGATCGCCGCGGTCGAGCTGACCGGCAAGATCAACGGCGCGGTGGGCAACTACAACGCCCACGCGGTCAGCTACCCGGACGTGGACTGGCCGGCGTTCGCGCAGCGCTTCGTCGAGTCCCTGGGCCTGCCGTTCAACCCCTACACCACCCAGATCGAGCCGCATGACAACGTCGCCGAGCTGGGCGACGCCGTGCGCCGCGCCAACACCGTGCTGGTCGACCTGGCCCGCGACATCTGGGGCTACATCTCGCTGGGCTACTTCAAGCAGAAGCTCAAGGAAGGCGAGATCGGCTCCTCGACCATGCCGCACAAGGTCAACCCGATCGACTTCGAGAACGCCGAGGGCAACTTCGGCATCGCCAACGCCCTGTTCGAGCACTTCTCGGCCAAGCTGCCGATCAGCCGCTGGCAGCGCGACCTCACCGACTCCACCGTGTTGCGCGCCCTGGGCACCGCGTTCGGCCACACCCAGGTGGGCCTGGACTCGCTGGCCAAGGGCCTGGGCAAGCTGGAAGTGAACCCGCAGCGCCTGGACGCCGACCTGGACGCCGCCTGGGAAGTCCTGGCCGAAGCGGTGCAGACGGTGATGCGCCGCCACGGCCTGCCCAACCCGTACGAGCAGCTCAAGGCCCTGACCCGTGGCCAGGGCATCACCGCCGAGTCCATGCGCGGCTTTATCGCCTCGCTGGACCTGCCGGAGGATGCCCGCACCCGTCTGGCGGCGCTGACCCCGGCCGGCTACACCGGGCTGGCCGAGCGCCTGGCCCGCGGGATCTGACCCGCCGGGGCCGGCCGCCCCAGGCGGCCTGGCCGGCCTGACCGGAGTCGCGGCCCGGCACGCGCCGGACGGCTTGACCCTGCTCAAGGCGGCCGCGACCGGCTGCAGTATCCTGCGTGCGTCGCAACTGCCTGATCGCACCCGCGCTGCGGCGTGCCGCCCGCGCAAGGTCGATGCCATGCACCTGCTGATCAACATCGACGTCGACGACCTGGACCGCGCCGAAGCCTTCTATCGCGAGGCCTTCGGGCTCTCGGCCGAGCGCCGTTTGGGCGACGGCGCGGTGGAGATGCTCGGCGCGCAGGCCCCGGTCTACCTCCTGCGCAAGCCGGCCGGCTCGACCGCCGCCGGCGATGCGCGGCGTGACTACCAGCGACACTGGACTCCCCTCCACCTGGATGTCGTCGTCCAGGACCTGGATGCGGCCCTGGCCCGCGCCCTCGCCGCCGGCGCCCGCGCCGAAGGCCAGGTGCGCGAGGCCGCATGGGGCCGCCTTGTGCAGCTGGCCGACCCGTTCGGGCACGGCTGGTGCCTGCTCCAGTTCCTCGGCCGCGGCTATGACGAGATCACTCCATGACCCCCAAGCGCCCGTCCCGATCCGCAAAATCCACCAAAGCCGCCAAGACCGCCAAGGTCGCCAAGGCCGGCAAACCCGCCACCGCCGCCGGGGCATCCAGGGCGGTGAAGACCGCCATCCCCGCCCGGGCCGCACGCAAGCCGGCCGCGCCCCGGGCGCGGTCGCTGCCCTTCGAGGTCGATGCCTCCCGCAACCAGCCGCTGGGCATGTCGCCGCAGGCGTTCCTGCGCGATTACTGGCACAAGCGCCCGCTGCTGGTCCGCAACGCCTTCCCCGGCTTCCAGACCCCGGTCATGCCCGAGGACCTGGCTGGCCTTGCCTGCGAGGAAGGCGTGCTGGCGCGCCTGATCAGCCATGACCGGGCCGGCGACGCCTGGAACGTGCGCACCGGCCCGTTCCAGGAAGAAGACTTCCCGGGCCTGCCGGACCACGACTGGACCCTGCTGGTCCAGGACGTGGACAAGTGGGATCCGGACGTGGCCGCGCTGCTGGAGCACTTCCGCTTCCTGCCGCGCTGGCGCATCGACGACGTCATGGTCAGCTTCGCCGCCACCGGCGGCTCGGTCGGTGCGCATGTGGACCATTACGACGTGTTCCTGCTGCAGGCCCACGGCCACCGCCGCTGGCAGATCGACGCTTCGGTCGCGATGGGCCGGCCCGCGCCGGACCTGTCCTTCCGCGAGGACGTGGCGATCAAGCTGTTGCGCCAGTTCGATCCGACCCACGACTGGGTGCTGGCCCCGGGCGACATGCTCTACCTGCCGCCGCTGGTGCCGCACCACGGCGTGGCCGAGGATCCCTGCCTGACCTTCTCGGTCGGCATGCGCGCCCCCGCCGCCGCCGAACTGATCGGCGACTGGCTGGACGAGGTGCTGATGGAGGCCGACGAGGCCATCCGCTACCACGACGAGGACCTGGCCCTGCCGGCCGATCCCAACGAGATCGACGTGGCGGCGATGAACCGCGTGGTCGAGGCGCTCAACGCGATCCGGATGAACGACCCGGACCGCCTGGGCGACTGGTTCGGCCGCTTCATCACCACCTACCGCGCCGCCGGCGACGTCATGCCGTCCGGACGCGAGCTGCCGCGCCAGGGCGTGGAGGAACTGCTGGCCGACGGCGCCACCCTGCACCGCCACCCGGCCTCGCGCCTGGCCTGGCGCCGCCGCCACGCCGGCCGCACCGCGAGCCTGTACTGCAGCGGGCGCTCGCTGGAGCTGCCGCAGGCCGATGCCCGCCACCTGGCCGATGCCACGGTGCTGGACCTGGCTGCCTGGCAAGGCCTGTCCGCCGCCGGCCGCGACGCGGCCCATGCGCTGTACGAGGCCGGCCACTACGCGCTGGATACAGCTGGCGACGACGGCGAAGCCGGCGACGAATGAACGCCGGCGTCGCCCTGGCCGACTACGCGCGCGAGCAGGCCGACGTGCACGCCGTGCGCACGTCGGTGTTCGTCGACGGCCAGGGCGTGCCAGCGGAACTGGAGCGCGACGCGCTGGACCCGCTCAGCACCCACGTGCTGGCGCGCGCCGCCGATGGCACGCCCATCGGCACCGCACGGCTGACACCGGACCGGCGCATCGGGCGGATGGCGGTGCTCGGACCCTGTCGCGGGCGTGGCATCGGCGAGGCCCTGCTGGCGGCCCTGGTCGCCCACGCGCGCACCCAGGGCTGGCCGGAGGTGAGCCTGCACGCGCAGTTGCACGCCCTGCCCTTCTACGCCCGGGCCGGCTTCGTGCCCGCCGGGCCGGTCTTCAGCGAGGCCGGGATCGACCACCGGCGCATGACACGGCGCCTGCCCGGCGCCAGCGCGGTGGAGGACGCCGACGCCGCGGCCGCGGTGCTGGTCGCGCTGGCCGCACGCGCCCGGCGCGGCCTGTCCATCTACAGCCGGGCACTGGATCCGGGCCTGCTGGACCGGCGCGACGTGCTCGACGCCCTGCGCCGCTTCGCCACCCGCCCCGGGCCCGGCCAGGTCCGCATCCTGCTGCACGAAGTCGCCACCCCGCGCCGCGAGGACGCGCCGCTACTGGCGCTCGCGCAACGGCTGCCCAGCGTGTTCGCCCTGCGCCAGGTCTCCGATGCGGTGGATGCGCGCTACCCCTCGGCATACGCGTTCAATGACACCGGCGGAGCACTCTTCCGGCCGCTGGGTCTGCGCTTCGAGGGGGAAGGCGGGATCGAGCACGGCCCGGTCGCCCGGCGGCTGGGACAGGCGTTCGACCCGGTCTGGGAGCGCTCGCGCCAATGCAGCGAGCTGCGCGCGCTGTCCTGAGGCGGCGCGATCCCCGCGACGACGCGGGCCCCGTCACATCGCGGCCGCGCGCAGGGCCGGAGAGCGGCGCACAGCGAGTGTGAACCGCGCCACGACAAAGCCCCCCTGCGGCCGCCATGCGCCCTTCGGCTAAGGCCCGCCCGGAATGAATGGGGGTTATACTTTCGCGGCTTTCGAACCCATCCGGAAAGGGTCCGGAGCCCAGCGGCGCGCCCGCCCTTCCTCCAGACGCGACATATCGTGGACAACCTACTCAAGCAGTTTGCGCAGTCATCGCAGCTCGGCAGCAATGCCGCCTTCATCGAGGACCTGTACGAGCAGTACCTGGTCTCCCCTGACAGCGTGGACCCGAAGTGGAAAGCCTACTTCGACGGGTTCAAGGGCCGCGAGGCCGGCGACGTCCCGCATTCGGCGGTCATCGCCCACGTGGCCGAGGCGGCCCGTGGCGCCGCCACCGCCGCGCCTGCGCAGGGCAGCGGCGACGAGCGCGAGCGCAACATCGGCCGCCTAATCACCGCCTACCGGTCGCGTGGCCACCTCGGTGCCAAGGTCGATCCGCTGGCGCTGACCCCGCCGATGAACCCGCCGGACCTGGGCCTGGATTTCCACAGCCTGTCCGAGCGCGACCTGGACAGCGAATTCAGCACCGGCGGCCTGGCCGGCCAGCCGCGCATGAAGCTGCGCGACCTGCTGGCGCGGCTGAAGGCCACCTACACCGGCCCGATCGGGGCCGAGTTCATGCACATCTCCGAGGTCGAGCAGCGCCAGTGGCTTTACCAGCGCCTGGAGCGCGCCGGCGACGACTACAACCTCAGCACCGAGACCCGCAGGCGCGTGCTGGAGCGGCTGACCGCCGCCGAGGGCCTGGAGCGCTACCTCCACACCAAGTACGTGGGCCAGAAGCGCTTCTCGCTGGAAGGCGGCGATTCGCTGATCCCGCTGCTTGACAGCGTGATCCGCCAGTCCGGCGTGGACCGGGTCAAGGACATCGTCATCGGCATGGCCCACCGCGGCCGCCTGAACGTCCTGGTCAACACCCTGGGCAAGAACCCGCGCAAGCTGTTCGACGAGTTCGAAGGCCGCTTCGAGCACGACGACCTCGCGGTGGCCGGCGACGTGAAGTACCACATGGGCTTCTCCGCCGACATCGCCACCCCGGGCGCCCCGGTGCACCTGGCGCTGGCGTTCAACCCCTCGCACCTGGAGATCGTCAATCCGGTGGTCGCCGGTTCGGTGCGTTCACGCCAGGAGCGCCGGGCCGACACCGAGCGCAAGCAGGTTCTGCCGATCCTGATCCATGGCGACGCCGCGTTCGCCGGCCAGGGCGTGGGCATGGAACTGTTCCAGATGTCCAAGGCCCGCGGCTTCGACGTCGGCGGCACCTTCCACGTGGTGGTCAACAACCAGGTCGGTTTCACCACCAGCCACAAGGAAGACGCCCGCTCGACGCTGTACTGCACCGACGTGGCCAAGATGGTCGGCGCTCCGATCTTCCACGTGAACGCGGACAACCCCGAGGCGGTGGTGTTCGTGGCCCAGCTGGCCTACGAGTTCCGCCAGGTCTTCAAGAAGGACGTGGTCATCGACCTGGTCTGCTATCGGCGCCACGGCCACAACGAGGCCGACGAGCCGGCGGCGACCCAGCCGGTGATGTACCGCACCATCCGCAAGCACCCGACCACCCGCGAGCTCTATGCCGCCGCGCTGGAAAAGGCCGGCGTGATCGAGGCCGGCGCCGGCAAGGCGCTGGTGGACCAGTACCGCGACAAGCTCGACTCCGGCGAGGTCACCACCGAGCTGGCCGGCTCCAAGCCGGAGGACTACGAGCTGACCATCGACTGGTCGCGCTACCTGTCCGGCAAGCTGTCCGACGCGGTCGACACCCGGGTCAAGAAGGCCACCCTGGCCCAGCTGGCCAAGATCATCAACACGATCCCGAAGGGCGTGGAGCTGCACCCGCGCGTGGCCAAGATCTACGAGGACCGCCTGAAGATGACCGCCGGCGAGATCGCCGGCGACTGGGGCTTCGCCGAGAACCTGGCCTACGCCACCCTGCTGTCGGAGGGCCATGGCCTGCGCCTGGTGGGCCAGGACGCCGGCCGCGGCACGTTCTTCCATCGGCACGCCGTGCTGCATGACCAGAAGACCGACAGCTACTACCTGCCGCTGCGCCAGCTGGTGGAAAGCCCGGAACAGGCCACCGTCATCGACTCCCTGCTGAGCGAGGAGGCGGTGATGGCGTTCGAGTACGGCTTCTCCACCACCGATCCCAACACCCTGGACATCTGGGAAGGCCAGTTCGGCGACTTCGCCAACGGCGCCCAGGTGGTGATCGACCAGTTCATCGCCTCGGGCGAGGCCAAGTGGGGCCGCATCTCCGGCCTGACCCTGCTGCTGCCGCACGGCTACGAAGGCCAGGGCCCCGAGCACAGCTCCGCGCGCCTGGAGCGCTTCCTGCAGCTGTGCGCGCTGGAGAACATGCTGGTCTGCGTGCCCACCACGCCGGCCCAGTGCTTCCACATGCTGCGCCGCCAGATGAAGATGAGTACCCGCAAGCCGCTGGTGGTCATGAGCCCGAAGTCGCTGCTGCGCCACAAGCTGGCGGTGTCCACCCTGGACGAGCTGGCAAACGGCGAGTTCCAGCACCTGATCCCCGACGCGTCCGCCGACGCGAAGAAGGTCAGGCGCGTGGTTGCCTGCTCGGGCAAGGTCTACTACGACCTGCTGGAGGACGCGCAGAAGCGTGGCCAGGACGACGTCGCCCTGGTCCGCGTCGAGCAGCTGTACCCGTTCCCGCGCGAACTGCTGTCGGCCGAGCTGAGGAAGTACGACCAGGCCACCGAGGTCGTCTGGTGCCAGGAAGAGCCGCAGAACCAGGGCGCCTGGTACCAGATCAAGCATCACCTGCAGGCCTGCCTGGCCAAGGGCCAGGCCCTCAGCTACGCAGGCCGCCCCCGCTCGCCCTCGCCCGCCGTCGGCCATTTCGCCGACCACGTGCGCGAGCAGCAGCAGCTGGTTGCCGACGCGCTGGTCAATCCGGCCGGCGGCCAGATCGCCGCCGAATAAGCGCAGCGCCGCCCATCCCGCATCCCCGCCATTAGACATACGCCCCAAGGACGCCCCATGGCCACCGAAGTCAAAGTTCCGGTCCTCCCCGAATCCGTCTCCGACGCCACCATCGCCAGCTGGCACAAGAAGGCCGGCGAGGCGGTCAAGCGCGACGAGAACATCGTGGATCTGGAGACCGACAAGGTCGTGCTCGAGGTCCCCTCGCCGGTCGATGGCGTGCTCAAGGAGATCAAGTTCTCCGAGGGCGACACCGTGACCAGCCAGCAGGTGCTGGCGATCATCGAGGAAGGCGCGGCTGCAGAGGCCGCCCCGGCCGAGGAAAAGAAGGCCGAAGCCCCGAAGACCGAAGAGAAGAAGGCCGAGGGTCCCGCCAAGGCCGCCGCCCCGGCCGCCGCCAGCGCCTCCGGCAGCGAGCTGCCGCCGGGCGCGCGCTTTGCCGCGGCCAAGGACGGGATCGATCCGTCGCAGGTCGAGGGTACCGGCCGCCGCGGCGCGGTCACCAAGGAGGACATCGTCAACTACGCCCGCAGCGGCGGCGCCGGCAAGGCCGGTGGCGCGCGTCCGGAAGAGCGCGTGCCGATGACCCGCATCCGCAAGCGCATCGCCGAGCGCCTGATGCAGTCCAAGGACTCCATCGCCATGCTGACCTCGTTCAACGAGGTCAACCTGGCCAAGGTGTCGGCCGCGCGCAAGCAGCTGGGCGAGGACTTCCAGAAGACCCACGGCATCAAGCTCGGCTTCATGAGCTTCTTCGTGAAGGCAGCGGCCAACGCGCTGCAGCGCTTCCCGGTGATCAACGCCTCGGTCGACGGCGACGACATCATCTACCACGGCTATTCGGACATCTCCATCGCCGTGTCCACCGAGAAGGGCCTGGTCACCCCGGTGCTGCGCAACGTCGAGCGCATGGGCTTCGCCGACATCGAGCAGGGCATCGCCGAATACGCGAAGAAGGCGCGTGACGGCAAGCTGGGGCTGGACGACCTGCAGGGCGGTACCTTCACCATCACCAATGGCGGCACCTTCGGCTCGCTGATGTCGACCCCGATCGTCAACCCGCCGCAGAGCGCGATCCTGGGCATGCACACCATCAAGGAGCGCCCCATCGCCGAGAACGGCCAGGTCGTGATCGCGCCGATGATGTACATCGCGCTGTCCTACGACCACCGCATCATCGACGGCAAGGACGCGGTGCAGTTCCTGGTGGACATCAAGAACCAGCTCGAGAACCCGAACCGCATGCTGTTCGGGCTGTAAGACACCCCGCGCCGCCCTTCCCCGGAAGGGCGGCGCCGTTTTCGCCAGGGCCGGCGGACACGGGTTCCGATCCGACAGTTCCCGCCCTGCAGAATCCCGCCCCACGGGGCCGCGCCCGCACTGCCGGGTCCGCGAATGCAAAGGAACTGGAAATGGCAGAACAATTCGACGTCGTCGTCATCGGTGCCGGCCCGGCCGGCTACCACGCCGCGATCCGCGCCGCGCAGCTGGGCCTGAAGACGGCCTGTATCGACGCGGCACTGGGCAAGGACGGCAAGCCCGCCCTGGGCGGCACCTGCCTGCGCGTGGGCTGCGTCCCGTCCAAGGCGCTGCTGGACTCGACCCACCAGTACGAGAACATGCTCCACAAGTTCGACCAGCACGGCATCAGCTTCAAGGATGCGGCGATGGACGTGGAGAAGATGATCGCCCGCAAGGACGGCATCGTTAAGCAGTTCACCGGCGGCATCGCCATGCTGTTCAAGGCCAACAAGGTGACCCCGTACTACGGCTTCGCCCAGCTGCACGCCGGCAACGTGGTCAAGGTCAGGCAGCACGATGGCGCCGAGGTCGAGCTCAAGGGCATCAACGTCATCCTGGCCGCGGGCTCGGACTCGATCGAGCTGCCGTTCGCGAAGTTCGACGGCGAGACCATCGTCGACAACGTCGGCGCGCTGGACTTCACCGAGGTGCCCAAGCGCCTGGCCGTGATCGGTGCGGGCGTCATCGGCCTGGAGCTGGGCAGCGTGTGGCGCCGCCTGGGTGCCGAGGTGACCATCCTCGAGGCCATGCCGGAGCTGCTGGCTGCCGCCGATGCCGAAGTGTCGAAGCTGGCCGCGCGCGAGTTCAAGAAGGAAGGCCTGGACATCCGCCTGGGCGCCAAGGTCTCCAAGGCCGAGGTCACCGGCAAGGGCAAGAAGAAGGAAGTGGCCCTGGTCTACACCGACGCCAAGGGCGAGGAGCAGACCCTGTCGGTCGACAGGCTGCTGGTGGCCGTGGGCCGCCGTGCCGCGACCAAGGGGCTGCTGGCCGAGGGCACCGGCGTGCAGCTCAACGAGCGCGGCCAGATCGTGGTCGACGAGCATTGCCACACCGGCGTGGACGGCGTGTGGGCCATCGGTGACTGCGTGCGCGGCCCGATGCTGGCGCACAAGGGCTTCGAGGAAGGCATCGCCGTGGCCGAGCTGATCGCCGGGCTGCCGGGCCACGTCAACTTCGACACCATCCCGTGGGTCATCTACACCGCGCCGGAGATCGCCTGGGTCGGCAAGACTGAGCAGCAGCTCAAGGCCGAGGGTGTGCCGTACAAGACCGGCAGCTTCCCGTTCGCCGCGGTGGGCCGCGCCGTCGCCATGGCCGAGGCCACCGGCTTCGTGAAGGTGATCGCCCACGCCGAGACCGATCGCGTGCTGGGCCTGCACATCATCGGGCCGAGCGCTTCGGAGCTGGTGCACGAGGGCGTGCTGACCATGGAGTTCAGCGGCTCGGCCGACGACCTGGCGCGGATCTGCCACGCCCACCCGACCCTGTCCGAAGCCATCCACGACGCCGCCATGGCCGTGGACAAGCGCGCGATCCATAAAGCCAACTGAGTTGGCTCGCGGGTGCCCGGGTTTGCGACGCAGACGCCGGGTTCCGCGTGCCGCCACTTCCCGCCACTGGCCTGGCGCGACCCGCCCCCGGACTGGGGGCTACGGGCAGGCCCCCCCGGGGGCTGGCCTTGTGGCTGCAGATGGCCGCGCAGCGGACGTCTTCATGCGTGACCGGAGCCGGGCATCGCCCGGCTTCGCATTTTCCGGTTCCAGCAGGAGTGGGATCTGATCCATGGACAAACAGGGACTTCCGCCGAAGGTCACCGCCGCACTGTATGCCGGAGCCGGCGTCCTCTTCATTGCCGGCGCCTTCCATGGTGGCCGCCCGGGCTTCAGCGTGGTCGGGCTGGCCTTCGTGGCGCTGGGGGCGATGATCTACCTGCGCCAGAAGCGGAAGCCGGACTGAGATGCGGCGCGGGCGGCGGCGATCCTCGTCCCACGCCTGCCCACGGCCACGCCTGCGCCCGGTTCGCGTCCTCGTATTCGCCGCCAGCCTCGCGGCAAGCGCCCACGCCATGCCAACCGCGCCCTCGCACTCTCCGCCTGTCCCCGTCCCGGTGGCGCCAGACCCCGCCGCCCACCTGCGTTGCGTGCAGCTTCGGACGGGCATGACCGCCGCGGAGGTCAGGGCCATCATCGGCCGCGACCCGGATGCAACCCTCTCCGGCCACGAAGAGGCCCATCCGGACGGCACGCCCGCCTCCAGCTGGACCCTCGACGCGTGGTATTCGCCGGGGGTCCAGGGCCGCGGGCCTGCCTTGCAGGTGCGCTACCGCGGCGCCCTCGTGGACGACATCCAATGCGCGGTCCCACCTGCCCTCGCGGCATCCCTTCCTGTTTCCCCCTCACCGGACTGATCCGATGCGCTCCCTCTGCGTCTACTGCGGTTCCAACGCCGGCAGCAAGCCGGCCTACACCGAACGTGCCATCGCCCTGGGCGACCGCATCGCCCGCGAAGGGCTGCGACTGGTCTACGGCGGCGGCAACGTCGGCCTGATGGGTACGGTGGCCAACGCGGTGCTCGATGCCGGCGGCCAGGTCACCGGCGTGATCCCCCAGCAGCTGGCCGACTGGGAAGTGGCCCACCGCGGCCTGACCGAGCTGGAGATCGTCGGCTCCATGCACGAGCGCAAGATGCGCATGTTCGAGCTCTCCGACGCGTTCGTGGCGCTGCCCGGCGGCTTCGGCACCATGGAGGAGATCTTCGAGATGCTGACCTGGCGGCAGTTGGGCATCGGCAGCAAGCCCTGCGCCTTCCTGGACATCGAAGGCTTCTACGCCCCGCTGATCGGCATGATCGACCGCATGGTGGACGAGCGCTTCCTGCACCCGGACCAGCGCGCCGACCTGTGGTACGGCAGCGACCTGGAACAGATGCTGCAGTGGATGCGCGATTACCGCCCCGCGCAGGCCAGCAAGTGGATCGACGAGAAGCGCCGCAGCGTCATGGAGTGAGGCGGCGTTGGCGGCAGGATCGCCGGGGCGTGGCGGCGCGCCATGCCCCGCCAGCGACCTGCTGCCGGGCCGCTGCCGACGGCAGCGGCCCGGCGTCTGGCGCCACGCGAGGGCGGACACTTCGCTGTCCATCCTCAGGGGAGTAGAGCGCGCGAGCCGGCAGGCGGGCCGCCGCCCGCGAGGAGCGCCCGGCTTGGCAGCGGCGGGCGCCTGCCCACCACCACGGCGCCATCCATCGGCCCCTCCACAGGGCTGCGTGGCGGCATGCAGACCCCACGTCGCGCGATGCGGCCAAGCCGGCGGGCGCTGCGCGCTTTGCTTTCACGTTCCCGCCAGCCAGAATCCAGCTCATCTGGTTCCCGCATCCGCCGGGACGACGGAGACGACCCATGCCGCTGACCCGCCCCTTCCCCGCCTTCCGCATCCACAGCGACGCCGCCGGTTACCGCAGCGGCGTGGAGCAGGTCGTGCTCGACGACCTGTCTCCGGGCGAGGTGGTCGTCAAGGCGGCCTGGTCCTCGGTCAACTACAAGGACGCGCTGGCCGGGACCGGCAAGGGCAAGATCCTGCGCCGCTTCCCGCTGGTCGGCGGGATCGACGTGGCCGGCCACGTGGTGGCCTCGACGGACCCCGCATTCCGCGAGGGCGACCCGGTGCTGGTGACCGGGTGCGGCCTCAGCGAGACCCGCGATGGCGGGTACTCGGCCTACGTTCGCCTGCCCGCCGAGTGGGTCGTCGCGCTGCCGCGCGGGCTGGACCTGCGCCAGTCGATGATCCTGGGCACGGCCGGCTTCACCGCGGCGCTGGCGCTTTACCGCATGCGTGAGAACCGGCAACGCCCCGAACTCGGTCCGCTGGCGGTGACCGGGGCCAGCGGCGGGGTCGGCTCGATGGCGGTGGCGATCTTCAGCAAGGCCGGCTACGACGTGCACGCGGTCAGCGGCAAGGCCGACCAGGCCGGCTACCTGCGCTCGCTCGGCGCCCGCGAAGTGCTGGGTCGCGACGCGCTGGAGGCCGCGCGTCCGCTGGAATCGGTGCGCTTCGGCGGCGGCCTGGACAACGTCGGCGGGCCGATGCTGGTGAGCCTGCTGGCGCAGACCGTTCCCTACGGCAATGTGGCCGCGGCCGGCCTGGCGGCGAGTCCCGGCCTGGAGGCGCTGACGGTGATGCCCTTCATCCTCCGTGGCGTCTCACTGCTGGGCATCGGTTCGGCAGGCACCGCGCGCGACATCCGCGACGACATCTGGGCGCTGCTGGCCGACGATTGGAAGCCGGCGCGACTGGACGCCATCGCCACCGCCGAAGTCACCCTCGCCGAACTGCCGCAGGTGTTCGCGCGCATGCTCGCCGGGCAGTCGCTGGGTCGCACGGTGGTGCGCCTGGACTGAGGCGCAGTGCCGGCAGGCGCGCACTGCCGGCCTGTCCGGCCGAACCCTGCGCGGGGCGGTCTGCATGATCCCGGCGCGCTGGCAGCGCCCCCTGACTTCGCCGTGCCCGCACCTGCCGGAGGCCACCGGACCCAGGCCGGCGACCATGCCGCACCTGGATCCCTGCCCTGCACGCGTCCCCGGATGACCGGCGACGTAGGCTTCCCGCGGCGGGTGCCCGGCACCTACTCGGGCGCGTTCTCCAGCGGATACACCCGCACGTAGTCCACCTCCATCCAGATCGGGAAGGCAGCGTCGTCGACGCCCTGCTGGCCACCCCAGTCACCGCCCACCGCCACGTTCATGACCACGTGGAAGCGCTGGTCGAACGGCCATGCGTCCGGGCCGGTGCCTTCGTTGGCGAACTCGAAGACGCGCTCGTCGTCGATGTAGCCGAGGATGTGGTCCGGGGTCCAGTCGACCCGGTAGCGGTGGAACTGCGTATCCAGGTCCCCGATCCGCTTCTGCGCGGCGCGCTGGGTGCCGAGGCGGTGGTTGTAGGCCTGGGTGTGCACGGTCTGGTGGATCACGCCGCGGTCGAACCCCACGTGCTCCATGATGTCGATCTCGCCCGAGCGCGGCCAGTTGCCGTAGCGGTTGTCGGTCGGCAGCATCCACAGCGCCGGCCAGCTTCCGCGCGCCACCGGCAGCCGGGCGCGGATCTCGACCCGCCCGTAGCGGAAGTCGCCCTTGCCGCGGCTCACCAGGCGCGCGGAGCTGTAGCGCAGTTTCCCGGCCCGCTGGCGGTGGGCGACGATGGTCAGCAGCCCGTCGGCCACGAACGCGTTGGCCGGCTTGTCGGTGTAGTACTGCAACTCGTTGTTGCCCCAACCGTGGCCGCCGGTGTCGTAGCTCCAGCGCGCCGGATCGGGTACGCCCTCGCCGTCGAACTCGTCCCGCCAGACCGGCGTGCCGCCGAACCTCCACTGCGTCTCCGCCAGCTGCACCGCCGGCGCTCGCGCCCCGTCCGCCCCGGCGCCCGCCGATACGCCCCATCCCAGGACGAGTGCGCACACCGCGCCCCACCAACGCCTGCCCGTCATCGCCATCCCTCCCCAAGGCCGGGGCCGCCAGTCGGCGACCCGCGGGGATTCTAGGCACGAAGCGCCACCGGTGCGCCAGCACCGGCCCGGCATTGCCGCTTCCGGCGATCGCCGCCAGCGTCTACACTCCGCCAAACGGGGTAACAACGGGGAATCCGCATGGCCCGCATCCTGATCGTGGACGATTCGCCCTCGCAGCTGATGGGCATCCAGCGCATCGTCGAAAAGCTCGGGCACCAGACGCTCACGGCCGAGGACGGCGCGGCAGGCGTGGAAGTGGCCAAGGCAGAGCTGCCGGACCTGGTCCTGATGGACGTGGTCATGCCCAACCTCAATGGCTTCCAGGCCACCCGCACGCTCAGCCGCGGGGCCACCACCCGGGACATCCCCGTGGTGCTGGTGACGACCAAGGACCAGGACACGGACCGGATGTGGGGCATGCGCCAGGGTGCGCGCGCCTACCTCACCAAGCCGTTTTCCGAAGCCGAACTGTCGGACGTCATCAACCGCCTGCTGGGCGAACGCCAGGCCGCGCAGGCCGCCGCCGAGCCCGAAAGCGAAGCCTGAGCCGCACCAGGCGGGTCCTGCTCCACATCTACCCTGCAGCGCGACGGCCAGGCCGCCGCGCCCGGATCACGCCTGCTCGCCGAACGCACGCGCCAGGTCGCGGTAGGCCTGCCGCTGGGCATCGGTCGTGGCCATCGGCGCCTGCACCTCCAGTTCCACGATCTGGTCGCCGGGCGGATCGCCGGGCAGGCCGCGGCCGCGCAGGCGCAGCTTGCGGCCGGAGTCGGAGTCCGGCGGGATGCGCAGCTCCACCGGGCCGCCCAGGGTGGAAACGTTGACGGTCGTGCCCAGCGCCGCCTGCCATGGCTGCAGTGGCAGGGTATAGAGGATGTTGCGGCCATCCACCTCGAACTGGGGATGGGCCAGGTATTCGATCTCCAGCAGCAGGTTGCCGCCGCTGGTGCCCTGTCCTGCGAGCCGGATCGACTGCCCGGCGCGGATTCCCTTCGGCACCCGCACCTCGAGCTGGCGGCCGTTGAGGGTGATGCGGACCGTGTCGCCGCGGTACACCGCCTCCAGTGGCACGGCGAGCTTGGCGCGGGTGTCGCCGCGCGGCTGTGGCCCGGGGCCGCGCGCGCCGGCTCCGCGCTGGCGCGCGAACAGGCTTTCGAAGAAGTCGCTGAAGCCGGCGCCGCCCGGCCGGTTGCCCATGTCGCCGAACACTTCGTCGAAGTCGAAGCCGGCGCCGTCGAAGCCCCCCGGCGGGGGGTGGAACTCCTGGCCGGGACGGTAGCCACGCGCGCGCAGCTGGTCGTAGGCGGCGCGCTTCTGCGGGTCGCGCAATGCCTCGTACGCCTCGCCCACCGCCTTGAACTTCTCCTCGGCATCCGCCTCCTTGCTCACGTCCGGGTGGTACTTGCGGGCCAGCCGGCGGTACGCCGAACGGATCTCGGCCTCGCCGGCACCCGGCTCGACCCCGAGGATCGCGTAGTAATCCTTGAACTCCATGCGTCAGAACCCTGCTGATCGCCCCTGCCGATACCGGGGGCTGGAAACACGACGGCCCGCGGCGCGACGCCACGGGCCTGAATTCTAAGGCCTGCAGCCACCGCGCCACCCGGGCACGACGGATGCGGCCCTGGCCGGCGCGCGCGGCGCCGGCCAGGGCGTGGCTTACTGCACCTCGATGCGGCGAGGCGTGGTTTCCGGACGCTTGGGAATGTCGATGCGCAGCACCCCGTGGCGCCCGCTGGCGGTGATGCCGTCGGCATCGGCGCTGTCCGGCAGCGCGAAGCGGCGATAGAAGCTGCCCCAGGCACGCTCGCGCCGGCTGTAGCGCTCGCCCTCGGCTTCCGCCTCGCCGGCCCGCTCGCCCTTGAGGGTCAGGATGCCCTTGTCCATCTGGACCTCGATGTCCTTCGGATCCACGCCGGGGATATCGGCCAGGATCACGAAGCGGCCGGGTTCCTCGCGGATGTCCACGCGCGGGGCCCACTGGCTGGTGACCACATCGGACTGGTCGCCGGTGGCCTCGCCGAGCAGGCGCTCGAAAACCTGCTTGAACTCTTCCTGCAGGTTGCGGCCGGGAAGCGGGTTGAGGGTGTTGTAACGGACGATGGTCATCTCGGTCTCCTGTCTGCGGCCGCCCAGCGGCCATGCCCGGAAGATGGGAACGGCCACCGGACTTTCAACACCGTCCCACCCCGGCCATGGGCTGCGGCTAGACTGCGTTCAGCCATCCCTTCCCCGAGGAATCCCCATGACCATCAAGATCGGCGACACCATTCCGGAAGTCGTGCTCAAGCGCATCCGCGACGGCGTGGAGAACGTCGACACCCCGACCCTGTTCGAGGCACGCAAGGTGGTGCTGTTCGCGGTACCGGGCGCGTTCACCCCGACCTGCTCAGAGAAACACCTGCCCGGCTTCATCGAGCGCTTCGAGGAGTTCCGCAGCCGCGGCGTGGACGTGGTCTGCATGGCGGTCAACGACCCGTTCGTGATGCAGGCCTGGGGCCGCAGCCTGGGCGCGCCGGACGGCCTGCAGCTGGTCTCGGACGGCAACGCCGACCTGACCCGCGCACTGGGCCTGGAGATGGACGCCACCGGCTACGGGATGGGCGTGCGTGCGCGCCGGTTCGCGCTGTACGCCGAGGATGGCGTGGTGCGCGAACTGTTCATCGAGGCGCCCGGCGAGTTCGGCGTGTCCTCGGCCGACAACGTGCTGGACCACCTGCCGGCCTGAGGCGGGATGCCGCCCATCCGGGCACTCAACGGGCCGCGTGCGCAGCGTCCGGCGCGGCACGCCCCTCCGGCGCGCCCATCCCGGCGATCCTGAAGGTCACCTGCGCCCAGGCACCGTTGTCGGCCAGGGCGGACAGCACGTGGGTCCCGGCGCCGGCAGTGGCGTAGTCATGGACGAAGGCCTGTCCGGGCGTGGTCCGCCCGACCCAGCGCCCGTCCAGCAGCCACTGCACCGGCGCGGCCGTCCCGAGCGCGCGCACCTGCAGCTCGATCCGGCCGCGTCCTCCCGGCGCCGGCGCCAGGGTCGCCCGGTCCACCAGTCCTTCCAGATACAGGCTCGCGTTGACCTCCCGTCCGTCGTCGGCGCAGTCCGGCGACAGCGCCGGCAACCGGGAGGCCCGGCGGAGGTCGGCCGGAAGCCACGGGGTGACCAGCGCGGGCCAGCGCGCGATCTCGGCGGCGCGGACCGGGTGCGCACCTGCGCAGGAGGCGGACAGCCTCAGCCCGGTCGTGACGTCGACATCGAAGCGCTCGCGCCCCGGGCTCCACAGCCGGGCGTCGCGTTCGGGAAAGGTGGGCGGCACCGCGCCGTCCAGCGCCCAGGCCTGGAACCGGCGCTGGCACAGCGGGGGCGGCGTCGCCGTCGCGGCTTCGCCCAGCGGCCAGCACACTTCCACGTCCTCCACGGTGGACGGCCGGGGGCGCGGACCGGCGTCCCCCGGCCGATGCGGCAGGCTGTCGATGGTGTCCAGCAGCAGCGGCAGTGCCGTCACCGCGCCGTACTGGCCGGGCAGCGGGGTGCCGTCCGGGCGCCCCACCCAGACCCCCACCGTGTAACGCCGGGTGCCGCCGATGGCCCACGCGTCGCGGAACCCGTAGCTGGTGCCGGTCTTCCAGGCCACCGGCGGGGTACGCGAGCCGAACGCGCCAGCGGCGTGGCCGGGCCGCGGGGCCGCCTGCAGCACCTCGCGCACGATCCACGCAGCGCCCGGCGACAGCAGCCGGCGCTGCACCAGCGGCGCGTCGTGCAGGTAGCGCACCTGCCCGGCGATGCCCTCGCGCTGCAGCGAGGCGAAGGCACCGACCAGGTCCTCGAGCCGCGCGGACGTCCCGCCCAAGATCAGCGGCAGGCCCGGCCGGGCACCGCGCGCAAAACGCAACGGCAGGCCCGCGTGCTCCAGCCGCGCGGCGAACCGTGCCGGGCCGATGCGCTCGACCAGGTCCACCGCCGGCACGTTGAGCGACAGGCGCAGCGCGCTGGCGGCACCGACCGGGCCGTTGAAGGCCTCGCCGAAGTTGCCCGGACGATAGCCGCCGAAATCCTGGGGCGCATCCACCAGCAGGCTTTCGGAGTGGATCAGCCCCTGGTCCAGGGCCATCCCGTACAGGAACGGCTTGAGGGTGGAGCCGGGCGAGCGCCAGGCGCGCACCATGTCCACGTGGCCAAGCCGGTCGCGATCGCCGAACTCGACCGACCCGACGTAGGCCAGTGCACGCAGGCTGGCGTTGTCCACCACCAGCAGCGCCGCGGAGGTACGCGGTGGCAGCCCGGCGAAGTAGCTGGCGACCCGCTCCTCCAGGTCGCGCTGGAGGTCCGCGTCCAGGGTGGTGACGATGCGTCGCGCCTGCGGCTGCACCCGGCGCAGGCGCTCGGCCAGCAACGCGGCGTGCCGGGGCACCCTCAGCGAGCGGGCCACGACCGGTTCGATCCGCGCTTCGGCGACGGTGTCGGCGCTCCACCGCCCGGAGGCCTGCATCCGCGCCAGCACCTTGTCACGGGCGACGCGCGCGGCCTCCGGATGGCGGTCCGGCCGCAGCCGGCTCGGTGCCTGCGGCAGCACCGCCAGCAGCGCCGCCTCGGCCGGCGAGAGCGCCGCGGCCGGCTTGCCCAGGTAGGCCCAGCTGGCCGCCTCGACGCCCTCGATGGTGCCGCCGAATGGCGCCCGTTCCAGGTACAGCTGCAGGATCTGGTCCTTGGACAGGCGCGCCTCCAGCTGCACCGCACGCGCCATCTGCCGCAGCTTGCCCGGTCCGCTGCGGGTGTCGCCCCCGTCCAGGATGCGGGCCACCTGCATGCTCAGGGTCGAGCCACCGGAGACGATGCGGCCGCTGCGCAGCCACTGCCAGGCCGCGCGTGCCATCGCTGCCGGGTTGATGCCCGGATGCTGGCGGAACCAGCGGTCCTCGTAGGTCAGCAGCGCTTCCAGGTACAGCGGGGACACCGACGCCACCGTGGCCGGATGCCGCCAGACCCCGTCGCCATCGGCGAAGGCGCGCAGTGGCGTGCCATTGGCCGCGGTCACCACCGAGGCCGTGCCGTCCGCGTCCGGCAACGGCGGCGGGAAGGCCAGGTCCAGCACCAGCAGCGCCACGAGCAGGACGGCCACGCCCCAGCGCAGCCAGGTCCAGCGGCGCTGTCGGCGCGATGTCCGTGTCGTGTGCCTGGCCCGCCGCATTCCGTGTTCCCCGCCTGCGCAGTGGCCATTTGAAGCGATCCGCGCCGCGCGCGGAAGCAGCCGACCCGCGCCGATGCGAGGCGCCGGCTGCCCGGCCCCTTCGCAGGCCACGCGGTGCCCCCCGCCGGCGCCCGCGCGCGCCGGCGGGAGCGATGGCCAGGTTCCTGGAGGTGGTGCCTGACGGAATGCCGGTCACCTCCGCGCGCGGAGCGTTCCAGTGCCGCCGCCGCAGCGGTCGGCTGGAGCGCGGTCGTACCTCAGCGCAGGCCGGTTTCGGCGCGGGCGATGACCAGGCGCTGGATCTCGGAGGTGCCCTCGTAGATCTCGGTGATCTTGGCGTCGCGGAAGTACCGCTCCAGCGGCATCTCCTTCGAGTAGCCCATGCCGCCATGGATCTGCACCGCCTGGTGGGTGATCCACATCGCCGCCTCCGACGCGGTGAGCTTGGCGATGGCCGCCTCGGCCGCGAACGGCTTGCCCTGGCCCTTCAGCCACGCCGCGCGCAGGGTCAGCAGCAACGATGCGTCCAGCTTGCACTTCATGTCGGCGATCTTGGCCTGGGTCATCTGGAAGGTGCCGATCGGCGCCCCGAAGGCCTTGCGCTCCTTCACGTACTCGACGGTCTTCTCGTAGGCCGCCCGCGCGATGCCGACCGCCTGCGAGGCGATGCCGATGCGGCCGGCGTCCAGCACGCTCATGGCGATCCTGAAGCCCTGCCCTTCCACGCCCACGACCTCCTCCGGCCGCGCCACGTAGTCCTGGAACTCGATCTCGCACGTGGCCGAGGCGCGGATGCCCAGCTTCGGCTCGGTCTTGCCGCGGTGGAAGCCCTCGCGCCCGGTATCGACCATGAACGCGGTGATCCCGCGCGAGCCCTGCGCCGGGTCGGTGACCGCGAACAGGATGATGTAGCGGGCCACCGGGCCGGAGGTGATCCAGCTCTTCTTGCCATTGATGACGTAGCTGCCGTCGGCCTGTTTCACCGCGCGACAGCGCATGGCCGACGCATCGGACCCGGACTGCGGCTCGGTCAGCGCGAACGCGCCGATCTCCCGGCCTTCGGCCACCGCCCGCACGTAGAGCTGCTTCTGCTCCTCGTTGCCGTTCTTGAGGATGCCGGTGCAGAACAGCGAGTTGTTGACCGACATGATGGTCGAGTGCGCCGCGTCGCCGGCGGCGATCTCGATCATTGCCAGCGCGTAACCGACCGGATCCATGCCGGCGCCGCCGTACTCGGCCGGCACCTCGATGCCCATCAGCCCGTTCTCGCCCAGCAGCCGGATGTTGTCCAGCGGGAACTCGCCCGTGCGGTCGAAGTGCTCCGCGCTGGGCGCGATCACGTCCTGGGCAATGCGACGTGCGACGTCCTGCAGCATCAGTTGTTCTTCGGTGAAGCTGAAATCCACGGGTGACCCCTCCGGTCGGAATTTGTACCGATTGTAACCACTGCCCATTCGGCGGCGTACGCGGTTGACCTGCCGCGACACGGCGGCGGACAATCATCGCTATATCGCGATAGGAAGATATTTATGGATCTGGAAGACTGGTCGATCCGGCTCAAGGTCTTCGCCGACGCCACGCGGGTCCGGCTGCTGGCCCTGCTCGAACTGGAGGAGCTCACGGTCGCCGAACTGTCCTCGGTCACCCGCCTGGCGCAGCCGCGCGTCTCGACCCACCTGGCCCGGCTCAAGGAAGCCGGCCTGGTGCGCGACCGCCGCGCCGGTGTCTCGGCGTACTACCGCTTCGACGAGGCCATCCTCGATCCGGCCCAGCGCGCATTGTGGCAGGCCCTGAGCACCGGCAGCGACGATCCGCTGCTGCGCCAGGACGCCGAGCGCCTGCCCGCCGTGCTGGCCGCGCGCGCCGCCGACCAGAACTGGGCCGACAGCGTGGCCGGCGACATGGAGCGCCACTACTCGCCCGGGCGCACCTGGGAGGCGCTGGCGCGCAGCGCCCTGCCCCTGCTGCACACCGGCGACGTGCTCGACATCGCCTCCGGCGACGGCGTGCTGGCCGAACTGCTGGCGCCCCATTCGCACCGCTACGTATGCGTGGACACCAGCGCCCGCGTGGTGGCCGCGGCGAGCGAGCGCCTGCGTCGGCTGGCCAACGTGGAAGTGCTCGAGGGCGACATGCACGCGTTGACCTTCGGCGAAGCCAGCTTCGACCTGGTGGTGCTGATGCACGCGCTGACCTACGCCGACCGCCCCGCGCAGGCGGTGGCCGAGGCCGCGCGCGTGCTGCGCCCGGGCGGCCGGCTGCTGGTCACCAGCCTGGCGCGGCACGAGCACCGCGCGGTGGTGGAGACCTACGGCCACGTCAACCTCGGCTTCAGCGACCGCGACCTGCGGCGTTTCGCCGAGAAGGCCGGCCTGCAGGTCACCAGCCTGGAGACGGTGACCCGCGAGCGCCGCCCGCCGCACTTCGAAGTGATTTCCCTGATCGCAAACAAGCCCTGAGCCGCCCATGTCCCGTCAGCTTCCCTGGTTACATCCCGACCGCGTCGCCCTGCTGGAACAGGCGCTGCGGCAACGCATCCTGGTGATCGACGGGGCCATGGGCACGATGGTCCAGCGCCATGGGCTGGAGGAGGCCGACTACCGCGGCGCGCGTTTCGCAGCGGGCTACGACGGCGAGCACCATTCCGGCCACCAGGGCCATGGCCCGCACTGCGGCCACGACCTCAAGGGCAACAACGACCTGCTGCTGCTGACGCGTCCGGACCTGATCGGCGCGATCCACGCCGCCTACCTGGAGGCCGGCGCGGACCTGGTGGAGACCAACACATTCAACGCCACCTCCGTCAGCCAGGCCGACTACCACCTGGAGCACCTGGTGTACGAGCTGAACCGGGCCGGCGCCGCCCTGGCACGCCAGGCCTGCGACGCGGCGGAGGTGGCCACCCCGGAGCAGCCGCGCTTCGTGATCGGCGTGCTCGGGCCGACCAGCCGCACCGCCTCGATCAGCCCCGACGTCAACGACCCGGGCTTCCGCAACACCAGCTTCGACGAGCTGCGCGGCACCTACCGCGATGCGGTCGAGGGGCTGATCGACGGTGGCGCCGACACCCTCATGGTCGAGACCATCTTCGACACGCTCAACGCCAAGGCCGCGCTGTTCGCCGTGGAGGAGGTGTTCGACGCGCGCGGCGCACGGCTGCCGGTGATGATCTCCGGCACGATCACCGATGCCTCCGGCCGCACCCTCTCCGGGCAGACCGCCGAGGCCTTCCACACCTCGCTGGCCCATGCCCGCCCGCTGTCGATCGGGCTCAACTGCGCGCTGGGGGCCAGGGAGCTGCGTCCGCACGTGGAGGCCCTGGCCCAGGTATCGCCGTTCTACGTCAGCGCCCACCCCAATGCAGGCCTGCCCAACGCGTTCGGCGGCTATGACGAGACCCCGGAGGAGATGGCCACGACTCTCCACGAGTTCGCCCGGTCCGGCCTGCTGAACCTGGTCGGCGGTTGTTGCGGCACGACGCCCGAGCACATCCGCGCCATCGCCGAGGCCGTGCGTGGCCTGCCGCCCCGGGTGCCGGGCCAGGCGCTGGAGGCCGCGGCATGAACCCGGCGGTCCGCCCTACCCGCCTGTCCGGACTGGAGCCGCTGGTCATCACCCCGGAACTGCTGTTCGTCAACGTCGGCGAGCGCACCAACGTCACCGGCAGCGCCCAGTTCCGCAAGCTGGTCAAGGAGGAGCGCTACGCCGAGGCGGTGGAGGTGGCGCGCCAGCAGGTGGAGAACGGCGCGCAGATCCTCGACGTGAACATGGACGAGGGACTGATCGACTCGGAAAAGGCGATGACCCGGTTCCTCAACCTGATCGCCGCCGAGCCGGACATCGCCCGCATCCCGGTCATGGTCGACAGTTCGAAGTGGAGCGTGATCGAGGCCGGGCTCAAGTGCCTGCAGGGCAAGGGCGTGGTCAACTCGATCTCGCTCAAGGAAGGCGAAGCGCTGTTCGTCGAGCACGCCCGCAAGGTGCTGCGCTATGGCGCGGCGGTGGTGGTGATGGCCTTCGACGAGCAGGGCCAGGCCGACACCTGCGCGCGCAAGGTGGAGATCTGCACCCGCGCCTACCGGATCCTGGTCGACGAGGTGGGCTTCCCGCCGGAAGACATCATCTTCGACCCCAACATCTTCGCGATCGCCACCGGCATCGAGGAGCACGACAACTACGCGGTCGACTTCATCGAGGCCACCGCCATCATCCGCCGGACCCTGCCGCACTGCCACGTGTCCGGCGGCGTGTCCAACGTCTCATTCTCGTTCCGTGGCAACGAGACCGTGCGCGGCGCGATCCACTCGGTGTTCCTGTACCACGCGATCAGGGCGGGCATGGACATGGGCATCGTCAACGCCGGCGCGCTGCCGGTCTACGACGACCTGGACCCGGAGCTGCGCGAACGCGTGGAGGACGTGGTGCTGAACCGGCGCCGCGACGGCACCGAGCGCCTGCTGGAGATCGCCGAACGCTACAAGGGAAAGAAGGGCGAGAAGAAGGCCGAGGACCTGGCCTGGCGCCACAAGCCGGTGCGCGAGCGCCTGGCGCATGCGCTGGTGCATGGCATCGACGCCTTCGTCGAGGAGGACACCGAGCAGGCCCGCCAGCAGGCCAGTCGCCCGCTGGACGTGATCGAAGGGCCGCTGATGGACGGCATGAACGTGGTCGGCGACCTGTTCGGCGCCGGCAAGATGTTCCTGCCGCAGGTGGTCAAGTCCGCGCGGGTGATGAAGAAGGCCGTCGCCTACCTGCTGCCGTACATCGAGGCGGAAAAGCTGCGCACCGGCGATGCCGGCAGGAACAACGGCCGCATCGTGATGGCCACGGTCAAGGGCGACGTGCACGACATCGGCAAGAACATCGTCGGGGTGGTCCTGGCCTGTAACAACTTCGAGGTCGTGGACCTGGGCGTGATGGTGCCGGCGCAGAAGATCCTCGATACCGCGCGCGAGGTGAACGCCGACCTCATCGGCCTGTCCGGCCTGATCACCCCCTCGCTGGAGGAAATGAGCCACGTGGCGCGCGAACTGCAGCGCCAGGGCTTCACCACGCCGCTGATGATCGGCGGCGCCACCACCTCGCGCGCGCATACCGCGCTGAAGATCGACCCGCATTACAAGGCGCCCACGGTGTGGGTCAAGGACGCCTCGCGCGCGGTGGGCGTGGCGCAGTCGCTGATCAGTCCCGACCTGCGGGGCCGCTTCGTGGCCGCCAACGATGCCGACTACGCCGAGATCCGCACCCGCCACGCCAACCGCGGCGACGCCAAGCGCCTGGTGCCGCTGGAGAAGGCGCGCGGGCAGCGTTTCGACGGTGGCTGGGACGCCCATGTACCGCCGGCGCCGAATCAGCCCGGCGTGCACGGATTCGACTGGCCGCTGGAGGACCTGCTGCCGGTGATCGACTGGACGCCGTTCTTCCAGGCCTGGGAACTGGCCGGCAAGTACCCGGCGATCCTGCAGGACGAGGTGGTCGGTGCGCAGGCCAGCGAGCTGTTCGGCGATGCGCAGGCCATGCTTGCGCGGATCGTCTCGGAGAAGTGGCTGCAGGCGCGTGCGGTCTACGGCATCTGGCCGGCAGCCGCCTACGGCGACGATGTCGTCCTGCAGCATGCCGATGGTCCGGCCACCCTGCACTTCCTGCGCCAGCAGGTGGACAAGCCGGTCGACCGCCCGGACTTCTGCCTGGCCGATTTCATTGCACCGCACGACAGCGGCGTGCAGGACTGGATCGGTGCGTTCGCGGTCACCGCCGGCATCGGCATCGACGCGCACGTCGCGCGCTTCGAGGCCATCCATGACGACTACAACGCGATCCTGCTCAAGTCGCTGGCCGACCGCCTGGCCGAGGCCCTGGCCGAGCGCCTGCACCAGCGCGTGCGCACGGAGTTCTGGGGTTACGCCGCCGACGAGGCGCTGGACAACGAGGCCCTGATCGCCGAGAAGTACCGCGGCATCCGCCCCGCGCCCGGCTATCCGGCCTGCCCCGACCACAGCGAGAAGGCCACGCTGTTCGCCCTGCTGGATGCGCCGGCCAACGCCGGCATGTCACTGACCGAGAGCTTCGCGATGCTGCCGACCGCGGCGGTGTCCGGCTACTACTTCAGCCACCCGCGCAGCCAGTACTTCGTGGTCGGCCGCGTGGGCAAGGACCAGGTCGCCGACTATGCCCGCCGCCGCAACGTGGACCGGGCGCAGGTGGAGCGCTGGCTGGCCTCCAACCTGGACTACGACCCCGAGTGACCCGCTCTGCCCCCTGCCGCGGCGGCGGGGGCTCCGCCTACAATGGACGACCCTTACACCGGAAACCTTCCGATGCAGCCTGATACCGTCCGCGCCGTCATCACCGGAGGCGTTTCCGGCCTGGGCCTGGCCGTGGCCACCCGCGTGGTCGCCGACGGCGGCAGGGTCGCCCTGCTTGATGTCAACGACGACAAGGGCGCGGCCGCGGTCCAGGCGCTCGGCGCCGGCAACGCGCGCTACTTCCGCACCGACGTCACCGACGAGGCCGGCGTGAGCGCCACCCTGGCGGCCGCGCGCGATTTCCTCGGCGGCCTCAATGCCGCGGTCAACTGCGCCGGCATCCTCGGCGCGGGGCGCGTACTCGGCAAGGACGCGTCCGGCAACAGCGCGCCAATGCCGCTGGAGGGCTTCGCCCGCACGGTGATGGTCAACCTGGTCGGCAGCTTCAACGTGGCCAAGGCCGCGGCGGCGCTGATGCAGCACAACGCCCCGGGAGAGGACGGCGAGCGCGGCGTGATCGTCAACACCGCCTCGGTGGCCGCCTACGAGGGCCAGATCGGCCAGGCCGCCTACTCGGCCTCCAAGGGCGGCGTGGTCGGCATGACCCTGCCGATGGCACGCGAGCTGGCGCGCTTCGGCATCCGCGTCATGACCGTGGCCCCGGGCGTGTTCTGGACGCCGATGGTCGATGGCATGCCCGAATCCGTGCAGCAGTCGCTGGCAGCGACCATCCCGTTCCCCGCGCGCCTGGGCCAGCCGGACGAATTCGCCGACACCGTGGCCTTCATCCTGCGCACCCGCTACCTCAACGGCGAGACCATCCGCCTCGATGGTGCGACCCGCCTGGCCCCCAGGTAACCGGCAGACGCCGGCCCATCGACCACCCACCCGGCGCAACGCGGCCGGACGGCCTCCAACCCCCCCACCGGACACGGACTTTCCATGAAAGCCAGCGACATCAAGAAGGGCAACGTCGTCGAATACAACAACGGCGTCTACCAGATCCGCGACATCGAGCGCAGCTCACCCCAGGGCCGCGGCGGAAACGTCCGCTACCGCTTCATCATGTATTCGGTCCCCGGTGGCGCCAAGCTCGATGCCAGCTTCGATGCAGACGACAACCTCACCGAAGTGGAACTGCTGCGCCGCCAGGCCAGCTTCTCCTACAAGGACGGCGACGCCTTCGTGTTCCTGGACGACGAGGACTACACGCCCTACACCCTGGACCCCGAGGCGATCGGCGATGACGCCGGCTACATCACCGACGGCCTGGCCGGCATCTACGTGCAGGTGATCGACGAGCAGCCGGTGGCGATCCAGTTGCCGCAGCACGTGACCCTGGAAGTGGTCGAGACCCCGCCGGAGCTGAAGGGCGGAACGGCGACCAAGCGCCCCAAGCCGGCGCGCCTGAGCACCGGGATCGAGATCATGGTGCCGGAGTACATCACCACCGGCGAGCGCATCCTGGTCAACACCACCACCGGCGAGTTCGGCGGCCGCGCCGACTGACCCCGGGCCCGGCCGCCGCGTGCGGCCGGGATCCGCTGTGCCCGCGTCGTCGCCGGCATGCCGGCTACCCGGATGCGGTCTGCAGCCTTGTCCGGGCCACGCCGGCCACACCCGGGCCCAGGCGGCAGTGCGCTCGGTGGCTGCAGGACGGCACCCCTACGACGGTCTGCCCGCCAGTTCGCGCAGGCGCGCTCCAAGCAGGGCGACATTCGCCTCGGCCCCGTCCAGCGCCTCGCGGCGCGCGGCCGGCAGCAGCGCCCGGACCCTCGCTTCCAGTTCGCGTGCTTCGGTCCGGCGGCCCTCCGCGGAAGCGACCGCGGTGGCCTGCAGCCTTTCGCGTTCCTCCCCCTGTGGCAGGCCGTAGCCGTCCACGCCCTGCAGCCACGCCGCCGGGCGGCTGAAGGCGTCGCCAACGGCCAGGAACCGTTCCACGTCCCCGGCCACGCCTGCGTCGGAGGGCGCGATGCGCCCCATCCAGCGGCGCTTGAGCTCGTCGCGGGCCAGGGCTTCATGGCGTCGCAGCGCGGCCGATTCCAGGACCAGCAGCGCCGCCGCGGCCCTCAGCCCGGCCTGCGCCAGCGCCGGCCTGCGCTGCGCGGGCGGCAGCGCGATCCACTCCCGCGCATCGTCGGCCTGCAAACCGAGCTCTGCGCGTGCCACCGCGTACATCGACTCGTAATGGGCGCTGGCGGCCTCGAAGCGCAATCCCAGGCGCACCTGTTCGGCCCGGTCCGCGGGGACCACGGCGGCGTCGACCACGCCATGGCGCTGCAGCCTTCGCGCCAGGCCGTTGGGGAACACCGTACGCAGCGGCAGCGCCGCCAGCCTTGGCACCGCGTCGTGCAGCAGTTTCCAGGTCTCCACCGCACAGTTGTTGCTGGCGAACAGGTAGCGGCCGTCGTAGCTCCAGTGCAGCTGCGCCGCGCGCAAGGCCACGGCCGCCACCTCCTCCGGCGACAGCGCCAGCGGAATGGCATGCAGGTCACGCAGTTCGGTCAGGGTGTATTCGTCCACCACCTGGTCCAAAGGCAGCGCGAACAGGCGCGAGGGATAGCCGCCGGTGAGTCCCCGCCAGCTGGAGATCTGCAGGTCGTCGACGAAGGCCCGGAACGACAGCACCAGGTGGTGCTGCAGGTCCAGGCGGCAGTCCGGACCCGGTTCGCGCCCCGGCGCGCAGACCACCAGGCGCAACATGGCGTGGCCCCAGCGGCTGGCCATGCCCTCGCCGTCACCGGCCAGCAGGTAATCGACCGCATACACCTGCGCCGGATCGAGCACGCGCACCGGCTCGGCCCCGGTGGCCGGATCCTGGACGAATGCCAGGCCGGGGGCGCACCGGCCCGGTGGAGGGCGGGTCATGCCAAAGCGCGCGTCGAAGTACGCCGCCAGCGCCGGCCTGCGGCAGGCGTAGAGGGGATCCAGCAGGTAGTGTTCGAGGTTGACCGCCACGTACTCGCGCGGCGAAGCCAGCTCGTAGCCATCGGGGCTGCGGTCGCCGAAGTCGTTGCGGCCGCGCCGGCCGGGCCGCAGGGCAGCCTTCTGCCAGCCGGCCAGGTCCAGCAGGCGCGGATCGCCCGACAGCCCGCCAGCGGCGGTGCGGTCGTACAGGTGCGCCAGCTCATGCAGCAGCGCGGCCAGCGCCGGCGATGTCCGGCCGTCGGGCGGTGCACCACCGACCCGCTTCCAGTCTTCGAGCAGTTCTCGCCTGAGCAGGATGCGCCGGTGTTTCGCGCGCCCGTGCACGCCCTCGGGCAGGTCGTCGCGCCACTCCAGCGTGATGGGCCGGTCCAGCGCGCCGACCCAGGCCGGCGGCAGGTGCGCGGCCGCCGCCGCGACCAAGCTGGCAGTGGACGCCTGGTCGCCGGCATCCAGGCCCGGCGCGGGCGCGATGCGTGGGACGGCCCCGGCCGTGGCACTGGCCAGCAGCAGGGCTGCCAGCGCCAGCGTCCGGATCATTCGGCGGCGAGGATCTTCCGCGCCAGCTCCAGGTCGCTGGCCTGGCGCGCGGTGGCGTCGCGCTCGCGCAGCACGCGCAGGGCCGCTTCGAACCGGGCGCTGCGCAGCTGGCCGTCGCTGGCGAGGAAGCCGGCGGCGTCCTCGCGCGCGGCCTGCACCAGCTTGTCGTCGCCGGAGGTGCTGCCGGATGAGGCGGAGCTGCCCGCCGAGGACGCACCGGCGGAGGTGCCGGCGAAGCTGGAGGCCAGCGCCGGCGCGGCGAGGGCCGCCAACAGGAAGGCGGCGGCAGGCAGGAACGGATGCTTCATGGCGGTGGCCCGGCAGTCGATGAAAGATGCGTGAAGACTACCGCGCCGCCCTGCCGCCGTGTACCGCCCCGCGTGATCGCGGTCAGGCGTCGAACAGCTTGCCCGGGTTGAGGATGCCGTTGGGGTCGAACACCTGCCGGACCCCGCGCATCAGCGCGATCTCCGCCTCGCTGCGGGTGCCGGCCAGGTAGGGCTTCTTGACCAGGCCGATGCCGTGCTCGGCGGAGATGCTGCCGCCGTGGGCCTGCAGCGCCTGCGCCAGCAGCTTGGTCACCTGCTCGCACTGGCCAACGAACTCCGCATCGGGGGTGTCGTCGGGCTTGAGTACGTTGATGTGCAGGTTGCCGTCGCCGATGTGGCCGAACCAGACCACCTCGAACTGGGGATACGCATCGCCCAGCAGCTGCTGGGTCCGGGCCAGGAACGCCGGCATTTCCGAGATGCGCACCGACACGTCGTTCTTGTATGGCCGGTAGCGGGCCACCGCCTCGGTGATGCCTTCGCGCAGGCGCCAGATCTGCTGCGCCTGCGCCTCCGAAGCGCTGATCACCCCGTCCGCCACCCAGCCCTGCTCCATGCAGTGCTCGAAGGCGGCCATCGCCGCGGCCTCGGTCGCCTCGTCGTCGCTGGCGAACTCGGTAACCACGTAGAAGGGGTACTCGTCCTCCAGCGGCTTCTGCGCGCCGTGGGCCAGCACGTGGCGCAGGGCGCGGTCGGTGAAGAACTCGAAGGCTTCCAGGCGCAGGCGGCCGCGGAACTCGGCGAACACCTGCATCAGCACCTCGAACGAGGGCAGCGCCAGCAGCATGACGTTGGTCGGTGGCGGCGGGTCGGCCAGGCGCAGGATCGCCTCGACCACGATGCCCAGCGTGCCCTCCGAGCCGATCAGCAACTGGCGGAAGTCGTAGCCGCTGGAGTTCTTCACCAGCGCCCGGTTGAGCTGCAGCAGCTCGCCGCTGCCGGTGACCACGGTCAGCCCGGCGATCCATTCGCGGGTATTGCCGTAGCGGATCACGCGGATGCCGCCGGCGTTGGTGGCGATGTTGCCGCCGATCGAGCAGGAACCGCGGGCGCCGAAGTCCACCGGGTAGACCAGCCCGTGCTCACGTGCGGCGTTGTGCACCGCTTCCAGCACCATGCCCGCCTGCACCGTCAGCGTGCGGTCCACCGCGTTGAAGTCCAGCACCTTGTTCATCCGCTCCAGGCTCAGCACCAGTTCGCCGTTGGCGGCCACGGCGCCCCCGGACAGCCCGGTACGTCCGCCCGAGGGCACGATGGCCACGCGGTGGCGGTTGGCCCAGCGCACGATCGCCTGCACCTCCTCCACGCTGCCGGGCAGCGCGACGGCCAGCGGCGCCGGTATCCAGCGCCGGGTCCAGTCGCGGCCGTAATGCTCAAGGTCGGAAGCGTCGGTCTTCAGGCGCAGGTCGGGCACCGACTGCAGCAGGTCGGCGAGGCGTGGGTCGGTCATGGGCGGGTGGTGGCGCGCGTGCGTGCGGGAGCCGGCAAGCGTGCCAGCTGCGGGGTCGCCGAGTCCAGCGGCGACCGCAGCGCCCGGCGGCTGGCGCACTACGGGCAAGTCGCTGTTTCAGTGGCAACTTTTGCCGGGTGAAACTGCCTCCGCGAAGCGCACACGGTGTTGCGCGGCCGGCATGAAAACGGCATGACGCACTGCGGAAAACAGGGGGCGCTTCTGGCATAGTTGTCGGCTCCCGCCCTACCTGCCGGACCACTCGCGCATGTCGCCCAAGAAGACCTCCTTCCCCAAATCCGACATCCGCGTGCTGCTGCTCGAGGGCCTCAGCCATACCGCGGTGGAGACCTTCCGCGCGGCGGGCTACACCCAGATCGAATTCCACGACAAGTCGCTGCCGGAGGACGAGCTCAAGGCACGCCTCGCCGAGGCCCACATCGTCGGCATCCGCTCGCGCAGCCACCTGACGGCCGACGTGCTGGCCGGTGCCAAGCGGCTGATGGCCATCGGCTGCTTCTGCATCGGTACCAACCAGGTGGACCTGGACGCGGCCGAGCTGGCCGGCATCCCGGTGTTCAACGCCCCCTATTCCAATACCCGCTCGGTGGCCGAGCTGGTCGTGGCCCAGGCGGTGATGCTGATGCGCGGCATCCCGCAGAAGAGCGCCGAATGCCACCGCGGTGGATGGTCCAAGTCGGCCGCCGGCAGCCGCGAGGTGCGCGGCAAGACCCTCGGCATCGTCGGCTACGGCCACATCGGCACCCAGGTCGGGGTGCTGGCCGAGGCGCTGGGCATGCACGTGGTCTTCCATGACATCGAGACCAAGCTGTCGCTGGGCAACGCGCGCGCGGCGATCAGCCTGGACGACCTGCTGTCACGTTCGGACGTGGTCACCCTGCACGTGCCGGAGACCGCCGCGACGAAGAACATGTTCGGCGCCGCCCAGATCGCCGCGATGAAGCCCGGCGCGCACCTGATCAACGCCTCCCGCGGCACCGTGGTGGACATCGACGCGCTGGCCGCGGCGCTGGAGTCCGGCCATGTCGGCGGCGCGGCGGTGGACGTGTTCCCGGTCGAGCCCAAGGCCAACAACGAGGCCTTCGTCTCGCCGCTGACCCGCTTCGACAACGTGATCCTGACCCCGCACATCGGCGGCAGCACGCTGGAGGCCCAGGAGAACATCGGCGTGGAGGTGGCGGCCAAGCTGGTGCGCTACAGCGACAACGGCAGCACCCTGTCGGCGGTGAACTTCCCGGAGGTCACCCTGCCCGAGCACGAGGGCAGCTTGCGCCTGCTCCACATCCACCGCAACGTCCCCGGCGTGCTGTCGAAGGTCAACGAGATCTTCAGCCGCCACGCGGTCAACATCGACGGGCAGTTCCTGCGCACCAATCCCAAGGTCGGCTACGTGGTGATCGACGTGGCCGCCAACGAGGCCCAGGTGGCCGCGCTGAAGGAGGAACTGGCCGGGATCGAGGGCACCCTGCGGACCCGCGTCCTGTACTGATCCGCTACCGGCCGGCCGCGCGGCTCAGCCGCCGGCCAGCCAGCGCAGGGCCATGCGCCGCATCGAGGCATCCATCGCCGGATCGCCGGCCACCTCGCGCACCGGGCGCCACGCCAGGGCGTGGGACTCGGCGCTGACCACGAAGCGCTCGTCCGCGCCTGCGCGCACCACGTAGCGCACGTCGTGGTGCCAGTGCCCCGGGATCCCGGGGCGTTCAGGGATCCAGTGCCGGTCCAGGTCGAAGATCGTCTCGGCCTCAACCACCAGCCCGGGCACCCCGGTTTCCTCCTGCGCCTCCTTCAGCGCCACGGCGGCCAGGTCGCGGTCGCCATCGGCATGGCCACCCGGCTGCAGCCAGCGGTCCAGCTTGGCGTGGTGCGTGAGCAGGGTGCGCTGGCCATCGGCGCTGACCACCCAGGCCGATCCTGTGAAGTGGCCCTGCAGCCGCCCGCGCACGAACGGATCGGCAGGATCCCCCAGCAGCGCCAGGAACTCGTCCGCCAGCGCGGCCTGGTCCGGCCAGCGCTCGCGGTAGGCCTGCAGCTGGCTGGCCAGCAGGCCGGCGGGGTGGGTCGGGTCCATCGATGGCTCCAGCGTCCGGGCGCGCGATTATGCCTTCGGCCGGCCGCGCCGGCCCACGCCGCAGCGCGCATTGCCAACCGACCCGGCGGTTTGGCAAGGTACGGCGCTTACGTGGCCTGCTTGCGGCCATGACCAACACGGGCGCATCGGTCGCCACCGACGGGGAACCACGCATGCTCAATCGTCTATTCAGCGTCAAGCCCGTGGAGCCGGCGCCGCACGTCGACGCCGGGGAGCCGGTGGAAGGATCGCTCCAGGACGAGGCCACCCTGCGCCGCACCCTCACCGCCCGCCACCTCATCCTGCTGGGTGTCGGCGCGGTCATCGGCGCCGGCATCTTCGTGCTGACCGGCCAGGCCGCGGCCAACCATGCCGGTCCGGCGATCATGCTCAGCTTCGTCCTGGCCGGATTCGCCTGTGCCATGGCTGGCCTGTGCTATGCCGAGTTCGCCTCGATGATGCCGGTCTCCGGCAGCGCCTATTCGTATTCCTACGCCACCCTGGGCGAGGCGGTGGCCTGGTTCATCGGCTGGTGCCTGGTGCTGGAATACCTGTTCGCCTCGGCCACCGTGGCGGTGGGCTGGTCCGGGTATCTGGTCAGCTTCCTCACCACCACGCTGGGCGTGCCGTTCCCGGCCGAACTGGCGTCGGCGCCGCTGAACTGGGCCGACGGCGGCTTCGTCCGCACCGACAGCCTCGTCAACCTGCCGGCGGTGCTGATCGTGGCCGCGGTCAGCGGGCTGTGCTACGTGGGCATCACCCAGTCGGCGTTCGTCAACGCGATCATCGTGGCGATCAAGGTCGCGGTGATCGCGGCGTTCCTGGGCTTCGGCGTGCAGTACGTCGACCCGGCCAACTGGACCCCTTTCATCCCCGAGAACACCGGCCCCGGCCAGTTCGGCATGGACGGCGTGTTCCGCGCGGCGACCATCGTGTTCTTCGCCTACATCGGCTTCGATGCGGTCTCCACCGCCGCCGGCGAGGCCAAGAACCCGCAGCGCGACATGCCCATCGGCATCCTCGGCTCGCTCGCCGTGTGCACCATCATCTACATCGCCGTGTGCGCGGTGCTGACCGGCATGACCCACTATTCCCTGCTGGGCACCGCCAAGCCGGTGGCCACCGCGCTGGAGGAAGTGATCAAGGCCGATCCCGCCGCCAACATCGGCTGGCTCAAGACCGCGGTGGAGATCGGCGCCATCGCCGGCCTGTCCTCGGTCATCCTGGTGATGCTGATGGCGCAGCCGCGCATCTTCTATTCGATGTCGCGCGACGGCCTGCTGCCGGGCCTGTTCGGCAAGATCCACCCACGCTTCCACACCCCGCACGTGGGCACGATCCTGGTCGGCATCGTGGCCTGCCTGCTGGCCGGTTTCATGCCGCTCAACGTGCTCGGCGAGCTGGTCTCGATGGGCACCCTGCTGGCCTTCGCCACCGTCTGCCTGGGCGTCCTGGTCCTGCGCTTCAGCCGCCCGGACCTGGCGCGGCCCTTCCGGGTGCCGGCCTTCTGGCTGATCTGTCCGCTGGGCTTCGCGGCGTGCCTGTTCCTGTTCGCGCAGTCGTTCGCGGAGCACTGGCACGTGTTCGTGGGCTGGACCCTCCTCGGCCAGCTGATCTATTTCGGTTACGGCTACCGCCACAGCAAGCTGCACCGGCGCGCCTGACGCCCACGTCCCGACCACGGCCGGCCCAGCGCCGGCCGTTTCCTTTCCAATCCAGGATCGCGCATGAGCGCACACGTTCCCCGCAAGATCGGCCCGGTGCTTGCGACCTTCGTGGTCGCCAACAACATGATCGGCTCGGGCTTCTTCCTGTTGCCCACCACCCTGGCCAAGTCCGGCGGCGTGACCGCGCTGAGCTGGCTGCTGGGCACGGTGCTGGCGATGATGCTGGGCGGCGCGTTCGCGCGCCTGGCGCGCCACCATCCGCAGCTGGAATCGCAGGACGACTACATCCGCCCGTCGCTGGGGCGCGACGCTTCCTTCGTGGCCACCACCATGTACTGGGTGTCTTCGTGGATCGGCAACAACGCCATCGCGGTGGCCGCGTTCGGCTACCTGGTGATCCTGCTGCCGCTCGAGGACAGCGGCGGCGTGCGGCTGGTTGGCCAGATCGCGCTGATCTGGGCGATGTTCGCCCTCAACCTCCTGGGTCCCCGGCCCATCGCCCGCTTCCAGTCCATGTGCGTGGTGCTGGGCCTGCTGCCGGTGGCGGCCATCCTGACCGCCGGCTGGGCCTACTTCGATCCGCAGGTGTACCGCGAGGCCTGGAACGTGTCCGGGACCTCGGACGCGGCGGTGGTGATGCAGTCGCTGGCGCCGATCTTCTGGGCCTTCGTCGGGCTGGAAACCGGGGCGATGGTCGCCGGCGTGGTCGACGACCCGGAGCGCAACGTGCCGCGCGCCACGCTGGGCGGCATCGCCATCGCCGGCGTCGTTTACCTCACGTCCTCGGTGCTGATGATGGGCATCGTGCCTGCCGCCCAGCTGGCCCAGTCCAGCGCACCGTTCGCCACGGTCGCCGGCGAGATGTTCGGCGCCTGGGCTATCCCGGTGATCGCCGCGGCCGCCGCGCTCAAGGCCACCGGCACGCTGGGTGGCTGGATGCTGGTGAGTGGCGAATCCGGCGCGCGCGCCGCGCAGCGGGGGTTCCTGCCGCCGGTGTTCGGCCGCCTGCGGCCGAACGGCTCCGCACGCAGCGGCCTGTTCATCATCGCGCTGTCGATGACCGCGCTGGCCGTGCTGACCCTCTCGCCCACCGTGTCGGGCCAGTTCGAAGTCCTGATCGAGATGGTGGTGATCCTGGTGGTGATGGCCTACGCCGCCGCCGGCCTGAGCCTGTTGCTGGGCACGCCGGAACGCGCGTCCAGCCAGGGCGAACGCATGCTCGGCATGGGCGCGCTGGTGGCCTGCGGGCTGCTGGTCTACTCGACCCCGGGCAAGACGCTGGTCGGTGGACTGGTGATCGCCGCGCTCGCATGGGCCGCCTATCGCGGCTTCGGCCGGCGCGCGCCCGCGCGGTAGACTTCGCGCATGGACACGACCTCCCCCCCGTACGACCCCGCGCAGCTGCACGCCTGCGCCCAGTCCCTGATCGGCAATGTGCGCGAGCTGGCCCAGCTGGGCTGGACCCCGGCCACCAGCAGCAATTTCTCGCTGCGCCTGGACGCCACGCACGCGGCCATCACGGTTTCCGGCCGGGACAAGGGGCGGCTGGTCGAGGACGACATCATGGTCGTGGACCTCGAGGGCAGGGCCGTGGGACGCCAGCTGCGGCCGTCGGCCGAGACCCTGCTGCACACCCGGCTCTACCAGCGCTTCCCGGAGGTGGGCTGCGTGCTGCATACCCACTCCCATGTCCAGACCGTCGCCTCGCGCCTGTACGCGCCGCAGGGCCACGTCCGCCTCGAGGGCTACGAGCTGCTCAAGGCGTTCGACGGCAACAGCACCCATGAGGCGGCGATCGACGTGCCGGTGTTCGCCAACACCCAGGACATGGCCGTGCTGGCCGCCCAGGTGGATGCGGTGCTGGACCGGCAACCGATGTGGGGCTACCTGATCGATGGCCACGGGCTCTATGCGTGGGGCCGGACCATGGCCGAGGCGCGGCGCCACCTGGAGGCCTTCGAGTTCCTGCTGGCGTGCGAACTGGAGCTGCGCCGGCTGCGCGGCTGATCCCGGCGCCCCCGTCACGCCCGTACCCAGCTGGTAATCTTCCCGGCCCGCGATGTTCGCGGCCACACGCAACAGGTGACCCCATGAGCCGACTGCGCATCTTCGACGAGAACCACCCCGACCAGCCCGGGTTCGAAAGCACCGACGGGAACGCCATCGCCGCCGAGCTGGCGCGCATCGGCGTCACCTTCGAGCGCTGGCACGCCACCCGCCCGGTCGAGCCAGGCGCCAGCCCGGAAGAAGTGATGGAGGCCTACCGCGCCGACATCGACCGCCTGGTGGCCGCGCGCGGCTTCAAGTCGGTCGACGTGGTCAGCATCGCGCCGGACAACCCCAACCGCGCGGAAATGCGCAAGAAGTTCCTGGACGAGCATTTCCACAAGGAAGACGAGGTGCGCTTCTTCGTCGCCGGCTCGGGCCTGTTCACGCTGCACGTGGACGGCAAGGTCTACGAGATCGAATGCGTCAAGGACGACCTGATCGCCGTGCCCGACGGCACCCACCACTGGTTCGACATGGGCGAGTCGCCCAGTTTCGTGGCCATCCGCTTCTTCACCGAGCCGGACGGCTGGGTCGGCCACTTCACCGGCACCGACATCGCGCAGAAGTTCCCGCGATACGAGCCGCAGGCCAGCTGACCCCACGCACTCCCGCCCCTCGCCATGCGAGGGGCGCCGGGTTTCAAGGATCCCGTATGACCCGCGCCATCCTCACCGACATCGAAGGCACAACCAGCAGCATCTCGTTCGTGCGCGAGGTGCTGTTCCCGTATGCGCGCCAGGCCCTGCCGCGCTTCATCGATGCACATGGCGACCAGCCGGAGGTGCGGCGCTGGCTGGACGCGGTGGCGGTGGAAGCCGGCGGGCTGTGCCAGGACGCGATGATCGCCGAAACCCTGCAGGGCTGGATCGACCAGGACCGCAAGCACACCGCGCTCAAGGCGCTGCAGGGCATGGTGTGGGAGTCCGGCTACCGCAATGGCGACTTCGCCGCGCCCGTGTACCCCGACGCGGCGCAGGCGCTCCAGCGCTGGCATGACCTGGAGCTGCCGCTTTACGTGTACTCCTCCGGCTCGGTCCCGGCGCAGAAGCTGTTCTTCGGCCACAGCGACGCTGGCGACCTGACGGGGCTGTTCTCCGGCTGGTTCGACACCGAGACCGGCGGCAAGCGCGAGTCCAGCAGCTACACCCGCATCGCCGAAGCGATCGGCCTGCCGCCCAACCAGGTGCTGTTCCTGTCCGACGTGGTCGAGGAGCTGGACGCGGCACGCGCGGCCGGCATGCACACGGTGCTGGTCGACCGGCTGGAGGACTATCCGCGGCCGAGGCTGGAGGAGGCCGCGCATGGCCACACCCGGGTGACCGGTTTCCAGGAAATCGCCCTGCCACGCTGAGCGGGAGGCCGGTCCTCGGCTCCAGCCCGACCCGCGCGACGTGCAGGTCAGGGGTGCGCCTCTTCCAGCGCGTAGCTGGTCGACGCCACCACCTGCCCCTGCCAACGGTCGAACGCCCGCACCTCCACCCGGTGCGTGCCGGCTGCCAGCCCGGTATCCAGTGCGCCGCGCCACAGGTGGGTCGACGCGGTCGCTTCAGGTGAGCGGTCGTAACCACGCAGTGCCGGCGACAGGTCGTCGGCCGCGTTCTCCAGCAGCAGGCGCGGGTCGGCGCGCTGGACCCGCCGCATCGGCATCCACGGCCCGGCCTCGATGCGGTACTCGACCCGGGTGTCCGCATCGCCCATGAACACGTTCGCGAATACGCCATACGCAGGATAGGCGCCACGGCGCAGCACCCTGGGCGCATGCAGCGCCATGGCGGTGGTGAAGGCCGGATCGGTGCCGTCGGCCCGCGCCGGGCGGTAGGCCAGGGCGTAACCGGCGTCGTCCTCCACCGTCAGCAGCGCGTGTCCGTGCGGCGTGCCATCGCTCATGGTGGTGTCCGGAATGCCCCGCGCGTCGGGTGCGCCGGACCAGAAAGCGCCGCACACCGCGCCCACGTTGTACTCGTGCAGCGGCGAGGCCCCCTCCCATCCCTGCTCCGCGCCGTGCCAGTAATGCTGCTGGCCGTGGCTGTGCCCGCTGAGCACCAGCACCCGGGGATGGTCACGCAGCAGTCCGAACAGGCGCCTGCGGTCCTGAGCGCGGAAGCTGGCGCGTCCGCCGGTCTCGAACAGCGGGATGTGCATGCCCAGTACCAGCAGGCGCTGGGGCGGAAGCGTGGCCAGGTAGGCCTCGAGGAACCGGAACTGGTCCTCGCGCAGCCCGCCGGTGTAGCCGGCGCCCTCGCCGGGGGTGGCGATCACGTTGTCCAGCAGCACGAACGCGGCCGCGCCCTCCTCCACCGCGTAGGTGTCCGGGCCGTAGATGTCCGACCAGGCCCGCAGCGAGCCGGCGTCGGAGGTGGCGTCCGGGTCCAGGTCGTGGTTGCCCGGCACGTGGAACCACGGCACCCCCAAGCGGGTGGTGACCGCGTTGAGGGCCGGGTACAGCCCGGTACGGTCATCGACCAGGTCGCCGAGGGTCATGCCCAGGGCAGCCTGCGGCCTGCCCAGCGGCTCCACGACGCTGCGGCGGTAATGGTCGATGTCGCGGGCGTTCTTGACCTGGGTGTCGGTGAACACCAGCGCCTCGAAGCGGCCGGGCCCGGGTGGCGCGGCCGACAGGCCGAAATCCAGCTGCGCTGGGCCCGCGTCGGGCACCTGCGCCCAGAAGGCGGGCAGGCCATCCTCACCCTGGAGGAAGCGATGGCCGGCAGGCTTGATTACGAACAGGGCGGCGCCGGGACGCGCCTCGATGCGGTAACGTCCCCGGGCATCGGTCCGCTGCAGCTGCCGGCCATCGGAGACCAGCACACCGGCGATGCCCGGCTCGTCCGCACCGCGGCCCGGCCGCCCGTCCCGTTCCAGGTGGACCACCCCGGTCACCGGAACCGCCGCTGCGGCGTGGGCCAGCGCGGTGGCCAGGACACCTGCACCGGCCAGCAGCCAGGCGCCTGCGGATCGCTTGGACATCGACACACTCCCGGCGAAAACCCGCGATTCTAGGCCACCGGCGTGGCGACCGCCCGGCCGATGCCTCAGCCGCCGCCGGCACGGACCGCGTGCCGGTCCTCCAGCACGGCCACCGCGTCGGACAGCGACAGGCGGCGCGCATGCAGCAGCACGGTCACGTGGTAGATCAGGTCGGCCACCTCGCCCAGCAGGTGGGTGTCGCTCTGGGCCACGCCGGCCAGGGCGGTTTCGACCCCTTCCTCGCCGACCTTCTGGGCGATGCGGCGCACCCCCGATTCGAACAGCGAGGTGGTGTAGCTGCCTTGCGGACGCTCGCGCTCGCGCCCGGCCACCAAGGCATCGAGCTGTGCGAGGAACCCGATCTCCAGGGCCGGCGTACGTTGCGGCGCGGCCTGCGCGTGCGGCGCGGCCTCGAAGCAGCTGGACCGCTGCAGGTGGCAGGTCGGCCCGTGCGGCCTGGCCAGCACCAGCAGCGCGTCGGCATCACAGTCGGCTTGCACGTCGACCAGCTCCAGCACATGGCCGGAGGTCTCGCCCTTGGTCCACAGGCGCTGCTTGCTGCGGCTGTAGAAGGTGACCAGGCGCCGGGAAAGCGTGGCTTGCAGCGCCTCGCGGTCCATGTACCCGAGCATGAGCACGCGCAGGCTGTCGGCGTCCTGGACCACCACCGGGAGCAGGCCGCCGGACTTGTCCCAGTCCAGCCCGCCCGGGAAGACACCGATCCGCCCGACCTGGCTGCCGTCAGGAACCTCAGACATCACGCACCTCGATCTGTTGCCCGCGCAGGAAGCGCTTGAGCGCGGGAATGGCGATGGCACCGCTGTGGAACACGCTGGCCGCCAGCGCGCCGTCCACGTCGGCCTGTTCGAACGCCTCGGCGAAATGCTCCGGGCTGCCGGCGCCGCCGGAGGCGACCAGCGGCACCCGGCATAGCGCGCGCGCCTGGCGCAACTGGCCGATGTCATAGCCGCGGCGGACGCCATCGCTGTCCATGCAGTTGAGCACGATCTCGCCGGCGCCCAGTCGCTGGACCTCGACGATCCAGTCCAGTGTGCGCACCGCCAGTGCCCGGGTCTTGTCCGGGTCGCCGGTGTTGGTGCGCACCCGCCACTGCCCGTCGGCCTCGCGGATCGAATCGATGCCCACGACCACGCACTGCACGCCGAAGGCGTCGGCAAGCTCGGCCACCAGCTGCGGACGCTCCAGCGCCGGCGAGTTGACCGAGATCTTGTCCGCCCCGGCATGCAGTACCCGGCGCGCCGTGGCGACCTCGCGGATGCCGCCGGCCACGCAGAACGGGATGTCGATCAGGCGGGCCACCCGCTCGACCCAGGTGTAGTCCACCGAGCGCCCTTCCGGGCTGGCCCCGATGTCGTAGAACACCAGCTCGTCGGCGCCCTGGTCGCGATAACGCAGCGCCAGTTCGACGATGTCGCCCATGTCCACGTGGTCGCGGAAGCGCACGCCCTTGACCACGCGCCCATCGCGCACGTCCAGGCAGGGAATGATCCGCCGGCTCAGCATGGCCGGTTCTCGACGGCCAGCGCGTCGGCCAGCTGCAGCCGCCCTTCCAGCAGCGCCCGCCCCAGCACCGCGCCGGCGCAACCGGCCTGCCGGGCGCCGGCCACGTCGGCCGCGTCGCGTACACCTCCGGAGGCCTGCACGGCCACGCCCGGCGCCAGTCGCGCCAGGTGCGCGTAGAGCTCCAGGTTGGGGCCGGAAAGCATGCCGTCGCGCGCGATGTCGGTACACAGCAGGTGGCACAGCCCGGCATCCACGAACCGCGGCAGCAACTGGTCCAGGGTGCTGCCTGCATTCTCGGTCCAGCCGTGCACCGGCAGCTGCCAGGTACCGGCCTCGTCCTGGCGGGTATCCAGCGCGACGGTGATGCGCCCGCCGCCGAACTCCGCCAGCCACGTGGCCACCGTGTCGGGCTCGCGGACCGACAGCGAGCCGACCACCACGCGTGCGGCACCGGCGTCGAGGATGCGGGCCACGTCGTCACGGCTGCGCACGCCGCCGCCGGTCTGCACCTGCAGCCCGGTGGTGCGCGCGATGTCCGCCAGCAGCGGCCCGAGGGTGTAGCCACCGGACCTGGCGGCGTCCAGGTCGACCAGGTGCATCCAGCGCGCGCCGGCCTCGGCGAAGGCGGCCGCACGCGGCAGCGGATCGTCGCCATAGCGCGTCTCGCGGGCGTAGTCGCCCTGGGCCAGGCGCACGACACGGCCGCCACGAAGGTCCAGCGCGGGGTAGACGGTGAAGCCCATCAGGATTCCATCTCCAGGAAATTTCGCAGGATGCGCGCGCCGGTGGTCGAGGAGCGCTCCGGGTGGAACTGGGCACCGCAGCGCCGTCCGTCCTGGACCACCGCGGTGAACAGCCCGCCGTGGTCGGTCGCGGCGACGGTGGCCGCGGTGATCGGCGCGGCGTAGCTGTGCACGAAGTACGCGCTGGCGCCCTCTTCCACCCCGTCCAGCAGCGGCGATGGCCGCAGCGTGCGCAGGGCGTTCCAGCCCATGTGCGGAACGCGGATGCCGGGCAGCTGCGGCAGGTGGTGCACGACCCCGGGCAGCAGGCCCAGGCATTGGACATCGCCCTCGTCCGAGCGCTCGTACAGCAGCTGCATGCCCAGGCAGATTCCCATCAGTGGCGCCTCCAGCCGACGCAGCGGCTCGACCAGCCCCTGCGCGTGCAGCCGGCGCATGCCCTCCGGCGCCGCGCCCACGCCGGGCAGGATCACGCGGTCCGCGCCCTGCAGGCCGGCCGCGTCGGTGACCACCCGCGGCTGCACGCCCAACCGCTCCAGCGCGTAGCAGACCGAGCCCAGGTTGGCGCCACCGGCGTCGACGACCACCACCTGCCTGCCGGCGGCGCTCACAGCACGCCCTTGGTCGAAGGCAGCGCGTCGCCCTCGCGCCGGATCGCCTGGCGCAGCGCGCGGGCCAGCGCCTTGAAGCTGGCCTCGACCTTGTGGTGGTCGTTGTCGCCGCTCACGCTGACGTGCAGGTTGAGTCCGGCCGCATCGCACAGCGAGCGGAAGAAGTGCGGCACCAGCTCGGTCGGCATGTCGCCGACCTTCTCGCGGGTGAAGCCGCCCTCGAACACCAGGTACGGACGGCCGCTGAAATCCAGCGCAGCGCTGGCGCAGGTCTCGTCCATCGGCAGGGTGAAGCCGTAGCGGCCGATGCCCCGCTTGTCGCCCAGCGCCTCGCGCAGCGCCTGGCCCAGCGCCAGGGCGGTGTCCTCGATGGTGTGGTGCTCGTCGATGTGCAGGTCGCCTTCGGTCCGGATGGCCAGCGAGAACCCACCGTGCTTGCCGATCTGCTCGAGCATGTGGTCGTAGAACGGCAGCCCGGTGTGGACCTCCGGCTCGGCCACCCGGTCCAGGTCGACCTCGACCCGGATCCGGGTCTCCCTGGTATTGCGCTCCACCACCGCCTGGCGCGGCGCATCCGCCAGCGCGTGGGCGATGCCGGCCCAGTCCCATTGGCCGCCGAACTGCGGGGTACGCAGCTGGAAGGCGCGGATGCCCAGGTTGGCGGCGAACTCGTTGTCGGTCGGGCGGTCGCCCACCATCGCCGAACGCTTCCAGTCGATCGACCGGTCCTGGATGTACGGCAGCACCAGGCCGATGCCGGGCTTGCGCGTGGGTTTGTTCTCGTGCGGCCAGCTGCAGTCGATCAGCACGTCGCGAAAGGTGATGCCCTGGCTTTCGAACACCTGCATCATCAGGTCGTGCGGCCCGTCGAAGGCTTCCCGCGGATAGTCGTCCGTGCCCAGTCCATCCTGGTTGGACACCATCACGAATTGCCAGCCGGCATCGCGCAGGCGCAGCAGTGCGGGGATCACGCCACGCACGAAGCGCAGCTTCTGGTAGGCGTCGATCTGGAAATCCGCCGGCTCCTCGATCAGGGTGCCGTCGCGGTCGATGAACAGGATCGGGGTCATGCAGCAGCTTCCTGGGCGGCCAGTGCCGCGAGGACGCGGTCGTTCTGGTCCGGGGTTCCGATGGTGATGCGCAGCGCGTCGCCAAGCGGGGGCGCTGCGCGCTGGTCGCGCACGACCACGCCGGCGGCCAGCAGGGTATCGAAGGCGGCCTGGGCGTCGTCGAAGCGCGCCAGCAGGTAGTTGCCCGCCGACGGATAGACCCGCCGCACACCTGGCATGGAGGCCAGCGCGCCGGCCAGCCGCGCGCGTTCGCTGCGGACCAGGGCCACGCGCTCGCCTGTGCGCGCCAGTGCCTCCGGCGAAAGGCCGGCGACCGCCAGCTCGGCGCACGGGGTTGGCACCGGATAAGGCGCCTGGCAGGCGCGCAGCACCCCGATCAGCGCCGCATCGGCGATCAGGGTCCCGATGCGCGCCGCGGCCAGCGCATGCGCCTTGGACAGCGTACGCAGCACCGCGATGTTGCCGTGCGCGCCCATCAACGTGGTTGCCGAGGGCTGGCTGGAGAACTCGCCGTAGGCTTCGTCCACCACGACCAGGGTACGGCCGGCCAGCCGGCTGGCCAGCGCGGCGATGCCCTCCAGCGGCACATCGGCGCCGGTGGGGTTGGACGGGCTGCACAGGAACACCAGCTTGGCACTGCCCTGCTCGGCGGTCGTGGCCACCGCGTCGAGGTCCACGGCAAATCCACCCGGACCATCGACCAGCGGAACCTCCAGCAGGCGCGCGCCCTGCAGCCGGGCGCTGACGGCATACATGCCGAACACCGGCGGCGTAGTCACGATGGCATCGCGCTGCGGCACGCACAGCGCGCGCACCAGCAGGTCGATGGCCTCGTCACTGCCACGCCCGACCAGGACCTGCGACGCCTCGCAGCGGTAAAGCCGCGCCAGTGCCTGCACCAGTGGCACCGGCTGCGGGTCCGGATAACGCCTGCAGCTGCTGCCGGCGTCGGCCGGATTGGGCCATGGGCTCTCGTTGGCGTTGAGCCAGACCTCGCCGTCCAGCGCATGGCTGCGGGCGGAGCTGTAGCCACCGAAACCGCGCAGGTCCTCGCGCACCAGCGGGAGGAGGTCGCTGCTCATGCCACCGCCCCGTTCAGGCGCAGGGCCACGGCATTGGCGTGGGCGTCCAGCTGTTCGGCCCGGGCCAGCGTCACCGCGCAGTCGCCGATGGCGAGGATGCCCTCGCGACTGGCCGCCTGCACGCTGACGAAGTTCTGGAAGCTGGCCACGCTCACCCCGCTCCAGGCGCGTGCGGCGCCGTTGGTCGGCAGCACGTGGTTGGTGCCACTGCAGTAGTCGCCCAGGGCTTCCGGGGTCCAGTCGCCGAGGAACACCGAACCGGCCGCCTCGACGCGGTCCAGCCAGTCACGCGGCTGGCGCAGGGCCAGGATCAGGTGCTCCGGTGCATAGGCGTTGCTGATATCGAATGCCTGCCCGATCGAGTCGACCTGGACCAGGCGCGAGGATGCGAGCGCGCGGGCGGCGATCGCCGCGCGCGGCAGTACCGCCAGCTGGCTGGCCAGTTCCGCCTCGACCTGGTCGATCAGCGGGGCGCTGTCGGAAAGCAGCAGCACCTGGGAGTCCGGACCGTGTTCGGCCTGGGACAGCAGGTCGGCGGCGACGTAGGCGGCATTGGCGCCGGCGTCGGCGATCACCAGCACCTCGGAGGGGCCGGCGGGCATGTCGATGGCTGCCGCCCCACCCTGCGCCACCTGGCGCTTGGCCTCGTCCACGTAGCTGTTGCCCGGGCCGAAGATCTTGTCGACCTTCGGCACGCTGGCGGTGCCGTAGGCCATCGCCGCGACCGCCTGTGCACCGCCGAGCTTGAACACGCGGTCCACGCCGGCCAGTCGCGCGGCCACCAGCACCGCGGGGTCCGCCGTGCCATCGGCGCGGGGCGGGGTGCACAGGATGACCTGGCGGCAACCGGCCAGCGCCGCGGGAACGCACAGCATCAACGCGGTGGAGGGCAGCGGCGCGCTGCCGGCCGGCACGTACAGTCCCACCCGCGGGACCGGCCGGACGATGCGCTCGCAGACCACGCCCGGCGCGGTCTCCACCCGGTAGCCCTGGCTCATGCCAGCGCGGTGGAAGGCCTCGATGCGCGCGGCGGCTTCCACCATGGCCCGGCGCAATTCCGGCGCCACGGCTGCCTCGGCCGCCGCGAACTCCGCTGCGGTCACCTCGAAGCGTGGCAGTTCGACCCTGTCGAAGCGCGCGGTCAACTCGCGCAGGGCGTCATCGCCACGCGTGCGCACTGCATCGATAACGGCGGCCACGGCCTGGCGGGTGGCCTCGGCCACCACCTGCACCGGCCGCGTAAGCGCGCCGGCACGCGCAGCCTCGTCCAGCGCCGACCACTGCAGCCGGTTCCAGGCCGGCGACGCGGGGATGTCCTGCACGGCGCTCATGCCAGCGACCTCTCCACGCCCAGCACCATCAGCTGGCGTGCACCTGCCCGCTCCAGCTCTTCCAGCTGCTGCCAGCTGACCGCCCCCTCGTGCATCGCCTGCAGCGACAGCGCGCCATTGGTCCCGGGCAGCTGCACCAGCGGGCCGGCGCCGGCCAGCAGCCGCTCGAGCGCCGGCAGCGATTCGCGGTCGGCATTGAACATCAGCAGCTTGCGCTCACGCACCTGCAGCACGCCGTCCATGCGCCGCAACAGCATCTGGGCCAGGCCGGCGCGTGCGTCATCGAAGCCGCTGGCCGGACCGGCCAGCACCGCCTCGCTGTCCAGCAGCGTTTCCACCGGCTTGAGCTGGTTGGCGGCGAGCGTCGCGCCGCTGGATACCAGGTCGCAGATCAGCTCCGCGGTACCCAGCCGCGGCGCAATCTCCACCGAGCCGGAAAGTTCCACCACCTGCGCGTCGATGCCCTGGGCCTGCAACCAGCCGGCGAGGATGGCCGGATAACTGGTGGCGATGCGCAGGCCGCGGTCGCGCAGCTGCTGCGGTCCGCTCCACTCCCACTCTTCCGGCACCGCCAGCATCAGCCGGCACTGGCCGAAGCCCAGCCCGCGCAGCTCGCGGAACGCCGGCGCCAGGCCCAGGCGCGCGCGCGCGCCCGCCTGCTCGTCGAGTTCGTTGCGCCCGACCACGCCCAGGTCGCAGACGCCGTCGGCGATCAGGCCGGGGATGTCGTCGTCGCGGACCAGCAACAGGTCCACGGGCAGGGATTCGCCGTAGCAGAACAGCTTGTCGCGGCTCTCGCGCCAGCTCAGGCCGCAGGCGGCCAGGAGCTTGCGCGCGGGCTCGGCGAGGCGGCCGCTCTTCTGGATGGCGATGCGCAGGCGGTCGCGGGTGGCCGCGCCCAAGGGGGGGCTCATGGGAAGGTTCTCTCGCTGCGGGAGGGGCGCAGAGCAACGGCCTGCGCATAGCCGCCGGCGCCGCGCTCCAGGGTGCGCGCGACCCGGCCGATGGTGGTGACACTCACGCCGGTGAGCTCGTGAATCTCGCGATACGGGATGCCCTGCCCGAGCAGCGGCACCACGTGCCAGCGATCAGTCATGGCTTCCAGTTCGGCCGGGGTGCACAGGTCCAGAAGAAAGGCGCGGACGGCATCCGGATCACCCAGCCGCGCGAACACCGCCGCCAGATCGGCCAGCCGCGCCGCAAAATCCTCGTCATTGCCCTTGCCGCGCCGCTTCATCCCGGACCAATGTATTAACGTGTTAGCACATTAGAACGCGTAACGTGGGCGAGGTCAACCCGCGCCGCGTGCGATGCACCGCGCCGGGACCACCTGACGGGGCCCGCGGCACCGCTGTGTTGCAGCAGCACGGCGGCTTGCGCGGCCCCGGCCGGAAACGATCACGTGAGGGAGGGACCGCGCCGACAGCGGATCACGGTCCTGCGGAACAAAGGGGCGCGCCCGGTCGGACTACTGCAACGCCGCCCCCGCCTGGCAGGTGGCTTCCTCCGCCGGCACCACGTCCCAGACTTCCCACGCGCAGCCGGCGCGTCCATGGGCGCACCATGAAAATGTCGAGACTGCGCGGACTGCACCCGATATGCCGCGTGTAGCCCGACGCAGGCATTCTCCAGGATTGCCCCGCTCCGACGCGGGGGTCAGTGCGCCCAGGCGGCGCGACAGGCCCGGCCCATCAGCGGCGCCGGGCCTGTCGCGCTCAGTCCGGAGACGCCAGCAACGCGCCCGATGCCACCAGCGCCACCATCGTCGCGACCTCGCCGTCCATCGCCCGGTCACGGTCCAGGAAGGGCACGGCCTGGCGGATGTGTGCATGGGCGCGGGCCACGGCTGTCCCCGGATGGAACGCATCGGATTCGGCAAGCTGGATCCGCAACGCCTCGACCTCCGCCAGGAACCGGTCGCGGCCGGATGCCTCGCCCGCCGGACCGCCCTGCACTTTCGATGCGAACGCCCGGGCGTCGGTGCGGCGGGCAAGCGCCCGGGCGGCATTGATCATGTCGCGGCGCAGGTCCAGCGCCTGGGCGGCGGTGTACAGCTCCAGCGCCAGCACCTTGCCCAGGTCCTCGACCATGGCCAGCACGTGGCGGGCCTCGTTGGCGCCCATGGAAACATGGTCCTCGGCATTGGCGCTGGTGGGCACCGAGAACACCGAGGCCGGATGCGCACGGCTGGCCAGGTCGTTGACGATGGCCGCCGCGGTGTACTGCACGATCATGTGGCCGGACTCGGTGCCGTCCTCGTTGCCGATCAGGAACGCCGGCAGGCCGTCGTTGGTGGCCGGGTCGACCAGCTTGTTGAGCCGGCGCTCGGAGATCGAGGCCACCGTCGGGATCGCGGCCTTGAGGTAGCTCAGCACCAGCGCCAGCGGCATGCCGTGGAAGTGGCCGGCGGAGATCACCTGCTCCTCCACGTGCGCCGCATCGGCCTTGTCCGGGAACACCAGCGGGTTGTCGGTGACCGCGTTGAGCTCGATCTCCAGCACCCGCGCGGCCTGCGCGGCCGCATCCCGCACCGCGCCATGCACCTGCGGGATACAGCGCAGCGAGTAGCTGTCCTGCGGCTGGTGCTTCTTGCCGCCGCGGAACGGCAGGAAGCGCTGGTAGAATTTTTCGCGCCCATGGCGCTGGTCGGCAGGCACCCAGTCCCAGCCGATGTCGAAGCGCAGCTCGCGCGACTCTTCCGTGTCCCAGCTCGACGGCAGCCACGGCCGGAACCGCGGCACCAGGTGGTACGGGATATCGGCCAGGGTCGAGCCGGACAGCAGCCGGCGCAGGTTCCCCGCCACCTGCATCTGGCCCGGATGCGGACGCAGCGCGTGCACCTCTTCGGCGAATGCACCCAAGCGACCGGCGAAGGCGTCGATGGTCATGGCCGCGGCCAGGTCGGCCGTATCCAGCATCTGCTCCAAGCGGTGCAGTGCGAGCACGCCCATGGCCAGCATCTGCGCGGTGCCGTTGTTCAGCGCGAGGCCTTCCTTGTACGACAGCGACACCGGCTCCAGGCCCGCACGACGCAACGCCTCGGCACCGGGCATGCGCTGGCCGCCGAGGAAGGCTTCGCCGCCGCCCAGCAGGACGATGGCCAGGTGCGACAGCGGCGCCAGGTCGCCGGAGGCGCCGACCGAGCCCAGCTGCGGCACCACCGGCACGATGCCGGCGTTGAGCATGGCCGCGAGGGCTTCCAGGGTCTGCACGCGGATACCGGAGTGCCCCTTGAGCAGGGTATTGATGCGGATGCACAGCATCGCCCGGACCACGTCGGCCGCCATGGGCTCGCCCACGCACACGGCATGGGTGACGATCAGGTTGCGCTGCAGCTCCTCGTGCAGCGAGCGCCCGGACGCGGTCGCACCTGGAAGCTCGTCGCGCAGTGGATGCGCGCCCAGCAGCTTGTCGGCGTTGCTGCCAAAGCCGGTAGACACGCCATAGATCGGCTCCTCCCGGCGCACCTGCTCCGCGAGGAAGTCCGCCGCGCGCGCCACCGCCTGGAGTGCGCAGGGATCCAGCGCCACCTGCGCGCCATGGGCGACGGCCACCAGCTGGCCGCGGGTCAGGGATTGTCCGTCGAGACGGATCGTCGTCATGCGCCTGCCTGTTGCGTTGTGCGGTACGGAGGGCGCCGGCGTGCGCGGCGCCCGTGTGCGCCAGCCCGCAGTGGCGGGCCGGGCGGATGGCTCAGCGCCCCGCCAGGGCGCGGGCCTGTTCCAGCTCGACCGTGAGGGTTTCGGCGAGCTCCTCGCGGGGCACGTCGAACTGCTGCTCGCGCACCAGGTCCTTGACCGCGACCACGCCGCGCGCCAGCTCGTCCGGGCCGGCCAGCACCACGAACCGGATACCGGCGCGCGAAGCGTACTGGAACTGCTTGCCGACCTTGCGCGGCTCCATCTGCACCTCGGTGTTGATCCCGCCCAGGCGCAGGTGGCGGGCGATGTCCAACGCGTCGGCCAGCTGGTTCTCGTCCATCAAGGCCACCATCGCCTGGACGCTGCTCTCGGCGATGCCGGCGATCAGGCCCGCCTCGCGCAGCTGCCAGAACAGCCGGCTCAGGCCGATGGAAATGCCCACGCCCGGCAGCCTGGACTTGGTGTAATGGCTGGCCAGGTCTTCGTAGCGGCCGCCGGAACAGATCGAGCCGATGCCGGGGTGTTCGACCAGCTGGGTCTCGTAAACGGTGCCGGTGTAGTAGTCCAGGCCACGGGCAATGGAGAAGTTCAGGCAGTAGGCCGACTCGGGCACGCCCAGGGCGCGCACCAGCTGCAGTACCTCGCGCAGTTCGCTCGCGCCGGTACGCAACGCCTCGCCAGCGCCCTCACCGGCTTCGGCCAGTACCGCGTCGATGCGCGCCAGGGCGTCGTCGTGCGAACTGGAGCGCATTTCCACGAAGGCCAGGATGCGGTCCACAGCTGGCGCAGGCAGGCCGAAGTCCGGACCGGTGAGGGTCTGGCGCACATAGTCGGCGCCGCGCTTGTCGATCTTGTCGACCTCCCGCAGCACCAGCGCCTGCTGCTGCGGGTCGGCCACGCCCTGGGCCTCGAAGAAGCCACGCATCAGCTTGCGGTTGTTGAGCTGCACCCGGAACGCGCCGATGCCCAGCTCGGAGAACACCGAGTGGATCACCGCCAGCACCTCGGCGTCGTAGCGGATACTCAGCGAGTCCTTGCCGATGACGTCGATGTCGCACTGGTAGAACTCGCGGAAACGGCCGCGCTGGGCGCGCTCGCCACGGTACACGCGCTGCATCTGGTAACGGCGGAACGGGAAGCTCAGCTCGTGCTCGTGCTCGGCCACGTAGCGCGCCAGCGGCACGGTCAGGTCGAAGCGCAGCGCCAGCTCCGGCAGCCCGCCGGCGGTGCCCTCGGCGGCGGCGTTGGCCAGCGCCCCGGTGGACTGGACGAAGTACACCTGCCGCTCGGTCTCGCCGCCGGACTTGGTCAGCAGCACGTCGGAGAGCTCGAATACCGGGGTCTCCACCGGCAGGAACCCGAAGCGCTCGTAGTTGCGGCGGATGACGTCGAGCATGCGCTGGAAGGCGATCTGCTCGCGCGGCAGCAGCTCCATGACGCCGGGCGGGGTACGGGGCCTGATCAAGCGGAAAACTCCTGCAACTGGGGCACGGACGGGGACGGGAGATTCTACCGCGGCGGGCGCCGCTGACGGCACGCGGAAGCCCCCCGGGCTATCATGTGCGCACTCCCGATCGCGTCAATCCCAATGGCCTGGCCTCCCTTCGACAGCCCCTGCCTGACCCCGCCGCCGGATGATTCCGGGCTGCTCGGCTCGTGCGCGCATTGCCAGGTCCGGCACCTGGCCGTCTGTTCGGTGCTGACCCACGAGGAGATGCATGCCCTGGACGCGGAGGCCAGCACCCAGCTGCTGGGCCCCTCGGCGGTACTGGCACGGCAGGGGGACCCGCGCCGCCATGTGTTTACCGTGGTGCGCGGCGCGTTGCGTCTGGTACGCCTGGCGGCCGATGGCCGCCGCCAGGTCGCGGGCTTCGCGATGCCGGGCGACTTCGTCGGCCTCAGCGGTTCGCCCACCTATTCGCATGACGTCGAGGCCCTCGGCGAGACCGAGCTCTGCCGCTTCGGCACCGAGGCGATGCAGCGCCTGGGCACGCGGTATCCGCAGCTGCGCGAGAAGCTGCTGGAACGCGCATGCATTGAACTGGATTCGGCCCGCGACCAGATGATGGCGCTGGCGCGGATGAACCCCACCGAGCGCATGGCGGACTTCCTGCTCAAGCTGGCCGCGCGCGAAGCGCGCCTCGGCAACCCCGGCCCGCTGGTGCCGCTGCCGATGCCGCGCGCGGACATCGCCGACCACCTCGGCCTGACCGTGGAGACGGTGAGCCGTTGTCTCGCCACCCTGCGCACCCGCGGCCTGATCGCCGTGCCGGAAACCTACCGGATCGAGGTGCGTGACTTCGCCGGACTGGAAGCGCTGCGCGCCGCCTGAGGCCCGCCAGGACGAAGCGTCCGGCCGCGCCATGCGTCACAGCCGCGGCGTCGACCACGAAAACGTGGCCGGCGGCATCATCCGCCGCCGCCCACCGTCACCTGCATCCGCCGGACGGCCGGCATGCACGCGGCCGGACCCACTGCCGGCAGCATGAAACGCCGCGCCCGGCGATCCCGGCGCCACCCGTTGGTCGCCGTCGGCGGCTCGGCCGGCGCGACAGGCTTCCCCGATGCGTGCCCGGGTCTCGGCGGATACCGGCCACGTGCGGTGTCCTGCGCGCATCCAACCCTGGGGCCATCGCCCATGGATGACCCGGGCCTCAAACGCAAAGAGCGGGCCGAAGCCCGCTCTTTGCCGGAACCGCGTGGTGTGGCGGATTACTCCGTCACGCCCTCGCCTTCCTCGACGGCCTTGATCGACAGGCGGATGCGGCCCTGCTTGTCGACTTCCAGCACCTTGACCTTCACCAGGTCGCCCTCCTTCAGGGCGTCGCTGACCTTCTCGACGCGGTCGTTGGAGATCTGCGACACGTGCACCAGTCCGTCCTTGCCCGGCAGGATGGTCACGAAGGCACCGAAGTCCATGATCTTGGCGACCTTGCCTTCGTAGATCCGGCCCGGCTCCACGTCCGAGGTGATCTGCTCGATGCGGGCCTTGGCGGCCTGGCCGGCGGCCCCGTTGACCGAGGCGATGGTGATGGTGCCGTCGTCCTGGATGTCGATCTGGGTGCCGGTCTCCTTGGTGATGGCCTGGATCACCGAACCGCCCTTGCCAATCACTTCGCGGATCTTGTCGGGGTGGATCTTGATGGTGATCAGGCGCGGCGCGAACTCGCTCAGCTCCTGGCGCGGGGCGGTCAGCGCATTGGCCATCTCGCCGAGGATGTGCAGTCGGCCGGCCTTCGCCTGCGACAGCGCCTGCTTCATGATCTCTTCGGTGATGCCCTCGATCTTGATGTCCATCTGCAGGGCGGTGACGCCGTCGGCGGTACCGGCCACCTTGAAGTCCATGTCGCCGAGGTGGTCCTCGTCGCCCAGGATGTCCGACAGCACGACGAAATCGTCGCCTTCCTTCACCAGGCCCATGGCGATGCCCGCCACCGGCGCCTTGATCGGCACGCCGGCATCCATCAGCGCCAGCGAGCTGCCGCAGACCGAGGCCATCGACGAGGAACCGTTGGACTCGGTGATCTCCGAGACCACGCGGATGGTGTACGGGAACGCCTCGATGGTCGGCATCACCGCCAGCACGCCGCGCTTGGCGAGGCGGCCGTGGCCGATCTCGCGGCGCTTCGGGCCCATCATGCGGCCCGCTTCACCCACCGAGTACGGGGGGAAGTTGTAGTGGAACAGGAAGTGGTCCTTGTACTCGCCGGAGACCGCGTCGATGACCTGGCCATCGCGCGCGGTGCCCAGGGTCACGGCCACGATCGCCTGGGTCTCGCCACGGGTGAACAGCGCCGAGCCGTGCACGCGGGGCAGCACGCTGACCTGGGAGCTGATCGGACGGACCTGGTCCAGCGCACGGCCGTCGATACGCACCTTGGTCTTGAGGACCGAGCTGCGCATCGTCTGGTACTCCTGCTCGCTGAACTCCTTGGACAGGTCGCCGGAGTTCCAGGCATGGGTCTCGGCCTGCGGCGCAAGTGCGGCCAGGACGGCCTTCTTCAGGCTGGAGATCGCGTCACGGCGCTCGAGCTTGTCACGCACCTGGAACGCACCGGCCAGGCTCTCGCCCACGGCGTTGCGCAGGGCCGAGACCAGGCCTTCGTTCTTGGCCGGCGGCTGCCAGTCCCACTTCGGCTTGCCGGCTTCGGCGACCAGCTCGTTGATCACCGAGATGACCTTCTGCATCTCGCGGTGGCCGAACATGACCGCGCCGAGCATCACGTCCTCGGACAGCTCGGCGGCTTCGGATTCCACCATGAGCACGGCGTTGGAGGTACCGGCGACCACCAGCTCCAGCTGCGAGGACTTCAGCTCGCTCACGGTCGGGTTGAGCACGTACTCGCCGTTGATGTAGCCGACCTTGGCGGCACCGATCGGGCCGTTGAACGGGGCGCCGGTCAGGGCGACGGCGGCCGAGGCGCCGATCAGCGCGGGGATGTCACCGTCGATCTCCGGGTTCAGCGACATCACCGTGGCGATGACCTGGACCTCGTTGCGGAACTCCTCCGGGAACAGCGGGCGCAGCGGCCGGTCGATCAGGCGCGAAATCAGCGTTTCCTTCTCGGTCGCACGTCCCTCGCGCTTGAAGAAGCCACCCGGGATGCGGCCGCCGGCGTAGAACTTCTCCTGGTAATCCACGGTGAGCGGGAAGAAGTCCTGGCCCTCGCGCGCGTTCTTGGCGGCGACGGCGCTGACCAACAGCACGGTGTCATCGAACTTGACGATGACGGCGCCGCCGGCCTGGCGGGCGATCTCGCCGGTCTCCAGGGTGACCTGGTGCTTGCCGTACTGGAAGGTTTTGGTGATTTTTGCCACGTTGATTCCTTGGAGGATCTGCTTGCGATTGACCGGCGACGGCCCTTGCCGCCGCGGGGTGGCCGGAAAGCCCGGCCGGCTTGCGGGTGTTGCGTCCCGGAGCGCCGGGAATGGCGCCGGCGCTGGATTGCCGGTGCCCAAATGCAAACCGCGGCGCATTTCTGCGCCGCGGCGGGAGGTTACATCAGCGACGCAGGCCCAGCTTCTCGATCAGGCTCTTGTAGCGCTCGTTGTCCTTGCGCTTGAGGTAGTCGAGCAGGCTGCGGCGGCGGTTGACCAGTTGCAGCAGGCCGCGGCGGCTGTGGTGGTCCTTCTTGTGGATCTTGAAGTGCTCGGTCAGCTGCTCGATGCGGGCGGTCAGCAGCGCGACCTGGACTTCCGGCGAGCCGGTGTCGTTGGTGCCGCGCGCGTTGTCGGCGATGACCTTCTGGGTGTCGATGGACATGGAGTGTTCTCTTGGATGCGAGGCTGGCAGGAACGCGCTGGTGCGCACCGCCTGGCCCGCCGCTTGCGGAAGGCCGTCCGGAGATTCCGGGACGGAAGGCTTTGCCTTGGAAAAAAGGCGCGCGAATTGTACCTCCGGCGCCGGGTCCGGACAAGGCGGCTGGGCCGCCGGCTCAGGCGACCGCGAAGCTGAACAGGCGCTGGGGAGACAGCAGCCCGTCGGCCGCCACCTGCCCGAGGCCCAGCGCCCGGCCGTCAGGCCCGAACAGGGCCACCGGTTCGGCCGGCGGCCACGGCCCGTGCTGGCGCTGGCCCATCCCGAGGCGACGGGCCTGGCTGGCATCCAGGTCGACGCGCGGGAATCCCGCCATGCCCGCCTCCAGTGGCAGCAGGCAGGCATCCAGCGCCGGCTCGCCGCCCTGCGCGGCAATGGCCTCCAGCTGCTCCAGCGGATACATGACCGGAGCGGTGAAGGGCTCGACCCACAGCCGGCGCAGACTGGCGATGTGGGCGCCGCAGCCGAGCAGTTCGCCCAGGTCACGTGCCAGGCTGCGGATGTACGTCCCCGAGCCGCAGGTCACGCGGACGTCCAGGCGCTCAGGCGACAGGTCGAGCAGCTCGATGCGGTGGACCCGCACCTGCCGGACCGGTGCCTCGATCACCTCGCCCCGCCGCGCGCGCGCATAGAGCGGTTCGCCCCCCTGCTTGAGCGCCGAGTAGACCGGGGCGCGCTGCTGCAGCGTCCCGGTAAACCGCGCCAGGGCAGCTTCCACCGCCGGTCGGTCCAGGGGCGGCACCGCGCGCTCGCGCAGCACCTGGCCATCGGCGTCGTCGGTATCGGTGGTGGCGCCCAGGACGATCCCGGCGTCGTAGGCCTTGTCCGCACCCAGCAGCAGGCCAGCGAGCTTGGTCGCCTCGCCGAAGCACAGCGGCAGCAGGCCGGTCGCCAGCGGATCCAGGCTGCCGGTGTGCCCGCCCTTCTCCGCCCGGAACAGGCGGCGCGCCGCCTGCAGCGCGGCGTTGGAACTCATGCCCGCCGGCTTGTCCAGCAACAGGATGCTGTCCAGCGGGCGGAACCGGATCTTGGGACGGCTCATGGCTTGGAGAACGTCGGCGGCGGCTCGGCAACGGCCCCGGGACGGGGCTTGGGCGACACCGGCCACACGGTGGGCGGCGGGAAGGTCACTCGTCCGACGGCAGCGGCGGGTTTTCCTTCAGCAGCGTCTCGATGCGCTCGCCGCGGTCCACCGAGTCGTCGTAGTGGAAATGCAGTTCCGGAACATGCCGCAGCTTGATCCGGCGCGCCAGCTCCATGCGCAGCGCGTACGCGATCTCCTTGAGGCCCTTGACCGCCTCGGCCGAACGCTCCGGCATCAGCGCGGTCACGAACACCTTGGCGTGGGCCAGGTCACGGGTGACCTCCACGTCGGACACGCTGACCGACGGCAGGCCGTGCTCGCGCACGGCTTCGTGCACCAGCGTGCCGAGCTCGCGGCGCAACTGCGCCGAAACCCGGTCGGTGCGATGGAACGATTTGGTCGGCATCTGCGGACTCCTCGCCGGGCCCGGCCCGGTCTTGTTCTGCATTCAGGCCGTGGTGGCCCGGAAACGGCAGGACGGCCACGAAGGCCGTCCCGGCGTAGCGCAGGCACCGCACGCCGCACGCTCGGCGGCGCCGGTACCGGCAGGTCACAGCGTGCGCTGGACCTCGATGCGCTCGAAGCACTCGATCTGGTCGCCCGGCTTGACGTCGTTGTACTCCTTGACGCCAATGCCGCACTCGGTGCCGTTGCGCACTTCGTCCACGTTCTCCTTGAAGCGGCGCAGAGATTCCAGCTCGCCCTCGAAGATGACGGTGTTGTCGCGCAACACGCGGATCGGCTTGTTCCGCTTCACCACGCCCTCCACGATCATGCAGCCGGCAACCGCGCCGAACTTGGAGCTGCGGAACACCTCGCGCACCTGGGCGATGCCGATGATCTCCTCGCGGATCTCCACGCCCAGCATGCCCGACGCCACCTGCTTCACCTGGTCGATCACGTCGTAGATGATCGAGAAGTAGCGCAGGTCCACGCCATTGGCCTCGATGATCCTGCGCGCCGAGGCATCGGCACGGACGTTGAAGCCGATGACGGTGGCCTTGGTCGTGACCGCCACGTTGGCATCCGACTCGGTGATGCCGCCCACGCCGGAGCTGATCACGTTGATCCGGATCTCGTCGTTGGACAGCGCGGTGAGCGACTGCTTGAGCGCCTCCACCGAGCCCTGGACGTCGGCCTTGACCAGCAGGTTGAGGACCTGCTGGCCCTCGCCCTTGCCCATCTGGGCCATGATGTCTTCCATGCGGTTGCCCGCGGCCTGCACCAGGCGCGATTCACGGCGCTTGGCGTCACGCTGCTGGGCCACATCCTTGGCCAGGCGCTCGTCCTTGACCACGACGAAGTCGTCGCCCGCGTCCGGCACGCCGGACAGGCCCAGGACCTGCACCGGGATCGACGGACCGGCCGAGTTCGGCTGCGCGCCGGTCTCGTCGAACAGCGCACGGACGCGGCCGTACTGAACGCCGCAGACCAGGTAGTCGCCCTTCTTGAGCATGCCCTGCTGGACCAGCACGGTGGCCACCGGGCCACGACCCTTGTCCAGCGCCGATTCGATGACCACGCCGCTGGCGGTGCCCTCGGGAACCGCGCGCAGCTCCAGCAGCTCGGCCTGCAGCGAGATCGCATCCAGCAGGTCGTCCACGCCGATACCGGTCTTGGCCGACAGCTCGACCATCTGGGTATCGCCACCGAAGTCCTCGGCCACGACCTGCTCGTTCAGCAGCTCGTTCTTGACCCGCATCGGGTCGGCGCTGGACTTGTCGATCTTGTTGATCGCCACGATCAGCGGCACGCCGGCGGCACGCGCGTGCTGGATGGCTTCCTTGGTCTGCGGCATGACGCCGTCGTCGGCCGCCACTACCAGGATCACGATGTCGGTCAGCTTGGCGCCGCGGGCGCGCATCGAGGTAAAGGCCGCGTGGCCGGGGGTGTCGAGGAAGCTGATGACGCCCTTGTCGGTCTCGACGTGATACGCACCGATGTGCTGGGTGATGCCGCCGGCCTCGCCCGTGGCGACCTTGGTGCGGCGGATGTAGTCCAGCAGCGAGGTCTTGCCGTGGTCGACATGGCCCATGATGGTGACCACCGGCGGACGCGGGGCGGTGTCGCCCTGCGCGCGCTCGACATGGGCCATCAGCTCGGTCTCGGCATCGCCGCTGTCGGCGCGCACCGGCTTGTGGCCCAGTTCCTCGGTGACCAGGGCGGCGGTGTCGTGGTCGATGCTCTGGGTGATGGTGGCCATCACGCCCATCTTGAACAGCGCCTTGACCACGTCGCCGCCCTTCAGCGCGAGCTTCTGCGCCAGGTCGGCCACGGTGATCGTCTCGCCGATGGCGACCTCACGCACCACCGGCGCGGTCGGACGCTCGAAGCCGCCGACGCCGCCGTTGTTGCCCCCGCCGCCGCGGGTGTCCTGCCGGCGCTGCGGCTTGCCGCGGCCGCCCGGGCGGGCGCTGGAACGCCGCGCGCGGTCGGCGGCCGACAGGTGCAGCTGGCCGGCGAAGCGGCTGGTGTTCTCGTCGTCCTCGACGCCCGCGACCATCACATGCGAGCCGCGGTTCTTGTGCTTGGGACCGGCGCGGCTGTCGTCGACCGCCGGGCGGGCCGGCGGCCGGGCCGGGCGCGCAGCAGCCGCGTCGGCGGCCGGTGCGGCGTCCGCACCCTTCAGGCGCGCCTCCTCGGCCTTGCGCTCTTCTTCCAGGCGCTGGCGACCGGCCTCTTCCTCCTGGCGCTTGCGCTCGGCTTCCTCGGCACGCTGGCGGTCGATCTCGGCCAGGCGCTGCTGTTCGGCCAGGTTGCGCTGGCGCGACTCCTCGAGCTTGCGCAGCACCTCGGCGCGTTCGTCGTCGACCGGGCCGTCGGCTGCCGGGGCGTCCGGACCCTTGACGTAGGTGCGCTTCTGGCGGACTTCCACGGCCACGGTGGTCTTGCTGCGACCCCCGCCCACGGTGAGTTCCTGGACCTTGCGGCGCGCCAGGGTGATCTTCTTGGGCGCAGCAATTTCCTCGGCCTGCGCCTCGCCCTTGCCATGGGTACGGCGAAGGAAGCCGAGCAGCTTGATCTTCTCGGCGCTGGTCACGACCTGGTCGGGACCGCTGAACTTCATGCCGGCCTCGGCCAGCTGCTCCAGCAGCTTCTCGACCGGGGTGTTGACCAGCTCGGCAAGCTTGCGGATGGTGGTTTGCTGCGACATTCGGATCCTATGCTCTTTGTGGCGCCCCCTCGCCAGTAAGAGCAAGGGAAGCGCGGATTCTAAGCCCTGGCGGGTGCAGGGCGGTGTTCATCGCCGGCTCATGCCGCGCGCTCCGGATGGTTCGGCCTGGCGGTCATTCGCCGCGCTCCAGGCGGGCAATCTCCTCGGCACGGGCGGCCAGGATCAGCGCCGCCGCGCGGGTTTCATCCAGGCCCTCGATGCCGAACTCGACCACCTCGTCGGCGGCCAGGTCGGACAGGTCCTCGGAGGTACGCACGCCGTGGGCGGCCAGGGCGAAGGCGGTGTCCTCGTCCATGCCCTCCAGCGCCAGCAGGTCCTCGGCCGGGGCGTCCTCGCCGGCCTGCTCCTCGACCGCCAGGGCGTCGTTGAGCAGGGCGTCGCGGGCGCGGGCACGCAGTTCCTCGACGATGTCCTCGTCGAAGCCTTCCACCGCCAGCAGTTCGCCGACCGGAACGTAGGCGATCTCCTCGACGGTGCTGAAGCCCTCGGACACCAGGATGCCGGCGATCTCCTCGTCCACTTCCAGCTTGTCCATGAACAGCTGGCGGGCCACGGCCTGCTCGGCCTCGGACTTGGCGGTGACCTGGTCCTGGGTCATCACGTTGAGCTGCCAGCCGGTCAGGCGGCTGGCCAGGCGCACGTTCTGGCCGCCCTTGCCGATGGCCTGGGCCAGGCGATCCTCGGCCACGGCCAGGTCCATCGAGTGCTTCTCTTCATCGACGATGATCGACTGCACCTCGGCCGGCGCCATCGCGTTGATGACGAAATTGGCCGGGTTGTCGTTCCACAGCACGATGTCCACGCGCTCGCCATTGAGCTCGTTGCTCACCGCCTGCACGCGCGAACCGCGCATGCCGATGCACGCGCCGATCGGATCGGTGCGGTTGTCGTGGGCAATGACTGCGATCTTGGCCCGGTCGCCCGGGTCGCGGGCGCAGGCCTTGATCTCGACCAGGCCCTGGCCGACTTCCGGCACCTCGAGCTTGAACAGCTCGATCATGAATTCCGGCGCGCCGCGGCTGATGAACAGCTGCGGGCCACGGGGCTCGCTGCGCACTTCGTACAGGTAGCCGCGGACGCGGTCGCCGGCGCGCAGGACATCGCGCGGGATACCGCGGTCCTTGGGGATGAAGGCTTCGGCATTGCCGCCGAGGTCCACGTAGATGTTGCCGCGCTCGGCACGCTTGACCACGCCGGTCACCAGCTCGCCCACGCGATCCTTCCACGCGTCCACGACCTGCTGGCGCTCGGCCTCGCGCACGCGCTGCACGATCACCTGCTTGGCGGCCTGGGCGGCGATCCGGCCGAACTCCGGGTTCTCGATCTGCTCTTCGATGTAGTCGCCGACTTCCACGCCGTCGGCCTCGTCCACCGCGTCCATCATGCGGATCTGGCGGTCGGGCGACTCCATGACGACGTCGTCGGCCACCACCTCCCAGCGACGGAAGGTCTCGTAGCTGCCGTCCTTGCGGTCGATCGCCACGCGGGCCAGCACGTCCTGGTCGATGTAGCGCTTCTTGGCCGCCGAGGCCAGCGCGGCTTCCAGCGCCTCGAAGATCACCTCGCGCGGCACGCCCTTCTCGTTGGCGACCGCGTCAACTACCAGCAGAAGTTCCTTGCTCATCTATTTACTCCGCGTGCGGCTTTCCAGCCGCCGGCTTGTTGGAGGGTTGCTTGCCAGAATTCATGCCCTTGCCGGGCTTCTTGCCGGGCGCCAGCCCAAGTGCTTCCCAGTCGGGCACCAGGCGCGCCTTGTCGATGTTGTCCAGGGCCGCGGTGAACTCTCCGCCATCCAGCGCGAACACGACCTGCCCGTCGGCGACGCGCAGGATCGTGCCTTGCAGGCGGCGACGGCCATCCTGGGGCAACTTCAGGCCGACCTTGGCCTGCTGCCCGATGAATCGTGAAAAATGCTCGCCGCTGAAAAGCGGACGGTCCAGGCCCGGCGAGGAAACCTCGAGCGTGTAGTTGCCACTGATCGGGTCGGCCACGTCCAGCTGCGCCGACACTTCGCGGCTGACCGCCTCGCAGTCCTCGATGGTGACGGTGCGCGCGGGCTGTCCATCCGCCTCGGCGGGGACATCGATATACAGGCGCAACGTGGCCCCGCCGGGGGCCGGCAGGTATTCCACGCCCAGCAACTCCACGCCCAGCGACTCGACGGTCGGGGCCAGCAGCTGGACGATTTCGCTGGTCTTCTCGCTCATCTTCGGCGGCAAACTCCAACGCGGTTGACGGAGGACACGGTCAGCGGACCGCGTAAACGACAAGAGGCCCTTCCGGGCCTCTTGTGCTTGAGAGCCCTGTCGGGCTTCTCATCCGATGGTGCTGGAATCGGCGCAACAGCGGGAACAAGCGCTGTTGCAAGCCCAGTCTTGAGGATCCGGAATCCCGTGAGGGACGACGCACAACCTCGAAACATGGTAGCGGGGGCAGGATTTGAACCTGCGACCTTCGGGTTATGAGCCCGACGAGCTGCCAGACTGCTCCACCCCGCAGCAGAAGCGGAATTATGCGGGCATTTTCGCTTTTATGCAAGCCTGCCGGCGCCTTCCGAAGCGCGACCCCGTGTTGGCGGCCTGCTCCCCCGGAACCCGTCGAGGCGTTCCGGAACAGGCGCAAGTGTACATGATCCGGATAACTGAATGGGGATTTTGTGCATCGATCCGGTCAAGGAACACCATGTGGCCACGCACGGCACCACGCATCCACGAGGTTGCATGCCCCTGAAACACGCAACCCCCGGGTGGGCCGGGGGTTGCGGGAGCGGAGCCTGCGCGGTGCCTTACATGAAAGCGCGCTGGCACCAGACCATGATCGGGTTCCAAGCCACGCCCAGCGCGAGCAGGCCGACGGAATTGACCCCAAGCACGAGACCCAGCACGCGGTCGTTGTGCGCGGCCAGGGGTGCGCCGGCCGGCTCGTCGAAATACATCACCTTGATGATCCGCAGGTAGTAGAACGCACCGACCACGGCCGAGATCACGCCCAGCAGCGCCAGCCACAGCATGCCACCCTGCACCGCCGCGCCCAGCACCGCCAGCTTGGTCCAGAAGCCGAGGAACGGCGGCACGCCGGCAAGCGAGGCCATGACGAACAGCATTAGCAGCGCCATCCACGGGCTGCGGGCGGCCAGGCCCTTGAAGTCCTCGATGCTCTCCGCCTCGAAACCGCGTCGCGACAGCGCGATGATCAGCCCGAACGCGGCCGCGGACATGATGGCGTAGCCAATGGTGTAGAACAGCGCCGCCGCGTAGCCGCGCTCGTCGCCCCCGGCCATGCCCATCAGCAGGAAGCCGATGTGGGAGACGGTCGAGTACGCCAGCATCCGCTTGATGTTGGCCTGGGCGATGGCCATCAGGTTGCCGACCACCAGCGAGACCGCCGCCAGCCCGGCAAGCAGCCACTGCCACTCCGTCGACAGCGGGCCGACGCCGGTTTCCAGCAGGCGCCAGGCCATGCCGAACGCAGCGAGCTTGGGGGCGGTGCTGACGAACAGCGCCACCGGCGCGGTGGCGCCCTGGTACACGTCCGGCAACCACATGTGGAACGGGGCCGCACCCAGCTTGAAGGCAACGCCGGCGATCATGAACACCGTGCCGGTGAGAAGCAGCACGCGCTCGTCGCTGCCCTGGACCGAGGCGTTGATGCCCTCGAGCATGAGGGTGCCGGTGGCACCGTAGACCAGGGACATGCCATACAGCAGCAGGCCCGACGCCAGCGAGCCGAGCACGATGTACTTCATCGCCGCTTCGGTGGCACGCGGGTTGTCGCGGTCGGCCGCGACCAGCGCATAGGAGCTGAGCGCGAGCAGTTCCAGGCCGAGGTAGACCATCACCAGGCTGCCGGCCGACACCAGCATCATCATGCCCGCCGTCGCGAACAGCACCAGCACCGGCAGCTCGCCCTGGTAGAGGCTGCGCTCCCGCAGGTAGCTCCACCCATACACCAGGGTCAGGCCGCTCATCGCGACGATGGCGATCTTCATGACGTCGGCGGCGGTGTCGCGCACGAACATCCCGGACAGGACTTCGCCCTGCCCCCCCGTGCCGGTGGCCAGCATCGCCAGCACCACCACCAGGATCAGCACCGACAGGAAGTGGGTCCAGACCTTATGGCGGTTGCTGATGAACAGGTCGAGGATCAGCAGGGCGAACGCACCGCCGATCAGCACCAGTTCCGGCAGCAAAGGCACCAGCTCGGCGGCGGACGGCATCGCGAGGGACGTGGTCATCTTCGAAGAATCCTTACAGCTTGCTGGTGGCGATCTGGGTCGCCAGGTGCGCGATCGACGGTTCCATCAGGTCGGTCAGCGGCTTGGGCCACAGGCCGAACAGCAGGGTGCCGGCGGCGAACACGCCGAGCACCAGCACTTCGCGTGCGTTGATGTCCTTCAGCTCGGCGACGTGGGCGTTGCCCACCTCGCCGAAGAACACGCGGCGATAGAGCCACAACGTGTACGCGGCGGCGGTGATGAGCGTGGTCGCGGCCAGCAGAGCGATCACCGGGTGCTTCTGGAAGCTCGCCAGCACGATCATGAACTCGCCGACGAAGCCGCTGGTGCCCGGCAGGCCGGCGTTGGCCATGAAGAACAGCATCGAGAAGGTGGCAAACCACGGCATGACGTTGGCGACGCCGCCGTAGTCGGCGATGCGGCGCGAATGCATGCGGTCATACAGCACGCCGATGCAGGTGAACATCGCGCCGGACACGAAGCCGTGGGAGATCATCTGGACCATGGCACCCTGCAGGCCCAGGCGCGCCGCGTCGACCGAGCCGAAGTCGCGCACCAGGGTGAAGGCGATGAAGGTGCCGAGGGTGACGAAGCCCATGTGTGCGACCGAGGAGTACGCCACCAGCTTCTTCATGTCGTCCTGGACCAGCGCCACCAGGCCGACGTAGACCACCGCCACCAGCGACAGGGCGATCACCAGCCATGCCCATTCGTGGCCGGCGTCCGGGGTGATCGGCAGGTTGAAGCGCAGGAAACCGTAGCCACCGATCTTCAGCGCGATCGCCGCCAGGATCACCGAGCCGGCGGTGGGCGCCTCGACGTGCGCATCCGGCAGCCAGGTGTGGACCGGGAACATCGGCACCTTGACCGCGAAGGCGATCATGAAGGCGAAGAAGATCCAGGTCTGCTCGCGGGCGCTCAACGGCAGCGCGTAGAGGTCGGCCAGCTGGAAGCTGCCACCCTTCAGGTACAGGTACACCAGCGCCACCAGCATCAGCACCGAGCCGAGGAAGGTGTACAGGAAGAACTTCATCGCCGCGTAGATGCGACGCGGGCCGCCCCAGATGCCGATGATCAGGAACATCGGGATCAGCATGGCCTCGAAGAACACGTAGAACAGGATCGCGTCGGTGGCGGCGAAGATGCCGACCGTCACGCCTTCCAGGATCAGGAACGCCGCCACGTACTGGTTGACCCGCTTCTGGATCGCCTCCCACGCACCGATCAGCGCCAGTGGCGTGATCAGCGTGGTCAGCAGGATCAGGGCCACCGCGATGCCGTCGGCACCGAGGTTGTAGTGGATGTCATAGGCCGGGATCCAGGCATGGGTCTCGACGAACTGCAGCCCCGTCGCCGCATAGTCGAAGCCGGTCAGCAGGCCGATGCTCAACAGCAGCGTGAGCAGGGCCACGCCCAGCGCGGACCATCGGGCGGCCGCCGGGCGGTCGCCCAGCGCCAGCACCAGCGTACCGCCGAGGATCGGCAGCCAGATCAGGACACTCAACAGGTGGTTCGCCACGTCGTGTTCTTCCGTGCAGTCAGTTCATTGCCAGAAACGCATGAGCACGGCCAGTAGTGCGATAAGGCCGATGATCATGGCGAAGGCATAGTGGTAGAGGTAGCCGGACTGGGTGCGGCGCAGCAGCGCCGCGGCCAGGCCGATCACGCGGGCGCTGCCATTGACGAACACCCCGTCCACGATGTTGCTGTCGATCCAGCGCGAGACCCGGCCCAGCGCCAGGCCACCGCCGGCGAAGCCCTTGATCCACAGGTGGTCGAAGCCGTACTTCTCCTCCAGCACGCGGACCACCGGGTGCAGGGCCCGGCGCGCGCGCGCCGGCACGTCCGGCTTCCACAGGTACATCGCCGCGGCCAGCAGGAGCCCGCCCAGGGTCAGCCAGAACGCAGGCATCTGCATGCCGTGCAGCGCATAGGCGACCGGGCCGTGCCAGTACTCCCTGCCCACGGCCGCGACGGTGTCGCGCGCCGGGTCCAGGAAATCGATCACGCCGGTGAAGAAGCCCACTTCCTGCCCCGGCACCGTCGCGGCGGCGTGTCCGCCACGCCAGTCGGTCCCGAACAGCATGGGGCCGATGGTGAAGAAACCGATCACGATCGACGGGATCGCAAGCAGCACCAGCGGCAGGGTCACCACCCACGGCGACTCGTGCGGTTCATGGGCCCCGTGGTGGCCGTGGTCGTCATGTGCGTGGTGGTCATGCGCCCCCGCATCGTGGCCACCCTGCGCCTCGGCGTCGGTGTGCGCGGCCGCCCCGTGCGCCGGGCCCGCGGGGGCGTGGGCGTCCTGGTGGGCGTGCGCGTCGCGGAACCGCTCCTTGCCGTGGAAGGTCAGGAACAGCAGGCGGAAGCTGTAGAAGCTGGTCACGATCACGCCGCCCAGCACCGCCCAGTAGCCGTAGGTCGCCACCCAGCTACCGCCGCCATGGGCATGGTGCGCGGCGGCCTCGATGATCGTGTCCTTGGAGTAGAAGCCGGACAGGAACGGGGTGCCGACCAGCGCCAGGGTGCCGATCACGCTGGTCCAGTAGGTCACCGGCATGTAGCGGCGCAGGCCGCCCATCTTGCGCATGTCCTGCTCGTGGTGCATGCCGATGATCACCGAGCCGGCCGCCAGGAACAGCAGCGCCTTGAAGAAGGCGTGGGTCATCAGGTGGAACACCGCCGCCGAGTAGGCCGACACGCCCAAGGCCACGGTCATGTAACCGAGCTGGGAGAGGGTCGAATATGCGACCACGCGCTTGATGTCGTTCTGCACGATGCCGATCAGGCCGGTGAAGAACGCCGTGGTCGCGCCGACGAACAGCACGAAATCCAGCGTCGCCTGGGTCAGTTCGAACAGCGGCGACATGCGGGCCACCATGAAGATGCCCGCGGTGACCATGGTCGCGGCGTGGATCAGCGCCGAGATCGGGGTCGGGCCCTCCATCGAGTCGGGCAGCCACACGTGCAGCGGCACCTGGGCCGACTTGCCCATCGCACCGATGAACAGGCAGACGCAGATAATGGTCGCCACGCCCCAGGAATAGCCCTCGAAGATCTGCACTTCCTGGCCCGCCAGCAGCGGTGCATTGGCGAACACGGTCGCGTAGTCCAGGGTACCGAACCACAGCAGCACGCCAGCGATGCCCAGCAGGAAGCCGAAGTCGCCCACGCGGTTGACGAGGAAGGCCTTCATGTTGGCGAAGACCGCGCTCGGCCGCTTGAACCAGAAACCGATCAGCAGGTACGACACCAGGCCCACCGCTTCCCAGCCGAAGAACAGCTGCAGGAAGTTGTTGCTCATCACCAGCATCAGCATGCTGAAGGTGAACAACGAGATGTAGCTGAAGAACCGCTGGTAGCCCGGATCCTCGGCCATGTAGCCGATGGTGTACACGTGCACCAGCAGCGAGACGAAGGTGACGACCACCATCATCATTGCCGTGAGCCGGTCGACCATGAAGCCGACATGGGCCGAGTAGCTGCCGATCTCGAAGAACGTATAGACGTTCTCGTTGAAGGGCGAGGCACCCCCGGCCACCAGCTGGTAGAGCACCCAGCACGAAAGCGCGCAGCTGGCAGCCACGCCGAGGATGGTCGCGGCCTGCGCGCCCCTGCGACCGACCTGGCGCCCGAAAAGACCCGCGATGATGCTGCCCAGCAACGGGGCCAGGACGATCAGCAGCAGGTGGGTTTTGGAGATGATCATGGTTGCCGTCTAGTTCCAGTACGTGCCGTTCGTGCCGTGTAGCCTGCAGTCCAGCCGCAGGCCGCGCATGCCGCCACTGCCAAGTTCCCCCGGCATGGGCCGGGGCGGCGCCACCGCGGTGGCGCCTTGTCCGCGCATCCTCGTCCGGCAGGCCTGGGGGCCGCGCCGTCCGGGACGCGCCCGGGCATCAGCCCTTGAGCGAATCCACCTCGCCGACGTTGATGGTGCCGCGGGTGCGGAACAGCGCCACCAGGATCGCCAGCCCGATCGCTGCCTCGGCGGCGGCGACGGTGAGGATGAAGAACACGAAGATCTGCCCGGCCGCATCGCCCAGCTCGCGCGAGAACGCGATGAAGTTGATGTTGACCGACAGCAGCATCAGCTCGATCGACATCAGCAGGACGATGACGTTCTTGCGGTTGAGGAAGATGCCGGCAAGGCTGATGCAGAACAGCACCGCGCCCAGCGCGAGCATGTGCCCGAGCGTGATGGTCATCATGCCTGTGCCTCCCCTTCCGGCGCGGGTGCGGCCGGCGCCGGCTTCTCCGCGGGCATCGACACCATCCGCAGGCGGTCGGACGCCTTGACCCGCGACTGCTCGGCCGGCTTCTGGGTCTTGATGCCCGTGCGCTTGCGCAGGGTGATCATCACCGCGGCGATCACCGCCACCGTCAGGATCACCGCGGCGAACTCGAACGGCAGGATGTACTGGGTGAAGAGGGTTTCGGCCAACCAGCGCGTGTTGGAGGCGTCGGCCGCCAGCGCCGCGGCGTTGTCCACCGGGAACGGGGTCGCCGAGCGCGCCTTGACGCCGATCAGGGCCAGGACCTGGACCAGCATCAGCACGGCCACCACCAGGCCCACGGGCAGAAACTTCACCCACCCCTCGCGCAGCGCGGCCACGTCGATGTCCAGCATCATCACCACGAACAGGAACAGCACCATCACCGCGCCGACGTACACCAGGATCAGGGCGACGCCGAGGAACTCGGCGCCGACCAGCAGCCAGGTGCAGGCCACCGAGAAGAAGGTGAGGATCAGGCACAGCACCGCGTTGACCGGGTTGCGCACGCTGATCACGGCGCCGGCCGAGGCGACGGCCACGGCAGCGAAGGCATAGAAAGCGATCTTGATCCAGTCCATCGTGGCCTCAGCGGTAGGCGGCGTCGGCGGCGCGACGCTCGGCGATTTCCGCCTCGAGGCGGTCGCCCAGGGCCAGCAGCTGCGGCTTGGTGACGATGTTCTCGCCGCGCTTCTCGAAGTGGTACTCCATCACGTGCGTCTCCACGATCGAATCCACCGGGCAGCTTTCCTCGCAGAAGCCGCAGTAGATGCACTTGAACAGGTCGATGTCGTAGCGCGTGGTGCGGCGGGTGCCGTCCTCGCGCCGGGCGGAGTCGATGGTGATGGCCAGCGCCGGGCACACCGCCTCGCACAGCTTGCAGGCGATGCAGCGTTCCTCGCCGTTGGGATAGCGGCGGAGCGCGTGCAGGCCGCGGAAGCGCGGCGACTGCGGGAACTTCTCCATCGGGTACATCATCGTGTACTTGGGACGGAACAGGTACCGCAGGGTCAGGCCCAGGCCGCGGATCAGCTCCAGCAGCAGCAGACTCTTGAAATAGTGGACGACTTTGCTCATCGATCAGGCGCCCTTCTCGAACACGCCAAAGAACACCAGCAGGGCGGTCACCGCGATCCAGACGATGGTCAGCGGAATGAACACCTTCCAGCCCAGCCGCATGATCTGGTCATAGCGGTAGCGCGGGAAGCTGGCGCGGAACCAGATATACGCACTGGCGAAGAAGAACACCTTGACCAGCAGCCACGGCCAGCCGCCCTTCCAGATCCAGTCGATCCACGGCGAGATGTCGGCCGTGACCCAGCCCTGGAGCGGGCTCAGCCAGCCACCGAGGAAGAAGATCGAGATCAGGAAGCTGACCAGGATCATGTTGGCGTACTCGGCCAGGAAGAACAGCGCGAACGCCGAGCCCGAGTACTCCACCATGTGGCCGGCCACGATCTCCGACTCGCCTTCCACCACGTCGAACGGGGCGCGGTTGGTCTCGGCCACGCCGGAGACCCAGTACACGACGAACAGCGGCAGCAGCGGCAGCCAGAACCACTCCAGGAAGCCGGCGTTGCCCGACTGCGCCATCACGATGTCGGTCAGGTTCAGGCTGCCGGCGGCGATCAGCACGCCCACCAGGGCGAAGCCCATCGCGATCTCGTAGCTCACCACCTGGGCGGCCGAACGCATCGCTCCCAGGAAGGCGTACTTCGAGTTCGATGCCCAGCCGGCGATGATCACCCCGTACACGCCCAGCGAGGTCATCGCCAGCAGGTACAGCAGGCCGGCGTTGGCGTTGGACAGCACCAGCTGGTAGTCGAACGGCACCACCGCCCACGCCGCGAACGCAGGAGCCAGCACGATCAGCGGCGCCAGGATGTACATCACCTTGTGCGCGCTGGAGGGCTGGATGACCTCCTTGAACAGCAGTTTGAACACGTCCGCGAAGGCCTGGAAGATGCCCATGCCGACATACATCGGCCCGTGACGCGCGTGCATCCAGCCGATGAGCTTGCGCTCCCAGACCACGTAGAACGCGACCGAGATGATCACCGGCATGGCGATGGCGAGGATCTTCAGCACGATCCACAGGATCGCGCCGATGTCACCCAGCCCGAACAGCCATTCGCGAAGCGGGCCGACCGCGTTGATCAGCAGTTCGTTCATGCCTTCACCACCTCGACCCGACCAGCGCCCAGCGGCGCGGTGGCGCCATGGCCACCCTCGATCCATGCCGCACCGGCGGCAACCCGCGCGTCCAGCTCGACCGGCAGCGTCGCCGTGCCGTGCGCGCCCTTGACCTTGACCACGGCGCCCGCCCCGATTCCACCGGCGTCGGCCGGGTTCAGCACGATGCGCGCGGCAACGTTGAGCGGATGGGCCTGCAGCGCGGCCGCGCGGCGAACCACCGCATCGGTACGGTAGATTGCCGGGACCAGGGCCAGCTCCAGGCCGCCCTCGCCCGCCGCGCCAGCGACGCCGGCCCGGACCTCCACCGCACGCCCGCCTTCCAGCATCGCGCGGGCGCCGGCCAGTTCGGTGAACTCGAAGCCGGCCAGGCCCAGCTCGCCGCCCAGCGCACGCAGCACGCGCCAGCCCTCGCGGGCCTGGCCCGGCAGGCGACCGGCGGCATGCGCCGCCTGCTCGATGCCGTTGAGGTTGGTCAGCGTGGCCTCGACCTCCGGCAACGCGCCGACCGGCAGGATCACGTCGGCCACCGCGCGGGTGGATTCGCAGGCGAAGTGACTGAACGCCACGACCTTCGCCGCGCCCAGCGCCTTGAGCGCGCTGCCCGTGTCGGCGAAATCCAGGCCCGGCTCGATGCCGTAAAGCACGTAGGCACGACGCGGGTCGGCCAGCATCGCAGCGGCGTCGCGGCCAGCCGGCAGCACACCGGCGCGGACCAGGCCCACGGCGTTTGCGCCCTGCGGGATGCGGCACAGCGCCGCACCGGTAGCGGTCGCGAAATCGCGCGCGGCGGCGCGGATCGCGGCGGCCTGCGGATGGTTCTCGGCGATCGCGCCGATGATCACGACCGGGCGGGTCGCGCCCTGCAGTGCCTCGCGCAACCCGGCGCCGCCCAGCACCTCGGCGAAGCGCGATGGCGGCACGACGTGGGTGCCCGCGGCCGCAAAGGTGAAATCGAAGTCGACCGGGTTGACCACGTGGATGCGCGCGCCGTGCTTGGTCTGCGCCTTGCGCAGGCGGGCATGCAGCAGCGGCAGCTCGTGGCGGATGTTGCTGCCGACCACGACGATCACGTCGGCCTGCTCGATCTCGGCGACCGGCAGCGCGAACGGTTCGGCGACCGCGGCGTCGGAGAAGTCGCGGCTGGCGATGCGGTGGTCGATGTTCCCGGTGCCCAACTCGGCGGCCAGCGCGGCCAGCAGGCCGCCCTCCTCGTTCGAGGTGGCCGGGTGCACCAGCACGCCCAGGTCATCGCCCCTGTTGTCGCGCAGGATCGCGGCGGCAGCGGACAGGGCCTCGGCCCAGGTCGCTTCCTTCCACTCCCCGCCCGTCTTGAGCAGCGGCACGGTGGCGCGGTCGGCGGCGTTCAGGCCCTGGTGCGAGTAGCGATCACGGTCGGACAGCCAGCACTCGTTGACCAGCTCGTTCTCGCGCGGGACCGCGCGCAGCACTTCCCCGCGGCGGGCGTGCAGGAACAGGTTCGAGCCCAATGCGTCGTGGTAACCGAGCGACTCCCTGGCGATCAGCTCCCACGGACGGGCGCGGAACTGGAACACCTTGTTGGTCAGCGCGCCGACCGGGCAAACGTCGATGACGTTGCCGGACAGCTCGGTGGTCAACGGCTTGCCGTCGTAGGTGCCGATCTGCAGGTTCTCGCCGCGGTACATGCCACCCAGCTCGTACGTGCCGGCGATCTCGCCGGTGAAACGCACGCAGCGGGTGCACTGGATGCAGCGGGTCATCTCGGTGGCGACCAGCGGACCGATGTCCTCGTCCGGCACCACGCGCTTGCGCTCGACGAAGCGGCTGACCGAGCGGCCGTAGCCCAGCGACAGGTCCTGCAGCTCGCACTCGCCGCCCTGGTCGCAGACCGGGCAGTCCAGCGGGTGGTTGATCAGCAGGAACTCAAGCACGTTGCGCTGGGACTTCAGCGCCTTCTCGTTGCGGGTGAAGACCTTCATGCCGTCCATCACCGGCGTGGCGCAGGCCGGGGCCGGCTTGGGCGCCGAACGCCCGCCCACCTCGGTATCCACCAGGCACATGCGGCAGTTCGCGGCGATCGCCAGCTTGTCGTGGTAGCAGAACCGCGGGATCGGGATGCCGGCCTTGTCGGCGGCCTGGATGATCATCGATCCCTTGGGCGCCGCAAGCTCCACGCCGTCGATGAAGACGGTGACGTGGTCCGGCGGCAGGTTCGGATTGACAGGCTGCGCACTCACGCGGCCACCTCCAAGTTGGAGCGCACCACCGTGCCGTCACGCTCGTCGTCGACGAGGAAGCGCTTGTTCACGATCGCGTATTCGAATTCATGCCAGTAGTGGCGGAGGAAGCCCTGGACCGGCCAGGCGGCGGCCTCGCCGAACGCGCAGATGGTGTGGCCCTCGATCTGGCCCGCGGCCGCGCGCAGCATGTGCAGGTCGTCCAGAGTCGCTTCGAGGTTGGCGATGCGGGTCAGCATGCGGTACATCCAGCCGGTACCCTCGCGGCACGGGGTGCACTGGCCGCAGCTTTCCTTGTAGTAGAAGCGCGCGATGCGCTGGCACGCGCGCACCATGCAGGTGGTGTGGTCCATGACGATGACCGCGCCCGAACCCAGGCCGGAGCCGGCCTTCTGGATGGCGTCGTAGTCCATGGTCAGGCCCATCATCACCTCGCCCGGCAACACCGGCATCGAAGAGCCGCCCGGGATCACGCCCTTGATGCGGTTGCCCCCACGGATGCCGCCGGCAAGCTCCAGCAGCTCCGAGAACGGGGTGCCGAGGCGGATCTCGTAGTTGCCCGGGCGCGCGACATGGCCGGACACCGAGAAGATCTTGCAGCCGCCATTGTTCGGCTTGCCCAGGTTCATGAACCACTCGGCGCCGTTGCGCACGATCGCCGGCACCGAGGCGTAGGTCTCGGTGTTGTTGATCGTGGTCGGCTTGCCGTAAAGGCCAAAGTTCGCCGGGAACGGCGGCTTGAAGCGGGGCTGGCCCTTCTTGCCTTCGAGCGACTCCATCAGCGCGGTTTCCTCGCCGCAGATGTAGGCCCCGGCGCCCAGCGCGTTGTAGATGTCGATGTCGATGCCCGAGCCGAGGATGTCCTTGCCCAGCCAGCCGTTGGCGTAGGCCTCGGCGGTCGCCTCCTCCAGATGCTCGAACGGCTCGTGGTGGAATTCGCCGCGCAGGTAGTTGTAGCCCACGGTCGAACCGGTGGCATAGCAGGCGATGGCCATGCCCTCAATCACCGCGTGCGGGTTGTAGCGCAGGATGTCGCGGTCCTTGGCGGTGCCCGGCTCGGACTCGTCCGAATTGCAGAGGATGTACTTCTGCATGTCGCCCTTGGGCATGAAGCTCCACTTCAGGCCGGTCGGGAAACCCGCCCCGCCGCGGCCGCGCAGGCCGGATTGCTTGACCATCTCGACCACGTCGGCCGGCGCGATCTTCTCGGTGAGGATCCTGCGCAGGGCCTGGTAGCCGCCGGTCTTGAGGTAGTTCTCGTACGACCACGGCTTGTCGAAGTGCAACGTCGTGTAGACCGCCTGATGCTCCTTCGGTGCCGGGCCGACCGGGCCGTAGCCCTCGGAAATCTTCGGGTGGTGTGCCATGTCCGCCGGCCTCACTTCAGTCCGTCGAGCAGCTCGTCCACCTTCTCGGTGGTGAGCTTCTCGTGGTAATGGCCGTTGATCACGACCACCGGGGCGCCACAGCACGCGGCAACGCACTCTTCCTCGCGCTTGAGGTAGACGCGGCCATCGGCGGTGGATCCGCCCAGCTTGCAGCCCAGCTTCTGCTCGGCATGGGCGACCAGCTCCTGCGCCCCGTTGAGCCAGCAGCTGATATTGGTGCAGAACGCGACGTTGTTGCGCCCGACCGGCTGGGTCTCGAACATCGTGTAGAACGTGGCGACCTCGTAGGCCCACACCGGCGGGATGTCGAGATACTTCGCGACCGCGGCGATCAGCTCGTCGCTGAGCCAGCCGTTGTTCTGTTCCTGGGCCGCGTGCAGCCCCTGCAGCACCGCCGACCGCTTGCGGTCCGGCGGGAACTTGGTCAACCAGTGGTCGATGTGCGCGCGGGTGTCGTCGCTCAGCACGACCAGCGGGTCGACGTTGCGCGCATTCTCGAAATTACCGGTGGCCTTCATCGATCCACCTCACCAAACACAAGATCATAGGTACCGATCATCGCAACGACGTCGGCAAGCATGTGGCCGCGCACGATCTCGTCCATCGACGAGAGGTGGGCGAAACCGGGCGCACGCAAGTGCACGCGGAACGGCTTGTTCGCGCCGTCGGACACCAGGTAGCAGCCGAACTCGCCCTTGGGCGCCTCGACCGCGGCGTAGGTCTCGCCCGCCGGCACGCAGTAGCCTTCGGAGAACAGCTTGAAGTGGTGGATCAGGGCTTCCATGTCGTCCTTCATCTCCTCCCGGCTGGGAGGGGCGACCTTGAAGTTCCTGACCATCACCGGGCCCGGGTTTTGCTTCAGCCACTTCACGCACTGGGCGATGATGCGGTTGGACTCGCGCATCTCGGCGACGCGGACCAGGTAGCGGTCGTAGCAGTCGCCGTTGGTGCCGACCGGGATGTCGAAATCGACCGCGTCGTACTTCGCGTACGGTTGCTTCTTGCGCAGGTCCCAGGCAAGGCCGGAACCGCGCAGCATCACGCCGGTCATGCCCCAGGCATAGGCCTGCTCGGGCGTGACCACGCCAATGCCGACGGTACGCTGCTTCCAGATGCGGTTGTCCGTCAGCAGGGTCTCGTACTCATCCACGCGCTTCGGGAACTCGCGGGTGAAGTGCTCCAGGTAGTCCAGCAGGGAGCCTTCGCGCGCCTCGTTGAAGCGCTTGAGCTTGGCCCCCTTGTTCCAGGGCGACTCCTTGTACCTGGGCATGGCGTCCGGCAGGTCGCGGTACACGCCGCCGGGGCGGTAGTAAGCCGCGTGCATGCGCGCGCCGCTGACCGCCTCGTAGACGTCCATCAGCTCCTCGCGCTCGCGGAACGCGTACAGGAACACCGCCATCGCACCCAGGTCCAGCGCGCTGGCGCCGATCCACATCAGGTGGTTCAGGATGCGGGTGACCTCGTCGAACATGGTGCGGATGTACTGGGCCCGCTCCGGCGCCTCGACCCCCAGCAGGTTCTCGATCGCGCGCACGTAGGCGTGCTCGTTGCACATCATCGACACGTAATCCAGGCGATCCATGTACGGGATCGACTGGTTGAACGGCTTGGACTCGGCCAGCTTCTCGGTGCCGCGATGGAGCAGGCCCACGTGCGGATCGGCGCGGATGATGGTCTCGCCGTCCATTTCCAGGATCAGGCGCAGCACGCCATGCGCGGCCGGGTGCTGCGGGCCGAAGTTCATGGTGTAGTTGCGGATCTCCTGCCGCAGGGCGGCGGCACCGGCCGGCGACGGGGCCGGCTGGCCATGGATGTCCGTAAGCATCTGCGCGCTCACTTGGCGGCCTCCCGTTGTGCGGCTTCGCCGGCGGCGGTCTGGTAGCGGGCGTCGTCGCGGATCACGCGCGGCACGCCGACGCGTGGCTCGACCGAGGTCACCGGCTCGTAGACCACGCGCTTGCGCTGTTCGTCGTAGCGGACCTCGACGTTGCCGATCAGCGGGAAGTCCTTGCGGAACGGATGGCCGACGAAACCGTAGTCGGTCATGATCCGGCGCAGGTCCGGGTGACCCTCGAAGATGATGCCGTACAGGTCGAATGCCTCGCGCTCGAACCAGTTGGCGCCCTTCCAGACGCCCGTCAGCGACGGCACCACCGGCAGCGTGTCGTCCGGCGCGAAACAGCGCAGGCGCAGGCGACGGTTGTTGGCATAGGACAGCAGGTGGATGACCGCGGCAAAACGGTGCTCAGGCACCAGCGTCGGTTCGACGCCGCCGGCGCCCTGCTCGCTGGGCTGCTCGCTCCAGCCGAAGCGGCCCGGACCCTTGCCCTCCACGCCGCGACTGAAGCCGCCGCTGGACACATCGTCGGTGTCCCACTCGTCGCTTCCGTAGCCCATGTAATCGATGCCGCAGACGTCGATCAGCTGTTCAAAGCCGAACTCGTCGCGCAGGGCAATGCAGGTGGCGACCAGGTCCGGGGCGCCGGCCTCGAGGGTGACTTCACCACGGGGCTCGGCCACGGAGACCGTGGCGCCGGGGAACCGGTCGCGCAGTCGCTGGGCGAAGGTGGCAGCTGGCTCGGCCATGGGGCTTGGCTTTTCCATCATTGGTGCGCCCTAGGGCGCGGTGGATCATCGAAAGGGAATCAGCGGGCGATGGTGTTGTTCTTTTCCGCCGCCACCGTCTGCGTGCGCCAGATCTTCTTCTGCAGCTGCAGGATGCCGTACACCAGCGCCTCGGCCGTCGGCGGGCACCCGGGGACGTAGATGTCCACCGGCACCACGCGGTCGCAGCCGCGCACCACCGAGTACGAGTAGTGGTAGTAGCCGCCGCCATTGGCGCAGCTGCCCATCGAGATCACCCACTTCGGGTCCGGCATCTGGTCGTAGACCTTGCGCAGGGCCGGGGCCATCTTGTTGACCAGGGTGCCGGCGACGATCATCACGTCGGACTGGCGCGGCGACGGGCGGAACACCACGCCGTAGCGGTCCAGGTCCAGGCGCGCGGCACCGGCATGCATCATCTCGACCGCGCAGCAGGCCAGGCCGAAGGTCATCGGCCACATCGAGCCGGTCCGCGCCCAGTTCATCAGCGCGTCGACGCTGGTGGTCACGTAGCCCTTCTCGAGCAGCGGGTTTTCGCCCTCGGGCCGCAGGATGTCCTCGACCCGTGCCTCGGGCATCGGGTTGGTCATCAGGCGGTCGATCGTTTGGATCACTCCCATTCGAGCGCTCCCTTCTTCCAGACGTAGATGAAGCCGAGGAAGAGCATTCCCACGAACAGGCCCATCGTGACCAGCGCGCGGGCCCCGAGGTCCTGGAACACGAGGGTCCACGGCACGATGAAGATGATTTCCAGGTCGAAGACGATGAACTGGATCGCGATCAGGTAGTAGCGCACGTCGAACTTCATGCGTGCGTCTTCGAACGCCTCGAAGCCGCACTCGTACGGTGACAGCTTCTGCGCATCCGGGCTACGCGGACCGAGTACGCGGCCGACGATGATCAGCGCGACGCCGATACCGGTGGCCACGATCAGGAACAACAGGGTCGGCAGGTATTGGGCCAGCACGTGCGGTTCTCTCTTGCCTCTGCCCGCCGGAGCGGGCTGGGTGGGCGCCGGGAACCGCTTTCGCGGGAACCCCCTCGCCTGTCCTGCCGCGGCCTGGCCGCGGACCTCGCCATTGCATCGGTGACCCCGGGAATCCCCCGAGGACGCCATTGTGCATAGCAGCGGAATTGTAGCCTTTGCGGCGGTGGGGGTAAACGCTTTGCCCCGCCATCGGCCGCCCCGGAAGCAACCGGACAAAAAAGAAGCCCGCCGAAGCGGGCCGTCCTTGCCCGGCGCATGCGCCGGTGTCCTGCATTGGTGCCCAAGAGGGGACTCGAACCCCTACGACTCTCGTCGCTACCACCTCAAGGTAGTGCGTCTACCAATTCCGCCACCTGGGCTGAAACTTCGCGCCGCCGTGCAGCGCGCGGCGCATTGTACGCGTTACTGGGCCGGCGTAGCAGCCTCCGGCGCATTTTCCTGCGCCGGAGCCGGTACCTCCTGCGGCGCCGGCGCGGCCGACGGCACCTCCTGCGAGGCGGCCGGCGGCGGCAGCTCGCCCGGGGCCGCAGCGGGGGTGGAGGGCTCCAGTGGCTGGGACATCACGCCGAGGTCGGCCTGGGCGACCGGACGGGCGCTGTGGGTCGCGTACCACGCCATGAACAGGCTGATGCCGAAGAACACCACCGCCAGCCACTTGGTGGTCTTGGACAGGAAGTTGGACGCGCCGCGGGCGCCGAACACGGTGCCGGATGCACCGGCGCCGAAGCCGGAACCGGCGGCCGCGCCGGAACCGCGCTGCAGCAGGACCAGCACGATCATGGCGATCGACACCAGCACGTACACCACGTTGAGGATCAGCATCAGCATTGTCAGGGATCTCGACTACCGGGCCGCCGCAGCGGCCCGGGCAATGGCCAGGAACTCGGCGGCGACCAGGGAGGCCCCGCCGATCAGCCCGCCGTCCACGTCCGGCTGCGCACAGAGCGCGCCGGCGTTGCCGGGCTTGACGCTGCCGCCGTACAGGATCGGCAGCGAATCAGCAATTCTAGCATCGTGCGCGGCGATCTGGCGACGGATGAAGGCGTGCATCTCCTGGGCCTGCTCCGGCGAGGCGGTCTGGCCGGTGCCGATCGCCCAGCAGGGTTCGTAGGCCACCACCGCCCCGTCGAACCCGGCCACGCCCACCAGGTCCAGCGCCGCCTGCAGCTGGGCGGCGATGACGTCCCGGGCCCGGCCGGCCTCGCGGTCGGCCAGCTGTTCGCCCAGGCACAGCACCGGCACCAGGCCAGCCTCCAGCGCGGCCTGCATCTTGCGGGCCACCAGCTCGCTGCCCTCGGAGTGGTAGCGCCGCCGTTCCGAATGGCCGCACAACCCGTAGCGTGCGCCCACATCGACCAGCATGCGGGCCGACACCTCGCCGGTATAGGCGCCTTCGGTATTGGGGCTGACGTCCTGGGCGCCGAACTGCAGAGCGGTTCCTTCGAAGTCCTCGATCAGGTCGCCGAGGTAAGGCAGCGGCGGCATGACCACCAGCTCCACGCCCGGCACCGGCAGCTCGCTGGCCAGTCCGGCCACCAACGAGGTGGCGAAGTCACGGGTTCCGTGAAGCTTCCAGTTGCCCACCACGATCCTGCGCCGCATACCTGCTCCTGAATACGCAAAGGTGGGCACAGGATACCGGGCGGTACGTCGCCGCGCGCCCTGACAACGCAGGACAGGGCACGCTTTCCGTGACTTACTTCAGCTTGATTTCGCGCAGCCGCTGTTCGAGGAAACCCTGGGCGGTGATCGGCTCCGGATAGCGGCTGGGGTTGTCGGCGCCCACACAGGACGGCAGCACGTCGATCAGGAAATCGGGATTGGGGTGCAGGAAGAACGGCACCGAGTAGCGCGGCTTGCGTGCCTCCTCACCCGGCGGATTGACCACGCGGTGGATGGTGGAGGGATACACGTGGTTGGTCAGGCGTTCGAGCATGTCGCCGATGTTGACCACGATGGTGTCGCCGGCCGAGGTGAACGGCACCCACTCCCCCTTCTTCGACAGCACCTCCAGCCCGGCGGCGCTGGCGCCGACCAGCAGGGTGATGAAGTTGATGTCGCCATGCGCGCCGGCGCGGACGTTGGGGATGTCGTCGGCGGTGATCGGCGGGTAGTGGATCGGGCGCAGGATCGAATTGCCGAAGTTGGTCTTGTCGGCGAAGAAGTCCTCCGGCAGGCCGATGTGCAGCGCCAGCGCGGACAGCACGCGCGAGCCCAGGGCATCCAGCGCCTGGTACAGCGCATAGCCGTGCTCGCGGAACTCCGGCACCTCTTCCGGCCACAGGTTCGGCGCCATGAATTCGCGGTACGCGGAGCTGTCCGGGATCTCGCGGCCGATGTGCCAGAACTCCTTCAGGTCGAAGTGCTTGCTGCCCTTGGCCGTTTCCACCCCGAACGGGGTATAGCCGCGGGCACCGCCGCCGCCGGGCACGTGGTACTTCTTCTTTACATCCTCCGGCAGGGCGAAGAACTTCTGGAACGCGGCGTAGGCGTTGTCGACCAGTTCCGGCGGGATGCCGTGGTTGCTGATGCCGGCAAAGCCCCATTCGCGGTAGGCCGCACCGAGCTCGGCCACGAAGGCCTGGCGGTCGGTGTCGAAGCGGGTGATGTCAAAAGTGGGGATACGGGCGGACATGGGGGAATGCTCCGGTGGGACACGTGCCGGTACGCGCCGGCACGGGAATGAAGGCTCAGGCGGCGGCCTGGCGTACCGCGGCGGCGAGCGCGTCGAGGGTGTGCTGCATGAGGTCGCCATCGTCGGCCTCCACCGTCACCCGCACCACCGGCTCGGTGCCGGACGGCCGCAGGAACGCGCGACCATGGCCCTGCACCGCGGCCTGGGCCTGCTGCAGCGCTTCGCGTACGCCCGGCGCCTCGACCACGGCCCCAGCGCTCGCCCCGTCCAGGCGCACGTTGACCGTGGCCTGCGGCACCACCGACAGGCCCTGCAGCGCCTCGGCCAGGCCGAGCCGGTTGCGGCGCAGCGCATCGAGCACCTGCAGCGCGCTGACGATGGCGTCGCCGGTGGTGGCGCGATCCAGGCACAACAGGTGCCCGGAAGCTTCGCCACCGAGCACGCCACCGCCCTCGACCAGGGCCTGGTGGACGTAGCGGTCGCCTACCCTCGCCCGCCGGAAGGCGATGCCCGCCTGCTCCAGCGCGCGCTCCAGGCCGTAGTTGGTCATCAAGGTGCCGACCACCGGGCCGCGCAGGCGGCCGCTGGCCTGCCAGTCGCGGGCAAGCACATACAGCAGTCCATCGCCGTCCACCGGCCGGCCCTGCCCGTCGACCATCAGTACCCGGTCACCGTCGCCGTCGAAGGCGATGCCGAGGTCCGCGCCGGTCTCCCGCACCTTGGCGGCGAGGTTCCCGATATGCATCGAGCCCACGCCGGCGTTGATGTTCACGCCATCCGGCGCAGCCCCGATCGCCACCACGTCGGCGCCAAGCTCGCGGAACAGCAGTGGCGCCACGTGGTAGTTGGCGCCGTGGGCGCAATCGAGCACCACTTTGAGCCCGCGCAGGTCGAACCCCCGTGGCACCGAGGCCTTGCAGAACTCGACGTAGCGGCCGACCGCATCGCGTGCACGGACCACCTTGCCCAGATGCTCGGACTCGACCGTGGCGAACGGCGCATCCAGTGCGGCCTCGATCGCCAGCTCGGTGGCGTCGTCGAGCTTCTCGCCCTCGGCGGAGAAGAACTTGATGCCGTTGTCGTAATGCGGGTTGTGCGAGGCACTGATGACGATGCCTGCGTCCGCGCCGAGGGTGCGGGTCAGGAACGCCACCGCGGGGGTCGGCATCGGCCCCAGCATCTGCACGTTGACCCCGGCGGCGACCAGCCCGGCTTCCAGCGCCGCCTCGAACATGTAGCCGGAGATGCGGGTGTCCTTGCCGATCACCACGGTGGGGCGGCTGCCGCGCCCTTGGGCGAGCACCCGGCCCAGGGCATTGCCCAGGCGCAGCACGAAATCGGCCGAGATCGCGCCCTGGCCGACCCGGCCGCGGATGCCGTCGGTCCCGAAGTAACGGCGGGCGGCGCTCATGCCGCGTCCTGGCTGCCGTCGGCCTGCGGGCGCGGCTGGCGCATCATCATCGCCAGCAGGGTGGCCAGCCGCTCACGCAGCTCGCGACGGTCGCAGATCTGGTCGATCGCGCCATGCTCGAGCAGGAACTCCGAGCGCTGGAAGCCCTCCGGCAGCTTCTCGCGCACGGTCTGCTCGATCACGCGCGGGCCGGCGAAGCCGATCAGGGCTTCCGGCTCGGCGATGTTGAGGTCGCCCAGCATCGCGAAGGAGGCCGACACGCCGCCGGTGGTCGGGTGGGTCAGCACCGACACGTACGGCAGTCCGGCCGCGCGCAGGCGGCCCAGCGCGGCGGAGGTCTTGGCCATCTGCATCAGCGAGAACAGGCTCTCCTGCATGCGGGCGCCGCCGCTGGCGGAGAAGTTGACGAACGGGCAGCCCAGCTCCAGCGCGCGCTCGGCGGCCAGGGTGAACTTCTCGCCCACCACCGACCCCATCGAGCCGCCCATGTAGGCGAAGTCGAACGAGCTGGCGACCAGGGCGCTACCCTTGAGGGTGCCTTCCATCGCCACCAGGGCGTCGTACTCGCCGGTGGCCTTCTGGGTGGACTTGATGCGGTCGCCGTAGCGCTTCTGGTCGCGGAACTTGAGCACGTCCGTCGGCGCCAGGCGCGCGGCGATCTCGCTGGTGCTGCCGGGGTCGAACAGGGATGCCAGGCGCGCGCGGGCGCGGATCGGCATGTGGAAGGCGCACTTCGGGCACACCTCCAGGTTCTCCTCCAGCTCAGGGCCGTAGAGGGCGGCGCCGCAGCGGTCGCACTTCTCCCACAACCCCTCGGGGACATTGCGTTTGCGGTTGGCGGCGCTTTCGGTGCGGATGCCGGAGGGCATCAGTTTGCTGAGCCAGCTCATGCGGAAAGGTCGGTTCCGTTCAGGGGCCGTGGAGGCCGGAAAAGGCCGACAGTCTAGCCCAGGGCCCGGTTCGGAGGCGCGCTTGACCGCTTTTCCGTACCCGTGCGCATGGTAGGCTCGCCAACCCCCTGCCCCCTCGTCCCTGCGACCGCATGAGCCCCACCCTGCTGCGCCACGGCATGAACCTGTGGCCGCCGTTCCTGTTCACCGGCATCCATGTGGCCGGCATCGCCAGCGACTGGAGCCACGCCCGGGTCGAGCTGCGCATGCGCCCCTGGAACCGCAATTACGTGCGCACGCACTTCGGCGGCAGCCTGTTCGCGATGAGCGACCCCTTCTGGATGCTGCTGCTGATGCAGCAGCTTGGCCGGGACTACTACGTGTGGGACCAGTCCGGCAGCATCGACTTCCTCAAACCGGGGCGTGGCACTGTCCGGACCGAGTTCCGCATCACCCCGGAAGTGCTTGCCGGGGTGCGACAGGCCACCGCCGGCGGCGCCAAGTACCTGCACTGGTTCGAGAACGAGATCGTCGACGCAACCGGCGAGGTGGTGGCGCGCGTGCGCAAGCAGGTGTACGTGCGGCGCAAGCCGGACCGGCGCCCAACTCAGGGCGACGACGCGGCAGCCTGAAACCGGCTGGCCGGCAGCGGCACCGACCAGCTGCCGCCGGTGTCGCGCCCCGCGGCCGAGTACACCGGCGTGGCCAGGGTTCCGGCCTGCGGGTCGAGCCGGAACGGGCGGGCCTCGCTGCGCAGCGCGGCGGGGACACGCCCCAGGGTGGACGCGTCGACCGGTCCGGCCTGGTCGCGCAGCCAGAGCAGCGTGCGCATGGTCCGCAGCCGGGCATCGGTGTCCTGCAGGCGCATGCCGTAGTCGCCGTAGGCCGGGTGGGCGATGTCGGCGAGGATGCAGCCGACCGGGTTGGACAGGCAGGCCAGCGAGCGGCGCGACGGCGGCAGGGGTGGCGCGCGCAGCGGCTTGTCCTGTGCCAGCAGCTGGCGGACCTCGTCACCGCAATACCAGGCGAAGGTCGGGGCCACCCTGGCGGCCGTCTTTTCGCGATCGAACAGGGCGCCGGCCATCCAGGACGGCACCTCGCCGGCCACGCCCGCCGCGGACGCCGCCGAACCTCCCTGGCTGCGAAGCCCCCCGGCCACGAAGCGGCCTTCGCTGAGCATCGTCCGGCACACGCCCTGCTCCAGCGCCGGGGACCGCTCGAACGCCTGGTGGCACTGGCCGGGCAATGGATGGTCGCGTGGCAGCTCGGCCAGCATCTGCGCCAGCAGCTGGGCGTTGCCCTGCACCAGGGCGGCGGCCACCATGCTGCCGATGAGCGAATCGCCGGCGTCGATCATGCGCCTTCCCATCGCCACATCGCTGCACGCATCGGCCAGCGCCTGGTCCACCTGGCCCTGGGCGAAGCGCCAGGCGGTCCGCGTGGTCAGCCGGAACAAGACCTGGTAGGACGGGATCGGCGTGTCCAGGCGCGACGGGAAGGGATTGGGAAACCCGTCGTATCCCTGCAGCGCCTCGGCGCGATCGAGCAGCCGGGCATGGCGCTCCAGCAACCCGGCGTAGGCGTCCCGGGCGCTGCGCACCGTCGCCAGGCAGGTGGCGTCGCGCAGGTTGCACCAGGCCGGGTCGTCGGCGCGCGCATCCACCAGCGACCGGCGCTCCTGCAGGAGGCTCCTCCAGTCGCTGGCGCCGTCCGCGGAGAGCGGGGTCGCCGCCAGGCGACGCACGTCTTCCTCCAGCAGGTTCGCCTGCGCGGTTTCCGGCACGTCATGAGCGGCGGTGTAGAGCGCGGCGAATCCGTCGCGCGCCGGCGGTGCCGGCGACGCGTCGACCAGGGCCAGCGCCTCGCGCTCGACCTCCGATGGGCCCATCGCGCGGGACACCCCATATGCCCCGGCCACGCCCAGCACGACCAACGCCGCAGCTGCCAGCAACCACTTGAGGAAATGGACCATGCGACCCCCGTCGGCACCCCTTGCCGGGCCGCAGGATAGCAGCCACCGGCGCTACAATCGGCCGCATGTCCCACGACCCCCATGCGCACCAGCGCACCTCCCTGCAACGCCTGTTCATCACCGGACTGCTGACCCTGCTGCCCCTGTGGCTGACCTGGGTGGTGGTGAAGTTCGTCTTCGTCCTGCTGTCGGGCATCAGCAGCCCATGGGTGGTGCCGCTGTCGCAGCGCATCGCCGCGTCCTTCCCCGGCTACCTGGGCTGGGTGCAGGCGCTGTGGGTGCAGAACACCATCGCCCTGCTGGCCACGATGCTGGTGATACTGGGCGTCGGCGCGCTGGCGCGGCGCGTGGTCGGGCAGCGGTTGCTGGGCTGGTTCGAGGCGGTGATCGCGCGGGTGCCGCTGGCCAACGTGATCTACACCAGCGCGCGCAAGCTGCTGGACATCCTGCAGACCAAGCCCGGCAGCACCCAGCGCGTGGTGCTGATCGACTTTCCGCACCGCGACATGAAGTCGATCGGCCTGGTGACCCGGGTGCTGCACGAGGAAGGCACCGGCCGCGAACTGGCCGCGGTCTACGTACCGACCACCCCCAACCCCACTTCCGGCTACCTGGAAGTGGTGCCGGTGGAACTGCTGACCCCGACCGACTGGACCGTGGACCAGGCGATGGGCTTCATCATTTCCGGCGGCGCGGTGGCGCCGGACAGCATTCCGTTCACCCGCTCCGGCGAGCGCGTGTGAGCGTGCCGGCCGCACGCGTGCTGGACGACCGTGCGGTGCGCCTGTTCATCGTGCTGGCGGCGTTCTTCTGCGCCAACGCGGTGCTGGCGGAGTTCATCGGGGTCAAGATCTTCGCGCTCGAGGACACCCTCGGCGTGGCGCCGCTGGAGTGGAACCTGTTCGGCCAGACCGGTTCGTTGAGCTTCACTGCCGGCACGCTGCTTTGGCCGGTGGTGTTCATCATGACCGACACCATCAACGAGTTCTTCGGCCGACGCGGCGTGCGCTTCATCTCCTGGCTGGCCGCCGGGCTGATCTGCTACGGCTTCCTGTTCGCGTTCGCCGCGATCTCGCTCGCGCCGGCCGGCTGGTGGCGCCAGGCCGCCGTGGCCCAGGGCGTGCCCGACTACCAGGCCGCCTTCGCGGCGGTGTTCGGCCAGGGACTTTGGACGATCGCCGGCTCCCTGGTGGCGTTCGTGGTCGGGCAGCTGATCGACGTGACCGTGTTCCATCGCATCCGCCGGGCCACCGGCGAGCGGCATGTGTGGCTGCGCGCCACCGGCTCCACGGCGGTGTCGCAGCTGGTGGACAGCTTCATGGTGATCTGGATCGCCTTCGTGCTCGGCCCGCAGAAGTGGCCGACATCGCTGTTCCTTGCGGTCAGCTCGCTCAACTACGCATACAAGATGCTGTGCGCGATCGCGCTGATCCCGCTGCTGTACCTGATGCGCCGGGCGATCATCGGCTACCTTGGTGCCGGGCGGGCGCGCCAGCTCCGTGAGCAGGCCGCGGCCTGACCTGCCCGCCGGCCGCCGGCCGCCTGGGGGTCTCCCACGCCCGGCCGCCATGCCCGCCCCGGACCCGAGTCGATGCCACAACATCCAGCCCTGACCCCGCATGCCGCGTCCGACCGCCTGGAGGTGCCGTCGGTGGTCCAGGCGCTGCTGCGCGACTACGACGGGCAGGTCCCGGGCGCGTCGGTGCTGGTGATGCGCGATGGCCGCCAGGTGCTGCGCCGGGCGTGGGGCATGGCCGACCTGGAAGCCGGCGTCGCCGCCACGCCGCGTACCGGCTACCGCCTTGCCTCGGTGACCAAGCAGTTCACCGCCACGGCCGTCCTGCTGCTGGCGCAGGAAGGCCACCTGGCGCTGGAGGATCGCGCGTCGCGCTGGCTGCCATCGCTGCCACCGTCCGCCGCAGCGGTGACCGTGCACCAGCTGCTGTCGCACACCTCGGGCCTGCCGGACTACGAGGACCACCTGCCCGCCGGCGTGGACCGCCAGGTCCACGACGCCGACGTGCTGGCGATCCTCGCCGGCCTGGACTGGACGTACTTCGCGCCCGGCCGCGGCTACCGCTACAGCAACAGCGGCTATGCCCTGCTGGCGCTGGTGGTCGAGCGGGCATCGGGGCTGGGGTTCGCCACCTTCCTCCAGCAACGCATCTTCGCGCCGCTGGGAATGGGGCACAGCGTGGCCCACCGCGATGGCTTGGACCTGGTTGCCCACCGCGCCTGGGGGTACAGCCGGGTCGACGGTGCCTGGGTGCGTAGCGACCAGGACCGGACCAGCGCGGTACTCGGCGACGGCGGCATCTATTCCAGCATCGACGACCTGGCCCGCTGGAATGCGGCACTGGAGGATGACCGCCTGCTGCGCCAGCCCTGGCGAGGGCTGATGTTCACCGGCCATGTCGCCACCGGCGAGGTGGACGTGGCCCGCTACGGCTACGGCTGGCGGCTCAATGGCGACACCACCTGGCACAGCGGCGAGAGCATCGGCTTTCGCAACGCGATCGTGCGCTGGCCAGGGCAGCGCCTGGCGGTGGTGGTCCTCAGCAACCGCGACGATCCGGGCCCCTACCCGCTGGCACTGGCGCTGGGGCGGATGTACGGCGCTGGGTCCAGCCTGGGTGGCTGACGCCGCCGGCGCGCTGGCAGCTGCCGCCGCTCAGCGCAGGTCGGCGATCACCACCTGCGCCGCGTTGTGCCCCGGGGCACCGGTGACGCCGCCGCCGGGATGGGTGCCCGACCCGCAGATGTAGAGCCCCGGAATGGCGCCGCGATAGCCGGCCTGCCCGAGCATCGGCCGCGCCGAGAACAGCTGGTTGAGGCTCAGCGCGCCGTGGAAGATGTCGCCGCCGACCAGTCCGAACTCGCGCTCCAGGTCCAGCGGCGACAGCACCTGACGCCCGAGCACCGAGGTGGAGAAACCCGGCGCGAAGCGGTCGACGGTGGCCAGCATCAGGTCGGCCACCTCCTCGCGGTGGTCGTCCCAGCTGCGCCCGTCGGGCAGCTGCGGGGCCACGTGCTGGCAGAACAGGCTGGCCACGTGCATGCCCGGGGGTGCCAGTGAATCGTCCAGGGTCGAGGGCACCAGCATCTCCACGATCGGCTGGCGTGACCAGCCGTGCTCGCGTGCGTCGCGCCACGCGCGGTCCATGTAGTCCAGGCTCGGCGCCAGGATGATGCCGGCGGTGAGGTGGTCGCCCGCCCCCGGCAGCGCACTGAAATCCGGCAGTCGCGACAGCGCCACGTTCATGCGGAAGGTCCCGGAGCCGCAGCGCCAGTGGCGCATGCGATCGGCAGTGGCCGCCGGCACTGCCGCCGGCGGCAGCAACTGCTGGTAGAGCAGCTTCGGGTTGACGTTGGCCACGACCGCCCGGGCACGCAGGGTCTCGCCGGCCGAGGTGACCACACCCGTGGCGCGTCCGCCCTCGACCAGTACCCGATCCACCCCTTCCCCGGTGCGTATCTCCGCGCCGGCCGCTTGGGCGGCCCCCGCCATCGCCTGCGTGATCGCCCCCATCCCGCCGATGGCATGCCCCCATGCGCCCTTGACCCCATTGGCCTGGCCGAACACGTGGTGCAGCAGCACGTAGGCGGTGCCCGGGGCGTAGGGGCTGGCGTAGTTGCCGACCACCCCGTCGAAGCCGAACAGCGCCTTGACCGGCTCGCTCTCGAACCACCGGTCCAGGTACTCGGCCGCGGAGATGGTGAACAGGTCCAGCAGGTCCTGGCGCAGGGCCGGGTCGAGCGCGTGCAGCCGTCGACCGACGCGCACGCCGCGCAGCAGTTCGGGCAGGGCCTGCAGCCAGCCGCCGTCGGTGATGTTGGGCGGCGCCTGCAGCGCCAGCGCGCGCAGCACGTCGGCCATGACGTCCAGCCGCGCCTCGTACGCTGGCAGCGCCTCGGCGTCGCGCCGGGAGAACTTCGCCACCTCGACGGCGCTGCGGCCCGCCCCGGTCAGCAGGTAACGGCCGTCGGGCAGCGGCAGGAAATTGTTGTGCCTGCGCAGCACCACCCGCAGGCCGTGGCCGTGCAGGTCCAGGTCGTCGATCACCTTCGGCTGCAGCAGCGAAACCGTGTACGAGGCTACCGAGTTGCGGAAGCCTGGATGGAACTGCTCGGTCACCGCCGCGCCGCCGACCACGCCACGGCGCTCGAGCACGGTCACCTTGAGCCCGGCGCGGGCCAGGTACGCCGCGCAGACCAGGCCGTTGTGCCCGCCGCCGACCAGCAGCACGTCGCATCGTGTGTCGTGTTTGCGCATGCCGCAGGTATACCACCGGCGAGGCCCGGTCAGACCACCAGGCGCGTGCCCGGCTGCGGCAGTTCGACCCGGGCACCGGACTGGCGCCCGAGCTCCCCGGCCAGCACCTCGCGGGCACGGTCCTCGCCGTGGACCAGTGCCACCGGGGGCGTGTCACGGAACTGTGCGTACCAGGCCATCAGGCCGCGCTGGCCGGCGTGCGCCGACAGGCCACCGACGGTATGCACCTGCGCCGCCACCCGCACGTCATGGCCATGGATGCGCACCCACGGCGCACGTTCGACCAGGTGTCGGCCCAGGGTGCCCTCGGCCTGGTAGCCGACGACCACCACGTGGGTGTTGCGGCGCCCGAGGCGGTGGCGCAGGTGGTGCTGGATGCGCCCGCCATTGGCCATGCCCGAGCCGGCGATCACGATCACGCCCGATTCGACGGCATTGATCCCGATCGATGCCGGGGTGCTGGCGGTGTAATGCAGGTTCGGCAGGCGGAACGGCGAGGGCTTCTGCCGCCACACCTGGCATGCCTGTTCGTCGAACAGTTCGTGGTGGCGCTCGTAGACCGCGACCACCTTGCCGGCCATCGGGCTGTCCAGGAAGATCCGCCAGCGCTCGAGGTTCCATTCGCTCCAGTAGCGGGCGAACCAGTACAGCAACTCCTGGCTGCGGCCCACGGCGAAAGCCGGGATCAGCACAGTACCGCGCTCACGCCAGGCATGCTCGAACACCTCGCCCAGCTCCTGCACGGTGGAGGCGCGTTCGCGGTGGTCGCGGTCACCGTAGGTGGACTCCATCACCACCAGGTCGGCCTCCGTGATGGCGGCGGGATCGCGCAGGATCGGCGTGCCCTTCGGGCCCAGGTCGCCGGAGAACACCAGCTTGCGACCGTCCCCCCACAGCTCGACGATGCACGAGCCGAGGATGTGGCCGGCATCGCGCAGGGCCAGTTCCACGCCGGGCAGGATCGGGGTGCGGGCCTCGTAGTCCAGGGGCTGCAGCAGTTCCAGCACACGCGCCACGTCGGCCAGGTCGAACAGCGGGACCCGCGCCGGCTCGCCCGGCCGGCGCCGGCGGTTGGCGCGCTCCGCTTCGGACGCCGCAAGCGAGGCCGCGTCCTCCAGCATCACCGGCAGCAGGTCGGCGGTGGCCCGCTGCAGCCACACTGGGCCGCGGAAGCCGCGCGCCACCAGCAGCGGCAGGCGACCGACGTGGTCGATGTGTGCATGGCTGACCACCACCGCGTCCAGGCTGGCCGGGTCGAAGGGGAACGGCGCGGCGTTGGCGGCCTCGGCCTCGGCGCTGCCCTGGACCAGGCCGCAATCCAGCAGGATGCGGCGCCCGGCGGCGGTGACCAGGTGCATCGAGCCGGTCACCCCTCCGGCCGCCCCGTGGAACTCGATGTCCATGCGGTCTCCCGTAGGTGCGAGGTCATTGTGCACGCATGACCTCCGGCAGTCCCCCGGCCAGCGCACGCGGGCGTACAGTCGGTGCACTGCCCCGCTCCCGGGGCCAACGCGCGCCCCCGTGGCCGGAGACCCTAACGTGAACAACCGCAAGACCCACGCCCTGCTGCTGCCGCTGGCCGTTGCCGTGGCGCTGTCCGCCTGCTCCAGGGAGGAGCCGGTGGCGCCGGCCCCCGCCCAGGCCGCCGCACCGGCACTGACCCTCGACGAAAGCAAGCTGCCGCCGGTCAACCGCTTCGCCCTGGCCGACCTGGACGACAGCAGGCAGGCCTGCACCGATTTCGCCGGCTACGCCAACGGCAAGTGGCTGGCCGCCAACCCGATCCCGGGCGACCGCACCAGCTGGGGTGCGTTCGAGATGCTCGACGAGCGCTCCAATGCCATCCAGCAGCAGCTGGCGGAACAGGCCGGGGCCGACACCGCCGCCACCGGCGTGAAGAAGATCGTCGGCGACCTGTGGGCCACCGGCATGGACGAGGCGAAGATCAACGCCCAGGGCATCGAGCCGCTGGCCGCGGAACTGGCCGCGATCGATGCACTGGCCGACAAGGACGCCATCGCCCAGTACCTGCGCACCAGCGCGGCCAAGGGCGGCAACTTCCTGTTCGGCTTCGGCGCCGAGGCCGACTTCCAGAACCCCGACCAGAACATCGCCTATGCGATGCAGGGCGGCCTGGGCCTGCCGGACAGCAAGTACTACACCGACGCGGACAAGCAGGACATCCGCGAGAAGTACGTGGCCCACATCGCGCGCATCCTGGAACTGTCCGGGGTCGAGGCGGCGGCCGCCCAGGCCCAGGCCAAGGAGGTGATGGCCTTCGAGACCCGCCTGGCCAAGGTCTCCAAGTCGCGCGAGGACCTGTCCCGCGATGTGTCGCTGTACTACAACCCGGTGAGCCTGGCCGACGCCGACGCGCTGACGCCGAACTTCCCGTGGTCGAGGTTCTTCGAGTCCCAGGGCGTGGCTGCGCCGACGATGTTCTCGCTGGCCACCCCGGACTTCCACAAGGCGGTCGACAAGGCCCTGGGCGACACCGATCCGGGCGTGTGGAAGGCCTACCTGCGCTTCCATACCGTCGATGGCGCCGCGCCGTACCTGAGCGATGCATTCGTGCAGGAGAACTTCAACTTCTACTCGGCCACCCTGCGCGGCGAGAAGGAGATGAAGCCGCGCTGGAAGCGCGTGCTGGGCACGATCAACGAGCAGGCTGGCGAGGCGCTGGGCCAGATGTACGTGGACGTGGCCTTCCCGGCCGAATCCAAGGCCAAGATGGAGGCGCTGGTCGCCAACCTCGGCACCGCGCTGAAGGCCCGCATCGGGAACCTGGAGTGGATGGGCGCCGACACCAAGCAGAAGGCGCTGGCCAAGCAGGCGGCGTTCACCACCAAGATCGGCTACCCCGACAAGTGGCGCGTCTGGGACGGCCTGGCCACCGGCCGTGACAGCTACATCGGCAACGTGCTGGCGGCGCAGGAATACAACTACCGCTGGAACCTGTCCAAGATCGGCCAGCCGGTGGACAAGACCGAATGGGGCATGCCGCCGCAGATGGTCAACGCCTACTACAACCCGCTGCAGAACGAGATCGTGTTCCCGGCCGCGATCCTGCAGCCGCCGTTCTTCGACCCGCAGGCCACCGACGAGATGAACTACGGCGGCATCGGCGCCGTGATCGGCCACGAGATGACCCATGGTTACGACGACCAGGGCAGCCGCTTCGGGCCGACGGGCAAGTTCGAGAACTGGTGGACCCCCGCCGACGCCGAGGGCTTCGCCGCCCGCACCGGCAAGCTGGTGGCGCAGTTCGACGGCTACACCACCGCCGATGGCCAGAAGCTCAACGGGCGCCACACCCTGGGCGAGAACATCGCCGACCTGGGCGGCCTGGCCACGGCCTATGACGCGATGAAGGCCGCCGCCGGCGACGCCCCGGACCCGATGACCGACGGGCTGACCCGCGACCAGCGCTTCTTCCTCAACTGGGCCACGGTGTGGCGCCGCAACTTCACCCCGGAAGAGCAGAAGACCCGCCTGGCCACCGACGAGCATGCCCTGGCCGAGTTCCGCGCCATCGGCGCCCCGTCGAACCTGCCGGCCTTCGCCGCGGCGTTCAAGTGCGAAGCGGGTTCGCCCATGGTCCGCCAGGGCGATGCCCAGGTCGTGATCTGGTAAGTCCGGCCGGTATGGATGCGTGACACGGGGCCCGGCAATGCCGGGCCCCTTTCTTTCGGGCGCGCGCACGGCGGCGGCCCGTGCCGCTCCGGTCGGCTGCCGCGACGCCGGACCGCGCAACCGCATGCGGTCCACTTCGCGGGGCGCGGCACCTTGCCCGCGTGCCGGCACGCTACACTCCGGCCACCTTTCCAACCCGTCCGTGCAGATGACGCCCACGCCGCGCCCGCTCGTCCTCGCCCTGGCCTTCGGCCTGTCCGCCCTCCTCGCCGCTCCGCATGCCGATGCGCAGCGCAAGCGTGCCCCGGCGCCGCCGGTGGTGCCGCCGCAGTGCACCGATTTCCACGCCCAGGCCAACTCGGCCTGGCTGGCCGCCAACCCGTTGCCGCCGGGCAGCGATGCCATCAGCGTGCTTGGCCAGCTGGCCGAGCGCAGCAGGCACCAGCAGCGAGAGCTGCTGCAGGCGGCGATGCAGACGCCGCAGAACGAGGTGCAGAAGCGGCTGGGTGATTTCTGGGCCAGCGGCCTGGACGAGGCGGCGGTGGAAGCCGATGGCAGCAGGCCGATCGCCCCGCTGCTGTCGCGCATCGATGCGATCAAGCGCGCCAAGGACGTACCGGCGGCCATCGCCGCGCTGCACCAGGTCGGCATCCCGGTGGCTTTCAACTTCGCCCCGGACGTGGACCTCAAAGCGCTGGACCGCCACATCGGCTACTTCATGCAGGGCGGCATGGGCCTGCCGGATCCGGCCTTCTACACCCGCGATACCGCCGACACCCGCGCCCTGATGACGCGCTACCGCGACTACGTGCGCCAGGTGCTGACCCTCACCGGGACCGCGCCGGCGCGGCTGGATGCCGACGTGCAGGCGGTGATCGACATCGAAACGGCCATTGCCCGCCGCGCCCAGCCGGTGGCCGACCTCAACAACCCGTTCCGCACCTACGTCCCGGTGCCGGTGGCCAATGTCGTCAAGAGCTACCGCAACCTGCAGCTGGACAAGTTCCTCGAGGCCCAGGGCGTGCGCGACGACCTGGTCTCGCTGCCCGACCCGGCGCTGTTCGCCGAGCTGGACGGCATGGTCGCGCGGCTTCCTGCCGAACAGTGGAAGGCGTACCTGCGCTGGCGGGTGGGCGATGCGATGGCGCCGTACCTGTCGCGCAGCTTCCGCGATGCCAGCTTCGCCTTCCGCGGCCAGGTTCTTGCCGGCGAGGCTGCGCAGGCCCCGCGCTGGGAGCAGGTGCTGGATGCGATCAACACCGCGGCCGGGCCGATGCTGGGGCGCGAGTACGCCGCCCGCCACCTGAGCGCCGACGCGCGCCGCAGCGCCACCAGCGTGGCCGACGCCGTGCGCCAGGCCCAGATCGCCGCGCTGGACCAGGCCACCTGGCTCAGCCCCGCCTCGCGGGCCGAGGCGCGCACCAAGCTGGAGGCGTTGAAGATCGAAATCGGCACCCCGCGCCGCGACGTGGACTACACCGTGCAGCCGATGGGCCGCGGCAGCTTCGGCGGCAACATGCTCATCGCCTCGACCTGGCGCCACCGCGAGGAGATGAAGCGCATCGGCAAGGGCAACGCCGACCGCCGCTGGGACGTGCTGCCGCAGCAGCCGGCGCTGGCGTATGACATCGCCCAGAACCGCCTGATCGCCACCGCCGCGGTGCTGCAGCCGCCGGTGTTCGATGCCGCCAACCCGGCCATGGCCTTCGGGGCCTATGGCGCCCTGGTGGGCAACCAGCTGACCCGGGCGGTGGATGCGCGCGGCTCGCTGGTCGACGCCCAGGGCCAGCTGCGCAGCTGGTGGACCGCCGAGGACCGCGCCGCCTGGATCCAGCTCGGCCAGCGCGTGGCTACGCAGTACGCGGGCTACCCCTACCCGGGCGTGGCCAACGCGAAGGTCGACGGCCAGCGGGTCAAGGACGAGGCGCTGTCCGACCTGGCCGGCCTGGAGCTGGCAGTGGCGGCGTGGAACCGGGTCCAGCCTGCTGCCGCGCCCGCACAGCAGCAGGCGCTGTTCACCGCCTGGTCGCAGCTGTGGGGCCAGCAGGTCACCCCGGCCACGGCGGCCGAGCGCCGGCTGGCCGACATCCACCCGCCGGGCGCCGTGCGCGGCAACGCGCCGCTGGCCAACCTGCCGGCCTTCGGCGCGGCCTTCGGCTGCAGCGCAGGCCAGCCGATGCAGCGGACCGAAGCCGAACAGGTGCGCGTCTGGCGCTGACCGCCATCCGGGCGGCAGACACTGGAAAGGCGCGGTCACCCGCGCCTTTCCTTTGGGTACTGGTCCTGCCTCCCGCCGCTACTTGACCCGGCGCAGGTGGCTGGGGCCGCGCGGCGGGCGGCGGCGGCCAAAGGGCGGTTCGCCGCGCCAGTAGCGGATCACCAGCCACCCGAACAGCATTCCCCCGAGGTGGGCGAAGTGGGCGATGCCCGGCTGCAGGCCGGTGAACCCCAGCAGCAGCGAAATCGCGCCGAACACGATCACGAAGGTGCGCGCCTTCATCGGGATGGGCGGGAACAGCAGCATTACCCGCTGGTTGGGGAACAGCATGCCGTAGGCCAGCAACAGGCCGAAGACACCGCCGGATGCGCCCACCGTGGGGTACGCGGGCCCACCGGCCGACATCGTCCACCAGCCCACCAGCAGCTGGCACAGCCCCGCGCCGGCCACGCAGATCAGGTAGAACGCCAGGAACCGGCGCGGGCCCCAGGTCTGCTCCAGCGGCGAGCCGAACATGTAGACAGCCAGCATGTTGAAGAACAGGTGGCCGAAACCGCCGTGCAGGAAACCGTAGGTCAGCAGTTGCCACGGCTGGAAGCTCTGGCCCGGCGAGAACGGGTCGAACCCGAGCGGCGGCCACAGCATGAACGGCGAGAAGGTGGCATTGCCGAGCATCGCCTGCAGCAGGAACACGGCCACGTTGGCGATCAGCAGGGCCTGGGTAACGGGGGGCAGTCGCGCGAACATCCGCGGCTCCGTGCGAAGGGGGCCCCATGATAGCGGCCGGACGCCGATGCCACCTGCGCTCAGCCCGGCGGCGGCCCCCAGACCGCCGCGTCCAGCTGTTCCCGCGGCGCCGCCACCCGGCGCACCCGGCCGCGCTCCACCCGGACGCCTTCGGCGCGCAGGCGCCGGCACTGCTCGCGATAGCCCGCGGAATCTTCCGGGAAGGCGATGCGACCGTCGGCACGCAACACCCGGTGCCAGGGCAATGACGGATCGTCGTTGCCGGCCAGGATCCGTGCCGCCAGGCGCGCCCGGCCTGGCAGGCCGGCGCGGCGCGCCACTTCGCCGTAGCTGGCCACCTGCCCGCGCGGGATCGCCCGCACCGCGGCAAGGATGGAGCCGGCGCTGTCCGGAGTGGAACCACTCATTGCGGCAGCATAGCCGGCCGCTGCCGGACCGTGCGCTCCACCATGGAAAAGGCCGCCCTGGCGGGCGGCCTCGGTAGCGGTCTGCCCCGCGCCTGGCTCAGGCCCAGCCCATCGAGCGCATGCCGCGCAGGAACAGCCAGGCCAGGCCGCCGGAAGCCGGGATGGTCAGGATCCAGGCCCAGATGATCCGCTCGATCACGCCGATCTTCAGCGCCCGCGGGTTCTTGGCAAAACCCACGCCCATGATGGCGGTGGAGATGCTGTGGGTGGTCGACACCGGCATGCCGAAGTGCGCGGCCAGGGTCAACACCGTGGCCGAGCTGGTCTCGGCGGCAAAACCGTGGATCGGGTGCAGCTTGACCATCTTGTGACCCAGTGTCTTGATGATGCGCCAGCCACCGGAGGCGGTGCCGGCGGCCATCACGATCGCGCAGGTGATGACGATCCACATGGCGATCTGGGTACCGTCACCCTCGCCCGGATGCAGGAACGCCAGCCACGCCGGCAGGTTGTCCAGGGTCCCCGCGGCCTCGGCGCCAAACAGGGTCAGGGCGATGATGCCCATGGTCTTCTGCGCGTCGTTGTGGCCATGGGCGAACCCCATGTATGCGGCCGACAGGATCTGGGCCTTGCCGAAGAACGCATTCACCCAGCGCGGGCGCGCCAGGCGGCGCAGCGTGCCGCCGGCCCGGGACATGCCCGCGATCAGCGCCCACAGCAGCAGCATCATCGCCACGCCCAGCACGAACCCGGTGATGGGCGAGGTCACCATGGGCAGGAAGACCTTCCACATCAGACCCTTGTTCTTGGTCCAGTCGCCGACGGTCTCCGACCAGATCAGCGCGCTCCAGTCGTTGGAGGCCGCCGCCAGCGCGGCGCCGCACAGCCCGCCGATCAGGGCGTGCGAGGACGAGGACGGCAACCCGAACCACCACGTGATCAGGTTCCACACGATGCCGCCCAGCAAGGCGCACAGGATCACCTGGGAGGAGGCTTCCACCACCTCGGTATTGACGATGCCGGTGGCGATGGTCGCCGCCACCGCGGTGCCCATCAGCGCGCCGACGAGGTTCATCACCGCCGCCAGCGACACCGCCGCGCCCGGCGACAGCACCTTGGTCGCCACCACCGTGGCGATCGAGTTGGCGGTGTCGTGGAAGCCGTTGATGAACTCGAACACCAGCGCGGCCAGGATCACGACCAGGACCAGGGTCAGCATGAGGAGCTCCTTGCCTGCCCGGCGGCGCCAGCGGCCGGGAGGACGATGCCGGTCGTGCCGGCGCGCGATGCGGATGGCGCGCCCGCCACGGCCGGGCCGATACCGGCCGCGCCGCGGACCGGGCCCGCGGAAGAACGGACCGGGCCCATCAGCTGTTGGACAGCACGATCTGGTAGGCGACCACGCCGGCCTCGCGGCAGCGGTCGATGGCCTTTTCCAGGATCTCGAAGAACTCCTTGAGCAGGAACATCTGCAGGTGGTCCAGGCGCCCGGAGTAGATGTCCCGGTACAGCTCCAGCATCAGCCGGTCGGCCTCGTTCTCGATCGAGCGCAGCTTCTCGTTGAGCGCGGTCATCTTGTCCAGGTTCATGTGCCGCAGCTGGGCGACCATCTCGACCACCACGCCGGCCGCCTGCTCGAGCATCGCCGCGCGCGGGGCGAAGTCGATGTGGGCCAGGTGCTGGGTCGCCAGCGAATAGCGGTCGGCGAACTTCTCGACCTGCTTGGGGATCTTGTAAAGCGCCGATCCCAGCGCCTCGATGTCCTCGCGCTCCAGCGGGGTGATGAAGCTGTCGACCAGGGCCTGGCCGATCTTTTCCGAGGCCGTGCGTTCGCGCTGGCGGGCCAGCTTGAAGGCGTCCAGCGCCGGCTGGCGATCGGCCGCCTTCATCATGTCGTACAGCGCCGTCGTGCTGTCATGGGCCGCCTGGGCCGCCTCGTCCAGCAGCGTGAAGAACTGCTTGCCGGAGCCGAAAATGGTCTGCAGTGAGAACATCGAAGACTGTCCTCCGCCTCGGGACGGGCGGGCGATCGGGCGAATTATGACAGCCTGTGCGGGGCACGGGTACTGCCGCAGCGCAGCATCGGCGCTGACGCGCTGCGCGCGGCCTTGCTATGATCGCCCGGCGCCGACGGCGCACCCTATGGACGACGACCCTACTTCCTCCCCCTGCCGCGCCACGACGGCCCGGCCCTCCCTCCAGCACTCCCAGGCACGCCGCGGGATAACCCGCCATGGCTGAACTGCTGATCGTACTGGCCCTGGTCCTGCTCAACGGCTTCTTCGCCATGTCGGAGATGTCGGTGATGACCTCGCGCAAGAGCCGGCTCAAGCAGCAGGCGCAGGCGAGCAAGCGTGCGTCCAGGGCGCTGGCGTTGTCCGAACGCCCCGAGAATTTCCTTTCCACGGTGCAGATCGGGATCACCCTGATCGGCATCCTGACCGGCCTGTTCGGCGGCGAGGCCATCGGCCTTGCGATCGCCCAGTGGCTCACGGTGACCGTACCGACGCTGGGCACCTACGCGGACAACGTCGGCAAGCTGATCGCGGTGGCGCTGATCACCTACCTGACGCTGATCTTCGGCGAGCTGGTGCCGAAACGGCTCGCGATCACCGCGCCGGAGAAGATCGCGGGCATCGTCGCCATCCCGATGGGCTGGCTGGCGCGCATCGCCTTTCCGTTCGTGTGGCTGCTCTCGCACAGCACCCGGCTGGTGCTGCGCGCCCTGGGCCTGGGCAAGGACCAGGTCAGCACCATCTCCGAAGAGGAGATCCGCATGCTGGTGGCCGAAAGCCACGAGCAGGGCGTGATCGACGCGCACGAGCGCGACATGATGAACCGGGTCATGCGCCTGGGCGACCGCACCGCCGACAGCCTGATGACGCCGCGCAACCGGATCGCCTGGCTGGATGCCAATGCGCCGCTGGAGGAGAACCTCCAGGTCATGCGCGACAACCGTTTCTCGCGCTACCCGGTGTACCGCGACAGCGATGCGGACATCGCCGGCGTGCTGGAGGTCAAGTCGCTGCTGCTGGATGCCGGGGGCCTGGATGGCGGATTGTTCCGCGACCTGCGCCACACGCTGTTCGTGTCCGAATCCACCCATGCCATGAAGCTGCTGGAGATCTTCCGCGAGGAACAGCAGTCGATGGCGCTGGTGGTGGACGAGTACGGCGAGATCCAGGGCCTGGTGACGGTCAACGACCTGATGGGCGCGATCATCGGTCGCCTGCAGGCGGTGGAGCACAACGACGGCGAGGCGCTGGTGGTGACCCGCGACGACGGCTCGCTGCTGGTCGGCGGCACGCTGCCGACCGAGGACCTGCGCGAGCTGATGGACGGCGCCGCGCTGCCTGACGCCGAGGACGGCGATTACCACACGCTCGCCGGCATGTGCATCGCGCACTTCGGCCGCATCCCGCACGTGGGCGAGCACTTCGACTGGGCCGGTTGGCGCATCGAGGTGGTCGATCTGGACGGCGCCCGCATCGACAAGCTCCTGCTCAACCGCCTGCCGGCGCAGGACGATGAGCTTGCCGTCTGACGCCGAGGCCGGCACTGGCGGCGGCCATATCGGCATCGTGCGCCTGCTGGGAGCCTTCCAGGCAGGTGATCCGGAGGAAGTGCTGCCGCTGGACCGGCTGCTGGCCGGCCTGGGCCGAAGCGCCTTCGGCATGTTCCTGTTCGTGGCGATCCTGCCGGGCTTCATCCCGGTGCCAGGCGCCGGCGGCGTGGTCGCCGGTCCTCTGGTGATGCTGATCGGCGTGCAGCTGATCGCCGGGCTGGTGCGTCCATGGGTGCCGCGCTTCGTCGGCCGCCGCGGGCCGCGACGCCGCACCCTGGGGCGGTTCCACCACCGGATCGCGCCGTGGCTGGCGCGGCTGGAGCGGCTGGTGCGCCCGCGCATGCAGGGGCTTGCCACCAGCCGCCTGGCCAACGCGCTGACCGGCGTACTGGTGCTGGCACTGGGACTGCTGCTGGCCCTGCCGATCCCGATGACCAACTATGTTTTTGCCGGGCTGCTGCTGCTGTTCGCGCTGGCGCTGCTCGAGCGCGACGGCGCACTGCTGGTGGTGCTGTGGCTGGCGTCGGCCGCGGCCATCGGCGGGGTGGCCCTGGTCTCGGGCGAACTGGCCGAACTGGCCGCCCAGTGGCTCGGCCACCGCACCCCGGCCGGCTGAGCGACTAGCGGGTCACGTCGCGGCGGGTGCCGCTGGCCAGCAGCCGGGCGAACTCGGTCGCCCCCAGCGGATGGCTCAGCCAGTAGCCCTGCACCAGGTCGCAGCCACGCTCGGCCAGCAACGCGTACTGGCTCTGCTTCTCCACGCCCTCGGCCACCACCGTGATCCCCAGCGAATGGGCCATGGCGATGATCGCCGTGGTCAGGGCCAGGTCGTCGGGATCCCGCTGCAGGTCGGCGATGAAACTGCGGTCGATCTTCAGGCCGTCCACCGGAACCCGGCGCAGGTGGCTCAGCCCCGAGAAACCGGTGCCGAAGTCGTCCAGCCAGACCTTCACGCCGGTGCCGTGCAGGCGCGCCAGCAGGGCCGCGGCCTGCAGTTCGTCGCTGATCAGGGCTGTCTCGGTCAGCTCCAGGTGCAGGCAGTTCGCGGGCAGGCCGGATTCGCGCAGGCAATCGGCCACGATGTCCGGCAGGTCGCCGTGGCGCAGCTGGCGCGGCGAGACATTGACCGAGACGAACAGGCGGCTGTCGCCGGCCTCCTGGATCCAGCGCGCCGCCTCCATGCAGGCCTGGCGAAGCACGCGCGGGCCGAGCTGGTCGATCAGGCCGCTCTGCTCGGCGACATCGATGAATGCCGAAGGGGCGATGGCGCCGAGCACCGGATGCTGCCAGCGCAGCAGCGCCTCGGCACCCACGACCCGGCCATCGGCCGTGCGGCATACCGGCTGATAGACGACGCTGACCTCGCCGCGCTCCCACGCGCCACGCAGCTCCTGCTCCATGTGCGCGCGCCGCTCGACCGCATGGTCCATCGCCCGGCTGTGGAAGCGGAACCCGTTCTTGCCGGCGACCTTGGCCTGGTACATCGCGATGTCGCCGTTCTTCATCAGCGCGCTGGCGCTGTCGGCGTCCTCCGGGAACAGGGTGATGCCGATGGAGGTGCCCAGGAACACCTGGCGGCCCTCGATCTCCAGCGGCACCCGCAACTCGCGGACCAGCACTTCCGCCAGGCGCGTGGCCAGCGGCCGCGCCTGTTCGGCCTCGACCAGGATGACGAACTCGTCGCCGCCGAAGCGCGCCAGCATCGCGCCCTCGCCCCCATGGGCCTGGACCGCCTCGCGGATGCGGGTGGCGAACTGCAGCAGCGCCTCGTCACCGGCCTCGTGCCCGAGGGTGTCGTTGACCCGCTTGAAGTCGTCGATGTCGGCGAACAGCAGCGCCAGTTCGCGGCCGGAGCCGCGCAGCTGGGCCAGCCGGTGGTCCAGGTCCTCACGGAACGCGAGGCGGTTGGTCAGGCCGGTCAGCGCGTCGGTATAGGCGATCTGGCGCACGTCGCGGTCGTGGCGGGCCACGCTCTCGCTCATGCGGTTGAACGCACGCTCCAGTTCGCCCATCTCGTCGGTGCGCGTGCTGGCCGGGACCTGCACGTCGTAGTCGCCGGCCTCGATCCGGCGGGCCGACGCGGCAAGGTCGCGGATCGGGCGTACCAGGACGCGCTGCACGTACCACGCCATGCCCACGCCCACCGCCAGTAGCAGGCCGAGCAGCAGGGCGACCCAGGCGTTCTGGCGCCGGGCCAGCTCACCCACCCGAGCACGCAGGCGCTCGACGTTCTGTTCCTCGAACCGGTGCGCGACCTCCAGCGACATGCCTACGCGGACCAGCCCGGTGCGCCGGCCGTCGCGGCGGATCGGCGCGGCGGCCTCGAATACCTGGGCATCGGTCCGGGTCGTCACGTCCTCGGCCAGCAGCAGGCCCGGGTCCTCAAGCACCACGCCGGGGCCACCACCGGGGGTCCCGGTGTCGCGGACGATGCGGCCATGGCTGTCGGACACCTGGATGTACCGCACCAGGCCGTCCTTGCGCTGCTCCTGCAGCAGCGCGTCGATCGCCTCGTGGTCGGATTCGTGCAGTGGTCGCGACAGGCTGGTCGCCAGCTGCAGCGCCAAGGTGCGGGCGCGTGCATGCAGGTGCGCGTCGATCAGCTCATGGATCGCCGCCCGGCTCAGCGCCTCGGATTCCTCGCGCATCACCTGCTGTCGCTGCAACAACAGGCCCAGCAGCACCAGCACCACCACCAGCACCAGCGACATCGACGCCAGGAAGCGGGCCTGCAGTCCCATGCGCAGCCTCATGCGCCGCCCGCCCTGCCGTCCACGGCCGCGGCCGGCACGCCACCTTGCGCCCCCGGCACGGACGCACCCGGCAGCAGGCCATGCGGGCCTGTGCCCGGCAGCGTTCCCCACGCGACCAGTATCGGCATCATCGACAACGCGCATTCCCCCTGTGGCCGTGAAAGCCTAGCCGAAAGCCGGCCGTGGCGACAGCGGTCAGCCGCCGCCAGCGGCCAGCCTGGCCATGCGCTGGGCGTCGGCGAGCACGCCCCGCAACAGGCGTACTTCCTGCTCGGTCAGGCCGGTGCGCAGGAACAGCCGGCGCAGTTTGCGCATGGCCGAATCCGGCGCGCGTCCCTTGTGGAAATCGATCTCGTCCAGGGTCTGGCCCAACTGGGCGAAGAAGCCCTCCAGCTGCTCATGCGACGCGGTGCGCGCATCCGGCGGCACGGTCGCCGGAGCCTCGCCCGGCCCCTCGGCGGCCAGCACGGCCAGGCGGACCTCGTAGGCCAGCACCTGCACCGCGGCCGCCAGGTTGAGCGAGCTGAAGGCCGGGTCGGAGGGAATGTGCACCGATGCGTGGCACAGCTGCAGCTCCTCGTTGGTAAGGCCGGTGCGCTCGCGCCCGAAGACCAGCGCCACCGGCCCGGAAAGGGCACCGTGCAGGATCCGCTGGGCGGCCGCCTCCGGCTCCAGCTGCTCCAGCTGCACCCGCCGGCTGCGCGCGGTGCAACCCAGCACCAGCCGGCAGTCGGCCACCGCCTCGACGAGGGTGGCGTACACGGGCGACTGGTCCAGCACGTCCTCGGCACCCGCCGAACGGCGGTACGCGACCTCGTCCAGCGGCTTTTCCGGCGCCACCAGGACCAGGCGCGACAGTCCCATGGTCTTCATCGCGCGCGCGGCGGCGCCGATGTTCCCCGGGTGCTGGGTCCCGACCAGGACGATGCGGATGTTGCCGGCTGCGCCGGCGGCTGGGATGGCGGTGGTTGGGGATCCGGACATGTGCAGATGGTAAACTGCGCGACCGGCCACGCGTGCCGGAATGTTCTTTTCCTTCGCCCGCCCTGCCCCACCTGCCTTTCCGGGAACCTTCGCCATGCTCAAACCCGCCGTCAACGTCATGGTCAAGGCTGCGCGCCTCGGCGGTAACGTCCTGCTGCGCAACATCAACCGGCTCGACGCCCTGAACGTGGTGCAGAAGCAGCGCATGGACTATGCCAGCGAGGTGGACGCCGACGCCGAGAAGGTGATCGTCAAGGAGCTGCGCCGGGCCTACCCGGACTATGGCGTGCTGGGCGAGGAAGGCGGCCACCAGCCGGGCCGCAACCCCCGCTTCCAGTGGGTGATCGATCCACTGGACGGCACCAGCAACTACCTGCGCGGGTTCCCCCACTACTGCGTGTCCATCGCCCTGGTGGAGAACGGCGAGCCGGTGGACGCGGTGATCTTCGATCCGATCCGCAACGACCTGTTCACCGCCAGCCGCGGCGCCGGCGCGGTGCTCAACGACAAGCGCATCCGCGTCGCCGAACGCAAGGATCTCGGCGGCACCGTCATCGGCACCGGCTTCCCCCCGCGCGAGCGCGCGCGCGCCAGCGCCCAGCTCAAGTGCGTGGACGCGCTGCTGGTGCAGGCCGAGGACGTGCGCCGCACCGGCTCTGCCGCACTGGACCTGGCCTACGTGGCCTGCGGCCGCATGGACGCCTACTTCGAGGCGGGCGTGAAGGCGTGGGACGTGGCCGCCGGGGTGCTGCTGGTGCGCGAAGCCGGCGGCCGGGTGTGCGATTTCCGCGGTGCCAACGCCGCGCGCATGGACGAGCGCGGCCCCGAGGCGCGCCAGATCATCGCCGGCAACCTGAAGGTGGTGGACGAGCTGCAGAAGCTGGTGGCCAACACCGGCTACGCCGCCGCCTTCAACTGAGGCATGCATGCAGCCGTCCGCCCTCCGGGGCGGGCGGCTTTTTTGTGGGTGGCCGCCGGGCACCGTCTGCGGACGGCGAAGCTGTCCCGGCCCGCCCGGCGCCGACCGGGCCGCTGCCACCGGCCGGCACTGCGCGGATGGGACCTAGCGGCGCGCGGGACAGCTCCGTCCGGCAGCCCGCAGGCACCCGTGCGCTACCGCGCGCAGACGCCCCCCCCCCCCCCGCGAGGGCGGTGGGGCGGAACGGCTGCCGCACGTGGGGAAATGCGGCTGATGCGGCGGCCGCCGCGGCTGCCGATCACCTGGGGCAGATGCCCGCTCGCTTGCACCTGGACACCAGGCGGCGACAGCTTCCGGTTCTCCAAACCGGTGACGATGCGAGCGGGCGACACCTCAAAAGGAAAGGCCGCCCGGAGGCGGCCTTTCCACAGGGCGGCTCGCGTGGCTCAGGGCCGACGGGCCAGCTCCTCCTCGTCCTTCGCCTTGGGCAGCAGGTCCTGCTTGGTGACCTTGAGGGCGCCGAGGGTCAGCAGCGGACATGCCAGGAAGATCGAGGACAGCGTGCCGATCACCGCGCCGATCATCTGGCTCAGCGCCAGTCCTTCCAGCGACCCGCCGCCATACAGGTACAGCGCCAGCACCGAGAGGAAGAACACCAGCGAGGTGATGATGGTGCGCGACAGGGTCTGGTTGATCGAGCGGTTGAACACCTCGTTCGGCTCGACCCGCAGGCTGCGGAAGTTCTCGCGGACGCGGTCGAACACCACGATCGTATCGTTGATCGAGAAGCCCATCACCGCCAGCAGGCCGGCCAGCACTGTCAGGTCGAAATCACGGCCGCTCCAGGCGAAATAGCCGGCGACCACCAGCACGTCGAACATGGTGGTGATGATGGCCGACACCGCGAACTTCCACTCGAAGCGGAAGCCGATGTAGATCAGGAAGCCCACCACCACGAACAGCGCCGCATACAGGCCGTTCATCGCCAGCTCGCGGCCCACCTGCGGACCGACGAACTCGGTGCGCATCAGGGTGGCCGGGTTCTCCGCCGTGCTGACCGCGGCCAGCACTTCCTGGGCGGTGCGGTTGTTGGCGTCGGTGGTGGTCTGGCCGTCGCGCGGCTGCAGGCGGACCAGCAGGTCGCTGCCGCTGCCGAAGCTCTGCACCTGGGCGCCCTCGTAGCCGGCACCGGCCAGGCGCTCGCGCACCTGGTCGACATTGGTGCCCTGGGCGAACCGCACCTCGACCACGGTGCCGCCGGTGAAATCCAGCGCGTAGTTGAAGCCGCGGGCGATACCGACGATCGAACCGGCAAACATCACCAGGGCCACGGCGATGGCCACCCAGCGCATCTTCATGAAGTCGATGCGGGTGTCGTTTGGGATAAGGGTCAGCGGGAAGATCTTCATGTTCCGGTTCCTTCCCTCAGACGGCCAGGGACTTGAGCTTCTTGCGGCGGGCATACACCAGCACCGCCAGGGAGCGCGACACGGTGATCGCGGTGAACATCGAGGCCAGGATGCCGATCACCATGGTCACCGCGAATCCCTTCAGCGGACCGGTGCCGAAGGCATACAGCGCCACGCCGGCGAGAATGCCGGTGAGGTTGGCATCCAGGATGGTGCCGGACGCCTTCTCGTAGCCGTTGGCGATGGCCGCCTTGGCCGGCACGCCGGCACGCAGCTCCTCGCGGATGCGCTCGTTGATCAGCACGTTGGCATCCACCGACAGGCCGATGGACAGCGCCAGGCCGGCGAAGCCCGGCAGGGTCATGGTGGCCCCGAACAGCGACATCACCGCCACCACGATCAGCAGGTTGAACAGCAGCGCGATTCCGGTCAGCACGCCGAACATGCGGTAGTAGACGCCGAAGAACACCAGGGTGAACAGGAATGCGTAGAGCACCGCGGTCACGCCGCGCTGGACGTTCTCCTTGCCCAAGCTCGGACCGACGATGCGCTCTTCGACGAAATCCATCGGCGCGGCCAGCGAGCCGGCACGCAACAGCTTGGCCAGGTCGTCGGCCTCGGTCTTCTCCAGGCCGGTGGTCTGGAAGTTCTTGCCGAACACGCCGTTGATGTTGGCCACCGAGATCACCTCCTCCTTGACCCGGAAGCTGCGCACCTCCTCGCCGTTGACCTCGGTCACCTGCGGGATGCGCTCGGTGTACACCACCGCCATCGGCTTGCCGACGTTGGCGCTGGTGAAGTCGAACATGCGGTCGCCGCCGACGTTGTTCAGGGTGACGCTCACCGCCGGCAGGCCGTTCTGGTCCACCGAGCTGGTGGCGGCGACCATCTGGTCGCCGGTGACGATCACGCGCTTGCTCAGCAGCTCCGGACGCCCGTCGCGGCGGTAGTACACCTTCGCCTCCGGCGGCACGCGGCCACTGGCGACCGCGTCGGCGGCATTGCCCTCGATCAGGGCCCGGTACTCCAGGGTGGCGGTCGCGCCGATCATGCGCTTGGCCTCGGCGGTGTCCTGCACGCCGGGCAGCTGCACCACGATGCGTTCCTCGCCCTGGCGCTGGATGATCGGTTCGGCCACGCCCAGCTCGTTGACGCGGTTGCGCAGGGTGGCGATGTTCTGTTCGATCGCCGAGCCGGCGATCTGGTTGAGCTCCGCGTCCGGAATGCGCACCACCAGGCGGTTGCCCTGCACGTCCACGTTCATGGTCGGCATGGCCAGCGCCAGCTCGGTACGCGCCTGGTCCGGGTCGGAGCCGCTGCCCAGGGAGACCACGATGCTGTGGTCGGGGCGGCGGTCCACCGCGGTGTAGCGGATGCGCTTGTCGCGCAGGGTCACGCGCACGTCCTCGGCGTAGGCGTCCACGCGCTTCTCCAGCGCCGCCTTCTGGTCGACCTGCAGCACGAAGTGCACGCCGCCCTGCAGGTCCAGGCCCAGCACCATCGGCCGGGCGCCCAGGCGCTCCAGCCAGTCCGGCACGTTGGAGGCCAGGTTCAGGGCGACGGTGTAGTTCTCGCCAAGCGCCGGACGCAGGGCGTCGGCGGCCAGGGTCTGGGCGTCGGCGTCGCCCAGGCGGACCATCAGGCTGTCGCCCTCCACGGCTACGGACTTGGGCGTGACACCGGCGGCCGCGAGGTCCTGCGAGACCCGCCCGCCCAGCGCCTGGTCCAGCGAGGCGCCACGATTGGCGGTGATCTGCACGGCGTAGTCGTTCTGGTAGATGTTGGGCAGCGCGTACAGCACGCTGACCGCCAGCACGACCAGGATCACCAGGTACTTCCAGCGGGGAAATTCGAGCATTGCGGAACCCCGCGCGGCCCCGACCCGCGGGACCACGCTCAAAGGTGGGACGGACGGATCAGGCGGACTTCAGGGTGCCCTTGGGCAGCACGTTGCCGACGGCGGACTTCTGGACCCGCAGGCGCACGTTCTCGGCCACCTCGATGGTGACGAACGCATCGCCGATCTCGGTCACCACGCCGGCGATTCCGCTGCTGGTCAGCACCTCGTCGCCGCGCGACAGCTTGCCCAGCATCGCCTGGTGCTCCTTCTGCCGCTTCATCTGCGGGCGGATCATCAGGAAGTACATGATCGCGATCAGGACGATCGGGAACAGCAGCATGCCGAAGCCGCCGCCCTGCGGCGCGGGGGCCGCGGCAATGAAGGCGGTCGGGCTCAGGGTGGCGAGGACGCTCATCGGTGGTTCCTGTCAAGGCTGAAAATAGCCGGGGATTATGCCATAGGGGCGAGCCGGCCCCATTGCAAGCGCGGCTTGGACCTTTTCCGCGCGCCGTGGTTCCCGCCCGCTGGGGCCCCATCCCGGGATGGGCCAGCCGCCTCCGGCGCCGTGACCTTTCCCTCAGCCGCCGCGACGGGCGTAGAAATCCCGCCTGAAGGCCCCGAACCGGCCCTCTGCGATGGCCGCCCGCATGTCGGCCATCAGCTTCTGGTAGTACCAGAGGTTGTGCAGGGTGCCCAGCATCGGCCCGAGCATCTCGTTGCAGCGGTCCAGGTGGCGCAGGTAGCTGCGGGTGTAGCCGCCGGCGCAGGCCACGCAGCCGCAGCCGGGCTCGATAGGGTCCAGGTCGCGCTCGTACTTCGCGTTGCGGATCCGGACCGTGCCGAACGAGGTGAAGTAGTGGCCGTTGCGTGCGTTGCGGGTCGGCATCACGCAGTCGAACATGTCCACGCCGCGGGCCACGCCCTCGACCAGGTCCTCCGGCCGACCCACGCCCATCAGGTAGCGCGGCCGGTCCGCCGGAAGCCGCGGGTGCAGGTGCTCGAGCATGGCGTTGCGTTCGTGCTCCGGCTCGCCCACGGCCAGGCCGCCGATGGCATAGCCGTCGAAGCCGATGGCCTGCAGCCCGTCCAGCGAGCGGCTGCGCAGGTCGTGGTAGACGCTGCCCTGGACGATGCCGAACAGGGCGGCGTCGTTGCCCAGCCCGTCGTGGGCCTCGCGCGAGCGCTGTGCCCAGCGCAGGCTCAGTTCCATCGAGCGCCGGGCCACGTCCTCGGTGGCCGGGTACGGGGTGCACTCGTCGAAGATCATCACCACGTCCGAATCGAGCACCCGCTGGATCCTCATGCTCTCCTCCGGGCCCAGGAACACCCGGGCACCGTCGGTCGGCGAGGCGAAGGTCACGCCCTGCTCGGTGATCTTGCGACGGTGGGCCAGCGAGAACACCTGGAAGCCGCCGGAGTCGGTCAGGATCGGCCCGTCCCAGCGCGAAAAGCCGTGCAGGCCGCCGTGGTCGCCGATCACGTCCAGGCCCGGGCGCAGGTACAGGTGGAAGGTGTTGCCGAGGATGATCTCCGCGCCCAGCGCGCGCACCTGGTCCGGCATGATCCCCTTGACCGAGCCGTAGGTCCCCACCGGCATGAATGCCGGGGTCTCCACCGTTCCACGCGGGAAGGTCAGGCGGCCGCGGCGGGCGGCGCCATCGGTGGTCTGGAGCTGGAACTGCAGTCGGGACATGGAAACGGGCACGGCGGCGGGGTGGCGTATTGTCGCCGATCGGCGGGGACGGTGTGGCCTCGCCGCCTGCCCTGCGGCCTCAGCGCTGGAACAGCGCGATGCTCTCCACGTGCGCGGTGTGCGGGAACATGTCCATTACACCAGCCGAGACCAGCCTGTAGCCGCGTTCGTTGACCAGGAAGCCGGCATCGCGGGCCAGCGAGCCGGGGTGGCAGCTGACGTAGACGATGCGGTCGATGTCCTGCAGCGGCAGCTGCCTGAGCACTTCCTCGGCGCCGGAGCGCGGCGGGTCCAGCAGCAGCCGGTCGAAGCCCTGCCGCATCCACGGCGTGCCGCGCTGATCCTGGGTCAGGTCGGCGGCGAAGAACCGGGCGTTGGCCAGGCCATTGCGCTCGGCATTGAGCCGGGCGCGGGCCACCAGGCCCGGGTCACCCTCCACGCCCACCACCTCGCGCACCTGGCGGGCCAGCGGCAGGGTGAAGTTGCCCAGGCCGCAGAACAGGTCCAGCACCCGGTGGTCCGGCGCGGTGTCCAGCATCTCCAGGGCGCGGGCGATCATCTTCTCGTTGAGCCGGGCGTTGACCTGGATGAAATCCAGCGGCTGGAACGCCAGTTCCACGTTCCATGGCGTCAGCCGGAAGGCCAGCTCCGGCGCGGGCGCCTCCAGCGGCTGCACGCTGTCCGGACCCTTGGGCTGCAGGAAGATGCTGAACCCGTGCTCGCGCCCGAACGCGGCCAGCGCGGCGCGGTCGTCCTCGCCCAGCGGCACCAGGTGGCGCACGGTCAGGGCGATGGCATCGTCCCCGGCGATGAACTCGATCTGGGGAATGCCCTCGCGCGCCTGCAGGCGGTCGACCAGGGCCGACAGCGCGGCCACCTTCATCCCGATCTCGGGGATGGTGGTGTGGCATTCGTGCAGGTCGGCGACGAAGCGCGGGTCCTGCTCGCGGAAACCGACCAGGGTCTTGTCCTTCTTGTTGACCCGGCGCACCGAGAAGCGTCCCTTGCGGCGGTAGCCCCAGCTGCCGGCGGTCAGCGGCTCCAGTACCTGCCCCGGATGCACCTTGCCGATCCGCTCCAGGTTCTCCATCAGCACCTGCTGCTTGGCGGCGATCTGCCGGCCTTCGTCCAGGTGCTGCAGCACACAGCCGCCGCAGGTGCCGAAATGCGGGCAGCGGGGCAGCACGCGATCCGGCGAGGCCTCCAGCACCTCCAGGGTGCGGGCCTCGTCGAAGCGGCGGCTGCGCGCGGTGGCCTCGGCCAGCACCAGTTCCCCCGGCAATGCGCCAGCGACGAACACGGCCTTGCCGTCCTCGCGGCGGGCGACGCCGCGGCCATCGTGGCTGAGGTCGGAGATGCGGATCTGGAACGGGGTACGGTCGATTCGGGCCACGTGGCGCAGGAACTCGGGACGGCGGAGGGGCGGCATTATCCCGGAATGGCCACCGGGTGTCCGAACCGTGAACTGGCACGGTTGCCACCGGGCGCCAACGCGCTAGGATGGCCCCAGCCGACAGGGAGTCAGCCGCAATGGGATCGAAAGACCCGATCAAGTCCGTCGCCGCACCCCGGATCCTGGTGGTGGAAGACGACGGCATCAGCCAGGCCTATTTCCGCGCGGTCCTCGAAGCCATCCCGGCCTCGGTGGACCTGGTCGCCACCCAGCAGCAGGCCCTGGCCCACGGGACGGGCGAACGCCACGACCTGTGGCTGATCGACCTTACCCTGCCCGATGGCTCCGGCCCCGAACTGCTGCAGCGGCTGCAGGCCCACTGGCCCGACCCGCCGCCGGCGCTGGCCCATACCGCGCATGCCGATCCGGAGGCACACGGGCCGGCCCTGCGCGCGGGCTTCCGCGAGGTGCTGGTCAAGCCAATGCCCAGCACCCAGCTGCTGCAGGCCGTGCGGGCCGCGCTGGCGTCCGCCGGCGCCCTGCCCGACTGGGACAACGCCGCCGCGGCGGCCGCGCTCAACGACGACCAGGAGAACGTGCGCGCACTGCGCAGGATGTTCCTTGACGAACTGCCGGTGGCCCGAGAGGAAGTGATCGCCAGCGCCCGGCGCGGCGATGCGATGGCCGTGCGCGCCCGCCTGCACCGGTTGCAGGCCGGATGTGGCCTGGTCGGCGCGCGCCGCCTGGGCGCGGCGGTCGAATCGCTGCGTCGCGCCCCGGAATCGCCGCGGGCACTGGAGCATTTCGACCACGTCGCGCGCGAACTGATGGGCTGAACCCCTGCCCCCGGGGCGCGGGCGCACCCGCCCGCGCCCCGGGGGGCTGCTCACCCGAGGCTGGCCGCACGCTGGTACCAGTCGACCCGCCGGGTGACCAGCATCACCGTGGCCAGCACGCCGAACAGCAGCAGCGAACCCAGCAGCAGCGCGTTGTCCTCGGACACCAGCAGGCTGTAGAGCGCGCCGTACAGGCCAGCCAGCAGCCCGGCGAACACCCCCGCCCGCCACGCGCTGCGCAGCACCCCGGACACGTACACCGCCTGCAGGCCGATGCACGCCGCGGCCGACACCACGTAGGCGCGGCTGAAATCGATGCGTTCGGCCAGGCCCAGCAGCAGCAGGAAGAAGATCGCCAGGGCCAGGCCCACCAGCAGGTACTGCATCGGATGGATGCGCTGGCCGCCGACCAGCTCCAGCAGCGCGAAGCCGACGAAGGTCAGGATCACGAACAGCACGCCGTACTTGGTGGCGCGGTCGACCTGGGTGTGAACGTCGACCGGGTCGACCAGGCTCACGCCGATGCTGTCCCAGTCGCCGGGAACGAGCGTCGCCGCGCCGCCACGGCTCTCCGCTCCCGGGTCACGCAGCGAGCCCAGCACCTGCGAGCGCGCGGCGCTGGCCAGCGAGGAGATGTTCCAGCTGGCGTCGAAGCCGGCATCCCCGACCTGGCGCCGGTTGGGGAGGAAGCGCCCGCCGAAGGAGGGATGCGGCCAGCTGGACTGCAGCTCCACGCGGTTGGCGTCGGCCAGGGGCACGATCGCCAGCGACCGGGTGCCTGCCAGCTCCATGCGCAGGGCCGCAGCGGTGGCCGGCAGCGTTCCGGCGTCGGCCGCCGATGCGGGCAATGGCGCGTGCAACCCATCAAGGCGGCCCGCCAGGTCGGCGCTGCCGGCCAGCAGCGCCACCGGTGCGCCGTCCACCTCGAGCACCGGCGTGCCGACCAGGCCGCGCACGTCGCCCAGCCCGAACGCCAGGTACGGGACGCCGTACCGGCGCCCCTCCACCACCGGCAGCTCCATCGTCGCGAACCGCGCCTCGACCTGCGCCTGCCAGTGGAACACCGGCACGTCGTAGAGCCCGACCCGGCGCACGTCCGGGACCAGCGTGCCGGCCGCCTCCAGGGCCTGCGGCGCCTGCAGCAGGTAGCCGGAGACGGTCTCCTGGCGCAGCTCGGGTCGGCCGCCGGGAACGCCTGTGTTGACCAGGTGGGTCGCGGTCCATGGCACCACCCGCAGCGGACCGGCCAGCCGCTGCGGCCCCGCCATGCCTTGGGCGACCCGGTCCACCGCCTCGGCGCGGTGGGCCTGCCGCCCCTCCACCAGGCCACGGATCATCGAAAGCGGGACCAGCAGCAGCAGGACCAGGCCGCCAACCACCACGAAGCGCAACAGCAGTTTCAGGGATGTCACCGGATCACTCCTTCCAGGGGTATGCCGGCATCCTGGAAGCGGCCCGTGGGGCGGTGATGGGGCCAGTTTGAAGCGAAGGTGAAGCCGGCCGCTCAGTCCAGCCGCAGCGACAGGCCGGCTTCGGCACCGCCGCCTTCGCGGTTGCTCAGCCAGGCACGGCCGCCATGCAGGCGCGCGACCTCCCGCACGAACGGCAGGCCCAGGCCGGAACTGCGCGAGGCCGTACCGGGGCGGGCCAGCGAATAGAAGCGCTCGAACACCCGCGCGATGGCGTAGTCCGGCACGCCCGGCCCGCGGTCGAGGACCCGCAGCTGCGCCTGTCCGTCGTGGCGGCGCAGGTCCAGCTCGACGATGCTGCCAGCGGGGGCGAAGGCCAGCGCGTTGTCCACCAGGTTGGCCAGGGCCTGGCGCAGCAGGAAACGGTCGCCGTGGGCGGGCACCGGCGTGTCGGGTCCTGACACCTGCAGCCGCACCGGCGCCAGGCGCGGATCGACCGTTGCCGCCACCTCCTCCAGCAGGGCGCGCAGGTCCACCGGCTCGCGCCGCTGCAGCCAGCCGTGCTGCTCGACCTCGGCCAGCGCCAGCAGCTTGTCGATGGTCTCGGTCAGGCGCCCCTGCTGCTCGAGGATGCGGCCCGCGAAATGCTTGCGGTCGCGATCAGGCAGCGGCTCCTGCAGCAGCTCGGCGGCGCCGCGGATCGCCGCCAGCGGGCTCTTCATCTCGTGGGTCAGCGACTGCACGTACTGCTCCACGTAGGCCTTGCCCTCCAGCTTGCGACGCATGTCCTCCAGCGCCTGGCCGAGGTCGCCGATCTCATCGCGCTGGCGCGGCGGCGGCGGGGCCGGCTGGCCGGCGGCCACGGCACGGGCGTAGCGGGCGAGCCGTCCGATCCGGCGCGAGAGCCAGGCCGTCACCAGGATCGCCACCAGCGCCGACAGCCCGACCAGCCAGGCGCCCTGGCGCAGCATGCGCCGCTCGCCGGCACGGATGAACGGCTCGATGCTGCGGTTGGGCCGGGCCACGGTCAGTACCCCGATCAGCCGCCCGGGCGCCTCCGGATCGAATACCGGCGCGGCGACGTGCATCACCGTCTGTTCCGGGTCGCCGGGCCCTTCCGGGCTGGAACGGGCGCCGTACCGGCCCCGCAGGGTCCGGTACACGTCGTTCCAGCGCGAGTTGTCGCGGCCCAGGTCGCGCCCCTGCGAATCGAACACCACCGTGCCGCGCGCGTCGGTCACCGTGACCCGCAGCTCGACGCCGTGCTTGTCCACGTCCCAGATGCGCGCGCCCGGGTCGCGCACGGCCGCCAGCGCCAGGTCGCGGGCGAAGCCGCCCTCGGCGATGCGCCCGGCCTTGAGGTCGGCGGCCGCCATCACCGCCAGCACGTTGGCGGTGTCGACCAGGCTCGATTCCATCGCCTGGCGTACGCCCGGCTTGACCTCGTCGACGAACACACGCATCACGAAGAACGCCGACAGCGCCACCACCAGGAAGAAGCCGACGAACAGGCGCAGCCCCAGGCGCATTCAGGCCTCGAACGCGTAGCCGAGGCCGCGGTGGGTGCGGATCGGGTCCGGTGCCACGCCGGCGGCGCGCAGCTTGGCGCGCAGGGTCTTGATGTGGGTGTCCACGGTGCGGTCGCTGCTGGCCGCGTCGCTGTCCCAGGCCCGGTCCATCAGCTGGGCCCGGGTAAGGATCGCGCCGGGCCGCTGCAGCAGCGCCTCCAGCAGCGCGTACTCGTAGCGGGTCAGGTCCAGCGGCTGGCCGCGGTGGCGGATGCGGTGGCCGGTGCGGTCCACCGCGAAGTCGCCGCGTGCCTGCCAGGGCGGGTCCTCACCGGACAGGCGCCGGCGCAGCCGTGCGCGTACCCGCGCCACCATCTCGCGCGGGGAGAACGGCTTGGCCACGTAGTCGTCGGCGCCCAGCTCCAGGCCCAACACCCGGTCGATCTCCTCGCCGCGGGCGGTGAGGAACACCACGGGGACCTCGCTGAAGGAACGGATCCGCCGGCACACCTCGAATCCGCCGATGTCCGGCAGGCCCACGTCCAGCACCAGCACGTCGACGCCACCGGCCCGCACCCGGTCCACCGCCTGCTGCCCGAGCAGGCAATGCTCGGCGTCCAGCCCCTCGCTGCGCAGGGCGTACAGCAGGGTCTCGGCGATGGCCGGCTCGTCATCGACGATGAGGATCAGCGGTGCGGGCGGCATCGGCCAAGCATAGTCGCGCCCCGGGGCGGCCGCTATGCTGCGCCCATGAACTATCGCCACGCCTTCCACGCCGGCAACCATGCCGACGTGCTCAAGCACGTCGTGCTGCTCGCGCTGCTGGATGCCCTGCTGCGCAAGGACAGCCCGTTCTTCGTGCTGGACACCCACGCCGGCCGCGGCCGCTACCTGCTGCAGGGCGGCGCCGCCGCGCGCACCGGCGAGTCGGCCGGCGGTGTCCTGGCCCTGGGTCGTCCGCACGATGCCGCGCCGGCCGTGGCCCGCTACCTGCGCGCGGTCGCCGCCAACAATCCGGTCGACGGCGTGCTCGCCTATCCCGGATCGCCCCTGCTGGCCGCGCAGGCCATGCGCGCCCAGGACCGGCTGGCGGCCTGCGAACTGCAGCCGGAGGAAGCCAGGGCGCTGAAGGCGTTGTTCGCGGGCGACCCGCGGGTGGCGGTGCATGCGCGCGACGGCTACGACGCCATCCGTGCGCTGCTGCCGCCGCGGGTGGAAGGGGTGCGCTATGCGCGCGGGCTGGTGCTGGTCGATCCGCCCTACGAGGCCCAGGAGGCCGAGTACCCGCGCGTCCTGAAGGCGGTGGGCGAAGCGCTGGAGCGCTGGCCGCAGGCGGGCATCGCCATCTGGTATCCGGTCAAGCAGCGTCGCTCGCTGCAACCGTTCTTCCGCAAGCTCGCGTCCTCCACGGCCCGCTCGGTGCTGCTGGCCGAGCTGCTGGTCCGCCCGGACGACTCGCCCCTGCGCCTCAATGGCAGCGGCATGGCGCTGCTCAACCCGCCATGGAAGCTGGAGGAGACCCTCGCCCCGGCGCTGGCCTACCTGCAGCAGCGCCTGGGCGACCCGGTCGCCTCGACCCGGCTGGAGTGGCTCAAGCGCGAGTCAGCCGGCGGCTGAGCACCCGCCGCGACCCGGCTCAGGCCGCAGCCGGGCCGGCATCCTCCGGCTCGAAGAAGCTCCAGCGCACCACCGGGAACTGCTGCTTCAATGCACGCTCCACCTGGTCGATGTCCTCCAGCAGGCCCGCCGCGTCATGCGAGCGGCGCATCCGCGCATGGGTGGAGACCAGCACGTCGGCGCCCTGCTGCAGCGTGATCACGTGCAGCACCTCGGCGATCTCCGGGCGCCCGGCCATGAATTCGCTGATCTGGCGCTGCAGGAACGGGTCCACGCTCTGGCCGATCAGCATCGCCTTGACCTCGATGGCCACCAGCACCGCCACCACGACCAGCAGCACGCCGATGGCGATGGTTCCCAGCGCATCCCACATCGGGTTGCCGGTGGCCACCGCCAGCAGCACCGCGGCCAGCGCCAGGACCAGGCCGGCCAGCGCCGCCAGGTCCTCGCCGAAGATCACCACCAGCTCGGCCTGGCGGCTCTCGCGGAACCACCGCCACAGCGAGCGTCCGCCACGCACCTTGTTGACCTCCTGCAGGCACGCGCGCATCGAGACGCTTTCGGCGGCGATCGCGAACACCAGCACGCCGGCAGCCCACCACCACTGCGTCAGCGGCTCGGGATGCCGCAGCTTGTGCACGCCCTCGTACACCGAGAACATGCCGCCGACGCTGAAAAGCATCACCGCCACCAGGAAGGACCAGAAGTAGATCGCGCGGCCGTAGCCGAGGGGATATTCCGGCGAGACCGGCCGCCTGGACTGGCGCAGCCCGAGCAGCAGCAGCAGCTGGTTGCCGCAGTCGGCCAGCGAGTGGACGGTCTCGGCGAGCATCGCGCCGGATCCGGTCACGAAGGCGGCCACGCCCTTGGCCGCGGCGATCGCCAGGTTGGCGCCCAGCGCGAAGAAGATCGCGCGCGTGGAGTCTCCGCTGCCTGCCATGGCCAATCTCCTTTGCCGGGGGCCCGGAGTCTAGCAAGCGCCCCCGCCTCCCCCACGTGCAGGAGGATGTGGGAATATCGGGACATGCCACGCAACCGGCTCCCCCCCTGGCACGAGGAATTCGTGCTGCCCAATCGCCGGGCGATCCTGATCCGTCCGATCCGCCCGGAGGATGCCGCCCCGCTGCATGCGGTGTTCGGCCTGCTCGGTCCGGAGGAGGTACGCGCCGGTTTCGCCGGTAGCGCCAGGGGCCTGGACGCGGAGACGGCCGCAGTCCTCGCCCGTCCCGACCCGCGCCACGAGTTGCTGCTGGTGGGCACCGAGCCGCTGCCACCGGGCGAAGCGATGATCGCCGGGCTGGGCCAGGCCCGCCGCGTCCCCGGCACCCGCCAGGCGCAGTGCACGATCCTGCTGGCCAGCTACGTCACCGGCCTGGGGCTTGGCCGTCACCTGCTGCAGAAGCTGGTGAAGTGGGGCCGCGGCCGCGGCCTGGAGCGCATGTATGGCGACATCCCGGCCAGGAACGTGCCGATGCTGGAGCTGGCCGGATCGATGGGCTTCCTGCCCGAGCCCGACGGTGGCGCCCCGGCCGGACTGGTGCGCGTGGTGCTGCAGCTGGGCCGTCACTGACCTCCTGGCCGGGCGCCACCGCCCCCGCCTACGGGCCGGCCACACCCGGCGGCTACAATGGCCGGCTCATGTCGTCCGCATCCCGAGCCGTGTCCCCCAATCCCCCGCTCCCCCGGCGTGGCCAGGCCCGCGCCTGGTGGAACGCGCCCGCCTCGCCTTCGGCCCTGGCCTGGCACCTGCTGCGCGCCGCGCGCGCCCATGCCGGTCCGCTGCTGTTCGTGGCCCGCGACACCCAGACCGCGCACCAGGTCGAGTCCGACCTGCTGACCCTGCTGGGCGCCGAAGCCGACCTGCCGGTGGTGCCGTTCCCCGACTGGGAAACCCTGCCCTACGACCGCTTCAGCCCGCATCCGGACATCGTCAGCCAGCGCCTGGCCGCGCTGCAGCGCATGCCGGGGCTCGAGCGCGGCATCGTGGTGGTGCCGGTGCAGACCCTGCTGCAGCGCCTGCCGCCGCTGCGCTACATCTCCGGCAGCAGCTTCGACCTGGAGGCCGGGCAGCGGCTGGACCTTGAGGCGGAGAAGCGTCGCCTGGAAGCGGCCGGGTACCGGAACGTGCCGCAGGTGCTTGATCCGGGCGACTTCGCCGTGCGCGGCGGGCTGCTTGACGTCTACCCCATGGGTACCCGTGCGCCGCTGCGGATCGAGCTGCTGGATGACGAGATCGACTCGATCCGCAGCTTCGACCCGGAAAGCCAGCGCTCGCTGGACCGGCTCGACTCGGTGCATATGCTGCCCGGACGCGAGACCCCGATGGACCCGGCCAGCCTCGGCCGGGTGATGGACGCCCTGCGCGAGCGGTTCGACGTGGACACCCGCCGCAGCGCGCTCTACCAGGACCTCAAGGCCGGCATCGCGCCGGCCGGCATCGAGTACTACCTGCCGCTGTTCTTCCCGCCGGGCCGCGAGGGCACCGACGCCACCGCGACGCTGTTCGACTACCTGCCGGACAGTGTGCTGCCGGTGCTGGCCGATGGCACCGGCGCGGCTGCGGCGGCGTTCTGGGAGCAGACCCGCAACCGCTACGAGCAGCGCCGCCACGACGTCGAACACCCGGTGCTGCCCCCGGATGCGCTGTACCTGTCCCCGGACGGCATGCGCGAGCGCTTGAACCGCGGCTCGAGGGTGGAGGTGTGCGGACCGGACCACCCCCACGTGGCCGATGCGGCGCCGCTGGGCGACCAGCCGGCGCCAGCGCTGCCGGTGGCCAGCCGCGACCACCAGCGCGCCGGCGAATCGCTGCGCGACTTCATCGCCAGCTATCCGGGCCGGGTCCTGGTGGCGGCCGATTCGCCAGGCCGCCGCGAGGCGCTGCTGGAGGTGCTGCAGGCCGCCGGCCTGCAGCCGGCCACCGTGGCCGGGTTCCCGGCCTTCCTCGCGGGCGGCGAACGCTTCGCCCTGGCGGTGGCGCCGCTGGAGGACGGCTTCGCGCTGGACCAGCCGCGGCTGGCCGTGCTCACCGAGCGCCAGCTGTTCCCCGAGCGGGCCACCCAGCCGCGCCGCGCACGCCGCGCCGGGCGCGAGCCGGAAGCGATCATCCGCGACCTGGGCGAGTTGACCGAGGGCGCGCCGATCGTGCACGAGGACCATGGCGTGGGCCGCTACCGCGGCCTGGTGACCATGGACATCGGCGGCATGCCCGGCGAGTTCCTGGACATCGAATACGCCAAGGGCGACCGCCTGTACGTCCCGGTGAGCCAGCTGCACCTGGTCAGCCGCTACTCCGGCGCTTCGCCGGAGACCGCGCCCCTGCACTCGCTCGGCGGCGAGCAATGGACCAAGGCCAAGCGCAAGGCGCAGGAGAAGGTCCGCGACGTGGCCGCCGAGCTGCTGGAGATCCAGGCCCGCCGCCATGCGCGGGCCGGCCTGGCGCTGGAGATCGACCGCGCCATGTACGAGGGCTTCGCCGCCGGCTTCCCGTTCGAGGAAACCCCGGACCAGCATGCCGCCATCCTGGCGGTGCTGCGCGACCTGCAGTCGGCGCAGCCGATGGACCGGGTGGTATGTGGCGACGTGGGCTTCGGCAAGACCGAAGTCGCCGTGCGCGCGGCCTTCGCCGCGGCCAGCGGCGGCCGCCAGGTGGCGGTGCTGGTACCGACCACCCTGCTGGCCGAGCAGCACTACCGCAACTTCCGCGACCGCTTCGCCGACTGGCCGCTGCGGGTCGAGGTGCTGTCGCGCTTCAAGAGCACCAGGGAGATCAAGGCCGAGCTGGCGAAGGTGGCCGAGGGCACGATCGACGTGATCATCGGCACCCACCGCCTGCTGCAGCCGGACGTCAAGTTCAAGGACCTCGGGCTGGTCATCGTCGACGAGGAACAGCGCTTCGGCGTGCGCCAGAAGGAGGCGCTGAAGGCGCTGCGCGCCAACGTCCACCTGCTGACCCTGACCGCCACGCCGATCCCGCGCACGCTCAACATGGCCATGGCCGGGCTGCGCGACCTGAGCATCATCGCCACCCCGCCGCCCAACCGGCTGGCGGTGCAGACCTTCATCACCCCCTGGGACCCGGCGCTGCTGCGCGAGGCCTTCCAGCGCGAGCTGTCGCGCGGCGGCCAGCTGTACTTCCTGCACAACGACGTGGAGAGCATGGGCCGGATGCAGCGCGAGCTTTCCGAGCTGGTGCCCGAGGCGCGCATCGGCGTGGCCCACGGGCAGATGCCGGAGCGCGAGCTGGAGAAGGTGATGCTGGATTTCCAGAAGCAGCGTTTCAACGTGCTGCTGGCCTCGACCATCATCGAGTCGGGCATCGACATCCCCAACGCCAACACGATCATCATCAACCGCGCCGACAAGTTCGGCCTGGCCCAGCTGCACCAGCTGCGCGGGCGGGTCGGCCGTTCGCACCACCGCGCCTACGCCTACCTGGTGGTGCCGCCGGACCGCCGCGCCATGACCCCGGACGCGGAGAAGCGCCTGGAGGCGATCGCCTCGATGGACGAGCTGGGCGCCGGCTTCACCCTGGCCACCCACGACCTGGAGATCCGCGGCGCCGGCGAACTGCTGGGCGAGGACCAGAGCGGGCAGATGGCCGAGGTCGGGTTCAGCCTGTACACCGAGCTGCTGGAGCGCGCCGTGCGCAGCATCCGCCTGGGCAAGCTGCCGGACCTGGACGCCGGCGAGGAGATCCGCGGCGCGGAGGTGGTGCTCAACGTGCCGGCGCTGATCCCCGAGGACTACCTGCCGGACGTGCACACCCGCCTGACCCTGTACAAGCGCATCTCCAGTGCGCGCGACAGCGAGGCGCTGCGCGAGCTGCAGGTGGAGATGATCGACCGCTTCGGCCTGCTGCCGGACCCGGTCAAGCACCTGTTCGCGATCGCCGAGCTGAAGCTGCAGTGCGACGCGCTGGGCATCCGCAAACTGGAGCTGGGCGAGAACGGCGGCCGCCTGGTGTTCGAGGCCAAGCCGAAGGTGGATCCGATGTCGGTGATCCGCATGATCCAGCAGCAGCCCAAGCTGTATTCGATGGACGGCCCGGACAAGCTCAAGGTGCGCCTGCCACTGCCGGAGGCGGCCGACCGCTTCAATGCCGCGCGCGGGCTGCTGGCCGCGCTGGCCCCGGGCTGAGCCCCGCGGCCGACGGCTACAGCTGCGATTCCACCGGCAGCCAGCCGATCACCCGCGCGGCGGCGCGCTGCCATGCGCCTGCCTCCGGTTCACGCTCCCAGGTGACCGGGGGCTGCGCCGCGTCGTCGTGCCAGCGCAGCGCACCGTCGTCCAGTGCCAGCCGGTAGCTGGTGCTGGCCGAGGTCTTGGTGGCGTACAACGCCTCCAGCTCGGCTGCCGCACCGGGGTGCTCGAACAGCAGGCCCATCTCGGTATTGAGGTTCATCGAGCGCGGATCGAGGTTGAACGAGCCGATGAAGCCGTGGCGTCCGTCGGCGACGTACGCCTTGGTGTGCAGGCTGGCACCGCTGGAGCCGAACAGGCTCGCCCCCACCGCCCCGTGCGGCTTGAGTTCGTACAGCTCCACCCCGGCGCGCAACAGCGGTGCGCGGTAGCCGGCATAGCCACCGTGCACGGCGAGCACGTCGTTGGCGGCCAGCGAGTTGGTGAGGATGCCCACCTCCACCCCACGCCTGCGCATGCCTTCGAACCACGCGACCCCGGCCTCGCCTGGGACGAAATACGGCGAGATCACCTTCAGCTCGCGGCGCGAGGCATCCATGCGCGACACGAGCAGCGGCGTCATCCAGTCCGGTTCGGGCGTGGCGCCCTCGGCCTTCTCAGGCGGATCCGAGGCCAGGGTGGCGCGATCGGTCCAGTAGGCGCGGCGCTTGCCCTGCAATAGCTCGCGGACCTGTTCCGAACTGCCCAGCCGCTCCAGGTACGGCCCGGCGCGGGTGGAAAGCAGGCCGGCATCCAGGCTCTCGCGGACGCGCTCCAGGGCGCCGGCCTCCGCCTGCGCCAGCGCCTCCAGCGGGATCGCGCTGGCACTGTTCCAGTAGGCGTCGAACACCGCCTCGGCCTCGCTGGCGGCCTGGCCGACGATGACCACGTCGGTGTCCATGAAATTGACGTCGGCAGCCGCGTCGAAGTACTCGTCGCCGACGTTGCGTCCCCCGACCACCGCCACCCGCCCGTCGGCCAGCCAGATCTTATTGTGCATGCGGCGGTTGAGGCTGAAGAAGCGCAGCAGCAGCTCGATGCCGCGCATCACCGTGCCCTCGCGCGCACGGGTCGGGTTGAACAGGCGCACCTCCACCCGCGGGTGGCTGTCCAGCGCGGCCAGCACCGAATGGCTGCCGTGCACGTTCATGTCGTCCAGCAGCAGGCGCACCCGCACGCCGCGGTCGGCCGCGCGCAGCACTTCGTGGTGCAGCATGTTGCCGGTGAAGTCGTCGTGCCAGATGTAGTACTGCAGGTCCAGGCTGCGGCCGGCCGAGCGCGCGGTCATCGCGCGCACCGCGAAGGCATCCAGGTTGTCGCCCAGGATCACCATGCCGGTCTGCCCCGGGCGCGCGGCCGTCAGCGGGGCGACGGCGCGGTCGATCGGCGTGGCCGCCGGTGCCAGCGGCAGGGCTTCCACCACCGGGCCACGCGCACGTTCGGCGAAGCGGCCATAGGCGTACAGCGAAAGCACCGATGCCAGCGCGAAGGCCAGCAGGGCAATGCCGATCCACTTGAATGCCTTTTTCGCCATCCCCGCCCCGCCTGCGACCTGGGCGGATTGTAGGCCGCCACCGCAGGACGCGGGCGTGAGGCATCCCGGGCCGGTCTTCGCGGGACGCGCACGGCCCGGCCATGGGATAGGGGGCACCGGCACGGCACTGGAGCGGCTCGCCCGCCCGGCCTGCCGGAAGCCGGTGCCCATCGGGCAGGCGGGCGACGCGTCCTGCCCGCCAGGCGCGGACTCAGTCCACGGACCTGCCCTGGTCTGCCCCGCCGGGTGACGTGTCCGGCGGTTGTTCACCGGCACGCGGCGGATGCACCCACGGTGCCAGCACCCGCAGCCAGTGCGGGCGCCATGCCAGGATGAGGGCAACCGTCAGGGCGGCGCCGGCCATCGCCATCACCCACACGAGCACGGCCATCGAGGGATGGTCGGCGCCCAGGGCGAACAGCAGCCCCCCTCCCAGGCCGAGGCCACCCAGCACGCGCAACACTCCGGTGACCGCGCGCCCGGGCAGGTGTCCCCACGCCTGGCGCGCGTGCACTTCCATCGCCAGGGCCAGCCAGCCCATGCCCGCCACGGCGGACAGCAGGGTCGCGACATGCAGCAACAGCGGATGGCCCGGATCAGGCATGGGCGGCCTCCCCGCGCTTGCCTGCAGCGGCGCCGCCCGCCAGGTGCCCGGCCGCCACGGCGCGGGCCGACCTGCGCCGCAGGTGCACGGCGGCTCCGCCGGCAATGCCAGCGGTCGCCAGCAGTGCCAGGTCCATTCCCGCCACCGGCCAGTACCCGGCGGCAAGGGTCCGCGCCAGGTGGTCGCCGGTGGTGATCCAGTTCAACAACACCGCCGCGGCGGCCAGCACCGCGATCGCCCAGGCCTGTTCGCGCCAGGCGGGATTGGGCAGGCCGGCGGCCACCGGGGCACTGCGCCAGCCGGCGTGCACCAGGGCCAGCAGCCAGCTCCCCCAGAACGCCCAGCGCTCCCAGTCGCCCCGCCCGGGCAGGCTCTCGGGCAGCAGCCGGTTGGCAACCAGGATGCCGAGGGTCGCCAGCAGCATGCCGGTGACCGCCGCCACCGCCAGCGCATCGACCACGCGCGCGCCCTGGCTGCCGCGCGCCGCATGCTGGCGCTTGCGCTTCTCCACGAAGAACACGAAGCCGGTGGCGATGCAGACCGCCCCGGAGAGGCCGCCCAGCACGTACAGCCAGCGCAGCAGCCAGTGGCGGAAGTGCTGCAGGTGCAGGCCGGTCAGGAACTCGGCCGCCCGCGCCACGGGGGTGGCGGGCGGGTCTTCGCGCAACAGCGCACCGGTGTCGGCCTTGAAGTGGATGCCCTGCCCGACCAGCGCGATACGGTCGGTGCCGGCCCGGTAGACGCTGACATAGCCGTTGGCGTCACCGACGTGCTGCAGCACGAGGAAACCGACGTCGCCGGCCATGCCGCGCGCCTCCCAGCGCCGCTGCGCCTCGGCCACCATCGCATCGACGTTGGCCAGTCCGGCCGGCACGCCGGCGCGGCCGTGAGGCAGCCCCAGCGCCGCGGCCTCGTGCTTCTCGTGCAGTTCGTGCAGGTCGTGCAGCTGGGTGTGGCCGACCGGGAAGTAATAGGTGGCGGCGAAGATCACCAGGCCGGTGAAGGCGAAGAAGAAATGGAAGGGCAGCGCCACCACGCCGGTGAGGTTGTGCAGGTCCAGCACGCTGCGCAGGCGCGCCTTTCCGGGCCGGAAAGTGAACAGCTCGCGGAACAGCTTGCGGTGCATGACCACGCCGCTGACCAGCGCGGCCAGCATCGCCAGGGCCGACAGTCCCACGATCCAGAATCCCAGGTTCTTCCAGTCCAGCGTCAGGCTGTAGTGCATCGGATAGAAGAACCCGCTTCCGACCTTCAGCCGGTCATCCGGCAGCGGCGCGCCATCGCGCGGGTCGATCGTGCCCAGCGCGTAGAGCTGCTCGTCGGGGTCCCGGGCGCCGGGCACCTCCCAGCCGGCATAGATCGCCAGCACCGGGTCGCGATGGGTGGTGTAGGCGCTCCAGTAGGCGATCCGGTCCAAGCGGTCGGGCATCGGCCCGTCCACCCGCGGCCGCATCGCCTCCACCAGCGCCGGGTCCGGCTGCAGGCGCTCGAACGCCGGGCGCAGCACGGCCTCGAACGAAGGCATCGGCTGCGGCTCGAAGCGGGTGGACGGGATCGCCCAGCGGTCGATCTCGCGGTCGAACACCGACAGCGCGCCGAAGAAGAACGCGGCCATCAGCACGAAACCGAGCACCAGCCCGAACCAGGTGTGCAGCCACGCCATGGCCTGGCGGAAGTTCTGGAACATGTCGCGCCCTCCTCAGGACAGGGTGGATTGCACGGCCGAACCCAGCGCCGCCAGCAGCGCGCCGCCACCGAGCAGTCCCAGCCAGGCCCGCAGCGGATGGCGGCGCCCGGCAATGGTCGCCAGCAGCACCACCAGCCAGGCCAGCAGGCCGATCGCGCTGGCCAGGAACTCGGCGTCGTGGAACTCCACGCCGGCCTTGAACAGCAGCGCCATGCCGGCGGCGATCAGGCCCCAGGTGAACACGTAGCCGCCGACCACGCCGGCACCGACGCGCGCGGCCAGCTGCAGACGGGGATGGCGTGAAGCGGTGGGCGTGGCGGACATGCTCGATCTGCTCCTTGCAAGGGGCGGCGGTCAGAACCGCCAGTCCAGGCTCAGCGTGTAGTTGCGCGGCGCGCCGTAATAGCCGGCCCCATAGCGCAGCGTGTTGATGTACTTGGTGTCGCCGGCGTTGTTGACGTTGATGCGGACCGTGGCATCGGGCAGGAAATCCCAGGCGACGAACGCGTTGAGTACCGAGTGGCTTTCCTGGCGCACGGCTCCGTTGAAGATCTCGCCCTGCCAGCGTCCGCCCACGCCCCATGCCACCGCCTGCCAGGCGGGCACGCGGCCGGTGAGCATCAGGTTGGCGGTACGCCGCGGCACCCACGGGTAGGTGTCCTTGCCGGCCAGGCCGTCCAGCTCCAGCGCGGTGTAGCCCAGCACCAGGTCCAGGGCGTCGGCCAACCTGCCCACCGCCTCGAGCTCGACGCCGCGCGATTCCACGTCCACGCCGGCGTAGATGTAGGTGCCCAGCTCGTTGAAGCCCACCGGCGTGGCCAGGCCTTCCTGGTCGGCCTTGAACACCGCCAGCGTGGTCAGCAGGCGCTCGTCCAGCCAGCTGGCCTTGACCCCCGCCTCGTAGTTCACGCCCTTGCTGGCGTCCAGGTAGCGGTCGTCGGCATCGACCTGGTCCTGCGGCTGGTACAGGTCCGAATAGCTGACGTAGCCCAGCACCCGCTCGTTGAAGTCGAAGGTCAGCCCGGCGTAGGGACTGGTGTGACGGGTGGTCTGGTCGAACGGCGCCCCATACATGCTGCCGCTGCGGCGGTACTCGGCGAAGTTCGCGCCGACGATCGCCTTGAGACGCTCGCTCAGCGCGATCCGGGTCGTGCCGAAGACGCGCTTGAGCCGCTGGTCCAGCACCGAGTACAGCGCGCGCTCGCCCCAGGCCGGCTCCGGCACCGCATCGGTCGGATACGGGAACGCCGGCAGCGGCCCCCAGGCCGGCGAGGCCGGATCGGCGCCGTATTCCCAGCCATCGGTATCGCTGCGCGAAACGCTGGCGCCCAGCACCACCTGCTGGTCGCGGCCGAACAGCTGGAAGTGGCCGTCGAGCATGACCGTGCCCAGGTGCGCGCTGGCCTGGTCCTCGCCCCCCCACGGATAACCCACCAGGCCCAGGCCGGTGTCCGGGTCCAGCCCGGCGCCGGAGCCGTCATACGCGTAGAACATGCGGTCGTCGCCGACCGAGCGCCGGTAGTTGTACGAGGCCTTGAGCAGCCAGTCCGCGCCGAGCTGGTGGGTGTACTCGACGAAGGCGGTCTGGTTGGTGGTGTTCCACCAGGTCCAGTCCTGGGTGGTGGTGGCGCTGGTGGGCCATTGCGCCTGGGTGCCGTCGCTGTTGGCGAACAGCAGCGCGCCCCACATGATCCCGTTGGACTTGGCCCGCTGCCAGGAATAGCCCATCGTCAGGGTGCCGTTGTCGCCGACCTGGCCGTCGACCACCGCGTAGAGGTAATCACGCTCGTTGCGGTTGGCGCGCAGCCAGGAATCGCCGTCCTCGTGGGCGGCCACGATGCGCCCGGCCCAGTGGCCATCGGCCGTGAGCGGGGTGGAATAGTCGAGCTCGGCACGCAGGGTGTCCCACGAGCCGTAGCTGAGGCCGAACGATCCCTGCGCCTCGTTGGTCGGGCGCTTGCGCACGTAGTTGATCGTGCCGGCGGCATTGCCCACGCCGGTGAGCAGCCCGTTGGCGCCGCGGATCACCTCGATCTTCTCGTAGCCGGCGCTGTCCATGGCGCCGGTGGCGATGCCCCAGCTGTTGGGCATGCCCACGCCATCGATCTGGGTGTTGAGGATGTCGAAGCCGCGCGCGCTGTAGCTGCTGCGGTTGGTCTCCCACTCGTCCACCTGCACGCCCGTGGCCAGGCGCAGCGCCTCGTTGACGCTGTCGGCGCCGAACTGGCGCATCTGCTCGCTGGCCACCACGCTGATCGACTGCGGGGTGTCCTTGATCGCCAAGTCAAGGTTGGTGGCGCCATTGCTGACCCGCTCGGCACGCTGGGCCACGACCAGCACCGCGTCCAGCTCGGTGGCCGTCGGGGAGGCGCTGCCGGCAGCCAGCGCAGGCAGCGCGGGCACGGCCAACGCCAGGCTGGCCAGCGCCGCGCGCACGGCGACGGCGGCCGGATGCGGGGCAAGGGTGCGGATCGGGAACGAACGGGTACGGCGATGACTCACGGGCGAGCTCCGGACAGGCATGGGATCGTCGGAACCGCCGTCCAGGCATCCGCGCCCCCTGCGGCCACGGCGTGGCGGCGGGGGACGGCGATCACGTATCGGAATGCGGGCATGGGCGGCAGCAGGAAGGGAGGTTCCGCCCGCGGCGAGGTGGCCGGGGCGGGGATCGCGCAGCCTGCTGCCTGGGCCTGGGGCGGCGGCGGGTGCCACGCGCCATCCCTGCCATCTGGGTACGGGAGCTGCCCGCGTATTAGATGCGAACGACTCTCATTCTGCAAGCGTCATCCAAACCGTCCGGACGGTTGCACGCGCATCCGTTTCATCCGGTCCGCAGCGGGTCCAGCGGTGGACCCAGCCGCTACAATCGCCGCTCGCTTCCCATCCGCACACACCGGAGACCCCCCACAGTGACCCGCAAGCTTGTCCTGCTGCGCCACGGCCAGAGCCAGTGGAACCTCGAGAACCGTTTCACCGGCTGGGTCGATGTCGACCTGACCGAGCAGGGTCGCGCCGAGGCCGCCGCCGGCGGCGCGCTGATGCGGGAGGAAGGCCTGCGTTTCGACGTCGCCTACACCTCCACCCTCAAGCGCGCCATCCGCACCCTCAACCTCGCGCTGGGCGAACTGGACCAGGACTGGCTACCGGTGCACAAGAGCTGGCGCCTCAACGAGCGCCACTACGGCGCGCTGCAGGGGCTGGACAAGGCCGAGACCGCCGCCCGCCACGGCGAGGAGCAGGTCAAGATCTGGCGCCGCTCCTACGACGTGCCGCCGCCGCCGATGGACGCCACCGACCCGGGCCACCCGGCCAACGACCCGCGCTACGCCGGCCTGGACCGCAATGCACTGCCGGCCACCGAGTCGCTGGCCACGACCCTGGACCGGGTGCTGCCCTACTGGCACGACGCCATCGCGCCGTCGCTGAAGGCTGGCAAGACCGTGCTGGTCGCCGCGCACGGCAACTCGCTGCGGGCGCTGTACAAGTACCTCAACAACGTGTCGCGCGAGGAGATCCTCGAGCTCAACATCCCCACCGGCATCCCACTGCTGTTCGAGCTGGACGACGGGCTGCGGGTCGTGTCGCACCGCTACCTGGGCGACCCGGAGGCGGCCGCGCGTGCCGCCGCGGCGGTAGCCAGCCAGGGCAAGGCGAAGTGACCCCCGGACGCCCGGCCTTGGCCGGGCGTCACGTCTTCCGGCAGTCGCCCGCGGTCGCGGTGCCGGCGACGGCAGCGCGGAAAGCACTGTCATGCCACAGGGCGCGCAGCGCCCTGCGCAACGTGCAATGCTGCGGCCCATCCTGCCCGGGAGCGCCCGCATGACCACCCTCGTCGAACCCCGCGTCCACGACCTCGGCAACGGCTTCCTCGTGCGTCGCGCCGTCCCCACCCTGCAGGCACGCAGCGTCGGCCCCTTCGTGTTCGTGGACCATGTCGGGCCGGTGGTGTTCGAGCGTGGCCACGGGATGGACGTACGCCCGCACCCGCACATCGGCCTGGCCACCGTCACCTTCCTGTGGGAAGGGGCGATCCACCACCGCGACAGCCTCGGCTCGGACCAGGTGATCCGGCCCGGTGACGTCAACTGGATGACCGCCGGACGCGGCATCTCCCATTCCGAGCGCACCCCGGCGGCCGAGCGCGTGACCGGCAGCCAGACCCACGGCATGCAGACCTGGGTGGCGCTGCCACGGCAGCACGAGGAGGCCGCCCCGGCGTTCTTCCACCACCCGGCGGCCACCCTTCCCCGGCAGCAGCGCTCCGGTGCACACCTGCGCGTGATCGCCGGCCGGGCCTATGGCGAGGAATCGCCGGTCCAGGTGTTCGCCGACACCCTCAACGTCGCCCTGGACCTGGAGGCCGGCGCGGAGCTGGTACTGGACAACCAGCACGCCGAACGCGCCCTGTATGTACTGGAAGGGGACGCCCAGCTGGACGGGCGCGACATCCCCGCCCGCCACCTGGTGCTGCCCGACCGCGGCAGCCGCCCGGTGCTGCGCGCGCGCACGCCGCTGAAGGCCATGCTGCTGGGCGGCGAGCCGCTGGATGGCCCGCGGCACCTGTGGTGGAACTTCGTCTCCAGCTCGAAGGAACGCATCGAGCAGGCCAAGGCCGACTGGACGGCGGGCCGGTTCGGCACCATCGCCGGGGACGACGAGTCCATTCCCCTGCCGTCGCGCTGAACCGGGTGCCAGCCCCGTGCGGCCTGCACGCGGCCTGTACGCGGCCCGCCCGGGATTCGGTTAGGATGTTGCGATGCAACAACCCGACTCCAAGCGTGGCCACTCCATGCTCTACCAACTGCATGAACTCAACCGCGCCATGATGGCCCCCTGGGTGCACCTGGCCGAGGCGAACGCGCGCATCTTTTCCGATCCCTCCAGCTGGGTCGCTTCCCTGCCCGGCGCCGAGCGCATCGCCGCGGGCAACGAGCTGGTGCACCGGCTCGGCAAGGACTACGAAAAGCCGGCCTGGAACATCCACGAGGTCGAGGTGGAAGGCCGCAAGGTCCCGGTCCTCGAGCAGGAGGCGCTGCTCAAGCCGTTCTGCCGGCTGGTGCGCTTCAAACGCTACAGCGACGACGCGGCCACCATCGCCACGCTGAAGGACGACCCGGTGGTGCTGGTGGTGGCTCCATTGTCCGGGCACCACGCCACCCTGCTGCGGGACACCGTCAGCACCCTGCTGCGCGACCACAAGGTGTACGTCACCGACTGGATCGACGCGCGCATGGTGCCACTGGAGTCCGGGTCGTTCGGGCTGGACGACTACGTCGCCTACATCGAGGATTTCATCCGCCACATCGGCGCGCGCGACCTGCACGTGGTGAGCGTGTGCCAACCGACCGTGCCGGTGATGGCAGCGGTGTCGCTGATGGCCGCCCGTGGCGAGCCGGTACCGCGCTCGCTGGTGGTGATGGGCGGTCCCATCGACGCCCGCTGCAGCCCCACGGCGGTCAACAACCTGGCTACGCGCAACCCGCTGTCCTGGTTCGAGAACAACGTGATCCACACCGTGCCGCAGCCCTATCCCGGGCAGGGGCGCGAGGTGTATCCGGGCTTCCTGCAGCATGCCGGCTTCATCGCCATGAACCCCAGCCGGCATTTCATGTCGCACTGGGACTTCTACTCGGACCTGGTCAAGGGCGACCTGCAGGATGCCGACTCGCACCGCCGCTTCTACGACGAGTACAACGCGGTGCTGGACATGCCGGCCGAGTACTACCTGGACACGATCCGCACCGTGTTCCAGGAGTTCCTGCTGCCGCGCGGCGAGTGGGTGGTCAACGGCGAGCGGGTGACGCCTTCGGCGCTCACCGACACCGCGCTGTTCACCATCGAGGGCGAGCTGGACGACATCTCCGGCCTGGGCCAGACCCACGCCGCCCACGGCCTGTGCACCGGAATCGACAAGGCGCACCAGCGCCAGCTCACCGTGGAGGGCGCGGGCCACTACGGCATCTTCAGCGGCCGCCGCTGGCGCGAGAAGGTGTATCCGCAGGTGCGCGAGTTCATCGCCCGCTACGCCGGCTGAGCGGTTTGGAGCCTGCAGCGTCGCCGTTGCCATGAAGGAAAGGCCGCCCGGTGGGCGGCCTTTCCCGTTGCGGGGCCCGGACCGGCACGGTGGCCGCGCAGCTCACACCACCGCCGTGCGCACCAGCAGGTGCTTGGCGAGCCAGCCGTGGAAGCGGCCGACCAGTCGGGCCACGTGCAGGGTCACGAACAGCAGCAAGGTGCCCACCAGCAGGGACAGCAGCGCCAGCCACCAGTTGCCGGCGATGTCCACCACCAGCCCTTCGACGTGGATCCCCGCCGTGCCCAGCCCGAGCAGCGACGCCAGCGGGGCCACCATCAGCGCCAGCGCCACCGACAGCAGGGTCACCACGACGGTGAAGTACGCGATCCCCAGCGGCAGCATCAGCAGCAGGTACGCCGCGGCGGTCCAGGTGCGCGCGTCGGTGAACAGCTCGCCGATGCGCGTCAGCCAGGGCTTGTCACGCTGGGTGTACAGCGGCCGCCGCGGCATGCGTTCGCCCAGCAGCACTTCCACGATGCGTCCTTCCACCAGCGACAGCAGCCGCACCGACAGCAGGAACAGCAGCAGCAGCGGGATGCCCACGATCAGGATCAGCAGTCCGGCCGACAGGCTGGCGCCGGTGACCACCCAGGTGAAGTAGAAAATGCCAGTGGCCATCGACAGCAGCATGTAGAACAGCGAGCCGTAGGTGTGCGGGTCGGCGGCCACCCCGAAGAAGCGGCCGGCCAGCGTGCGCCGCGCGGGGGGACGCGGTGCGCGCAGGGCGCGGCTCACGGTGACCTCGGTCTGGCGGTAGATGTCGGCCACCTCCTCCGGCGCGCCGTAACTGCCGGCGACCGAAGCGATCACCTCGGCCTCGCTGCGTCCGCCGGCGCCCTGGGCCTGGTTGGCGGCCAGCTCCGCGCGCAGGTACTCCTCGGCGTCGTACAGCGCGTCCTGGACCAGGGCCGGATCGGCATCGCGCAGCGCTTCGCGAAGCTGGTCCAGGTATTGCGGGATGGTGGCCGGCAGCGGCCGGCCGTGCGTGGCACTCATCAGGAAACCCCCTCAAGGACGGAATCGACGGAATCGCGGGTGGCCCGCCAGGCGGCGGTCCATTGCGCCAGGACCTGGCGGCCCGTGGCGGTGATGCGGTAACAGCGGCGCGGCGGGCCGGCGTCCGACGGCTCGACGTGGCTTTCCAGCAGGCCGGCCCCCTCCAGGTTGCGCAGGACCGGGTAGAGCGCGCTCTGCTTGCCGGCGAGCACGCCCTCTCCGACCTGCTCCAGGCGCTTGGCGATGAGGTAGCCGTAGAGCGGTTCGGTGGCGCGTGCCAGCACCGCCAGCAGCGCCAGCGACACGGTGCCGGCGCTGAGCTCCTTCTGGAACTTCTTCAACTGGGCATCGGGATCGGTCATCGCCGGCTCCTGGCGCGGACCGCGCCGTTGCCAGCCAATCTAGTGAGAAGTTCGCTATAGCGGATGTGCCGGTAGTCACCGTGCCGCCTGCCGTCCGCTGGTGGCTGCGGCGCCCAGCGGCGAGAATCGGCCCCAGTCCTCTTCCGGTGACCGCCATGCCCCTGCGCCCCGTCCTGCTCGCCTGCGCCCTGGGCGTGGCCATTTCCCCCGCCCTGGCGCAAGCGCCCGCGCGCGGCATGCAGGAGATCCTGGACGGCGCGCCGGCGTCGCACTGGCGCACACTGGACCCGCAGCACACGCTCTACCTCGAGCTGGAGGCCGGGCGCGTGGTGATCGAGCTGGCGCCGGCGTTCGCCCCGGCCCACGTGGCCAACATCCGCACCTTGGCCCGCCAGGGCTTCTGGGATGGCACCAGCATCTACCGGGTCCAGGACAACTTCGTGGCCCAGTTCGGGGATGCGGAGGCAGACGACCCGGCGCAAGCCCTCGACCTGGGCCAGGCCCGTCGCACGCTGCCGGCCGAATTCGAGCGCAGCGCCGCCGGCCTGGAGTTCGTGCCACTGCCCGATGCCGATGGCTGGGCGCCCGAGGTGGGCTTCTCCGCAGGCTTTCCCGCCGCGCGCGATCCGCAGGCCGGCACCGCATGGATGGCCCACTGCTATGGCGCGCTGGGCGCCGGCCGCGACCTGGCGGCCGACAGCAGCGTCGGCGCCGAACTGTACGTGGTGATCGGCCAGTCACCGCGGCAGCTGGACCGCAACATCACGGCCGTCGGCCGTGTCGTGCATGGCATGGAGCTGCTGAGCGCGTTGCACCGGGGTCCGGAGCCGATGGGATTCCACACCGACCCGGCCCGGCGCACGCCGATCCGGGCGGTGCGCCTGGCCAGCGAGGTCGCACCCGCCGAGCGCACCGCCCTGCAGCTGCTGCGCACCGACAGCGCCAGCTTCACCGAGCTTGTCGAGGCGCGCCGCAACCGGCGCGACGCGTTCTACAAGCGGCCGGCCGGCCATATCGACCTGTGCAACGTGCCGCTGCCGGTCCGGGTCGCCGCGGACTGAGGGGGGTCACCGTGCGCGCTGGCTGATGGCCACGCTGCCCAGGATCAGGGCGCCAGCCAGCAGCATGGTGGGGGTGACCGGCTCGTCCAGGAACAGCCAGGCGAACAGCGCGCCGAACAGCGGCACCAGGTAGGTCACGGTGGAGGTACGCGCCGCACCGATGCGGTGGATCAGGCCGTAGAAGTAGATGAAGGCCAGTCCCGTGCACAACAGGCCCAGGCCGACCGCGGCGGCCCACGCCTCCATCGACACCTGCCCTGCCGGCCAGTGGCTGATCGCCAGGGGCAGCAGCAGCAGCGCCGGGCAGCCTAGCGTGATCGCCGCCGAGGCCGCCGGCGGCAACCCGGCCATGTGGCGCTTCACCAGGTTCAGGCCGACTCCGTAAAGAAAGGCAGCAGTGGCACCGGCCGCCACCGCGGGGCCCACGCTCAGGCCGGAGACCTTGGCCGTGGCCAGGACTACCACGCCGATGAAGCCGGTCAGCAGGGCCAGCGCGCGCCGCGCGCCTATCTTCTCGCCGAAGGCCAGGTACGCGACCAGCGCCGCGAACAGCACCACCATCGCGTTGCAGATGGCGCCGACCGCCGCCGGAGCGCGCTGCGCCGCCCACGCGAACAGCAGGAACGGCACCGCAGAGTTGACCACGCCGATGGCCGCCAGCTTGGGCCAGATGCGCAGCGGGAACTGCGCCCGCGCCAGCCAGAGGAACGGCAGCAGCACCATCGCGCCCAGCCCCAGGCGCAGCTCCACCAGCGCATAGGGACCAAACTCCGGCGCGGCCACGCGCATGAACAGGAACGAGCCGCCCCATACCGCCCCGAGCGCCAGCAGCTCCAGCGGGGTGCGCCAGCCGCCGGCCACGGCGACGGGCGCGGGCGTCGCGCCGGCCTCCAGGCATTGCTTGGTGCCATCCATCCTCGTCTCCTCGGGTTGCGCAACGGCCTGCTGGGCGCCATGCGGCGCCACGGCCATGAGTGATCCTGCGCGGGTGTCTGCTCCGCCGCTCGCCGTTTCCGGGCATGTCAGCACCGGCTTCGATGGCCACAGCTTCGGTCCCGCCGCGCGGCGCCACAAGCGCGTAGTATCGCGGCGAGCCACAAATCCCATTCGTGCCTGGCCATGCTCCTGCGCCCCGCCCTGCTGCCCTCGCTGGCGGTGTTCGCCGCCGCCGCCCGCCACCAGAACTTCGCCCATGCCGCCGGCGAGCTGCACCTCACCGCCAGCGCGGTCAGCCACCACGTGCGCAAGCTGGAATCGCTGCTGGGCGCGACCCTGTTCCAGCGCCATGCGCGCGGGGTCACGCTCACCCCCGAGGGACGCCAGCTGGCCGATGCGGCGACCGCCGCGATGGCCGACCTGTCCTCGGTGGCAGGCAACCTCAGGCCCGATGCGGGCGCGCGGATACTGCGGATCAGCAGCGTGCATTCGCTGGTGCACTGCTGGTTGCTGCCACGGCTGCCGCAATTCTGCGCCGCGTATCCGGAGGTGCGACTGGAGATCGACGCCACCGCGGTGTTCGCCCGCTTCGAGGAAGGCGGCCCGGACCTGGCGGTGCGTTACGGGCCTGGCCACTGGCCCGGCCTGGTCGCGCACCACCTGATGGACGATGCGATGTTCCCGGTCGCCTCGCCCCGGCTGCCTGGCGTGGAGGCGATCCGGGACCCGCGCCAGATACCGGCGCTACCGCTGATCTCCGATCTGACCCAGCAAGGCTGGCGTGACTGGTTCCAGGCCGCCGGCGTGCGCGGGGTGGAGCTGCCGCCGATGCACAGCTTCAGCGACAGCTCCGACGCGATGCGCGCGGCGGCCGAAGGCATCGGGGCCGCCCTGGCCCGCCGCCACCTGGCGCTCGACTGGCTGCAGCGCGGGGAACTGGTGCGCCTCCCCGGCCCGACCATGAAGGCGCGCTTCGCGTATTACGTGGTCTACCCGGCGCACCGGCAGCCCGGGCCGGCGGCGCTGAAATTCATCGACTGGATCAAGCGGCAGGCGCAGGAGGCGCCCTGGGCCGACATGCCTGCGCGCCGGACCCTGCGCGCGCGGCGATCCGGCAGGTAGCGGCGGTGCACGATTCCTCACCCGCCGTTGAAACCGGCGCCGCTAGGCTCGCTGCCGTACCCAAGGAGACCCGCCATGCCCCAGCTTCGCATCCGCATCATTGGCAGCCAGGACGACCTGCGCGCGGTGGCCGACCTGCTGCAGAGCATCGAGGGCATCGAGCACGTCGAGGAAGTGGCCGACCTGATGCCGCGCATGGACGACGAGGACTCCAGCTCCGCGGGCCTGTCCGACGACATCGGCCCCGGCGCGCACGACCTGGAGATCGACGCGCCCAACGACTACACCGCCCGCCGCGTCCGGGCCGCGGTCGAGGAGCTGGCCATCCGGCTCGGGCTGGTGATCGAATTCGAGGCCGAAGAGGAATAGGCGGCCCGCGTCCGGCTCACATGCTGGCGCCGTCGAACCTGACGACCTTCAGGGCGTCCAGGTCGACCTGCGGCAGGCAGCGCACGTTCACCGCGACCATCCGCGAGCCATCGGGCGAAGTGCCCTCGCCGAACGGCGCGATCCCGCATGTCGGGCAGAAGTGGTGCTGGATGCGGTGCTTGTTGAAGGTGTAGGTCGCCAGCTGCGGGCGCGGGGAGGCCAGCTCGAAGGCATCACCGGGGACGAACCAGAGCAGGGCGCCGCGGCGGCGGCACATCGAGCAGTTGCAGTCGACCGCCTGGTCGATGTCGCCTTGGGCGGTGAACGTGATGCCGCCGCAGTGGCAGCTGCCTTCGTGCTTCATCGCTTGCTCCTTCCGTGCCGGGGGAGCGCCAAGCCTACGCCGCCATCGCCCGGCGGGTAAGCCTGTGGCAGGGGCGCGCCGCGGGCGGGCGGCCTATGCTGGCGCAACCACCCGCTGGACCCACCGATGAATCCCCTGCTTCGCACTTCCCTGCTCGCCACCGCCCTGCTTGCGTCGCTGGGCGCCTGCGGCCGGACCGAGCCGCCGGCGGCCGGGCCGGCTGCCCCCGCGTCCCGCACCGCGCCGTCGCCGGCCGATGCCGCCTTCTCCGACCTGTCGCAGCGTGCGCTGCAGGGCTGGCTGGAGCTGTCGCCGGTGGGCGCGACCCAGATCGGCGAGCACCGTTACGACGACCGGATCGACGACATGTCCGCCGGGGGCCGGCAGCGCCGCGTGGCCTTCAGCCGCGGCATCCTCGCCGAGCTGCAGGCGCTGGACGCCGCGAGCCTCTCGCGGGAAAACCAGGTCGATGCGGCGATCCTGCGCAACCAGCTCAAGTACGACATCTGGGGCGAGGAAGTGCTGCAGGCCTGGGCGTGGGATCCCCAGGTGTACGGCAACCTGGCCGGTGGCGCCCTGTACGGCCTGATGGCGCGCGAGTTCGCGCCGCTGCCGCAGCGCCTGCGTTCGGCCACCGCGCGCATGCGGCAGGTGCCGCAGATCCTGGCGCAGGCACGCGCCAACCTCGATCCGGCCCGGGTGCCGCGGATCCACGCCGAGACCGCCGCGCGCCAGAACGGCGGCCTGCTGAGCCTGGTGGACATGTTCATCGCGCCCCACCTGGGGGAGATGGAATCGGCTGACCGGCAGGCGGCCGAGGCGGCGATCGAAGGCCTGCGCGCGGCCGTGGCGGTGCACCAGCAGTGGCTGGACCAGACCCTGGTGCCGGCCGCGAAAGGCGACTTTCGCGTCGGCGCGGACCTGTACGACCGCAAGCTGCAGTTCGCGCTGCTGTCTTCGCTGTCGCGGGCGGACATCAAGCAGCGTGCCGAGGGCGAACTGGCACGCGTGCGTGCGGAGATGTACGGCATCGCCCGTACCGTACTGGCCGGGCGCGATGGCGCCCCGCCGCTGCCAGAGGCACCGGATCCGGCGCAGCAGCAGGCCGCGATCGAAGCTGCACTGGAACTGGCCTACGCGGAGCGTCCGGCGCGCGAGCGCGTGGTCCCGGATGCGGAGGCGGCCCTGGCGCAGGCGACGGACTTCGTGCGCCGGAAGGACCTGGTAACGCTGCCGGACGCGCCGGTGGAGATCATCGAGATGCCCGAGTTCCAGCGCGGCGTGGCGGTGGCCTACTGCGACTCGCCCGGCCCGCTGGAGAAGAACCTCAAGACCTTCTACGCCGTCTCGCCGATGCCGCAGGAGTGGAGCGACGCCCAGGTCGATTCGTTCCTGCGCGAATACAACTCGCGCATGATCCACCTGCTGAGCATCCACGAAGGCACGCCGGGCCATTACCTGGAAGGCTGGCACTCCGCCCGCCACCCCTCCACCCTGCGCGCCGTGCTGCGCTCGGGCATGTTCGCCGAAGGCTGGGCGGTCTACACCGAGAAGGTGATGGCCGACGCCGGCTACCTGGACAACGACCCGCTGTTCCGCCTGGTGCAGCTGAAGTTCTACCTGCGCTCGGTGGCCAACGCGATCCTGGACCAGGGCGTGCACGTGGATGGCTGGAGCCGCGAACAGGCGATGGACCTGATGGTGCGCCAGACCTTCCAGCAGCAGAGCGAGGCCTCCGGCAAGTGGATCCGCGCACAGCTCACTTCGGCGCAGCTGCCGACCTACTTCGTCGGGGTGCAGGAACACTTCGACATGCGCAAGGCGGTGGAAGCCGCGCGCGGCCAGGACTTCGACCTCAAGTCCTACCACGACCAGGTGCTGTCCTACGGCGCGCCCCCGGTGCGCTTCGTGCGCCAGCTGGTGCTGGACGAGCCGATCCGGTAAGGCGAAGGGTCGGCGCCAGACCGAAGGGCGCCGGCGGAACCCGGCGCCCCTTTGCCTCTGCATTCCCGCGGCACCATCCGTTGCGGGGATCGGCAACAGGAGCGGCAACGGCAGAGGCGTTGGCTGGGCGGGCCTCGGACGGCCCGGCCCGCGCCCCGGCGAGAATGAGGGAGCCGGCGCCGGCCGACGCGTCGCCACACGTCGGCCGACCCACCGCATCACGCTGCGATCTGCTAAGTGATGGCGTCAGGCTGCGGTGGCAGGCTTCGGACGGAGCCGCGCCAGCGCGGCGGGATGGGGAATCGCGCGGCTTCGCGTCTGCTCCAACGCGCGACCGCAGGCGATCCATGTGCTGGTGGGGCCATGCCCCCGGAGCACCGCGTCTGCGGGCGCGTCGAGGTCGTGGCCTCGTCCCTGTTCCCCTCTAGCGGGCGAGAGTCGCTTGGGCGTAGCCCAGACAAGCGGAGCGCATCCGGGGATCCAGGGAGCGGCAAGCGCTGTCGACGGGCCCCAGGCGGCCTCCCCCGGATGCGGCCTTGTCCGGGTACGCCATCCTCAGCGCCCCCAGGCGATTCACTTCACCGGTTGCAACACCAGGTCCTGGAAGTCGAAGCTGAAGTCGGTGAGCTCCGAGGCGGCTTCCATCCGTGCCTCGCGCACCTGGCCGTCGGCATCCAGCGCGAACGTGACGAAGGCATCGCCGTTGAGCGTGCGGTCCTGCCACCTCACCAGGAACGTGTCGTGCTGCCAGTGCTCTAGGCGGCCGACCAGCAGCGGGCTGGCGCCAAAACGCATGCCCAGCCGGCCGTTGTCCAGGCTGACCTGGACATCGCCGTACCAGCGGTCGCGATAGGTGCCGGCATAGCCGGCCAACGGCAGCGAGGGCCTGCTGCGCGCATCACGCGCCTGCACGCGCTTGGCCCAGGCCTGGTCGGCGCGCGCGCGCGACCGGTCCGCGGCGGCGGCATAGGCGGCCACCCAGTCGGTGCGCTGCGCCGGCTGGAGGAAGGCGTCGAGCACGTGCATGGTGATCGCGTTGAAGGCGGCGCCGGACTCCTGGTTGGTCAGCACCACCACGCCCAGGCCCAGCTCCGGCACCAGGGTCACGCGCGAGACCTGGCCCGGCCAGCCGCCGGTGTGCCAGGCCAGTTTGTGGCCACGATAGGTCGACAGGAACCAGCCCAGGCCGTAGCCGAGGAAGTCCGGCTTCGCCGCGGCCAGTTCCGGCACCGCCGGCTCGTTGATGTCCACCGGCGAGTGCAGGGCCCACATCTCCTTCTGTCGCTGTGGCGAGAACAGCATCTGCTGGCGGCCGTCCGCGCCGGTGTAGCGGCCTGCCGCCAGCTGCGCGTTCATCCAGCGCGCCATGTCGTGGGCGCTGGAGTACACGCCGCCGGCGCCGGAAGCGTTGTGCCAGGTCAGTGCGAAGGTCGGCTGCAGGGTGGTGAAGTCGGCCCTGGCGTGGCCGGTGGCGGGCGCGTCGCCGGGGCGCAGGGCATCGGCGTTGGCGCGGGTGTCGTCCATGCCCAGCGGGGCGAAGAACCGCTCGTGCAGGAACTGCGCGTAGGAGCGGCCGCTGGCCTGTTCGATCACCAGGGTCGCCGTCGCGTAGAGGATGTTGTCGTAGGCGTAGCGTTCGCGGAAGCCTGTCGCCAGCGGCACGTGTGCCAGCCGCCGAACCACTTCGGGGGTGTCGTAGGTGCTGCCCGGCCAGAACAGCAGGTCACCGGCGCCCAGCCCCAGCCCGCTGCGGTGGGTCAGCAGGTCGCGCACCTGCAGGTTGGCGGTCACGTAGGGATCGGACATGCGGAACCACGGCAGGTGTTCGGTGACCTTGTCGTCCCAGTCCAGCCTGCCTTCGTCGACCAGCACCGCCAGGGCCGCGGCGGTGAACGCCTTGGTGTTGGAGGCGATGGCGAACTGGGTGCGCCCGTCCACCGGCGCCGGCCTGCCCAGCTCGCGTACGCCCCAGCCGCCCTCGAACACGACCTGGCCATCCTTGACCACGGCCACGGCGATGCCGGGTACTTCGAAGCGTGCGCTTGCCTGTTCGACCCATGTCGACAGCTGCGCCGGATCCAGCGGGCTGGCAGGCGCGTGCCGCACAGGCGCCGGGCTGGCGTCGGCGCTCCAGCCCGGCAGCGGGGCAAGTGCGGCCAGGCCGACGGCAAACAGGCAGGACAGATGCAGCAGGGGCAGGCGCGGCGCCATGGGCAGGAGTTCCGGTGCAGGTGGTGAGCGATTCTAGGCGCAGCCGGGCACGTGGCCGCCCGGTGTCGGCCCGCGGCGTGCACGGGCACGTGCGCCGGCTCGGCTACGATCCCCTGCCGATCCCCTGCCGATCCCCTGCCGATCCCCCAGCGGAGCCCGCCATGGCCGACCTGTTCGATTCCACGCCGCCCACTCCGGACAACGGCCCGCGCATCCGGGTCGGCATCGGTGGCTGGACCTACGCGCCATGGCGCGGCGGCGTGTTCTACCCGGAAAAGCTGGTGCAGCGCCGCGAGCTGGAGTACGCCAGCCGCCAGCTCACGGCGATCGAGATCAACGGCACCTATTACGGCGCGCAGAAGCCGGACACCTACGCCCGCTGGCGCGATGAGACCCCGCCCGGGTTCGTGTTCACCGCCAAGGCACCCAAGCGGATCATGGCCAGCCGGCAGCTGGCCGGTACCGGCACCCAGGTGGAGGACTTCGTGGAGGGCATCGCCACGCTCGGCGACCGCCTGGGCGCGATCCTGTGGCAGTTCGACCGCGGCCAGAGCCCATCGCTGGAAGCGCTGGACGCCTTCGCCCGGCTGCTGCCGCGCGAGGCCGGCGGGCGGCCGCTGCGCCACGCGCTGGAGCTGCGCGACGCGGCGCTGTTCACCCCCGGATTGCTGGCCCTGCTGCGCGGACACAACATCGCCCTGGTCTGTGCGGACTCGGACGAACATCCCTCCTTCGGCGACCTCACCGCCGATTTCGCCTACGCGCGGGTGATGCGGGCCCGCCCCGGCCTGGCCAAGGGCTACACGCCATCCGAACTCGACGCCTGGGCCGCGCGTGCCCGCACCTGGAACCGCGGCGGCGATCCGGAGGACCTCGCCCATGTCGGCCCGCGCCTGGCCGACGGGCAGCCGCGCGAGGTGTTCGTGTTCTTCATCTCCGCGGCCAAGGAACGCAACCCGGCGGCGGCCCGGGCCCTGCTGAAACGTCTGGCCGCGGGCTGAGCCGACGCTCCCGGCGCCCGCCGCCAGGGCTGCCGGCACAGCGCGGTCCATGCGAGGATGCGCGCCGATGAGCCGCGCCCTCCTGCCACGTACTCCCGTCCCCAGCGGCCACGCCCTGGTCCTGCTTGGCGTGTACGCCCTGGCCTGGCTGCTGCTGGCGGTCGATCCGCGCTACCGCGAGGACTGGGCACTGGAGAACGTGCTGGTGGTGGCCGCGGTCATCGCCCTGCCCTTTGCCTGGCGGCGCCTGCCGCTGTCCTGGCCCAGCTGCATCGGGCTGTTCGTGTTCGGGCTGCTGCACGCGGTCGGCGCGCACTACACCTACGCGGAAGTGCCATACGACGCGTTCGCCAGGCAGGCCTTCGGGTTCTCGCCCGATGCCGTCTTCGGGCTGCAGCGCAACTCCTTCGACCGGCTCGTGCACTTCTGCTACGGCTTGCTGCTGGTGCCGACCTGCGTCGAGCTGCTGGACCGCGTGGCGCCGCCGCGCGGCCCGTGGCGCTACCTGCTGCCGGTGAGCTTCATCATGTCCCACGCGCTGCTGTTCGAGATCTTCGAGTGGCTGGCCGCCAGCATGTTCGGCGGCGACCTGGGGCAGGCCTACCTCGGCACCCAGGGCGACGAATGGGACGCGCAGAAGGACATGCTGCTGGCCACCGTCGGCGCCGCGCTGTCGGTGGCCGGGCTGGGCCTGGCCGGGTGGCTGGGCGCACCGGCGGCCCCGCCGGAAACGCCGCGTTCCTGACCTGCGGCACGGTTGCCCGCCATCGCGGCGGGCGATAATGCGCCATGCCGATGAACGACCACTCCCGCGCCCTGCTGCAGGTCCACTTCTGCGTCCTGCTGTGGGGCTTCACCGCGATCCTCGGCAAGCTGATCCAGATGCCTGCGCTGCCGCTGGTGTGGTGGCGCATGCTGCTGGTGGTCGCCGCACTGATGCTGCTGCCGCAGGTCTGGCGCGGGCTGCGCACGCTGCCGCCGCGGCTGGTCGCCGGCTACTGCGGCGTGGGCGTGCTGGTGGCGCTGCACTGGCTCACCTTCTACGGGGCGATCAAGCTGGCCAACGCCTCGGTGGCCGCGACCTGTATCGCCCTGGCCCCGGTGTTCACCGCTGTGATCGAGCCGTGGGTGGCGCGCCGGCCGTTCCGCCCGCGCGAGCTGGTGCTCGGGGTGGCGGTCCTGCCGGGCGTGGCCCTGGTGGTGGGCGGCGTGCCCGAAGGCATGCGCGCCGGCGTGGCGGTAGGTGCGCTGTCGGCGCTGCTGGTGGCGGTGTTCGGCTCGCTCAACAAGCGCCTGGTGGACCGCGCCGACCCGTTGACCGTCACCGCGCTGGAACTGGGTGCCGGGACCCTAGCGCTGACGGCGCTGGCACCGCTGATGCCGCTGCTGCTGCCGGCCTTCGCCGGGGAGCTGCTGGCGCTGCCCGGCCTGCGCGACGGCGCCCTGCTGCTGGTGCTGGCGCTGGCCTGCACCCTGCTGCCGTTCGCGCTGGCGCTGGTCGCGCTGCGCCACATGAGCGCCTACGCGGTGCAGCTGGTGACCAACCTGGAGCCGGTCTACGCGATCGTACTGGCGGCACTGCTGCTGGGCGAGCAGCGCGAACTGAGCCTGCAGTTCTATGCGGGCGTGGTGATCATCCTGGCGGCGGTGTTCCTGGACCCGCTGCTGTCGCGGCGGCGCCCGCCGCAGGCCCTGCAGCCACCGGCGCCGGATGCGGCGCGCCGGCTGGTCGACTGATCGCAGCTGCCTAGCCGGCGGTCTCGACCCGATTGCGGCCGCCCTGCTTGGCCCGGTACAGCGCGGCATCGGCACGCGTCAGCGCGTGCAACGGCTCCTCGTCGGCGCGCCACTGGCTCACCCCGATGCTGGTGGTGACCTCGAAATTCCCCTCCAGCGCGGCCACGGCCCGGCACAGTTGCAGGCAATAGCCGTGCGCCTGCGCCAGGTCCATGCCGGGCAGCAGCACCGCGAACTCCTCACCGCCATAGCGGCCCGCCAGCGCCGGGTGCTGGACGTGGGACGCCAGCAGGCGCCCGGCCCGCGCCAGCACCCGGTCGCCCTCGGCATGGCCCCAGGCGTCGTTGACCGCCTTGAAGTGGTCCAGGTCCAGGATCGCCACCGACAGCGGCAGGCCGTCGGCGGCCGCCTGCTCCACGGCCAGCGCCAGCGCCTCGCCGAAGCCCCGCCGGTTGGTCAGGCCGGTCAGCGGATCGGTGCGGGTCTGCAGCGCCAGGTCCGCGTTCTGTTCCTCCAGCAACTGCGAGTAGTGCAGCAGTTGCTGCTCGTACCACGCGCGCTCGCGCATCTGCAGGTTGAGCGCCTCGGTGGTGCGTCGCAGTTCGATCAGGTAGCCGGCCTGGCGGGCCAGGGCGCGCAGGGCGGTGGCCTGCACCGCGTCCAGCCCGCGCGGACGGGTATCGAACACGCACAGCGTGCCCAGTGGATTGCCCTCCCCGTCCAGCAACGGCACGCCGGCATAGAAGCGCACGCCGAGCGGGCCGCCCACCAGCTCGAAGCCGGCAAAGCGCGGATCCGCCAGGGTGTCCTCCACCACCAGCATCTGCCGCGGCTGCAGGATGGCGTGCGCGCACAGCGAATACTGCAACGCCGTCTGCGAGGCCTCGAAGCCCCAGCACGCCTTGAACCACTGCCGGTCGGCATCCACCAGCGACACGGCGGACATCGACGCGCCGGTCACCGCCGCGGCCAGGGCCACCAGGTCGTCGAAGGACTGCTCGCGCGGGCTGTCCAGCAGCCGCGTGGCGCGCAGCGCCGCCAGGCGCGCCGGCTCGTTGTCCGGCAGCGCGGGACGGGGTGCACCAGGCACGCGACCGGACCGGCTCACCAGTCGCTGAACTGCGGGAGCAGGCCCCGCAGCTCCTCCGTGGTGAGGTTGCGCCACTGCCCGGGCTTGAGCATCCCCAGGCGCACGTTGTCGATGCGCACCCGCCGCAGCTGGGTCACGCGGTAGTCGAACGCGGCCGCCATCAGGCGGATCTGGCGGTTGAGCCCCTGCCTGAGCACGATGCGGAACCCGAACTTGCCGATGCGCGTGGCCCGGCACGGCAGGGTCATCTGGCCGTGCACGCGCACGCCACGGGCCATGCCACGCAGGAACTCGTCGGTCACCGGCTTGTTCACCGCCACCAGGTACTCCTTCTCGTGGCCGTTCTCGGCACGCAGGATCTCGTTGACGATATCGCCGTTGCTGGTGAGCAGGATCAGCCCTTCCGAATCCCTGTCCAGCCGTCCGACCGGGAAGATGCGCTGCTCGTGCCCCACGAAGTCGACGATATTGCCTTTGACCGCGGTCTCGGTCGTGCAGGTGATGCCGACCGGCTTGTTCAGCGCAATGTACACGTGCCGGCGGCGCCCGGGGCGGGCGGTGCGGGCCTTGAGCGGCTGGCCATCCACCCGGACCTCGTCGCCGGCGCCGACCACCGCGCCGACCCCGGCCGGCTGGCCGTTGACGGTGACGCGGCGTTCGGCGACCAGGCGGTCGGCCTCGCGGCGGGAGCAGAAGCCGGTGGCGGCGATGTGTTTGTTGAGGCGTACGGCTTCGTCGGTCATGCGGCCATTATCCGCCGGCCGCGACCGGCGTGCCGGATCGGGGCGCCGCCCCGTCAACTGGCGGCGAGGGTCGACGCGTTGGGCATGCATTGCTTTGGCCGGGCAGGCGCCGGCTCCGGAGCAGCCGCTGCACGCCGCGCGGGCGCGGGAGTCCGGCCGCCCCCTCGCCACGCACGCCCTGATGTCAGGCCTCGGCCGCCTGCACCCGGTCGCGGCCGGCGCGTTTGGCCGCGTACATCGCCGCATCGGCGCGCCGCAGCAGCACCGACGCGTCGGCGTCGCCGCGCGCCAGGGTGGCCACGCCGATACTGGCGGTGAGCTGCAGGCCGTCGATGCCCAGTGCCGCGCCGCGCGAGGCCAGGCGCGTGCGCAAGGCCTCCATGCGTCGCAGTGCTGCAGCCCCTTCGACCCCCGGCAGCAGCACCAGGAATTCCTCGCCACCCATCCGCGCCGCATCGCCGGGGCCGCGGACGGTCCCCGTCAGCGCCTGGGCCGCGGCCACCAGTACCCGGTCGCCGGCGTCGTGGCCGTGGTCGTCGTTGATCGTCTTGAAATGGTCGATGTCCACGAAGGCCACGCTCAACGGGACGCCGCCCTCGCGCGCGGCCTGGAACAGTTCGCCCAGGCGACGCAGGCCGGCGCGGCGGTTGGGCAGGCCGGTGAGCGCGTCGGTCTCGGCGAGCACCTGCATCTCGTCGCGCTGGCGGCGCAGCCGGCCCAGGCGCTGGTTCAGCGCATACGCGCTCACGGTCAGGAACCAGGTCACCGACAGCTGGATCGCCTCGACCCGGTATTCCACCAGCCAGCGGCTGCCGGCCATCTCCAGCAGCCCCATGCCGGCGAACGGCAGCATCGCCGCCAGCGCGGGGACCATGCCCGGGCGCCCCACCAGCAGGCCGCGCACGGCCCAGGCCAGCATCAGCAGGTAGGCGATGCGGAACGCCAGTTCCACGCCCATGCCCATCGGCGCCAGCCACGAGGCCGGCACCAGGAGCGCCATTGCAGTGGCCGCCAGCCAGGCCGCGCCGGTGATGGCCATCATGCGGGTGCGCATCCCGGCGGCCAGGCCCGGCCCGGCCACCAGCATCCACATCGCGCACAGCAGCGCCCCCAGGCCGGTGCTGGACAACCCGACCAGCCAGCGCCCCTCGTGCCCGGACACCGGCAGCCACGGCTCGGGATAGCCGCTGAGGCCGCTGAGCACGGCCTGCCACACCACCGACAGCGCGCACAGCAGCGCATAGCCGAGGAATACCCAGTCGCGCGAGCCGGGGAAGGCCATCAGCGCCGTCATCGCCAGGGCCAGGGCCACGCCCAGGCAGGCGGTGCGCACCACCAGCCGCAGGGTGTCCCCGTGCTGCACGTCACTGGGCGCGCCGAGCCGCACCGTCGGGATCCAGCCGGGCTTGAACGGCGGCTCCCAGGACACCAGCACCGGCTCCAGGCTGCCGGCGGCCGGCACGATCACCATCCCCACGCCGGCGCGGAAGCGCGAGTCGCGGGTGCGCGCATCGTGCATGCGCCCGCACACCACGCGCCCGGCATGCTCCAGCCGGACCTCGCCGGAGAAGACGTTGAACACGCTGACCGCCTGCGGCACGCCGGGCCAGCCGCCGGGCGGCGGCGCCACTTCCACGTGCGGACCGGGACTGGAGGCGCCCGGCGGGCAGCCGCGCGACTGCGGCGCCTCGGTGGTGGCCACGCCGCTCAGCAGGTAGCTGCCGGCCGGCCAGCGTCCGGTACGGTCGAAGGCATTGGATACCGCCACCGCCACCAGCAGCAGTGAGACCACCAGGAAGGGGATGCGGGACCAGTGCCGGCCCGCGAGGGAGGCAAAGCCGGGACTGCGGGGCGAGGGATTCACCCGGCAATGATACGGGGGCGCGCCGCTCCGTAACCGCCGGCGCAGAACCCCCGACGGCCGCGCGCGGCAAAGGCGCCGGCCGGATCACCGGCGGCGCCTGCAGACATCAGCCGCGCGGGCGCGGCGGACCCTTGCGGTGTGGCGGCTTGGGCCCGCGCGGGCCGGGGCCGCCGGGACGCCCGCCCGGCCGGAACCGGCCACGCGGAGCGCCCGCGCCGGACGGTTCGGTGTGGGTGCCGTCCCAGCGGCTGATGCGCAGCTGCTGGCCGACCACCCACGCCTTCTGCAGGTGCGACATGGTGTCCGGCGGCATCCCGGCCGGCAGGTCCAGGATCGAATAGTCGTCGTGGATGTCGATGCGGCCGATGAAGCGCGCCTCCAGCCCGGCCTCGTTGGCGATCGCGCCGACGATGTTGCCCGGCTTGACGCCATGGGCGTGGCCGACCTCGACCCGGTAGGTCTCCATGCCCGGCTGCGGCGCATCGCGCGGCGGCTTGGGCGCGCGCGGGGCGCGCGGGGCGAAGTCGCCGTCGTCGCGGCCTCGCGGCGCACGCGCGCCACGGTCCTCGAACGCACGCGGCTCGCGCGCCGGGCGCTCGTGCGGCGCCGGCTCCTCGCGGGCTTCCAGGAACAGGGGGGTGTCGCCCTGCAGCAGGCGCGCCAGGGCCGCGGCGATCTCGCCGGCGCCGACGTCGTGCTCGGTCGCGTAGCGGTCCACCAGCTCGCGGTACGGCTCCAGGTCGCCGGCTTCCAGCGCGCCGCCGATGCGCTCGAAGAAGCGCGCGACGCGACGGTCGTTGACCGCCTGCACGGTCGGCAGGCGCATCTCCTCGATCGGCTGCCGGGTGGCGCGCTCGATCGCGCGCAGCATGCCCTTCTCGCGCGGGGTGACGAACAGGATCGCCTCGCCGCTGCGGCCGGCGCGGCCGGTGCGGCCGATGCGGTGCACGTAGCTTTCGGTGTCGTACGGGATGTCGTAGTTCAGCACGTGGCTGATGCGCTCCACGTCCAGCCCGCGGGCGGCCACGTCGGTGGCCACCAGCACGTCCAGGCGGCCGTCCTTGAGCTGCTGGATGGTGCGCTCGCGCTGCTGCTGCTGCATGTCGCCGTTAATCGCCGCCGCAGCCACGCCACGGGCCTGCAGCTTGTTGGCCAGCTCCTCGGTGCCGGCCTTGGTGCGTGCGAACACGATCATCGCGTCGAACGGCTCGGCCTCGAGGATGCGGGTCAGCGCATCGAGCTTGTGCAGCCCGCTGACGAACCAGTAGCGCTGGCGGATGTTGGCCGAGGTGGTGGTCTTGGCCGCGATCGTCACTTCCACCGGCTCGCGCAGGTAGGTCTGGGCGATGCGCCGGATCGGCGGCGGCATGGTCGCCGAGAACAGCGCCACCTGGCGTTCGGCCGGAACCTTCTGCAGCACGGCCTCGACATCGTCGATGAAGCCCATGCGCAGCATCTCGTCGGCCTCGTCCAGCACCAGGCGCTTGAGCCCGGACAGGTCCAGGGTGCCGCGCTCCAGGTGGTCGATCACCCGGCCCGGGGTACCGACGACCACGTGCACGCCGCGGCGCAGCGCGTGCAGCTGCGGCCCGTACCCCTGGCCGCCGTACAGCGGCAGGACCTGGAAGCCGGGCATATGCACGGCGTAGCGCTGGAACGCCTCGGCGACCTGGATGGCCAGCTCGCGGGTGGGCGCCAGCACCAGCGCCTGCGGCCGGGTCAGGGACATGTCCAGGCGCGACAGGATCGGCAGCGCGAACGCGGCGGTCTTCCCGGTGCCGGTCTGGGCGGTGCCCAGCACGTCACGGCCGGACAGCAGCGCCGGGATGGTCGCGGCCTGGATCGGGGACGGCGTCTCGTAGCCGACCTCGGACAGGGCGGTCAGCAACGGCTGCGGCAGGCCGAGGTCGCCGAAGCTCGGCGCGGCAGGGGTTTCTTGATCGGGGGATGACATCCGGGGCTCCGGCGGCGGCGCCTGGCGGCGCGGCGGGATTACATGAAAGTTCGCCATTGTGCGCTGCAACGCAGGCACTTGTCGCGCCTGCTGCTGAATGTGGACCGCTGGTCCGTTCAGCGCATCATGCCCGCCGCCGGCGTGTAACCCCTGCGAAAACAGGGGTCTGCGGGTGTTGCGCCGCATCGATCCACTGCATCGGGGCCCGCGCGCGGCCGCCCTGCCGCAGGGGCCCGCATGGCCCCGGATGCGCGGGAATGGCCCGCGCCGCCCTGTCGCGGATCAGCGCCCGCCGCCGGCCGGCGCCGCCGGGCCGCTGCCACCGGGCGCCGGCGCGTGGACCGCCATGTCCGCCCCCGGCGTGCCGATGGCCGGTGCCTCGTCGGCCGTGGCACCGGCGGTATCCAGCGGCGCCTCATCCTGGGCGTTGTACTCGGCCAGCGGGCTTTCGGCCGGGCATTCGTCGTCGGGGAAGCCCAGCCCGCGGCGCAGCTCCAGCCCGCAGGCGTTGCGCGCGTACACCTCGTTCTCGGAGCGGCAGCGGTCGTCGAAGGCGCGCACCCAGCGGTCGCGCCGCAGCATGAAGTCGTCGCCGCACTTGGCCAGCAGCCGCACCCGGTCCAGGTCGTCCTGGGCGGCGTTGTTGCCATCCAGCCCGTAGGCCGCCAGCTCGTCCTGGGTCAGTAGGCGCAGGCTGCGGTTGGGGACGGTCTTCATCACGTCGGCCAGCAGTGGCGAGGCGCCGTTGCGCTCCAGGTAGGCGCGCACCGTGCCGTACACCGCCTGCAGCTCGGTGTTGAGCTCATGCCGGCTGGTGGCGGTGGAGCTCAGGCGGATGATGCGGTGGATGCCCACCCGCCCGGCCAGCACCCGGCTGTCGCCGCCGGCCAGCACGAACACGCAGGCGCTGTGGCAGACCGAATCCTCCCGGACCCACAGGGTCCAGCGGTGGTTGCCGATCCAGTCGCCGGTGCGGATCGCGTCCTCGACGTGGCCGCCGGTCGAATCCAGGTCCAGCACCCGGTGGCTGATCCCCAGCTCCTCGGCCATGCGCGTGATCCGCTCGACCAGCGCGGTGAAGTCCCGCGCGATCTTGCCGGCATAGCGCACCCGGACCACGTCGCCCTCGCGGCAGCCTTCCATCAGCCCGCGCAGCGGCTCGCGCTCCAGCGACGCCACCGGCTCGCCGTCGCCTTCGCGGTAGTCCAGGCTGCAGCCGATCCAGGCCTGGCCGGAGGCCAGCTCCAGCGGGGTCCAGTCGGCGGCCGGCTCCGGCGCGGGCGCCGGCGGCGGCTCGGCGGCGATGGCCTCCGCCGGCACCGGATCGCGGCTGACCGCACCGCCCTCCTCCGGCGACACCACCACCTGCGTCTCCACCTCGCCCTCGGCGGGCATCTCGCGCTGGCAGCCCGCCAGCACGGCCAGGCCGGGCAGCAGCAGGAGCGGGAACAGCAGGCGACGCAGGGGGGAAGGCGGCACGGCGGAGGTCACGCAGCTCGGGTGGCCGCCCAGTCTAGGCGCTGGGTGGCGCGCCTTGGCAACGGTCGATGAATGCTTCGGCCAGGCTCAGCGCAGCAGCGGTGCCAGCACCAGCGCGAACCCGGCCATCGACACGACCCACGCGGCCGAGCGCAGGTAGCGCACGCCCCACAGGTACATCGGCACGTAGACGATGCGCGCGGCCAGGTAGAGCTGCGCGCCGAGCAGGGTCCAGGCGTCGGTGCGCCCGCTCACGACCACCGCCAGCACCGCCGCGGCGAAGTACGGGAAGGTCTCCATGAAGTTGCGCATGACCCGCTCGGCGCGTCCGGCCATGCCCCGGGCCGGGCCCGGATCCAGGTCGCGCGGGCCGGTGTTCCATTCCATGCCGCGCTGGCGGGTGACCAGCGCATCGGCCAGCAGCAGCTGGACCACGCCCAGCACCACCGCGCCGGCCAGGTAGCGGATTTCCATTTCCATGCGCATCTCCTTGGTGGGGCTTCGCAGTCTAGCGGCAGCCGCTGGCTACCATGGGCGGCGATGAGCGCCCCGCTGCCCCCCGCTCCCTCCCCTCCCCCGCGCACCGGCACGCGCGGGCTGCTGCGCGAGATGCGCCAGGTGCGCCCGGCGCCGCCCGGACGCACCGCCTTCGCCGCACGCGCGGCGCTGGCGATGGGCATCCCGGTGCTGGCCGGCTGGCTGGCTGGCGACACCACCGCCGGGCTGATGGCGACGCTGGGCGCGTTCACCGCGCTCTACTGCGGCGACCGGCCCTACGCGGCCCGGGCGATCGCGCTGGCGGTGATCGCCCTGGCCTTCGCCGGCGCGGTGGTGTTCGGCCTGTGGCTGGAGCCGCACGGGTGGGCGGTGCTGCCGGCGCTGGTCCTGGTGGCGATGCTGGCGACCTGGCTGTGCAACGCGATGCGGGTCGGTCCGCCCGGCGCGTACCTGTTCGTGCTGGCCTGCGCCAGCGGCACCGCGATGCCCGCCGGGCACCTGCCGGCCTGGCACGCGGGCCTGCTGGTGCTGGCCGGCGGCGCGGTGGCCTGGGCGCTGCATACCGCCGGCGCCCTGTGGCAGCTGCGTGGACCGGAGCGGCGGGCGGTGGCCGCGGCGGCGCGGGCCGTCGCCGCGGGCATCGACCCGCACGGCGGCGAGGATCCGCCCGCGCGCCGGCGCGCCGCGCAGGCCCTGCATGACAGCTGGCAGATGCTGGTCGGGTTCCAGCCGATCCCGGCGCGCCGCGACGGCGAACTGGCGCGGCTGCGCGCGCTCAACCGGCAGCTGCACCTGATCTTCGCCGCCAACCTGGACCCGTCGCTGCCGCCGCAGCGTCGCAGCGCCCTGCAACGGCGCGCGGGCGCACTTGCGCTGGAGGCGCAGCGGCCTGCCATCCGCCGCCCGCCGGCGCTGCCGCGCGACGCCATCCCGCACGGCTACCCGCGCTCCTGGACCCTGCTGCGCGAAGGCCTGGCGCCCGGCTCGAATTCCCTGCGCGTGGTGCTGCGGGTGGGCCTGGCCTGCCTGCTGGCCGGCACGGTCGCCGCCACGCTGGAGGTCGAGCGCGCGTACTGGGCCATGGCCGCCGCGCTGCTGATGCTGCACCAGGGGCTGTCCTGGACCCGCACCGTGCAGCGCAGTGTCGAACGCACCGCCGGCACCTGGGCAGGCCTGCTGCTGGCCGGCGCCGTGCTGTGGCTGCACCCGTCCGGGCCGTGGCTGGCGCTGGTGGTGATGGCGCTGCAGTTCGCCATCGAGATCGTGGTGGTGCGCAACTACGGGCTGGCGGTGGTGTTCATCACCGCCGCGGCGCTGACCATCGCCAGTGGTGGCAGGCCGGTGGACGACCTCGGCGGCCTGCTGCTGGTCCGCGGCGTGGACACGCTGGTCGGCTGCCTCTGCGCGCTGGCGGCGTTCCGCCTGCTGCCGCCCCGGGCCGGTGCCGCCAGCGTGGCCGGCGACATCGGCCAGTGCCTGCTGGGGATACGCACCGTCGTCCTGCACCTGGCCCGTGGCGAGGTGGCGTCGCCGGCCGCGCGCGTCGCCCGGCGCGATCTCCAGCACCGCAGCTTCCTGCTGGAGCAGACCCTGGACCAGGCGCTGGCGGGCTCGCCGGAAGAACGCCGCACCGCCAGCGAGCACTGGCCGGCGGTGGCCACCTGCCAGCGGCTGGTCTACCGCGTGCTGGCCGCCTGCTGGGATGCCGAACGCGAACCGCCAGCCGCGCACGGCGGGCACGGACCGACGCACGAGGAAGCTGGCGAGCGCACAGCGGCACCGGCGCTGCAAGCCGGCGACGAGGCGGTGCTGTCCCACGCGCTGGGCACGCTGGCGCGCGCCTGGCTGTCGCTGCAGCCGCCGCCTCCATTGCCGCCACTGCTGCCAGCCCTGGTGGCCGAAGAGCTGGGCGACCTGCAGCGCTTCCTGCGGCGCCGGCTGGGCACCGGGACGTAAGCGGCGGCCGCCCGCGCGCCGCCGGCCAGCCCTCACCGCAGATCGCGTCGCTCCGCCCGCCGTGACAGCACGCCGGCGCCCTGCACCAGGCGTCCGATCACATACAGCACCACGCCGCCCAGCAGGCCGGCGCGCACCGCCCACCCGAGCAGCAGCCGCGGCGTTCCCTGCCAGGGCCCGAAGCCGAACAGCAGCACGGCGCTGGCCACCGCGACCAGCAGCATCACCACGCCGCAGCGCAGGTACACATTGGTCAGGCCGAATCCCAGTCTCGTCATCCCGCTTCCCCTGCGGCCCATGGAGCGGCCATCGTACCGGCGCGCGCCGCCGGTGGCGGCATCGCGCGGATACACCCCTGCATCGCCGGCCGCCCGCGCGACCGGCGCCGGCGGTGATCGTCACGCCACCGCCGACGCTCCACCCGCCGCGCCGCGCAAAGCAAAGGGGGCCACGCGTGTGGCCCCCTTTTGCGATGGATCTTCGCCGCGCGCCGCGGCAGGCTCAGAAATCCCAGCGCGCCGCCAGGCTCAGCGGCACCGACACGCGGCTGCCGGTGTCGTTGATGCGGGCCAGGCCCAGGCCCCCGATGGCGCTGTCGTCGTCCTTCAGGTCGCTGGTGTAGTGGACGCCACTGGCCAGGGTGACGCTGAAGGTCTCCGAGACCGGCACGATCACGCCGATGTCCAGGCCGCCGGTGGCGACCCAGCCCGCCTCGTAGAACGGGGCGTTGGCGATGGTGATGCCGCCATCGGGGATCTCGAACGTGGCATTGATGTCGTCGACCCGGGTCGCGCCCAGGCGGGCACCGACGAATGGGCGTGCCGAATCGGGCGTACCGAAGAAGTGGCGGTAACCGAGCTCGGCCGACAGCGCCTCGTAGCGGCCGAAGGTGCCATAGACCGGCAGGCCTGCCTGCAGCGCCGGCACGTAGGCCTCGCCTACCATCACCCGGCCCTCGCCGGCGCGGGTCTGGCGGACCTGGGCGAACATCTCGCTGCGGTCGCTGAAGCCGTAGCCGAACTCCAGCCCGACCGTGCTGGCCTGGCCGTAGATGCGGTCGTGCTCGCGCGGCTGGATCCGCAGCTCGGCATTGATGCCGGCCAGCGCCGGGTTGAGCGGGCCCAGGTCCGGCACCGGCGCCACCGCGCCGTCGTGCACGTCACCGCTGACGGGCGTATCGATGCCACCCAGGAGGGACAACGAGAACTTGCCCGCCTCCGGACCGGACGCGTAGGCGGCCGAGGTCGCAAACATTGCCGCGATTGGAACAATCAGCCAGGTACGCATGGTGGTCTCCATCCAGATGATTCGAATGACGCCCGATTGGCGACGGCGCCGATACTGGAGACCGATCTGTTACCCGTTCGTTGACCGCGGGCTTGTACAGAACCTGTACGTTAAAAAAACGCAAGTCTGCTGACCGCCGGATCCTTGCCGCACAAGGCCTCGTGACGTGTGCAGCGTCCTGGCAACGGATCGTTGCAATTTCGCTTCGGTTTCGACCGGGCACGCGGCCGGGCGCTGCAGCCAGGCATCCACACACGCCCAGCTGGTCCGGCGCGGAAGCGTGTTCGCGCGGCAGCGAATCGCACCGCGTCCATGCAAGGGTAAGGAAACGGCCGATGGTCTGGCAGCGCGCGAAGCGGCCGATGGCCTGGCAGCGCGCCACGCAGCGGCGCGGCTCACTTCCTGAGGATCTTCTCCATCGCCTTCCCCTTCGCCAGCTCGTCCACAAGCTTGTCGAGCTGGCGGATCTTCCGCATCAGGGGGTCTTCGACCTCCTCCACACGGATCCCGCAGATCACCCCGGTGATGAGGCCGCGGTTCGGATGCATGGCTGGCGCCCGCGCGAAGAACGTCCTGAGATCCGTCCCCTGCTCAATCTGCTCCTGCAGCTGCCCATGGCCGTAGCCGGTGAGCCAGCAGATGACGCGATCGACTTCGTCCTGTGTCCGCCCCTTGCGTCCGGCCTTCTCCACGTAAAGCGGATAGAGCTTGCCGAAGGACATCGAAAAGACCTTGTGCTCGGCCATCTGTGGCTCCCTGCGCACGGGGCCACCGGCCCATGCTGTGCGCGAAGTACGTCAGCCTGGACGACGTCAGGCGGACGCGCGGTCGCCGCCCAACGCACCTGGATCGCCGCGCCCCATCCTCTTTGCCGTTGAGAGGCTAGTGAGTGCATGAAAGTAGGTTCCCTTTGTCGCATGGCTTGCCTTTCTGATCTGGGTTGCACCAGAGCCAAGCATCTCCAACGTGAAATGCGCTTCCTTAAGTAGCGCATTAAAGTTATTGCTTAGGGTCGCCATTGACTGTCCATGCAGGTCTAACACCTGAGTTAAGCCGCGCCGCGAAGCGGCGTCGGCTTGGACGAATTGTTAGGCACTAGACTCGGGAGCCAGCCCGGCCTGCCGCCAGTGCGAGAACAATTGCGATGGCGCCGACGGCCAGGTTCAGGTAGGCGACCGCAGCGTTGACATTGAGCAACGACGTAATCAGTGCACTGACACCTGGCACAAACCAAAGTGCCCCGACCGCGACCAGCAACACACCGAGGAACAGGCAGAACTGACGCGCGCCCGACTTAAGGCCGGCCCAAAGGCCAACGGCCCCGAGCGCAATGTGGATTACAGCGTGCAGCGTGTTGGTGGTGAGCACGCCAAACACGACCGGACTGGACAAGCCCCAGATCCCCTCGACAAGTAGAAAGGCGCCAACGAGAACGGCGAATGTCTTGCATGCCCCGTTTGTTCCATTCATTCGAGCCGCCTTTGTAGTGCTTGGGAAGTGGGAGGCTTCGATGTTACGCCACTAGGGCCTAACTACCAGTAGACCCCAAACCGGGGTGTAGCGCCGAGTCTGCGGCTGGTGCCTTACCGCGTCAATTGACGAAGTCCTACCCGAATCAGGCATTTGCCCGATGGTGACCTACTGGCCGCCGCGGCACCCTTGCGGTTTCGACGGCAAGGAGGCCGCGACATGTCTTATGACGGCGAGCAGACCGCGATATCAGGGGGTGTAGCACGGGACGGGACGCCCCGGTTGCTGGACCAGGTGCGGGGGCGTCTGCGCCTGAAGCACTACAGCCTGCGCACGGAGCAGGCATATCTGTACTGGATCCGGCGGTATGTCCGGGCGTGGCTGCCGCGGCATCCGGCGGAGCTGGACGGGGCGGCGGTGGAGGCGTTTCTCACCGCGTTGGCGACGCGGGACAACGTGGCCGCCAGCACCCAGAACCAGGCGCTGGCCGCCCTGCTCTTCCTCTATCGGGAGGTGCTGGGCATCGAGCTGCCGTGGATGGAGAACGTGGTCCGTGCCAAGCGGCCGCGGCGGCTGCCGGTGGTGCTGTCGCGGGCGCAGGTGGTGCGGCTGCTGGAGCGCCTGTCGGGGCGGGAGGCGTTGATGGCCGGGCTGCTCTACGGCAGCGGGCTGCGCCTGATGGAGTGCGCGCGGCTGCGGGTCAAGGACGTGGACCTGGAGCGCAACGAGCTGACCATCCGCGATGGCAAGGGCGGCAAGGACCGGATGACGGTGCTTCCGGGCGCGCTGCGCGAAGCGCTGCTGCGCCAGCTGGCGGAGGTGCGCGTGTTGCACTCGCGCGACCTGGCCTGCGGACTGGGCCGGGTGCACCTGCCGCACGCGCTGGCACGCAAGTATCCCAACGCGGCCGCGGAGCCGGGATGGCAGTACGTGTTCCCGGCCACGCGCATTTCGGTCGACCCGCGCGACGGGGTGAGGCGGCGCCACCATATCGACGAGAAGGTGCTGCAGTCGGCGGTGCGCCGGGCGGCGCGCGAAGCCGGCTTCGACAAGCCGGTCACCCCGCACACCCTGCGCCACTGTTTCGCCACGCACCTGCTGGAGTCCGGCGCCGACATCCGCACGGTGCAGGAGCTGCTGGGCCACAAGGATGTGGCCACCACCCAGATCTACACGCACGTGCTCAACCGCGGCGCGCTCGGTGTGCTCAGTCCGCTGGACCGTTGACCGCCCTGCCCCGCGCGTGCCCTGTCGCCGGATGCGCGCCAGTGTCTGCCACTGGGCCTCGACTGGAAATCACTGGCCGTCGGCTGATTTCCATGCGCGCGCGTATCGAAATCACTAGGACGCCGGTGATCTCCATTCACCGTCGTATGGAAATCGCTAGCGCGCCAGTCTTGATCACTCGTCGCCGTATGGAAATCACTCGGCGTCCAGTGATTTCCATTCATCCGCGTATGGAAACTGCTCGACGGCCACTGATTTCCATTCGTTCGCGTATCGAAATCGCTGGCGCGCCAGCGATTGCCACTCATCGCCGGGTGGGAATCACGCAATCAACCGTTTCTGGCCTCCACCCGGCCGGCTGACCCCCAGGTCGAGGCTGCCCCGCACCACCGTCCGCGTCCCGCCACGCCAGAAGCGCCCTGGCGTGTAGCCTGCTGCCGGGAGGTAAAGGAGGAGGTGCTGGCCCGCGAGGGCCAGGACCGGGGGCGGGACGGCAGCAGGCCACACGCCAGGGCGCCCCGGCGACCGCCGCCGTGCCTTGACCTCGGTCCCTCAGTCCCTCCGGCATTCCGGGCAATTCGGCAACCTGGCGACCCACTGAAGCGACGGGAACGACCGGCACGGCCGTACCCGCCACCATCCGGGCGCCGGGCGTCCCTACCGCCCCACCATCGGCAGCTGCAGCCCCTGATCCTTCGCGCAGTCGACGGCGATGTCGTACCCGGCATCGGCGTGACGCATCACCCCGGTGCCGGGATCGTTCCACAGCACGCGTTGCAGGCGGCGGTCGGCGGCCTCGCTGCCGTCGCACACGATCACCACGCCGGAGTGCTGGGAGTAGCCCATGCCCACGCCGCCGCCGTGGTGCAGGCTGACCCAGGTGGCGCCGCCGGCGACGTTGAGCATGGCATTGAGCAGCGGCCAGTCGCTGACGGCGTCGCTGCCATCGGCCATGGCCTCGGTCTCGCGGTTGGGGCTGGCGACGCTGCCGCTGTCCAGGTGGTCGCGGCCGATCACGATCGGGGCCTTGAGCTCGCCGTTGCGCACCATCTCGTTGAACGCCAGGCCCAGGCGGTGGCGCTGGCCCAGGCCCACCCAGCAGATGCGCGCCGGCAGGCCCTGGAAGGCGATGCGCCCGGCGGCCATGTCCAGCCAGCGGTGCAGGTGCGGGTCGTCGGGGATCAGTTCCTTGACCTTGGCGTCGGTGCGGGCGATGTCCTCCGGGTCGCCACTGAGGGCCACCCAGCGGAACGGGCCGATGCCGCGGCAGAACAGCGGGCGCACGTAGGCCGGCACGAAACCGGGGAAGTCGAAAGCGTTGGCGCAGCCCTCGTCCAGCGCCATCTGCCGGATGTTGTTGCCGTAGTCCACGGTGGGGATGCCGGCGGCGTGGAAGGCGAGCATCGCCTCCACGTGCACGCGCATGGACTTCTTCGCCGCGTCGCGTACCGCGTCCGGATCGGAGGTCTGCATGGCCAGCCACTGCTCCACGCTCCAGCCGATGGGGAGGTAGCCGTGTACCGGGTCATGGGCGCTGGTCTGGTCGGTGACGCAGTCCGGGCGCACGCCGCGGCGCACCAGCTCCGGCAGCACCTCGGCGGCGTTGCCCAGCAGCGCGATGGACCTGGCCTCGCCGGCGGCGGTGTAGCGGGCGATGCGGGCCAGGGCGTCGTCCAGGTCGGCGGCCTGCTCGTCCACGTAGCGAGTGCGCAGGCGGAAGTCGATGCGGCTCTGCTGGCATTCGATGGTCAGCGAGCAGGCGCCGGCCAGCGAGGCGGCCAGCGGCTGCGCGCCGCCCATGCCGCCCAGGCCGGCGGTGAGGATCCACCTCCCGGTGAGGTCGCCGCCGTAATGCTGGCGGCCCATCTCCACGAAGGTCTCGTAGGTGCCCTGCACGATGCCCTGCGAGCCGATGTAGATCCACGAGCCGGCGGTCATCTGGCCGTACATGGCCAGGCCCTTGCGGTCCAGCTCGTTGAAGTGCTCCCAGGTGGCCCAGTGCGGCACCAGGTTGGAATTGGCAATCAGCACCCGCGGCGCATCGGGATGGCTGGGGAACACGCCCACCGGCTTGCCGGACTGCACCAGCAGGGTCTGGTCGTCGCGCAGGTCCTTCAGGGTCGCCAGGATCGCGTCGAAGCTGGCCCAGTCGCGCGCGGCGCGGCCGATGCCGCCGTACACCACCAGGTCCTCCGGGCGCTCGGCCACGTCGGGGTCGAGGTTGTTCTGCAGCATCCGGTAGGCGGCTTCGGTCAGCCAGCTGCGGCAGCTGAGCTGGCTGCCGCGCGGGGCGCGGATCACGCGCGAGGGGTCGTGCCGGGGGTCGTGGCGGGGATCGTGACGCAGGTCGGGCATGCCGGTCGGCCTCGGGAAGAAGTGCCGGCATTATCGCAGCGCGATGGCGCGCACCTCTTGTGCAGCGCGGGGCACCAGGGCGTGCGCCCCGCCAGTGGCGCGCGCCGGGGTTCAACGTCCGTCGCGGCGGCGTGCCTCCTCGCGCAGCTGCTGGTGGCGCTCGGCGGCCTCGCGCTCACGCTCGATCTGCTCGCGCTCGCGCTCGTGGGCCAGGCGCCGGGCCTCGAAATCCTGGCGGTAGCGTTCGCGCTGCTCGGGACTGGCGGCGTGGTCCATGCGCCGCTCGGTGCGCTCGCGATCGGCGTCCATGCGCCGGCGGTTCTCGTCGAGCGCCACGCGGTGGCGGTCGGCGTTGGCGCGGCGCACGGCCTGGTCCTGGCGCTGGCGCGCGGCCTCGGCCTGCTCGCGCGAGCGCTCCCAGGTCTGTGCAGGCGCCGGCTGGCCGGACGAGGGCGGCTGGCTGTAGCGGTTGGGCGACACCGACTGGGCGTGGGCCAGTGGCGCGACGGCCGCCAGCAGCAGGGCCAGCGGGAGGATCCGGACAGGTCGCATCGGGTTCATGGCGCTTTCCACAACGGGCATGGCCCGGTTATAGCGCCGTCGGTCCCAATGCCAGCCCAATGCCGGCCACCGCCTTCAGCCGGCGGTCGGTCGAGGCCCGGTAGCGGCGCGCGCCGGCGGCCTCACGGCATCCGGTAGACCACGCCGTTGGCCGAGGCGCAGGCGCGCAGGCCCTTGTCCTCGCGCTTGAGGCGGGTGCCGGTGTTCTGCAGGCAGTTGTCCTTGTCCGAGGCGTCCGGCTTGGACTCGATGAACACCGCGGTCAGGTGGAACGATGGGCGGTCCTGGGGGCCGGCCGCGGCCAGGCGGCTGCGACGCGGCGTGGCGGCCGCCTCGCGCGCACCGGCGGCCGGTGCTTCGGCGCGCGCGGGCTGCGCCAGCGGATCCGGCGGGGACTTGCCCGCCGAAAGGCCGCCCTGGGTGGCGAAGGCCAGCAGGGGTCCACTCATCAGTACGTACAGCGCGCGGGTGTGCATGGCGGGCTCCTGGGGCGGTCGGGTTCGAGCATCCTCGCGGCCGCCGGCCGGGTCAAGCGCGGCCGGCGGGTGGCGAACTGCAACACGGCTCTGCCAAGCTGGCACCCCCGTTCGCTGACGTGTTCATGATGTCGCCGCTGTTTCGCCGTATCGCCCTGCTGTTGCTGTTGCCGTGCCTGGCCGCGTGTACCGCCGGTGCCACCCGCCCCACTGCCGCCCCTGCACCCACTGCCGCGCCGCCGCTGCTGCTGGTGTCCATCGACGGGCTGCGCGCCGATGCGCTGGGCCGTGGCGATACGCCGGTGCTGGACCGGCTGGCGCGCCAGGGCGTGCAGGCCGAATGGATGCAGCCGTCCTACCCGGTGCTCACCTTCCCCAACCACTACACCCTGGTGACCGGGCTGCGCCCGGACCGCCACGGCGTGGTCCACAACTCGATGAAGGACGCCGGACTGGGGCAGTTCCGGGTGGCGGACGCGCAGGCGGCGCGGGTGGCGGGCTGGTGGCAGGCCGAACCGCTGTGGACCAGCGCCGAGCGCGCCGGCATCCCCACCGCCGTGTGGGCCTGGCCCGGGGCCACGGCCGTGCGCGACGGCGTGCGGCCCCGCTACCTGCAGGCGTTCGATGCCGGCATCCCGCTGCAGGCGCGGGTCGAGCGCATCGCCGGGTGGATGCTGGCACCCGAAGGCCCCCGCCCCCGGCTGGCGGCGGTGTACCTGGAGCAGGTGGACGGCGCCGGCCATGACAACGGCCCGCACGCGCCGGCCACCCGCGCCGCGATCCGCGCGGTGGACGCCGCGATCGGCCAGCTGCTGGCGCGCCTGCAGGCCGCCGGGGTGGAGGCGGACGTGGTGGTGGTCTCCGACCACGGCATGGCCGACACCCCGGCGGACCAGTTCATCGCGGTCGAGGACATCGCCTCGCGCGAGGAGGCCGAGGTGGTCAGCGTCGGCCAGGTGATCGGGCTGGTGCCGCACCCGGCGCACGCCCGCGCGCTGCACGCGCGCCTGCCGGGCCGGCACGCGCACTACCAGTGCTGGGAGAAGGACGCCATCCCGGCGCGGCTGCACTACGGCAGGCACCCGCGCGTGCCGCCCATCGTCTGCCAGATGGACGAAGGCTGGAACGCGCTGGGCCGCGACACGCTCGCGCGGCGGATCGCCGACGGCGCGCTGGACCGTGGCGCCCACGGCTACGACCCGGAACTGCCCTCGATGCGTGCGGTGTTCCTGGCCCATGGGCCTTCATTCCGGGAAGGCGTGAGGCTGCCGCCGTTCCACAACGTGGAGCTGCACCCGCTGCTGGCGCGGCTGCTCGGACTGGACCTGCCGCGCGGCGACGGCGACCCGCGCGCGCTGGCCCCGGCGCTGCGCGCCCCCTGAGGGCCGCACCGGCGGGGGCGGCGCCACCCCCAGGCCGCGCGCACCGGCGCGACGCGACGCGGCATGTGGCGCGGCCCCCGGCGCCGCTGCCATCGCCCCGTGGCCGCTGCATACATGTCCGGAAACGGCCAGTACCGCCCCGTGGCCGGTGCTAGCCTGCGTGCATGTCGTCCACCCCCGCCACCACCGCCCCTGCTGTCGCTGCCGCCGCGCCCGCCCTGCCCGACCCGCGGGTCTGCGAACGGGCGCGGCTGAGCCGGGATGCGCGCTTCGACGGGCTGTTCTTCACCGCCGTACGCAGCACCGGCATCTACTGCCGTCCGGTGTGTCCGGCGCCGGCACCGCTGGCGGCCAATGTCGACTACTACCCCAGTGCCGCCGCGGCCGAGGCGGCCGGGTTCCGGCCCTGCCTGCGCTGCCGGCCCGAGCTTGCGCCGGAAGACGGCAGCTGGCGCCGCGGCGATGCCGTGGTCGCCCGGGCGCTGGCGCTGATCGACCAGGGATTCCTCGCCGGACGGCCGCTGGCCGAGCTGGCCGCGCGCCTGGCCGTGGGCGAGCGCCAGCTGCGCCGGCTGTTCGTGCAGCACGTGGGCGCTGCGCCGCTGGGCGTGCATGGCACCCGCCGGCTGCTGTTCGCCAAGCAGCTGCTGACCGAAACCCCGCTGCCGGTGACCGACGTGGCGCTGGCGGCCGGGTTCGGCAGCCTGCGGCGATTCAACGACGCCTTCCTGCAGGCCTACGCGATGCCGCCGCGGCGGCTGCGGCGCGAGCTGCGCGAGGCGCCCGCGGCCACCGCCGGCAACTGCCTGGTGCTGCGCCTGGGGTACCGGCCGCCGTACGACTTCCCGGCCATGCTCGATTTCCTGCGCGGCCGCGCCCTGCCCGGCATCGAGACGGTCGACGCCGACGGCTACGCGCGCACCATCGGCACGGCACAGGCGCCGGCGTGGCTGCGGGTGGGCGCCTGGCCGGCGGCACGCGGCCGCGCGGTGCATGCACTGCGGCTGGAACTGCACGGCGTGCCGCCGGCGCAGCTGGCCGGCACCGTGCAGCGGGTGCGGCGCATGTTCGACCTCGATGCCGACCCGGACGCGATCGCCACGGTGCTGGCCGGCGATGCGCGGCTGCAGCCGTTGCTGGCCCGGCACCCGGGCCTGCGCATCCCGGGTGGCTGGGACGGGCTGGAGATCGCGGTGCGGGCGGTGATCGGACAGCAGGTGAGCGTGGCCGCCGCGCGCACGCTGACCGCGCGCCTGGTGCAGCGCCATGGCGCGGCGGTGGCGCTGGCCGGTGCCCCCGCGCTGGACCGGATCTTCCCCGACGCGGCGGTCCTGGCCGGGTGCGACCTCGACGGGCTCGGCCTTACCGGTGCCCGCATCGCCACGCTGCGCGCGGTGGCGCGCGCCCTGCTGGCGGGCGATGCCGGCTTCGACGCCGGGCAGACGCTGGAGCAGTTCACCGCGGCGTGGAGCGCGCTGCCGGGCATCGGCCCGTGGACCGCGCATTACCTGGCGCTGCGGGCCCTCGGCCACCCGGACGCCTTCCCCGCCGGCGACCTGGTGCTGCAGAAGGCGGTGCCCGCCGACGGCAGCCGCCTGGACGAACGCGCCCTGCGCGCCCGCGCCGAAGGCTGGCGGCCGTGGCGCGGCTACGCGGTGATGCACCTGTGGCGCGACGCGGCGCAGGCCACGCCGGCCGGGGCGGCGGCGCGCAAGTCAACGGCCGGCCCTGCACGCCCTGGCGACGCCACCGAAGCCGCCGCGGCCACATCGCACCGGCGCGGCAACCTGGAGATCCCTGCATGAACCCTATCCACTACTGCCACGTCGATACTCCGGTCGGGCGCCTGACCGTCGCCGCCACCGATGCCGGCCTGCACGCGATCGAGTTCCCCGAAAACCGGCATCCGCAGCGCCGCGCCGGCTGGGTCGAAGGCGACCATCCGCTGCTGCGCCAGGCGCGCGGGCAGCTGGACGAATACTTCGCCGGCACCCGCCGCACGTTCGACCTGCCGCTCTCCCCGCAGGGCACTCCGTTCCAGCGCCAGGTGTGGCTGGCGCTGGCGTCGATCCCCTACGGGCGCACGGAAAGCTATGCGCAGCTGGCGGCACGCGTGGAGCGGCCCGCCGCGATGCGCGCGGTGGGCGGTGCCAACGGCCGCAACCCGCTGCCGATCGTGCTGCCCTGCCATCGGGTGATCGGTGCCGACGGTTCGCTCACCGGCTTCGGCGGCGGGCTGCCCACCAAACGCTTCCTGCTGCAGCTGGAGGGGGCGATCCCGCCGGCGGAGACGGCGCGCGACCTGTTCGCGTAGCCGGCCCAGGGTGGCGCGGAGGGACTGTCGGCGTCCGGGTCGCACCTATCCGATCGCGTCCAATCCCCGGATGCGCTTCGCTTATCCGGGCTACACGTAGTACGGCCGAGTCGGCATGGCTGGCGCCAGGACACTTCTATCCGAGACGGAAGAAGCCTGGACCCTGGACACTTGCGAAGGACGCCACGCCCCCGGGATCGGGGGCAAGCGGCACATGGATGTGCCGCGGCCGCGAGTGCGTACATGGATGTACGCCCGAGCGGTGACCCGGATCCCGGGGGCGTGGCGGCCCCCTGCCGGAGCGCCGCGCTGTTGCTGTTGCTGTTGCTGTTGTTGTTGCTGTTGCTGTTGCTGTTGTTGTTGCTGTTGCTGTTGCTGTTGTTGTTGCTGTTGCTGTTGCTGTTGCTGTTGCTGGTGCTGGTGCTGGTGCTGGTCCTGTCGCTGCAGCGGCCACTGCGGCCGCAATCGATGCGGCCATCGGATCAGAGGTCGCGTGCCGTCAGCCTGCGTCGATCGCTTCGCGCAGTGGCGCCAGGAACTGCTTCGCGCGCGCGGCCGCGTCCTCGACACCGCCCGCCCCGGCCAGTGCCGACACCAGCGCCGAGCCCACCACCACCCCGTCCGCGTCCAACGACATTGCGCGTGCACTGGCCGCGTCCTTGATGCCGAAGCCCGCCACCACCGGCACCTTCGCCGTGGCGCGCAGCTCCTGCAGGCGCAGCCCGGCCGCGCCCGTGTCCAGATGGTCCGCCCCGGTGACCCCCGCATAGCTCACGTAGTACAGGTACCCGCGCGCACTGGCGCTGAGCATCGCCCCGCGCTCGCCCGAAGTGGTCGGCGAGGCCAGCATCACCAGCGCCAGTCCCGCCGCATCGAAGGCCGACAGGAACTCCGGCGCCTCCTCCGGCGGCAGGTCCACCAGCAGCACGCCGTCCACGCCCGCGGCCACCGCATCGGCGGCAAACGCGGCGCCACCGCGGATCTCCACCGGGTTGAGGTAGCCCATCAGCACCACGGGCGTGGTGGCGTCCTGCGCGCGGAAGGCGCGCACCGTATCCAGCACGTAGGCCATGCCCGCGCCGCGGGCCAGCGCGCGCTCGGAGCTGCGCTGGATCACCGGGCCATCAGCCATCGGGTCGGAGAACGGGACGCCCAGCTCGATGCAGTCGGCGCCGGCGGCGACCAGGGCGTGCATCACCGGCACCGTGGCCTCCAGCGACGGATCGCCGGCGGTGAGGAACGGGATCAGGGCCTTGCGGCCGTCGGCGCGAAGGCGGGAGAAAGCGGTATCGATGCGGCTCATTGCAGGTCCGGGTTCAGCGCGCGCTGGCGCGCGGCGGTGGAAGGATGACGGGCGCGGAAGACTGCACGCAGCTCACAGCTCGATTCCCTCGCGCGCGGCGATGGTGTGCACGTCCTTGTCGCCGCGACCGGACAGGTTGCACAGCACCAGCCTGTCCTTCGGCAGCTCGCGCGCCAGCTTGATCGCCTGGGCCACCGCATGGCTGGATTCCAGCGCCGGCAGGATGCCCTCGGTGCGGGTGAGGCGGTGGAAGGCTTCCAGCGCCTCGGCATCGGTGACGCCCACGTATTCGGCGCGGCCGCTGTCCTTGAGGAACGAGTGCTCGGGCCCGACACCGGGATAGTCCAGCCCGGCGGAGATCGAGTGGGTTTCGGTGATCTGGCCATCGTCGTCGCAGATCACGTAGGTGCGGTTGCCATGCAGCACGCCGACCCGGCCCGCCGCCAGCGAGGACGCATGGCGACCGGTCTCGATGCCCTCGCCCGCCGCCTCGGCGCCGACAATGCGCACCTGGCGGTCGTTGAGGAAGGCGTGGAACAGGCCGATGGCATTGCTGCCGCCACCGACGCAGGCGGTGATCGCGTCCGGCAGGCGGCCGTAGTCGGCAAGCATCTGCGCGCGGGCCTCGCGCCCGACGATCGCGTTGAAATCCCGCACCATGCGCGGGTACGGGTCGGGCCCGGCGACGGTGCCGATGATGTAGAAGGTGTCCTGCACGTTGGTCACCCAGTCGCGCATCGCCTCGTTGAGCGCGTCCTTCAGCGTGGCCGAGCCGCTGGTCACCGGGACCACCGTCGCGCCGAGCAGCTTCATGCGGTAGACGTTGATCTTCTGCCGCTCGATGTCGGTGGCGCCCATGTACACCACGCATTCCAGGCCCAGCCGCGTGGCGACCGTGGCGCTGGCCACGCCGTGCTGGCCGGCGCCGGTCTCGGCGATGATCCGCTTCTTGCCCATCCGCGCGGCCAGCAGGGCCTGGCCGATGGTGTTGTTGATCTTGTGCGCGCCGGTGTGGTTCAGGTCCTCGCGCTTGAGCAGGATCTGCGCGCCCCCCACTTCGCGGCTCAGGCGCTGCGCGTGGTAGATCGGGCTGGGCCGGCCGACGTAGTGCTTGAGGTCGTTGTCGTAGGCGGCGATGAAGGCCGGATCCACCCGGGCGGCATCGTAGGCGGCCGCCAGTTCCTGCAGCGGGCCGATCAGGGTCTCGGCGACGAAGCTGCCGCCATGGCGGCCGAAGTGGCCCTGGGCGTCGGGGTAGGCGTGGAAGTCCTGGATTGCGCTGCTCATCGGGAGGCTGCCGGGGCGATGGAATGGGGTGACCTTAGCGCACGGCACCGGCCCTGCAAAAGCGATAAAGTCTGGCGACCCGTCAGGAAACCTCACATGTCGCGCGACCTGCCACCGCTCAACGCCCTGCGTGCCTTCGAGGCTGCCGCCCGGCTGGGCAGCGTCTCGGCGGCCGCCGACGAACTGCATGTGACCCATGGGGCGGTCAGCCGCCAGGTCAAGGCGCTGGAAGAGGCCCTGGGGTGTCCGCTGTTCGTGCGCCAGGGCCGCGGCCTGGCGCTCACCACCGCCGGCCAGCGCCTGGCCGAGGCGGCTGCCGGCGCGTTCGAGCCGCTGCGCCGGACCTGGTCGCAGCTGCGCGCGCCGGCCTCGGCCACGGCCCTGGTGCTGGGGTGCCCCGGCAGCCTGCTGGCGCGCTGGATGATCCCGCGGATGGAGCGCTTGGCCGCCGACCTGCCGGGCCTGCGCCTGCACCTGGCCGCGAACGAGGCCACCCCGGACGCGGCACTGGCCGGGCTGGACGCCGCCCTGCTGATCGGCACGCCCCCCTGGCCCACCGGATGGCGGGTGCACCGCTTGGCCCCCGAGCGCATCGGCCCGGTCCTCAGCCCGCGCCATCCCTCGCACGCGCGCCTGGCCGGCGCGCCACCGCGCGCGTTGCTGGAGGAGCCACTGCTGCACACCGCTTCGCGCCCTTCGGCGTGGCCGGAATGGGCGGCGCGGACCGGGCTGGACGCCGGCGGACTGCGCCTGGGCACCGGCTTCGAGCATCTCTACTACCTGCTCGAGGCCGCGGTGGCCGGCCTGGGCGTGGCGATCGCCCCGCAGGAGCTGGTGCAGGCCGACATCGAAGCCGGGCGCCTGGTCGCGCCCTGGGGATTCACCGCGACCGGCGGCGAATGGGCCCTGTGCATGCGTCGCGGCGAAGACGATCCACGCGCCACCGCGCTGGCGCAGTGGCTGCGCCGGGAGCTGGGCACCTGACGCCGGCCGTGGCGCGCGGCATCCGGCGGTACCGACGCCCGCAGCGTCAAGCCCCGCACGACGGGATGCCGTGCGGGGCGAAGGTTCACAGGCCGTCGTTGATACCGTCGATGATGCCTCTGAAGAAATCGACGATATCCTTGCCCAGTTCGCCCATCTCCCGGCATCGCCTGCAGCTGCAGGAGCCACCGGCGACGAGCATCAACTCATGCGGGCCCAGTACGCGGATCATGCCTGGCACCTCAGGAGTTCAGCGCGATGATGGTGACGACCAGCGAGATCGCTCCCGCGTACTTCAGGGCGCTGCCGATGGCATGACCGATCTGGTAGCCCGCGTTGTAGCTCTCCTCGCTGCCCCCGGATACCAGGGCGACCTGCTCCATGTCCAACTCGTACATGACCGTCTCCTTCGATGATGGGCGCATGCCCCGCGCCAAGGGCCCGGATCCCCGGGGTGATCCAGCCCGGCCCCGCGTGGCCGCGCCACCGCGGGCGCGTCGCTACGGCATCCCGCGCCAGGTCTTGACCGCCTGACGCCAGGCTGTGGATCGCGGTCGGCGATGCTCCACTCATCCGGGCACCGCGAGCGGCTGTTCCGCAGGGGCACGCGGGCACAGTTCCGAAGCGATCCGCCCCTGCGCCACCACCAGCACCCGGTCCGCACTGGCAATGGTTTCCGGACGGTGCGCGACGATCACCTTGGTCAGCGACAGTGCCTTGACCGCCTCGTTCACCAGGCGTTCGTTGGCCACGTCCAGATGACTGGTGGCCTCGTCCAGGAACAGCAGGCGCGGCTGCCGGTACAACGCGCGCGCCAGGATCAGCCGCTGTTTCTGCCCGCCGGACAGCGAGCTGCCCATGTCGCCGATCAGGCCGTGGTACCCCATCGGCATCGCGGCGATCTCGTCGTGGATGGCCGCCAGGCGCGCGGCCGACTCGATCCGCGCCGGATCGGCCTGCGGGTCGAAGAAGCTGATGTTGTCGGCGATGCTCCCGGCGAACAGGTGGTCGTCCTGCATCACCGCTCCGACCGTGGCGCGAACGTTGCGCGGGCCGACCTTCTGCAGGTCGTAGCCGCCGATGCAGATGCGGCCCTCGGTGGGCTTGAGCAGGCCGAGCATGAGCTTGACCAGGGTCGTCTTGCCGCACCCGGATGCGCCCACCAGCGCGACCGATTCGCCCGCCGCGATGCGGAAACTGCAGTCCTTCAGCACCCAGGGCTCGCCTTCGCCGTAGCGGAACGAAAGCCCTTCCACTTCGATGCCGGTATCCGGCGGCGGCGGGAGTTCGGGCTGGCTGCCCTCGTCTTCCGGTGCGGCCAGGACGATGTCCGCCAGCCGCTCGCCATGCAGGCGCAGCATGCGGAACTCCACCCACTTGTCGATCAGCGCGGCCATGCGGCCGGCAAACTGGTCCTTATAGGCCAGGTAGGCGATCAGCATGCCGACCGAGAACACGTTCTGCAGCGCAAGCAGGGCGCCGATCCAGATGACCGCGATCCGCTCCACGCCGAATACCAGCTGGCTGGCACCGTTGAAGCCCAGACCCATGCGGGCCAGGCGCACCTCGTGGTTGACGGTGTCCACCATGAGGTTCTCGTAGGTGGCACGGCGACGGGGTTCCTCACCCGCCAGCTTCAGGCTCTGCATGCCCCGCAACGACTCGAGCAGATGGGTGTCCTGCCTGGCGGCGGCCACCAGCTGCTGTTCGGTGCGGTCGCGTACCGGACGATAGGCGATCGCGCGGATGCCCAGGTACATCGCCACCGCCAATAGCGTGACCAGCGCCAGCTTCCAGCTGTAGAGCAGCATCAGGCCGAGCGTGACCACGGCCATCAGGCCGTCGATGATCGCCTCCACGAAGCTGGTGGTCAGCGTGTTCTGGATCGACTGCACCGCGCCCATGCGCGAGGTGATGTCGCCAAGATGCCGCTTCTCGAAGAAATCCAGCGGCAGCCGCAGCACATGGGCGAAGACATTGCCCATCCATTGCAGCCCCAGCCGGGTGGACAGGTAGACCACCGACCATCCACGCAGCAAGCCGATGCCGATCTGGAGCAGGAGGGACAGCCCGAAGCCGACCCCGAGCACCGCCAGCAGGTCGCGATCGGCGGAGACGAGCACCTGGTCGACCACCCACTGCATCAGGAATGGCGCCAGCACCACGAACACCTGCAGCGCGACCGACAGCAGCACGATCTGGCCGAGCGAGCGCCACAGCCCCCGGATCGGGCCGCTGAGCTGGCGGGCGCTGATCGCCGGGGCGGCCTTGCGCGGCTGGAAGGCGGCAGCCGGGGTGAGCTCCAGGGCGACCCCGGTGAAGTGGTCCGAGAGCTCCTGCAGCGGCATGCGCCGCTCACCGACCGCGGGGTCCTGGATGACCGCATGGGCACGCCCGGTGCGGGTCAGGACCACGAAATGGTTGAAATCCCAATGCAGGATGCAGGGCAGCTGCAGCTGGTCCAGCTGCTCCAGTTCCAGGCGCAGCGGCCGCGTGGCGAAACCGAGCTGCTGGGCGGCGCGCATGAGCTGATCCAGGCGCGCGCCCTTGAGCGACAGCGGGAAGCGCGCACGCAGCTCCTGCAGGCCGACCACGTGCCCGTGCGCCGTGGCCACCATCGCCAGGGCCGCCAGCCCGCATTCGGCCGCCTCGGCCTGCAGCACCGGACGTACCCGGGCGATCACGCGCACGCCCCTGCGCGGTGGACTGCGGCGAAAGGCACGGTGCCCGGCATGGCGCCGGCCGGCGCACACGGACGTGTCCGGTTCAGGGAAGCCATGCCGGGCGCACCCATCAGCCGCGGCCCGTGCCTGGCACCAGCGGCGCCACCCGCCTCTCCCAGAGGTCGTACAGGTACCCCAGTCCACCGCCGGGCACGCGCCCGGTGGGCGGGACGTTCATGCCACCACAGACATCGGCCACTTCATGCGCTTGCAGGATCCTCATGTGCATCTCCTTTGCACGATCGGCACAATCCCTGTGCCCGGGTAGAACTCCTTGGGTGCCGGCTCAGCCAGAGACGCGGCCGCGCACCGACCACACCGGCTCGAGCAACCATTCGACCAGGCGCCGTTCCTCGCCGAGGATGTCCGCATCCAGCAGCATCCCCGGCCTGAGCGGCTCGTCCTGCCCGTACGCCAGCACGCTCTGGGCAGCCAGCCGCACGGTCACGCGGTAGAGGGGTTCCTGGGCCTGCCCGGCTGCCGCCAGCGCCCCCAGCTCGGCCGGGCCCAGTGCGCTGCGGCTGATCCGCGCCACCCGACCGCGCTGGTGTCCGAACTTCTGGTAGGGAAAGGCCTGGAACCGCAGCATGACGCTGTCCCCGGGGGCGATGAAGCCGATCGCCCGGCTGGGAACGAGCAGTTCCGCCTCCAGGGTTCCCTGCCCGGGCAGCACGGCCAGCAGCGGCTGGCCTGCCTGTACCGCCTGGCCCGGCCGCGCCAGCTGGGTGGCGATCATCCCGGCGACCGGCGCGCTGATCAGCAGCTCTCCACGCGCGCGCGTCTCCAGTTGTTCCTGCTCCAGCATCGCCAGCTCGCGCGCCTGCGCCGCCTCGCCGGCGCTGCGCTGGGCGGGCAGTTCCGCAAGCGCCTGGCGCAGCTGGACCAGCAGCCGCCGGGTGCCGACGGCCTGCCGCTGCAACGCCTGCACCTCCCCCACCTGGGACAGGGCCGCCGATTCCTGCTGCTTGATCTGCAGGAGGCTGACGTAGCGCTCGTCCTGCAGCTGGCGCAGGCGCTCGAGGGTCTCGCGCGCGAGCCGGACCTGCGCCTGTCGGGTGTCGATCTCGGCCTGGACCTGGGCCAGTTCCTGCTGCGCCGCCGCCAGCTGCGAGCGCAGGCCGGACTCCTGGGCATCGAGCTGGGCCTGCTGGGCGGCATGTGCGACCGCCAGCCCCTCGCGGCGCTGCCCCAGGCGCTGTTCCAGCGCCTGCAGGGTGTCGCCAGCCTCGCGGATCGAGCGCGGCACCGTGACCACGGCCAGTTCCTGGCCGGCCTTCACCGCATCGCCTTCGCGGACATGCAGGTCGGCCACCACCCCCGATGCCGGCGCCACCACCATGGACATCCCACCACTGGGGACCAGGTATCCGGAAACGGTAGAACGCCGCGTGTAGGTGCCCAGCAGCAGGAACAGCAGCACCGCCCCGGCGGCGAGGGCCGCAACCAGCGTCATCATCCACAGGCGCACTGGCTGCGCCAGCGAGATGCCGCCAAGCCAGTGACCGCGCCGGGCCTCCAGCGCCTCACGGCGGAACAACGGGCCGCTCATGCCGGCACTCCGGCGCTTGCCCGGCGGGCGCACCACGAGCCCCCGCCGCGTCGCCCGCCGCTGGTCCGGCTGCCGTCCGGCGCGCGCCGGGAAATGCCTTTCCGGTGGCCGCCCACGTTGGCACGACAGGTCACACGCCCCGACCGGGTTGCATGCATCGGCATCGTCCGCTCCCTGGATCACCCCGCGCATCCTTGCGCGTGGACAGCCGGACCCGACCGGTCCGCTGGCGCCGGCCTGGGCCGTGCGCAGGCCGATACTGCCGCCATGACGGCGCCGGTCAAGCCCTGCGCGCCGCGCGGAGGGCCAGCCTGGATTGCGTCGAGGCCTGCCAGTCAGCCCGTCCGGGCCCTGCCGGATCGCTGCAAGCGCAATTGCACAAGATTTCCGTCCGCCCATCCGGCCGGTTGCGAGCTGGCGAGGGACAGGGCTAGTCTCGGTCGCACTGCCACGGACAGGCGGGGAAACGCATGAAGCTTTCCATGAGGATAAGGATCGCCCGCCAGCGGGCGCGGATGTCGCAGGAGGCGCTCGCCGCGCAGCTCGGGGTCACCCGCGGCGCGGTGGCGAACTGGGAATGCTCGGTAGGGGCCATGCCGGCGACGTCGCGGCTCGAGGGCCTCGCCCGCGCCACGGGCGTGTGCTTCGAGTGGCTGGCGACCGGCCGCGGGCCGGTCGGCTATGCCGAGACCCCGCCGGTGACCGCGGCGGAAGCCGAACTGGTGGACGACCCTGCGGAACGACGCCTGCTGCAGGCCTTCCGGCTGGCCAGCCGGCCAGTGCAACGCATGCTCCTGCGCATGGCCGACGCCCAGTTCGACGAGATGGAGGGCCGCCGCGCCTGACCTGCGCCAATGGACCGCGCCCCGGTCCGGTGCAGGCGGCCATTGGCACGGAAGATCCCGCCGGGACGCGACGTCCACGGCGGGACGGCTGCGCCATGCCGCATCTGGATGATGCCCGGCGAACGCACACCCGCAGGCGGCGTATCGCGGGCGCGGGCTGGTCCCCGCCGCGGCGTGGGCTAGTGGCGCTTGCGGTACTGGTTGCGGCGCTCCCACTCAAGGCGGGCCAGCAGGTCATTCCACACATTCGGGCTGACCCCCGGCGGGGGCGGCGCCTCCTGCCCATCCCGCACGCCAGCGCCGATGCTTCCGGTTTCCGTTGCAGTCAATCCACGCATGTCGATCTCCTTGTGGTCGGGGACGCAATCCTTGCGTCGTCTCGCTTGGGCCCGGGTGGCTCCGGCGGATGCGCTTCCTGCGCATGTGGCCGGCTCCAGTACCTGGCAGGGGCATGCTGCGTCGGCCAGAGGCCCGGGCACAAGCCGCCTCGCCGCTCCCCGGCGCCAATGGCAGTTGCACGGCATCCGGCGAGCCACGCGGCGGCGCCCGATCCGCGCTCCAGCAACCGGGACTGGACAAGTTGTGCCGGTCCCGCGTCGTCCATCCACCGCCGCACACGGCCCATCGGTCGCACGCCACGCGCAGCGGATGTCCAGCCACGGCAACGCCATGGGTCACGCGACAATCGGAGGGAACCGGCACGCCACGCGCAGGGCACGCCGTTGTTGGCCGCTGACCAGCAGAAGGTCATGTTCGCGGCCGGCGAGGCCGCTGCCGGGCGACACCATGCGTCCGGCGTGCCAAGGCCCGCTTGACCTTGCTGATGTCCTCGGCGGCCCGGGCGGCTGGCGCGGCGGCGCAGCGTGGCCAGCTGCTCGCGCTGGCCGGCGCGCAAGGTTCCGGCGAGCGCGCACGGTGGGCAACCGCTGCGACCGGGGCCGCCGTCAGCTGTCGTCGCTGCAGTCGGCGCGGCGCACTTCGGCCACGAAGCGCCGCATGCGGTCGCCATCCTTGATGCCGGGGGAAAGCTCGATGCCGCTGGCCACGTCCACCGCCCAGGGCAGGGTCGCGGCGATGGCGTCGGCCACGTTGTCGGGCGTCAGCCCGCCGGCCAGCACGAACGGACGATGCAGGCCGGTCGGCAGGCGCCGCCAGTCGAACCCCTTGCCGCTGCCTCCGGTGCCGCCACCGCCGTGGCTGTCGAACAGGAACGCCGACGCGTTCGGCCACCGTTGCTGCAGCACCTGCGCATCCCACGCAGCCTCGCCGCCCATCGGGATGGCCTTCATGTAGGGCACCCGGAATGCACGGCAGAACGCGTCGTCCTCCTCGCCGTGGAACTGGAGCAGCGCCGGCCGGATCTGCCGGACCACCTCGCGCACTTCCTCGGCGGTGTTGTCGCGGAACAGGGCCACGGCGCTGACCATTGGCGCCAGCGCCAGCCGCAGCTGGCGGGCCGCAGCCGGCGACACCTGGCGCGGGCTGCCGGCGGCGAAGATGAAGCCCACCGCGTCCGCCCCCAGTTCGCCGGCCAGGCGCACATCCCCGGGACGGGTCATGCCACAGAACTTGATGCGGGTGCGGTAAAGCGTTCGGCTCACAGGGTCACCTCGTCCGGGAGCCCCCACTCGGGGGGGTACAGGGGATGCAGGAAGACCAGGCCCTGGGGCGGTGCCGTCGGTCCGGCCACGGTGCGGTCGCGCCCTGCGAGCAGGCGGCCGATCCAGGCCTCGTCCCGCGCGCCCGTCCCCACCTCCAGCAGCGAACCGACGATGTTGCGGACCATGTGGTGCAGGAAGGCATTGGCCTGCACTTCGATGGAGACGGTCTCGCCGCTGCGGTGGACATGGATGTCCTGCAGGTTGCGGCGGGCATGCGGCGCCTGGCAGTGCACGGTGCGGAACGCGCTGAAGTCGTTCTCGCCCAGCAGCACCTGCGCGGCGCGATGCATGGCCCCGGCATCCAGCGGACGCCGCTCCCAGGCCATCGTGCCTCTGTACAGCGCCGGCCGTACCGGACGATTGACCAGGGAGTAGCGGTAGCGTCGGGCGCGTGCGGAGAAGCGGGCGTGAAAGCTGTCCTCCACCGGTACGCACCAGCGCACGCAGACACTGCCCGGCAGCCGGCCGGTGACGCCGAGCGTCCACGCGCGCGGATCGCGCGTGGCGCTGGTATCGAAATGCACCACCTGGCACTGGGCGTGCACGCCGGCATCGGTGCGGCCGGCGCAGCTGACGGTGATGGCCTGGTCGGCCACCGAGGACAGCGCACGCTCGAGCGCCGCCTGTACGGTGGGCGGCCCGCCGGGGCCCAGGCCCTGCCAGCCCTGGAAACCACCTCCGTCGTACTCGACTCCCAGCGCGTAGCGCATCGGCTCAGCCGATGTCGCGAAGCAGCTGCGCGGCCTCGTCGCGCGCGGCCGGATCCTGCCCGGCCACGACCTCGCGCAGCAGGGTGCGCGCGGTTTCCACGTCACCCAGGTCCAGGTAGGCCACTGCCAGTTCCAGCCGCTCGCGGCCGGCCGGCGAGGGATTGATCGCGGTGAACCCGGGCGCATCGCCGGCGTGCCAGGCCGGCGCGGTCTCGCGTGGCGGCGGGTCGATCACATCCGGTTCCGGCGCGTAGGGGGCCTGGACCCCGGAGCCTGCCGTATCGATGGGCTCGTCCCATTCCGGTGCCGGCTCGTCCGGCATCTGCGCCGGCGACGGTGGGTCCGCCACGGCGACCGGCTCCGGCTGAACCGCCTGGGCAGGAACGGCCGCGGTGAGCGACGCCGCGTCGAAACCACGCCCGCGCGCGACCGGAATGGGCAACGGCTTGGGCCGCCGCGCCACCCACCACGCCCCTGCGGCGGCCGCGGCTACCAGGAGCAGCAGCAGCGGCCACAACCAGCCGGCACTGCCGCTGCCGGCACCGGCCTGCGACTGTGCCAGGCGCTGCTGGGCAGCCGCCAGCTCGCTGTCCTTCAGTTCGATCAGCTGCATCTGCTGCTGCTGCAGCTTTTCCAGTTCTTCGACCCGGCCGCGGAGCTCCTGCAGTTCCGAATCGCGGGTGGCCAGGTCTTCCTGCGCCTGGCGCAGTTGTTCGTTTGCCAGCATGTCGCCCTCGCCACCACTGCCCAGTCCGGAAGTCGCCGCCTGCGTGCCCTCGGCCGCGGCGGCCGGTGCGATCTCGAGCCGCGCCCCGCCGACAGTCGCCCCGGAGGATGCCGGGGCCGGCGCCGGCGGAGCCGTGCCGGAAGGTGCGGCCTCCGCATCGTCGGCGCTGGCCAGTGCCGGCTGCGGTACCGGCCGGGAAAGCTGTCGCCACTGCGCGGTCTGTTCGCGCACCAGGGCCGTGGCACTGGCGGCATCGGCGAAGTCCTCCGCGGACGGCATGCGCAGCTCGGCACCGGCGCGCACGCGGTGGATGTTGCCGCCGATGAACGCCTCGGGGTTGGCCCGCAGCAGCGCGACCATCGCCTGCTCACGGGTGTAGCTGCCCCGCTCCATGCCGGCCACTACCTGGGACAGCGTCTGCCCACGCTCGACCCGCACCGGCATGTCGCCGGGAATCGCCGCAGGAACCGCATCCGGCGCCGGTGCGCCGGCCGGCATGGCCGGGGTCGCCGCGGTGGACGGTGTCGCGGCCGGCGACTGCGCGGGCGGAAGCGCGGCCGGCTCGGGATCGCGCACGATCATGTCCGAACGCAGGCCCTGCGGCGCCTCGATCACGGGCGCGTCGATCGGCGTGGCACTGCGGGGGACATCCACCAGCGCCGAGTACTCACGCACCAGCCGGCCCTGGCCCCAGTCGACCTCGAGCAGGAACGCCACCGCCGGCACATCGACCGGCGCCGCGCTGGTCACCCGTATCACCGCCCTGCCCTGCGCGTCGGCGGTGATCTCGAACTGGAGGTCGCGGACCAGTCCCGCCGGCGGCTGCAGGCCGACCCGGGCGAAGGTTTCCGGCGAGGCCAGCCTCACCCGCGCATTTTCCAGTTCGCCCGGCTGGTTGGAGATGACCGGGATTTCGGCCAGCAGCGGCTGGCCGGGACCGGACAGCACCCGGATCTGGCCCAGGCCCAGCGCAAGCGCGCTGCCGCTGGCCAGCAGCAGGGCCAGGGCCATCAGCCATTGCAGCGGGCGCACGGCGCCCCGTCCCCTCGTTTCCATGGCGCGAACTATAGCGGGTTCACGGTTCCGGCCGCAGCGCCTGCGGGTCCCGGATGCGGCCTGCGGCCTTCTCCGGGCTACATCGGGGCCGACGCCAGCCGTCGTAGCCCGGATACGAGCGCAAGCGCATCCGGGGGCCGCGACGCAAGGCCTGTGCGAGCTCGTGACATCGCGGGAACCCGGATGCAGCCTGCGGCCCTATCCAGGGTCGACGCCAGCCGCAGCCCGGATAGGCGCCGCACATCCGGGGGCCGCAAAAAAGCAAAAGCCGGGGCGAAGGCCCCGGCTTCCGGCATGCGCTGACAGGGGGCCGCAGGGCCGTCCGTCCGCTCAGCCCCCGCTGGCGACCAGTTCCGCCAGCTGCACGGCATTGAGAGCGGCACCCTTGCGGATGTTGTCCGAGACGATCCACAGGTTGAGGCCGCGCGGATGGGAGATGTCCTCGCGGATCCGGCCCACGTAGACCGGGTCGTTGCCGGAGGCGTGGGTCACCGGGGTCGGGTAGCCACCGGCCTTGCGCTCGTCCACCACTTCCACGCCCGGCGAACGCTCCAGCAGTTCGCGCGCCGCCGCGGCGGTGACCTTCTCCCGGGTCTCGATCGCCACGGCTTCGGAATGGCCATAGAACACCGGCACGCGCACCGCGGTCGGGTTCACCTGGATGCTCTCGTCGCCGAGGATCTTGCGCGTCTCCCAGACCAGCTTCATCTCCTCCTTGGTGAAGCCGTTGTCCAGGAAGTCGTCGATGTGCGGGATCAGGTTGAACGCGATCTGCACCGGGAAGCGCTGCGGGTCGGCGTCCTGGAAGTTGAGCAGCGCACCGGTCTGGCGGCCCAGTTCCTCCAGCGCCGAGCGGCCGGCACCGGAGACCGACTGGTAGGTGGCCACGTTGATCCGCTCGATGCCGTACTCACGATGCAGCGGCGCCAGCGCCACCAGCATCTGCATGGTCGAGCAGTTCGGGTTGGCGATGATGCCGCGCGGGCGCTGCTTCGCCGCGTCCGGGTTGACCTCGCTGACCACCAGCGGCACGTCGTCGTCGTAGCGGAAGGCCGAGGAGTTGTCGATCACCACCGCGCCGGCGGCGGCGAACTTCGGCGCGTACTCCTTCGACACGCCGCCACCGGCGGAGAACAGGGCGATGTCCACGCCGGTGGGATCGAAGGTGGCCAGGTCGCGCACCTGGACCTGGCGACCGGCGAAGGTGATGTCGCCGCCGGCGGAGCGCTCGGAGGCCAGCGGGATCAGCTCGCCGACCGGGAACTTCCGCTCGGCCAGGATGTTCAGCATGGTCTCGCCCACGGCGCCGGTGGCGCCAACGACCGCGACGGTGAAACGACGATCTGGATTGCTCATGGTGGTGTCCGTGATTCGCTGATGGGGTGATTCGGGATGGGGATTCGGTGGGTACGCGCGGGGCGCGCGGGCCGGTCTCGGGGAACCTCCTTCCGGGTGCGGCGCCTTGGGTCGCGGCGCGGGCGGAGGTCCCCTATCGTTTGCCGGCGTCGCCTTTGCCTGCGCCGGCGGCCGCGGCAATGCCGCCCGCGGTGCCGGTGGTTTTCCTCGCGGTGACCGGCGTGGCCGGGTGGCCGGCGTGCGGCCCCAGGTCCAGTGCAGCGAGCAGGTTGTCCACGGCCAGCTGCACCATCGCCCGGCGGGTCGCCAGCGAGGCGCTGCCGATGTGCGGGGTCAGCACCACGTTGCGCAGCGCCAGCAGCTCCGGACGCACCACCGGCTCGCCCTCGTACACATCCAGGCCGGCAGCGGCCAGGCGGCCGTGGGCCAGCGCGTCGGCCAGGGCCAGTTCGTCGACGATGCCGCCGCGGGCGATGTTCACCAGCGTGGCGGTGGGTTTCATCTTCGCCAGCGCGGCCGCGTCGACCAGGTGGTGCGCCTGCGGCGAGTACGGCAGCACCAGCATCAGGTGGTCGGACTGGGCCAGCAGCGTATCCAGGTCCACGTACTGCGCGCCGAGGCCTGCCTCGGTCTGTTGCGGCAGGCGCGACCGGTTGTGGTACAGCACCTTCATGCCGAAGCCATGGTGGCCGCGCCGGGCGATGGCCTGGCCGATGCGGCCCATGCCCAGGATGCCCAGGGTGCTGCCGTGGATGTCGGCGCCGAGCAGGGTCGAGAACGACCACTGGTTCCAGTGGCCATCGCGCAGCCAGCGTTCGGATTCGGACAGCCGCCGCGCCGCCGCCATCAGCAGGGCGAAGCCCAGGTCGGCGGTGGTCTCGGTGAGCACGTCGGGGGTGTTGGTGGCGATGATCCCCGCCGCGTCCAGCGCCGCGACGTCGAGGTTGTTGTAGCCCACGCCGAGGTTGGCCACGGCGCGCAGGCGCGTGGCCCCGGCGACCTGGTCGGCGCCGACCCGGTCTTCCAGGGTCACCAGGGCGCCGTCCACGCCGCGCAGGGCGGCGGCGACGTCCTGTGGCGTGTGGGCAGTCTCGGCGGCCACCATCTCCACCTCGCAATGGGCCCGCAGCTGTTCGACGATGTCGTCGAACAGCGGTTGCGAAACCCATACGCGGGGACGTGCGACGGCCATGGCGCCGATTACTCCTCCTGCCCCAGCGCACCGGCGCCGGCGCCGATGCGCGGTGTCACCGTGCCGACGTCGCCGCACTGCGCGCGATGGCGCAGGGCCTGGTCCATCAGCACGAGGGCAACCATGGCCTCGGCAATGGGCGTGGCGCGGATGCCGACGCAGGGGTCGTGGCGACCGGTGGTGATGACTTCGACCGGGTTGCCGTGCACGTCCACGGTGGGACCGGGCAGGCGCAGGCTGGAGGTGGGCTTGAGTGCGATCGAGGCGACCACCTGCTGGCCGGTGGAAATGCCGCCGAGGATGCCGCCTGCGTGGTTGCTGGCGAAGCCCGTCGGTCCGATCAGGTCGCGGTGCTCGGTGCCCTTCTGCGACACCACGTCGAAACCGTCGCCGATCTCCACGCCCTTGACCGCGTTGATGCTCATCAATGCCGCGGCCAGCTCGCCGTCGAGCTTGCCGTAGATCGGCTCGCCCCAGCCCGGCGGCACGCCGTCGGCGACCACGGTCACCCGCGCGCCGACCGAATCGCCGGACTTGCGCAGGGCGTCCATGTACGCCTCCAGCTCCGGCACCTGCGGGGCGTGTGGCCAGAAGAACGGGTTGTCCTCCACCGCGCTCCAGTCGAAGCCCTGCGGCGTCAGGTCGCCGATCCCGGCCATGAAGCCGCGCACGGTGACGCCATGGCGCTGCTGGAGCCACTTCTTGGCGATCACCGCGGCGGCCACGCGCATGGTGGTCTCGCGCGCCGAGCTGCGGCCACCGCCGCGCGGGTCGCGGATGCCGTACTTCTGCCAGTAGCTGTAGTCGGCATGGCCGGGACGGAACTGCGCGGCGATGTTCGCGTAGTCCTTGCTGCGCTGGTCGGTGTTGCGGACCAGCAGCGCGATCGGGGTGCCGGTGGTGCGCCCCTCGTACACGCCGGACAGGATCTCCACCTCGTCGGCCTCGCGCCGCGCCGAGGTGTGGCGCGACTTGCCGGTGGCGCGGCGCTGCAGGTCGTGGGCGAACTCCTCCGGCGCGATCTCCAGGCCGGGCGGACAGCCATCGATGACGCAGCCGATGGCAGGCCCGTGCGATTCGCCGAAGGTGGTGACCGACAGCAGCCTGCCGAAGGTGTTGCTGCTCAAGACATGCCCCGCGTGGGAGACCCGGAAAAGGCCGCCAAGCATCGCACATCGCGCCGCGTGCTGCAGCGCGTCAGGAACAGTGGAAAACGTTGCCGCGGTAACGGCTTACACCCGTCGAAGCGGCGCCCCGGAGGGTAGCGGGCGACACTGCCCGGAGACGGCACTCAGGCGCGCGCGGCGGCAAGCTCCGCAATGCGTGCATGGTGGGCGACCAGCTCGCGGCACTCGACCGCGAAGATGCCCATCTGCCCGACCTTGAACTCGATCCACGCAAGGTCCAGCTCCGGCAGCAGCTTGACCAGGTGCTGTTCGGACTCGCCCACCTCGCAGATCAGCAGGCCGTCCTCGTCCAGGTGGTCGGGGGCGTCGCGCAGGATCTTCAGCACCAGGTCCAGGCCATCGGGGCCAGCGCGCAGGCCCAGCTCCGGCTCATGGTCGTACTCGCGCGGCAACGCGTCGGTCTCGTCGTCGGTCACGTACGGCGGGTTGGTGACGATGAGCTGGTAGTGGCGGCCGGCCAGGCCGGCGAACAGGTCGGACCTGACCAGCTCCACGTTGTCCGCGTGCAGGCGCACCTTGTTTTCCGCGGCCAGGGCCAGTGCGTCGTCGCTGATGTCCACGCCGTCGACCTGCCAGCCCGGGTTGTAGTGGCCCATGGCAATGGCGATGCAGCCCGAGCCGGTGCACAGGTCCAGCGCGCGCTCGACCTGGCGGCCGGCCAGCCACGGCTCGAAGCCGTTCTCGATCAGCTCGGCGATCGGCGAACGCGGCACCAGGGCGCGCGAATCGGACCTGAAGCTCAGGCCGGCAAACCAGGCCTCGCCGGTCAGGTACGCCGCCGGGATGCGCTCTTCGACGCGCCGCCGGAACAGCTCCAGGATCTTCGCCTTCTCCGCCGAGGTCAGGCGCGACTGGCCGTACACCGGGCTGAGGTCGTGCGGCAGGTGCAGCGCGTGCAGCACCAGCTGGGTGGCCTCGTCCATGGCGTTGTCGTAGCTGTGGCCGAAGGTCAGCCCGGCCTCGCTGAAGCGGCTGCCGCCATAGCGGATCAGGTCGATGATCGTGTGCAGCTCGCTGGCCGGATCGGCGTGGGTCATGGGGATCGGCGCCGCTGGCGCGTGGGCTGTAAAGGGCCGGGAATTATAGGGCAACGGCGGCCTTTTCCCCGGTAACGGCTATGATGGGCGGCCCGACGCCACGCCTTCCGGACGCTGACGCCATGTTCAACCGCACCTTCGGCTACATCCTCGCCGCCGCCCTGGCCGCCGGGCTGGGACTGCTGGCCGCCCGCCACTTCCTGGCCGACGACGCCGCCCCGGCCGGGCCGCAGCTGCAGACCGTCACCCTGCTGCCGCAGCCACGCGAGCTGCCGCCGTTCAACCTGCGCCAGTCCGACGGCACGCCGCTGTTGCCGGGCGAGCTGGCCGGCCACTGGACGCTGGCCTTCCTCGGCTTCACCTTCTGCCCGGACGTCTGTCCCACGACCCTGACCGAACTGGCCGTGGCCCAGAAGCAGTGGGAAGTGCTGCCGGAGACGATCCGCCCGCGCGTGCTGTTCGTCTCGGTCGATCCCGAGCGCGACACGCCCGGCAAGGCCGGTGAGTACGCCCGGGCGTTCCACCCTGACACCCTGGCCGCCACGGCCGACGTGCCGGCGCTGGAAAAGTTCGCCACCTCGCTCGGCTTCGTCTTCATGAAGGTCCCGGGCAAGACCTTCGACGAGAACCCGCAGGACTACAGCGTGGACCATTCGGCCAACATCGCCGTGCTCGACAGCCAGGGCCGGCTGGCCGGGCTGATCCGCCCGCCGTTCCAGCCGCAGGCGATCGCCGAGGACCTGGCCGCCCTGACCGCCCGGGAGCGCGAACCGTGAGCCTTGGCACCCACCTGACCTGGCTGTTGCCGCACCGTGCACTTTCGGCGCTCGCGCGCCAGCTGGCGTATTCGCGCAACCCGGCGGTCAAGCAACGCTTCATCGACGCGGTGGTGCGCCGCTTCAACGTGGACATGAGCGAGGCGGCCGAACCGGATGCCACCGCCTATCCAAGCTTCAATGCGTTCTTTACCCGCGCCCTGAAGCCCGGCGCACGCACCCCGGACGCCGACCCGCGCGCCCTGCTGATGCCGGCCGATGGCCGTATCAGCCAGCTCGGGCCGATCGACCAGGACGGGCGCATCTTCCAGGCCAAGGGCCAGTCGTTCACCGCCGCCGAGCTGCTGGGCGACGGGCAAGCCGCGCGCGTGTTCGCCGGTGGCAGCTTCGCCACCGTGTACCTGTCCCCGCGCGACTACCACCGCGTGCACATGCCCTGGACCGGCACGCTGCGCGAGACCGTGCACATTCCCGGCCGCCTGTTCAGCGTGGGCCCCGCAGCCGTGCGCGCGGTGCCGCGGCTGTTCGCCCGCAACGAGCGGCTGGTGTGCCACTTCGACACCAGCTTCGGACCGATGGCCTCGGTGATGGTCGGGGCGATGCTGGTATCGGGCGTGGAAACGGTGTGGAGCGGCGTGGAGATCCCCGAGTACGGGGACGACATCACCCGCAAGGACTGGCGCGGACGCGGCATCGTGCTGGAACGCTTCGCCGAGATGGCGCGCTTCAACTACGGTTCGACCGTGATCGTGCTGCTGCCGCCCGGTGCCGCCACGCTCGCCGCCGGGCTGCAGGCCGAGTCTCCGGTGCGCCTGGGCCAGGCGCTGGCCCACCTCACGCCCTGAGCAGCGCGCCCCATACCTGCAGGTTCCATGCAAGGGGCACCGGTTCCGGCCCAGGCCGGGCCGGATGAGGCCCGCGCCCCGCTCCTCCGAAGCCGGGACTTCGCCGGGTCGACGCGAGCGGGGCGGGGTCACTCCCGCCCGCCGACCTCCTGGGGGGCCGACTCACCGGATACGGGCCGGTACAGCGAGGAACGGAGCTGCCGAGCCGGTCGCGTTGCCCGCCGGCCCCTTCGCCGCCGCGGCTACTTCGCGCAGCCCACCAGCTTCAGCTTCTGCCCCGGTCGCAAGGCGTAGGCCGGGGCCTTGAGGCCGTTGGCCGACGCCAGCGCCTTGACCTCGCAGCCGTGGCGCTGGGCCACCCGCCCGAGGGTGTCGCCGCGGGCCACGGTGTAGAACCGCACCTGCTCGGCCTTGGGCACGGCCGGCTGCGGTTGGCCGGTGGCGATGGTCGCGGCCACTCCAGCCACCGGGGTGACATCGCCCACGGCCACGTTGCCCTGCGGCATCCCGCGCTCGAAGGCGGCATTGGGGTCGGCGTTGACCAGCGCCCGCGCCAGCTCCGCGCGCGCGCCGGCCTCGCAGTGGCGGTGGTAGAGGCTGGCCACCCGGGTGGTGGCCGCCAGCACGGTGCCGGCCGGGATCAGCGTGGTGGCGTCGTAACGCGGATTGAGGTTGCGCAGGGTGCGCATGTAGCCGTCGCGGTTGCCGGTATTGCCAAGGCAGATCGTCAGCTCGTAGATGCTGGCCGGGCGCGCCAGTCGCAGCGGCGCGGCCTGGGCCTCGACCTTGGGGAAGGTCACGCCGAACTGGCGCGGGTGCAGGAAGATCCAGGCCGCGGCGACCACCATCGGCACGTAATCGCGCGTTTCCGGCGGGAACTGGTCGTAGACCGAGGGTTCCCAGAAGCCCGACCCGCCGCTGCCGCGGTGCACACGCCGCGCGCGTCCCTCGCCGCCGTTGTAGCCGGCCAGCGACAGCTCCACGTCGTTGTTCAGTTCGCGCAGCCGCTCGTTGAGATAGGCGGCGCTGGCCTCGGCGGCCGAACGCGGGTCATAGCGGGTGTCGAAGCCGGTGCCGTCCGGGCCCAGGCCGAAGCGGCGGCCGGTGGCGGGCATGAACTGCATCGGCCCGGCCGCCCCGGCGCGGGAGACTGAATGCACGCGGCCATTGGACTCCTTGGCCAGGATGCCGAACAGCATCGCCTCGGGCAGCGCCCGCTTCTCGAACTCCGGCCACATCAGGTGGCGCATCACCTGGTAGTTCTCGTAGCTGGTCATCAGCTGCGGCCGCATGTCCGTCAGCCAGCGGCGGATGCCGGCCTGGATGGCCGGGTTGTAGCTGACCATGCGGTCGAAGGCGTGGCGGCTGTCATCGCCCAGCAGGCGCGCGGCGCGCACCGCCTCGGGGACGTCGGCGGCCAGGGCGGGGTCGGCCTCCAGCAGCTCGTCCTCGCCGGCCTCTTCCGGGCCGCCCGCGCGCCCATCCACTTCATCCTTGAGCAGCCGCTTGTACCCGGCCAGCAGGTCCGACAACGGACAGCCGCGCTGCTTCACGCAGGCGTCGATCACGTCCTCCATGTCCTCCAGCGCGGCATTGCCCTCCTCGGCACCCCGCGGATCGCCATTGCCCGCCAGTACCAGCGCCGCGCGGAAGCGCGCTTCGGCCTGGTCCATGCGGGCCACGAGGGCGTCGGCGGCGGTCCGGTCGCGCGCGGAGACGCGCTGGGCAAGGGCGGGTGGAACGGCGCAGCACAGCAACAGCAGGGCCAGCAGCGGCCGCGACAGCAAGGTACGGAAGGACATCGGCAACAGGTTCCGGAAGCGCCCCGCAGGGTATCCCCGGCCACGCGGGGGCGGCAACCCGCGGGACGGCTAGAATCCGCCGTATTCCAAGCCACGAGGCCACCATGGACCCGATCCTGCTCGGCAAGGGCATCACCGACGACGTCCCGGTCCAGCTGCAGCCCGGCCTGGCCAACCGGCACGGCCTGGTGGCCGGCGCCACCGGCACCGGGAAGACCGTGACCCTGATGACCCTGGCGGAGGGCTTCTCGCGGATCGGCGTGCCCGTGTTCGTGGCCGATGTGAAGGGCGACGTGGCGGGCCTGGCCGTCGCCGGCGAAGGCGGTGAGAAGCTGGCCACGCGCGCCGCCGCCATCGGCGTGCAGGACTATGCGCCGGCCGCCAGCCCGGTGGTCTTCTGGGACCTGTACGGCAGGCTCGGCCACCCGGTACGGACCACCGTCAGCGAGATGGGCCCGACGCTGCTGGCGCGCATCCTCGAGCTCAACGACACCCAGTCCGGGGTGCTCGAGATCGTGTTCAAGCTGGCCGACGACCGCGGCCTGCTGTTGCTGGACCTTGATGACCTGCGCGCACTGCTCGGCCTGGTGGCCGAAGAGCGCAAGGCCGTCTCCGCCGGGTACGGCCTGGTCAGCGCCCAGACGGTGGCGGCGATCCAGCGCGCGCTGCTGCGCCTGGCCCAGGACGGAGGCGAACAGTTCTTCGGCGAGCCGGCGCTGGAACTGGCCGACCTCATGCGCGTCAACCACGACGGCCGCGGCGTGGTCGGCATCCTGGCCGCCGACCAGCTGATCCTCAAGCCGCGGCTGTACTCGACCTTCCTGCTGTGGCTGCTGGGCGAGCTGTTCGAGACCCTGCCGGAAGTCGGCGACCTGGACAAACCGAAGCTGGCCTTCATCTTCGACGAGGCCCACCTGCTGTTCGACGACGCGCCGCCGGCGTTGCGCCAGCGCATCGAGCAGGTGGTGCGGCTGGTGCGCTCCAAGGGCGTGGGCATCTACTTCTGCTCGCAGTTCCCGGACGACGTGCCGGACACCATCCTCGGCCAGCTCGGCAACCGCGTGCAGCATGCGCTGCGCGCCTATACCCCGCGCGACCAGAAGGCGGTGAGGACCGCCGCCGAGACCTTCGTTCCCAACCCGAAGCTGGACGTGGCCGCCACCCTGCCCCGGCTGGGGACCGGCGAGGCCCTGGTCAGCACCCTGCAGGCGGGAGGCATCCCCTCGCCGGTGCAGGTGACGAAGATCGCGCCGCCGCGCTGCCGCATGGGCGCGATCACCGAGGCAGAACGCGCGAGGGTGCGCGCGGGCAGCCCGGTCGGCACCCGCTACGACAGCCCCGTCAACCGCGAGTCGGCGGCGGAAATGCTGGCGGCGCGGGTGCAGGCCGGCACGCCGGCTGGCACGCCGGCCGCGCAGCAGGATGGCGAAGGCGGCATCGGCCAACGCATCGGCGAGTTCCTGTTCGGCACCAGACGCCGCCAGGGCGTGGTGCAAACGGTGGCCAAGCAGACCGCGCGCAACGTCGGCGGCTCGGTCGGCCGCAGCGTGGGCAGCAGCATCGGCGAATCGGTGGCCGGCAAGGCAGGGAAGAAGTACGGCGGCCAGATCGGCAACCAGATCGTGCGCGGCATCCTCGGCGGCATCTTCGGCCGGCGCTGACTGGCGCGCGGCACATTGCGCGGGGACGGGGCCGGCGCCCCCCCGCATCTCTCCACTCCGCCAGGAACCCAGGATGAGCCTCTCGTTCCACATCGATTTCGACGGGCGCTGCGAAGAAGCCTTCGCCTTCTATGCCGAGCACCTCGGTGGCCGGATCGGCACCGTGCTGCGCGTGGAAGATGCGCCGATGGCGGCACCGTCCGGGCTGCAGGGGCGGCATGTCCTGCATGCCAACATCGGCTTCGACGGGGTCGAGCTGGCCGGCGGGGATGTGGCGCCGGAGCGCTACCGCCCGCCGCAGGGCTTCTGCGTGCTGCTGGGGCTGGCATCGCAGCAGCGGGTCCTGGACTGCTTCCAGGCGCTGCAGGCCGGCGGCCACGCACTGCTGGCACCGCAGCGGACGTTCTGGTCTCCCTGCTATGCCATCGTGGTGGACCGCTTCGGCGTGCCGTGGAGACTCAACTGCGGCGAGTGACGCGGCGGGCCTGCGCACCCGGACGCGATGGCCGCCGCGCCGGGGTTCGCCCGGCGCGGCACGGCCCGCGCGCGGGATCGCGCCGGCTCCCCGGCCACGCCACCAGGCGCTAGCATCACGCCCCCCCAGGAACCGTCCATCCGCATGTCACGTTGGCGCCCGCCCCCGGAAAAAAGCACTGCCCTGATCACCCGAAAGGGCCACGACCGGCTCAAGGCCGAGCTGGACGACCTGTGGCGGGTGCAACGACCCGAGGTCGTCAGGGCGCTCGCCGCGGCCGCGGCCGAAGGCGACCGCTCGGAGAACGCGGAGTACACCTACCGCAAGAAGCAGCTCGCCGGCATCGACCGGCGCGTGCGCTACCTGACCAAGCGGCTGCCGGCGCTGAAAGTGGTCGAAACCCCGCCGTCGGACCCGGCGGCGGTGTTCTTCGGCGCGGTGGTGGAACTGGAGCGGGAGGACACTGGCGAGGTGTCGCGCTACCGCATCGTCGGCCCCGACGAGACCGACGCGACGCTGGGCCACATCAGCATCGATTCGCCCATGGCCCGCGCCCTGCTGAAAAAGCGCATCGATGATGAGTTCGAGGTGCAGCTGCCGGGCGGCCCGGCGCGCTTCGCCGTCATCGCGGTCGAGTACGGCGCCTGAGCGGCGCCGCGCCTCAGAGCATGCGCAGCGCCAGCGGCGAGGTATCGCCGGTTTCGGCGTACTCGACCTCGCCGTAGAGGTCGTGCTCGTCGCTGCCCATGATGCGCACGTCGACGAATTCGCCCGGCTGCAGGCCGGCGTCGCGGCCGTCCTGGATCTGCACGGTGCCGTCGATCTCCGGCGCATCGGCCATCGAGCGGGCGATCGCCAGCTCGCCGTCGACCAGGTCCACCAGGCAGCGCTGTACGGTGCCGACCTTGGCTTCCAGGCGGGCGGCCGAGATCTCGCCCTGGCGCTCCATGAAGCGGGCCAGGCGCTCCTGCTTGACCTCCTCGGGCACGGCACCCGGCAGATCGTTGGCCGCGGCGCCATCGACCGGCGAGTAGGCGAACGCGCCGACGCGGTCCAGCTGGGCCTGGTCGAGGAAATCGAGCAGCTGCTCGAACTCCTCCTCGGTCTCGCCCGGGAAGCCGACGATGAAGGTCGAGCGCAGGGTCAGCTCCGGGCACATCGCACGCCAGCGCTGTACCCGCTCCAGGGTCTTGTCCACCGCGCCGGGGCGCTTCATCAGCTTCAGGATCCGCGGGCTGGCGTGCTGGAACGGGATGTCCAGGTAGGGCAGCACCTTGCCCTCGGCCATCAGCGGGATGACGTCGTCCACGTGCGGGTACGGGTAGACGTAGTGCAGCCGGCTCCAGGCATCGAGCTCGGACAGGCCTTCGCAGAGCGCCTTCATCCGGGTCTGGTATTCGCGGCCCCGCCAGGTGCGCGATGCGTATTTCAGGTCCACGCCGTAGGCCGAGGTGTCCTGCGAGACCACCAGAAGCTCGCGCACGCCGCCCTTGACCAGCCGCTCGGCCTCGCGCAGCACCTCGTCCACCGGGCGCGACACCAGGTCGCCGCGCATGGACGGGATGATGCAGAAGCTGCAGCGGTGGTTGCAGCCTTCGGAAATCTTCAGGTAGGCGTAGTGGTGCGGCGTCAGCTTCAGGCCGTAGTCCGGCACCAGGTCCACGAACGGGTCGTGCTTCGGCGGCAGCGCGGCATGCACCGCGGCCATGACGCTGGTGTAGTCCTGCGGCCCGGAGACCGAAAGCACGCCCGGGTATTGCGCACGGATCAGCTCGCTGCGCTTGCCCAGGCACCCGGTGACGATGACCTTGCCGTTCTCGTTCATCGCCTCGCCGATGGCGTCCAGCGACTCGGCCACGGCCGAATCGATGAAGCCGCAGGTGTTGACCACCACCACGTCGGCGTCGTCGTAGCTGGGGACGAGGTCGTAGCCTTCCACCCGCAGCTGGGTGAGGATGCGCTCGGAATCGACCAGGGCCTTCGGGCAGCCGAGGCTGACGAAGCCGACCTTGGGGTTTTGCAGGGACATGGAATGCTCGGGAGAACGGGCGGGCGCCCGCCAGGTGGGGGCGCGCAAGGCGCGCGATTATACCTCCCTGAAGGCGGGGCCCCGGATCCGGCCCGGGTGCCCCGCCACACCCCCCCCACGGCGAAGACACAGGGCCCACCGGACGGCGCCGCATAATGCCTTCCCCTCCGCCAAAGGAACGCGCCATGGGCCAGTGGATCCAGCTCCAGACCCCCGCCGGCACGGTCGCCACCTGGCAGGCCGGCCCACCCGCCGCGCCGCGTGGCGGCGTGGTGCTCATCCAGGAGATCTTCGGGGTGAACCCGCACATGCGCGCGGTCGCCGATGACTTCGTGGCCGAAGGCTACGCCGTGCTGGCGCCGGCCTTCTTCGATCCGCTCGAGCCCGGGGTGGAGCTGGGCTACGACCAGGCCGGCTTCGCCCGCGGCCGGCAGCTGGCGGGTGAGCTGGGCTTCGAACGCGCGCTTTCGATCGTGGCCGCCGCCGCCGCAAGGCTGCAGGCGCACCTGGATGCGTTTCCCACCCCGCACCGCGTGGGTACCGTCGGCTACTGCTGGGGCGGCACCGTCGCCATGCTCGCGGCGCTGCGGCTGGGCCTGCCCTCGGTCAGCTACTACGGTGCCCGCAACGCCGCCTTCCTGGACGACCCGGCCCTGGTGGCCAGCCCCGCGGCCCCCGTGATGTTCCATTTCGGCGAGCAGGACACCTCGATCCCGGCGGACGCGGTCGACGCGCACCGGCGCGCGCTGCCGGGGATGGCGGTCCACACCTACCCGGCCGGCCATGCCTTCAATCGGGACGTGGACCCGTCCGCCTACGACAAACCCAGCGCACGCCTGGCCCGTGAGCGCACCCTCGCCTTCCTGGACGGATGCCTGCAATGAGCCTTTTCGACCTCGACCCGCGCCTGGCCGCCGACACCGCGTTCGTCGCCGACGGTCCGCTCTCGCAGGTGCGACTGATGGACGACACCCGCTTCCCGTGGCTGGTGCTGGTGCCGCGGGTGGAGGGGGCCAGCGAGTGGATCGACCTGGACGGCAGCCAGCAGCGCCTGCTGCTGGCCGAGATCAACCGCGCAAGCCAGTTGCTGCGCGCGGTGCCGGGCGTGGAAAAACTCAATATCGGCGCGCTGGGGAATATCGTCGCGCAGTTGCACATCCACCTGGTGGGGCGGCACCGCGAGGACGCGGCCTGGCCGGGGCCGGTGTGGGGCAGCGGCAGCGCGCAGCGGCACACTGCCGAGGCGCTGGCCACCGCTGCCGCGCAGTGGCGATCGCGGCTAGGATAGGCACCCCTTTCCAGCCGGTTCCGCCCCATGGGTTCCAACGTGTTCGCCGCCCTTGTCCTGATCGGCGTGGGCCTGTTCTTCCTGGCCCGCAACCTGGGCTGGATCGACACCGGGCTGGGCCACCTGCTGGCCACCTGGTGGCCGGCGCTGCTGGTGGCGGTGGGCGTGGCCATGCTGCTCAAGCGCAAGTAGCCCACGGCTCCGGGCGGGCGACCCGAGGAAGTTGACTTCCGGCACCTGACCGCGCGGGTCGCGGGGCGGATCATCGCCCCACACCCTCCCGAGGACGCCACCATGCATCGCCGCCTGATCCCCGCCCTGGTCCTGATCGTGCTGGGCTGCCTGTTCCTGCTCGACAACCTCGGCGTGGACATCGACGCCGGCCGCCTGCTGGCGACGTGGTGGCCGCTGGCGCTGATCGCCGCCGGCCTGGCGCGGCTGGCCCCGGCCAGCGGCACCGCCCGCGCGGGCTGATCGGCGCAGCGACGCCGGCCCCACGAACGCCAAGGGCGCGGAAATCCGCGCCCTTGGCCGTGCCGCCCCGCCGCCGCTTCAGGTGCGCGGCAGGGTGACGCCGGTCTGTCCCTGGTACTTGCCGCCACGGTCCCGGTACGAGGTCTCGCACACGTCGTCGGCGTCTGACTGGAAGAACAGCATCTGGGCTACGCCCTCGTTGGCGTAGATGCGCGCCGGCAGCGGCGTGGTGTTGGAGAACTCCAGGGTCACGTGCCCTTCCCATTCCGGCTCGAGCGGGGTGACGTTGACGATGATCCCGCAGCGGGCATACGTGCTCTTGCCCAGGCATACCACCAGCACGTCGCGCGGGATGCGGAAATACTCGACCGTGCGCGCCAGCGCGAAGGAGTTGGGCGGGATGATGCATTCGTCCCCCACCACGTCGACGAAGCTCTTCGGATCGAAGTGCTTGGGATCGACGATGGTGGAGTTGATGTTGGTGAACACCTTGAACTCGCGCGAGCAGCGCACGTCGTAGCCATAGCTGGAAGTGCCGTAACTGACGATGCGCTCGCCATTGGCCTGCTTGACCTGCCCGGCCTCGAACGGCTCGATCATGCCGTTGGGCTGCTCGGACATGCGGCGGATCCAGCGGTCGCTCTTGATGCTCATGCGGTGATTCCTCGGGCGCCACCGCCCGTGCGCCGGCGATTGTAGGGTGCCAGCCGCGACGGCGACAGGCCGCCGCCGGCACGGGCGCCGCGGTGACGCCGGCGCCGGGCGGGCGATCAGGCCAGGGTCGCGCTGATCGGGATCGAGGCGCGCGGGCGCCGGGCCAGCTGCGTCGCCATCGCCTGGGCGGCCGCCAGGTAGGCCAGCGCGGGCGCCGACCCGGGCGCTGCCGCCACCACCGGGGCACCTGCATCGCCCTGCTCGCGGATCCGCAGGTCCAGCGGCAGCGCGCCCAGCAACGGCACGCCGTAGCGCTCGGCCATCGCCTGGCCGCCGCCCTGGCCGAACAGGTGCTCGGCGTGGCCGCAGTTGCCGCAGACATGCACGGCCATGTTCTCGACGATGCCCAGCACCGGCACGTCCACCTTCGCGAACATCGCCACGGCCTTGCGCGCATCGAGGGTGGCGATCTCCTGCGGCGTGGTCACGATCACCGCACCGGCCACCGGGATCTTCTGGGCCAGCGTCAGCTGGATGTCGCCGGTGCCGGGCGGCAGATCCACCAGCAGGTAGTCCAGGTCGCCCCACCGCGTGTCGGTGAACAGCTGCATCAGCGCCGAGGTGGCCATCGGCCCGCGCCAGATCATCGGCGTGTCCTGGTCCACCAGCAGGCCGATGGACATCGCCTCGATGCCGAACGCGCGCATCGGCTCGATCGACTTGCCGTCCGGGCTGTCCGGGCGGCCGGAAAGCCCGAGCATCGCCGGCACGCTCGGGCCGTACACATCGGCGTCCAGCACGCCCACGCGCGCGCCGAGCGCCTGCAGCGCCAGCGCCAGGTTCACCGCGGTGGTGGATTTGCCCACCCCGCCCTTGCCGGAGCCCACCGCGATGACATTGCGGATGCGCGGGTGCGGCGCCAGCCCGCCCTGCACGCCGTGCGCGGCGATCCGGGCGCGCAGCTGGAATCCGGCCAGCGGCTGCCCCCCCAGTGCGGCGGATGCGCGCTCCCGCACCTGCTCGGCCCATGCGGGGGCGAATGGAAATCCGGCCACGCCGTCAAGCCGGATTCCGCCCGACACGGAGCTGGCATCCCAGCGGACCACGTTCCCCCCGAGCGTGCCGTTGCCGGCCGGATCTTCAAGCGCAGCAAGGGTTTGGGATACGGACTGGGAGCTTGTCATGGGCAAACCGACTCATGTTGGGAGGTAATTGTTGCAACTGATGCACGCGTAATTAAAACCGTGTTAAGGTCCAAGACAGGTCGCGTTGTGACCTCATTCAGCTAGGTGGCGCACGGACGCGCGGTACCCGGTTTCAAGAACAACTTCGCAAAGGGGACTCCCACGCATGAACGATCGTTTCGAACCCAAGCGCAGCCGGCTGACCGCCGCCCTGCTCACCTCGCTGATGCTGCCGGCCGGTCTGGCCGTCGCGCAGGAGCAGCAGGATAACGAAGCGGCCCCCGCCGCCGCTGCCCCGGCTTCCAGCGCCACCAACCTCGACCGCGTCTCGGTCGTCGGTTCGCGCATCAAGCGCGCCGAGATCGAAGGCCCGGCCCCGGTCACCGTGATCACCCGCGCCGATATCGACCGCGAAGGCTTCCAGACCGTCGGCGACATGCTGCAGACCCTGAGCCAGAACACCAGCAGCTCGTTCACCGGCGACCTGGGCGTGACCGGCTTCACCCCGAACGCCCAGGTGGTCAACCTGCGCAACCTGGGCCCGGGCTACACCCTGACCCTGATCAACGGCCGCCGCCCCCCGCAGTACCCGCAGCCGTACAACCGCGACAACAACGTGGTCAACATCGCCGCGATCCCGACCTCGATCGTCGAGCGCATCGAAGTGCTGACCGGCGGCGCCTCGGCGATCTACGGCTCCGACGCGGTCGCCGGCGTGGTCAACATCGTCCTGAAGGAGAACTTCGACGGCAACTACGCCAAGCTGACCGTCGGCACCACCGAGGAAGGCGGTGGCGACTCGGTCGACTTCGAAGTGACCGGCGGCAAGACCGGCGACCGCTGGAGCGCCGTGTGGGCCTTCCAGTACGGCAACCGCGAGCCGGTGTTCGCCAGCCAGCGCGACGCGCTGTCCGACAACCGCAACGGTCCGCTGGGCGACCTGGCCAACCCCTCCCTGTCGCACATCGCCATCCGTGGCGCCAACGTCGGCGACGGCGCGGTCGGTACCAACGCGTTCTTCCCGGGCGCCGCCGCCTGCGAAGCGATGAACATGGTCGCCTTCACCCATCCGACCCGCGGCGAGATCTGCGGCGCGTTCGACACCTCCGCCTCGCGTTCGATCTCCAACAAGCGCCAGTTCTACTCCGCGTACGGCTACGGCACCTTCGACGTGACCGACACCACGCGCCTGTTCGCCAGCGCCAACTACTACTCGACCAAGGCCAAGTCCAGCGGCGGCACCGAGTTCTGGGGCACCAGCGGCGACCAGTTCAACCGCACCTCCGCCGGCGGCACCTCGGTCTACTACTACGACACCACCGCTGAGAACTTCCTGCAGCTGCAGCGCATCTTCACCCCGGGCGAGCTCGGCGGCCCCGAGGCGGCCAGCACCATCTTCGACGAATCGATGTACGACGTCGCCTTCGGTGCCCAGGGCATGTTCGGCGAGCGCTTCGACTGGGAAGCCAGCGCCAACTACGGCAAGTACGAGTACGAGGCCGACCGCCCGCGCCTGCTGGCCAAGGCCGTGCACGACTACTTCCTCGGCGAGCGCCTGGGCTACGTGAGCGGCTACGCCGCCCACACGCTCAACCTCGAGCGCTGGAACGCGCCGATCACCCCGGAGATCTACCGCTCGTTCGCCACGCGCGTGGTCAACCGCGGTGAGACCACCACCGCCAACGCCAACTTCAACGTCAGCGGCGACCTGTTCGAGCTGCCGGCCGGTGCCGTGGGCTTCGCCGGCGTGCTGGAGTGGAACCGCCAGACCACCGACCTGGTCAGCGACCCGCGCACCGACCAGCTGCGTCCGCTGGACGACCAGACGATCTACAACCTGACCAGCTCCGGCGAAACCCACGGCGAGCGTGACCGCTACGCCATCGGCGCCGAGTTCCGCGTGCCGATCCTGGACAGCCTGAGCGCCCAGGTCGCGGCCCGCTGGGACAAGTACGACGACATCTCCAGCGTCGACGCGGCCACCACGTACAACTTCGGCCTGGAGTGGCGTCCGGTCGACTCGCTGCTGGTCCGCGGCTCGTATGCCACCAGCTTCCGCGCCCCGGACATGCAGCTGGTGTACGCCGAAGGCGCCGCCTCGTACGCATCGATCCTGGACGAGTACGCCTGCCGCGCCGGCGTGGGCACGGGGGCCACCCAGGGCCCGCGTACCCGCACCCAGTGCAACACCTCCGGCGACCCGACCATCTACCAGGCCCAGACCCTCATCGCCGGCAACCCCGGCCTGAAGGAGGAAGAGGGCGAGTCGTGGAGCGCGGGCTTCGTGTGGGACATCATCGACGACATGTCGCTGTCGGTTGACTGGTACCGCATCCGCCTGGAGGACGCCGCCTCGCAGTTCAGCTCCTCCACCCTGCTGTCCCAGGAAGCGGCCTGCCGCATCGGCAGCTACGCCGACGGCTCGGCCCCGCCGAGCGCCGCCTTCTGCGACAACCTGTACCAGCTGATCACCCGCATCGACGCCCCGGGCACCCCGGACAACCTGCGCGTCCAGCGGATCAACAACTCGTACATCAACACCGCGCTGCAGGACACCACCGGCGTCGATGCGACCTACCGCTACCGGCTGGATACCGACCGCCTGGGCCGTTTCACCTTCGACGTGGCCTACTCGCTGCTGCTGAGCAACGAGTACAAGCAGGTGGCCGAGGATGACCTGGAGGACTACCGCGACCTGCCGCCGAGCCAGAACTACTGGTACCCGGAGCGCAGCCGCGTGCGCGGCAGCGTGAACTGGACCTACAACGACTGGTCCACCACCGTGTTCGGCACCCGCCTGGGTTCGGCCTGGTCCGAGGCCGAGGTGGCCGGCCAGAACGCGGCCGGCGGCGCCTACGGCCCGCGCCTGCAGCCGTACATGATCTACAACCTGAGCGTGGCCAAGAAGTTCGGCCCGAACGTCACCGCCCAGGTGCAGGTCATCAACGTGCTGGACAACCAGTACCGCGAGGACAACAGCTACACCGCGTATCCGTTCTTCAATCCGTGGCTGGGCGCCGATCCGCTGGGTCGCCGCTTCTACGTCAGCGTCGGTTACCGCTTCTGATCCATGCGGTAGCACTGCTGCACAACGGAAAAGCCCGGTGAAAGCCGGGCTTTTCTCTGCCAAGCCATCTGCAACAAGGACATGCGATGAAAACCATGCGTTACGCGCTGCTCTCCCTGGCCCTGGCCTGCGGCACCGCGCACGCCGCCGCGCCGCTGCCGGTGGAAGCGTTCGTCAAGCACCCGCTCTACGGCACGGCCAAGATCTCGCCCAACGGAGAGTACCTGGCGATCACCGTCGACCACGGCGACCAGGACGTGCTCACGATCATGCGCACCTCCGACCTGAAGATCCTCAAGGTCAACCAGTTGCCGGACAAGAAGAGCGTCGGCGAGTTCCACTGGGTCAGCCCCGAGCGGATCATGTTCAACGCGGTCCGCAAGATGGGCGGCTACGCCCAGCCGTTCATGACCGGCGAATGGTTCGCGGTCAATGCCGACGGCACCCAGGCGCGCCCGCTGATCTTCTATGGCACCCGCGATGCGACCCAGCGCTCCAAGGCCGCCGGCAGCCAGCGCTTCAGCCTGGTGGATACGCTCAAGGACGATGACGTCAACGTGGTGATGCGCGCCACCTCCGAGCGCTCCTCCGAGGGCGTCGGCACCCAGCTGGTGATGCTCGACACGGTGAGCGGCCGCCGCACGCCGATGGCCCGCGCGCCGAAGGAGAACTGCAACATCGTGCTGGACGCGGCCAAGGAGCCGCGCTTCTCGGTGTGCTCCTCCAGCCGCGACGAGGAGGGCGAGTACGACGAGCGCACCGAGCTGTACCGCCGCGACGGCCGCGACTGGACCCTGGTGAACGCATCCAAGACCGCCGGCAAGCACCTCTGGGTGGTCCGCGCCACGGAGGACGGCACCGTCTACGCGCTGGAAAGCGACAACAAGGCGCCCGGCGCGATCGGCACCCTGGACGTGGGCACCGGCGAGTTCACCCGCCTGCACCAGGACAGCGTTGCAGACATCTCCGACTACATCTGGTCCACCGACGACAAGACCCTGGTCGGCGTGGTCACCGAGGCCGGTGCGCCGCAGGTGCAGATGATCGACGAGTCGCACCCGGATGCGCAGCTCTACACCTCGCTGGCCAGTGCATTCCCCGGAGAGATCGTGGATTTCTCCAGCCACACCCGCGATGGCCGCAAGATCATCGTCTCTGTGGCCAGCGACAGCAATCCGGGCGAGCTGTACCTGTACGACCGCGACACCGGACAGGCGCGCTTCCTGATGGAGCGCCGCCCGCAGCTGGACAAGAAGAAGATGGCCTCGGTCAAGCCATTCAGCTTCACCAGCAGCGACGGAATGCGGGTGCACGGCTACCTGACCGTTCCCAACGGCTCGGACGGCCGCAACCTGCCGATGATCGTCAATCCCCATGGCGGCCCGATCGGTCCGCGCGACAACTGGACCTTCAACTGGGAGACCCAGCTGCTGGCCAGCCGCGGCTACGCAGTGCTGCAGGTCAACTACCGCGGTTCCGGCGGCTACGGCCAGGGCTTCCAGGACGCCGGCCACCAGCAGTGGGGCCAGGGGATCCAGAACGACATCATCGAGGCCACCCGCTGGGCCATCAGCAATGGCCATGCCGACAAGGACCGCATCTGCATCTACGGCGGCAGCTTCGGCGGCTACTCCTCGCTGATGGCGCCGATCCGCGCCCCCGGGCTGTTCCAGTGCACCTTCGGCTACGTCGGCGTGTACGACGTGGACATGATGTTCAAGAAGGGCGACATCCCGCAGCGTGACTCGGGCCTGCGCTACCTGCGCCGCACCCATGGCACCGACCCGGCGGTGTGGGCGCAGAACTCGCCGGCACGCCGCGCCGCCGAGGTCCGGATCCCCGTGTACCTGGCCGCAGGCGCGCGCGACGAGCGCACGCCGCCGGAGCAGACCGAGCTGATGGACCGCATGCTGCGCCAGGCAGGCAATCCGCCGGAGGGCATGATCATCCAGTCCGGCGAGATGCACGGCTTCTACGACGTGCAGAACCGGATCAGGCTCTACACCACGATGCTGGATTTCTTCGGTCGCCACATCGGTGGGCGCGCCACCGTCGGCGCGCCTGCGCGCGCGGACTGACCTGCGTGTACGGCGGCGGCCGGGGAACCGGCCGCCGCCGTTGGATGCAATGACCAATGGCGGTGGAACCGCATGCAGGGGCGCTGCCACAATGGCCGCTCCTTCGCAGGTATGGAAACCCGTCATGAAGAGCATGCTGCTGGCCGGAATGGTCGGCTTCGCCCTGTTGTCCACGATTCCCGCGCCGGCGGCCCTGGCCGCCGGCCAGGACACCTCCGCGCCCGATCCGGCCAAGGACCCGATGCTGCTCAGCGGCGGCTTCCTCTCTGGCCATCCGGACCTGCGTTACCGTATGCACGGCCAGGCCGAGCTCGAGCAGGGCCGGCACGAGGATGCCTTCAGTTTCTTCCGTCGCGCCGCCTGGTATGGCGACAAGGCCTCCCAGGGCATGGTCGCGGAGATGCTGTGGAACGGCCAGGGCACCCCACGCGACCGTGCACTCGCCTACGCATGGATGGACCTGGCCGCCGAGCGCGGCTATTACGGCTTCGCGCTGCTGCGCGAGCGCTACTGGGATGCGCTGACCGAAGAGGAGCGCGCCCGTGCGCTGGAGGTCGGCGGCGAGGTGTATGCCAGTTACGGCGACGCGGTGGCCGAGCCGCGCCTGGCCACGGCCCTGCGCCGCGCGCGCCGCAGCGGCACCGGCAGCCGCACCGGCTTCGCCGGCAACGTCAAGATCAACGTGCCCGGTCCCGGCGGCGAGCACATCACCATCGATGCGGCCAAGTTCTACGACGACCGCTACTGGGATCCGAAGCAGTACCGGGCCTGGCAGGACACGGTGTGGACCCATCCGGCGCGCGTGGGCAAGGTGTCCGTCGGCGAGGTGGAACAGGTGCAGTCGCGGATCCCCACGGCCACGCCGAAGCCGGACGCCGAAGAGCCGCGCACCCCCGAGCGTGACGATGCTGAACTGCTCGACCACTGACCGTACGCAAGCGTAGGCAGGCACCGGCGGCTGCGCTAGAGTGCCTCCACGGCCCGGCCGCGAGTGGCCGGGCTCCCACATCCTGGAGGGGATATGCGCAGCACCCGATCGTTCCTTGCCACCCTGCTGCTGCCGGCCGCCCTGCTGGTGGCCGGCGCCGCGTCCGCCGCCGATCCGGCGGTGGGCCGCTGGAAGACCATCGACGGCGATACGGGCAAGCCGAAGTCCTACGTCGAGATCACCCAGGCCGCCAACGGCACGCTCAGCGGCCGCATCGTCGAGCTGATCAATCCCAGCAGGCCCAACCCGACCTGCGACAAGTGCAAGGACGACCGCAAGGGCAAGCCGATCACCGGGATGGAGATCATCCGCGGCATGAAGGCCGAGGGCGGCGGCAGCTACGCCGGCGGCACCATCCTCAAGCCGGACGAGGGCAAGGTCTACAAGTCCAAGATGACCCTGGTCGAAGGCGGGAAGAAGCTGGAGGTGTCCGGGTGCGTGGCCTTCATCTGCAAGTCGCAGGTGTGGGAACGGCAGTAATCGCGGCTGCTCCGCAAGTATCGACGTCCGCGCGACCCGGCCCCGGCCGGGTCGCTGCGTTTGTGCATCCGCGCCGGCACCCATGGCGGCGGCCCGGGGATGGCCCCATGCGATAATGCCCGGCCCTCCGCGTCCGGCTTGCCCATGTCCCGCTCCGCCCTCGTCACCAACGCCCTGCCCTACGCCAACGGCCCGCTGCACCTGGGCCACCTGGTCGGCTACATCCAGGCCGACATCTGGGTCCGGGCGCGCCGCGAGCGCGGGGATACGGTCTACTACGTGTGCGCCGACGACACCCATGGCACGCCGATCATGCTGGCCGCGGAGAAGGCAGGGGTCAGCCCGGAAGCCTTCATCGCCGCCACCCAGGCCAGCCACGAGCGCGACTTCCGCGATTTCGCGGTCGACTTCGACTGGTACCACTCGACCCATTCGGACGAGAACCGTGCCCTGACCGAGCGCTTCTACGCCGCACTGGATGCCCGCGGCAGCATCGAGCGACGCTCGATCGAGCAGCTGTACGACCCGGTCAAGGCGATGTTCCTGCCGGACCGCTACGTCAAGGGCACCTGCCCCAGGTGCAAGTCCCCGGACCAGTACGGCGACAACTGCGAGGTCTGCGGCGCCACCTACGGGCCGACCGACCTGATCGACCCGCGCTCGGCCGTGTCCGGCGCCACGCCCGAACTGCGCGCTTCCGAGCACTTCTTCTTCAAGCTCGGCCAGTACACCGCAGGCCTGCGCGAGTGGCTCAGGGGCGACGTCGCCCTGCCGGGTGTCAAGGCCAAGCTGGCCGAGTGGATCGACGGCGAGGGCGGCCTGCGCGACTGGGACATCTCCCGCGACGCGCCCTACTTCGGCTTCGAGATCCCCGGCCACCCGGGCAAGTACTTCTACGTGTGGCTGGATGCGCCGATCGGCTATTTCTCCAGCCTGCTGGCGCTGGCCCGCAGCGGCAGGATCGGAGGCTTCGACGAGGCCGGGATGGAAAGGCTGCTGCAGCCGGGCGACCACGCCGAGCTGCACCACTTCATCGGCAAGGACATCGTCAACTTCCATGGCCTGTTCTGGCCGGCGGTGCTGGAAGGCAACGGCCTGCGCAAGCCGGACCGGCTGCACGTCAACGGTTACCTGACCGTGGACGGCGCCAAGATGTCCAAGTCGCGCGGCACCTTCATCATGGCCCGCACCTACCTGGACGTGGGCCTGGAACCGGACGCGCTGCGCTACTACTTCGCGTGCAAGTCCTCCGGCGGCGTGGATGACCTGGACCTCAACCTGTCCGACTTCGTCGCGCGCGTGAACAGCGACCTGGTCGGCAAGTTCGCCAACATCGCCAGCCGCTGCGCCAGGCTGCTCGACGTGCACTTCGGCAACGTGCTGGCAGAGGACGTGCCATCCGGCCTCAGCAGCGGCTGGGACACCGAGGCCCGGCAGCTGCTGGACGCGGTGGCCGGGCTGCTGGCCAACGCACCGGCGCTGTACGCGGAGAACAACTTCGCCGCGGTGGCCCGCAACGCCATGGCCGCCGCCGACCTGGCCAACGAGTACATCGCCCGCACCGCGCCCTGGGCACTGGCCAAGGACCCGGCGCGACGCGCCGACCTGCACCTGGTGCTGGGCACCGCGATCCAGGCCTTCGCCGACATCGCCGGGGTGCTCAAGCCGATCGTGCCGGGCACCATCGCCCGTGCCGAAGCCTGGCTGGGCACGCCCTTGGCGGTGGACCGCCGCATCGGGCTGGGTGGCCGCACCGTGGCCGCCTACGCCCCCCTGTTCACCCGTATCGACCCCAAGCTGATCGACGCCATGACCGACGCCTCCAAGGACACCCTCGCCGCCGCTCCCACTCCCGCCCAGCCCGAAAAGAAGCCCGAGGCGAAAAAGGAGGCCGCGCCGGCTGCCCCGGCCGCGGACGCGCCGCAGTACATCGGCATCGAGGATTTCGCCAAACTGGACCTGCGCATCGGCAAGGTGCTGGAGTGCGGCTTCATCGACGGCTCGGACAAGCTGCTGCGCTTCCTGCTGGACGCCGGCGAACTGGGCCAGCGCCAGATCTTCTCCGGCATCCGCGCCAGCTATGGCGAGCCGGAAAAGCTGGTCGGCCGCAGCGTGGTGTTCATCGCCAACCTGGCCCCGCGCAAGATGCGCTTCGGCACCAGCGAGGGCATGATCCTGTCGGCCGGATTCGATGGCGGCGCACTGGCCCTGCTGGACGCCGACGAGGGCGCGCAGCCGGGCATGCCGGTGCGCTGAGCGGGCGCCAACATCGCGCTGCTAGCGGACGGCCACCTGCGGGTGGCCGTTCCTGCATCCGGCCACTGGAAAAACGGAGGGAGCGTTGATGGAACTGGCCCTGGTCGACTTCGACCACACCGTGACCACCTGCGATACCTATGGCCGTTTCCTGCGGCGGGTGGCCACCCCGCGACAGCGCGCCACCGCACGCTGGACGGTCGGGCCCTGGGTGGCCGGCTATCGCCTCGGCGTGGTCCCTGCCAGCGCGCTGCGCGTGCGCGTCACCCGCGAGGTCTTCCGCGGCCGCGCCATGGCGGAGGTCGAAGCGGCCGGCGCGCACTACGCTGCCGAAGAGCTGCCCACGCTGGTGCGGCCGGAAATGCTCGAGCGCATCGCCGACCACCGTGCCCGCGGACATACCGTGGTGATCGTGTCCGGCTCGCTGGACGTGTACCTGGCGCCATGGTGCGCCGCGCATGGCCTGGGGTTGCTGTGCAACCGGCTCGAGGCGGACCGCGGCGTGCTCACCGGCCGCTATGCCGGCGGAGACCGCGGCCGCCACAAGGTCGCCGACATCCGCGCGCATTACGAACTGGCCCGCTATCGCCGCATCCACGCCTACGGCGACAGCCGCGAGGACCGGGCGATGCTGGCGCTGGCCCACGAGCGCTGGTGGCGCGGACGGCGCCTCGCCTGAACGGGCTTCACGGCTGGCCCGGCCAACGCGCCCCGGGCCCGCTGGCGGGCGCCGGTGACCGACGTGGCGCGAGCGGCCCGACAGCCACCGCGGGCCATCGTTACGAGCGCCTACTGCGCGCCGACTCTCCGCTGCGGCGTAGGACGTCACCAGCAATGCGGTCACCCGTACACGCCGGCACGGCGGCTTCATGGAGGGCGGCGAAACCGCATGCCGCATCGCCTGCCGGATGCGCAATGCATGGCGTACCGCGACTGCCGCAGGCTCGTGTGTAGCGCCGTCGCAGCAGCGATAATGGCCGGCCCTGCCGACCGCCCGCGCATGTCCCTTCCGCCCCCGCCCCTGGTCGAACGCCTCGACCGCCTGCTGCCGCAGACCCAGTGCGGCCAGTGCGGCTATCCCGGCTGCCGTCCGTATGCGCAGGCCATGGCCGCGGGCCAGGCCGGGCCGGACCACTGCCCGCCGGGCGGCGATGAAGGCGCCCTCGCGCTGGCCCACGTGCTCGGCGTACCGCCTCTGCCCTATGACCGCCAGCGTGGCCAGTACAAGCCGTCGGCGGTGGCCGTGGTGGTGGAGGAGGACTGCATCGGCTGCACCAAGTGCATCCAGGCCTGCCCGGTGGACGCGATCATCGGCGGTGCCAGGCTCATGCACGTGGTGCTGGACCCGCTGTGCACCGGCTGCGAGCTGTGCGTACCGGCCTGCCCGGTCGATTGCATCGTGATGGAACCTGCGGCCGCGTCCTGAGCGGGCCGCCGGGCCTGTGCCGGTCCACGATGATGTCCGCCGCCCCGTCCATCCGGGCGTCCGCACCCGACGGCCCCGCCCCCCCCCCTATCACCAGGGCCGATGACACAGGCGATGACTTCGACCTGCGGCGGCAGCTGCGGCGTGGGCGCAGGGCCGCCCTCAGCGGCCTCAGCGCGCGCTGCAACCGCGACAGACGCGCCGCACGGTGTAGCCCCTGGCCCGCAGCCGCTCGACCAGCCCGTCCTCGCCGAGCAGGTGCAGCGCTCCGACCACCACCAGCACGTTGCCCCCGCCGCTGCGCAGGCGCTGCTCGATCCGGGGCAGCCAGGCCTCGTTGCGGGCGACATTGATCCGGCGGTAGAGCGCCGGGTGTTCGCGCTTCATCTCCGCGCCCATCGCCTCCCACAGCCGCGCCGCGTCGCCGGTCCGCCACGCCGCGTACATGTCTTCCAGCGCGCCGGGCCCGTCCCCGACCTGGTCCAGCGACTGCTCCAGCATCTGCACCTGGGTCGGCACATCCATCCCGGACAGTGCGGCGACCTGGTCCTCGACCCGCTCCAGGCCGGCGGTGTCGTGGCCCGCGGCGGCGGCCGCGCGCATCAGCTGCCGGTCCAGCCCCAGCGCGGGGTCGAACCGGTGGCGCTGCAGCTCGGCGATCGAGACGGTGAGGGACACGAACCATGGCTCGAATGCCGACAGCTGCGCCAATGGAAGGCCGGTGCGCCGCGCATGGTCCTGCAGCCGGCCCCACAACGCCGGACCGAGGTCCTGCTCCAGGGTGCCGCCACGGCGGCGCTGCGCCGCCTGCAACAAGGCCACCCGCAGTGCCGGCGAATCGGCGTCTTCCGGGGCCAGTTCGAACACGACCTCGTCGACGTCGCCCAGCGCCGCCGTCACCTCGTCCGCGAGCCGCTCGTCGCCGGCGCGCAACAGATGGAACGAGCCCAGCAGGTACACCTGCTGCCCCTTGCCGGACACCTTCCACAGCGGCGGCTGCACCGGCGTGGCCGTGGCCGCGGTGGACAGCAGCAGGCCCAGCAGCAGGGTCGGGACCAGCCACCAGGGGCGCGCCGCGGCGCCGGTGCGGTCAGCGGCCATCAGTGCGCTCCGGGGACGTAGTTCTTCTCGCCTGCGGTGATCGCAAGGTCCAGGCGGTTCTCCGGCGGCGGCAGCGGGCAGGTCGCGAACGGGGTGAACGCGCAGGGCGGGCTGTAGGCGCGATTGAAGTCCAGTACCACCTTGCCGTCGGGGCCGGGCCAGGTGGCGTCGAGGTAGCGGCCGGCCGGGTAGCTGCCGTGCCCGCTGGTGCGGTCGGCGAGGATGAAGTACAGGTTGTCCGGACCGCCCAGCGCTTCGAGCCGGTAGCGGGCGCCGGCATGCTCGAACTCCACCGCGCCGGGGTTGGGGGTGTCGCTGAGGATGCCGACGATGTCGCCGATCGGCAGCGTCTTGCCGGGCGGGTGCGCGATGAAGCGGCCCTCGATGCGCCAGGACGGGTCGGCCGGCCAGTACTGCAGGCCGCCGAAGTGCAGGCGTGCGGGTGCGTCGGCGTGCCTGACCCGCAGTGCGTGGCGGTCACCGCGCTGGATCAGCGTCAGCTTGCCCTTGCCCTCGTCGAAGCCGATCTCCGCCGGCTCGCCCTCGCGGTCGCTGTACAGGCGCACGCGGCCGGTCATCGGCTCGCCGTTGTACTGCAGCGCCACGCCGCGCTCGGGCGTGAACCAGTAGCTGCCCGCCTCGTCGCGCGTCACCAGGCCCATGCGCGCGGGCCCGAAGGCCAGACGCATGGTGCTGCCGATGCGCTCGCCGCTGCCGATGTAGTGCGCCTTGAGCTCCAGCCAGTGCAGGCCGACCAGGCTGGTCCAGCCGTCAGGCCTGAGCAGCGTCTCCAGGCGCGCGTCGCGCCAGGCCTGCTGGCCGGCAACGAACGCCGGGGCGGCCTCGGCCGCTGGCCTGGCCGACGCATCCTCCCTGCCGCCGCAGCCGCACAGCAGCGCCGCGGCCAGCGCCATCCCCATGGCGAGCCGCATCATCTTCCCCTCAGGAACCATCGATCCATCTCCCCCAGACTGAAACGCGCCCAGGTCGGGCGCCCGTGGTTGCATTGCCCCGAACGCTCGGTGGCTTCCATGTCGCGCAGCAGGGCGTTCATCTCCGGAACGGTCAGGCGCCGGTTGGCGCGCACCGCGCCATGGCATGCCATGGTCGACAGCAGTTCGTCGCGCGCGGCGGCGACCCTGCGGGTGGCCCCATGCTCGCGCAGGTCGGCCAGCACGTCGCGCAGCAGCGCCTCCGGCTCCGCATGCGCCAGCAGTGCCGGCACGCTGCGCACGGCCAGCGTCTGCGGGCCGCTGCGGGTGACCTCGAAGCCGAGCTGGGCCAGGGTCTGCGCCTCGCGCTCGGCCACGTCGGCGTCGCGCTCGCCCACCGCCAGTGACAGTGGCACCAGCAGCGGCTGCGCGCGCAGGCCGATGCCGTCGTGCGCGGTCTTGAGCCGCTCGTAGCCGATGCGCTCATGCGCGGCGTGCATGTCCACCACCACCAGGCCCTCGGCGTTCTCGGCCAGGATGTAGATGCCATGCAGCTGGGCAATGGCGTAGCCCAGTGGCGGCACCTGGCCGTCGCCGGCCGGCAGGGGCTGGGCCTGCGGCGGCAACGCCGGTCCGTGGCCGGAACTGGCCGGAGGCGCCTGGTACAGCGCCGCGTAGGCGCCGGCCGCCTCGTCCACCCGCAGCCCCAGCGGCTGCGGGCTCGGGGTCCACGGCACGAACGGCGCGGCGCCGCCACCGCCGGCCGCTGCAGGCCCCTGCGGCGGCGTCCACCCGGGCGACGCCGGATGGGATGGCATCGCCGCCACGCCGCTGTCCGCGCCGGCGCGGGTATGGGCGAGCGCCTCCTGCAGGGTGCGGAACACGAAATCGTGGATCAGCCGACCATCGCGGAAGCGCACCTCGTGCTTGGCCGGATGCACATTGACGTCCACCCGCAGCGGGTCCAGCTCCAGGAACAGCACGTAGGCCGGCTGGCGGCCGTGGAAGAGCACGTCCTGGTAGGCCAGTTTCACCGCGTGGGCGACGCTGCGGTCGCGCACCGCGCGACCGTTGACGTAGAGGTACTGCTGGTCGGCGCTGGCACGCGAATAGTGCGGCTGCGCGATCCAGCCGTGCAGGCGCAGTCCGGCGCCCTGGTGGTCGATGCGCAGGGCGCTGCGCGAGAAGTCCTCGCCGAGGGTCTCGGCCAGTCGCGCGGCCGCGTCCAGGTCGCCGGCACGGTAGCGGCGCGAAGGCTTGCCGTTGTGGCTGACCCGCAGTTCCACGTCCGGGCGCGCCAGTGCCAGCGAACGCAGCCATTCCTCGATGTGGCCCAGCTCGGTGCGCTCGGCGCGCAGGAACCTGCGCCGGGCCGGCACGTTGTAGAACAGGTCGCGCACCTCGACCGTGGTGCCTGGCGCATGGGCCCGCGGCTGCACCTCGCCGACCCGGCCCCCGTCGACCTGCAGCGCGGCGCCGTGCGCGGCGTCGGGACGGCGCGAGGCGAGCAGGAAGCGGCTGACCGAGGCGATCGACGGCAGTGCCTCGCCCCGGAAGCCCAGCGTGGCCACGGCTTCCAGGTCGTCCAGCGAAGCGATCTTGCTGGTGGCGTGGCGGCTGATCGCCAGCGGCAGCTCCTCCGGCGGGATCCCGCCGCCATCGTCGCGGATCCGGATCAGGCGGATGCCACCCTCTTCCAGATCGATGTCCACCCGGCGCGCGCCGGCGTCCAGCGCGTTCTCCACCAGCTCCTTGACCACCGACGCGGGGCGTTCGACCACCTCGCCCGCGGCGATCTGGTTGATCAGGGTATCGGGCAGGGGTCGGATCGGCACGGCATCACGGCGGCCCGCGGGCCGTCAGGAAAGTCAGCCGTGATGATAGCGGCCGCGACCGCGGCGCGCCGGTTTCAGGGCGTGCCGCCCATCTCGCCGCCCCCGGCCTCGGCCCGCATGGCGAACAGGGTTCCCGGCGGCGGCTGGCGGCTGAAATAGGTGGTGATGCCATCGAGCACGGCGCCGGCGACCTTGCGCTGGAACGCAGGGTCGATCAGGCGCTTTTCCTCGTCGGCGTTGGAGATGAACGCCGTCTCGACCAGCATGGCCGGCATGTCCGAGGTGCGCAGCACCGCGAAGTTCGCCCGCTCGATGTTGGGCTTGTGGTTGTTGCCCACGCGCTTGAGGCCGCCAAGCACGTGGTGGGCGGCATCCTCGGAGGCGCGCATGTGGCCGCTCTGGGCCAGGTCCAGCAGCACATTGGCCAGCACCGCTTCGGTCTGCTGCAGGCGCACGCCACCGACCAGGTCGGCGGCGTTTTCCTTGTCCGCCAGCCAGCGCGCGCGCTGCGAAGAGGCGCCCTTGGTCGACAGCACGTACACCGAGGAGCCGCGCGCGTTGCGGTTCTCGGCCGCGTCGGCGTGGATGGAGATGAAGATGTCGGCCTTGGCGGCGCGGGCGCGCTGGGCGCGCATCGGCAGCGGGATGAACACATCCGACTCGCGTACCAGGAAGGCCTTCAGCCCGGGCGTGGCGTTGACCTGGCGCGCCAGTTCGCGGGCCATGGCCAGGGTCACGTCCTTCTCGCGCTTGCCGGTGGGGCCGACCGCACCGGGATCCTGGCCGCCGTGGCCGGCATCGATCGCCACGATCAGTGGACGTGCGCCGGCCGGATTGACCACCGGGCGCGGCACGGTCGGCGTGGGTGCAGGCACGACCGCCGGCGAAGCCGTGGCGGGCGCCGTTGCCGCGTCCGCGGCGGATGGCACGGCGGTGGTGACCACGCTGGTGGTGGCCGGCACGACGGCGGCCGTTCCGGCGGCGTTGCCCGGCCGGCCCTCGAGGATGGCCTGGGCCGAGGCGCCGTCCGGGTTCAGGACGGAAGCCGGCGTGGAGGACGCCGGCGCCGGCGTCGGGGAGGTCGAAGCCGCTGCGCGTCCGGCCTGGACCACCTGCGAGGTCAGCAAAGCGGTGGCGCGGGCCGCTTCGGCACGGGCCACCGCAGGATCGACCGCCGGCGGGGGCGCGGCCGGCGCGGAGGCGCCCCCGGGCGTCGTGGCGGCCGGGCGCGGCGCGGTGCCGCCGGCGACCGCCGGGCCGTCGCCCGGCCATTCGATCACCAGGCGGGCACCGTCTGCGCCGGACTCGGTCCGCACCGGCAGGGCCGCCACCGGCGCGGCGAGTTCGAACACGATGCGATAGGTCCCGGGCACCGGCTGGCCGGTGCGCACGCCGGTCACCAGCCCGGCCGGCGCCGGCAGCTTCAGGCCGGCGGCGGCACGCGAGTCGGGAAGGTCGAGCACCAGGCGGTCCGGGCCGGCCAGGCGCAGGGTCTTGAACTGGCCCGCCCCCTGCAGCTGGATCTCGGCACGGGTGCCGGTGGCGCCCTGCTGCAGGGTGACGCCCCTGACCTCGCCGCCGCAGGCGTGGCCCGCGAACAGGCCCGCAGCGAGCAACAGGCCCGCCGCAAGGACGCCAATTCGGGGGAAGGAACAGGGCATGCGCCGGATTCAATCACCAGCGGCGAGCCAATGCAAGCGTAATTTCCTTAAGAATCCGTGACCTGGGGGATGTTCTTCCCCTCAGCCGGCAGGAAGGGTCTGCAACCCCGTGTTCAGCTCGGGCCGACGCAGCCATTCCCGGCCCACCTCGCTGCCGGCCTCCAGCCGCGCCACACGCCCGGCGCCTGCCTGGTCCAGCCGCACGTCCAGGTCCGCCGGGGGCAGGATGCCGCGGCCGCGTTCGGGCCATTCGACCAGCCACAGCGTGGCCTCGTCGCCGTCCAGGCCGAGGAAATCCAGCTCGCCGGCGTCGGCGATCCGGTACAGGTCCAGGTGCCAGGCCTCGCCACCGGGCACGGGGTAGCGCTCGACCAGCGTGTAGGTGGGGCTGCGCACGGGGCCCTGCACGCCGAGCGCACGCAGCAGCGCGCGCGCCAGGCTGGACTTGCCTGCGCCCAGGTCGCCATGCAGGTGCACCACGGCCTGCGGCGGCCGGCTGCGGGCCAGGGCACGCCCCAGCGCGTCGGTGGCGTCGGGGTTGGGAAGCTCGATCAGCATCGGGAAACCACCTGCGGGGAAGAAGGATTGGCCAGCCGCCGCAACCACGGCAGCAGGTCGGACGGCAGCAGCCCGCGCTGGCCGCCCTCGCCCGCCGCGGCATCACCGGCCAGGCTGTGCAGCAGCGCGCCGGCGCAGGCCGCATCGAAGGCGTCCAGGCCCTGGGCGCGCATCGCCGCGATGGTGCCGGTAAGCAGGTCGCCCATGCCGCCGGTGGCCATGCCCGGGTTGCCCGCATCCAGCACGCAGGGCAGCTGGCCGGGAGCGGCGATGATCGAACCGGCGCCCTTGAGCACCACGGCGCAATCGAACCGGCCCGCCAGGGCGGCAGCGGCGGCGTAGCGGTCGGCCTGCACCTCAGCGGTGGCAAGGCCCAGCAGGCGCGCCGCCTCGCCCGGGTGCGGAGTGAGGATCGCGTCGCCCGGTTGCATCGGATGTTCGGCCAGCAGGTTGAGCGCGTCGGCATCGAGCACGCATGGCAGCGCACTGCCGAGCACCTTGCGGTAGAGCGGTGCGCCCCATCCGGGACTGCGACCCAGCCCTGGCCCGCAGGCGACGACGCTGGCGCGTTGGAACAGGGGCGCCAGTGCGTCGGCGTCCTCCACCGCATGCACCATCGCCTCGGGACGCCGCGCCAGCAGCGCGGGCACATGCGGGCCGCGCGTGGCGACGCTGGCAAGGCCGGCCCCGCTGCGCAGCGCGGCTTCCACCGCCAGCAGCACCGCGCCACCACCACCGTGGTCGCCGCCCACGCACAGCACGTGGCCGGAGCGGCCCTTGTGGCTGTCGCGCAGGCGCGGCGGCAGCCACTGGCCAAGCATCGATGCGTCGAGCAGGCGCGCGCGGGGCGCCGCATCGCCGGCGCTCTCGGAGGCATCGATCTGCAACGTATCCAGCAGCAGCTCGCCGGCATGGTCCAGCGCCGGGCCGGTGCGCAGGCCGGCGTGCTGGACGATGAACTGCAGGGTGCATGTCGCGTGCACGGCGACGCCCGGCGCGCTGCCGCGGTCGGCGTCGATGCCCGAGGGAACATCCAGCGAGAATACGGGCACTGTGGCGGCGTCCAGTGCCTGGATCAGCGCGGCCATGGGCGCGCGCGGCGCCGATTCAAGGCCGATGCCCAGCAGCGCGTCGACCACCAGGTCGGCGTCCTCCACCGGGCAGGGGAAGCTTCCGCGGGTACCGCCCGCCGCGGCGTAGTCGGCGGCCGCGCGCAGCGCCAGCGGCGTACGCGGCTCCACGCCTTGCGGCAGCACCACGCGCACATCGAAACCGGCCTGCACGGCCAGCCGCGCCAGCACGAACCCGTCGCCGCCATTGTTGCCGCTGCCGCAGGCGACCACGATCCGGCGTGCCTGCGGCCAGCGCTCGCGCAGCCAGCGCCACGCCGCCGCCCCGGCGCGCTGCATGAGCACATAGCCGTCGCCGCCCAGGGCGGCGGTCGCCTGCCTGTCGATCAAGCGTGCGGCGCGGGTGTCGAACAGCAGCGTGGCGGAGGTGGGCATGGCCCAATTCTATTCCCGGCCGCTTCGGCCGGCGTTGCGGGACCGGATCCTATAATCGCCGCCATGCTCCCGTCCCCGCCTGCCTGCCCGTCACCTGCCGCGGCGATCGACCTCGTGGCCGCCGCCGCGCGCGTGCGCGAGCTGGCACGCGAGCATGGCTTCCAGCGCTGCGGCATCAGCGGCGTGGACCTGGCCGAGGACGAGGCGCACCTGCGCGACTGGCTGGCCCGCGGCCTGTACGGGACGATGGAGTGGATGGCGCGACACGGCACCGCTCGCAGCCGCCCGCAGGAACTGGTTCCGGGCACGGTGCGGGTGGTGTCGGTCGGACTGGACTACGGTCGCAACGACAGCGACGAGGCCTGGCATACGCTGGCCGATGGCCAGCGCGCCTACGTGGCCCGCTACGCCCTGGGGCGCGACTACCACAAGCTGATGCGCAACCGGCTGCAGAAGCTGGCCGGGCGCCTGCAGCAGGAGTTCGGTGCGTTTGGCCACCGGGTGTTCGTGGATTCGGCACCGGTGCTGGAGCGGGCCCTGGCGCGCGACGCGGGCCTGGGCTGGATCGGCAAGCACACCTGCCTGATCGACCGCGACGGCGGGTCCTGGTTCTTCCTTGGCGAGATCTACCTGGACCTGCCGCTGCCGGTGGATCCGCCGGCCAGCGCGCACTGCGGCACCTGCACGCGCTGCATCCAGGTGTGCCCGACGCAGGCGATCGTCGCGCCGTACCGGCTGGACGCCCGGCGCTGCATCTCCTACCTGACCATCGAGCACGACGGTGCCATCCCGCAGGAGCTGCGCGCGGCGATCGGCAACCGCATCTTCGGCTGCGACGACTGCCAGCTGGTCTGTCCCTGGAACAAGTTCGCCCAGCGCACCGACGAGCCGGACTTCCGTGCCCGCAACAACCTCGACCGGGCCACCCTGGCCGAGCTGTTCGCATGGGACGAGGACGAGTTCCTGCGCCGGACCGAGGGCAGTGCGATCCGCCGCAGCGGCCACGAGCGCTGGTTGCGCAACATCGCCGTGGCGCTGGGCAACGCACCGACCACGCCGGAGGTGGTGGCCGCGCTGGAGTCGCGCCGCGGCCATCCTTCGCCGCTGGTGCGCGAGCACGTGGCCTGGGCGCTGGACCGCCACGCCGCCGCGTCCGGGCCGCGGGCCTGAACGGGCCGCGGCGCCGCCGCGCTATCCTGTCCCACCGCCCGCGGCGCCCCCGATGTCCGAGCAGACCCCCGTCCTCAGCCCAAGCCAGCTCAACACGCTGGCGCGCGACCTGCTGGAAAGCGCCTTTCCGCTGGTCTGGGTGGAGGGCGAGCTGGGCAACGTGACCCGCCCGGCGTCCGGCCACCTCTACTTCAACCTCAAGGACGGCCGCGCGCAGGTGCGCTGCGCGATGTTCCGGCAGAAGAGCCAGTGGCTGAAGTTCGCTCCGCGCGAAGGTTTGAAGGTGCTCGCCCGCGGCCGCCTCACCCTGTACGAGGCACGCGGCGACTACCAGCTGGTACTGGACCACATGGAGGAGGCCGGCGAAGGCGCGCTGCGCCGCGCCTACGAGGCGTTGAAGGCGCAGCTGGAGGCCGAGGGCCTGTTCGACCCGGCGCGCAAGCGCCCGCTGCCGCCGTGGGTGCGCCGCCTCGCCGTGATCACCTCGCCCACCGGCGCGGCCGTGCGCGACGTGCTCAGCGTGCTGGCGCGCCGCTGCCCGCTGCTGGAGGTGGAGATCCTGCCCAGCCTGGTCCAGGGCCAGACCGCCGCGCCGCAGATCACCTCGCTGCTGCAGCGTGCCGGTGCCAGTGGCCGCTATGACGCCATCCTGCTGGCCCGCGGCGGCGGCTCGCTGGAAGACCTGTGGGCGTTCAACGACGAGCGCCTGGCGCGCGCGATCGCCGCCTCGCCGGTGCCGGTGGTTTCGGCCGTGGGCCACGAGACCGACTTCACCCTGGCCGATTTCGCCGCCGACCTGCGCGCGCCCACGCCTTCGGTCGCCGCCGAGCTGCTGGTCCCGGAGCGGCGCGACCTGCTCGCACGCCTGGATGCCCTGCGCGACCGCCTGCATGCGCTGCAGGCCCGGCGCATCCACCAGGCCATGCAGCGCGCGGACCGGGCCGCCCTGCGCCTGCAGGCGCAGTCCCCGCAGAACCGGCTGCGCCTGCTCCACCAGCGCCAGGAGGCCCTGCACCGACGCCTGCAGGCACGCTGGCGCGAACGCCTGCAGCAGCAGCAGGCGCAGGTGCGCCATGCCGGGGCGGTGTTGCGCGCGCACCATCCGCAGCGGCGGCTGGCACGCCTGCACGAACGCCTGCAGCGGTTGCGGGCGCGGCCGCAGGCGGCGGTGGCGCGGGTGCTGCAACGCGATGCGCTCAAGCTGCGGGCGCTGGCGCGATCGCTGGAGGCCTGCAGCCCGCTGGCCACGGTGGCACGCGGCTATTCCATCGTCACCACCGCCACCGGGGCGCTGGTGCATTCCACCGCACAGCTGGCGCCGGGCGACCGGGTGCAGGCGCGCCTGCGCGATGGCAGCGTGTCGCTCTCGGTGGAAGCGGTGCTGCCCGATCCCCCGCAGCAGGACTGAGCGGGGCGCCGCGGCCGGGTGTCACCGGCAGGTCATCGGGATGTCACCGTCCGGGCACGGACGCCGGTCAGGCTCTTCGCGCAAACGCGGAGACGGCCCATGCGATACGCCCTGGTTACCGAAACCTGGCCCCCCGAGGTCAATGGCGTGGCCCTGACCGTGCAGGCGCTGGCACTGGGCCTGCACGCGCGCGGCCACCGGGTGCAGGTGGTGCGCCCGATCCAGCCGGGCGTGGACACCGGCGCCGGCGACCGGCGCCTGGACACCCTGCTGCTGCGCGGCGCCGCGCTGCCACGCTATCCGGGACTGCGCTTCGGCCTGCCCGCCCCGGGCGCCCTGCAGCGCCACTGGCAACGGCAGCGGCCCGATGCGGTATACATCGCCACCGAAGGACCATTGGGATGGTCGGCGCTGCACAGCGCCCGCCGCCTGGAAATCCCGGTGGCCACCGGGTTCCACACCCGCTTCGACCACTACATGCGCGACTACGGCCTGGGCTGGCTGCAGCCGGGCGCGCTGCGCTGGATGCGGCATTTCCACAACCAGGCCCAGGCCACCCTGGTGCCGACGCTGGAGCTGGAGCACGCGCTGCGCAGCCAGGGCTTCGCACGCGTGGTGCGGCTGGCGCGGGCGGTGGATACGGCCCAGCTGGGGCCGGACCGGCGCGACGACGGGCTGCGCCGGAGCTGGGACGCCGGCCACGGCAGCCTGGTGGCGATCCATGTCGGCCGGATCGCGCCGGAGAAGAACCTGGACCTGGCGGTGCGGGCCTTCCGCCAGCTGCAGGCCCACCACGCCGACGCGCGCATGGTCTGGGTCGGCGACGGCCCCTCGCGCGCGGCGCTGGCCAGGGACAACCCGGATTTCGTCTTCGTCGGGACCCGCCGCGGGGAAGCGCTGGCCCGCCACTTCGCCAGCGGCGACCTGTTCCTGTTCCCCAGCCGCAGCGAAACCTTCGGCAACGTCACCCTCGAGGCGATGGCCAGCGGGGTGCCCACGGTGGCCTTCGACACCGGGGCCGCGCGCGAGCACCTGCGCCACGGCGTGCACGGGGCGCTGGCCGATGATGCGGACGGATTCATCGCCGGCGCCGTGGCGCTGGCAGCCGATGCGCGACGGCGCAAGGAGATGGGCGCGGCGGCGCGCGCGGCCGTGTTGCGACTGTGCCCGGCGCAGGTGGCGGCCGACTTCGATGCACTGCTGGCCGCGCTGGCGCGCGAGGGAGCCCCGGATGGACATCTCGCCGCCTGAGGCGCTGCGCCCACGCCAGGGCACGCCGGCGCGCCGTCGCGGCCCCCGCCTGCATGCGCGCGAACGCGGCTGGTGCCGGCGCGCCAACCGCTGGGGCGGCCGCGGCCTGGTGCGCGGCTACTTCGCCTGGACCAGCCGGCTGGGCGATGGCGCGTTCTGGTACGCGCTGATGGCCGCCATGGCGCTGTTCGGCGGTGGCCAGGGCCTGGCCGCCGCCGCGCACATGGCCGCCATCAGCCTGGTGTCGCTGGTGCTGTACCGCGTGCTCAAGCGCTGGACCCGCCGCCCGCGCCCGTTCGCGGCCGACGGTCGCATCCGCGCCTGGGTCGCGCCGCTGGACGAGTTCAGCTTTCCGTCCGGACATACCCTGCACGCGGTCGGATTCAGCACCGTGGCGGTGGCGTACTACCCCGCCCTGGCCGTGCTGCTGGTGCCCTTCAGTGCTTCGGTGGCCGTGTCGCGGGTGGTGCTGGGCCTGCATTATCCCAGCGACGTGCTCGCCGCCACCGGACTCGGCCTGGCCCTGGCCGGCGCTTCCCTGTGGCTGGCGGGACTGGCCTAGGCCGGTCCCACGCGGCCGGCGAAAGGCTCCAGCCTGGCGCGCGCCAGGCCCGGGGCGAGCTGGCCCGGCCAGTCGCGGTCGTTGGCCACCTGCGCGCTGGCGCGGGTGGCCTCCAGGCGTTCGAGCTCCAGTCCGGCGATCGCCCAGTCCTGGCCCTCCCCCGCACGGGCCAGGATGCCGTCGGCGGGAAAACCCGCATCCATCGGCGCGTAGATCACCGCCTCGCCGGTGTTGATGTCCAGCGCGGGGCTCCACGGCGCCTCGCCCGCGGTCACCGCCTGGGCGACGAAGAAGCGGTTCTCCAGCGCCCGCGCCAGGCATCCCACCCGCACCCGGGTCGCGCCGGCTTCGGTATCGGTACAGCTGGGCACCAGCAGCAGGCGCGCGCCGGCCTCGTACTGGGCGCGCACCGGCAAGGGGAACTCGCTGTCGTAGCAGATGCTGATGCCGGCCCGCACGCCGCCGAGGTCGGCCACCTTCAGCGCGTCGCCCGGCTCGATCACGCCGGTCCGCTTCTCGAAGCCGGTCAGCTGCAGCTTGTCCTGCCACTGGTGGCCGCCGTCGGGTGCGAACAGGTCGCAGCGGTTGCGGTAGAGGCCGTCCGCGGTGGCCAGCAGGAAGCTGCCCGCCGCCACGTGCATCCCGGTCTCGCGCGCCAGGTCCGAAAACAGCGCCAGCCAGGGATCACGCAGGGCCTGGATCGCGCGCAGCGAGGCGTGCAGGTCGCCCTCGACCCGCGGCCCGAACGTCGCCGCCAGCTCCAGCGACAGGTACTCGGGCAGCACCGCCACCCGCGCGCCACGGGCCGCCGCCTGCCCGAGCAGGTCGCGCTGGCGCGCGGCGAACGCGTCGAAGCCCGTGGGCCGGCCCACGACGTAGCGGCAGGCGGCGACCTTCATGCCGCGGCCTGCCAGTCGCGCAGCCAGAACGTCAGCGGATGCTCGACCCGCCCCCGGTCCATCTCCGGCCAGTCCAGGCGCACGGTCAGGCCCGGCAGCCGCGCGTAGCCGCGGCCGTGCCAGAACAGGTCGTTGGCCCGGTAGCCGGGCGGGCGGCGCGGGTCGTCCGGGTCGCGGTCCACGGCGCAGAAGGCGGTCCAGCGGAACCGGCCGATGCCGCGGGCGTGCGCCTCGCGCGCGTCGAAGAACGCGTGCCCCACGCCCAGCCCGCGGTAGCCCGGCAGCAGCACTGACTCGCCGAAGTAGAACACCTGCTCCACGGGCAGCCCGGCCTGCGCCAGCGGTACGGTGAACGGCTCTCCGTCGTGCGCCAGCGGCAGCCCGGTGGAGGCGCCCACCACCCGCTCCCCGTGCATCGCCAGCACCAGGATGCTGTCCGGGGACTGCACGTAGGCGCGCAGGTAATCGCGCTCGTAGTCGCTGCCGGCGTCCCCCTGGTAGAGGTAGGGCCACTCGCGGAACACGTCGACCCGCAGCGCGGCGACCTGCTCCAGCCAGGGTTGCATGTCGGGTCCGTGGAAGGTGCGGATCTGGATCTGCGGCGTGGATGGCATGCGCGGGATTCTAGCTGCCACGCCCCCGACCCTGGTCAGCCCTCGCCGCGGCCGATGCGCCCGAGCTGGCCGACCATGTCCCAGGAGGCGAGCCCACGCGGCCCGAGATGATGCGCCAGCACCGCGCGCAGCGGCAGTCGCAGGCTGGACAGGTCCGGCGGCGGCGGAAGGCGGTCCTGGGCAAGGGCCAGCAGCGCCGCGCCGGTGGCCGCGGCATTGCGCTCGCCATGGCCACGGTCGCTCAGCAGGCGCCGGGGGCCGTACTCGGGATCAAGCCGGTAGCGCGCGGCCGGGTCCACCGGCGTGCCGTCGCCGTCGATCTCCAGCTCGAAACCAACGCCAAGGGCGCCGAGCAGGTCGCGCTCGAAGCGCCGCAGGGTCCAGGCCAGCGGATCGTCACCCGACAGCGCGTCGCGCGTGCGCGCATAGGCGTCCACCAGGTCCGGCAGCGGGTCCTGGCGCGGCGCCAGGCGCAGGACCAGCTCGTTGACGTAGAACGCCGCCAGCTGCGCCTGGCCGCCCAGGCGCGGGGCCGCATCCAGCGCCTCGGCCGCGCGCAGCTGGGCCAGCTCACCGGCCAGCACGGCGTCATAGCGGATGTGCTGCAGCGGCTGCAGCGCGGCACGCAGCAGGTGGCGTTTCGGCGAGACCACTCCGCGCGCGACCAGGCCCAGTCGCCCGTGGGCGGCGCTGAGCACCTCCACCAGCAGGCTGGTCTCGCGCCAGGGGCGGGCATGCAGGACGAACGCGGTATCGCCTTCGATGCGCATGGGAACGGCCGCGTGCAGGACTGCGGCAGCGACGGAACGGGCAAACGCGGCCGCCGGCGGGAAGCCGGCCCGCGTCAGCCCTCGCCGCCGCCGTAGCCGAACGCCTTGAGCGCGGCCTCGTCGTCGGACCAGCCCTCGCGCACGCGCACCCAGGTCTCCAGGAACACCTTGCGCCCGAACAGCCGCTCCATCTGCTGGCGCGCCTTGCTGCCGATGTCGCGCAGGCGGGCGCCGGCCTTGCCGATCACGATCGGCTTCTGGCCCTCGCGCTCGACCCAGATCACCGCGCCGATGCGCAGGAGGGCACCATCCTCGGCGAAGCGCTCGATCTCCACCGTCGTTGCGTACGGCAGTTCGTCGCCAAGCTGGCGCATCAGCTGCTCGCGCACGAGCTCGCCGGCCAGGAACCGCTGGCTGCGGTCGGTGATCTCGTCCTCGTCATAGGCCGGCGGGGCCTCGGGCAGGTGCGACAGCACGTCGGACACCAGCGCCTCCAGGCCCTTGCGCTTGAGCGCCGAGACCGGATGCACCGCGGCGAACTGGCGGTCCTGGCTGACCTGGGCCAGGAACGGCAGCAGCGCGCTCTTGTCCTTGAGCCGGTCGACCTTGTTGACCACCAGCACCACCGGGATGCCGGCGTCGCTGAGCACGTTGAAGGCCAGGGTGTCCTCCTCGTCCCAGCGGCCGGCCTCGACCACCAGCACCGCCGCATCCACGTCCTCGACCGCGCCGCGCGCGGTGCGGTTCATCACCCGGCTCATCGCCGAGGCCTTGAACCGGCCCTCCTGGCGGTGCAGGCCGGGGGTGTCGACCAGCAGCATCTGCCCACCCTCGACCGTGGCGATGCCCAGCAGGCGGTGGCGGGTGGTCTGCGGCCGGTTGGAGACGATGCTGACCTTGGCCCCGACCAGGGCGTTGACCAGGGTGGACTTGCCCACGTTGGGGCGGCCGACGACAGCGACGCTGCCGCAGCGATGGGAGCTTGGGTTATTTCCGGGATTCACGTATCGGACCGTTCATGGCTGCCGGGGCGGGGGCTCCAGCCGTTCAATCATCGCCGCGGCCGCGGCCTGTTCGGCCAGGCGCCGCGAGGTGCCCTGCCCTTCGGCGCTGGCCACCGGGTCGCTCAGGGTACACCGGGCCAGGAACACCTTGGCGTGTTCCTCGCCGCTTTCGCAGACCAGTTCATAGGACGGCAGGGGCTTCTGCCGCGCCTGGAGCCATTCCTGCAGGCGGGTCTTGGCGTCTTTTTCCGGCTTGCCGACCGGCAGCGCCGCCAAGGCCTGCTCGAACCACGGCAGCACGCGCGCACGGCACGCCTGATAGCCGGCATCCAGGTAGATCGACGCGACCACCGCCTCCAGGGCGTCGGCCAGGATCGAATCGCGCCGGTAGCCGCCGGACTTCAGTTCGCCCGGCCCGAGGGTCAGGCGCTGCCCCAGTTCCAGCTCGCGGGCGATCGCCGCCAGCGAGGCCTCGCGCACCAGTTCGGCGCGCGCCCGGGTCAGCACGCCCTCGTCGGCCTTGGGCCAACGCTGGTACAGCGCCTCGGCCGCGAGCAGGTTGACCACCGCGTCGCCGAGGAATTCCAGCCGCTCGTTGTGCGGCGTACCCGCACTGCGGTGGGTCAGTGCCTGCTGCAGCAACGACGGATCGGCGAACGCATGGCCGATCCGGTCGCGCAGCACGGAGCGGTCATTCGTCACTCTCACCGCGCCGGGACAGGAACTGGGTGGTGTCGAAGTTGCCAACCACGTCGAGGTTGTAGACCAGCGGCGTGCGGACCTCGTAGGCCACGCGCATGTTCCAGCCGCCGTTGCCGCGCTCGAACTTGACGTTCTGCGGCTTCACGTTCTCGGAGTAGTTGATGTACAGCCGGCGGAAGAACAGGTCCTGGATGCGCGCGGGGTTCATGTCGGCCACCCCCGGCTCGTTGGACAGGCCCTTCATCGCCGAACGCACCGCGTAGTACTCCTGGTACATCGGGAACAGCTTCATGCCCACGTAGGCGGCGAAACCCAGCACCGCCAGCACCATCAGGAACCCGACCAGGCTCAGACCGCCTTGCTTGCGCTTCATTGCAACTCCCCCGCGGGCGTCAGGCGCCCTATTTGATCGATGTCCCGATCCGGCCCGGATCGAAACTCCCCTTGCAGAACCACCCCTCGCAGTTCAGCCAGATCAGGAACGCCCGTCCGCGGAGGTTCTCCTCCGGGAGGAAATGGGTCTGGGTCCAGAACCGGCTGTCCTCGCTATTATCACGATTGTCGCCCATGACGAAATAGTGCCCGGCCGGGACGGTCCACTCGCCCTGGCCGGCCGGAGCCGCCCGGTCGACCCACTCCAGCACCTGATGGTCGCGTCCCGGCAGGTGCTCGGTCAGCAGGGTGGCGCCGTTCATCTCCGCGCCGCGGCCGGTACCGGTGAATTCGCCCACCGGCGTGTAGCGCATGGCTTCGCCATTGATGTACAGGGTGTCGCCGCGGAAGGCGATCTGGTCCCCGGGCAGCCCGACCACCCGCTTGATCCAGTTCTGGTCCGGGTCGTGCGGCGGCTTGAACACCACCACGTCGCCGCGCGCCGGCTCGCCCAGCGCCACCACCTTGTGGTTGTTCACCGGCAGGCGCAGCCCGTAGGCGAACTTGTTGACCAGGATGAAGTCGCCGACCAGCAGGTTGGGCATCATCGAGCTGGACGGGATCTTGTACGGCTCGGCCACGAAGCTGCGCAGCACCAGCACCGCGGCCAGCACCGGGAAGAACGCGCGCGAATAGTCCACCAGCACCGGCTCTTCCTCGAGCAGGCCGCCGCTGCGGCGCTTGGCGAAGAACAGGCGGTCCAGCAGCCACACCAGGCCGGTGGCGAAGGTCAGCACCACCAGGCCGATCTCAAACCATTTCATGCAGCGTCCTTGGGGGAATCCGGGGAACGGGGGACCCGCCCGGGGGCGGGGAAAAGCATCGGGCGGGCCGCAGGCGGCCGACCCGCGGAACTCACTTGCTGTCCACCTGCAGCACCGCCAGGAAGGCCTCCTGCGGGATCTCCACGCGACCGACCTGCTTCATGCGCTTCTTGCCTTCCTTCTGCTTCTCCAGCAGCTTCTTCTTGCGCGAGATGTCGCCGCCGTAGCACTTGGCCAGCACGTTCTTGCGCAGCGCCTTGACCGTGGTGCGGGCGATGACCTGCGAACCGATCGCCGCCTGGATCGCCACGTCGAACTGCTGGCGGGGGATCAGCTCCTTCATCTTCTCGGTCAGCTCGCGGCCACGGCGGTCGGCGTGGGTGCGGTGCACGATGATGGACAGCGCATCGACCCGGTCGCCGTTGATCAGCGTGTCCACGCGCACGAACGGGCCGGCGTCGAAGCGCAGGAAGTGGTAGTCCAGCGATGCGTAGCCGCGACTGACCGACTTCAGCTTGTCGAAGAAGTCCAGCACCACCTCGGCCATCGGCAGCTCGTAGCTGATCTGCACCTGGCTGGCCATGTACTGGATGCCCAGCTGCACGCCGCGCTTGTCCTCGCACAGCTTGATGATGGCGCCGATGTAGGCCTCGGGGGTGAGGATGTTGGCGCGGATGATCGGCTCGCGCACCTCCTGGACCAGGTTGGCCTGCGGCAGCTTGGCCGGGTTGTCCAGCGGCATCACCGTGCCGTCGGTCCTGAGCACCTCGTAGATCACCGTCGGTGCGGTGCTGATCAGGTCCAGGTCGTACTCGCGCTCCAGGCGCTCCTGCACGATCTCCATGTGCAGCATGCCGAGGAAGCCGCAGCGGAAGCCGAAACCCATCGCCTCGGAGCTTTCCGGCTCGAAGCGCAGGGCCGCGTCGTTCAGGCGCAGCTTGTCCAGCGCCTCGCGCAGGTCCGGGTAGTCCTCGGCATTGACCGGGAACAGGCCGGCGAACACGCGCGGCTGCATTTCCTGGAAGCCCGGCAGCGCCTCGGGCGCAGGGTCGCCGGCGAGGGTCAGCGTGTCGCCTACCGGGGCGCCATGGACGTCCTTGATCGAGGCGGTGATCCAGCCCACCTCGCCCGCCGACAGCTTGCCGGTGACCTTGCGCTTGGGGGTGAACACGCCCACGCCGTCGACCTGGTGGGTGCGTCCGGTGGACATCACCAGCAGCTTGTCGCCCGACTTCACCTCGCCCTGCATCACCCGCACCAGCGACACCACGCCAAGGTAGTTGTCGAACCAGGAGTCGATGATCAGCGCCTGCAGCTTGTTGGTCTCCCGCGGGGCCGGCGGCGGGATGCGGTGCACGATCGCCTCCAGCACCTCGACCACGTTCAGCCCGGTCTTGGCGCTGACGGCCACCGCGTCGGTGGCGTCGATGCCGATGACGGCCTCGATCTCGGCCTTGGCACGCTCGATGTCGGCGGTCGGCAGGTCGATCTTGTTGAGGATCGGCACCACCTCCAGTCCCTGCTCCACCGCGGTGTAGCAGTTGGCCACCGACTGCGCTTCCACGCCCTGGGCGGCATCGACCACCAGCAGCGCGCCCTCGCAGGCGGCCAGCGAACGGCTGACCTCGTAGGAGAAGTCCACGTGGCCGGGAGTATCGATGAAGTTCAGGTGGTAGGTCTGGCCGTTGCGCGCGGTATAGGGCACCGACACCGACTGCGCCTTGATCGTGATCCCACGCTCGCGCTCGATCGGGTTGTTGTCCAGCACCTGCGCTTCCATCTCGCGCTCGGTCAGGCCGCCGCACAGCTGGATGATGCGGTCGGCGAGGGTCGACTTGCCGTGGTCGACGTGGGCAATGATGGAAAAGTTGCGGATGAACCGCATGGATTCTGCAGACATGTGGGGCGGCGGTCTCGTGCCGTCGTCGGGTAACGGCGGATTATCGCACGCCGGGGACCGGTTCACGGACGCCGCGGGCGGCCGGCCGCACCGCCTGCAGGAACGGCGCCCGGCCATGCTGGCCGGGCGCCGCGCAGGGTTACTTGGCCCCCACGGTCAGGGCCACGAAGCTGTTGGTGCCGGACGCATCCCGTACCAGCAGCATCACCGCGTCGCCCTCGCCGGCCGCGGCCAGTTCGCGCTCCAGGGCCGCCGCGCTGCCGACCCGGGTGCGGCCCACCTGGAGGATCACCATGCCCGGACGCAGCCGGGCCTCGCGCGCCTCGGCGCCGTCCACGCCGGTGATGCGCACGCCCTCGCCATTGCCCAGCCCGAGCTGGCGCCGCGCCGCGGCGTCCAGGTCGGCCACGCGCAGGCCGATCCGGCCGGCCGGCGACGCCACGGCCGCCGCGGCCCGGACGGCCGGGCGCTGCGCCTCGCCGGGCAGCTCGCCCAGGGTTACCGCCAGCTCGCGCTTGCGGCCATCGCGCAGCACTTCCAGGCGGACCTTGCTGCCGGGGGGCAGCATGCCGATCGCCGGCGGCAGGTCGCTGCTGCTGTTGATGGACTGGCCGTTGACGGCCACGATCACGTCACCGATCTCCACCCCGCCCTTCTGCGCGGCGCTGTCCGGCTCGACGCTGTTGACCAGGGCGCCGGCACTGCTGGCCAGGCCGAGGGCCTTGGCCTTGCCGGCGTCGATCGGCTCGACGACCACGCCCAGCATGCCGCGGCTGACCTTGCCGCTCTTCTTGATCTGCTCGGCCGCGTCCATCGCCAGGTCGATCGGGATGGCGAAGCTCACCCCCATGTAGCCACCGGAGTTGCTCAGGATCTGCGAGTTGATCCCGACCACCTCGCCGGAGGTGTTCAGCAGCGGCCCGCCGGAATTGCCGCGGTTGATCGCCACGTCGGTCTGGATGAACGGCACGTACTGCTGCCCGGCGCCACCACTGCGCCCCAGGCCGCTGACGATGCCGGCGGTCACCGACTGTTCCAGCCCCAGCGGGGAGCCGATCGCCACGACCCACTGCCCGGGACGCAACGCCGCGGAGTTGCCCAGTCGCAGGGCCGGCAGGCTGCCGGCATCCTTGCCCTCCAGCCGCAGCAAGGCCACGTCGTAGCCCTCGTCGCTGCCCACGACCTTGGCCTGCATCTCGCGCCGGTCGGACATGCGCACGGTTATCGCCTCCGCCCCGTCGACCACGTGGTGGTTGGTGAGGATGTAGCCGTCGCCGATCAGGAAACCGGAGCCGACCGAGCGTCCGCCCGGGGAGGGGCCGCCGCCATCCGGCCCCGGCATGCCGAAGCCCGGGCCGAAGAAGCGCCGGAAGATCTCCGGGATCTCCTCCTCGCCCGGCATCCCGCGCGCGGCCGTGCGGGCGCCGATCCGCGCCTCGATGTTGACCACCCCGGGGGTCACCTGCTCCACGAGGCGGGTGAAATCGGGCAGGCCCGAGACCAGGGGCGCGGCGGGCGCGGCCGTGGCGGGGCTGGCAGCGGCAGCCGCCGCGACCGCGGGGGCGGCGGCAGGCGCCGATGGCTCCCGCGCGCAGGCCGACAGTGGAAGGGCCAGGGCCAGGGCAGCCAGGAGGGGAGTGCGCACGCGTGCAGTCATGTAGGGGACCTCATCGTTTGCATGGGGATCGGGGACACGGCCATCCTGCCCGCGCAGGCAGGCCGGACGGACAGGGATGCGACGGCGCGGGACGCCGTCAGCGCGAAGGCATATCGACGCCGGGCGCCGTCGGGGGCACCGGACCGGACGTCGCCGGACTATCCGCCTCCGGCAAGGCGGGCTCGAACGGATAGAACGGGCGGGCACGCTCCTCCGAACGCGGCTCGTCGAAGCGGGCCGTGAACGCGCCGGATGCGGCGGACTGCGGCAGCGCTGCGCGGGGCCACGGGCGCGCCGCGAGCGGAGCGACGGAGGCGAACGGATCCTGGGCCGTCGCTACGCCGGCAAACGGCACAGCCGGCTGCACGTCCGCCGCCGGGGCGGCCGTGCGCACGGGCCTGGACGGAGCCGGGACCGACGCCACGGCGCGCAGTGGTTCACGCACCACCGGCTGCACGGCCGGACGGCGGGAAGGCCGTGCCGGAGCGTCCGGAGCCGGTCCGGTGACGGCGACGGCAGGCGCCTCGGGCACTGCCGCGGCCAGTGGAGTGGACGCACCGGACGAAGCCGAGGGGGTCGCGCCCGGCGCGCCTGCGCCGGAAGCGGTCGCTACCGTCGGAGCCGTGGCGTCCAGCGTGGGAGCCGGTCCGCGCGTCTGGCCCATGAACAGGACCACGACGGCCACCGATGCGGCCAGCGCGGCGCCTCCACCGCCCCATCGCATCCAGCCCCGCCGCGGGCCGTCGCCCGTGCCGGTGGCCGCCAGCGGCTGCTCGCGCACCGCCGCGGCCACTGCGGCGGCGAAACCGGGCGAGGCCATGCCGCCAAGCTGGCCGCGCATGGCCTGCCCGTACAGCTGCCAGCGCTCGAAACTGCCCGCCAGCTCGTGGTCGTGTTCGAGGCGACGCAGCAGGAAGCGCGCTTCGTCCGGGGCCAGCGCGCCATCGACCAGTGCCGACAGCTGTTGCCGGTGGTGGAGTTCAAGCCGGTCGACGCCGGCGGCGTCGATGGGGCTGCCGGCGCCGGCGGCGCCGCGGGGGCGGATGTCCTGGCTCATGACCTGTTTCGTTCTCGGGTAGCGCTTTGGACCTCGAGCAGCGGCCGAAGTTCAGCGTCGATCGCTTCGCGGGCGCGGAAGATGCGCGAGCGCACCGTTCCGATCGGGCAATCCATCTTCTGCGCGATCTCCTCGTAGCTCAGCCCCTCCACCTCGCGCAGGGTGATGGCGGCCCGGAGCTCCTCCGGCAGCGCATCCACCGCCTTCATCACCGTCCGCTCCAGCTCCTCGCGCATGGCCTCGCGCTCGGGGGTGTCGGTGTCGCGCAGGCGGCTGCCGACGTCGTACTGCTCGGCGTCGCTGACGTCGATGTCGCCGGTGGGCGGGCGCCGGTTGTGCGCGACCAGGTGGTTCTTGGCGGTGTTCACTGCGATCCGGTGGAGCCACGTATAGAACTGCGAGTCGCCACGGAAGTTGCCGATCGCGCGGTAGGCGCGGACGAACGTGTCCTGGGCGACGTCCTGGCACTCGCTCCAGTCGGCGACGTAGCGGCCGATCAGGCCGGTGATCCGATGCTGGTACTTGCGCACCAGCAGGTCGAACGCGGACGAGTCGCCGCGCTGCACGCGCCGGACCAGTTCGAGGTCCAGTTCCTGGGGTGGATCCTTTTGCGTTGCATCGGCCATGCCGGGCCGTACTCCTGTCGGCGCGGCTGCGGCCGTGCCCTGTGACCGCCATTGCCGGGGAAAGTTCAGCAGCCTGGCGTGGGCCGCTTGCCGGAAGCCTGCATTGTGACGTGCCGGCACCGGATGCAGGAACTTAACCGCCGCGCGCTTACGGTCGCCTGAGGCCGCCTCGACGCGGCCGCACCTGGATTTGACGCGGCAGAAACAACCTCGGGATGATAGCCGCCCCTCCATACACAACCGGATGGTTCTTGCCATGCTCCCAGGCCTCGACGGACTCCGATTCAGCCACTGGCAGGCGACGCGGCGCGAAGACGGCATCGTGGTGCTGGCGCTGGACCGCGCCGGCGCGGCCGTCAACGCCCTGTCGCAGGACGTGCTGATCGAGCTGGGCGACATCGTCGAGCGGCTGGCGATCGACCCGCCCAGGGGCGTGGTGTTCCGGTCGGCCAAGGCCGGCGGCTTCATCGCCGGCGCCGACCTGAAGGAGTTCCAGGAGTTCGACCGCAGGGGCACGGTGAACGATGCGATCCGGCGCGGCCAGGCCGTGTTCCAGAAGGTCGCCGAGTTGCCCTGCCCCACCGTGGCCGCGATCCATGGCTTCTGCATGGGCGGCGGCACCGAGCTGGCGCTGGCCTGCGACTACCGCGTGGCCAGCAACGACCCGTCCACCCGCATCGGCCTGCCGGAAACCCAGCTGGGGATCTTCCCGGGCTGGGGCGGCAGCGCGCGCCTGCCGCGCCTGGTCGGCGCCCCGGCGGCCATGGACCTGATGCTGACCGGCCGCCGCCTCTCGGCCAAGGCCGCGCGCAACATCGGCCTGGTCGACAAGCTGGCCGAGCCGGCGGTGCTCGAGGACACCGCCGCGGCGCTGGCGCTGAAGGGCCTGGAGCGTCCGTTCGGCCAGCGCTTCAAGGGTTGGGCGACCAACACCTGGCTGGCGCGGAAGATCCTCGCGCCGCAGATGGCCAAGCAGGTCGCGCGCAAGGCGAAGAAGGAGCACTACCCGGCCCCGTACGCGCTGATCAACACCTGGGCGCGCAGCGGCGGCTCCGGCATCCAGGCCCGCCTGGACGCCGAGCGGCGCGCGGTGGTCAAGCTGGCCGCCAGCCCCACCGCGCGCAACCTGATCCGGATCTTCTTCCTCAGTGAGCGGCTCAAGGGGCTGGGCGGCAAGGATCACGGGATTGCGCACGTGCACGTGGTCGGCGCCGGGGTCATGGGAGGCGACATCGCTGCCTGGGCGGCCTACAAGGGATTCACCGTCACCCTGCAGGATCGCGAGCAGCGCTTCATCGACGCCGCGCTGGCCCGGGCCCAGGAGCTGTTCGCCAAGCGGGTGAAGGACGCGGCCCAGCGGCCGGCGGTGGCCGCGCGCCTGCAGGGCGACCTGGCCGGCGATGGCGTCGCCCGGGCCGACCTGGTGATCGAGGCGATCATCGAGAACCCGGAGGCCAAGCGCGAGCTGTACCGGTCGCTGGAGCCACGCATGAAACCGGACGCGCTGCTGGTCACCAACACCTCCTCGATCCCCTTGGACGAGCTGCGCGGCCACATCGGGCGCCCGGCGCAGTTCGCCGGCCTGCACTACTTCAACCCGGTGGCGCAGATGCCGCTGGTGGAGATCGTGCGCCACGACGGCCTGGATCCGTCCACCGCGCAGCGCCTGGCCGCGTTCTGCAAGGCGCTGGACAAGTTCCCGGTGCCGGTGGCCGGCACCCCCGGGTTCCTGGTCAACCGCGTGCTGTTCCCGTACATGCTCGAGGCCGCGCACGCCTACGCCGAGGGGATCCCCGGCGCGGTGATCGACAAGGCCGCGGTGAAGTTCGGCATGCCGATGGGCCCCATCGAGCTGATCGACACCGTCGGGCTGGACGTGGCCCAGGGCGTGGGCGCGGAGCTGTCGCCGTTCCTCGGGCTGCAGCTGCCGGCGGCGCTGTCCGCGGTCGAGCCCGGCAGGCGCGGTAAGAAGGACGGCCAGGGCCTGTACAAGTGGGAGAAGACCGACAAGGGCAGCAAGCCGGTCAAGCCAGAGGTGCCGCAGGGCTACCAGGCCCCGTCCGACCTGGAGGACCGCCTGGTCCTGCCGCTGCTCAACGAGGCGGTGGCCTGCCTGCACGACGGCGTGGTCGACGATGCCGACCTGCTCGACGCCGGCGTGATCTTCGGCACCGGCTTCGCCCCGTTCCGGGGCGGCCCGATCCAGTACATCCGCACCACCGGTGCGGAGATCCTGCTGGAGAAACTGAAGACCCTGCAGGCTCGCCATGGCGACCGCTTCGCTCCCCGTCCGGGCTGGGACAACCCGCTGCTGCGCCAGCCGCCCGCCTGAGCATCGGAACCGCCGCGCCGGCAACCGGATCCGCCGGCGCCACCGCCGGCCTGGCTCAGGCGCCGGCCGCCAGTGGGCCGGCGGCCAGCCAGCGCCCCAGCAGCCAGGCGCACGCCAGCAGCTGCACCCCCAGCGCGAGGCCGGTGACCCGGCTCCCTGCCGTCCCCGCCAGGCGCCGGCGCGCCACCAGGCCGCCGCACAGCGTCAGCGCCGACGTGCAGGCCCAGGCGAACCAGGCGATGCCGGTGCCGATGCACCCGAAATTCTCGCAATGAGCCCCGTGCAGCCGGTACGCCGCCACGCACAGCAGCAGCACCGCGACCACGTGGATTCCGGCCAGCAGCCGCCACGGCCAACGCGGCCGGTGCGCAACCGGTGTCGTCGCCGGCGCCGGCGACGGCCCGTTCATTCGATGCCGGCCTCGGCCAGCATCCGTTGCAGGAAGGCCACCTGTGCGTCACGCCGGTCCGGGCCGTCGTAGCGGCGCACGATCCACCACTGGCGCGCACTGGCCGTCGCGCCCGGCTCGAGCGTCACGTACGGCGCATGCACTTCCAGTTCCATGATGCTGGTGTAGGCCGGGTCCGGGCGCCAGTCCAGGTAGACCTCGACCTGCCCCTGTTCCGGATGGATCCGCTCCAGCGGCTGGTGCTCGAAATGGATCACGAACGCCTGCCCGGCGGCGAAGCCGGCCATCCAGCCGGCCCGCGGCTGGATGAACACCTTCCCGCGCCGCCCGACCTTGCCTTCGCCCGGCGGCAGCAGTTCCAGCGAGAACAGGCCGTCTTCGCCGCGGGTGACCAGGCCGTCGTAGCCGTCCTCGACGTCCGAACGCACCCGCACGCCGTCGCCATCGGCCGCGACCGGCACGTAGATGCGGGTGAGCGGTGCGACCCGCGAGTTGAACCAGATGTCGCGCGACACCGGCTGCTTGCGGATGTTGCGCATCTCCACCACGTGCTCGAGCGCGGGCCGGTCGGTTACCAGGTTGAATGCCTGCTCCAGCTGCACGCCGCTGACCGGGCTGGCCGCGCCCTGCAGCACCAGGCGGGTTCCGGCCTGCTCGAGCACCCGGGTCGCACCATGGGCCAGCCACGGGTCCGGCGGCCAGACCGCCGCCGCCCTGGCGCGCGCCGGGTTGAGCGTCTGCGAGGTCCACCATTGCGACTGTGGACCCACCCAGACCTCGTGTCCGAAGTACGGGATGTTCTCCCCTTTGGCGTCGACCAGCGGATCGGGCTGGCGGTCGACCTCCGGCCCTGCCAGCAGCAGGTTCGGCGCCCCCGGCAGGGACAGGTGCAGCATGCGCCCGCCCAGCCGCGGCGAAACCTCGGCGGCCAGCGTCGGGCTCTGCAGCGGCAAGCGCAGCGGCGAAACAGGCTCCGCGGCGGCGCTGGCGCCCGCGCACAGCCCGACCAGCAGGAGCACCGCCAACCGTGCCCGATCCATCAGATGTCCCTCTCCTCGTGGGGTTGCGGGGAAAACCTGCGCGCGCGCTCGTCCCACAGGAAGGGCTGGCCCTCGTCGTCGCAGGCTACGCAGGAGCGCACGCGGAATCCATCTCCGCCCGGCTCGCCAAGCAGGTGCAGCACCGCCGCGTCGCCGGCGGTCAACGTTTCCACCTGGACTGTTCCGCCCGCCCTGTCCGCCGCGGCCGGATCCAGCACCGCCAGGAAGGTGCGCCGCTGCCCGTCGCACTGGCGGTACACGCCGAGAAACAGCTCCAGATAGCGGCCGCTCCCGAAACCCCCGGCCACGGCGAAGCGCCCCTCGCGCCCGGCCGCTCCGCCCAACGGCCACTCGCCGGTGTCGTGCAGTGCCGCGGGGAAGGCATCGGCGGTGAGCTCATCGGCCGCGCACCAGGCGGGGTCAAAGCGCGACAGTGGCATCCCGCGCAGCGACGTGCCGGCCGGCTCCAGCGTCGTACGCAGGGTCCAGACGAACCTTTCCGGATGCGAGGCCACCGTCACCTGCAGCGCGGCCTGTGCCGCGCTGGCCATGGCCAGCATTGCCAGGGCCGCAATCCACCTGGGCATCCGCAACGCTCCTGCCCGCCCGCGCGGGTCACATCGTGTGGGTAGGCTTGTCAGCGCTGAGGGTGCCGGCCAGCAGGGTCTCGATGCGGTTCTTGACTCCTTCGCCGTCGGTGCCGTCGGGGAACTGCACGCCGATGCCGGCGGTGCGGTTGCCCTGCGCCCCGGCGGGCGTCACCCACACCACCTTGCCGGCAATCGGCAGGCGGTCGCTGGAATCGGGCAGCGTCAGCAGCAGGAACACCTCGTCGCCAAGGAAATAGCGCTTGGGCGTGGGCACGAAAATGCCGCCGTTGCGCACGTACGGCATGTAGGCGTTGTACAGGCCCGCCTTGTCCTTGACGGCCAGCGACAGGATGCCCTGGCGTCCGCTTGCAGCACTCATCGCATGTCCCCTTTCCTTGCGCCGGCCCCACCGGTCGCGCTGCGCGCAAGGTCGCGCCACCCCAGCAGCAGGTCCGCCATTGCCAGGTCCGCGCGTACCGTGCTGCGCAGCAGTTCACGGGTACGGTTGGCGCGGTCGAACCAGGCGGCCAGCTTGTGCAATCGGACCGGATCGGTCAAGCCGGCCGCCGACTCGGCCACCGCATGCTCGGCGGCGTGGCGCAGGCGCTCGTCACCGCGCTCGTCGCCGCCCCAGCGCTGGGCGACCTCCAGCGGATCGGCGCGCCCGGCGGCGATCGCCGACAGGTCGGCGGCCACGTCACGGCGCAGGGCCAGGCCATCGCCTTCCAGCCAGGCGGCCGCCAGGCCTGGATGCCCGCGGGCGGCCTCCAGCGCCTCGGCCGCCGCTGCGGGTGCATGGCCACGCGATTGCAGCCAGGCCAGCGATTCGTCGCGCGGCGGCAGGCGCATCTCCAGTCGCTGGCAGCGGCTGCGGATGGTCGCCGGCAGCCGCGCCGGGTTGGCGGCGACCAGCCACAGGTAGCGGCCCGGCAGCGGCTCCTCCAGGGTCTTGAGGATTGCGTTCCAGGCGCTGTAGTTGACCGCATCGGCCGGCTCCACCACCGCCACCCGCGAGGTGAACGCGGCCGAGACCTCCAGCCGCTCGGAAAGCTGGCGCATCTGTTCGATCACGATCTCGGTGCGCATCCGCGGCGGCGTCGGCTTGAGCCGCCACTCGTAACCGACGAACACCAGGTCCGGATGGGCACTGTGGCCGTATGGCTGGGCCGGCGAGCCGTCCGGACGCAGCTCCAGCGGATCGCGCTGGGTGCGGGTACCGAACAGCTGGCAGCTGCGGCAACGGCCGCAGGGCTGGCCAGCGGCCCGCTGGTCACACAGCACGTACTGGGCGAGCGCCTCGATCACCGCGCGCTTGCCCAGGCCCGCCGGGCCGCACAGCAGCAGTGCATGGCCCAGGCGGCCGGCATCCAGCGCGGCGGTGGCCTGGTCGTACAGGCGCTGTTGCCAGGGCGCGAAGCCGGTGCTCATGCCGGCTCCCGCGAAGCGTCCAGCCACGCCGACACCGTCGCGGCCACGTCGCGGGCCACGGCCTGGGGCGGCTGGGAGGCGTCGACCAGCGCGAAGCGCTCCGGCTCGGCGGCGGCACGGGCGCGGAACCCCCTGCGCACGCGCTCGAAGAAATCGTCCTGCTCGCGCTCGATCCGGTCCGGCCACAGGTCCCGGCCGCTGGTACGGGCGCGGCCCTCGCGCACGTCCAGGTCCAGCAGCAGGGTCAGGCCCGGCCGCAGCCCGACGGTGCGCCGCTCCAGGTCGGCGATCCAGTCCAGGTCCAGGCCGCGGCCCGCGCCCTGGTAGGCATAGCTGGAGTCGGTGAAGCGGTCGCTGACCACGAACGCGCCGCGCGCCAGCGCCGGGCGCACCACCCGCGCCACGTGCTGCGCCCGGGCGGCGAACATCAGCAGCAGTTCGGCCTGCGGCTGCAGCGGCTCGGCGGTGGTGGTGCCGGCACCGGCCGCCGGCTCCAGCAGCAGGCTGCGGATGCGCTCGGCCAGCGGCGTGCCGCCCGGCTCGCGGGTCAGCACCACCTCATGGCCGCGCGCGGCCAGCAGCTCGCGCACCGCCGCCAGGGCGGTGCTCTTGCCGGCGCCCTCGCCGCCCTCCAGGCTGACCAGGCGCGGGTGCATCGGCAGCGGGTCCAGGCTCACTGCCGCGACTCCCCGTCGTCGGCGGCCGGGCAGTTGCGCCGGCGCTGGTGGCAGTCCACCGCACGGTCGTGCTCGGCATAGGTGGCAGAGAAGATGTGGGTGCCGTCGTTGCGCGAGACGAAGAACAGCGCGTCGCCCGGCTCGGGGTCCACCGCCGCGGCCAGCGCAGCGCGCCCCGGCATGGCGATCGGGGTCGGCGTCAGCCCGGGACGGGTGTAGGTGTTGTAGGGCGTATCGGTGACCAGGTCGCGCTTGCGGATGTTGCCGTCGTAGGCGCTGCCGATGCCGTAGATCACCGTCGGGTCGGTCTGCAGCAGCATGCCCTTCTGCAGGCGGCGCGAGAACACCCCGGCGATCCGCCGGCGCTCGTGCGCCTGGCCGGTCTCCTTCTCGACGATCGACGCCAGGATCAGGGCCTCCTCCGGCGTGCGCAGCGGGATGTCGGGCGCGCGGGCCTCCCACGCGGCCGCCAGCGCCTGTTCCATGGCCGCGTGGGCGCGCCGCAGCACGTCCAGGTCGCTGTCGCCACGCTGGTAGAGGTAGGTCTCCGGCAGGAAGCGCCCTTCCGGATGCTGGCCGGGGTGGCCCAGCGCGGCCATCAGCGCCGCGTCGTCCATGTCGGTGGTCTCCTGGCGCAGGGGATCGGCCGCGGCCAGCGCGGCGCGCAGCTGGCGGAAGTTCCAGCCTTCGATGATCGTCACCCGGTAATGGATGACGCGGCCGTCGCGCATGCGCTGCAGCAGCTCGCGCGGGGTGATGCCCGGTTCCAGCGCGTACTCGCCGACCTTCAGACGGCCGGCGGCATCCATCTGGCGTGCCAGCAGCCGCCATTCCAGGTCGTGGCCGGCGTCCACGCCCGCCTGGCGCAGGCGCGCCAGCACGGTGCGCAGGCCGTCGCCCCGCTCGATCCGCACGCTGGTGGCATCACCGGTCCAGGCCGGGGCGTCGGCGAACCGCTGGTAGTGGGTCCAGCCCCAGGCCGCCGCGCCACCGGCCAGCAGCAGCACCGCGCACAGCACGCCCAACGCGATTCCGAGCACTCGCTTGCATCCGCCGGCCACGTCCACCTCGTTCCTCGTCAGGCCGCTCAGGATACCGCGCCACCCGCCCGGGCCGCCGCCCGACGGCGTGCCTCAGGCCTCCGGGGCGAGCGCGCGCAGCACGCCGCGCGCCTTGGCGCGGGTCTCCTCCAGCTCACGGCCGGGCACCGAGTCGACCACGATGCCGGCCCCGGTACGGAAGCTGGCAGTGTCGCCCTGCACCTCCGCGCTGCGGATCAGGATGTTCAGGTCCATGTCGCCGTTGCGGCCGAGCCAGCCGATCGCACCGGTGTACGCGCCGCGCGCGCACTGCTCCAGCTCGGCGATGATCTGCATGCAGCGCACCTTGGGGCAGCCGGTGATGGTGCCACCGGGGAACACCGCGCCGATGACCTCGCCCGGCGAGGTGCCCTCGCGCAGCCGGCCGCGCACGTTGCTGACGATGTGGTGCACATGGGCGTAGCTCTCCACGCTCATCAGCTCATCGACCTCGACGCTGCCCGGCGCGCAGACGCGGCCCAGGTCGTTGCGCTCCAGGTCGATCAGCATCACGTGTTCGGCGCGCTCCTTGGGGTGGCCGACCAGCTCGCGGATGCGCGCGGCGTCATCGTCGCCGGCGAACCGGGGCCGGGTACCGGCGATGGGCCGGGTCTCAACCACGTCGCCGCGCACCGACACCAGCCGTTCCGGCGAGGAACTGGCCACCGCCCAGCCCTGGCCTGCGAACAGGCCCGCGAACGGTGCAGGATTGGCCTGGCGCAGGCGGGCGTACAGCGCCGCCGGATCCACGGGCGCATCGAACCGCGCGCGCCAGCCGCGCGACAGGTTCACCTGGAACACGTCGCCGGCGCGCAGGTAGTCCAGCACCCGCCCTACTCCGTCGAGGAAGCCCCGCGGGTCGTCCTCCTCGATCGTGGCCGGCCGCTGCCATGCAGGCAGCGGCGCCAGCGCGGTGCATGCCTCCATATCGGCGTGCAGGGTATCGAGCAGCCGCTCCTGCCCCGGCTCGGCGATGGCCACGCACTGGCCGCTGTCACGGTCGCGTACCACCGCTGCCGGGCAGCGCAGGGCCAGCGCCGGCGGACGGCCGTCCCCACGCAGCGGCAACCGCAGCACCGGCTCCACCTGGGCGGCCAGCTCGTAGTCCAGCAGCAGGGCCCAGCCGCCGGCGAAAGGCCAGCGCGGGTCGCTGGCGTCATCGCGTTCGTGGCGCCAGCAGGCGTCCAGCGCCTGCAGGAAGCTGCCGGCACGGGCCGTGCCTTCCAGGTCGCGGGTGACGCCGTCGGCATCCAGGCGCAGGCCGCGGCCGTCGGCCATCAGCAGCAGGTCCCAGCGCCCCTGGGCGGTGCCGGAAGCGACGGATTCGAGCAGCAGCGGATAGCGCGCCGGCGCCTGCCGGTGCAGGGCCAGCAGGTCGAAGGACGCCGGAAGCGCGAGCGGTTGCAGCATGCGTTGGACGGTCCCGGCGGGCGCCGGCCGCAGCCGGCGCCGGAGGCGGTCAGATGCGGCCGAACACCAGGGTGCCGTTGGTGCCGCCGAAGCCGAAGCCGTTGGACACGGCCACGTCGACCTTCGCCTGGCGCGCCACGTTCGGCACGTAGTCCAGGTCGCAGCCCTCGCCCGGATCCTCCAGGTTGATGGTCGGGGGCACCACGCCCTCGTGGATCGCCAGCACCGAGAAGATGGCTTCGACGCCGCCGGCGGCACCCAGCAGGTGGCCGGTCATGGACTTGGTCGAGCTCACCATCATCCTGTAGGCGTGGTCGCCGAAGGCGCGCTTCATGGCCAGGGTCTCGGCCAGGTCGCCCAGCGGGGTGGAGGTGCCGTGCGCATTGAGGTAGTCGACCTTCGACGGGTCGACCTTCGCGTCGCGCAGCGCCGCCAGCATGCAGCGCGCGGCGCCGTCGCCGTCCTCGCTGGGGGCGGTCATGTGGTTGGCATCGGCGCTGGCGCCAAAGCCCAGCAGCTCGGCGTAGATGCGCGCGCCGCGGGCCTTGGCGTGCTCGTACTCCTCCAGCACCAGCACGCCGGCGCCGTCGCCCAGCACGAAGCCGTCGCGCCCGGCGTCCCACGGGCGCGAGGCGCCGGCCGGGTCGTCATTGCGGGTGGACATGGCCTTCATCGAGCAGAATCCGCCCATCGAGGTCGGCGAGGAACCGCGCTCGGCGCCGCCGGCCACCATCACGTCGGCGTCGCCGTGCTGGATCAGGCGCATCGCGGTGCCGATCGAATGGTTGGAGGTGGCGCAGGCGGAGACGGCCGAGAAGTTCGGCCCCTTCAATCCGCGGATGATGCTCAGCTGGCCCGGCAGCATGTTGATGATGGTGCTGGGCACGTAGAACGGCGAGATCTTGCGCGGGCCGCCCTCCAGGTACTTGGCGGTCTGCTCCTCGATGCCGAGGATGCCGCCGATGCCCGAGCCGATGATCGCGCCCACGCGCTCTGCGTTGGCGTCGGTGATCTCCAGCCCGGAGTCGTCCAGCGCCATGAACGAGGCCGCCAGTCCGTAATGGATGAACGGCTCCATCTTCTTGGCGTCCTTGGGCGGCAGGAACGCGGTGGGGTCGAAATCGCGGATCTCGCCGGCGATGCGCGTCGCATAGGCGCTGGCATCGAAATGCGTGACCGGGCCGATGCCCGAACGGCCGTTGACGATGCCGTCCCAGCTGCTGACCAGGTCGTTGCCCAGCGGCGAGACCATGCCCATGCCGGTGATGACGACGCGACGCTGACTCATTGGCGGCTCCTGGTGCTTTCGATGCGGGATGCGCACGCGGCGCCGGTTGCGCCGGACGTGCACGGGGCCGCACGCAGCGGCCCCGTTGGAATGTGTTGCCGCGGACCGCAGGGGTCCGCGGGCAAGGCACGCGTCAGCTCTTGACGTGGGCCTTGATGTAGTCGATCGCCTGCTGGACGGAGGTGATCTTCTCGGCCTCTTCGTCCGGGATCTCGCACTCGAACTCTTCTTCCAGGGCCATCACCAGCTCGACGGTGTCGAGCGAGTCGGCGCCCAGGTCGTCGACGAACGATGCGCTGTTGGTCACTTCCTCTTCCTTGACGCCGAGCTGTTCGACGACGATTTTCTTGACGCGCTCTTCGATGGTGCTCATGGGTTTGCTGCTCCAGGCGGAGTGGTTGTTGGTTGGGCCATCGCCAACGGCGCGGCCCGGGTTTCACTGATCCACAAGGCGGATAGTGTAGTCAAAAGCCGCCAGCGCTGGCACCCGCGTAAAAACGCAGGCGGTTCAGAAACTTGCGCGGCCTCTGGGTTCTGTGACGGCGGAAGCGGCCCTATCAGGCCATGTACATGCCGCCGTTGACGTGAAGGGTCTCGCCGGTGATGTAGGCCGCTTCGGGGCCAGCCAGGAAGGCCACCGCCCGGGCGATGTCGGCCGGCTCGCCGAGCCGCCCCAGGGCGATCTGCCCCAGCAGGGCATCCTTGGCCTCGGCCGGCAGGTCACGGGTCATGTCGGTGTCGATGAAGCCCGGGGCGACCACATTGACGGTCACGCCGCGGCTGCCGATTTCCTTGGCCAGCGACTTGCTGAAGGCGATGATGCCGGCCTTGGCGGCCGCGTAGTTGGCCTGGCCGGCGTTGCCGGTCGCGCCGATCACCGAGGCGATGTTGACGATGCGGCCCTTGCGGGCCTTCATCATGCCGCGCATCACCGCCTTGGAGGTGCGGTAGACGCTGGTCAGGTTGGTGTCCAGGATCGCCTGCCAGTCCTCGTCCTTCATCCGCATCAGCAGGTTGTCGCGGGTGATGCCGGCGTTGTTCACCAGGATCGACACTGCGCCGAACTCCTTGGTGATGGCGTCGATCAGCGCCTCGACCGCGCCCGGCGCGGTGACGTCCAGCTGGCGGCCGTGGCCGCCCTGCCCGGCCAGGCGCGCGCCGATGGCCTGGGCGCCGGACTCGCTGGTGGCGGTGCCGATGACGGTGGCGCCACGGGCGGCCAGTTCGTCGGCGATGGCCGCGCCGATGCCGCGGCTGGCACCGGTGACCAGGGCGATCTCGCCGCTCAGGGGCAGGTTGCTCATGTCGACCTCTTGGTTGGTCTGCGAAGGTGGCCGCCAGGCGGCCACGCGGGGATCAGCGCCAGTCGGCCAGCGCGGCGTCGAAATCGGCGGGGGCGCCGATGGCGCGGGCGTCCAGCGACTTGTCGATGCGCTTGGCCAGGCCCGCCAGCACCTTGCCGGGGCCGCACTCGGCGACCCGGGTGGCGCCACGCGAGGCCAGCGCCTGCACGCAGCCGGTCCAGCGCACCGGCAGGTAGAGCTGGCGCACGAGCGCGTCGCGGATCGCGCCGACGCTGTCATGCGCCTGGGCATCGACGTTCTGCACCACCGGCAGCGACGGTGCCTGCCACTGCAGGCTGGCCATCGCCTCGCCCAGGCGGTCGGCCGCCTCGCGCATCAGCGGGGTGTGCGACGGCACGCTTACCGCGAGCTTGACCGCCTTGCGCACGCCGCGTTCGGCCAGCAGGGCCAGGGCCGCATCGACCGCGCCAGCGTCGCCGCCGATCACGATCTGGCCGGGAGAGTTGTAGTTGGCCGGCACCACGATGCCGCTGCCGGAAGCCTGGGTGCAGACCTCCTCCACCACCGCGTCCTCGGCGCCCAGCACGGCGGCCATCGCGCCGGTGCCGGCGGGCGCGGCGTCCTGCATCAGCTGGCCGCGCAGGCGCACCAGGCGAGCGCCGTCATGCAGCGACAGCGCGCCGGCGGCCACCAGGGCGGTGTACTCGCCGAGGCTGTGGCCGGCCAGCACGGCCGGCTGCGCGCCGTCCCGGGCCTGCCATGCACGCCACACCGCCACGCCCGCGGCCAGCAGCGCCGGCTGGGTGAACTCGGTGCGGTTGAGCTGGTCTTCGGGCCCTTCCTGGGACAGCGCCCACAGGTCGGCGCCGGCGCCTTCGGACGCCTCGGCGAAGGCCTCGCGCACCTGCCGGTGCGCTGCGGCCAGCTCGGCAAGCATGCCGACGGACTGGGAACCCTGACCGGGGAAAACAAAAGCAAGCGTCGGTTGGGTCACGTGCTGTCGCAGATCGAAGAAGGACGGCGATGATACGGGCGGAACGCGTCGTTTGTCTGTACGACCGCGTATGTGCAGGCGGTCCATGGCATCGGCCTGCGTCGCCCCCGGACATGCGAAGGCCGCCCGGAGGCGGCCTTGCGGACGATGCTGCGGCGACCGCCGCGGGCTCAGTAGCGGACCAGCGCCGAGCCCCAGGTGAAGCCGCCGCCGAAGGCTTCCAGCAGCAGCAGCTGGCCGCGCTGCACGCGGCCCGAGCGCACCGCCTCGTCCAGCGCCAGCGGCACCGACGCGGCCGAGGTGTTGCCATGCCGGTCCACGGTCACCACCACGCGGTCCATCGGCATGTCCAGGCGCTTGGCGGTGGCCTCGATGATCCGCAGGTTGGCCTGGTGCGGGATCAGCCAGTCAAGGTCGGCCTGGTGCATGCCGTTGGCGGCCAGGGTCTCGTCGACCACGCCGTCCAGTGCCTTGACCGCGTGCTTGAACACCTCGTTGCCCGACATGACGATGCGCACGCCGCCGTTGGGCTCGCCCTCGCGGAAGCCGCTGGACACCCCGGCCGGGCAGCACAGCAGATCCTTCTTGCTGCCGTCGGCATGCAGGTGGGTCGACAGGATGCCGGTCTCGGCGTCGGCCCTCAGCACCACCGCGCCGGCACCGTCGCCAAACAGCACGCAGGTGGTGCGGTCGTTCCAGTCGACGATGCGGGTGAGGGTTTCGGCGCCGATCACCAGGGCGGTGCGCGCACTGCCGGACTGCACGAACTTGTCGGCCACGCTCAACGCGAACACGAAGCCCGAACAGGCGGCGTTGACGTCGAACGCGGGACACCCGGCGATGCCGAGCTTCTGCTGCACCAGGCAGGCGGTGGACGGGAACACCACGTCGGGCGTGGTGGTGCCGACCACGATCAGGTCGATCTCCGAGGCCTGGATGCCGGCCGCCTCGATCGCCTTCAGCGCCGCCTCGTAGGCCATGTCGCTGGTGGCCTGCCCTTCGGCAGCCACCCGGCGCTCGGCGATGCCGGTGCGCGTGCGGATCCACTCGTCGCTGGTGTCGACAACCTTGGCCAGGTCGTCGTTGGTGACCACTTTCTCCGGCAGGTAGCTGCCGGTTCCGGCGATGCGCGAATAGATCCGCTCGCTCATGGGTACTCCCGCAGGGAAGGCTCCCGCGGGAGCCGGAGATCGGCCACGGCCCGGGCAGGCGCGACGCGCGCGCCCGGGTCAGGGGTCTCAGTCTTCCTCGACCACCGAGGTCTTGGTGGCGATGACCTTCTTGCCGCGGTAGTAGCCGTCAGCGGTGACGTGGTGGCGCAGGTGGATCTCGCCGGTGGTCGGGTCGGTGGACAGCTGCTTGGCGGTCAGCGCGTCGTGCGAACGGCGCTGGCCACGGCGGGACGGGGTGACACGGGATTTCTGCACAGCCATGGGATTGCTCCAAACTCGGTTGATTGCGTGTTCTGGTGAAGCCTCGAAGCCACCCGCCGGTGCCGTTCCAGGGCGCCTTTGGGCGGCGGCGCGGCCGTCCTACTTCTTTTTCAGGGCCGCCAGCGCCGCGAACGGGTTGGCTGCCTGCTGTTCTTCCTCGGTGCCGGCCCAGGTCCGTTCCACCGGTTCGCTGTCCGGGGCGACCGGGACCACCGGCAGGGCGAGCACCAGCTCGTCCTCCACCAGGTCCAGCGGCCGCACCAGGCCGTCCTCGGGCACCAGCAGCGGCTCGTAGCCTTCCGGCAGCGCGGCCTCGTCGGCCTCGTCACGGATCAGGCCCAGCCGCTGCACGGCGTCAACCGGAAACACGAAGCGCTCCAGGCTGCGCTGGCACACCAGCGGAAGGCCGGCCTGCAGCCTCAGCTCGATGAACGGCACCTGCAACGCGTCCTGCCCGAACTCCAGGGTGAAGGCGCATTCGCCCCCGGCGTCGGCCAGGCTTCCCTGCAGCCGCGCCAGCGTCGAAAGCGGCACCCGCCCCTCGAACTGCCGCCTCGCGGCCACCATCCTCCAGGCATCCAGCGTTTCAGGGACCTGCACGGGCGGCGTACCAGCGGACATAAGCCGCTGAATGTTAAGGACCGCCCCGCCCCCTGTCAAACAGGGCCAGGATCGGTATTGTCGGCCGGGGTGCGGCGCGGGAGACTGGCGCGCCATTTGACCATGACCGCACCATGCTTGTCCTCGCTTCGACCTCGCCCTACCGCCGTGAACTGCTGCAGCGCCTGCGCCTGCCTTTTGAATCCGTGCGCCCGGAGGTGGACGAGGCCGCGCTGCCCGGCGAAGAGGTCGCGCCCCTGGTCAGGCGCCTGTCCGCGGCCAAGGCCGCGGCGGTGGCGGCCTCGCGGCCAGGCGACTGGGTGATCGGCTCGGACCAGGCCGCCGAGCTGGATGGCGCGATCCTGGGCAAGCCCGGCAGCCGCGGGGCGGCGGTGGCGCAGCTGGCGGCCATGGGCGGGCGGGTCGTGCGCTTCCACACCGGCGTGTGCCTGCACGGGCCGGGCGGCGTCATGGCCGCCTCGGACCTGACCCGGGTGCACTTCCGCCCGCTGCAGCGGACGGAGATCGAGCGCTACGTGGATGCCGAGCAGCCGTTCGACTGCGCCGGCAGCTTCAAGTGCGAAGGCCTGGGCATTTCGCTGTTCGAGGCGATCGAGTCGCATGACCCGACCGCGCTGGTCGGGTTGCCGCTCGTCGCCCTGTGCGGGCTGCTGCGCCGGGCCGGGTTCGCCGTGCCCTGACGCGGATCAGGGGGCCGGTGGCGCCTGCAACGCCACCGGGCACAGCTGGTAGGGATAGGCCGCCGTGCCCACCCAGCTGCGATAGACCTGGCAGCCCGGCACGTCCAGCACCAGGCCATACCGGGCCGCCAGCATCTGGCGGGTCTGCCGCATGCGGTCGGCCGCCGCCTGGCGGGCCAGCCCGGCGGCCGGCACCGCCCCGGCCGCGTCGGCCATGGCCAGCTGGCAGCGACCGGTAGGCGAGCGCGCCGGCTCCAGCAGCACCCGGCTGCGGGTGCGCGAGGCGGCCCAGCGCATCACCGGGCAGTCACCGCGGTCCAGCCACAGGCGCGAGGCCCAGCGGTTGTAGCGGGCGTTCTTGCTTTCGCGCAGGCGGTTCTGCGCCTCCCAGGCCTCCGCGTCGGCCGACAGCAGCGCCAGCGCCGTCCCGCCGGCGGCAACCTTCTGCCGCACGCGCGCGGCGTAGGCATCCGATTCGGGCACGTTGCCGGCCACGCCGACATACGCCGGCCCCGGCGGCAGGTACGGCAGGCGCCAGGCGTTGGGCTGGTCACCGACCATCAGCACGGTCCCGGCATCCAGCCGGGCCGGCGCCTCCACCCGCGCGGCCTGGCGCGCCCATCCGGCATGGCCCCAGTCGTTCCACCCCAGCAGCGAGACGGCCGCGCAGGCCAGCACGGCGAAGTGGCGCAAGCGCGCGCGGCCCGGCGCCAGCCACCGCAGCAGCAGCCACAGGGCCAGCGGGGCCAGCAGCTCCAGCGCGGCCAGGTAGCGGTGGATGCTGAAGACCGCCACCCAGACCAAGAAGGTGGCGGCGATCCAGATGCCGAACATCGCCCGCGCCGGATCCGGTGCCCGCCCCGCTCCACCCACCGGTGCGCGGCGGCCGCGCAGCCGCCGCCACGCCGCCACCGGCACGGCCAGCAGCACCGCCACGTAGAGCGCGGCCCACACCACCTGCCACAGGGCGATCTCGCTGACCCGGTGCGGCTCGACGGTCATGCGCAGCGGCCACACCAGCGCCTGGCCGAGGCTCTCCGGCAGCCAGCGCGCATCGCCGACCGAATCGGCGCGCGCCAGCGGGCCCTGGAACAGCGCGTTGAACTGCGGAAAGAGCGGATTGCCGAATTCCTGCCATACCCGCAGCAGCCAGGGCCCGGCCATCACCGCCGCCACGGCCAACGCGGTGGCTGCCAGCAGGGTGGCCATGCCCAGGCGCGCGCGCCACGGCAGCGGCGTGGCCAGCATCGCGATGCCCAGGCCGACCGCATACAGCGCATTGGTGAGCTTCAGGGCCACCGCCGCGCCCAGCAGCGCGCCGGCGACCAGCACCCGCCCGGTCCGCCAGCCGGCGGCCGACGGCAGGCACAGGGCGAAGGCGCCGAGCACCAGCACGGCGGTGCTGGCATCGCCCATGGTGTTGCCCAGCTCGGAGAGGAAGGCCGCGCCGCACATGCCGGCCAGCGCCAGCAGCAGCGACAGGCGCGCCCGCCCCGGCTCGCCCTCCAGCAGCCGCCAGGTGATCCAGCACAGCGGCAGGAACACCAGGCCGTGCAGCGCGCCCAGCAAGGCGCCGGCCACCGGCGCCGGAGCGTGCTGCACCAGCAGGTAATAAGGCAGGTCCAGCAGCGGCACGAAGTAGCTCTGCAGCTGCGCCGGCGCCAGGTCGGTCGCCATGCGCCCGTGCAGCCACGACCAGGCGTTGTACAGGTGGTAGTTGCGCAGGTCCCAGTTGTCGTCCTGGCCGCGCAGCAGCGCCACCAGCGCGCAGGCCACCACCGCCCCCAGCGTGACCAGGGTGCGTCCCCGGCGCGTGCCCGGGTCAAGGCGGTGCACCCAGGCCGCCTGCAGGGTCGCCAGCGCCCTCACCTGCCGGTCCCGGCCGGTTGGGCGGCAACGGCGGGCCGGGCCGAGGCGTTGCCGAACACGTGGCACTGCGCCGCGGGCAGGTGCCGGGCGAGATCGGCGACCCCCCGGGCGATGGTCGCCTCGTCGTGGCAGGGCCCCAGCAACCCGACGCGCAGTGCGTCCGCCGCGGCGACGGATCTGGGAGGTTCGTTGACGCGCATGTGGATCCCCGTTGTGCCCGCGCATGGTACTGGCGGGTACGCCCGCAGGGCCAACCCGGGCAGCGCGGTTCGTGGGACGCGCGCGGCCCGGCGTGCACGCGTGGCTGCGCAGGCCGTCCCGCGCGCAGTGTCCGATGTATCCGCAACCGCGCCGCGGTGCGCAATGCGCGCCGGTTCGCGACAGCGCGCGGGTGGCGACCGCGTCGCCGCGCCGGGTGCCAGGCCGCAGGTCGGGTGGTTGTGCCGCCCGCTCGACGCGTCGGGCGGGCACCGCCCAGTCCGGCGCTCAGGCGGTGCGCACCGCCTGAGCGCGCAGTGCCCGATCCATCCGCACCGCGTCGAGGTCAATGCGCGCCGGTTCCCGGCAGCGCGTGGGTAGCGGCCGCGTCGCTGCGCCGGATGCCAGGCCGCGCGTCGGGTGGTTGTGCCGTCCGCTCGACGCGTCCTGCGCCCGCCGCTCAGTCCGGCGCGCAGGCGCCGGTGCGCACCGTCTGCATCCAGCCGTCCTCGACGCTGCCATCGCGGCCATGCACGCGCAGGGCCAGGCGGTGGCGACCGGGCCGCACCCACTCCGGCAGGCGCCCCCGGGCACGGAAGCCGACGTCCGGCTGGCCCGGATCGGCAGTACTGGCCCAGAACTGGGCGACCCGGGGTGCCGGCTGGCCGTAGGCGGCAGGCGCCAGCACGCGTCCGTCGAGCAGCAGCTCGACCCCGGCCACGCCCACGCCGTCCTTGAACGCCCAGCCGTCCACCTCGAACCGGCACGCCAGCATGCCTCCGGCGGCCGGCGCGTCGATCCACGCCATCGCCGGCAGCGTGCACGGCCCGGCCGCCCCGCCCGGTTCCAGCCGGAACAGCAGGAAGCGCTGGGCCAGGTGGTCGATGCCGACCACCTGCGGCGGCGGCAGCGGCCCCAGCCGCGCGCACAATCCCTGGTAGTGCGACAGCAGCTGGCGATAGGGCAGGTCGCTGGCCGCCACCACCAGCAGCGCCGGCGAGTCCGGCGCCGTCTCCTGCAGCAGGCCCCACAGCGCCAGCTGCGGGGCGCGCCCATGGTGGGCGTTGAGCGGATGCGGCAGCACGCGGATGTCCGGGTCGCCCAGGGCGAAGCCCAGCTCCGCACCGACCTTGAAGCCGTCGGCCAGCAGCACGCTGCCGTCGGGCATGTCCGCCAGGGCCCGGCGCACCTCGTCCGCCAGCTGTTCCCAGCCGGCGAAGTTGCGCGGGTAATGCTTGCTGCCGGCCAGCTCCTGGCGCACCTGCGGCACCGAGACCGTCATCAGCCAGCCCAGTGCCAGCATCCCGCCAAGGGCGGTGCTGGCCCAGGTCGCGCGCCGCCAGCGCGCCGGCCAGCCCTGCAGCAGCAGCGCGGCCATCGGCAGCAGCCCCAGCCATGCCGGCAGCGGCCAGTGGAAGCTGGTGCGCTCGCTGTCGGTGAAGAACCCCAGGACGAAGAAGCCGCCGGCGACGAACATCCCGAACAGGCCCAGCAGGCGCCACGGCGGCCGCAGCGCGCGCGGCGGCCGCATGCAGCGCCACGCCGCCAGCGCCATGGCCAACAGCAGCAGCGGCGTGGCCAGCAGCGCCTGCACCGGCACGAACAGCAGGCCGCCGGCGTGCAGGGCCCACGGATGCCGGTCCACGAACTGGAAGCGCACGCCGGCATCGCCGTGCTCCAGGTTCCACAGCAGCAGCGGCGCCCATGCCAGCAGGCCCACCGCCAGCGCCAGCAGCACCCGGGGGTCGCCCAGCAGCCGGCGCCCGTGCGGCAGGCACAGCAGCGCCGCGCCACCGGCCAGCAGCACCGCGCCGAAGCGGTAGTGGCTCAGCGCGCCCAGCGCCAGGCCGATGCCCAGCTCCAGCACCATCAGCGCGCTGACCTGGCGCAGCAGATGGGTCGCCGCATGCAGGCACAGCACCGTGGCCACCGCCAGTGGCACGTCCGGCAGCGCCATCACCCCGAGGGTGCCGGACAGTGGCATCAGCACCGCCAGGCTGCCGGCATGCCAGCCGGCCAGCTCGCCGAACCAGCGCGCGCCGATCCGCTTGACCCACCACGGCACCAGCGCGCCCAGCAGCAGGAACGGCATGCGCAGCGCCAGCACGTGCTCGCCGCCGATGGCCGTGCCCAGGCGGGCCAGCCACGCGGTCATGCCCGGCAGGTCGGAATAGGCCGGCGCCAGGTGGCGCCCTTCCTGCCAGTAGAAGGCCTCGTCCACGAACAGCGGCAGCTGCGCGGCCACCAGCAGCTTGGCCACGCAGGCCGCCACCCACAGGGCGAGGAAGACCCCGCGCGCTCCTTGCGCCCCCCGCATGCCGCTACACTCCAGACCGATCCGGTAACGCAGGCATGCGATGGGCAACTCCGCAGGAAGACAGCCGCAGATCCTACCCGAGCCTCTGGCCGAGGCCCTGTCACGGGCGCAGCAGCAGGTCAACGGACTGGTGCTGGGCAAGCAGCACGAGGTGCGGCTGGCGTTCGTGGCGCTGCTGGCCGGCGGCCACGTGCTGATCGAGGACCTGCCGGGGCTGGGCAAGACCACCCTGGCCCATGCGCTGGCGGCCACGGTGGGCTTGTCGTTCCAGCGCGTGCAGTTCACCTCGGACCTGCTGCCGGCCGACGTGCTGGGCGTGTCGGTGTACGACGCGGCCGCGCGCGGCTTCGAGTTCCATCCCGGCCCGGTGTTCACCCAGGTGCTGCTGGCCGACGAGATCAACCGCGCCCCGCCGCGCACCCAGAGCGCGCTGCTGGAGGCGATGGCCGAGCAGCAGGTGACCCTGGACGGGGTCACCCACCCGCTGCCGGACCCGTTCTTCGTGATCGCAACCCAGAACCCGGTGGACCTGTCCGGCACCTTCCCGCTGCCGGATTCGCAGCTGGACCGCTTCCTGCTGCGCTTCTCGCTGGGTTACCCCGGCGCCGAATCCGAGCGTGCACTGCTGACCGGCAGCGACCGCCGCGAGCTGATCGCCCGTGCCCTGCCGCTGCTGGGCGAGGGTGATGTGCAGGCGCTGCGCCAGGCCGCCGTGCAGGTCCACGCCAGCGACGCGCTGGTCGGCTACGTGCAGGCGCTGCTGGCGCGCAGCCGCCACCACCCGGGCGTGCGCGTGGGACTGTCCCCGCGCGCCGGGCTGGCCCTGCTGCGGGCCGCCCGCGCCTATGCCCTGCTGCTGGGCCGCGGCCACTTGCTGCCGGAGGACGTGCAGGCGCTGTTCATCGCCGTCGCCGGCCACCGCCTGGTGCCCGAGGCCGAGGCCGGCCAGGGTGCGGCCTTGGCCAAGGCGGTGCTGCACGCGGTGCCGGTGGACTGATGGGACGGCTGCGCGGCGCCGGCGCACGCGTGTTGGCGCTGGCCCGGTCGCTGGAGCGCCCGCGCGCGCCCGAGCCGCTGCCGGTGGCGATCGACCGGCGCCGGGTCTACGTGCTGCCCACCGGCTTCGGGATGTTCTACCTGGCGCTGGTGCTGGCGATGCTGCTGGGCGCGCTGAACTACAACAACAACCCGGCGCTGCTGCTGGCCCTGCTGCTGGGCGCGTCGGGGCTGGCCAGCCTGATCGCCACCCACCTCCAGCTGTCCGGGCTGCGGGTGGAGGCGCTGTCGGCCGAGCCGGTGCCCGCCGGCCAGCCGCTGCTGCTGCGCCTGGCCCTGGCCAGCCGTGACGCGCGTCCACGCCGCGGCCTGCGCGCCGCACTGGGCGGGGCCTGGACCCACGGCGCGCTGGAGGCCGAGGGCGCGGCCGAGTTCATCCTCCCGGTCCCCACCCGCCAGCGCGGCTGGCTGGAACCGGGCCGCCTGCAGCTGTCCACCACCCAGCCGCTGGGCCTGGCGCGGGCCTGGTCGCGGGTATGGCCGCGCCAGCGGCTGCTGGTCTACCCGCGGCCGGAGCCGTCGCCGCCGCCACTGCCGGACAGCAGCGGCAGCCTCGGCCGCGGCCGCCCCGACCCGCTGGGCGAGGAGCCGCACCAGCTGCGCGCGTACCGCAGCGGCGACGCCCCGCGCACCATCGCCTGGAAGCACAGCGCGCGCCGCGACAGCCTGGTGGTGCGCGAGTTCGAGCGCGCCGAGGGTCGCGAGCTGGTGCTGGCCTGGCAGGACCTGCCGGCGCTGGCGGCCGAGGCGCGCATCGCGCGGCTGGCCGCGTGGGTGGACCAGGCCGAGCGCGAGGGCGTGCGCTACCGCCTGCGGCTGCCGGCGCAGGACGACATCGGCCCGGGCCGTGGCCTGGAGCACCGGCATGCCTGCCTGCGCGCGCTGGCGCTGTTGCCGGGGTCGCCATGAGCACGCCCGCCGACACCCCGCTGCTGGATCCGCGCACCCGCGCCTGGACCCTGTCCACCGCCGCCCTGGCCCTGCTGCCGCTGCTGGTGATCCTGCCGGGCACGCTGGCCGGGGTGCTGGCGGCCACCGCGGTGCTGGTCACCCTGGCCTCGTGGCGCCGCCCGCTGCCGGCCTGGCTGCGCCTGCTGCTGGCGCTGGCGATGCTGGCGGCGGTGTTCGCGCTGATGGGCACCCGCCTGGGCCGCGACTCCGGCTGCGCGCTGCTGGCGGCGATGCTGGCGATCAAGCCGGCCGAGTCGCACCGCCTGCGCGATGCGCGCAGCCTGCTGGGGTTCTCGCTGTTCGCGCCGTTCGCCGCGTTCCTGCTGGAGCAGGGCCCGCTGGCGATGGGCCTGGGGCTGGCCGCCGTGCTCAGCGCGCTGCTGTCGCTGCAGCGCCTGGCGGACGTGGAGAACCAGGCGCGGCCGCTGCCGCTGGGCCAGCGCCTGCGGGTGATGGCGCGGCTGGTGGCCATCGGCCTGCCGCTGGCGTTGGCCGCGTTCTGGCTGTTCCCGCGGCTGGGCTCCCCGCTGTGGGGCGTGCCCGAGCGCGCCCTGGCCCGGCCCGGCCTGTCCGACCGGATGGAGCCTGGTGCCTGGGCGGACTTCATGAGCGACGACCGCCCCGCCCTGCGGGTCCACTTCGACGGCGCGCCGCCGGCCGCCGACCAGCTGTACTGGCGCGGCGCGGTGCTGTGGAAATACGACGGCCAGGCGTGGACCCGCCAGGGCTGGCTCGACGGCCTGCCGGTGCCGGAGGTCGAGCACGCCGAAGGCACCGCCTGGCGCTACGAGGTGGAGATGGAGGCCACCGACCGCCGCCAGCTGGTGGCGCTGGACCTGCCCACCGCGGCACCGGCCGGGGCGCGGCTCGGGTTCGACCATGCCCTGACCACCGCGCGCCCGCTGTCGGCCCCGAGCCGCTGGCAGCTGCGCTCGGCCCCCGCGCAGGTGCTGGAACCGGGTCTGCGCCCCACCCTGCGCACGCTCGCCCTGTCCCTGCCGCAGGACCGCAACCCCCGCACCCTGGCGCTGGCCCGGCAGTGGCGCAGCGAGGCCGGCGACGACGACGCGGCGATCGTCGCCCGCGCGCTGGACTGGATCCGCGCGGATTTCGCCTACACCCTGGACGTGCCGCTGCCCGGCCGCGATGCGGTGGACGATTTCCTCTTCGCGCAGCGCCAGGGCTACTGCGAGCAGTTCAGCTCATCCTTCGCGGTGCTGATGCGCGGCGCCGGCATCCCGGCGCGGGTGGTGATCGGCTACGCCGGCGGCTACCGCAACCCCTTCGCCGACTACTGGATCGTGCGGCGCATGGATGCCCACGCCTGGGTCGAGGTCTGGCTGGAGGGCCGCGGCTGGGTGCGGGTGGACCCGACCGCCGCCGTGGCCCCGGACCGCATCTACGACACCCTCGAGCAGCGCCGCTCGGTGGCCGATGCCGGCGCCGGGCTGCAGGCCCTGCGGATGGACAACATCGGCCACCTGGGCGACTGGCTGCGGCGCAGCTGGAACGACCTGGTGCTCGGCTTCGATGCCCAGCGCCAGCAGGCGCTGCTGCGCCCGCTCGGCCTGCAGCGCCTGCAGCCGTCGCAGCTGCTGCTGGCGTTCGCCGCACTGGCGGCGCTGGCGCTGGCCGGCATGGCCTGGCTGCTGGCCCGCGGCGAGCGCCAGCCGGATCCGCTGCTGCGCGCCTGGCACCGGCTCGGCGAGCGCTACGCCCGGCTGGGCCTGGGCCGCGCTGCGCACGAACCGGCGATGGACTGGGCGCGCCGGGTGGCGGCGGCACGACGCCCCTCGGGCGAGGCCCTGCTCGCACTCAGCCGGCGTTTCGCCGAAGCGCGCTACGCTCCACGCCACGGGGGATTGCGCCAGCTGGTCGATGACCTGCGGCGGCACCGCCCCTGACCTTCCGGAGGCCGCCAATGACCCTGCGCAACACTGTCCGAATCCTCACCACCGCCGCCAGCCTGGCGCTGCTGTCCGCCTGCGCCACCGCGCCGCAGCCGCTGCAGGGGGCGTTCCCGCAGATCACCCCGCAGCAGGCGGTCGGCAACAGCCCCGCCGGCAGCCCCGTGCGCTGGGGCGGGCGGATCGTGGAGACCCTGCCCAAGCAGGACAGCACCTGCTTCCAGATGGTCTCGCTGCCGCTCAACGCCAGCGGCCGCCCGCAGAGCGACGCCTCCGACCTGACCCAGGGCCGCTTCCTGGCCTGCCGCGCCGGCTTCTACGATCCGGCCGTGTTCACCCCCGGGCGCGAGGTGACCTTCGTCGGCCGGGTCCAGGGCACCGAGAGCGTGCGCATCGGCGAGTACGACTACCGCCTGCCGCAGCTGGCCGCCGACGTGGTCTACCTGTGGCCCGAGGTGCGCGAGGTGGACGTGGTGGTCCCGCCGCCGCGCCCGTACTGGGGTCCTTACTGGGGCCCGTACCGCGGCTGGTGGTGGTGACCGCCCGGCCGCACCGCGGACCGACATGACCTGCACGAACGCCGCCCCCGGGCGGCGTTCGTGTTCCGGGGCCCGGAACCTGGCGGCCAGGCCCTGCGGCGCGCATGCCGGCCACCGCCCTGCGTGTAGCCCGGACAAGGCGGCAGGCCGCATCCGGGGAGAGCCGCCTCAGGCGCCGAAGTGCCCCAGCGGTGCGCCGGCCAGCAGGTGCAGGTGGACGTGGAACACGGTCTGCCCGGCGTGCTCGCGGCAGTTCATGACCACCCGGTAGCCATCCTGGGCCAGGCCCTCGCGGCGCGCATACCCGGCCGCCGCCAGCATCAGCCGGCCCAGCAGCTGGGCGTGTTCCGGGCGGGCGTCGTCCAGGGTCGGGATGACCTCGTTCTTCGGGATGAACAGCACGTGCACCGGCGCCTGCGGCGCGATGTCCTGGAACCCGAGGATGTCCTCGTCCTCGTAGACGATGGTGGCCGGGATCTCGCGGTTGATGATCTTGCTGAAGATGGTCGACATGGGCTCGCGGCGGCAGTGGAGGAAACGCCATCGCACGGACGGCACGCCCGGCGCGGCAGCGGCCGAGGGTAGCGCGTCGGGCCGCGGATGCGCAGGCGCGCGATGCCCCGCCTTGCCGGCCGCCGGGTGGCCGGCCTCAGCCGGTCATCTCGCCGCGGGTTCCGAACGCGTGCGAGAGGGTGCCGCGATCCACGTATTCCAGCTCGCCGCCCAGCGGCAGGCCCTGGGCCAGGCGGCTGGGCCGCACCTGGTGCTGGCGCGCCAGCTGCGCCAGGTAGTGGGCGGTGGCCTCGCCCTCGACGGTGGCGCTGGTGGCCACGATCACCTCGCTGACCTCGCCGGTGGCCAGGCGCGCGGCCAGTGCCTCCAGCCCCAGTTCGCGCGGGCCCACGCCATCGAGCGGCGACAGCCGGCCCTGCAGCACGAAGTACAGCCCGCGGTAGCCGGTGGCGGTCTCGATCGCCAGCCGGTCGGCGGGGGTCTCGACCACGCACAGCTGCTGGCGCTCGCGCGAGGGGCTGGCGCACACCGCGCACAGCGGGTCCTCGCTGAAATCCCGGCACTGGCTGCAATGGCCGATGCGCTCCACCGCCTCGGCCAGCACCGAGGCCAGCCGCCGGCCGCCCTCGCGGCCACGCTCAAGCACGTGGTAGGCCATGCGCTGGGCACTCTTGCGGCCCACGCCAGGCAGCACCTGGAAGGCCTCGATGAGCTGGTCTAGGAGCATTCGGTCAGGGGGCGCGACGGGGCGGCGGTTGCGGGAGAACGGGCGGGCCGCGATCGCGCCCGGGCAAGGCAGGCGAGGCGGAGCCGGCGCCGGCGTGACCGGCACCGTGCCATCGCCGCGGCACGCAGCGACGGCGGCAGCGGCCTCAGAACGGCAGCTTCATTCCCGGCGGCAGCGGCATGCCCGCCGAGGCGGCGGCCATCTTGGCCTTGGATTCGGCGTCGATCTTGTTGGAGGCGTCGTTGAAGGCGGCCGCCACCAGGTCCTCGACCATCTCCTGGTCGGACAGCAGGCTGGGGTCGATGCGCACCTTGCGGCACTCCTTGGTGCCGGTGAGGGTGATGCTGACCATGCCGCCGCCGGCGCTGCCGGTGACCTCGAGCTGGGCCAGTTCTTCCTGGGCGCGCTGCAGGTTCTCCTGCATCTTCTGCGCCTGTTGCATCAGCTGGGCGATATTGCCGCGCATGTTCAGTTCTCTTCTACGGGTCTGATGGAGTCCGGCACCACGCGGGCGCCGTGCTGTTCGACCAGGCGGCGTACCGTCGGGTCATTGAGGAAGGCCTCTTCGGCCGCGGCCTGGCGCGAATCGCGCTCGCGGTCCTTGCGCTGGTGCAGGGTCTCCGCCGGCGCCGCGCCGGCCTGGATCACGATCCGCGGCGCCTCGCCCAGCGGGCCGGCCAGGGCCGCCGACAGCGCCGCCAGCGAGCGCTCGCTGCGCAGGTATTCGAAGCCCGGGTCCAGCGCCAGCACCAGCACGCCATCGGCGTGGCTGACGAAGGCGGTATGCGAGGCCAGCTGCCGGGCCGGACCGCTGAGCTCGCAGGCGGCCACCCGCTGCAGCCAGTCCTCGGCATCGGTGACCTGGCTTCCCGCGGCGGCCGCCGCAGCAAGGGCGGAGGGTGCGGCGGCGGACGCAGGGGCGAACGACGGGGCCACCGCCGGCGTTTCCGGCGTTTCCACCGGCGCCGGGGCCGCCGCTGCCGGCAGCGGCGGCGCCACCGCCCCGGCCGGCGGGATCACGATGCCGGCGTGCAGCGCGGCGGCGGCGGCCGGGTGCGCACTGCCACCGGGCGCGCGTGCGGGCGCCGGCTGCTCGCGGCCTTCGTCCTGCCAGGGCGAGGCCGGCGCGGCGGCGGCGCGGACGACCGGCGCCGGTTCGGCAGGGATGGCGCGGGCCTGGGCCACGGGCACGTCCCACGGCGGCAGGTCCGCCGGATCCGGCGCGGTGCGCGCCGATCGGGGAGCCGGCACCGGTGCGGCCGCCGGCGCGGGTGTGGCGGCCACCGCGGTCGCCGCCTCCGGCGCGATCGCGGCCGGCGGCTGGTTGCGGGGCGCCACGGCCGCCGCCGCAGGGGCTGCCGTGGCGGCAGGTTCGGCGCGCGCGCCGCCGGCGCCCTGGCCCGGGGCGGATGTACCGCTGCCCGCCTGCTCGCCCGCACCGGTGCCCGGCGCCGGCGGCCCGGCGTCGGCCTCCGGGCGGAACGCCAGCATGCGCAGCACGCTCATCTCGAAGCCCACGCGCGGCGCCGGCGCCAGGTCCAGGTCGCGGCGGCCGTTGACCGCCATCTGGTACCAGAGCTGCACCACCTCCGGGCGCACCCGGCCGGCGTAGGCATCCACGTCGATGCCCTCGTCCTCGCGCCGCGCGGCCGGCACCAGCTGCCGCACCTGGATCCGGTGCAGCGCCTCGGCCAGCGCCTCCAGCACGTTGCCCCAGTCCGGGGCGAAGCCGGCCAGGGTCTCGACCGTGTCCAGCAGCGCCTGGCCGTCACCGGCCGCCAGCGCGTCCAGCAGCGCCGCCACCTGGGTGCGGTCGACGCTGCCGAGCATGGCGCGCACGGCGTCCTCGCCCAGCGCGCCGCCGGCATAGGCGATGGCCTGGTCCAGCAGCGACAGGCCGTCGCGCAGGCTGCCATCGGCCGCCCGCGCCAGCTGCCGGATCGCCCCGGCGTCGGCCTCGATCTGCTCGGCGGCCAGGATCCTGGTCATCTGGCCTTCGATCTGCCCCTCGTCCAGCCGCTTGAGGTTGAACTGCAGGCAGCGGCTGAGCACCGTGACCGGCAGCTTCTGCGGATCGGTGGTGGCCAGCAGGAACTTCACGTGCCCCGGCGGCTCCTCCAGGGTCTTCAGCAGCGCGTTGAACGCCGCCTTGGAGAGCATGTGCACCTCGTCGATCAGGTACACCTTGTACTGCCCGCGCGAGGGCATGTACTGCGCGTTCTCGATCACCTCGCGGACATCGTCCACGCCGGTGTTGGAGGCCGCGTCGATCTCCAGCAGGTCGATGTAGCGGCCGGCGTCGATGTCCATGCAGGCGGCGCACTGGCCGCAGGGCTCGGCGCTGGTGCCCTTCTCGCAGTTGAGCGACTTGGCGAAGATGCGGGCGATGGTGGTCTTGCCCACGCCGCGGGTGCCGGTGAACAGGAACGCATGGTGGACGCGCCCGGTATCCAGCGCGTTGCCCAGCGCGCGCACCACGTGCTCCTGGCCGACCAGCTCGGAGAACCGCTTGGGGCGCCACTTGCGGGCAAGGACCAGGTAGGACATCGGCAGACCACGTTCGGCCGGAGCTTCCGGCAGGACCGGCATTGTGCCACGCCCGTCCGGCGCCCTGCCCCGCCCCGGGCCGCGCGCTTGTCCCAAACCCCCGCGGGCGCTAGAATTCGCGCCCCTGCTGCCGCCGGACGGCGCCGGCAGGGATCCGGAGAGGTGTCCGAGTGGTTGAAGGAGCACGCCTGGAAAGTGTGTAAGCGTCTAAACCGCGCTTCGGGGGTTCGAATCCCCCTCTCTCCGCCAGATACGCAAAAAGGCCCCCTTCATGGGGGCCTTTTTGCGTATTGGCGAAGCGAGGGGCTTTGGTTCGAACCCCTCGGTTCGACCACCCGCGCAGCGGGTGGACACGACGGCGCAGCCGTCGCCCCGAAGGGGCAAGGCGCGAAGCGCCGCAGTGCATCCCCCTCTCGCTCCGCCGTTCCTCGACTCCCGAAAGGGGGCCTTTTTCGATCTGGCGGGGAGAGGGGACCTGGTTCGAACCCCAACAGGTTCGACCACCCCCACGACGGCGAAGCCGTCGCCCCGAAGGGGCAAGGCGCGAAGCGCCGCAGTGCATCCCCCTCTCGCTCCGCCGTCCCTCAACTCCCGAAAGGGGGCCTTTTTCGATCTGGCGGGGAGAGGGGACCTGGTTCGAACCCCAGCGGGTTCAACCACCCGCGCAGCGGGTGGACACGACGGCGAAGCCTTCACCCGAAGGACAAGGCACCAAGCCGCAGTGCATCCCCTCACTCCGGACCTGCGGCACCGCAACGTCGCACGCTGGCCGGGCGCGTCCTGGGGTGTTCCGGGCATCCAGCCCTCCTCTGCCCCTCCTGGCCTTCAAAGTCGCCCACGGACGCAGCCCTGCACAACTTTCCATCTGACAGGATCGAGCTGACAGCGGTCCACGCGTTTGCCAGGCGTAGTGCTGTCGGCAATTCCCGGTCCTGCGGATCGGCCTGGCCATCGCCGACGGTTGCAACCAGCTGCATGCGTCCTGGTCCGGTGCCCGGCGCACAGGACGCCTTCTTCACGGGCACGGCGGCATAGAAGGGGCGCTCCTGGCACCGAGCTTCCCGAGCCCTGCATGATCGGGCGGGCCCTGGCACCGCCGTATTCAGAGGCGCATATGTTCGAGTCTTTCGACGCCCTGCTTCTCGCCCGGATACAGTTCGCCTTCACGGTCAGCTTCCACTTCATCTTCCCGGCATTCTCGATCGGGCTGGCCAGCTTTCTTGCCGTCCTTGAAGGCCTGTGGCTGAGGACGAAGGACGACCTGTACCTCGATCTTTTCAGGTTCTGGGTCAAGATCTTCGCCGTCACGTTCGCCATGGGCGTCGTTTCCGGCATCGTCATGTCGTACCAGTTCGGTACGAACTGGGCGGTCTTCTCGGATCGGGTCGGCCCGGTGATCGGGCCACTCATGGCCTACGAGGTCCTGACTGCCTTCTTCCTGGAAGCCGGGTTCCTCGGGGTCATGTTGTTCGGCATGAAGAAGGTGGGACCCAAGCTGCACTTCCTCGCGACCCTGATGGTCGCGCTCGGGACCTTCATTTCGGCGTTCTGGATCCTCAGCGCGAACAGCTGGATGCACACCCCGACGGCGTTTGCATTCAACGCTGCCGGGCAGATGGTCCCCTCCGGCAGCTGGGTCGAGATCATCTTCAATCCCAGCTTCCCCTATCGACTCGCCCACACCGTCATCGCCGCATACCTGACCACCGCGATGATTGTTGGCGCAGTCGGCGCATTCCAGCTGCTCAAGCACCACCGTGGCCGTGTCGTCCCCAGTGTCGCTGCGACCGATCCGGTTGCGCTGCACCAGCAGGCCGGCATCCCGCGCTCGGAGGCGGCCGCCCGGAAGATGTTCTCGATGGCGATGTGGATGGCGGCCATCGTCGCGCCGCTCCAGATCCTTGCCGGCGACCTGCACGGCCTGAACACCCTGGAACACCAGCCGGCCAAGGTCATGGCCATGGAGGGGCACTACACGAGTCATCCCGAAGGTGCGCCCTTGATCCTCTTCGGCCTGCCCGACTCCGCCGCCAGGCGCATCGACTACGCCGTCGAGATCCCGAAGGTTTCCTCGCTGATCCTGAAGCACGACCCCAATGCACCAATGGACGGCCTGGACACCATTGCCGACCATCTCGAGCCGCCGGTTCCCATTGTCTTCTGGTCGTTCCGCATCATGGTGGCCATGGGCGTGGCCATGCTGGCGCTCGGACTCTGGAGTCTCCTGGCCCGGCTGCGCGGAAGACTCTACGAATGGACCTCGCTCCACCGGTTCGCCGTCGTCCTGGGGCCTTCCGGGCTTGTCGCCGTCATTGCCGGCTGGATCACCACCGAGGTGGGCCGGCAGCCCTTCACCGTCTACAACGTGATGACCACCGCGGAGAGCGCCTCCCCGCTGGACGCCTCGGCGGTCGGCGCTTCGCTGGTGGCGTTCGTGGTCGTGTACTTCCTGGTCTTCGGCTTCGGGACCCTCTACATCCTCCGCCTCATGGCCAAGGGGGTGCAGGTACATGAGGTGCCGATGGAGGAAGACAGTGGGCCGATCCGGACCGCCGGCATCACCCCCGGCCCGGCAATGAAGATGTCGGAGGAACCGCAGCATGACTCCTGACTACGATCTGACGATCATCTGGGCGGCGATCATCCTCTTCGCGGTTTTCGCCTACGTCGTCATGGACGGCTTCGACCTGGGCATCGGAATCCTGTTCCCGGCCTTTCCCGCAGGGCGCGAGCGCGACCAGGCGATGAACTCGATCGCGCCCCTGTGGGACGGGAACGAGACGTGGCTGGTACTCGGCGGAGGCGGGCTCCTGGCCGCGTTCCCCCTGGCCTACGGGGTCATCATGACGGCGCTGTACCCGACCATCATCGCGATGCTTCTGGCACTGGTGTTCAGGGGCGTGGCGTTCGAAGCACGATGGAGGGACCCGGCGCACCGGCCATGGTGGGACCTGGCATTCACGGTCGGCTCCTTCGTCGCGGCCTTCTCGCAGGGGGTAGCCCTGGGCGCACTGCTGCAGGGCATCCACGTGGCCGATCGCGCCTACGCAGGGGGATGGCTGGACTGGCTGACGCCCTTCTCGTTGCTGACCGGTGCCAGCGTGGTGGTGGGGTATGGCGTGCTTGGCGCGACGTGGCTCGTCTGGAAAACCGACGGCGCCACCCAGGACCACGCGTATCGGCTTGCAAGGCACTTCGGCGTGCTGCTGCTCGTCGGAATCATCGCCGTCAGCCTGGCCACCCTTGGGCTGGAGTTCGACTATCACCAGCGCTGGCTGACTTTCCCGGCTGTGCTTGTGACAGCACAGGTGCCCCTGCTGACCGCGATCATTGCTTACGCCTTCTTCCGCTCGCTCCACAAGCGCCGCGAAGGCTGGCCCTTCCTCCTTGCCCTGGCCCTGTTCCTGCTGACCTTCGTCGGGCTGGCCATCAGCGTTTTCCCTTACGTGGTACCCCGGGCGCTGACCATCTGGGACGCGGCAACGCCGGAAAAGAGCCAGGCGTTCCTCCTCGTTGGTGCGGCGATCCTGATACCGGTCATCCTTGCCTACACGGGGTGGTCCTACTGGGTGTTTCGCGGCAAGGTGGGGCACGAGGGCTACCACTGATGCCCGCCCCGCCCAGCCCCGACCGGCAGCCGCTCTACAAACGCCTGGGCTGGATGATCCTGATCTGGGCAGTCAGCGTTGCGGCACTGGGAGTAGTCGCCGCCATCCTCCGGGCGTGGCTCTTGTAGACGGTCCAGGACAGCCGGCCGCCCGCCTGGGGCGAATGCATACGTTGTCGAAGAGGCGGCGGAAAGCTTGGGCCGGCGACAAAGACCGGTCCATCCCGGACCGGCCTGGAGCACCCCCGCCCATCGTGGTACCCCGCACACGCATGGGATCGGCAAGGGAATGCGGTTGGGCGGGTACGGGTATGCGGGAAGAGATACGCGTGGCCCCGCCAAGGCCAGGGCGTCCTCTGGAGGACGATTGCGGAGCCGGAAGCCGCGGGACCTTCGTGCTGATGCCGCCCGGGCCGGCGAAGCCCGGGAGCGCCCAGGCTTCAGCCCGATGCGCTGCACCCTGGCGCGGCGGCCAACCCCTTCCGCATGAACACCCGCTCATGCCCCACCGGGTAATCCTCCAGCCGGGCGAAGCAGCGGTAGCCGCGCGCGGCGTAGAAGGCTTCGGCCTGCCAGTCGAACGTATCGAGCCGCGCGGCGTGCGCGCCCAGTGCGACCGCCTGCCGCTCGCACTGCTCCACCAGCAACGCGCCCAGGCCCTGGTGGCGGGCGGCCGGCTCCACCCAGAGGACGTGGATCTCCAGCCACCCGAGCGCCACCTCGGCGAGGATCCCGCCCAGCAGCGCGCCATCGGCCGCGCGGGCGGCCAGGTTCACCGGCTGGACCGGGATCCCGCCCACGTGCGGGTGGTTGAACGCCTGCAGGCCGCGGCACAGCGCGGCGATGTCATCGGCAGAGGCAATGGCGATGCTCGGGCTGGCCATGGGTACTTGGTGAAGGAGCGGGGCCGCACTCTACCCCGCCCGCCACCTGGCATGGCGCACGCTCTCGCCGATCGGCTAGAATGCGCACCCGCTCCGGCGCGGCGGCCGCCGCCACGCAGCAGGATGATCCACCGGGCCGAGGCCCTGGATCCGGACCGCCACATGGTCCACGTCTATGGTGGCCCCGTCGGCCCCTCGCGACGCTAGGTCGAAAACTCCGCCAGGGCCGGAAGGCAGCAACGGTATCGATCGACGCGGGCGCCGAGGTCAGCCGGCGGGGCCGCCACCCTTTCGGGCCCTTGAAGAACACATCAGTCCGCCGCCGGGCGGTGGCGACCGCCCATGCCGGCGGTTGCCCGGCTGCGCGGCCCGTGGGCCTTTGAAGCAAAGCGTCAGCCTCTCCAAGCCGCTGGGCGGTGGCGACCGCCCATGCCACCCGGTGGACGGGTAATCGCGCGGGGGCGCGGGGCGCGGGGCGCGGCAGCAACGGTATCGATCGACGCGGGCGCCGAGGTCAGCCGGCGGGGCGGCATCCTTTCCGGCTTCGGCAATCCACCCCTCGATGGGCGGACATTCCGGGCAGCCGTGCCGGCTGCCCTGCCCGCCTCCCGCGTCAGGGCGCCTGCGGCGCCCCCGGCAGCGACGGCACGATCGCCAGCGCGTCCGGCTCGTCGCCGGTGGGCCAGCGCTCCACCACCTTCCAGCTTCCGGTGTCGACCACGGCGACCTGGTTGCCACCGCTGATGGCCACGTACACACGGCGGCCGTCCGGGTCGGCGATGGCGCCGATCGGCAGGGCGGCGCGGCCGAGCATGGTCTGGCGGTATTCCACGCCCGGCTCGGCCAGCGGCACCACCGCCACCGGGCGGCGGGCGCGCATGGCGAACACGCCCAGGGTGGCGGCGCGGGCGTTGGTGACCAGGGCGTGCGCGCCGTCGGCGGTGAAGGTGACCCGGATCGGAAAGCCCGGGCTGTCCAGCGTGGCCAGCACGTCCAGGGTTTCCGGGTCGTGCACGGTGACGGTCCCGGCCTCGCGATTGCTCACCCAGACCGAGCCGTCCACCGCCACGGCGATGCCCTCGGCGCCGGCACCGGCCGGCTTCTCCACCGCCTCGCCGTCGGCCAGCTGCACCCGCGCCAGGGTGCCGGCCTCCACCTTGGTGACATAGGCGTGCCGGCCATCGGGCGACAGGGCCACCATGTGGCCCTTGCCGGGGCCGATGTCGAACGCCCGCGCCAGCTTGCCGTCCAGGCCCACCTGCAGCAGGGCGTCGCTGCCCTCGGTGGTCACCAGCACGTAGGCGCCGTCGCCGGTGAAGCGCATGCCGTGGGGACGGGTGTGCTGGCCCAGGTCGATCCGGCGCCGCAGCGTGCCGGCGTGGGCGTCGTACACGCCCAGGGTATGGCCGGCGGTGTCGCGGCCGTACTCGCTGACCACCGCGGTGCGGCCATCGTGGCTGACGATGATCTCGTGCGGGGCCGCGGCGGTGGCCGCCTCGCCCATGCGGTGGCCGTCCGCCAGCGACAGCCGCCACAGGGTGTCACCGGCCTTGTTGCCCACCAGCAGGGTGCCGGGGCCGGCGGCGGCCGGCGGGCTGGCGGCGAGGACCGCCAGCGACAGCAGGAGGGCCAGGGGGCGAAGCGGGAATGCGGCGGCCATGCGGGTCTCCGGTCAGGGCGTGGCCGGCGGGCTGCCGGGCCCGTCCGGATGCAGCCACTGTGCCGGGCCGTCGGTATAGCGTTCGTGTTTCCAGATCGGCACCCGGCCCTTCACCTCGTCGATCACGTAGCGGCACGCATCGAAGGCCGCGCCGCGGTGGGCGGCGCTGGCGCCCACCCACACCGCCAGCCCGCCGATCGGCAGCTCGCCGACCCGGTGCACGCAGTGCACGCCGGTGATGGCGAAGCGGGCGGCGGCCTCCTCGACGATGCGCCGGCCCTCCTCCAGCGCCAGCGCCTCGTAGGCCTCGTAGCGCAGGCCCTGGACCGGGCGGCCGTCGTTGTGGTTGCGGATCCAGCCCTCGAAGCTGGCGTAGGCGCCGGCGGCCTGGCGCAGCAGGCCCTCGCGCAGGGGGGCGATCTCCAACGGCGCGGCGGCCAGCTCGAAGCGGGCCACGGAAACGGTCACCGGTTCCATCTCAGCCTCCGGACACGGGGGGAATGAACACCACCTCGCTGCCCTCGCGCAGCGGCTGGGCCCAGTCGGCGAAGGCGCCGTCCACCGCCACCCGCAGCCGCTGGCGCGGCCAGTCCAGGCCGTGGCGGGCGGCGACCTCGGCATACAGCGCGGCCAGGTCCGCGGCGGTGCTGTGGACCTGCTCGCGCTCCTGGCCCACGGCCTCGCGCAGGGAGGCGAAGTACAGCAGGGTCACCCGTGCCATCAGCCCACCGCCCCGAAATCGCGCTTGCCGCCGCGCTTGCCCAGCAGCTTCGCCGGTCCCAGCACGATGGCGTGCGACAGCGCCTTGGTCATGTCGTATACCGTCAGCGCGGCGATGGTGGCGCCGGTGAGGGCTTCCATCTCCACCCCCGTGCGGGCGGTGGTGCGGGCGGTGCATTCGATCCGCAGCTCGCGCTCGCCGTGCCAGTCGATGGCGATGCGCACGCCATCCAGCGGCAGCGCATGGCAGAACGGGATCAGCTCATGGGTGCGCTTGGCGGCCAGGGTGCCGGCGATCACCGCGGTGTCGACGATGCCGCCCTTGCCGGTACGCATGCCGCTGGCGCGCAGCTGCGCGGCCACCGCTGCCGGAAACGCGACCCGGCACTGCGCGGTGGCGCCGCGCGCGGTCACCGCCTTGTCCGAGACATCGACCATCGCCGGCCGGCCCTGCGCATCCAGGTGGGTCAATGCCGGCGCCGGTGCGGCGCGGCGGGATGTGCTGCGTGTGGCCACTCAACCTCCGATCAGGTACATCTCGATGGGTCGCCGCGCCGGCACCTGGCCGCGCAGCTCGCTGTAACGGTCTTCGCGCGCCGACCACACCCGCCCCAGCTCGGCGGCCACGCCATGCTCACCGCCGGCCAGCGCCGGCTTCAGGTCGTGTCCGCGGTCGGCGAACAGGCAGGTGTAGAGGTGGCCGTCGGCCGACACCCGGGCGCGGTTGCAGTCCCCGCAGAACGGGTGGCTGACCGAGCCGATGAAGCCCACCTCGCCACCGCCGTCGGCAAAGGCGAAGCGCTGGGCCACCTCGCCGCGGTAGCCGGCCTGCAGCGGCTGCAGCGGCCAGCGCGCATGGATGCGCGCGCGCAGTTCCTGCGAGGGCACCACCTGGGCGGGGTTCCAGCCGTTGCAGGTGCCCACGTCCATGTATTCGATGAAGCGCACCACGTGGCCGGTGCCGCGGAAGCGCTCCAGCAGCGGCAGCACCTGGTCCTCGTTGACCCCGCGCTGGACCACGCAGTTGAACTTCAGCCCGGTGAACCCGGCCGCCTCGGCCGCCGCGATGCCTTCCAGCACCGCGCCCACCTCGCCGCGGTTGCCGGACATGTGCCGGAACACCCCCGGGTCCAGCGCGTCCAGGCTGAGGGTCAGGCGCTGCAGCCCGGCCTGGCGCAGCGCCTGCGCCTGCGCGGCCAGCAGCGCGCCGTTGGTGGTCAGGGCCAGGTCCTCGATGCCGGGGACCGCCGCCAGCCGCGCCACCAGCCGCGGCAGGTGCTTGCGCAGCAGCGGCTCGCCGCCGGTCAGGCGCAACTTGCGCACCCCGGCGCGCGCGAATCCGCGCACCAGCGCCTCGATCTGGTCGAAGGACAGGCGCGCGGCGGCAGACATGCCGTGGTCATCGGCCACCCGGTCGGCCGGCATGCAGTAGCCGCAGCGGAAGTTGCACGCGTCGATCACCGACAGCCGCAGGTCGCGCAGCGGCCGCCCGAGGCGGTCGCGCGGTGGCGCGGCGGGGATCGCCACGGCGCTCACACGCCCCCCGCCACCGGCGCGGTGGGCGCGGCCAGCACCAGCCGCTGCCCGGGCCGGGCCACGGCGTAGCCGCGCGCGGCCAGGGCCTGGCCGTCGGCGACGCTGGCGTAGTGGTACAGCACCATGCGCTGGCGCAGCGCGGCCGGGTATTCGCGCTCCAGATCGTCCACGCCGGTGTGGGACGGGTTGCCGTGCAGGCCGCAGTCGTGGGCGATGCATTCGCCGGCGTCGGCGTGGCGCGCCAGCATCTCCGGGATCGGCCGGGTGTCGCCGCTCCACACCAGGCTGCCGTGCAGGCGCAGGCCGAAGGCGGTATCCGGCCAGTGGTGCCGTGCCGGGAACACCTCCAGGCGCACGCCGCCGTGCCAGAACGCATCGCCCACCGGCACCAGCTGGAAGGCGTCCCAGAAATTGGCGCCGCCCTCGGCCAGCACGTTGGGGTAGTCGGCCACCCGCCGCTGCAGCAGCGGCACCACCGGCGCCGGCACGTACAGGCGGATGCGCCCGCGCCGGGCCGGGTCGAAGTACGCCGAGACGAACATCCGCTCCAGCCCGGCCACGTGGTCCAGGTGCACGTGGGTGATGAACACCGCGTCCGGCGGGGCGCCGTAGTGCGCCTCGAAGGCGGTCAGGCCCTCGGCGCCGCAGTCGATCGTCAGCCACGGCCGGCCGTCGCGCTCGACGGTGGCCATGGGCGAGCCCAGTTCCACCGCCGAAGCGTTGCCCACGCCGTGGAAGCGCAGCGCCCAGTCGTCCATCAGCAGCCCCGGTTCCAGGACAGGTCATAGGCGCGGCGCAGCCGCGAGTAGTCCTTCTCCACTTCGTCCACGCTGCGCCCGCCGCGCTGTTTGAGCAGCGAACGCAGCAGGCGCCGCAGGTTGGCCTCGCGCCAGCCGGTGGCGGGGATGCGCATGCGCCCGCGGTCGAAGTCGATCAGCCAGCCCTGGCCGTTGCCGTCGAACAGGATGTTGTGCGCGTTGAGGTCCGCATGCTCAAGCCCCTCGCGGTGGAACCGCGCGATCAGCCGGCCGGTCTCCTCCCACGGCGCGCCGTTGCCGGCCGCCTGCGCGTGGTCGGCCAGCGAGCGCACGCCTTCCAGGCGTTCGAGCAGGATCGCGGCCCGATACAGCGGACCGCTGCGCACGTACGAGGCGGCCAGCGGGCGCGGCACCGGCAGGCCGCGCGAAAGCAGCTCGCGCATCAGCCGGAACTCGGCGAAGCTGCGGGTGCGGTTGGGGCCCTGCCACAGGTACTGGTCATGGCTGAGGCGGGCCATCATCCCGCCGCGCAGGTACCGGCGCAGCACCGCCGCGCCGAACGGCGCATCGATGAACCACGCGCCACCGCGGCCGCCGGAGCCCACCTGGCGCGCGCGTTCGCCCCAGGCCGAAGGCACGAACAGTTCCGGCCCGGCTTGCCGCAGCCGTTCGCGGTCGAACAGAATGGCGCCATATCCGCTGCCGGCGCGGTAGGGCGACAAGGCTTCGTTGGCGTCGAACGCGACCATCCGCGCGAGTCTAACAACACCCCGAGCCCATGCGTCCTTCGATCTGCCTGCTGCGCCTGTCCGCCCTGGGCGATGTCACCCACGTGGTCCCGCTCGTGCGCACCCTGCAGCGCGCCTGGCCCGGGCTGCACCTCCACTGGATCATCGATCCGGCCGGGCACCGCCTGCTCGAGGGGCTGGAGGACGTCGGCTTCCACGTCTACGACAAGCGCGCCGGCCTGGCAGGCATGCGCCAGCTGCGCCGCGCGCTGCCGCCAGGGCGTTTCGACGTGCTGCTGCAGCTGCAGGTGGCCGGCCGCGCCAACCTGTTGTCGGCGTTCGTGCCGGCACGCCGGCGCATCGGCTATGACCGCTCGCGCTCGAAGGACCTGCACGGGCTGTTCGTCAACGAGCGCATCGCCGACCGCCCGGGCATCCACGTGCTGGATGCGATCGGCAGCTTCTGCGAGCCGCTGGGCCTGGTGCAGGACACGGTGGAGTGGAACCTGCCCGTACCGCCCGAAGCCCATGCGTGGGCCGCCGCACAGTGGCCGGACGACGGCACCCCGGTGCTGATGATCTCGCCCTGCTCCAGCCACGTCCGCCGCAACTGGTATCCGGACCGCCATGCCGCCCTGGCCGACCACGCCGCCGCGCGTGGCTGGCGGGTGGTGCTGTGCGGCGGGCGCAGCGCGCTGGAGCGCCAGACCGCCGATGCCATCACCGCGGCCATGCGCCAGCCGGTGCTGGACCTGGTCGGCAAGGACACTCTCAAGCAGCTGCCGGCGCTGCTGCGGCGCGCCGACCTGCTGGTCACGCCCGACTCCGGGCCGATGCACATCGCCAATGCGATGGGCACGAAGGTGCTGGGTCTGCACGCGGCCAGCAACCCGGCGCGCAGCGGCCCGTACTCGGACCGGCGCTACTGCGTGGACCGCTACGACGATGCAGCGCGCAAGTACCTGGGCAAGCCGGCCGCCGCGCTGAGGTGGGGCACCAAGATCGAGCACGAAGGCGTGATGGAGCTGGTGACCGTGGACGATGCGATCGCCGCCTTCGAGCGCTACCGGGACGACCATGGCCGCTGACCCGGCACGGGCGGCGTGAGGGTGGCGACGGGCCTGCGGACCGCGGCGCCGGCCCTGCCCGCGGCCGCGGTGCTGGGGCTGTTCGTGGTGTCGGGGTTCGCCGGGCTGGTGTACCAGTCGCTGTGGTCGCACTACCTGGGGCTGGTGCTGGGCCACGCCGCCTACGCGCAGAGCCTGGTGCTGGCGATCTTCATGGGCGGCATGGCTCTGGGCGCGTGGGGCGCGGCGCGGCTGGGCCTGCGCTGGCGCCGGCTGGTGCTGGCCTATGCGCTGGCCGAGGCGGTGATCGGCGCGCTGGGGCTGGCGTTCCACCCGCTGTTCCTCGGCTATGCCGGGCTCTCGGAACACGTGTTGGGCGCGCTGGGGGAAGGCCTGGCCTCGCAGCTGTATCCATGGCTGTCGGCGGCGCTGCTGATCCTGCCGGCCTGCATCCTGCTGGGCGCGACCTTCCCGCTGCTGAGCGCCGGCTGGATCCGCGCCAGCCAGGGCCAGGATGCGCGCGTGCTGGGCGGGCTGTACTTCGCCAACAGCCTCGGTGCGGCCGCCGGCGCGCTGGCGGCCACCTTCCTGCTGCTGCCGCGGCTGGGCATGCACGGTGCGCTGGTGGTGGCCGGCATCGCCAACCTGCTGGTGGCCCTTGCGGCGGCCTGGCTGGCGCGCGGCGAAACCCCTGCGCCCGCACCGGGCGGGGCGGCGGCCGTGGGCCATGCGACCGCGGTCCCGCAACCGCACGGCACGCCGGCCGTCGGCGAAGCCCCCCAGCGCGTCGCGTCCGCGGAGCCCGCGATCGCCCGTGGCCCAGCCCCCGCCCCTGCCGCGCGGCCGATGCTGCGCGCAGTGCTCTGGGCAGGGCTGCTGTCGGGCGCCTGTTCGTTCGTCTACGAGATCGGCTGGATCCGCCTGCTCAACCAGGCCCTGGGGACCACCGCGCACAGTTTCGAGCTGATGCTGGCGGCCTTCCTGCTGGGCCTGGCCGGCGGCGGGCTGTGGGTGCACCGCCGCGGCGCCCGGCTGGCCGACCCGCTGCGCACCGCCGCCATCGCCCAAGTCGCCATGGGCGTGGCCGCGCTGCTGTCGCTGCTGGCCTTCGCCCAGTCCTTCGACTGGACCGCCGCGCTGGTGCAGTCGCTGGCGCGCACCGACGGCGGCTACCGGATCTTCCTGCTGGGCAGTGCCGGCGTGGCGATGGCGGTGATGCTGCCGGCGGCGTTCTTCGCTGGCACCACGCTGCCGCTGTTCACCCTGGCGCTGCTGCGCGGCGGCGGCGGCGAGGGCTCGATCGGCCGGCTGTACGCGGCCAACACCGTCGGCGCGATCGCCGGCGTGCTGCTGATGACCCACGTCCTGGTTCCACTGCTGGGCGTGCGCCTGGGCCTGGTGCTGGCGGCGCTGGGCGACATCGCGATCGGTTTCTGGCTGCTGGCCCACGCGCGCGGCGAACTGCGCCCGGCGCGGCTGGCGGTGCTTGCCGGAGCCGTGGCCGGCAGCCTGCTGCTGGCGCTGGTGTGGGGCCGGGCCGACCCGCGCACCCAGCTTTCCGGCGCCTTCCGCACCGGCTTCGCGCGCCTGGATGCGACGCTGGAAGTGCCGTTCCTCGAGGACGGCAAGACCGCCACCATCGGCGTGGCCCGCTCGCCGGCGCAGGGCACGCTGTCGCTGCTGACCAACGGCAAGTCCGATGGCGCGATGGCCGCCAGCCTGGACCGCCCTCCCGGCGGCGACGAGCTGACCATGGTCACCCTCGGCGCCCTGCCGCTGGCCCTGCATCCGCAACCGCGCCAGGTCGGGGTGATCGGCTGGGGCCTGGGGCTGTCCACCCATACCCTGCTCGGCAGCGACCGGGTGCAACGGGTGGAAACGGTGGAGATCGAGCCGCTGGTGCACCGCGCCGGGGCCGAGCTGTTTGCGCCGCGCATCGGCCGCGCCCTGCACGATCCGCGCTCGCAGCTGCACTTCGACGATGCGCGCCGCTTCTACGCCAGCGGCCGCCGCACCTATGACGTGATCGTGTCCGAGCCGTCCAATCCCTGGGTCAGTGGCGTGGCCGGGCTCTTCACCACTGAGTTCTACCGCTTCCTGCACGCGCACCTGGCCGAGGACGGGCTGCTGGTGCAGTGGCTGCAGACCTACGAGATCGACGATGCGCTGCTGGCCTCGATCCTGGCGGCGCTGCTGGAGAACTTCCCCGACGCGGAGGTCTACCTGGCCCAGGACAACGACCTGGTGGTGGTCGCCTGCCGCGGCCGCTGCCCGGCCGCCGATGCCTCGCGCCTGGAAGACACGGCCGCGCTGGCACGCGAGACCGCACGCGTGGGACTTCAGGGTGGTGCCGCCCTTGCGCTGCGGCGGCTGGGCGGGCGCGCCCTGCTCCAGACCTACGTGCGCGCGCTGCACGCCACGCCGCACAGCGACTTCCACCCGCGGGTGGCGCTGCAGGGTCCGCGCACGCGCTTCCGCGCCGACCGCGCCGATACCCTGCAGCGCATGGCCGACACCGGCCTGCCGGTGCTGGACCTGCTCGAAGGGCGGCAGCCGCCGCGGGCCCGCGACCCGTTGCGCGCGTTGCCCGGCCACAGCCTGCTGCAGGCGCGCGAACGCGCGGTGGCCCTGGTCGCGGCCATGTCCGGCACACCGCGCAACACCGCCCTGCCGACGCGCCAGCACGAACTGGCCAGCGCCGAGAGCGAGCTGCAGGCGCTGCTGGGCATGTCGCGCGGGCCGGTCACCGACCTGGCGACCTGGACCCGCAGCGCCGCCAGCGTGGCCACCTCCACCCTGGGCCACCTGCCGCCGGAAGACCTGCAGCGGGCATGGATTGCACCGGCATGGATCGACTATGCGGCCCAGCCCGCACCGGTGCGGGCGGTGCTGGACCTGTATGCCGCCGCCGCCGCGCGTGATGCGCCCGGCATGCTGCGCCTGGGCGAGGCGCTGCTGCAGCGCCCGGAGGCACTGCCGCTGGAGTTGCAGGAGCAGGCGCTGGTGCTGGCCCAGCTGGGCGCGCTGGGCTCAGGCCAGGCGGCCGAGGTCGAGCGGCTGCACGAAGGCTACGGGGTGGCGCTGCCGCACAGCAGCGGCCTGCGCATGGTGCGGCACATGCTGCGGATCCGTGCGCTGGAACAGGCCCGGCGCACAGGCGTCTCTCAGGGCGTGTTGCCGCTGCGGTAGTCCTGGTAGGACTTCTCCTCGACGTAGGCCGAGCCCAGGGCGAGGTTGATCGCCTTCTTCACCCGGGCGCGCTCGTCGTTCTCGAAGTAGACACTGCGGGCCAGGCGCACGAACTCCTCGTCGAACTCCTGCGCGCGCTCCTTGACCCGGATCTCGTCCTCGATGTCCCACAGCCGCTCGTTGACGGCCTTGAGCTGCGCACGCAGCTGGGCGATGTCGCCCCCGGCGGACGGATGCGCCATCCAGGTCTGCTCCAGCGCCGACAGCTCCTTGCGGACGTTGGCGAGCTTGGCGGCATCACTCATGCGTTCGGACTTGATCTGCAGGATCGCGATCTTGTCCAGCAGCTCGCCGAAGGAAACAGGGACCAGGATCTCGGACATGGCAGCGGCCGCAAGGATGGAAGGCGGCCAGTCTAGCGAACGGGCATTGCCGGGGCCTGAAGTGGCCGCATGCGGCGGGCTTGCCGGGCGCGGCGGCGGATGGCAGGGCGCGCCATGGCCGCACGATTGCCGAAGCGCGGAGTTACGCGCCGGTGACCGGATCGGGGAGGCGTGGCGATGATCGCGCGCGTAGGCACGGCGAACGCCCGATCCTGGATGGACCTGCCCTCCCCCCGCGGTGTCCGGCCATCCGGGTTTACCTCCTGTGCGAGCGCGCTGGCGCCAGCTTCCGTGGCGCTCCAGGCCGCCGCCGGTGAGGCATGCCGTGGGCACCAGGGCGAAGACGTCCGTGACCCGCGGTCGCGTTGAGGGGGATTGACTGCGGCGCTGCGCGCCCTGCCCTGCCGGCGGCGGCTCCGCCGTCGTGTCCACCCGCTGCGCGGGTGGTCGAACCGAGGAGTTCGAACCACAGCCCGCTCTTGCCCGCACACGCAAAAAAAGGGGCCCCGATGGGGCCCCTTTTTTTGCGCGTCTGGCGGAGAGGGGGGGATTCGAACCCCCGAGGCGCTATAAACGCCTGCCTGATTTCGAGTCAGGTACATTCAACCACTCTGCCACCTCTCCGGTGGTCCCGGCCGCAGCCGGGCGGTGAATGATACGGGGCGCCGCGCGCGCGGACAAGCCGCCGGCAGCGATGAACCGCAGCGACACCACGCCTTGCCGGGGACCCGGTGGCCCCGGATGATTGCCACCACACCCCAGCGCATCGGCCACGTGCCTCCATGATCGAATTCGGACACCTCACCCACCCCGGCCTGCGCCGGGCGCTGAACGAGGACACGTACTACGGAGACAGCGAACTGGGGCTGTGGCTGGTGGCCGACGGCATGGGCGGGCACGCCTGCGGCGAGGTCGCCAGCGCGCTGGCGCGCGAATCGCTGGTGCGCGAGGTCCGCCAGGGCACCCCGCTGGCGCAGGCGCTGCGGGTGGCCGACGAGGAGATCATCCGGGCCTCGCGCCGGCGCAACGACGCCCTGCCGATGGGCACCACCGCAGTGGTCCTGCGGGTGCAGGGGGATCGCTTCGAAGTGGCGTGGATCGGCGACAGCCGTGCCTACCTGTGCCGCGACGGGCGGCTGGCCCAGCTCAGCCAGGACCACAGCTACGTGCAGGAGCTGATCGCCCAGGGCGCGCTGACGCCGGAACAGGCGCGTTCCCATCCGCAGCGCAGCGTGGTGACCCAGGCCCTGGGCGTGACCGACCCGGCGCACCTCAAGGTCGCCACCATGTCGGGCGAATTCCGACCCGGGATGCAGCTGCTGCTGTGCAGCGACGGGCTCACCGAGGAAGTGGACGACGCGCGCATCGCCGAGGTGCTGGGCTACCAGGACTGCAGCGCGCAGGAGTGCGTGGACATCCTGGTGGCCGCGGCGCTGGATGGCGGCGGCTCGGACAACATCACCGCGGTGCTGGTGCGCTGCCACTGAGGCGGCACGCCGGCACTCAGGCCGGCTGCAGTTCCTCGGCCTCCGGCAGGGGCTCGTACTGGTCCCACAGCGCGCGTCCGGACTTCTTGCGCAGGTGCGCCAGCCTGCGCGCATGCGCCTCCAGCTCCTGCGCGGTGGCGCCGATGCGCGGGCGCGCGCCGGACACCGGCGCGAAACTGACCGTCGTGGTGGCCGGCCCGGCCATCTCCGCACCGGCGTCGGCGAAGCCGATCTCCTCCTGGCCGGAGGTCAGGGCGATGTAGACGTCCGCGAGGATCTGCGCGTCCAGCAGCGCGCCGTGCAGCTGGCGGTGCGAGTTGTCCACGCCCAGCCGCTTGCACAGCGCATCCAGCGAGTTGCGCTGGCCGGGAAAGCGCTCGCGGGCCATGAGCAGGGTGTCGACCACGCCGCAGCGCTCGACGATGCGGCCGTACTGCGCGCCACAGCGCGAAAGCTCCGAGTCGAGGAAGCCCAGGTCGAAGGCCGCGTTGTGGATGATCAGCTCGGCGCCTTCGATGTAGGCGAGGAACTCGTCGACGACCTCCTCGAAGCGCGGCTTGTCGGCCAGGAACTCCAGGGTCAGGCCGGTGACTTCCTGCGCCCCGGCCTCGAACTCGCAGTCCGGGCGCAGGTAGCGGTGGAAGTTGCGCCCGCTCGGGCGGCGTTCCAGCAGCTCCACGCAGCCGATCTCGACCACGCGGTTGCCTTTTCTCCACTCCAGGCCGGTGGTTTCGGTATCGAGGATGATCTGGCGCATCGGCGGAAGTTTAGCGCGCCGCGGCGCGCGCCTGCTGGGACGCGGCGCGGGCGATCGCGTCGACCCGCTCGTTGTCCGGATCGCCGTTGTGGCCCTTCACCCAGCGCCAGTCGATGCGGTGCCGCTGGCATGCGGCGTGCAGACGCTCCCACAGGTCGCGGTTCTTCACCGGATCGCCGCCGGCGGTCTTCCAGCCGCGGCGTACCCAGCCGGGCATCCATTCGGTGATGCCCTGGCGCACGTACTGGGAGTCGGTGAACAGCACCACCTCGCACGGCTCGGTCAGAGCCTCCAGCCCGCTGATGGCGGCCATCAGCTCCATGCGGTTGTTCGTGGTGGCCGGTTCGCCACCGGAAAGCTCGCGTTCGTGCGCGTTGTAGCGCAGCAGCGCCCCCCAGCCACCCGGCCCGGGGTTGCCAGAGCAGGCGCCATCGGTGTGGATCTCGATCTTCTTCATTCAATTCCTGTTGCACTCACGCCGCGGGCGCGGGTCCGGGCCGCCAGGCGGCTGGCGCCGGTCCTACCGGCGCGCGCACCCGCTTCTCGAACTCCAGCACGCAGCCGGCGCGCAACGATGCCGTGCCCCCGCCGGGATTGCCAGCACTGTGTCGCGGACGCCAGCGCGGCCCGACGCAATGCGGCGGGCCGACCAGGGTCAGCCCGAGGCCGTGCAGGCGCTGGATCCACGCCGTCACCGGCGGGGCCCCCAGACCGGCCAGCCCGGCACGCAGGCGATAGGGACTGCAGGGGTTGAACGTGCACAGCCACAGGCGCCCGCCATCCAGCAGCAGCCGGGCACACTCCTCCAGCAATGGCTGCAGCCCCGGCCCGGGCGGATGCTGGAGCACCACGTCGCCGATGCAGCCGCTGGCCACCGGCAGGGGCAGCCGGCAGCGCACGGCGCCCTCGTACGGGCCGGCCGCCGCGTTCAGCAACAGCCCGCGCGCGCGCGGCGGTGTCCATGCCTCGGGCCTGGCCGGGGCGATCCACAGCCAGGGCTGGACGGGCCTGGCGGCGAGCCGCTGCAGCACCCAGCGCTGCTCGGCCGCCAGCAGGATCCGGCCCTCCGTACGGCTGAACCAGGCCGGGGTGCCGGGTTGACGGCTGGTCGCAAGCGCAGGCATGGTCCCGATTCTATGCGACCGACCCCACTGCCGGCATTGCAGGACAACTACGTCTGGACCCTGGGGGAGCGCCGGGCGCTGGTGGTCGATCCGGGCCAGGCAGCCCCGGTCCTGGCCGCCGCCGGGCGCGGGCTGGAGCCTGCCGCGATCCTGCTGACCCATCATCACGACGACCATTGCGCGGGCGTACCCGAGCTGCTGGACCGCTGGCCCGGCCTGCCGGTCATCGCGCCGGAAGACCCGCGGATCGCCGGCGCCACCGGACACGCCCGCGATGGCGACACCCTCGAGGTGGCTGGCCATTCGGTACGGGTCATCGCGGTTCCCGGGCATACCCGCAGCCATGTGGCTTACCTGGTCGATGGCGTCCTGTTCAGCGGAGATGCGCTTTTCAGCATGGGCTGCGGCCGCATGTTCGAAGGCGATGCCGCCCAGATGCACGGCTCGCTGCAACGCCTGGCGGCACTGCCCGGCACCACCCTGGTGTGCTGCGGCCACGAATACACCGTCGCCAATGGCACCTTCGCGCTGGCGGTCGAGCCTGACAACGCCGCCCTGGCGGCGCGCCAGGCCGAGGCCCGCCTGCAGCGCCAGGCGGGCAAGGCCACGGTGCCGGTCGCGCTGGACACCGAGCGGGCGACCAACCCGTTCCTGCGCTGTGGGGAAGCGACGGTGCAGGCCGCGGCCGCCCGCCGGCTGGGCCATGCCCCGCGCGATGAGGCCGAGTGTTTCGGCGCGCTGCGGGCCTGGAAGGACGGATTCGGCGCATGAGGCGCGCGTGGCCGGTCGCACTGGTGGCGTTCTCGTGCGCGTCCCTGGCCCAGGAGCCGGCGACGCAGGCACCGCTCGACCCGCCCCCGCCGCCCCAGGTCGCCGACCCCGCCCCGCCCGCCGCGATGGAAACCGGCGCCGGGGCCCCGGCGACCGCGGCCCTGCCCGAGGGCATGCGCAGTGGCGCGGAGATCTTCCACGCATTCCGGGATGGCCTGGCCGAGCCGGACTGCAGCGGCGGCGGCACACGCTGGCAGCGCCACTTCGCCCACGCCCCCGCGCGCCTGGCCGACCCCGGCAGCGACGTGCTCCCGTTGTTCGGGCATGTGGTCGACGCCCTGCGCGAGGCCCACCTGCCCACCGAATACGCGCTGATCCCGTTCGTGGAGAGCGGCTACGCCCCCGGGGCCCGCAGCCCCAGCGGGCCGGCGGGCCTGTGGCAGTTCATCGCCCAGACCGCCCGCCACCAGGGCGTGCGCATGGCCAAGGGTTACGACGGACGCCTTTCGCCCGCCGAGTCCACCCGCGCCGCCGTGCAGTACCTGCGCAAGCTCAACGGCATGCTGGGCGGCAACTGGCGACTGACCGCGATGGCCTACAACGCCGGCGAATCGCGCGTGTTGCAGGCGTTGCGCCGCAGCGGCGCGCCGGCCCTGGAAGCCTCGCCGGGCGCGCTGGATGGCCTGTCGCCGATCACCTATGCATACGTGGACAAGCTCCACGCGCTGGCGTGCGTGCTGACCCGCGCAGGCGAGGATGGCGAGTGGCTGCAGCAGCTTGAGCGGCCGGTGCTGGCCCTGGAGCCACGTCCGCTCGAAGGCGCCGGCAGCCTGGAGGCCTGGGCGGCCGGCAACGGCCAGGATGCAGCGACCCTGCGCCGCCTCAACCCCGCGCTGGGCCAGCGCTGGGCCGGTGCCCCGCTGGCCCTGGTCCCGGCGATCACGCCACCGCAGCCGGTCGCCCTGGCGGCCGTGCGCGCCGTGGCCACTGAGCCCTCGGTCGTGGATGCGGACACGACTTCGGCCTCCCGCCTGCACACCGTGCGCCAGGGCGAATCGGCCTGGAGCATCGCGCGCCGCTATGGCGTCGCCGTCCGCCGCCTGCTGGAAGTCAACGGGCTTTCGGCGCAGAGCGTGTTGCGACCTGGCATGCAACTGCGGGTCGAATAAGCCCTACGCTGGAAGCAACGCCGTGCACGCGGGCTCGCCTCGCCCGCTGGCCGCCGGCGATACGTCCGTCCGGTTGTCGCCCTGCGCTTGACATGGCCCGACGGTCCACCGCCGGGCGCCACCGCCTGCACCCGTGGCTGCGGCATCCCACAAAAAGAACAGGGCGCGGGACGTCACCGTCCCGCGCCCTCCGTCAGTCCGCTGCAGGGGGTTCAGAGCTGCTTTTCGTCCACCTGCACCTTGAACTGGCTGCGGATGCGGCGGACGTAGTCCTCCGCAGCCGCCGCGCCGTCCAGCTGCGCGAACTGCTGGCGAAGCAGCGGACGCTGTTCCTGCGGAAGGTCCTCCGGCTTGCCCGGGTGCACCGCGGTCACCGCGAACACCGCCTGGCGGCCGTCCGGCAGCGCGAAGCGCCCGAACGAAGCCTTGCCCTCCTCCGGCGCCGGCGCGGAGAAGATCGCCCGGTTGGCCTGCGGCGAAGGCGCCGGCGCCCCGCGCGGCAACCCGGCCAGCGGCGTGACCTGGCCCTCGCCACCGGCCACCGCCGCCATCGTCTCGCCCGAGGCCAGCCGCTTCAACGCCGCCTCGGCCGCGGCCACCGCCGCCTTGCCGCGCCTGTCGGCGCGAACGGCCGCGTCGACCTGCTCGCGCACTTCCGCCAGCGGACGGACCGCACTGGGCTCGTGTTCGACGACGCGCACCAGCACGCTGTGCTCCGGGCCCAGCTGGATCGGATCACTGGCGGTACCGTCTTCGATCAGCGTTTCGGAGAACGCCGCGCGCTTGACGTCCGGCGAGGCCGCAATGCCCACCGTGTCCTCGCGACTGAACGGGCCGAGCGTGCGCACTTCCAGCCCCAGCTCGCGCGCGGCCGGCTCCAGCGAGGACGGGTTCTGGTACACCAGGTCGGTCAACCGCCCGGTAAGGTCGCTGAAAGCGCGCTCGCGGTCGGCCTGGGCCTGCTCGCGCGCCAGCTCCTCGCGCGCCTGCTCGAAGGACACGCCTGCGCCCTCCTTGATCTCGCGCAGCTGCAGCACGTGCCAGCCGAAATCGGTCTTCACCGGACCACGCACCTCGCCGGCCTTCATGGCGAACAGCGCCTCCTCGAACGGCGCGACCATGGTGCCCTGCTCGACCCAGCCCAGGTCACCGCCGTTCTCGCGCGAGCCCGGGTCCTCGGAATTGGCCCGCGCGAGTGCCGCGAAATCCGCACCGGCAGCCGTCGCCTGGCGGGCCAGGTCGGCGGCCTTGCGTTCGGCGGCGGCGGCGTCACCGTCCTCGGGGACGCGCACCAGGATGTGAGAGGCGAGGCGGCGCTCCGGCTCGGCGAAGCGGGCCTTCTCCTCCTCGTAGCGCTTGCGCAGGGTGGCCTCATCGGCCGGCGGCGGCGTCTTGACCTGTTCCGGGCCGACCTCCACGTATTCGATGGTGACCCGCTCCGGACGCATGAAATCCGCCGGATTGGCCTTGTACCAGGCCTCCGCGTCGGCATCGTTCACCGGGGCGGTGTCCTGCGCGACGTCCGGCAGCAGCGCCAGCTCCACGTCGCGGGTTTCGCCGGACAGGCGCAACAGGCGGTCCATTTCAGCATCGGTCACGAACGCGGAGCTGCCCACGCCTATCGCTACAAGCGACTGCTGCAACGACTGCCGCACCAGCTCCTCGAACTGCTTGGGCGTGCGCTGCGGGAACTGCTGCGACAGCGCGAGCTGGTAACGGGCCTGGTCGAAGCGGCCGTCGACCTGGAAGGCGGGAATCGATGCGATGTAATCGCGCACGGCGGAGTCGGACACCACCACGCCGGCCCGCTCGGCCGCCATCAGCAATGCCTTCTCGTCGATCAGGCTGTCGAGCACGCGACGCTTGTTCTCGATGGTCTCGAACTGGCGCGGATCGAACGCTTCGCCCTGCTGCTGGCGCGCCTGCATGCGCTCCTGTTCGAAGCGCTGCCGGAACTCGTCCGCGCTGACTTCCTCGTGTTCCCACAGCAGTGACACCGGCCACCAGCCCGGCGCACCCCGCCACCAGGAAGGAGGCGCCTTGACCTGGGCGACGTTGTTGGCGCCCATGCCACCGAGGTAGCTCTGGTCGACCACGAACAGGAACGGGATCATCAGCAGGCCGATGATGATCGTGGCGACCCATCCCGACGACCGATCGCGAAGTTTCTGCAGCATTGTTAGCCCGGCGGATAGCGGCGAATGTAAGCCGCGCAGTGTAACCCGGCGCGGCCCGATCCGGGCCCGACCCGGGCGAACCACCGGCACGCACCGCGCCGCGGGCGGACCGTCCATCCGGCGCCGCGCACGTGCCGCCTGCGGCCCGCAGACGGCGGCAATCGCCACAGACGGTGATTGCCGGAACTGCGCGCGCCTGCCTGCGCGCTTGGGCGCGCCTGCCGCGCAAAAGAAGAAAGCCCCGAGGTTTCCCTCGGGGCTTTCCGGATAGTGGCGGAGTGGACGGGACTCGAACCCGCGACCTCCGGCGTGACAGGCCAGCATTCTAACCGACTGAACTACCACTCCGCATCAGACCGCTATTGTAAGACGTTTTTCGCTGTTGTGCTAGCCCGCCCCACAAATTTTTTACTAACGCGTCGCTTTCGAAGCTGGTGGGTGCTGAGGGTTTCGAACCCCCGACCCTCGCCTTGTAAGGGCGACGCTCTACCGCTGAGCTAAGCACCCGCTGGTGCGTGGCACCGCCTCGGCAGCGAGCTGGTTAGTTTACAGCGTCCTTCAGTGCCTTGCCAGCCTTGAAGGCCGGGTTCTTCGAGGCCTTGATCTTGATGGTCTCGCCGGTCTTCGGGTTGCGGCCGGTACGGGCGGCGCGCTTGCGCACCTGGAAGGTACCGAAGCCGACCAGGGTGACCGCGTCGCCCTTCTTCAGCGCCTTGGTGACCGAGTTGATCATCGCGTCGACTGCGCGCGCGGCCTCGGCCTTGGTCAGTTCGGCTTCGCTGGAGACGGAGTCGATCAGATCGGTTTTGTTCATTCGTGTTTACTCCCTGTGCGGCGGCGCCGCGAGATGATTTTTTGACCGGTTCGCGTCCGTGGAACGTGCCGGTGGGTCTGGTTCCGCCGCCCGGCCGGGCCGGCGGCGGGTGCGCCCGTTATACAGGGCGCCCCCAGCAGCCGCAAGCCGGAAAGGCAGCAACGGCGGGCGTTTCCTACCTCCACCCGCACGCAGGGACGCACTGTTGGATGGATCAGTGCCTGGCGTCCGTGCGGTCCTGCGCGGGCCGCTGCCGGCGCCCGCCGGTGCGTCCGCCACCGCGCACCGTCGCCTTGCCGCCTGCCGGGGCCAGGGGGCGCTCCAACGCCAGGTCAAGCACCTCGTCGATCCACTTCACCGGCACGATCTCCATGCCATCGGTGACGTTGGCCGGAATCTCGGCCAGATCCTTGCGGTTCTCTTCCGGGATCACCACCGTGCGGATGCCGCCGCGCAGCGCCGCCAGCAGCTTCTCCTTCAGGCCGCCGATCGCGGTCACCTTGCCGCGCAGGGTGATCTCGCCGGTCATGGCGATGTCCGCGCGCACCGGCACCTTGGTCAGGGTCGACACCAGTGCGGTCACCATCGCGATGCCGGCGCTCGGTCCGTCCTTCGGGGTGGCGCCATCGGGCACGTGCAGGTGAACGTCCTGCTTCTGCAGGAAGTCGGTCTCGATGCCGAGCCGCTCTGCGCGCGCACGCACCACCGACAGCGCGGCCGAGGCCGACTCCTTCATGACGTCGCCCAACTGCCCGGTGAGGATCAGTTGGCCCTTGCCCGGGACCAGCGTGCCCTCGATCTGCAGCAGGTCGCCGCCCACCTCGGTCCAGGCCAGGCCGGTGACAAGGCCGATCTCGTTCTGCTCCTCGGCACGGCCGAAGTCGAAACGGCGCACGCCCAGGTACTTGTCCAGGTTCGCCGCGTCCACCTGGACCAGCGCCCCCTTCCGGATGGATTTGCGCAGGGCGGTCGCCTTGGCGGCTTTCGCGACCTTGGCCACCTTCCTGGCGGGCTCCGGGCCGCGCAGCGCGATCTCCTTGACCACCTTGCGGCAGATCTTTGCGATCTCGCGCTCGAGGTTGCGCACGCCGGATTCGCGCGTGTAGTAGCGCACGATGTCGCGGATCGCGTCCTCGGCCACCGACAGCTCCTCCGGCTTCAGCCCATTGGCCTTCAGCTGCTTCGGCAGCAGGTAGCGGGTGGCGATGCGCAGCTTTTCATCCTCCGTATAGCCGGGGATGCGGATGACTTCCATGCGGTCCAGCAGCGGTCCGGGGATGTTGAGCGAGTTGGAAGTCGCCACGAACATCACTTCGGACAGGTCCAGGTCTACTTCCAGGTAGTGGTCGTTGAAGCTGTGGTTCTGCTCGGGATCGAGCACTTCCAACAGCGCCGAGGACGGGTCTCCGCGGAAGTCCATCGACATCTTGTCGATCTCGTCCAGCACGAACAGCGGGTTCTTGGTGCCGACCTTGTTGAGGTTCTGCACGATGCGCCCTGGCATGGAGCCGACGTAGGTACGGCGATGGCCGCGGATCTCGGCCTCGTCGCGCACCCCGCCCAGGCTCATGCGCACGAACTTGCGGTTGGTGGCCTTGGCGATGGACTGGCCGAGCGAGGTCTTGCCCACGCCCGGAGGGCCGACCAGGCACAGGATCGGACCCTTCATCTGCTTGACCCGCGACTGCACTGCCAGATACTCGAGGATGCGCTCCTTGACCTTCTCCAGGCCGTAGTGGTCGGCGTCCAGCGTGTCCTGCGCGACCTTGAGGTCCTTGCGCACCTTGCTGCGCTTCTTCCAAGGGACGCCCAGCAGCCAGTCCAGGTAGTTGCGCACCACCGCGGCCTCGGCCGACATCGGCGACATCTGCTTGAGCTTGTTGAGCTCGTTCTTGGCCTTGGTCTCCACGGCCTTGGGCATGCCGGCATCGGCGATCTTGCGCGCCAGCTCCTCCAGCTCGCCCGGCGAATCGTCCAGGTCGCCCAGTTCCTTCTGGATGGCCTTCATCTGCTCGTTGAGGTAGTACTCGCGCTGCGACTTCTCCATCTGCGACTTGACCCGTCCGCGGATGCGCTTCTCCATCTGCTGCACGTCGATCTCGCCCTCGACCAGCCCGACCAGCAGTTCCAGCCGCTCGCCGGTGTCCACGGTCTCCAGCAGGCGCTGCTTGTCAGCCAGGCGCACGCCGATGTGGGCGGAGATGGTGTCGGCCAGGCGGCCCGGCTCGTCGATGCCGGACAGGGTCTGCAGCAGCTCCGGCGGCAGCTTGCGGTTGGTCTTGACGTACTGCTCGAACAGGCCGGACAGGGTGCGCGCGACCGCCTCGATCTCGCGCGGCTCGCGGCCGCTGCCCACGTCCACCAGCTCGCCACGGCCGTGCAGGGCGCCATCGCGCTCGGCGATGTCGCTTACCTGCACGCGGGCAGTGCCCTCCACCAGCACCTTGATCGTGCCGTCAGGCAGTTTGAGCAGCTGCAGCACGGTGGCCAGGGTGCCGACCGAGTACAGGTCGGCCGCCTCCGGATCGTCCGTCTCGGCCGACTTCTGCGCCACCAGCAGGATCTGCTTGTCGGCCTCCATCGCCTGCTCCAGGGCGCGCATGGACTTGTCCCGGCCCACGAACAGGGGGATCACCATGTGCGGGAACACCACCACGTCGCGCAGCGGCAGGACGGGCAGTTCAAGGACGTCGGATCGGGTGCGGGACATGGAAGCTCCGGAAGCGGTGACGACGGCCGCATGGCCGCCTGCCCCCGTTATGGGGGCAGCCCCGCGGCGATGCAAGCGCAGGCCCGCAATGCCATGGGAATCAGTTACTTGGAATAAAAGAAAGCCCCCGCCACATGGGTGGCGGGGGCCCGGGTCGGCACCAAGCCGGCGAGGCTGGCCGTCAGTCGCCCGAGGCGGCCTTCGGCGGGGCGGCGGCAGGGGTCTGGTAGATCAGGTACGGCTCGGTCCTGTGCTCGATCACCGACTCGTCCACCACCACCTTGCTGACGTTCTCGGCCGAGGGCAGCTCGTACATGGTGTCCAGCAGGACCGACTCGACGATGGTGCGCAGGCCGCGGGCGCCGGTCTTGCGCTTGAGCGCCTTGCGGGCGATCGCCGACAGTGCGTCGGGCCGGAACTCCAGCTCCACGCCTTCCATCTCGAACAGCTTGCGGAACTGCTTGGTGATCGCGTTCTTGGGCTCGCTGAGGATCTTGACCAGGGCGGCCTCGTCCAGCTCCTCGAGGGTCGCCACCACCGGCAGACGGCCGACGAACTCCGGGATCAGGCCGAACTTGATCAGGTCCTCGGGCTCCACCTCGGCCAGCAGCTTGCCGGTGTCGGCCTTGACCGCATTGCTCTTGACCTTGGCGCCGAAGCCGATCCCGCCTGCCTCGCTGCTGCGCTGCTGGATGATCTTGTCCAGCCCGGCGAACGCGCCACCGACGATGAACAGGATGTTCTTGGTGTCCACCTGCAGGAATTCCTGCTGCGGATGCTTGCGCCCGCCCTGGGGCGGCACCGAGGCCACGGTGCCCTCGATGAGCTTGAGCAGCGCCTGCTGCACGCCCTCGCCGGACACGTCGCGGGTGATCGACGGGTTCTCGGACTTGCGCGAGATCTTGTCGATCTCGTCGATGTAGACGATGCCCTGCTGCGCCTTGTCGACATCGTAGTCGCACTTCTGCAGCAGCTTCTGGATGATGTTCTCCACGTCCTCGCCCACGTAACCGGCCTCGGTCAGCGTGGTGGCGTCGGCGATGGTGAACGGCACGTTGAGCAGGCGGGCCAGGGTCTCGGCCAGCAGGGTCTTGCCCGAACCGGTCGGGCCGACCAGCAGGATGTTGGACTTGGCGAGCTCCACGTCCTCGTTGCGCTGCCGGCTCTCGATCCGCTTGTAGTGGTTGTACACCGCCACCGCGAGGGTCTTCTTGGCGCGCTGCTGGCCGATGACGTACTGGTCCAGCACCTCGAGGATCTCGCGCGGCTTGGGCAGCGAGCTGCGCGCCGACTGGGCCTTCTCCTCGAGCTCCTCGCGGATGATGTCGTTGCAAAGCTCCACGCATTCATCGCAGATGAACACGCTGGGGCCGGCGATCAGCTTGCGCACCTCGTGCTGGCTCTTTCCGCAGAAGGAGCAGTAGAGGATCTTGTTGCCGTCGCCGGTACGGCCTTGCCGGTCTTCGCTCATGCTTGTGCTTTTCCAGTATTGCGTCCCGCCAGGGCGGGTTTGGGGGCGAGAATAGCACAGGGCCGGAACCGCGCCAGAAGCGCGCCGGGCCTGTATCTCGCAGGTTTGCGCGACCCCGCGGAGGCCGTCGGCACCCGCGGGACCATCCGGTCAGCCGGCCTGGATGGAGTCTTCCGAGCGCCGTTCCAGTACCTCGTCCACCAGCCCATAGGCCTTGGCTTCGGCAGCGCTCTTGAAGTTGTCGCGCTCGGTGTCGCGGGCGATCGTCTCGATGCTCTGGCCGGTGTGCTGGGCCAGGATCTCGTTCAGGCGCGCACGCATGCTTAGGATCTCGCGCGCGTGGATGTCGATGTCGGTGGCCTGGCCCTGGAAGCCGCCCAGCGGCTGGTGGATCATGACCCGCGAGTTCGGCAGCGCATAGCGCTTGCCGGCGGCGCCGGCGGCCAGCAGCACGGCGCCCATCGAGGCGGCCTGGCCGACGCAGATGGTGCTCACGTCCGGCTTGATGTACTGCATCGTGTCGTAGATGGCCATGCCTGCCGTCACCAGCCCGCCGGGCGAGTTGATGTAGAGGCTGATGTCCTTCTCGGGGTTCTCCGCTTCCAGGAACAGCATCTGCGCGATGATCACGTTGGCGACGTGGTCCTCGACAGGCCCGACCAGGAAGATCACCCGTTCCTTGAGCAGGCGGGAATAGATGTCATAGGCGCGCTCGCCGCGGCTGGTCTGCTCGACCACCATCGGGACCAGGTTCAGGGCTTTGGTCGGAATCATGCTCATGCTGCGGTGCGCCTCGTGCGGGATCGTGGGGGTCGCCTGGCTGGCACGCCAGGCCGTCTACCATGGCGCCGGGCGACCCGAAGGCCGCCCGTGCCACGGCGCCATCATGCCCGGATCGCGTCCTGGAACGACAGCGCCTGCTCGGTATGCTGGGCGCGCTCGGCGATCCAGTCGATCACCTGCTCTTCCATCACCCGGGCCTGCAGTCCCTGCATCAGCTGGGGGTCGTTGCGGTACATCTCAATGACCTGCTCCGGCTCCTCGTAGGTCGAGGCGATCAGGCGCAGGGTTTCGTTCAGGCGCTTGGGATCCAGGCGCAGCTCGTTGCGGCGCGCGACCTCGCCCACCAGCAGGCCGGCCAGCACGCGCTTGCGCGCCGGCTCCACGAACTGCTGCCAGGCATCGGCCGGCGGCTGGCCCGGGTCACGGCCGCTGTTGCGGCGGATCTGCTCGACCTGCTGGGCCAGCATCCCGCGCGCCTCGCTCTCCACCAGGCGCGGCGGCAGCTCCACGTGCGCCCAGGTGGAGGTCAGCTGCTCGCCGACCTCGCGGCGCAGGCGGTTCATCAACGCGCCGCGGAGCTCGCGCTCGAGGTTGGTGCGGATGTCCTCGCGGAACTTCTCCATCTCCCCGCTCTTGACGCCGAAGCTCTTGATGAAGCCGGCATCGACCTCCGGCAGCACCGGCTCGGACACCTGGCCCAGGGTCACGTGGACCTGGGCGGTCTTGCCTGCCAGCTCCGCCTGGCGCCAGCTCTCCGGGAAGGCCACGTCGAGGACATGCTCGACGCCCTGCTCCAGGCCGACCAGTGCGCTTTCCAGCGCCGGCAGCAGCTGCGCCGAACCGATCACCGTGGTGAAACGCTCCTCGCCCTCGGCCGGCTGGCGGAAATCACCGGCCTCGGTCCACAGCGAACCGGCCACCAGGTCCCCCTCGGCGGCGGCACGTTCGACCTTGTTCCAGGTGCGGCGCTGCATGCGCAGGTTGTCGATCATCTGGTCGATGTCGGCGTCGGTGACGTCGGCGGTGTGGCGGGTGACGTTCAGCTTGGCGACGTCGATCTCGCCGAAGTCCGGCACCACCTCGAAGGTGGCCACGAAATCCAGCTCGCCCTCGCCCGCGCGGTCGATCTGCGGCATGCCGGCCAGGCGCAGGTCGTTCTCACGGATCGCGGCGTCGAAGTTCTGGCGCACCAGCGCGCCGAGCACCTCGGCCTTGACCTGCTCGCCGAAGCGCTGCTCGATCACCTTGGCCGGGACCTTGCCCGGACGGAAGCCCTTGATGCGGGCGGTGCGCGCGATCTCGCGCAGGCGTCCGCTGACGCCCGACTGCAGCTGCTCCGCCGGCAGGCTGAAGTTAAGGCGGCGCTCGAGGTTGCCCGTGGATTCGACGGAAACTTGCATGTGGTCTGGCTCCTGCGCCGCGGCGCTGGCCGCGGGTCGATCGGTTTGTGGACGGACAGCACCGACATCCTGCCGGCCTGCGCGGAAAACGCGCTAGTTTGGACGATCACCGGCGGGCGCGCCAGTATTTGTCACGATGCCATTGACAGGCGATCCGGGCATTCCCGACAATAGCCGGCCTTGCGGAGCGGAACCTGCTCCGGGAGCCGGATTCCGGCCTACCGGAGCCGGAACCAGAACGCCGGGGTATAGCGCAGTCTGGTAGCGCGCCTGCTTTGGGAGCAGGATGTCGGGGGTTCGAATCCCTCTACCCCGACCATCTGCCGGAGGCAGGCGATGCGAGCCGTGTTGTGCGCCTGTAGCTCAACCGGATAGAGCACCGACCTTCTAAGTCGGGGGTTGCAGGTTCGATTCCTGCCGGGCGCGCCATCCGAGGCGTCGGCGGTATCATTGTTCCATCTGTGGTGGCTGTAGCTCAGTTGGTTAGAGTACTGGATTGTGATTCCAGTGGTCGGGGGTTCGAATCCCCTCAGCCACCCCACCCAACAACGCGAGTCCGGAGATTTTTCGATTCCGGTGTTGCACTGGCCGCAAGGTGTCATTACACTGCGCGGCTCAGGTTTCAGGGGGCCGTTAGCTCAGTTGGTAGAGCAGCTGACTCTTAATCAGTAGGTCCAAGGTTCGAATCCTTGACGGCCCACCACCCTGTTGAAGACGCCCGGCACCGCCGGGCGTTTTTCGTTGGCGCTCTCCCGTATCGCCCAGCGACGCGGCTAGAATGCGCCCGCATGCGAAAGTGGCGGAATTGGTAGACGCACTGGATTTAGGTTCCAGCGGGTAACCCCCGTGCGGGTTCGAGTCCCGCCTTTCGCACCACCCCGCGCCGAGGCCCCCGGACACACCGGGAGGGCGGTAGCGGCGGGCGGTACCCGCGACCGACGCGCCAGCCTGTATCCTTCGTCCCATCCCTACGATCGAAGGAGCGAAAGCGACATGCGCAGCGGAAATCCCGCATTGAAGGAATCCACCTTCCTCGACCTCGGCAGCGGCACCGTCGTGTCCCGCGACGCCGGGGCGATGACGCTCAACGGCACCGTCAACAAGACCGGCCTGCTGTTGCTGCTGGCGGTGGTCACCGGCACCTTCGCCTGGTCGCAGATGGAGATCACCGAGGCCGGCGTGACCGGAATGGGCTATGTGTGGGGCGGCATGATCGCCGGCTTCATCCTTGCCATGGTCACGATCTTCAAGAAGCAGTGGTCGCCCGTCACCGCGCCGCTGTATGCGTTGGCCGAGGGCTTCTTCCTGGGCGGCATCTCCGCCGTGTTCGAGGCCCGCTTCCCCGGCATCGTGATGCAGGCCGTGCTGCTGACCTTCGGCACCCTGTTCGCGCTGCTGTTCGCCTACCGCAGCGGCCTGATCAAGGCCACCGAGAATTTCAAGCTCGGCGTGGTCGCGGCCACCGGCGGCATCGCCCTGATCTACCTGGCGACCATCGCGCTGGGTTTCTTCGGGATCAACATCCCGTACATCCACGAGTCCGGCCTGATCGGCATCGGCTTCAGCCTGTTCGTGGTGGTGATCGCCGCCCTGAACCTGGTGCTGGACTTCGACTTCATCGAAACGGGCGTCGAGCAGGGCGCGCCGAAGTTCATGGAGTGGTACGGCGCATTCGGGCTGATGGTCACCCTGGTCTGGCTGTATGTCGAATTCCTGCGACTGCTGTCCAAGCTGCAGTCGCGCGACTGATCCGGCCCGCATCGCAGCATCGCAACGGGCGCCCCAGGCGCCCGTTCGCGTTCCGGGATCCGCGGCGCAGCCAAAGAAAGGGGGCGACGAAGCGCCCCCGCGGTCTTGCCGCCCCGCCCTGCCGCTTACAGCCGGCCAGCGATCGCGCGGGCAAAGCCCATGGTGGTGCCGGTGCCGCCCAGGTCGCCGGTGAGCGAATCCTTGGCCTCCATCGTCGCCACGATCGCCTTGCGCAGGCGCTCGGCGTTCTGCGGCTGGCCGATGTGGTCCAGCATCTGCGCGGCCGCCAGCAGCAGCGCGCAGGGGTTGGCGATGCCCTTGCCGGCGATGTCAGGGGCGGTGCCGTGCACCGCTTCGAAGATGGCCGCGTGCTCACCGATGTTGGCGCCTGGAGCCAGCCCCAGGCCGCCGACCAGGCCGGCGCACAGGTCGGAGATGATGTCGCCGAACAGGTTGGTGGTGACCAGCACGTCGAACTGCTCGGGGCGCATCACCAGCTGCATGCAGGCGTTGTCCACGATCATTTCCTGGAACTCGATGTCCGGGTAATGCGCGGCGACCTCGCGGGCCACGTTGAGGAACAGGCCGGAGGTGGACTTGATGATGTTGGCCTTGTGCACCGCGGTCACTTTCTTCCGCCCGGTGGCCCGGGCCAGCTCGAAGGCGTAGCGCACGATGCGCTCGGAGCCCTTGCGGGTGACCTTGGCGCCGGAGATCGCGACCTCGCCGTCGGCCGACACTTCCTGGCCCTCGGCCAGGTAGGCGCCTTCGGTGTTCTCGCGCACCGTGATCATGTTGATGTTCTCGTAGCGCGAACGGGTGTTCGGGAACGAGATGGCCGGCCGCACGTTCGCATACAGGTCGAAGTGGCGGCGCAGGCTGACGTTGATCGAGGTGAAGCCGCCGCCGACCGGAGTGGTCAGCGGGCTCTTCAGCGCCACTTTGTTGCGCGCGATGGAGTCCAGGGTCTCCTTCGGCATCAGGTCGCCGTGCTTCTCCAGCGCCACCACGCCGGCGTCGGCGAACTCGTACTCCAGGCCGGCCTGCAGCTGGTCCAGCACGTGGAGGGTTGCATCCATGATCTCCGGGCCGATGCCGTCGCCGCGGATGACCGTGATCTTCTGGGTCATGTGGATTGATTCCGGACAGGCACGGCAGGTCCGGAACGGGTCCGGCCGCGCGGGGAGGGAAAGTTGTGGGTGAAATTATGCCCCATCCCGGCTGAATACCCACTCCGACCTTGGCCGCAGGCCACCTCCGTCGCCGGCGGGGCGGCCTGCCGAGGCCACCGCACCGCCCTGCGACTCAGCCGTGCTCGTGGGCCGGCGGCTGCCCGGCCTCGCCCGCTTCCAGGCTGTCGAGGAAATCCACGGCCCGGCGCAGGTGCGGGATCACGATCGAACCGCCCACGACCAGACCGACCGAGAAGGTCTCGAAGAACTCCTCGCGGCTGACGCCCGCCTGGTGGCACTGGGCGACGTGGTAACTGATGCAGTCGTCGCACCGCAGCACCATCGAGGCCACCAGGCCCAGCAGCTCCTTGGTCTTCACGTCCAGGGCGCCGGCCTGGTAGGTCTGGGTGTCCAGCGCGAAGAAGCGGCGCACCACCTGGTTGGGCTCGGCCAGGATGCGCTGGTTCATACGCTGGCGGAACTCGGTGAACTCGCGGATGCGGTCCTCGCCACCGCTCATGCGCCGGCCTCCGGGGACTTGCCATCCAGCAGCGGCAGCAGCCTGCCGGCGCGGTGCATGGCCATCATGTCGTCATAGCCGCCGACGTGGACCTCGCCGACGAAGATCTGCGGCACGCTGGTGCGTCGCGCCAGGTTGACCATCTTCTCGCGCTCGGCGAGGTCCAGGTCGACGCGGATCTCGGTCCATTCACGGCCCTGACTCTTGAGGAAGTTCTTGGCGGCCACGCAATAGGGGCAGATGGCGGTGGAATAGATGCGGATCGGGGGACGGGAATCGGGCACGGGAAACTCCGGCGAGGCTCGGGGGTCGAAGCGGATATGGTATCGGGCCACGTGGCATGCCGCCGTCATGCGCCGGCCCGGGATGATTAACCGACGATTCACCCGGCCGACGCATGTCCCGCGCATGCTGCCGGACACTTCCGGAGCCCCGCTTGTCCCGTCTCCTGCCCCTTGCCGCCGCGCTGTCCCTCGCCCTGGTCCCGGTCATGCCGGCCCCGGCACAGGAGGGGCTGCGCCTGCCGGACATCGGATCTTCCGCCGGTGAACTGCTGACCCCCGCCCGCCAGGAGGAATACGGCGGGATGATGCTGCGCGAGCTGCGCAACTACGGTTACCTGCTGGACGACCCGCTGGTCGACGACTGGCTACAGTCGCTGGGCAACCGCCTGGGTGCCAACAGCGACCGCCCCGAGCAGGCGTACACGCTGTTCATGCTGCGGGACCGGCAGATCAACGCCTTCGCGACCCTCGGCGGCTACATCGGCATGAATGCCGGTCTGGTCCTGACCGCCCAGCGGGAGGACGAGGTGGCTGCGGTGCTGGCGCACGAGATCGCCCACGTGACCCAGCAGCACGTGCTGCGCAGCGTCGAGCGCGCACAGCGCGACCAGGTCCCGATCCTGCTGGGCATGCTCGCCGCGGTCGTGGCCGCGCAGGCGGCTGGCGGCTCCTCGTCGGGCGAGGCGTCGCAGGCGGCCATCGTCAGCGCCATCGGCCTGATGCAGCAGAACCAGATCAACTACACGCGCTCCAACGAACACGAGGCCGACCGCATCGGCATCCGCACCCTGTCGCGTACGGGGTACGACGTGGATGCCATGGCCGACTTCTTCGCCCGCATGTCCTTCGCCACGCGGGGCAACTCCGGCGGCTACGCCGTGCCGGAGTACCTGCGCACCCACCCGGTGAACACGACCCGCATCAGCGAGGCCAAGCAGCGCGCCGACCAGATCCGCGGGCGCGCCGTCACCGCCATCACCACGGTCGGCGATACCGATGGCACGCCTGTCTCGCGGGTGGAGCGGGTCGCGCCGGACAGCGACGCGCCGCCGCCGGCGCTGCCGGGCGGGCGCGGCAATCCGTTGCTGCCGGCGGGGCTGCAGCTGGGCGGGCTCGGCGCCGGGGCCACCGGCGAGACGGGCTATTTCCCCTGGGCCCAGGAGCGCCTGCGCGCGCTCAGCGCACCCACCACCGACAGTGCGGTGCGCGAGTACGAAGCCCTGCGCCGGGCCAGCAAGGACGGCCTCACCCCGGCGCAACGTTACGGCCTGGCGCTGGTGCGCCTGGACAGCGAGCCGGCGGCCGTGGCCGCCGAGCTGCGCACGCTGCTGGACGCGGACCGGCAGAACCTGTGGGTGTCCCTGGCGCTGGCCGAGGCGGAGTCGCGTTCCGGGCAGGCGGCGGCGGCCAACGCGCGGCTGGACGACCTGGTCCGGCGCCACCCGGGCAACCGTCCGGTCGCGCTGACCTACGCTCGGATACTGGTCGCCCAGGGCGGCACGCAGGCCGGGCGGCGGGCGCAGGAGGTGCTTCGCCCGCTGCTGTCGCGCGCCGGCAGCGACCCGGTGTTCCAGCGCACCTACGCCCGCGCCTGCGAGCTGGCGGGCGACGAGGCGCGCGCCGGCGAAGCCTACGCCGAGGCCGCGTTCCTCAACGGCCGCCCCGAGCAGGCGCTGATCCAGCTGGAGACGCTGAAGAAGCGCGGCGACCTGGATTACGTGGCGCGCGCGCGCATCGACGCCAGGATCGCCAGCATCACCCCCACCGTGCTGGAGCTCCGCCGGCAGGGCATACGCGACCCGGACATGCAACGTCGCTGACATCGGCCGGCAGCCGGTGTCATAAAGGTGTCACCGGACGGTAGTCTAATGACCGGCGATACAGGAGGCCCGGCGTGCAGAAGCAGATCCTCATCGTCGATGACGAACCCGCGATCAGGGACATGGTCGCCTTCGCCCTGCGCAAGGGCGAGTACATCCCGGTGCACGCGGGCGACGCGCGCGAGGCCCAGGCGGCGATCGCCGACCGGGTCCCGGACATGATCCTGCTGGACTGGATGCTTCCGGGCACCAGCGGCCTGGAACTGGCCCGGCGCTGGCGCCGCGAGGCGCTGACCCGCGAGGTCCCGATCATCATGCTCACCGCCCGTGGCGAGGAGAACGACCGCGTCGGCGGCCTGGAGGCCGGCGTGGACGACTACGTGGTCAAGCCGTTCTCCGCCCGCGAGCTGCTGGCGCGGATCCGCGCGGTGATGCGGCGCTCGCGCGAGGACGACGAGGACGGCAGCGTCTCGGCCGGGGCGCTGCGCATCGACGGGGCCGCCCACCGGGTGTTCGCCGGCGAGGCGCCGGTACCGATCGGCCCGACCGAGTACCGCCTCCTGCATTTCTTCATGACCCACCCGGACCGGGTCTACACCCGCGCCCAGCTGCTGGACCACGTGTGGGGCGGCAGCGTGTACGTGGAGGAACGCACGATCGACGTGCATATCCGGCGGCTGCGCCGCACCCTGGAGCCGTTCGCCGTGGACGGCATGGTGCAGACCGTACGCGGCGCCGGCTACCGCTTCTCGGCTTCGGCCTGAGCCCCCGCACGGATGGACAACCGCCCTGCCCGCACGGCGCCCGGCGACACCCGACCGTTTTCCGATCCGGAACTGGAACTGCGCACCCAGGACAGCGCGCGGGACGAACAGGCTAGGCTGCGTTCGGCCTGGTGGCGCACGCTGTCGGTGCTGTCCGCCCTGCTGGCCGGCGCCTGCCTGCTGGGAATCGTGCTCGGCCGGCCAGGGCTGGTGATGGCCGCCACCGCGCTGGGCGTGCTGGCCTGGCATTACTGGCGGCTGCGCCGCGTGCTCACCGGGCTGACCGGCCGCCGGCACTGGGAGCCGGCGCGCGGCCATGGCGCCTGGAACGAACTGGACCGCCTGCTCCACCGCAACCAGGCGGAGATGCGCGCGCGCAAGCGTCGGCTGCTGGACATGCTGCGTGCTTACCGCGCCGCGGCGACCGCACTGCCGGATGCGGTCGTCGTGATCGACCGCAACACCCAGCGCATCCTGTGGTTCAACCCCGCTGCCACCGACCTGCTTGGCCTGGCCCACCCGCGCGACCTGGGTGCGCCGGTGGCCGACCGCCTGCAGCCGCTGCCAATGGCGCGCTGGATGGTCTCCGGACGCAATGCCGAGCCGATCCTGGACGCCCCGGGGCCGCTGGATCCGGGCCTGCGCCTGAACCTGCGGCTGATCCCCTACTCCGAGGACTACTGGCTGCTGGTGGCGCGCGACGTCAGCAAGCTGCTGCACTTGGAGCAGATGCGGCGGGACTTCGTCGCCAATGTCTCGCACGAGCTGCGCACGCCGCTGACCGTGGTCCACGGGTACCTGGACATGCTCGACGGCGAGGAAATGCCCGAGTGGGCACCGATGCTGGCGGAGATGCAGAAGCAGTCGCAGCGCATGACCCAGCTGGTGGAGGACCTGCTGACCCTCTCCCGCCTGGAGTCGCGCGAGAGCCTGCCGGAAGAAACGGTGGCGATGGCGCCGGTGCTGGCGACCCTCAGGCGCGAGGCCGAGGCCTTCAGCCAGGGCCGCCACGTCATCGAGGTCCGCGACCTCGCCGGCTGCGACCTGCTGGGCTCCACCCGCGAGCTGCACAGCGCGTTCTCCAACCTGGCCACCAACGCGGTGCGCTATACGCCCAGCGGCGGGACCATCACCATCGAGTTCTCCCGCAGCGCCGACGGCGGCGTGGTGCTGGCGGTACACGACACCGGCTACGGCATCCCCGCCGAGCACATCCCGCGGCTGACCGAACGCTTCTACCGCGTGTCCAGCAGCCGCTCGCGAGAGAGCGGCGGCACCGGGCTGGGGCTTTCCATCGTCAAGCACGTGCTGGGGCTGCACCAGGCCCGGCTGTCGATCCGCAGCAGCGTCGGCCAGGGCAGCGTGTTTGCCTGCCACTTCGGGCCGGAGCGGGTGCGTCCGGTGCATGATCAGGCCACCCACGGGGCCACGCCGTGAACCTACAGGATGTCGATGCCGAGATGAGTACCGGGAACCTGCAGCCGGTCGCGCTGCCCAATGCCCAGGAACCGGCCGATCCGCTGCGCGATCCGGGGCTGTACCTCAACCGCGAGCTGTCGCAGCTGGATTTCAACTTCAGGGTGCTGGCGCAGGCGCTGGACCCGCAGGTGCCCCTGCTGGAGCGGCTGCGCTTCCTGTGCATCTCCTGCACCAACCTCGACGAGTTCTTCGAGATCCGTACCGCCACCGTGCGTCACGCCATGCAGTTCGGGCTGCCGCCGGCAGGCGACGGCATCGCGCCGTCGCAGCTGCTGGAGGCGATCCATTCGCGCGCCGCCGAACTGGTCGACGCCCAGTACCGCTGCTGGAACCAGGTGCTGCGCCCGGCGCTGGGGGAGGCCGGCGTGCGCATCCTTCAGCGCCAGGCCTGGACACCGCGCCAGCGCCTGTGGCTGCGTGCGTATTTCCGCAACAACGTGCTGCCGGTGCTGTCGCCGCTGGGACTGGATCCTTCCCATCCCTTCCCGCGGATCCTCAACAAGTCGCTGAACGTGGTGGTGGTGCTGGAAGGCATGGACGCGTTCGGCCGCCAGGGCCACCTGGCCATCGTCCGCGCGCCGCGCTCGCTCAACCGCATCGTGGAGCTGCCCCCGCGCCTGCGCGGCAAGAACGAGCAGGCCTTCGTGCTGCTGTCCTCGATGCTGGCGGCCTTCGTCGACGAGCTGTTCCCGGGGATGAAGGTCACCGGCGCCTACCAGTTCCGGGTCACCCGCAATTCGGAGCTGGTGCTGGACGAGGACGAGGTGGAGAACCTCGCCTCGGCCCTGCGCAGCGAGCTGGTGGGGCGCGGCTACCGCCCCGCCGTGCGCCTGGAGATCGCCCACGATTGTCCGCGCCCGATCGTCCGCACCCTGCTGCAGAACTTCGAGCTGGGCGACAACGCGGTCTACTACATCGACGGACCGGTCAACCTCAACCGGGTGATCCAGGTGCACGAGCTGGTGCAGCGGCCCGAGCTCAAGTACCCGGCCTTCAGCCCGCGCAACCGGCTGGAGGACGGCAACGCGTTCGAGACGGTGGCCCGCGGCGACGTGCTGCTGCACCACCCGTTCGATTCCTTCAGCGCGGTGCTGGAACTGCTGCAGCAGGCGTCGGTGGACCCGGACGTGCTGGCGATCAAGCAGACGCTGTACCGCACGGGCAAGGAGTCGGCGATCGTCGACGCGCTGGTGCAGGCGGCCCGCAACGGCAAGGACGTCACCGTCGTGGTCGAGCTGCGCGCGCGCTTCGACGAGGACGCCAACCTCGGTGTGGCCGACCGCCTGCAGGAGGCGGGCGTGCAGGTCGTGTATGGCGTGGTCGGGTACAAGACCCACGCCAAGATGATGCTGATCGTGCGCCGCGAGGGCCGCCGCCTCCGCCGCTACGTGCACCTGGGCACCGGCAACTACCACAGCGGCACGGCACGCGCCTACACCGACCTGGGGCTGCTCACCGCCGAGCCGGAGATCGGCAACGACGTGCACCTGCTGTTCCAGCAGTTGTCCGGGCTGGCGCCGTCGATCCGGCTGCGGCGGTTGCTGCAGTCACCGTTCACCCTGCACAGCGGGCTGCTGAGCCGGATCAACCGCGAGGCGCAGCTGGCGGCGACGGGCCGCAGTGGACGGATCGTGGCCAAGATGAACGCCCTCAACGAGCCACAGGTGATCCGGGCGCTGTACCAGGCGTCCCAGGCCGGCGTGCAGATCGACCTGATCGTGCGCGGCGCCTGCACCCTGCGCCCCGGGCTGCCCGGCATCTCGGACAACATCCGGGTGCGCTCGATCGTGGGCCGCTTCCTGGAGCACAGCCGGGTCTACTGGTTCGGCAACGACGGCAGTCCCGAGATGTACTGCGCCAGCGCCGACTGGCTGGAACGCAACCTGCTGCGGCGGGTGGAAACCTGCTTCCCGGTGCTGGACCCGGCCCTGGTGGAGCGGATCGAGCGGGAAGTCCTGCAGAACTGCCTGGCCGACAACGTCAACGCCTGGGAACTGGGTGCCGACGGCGTCTACCGGCGCTGCGAACCGGCACCCGGCGAGCCGGCGCACTCGGCCCAGCAGGCCCTGCTCGACGCGCTCTAGGCCCCGTCCGGGGCGCGACCACACGGCCCGGCGATGCCCATCCGCTAAGATTCGCCAATGCCGCACTCCCCCGCATTACGCCCACAGGTCCAGGATGGCGACGCGCTGGCCGCGATCGACCTGGGTTCCAACAGTTTCCACATGGTGCTCGCCCGCTATTCGCTGGGCGAACTGAGGGTGGTCGATCGCCTGCGCGAGACCGTGCGCATGGCCGACGGCCTGGACGGCAAGGGCGGGCTGGCGCCGCATTCGCGCGAACGGGCGCTGGAGTGCCTGGCCCGCTTCGGCCAGCGCCTGCGTGGCGTGGAGCGCCTGCACGTGCGGGCGCTGGCCACCAACACCGTGCGCCGCCTGCGCGAGCCGCAGGCGTTCCTGGCCGAGGCCGAGGCGGTACTGGGCCATCCGGTGGAGGTGGTCTCCGGCCGCGAGGAGGCGCGCCTGATCTACCTGGGCGTGGCCCATGCGCAGCCGCCCAAGCCAGGCAACCAGCGCCTGGTGATCGACATCGGCGGCGGCTCGACCGAATTCATCATCGGGCGCGGCTTCGAGCCGATCGAACGCGAGAGCCGCCAGGCCGGCTGTATCGCCTCCACGCGACGTTTCTTTCCCGACGGCAAGCTGTCGAAGAAGCGCTGGAAGGAGGCGCTGGACGTGATCAGCGCCGAGTTCGGCCAGTTTGCGGGGCTGTACCGCGCGCGCGGCTGGGATGAGGCGCTGGGTTCCTCCGGCACGCACAAGGCCATCAGCGAGATCTGCGTGGCGATGAAGCTGACCAAGGGCGCGATCATGGCCGCGGCGCTGCCGCAGCTGCGCGACCGCCTGCTGCAGGCGCGCAGCATCGACGACATCGACCTGCCCGGCCTGTCCTCGGACCGCCGACCGATCATCGCCGGCGGCGTGCTGGTGCTCGAGGCGGCCTTCCAGGCGCTGGCGCTGGAGAAGCTGCTGGTCAGCAAGGCGGCCATGCGCGAAGGCATCCTGTACGACATGCTCGGCCGGGCGAGCGGCAACGATCCGCGCGACATCTCGGTCCAGGCGCTGGTGCAGCGCTATGGCATCGACACCGGCCAGGCTGCACGGGTGGAAGCCACCGCGCTGCAGCTGTTCGCCCAGGTCGCCGGTGCCTGGGGCCTGGAGGAGGACGATGCGCGCATGCTGGGCTGGGCCGCCAGCGTGCACGAACTGGGCCTTGCCATCGCCCACAGCCAGTACCACCTGCACGGCGCCTACATCCTCGAGCATTCGGATATTTCCGGCTTCTCGCGTCAGGAGCAGCAGGTGCTGGCGGCGCTGGTGCGCACCCACCGCCGCAGCGTGCCGAGGTCGGCGTTCGACGCGCTGCCGGACCGCCTGCTGCTGTCGGCGCGGCGCAAGGCCGCCCTGCTGCGGCTGGCCGTCCTGCTGCACCGCTCCCACGAGAGCGACCCGCTGCCGCCGCTGGAGCTGGTCGCCGGCCAGGCGACGCTGCGGCTGGCGCTGCCACGGGCCTGGGTGGAGGACCGCGCGCTGTTGCGCGGCGACCTGGAGGACGAACGCAAGGGCATGTCGGGGCTGGGCATAGGGTTCGAGCACGAATTGGCCTGAACGCGCGTGCGGGCGGCCGGCGTCCCCTAACCCCGTCGGCGCGGCCGGGACGTTTGCCTGGATGGACCCTCCCGAGATGCCGCCATGCGCACCCCCCTTCCGCTTTCCAAGGCCCTGACCGCCGCCGCCCTCTTCACGCTGCTGCTGGGCGCCTGCCAGACAGCCCCCAGCCCGGGTGACACCGGGACGCCAGCGGACACCGTGGCACGGGCGCAGGCGGCGGCCGAATCCCGCGCCGCCGCGCACGCGCGCGGACGACTGCATGAGCCAGCTCCGCCCGCGCCGCCGGCGCCGGCAATGGCCCTGCATGCCCTGGCCCGCCCGATGCCGGTACCGGCGCCACCACGCGCCAACACCGAGCGCTACGACGCGCGCGAGGACAACCCGGTGCGGCGCACCCGCCAGGCCCCGGTGTCGACCTTCTCGGTGGACGTGGACACCGGCAGCTACGCCAATGTCCGGCGCATGCTGCGCGACGGAACCCGCCCGCCGGCCGATGCGGTGCGGGTGGAGGAGTTCCTCAACTACTTCGACTACGGCCATCCGGCACCTGCAACGCGCGAGGTGCCCTTCCGGGTGACGACCGAGCTCGCCCCGGCACCATGGAATCCCGCCCGCCAGCTGCTGATGATCGGCATCAAGGGCTATGACGTGGACAAGACCCGGTTGCCGGCCGCGAACCTGGTGCTGCTGGTCGACACCTCCGGCTCGATGGAGGACGAGCGCAAGCTGCCGCTGCTGAGGAAGGCCTTCGCCCAGCTGCTGCCGCAGCTGCGCGCCGAGGACCGGGTGTCGATCGTGGCCTACGCCGGCAGCGCCGGCCTGGTGCTGCCACCGACACCGGGCGACCGCCAGGGCGAGATCCTCGCCGCGCTGGAAAGCCTGCGCGCGGGCGGCAGCACCAATGGCGGCGAAGGCATCCGCCTGGCCTATGCGATGGCGCGACAGTCATACGTGGATGGCGGGGTGAACCGGATCCTGCTGGCCACCGACGGGGACTTCAATGTCGGCATCACCGACCGTGGCGCGCTGCTGGACCTGGTTGCCGACCAGCGCCGCTCCGGCGTGGCCCTGTCGACCCTGGGGTTTGGCACGGGCAACTACAACGACGGCATGGCCGAACGGCTGGCGGACGCCGGCAACGGCCAGCACCTGTACATCGACACCCTGGACGAGGCGCGCCGGGTGCTCGTGCGCCAGATGCAGGCCACGCTGCTCACCATCGCCAGCGACGTGAAGGTGCAGGTCGAGTTCAATCCGGCGCTGGTCTCCGAGTACCGCCTGGTCGGCTACGAGAACCGCCTGCTGCGCGAGGAGGATTTCGCCAACGACAGGGTCGACGCCGGCGACATCGGCGCCGGCCACGAGGTCACGGCACTGTATGAGATCACCCTCGCCGGCTCCGGCGCCGAACGGCTGCCCGCCTTGCGCTACGGCGAAGCCGTGCCGGCCGCGGGCGCCAGGTCCGGCGAGCTGGCCCACCTGCGCCTGCGATACAAGCGGCCGGGCCAGGAGGAGAGCCGCCTGATCGAAACGGCGGTGCCGCGCTCTTCGCTGCGTCCGCAGGCAAGCCAGTCGCTGCGCTTTGCCGCCGCCGTCGCCGGCTACGCCGACCTGCTGCGCGGCGGGAAGTACGTGGACAGCTGGAACTGGGACGACGTCGAGCGCACCGCCCGCGGCGCGACCGGCCAGGATCCGTTCGGCCTGCGCCACGAGTTCCTGCGCCTGGTCGATTCGGCACGTGCGGTCACCATGGCGGACGCCCCGCAACCCGCGCAGGACGCGGTCGCCCCGTAAACCGCGGCAGGGCGGACGCCGTGCGGCGGCCGCCCCCGCCTTGCGTACGTCCTTGCCATGCCGCCGCGCGCAAAGCGGCTGCGCGACGCATCGGAAGCGTCGGCTCCGCCGGGGGAACGCCGTACCCGAGCTCGGGCGAGAGCATCGACGGATGGCGCGCCTCTGTGATCGGCACGTCCGGCCCGACCCGGACGATTCGCCGGCAGGCGGCAACCGTCAGCCGAGCAGGTGCTCCAGCACCGCCATCCGCACGGCCACGCCGTTGCCCACCTGGCGCAGCACCCAGGACTGCGGACCATCGGCGACCTCGTCGGTGATCTCCACGCCACGGTTGATCGGCCCCGGATGCAGCACGGCCGCGTCCGGCGCCGCGCGCTTCAGGCGCTCAGCGGTGAGGCCGTAGCGGGCGTGGTAGTCCTCCAGCGAAGGCACCAGCCCCTCCTCCATGCGCTCCCGCTGCAGGCGCAGCATCATCACCGCGTCCACGCCCTCCAGCATGGCGTCGAAATCCTCGCCCACCACGCAGCCCCCCGACATCGCCGCATCCGGCAGCAGCGTCGCCGGTCCGCATACGCGGATCTCGCCGGCACCCAGGGTGCGCAGTGCGTGCAGGTCCGAGCGGGCCACGCGCGAATGCTTCACGTCGCCGACGATCAGCACCTTCAACCTGGAGAAGTCACTGCCCTTGGCCTGGCGCAGGGTGAGCATGTCCAGCAGCCCCTGGGTGGGGTGCGCGCTGCGTCCGTCGCCGGCATTGAGCAGCGCGGTGCCCTCGCCGGCCGCGTCGGCCAGTGCCTGGACCGCACCGTCCTCGGGGTGGCGGACGATGAAGCCGCGCACGCCCATCGCTTCCAGGTTGCGCAGCGTGTCGCGCGCGGTCTCGCCCTTGCGGGTGGACGACGTGGAGGCATCGAAATTCAGCACGTCCGCACCCAGCCGCTGCGCCGCCAGCTGGAACGAGCTGCGGGTACGGGTGGAGGGCTCGAAGAACAGCGTGCACACGGCGGTGCCGGCCAGCACCGTGCGCTTGCCCACACGCCCGACGGCTGCATCGCGGATCTGCCCGGCGCGGTCCAGCAGCTGCAGCAGGATCGAACGCGGCAGGCCCTCCAGGGTCAGCAGGTGGCGCAGGCGTCCGTCGGAGTCGAGTTGGGGCGTCATCGGTCGTGGTCCTGTGGGGCCGGCGGTGCCGGCGCGGTCGACATGGAAGGGAAACGGCGTGGCTCAGGGTGGCGAGGCCTGTCCCGGCGCGGCGAGCCAGCGCTCGATGATCACGGCCGCGGCATCGGCGTCGAGCCGGGCCGCCTCGCCGCGGCGGCGGCTGCCGGTGGCGCGGCCACGCGCGAAGCGCTGCGCGGCCTCCACCGAACTGGAACGCTCGTCGATCATGGCCACCGGCAGGCGGTAACGCTCGCGCAGGGCATGGGCGAACGCGCGCGCGCGACGGCGGGCCGGCTGGTCCTGTCCGTCCAGCGTGAGCGGGTCGCCCACCACCAGGCCCGCGGGGCCCCACTGGCTGCGCAGGCGGTCCAGCGCGGTCCAGTCCGGGCCCGCGGCGTGCACCTCGACCACCGCCACCGGGCGCGCACCGGAGAACGCGCTGCCCACGGCCACGCCGATCCGGCGGGAGCCGACGTCGAACCCGAGCACGATCGCATCGGGCGCCGGCAACGCGGTCGCGTGTGGCTCAGGCATGTCCGCTGTAGCCGGCCAGGCGGAACAGGTCCACGCCGATCCGGGTGGCGGCCGCCTGCCAGCGGCTGTCCAGCGGCAGTTCGAACAGCACTTCGGAATCGCCCGGCACCGTCAGCCAGGTGTTGTCGGCCAGTTCCTGTTCGAGCTGGCCGGCACCCCATCCGGCGCATCCCAACGCCACGACCGCGTGCGCAGGCCCTTCACCGACGGCCATCGCCTCGAGCACGTCGCGCGAGGTGGTCAGGTACAGGCCCTCGCGCACGCGCAGGCTGGAATCCCAGGCCCGGTCACCATCGTGGATCACGAATCCCCGTTCCTGGTGCACGGGCCCGCCATGCAGCACCGGCCGCGCGCACAGCGCCGGGTCGTCGCTGCCGATGCCCATCTGGGACAGCACCTGGCCCAGGGTGTATTCGGACGGGCGGTTGATGACCACGCCCATGGCCCCTTCGCCGTCGTGCTGGCAGACCAGCGCGACGGAACGGGCGAAGTTGGGGTCGGCCAGCGCGGGCAAAGCGACCAGCAGCTGGCTGGCGAGGTTTCCGGAGGGGTCGGACATGGCGCCATTCTAGCCGGCGCGGCGCGCCCGCCGCCGTCCTGCGACAATGCCCGCCTTCCTGGAGACGCCAACCATGTCCGGTTACTGCGACATCGCCCCGGGCCACCCGCTCCATGGCCCGTACCACGACCGCGAATACGGCGTGCCACAGCGGGCCGAGGCGGTGCTGTTCGAGCGCCTGCTGCTGGAGATCAACCAGGCCGGTCTGAGCTGGGAGACGATGCTGCGCAAGCGCGAGGGCTTCCGGCATGCCTATGACGGCTTCGATGTGGCGAAGGTGGCGGCCTATGGCGAGGCCGACCGCACCCGCCTGCTGGGCGACCCGGGCATCATCCGCAACCGGCTCAAGATCGAGGCGGCGATCCACAACGCCGGGGTGGTGCTGCGCATGCGCGACAGCCATGGCGGGTTCGCGCAGTGGCTGGACGCCCACCACCCCCTGGACAAGCCCGGGTGGGTGAAGCTGTTCAAGCGCAGCTTCCGCTTCACCGGTGGCGAGATCACCGGCGAGTTCCTGATGTCGCTGGGGTACCTGCCCGGCGCACACCGGGCGGATTGCCCCGCCCACCGGCGGCTGCTGGCCACCCACGCTTTGCCGTGGATGGACGCGAGCGGCTGAGCCTTCACCCGGCCGTGCCCGCGACGCGGGCGATGATCGGGCCATGGCCATCCGCATCGGCATCTCGGGCTGGCGTTACAAGCCCTGGCGGGGCGTGTTCTACCCGCCGGAGCTGCCGCAGCGCCGCGAGCTGGAGTACGCCGCGCACAGCTTCGCCAGCATCGAGCTCAACGGCTCGTTCTACTCGCTGCAGTCACCGGCCAGCTGGGCCGCCTGGGCACAGCAGGTGCCGCGCGACTTCGTGTTCGCGGTGAAGGGCCCGCGCTACGTGACCCACATGCTCCGGCTGCGCGAGGTCCACGCCGCGCTGGCCAACTTCTTCGCCTCCGGCGTGCTGCAGCTGGGCCGCCACCTGGGACCGCTGCTGTGGCAGCTGCCGCCGACGATGCGCTACGAGCCGCAGGTGCTGGACGCCTTCCTCGGGCTGCTGCCGCGGGACATCGACGCCGCGCTGGCCCTGGCACGCCAGTACGAACCGGAACGGATGCGGGGCCGCATCGCGTTGCCGGACGGACCCAACCGCCGGCTGCGCCACGCCCTGGAAATCCGCCACGAAAGCTTTGACGACCCGGGCTTCATCCGCCTGCTGCGCCGGCACCGGGTTGCGCTGGTGGTCTCGGATACCCCGGACCGCTTCCCGTATGCGGAGGATGTCACCGCCGGTTTCATGTACCTGCGCCTGCACGGGGACACCGAGCTGTACCGGAGCGGCTACAGCGACGCGGCCCTGGACCGTTGGGCCGCCCGGATCCGCGCCTGGGCCGATGGCGCCGAGCCGGAAGACGCCCGCCGGTTCGTGGATGCGCCGGCGCCCGCGGCCAGGCGGCGGGACGTCTACTGCTACTTCGACAACGATGCCAAGGTCAGGGCGCCGTTCGACGCCAGGGCCCTGTACGCGCGCCTGGCACGCTGAGGCTCACACGCCCATGTAGCGGTGTGGCCGGTGGTTGAACATCAGCACCAGGCTCAACACCACCGCCCCGAGCGCCGAATACATGACCTTGGACGGGGACAGCACCAGCAGCGCGGCGGCCATGAGCAGCGTGTCGAACCCCAGCTGCACGGTGCCGGCGCTGATGCCGCGGCTGCGCTGCAGGTGCACGGCGAGGATGCCGATGCCCCCCAGGCTTGCACGATGGCGGATGAAGAACAGGATGCCCAGGCCGCACAGCGCGCCGCCGAGGATGGCTGCGAATGCCGGACTGATGTGCGACCAGCCGATCCAGCGCGGCAGCAGGTCGGCCAGCACCCCGCATGCCCCGACCGCGGCGAAGGTCTTGAGGGTGAACTCCCAGCCCATGCGGCGTACGCCGATCCAGTAGAAGGGCAGGTTCACCAGCACGAACACCAGCCCGAAGTTCCATCCCAGGGCGTAGTGCAGCAGGAACGATACCCCGGCCATGCCGCCGATCATGATGCCGCTGTGGGCGAACACCGACAGGCCCAGCGCGGCGACCAGGGTCGCCAGCACCATGCCCTGCGCGTCCTCGGCGGGCGAGTGGTGGAAGGCGCGCGCGTCGGCGGAGGTGCCGGCCGAGTCCGGCGGCGGGGTGAGCGGTCCGGCGGTGACCACGGCACCGTCGTCAGGCAGCGCCTCCTGGCCGGGGCGGAGGTCGGAATCGGGGAGCGTCACGGGAGTGCGCCGCGTGGGGGGCGCGTATTAGACACCAGCCCGGCGTGAAGTCGCATCTGAAACCATGCCCGCGCCGTGCGCCGCCGGGGCCAGTGGCGCCACCGGCGGGCGGCGCCCGGGGCCGGGAGCCGGCCCTCCTCCGGCCCCAGCGGGCATCGGGAAACGGCAAGGGCCGCACGTGGCGGCCCCTGCTGCATTGCCACCACCGCGCCGGTCAGCGCACTTCCGCGATCTCGACCCCGTCCAGCCCCTGGGCCAGGGTGCGCGCATCGCCGCCCTGGGAGAGCTTGATGCGCAGCCGCACCTCGTTCTGCGAGTCGGCGTAGCGCAGCGCGTCCTCGTAGGAGATCTCGCCGGCCTGGTACAGCTCGAACAGGCTCTGGTCGAAGGTCTTCATGCCCAGGTTGGTGGACTCCTTCATCACTTCCTTGAGCTTGTGCACCTCGCCATCGCGGATGTAGTCCTGCACCAGCGGCGTGCCCAGCAGGATCTCCATCGCGACCCGCCGCCCCTTGCCGTCCGGGGTGGGGACCAGCTGCTGCGCCACCACGCCCTTGAGGTTGAGCGACAGGTCCATCAGCAGCTGGCTGCGACGGTCTTCCGGAAAGAAGTTGATGATGCGGTCCATCGCCTGGTTGGCGTTGTTCGCGTGCAGCGTGCACAGCACCAGGTGGCCGGTCTCGGCGAAGGCGATGGCGTGGTCCATGCCTTCGCGGGTGCGGACCTCGCCGATCATGATCACGTCCGGCGCCTGGCGCAGGGTGTTCTTCAGCGCCGCCTCCCAGCTGTCGGTGTCGATACCGACCTCGCGCTGGGTGATGATGCAGCCCTCGTGCTTGTGCACGAACTCGATCGGGTCCTCGATGGTGATGATGTGGCCGGTCGAGTTCTGGTTGCGGTAGCCGATCATCGCCGCCAGCGAGGTCGACTTGCCGGTGCCGGTGGCGCCCACGAAGATGATGATGCCGCGTTTGGTCATCGCCAGCGTCTTGATCACCGGCGGCAGGTTCAGCTCCTCCACCGTCGGGATCCGGGTCTCGATCCGGCGCAGCACCATGCCCACCTGGTTGCGCTGGTAGAAGCAGCTGACGCGGAAACGGCCCACGCCCGCCACGCCGATGGCGAAGTTGCACTCGTGGGTCTTCTCGAACTCCTCGCGCTGGGCCGGCGTCATCACGTTGAGCACCAGGTCGCGGCTCTGCTGCGGCGTCAGCGGGGTCTGGGTGATCGGGCTGATCTTGCCGTGGACCTTGATCGCCGGCGGCATGCCCGCGGTGATGAACAGGTCCGACGCCTTCTGGTGCGCCATCAGCTTGAGGAACGAGGTGAAGTCGATGGTGCTCATCTGGGACTCCTGCGAAGCGGTGGTTCGTGGACGGCGCCGGGCGGGTTCACTGGGGCCGGCGACCTTCCCCGCCTGCACGCGATCGCGGCAGGTGCCGGTCCCGGTCTTGGCGGAACCGGCGCCCGGTGGACGGGCACGCCGGCACCACGTGCCCGGTCATTCGAAAAGGCGCTTGTCCTTGGCGTATTCCTTCGCCTGCTGGCGCGTGATCAGGCCACGCTTCACCAGGTCCTGGAGGTGCTGGTCGAGTGTCATCATCCCGTACTGCTGGCCGGTCTGGATCGACGAGTACATCTGCGCGACCTTGTCCTCGCGGATCAGGTTGCGGATGGCCGGGGTGCCGACCATGATCTCCCAGGCCGCGGTGCGGCCGCCGCCGACCTTCTTCAGCAGCGCCTGCGAGATCACCGCGCGCAGCGATTCGGACAGCATCGAGCGCACCATCGGCTTCTCGCCGGCGGGGAACACGTCGATGATGCGGTCGATGGTCTTGGCCGCCGAGCTGGTGTGCAGGGTGCCGAACACCAGGTGGCCGGTTTCCGCGGCGGTCAGCGCCAGGCGGATGGTCTCCAGGTCGCGCATTTCGCCGACCAGGATGTAGTCGGGGTCCTCGCGCAGGGCCGAGCGCAGGGCTTCGTTGAAGCCGTGGGTGTCGCGGTGCACCTCGCGCTGGTTGATCAGGCACTTCTGCGAGGTATGCACGAACTCGATCGGGTCCTCGACGGTGAGGATGTGCCCGTACTCGTTCTTGTTGATGTGGTCGACCATCGCCGCCAGCGTGGTCGACTTGCCCGAGCCGGTCGGGCCGGTGACCAGGATCAGGCCCTGCGGCTGGTCGATCAGCTGGCGGAAGATCGGCGGGCAGCCGAGGTCCTCCAGGGTCAGCACCTCGGAGGGAATGGTGCGGAACACCGCACCCGCGCCGCGGTTCTGGTTGAACGCGTTGACGCGGAAGCGCGCCAGCGACGGGATCTCGAACGAGAAGTCGACCTCGAGGAATTCCTCGTAGTCGCGGCGCTGCTTGTCCGACATGATGTCGTAGACCAGCGCGTGCACCTGCTTGTGGTCCAGCGCCGGGATGTTGATCCGGCGCACGTCGCCATCCACCCGGATCATGGGCGGCAGTCCGGCGGACAGGTGCAGGTCCGAGGCCTTGTTCTTGACCGAAAAGGCCAGCAGTTCGGCGATATCCATGCGAGTTTTCCCCTGAGTGCCCCGGCCAAGCCCGCGCCCCCGCGGTCTGGCATGCAATGTCCCCTGGCCGGCAGTATAGCGCTCCGGCCGCATCCGCCAATCCCGACCCGACCGTGCCCATTTCCAGCCCCGAACATCGCCTCCAGGACGTGCTCCGGCGCGTCGAAGCGGCCGCCGCCACCGCCGGCCGCCCCACCCCGCGGCTGCTTGCGGTGTCCAAGACGCAACCGCCCGGGGCGGTGGCCACGCTGGCCGCCGCCGGCCAGCGGGCCTTCGGCGAGAACTACGTGCAGGAGGCGGCCGCCAAGCGCCAGTCGCTGGAGCGAAGCGTCGGCGCGTCGCTGGAATGGCACCTGATCGGCCACCTGCAGTCGAACAAGGCGGCCCAGGCCGCGCAGCTGTTCGACTGGGTGCACAGCGTCGACCGCCAGAGCGTCATCAAGGCGCTGGCGGCCGCGCGGGATGCTGCCGCGCCGCCGCTGAACGTGCTGCTGCAGGTCAACGTCGAGGCCGAGCCCGGCAAGGGCGGCTGCCGCCCGGACCAGGTGGCCGCGCTGGCGCAGGCGGTGGCAGCACAGCCGCGCCTGGCCCTGCGTGGACTGATGGCCATCCCGGTCCCGCATCCGGACCCGGAGCAGCGGCGCCCCGCGTTCCGCGCGATCGCCCGGCTGTTCGAGGACCTGGCGGCGCGCCATCCGGCCATGGACACCTTGTCGATGGGGATGAGCGACGACTTCGGCGTGGCCATCGCCGAGGGGGCCACCCTGGTGCGGATCGGCACAGCGCTGTTCGGGCCACGGCCTCCACGCTGAGCGCCAACGGCCCGGGCGCTAGACTGCCGCCCTCCATACGAGGGCCGAGCCGATGCCACATCCATCCCCTTCCCTGCCCGTGATCGCCTTCCTCGGCGGCGGGAACATGGCCCGCAGCCTGATCGGCGGACTGGTGGCCCGCGGCGCCGACCCGGCACGCATCCACGTCGCCGAACCGGTCCAGGCGCTGCGCGATGCGCTGGCGGAGGATTTCGGCGTGCGCGCCTGCGCCGAGGCCCCCATCGCGGTGGAAGGCGCCACCCTGTGGGTGCTGGCAGTCAAACCGCAGGTGATGCGCGGGCTGTGCGAACTTCTGGCCAGCCAGGCCCGCGCCCATGCGCCGCTGGTGGTATCCATCGCCGCCGGGGTGACGGTCGAGCGCCTGCGCGAGTGGCTGGGCGGCGAGGCGGCGGTGGTGCGCTGCATGCCCAATACGCCGGCGCTGCTCGGGGCCGGCGTCACCGGCCTGCACGCCGGCCCCGGGGTGGACGAGCGCCAGCGCGAGGACGCCGAAGCGGTGCTGTCCGCCGCCGGCGCCACTGTCTGGATCGACCAGGAACCCCTGATGGACAGCGTCACGGCGGTGTCCGGCAGCGGCCCGGCGTACCTGTTCCTGCTGGCCGAAGCCATGGAGGCCGCCGCGCGCGCCGAGGGCCTGGACCGGGACCAGGCCCGCACCCTGGTCGTGCACACGCTGCTGGGCGGGGCGCGGATGCTCGCCGAGACCGGCGAGACGGCCGAGGAACTGCGGCGGCGGGTGACTTCGCCCGGGGGCACCACCCAGGCGGCGGTCGTCAGCTTCCAGGCCGATGGATTCGAGGCGATGGTGGCCCGTGCCATCCATGCCGCGCGGGTGCGCGGTGCCGAACTGGCGGGGGGCTGAGATGACGATCCGGGTCTTCCTGGGCGCGGCCCTCGCGGGTGTGCTGCCGCTGCTGGCGGCGTGTTCCGGTGGTCAGGCGCCGCAGGCGGCGCAGTTCGTGCCGCCCGCGCCCACCGTGGCCGTGCTCGACGGCCCACTGCGTGCGCGCTACACCCTGGTGCCGACGCTGTCGCTGGATCCGGCGGTAGCCCGCGGCTACGGGATCGAACGCAGCGAAGGCAAGGCCCTGCTGCTGGTCGCCCTGCGCAACGAGGACGATGCCGGCGAGACCGCGGCCGAGGGACAGGTGCAGGCCGAAGCGCGCGATCTGTCCGGCCGGCGCCAGCCGGTGGCCATGCGGCCGATCCGCAGCGGCGGGTATGTGGACCACGTCGGCCTGGTGGAAGTCTCCGAGCGCGACGTGGTGCGGGTGGAGGTGCGGGCCACGGTGGACGGACGCAGCCACCGCTTTGATTTCCAAAGAAACTTCTGACCCGTACTGTTTGCAGGAAAGGGCCGGCACACGCTAAGGTCGCGGCGGGAGCGTCGCAGCGGGTTTGACCCGCTGCGGCAAAAAGGGGGGACACATACTGGGTGCCGGCGCCGTGCGCCGTCGACCTGCAGGCTGCTGCAGGCGGCACGCCAGTGGGGATCAGCGGCCGCCCGTGCGGCCACCTTCTGGGGACGCTTCGATGGACAAGACGATCTTCCGCTTCGGCCTGCTGCTGGCCATCGCCGCCGCTCCGGCCAGCGCCAACGACAACCCCGACCCGTGCCCGCCCCTGCCCCAGGAGGCCGGCCTGCACTGGCAGCACAGCGGCAGCAGGAACTTCACCGTCTGCCGCGCCGTGGACGAGGGCGGCACCCAGCTGCTCGGGGTGATGCTCACCCCCCAGCCCACCGTCAACCTGCGCCGTCGCAACCGCGTGGAGGAAGGCATCATCGGGCCGCACGAGGTGCACTGGTACCGGCCGGAAATCGCCGAGCCGGGCGCCGAGGAGAAGCGGGTCACGGTGATCGAACTGGGCAAGGACCGCTATGCCCAGATCTGGGTCGATGCGAACGACCCGGACCAGCTCAGGCGCGCGCTGGCCGTTGCCCAGGCGTTGGCGCTGCACTGATCCTGCGACGGTCCGCGGACGCGGCGCCGGCGGCGGCCGGCACCGCGGGACTCAGAAGCGGCCTTCCTGGAAATCCACGAAGGCCTGCATGACTTCCTGGCGGGTGTTCATCACGAACGGACCATAGCGGGCCACCGGCTCGCGCAGCGGACGGCCGGCGACGAGGATCAGCCGCGCCGCGGCCTGGCCAGGATGCAGCCGCAGGCGTGCGCCCCCATCCAGCACGCCCATCTCCCGACTCTCCAGGACGCAGGCATCGTCGCCCTCGCCCACGCGCACCTGGCCTTCGTACACGTAGGCGAATGCGTTGTGCCCGTCGGGCAGCGCCGTCTCCCAGGGAGTTCCGGCGTCCAGGGCGATGTCGAGGTAGAGCGGGTCGGTGGCCGGCTGCCGGATCGGGCCTTCGACCTCGCCGAGGCGTCCGGCGATCACCTTGACGGCCACGCCCGCGGCCGGATGCGCCACCGGAATCTGCCCGGCATCGAACTCCTGGTACCGCGGATCGGTCATCTTCTCGCGCGCCGGCAGGTTCACCCACAGCTGGAAGCCGCGCATCCGACCGGATTCCTGCTCGGGCATCTCCGAGTGCACCAGGCCGCGGCCGGCGGTCATCCACTGCACGCCGCCTGGCTCCAGCAGGCCCTCGTTGCCGTGGTTGTCGCGATGGCGCATGCGCCCGTCGAGCATGTACGTGACGGTCTCGAAGCCGCGATGCGGGTGGTCCGGGAACCCGGCGATGTAATCCTCGGCCAGGTCGGTGCCGAACTCGTCCAGCAGCAGGAACGGGTCCAGGTCGGGCAGCTCCTGGCCACCGATGACCCGGGTCAGGCGCACGCCGGCGCCATCCGAGGCGGCCTGGCCGCGCACCTTGCGCAGCACGCGCGCCACATTGGCGGGGGGATCGGGTTGGATGCTCATGACGCTCTCCGCGGGGATGTGGACCCAGCATGGGGCCTGGTCGCGGCCGCCGGAACGGCTCCGGCGGCGAGGGTCTGTTGCGCTGGCGCAACGGCGGCCGCGCCGGGGCGCGTCAGCCGTTGTCCTGCAGCGCCATCTGCATGTCGCGCTGGCGCCGCTTGTCCTCGCGGTACATCAACCACCAGCCGACCACCGCCGCCACCGAGACGGCCATCATCAGCAGCGTCGCCAGGGCGTTGATCTTGGGGCTCACGCCCAGGCGCACCGACGAGAAGATCTTGATCGGCAGCGTGGTCGATTCGGGGCCGGAAACGAAGCTGGCGATCACCACGTCGTCCAGCGACAGGGTGAAGGCCAGCAGCCAGCCGGACACCAGCGCCGGGGCGATCAGCGGCAGGGTGATCAGGAAGAACACCTTGAGCCGGTTGGCACCCAGGTCCATGGCCGCTTCTTCCAGCGAGCGGTCCAGGTCCTGCAGGCGCGAGGACACCACCACGGTCACGAAGGAGACGGTCAGGGTCACGTGCGCGATCCAGATGGCGACCATGCCCTTGGACGGGAGCCCGAGCGCGCCGCCGACCGACACCAGCATCAGCAGGATCGACAGGCCGATGATCACCTCCGGCATCACCAGCGGCGCGGTGACCAGGGCACCGAACAGGGTCTTGCCCGGGAAGCGGCGGAAGCGGGTCATCACCATCGCGCCGAGCGTGCCGATGCAGGTGGCGGCGCTCGCCGTCCAGAACGCGATGCGCAGGCTGACCCACGCCGCGTCCAGCATCTGCCGGTCGCGCATCAGCTCCCCGTACCACTTCACCGAGAACCCGGCCCAGACCGTGGCCAGGCGCGAGGAGTTGAACGAGTACACCACCAGCAGCACGATCGGCAGGTAGAGGAAGGCGAAGCCCAGCACCAGCACCGCCCAGCGCAGCACCCGCAGGCCCAGGGGCGTGTTCATGCCAGGCGCCCTTCCAGCGTGCGCTGCTGGGCCCGGTTGAAGATCAGGATCGGTACCAGCAACAGCAGCAGCATCACGATCGCCACCGCCGAGGCCGCCGGCCAGTCGCGGTTGTTGAAAAACTCACCCCACAGTACCCGGCCGATCATCAGCGTGTCCGGGCCGCCCAGCATCTCGGGGATCACGAATTCGCCCACGGCCGGGATCATCACCAGCATGCAGCCGGCGACGATGCCCGCGCGCGACAGCGGCACGGTGATGCGCATGAACGCCTGCCACGGCCGGGCGCCCAGGTCGTAGGCGGCCTCCAGCAGGCGGTTGTCCAGCTTCACCAGGTTGGCGTACAGCGGCAGGATCATGAAGGGCAGGTAGCAGTACACGATGCCGATATAGGCCGCCAGCGGCGTGTAGAGGATGCGCAGCGGAGCATCGACCAGCCCGGTCCACAGCAGGAAACGGTTGAGGATGCCGTTGGCGTCGAGGATGCCGATCCAGGCGTACACCCGGATCAGGAACGAGCTCCAGGACGGCAGCACCACCGCCATCAGCGCGATGTTGCGGGTGGCCGGCCTCATCCGCGCGATGAAGTACGCCATCGGGTAGCCGATCAGCAGGCACAGCGCGGTGGAGATCGCGGCGATCCTGATCGAGCTCAGGTACGCCAGGCCGTACTGCGCATCCATGAACAGGGCCACGTAGTTGCCCAGGTTCAGGCGCAGGTGCAGCGCCTTGTCCACGTACTCGACGATGGGCGTATACGGCGGCATGGCGATGGCCAGCCGCGAGAAGGAGATCTTGAGCACGATCAGGAACGGGATCGCGAAGAAGAACAGCAGCCACAGGAACGGGATGGCGATCACCGCCCAGCGGCCGGACGGCAGGTGCCTGGCCACGGCGCGCAGGTTCATGAGGTCAGTACCACGCCGTCGCTGTCGCGCCAGTGCACCCACACCTCGTCGCCCCAGGTGAGCTCGTCGCTGGCCCAGCGCTGCTGGTTGGCGAAGTTGACCATCAGCTTGATGCCGCTGGGCAGGCGTACGTGGTAGACCGAGTGGCTGCCGAAGTAGGCGATGTCCTCGATGGTGCCGCGGGCCTTGTTGTGCGGCTGGGCCGGCTCGGCCTTGCCGATGCCGAGCTTCTCCGGGCGCAGCGCGAAGGACACCGGCTGGCCCTCGAATCCGGTGATGCCATGGCCGATGTAGATCGTCGCCTCGAACGCAGGGGTGTGCAGGGTGACGTAGTCGGGCTGGTCGTCGTCGATCACCGCCTCGACCAGGTTGACCGAGCCGATGAACTCGGCGGCGAAGCGGTTGGCCGGCTGCTCGTAGATCTCGTCCGGCTTGCCGACCTGCTGGATCCAGCCCTGGTCCATCAGGGCGATGCGGGTGGCCATGGTCATCGCCTCCTCCTGGTCATGGGTGACCATCACGCAGGTCACCCCGGAGGACTCGATGATGTTGACCAGCTCCAGCTGCATGCGCGAGCGCAGTTTCTTGTCCAGTGCGCCCATCGGCTCGTCCAGCAGCAGCAGCTTCGGGCCCTTGGCCAGCGAGCGGGCCAGCGCCACGCGCTGCTGCTGCCCGCCGGAGAGCTGGTGCGGCTTGCGCCGGGCAAGCTTGTCCAGCTGCACCAGCTCCAGCATCTCGCCGACCCGCTTGCGCACCGCCTCGCGCGCCAGTCCGTCCTGCTTCAGGCCGAAGGCGATGTTCTGCTCCACGGTCATGTGCGGGAACAGGGCGTAGGACTGGAACATCATGTTGATCGGGCGCTCGTACGGCGGCAGGTCGGTCATGACCTCCCCGTCCAGCACGATCCGGCCCCGTGTCGGGCGCTCGAACCCGGCCAGGCAGCGCAGCAGGGTGGACTTGCCGCTGCCGGAGCCGCCGAGCAGGGCGAAGATCTCGCCCTTGCGGATGTCCAGGCTGACGTCGTCCACCGCGACGAAGCCGTCGAACTCCTTGCGCACGTTCTCGATGCGCAGGTAGCCGGCCGATTCGCCGCCGGCTGCGGGTACGGGATTGACGCGTTCTGGGCTTTGCGCCATGACCACTCCGGTTATGCAGGCGGGGTGCGGGCCGCGCGTGCGGCCCGCACCTGCGATAGCGCGCAGACTAACGGCCGGTCTTCAGTTCGGTCCATAGCCGCGTGTAGAGGCGGTCGGTCTCCGGCGGGATCACCGCCAGGGTGAACAGGTTGGCCGCCACGTCCGGCGGCGGGTAGATCGTGGGGTCGTTGCGGATCTGCTCGTCCACCTGGGCCAGCGAGGCCGGCACCGGGTTGGGGTAGCTGACGTAATTGGTGTTGGCCGCCGCCACCTCCGGCCGCAGCAGGTAGTCGATGAAGGCGTAGGCGTTGTCGAGGTTGCCGGCGTCCCTGGGGATGGCGAGCATGTCCACGAACAGCGGCGCGCCCTCCTCCGGGATCGAGTAGGCCACCTTCACCCCGTTGCCGGCCTCCTCGGCGCGGTCGCGGGCCTGCAGCACGTCGCCGGACCAGCCCATCACCAGGCAGGCGCTGCCGTTGGCCAGGGCGTCGATGTACTGGCTGGAGTGGAAGGTGCGCACGTAGGGCCGGATCGAGGCCAGCAGTCCGGCGCCCCTGCGGATCACCTCCGGGTCCTGGCTGTTGGGATCCTCGCCCAGGTAGCGCAGGGCGATCGGGATGGCCTCGCTGGGCGTATCCAGCAGCATCACCCCGCAGTCCTTCAACCGGGCCACGTTCTCGGGCTTGAACAGCAGGTCCCAGCTGCCGGCGACCTCGGTGCCGCCGAAGGCCTCCGCCACCTTGTCGACGTTGTACCCCAGGCCGGTGGTTCCCCACAGGTAGGGCACCGCGTAGCGGTTGCCCGGGTCCTGCACGGCGATGCGCTTCATCAGCTCCGGGTCCAGGCCGCCGTAGTTCTTCAGCCGGGAGGTATCCAGCGGCTGGAACACCCCGGCCTCGACCTGGCGCCCGAGGAACTGCAGCGAGGGCACGACCACGTCGAAACCGGAACTGCCCGCCAGCAGCTTGGCCTCCAGTACCTCGTTGCTGTCGAAGACCCCGTAGGTGACCTTGATCCCGGTCTGGCGCTCGAACGTCGGGACGGTGTCCTCGGCGATGTAGTCGGACCAGTTGTAGACATGCAGCACGCCCGCCTCCGGCGCCTGCGCCGCGCCCCCGGCCGGCGCGTCGTCCCCGCGGCCACAGCCGCCCAGGGCCACCGCCAGCGCCAGCATTCCCAGCAAACCCGCCTTCCGACTGCCCATCGCATCCCCTTTGCCCCGCAGGGCCCGTGGTGGTCCTGGATGGCGCGCGACGGACACGTGCCGGGCATTCCGGCACGTGCGGTCGCGGCCCGCAGGCCTGCGACGGAGGCAATGGGCCGGCGCCGCCGGGCGGCGCCTGGCTACCGGCTCATCGGCCGGTCTTGATCTCCGTCCACAGCCGCGTGTAGAGCTTGTCGGTCTCCGGCGAATTGGTCGCGTAGGTGAACATGCGCGCCGAGACCTCCTCCGCCGGGTAGATCGTCGGGTCGTTGCGGATCGCCTCGTCCACCAGCGCGGTCGCGGCGCCCACCGGATTGGCGTACTGGATGTAGTTGGTGTTGTTGGCGGCCACCTGCGGGTCGAGCAGGTAGTTGATGAAGGCGTGCGCGTTCTGCGGGTGCTTGGCATCGGCCGGGATGGCCAGCATGTCGAACCACTGCGGAGCGCCTTCCTTCGGGATCGAGTAGGCCACGGTCACCCCGTTGCCGGCCTCCTCGGCGCGGTCGCGCGCCTGGATGATGTCGCCGGACCAGCCCACCGCCAGGCAGGTGCTGCCATTGGCCAGGGAGCCCACGTACTGGCTGGAGTGGAAGTTCTGCACGTAGGGGCGGATCGACTTGAGCAGGTCGGCCGCCTTCTGCAACACGGCCGGATCGCCGCTGTGCGGATCCTCGCCCAGGTAATGCAGGGCGATCGGCAGCATGTCCGAGGGCGTGTCCAGCAGGGTCACGCCGCAGTCCTTGAGCCTGCTGATGTTCTCCGGCTTGAACACCAGGTCCCAGCTGTCGGCCACCGCGGTGTCGCCGAAGATCGCGGTGATCTTCTCCACGTTGTAGCCGATGCCGGTGGTGCCCATCATGTACGGCACGCCGTAGGCGTTGCCCGGGTCCTGCCCGGCGATGCGCTCCATCACCTTCGGGTCGAGGTTGGCCAGGTTCGGGATCTGCGCCTTGTCGAGCTTCATGAACACGCCGGCCTGGATCTGGCGGCCGAAGAAGTTCAGGGTGGGCACGACCACGTCATAGCCGCTGGAACCTGCCAGCAGCTTGGTCTCCAGCACCTCGTCGCTGTCGTACACGTCGTAGGTGACACGGATGCCGGTCTTGTCCTGGAAGCCGGGGATGGTGTCCTCGGCGATGTAGTCGGAGTAGTTGTAGACGTTGAGGACCGCCTCCTCGCCCCCCGGACCCGGCGCGGCTTCTTCCTTGCCGCCACAGGCGGCGAGCAGGGTGGCGGCAATGCCCAGGCTGAGCAGGCGGAACTTCATGGCGGATCCTCAGATGGAAGTTGGCGGTTCAGGTTAGCGCCGTGGCCGGGCTTTGCCCACTCTTTCAGGCGCCAATGGCGGCGGCGGTGTCCTCCAGCGCCTGCCAGGCCTTCTCGAACAGCTCGTCGACCTGCCCGCGGCCCAGCACCAGCGGCGGCGACAGCAGCATCGAGTCGTAGGTCGCGCGCAGGATCAGCCCGCGGCGCAAGGCGAAATCGCGGCACATGCCGCCGACCGCGCCGCGCTGTGGGAAGAACGCGCGGCGACGCTTGTCCGGGACCAGCTCCAGCGCCCCCATCATGCCGACGATCCGCGCCTGCCCGACCAGCCGGTGCTCGCCCAGTTCGGCCCAGCGCTGCGCCAGGTAGGGGGCGACCTCCTCGCGCGCGGTTTCCACGATGCGCTCCTCGCGCATGATCCGCAGGTTTTCCAGGGCCACCGCGGCGCACACCGGGTGGCCGGAGTAGGTGGCCCCGTGCGCCAGCTCGCCACCGGCGTCCCGCAGAACGGCCGCGACCCGGCTGCTGAACATGGCCGCGCCCAGCGGGATGTAGCCGGAGGTGATGCCCTTGGCGAGCGTCATCACGTCCGGCTGGATGCCGAAGTGCTGGCTGCCGAACCACTGCCCGGTGCGGCCGAAGCCGCAGATGACCTCGTCGGCGACCAGCAGCACGTCGTACTTGCGGCAGATCCGCTCGATCTCCTTCCAGTAGCTCATCGGCGGGATGTACACGCCGATGGCGCCCATGACCGGCTCGCCGATGAAGGCCGCGACCCGCTCCGGCCCCAGCTCCAGGAGCTTCTGCTCCAGACGGCGGGCGGCGACGATGCCGTATTCCTCCTCCGACAGGTCACCGCCGTCGGCGAACCAGAACGGCGGCTCGATATGGTGGATGTCCGGGATCGGCAGCCCCCCCTGCTCGTGCATGCCCTTCATCCCGCCCAGGCTGGCGCCGGCCATGGTGGTGCCGTGGTAGCCGTTGTGGCGGCCGATGAAGATGTTCTTGCGCGGCTGGTCCTGCACCGCCCAGTAGTGCCGGACCAGACGCAGGATGGTGTCGTTGGCCTCCGAGCCGGAGTTGACGAAGAACGCGTGGTCGAGATCCCCCGGCGCCAGCGCGGCCAGTTCGGCGGCCAGGCGGATGGTCGGCTCGGTCGTGCACTGGAAGAAGCTGTTGTAGTAGGCCAGCTGCTCCATCTGCCGGGCCGCGGCCTGGCCCAGTTCGGCACGGCCGTAGCCGATGTTCACGCACCACAGCCCGGCGAAGGCATCCAGCAGCCGGTTGCCTTCCGCATCCCACACGTAGCAGCCCTCGCCGCGCACCAGTACCCGGGTGCCCTTCCTCGCCAGCGCCGCGTTGTCGTTGAACGGGTGCAGGTGGTGGGCGGCGTCCAGGCGCTGGAGTTCGGGCAGGTCGATCCGGGTCATGCGCGTTCCTGTGTCGTGGGTGCGGCCGCCGGCGCAGCGGTCAGACGTTGAGCAGCAGGAACTCGCGTTCCCAGGAGCTGATCACGCGGAAGAAGGTCTCGTATTCCTTGCGCTTGACGGAGACGTAGGCGCGCACGAAGCGCGGCCCGAGCATCGCGCCCAGGGGGGCGCAGGTTTCCAGCCCGTCCAGCGCCTCGCCGAGCGAGCGCGGCAGGTCGTAGCCCAGCTCCTTCGCGCTGACCTCGGTCGGCGCGGTCGGGGCGAGCTTCTCTCGGATGCCCAGCAGGCCGCACGCCAGGGTCGCGGCCATCGCCAGGTAGGGATTGGCGTCGGAGCCGGCGAAGCGGCTTTCCACGCGCTGGTTCTCCGGCGTGTCCATCGGCACGCGCAGGCCGCAGGTGCGGTTGTCGAAGCCCCAGCGCACGTTGCTGGGCGAGACCTCGCCGAACATCAGCCGGCGGTAGGAATTCACGTTCGGGGCGAAGAACGCCATCGCCATCGGCACGTACTTCTGCAGGCCGGCCAGGTAGTGGCCGAACACCGGGCTGAAGGTGCCCGCCTTGCGCCCGGTGAAGACATTGCGGCCGCGCGCATCGACCAGGCTCTGGTGGATGTGCATCGCGCTGCCCGGTTCGGTCTCCATGGGCTTGGCCAGGAACGTGGCGTACACGCCGTGGCGCATCGCCGCCTCGCGCATCGTGCGCTTGAACAGGAACACCTGGTCGGCCAGCGACAGTGCGCCGGCGTGGGTGAAGTTGACCTCCAGCTGCGCCGCGCCGGATTCGTGGATCAGGGTGTCCACGTCCAGCTCCATCGCGTCGCAGTAGTCGTACATCAGGTCCAGGATCGGGTCGAACTCGTTGACCGCGTCGATCGAGTAGGACTGCCGCGCCGTCTCCGGCCGCCCGGAGCGGCCGGCCGGCGGCAGCAGCGGGAAATCCGGGTCGGTGTTCTTCTGTACCAGGAAGAACTCCAGCTCCGGCGCGACCACCGGGCGCAGCCCCTCCTTCTCGTACTCCGCCAACACCCGGCGCAACACGTTGCGCGGCGCCAGCTCGTGCGGCTGGCCGTCCTTGGTGTAGCAGTCGTGGATGATCTGGGCCGTCGGGTCGGTGGCCCAGGGCACCATGCGCACGGTGTCCGGGTCCGGCCGCAGCAGCATGTCCGAATCCGACGGCGAGGTCAGGTCGTAGTAGTCGTCCGGATAGTCGCCGGTGACGGTGGTGGCGAAGATGCCTTCCGGCAGGCGCGTGCCGTAGTCGTGGCTGAACTTGTCCGCCGGGATGATCTTGCCGCGGGCGTTGCCGGTGATGTCCGGCACCAGGCACTCCACCTCGGTGATGCGGCGCTCCTTGAGCCATCGCCGCAGCGAGCTTTCCTGCTGCTGCGCGCTGACGGCCTTCTTGCGCGTCGGTTTTCGGGTACTCATGCGGAGGTCCGGATAAGGTCGTGGGATGGCGTGCAGGCGCGGCGGGCGGCCCAGGCGCGGCAGGCATCGCCGAAGGCGCGGAAGATCGCCAGGTAGAACGGGTTGGACGCCACCTGCCATTCCGGGTGCCACTGCACCGCCAGCAGGAAGCCGGGGCCGGTGCCGCGGAAGGCCTCGACCAGGCCGTCAGGCGCGGTGGCTTCGACCGCCAGACCCGGCGCCAGGCGTGCGATGCCCTGCCCATGCAGCGAGTTGACCTCCACCCGCGCCGCACCGGCCAGCGAGGCCAGCAGGCCGCCGGGGACCAGGTCGATCGCGTGCGCCGCGCCGTACTGCACGTCCACTGGCGCCTGGAGGTCCTCGCGGTGGTCGTGCAGGCCCGGCACGTCGTGCACCTTCTGGTGCAGCCGGCCGCCCAGGGCGACGTTGACCTCCTGCAGGCCGCGGCAGATCGCCAGCACCGGCAGGCCCATGGCGATGGCGCGCGGAGCCAGCGCCAGGGTGCTGGCGTCCCGGGCGGGGTCGTGGAGGTTGCCCTCCCAGCTGGGCCCGCCGTCGTAGTGGTGGGGCTCGATGTTGCTGACCGCGCCGGTCAGCAACAGGCCGTCCAGGCGGCAGAGCCAGGCGTCGGGGTCCAGGGCCGGCTGCAGCGAGGGCATCAGGACAGGGGTGGCGCCGGCGCCGTCGACCACCGCGCGCACGTACTTCTCGCCGGTGGCGAGGAACGGGTGCGCTCCGATCATTTTGCGGTCGGTGGGCAGTCCGACCAGCGGCGTCAGGGCCATGCGAGCAGCGTCCGATGGCGTCCCGGAAACTTACCCCGGCCGTTTTATTTTTACAACACGCCGCGCCGCGCCGCGGCGCAGGCCGGGCCACGGAGTCCGGCGCTGTTGAGTATTCTTGACGACAGGTCCGCTGCTACCCTCGTCCCGTCCCGTCGAGGCACCACCATGACCCTTCCGTCGAGCCCCCTCCTTCCCGCCGGTGACCTGGCCACCCTGCAGGCCCTGGAGGGCGCGGGGGATGCCCATGTGGACCTGCTGCTGCCGGACGCCAACGGGGTGTTGCGCGGCAAGCGGATACCGGTTTCGGCGCTGGGCAAGGTGTATGCCAGCGGAGTGTGCCTGCCGATGTCGCTGGTGGCCGCCGATATCCGCGGCAACACCGTGGAGGAGACCGGCCTGGGCTATGACATCGGCGACGAGGACCGCATCTGCAGGCCGGTGCCCGGCAGCCTGAGGCCGGTGCCGTGGTCCGCCCGCCCCGCCCTGCAGCTGCTGCTGCAGATGGAGGACGGCGACGGTGGCTGGTTCCAGGCGCACCCGCGCCAGGTGCTGCAGCGGGTGCTTGGCCGCTTCACCGCGGCGGGGCTGACGCCCGTGCTGGCCGTGGAGCTGGAGTTCTACCTGTTCGACCGCCTGGTCGATGCCGACGGCCGTCCCCAGGCGACGGTCAATGCCGCCACCGGCCGCCGCAACGACAGCACCCAGGTCTATTCGATCGACGACCTGGACGAGAACGCCGACTTCATCCACGCCGTGGCACGCGCCTGCCACGCCCAGGGCATTCCCGCCGACACCGCGGTGGCCGAGTACGCCCCGGGGCAGTTCGAGATCAACCTGGGCCACCGCGCCGACGCACTGGCCGCCTGCGACGACGCGGTCATGCTCAAACGCGTGATCAAGGCCATCGCCCAGCAGCACGGCGCGCTGGCCAGCTTCATGGCCAAGCCGCTGGCTGGCCAGGCCGGCAGCGGCATGCACCTGCACGTGAGCCTGCTGGACCGCGACGGCCGCAACGTCTTCGCCTGCACGCCCGACGCCCCGGCGGAGGGCCTGCGCCATGCCGTGGCCGGCCTGCAGGCCAGCGCGCGCGAGAACCTGCTGCTGTTCGCGCCGCACGCAAACAGCTATCGCCGCTTCGTCGCCAACGCCTTCGTGCCGCTCAACGACAGCTGGGGCTTCAACAACCGCACCGTGGCGCTGCGCATCCCGCACAGCGACGCGGCCAACACCCGCATCGAACACCGCATCGCCGGCGCCGATGCCAATCCCTACCTGGTCGCCGCCGCGGTCCTGGCCGGCATCCTGCACGGGCTGGACGCACGCCGGGAGCCGGGCCGGCCCGTCACCGGCAACGCCTACGAACAGTTCGAGGCCGGGCAGCCGCACTGGCGCCAAGCCATCGACGACTTCCTCGCCAGCGGCTTCGCCGCGCAGTGGTACGGGGAATCCTTCCGGCACGTGTACGGCCAGCAGAAGCGGCGCGAGATGCTGGACTTCAACGCCCTGGTTTCCGACATCGACTATGCCTGGTACCTGCGCAACGTCTGAGCCCGCCCGCTCCGGGAGCGGCCGGTGAGTGCGGCCTGGCCCCCCAGCTGGTATGCGGCCAGCGCCGCGCCGCTGCCGGAACAGCCGGTACTGGAGGGCGCGGTCCAGGCCGATGTCTGCATCCTCGGCGCCGGCTACACCGGCCTGACCGCAGCGCTGGAGCTGGCCGAGGCCGGCTACCGGGTGGTGGTGGTCGAGGCCCAGCGTGTCGGCTGGGGTGCCTCCGGCCGCAATGGCGGCCAGGCCATCGTCGGCTATGGCTGTGAGCAGGACACCCTGGAACGGCTGCTCGGCCCGGAGCAGGCACGGCTGCTGTTCGACCTTTCGCGCGAGGCCATGGACCGCCTGCGCGGACGCATCGCCCGCCACCGCATCGACTGCGACTGGCGCGACGGCCATGCCCACGTGCCGATCAGGCCGCGCCAGGAACGCGCCCTGCGCGCCGGCATCGTCGAGATGGCGCAGCGCTACGACTATCCGCTGGAGTGGTGGGACCGCGCGCGCCTGCGCCGGGAACTGGCCAGCGACCGCTACCTCGGCGCGATGTACGACCCGGCCTCCGGCCACCTGCACCCGCTGGAGTACTGCCGGGGCCTGGCCCGGGCCGCGCTGGCCGCCGGCGTGCGCATCTACGAGCAGTCGCCGGTGGTCGAGCTGGTGCGCGGACCGAAGCCGGTGCTGCGCACCGCCGGTGGCCAGGCCACCGGCGACTTCGCGGTCCTGTGCGGCAACGCCTGGCTGCGCGGGATCGCCCCGGAGCTGGAATCGCGGGTGATGCCGGTCGGCACCTACATCGCCGCCACCGCGCCACTGGGCGAGGCAGGCGCCCGCGCCCTGGTCCGCAACGACATGGCGGTGGCCGACGTGAACTGGGCGCTGGACTACTTCCGCCTCAGCCGCGACCACCGCCTGCTGTTCGGCGGGCGGGCCAGCTATTCCAGCTATCCGCCGCCGAACCTGCGCGCGGTCATGCAGCGGCGCATCCGCAACGTGTTCCCGCAGCTGGGCGAGGTCCCGGTCGACTACCTGTGGGGCGGGTACGTCGACATCTCCCTGAACCGCGCCCCGCACTGGGGCCGGATGGGCGGCAACGTGTACTTCGCCCAGGGCTTTTCCGGGCACGGCGTGGCCACCACCGGCCTGGCCGGGCGGCTGCTCGCCGAGGCGATCAGCGGCCAGTCCCGGCGGCTGGATGCGTTCGCCAGGATTCCGCATGCCCCGTTCCCCGGTGGCCGCCTGCTGCGCATGCCCTTGCTGGTGGCCGCCATGAGCTGGTACCGGCTGCGCGACGCACTGTGGTGACGCCGAAGCCCGGCGCAAAAACGTGATGGAGCTCTAAAGTCTTCCCCACCCCGGCCGTTAACCCCGCTGACACCCGCCCAGGTCCGGGGCATGCCAGCACCACTGCCAAACCCGCATTCGTCTCCGCTGCCGCAGCGCGTGCTGCTGGTGGAGAACTCGCGCGCCTTCGTCCAGGCCGTCGCCCAGGCGATCGAGCAGCAGCTGGAACTGCCGGTCACCGTGGCCTCCAGCCTGGCCGAAGCGCGGGCCGCGCTTGCCGCGCACGATGACTGGTTCCTGGTACTCACCGGCCTGGTGCTGGCCGACGGCGACCACGAAGCGGTGGTCGACTGCTTCCTCGGCCGCGAACTGCCCACCGTGGTGGTCAGCGGGGTGTACGACGAGGAGTTGCGCGAACGCCTGCTGCGCCGGCAGATCATCGACTTCGTGCTCAAGAACACTCCCGGCAGCCTGGACTACATCCTCTGGCTGGTGCAGCGGCTGGAACGCAACCGGCGCATCTCCGCGCTGGTGGTGGACGACTCGGCGAGCGCCCGGGCCCATGCCGGCCTGCTGCTGGAGATGTTCGGCTACCGCGTGGTGCAGGCGCCCGACGGCGACCGCGCACTGGCCGCGGTCGAGGCCGATCCGACCATCCGGCTGGCGATCGTGGACCAGGAGATGCCCGGGATGCAGGGCATCGAGCTGACCCGCCGCCTGCGTGCGCTGCGCGCGCGCGACCGGATGGCGGTGATCGGGGTATCCGGCCGCGATGATCCGGGCCTGGTCGCGCGGTTCCTGAAGAACGGCGCCAACGACTTCCTGCGCAAGCCTTACTCGCGCGAGGAATTCTTCTGCCGGGTCTCGCAGAACGTGGACCAGCTGGAACTGATCGGCAGCCTGCAGGACCTGGCCACCCGCGACTTCCTCACCGGCCTGCCCAACCGCCGCCACTTCCTGGACCAGGCCGAGCGCCTGGTCCCGCGCCTGCGCGACGTGCGCCAGCCGGTGGCGATGGTGATCCTGGACCTGGACCACTTCAAGCACGTCAACGACACCTGGGGCCACGAGACCGGCGACCGTGCGCTGCGCGCGGTGGCCTCGGCACTTTCGGCGCACGCACGCCCGCAGGACCAGGTCGCGCGCTTCGGCGGCGAGGAGTTCTGCCTGCTGGTGCCCGGCCTGGCAGCCGAAGCGCTCGCCGCCTACCTGGACCAGCTGCGCCGCCGGGTGGAAGACCTGCGGGTCCCGGTCGAGCACGGCGAACTGCGGCTGACGGTGAGCATCGGCGCCTGCATCGCCCACCCCGGCGACACCCTGCACAGCCTGCTGGCCGAGGCCGACCGGCGCCTGTACCTGGCCAAGGCCGGCGGCCGCAACCAGGTGGTGGCCACGGCCTGACCCGCGCCGCGGGAGCGGATCGACGTTGATCGGGATCAAGGCCGCCCCCGCGCAGGCGCCCTAGCCTGCACGCATTCCCCCGCAATGCGTGACCGCATGTCCCTGATGATCTGGCAGGACAGCCTCGACACCGGCATCGAGGTGATCGACGACCAGCACCGCCGCATCGTGGCGATGATCAACCAGCTGCACCAGGCGCAGACCGGCGCCTCGGCGCTGGCCGTGGGCGAGGTCCTGGACGAGCTGGTGGACTACACCCTCTCCCACTTCGCCTTCGAGGAGGAGCTGATGGAGGAGGCCGGCTACCCGTTCAGCGCCGCCCATCGCCGGGTGCACGAGGTGTTCACCAAGCGCGTCAGCGAGTACCGGATGCGCTTCCAGGCCGGCGAGGACGTGATCGACGAGCTCAAGGGCATGCTCTCGCGCTGGCTGTTCAATCACATCCGCAACGACGACAAGGCGTACTCGGAACAGGTGCGCCGCCACCTGGACCGGTTCGCGCGCGAGCATCAGCAGGGCGGCTGGCTGGCGCGCACGGTGCAGCGCCTGTTCCGCTGAGCCGGAGGTCCCGGCCGGTGCTCAGTCCGCCGGGCGGCGCGGCACCGCCAGCAGGGCCAGCAGGGTCAGCGCCGCCATGGCCGCCAGGTACGCGCCCACCGCGCCGATACCATGGCTGTCGGCCAGGCGGGTGGCCAGGTAAGGGGCCGGCGAGGCACCGAGGATGCCGGCCAGGTTGAACGCCAGCGATGCGCCGGTGTAGCGCACCGGGGTGGGGAACATCTCCGCCAGGATCGTTCCACAGGGCCCGTAGGTCAGCCCCATCAGCCCCAGGCCGATGCACAGGAACAGCAGCACCTGCCAGGCGCTTCCGGCCTCGAACAGCGGCTTGAACAGCAGTCCGAACAGGATGATGCCCGCGGTGGCCACGAGCATCGCCCGGCGCCTTCCGAAGCGGTCCGCGTAGAGCGCCGACAACGGGATGGTGGCGGCAAAACACAGCACGCCCAGCATCTGCAGCAGCAGGAACTGCTCGCGGCCATAGCCCAGGGCGCCGGTGCCCCAGCTCAGCGCGAACACCGTCATCAGGTAGAACAGGACGAAGGTCGCCATCAGCGACAGGGTGCCCACCAGCAGGGTGCCCGCGTGCCGTCCCAGCACGGTGGCCATCGGCAGGCGTTCGCGTTCCTGCCGCTCGACGGTGCGCTGGAAGGCCGGCGTCTCGGTGATGCGCAGGCGCACCCACAACCCCACCAGCACCAGCACGGCGCTGGCCAGGAACGGTACCCGCCAGCCCCAGGCCATGAACTGCGCCTCGTCCAGGAAGTGGGCCAGCAGCAGGAACACGCCGGTGGACAGCAGGAAGCCCAGCGGCGCGCCCAGCTGCGGGAACATGCCGTACCAGGCGCGCTTGCCGGGTGGGGCGTTCTCGGTGGCCAGCAGCACCGCCCCACCCCACTCGCCGCCCAGGCCCAGGCCCTGGCCGAACCTGCACAGGGCCAGCAACGCCGGCGCCAGCACGCCGATCTGGGCGTGGGTCGGCAGCAGGCCGATCAGCACGGTGGACACGCCCATCGTCAGCAGCGCCGCCACCAGGGTCGCCTTGCGCCCGACGCGGTCGCCGTAATGGCCGAACACCGCCGACCCCAGCGGGCGGGCGAAGAACGCCAGCGCGAAGGTCGCCAGCGACTGCAGGGTCGCGGCGGTGGGTTCGGAGGCCGGGAAGAACAGGGTCGGGAACACCAGCACCGCGGCGGTGGCGTAGATGTAGAAATCGAAGAACTCGATCGTCGTACCGATGAGGCTGGCGAACAGGATGCGGCGTGGCGAGGCGGGAGCACTCATCGGCGGGCGGGGACCGGTACGGGACGCGCCGGATTATGGCGCAGCCGGGCCGGCCGGCCGCGCCGGCATTGCACCGCCGCCAAGCCACCCCCCAGAATCGCTCCCTGCCCCTTGCCGCCGCCGCGCACTGCCGCGCCCCGGCCCCGGCCGCCCACGCGGCGCGGCCGCCCCGAACGACCTCACGGAACGGATCCCCAGATGAGTGCCACCCCTCCGCGCAAGAAATCCCCGCCCTCCACCCGCAGGCGCATGGTCCTGATGCTGGTGGCGTTCGTCGTCGTGTTCGGCGGCGTGTTCGCGCTGTGGTTCGCCTCCCAGCGCATGCTCAACAGCTTCTTCGACAACATGCCGCAGCCGCCGGTTGAGGTCAGCACCTTCGAGGCACGCGCCGAAACCTGGCACGACAACGCCGAGGCGGTGGGCACCCTGGTGGCCGACAACGGCACCCAGGTGACCACCGAGGCCGGCGGCGTGGTCCAGCGGATCGCGTTCGAATCCGGCCAGCAGGTGCGCAAGGGCGACCTGCTGGTGCAGCTGAACACCGCCAACGAGCTGGCCCAGCTGGAAGCACTGGACGCGGCCGCCCGGCTGGCGGTGACCCAGCGCGACCGCTGGCGCGAGCTGGGCCAGCAGCGGCTGGTCTCGCGCGCCGAGGTGGACGAGCGCACCAGCGACGCGGCCCAGACCCAGGCCCAGGTCCAGGCGCAGCGCGCACTGATCGCGCAGAAGACCATCCGCGCACCGTTCGACGGAGTGCTCGGCATCCGCCGGATCAACCTCGGCCAATACCTCAACCCTGGCGACCCGATCGTCGGCCTGCAGGCGCTGGACCCGATCCACGTGGACTTCACCCTGCCCGAGCAGCGGATGAACCAGGTGGCCGTGGGCACCGCGGTGCGCGTGCGGGTCGACGCGGTGCCGGGCCGCCAGTTCGAGGCCCGGCTTACCGCGGTCGAGCCGTCGGTGGACACCAGCACCCGCAACTTCATGGTCCGCGCGTCGTTGCCCAACGCCGATGGCGCGCTGCGCCCGGGCACCTTCGCGCGGGTCGGCTTCGACCTGGGCCAGGCCCAGGACGTGGTGGTCGTGCCGCAGACCGCGGTCAGCTTCAACCCCTATGGCAACTCGGTCTACGTGCTGGCCGACGCGCCCGACGAGGTCAGGAACGCCGAAATGCCGGAGGGCCAGAAGGCCCCGCAGCACGTGGTCAAGCAGCGGTTCGTGACCACCGGCCCCACCCGCGGCGACCTGGTCGGCATCACCGACGGGCTCAAGCCCGGCGAAGTGGTGGTCAGCAGCGGCCTGCTGCGCCTGCGCAACGACGCGGCGGTAATCATCAACAACGCGATCACGCCGCAGGCCGACGCCGCTCCGACCCCCGAGAACCGCTGACCGGCGGCCCACCGCCGCCGATCCCGGCTGCCGCGCCGCGGCGCCACCCGACCCCGGCCGCCCTGGCGGCCGGCGGAGGACCCGATGAAATTCACCGACATCTTCATCAACAAGCCCGTGCTGGCGATGGTCGTCAGCCTGTTCATCCTGCTGCTGGGCCTGCGCTCGTTCTCCGAGCTCAACGTGCGCCAGTACCCGGAGCTGCAGAACGCCGTGGTCACCGTCAGCACCGCCTACTACGGCGCCGACGCGGACCTGATGCAGGGCTTCGTGACCACGCCGCTGGAGCGGGAGGTGGCCTCCGCGGAGGGCATCGACTACCTGACCTCGACCAGTGCCGCGGGCATCTCCACCATCCAGGCCTACATCCGCCTGGACCATGACGCCAACGAAGCGCTCACCCAGATCGCGGCCAAGGTCAACAAGCTGCGCAGCCAGCTGCCGGCCGAATCCGAGGACCCGGTGATCGAGCTGCAGCAGGGCCAGCAGATCGCGGCGATGTACGTGTCCTTCGCCAGCGAGCGGCTGAACAACAACCAGATCACCGACTACCTGGTGCGCGCGGTGGAGCCGCGCATCGCCACCATCCCCGGCGTACAACGCGCGGACATCATGGGCGCCGGGACCTTCGCCATGCGGGTGTGGCTCAAGCCGGACCGGATGACCGCGCTGCAGGTCACCGCCAGCGACGTGCACAACGCGCTGCAGGCCAACAACGTGCTCTCGGCGCTGGGCTCGACCAAGGGCCAGATGGTGGCCATCGACCTGACCGCGCGCACCGACCTGCGCAGCGCCGAGGAATTCCGCCGGCTGATCGTGCGCGAGGAGGACGGCGCGATCGTCCGCCTGGGCGACATCGCCGACGTGGAGCTGGGGTCGGAGAGCTACGGCACCTCGGTCCGGATCAATGGCGACGCGGCGACCTTCATGGGCATCTTCGTATCGCCCGATGCCAACTCGCTGGACGTGATCGAGGAGGTGCGCAAGGTCTGGCACGCGGAGATCGTGCCGCAGCTGCCGGAAGGCATCGAGGCGACGATTCCCTACGACAGCACCGAGGCGATCGAGGACGCCATCAGCGAGGTCGTGCGCACCATCGTCGAGGCGGTGATCATCGTGATCGTGGTGATCTTCCTGTTCCTGGGCTCGCTGCGCAGCGTACTGATCCCGGCGGTTACCGTGCCGCTGTCGCTGGTCGGCGTGCTGTTCATGATGTTGCTGATGGGCTTCACCATCAACCTGCTGACCCTGCTGGCGATGGTGCTGGCGATCGGCATCGTCGTCGATGACGCGATCATCGTGCTAGAGAACATCCACCGCCACATCGAGGACGGCATGAGCCCCCACGACGCGGCGATCAAGGGCGCGCGCGAGCTGGCCTGGCCGGTGGTGGCCATGACCACCACCCTGGTGGCGGTGTACCTGCCGATCGGCTTCCAGGGGGGGCTGACCGGCGTGCTGTTCACCGAGTTCGCCTTCACCCTGGCCGGCGCGGTGCTGCTGTCGGGCGTGATCGCGCTGACCCTGTCGCCGATGATGTGCGCCCGCCTGCTCAAGCCGCACAGTGCCGGCCATGGCAAGAGCCGCCTGGAATCCTGGCTGGACGCGCGGTTTGAACGCCTGCGTGGCGGCTACGAGCGACGTCTGCACAGCGCCCTGGACACCCGCGCGGTGATCGCGGTGTTCGGCGCGCTGGTGCTGGTGTCCTGCGGCGTCCTGTACTGGACCGCCCCCAAGGAGCCGGCGCCGCTGGAGGACGAGGGCTTCATCTTCGCCATCGGCAGCGCCGACGCCTACACCACCCTGGACTACGTCGAGCGCTATACCGACGAGATCAACGCGTTGGCCGCGAAGGTCCCGGAGATCAACGATTTCTTCCTGTTCAATGGCGGCTTCGGCGGCGGTGGCGGGGCCAGCAACAGCGCCATGGCCGGCTTCGTGCTCAAGCCCTGGAGCGAGCGTGACCGCTCCACCAACCAGGTGCTGCAGCAGGAGCTGCAGCCGAAGCTGGCCCAGGTCACCGGCCTGAACACCTTCGCCCTGGTACCGCCCTCGCTGCCCACCGCCGGCGGCGATGGCGGCGGCGAGTTCCTGGTGCTGGGCATCGGCTCGCTGCAGCAGCTCAACGACCTGTCCGACGCGATCCTGCAGAAGGCCATGGAAAGCCGCCGTTTCATCTTCCTGGACAAGGACCTGAAGATCGACAAGCCACGGATCGAGGTGCAGATCGACCGCGAGAAGGCCGCCTCCCTGGGCATCGACATGCGCACCCTGGCCGCGGACATGGCAGCGATGCTCTCCGGCGGCTACACCAACCGCTTCGCGATGGAGAACCGCTCCTACCGGGTGATCCCCCAGGTGCAGCGCAGCGACCGGCTCAACGCGGCCCAGCTCGAGAACTACTACACCCGCACCCGCGACGGGCAGCTGGTGCCGCTGTCGACCCTGATCACGCTGCGCGAGAGCGCCCAGCCGCAGACGCTCAAGCGGTTCCAGCAGCTCAACGCGGTGGGCATCACCTTCGCCGCGCGCCCGGGCGTTTCCAAGGGCGAGGCACTGCGGGTGCTGGAACAGGCCGCCGCCGAGGTGCTGCCGCAGGGCTACAGCGTCGACTACGCCGGCGAATCGCGCCAGTTCAAGCAGGAAGGGGCGACCATGCTGGTCACCCTCGCCTTCGCCCTGGTGGCGATCTTCCTGGTGCTGTCGGCCCAGTTCGAGAGCTTCCGCGACGCGATGATCATGCTGATCACCGTGCCCATGGCCATCTCCGGCGCGCTGCTGGTGCTCAACTTCCTGGCGCTGCTGGCAGGCGGCCTGCAGATGGCCGGGATCGAGGCGTTTCCCGGCATGAGCGTCAACATCTACACCCAGGTCGGCCTTGTGACCCTGGTGGGCGTGATCTCCAAGCACGGCATCCTGATCGTGGAGTTCGCCAACAAGCTGCAGATGCAGGGCCTTTCCAAGCGCGAGGCGATCGAGCAGGCCGCGGGCATCCGCCTGCGCCCGGTGTTGATGACCACCGCCGCCCTGGTGTTCGCCATGGTGCCGCTGCTCATCGCCAAGGGACCCGGCGCGGCGGCGCGGTTCTCGCTGGGCACCGTGATCGCCGCGGGCATGACCATCGGCACGGCGTTCACCCTGTTCGTGCTGCCGGCGATGTACCTGTACCTGGCGCGCGACCACCGCGGCCATCGCGTGGCCGACGGGACCGGCGGAGCCCCTGCGGAAATCCAGCCGGGTTGAGGCCGATGAAGCCGCGGCGCCTTCCGGGCGCCGCGGCGATCGGCGCCACGCTTCAGCCGCCGCGGGGGACCGGGGCGTCCCGCTCGATCAACCCCTCGTGGCGGAGCTCATCCCACAGTGCCGCTGGCACCTGTACCGCCATCGACTCGGCGTTGGCGCGGACCTGACCGGGGCTGCGCGCCCCCGGGACCACCGCCGACACCACGTCCGGCGCGGCGGCGAACTGCAGCGCCGCCGTGCGCAGGTCCACCCCGTGGCGCTCGCAGATGGACTGGACCCGGGCCCGCTTGCCCGGAGCCCACCCGGGAACCGAGCCGTCGTACAGGTAGCGGTCGCGCCCGGCCAGGTAGCCGGCCAGCAGCGGCGAGCCCACCACCACCGAGGCGCCACGCGCCGCGATCCGCGGGAAGGTCTCGTGCAGGGCCCGGGCGTGGTCCAGCAGCGAGTACTGGCACGCCAGCAGGAAGATGTCCGGATCGGACTCCTCCAGCGCCAGCAGCGCCGGTTCGGGGCAGTTCACCCCGAAGCCCCATGCCCTGATCATTCCCTCCGAGCGCATGCGGGTCAGTTCCGGCATGGCGCCCTTGGCGGCCTCGGCGAAACGCTGCTCCCAGGGCATGCCCAGGTCGTCCTCGTTGTCCGGTGAGAGGTCGTGGATGAACACCACGTCCAGCTGCTCGACCCCCAGCCGGTTGAGGCTGTCCTCCACCGAGCGGCGGGTGCCGGAGGCGGAGTAGTCGTAGCGGTGGCGGAACGGGGCCGGGTCGACCCACATCGTTTCCGGCAGCGGCCCGGTCGTTGCCGTGAGCAGGCGGCCGACCTTGCTGCTGAGCGTGTACTGCTCCGCCGCACGCCCATGCAGGAAGCGGCCGAACCGGCGTTCGGACAGCCCCAGCCCGTACCACGGCGAGGTATCGAAGAAGCGCACGCCCGCATCCCAGGCAGCCGCCAGGGTGGCCTCGGCCTGGGCATCGCTGCTGGAGGCAAACCCATTGCCGATCGCCACGCCTCCCAGCCCCAACCGGCTGCGCGGCCTGAAACGGCCGGGTGAGGCGGCCGTGGAGGGGGGAGCATCGGCGCCGGGAACGATCGGCTGGGACATGGGTGATCTCCGCAGGGACACCGCCAGCCTGCCCGCGGCGCGGTCCACGACACGTGCACGGGCCATGATCCTGCGGTCACCGCCGCCGCGGTAGCGTTCCGGCCTCCCTCCCTGGAGTGCCGCCATGAGCAGTATCGCCATCGCACCGCGGGTGCACATCGCGCCGGACGCCATCGAGCGGCTGAAGGCATTGCAGCTGGAACTGGACGGCGAGCTGGTGGTCGAGCTGCGCATGCGCGATGGCCGACAGCTGCGCGGCACCGTTCCGGAACGTCCTTCGCTCCAGCAGTTCTTCGACCCGGACGGCAACGAGGGCACCAACGGCCTGTTCCGCCTCGACCAGGGCGATGTCGGCGTGCATCTCTACTGGCTGGACGAGGTCGAGCAGGTGATCCGGACCGGCACCGCATGATGGGCCGGTTTCGCGGGGACGCGCGGCGGTTGAACGCTTTGCAGCGGTCCAGCGGCGACGATTCACGCCTCAACCCCGGGGGGAACGTGCAGCGTTGAAGCGCACCTGCAAGGATTTTCGATGACCGCCCGCAGCACCCGCTTCATGCGCCGCCTCCAACGTCGTGCTTCGCCAAGGACACGGGGCGTTGCCCGACGTCCGGGATGTCCCGCCGCATGAGCGCGACCGGTACCCTGCGCATCCAGCGCTCGCTCAGCTTCCAGGCCGGCGCGGCCCAGATCCTGGACGCCTGGTGTGACCGCAAGGTCCAGGCAGTGATCCTGGAAGGCGCGGCCGAATGCATCGGCGAGGAAGACGGCGCCAGCATCTGGCACCTGCGCACCCGGCACGGGCGTCCGATGCGCATCCGCGCGGTGCTCGAATCACGCGGCCGCCGCAGCGCGCGCCACCGTGCCGAAGGCGACAACGGCCTAATGGTGCACAGCGAACTGGCGATCTCCGACGGATCAGGCAACGGGGTGGAGGCGACGCTGGCAGTGTCGTTCCAGGCCGCGGCGCTCCCCGCGCTGATGGCCGCGTACGTGGACCCGGCGCCGGTGCTGCTGGCTGGCCAGGCCCTGCGCCGCCTGCGCGCCTGCGTGGAGGACGCCGGCGCCACGGCCCCGACGCAGGCCTCACCCACCCCGGCAGATGATCCGGCCGATCCGGCAGACCACTGAACCGGCTCGCCTGGCCCCACTCCGGCATCGCCTCGACAGGAGACACCCATGCAGGCACCGACATACCTGGGCTCGCGCAGGAAGCTGGCCGACGCTGCGCGCGGCCACCGGATCTTCAAGGGCCGGCAGGACCCGCGCGCGGGAGGGTGCTGACGCCATGACCGGAGGGCGCCTCCAACGCAAATCCCGACAGGGCGGCTCATGAATCCCGACATCATCGGCTGGGCCGCCTCGGCCGTCCTGCTGGCGACCCTGGTGCGCCAGATCCTCAAGCAGGCCCGGCAGGGCGCGGAGGGCGTGTCCACCTGGCTGTTCATCGGCCAGGCCACCGCCTCGGCGCTGTTCATAGCCTACTCGGTGCTGGTGGACAACACCGTCTTCATCGTCACCAACAGTTGCCTGCTGCTGACGGCCATCGCTGGCCAGTACATTTCGCGCAGGGCTGCGCGCAAGGCCGCCGGCAGCGATGGGGACCGCCCGCCCACCGCCGGTGGCGACGGTGCGCGGCGGTGAGCGGCCGGGCGCCCCGCCGCGACGACGTCACCGTACCCGGCAACGGCCTGGCCGGATGGCGCGTGCCGGCCGCGGCGGCGCCCGGAGCGCTGTTCCTCCACGGCTGGGATGCCGACCGCCAGGAGATGGCGGGGCCGGCCACCGAGGCCGCGGCGCTGGGATTCTCCTGCCTGGCCTACGACCTGCGTGGCCATGGCGCCACGCGCGCACAGCGGCACGGGGTGACGCCGCGCGCCAGCCTGGACGATGCGACCGCCGCATTCGACCTGCTCGCCGGTGCACCCGGCGTCGACCGCGGGGCGATGGCGGTGGTCGGCACCAGCTTCGGGGCCTGGCTTGCGCTGATGCTGACCGCGCGTAGGCCCGTGCGCTGGCTTGCGTTGCGGGTCCCCGCGCTCTACCCGGATGCCTGCATGGACCGCCCCAAGGACGGGCTGGACCCGCGAATGCTGGAACGCTACCGCCGCGACCCGCCGCCGGCAGCCGGCGACCGCGCCCTGGCAGCGGCCGAAGCCTTCGGCGGCGAGGTGCTGGTGGTGTGGTCCGGCAACGACGAGCGGCTGCCGCCGGACCAGTGCCGTGCGTTCCGCGGCGCGTTCCCGAATGCCTCCGCCCTGACCGTGCGGCGCATCGCCGGCGCCGACCACGCACTCGGCCAGCGCCGCTGGCGGGCCGAGTACCGCACCCTGCTGCGTGACTGGCTGCAGGCATCGATCATGCGCCAGCGCCACGAGGCTCTGGCCGGTGTTCTGGATCCGGACCCGGCCTGAGCTGCCGGTGCCGCCGTGCGCCTCCGGTCAGCGCAGCAGCCAGCGCGTGGCCAGACTGACCGACAGCACTGCCAGTCCCAGGCACCAGAAGGCGACCACCAGCGAGGTGGCCTGGGCGAGGAAGCCGAGCAGGGCCGGCCCCACCAGCACCCCGGCGTAGCCGAGCGTGGTCACCGCGGGAATGGCCAGGCTCTCGGGCATGGCGCGCTGCCGGCCAGCCAGGGAGAACATCACCGGCACGATGTTGGCGCAGCCGACGCCCACCATGACGAAACCCGCCAGCGAGGCGGCGGCCGTGGGCGCCAGCACCAGGATCGCGAACCCGACGAAGGCGACGGTTGCGCCGGCGACCACCGTGCGCATCGCCCCCATCGCCTGCACCACGCGGTCGCCGCTGAGACGGGCGACGGTCATCGCCAGGGCGAAGGCGACGTAACCCACGCCGGCGCGCGCCGGATCCATGCCCTTGGCCTGGTCCAGGAACACCGCGCCCCAGTCGAGCATCGCGCCCTCGGCCAGGAACATCACGAAGCACACCGCGCCGATCAGCAGCACGATGCCCCGTGGCCAGGCGAAGGCCGGCGCGTCCGCATCCACCCGGTCGCCGCGCCAGTGGCGCACGGCCGTGCCCAGCAGCACGAGCATGGTCGCCACCGCGGCCACGCAGGCGGCCACCGGCGGGCTACCCGCGCTCAGCAGCGTGGTCATGGCGGCGGCGCCCACGAAGCAGCCGATGCTGTAGAAGGCGTGGAATCCGGACATCAGTGCCCGTCCGCTCTCGCGCTCCACCACCACCGCCTGGATGTTCATGGTGCAGTCCATCGCCCCCATGGCCGCGCCGAACACGAACAGCACCGCGCCCAGGGTCACCGCGTCCGGAGCCAGCACCAGCGCCGGCAGCGTCGCGCTGATCAGCAGCATGGCCAGCGTCATCACCCGGCGGCTGCCCTGGCGCGCGGCCAGCGCGCCGGCCATCGGCATGGCCAGCAGCGAGCCGGCGCCCAGGCACAGCAGGACCATGCCGAGCATCGCCTCGTCCAGGCCCGCGCGCGCCTTGGCGAAGGGCACGATCGGCGCCCAGGCCGAGATCGCGAAGCCCGGCAGGAAGAAGGCGGCGCGGGTGGCATGTTGCTGGGCACGGAGGCTGGAAGGCACGGCGATGCTCGGGGGCAAGGGCCGGGCATTATCGCCGCTGCCACCGGCCGCTCCGGCCGGGCGCATACGTATTCGCCCGTTCCCCGTGGCGGCCGGCTGACCTGGATCAACCCCGGTCCCTGCGGCCACGGGCACACTGAGCGGCAAAGGAGTCCCCCATGACAGTGCCGCCTGCCCCGTCGCTCGAAATCGATGCCGACCGCGTCGCCGCCCGCCTCGGCATGGACGTGGCCGGTTTCCGCCAGGGAATGGAACGCGGGCAGGTCCGCGTGCTGTGCGAACGGGGCACCGGCGCGGACGCCGGCACCTGGCGGGCGACCTTCTACGCAGGTGACCGTCGTGCGCGCTTCCTGCTGGAGGCCGGCGGCGCGGTGCATGACGTGGACTGAAGCCCGGTGCGCAGATCCTGCACGCCGGCTTGAACCGGCACGCACGCACCGGCGCGCAGGCTGCCTCCAGGTCAAGCAGGAGCCGGGCAATGATCCGTGCGCTTTTCGTTGGAGGCGTGGTCGACAACAGCGAGCTGGACCTGGAGGACGGGCGTCCCCCGCTGCACTACCCGCCGGACGGTGGCGGTGGCCAGCCTCGCTACCGCCTGCGCCAGGTCGGGCGCGACGGCAACGGCGCCGAAACCTGTGCGGTGTATGGCGCGCCCGACACGTCCATGGCGGAGGTCCGGCGGATCAGCGGCGAGCGCGACTACGCCCGCCGCTTCGAGGCCGCGCTCGAGGACGTGGACGGCGACTGAGGGCGCCGCGCAGTCACCGGTCCGGGGCACAATCACGACCCCGCCCGCCCCGCCTGCCGCGATGCCGTCCGCCCCTGCCACCCCAGCCGACCTGCCCGGCGGCCGCCGTTACGACCTGGTGGTCTTCGACCTGGATGGCACGCTGGCCGATTCCTTCGGTTTCTTCGTGGCGGTCCACCACCGGCTGGCGCAGCGGCACGCATTCGCCACGCTTGGGCCCCACCAGATCGAAGCGATGCGCGACTGGAGCACCCAGCAGATCCTGCGCCATACCGGCCTGCCGGCATGGCGCCTGCCGGCGGTCGTGCGCGACTTCCGCCAGCTGATGCACGAAGAAGGCGGCGCGGTCGCCTGTTTCCCCGGCGTGCCCGATGTGCTGGCCACGCTGCATGCCAGCGGCCTGCAGCTGGCGCTGGTCTCGTCCAATTCGCTGGAGAACTGCCGGCGGGTGCTGGGCGAGGACAGCTGGCAGCGGCTGGAACACGTCGAATGCGGCGCCTCGCTGTTCGGCAAGGCGCGGCGACTGCGGCGCGTGCTGGCGCGCACCGGCATCGCGCCGGGGCGGGCGATCTACGTGGGCGACCAGACCGCCGACAGCGATGCCGCCCGGCAAGCGGGCGTGGCGTTCGGCGCGGTGGCATGGGGCTATGCCAGCGCAGCGGCCCTGGAGGCGGCGGGCGCCCCGGACGCGCGCTTCGTGCGGATCGACGACCTGAACCTGCTGGCGGGCACCCGCACCGGCTGAGCTAGTCGGGCAGCAGCGCCGGGCGCGAGTCGTACCACCGCCGGGCGCCGGCCAGGTGCAGCTGGCGCTGTCCGTCCTGCAGTTCCATGCCCATGCCAAGCATCCCCCAGCGGGCATAGAGGTCACCGCGCGGCTGGCCACCGGCGATGCGCAGACGGCCCTCCAGGTCGATGCGGTCGTTGCTGGCCTGCACCCGGTCGAACACCAGTTCGCGCCCGCGGATGCGCAGTCGCCCGGTGGCCCGCGCCTGTCCCGAATCGACCAGGTTCCCGATCCAGCGCGGGAATGCCGCCCGCTCGGCGAACAGGCCAAGCAGCACGCTGACGTCGCGCATCTCCACCCGGCCCCGCCCGCTGATCTCGAATGGCTCGCGCCAGTGCAGGCTTCCCTCCTCCAGCGCCATCCTCGCCCACCAGGGGGCCCCGCCCTCGCCCCCGCCTTCCAGGCGGACCCCGTCCAGCCCCACGCGCAGCGCGCGTACCGCGTAGTGCCGGCCTTCGGCCTCAAGCCGCTCCAGCTGGCTGTCGAGCTCCACGTCGCCGGACAGGCGCGACGGGCCCAGGGCGACGCGCACGCCGCGCCCGTGTAGGCGCATCCGGCCATCGACCATGCCGCCATCGGCATCCAGGCGCAGGTCGCCGCTGGCGCGGCCACTGCCCCCGAGCAGACGCGCGCTGTCTCCCGGGAGGTAGCGGTTGTAGACACGCAGGTCGGGCACGTCCGCATCGGCAAAACGCAGCCGCGCTTGCAGCTGCTGGCCGAACTGCGCCAGTGGTCCCTGCGACGCCAGCTCCAGCTGCAGGTCGCGCCCGCGCAGGTCCACCTGGCGCGGCCTGGCCTGCGGGCCCAGGACGAAACGGTCCATGCGGACCACGATGCCGGTGTGCGGCGCGCCGCCACGCTCGCCCGGCACCACGCGCAGGCTGGCCGTGGCATTGCCGGAGAAGCGGTTGTCGAGCACGCGCGCGCCCAGGTCGACTTGCTCCAGGTCCACCCGGCTGCCGGGCTGCAGCGTACCGGCGGCCAGTTCGACATCGGCGTCCAGGTCCGCGCGCCCGTCCACGTCCAGCCATGGCAGCCGCCCGAGCGTGGTATCGATCCAGCGCAGCGGCACCTGCGGCCATCGGGTGCGCAGGCGGCCATGCATGGCCCTGAGCGGGCGCAGCCAGTCATCCGGGCCGAGCACCCGGTCATCCACCCGGAGGTCGGCGTGCAGCCACGGCGAGCCGGCACCGCGACGGGGCAGGCGCACGGACAGGTCGATCGCCTCCCGGCGCGTGCGCAGCGCCAGCCCCAGCGGATGGCGCAGGCGGCGGCCGTCGGCATCCACCGAATGGACCGGCGCAGACCAGTCCAGCCAGCTGCCCGGCATCAGCGCGCCGCGATCCAGGCTGAGGTCGGCGCGCAGGCGGCCGGCACCGGCCGCGGTGTCCAACGGTAGCGCCTGGCCGTGGCGTGCGGCCAGGTCGATCCCCGGGGCCGGACCGTCGACGCGCAGCCGCGCCTGCATGATCTGCACCTTCTCGCTGCCCTGGGCACGCTCGCGGATGTGCGGCGGAATCGAGATCCCGAAATCCAGCCGCCCGTCCTGCAGCAGCGCCACGCCCCCCACCGCCAGGCGCGCGGCCGGCATGTGCAGCGTCGAGGGGCCGACCTCCATCGGGCCACCCTGCAACTGCTTGGTGAACACGAACCGGGCCTCGCCGCGTCCTTCCACCCGGGCCTCGTAGAAGTCCATCCGCAACAGGCTGGGCGTGGTGATGGCGGTGAAGTCCAGCGTCCATCCGTCGCCCTCGCGTCGGGACGTGGGCTTGTCCTGCGGGGTGCGGGCGACGTGCACGGATACCTCGTGGGCGCGGATGGTGCCGAAGGACACCTGGCGCCACAGCAGCGGCAGCACCCGGATGCGCCCGTCGGCCCGGGTCGCGGCGACGACCCAGCGGTTGGTCCGGGCATGCCCGCCCATCACCACGCCACTGGCGTGGATGTGGCCGGGATAGGCGCTCAGGGCCCAGTCCCAGCGCGCGTGGTAACGGTCCGGCTTGCGGTTGACCACCTGTTCGCCGATGGACGTGTTGAGGAACACGTTGGCGGCCGCCAGGTACAGCAGGTAGAAGGCCAGCAGGCAGCCGCCGGCGCGGCGCAGGCCGGTGCGGTGGGCCTGGAGCCACGCACGCAGGGAAGGAATCGGCATGCACACAGCATGGCGGCAACCCGGTGATGGCCGCCTGCACGGCAACCGCGCCAGGCCTCAGCCGGGAAGCTTCACCCGTACCCAGGTCGGGGCGTGGTCGCTGGGCTTGTCCAGTGCACGCACCCAGCGGTCAACGCCCGCATCCACCAGTCCCGGCGCCAGCACCGGGTTGAGCAGCAGGTGATCGATGCGCAGTCCACGGTCGCGCTGGAAGTGCTGGCGGAAATAGTCCCAGAAGGTGTAGACCGGGGCCTCGCCGTGCTGCGCGCGCAGCGCATCGGTCCAGCCCTGCTCCAGCAGCGCGGCGTAGGCGTCCCGCACTTCGGGCTGGATCAGCGCATCGCGCTTCCACGACTTCGGGTCGTAGACGTCCAGGTCGGTCGGGATGACGTTGAAGTCGCCCATCAGCACCACCGGATGCGGCAGGTCGACCAGGGTCTGGGCGTGGCGGGCCAGGCGTGCCATCCACTTGAGCTTGTAGTCGAACTTCGGACCCGGCTGCGGGTTGCCGTTGGGCAGGTAGAGCGCACCGACCACGACCCCGTGCACGGCCGCCTCGATGTAGCGGCTCTGGGTGTCGCCACGCCCGCCCGGCAGGCCGCGGCGGCTTTCCACCGGCATCGCCCCACGGGCCAGCAGCGCCACCCCGTTCCAGCGGTGCTCGCCCTGCCAGATGGCTCCGTAACCAGCCGCTTCCAGTTCGGCGGCGGGAAAGGCCTCGTCGCGCGCCTTCAGCTCCTGCAGCGCCACCACGTCGGGTTGCTCGCGCTCCAGCCACTGCAGCAGGTGCGGCAGGCGTGGACCGATACCGTTGACGTTGAACGTGGCCAGCGTGAGCTGGCGCTTCCTGCGCGGCATGGCCGGCTCCTGGACGTTGTTGCGGACTCCCGGGCCGGACGCTACGGCCCACGGGGTCGGCGCGCGGTGAACCGGCGTGCCTTCATCCCAGGAGCAGCTGCTGCAGGCGGGCCGCGTCGGACACCGCGAAGCCGTGCGCGGTGTTGTCGAAGATCACCCAGCCCCGCGCCGGCGGCGTCGCGCGCAGCGCGTCCGCCAGCGCGACCAGGGCGGCTTGGCCGTACTCGCTGTAGTAGATGCGCGGGGAGCCATGCCATCGCCAGTAAGGCCAGGCGGGCGATGCGCCCGGGATATCGCCGCCGGGCACGCGCGGGGGATCGGCCGCCACGCGGCTGGCGCCGTGGCGCGCCAGCAGCGTGGCGGCGCGCTCGTCGAACCAGCTGGGATGGCGTGGCTCGCAGGCCAGCGGCGCCCCGGTGCGCCGGCGCAGCATCGCCAGGAAAGCCGCCGCGCTGCGCGGGTCGAACGCCAGCGATGGTGGAAGCTGCAGCAGGAAGCCGCCGAGCTTGTCGCCCAGCCCGCCAACCTGGTCCAGGAATGCGTCGAGCACCGGCCCGGCGCCACGCAGTCCCAACTCGTGGGAGATCGTGCGCGGAAGCTTCACCGAGAAACGGAACCCGCGCGGCACCGTGGCCGCCCAGCGCTCCCAGGTGCCGCGCTGGTGCGGGCGGTAGAAGGACGAATTGACCTCCACCACGTCGAAGCGCGTGGCGTAGCGCGCAAGGGCGCTGTCACCCTCGCCGAACAGGCTGGCGTGCCGGCCCGGAATCGACCAGCCGGCACATCCGATCCGCACCTTGACCGCCGCCGTCCGGCCCATGGCTGCACCCCGTACCTGGATGCGGGCAGTGTCGCTGCGCGATCGTGAGCGGGCGGCGAAGCGCGCCGCCTGCCAGGCGCTCAGTCCTGCAGCAGCCCGGCCTGGCGCAATGCCGCTTCCACCCTGGACTGGTTGGCGGGCTCCAACCCGGTCAGGGGCAGCCGCAGATGGCCACCGATGCGGCCCAGCCGCGCCAGCGCCCACTTCACCGGGATCGGGTTGGCTTCGCAGAACAGCTCGCGGTGCAGCGGCAGCAGCTGCAGCTGGATGCGCATGGCCGTGGCGACGTCCCCGGCCAGCGCCGCTGCGCACAGCCCGTGCATCAGCCGCGGGGCGACGTTGGCGGTCACGCTGACATTGCCGTGGCCGCCGCACAGCATCAGCGCCACCGCGGTGCCGTCATCCCCCGAGAACACCGCGAACCCCGCCGGCGCCTCGCGCACCAGCCACTGCGCCCGCTCGATGTTGCCGGTGGCCTCCTTGATGCCGGCGATGCCCGGCACCTGGGCCAGGCGCAGCACGGTGTCGTGCTGGAGGTCGGCCCCGGTACGGCCGGGGACGTTGTACAGCACCACCGGCAGGTCGCCGGTGGCCTCGGCGATGGCGCGGAAGTGGCGGTACTGCCCCTCCTGCCCGGGCTTGTTGTAGTACGGAACCACCTGGAGCTGGCTGTGCGCGCCCACCTGCCTGGCGAACCGCGCCAGCGCGATCGCCTCGGCCGTGGAGTTGCCGCCGCAGCCGGCCATCACCGGCACCCGGCCCGCCGCCTGCTCGACCGCGACCCGGATGACCTCGCAGTGCTCCTCGACGCTGACCGTCGGCGACTCGCCGGTCGTGCCGACTACGCCGATGCAGTCGGTGCCCTCGGCCACGTGCCAGTCCACCAGGCGCCGCAGCGCGTCGTAGTCGACGCTGCCGTCGTCGTGCATGGGCGTGACGAGGGCGACGATACTGCCGCGCAGGAAGACATCCGGATCGGTCATGACAGGGGCGTGCGGGTGTGGAGCGGCGATTCTATCGGCCCCGGCGCGCCGTGCACGGGTAGTCACCGTTGCAACGACATCACGGTGGCCAGGGCGCAGCGTCCGCGCGTGCGGATCCGGCGACCGGCGCCGCGATTCAAGGACCGACAGGCACCGATCCGGCGCGGATCAGCGCACCGGGTTGCCGGTATGCGGGGTGTGGATCAGGTCGGCCAGGTCGAAACCCTGGGCCCGCGCCGCGTCCAGGAACTCCTGCTGCACCCGGGGCGCCAGCACCGGCTCCCGGGACAGCAGCCACAGGTACTTGTGGTCGGGGGAACCCACCAGTGCGGTCTGGTACTGGGGGTCCAGGCGCAGGATCCAGTAGTCGCCCTTGGTGAAGGGCACCCACTTCAGTCCGTCCGGCATGAAGCTGACTTCCAGCTTCGCGTTGCCGCTGCCCTCCACCACCGTCGCCTCGCCCACCGATTCCTGCGGTTCGCCCTCGCCGTCGCGTGCCCGGTTCCGCACTTCCACCGTACCCTCCGGCGTGAGCGAATAGGTGGCGGTGATGTCGGTGTAGTCCTCCGGCTCATGCCGCATCGGCAGCCTCGCGATCTCGTACCAGGTACCGAGGTAGCGCTGCAGGTCGACACTGCTGACGGTGGTGGGGCTGGAAGCGTCGTTCATCGTGATCCCTGTGGAAAGGAGGCGTAGACGGCGCGGCCGCCTGCTGCGGATGCGGACCGCGCACGCAGGGTGCGGGGCCAGGCTCAGCCCTCCCCGCTCTCGCGGATACCGTGCGGCGCGTCGCTGCGCACGTCGTCGGCGAAGGAGCGGCCGTAGGCATCGCGGTCTCCCGCCTGCTCGTCGAGGACGACATCCAGCAGGTCGGCCTGGTCATCCACCGCGATGTTGTCGATGGCCGCGACCGAGCGCGGATCCTTCAGTTCGGGGCCGGTCTGCTCAAGCGTGGCGCCGTCCTTGTCCAGGTCGAGCTTCACTTCCGGCGCATCGGGAATCGGGGGATTGGATCGGGTCATGGGAGCCTCCGGCGGTGTCGGGAAGCCCGACCGTAACGCGCGGCCCGGAAGCGGCACGTCAATGCCGAAGCCGACCGCGTTGACGCTGCGCTTGCATGCAATGCAGGCATGCCACCGCCAGCGTGCACCCGTGGCGCGCGCGCTTCACCCGACGGCGAGCCACGGCGCGGTATCCGTCAAGGCCCCGCCTTCACCGGAGCCGTCCGTGCCACGCAACAGCCCCGCTCTCGCCTGCATTCCCCTGGCCCTGGCGGCCTGTACCGGCGGCGACCGGGTCGGGCCGCCGCTGGCGCCCCCGGGGGCGGAGGAAACGGCGCGCACCAATGCCCTGGAGGCCGGTGCGGCGCTGCTGCAGGACAACGGCCCGCTGGCGAAGATGGACATGTACGTCGTCGGCTTCCACCCGATGAAGGACGATCCTTCGCACCAGATGGAGGCCCACCACTTCTGCCGCCAGGTCAACGAGGATTTCGCCCAGTGCGCACTGTTCGATGGCAACGGCCCGGACGCGAACCTGACCGGCATCGAATACATCGTTTCCGAGGCGCTGTTCGATCGCCTGGCGCCGGATGAACAGGCCTACTGGCATCCGCACAACGGCGAGATCCTGTCCGGCCAGCTGGTGGCGCCGAACCTACCGGCCGTCGCCGAGAAGGCGCTGATGCGCTCGAAGATGAACAGCTACGGCAAGACCTGGCACACCTGGCATACCCGCCACGGCACGCAGCCGGGCGATTCCATGCCGGAAGGGCCGGCGATGCTGGCCTGGTCGTTCAACCGCGACGGCGAAGTGCTTCCCGGGCTGGTGGAGGCGCGTGACCGGCGCATGGACGTTTCCACCGCCGAACGCCGCTCGCAGCGCGCCGACCTGGTATCGCTCGCCCGGCCCCAGGCGGGGGTCGACGCGCTCCGGCCACGGTTCCCGGCCACGAAGGACATCCCCGGCGTGGTCGACCGTGATGCCAGTGCGAGCCCGGCCAGGGCGAACCAGGCACCGCCCGCGGTCCGCTGACGCGGCTCGCGTACGCCGCACCCAGCGCCCGTGCCGGACTTCGCCGGTCAGCGTTGGGTCTTGGGCTCCTGGGCATCCACGTCCGGATCCTCTCCAACCCGGGTCTCCTGTGCACCCGTCGCGTAGCGCGCCGGCGCCTCGGGCTGGTGGGCTTCGGCGGTCGGGGCCGGATTGTCGGCAGGCGGATCGGCGGGATGCTCCTGGCGGCAGGCGGACAGGCCCAGTGCGGCCAGGGCGGCGAGGGCGAAGGGCAGCAGCGTTCTCATGGCGGCTCCAGATGGGCGATGCGGGCATGGTGTCGTCCCTGCGGTGAAGAACATGCACGTGCGCCGCCGCTGGCAGGACGCGCGGTCATGTTTTCCGGACGATGGATGCGGCCTGCCCGGCCGTTGCCGCCGATCATGCCCACACCGGAGGCAATCGCCCCGGCCCCTCTCCTCCAAGGAACCGACATGTCCCTCGCCAAGATCCTCTACACCGGCACCGCCACCTCCACCGGCGGCCGCGAAGGCCGCGCCCTCTCCAGCGACGGTGCACTCGACGTCGCCCTGTCCACGCCGCGGGCGCTCGGCGGGCCGGGCGGCGACGGCACCAATCCCGAGCAACTGTTCGCCGCCGGCTACTCGGCCTGTTTCCTCAGCGCGCTGAAGTTCGTGGCCGGCCGCCAGAAGCTGGCCCTGCCCGGGGACACCGCGGTCAAGGCCGACGTGGGCATCGGCCCGCACGGGGAGGGCTTCGGCCTCCAGGCCACCTTGACGGTGGCCGCGCCCGGCCTGGAGCGGTCGCTGCTGCTGTCCCTGGTCGAACAGGCCCACCAGGTCTGTCCGTATTCCAACGCCACGCGCGGAAACATCGAAGTGACCCTGCGCCTGGCGGACTGACCCGGCGGTCGCGCACGCCGGTCAGTCGCCCAGGTTGATCCAGGTCGCCTTGACCTCGGTGTACTTGTCGAAGGCATGCAGCGACTTGTCGCGGCCATTGCCGGACTGCTTGTAGCCGCCGAAGGGCGCGGTCATGTCGCCGCCGTCCCAGTAGTTGACCCACACGCTGCCGGCACGCAGGCCACGGGCGACGCGGTGGGCCCGGGCCAGGTTGGCGGTCCACACCCCGGCGGCCAGGCCGTACTCGGTGTCGTTGGCGATCCTCAGCGCCTGGGCTTCGTCCTCGAACGGGATCACCGACAGCACCGGGCCGAAGATCTCCTCGCGCGAGATCGTGTGCTCCGGACGGACGTCGTCGAACACGGTGGGCTCGACGTAGCAGCCGCCTTCCACCGGCGTGACGCGGTTGCCGCCCAGGGCCAGGGTCGCGCCCTCGGCCTGGCCCTTGGCGATGTAGTCGAGCACCCGCCTGGTCTGGGTCTCGTCGACCAGTGCACCCATCGGTGCACCGGGCTCCAGCGGGTGGCGCGGCTGCATCTTCCTGCCGGCCTCGACCACGCGGGCGAGGAACTCGTCCTTGATGCTGCGCTCCACCAGCAGGCGCGAGGCGGCGGTGCAGACCTCGCCCTGGTTGTAGAAAATGCCCATCGCCGCGGCCTCGGCCGCCCTGGCCAGGTCCGGGGCGTCGGCAAACACGATGTTCGGGCTCTTGCCACCGCACTCCATGTAGGCGCGTTTCATGTTGGACAGGCCGGCGCACTGCAGCAGTCGCTTGCCCACCGCGGTGGAGCCGGTGAAGACCAGGCCGTCGACGTCCATGTGCAGCGCGAGCGCCTCGCCGGCCTCCTGGCCGAAGCCGGGCAATACGTTGAACACGCCATCGGGGATGCCGGCCTCGGCGACCAGCTCGGCCAGGCGCAGCACGCTCAGCGGCGACTTCTCCGAAGGCTTGATCACCACCGAATTGCCGGTGGCCAGCGCCGGTGCCAGCTTCCAGGCAGCCATCAGCAGCGGGAAGTTCCACGGCACGATCGCGGCGACCACGCCCAGCGGCTCGCGCGTGACCAGGCCCAGCTCGTCCTCGCCGGTGGGCGCGACCTCGCCATAGACCTTGTCCAGCGCCTCGGCGGTCCAGGCGAAGCAGCGGAGGGTGGCGGCGATGTCGACGTTGCGCGCGTCGTCGATCGGCTTGCCCATGTCCAGGGTTTCCAGCAGGGCCAGCTCGTCGGCGTGCTGTTCGATCAGCTGCACCAGCTTCTGCAGGGTCCTCTTGCGCTTGACCGGCTTTGCCCGCGACCAGTGCCCGGCCTCGCAACTGCGCCGCGCCGCACGCACCGCGCGCTCCACCTCGGCCTGTCCGCTGCGGGTGACCTGGCCCAGCACGCGCCCGTCGACCGGGCTGGTGCAGTCGAAGGTGCGGCCGTCGGCGGCATCGACGTACCGGCCGTCGATGAAGGCGCGGGTGCGCAGGGACAGTCCGTCGGCCATGGCCTGCCAGTCGGCGCGGGTACGTGGGGTGGACATGGATCGCCTCCGGAAATCGCCAGGGGGAACGAGCGGCAAGGCCGCTCAGAGTTCTTCGAGATGTGCCGGCCTGGGCGGCGGCCGGAACCACCAGAGCCCGACCAGCCACCCGGGCAGGCCGACCCAGGCCAGCAGGCGCGTCCAGGTATCCAGCGCGGCCAGTTCGTCGATGGAGAAGACGCCGGTCGCGCCGCCCACCGCGGCGGCGGCGGCCATCGCCGCGACAGCCGGCAACACGGCGCGCCGGTTGCGCTGGTGCAGCCCGGCGCCGAGCCATTGGCGTTGCAGCCGCTCCTGCCGCTGCGCGGCCTGGCGCTGGCGCTCCGGTTCCAGCAATGCCCGAGCGATCTTTTCTGCCTGTTCGCGATCCATGCCGGGCCTCAGAACGTCGCCGGGGTGTTGGCGCTGACGATCACCGCCTCGTCGCCCCCGACGTTGCGGAAACGGTGCGGGATGCGGCTTTCGAAGTAGTAGGCCTCACCCGGCCCGAGCACCCGCACCTGGCTGCCGACGGTGACCTCCACCTGGCCGGAGACGATGACGCCGCCCTCCTCGCCCTCGTGGACGATCATCGCCTCGCCGGTGTCGCTGCCCGGTGGCATCACCTCGCGCAGGATGCACATCTGCCGCTGCGGCCGGTGCTGCCCGACCAGATAGTAATGGATGTCGTTGTTGCCCACGTCCGGCAGGTCGGCGGCCGCATAGAACGGCTGCTCCGGCAGGCCCGGATCCAGGTCCTGGGTGAAGAAGTCGGCCAGCGAGATCGGGATGCCGTCCAGCACCTTCTTCAGCGAACTGACCGAGGGGCTGACCTTGTTCTGCTCGATCAGCGAGATCGTGCTGTTGGTGACGCCCACGCGGCGGGCCAGCTCGCGCTGGCTGAGGCCCCGGGCCGTGCGTACCCGCTGCAGGCGTGCGCCGATGTCCATCCGCGTAGGTCTGCTCTGCTGCCGGAGCCGCCGGCGTGTTGCGGATACTTTACATGGCACCCCGCCGTGGTCAATTTTTGGCATAGACTCGGCCAAGGCGTTGAATTTATCGAACGCCCCGCCGCCGCGGTGGCCTGCCGCGACCGCCTGACCGGAGCCTGCGCATGCACGACGACGCCACCTCCCTCCACGCTGCGGCCGAGGCCGCCGGGCCTGCCACCACGGCATCGATGGACGCGTTCTGGATGCCGTTCACCGCCAACCGGCAGTTCAGGCGCAGCCCGCGCCTGCTGGCGTCGGCCGAAGGCATGTACTACCGCGACGTCGAGGGTCGCCAGATCCTGGACGGCACCGCCGGCCTGTGGTGCTGCAACGCCGGCCATGGGCGTCCACGCATCGTGGAGGCCATCGCGCGCCAGGCCGCAACGATGGACTTCGCCCCGCACTTCCAGATGGGCTCGCCGCTGCCGTTCGAGCTGGCCGCGCGGCTGAAGGAACTGGCGCCGCGACCGCTGGACCATGTGTTCTTCACCAACTCCGGCTCCGAGTCGGTGGACACCGCGCTGAAGCTCGCCCTGGCCTGGCACCGCGCCCGCGGCGAGGGCCAGCGCACCCGGCTGATCGGCCGCGAGAAGGCCTACCACGGCGTCGGCTTCGGCGGCATCTCGGTCGGCGGCCTGCCGAACAACCGCAAGTGGTTTGGCCCGGGCCTGCCGGGCGTGGACCACCTGCGCCACACCCTGGACATCGGCCGCAACGCATTCTCGCGCGGGCTGCCGGCGCACGGCGTGGAGCTGGCCGAGGACCTGGAACGGCTGGTCCAGCTGCATGATCCCAGCACGGTCGCGGCGGTGATCGTGGAGCCGGTGTCCGGATCGGCCGGGGTAATCCTGCCGCCGCCGGGTTACCTGCAACGCCTGCGCGAGATCTGCGACAGGCACGGCATCCTGCTGATCTTCGACGAGGTGATCACCGGCTTCGGCCGGGTCGGCGCACCGTTCGCGGCGCAGCGTTTCGGGGTCACCCCGGACCTGATGACCGTGGCCAAGGGCCTGACCTCCGGCTGCGTGCCGATGGGGGCGGTGTTCGTGTCCGGGCGCGTGCATGAGGCCTTCATGCAGGGCCCGGAAGGGGCGATCGACCTGTTCCACGGCTACACCTACAGCGGCCATCCGCTGGCCTGCGCCGCCGGCCTGGCCACCCTGGACACCTACCTCGAGGAAGGCCTGCTGACCCGGGCGCTGGAGCTGGAGGACTACTGGGCCGACGGCCTGCACGACCTGCGTTCGAGCAACCCGGACATCGTCGACATCCGCAACTACGGGCTGGTCGGCGCGATCGAGCTGGCGCCGCGCGAGGGCGCGCCGGGTGCGCGCGGCTACCAGGTGCTGGAGCAGGCGTTCCGCGCCGGCCTGCTGGTGCGCACCACCGGCGACACCATCGCCCTGTCCCCGCCGCTGATCGCCGAACGACGGCACATCGACGACATGTTCTCGATGCTGGGCCAGGTGCTGGCGACGGTCTGACGCCGGCAAGGCTTCCGCAACGGAGAACCGCTCATGCTCGTTGGCGTCCCCACTGAAACCAAGATCCACGAATACCGCGTCGGGCTCACCCCGGCTGGCGCGCGCGAACTGTCCGCCCACGGGCACCAGGTGCTGGTCCAGCGCGGCGCGGGGCTTGGTGCCGGCCTGCCCGACGAGGCCTACGAGGCCGCCGGCGCGCAGCTGGTCGACAACGCCGGCGAGGTCTACGGACGCGCCGAGCTGGTGGTCAAGGTCAAGGAACCGCAGCCGGCCGAATGCGCGATGTTGCGCGCCGGCCAGGTGCTTTTCACCTACCTGCACCTGGCGCCGGACCGTGCCCAGGCCGAGGCGCTGCTGGCCTCCGGCGCCACCGCGATCGCCTACGAGACCGTGACCGACGCCGCCGGCGGCCTGCCACTGCTGGCGCCGATGAGCGAGGTCGCCGGACGCATGGCGATCCAGGCCGGCGCGCATGCGCTGGAGAAGGCCCAGGGCGGCTCCGGTGTGCTGCTTGGCGGCGTGCCGGGGGTGGCCGCGGCCGAGGTGCTGGTGATCGGCGGCGGCACGGTCGGGCTCAATGCCGCGCGCATGGCCATGGGACTGGGCGCGCGGGTCACCGTGGTCGACCGCTCGCTCGAACGCCTGCGCCAGATCGACGATCTCCACGGCGACCGCATCTCCACCCTCTATTCCACCCGCGACTCCATCGAAGACCGCCTGCCGCGCAGCGACCTGGTGATCGGTGCGGTGCTGGTGCCCGGCGCCGCCGCACCGCGGCTGGTCACCCGGGCCCAGCTGGGGCTGATGCGCGCCGGCTCGGTGCTGGTGGACGTGGCCATCGACCAGGGCGGCTGCTTCGAGACCAGCCGCCCCACCACCCACCAGGCGCCCACCTACGAGGTCGACGGGATCATCCATTACTGCGTGGCCAACATGCCCGGAGCGGTCGCGCGCACCTCCACCTTCGCCCTGACCAACGCCACCCTGCCGCGGGTACTGGAACTGGCCGGCAAGGGCGCGGCCCAGGCCCTGGCCGACGACGTGCACCTGCGCAACGGGCTCAACGTGCACGCCGGGCGCATCACCCACCGTGCCGTGGCCGACGCGCTGTCGCTTCCCTTCACCCCGGCCACCGAGGCACTGGCGTCCTGACGCCCGCCTCTGTCCCCGCACACAGGACCGCCATGACCCGACAGCTGCACCACCACATCGCCGGCCAGGCCCGGCCCGGCGACAGCGGCCGCAGGGGCGAGGTGTTCGACCCGGCCACCGGCCAGGTCACCGCGCACGTACCGCTGGCCGGCAACGCCGAAGTCCGTGCGGCGGTGGACGCAGCCCAGGCCGCGTTCCCGGGCTGGGCGGCCACTCCGCCGCTGCAGCGGGCCCGGGTGATGTTCCGGCTGCGGGCGCTGGTCGAGCGCGACGCCGGCACGCTGGCGCGGATGATCACCGCCGAGCACGGCAAGACCCTGTCCGACGCGCGCGGCGAGGTGATCCGCGGCATGGAGGTGGTGGAGTTCGCCGCCGGCATCCCGCAGCTGCTCAAGGGCGAATATTCGGCCGCGGTGGGCCGTGACGTGGACAGCTGGAGCGAGCGCATGCCGCTGGGCGTGGTCGCCGGGATCACCCCGTTCAACTTCCCGGTGATGGTCCCGCTGTGGATGGCGCCGGTGGCCCTGGCCTGCGGCAACAGTTTCGTGCTCAAGCCCTCGGAGAAGGTGCCGTCGGCGGCGCTGCACCTGGCCGGACTGCTGGCCGAGGCGGGACTGCCGGAAGGCGTGTTCAACGTGGTGCACGGCGACCGCGGCACGGTGGAGTCGCTGCTGGACGAGCCGCGGGTGCAGGCGCTGTCCTTCGTCGGCTCCACCCCGGTGGCCTCGGCCCTGTACAGCCGCGGCAGCGAGCGCGGCAAGCGCGTGCAGGCGCTGGGCGGGGCCAAGAACCACGCGGTGGTGTTGCCGGACGCGGACCTGGGCCTGGTGGTGGACGCACTGCTCGGCGCGGCCTACGGCTCGGCGGGCGAGCGCTGCATGGCCATTTCGGTGGCCGTCTGCGTGGGCGACCAGGTCGCCGACGCACTGGTGGAGGCGCTGGCGGCACGCGTGCGCGGACTGCGCATCGGGCCTGGAGTCGAGGACCCGGACATGGGTCCGCTGGTCGATGCCGCACACCGGGCCCGGGTGCGCGCCGCGATCGATGCCGGGGTGGCCGACGGTGCCACCCTCGTGGTCGACGGCCGCCGCCATCCCTGCGCCTCCGGCCCCGGCTTCTTCCTTGGCGGCAGCCTGTTCGACCACGTGCAGCCGGGCATGCGCCTGTGGCGCGAGGAGATCTTCGGCCCGGTGCTGTGCGTGGTGCGGGTACCGGACTTCGAGGCCGCGCTGGCACTGGTGGACGGCCACGAGTTCGGCAACGGAACGGCGGTCTTCACCCGCAGCGGGGGTGCCGCGCGCGAGTACGCGCGCCGGGTGCAGGCCGGCATGGTCGGGATCAACGTGCCGATCCCGGTGCCCATGGCGTTCCACAGCTTCGGCGGCTGGAAGCGCTCGCTGTTCGGTCCGCTGCACATGCATGGTCCGGACGGGGTGCGCTTCTTCACCCGACTGCGCACGGTCACCGCCCGATGGCCAGAGGGTGCAGCGGGCGCCGAGTTCGTGATGCCGACGATGCGGTGAGGGCAGGCAGGCTCCGGCCCGTTGCCCTTCGCCCTCGCGCCCCCCTAGCTCCCGTAGCCCGGGTAAGCGAAGCGCACCCGGGGCATGGGCCACCTCTATCCGCCTTGAGGGGCGGCTAACCCGGATGCGGTCTCCGGTCTTATCCGGGCTACGCATGCGGTTGCCGTTGCCGTTGCCGTTGCCGTTGCCGTTGCCGTTGCCGTTGCCGTTGCCGTTGCCGTTGCCGTTGCCGTTGCCGTGGATTTTCCCGCCCGTTATAGCGAGCCGAGCATCGCAGCGACGGCGGGATAAAGGCGGTCCATCTGTCTGAGCGAAGCGAGTTATGGACCGTCCCCGCCGGCGCGAGAAGCGCAGGGGACCGACTGGCGAAGCCAGGCGGTGAGCGGTCCGGGCTGTGCTTTCTTTTTGGTTACTTTTTCTTTGCACAAGCAAAGAAAAAGTGACTCGGCGGCCGCGAAGCGGCTGGCGAAACCATGTTTTGACCCTGCCGTTGGCTTTCTGCTCTAACAGCAAGGCCAAGGCCAGTACAAGCCAAAGGCAAGCCTCCTGCAGAGGACACAAGCAACAGCGTTTCGCTCGCCGCTGCGCGGCTACAGCGAGTCACTTTTCTTTGCTTGTGCAAAGAAAAGTAACCAAAAGAAAGCACAGCCCGGACCGCGATCCGCCCGGCTCCGCCGGCCGGTTCCCTGCGCTTCTCGCGCCAACGGGGGACGGCCCATAACTCGCTTCGCTCAGACAGATGGGCCACTTCGCCCCCGCCGTCGCTGCGATGCTCGGCTCGCTATAACGGGCGGGTAGAGCAAGAGCCACGGCAACAGCGACAGCAACAGCAACGCCCACCGCCACCCGTAGCCCGGGTAAGCGCAGCGCACCCGGGGCGCAGATGCGAGTCGCGCCGCGACCCAGCGCTCCCGAACAATCCCCCCGGATGCGCCCCCCGGCCTTGTCCGGACCACGAATGCGGGATGCATGGACCCGCCGCGATGCCGACCACACGCCGGCCCCGCTACACTCCCTCGCCATGCATCGCCACGCCTCCAACCGGCCCGGCAAAGCCCTGTCCACGGGAACCGCATGAGCGACAGCGAGGATCCACGCCCGGCACAGCTGCGCCGCATGAAGGCCATCGCGGTGGCGATGCTGCTGGCGATGGTGGCCGGGTTCGTGCTGAGCCACGTGATGGGAAACCAGGGGGCCTGGGCCTGGGTGTCGGCCTTCTGCGAGGCGGCCACCGTCGGTGCGCTGGCCGACTGGTTCGCGGTGGTGGCGCTGTTCCGGCGTCCGCTCGGGCTGCCCATCCCGCACACGGCGATCATCCCGCGCAGCAAGGCGCGCATCGCCGACAGCCTGGCCGCGTTCGTGCGTGACCACTTCCTGGAGCCGCAGACCCTGCTGGCGCGGCTCGAGGTGTTCGATCCTGCCGAACGCCTGGGCCAGTGGCTGTCGCGGCCGGAACAGTCCCGCAAGCTGGCGGGGATGGCCCGCGGCTGGGCGCTGCAGGCGCTTGACCTGCTGGACGAGCAGGCCGTGCGCGAACGCATCCGCGAGTTCGTGATCGCCCGGTTGCAGGGCTGGGATGCGGCCGCCACCGCTGGCGAGGTGCTCGGCCTGCTGACCGCCGACGGCCGCCACCAGGCACTGCTGGACGAGGCGCTGCAGCGGCTGGGCCGCTATCTGGACAGCGAGGAGGTCAAGCAGCGCGCCTCGGCGATGCTGGTGCGGCACGCCCGTCGCGAATGGCCACGGCTGGTCGGCACGGTGGACTGGCTCAAGCCGGTGGAAGGAATCGGCGACCGCATGGCCGAGCGGATCGCCCGGGCGCTGCTGGATGAGCTCAACGAGGTGCTGGTCCAGCCGGAGCACGCCCTGCGCCGGGACTACGAGCAGTGGCTGCAGGCCTACGTCCAGCGCCTGCGCACCGACCCGGCGCTGGTGGAGCGGGTGGAAGCGATCAAGCAGCGGCTGATCGGACACGCCAGCGTGCAGGACTACGTCAGCGGGCTGTGGGACCACGTCCACGCCGCCCTGCGCCAGGACCTGGAGCGCGGGGAAGGCGTGCTGGCCGGCCACCTGGAGCGCTCGCTGGCGGGCCTTGGCCAGGCGCTGGGGCGTGACCCGGCGCTGCGCGAGGCGATCAACCAGCACGTGATGGGCGGTGCGGAGAAGCTGGCGCTGCGGTTGCGCGGCGGCGTCACCGACTACATCGCCCAGACCGTCCGCGGCTGGGACGAGCGCCACCTGGTGCGCGAGCTGGAACTGGGCGTGGGCCGGGACCTGCAGTACATCCGCTACAACGGCACCCTGGTCGGCGGCCTGATCGGCCTGCTGCTGCACGGCCTGATCGTGCTGCTGGAGGGCTGACCGGCCTGCGCGGGCGACCCTCAAGCATCCTGCGGCCCGGCCGATAAGCCGAACAGGGCCCCCGTGTGGCCCGCCACAGGGGACCAGGATGATGACCGCACGACCGACCGTGCTGCTTTGCGACGATTCGCGCGCCCTGCGCATGCTGGCGGCCAGCCAGCTGGAAGAGGCCGGATTCACCGTGGTGGGCGAGGCCGGCAACGGCCACGAGGCCCTTGGCCAGTACCGGGCGCTCAAGCCCGACCTGGTGCTGCTGGACCTGGTGATGCCCGAGCGCGACGGCCGCCAGGCGCTGGCGGACATCCTCGCCGAGGACCCTCAGGCAAAGGTGGTGATCCTCAGCTCGCTGGGCGCGCAGAGCGACATCGAGCAGTGCCTGCGCATGGGCGCACGCTCCTACCTGCAGAAGCCCATCGACCCGGATGCCATGGAGCGCGTGCTCCGTGAGGTGCTGGCCTGAGGCCGGCACATCCTTCGAACCACGGAGCACCACCATGGCAGTCAAATTCCTCGGCCAGTTCCTGCTGGAGCGCGGCCAGATCACGCCGCAGCAGCTGCTGGCGGCCACCGAGGCGCAACGCGCCTCCAACCCGCTGCTGGGCGAGCTGGCCGTGCGCCAAGGCCTGCTGACCGAGGCGCAGGCGCGCCGGATCAACGAGCGCCAGCGCGCCGAAGACCGCCGCTTCGGCGACATCGCGATGGAACTGGGCCTGCTGGACGCCCCGGAGGTCGACGCGCTGCTGGTCGCCCAGAAGGCCTGCCGCAAGCTGTTCGGCCAGGTGCTGCTGGAACAGGGCGCACTCGACGCGGAAACGCTCGAGGCGGCCCTGGCCGACCACCGCGCCGAGCAGGATGCCGGCAACGACACGCTGGCCACGGCGCTGGCCGGGCATGCGCTCGGCGCGCTGGCGCAGGAGGCGGCCGAGCTGTGCGTGCGGCTGTTCCCGCGCATGCTCGGCGCGCAGTGCCAGGCCGCGGGCGTGGCCGTCAACGCGCCGACGGCCGCGTGGCCGTACACCGCGCACGTGCGCATCAGCGGCGAGCGCAGCCTGCTGGTGGGCCTGTCCTGCGACCGCGACACCCTGCAGGCGCTGGCCTGCGCCTTCCTGCGGGTGCCAAGCGAGCGCTGCGACGCCGAACTGGCCGTGGATGCGCTGGGGGAGATCGTCAACGTGCTGATGGGCTACGTGGTGCGCAACACCCTCCCGGACGATGCCGACTACCGCGCCACCCCGCCGGATTTCAGCCGCACCGCCGGCGCGATGCTCGATGACGGCGCCCTGGCCGTCCACATGAACAGCCAGCTGGGCCCGTTCCTGCTGCTGGTCGGCCACTAGGCCGTCCACGGGTCGCCGTGGGGGCCGCGCGCCCCCCGCGTGGCGTGGTTGCCATCTCCGGACGCCCGGTCAAGTCCGCCGGACGCCGGGCAATCCCGGCCGCTCCACCACCGGGCAACCTGTCTCCACTGGCCAGCTGGCCAGCCCACCGACAGGAGCCCCGCCATGAAGACCCTCGCCCCGCTCGCCCTCGCCGCCGCCATCGCCGCGGCGGTCGTTCCCGCTTCCCCGGCCCACGCCGCGCCTGCCGCCAGCGCCGAGCGGCCCACCGTGATCCTGGTGCACGGCGCATTCGCCGCCGGCGACAGCTGGAACGGGGTGGTCGAGCGCCTGGCCGGCGAAGGCTACCCGGTGGTCGCCGCCGCCAACCCGCTGCGTGGCGTGGCGGCCGATGCCCGCGTGGTCGACGGCCTGGTCGCGCAGGCGCCGGGCCCGGTGGTACTGGTCGGGCATTCCTACGGCGGCGCGGTGATCTCCAACGTGCGCCAGGACCCGAAGATCCGCGCCCTGGTGTTCGTCGCCGCGTTCGCGCCGGACGCCGGCGAGAGCGTGCTCGAGCTCACCGGCCGCTTTCCCGGCAGCACCCTGCCCGGCGCGCTGGCTGCTCCCACCGTCAACGCCGAGGGCGGCGAGGACCTCTACATCCGCCCGGTGGCGTTCTGGCAGCAGTTCGCCGCCGACCTGCCCGAAGCGCAGGCGCGGCTGATGGCCGCCGCCCAGCGGCCGGTCGCCCGGGTGGCGCTGGCCGAGGCTTCAGGCACGCCCCGGTGGAAGACCATCCCGTCCTGGTTCGTCCACGGCGATGGCGACCGCAACATCCCGGCCGCCGCACTGCAGGCCATGGCCGACCGCGCGCAGTCGCGACGCACGGTGGTGGTGCCGGGGGCCTCGCACGTGGTGATGACCTCGCATCCGGACGTGGTCGCCGGCCTGGTGGTCGAAGCCGCGCAGGCCACCGCCGGCCGTTGATGGGCCCCGTCCGCGCGGGGTGCGTCGCCCCAGGGCGTCGCACCCCGCGCGCTCAGGCGTTGGTCAGGCGCCAGGCACGGTGGATGCGCGCGTTGCGCTCGAAGTCCGGCGGGATCGTCGAGGCGCTGATCTCCTCGCATTCGGCGAACTGCGCCACCGCGTCGGTATCCAGGCGGAAGCGGCGGAAGTTGTTGGAGAAGTACAGCACCCCGCCCTGCGACAGCCGCGCCACCGCCGCCCGCAGCAGGCGCACATGCTCGCGCTGCAAGTCGAAATCGTCGGCGCGCGCGGAATTGGAGAACGTCGGCGGGTCGCAGAAGATCACGTCGTAGCGGCCGCGCTCGGCCTCCAGCCACGCCAGCGCGTCGCCCTGCACCAGGCGATGCGCGGCGCCGCCGACGCCATTGAGCGCCAGGTTGTCGGCGCACCACTGCAGGTAGGTGGCGGACAGGTCCACGCTGGTGGTTTCGGCGGCGCCGGCAACCGCCACCTGGACGCTGGCCACGCCGGTGTAGCAGAACAGGTTGAGGAAACGCCGGCCGCGGGCCTCCCTGGCCATCCGCCGTCGCAGCGGGCGGTGGTCCAGGAACAGGCCGGTGTCCAGGTACTCGAACAGGTTCACCCACAACCTGGCGCCGTTCTCGGACACCACGAAACGCTCGCCGTGCTGCTCGAAGCGGCCGTACTTGGAGCCGCCCTTGCCGCGTTCGCGGGTCTTCAGCGCCACCCGCTCGGCAGGCACGTCGAACGTGGCGCGCGCGGCCGCCAGCAGTTCGCCGCGGCGACGGCGCACGTCGGCATCGGGGATTTCCTTCGGAGGCGCGTACTCCTGCACGTGCAGGAAGGTGCGCTGCTGGCCGCCGTCCTCGGCGTAGACGTCGACCGCGCCGGCGTACTCGGGGATGTCGGCGTCATAGGCGCGGAAGCAGGTCACGCCCTCGCCGCTGCGCCAGTTCTTCAGCTTGCGCAGGTTGCGCTGGATCCGGTTGGCGACCATCTTCGCGCCGTCGGACAGCTCGCGCGGCGCGGCGTCGGCGCGCTGCGGCGGCCGCACCGGGTCGCACACGATCAGCGCGCACTCCAGCGCGCCATTGAACAGCTGGTACTTCTTCGCCGCGCGCAGGCCGGTGGCGTGCGCCAGGTCGGCGTCACCGCACAGCAGGCTGGCGCGCCACTGCGGCACTGCCGCCTGCAGCGCCTGGCCCAGGCGCCGGTACAGCAGGCCGTCGGCGGCCAGGCGGCGGTCGTACGGCGGGTTGCAGGCCACCAGGCCGCGGGCGTCGGCCAGGGGCGGCAACGCATCGATGTCGCGCACCTGCAGGTCGATGGCCGCCGCCACGCCGGCCAGGGCGGCGTTGTCGCAAGCGGCGTCGATCGCCCGGCGGTCCGCGTCGCTGCCGTGGAAGACCCGGCGTAGCGCGGCCCGGCCGGCCTCGGCGCGGAGGCGCGCATCGGCCACCATCCGCTCCCAGGCCACGACGTCGAAGCCACTCCAGCGCGAGGGTGGCACGCACGGCGCTGGCCCCGACTTCTGCCGCGCCCCGGCCCAGGGATCGCCGGCCGGTGCGGGCGTGGCGGCGCCGGCGGCTTCGGCCACCTGCGAGCGGCCCAGCCCGGGGGCGACATCGGCGGCCATCAGCGCGCCTTCGATCAGCAGCGTGCCGCTGCCGCACATCGGGTCCAGCAGCGCGCCGCCCTCCGCGTACAGCTGCGGCCAGCCGCCGCGCAGCAGCACCGCCGCGGCGAGGTTCTCCTTCAGCGGCGCCTCGTGGCGCGAGCTGCGCCACCCGCGGCGGTGCAGCGGCCCGCCGCCGAGGTCCACCGACAGCGTGGCACGGCCCTTGCGCAGCGACAGGTTCAGGCGCAGGTCCGGCGCCTCCACGTCGACCGACGGACGCTCCAGCCCCCGGGCGCGGAACACATCGACCACCGCGTCCTTGACCCGCTGGGCGGCAAAGCGCGCGTGGGTGATGGCATCGCCGGAGACGTGGGCATCCACCGCCAGGGTCAGCCCCTGCCCCAGGTGCTCGTGCCACGGCACCGCCGCGGCCCCGGCGTAGAGGGCCTGCTCGTCCGGGCAGTCGAACTCGGCCAGCGGCCAAAGCACGCGGCTGGCCAGACGCGACCACAGCACGGCGCGCTGCGCATCGGCCAGCGTGCCCTCGGCGTTGGCACCGGCCACGGCGGCGGTGGCCCGGGTGGCGCCCAGCGAGACCAGCTCGTCGGCAAGCAGGTATTCCAGGCCCTTGGCGCAGGAAACGAAAAACTTCATGGGGAGGTCCACGGAGGTGGCGTGCGGTTCGCGCCTGCCGGACGGCAGCGGCCGGCAACGGGATACGCGGGCACGCGGGATGGGCGGAATGGTCGGGCATCGGGGCAGGCAAAGCCAGCCCGGCGCCGGGCCGCGGTCACCACCGCGTCAGCTGCCAGCCCTCGCGACCGGCCTGCAGGCGTGTGTCCAGCCCCAACCCGTCGAGGAACGCGTCGTCGTGGGAGACCACCAGCAGGGCACCGCGAAAATCACGCAGCATCCGCTCCAGCGCCTCTTTCGAGCCCAGGTCCAGGTGATTGTCCGGCTCGTCCAGCAGCAGCAACCGGGGGGGTTCGGCCGTATGCAGCACGCAGGCCAGCGCGGCCTTGAGCCGCTCGCCGCCGCTGAGCACGCCCGCTGGCACCACGATCCGCGCCGCATCCAGGCCGAGTTGGGCCAGGCGCATGCGCCGGTCGGCCTCGGACATGCGCGGCGCGGCGGCGCGCAGGTTGTCCAGCGCACTGGCGGCCGGGGACAGCAGCGAAAGGGTCTGATCCAGCAGTGCGACCGGCACGTGCACCTCGCAGCGGCCAGACGCGGGCGCGATGGCGCCGGCAAGCAGCCTCAGCAGGGTCGACTTGCCGCAGCCGTTGGCGCCGACCACGCCGATCCGCTGGGTGCCGCCGATCGCGAACGACAACCGTGGCCTGTCGCCGGGCGGCAACGGCAGCGCCACGGCGTCGAGCCGCGCCACGCACCGCCGCGCGGCAGTGGCCGGGACCGGGGCGAACATCGCCACCGGCGCCGCATCGTCGACGCGGGATGCCGCTTCGCGCACCTGCTGCTGCATCTGCGCGGCGGCCTGCTGCCGCAGCAGCGCCCGACGCCCGGCCGACTGCTCGCTGCGCCCGCGCTGGCGATCGAGCAGGATCGCCGCCTGGTTGGCGTCGCGGCGCTGCTGGCGGTCGCGCGACTGCCGGCGCTGCTCGCGTTCGTGGAGGACGATCGCTTCCTGGCGCTGGCGTGCACGCTCGGCGCGGGCATGGGCGAGCTGCCGTTGCGCGGCATCGGCCTGGCGCCGGCGACTGTCCAGGTAGGCCGCATAGCCGCCGCCATGACTGGCCAGGCCGTCGACCGACAGCTCGACGATGCGCTCCACCTCGCCCAGCAGCGTGCGGTCGTGGCTGACCAGCAGCAGCCCGCGCGGCCAGGCGCGCAGCCGCGTGCGCAGCCGCGCGCGCGCGTCGCGGTCGAGATGGTTGCCGGGTTCGTCGAGGACCAGGAAATCGGCGTCCGACAGCCAGGCCCCGGCCAGCGCCACGCGCATCGCCTCGCCGCCGCTGAGCCGTGTGGCCGGCGTCTCCGGCACGAAGCCGGCGAGGCCTTCGGCGCGCAACGCCTCCTGCAGCTCGTGGCGCAGGTTCCAGCGCTCGCCGACCCGTTCGAAATCCTCCGGATCGCAGCCGCCGGACTCGATCCGCGCCAGCGCCGCCAGCGGCGCGCCAAGGCCAGCCAGCTCGCCGATGCTGGCCGTCGGCGAAGGCACCACCTGCTGCGGCAGGTAGTGCACGCGTCCATCGCGCACGCAACGTCCCGCGGTCGGCGCGATGCGTCCGGCCAGGATCGCGGCAAGCACGCTCTTGCCAACGCCATTGCGTCCGACCAGGGCGGTCGGGCGCTGGTCGAAGCGTTCATCGAGATCGGAAAACAGGATCCGGCCGTCGGCCAGGACCTGGGTGACGCCTTCCAGCGCCAGGGAAGGATGCGGCATGTGCGCTCCGGTGTGATGCCATGGCACTCCGGCCGGCCATCTGGGCGGCGGAGACTCGGGCCGTCGGTGACGGCGGCATCACTGGCGCATCGTACGCATCCTCCAGCAGGAACGATCGGGCCGCCATGCTAACCCTCCACGCGCGCGTCCGGATGAACCGGCCGCGACCCGTGGAGGCATCAGGCCGGCAGCGACTCGAGCAGTTCGACGAACGCGCGCGCGGTGGCGTCAACGTGCGCGGACAGGCGGTGGCCGTCGTCCAGCAGCAGCAGCCGCGCCGAACGCGCGCGGGCCCAGGCGACGACGTCCATCGCCGGGATGATCTCGTCGTGCCAGGCGTGCACCACCGACAGCGGCACCGGCGCGGCATCCAGCGCCGGCATCGGGCCCATCGCCAGCGGCGGCACCATCAGGAACAGGGCGCGGGTGGGCACCTGCAGGGAGGCGAGCGCCGAGATGTACGCCCCCAGGCTGGAACCGGCCAGCACCACCGGGCCACCCTGCTGCGCGGCGCGCGCCGCCAGCCCGACCAGGCGCTGCAGGCGGGCCTGCACGTCGCCTACCCGGCTGATGTCGGCGCGGGCGTCCAGGTCGGTGTAGTCGGGCCGCTCGGTGGTGAAGCCCCGTGCCTCGGCGGCGGCGGCAAGGACCGTGACCTTGGTCGCGTCCGGGCCGCTCTCGAAACCATGCGAGAGGATGCAGTGGCCGGCGCTCACGCGTCCTCCCACGGCAATGCCTCGACCACGTCCCCCAGGCGCATGGTGCCGCCGGAGACGATGCGTGCGCACAGCCCCCCGTGCCCGCGCATGGCGTTGAAGCCGCCGGGACCGAGTGCGGCCTCCATCCGCGAGCACGGGTCGCAGGGGGCAGTGCCCTCGAGCACCACCTCGCCCACGCGGAACCGGCGGCCCTTGAGCGCCACCAGCGGAATGCCGCTCACCACCAGGTTGCGGCGCAGGGTGGCCGGCAGCACCGTGGCATGGCCGGCGAGCGCGGCGATCACCGGCAGGTGCTCGGCCTGGACCAGGGTCACGTCGCGCTTGCCGCTGCCGCCGCGATAGCGGTCGCCGGTGAGGCCGGCGCCCACCGCAGCGGTAACGCTTTCGACCGCGCGCATGGCCACGCCGCGAGCCGGGCGCAGGCCGATCCACTGGACCCTTCCGCCACGCGGCAGGGTCGCCATCAACTGGCCGAGGGGGCTGTCCGCAGGGGGACGCGAGGAAGGTGCAGGCATGTGTGGATGCTAGCATCCGGCCCCATGCCGCCCCTGCCCGCGCCGACCGTCACCGACCAGTTCCTGCCCTACGTGGAGCGGCTGGAAACCCGGCCGCTGGAACAGGTGGACCTGGTGGTGATCCACTGCACCGAGCTGCCGGACCTGGCCACCGCGCGGGAGTACGGGGAGCGCGTGCTCTATCCCAGCGGCGCGGGCAACAGCGGCCACTACTACATCGACCGCGACGGCCGCATCGTCCGCTACGTGCCCGACGACCGCGTGGCGCACCACGTACGCGGCTACAACCCGCGCTCGATCGGCATCGAACTGGTCAACCGCGGCCGTTTCCCGCACTGGCTCCACGCCGGCCACCAGGCCATGGACGAGCCCTATCCGGCGGCGCAGCTGGAGGCGCTGGCCGGCCTGCTCCGGCACCTGGCCACCGTGCTGCCCGGCCTGTGCCAGATCGCCGGTCACGAGGACCTGGACCGCCAGACCGTGCCGGCCGCCGATGATCCGGCGATGCAGGTGCCGCGCAAGCGCGACCCGGGGCCGCACTTCCCGTGGGAGCGCATCCTCGCGGCGGCGCCCCTGCGGCGGCTGCTGCCCTGAGGCCGCACCGCGGCGGTCCCGCATCGCCAACGGCGACACCGCCGCGGCACCACGCGCAGCGGGCAGCCGCTGCCCGGCCGGTATAATCGGCGGCCCTGCCATTCCCGCCTGGCCTGCCCGTGTCCGCCGTCCTTGGCCCCGTGGTTTCCGAACTGATCGACCTGCTGGCGCTGGAACGGCTGGAGGACAACCTCTTCCGTGGCCAGAGCCGCGACATCGGCACCCGCTACGTGTTCGGCGGCCAGGTCCTGGGCCAGGCGCTGGCAGCGGCCCAGGCGACGATCGACAACGGCCGCCGCGCGCACTCGCTGCACGCCTACTTCCTGCGCGCCGGCGACATCGACCATCCGATCGTCTACGACGTGGATCGCACCCGCGATGGCGGCAGCTTCTCGGTGCGCCGGGTCACGGCGATCCAGCACGGCAAGGTGATCTTCTTCTGCGCGGCCTCCTTCCAGGACGACGAAGGCGGCGCCGAGCACCAGCTGAAGATGCCCGAGGTGCCGCAGCCGGAGGACATCGCACCGGCCGAGCCGGTGCCGCCGGAGGTGATGGCCACCCTGCCGACCAAGGTCCAGCGCTGGCTCTCGCGCGGCGGCCCGTTCGAGTTCCGCCACGTGTATCCACGCGACGAGCTCCGGCCGCCCAAGCGCCCGCCGTACCAGCAGGTGTGGTTCCGCCTGCGCCAGAACGTGGGCGATGTCCCGGTGCAGCTGCACCAGGCGCTGCTGGCCTACGCTTCGGACTTCCACCTGCTGGGCACGGCCACCTTCCCCCACGGCATCAGCTATTACACGCCCAACGTGCAGATGGCCTCGCTGGACCACGCGCTCTGGTTCCATCGCCCGTTCCGCGCCGACGACTGGCTGCTGTACTCGCTGGACAGTCCCAGCAGCCAGGCCTCGCGCGGCCTGGCCCGCGGCCAGATCTTCGACCGCCAGGGCCGCCTGGTGGCCAGCACCGCGCAGGAAGGGCTGATCCGCGTGGTACCCGACCAGAACGCGGCACGCGCCGTGCCCGCACAGGATTGACCGATGCGCCAGATCTTCACCAGCCAGCGCCTGGAAACCGTCGAAGGCGTGGCCCGGCTGCTCGAGGAGGCCGGGATCCCCGTGCACATCAGCAAGCCGCGCTCGTACCGCAGTGGTCGCAGCGGGCAGTTCAGCTATTCCGAGCCGGAGTCGAGCAAGACCCAGTCGGCGGTGTGGGTACGCCTGCCCGAGGACCAGCCGCGCGCGCGCGAGGTGCTGCGCCGTGCCGGGCTGCTGGCCTCGACCCGCTCCTACGCGGACATGCCGCCAACGCTGGAGCTGCCGCGGTCGCGGTTCGCCGCCGACGGCAGCCGCTGGGGCTGGCGGCTGCGCATCGCGCTGCTGGTGGTGATTGCCGGCGTGGCGATGTTCATCTGGCTGCGTCGCCCGGAGCCGGCGCCGGTGGCACCGCCTGCCACCACCCCGGCGCCACAGACCGAGGCCGGCGAGGAAGAGGACGTGCGCATCCGCATTTCCCCTCCGCCCGCCGGCTGAGGTTTCCATGCCGCCGCGCGCCCGGGCCGGGCGTCGCGGCGCGACTCACTCCGCTGCCGCAGCCCTGGTCACGCCACCCGGGCCGCGATGGCTGCGGGCTGCCTTGGCCGCGTCCAGCTCGGCCGGGCTGAGCTTGCCGTCGCCGTCGGTGTCGACCTTCTTGAACCACGCCTGGCGGCGCTTCTCGGCCGTCGCCGCGCGGTCGGTCTGGTCGACGAAGCCATCCTTGTTCGCGTCCATGCGTTCGAAGCGCGCGGCGGCCGCGGCCATCGCCTCGGCCTTGCTGATGCGCCCGTCCTTGTCGGCGTCGGCCCCCATGAACGGATGGCCGCCGCTGCCGCGATGATGGCTGCGACCGCCATGCCGGCCATGCTTCATCCGGGGCAGCTCATCGCGCTCGAGCCGGCCGTCGCCGTTGCGGTCCAGGGTGTCGAAGCGCGCCGCCAGGCGAGGATGCGCCGCGGCTTCTTTGCGATCGACCACGCCGTCCTTGTTGGCATCCAGCGCCGCGCGCGGCCTGGCAGGAGCTTCCGGTGCGGCCGGCGCCTGGGCCATGGCGGCACCGGCGGTGAAGGCCAGGATCGCGGCGGCAATCAGTGAAGGGGTCTTGTTCACGTGTATCTCCAGTCGATGAGTGACGTGTTGGCCACGACAGGGAAAACGCCGCCACCGCCACGGGGTTGACCCTTGCCGCGGCCATGTTCAGCGGCCAGCCGGTTGCATCGGGCCGTGCCGCGCGGGCCCCGGGGGGTATGCTGGCCATCGACGCCGACCTCCACCGCCATGGGCCACGACAGCCTCTCCACCGACGACCTGCGCCTCTACCAGACCGGCAGCCACCCCTGCGGCTACTGGCCCGAACGCGAGGCCCGCGACCTGGTGCTGGATCCGCGCGATCCGCGCCTGGCGCGCGTCTACCCGCACGCGCTGGAATGGGGTTTCCGCCGGTCCGGCGACATCGTCTACCGACCGCACTGCCTCGGCTGCCGCGCCTGCGTGGCGGTGCGCATCCCGGTGGAGGCGTTCGCCCCGGGCCGCAGCCAGCGTCGCTGCCTGGCGGCCAACGCCGGGGTCAGCGCGCGGGTGGCGCCGGCCGACCGCACAGCGGAGAACTTCGCGCTGTACCGGCGCTACCTGCAGGCCCGCCATCGCGACGGCGGGATGGACGACCATGGCACCGTCGAGTTCGACCAGTTCCTGGTCGGGGCATGGTCGGATACCCGCTTCCTGGAACTGCGCGAGCCGGCCGCCGGCGACGGCCCCGGGCGGCTGCTGGGCGTGGCGGTGACCGACCGGGTGCCCGACGGGCTGTCGGCGGTGTACACGTTCTTCGAGCCCGACCTCGCCCGCCGCGGCCTGGGCACCCTGGCGATCCTGCGCCAGCTGGAATGGGCGCGGCGCGAGGGGCTGCGGTACCTCTACCTGGGCTACTGGATCCAGGGCCACGCCCGCATGGACTACAAGCGCCGCTTCCAGCCGCTGGAGGCCTTCGACGGACGTGGCTGGCACCCGTTCCCGGAATGACGCCGGCGGCATGCGAAGATCCGCGCATGCGCACCTTTCTCCTGTCCCTCCTGCTTCCCGCCCTGATGCTGACCGCCTGCGCCACCCCCGTCGCGGCGCCGCGGCCCGCCGATGTTCCACTGCGCGTGGCCACCTACAACGTCTCGCTGTACGACGACCAGCCTGGCGGCCTGGTATCCCGGCTGCAGGCCGGTGACGGCGGTGCGCGCAAGGTCGCCGCCGTGCTGCAGCGGGTGCGCCCGGACCTGGTGCTGCTCAACGAGTTCGACTACGACCCGGATGGCCGCGCCGCGGACCTGTTCCAGCGCACATACCTGGAGCAGGCCCAGCCCGGCGGCGGCGACCCGCTGCACTATCCGTACCGCTACCTGGCCCCGGTCAACACCGGCGTACCCAGCGGCCTGGACCTGGATGGCAACGGCACGGTCGGGGGCGAGGGCCGCGAGCGCGGCAACGACGCGTGGGGCTACGGCTTGCACCCGGGCCAGTACGGCATGCTGGTGCTGTCGCGGCATCCTATCGATGCGGCCGCGGTGCGCAGCTTCCAGCTGCTGCGCTGGAGCGCGATGCCCGGCGCGCGGCGCCCGCTCGATCCGGCCACCGGCAGGCCGTGGCACGTGGATGCGACCTGGGCGCAGCTGCGGCTTTCGTCCAAGTCGCACTGGGACGTGCCGGTACGCACGCCGCAAGGCACGCTGCATTTCCTGGTCTCGCATCCGACCCCGCCGGTGTTCGACGGCCCGGAAGACCGCAACGGCGCGCGCAACGCCGACGAGATCGAACTGTGGCGGCACTACATCTCCGCCGGCACGCCGTCGTGGCTGTGCGACGACGCCGGCCGCTGCAGCAGCCTGGCCGCGGATGCGCGGTTCGTCATCGCCGGTGACCTCAACAACGACCCGGTGGACGGCGACGGCCGGCACGAGGCCATCACCGGGCTGCTGGAGCACCCGCGCGTGCTGCGCATGGCCACGCCGCGTTCCGAGGGCGGCGCGGCGAAGGCGCGCGCGTATGCCGAGGCCGGGTTGCAGCGCCGCGGTGCGCCGGAACATGTCACCGGCGACTTCGGCCCGCGCGCCGGTGCGATGCGGCTGGATTACGTGATTCCTTCCACCGGCTTCCGTACCGGCGGCAGCGGCGTGTTCTGGCCGCCGGCCTCCGATCCGGCCGCGGCGATCGCCGATGGCAGCGACCACCACCTGGTCTGGGTGGACCTGGCCTTCGTGCACCCGGCGGTCGATTGATCGTGATCAACAGCCGCGGCGGCATGGCGTGGTGCAATCCTGCCCATGAACGCCATCGCCCTCCCGCACAGTGCGCGTGCCGCGCAGATCCGCCAGACGCTGGATGAACTCAACGGCTCCAGCGCCGACATCGAAGCCTCCGCGCTGGTCTCCATCGACGGCCTGCTGATCGACGCGTCCATGCCGCAGGGCATGGACGAGGACCGCATCGGCGCCATGTCCGCCGCCCTGCTCTCCCTCGGCGGGCGCACCGCGCGCGAGCTCGGCCGCGGCCGCCTCGAGCGGGTCCTGGTCCAGGGCGAGCACGGCCACGTGATCATGACCGCCGCCGGCGAGGAGGCGGTACTGACCGTGCTGACCCGCGCCGAGGTCAGGCTCGGCCTGGCGTTCCTGGACATCAAGCGGGCCGCGCAGGCGCTCGGCCGCATCGTCTGAGGGCGCGTCGATGAGTCGCCTTGCGGACATGACCACGCCCGCCGGCCCGCACCGGCGCGCCGTGCACAACTTCCATGACGGCACCTCCCGCACTGTTTACTGGAGCGACGAGGAAGTGCCCTATCCCGATGGCCGGCTGATCGTCTCGCGCACCGGCCTGGACGGCGTGATCACCCACGCCAACGATGCCTTCGTCGAGCTCAGCGGCTACAGCCGCGAGGAGCTGATCGGCACCCCCCACGGCATCCTGCGCCATCCGGACATGCCGCGCGCCGCCTTCGCCGACCTGTGGGAAACCCTCAAGGCCGGGCGCAAGTGGCACGGCTACGTCAAGAACCTGCGCAAGGACGGCAGGCACTACTGGGTCTACGCCACCGCCCTGCCGAACGTGCGCAACGGCCAGGTCGTCGGTTACACCTCGGTGCGGCGCAAGCCCTCCCGCCGCGCGATCGAGAACGTGCTGCCGCTGTACCGGCAGTGGCTGCAGCAGGAAGCGGCGGAGGCCAGCGCATGACCCTCAACCTGCTGGTCGCCCCGGACTTCGCGCCGGAAAGCTTCTCCGGCTGGTACATGCTCGGCACCCTGCTGCAGCAGCGCTCGGGCCTGCGCCTGCACCTGCTGATGCCGGCCGACGCACGCGAGCAGGCGCAGATGCTGCGCGACGACCTGGCCGACCTGGTCTACGCCAACCCGTTCGACGCGACCTCCCTGATCCGCGGCGAGGGCTACCAGGCCTTCGCGCGCCCGGCCGGACAGTCCGACGAAATGGTGATCGCCACCGCGGCCGGCTCGCCACTGCAGCGGGCCGAGGACCTGCAACCCGGCTGCCGCATCGCCGTGACCGACAACCGCGACGTGCGCCTGATCGGCCTGCGCCTGCTGGAACCGGCCGACCTCACCGAGGCCCACATCCAGTGGCAGGCGGCCAGCAGCTACCAGGCTGCGGCACGCATGACCCTCGCTGGCCAGGTCGATGCCGGCTTCTTCCTGGCCTCCGCCTACCACGCCCTGGCCCGGATGACGCGTGAGCGGTTGAAGGTGCTGGTGGAAAGCAGGTTGCGAGACATCAGCCACGTGCTGCTGGCGCACCCGCGCGTGAGCCAGGACCTTGAGCCGCTGGCGCAGGCCCTGCTCGGCGTGCGCGCGGACGCGGCGGGCGATGCGCAGGTGCTGCAGGCACTCGGGCTCCCGGGTGGCTTCGAGTCGATGGACCGCGAGGATGCCGAGTTCATGATCGACCTGATGGACACCCTGCTGGACTGAACCATGGCCGCCGCCCTGCACGCCCGCCGCGAATTCCGTGAGCGCACCCGCGCCGTGGCCCGTGCGCCACAGGACGCCGCCGCGCACCTGGCGCGCCTGCAGGCGGGCTTGCAGCTGGGCGACGTGGAACCGGTGCAGGGCGCGCTGGCCGACCTGTTCGTGGCCCTGCCACGGGCCGACACCGGCCTGCGCCAGGCCGCGCTGCACCTGGTCGCATCGCGCCTGGCGCCACACGTGGCCGAGGCTTTCGCACGCCACGGCAGTGGCCAGTCCCTGACCGGCGTGACCACCCTGGCCACCCGCTGGAGCGTGTTCGCCCAGCCCTCGGCCGAGGTGCCGGCGCGGGTGCGCCGCGCCAGTCCGGACCATTCTCGCCGGCTTGCCACGCAGGTGGTGCATGCGCTGCTGGACGGCGACCCGCTGCAGGCCACGCGCACCGAGCGCGATTTCCTCGACCACTGCGTCTCCTGCCAGGACAAGCTGGCCTTCATGCTTGCCAGCCGCGACCTGCGCCGGCACCAGATCGCCGTCGGCGACCGCTGGGAACGGGTCGCCGCATGGCTGGAACAGCACGCGGCCATCGGTGGCCGCAGCGACCCCGCACCGCCGCGCAAAGGAACGCCATGAGCCTGGACACCGCCGATCCCGCCGCCGATACGCAGGCCGGAGCCAGCGCGGTGTGGCTGCTGCCCACTCCGCGCGGGGCGCTGCATGGCTTCTCCACCCCCGAGCCCAGCCCGGCCCAGCGCGCGGTACAGGCGCTGCTGGCCGGCCCGAGGGCGATGGCGCAGGCGCAGTGGCGCCAGGAGCACGACCGCGGTGGCCGCATGCTGCAGCAGCTGCAGGAACGGCAATGGGTGCAGTTGCTGCGTCGCCAGGTGCCGGCGCCGGACGTGCGCCTGGGTGACTTCGCCCAGCACGTGATCGCGCCGCTGTCCGGGGAAAGACGCGCGGTGCTGGCCTCGGACAGCGGCTTCTGCCTGGGCCACTCGGGCGTGGAGGCGGAGCTGGCCGAAGCCCTCGGCGCCGCGGCGGCCGACTACTCGGCGTTCGCCGCACGCCAGGCGCGGCGCGGCTGGGCAGGCGCCCAGCGCGTAGCCTTCCACGACGACCCGGACATGCTGCTGCCGACGTGGTCGTTCATCCCGCTGTGGATCGACGGCAGCGGCTACTGGCTGGTGCTGGCCGGCGAGCCGCTGCTCAACAACCTGGCGATGGTCGAGCTGGTCTGGAGCATCCGGCTGGCCGGGGCGCGCTTCGCCGCGCCACTGTGAGCGGCCGCTGCCCGGCTCAGGGCAGCAGCTGGATCCCGATCGCCGCGGCCGCTTCGCGCGCCACCGCGCGCGCCTGTTCGATGTCCTCGCCGCGTGCCAGGGTCACGCCGACCCGGCGCTGGCCTTCCACCCGCGGCTTGCCGAACAGGCGCAGCGCCGTATCCGGCGCGGCCAGGGCCGCATCAATGCCCGAGAACACCGGCACGCCGTGCCCGGCGGCCAGCAGCGCGCAGGACGCGCTGGGCCCGTGCTGGCGGATCAACGGCACCGGCAAGCCGAGGATGGCGCGCGCGTGCAGCGCGAACTGCGACAGGTCCTGCGAGGCCAGGGTGACCAGGCCGGTGTCGTGGGGGCGCGGGGAGACTTCCGAGAACCACACCTGGTCGCCCTTGACGAACAGCTCCACGCCGAACACGCCCCAGCCGCCGAGGTCGTCGGTGATGGTGCGGGCGATCTGTCGTGCGCGCTCCAGCGCCGCGGCCGACATCGGCTGCGGTTGCCAGCTCTCGCGGTAGTCGCCGTCACGCTGCAGGTGGCCGACAGGCGCGCAGAAGTCGGTGCCACCGGCATGGCGCACGGTCAACAGCGTGATCTCGTAGTCGAAGTCGACAAAGCCCTCGACGATGCAGCGGCCGGCCCCGGCGCGGCCGCCGGTCTGCGCGTACTCCCACGCCGCCTCCACCTGCGAACGGTCGCGCACCGTGCTCTGGCCCTTGCCCGAGGAAGACATCACCGGCTTGACCACGCACGGCAGGCCGATCGCCGCCACCGCAGCGCGGTATTCCTCGACCGTGTCGACGAAGCGGTACGGCGAGGTCGGCAGGCCCAGGGTCTCGGCCGCCAGGCGACGGATGCCTTCGCGGTCCATGGTCAGGCGCGCCGCGCGGGCGGTCGGCACCACCTTCTGCCCGTGCTCGCTTTCCAGCTGAACCAGGGTCTCGGTGTGGATCGCCTCGATCTCCGGCACCACCAGGTCCGGCTTCTCCTTCGCGATCAGCTCGCGCAGGGCGAAGGTGTCGAGCATGTCCAGCACGTGGCTGCGGTGGGCCACCTGCATCGCCGGCGCGTCGGCATAGCGGTCGGCGGCGATCACTTCGGCGCCCAGCCGCTGCAGCTCGATCGCCACCTCCTTGCCCAGTTCGCCGGAGCCCAGCAGCAGGACCCGGGTGGCATGCGGCGTCAGGGGAGTTCCAATGCGGACCATGGCGTTTCCTGCGGCATCGTGGGGGCGCCAGTGTAGCGGCCACCATCGCCGATGGCCGGAGGCGGTGCGTGGGACGCCAGGCGGCCGTGCCACTTCGCGCAGCCCGCGCCGCTAGCACGCCTGCAGGGACCGGAAGCCGACCGGCCCGCCGGGGCGCCTGGCGGGTCTGAAGGTCCCGCGAAATGCGCCGCCGGCCGGCACGCCACGCCGTACACGCCGTGGGGGGCACCGGGTTCCCGGGTGCCCACCCTCGGATGGGTACTTGACGACTGATATCTTTCTGATATCAGATAAGGGCGTCACCTGGAGAGATCCCATGAAAGAGCGCGCGATCGGTTCACTGCCCGGCATTTCCGTCCTGCTCACCGCCATCGTGTTGTCGCTGCTGACCGCGTGGCTGTTCTTCACCGGAGTGGCCGCGGGCGACGGCGGGAGCAGCCTGCCGCGACTGGCCGGCGCGGCGCTGTCCCTGGCCGTGGCGCTGGTGCTGTTCACCGGCCTGTACTCGGTCCAGCCCAACCAGGCCGCGGTGCTGAGCCTGTTCGGCAAGTACGTCGGCACGGTCAAGGAAGCGGGCCTGCGCTGGAACAACCCCTTCTATTCCAAGCGCAAGGTCAGCCAGCGGGTGCGCAACTTCGAGAGCGGCAAGCTCAAGGTCAACGAGCTGGACGGCAGCCCGATCGAGATCGCCGCGGTGATCGTGTGGCAGGTGGTCGACGCCTCCGAGGCGGTGTTCAACGTCGACGACTACGAGAGCTTCGTCCACATCCAGTCCGAGGCGGCGCTGCGGGCGATGGCTTCCAGCTATCCCTACGACCAGCACGACGAGGGCCAGATCGCGCTGCGCAGCCACCCGCAGGAGATCTCCGAGCACCTGCAGGCGCAGATCGCCGAGCGCCTGGGCACCGCCGGCGTGGAAGTGATCGAGGCGCGTATCAGCCACCTGGCCTACGCCCCGGAGATCGCCCAGGCGATGCTGCAGCGCCAGCAGGCCAACGCGGTGATCGCCGCGCGCACGCGGATCGTGGCCGGCGCGGTCGGCATGGTTGAGATGGCACTGGCCGAGTTGCAGAAGAACGGCGTGGTGCAGCTGGACGAGGAGCGCAAGGCGCAGATGGTCAGCAACCTGCTGGTCGTGTTGTGCGGCGACCGCGGCACCCAGCCGATCGTCAACGCCGGCTCGCTGTACTGAGGTGCGTGCATGAATGTCGTCGCTTCCCTGGTCCTGGCCGTCACCGGACTGCCCGCCCTGGGCGTGGCCGCCTGGTATGCCCGGTTCGACCATGACCTGGCCCGCGCCCTGGCCTTGCGCTGGGCGCTGATCGGGTTGTCAATCCTGTGCGGTGCCATCGGCCTGTACTTCGCCGGGGACAACCGCACCGCCGGCACCACGGTGGTGGTGGCGATGGTCGTGGCGGTCAACGTGCTGGTGGTTTCGCTGGTGCTGAAGATGCACCGGGGGAGCCGGGACTGATGGCCGAGCGCAAGGCCTATCCGCTGCGAATCAGCGCCGACGTCCTGGCGGCGGCGCAGCGGTGGGCCGACGACGAGCTGCGCAGCCTCAACGCCCAGATCGAATACGTGTTGCGCGACGCCCTGCGCAAGGCCGGTCGGCTGCCGCGCCCCGGCGAGGAAGATGAGGAGGAACCGCAATGAGCAATCGTTGGCAGTACCAGGTGGTGGAGGTGAAGCTCGGGATGATGGGCGGCCTCAAGCGCGACGACCTGCAGGAGATGCTCGCCCGCCAGGGCCAGCAGGGCTGGGAACTGGTGCAGATCGTCTCGCCCGGTCCGATGCAGGCGATGGCCGCCGTGTTCAAGCGCCCCGCCTGAGGGCACGTCCGGTGCCACCGGCGCCGCATTGAGACCCTGGAGATCACCCATGGACCGGACTGACGATCCCCGACTGCAACTCGTGCCCGCGGGCGAACGCGCCGCGTGGTGGCTGTTGCTGCTGGTCGGCGTGCTGCCGGTGCTGGTTGTCGGCGTGGCCATCGCCGTGCAGGTCGCCGGGCACGGGGGCATGCGCCGGGCCGACATGATCGCCCTGGCGATCGTGTTGCCGGCCTGCGCCATCCTGTGGCGGGTGCTGCGCCAGGCGATGCGTCGCGGCGCGGTACTGGTATCGCCGCAGGCGCTGGAGGTCCGCTCCTCGTTCTACCGTTGCCGCATCGCGCTGCGCGAGCTGGACCTGGCGCACTCGCGGGTTGTCAGCCTGGACGAGCACCCGGAGCTGCGGCCACTGCTCAAGACCCATGGCTTCTCCCTGCCCGGCTTCCGCAGCGGCTGGTTCCGGCTTCGCAACCGGCGGCGCGGCTTCGTGGCGATGGCCGACGGTCCGCGCGTGCTGTGGCTGACCGGCAATGCACACGACCTGCTGTTGCAGGCGCGCGACCCGGCGGCACTGCTCGCCCGGCTGCGCGAACTGGCGGCTCCGGGCCCCGGCACCTAAGCTGGGCGCATGCCCCTGCCCCCGCATCCGCTGCACACCCGGCTGCTCAACACCGCCGACATCGAACTGTGGCCCGCCAGCGTGCTGCGCGCGCGCGGCAATGCCGATGCGCGCGCCATCGCCCGCGCCCATACCGTGCTGCGGCGCAAGCGCGACGGCCGCTACCTGGCCACCGTGCAGGACGACGGCGTGCTGGCCCTGGTGCCGCGGCTGGCACGCGAGGCTGGCATCGACCAGGCACTGGACGCGTTGCACCTGGCCGAGTCCCATGCCGGCCGCGGGCCGTTCCCGCCGCCGCGGCCGCTGCCGCTGGAGCGGCTGCAGGAGCGGCTGGATGCGCTGGGCATCGACCCGGCGGCCTACGAATCACGCACCGGCCTGGCCCCGCTGGCCGAGCCGGACTGGCTGGTGTTTGCCGGCCATGACCGCTGGCGGCGGCCACTGTGGCTGCGGCCGCAGGCCGCGCGCGCGTGGCGGGCGATGCGCCGTGCCGCGGCGGCCGAAGGCGTGACCCTGGACGCGATCTCCGGCTACCGCAGCCACGACTACCAGCTCGGGATCTTCGAGCGGAAGCTGGCCCGCGGCCAGGCGCTGGAACAGATCCTCACGGTGAACGCGGCCCCGGGCTACAGCGAGCACCATGGCGGCGACGCGCTGGACATCGGCACGACCGGCGAGCCGCCGGCGGAGGAATCCTTCGAGCACACCGCCGCGTTCGCCTGGCTGCAGGCGCATGCCGCCACCTCGGGCTTCCGCATGAGCTACCCGCGCGGCAACCACCACGGGATCGTCCACGAGCCGTGGCACTGGCGGTTCACCGGCTGAACCACCGGGCACGCCGCTTGATCCCATCAAGGCCGCGCACACGGGCCGACGGATAGTGCCCGCGTCCATCCGGTACGCCCGGCCATCGCCATGACCGGCCTCCGCGCAGCCCTCCCGCCATCCGCGCGGCGCGTCGCGCCGCCCTGGATCCACTGGCGGTGGTGGCCCCGATCTGCACCACGATGGAGCTGGGCGGCCTGTTCCGCGCGGATAGGGCCCCACGCCAGACGCTCAAGAGCGCACTACTTCCCCGGCATGCCGGCGTTTGCACCGCCCCGGCTGCGCAGCGCGTTGCGCATGGCCACCCGGCCGCCGGTGACCGGCCGCGGCAGGCCCGGCAGGCGCCCTGTCGCAGGTCGCACTCGCCCTGTACGGGCTGCCGCGGGCGATGCGCGTGGCCGGCGGCCTGCTCAGTGCCGAAGGCCAGCACTGGCGCACACAGGGGCTGGACCTGCGACGGCCTGTCACGGCTTGCCACCGCCAGTCCCGCCTGGCCGGCATGCTCGAGCAATGGCACGCAGGCCCCAACCCGGCGCGGTCTACTGGCTGGCCGTGCTGCATGCACTGGCGGGCCTGTACCACCACCACGTGCGCGGCGACCACACGCCGCGCGGATGTCGCTGCGGCCGGGCGCGGCTCAGTCCTGCGAGCGGCGCGGGCGCGCAGCGGTGACGTCCACACCGGCGCCGTCGGCGATCCGCCACAGGTAGAAGCTGGCATAGGTCCGGTACGGACCCCAGGCCTCCCCGCGCGCGGCCAGCTGCTTCGGCGTGGGCGGCAGCTCCAGGCCATCCACCCGCTGCGCACCCTTGCGCACGCCAAGATCGTCCACCGGCAGCACGTCCGGGCGGCCGAGGCGGAACATCAGCATCATTTCCACCGTCCAGCGCCCGATCCCACGCACCGGCACCAGCGCCGCGATGATCTGGTCCGGGTCCATCCACGCCATGCGGCGCAGGTCCGGGATCTCCCCGCGCGCCTCGCGTGCGGCCAGGTCGCGCAGCGCCAGGGCCTTGTTGGCGGAGACGCCGCAGGCGCGCAGGGTCGCGTCGTCCACCTGCGACAGCGTGTCGTGGTGCAGGCGGGTGCTGTCGATCGCCGCCTCCACCCGGCCGACGATGGTGGCCGCGGCCTTGCCGGAGAGCTGCTGGAACAGGATGGCGCGCGCCAGCGCATCGACCGGATCGAAGCCGCGCCGCCAGGCGGGGTTGGCCGGCAGGAGACCGATCCGCCGCATCCACGCCGCCAGCCTGGGGTCGCGCCGGCGCAGGTGGTCCCAGGCGGCGTCCACGTCGAATCCGCGTCGATGGCGGGGCATCGCCTCAGCCCCGCCGCAGCACCGAGACCGCCCACGCCAGCCAGCCGCCGATCATCAGCATGCCGCCGGCAGGCGCCAGCCGGGTCGGCCAGCCGGCCAGTGCGCCGCCGGCCAGGCTGCCGCTGAACAACAGGGTGCCCAACAGCAGCGCGCACAGGGAACCACGGCCCAGGCGCGTGCCGGCCTGTCCCCACAATGCCGCCAGGGCCACGCCGTGGCCGAACGCGTAAAGGCATGCCATCTGCACGTTGGCGCGCGCTTGGGGGGCGTCCAGGCCATGGGATGCGTAGGCCGACAGCCCGATCGACACGGCGGCCAGGACGGCACCGGCGGCCGCCGGCCATGCCACCGGCCGGGCGCGGGAACCGAGGCGCTCCGATGCACTCATGCGGTGTCCTCCATGGAGCGCAGCCTAAACGAAAAGCGCCGCTTTCGCGGCGCCTTTCGCAGCATTCCGGACCGGCCGCAGCCGGAAGGGAATTACTTGATCTGCCAGTACACGTCGTACTCGCCCTCGGCGGTAAAGGCCTTCTCGACCCCGCCTTCCCAGACTTCGTACGGACGGTCGGTGACCTCGTAGCCATTGGTCGTCGCCCAGGCGCGGACCGAGCTGCGGACCACGTCCAGCTCGGCCATGAAGCCGGTGAACGAGCCGAACGCCGCGCGGTGCGGCTGGGTGCGGACGTACTCGACCGGGGCACCGGCCGGGATGGTGACGTCCAGCGGCTCGCCCTGGGCCGGGACCGGCTTGGCGAAGGACGCCGCCTGCGCAGCCTTGGCCGCGGCCTCGTCGGCGCCCTCACCCTCGCCCTCGGCGGACGCCGGAGCGGACGGAGCGGCGCCCGAACCCTTGCGGCGGACCGGCAGGGCCACGTCGAACGCGTACTTTTCCTGGCCGAAGTCGGTGGTGATGATGCGGATCGGGCCGGCCGGCTCCAGGTTGCTGGCGTCCAGCGTGCGCTTGATCCACTCCTGGTTGTTCTTGATCGACTGCTTGATCGCATCGTTGCTGCGGTCGACGTTGCCGGCGTTGACCACCAGCAGGTCCTCGGCCGGCAGCTCGACGATCCCGAGGTCACGCAGCGGGATGTTGTCGGCGCGGTAGTCGAAGTTCGGTACGGTGGCCAGCATGTTCGACATGCGGCTCAGGCCCAGCTTGATGTCGTCGCCGACATGGCGGCTGACGTACAGGCCCGCGTAGCGGCCGATCAGGTCCCAGCCGTAGTCCACGTCGTAGGTCTGGGTGATCTTGACGTTGCGGTTGTTCTTGCCGGTCGGCTCCAGCAGGAACTGGGTGGTCTTGTCCGAGCCCTTGGCGGTGTCGTCGATCTTGATGACGACCTTCTCGTTCGGGACGCTCTCCACGATCTCCCAGCTGCCCGAGCCGATGCGGCCGTCCTGGGACACGTAGTCCAGGCGGGCGCCGACGCCGGCCTCGGCACCGGAGGTGCGCAGCTCGACCTTGGGATCACGCAGCACCAGAGGGTTCCAGTCCCTGAAGCGGCGCAAGTTGTTCACCGTGTCGTACACGATGGTCATCTTGCGGTTGGTTTCCACGCTCTCGGAAATATGGCGATGGTCGGGAAGTACGACACCGACCAGCAAGGCCAGGCCAGCCACGATCCCCAAGGCGATCAGGAACTCGATAAGACGGGTCATTCAGGAGTCTCCGGGGCCGATTCCACGGCGTGTTTGCGATGCGAGCCGCGAATCGTAACAGGCTTCTGCGCCCGCGCGCAGCCGGATGCGCCCCCGGCCTGCGTGGTGAACGGAATTCTTACATTCCGGCAGGGCGAAAACCCCTGCGTCGCAGGCCTCGGGCGGGTTTCCGGGAGCCGCGCGGATGCATGTTGCGAGCCCCCGGCAGTCCGGCTGCGGGCCTTCCAGGGGACCGGGCGCCCGGCCAGCAGGCGTGCCCCCGGGCCCTGGCGGCGACCCGCACTGGCCTGCATGTCGCCGGCATGGCCAGGCCACGCGCGAGGGGCGGATGCCCGCCTCTTGCCGGCCGGGTACCGCCATGGCTGGCCACGCTGCTGAAGTTCGAAGGCCCGGGCACGGCCTGGGGGCAGACGCGCATGCCCGGCGTGCCAGAGGGTGAGCACCGGTGCCGGCGGGGAGCTGCCCCTCCCGCGGTGGCGGGCCGGGCATCCTGTCATTCAGACCAGCTGCAGCTCGAAAGCCTTGAGCACGGCACGGGTGCGGTCGCGCACCCCGAGCTTGCTCAGGATGTTGGACACGTGGTTCTTGATCGTGCCCTCGGCGACGCCCAGCGAGTTGGCGATCTCCTTGTTGGAGAAGCCCGAGGCCATCAGCCGCAGGATCTCGGTCTCGCGGTCGGTCAGCGGGTCCGGGCGGTCCAGGCTGACGAAGTCGTTGCGCATGTGCTCCAGGCCCGACAGCAGCCGCTGGGTCACCGCCGGCTGCACCAGCGAGCCGCCGCTGGCCACGGTCCGGATCGCGCCGACCAGCTGTTCCAGCGACACGTCCTTGAGCAGGTACCCGCGGGCGCCGGCCTTGAGCCCGGCCAGCACCAGCTGGTCGTCGTCGAAAGTGGTCAGGATGATGGTCGGCGGCAGCTGCCCGGCCTGGGACAGGGTCTGCAACGCCTCCAGCCCGGACATCACCGGCATGCGCATGTCCATCAGCACCACGTCCGGGGCCACCTGCGGCACCAGTTCCACCGCCTGGCGGCCATCGCCGGCCTCGGCCACCACCTCGATCCCGCCATCGAGCGCCAGCAGGGACTTGATGCCCTGGCGCACCAGGGTCTGGTCGTCGACCAGGCAGACTCGGATCATGGCAACGCTCCTTCGATGGCCGGCCGAGCCGGGGCTGATGCGGGAATGGACAGGCGCAGGCCGAAGCCGGCGCCCTTCCGGGTCTGGATGTCGAGCGTACCGCCGCACTGCTGCAGCCGCTCATGCATGCCGCGCAGGCCGTTGCCGGGCACCACGCCGTCAGCGCCCTCGCCGTCGTCGCGCGCCTCCAGGCGGATCGCCCCGTCCTCGCGCCAGACGCGGATGGTGAGGCGCCCGGCGCCGGCGGCGTGGCGCACGGCGTTGGTGATGATCTCCTGGGTGCAGCGCAGCACCACGTGCGCACGCTCGGGGTCGTCGATGGCCAACGGCGACTGGATGTCCAGCACCACCTCCAGCGAGGGGACATGGTCGGCCAGGGGGCGCAGGGCCGCGGCCAGGTCGATGCCGCCGCTGGCATCGCGCAGCTGGCTGACCGCCTCGCGCACATCGGTCAGCAGCAGCCGCGCCAGGGTGTTGGCCTGGCGCACGTGCTCCTGGGCCCGGCCCTCGGTCATGTGGCTGGCCACTTCCAGGTTGAGGCTCAGCGCGGTCAGGTGGTGCCCCAGCAGGTCGTGCAGCTCGCGCGAGATGCGGGTGCGCTCGTTGACCCGGGCGCTTTCGGCCAGCAGGGCCCGGGTCGCGCGCAGTTCCGCGTTGAGGCGCCGCTGCTCGTCCCGTGCCTGCGCCTGCTGCTTGGCGACCAGGCTGGTCACGTAGATGAACAGCGAAAAGCCGCCATACAGCAGCGACTGCATCAGCGCCTCGAACATCGGCATGCGGAACACGCCGTAGTAGATCGGCAGCACCGCCAGCTGGCTCACCAGCAACAGCAGCACGCCCGGGGTGGACGGCAGCAGCCAGGGGATCACCCCCGCGGCCACCATGAGCAGGATGCTGCCCAGCCCCGAACCGTTGAAGTAGCTCACCGCCAGCGCGAACAGGGTCAGCACCAGCAGCAGGCCGCGGTCATGCCAGGCGGGGCGGCCGTGCCCGAGCCCCCGCGTCAGCCACCAGTAGCACGCGCCGAAGGCCAGGTAGCAGCCGAACATCAGCCCGGCCGGCGGACCGGCTGCGCCCAGCTCCTCCGGCCCATAGGCCGGCACGTACTGGGAATACACCAGCGGCACGCCGACCATGCCCCAGGTGAAGAGGCCGGCGTAGCGGAGCAGGCGGGTATGGCTGATCGGTCCGAACATGACGGCATCTTACGGGCCGGCGCGCGCCCGGCGCTGCGCCGGAAGTCATGGCCTCGCCCGGTCCGGCGGGCGCATGCGATAATCCGCACCGCAATGCCGGCATTCCCGGCCCGCCCACTGCAAGGTTCCATTCCCACATGTCCATCGTCATCCGCGACGTGCGCGAACACGAGCTGGACTCGGTCCTGGCGCTCAACAACAACGCCGGATCGGCGATCCTGCCGCTGGACGCGGCCAGGGTGCGCAGCTTCTTCGAGCATGCCGAGTACTTCCGCGTGGCCGAGCGCGACGGCAACCTGGCCGGCTTCCTGGTCGGCTTCGGCAGCGACAGCGAGCACGACAGCTGCAACTTCGCCTGGTTCAGGCAGCGCTACCCGCACTTCTTCTACATCGACCGGATCGTGGTCGCCAGCCGCCGCCGCGGCGGCGGCGTGGGGCGTGCGTTCTATGCCGACGTGCAGAGCTACGCCGAGCTGCGCTACCCGCTGCTGTGCTGCGAGGTGTTCCTGGACCACGGCGCCGACGCGGCGCTGCTGTTCCACGGCAGCTTCGGCTTCCACGAGGCCGGCCAGAACCTGATGCCGGAGGTGGGCGTGCATGCCAGCATGATGACCAAGGAACTGTGCAGCTACCCGTGGGTTCGAGAGACCTATGGAGACGCCCTGCCGGACCTGCCCTGGGTCGGGCGGCCGCGGCGCCAGGCCAGCCCCGCCAACCGCGCGACGGGTACCTGACGTGGCGGGCAGTACGACGAACTACGAACAGGCCGGTGAACTGAAGATCGGCCAGGTGGGCATCGCCAACCTGCGGATCCGCACCCTGGACGTGGACCGCCTGGTGGAGGAGATGCGCGAGCGGGTCGAGCGGGCTCCCAAGCTGTTCGGCCGGGCCGCGGTGATCGTCGACTTCGGCGGCCTGGCCCAGGCTCCCGATGCCGGTACCGCAGGCCGGCTGATCGACGGCCTGCGCGAGGCCGGCGTGCTGCCGGTGGCGCTGGCCTATGGTACCCGCGACAACGACGCCCTGGCCGAGGCCCTGGGCCTGCCGGTGCTCGCCAAGTTCCGGGCCCAGTACGAGTCGGCGGCAGCCGCGCCCTCGCCGCCGCCGCCACCGGCGCGCGAGCCCGCTGCCGCGCTCCGGCCGGCGGCGCCGGCCGAGAAGCCCCGCGCACCGGGCCGCATGCAGAAGACCGCCGTGCGTTCGGGCCAGCAGGTCTACGCCGAGGGCTGCGACCTGACGGTGCTGACCACCGTGGGCGCGGGCGCCGAGGTCATCTCCGACGGCTCGATCCACGTCTACGGCACCCTGCGCGGCCGCGCCCTGGCCGGCGCCCAGGGCAATACCGAGGCGCGGATCTTCTGCCGCGACTTCCACGCCGAGCTGGTGGCCATTGCCGGCCATTACAAGGTGCTGGACGATATCCCCGAATCCCTGCGCGGCAAGCCCGTGCAGGTCTGGCTCGAAAACGGGCAGCTGAAGCTGGCCGCCCTCGACTGACAGTGCCGGCCGGCGGCCCCATCGGCCGCGGCCGGCGCCTCCCCTGCACGCGTCTCCAAGGAGATCTCCATTGGCTGAAATCATCGTAGTCACTTCCGGCAAGGGCGGCGTCGGCAAGACCACCTCCAGCGCCAGCATCGCCATCGGCCTGGCCCGTCGCGGCCACAAGACCGCCGTGGTCGACTTCGACGTCGGCCTGCGCAACCTCGACCTGATCATGGGCTGCGAGCGCCGCGTGGTGTACGACCTGGTCAACGTGGTCAACGGCGAGGCCACCCTCCGCCAGGCCCTGATCAAGGACAAGCGCTTCGACAACCTGTTCGTGCTGGCTGCCTCGCAGACCCGCGACAAGGACGCCCTCACCAAGGAAGGCGTGGAGAAGGTGCTCAAGGACCTGGCCGCCGACGGCTTCGAGTACATCGTGTGCGACTCGCCGGCGGGTATCGAGAAGGGCGCGTTCCTGGCCATGTACTACGCCGACAAGGCGGTGGTCGTGGTCAACCCGGAGGTGTCCTCGGTGCGCGACTCGGACCGCATCATCGGCCTGCTGGATTCCAAGACCCGCCGCGCCGAATCCGGCGAGGGCCTGCCGGCGCACCTGCTGCTGACCCGCTACAGCCCGGCCCGCGTGGCCACCGGCGAGATGCTCAGCATCGCCGACGTGGAGGAAGTGCTCGGGCTCAAGGCGCTGGGCGTGATCCCCGAATCCACCGACGTGCTCAATGCCTCCAACAAGGGCGAGCCGGTGATCCTGGAGGCGACCTCGGACGCCGGCCAGGCCTACGAGGACGCGGTCGCCCGCCTGCTGGGCGAGGACCGGCCGCTGCGCTTCACCACCCTGGAGAAGAAGGGCTTCTTCAGCAAGCTGTTTGGAGGCTGACCATGGCGTTGTTCGACTTCCTGCGGGCCAAGAAGAACACTGCGGAGACGGCCAAGAACCGCCTGCAGATCATCATTGCCCAGGAGCGCAGCAGCCGTGGCGCCCCGGACTACCTGCCGCTGCTGCGGCGCGAGCTGCTGGACGTCATCAAGAAGTACGTCAATGTCGACGTCGACGCGGTCAAGGTCGACGTGATCAAGGACGGCGACCACGACGTGCTCGATATCTCCGTCGCCCTGCCGGAAGGCCAGCAGGGCTGAGGACAGCGCGGCCGCCCAGGTGGCCGCGGTCCCGCGATACCGGCATGCAGCCCGACACCGCCCGCGACGTGCTCCGCCTGCGCGAGGTGGCCTTCGCCGATGCCGCCGCGCTGCTCGCGGACCACGGCCTGGCGCTGGTGGCGGTGGCCGACGGCGAGCCGATCCCGGGCAGCTACTGGGGCGAGCCGGAGGCCGGCATCATCGGCCCGACCGTCTACGTGCGCGGCGACACGCCAGTGCACTCGATGCTGCACGAGGCCTGTCACCTGATCGTGCTGCCGCCGGAACGGCGCGCGGCGGTGCACACCGACGCCACCGACTCGGTGGCCGAGGAAGACGCCACCTGCTACCTGCAGATCGTGCTGGCCGGCCGGCTGCCGGGCGTGGGCAGCGAGCGCCTGATGCAGGACATGGACACCTGGGGCTACACCTACCGGCTCGGCTCGACCCGTGCATGGTTCGAGCAGGATGCCGGGGACGCAAGGCAATGGCTCGTTGAACGGGGGCTGCTGCCTGCCTGAGCCCGACGGAGGGTTCGCTGCGCAGTGATGACGAGGCCCCGGTTCGACCGAAGGCCACGCCAGATACCCAGTGGCCCGGCATGGATTGATTGACTGTGCGCCGCCGCCCCACGCACTCCCGCGCCGGGGGCAAGAGTACTTCGGGACACGCCACCCGGGCCGCGCTACCGCCCTGCCTGCACCCGGCCCACGCGCAGAAGCGCCCGGGTGCCGCGTGGCTCCAGGGATTGCATCCGCAGGTCCCAGCCAAGGTGCTCGCACAGGCGCGCGGTCAGCTCCAGGCCGATGCCGTTGCCGGTGTCGCCCGGCTCGCCCTGGCGTGCCAGGCGTGAGTGGATCGCGGCCAGCTGCTCCGGGCTCATGCCCTGCCCCGGGTCGTCGATCGTGACGCAGGCATCGGCACCGAGCGAGACCATGATCGTGCCGCTGCCACTGTTCTCGATCGCGTTGCGCAGCAGGTTGCCGATCATGGTCTCGGCCACGCCGGGCGGTGCCAGCACCGTGCACGGCGCCAGCGCGCCGACCTGGAGCTGCAGCTGGCGGTCGCCAGGCAGGTGGCGATGGTCCTCGACGACCTGCCGGACCACCGCGGCCAGGTCGATGGGCTCGCACATCGCCGCCAGGCGCGCCGGTTCGCGTGCCAGGACCAGCAGCAGCTGGATCAGACGCTCCATGCCCTGCGCACTTTCCCTCACCCTGCGGACCTGGTCGGCCGCGCGCGGCGGCAGCCCGGGCTGTTCCAGCGCCAGCTCCGCGGCCCCGCCGATCACCGCCACCGGCGTTCGCAACTCGTGGCTGGCCGTGGCCAGGAACGCGCGCTCGCGCTCGACGAACTCCACGTTGCGCTGGATGTAGTCATTGAGCGCATCGGCGATCACGTGCAGCTCCGGGCTGCCGCCGGCGGCGACACCGACACGCTGCCTGCCACCGCCGGGACGCAACCTGCCGATGTCGCCGGCCAAGGCCGCCAGCGGGCGCACCAGGCGGCCCACGCCGATCCAGGCCGCCAGCCCTGTCAGCAGGATCAGGACCAGGCCCGCCAGCAGCGCGGAACGTTCGGCCGAGGATTCCAGTTCGTGGAAGTCGGCGATGTCCAACACCAGCGCCAGCCGGCCCAGTGGCGGGCCCGTGCGGATCATCACCGCGCTCAGCCGCCCTTCGACCTCGACCCCGTCATGCAGGCCATCGTGCAGCTGCCGCAGCTGCGCCTGCACCGGACCCTCCTGGTCCAGCGGATACAGGCGCAGGGTGTCGCTGTCCTGCCAGCGGTAGCCGGGATCCTCCGCGCTCTTGGACTGGATGGAGGACAGCTCGGACGCCAGCAGCGAGCGCCACGCCGCGTGTTCGGCGTGTTCGTGCACGTAATTGCCGATGGAGAAGACCAGCGCCGAGAGCACGAACGCGAACACCAGCAGACCGAGCAGCATGCGCCGGCGCAGCGACCACCCCTCAGCGCGGGACATCGCCTGCCTCCTGCAGCACCGCCAAGCGGTATCCGACCCGCGGCAGGGTATGTATCAACCGCGTCGAGAAGGGGCCATCGACCTGGCGGCGCAGCTCATAGACATGCGAGCGCAGCAGGTCGCCATCGGGGGGCTCCTCCCCCCACAACGCGTACTCGAGCTCGCCGCGGCTGACCGCTGCCGGGCTGGCGCGCATCAACGCCTCCAGGATCCTGCGGCCGGCCGGGTACAGGTGCAGCAACCGGCCATCACGACGCGCTTCCAGGGTCGACAGGTCCAGCACCAGCCCGCCCACCTGAAGTCGTTTGCGCTGCTGCCGGCCGCGCGCACGCACGAGCAGTGCCTCCAGGCGGATTTCAAGCTCCGGCAAGGCGAAGGGCTTGGTGAGGTAGTCGTCGGCACCGGCGCGGAAGCCGGCGATCTTGTCCGGCAACTCGTCGCGCGCGGTGAGCATGATCGCGGGAACTTCGGAGTGGTGCTGCTCGCGCAGCACGCGAAGCAGTTCCGGTCCGGCCATCCGCGGCAGCATCCAGTCCACCACCAGCGCATCGTAGGACTGGGTCACGGCCAGGTGCAGGCCACTGACACCGTCCGGAGCCGCGTCCAGGACATGGCCGCGCGCCTCGAAATAGTCGAACAGGTTGGCGACCAGTTGCCGGTTGTCCTCGATGACCAGCAGGCGCATGGCGTTTACCGGAGGGAAGCTGCGGCCATGCTACTGCGCCATGGTCCGGAATTTGTCGGAAAGGCGGCATGTCCACGCCGGAACATCGCGATAACACCCTTCCGACAGCGCTCCGACGGAACGGCGCCCAGCATCCGCACACCTTCCCCCGGGTCCGCAGATGCCTGCCTTCCGCGTCCTTCCGCACGCCGATGCACCGGCGCCGGCGCCATCGGCGCCATTGCCGGGGCTGCTTGCCAGCCACCTGTTCCTGCCCATGGGCCTGGCCGCGGTCGCGGCCGTGCTGCTGTGGCACGGAGGCGACCAGCGCTGGGCCGACCTGCTGTACCGCGCCGAGGGCGGACACTGGGCGCTGCGCGGACACTGGCTGACCGCCGGACTGCTCCACCGTGGCGGCAGGCTGGCCAGCCTGCTGGCCGCTTGCGCGGTGCTGGGCAGCTACGCGCACGCCCTGCATTGCCCGGCGCGGGCCCGGCTGCGCCTCCCCCTGCTCTACCTGCTGCTGGCGCTGGTCGCGGCCACCACCACCGTCTCGCTGCTCAAATCGGTCACCGGTATCGACTGCCCGTGGGACCTCGTCGGTTACGGCGGCGCGCATCGCCAGCATGCGCTGTGGCAGGTCATCCCGGCGGGCCAGCCGGCCGGCCGCTGCTTTCCCGCCGGCCACGCCAGCGCCGGGTATGCCTGGGTGTCGCTTTACTTTTTCGCCCACCTGTTGGGCCAGCCGCGCCGCGCGTGGCCGGGGCTGGCGACGGGCATCCTGGCGGGCGCGGTGCTGGGCCTGGGCCAGCAGCTGCGCGGGGCGCATTTCCTTTCCCACGACCTGGCTTCGCTCGCGGTCTGCTGGGGTGTGTCGCTGGGGTTGTTCCTGCTGTTCCGCGCCAGGCCCGGCCAGGGCGCTGCGGTGGAGGCGGCACCATGAGCGCGGTCGTCCCCGGCCCGCGCTCGCGGCCGCTGCGGGGATGGCAGCGCCTGCGGCGTCCGCAGCTGCCGGTCGAGTCGCTGGTCGTGCTGGCTTCGGCCTATTTCGCGCTGTTGTGCAACGGCAGCTTCTGGCGTGGCGCGATGCAGGCAGACCCTGGCAACCTGCGACTCGCCCTCGCACTGGGCCTGCTGCTGGTGGGCGTGCACTGCCTGCTGCTGGGCCTGCTCGCCTGGCGCTGGAATGCGCGATGGCTGCTGTGCCTCCTGCTGCTGGCCAGCAGCTTCGCCGCGTACTTCATGGACCGCTACCACGTCTATGTCGATGTGGAGATGATGCGCAACGTGCTGGCCACCGACGCGCGGGAATCACGCGAGCTCCTAGTGCCCAGCCTGCTTGCACCGCTGCTGCAGGCCGGCGTGGCCTGCCTGCTGGTGACACGGGTGCGCTTGCCACGCCTCACGCCGTACCGGGCACTTGGCTACCGCGCCGCGTTGCTGGCCGGGGCGCTGGCGGCCATCGCAGGCAGTGCGGCCCTCGCCTCGCAGGACCTGGCGGCCCTGCTGCGCAACCGGCGCGAGGTGCGCTACCTGGCCACGCCCGCCAACCTGATGTATGCCCTGCCACGCGCCCTTGCCGGCAATGGCACCGGGACGCATGCCGCCAGGCTTCCGATCGGCACCGACGCTACCGCCACGCCACGCGCACCTGCTGCCAGGCCACGCCTGCTGGTCATCGTGGTCGGCGAAACGGTGCGCGCAGCCAGCTGGGGACTGGATGGCTATGCGCGCCAGACCACGCCACGGCTTGCCGCCATGCAGGTGGTCAGTTTCACCGACGTGGAAAGCTGCGGCACGTCGACTGAAGTCTCCTTGCCTTGCATGTTCTCGCCATGGGGCCGGAGGGACTACGACCGGGACCGCATCCGCGCCCACCAGTCCCTCCTGCATGTGCTCGAACACGCGGGCATCCGCACCCTGTGGCGCGACAACCAGTCAGGCTGCAAGGGCGTGTGCGAGGGGCTTGCGCAGGAGTCCATGGGGCAGGCGCGGGATCCGGGCCTGTGCGCCGGTGGGCGGTGCCAGGACGGGATCCTCCTGCAGGACCTCGCTGCCCGAGCGCGGGCCCTGCCCGGCGACCGGGTCATCGTGCTGCACCCGCTGGGCGTTCACGGCCCTGCATACTTCGAGCGTTATCCGCCCGCCTTCCGCCACTTCACGCCCACCTGCGACACGCCGGACCTCGGCCGCTGCAGCCGCGAACAGATCCGTAACAGCTACGACAACGGCGTGCTCTACACCGACCACGTACTGGCCAGCACCATCGAGACCCTGGCCGACATGCACGACTATGACAGCGCCCTGCTGTATGTGTCCGACCACGGCGAATCGCTTGGCGAGAAGGGTCTTTACCTGCACGGGGTACCGCGTGCCATCGCCCCGCCGGAGCAGACCCGCGTGCCCATGCTGATGTGGTTTTCCACCGGGTTCACCAGGGCACACGGCCTCGACCTGGCCTGCCTGCGCCGGCGGGCCCGCGCCCCTGCCAGCCATGACAACCTGTTTTCCTCGGTGCTGGGCCTGATGCAGGTCCGCACCACGCTGTACCAGCCAGCCCAGGACCTGCTCGCCGGCTGCTCCCGGCCGCCCGACGCGCCCCCGGCGCAGTGACAGGCGCGCGCCCCAGGCGGTCACTTGCGGCCCGGCCGTGCCGCCACTAGCCTGCCCGGCAACACACCGCATCCCCGGGGAACCCATGAAACACCGCCATCTGCTGCTGTCGCTCGCAATCGGCGCGGGCCTGCTGGGCCTGTCGGCCTGCAATCGCGAGGCCTCTCCGGAAGCATCCGGCGCGACGCCCGGCACCGGCGCCGGCGCCTCCCGCGACGGCGAGACCGCGGACCAGTTCGTCGCCCGCATCAATGCCGAGTACAAGGCCGCCATGCCCGAGATGACCTCGGCGCAGTGGCTGTCCTCGACCTACATCAACGACGACAGCCAGCGCGTGGCCGCCAAGGCCAACGAGCGCGCCCTTGCCCAGCTCAACGAATGGATCGAGCAGGCCAAGCAGTTCGAGGGCCAGCAGATGTCCGAGGACAGCCGCCGCACCCTGGCCCTGCTCAAGCTGGCCACCGCCATGCCCGCCCCGCGCGATCCGGCCAAGCTGACCGAACTGACCACCATCGCCGCGCGCATGGAAGGCGCCTATGGCGCCGGCAGCTACTGCACCGGCGAGGGCACCACGAGGAAGTGCCGCCAGCTGGGCGAGCTGGAGGACGTGCTGCGCTCCAGCCGCGACTACGATGCCCAGCTCGATGCCTGGCAGGGCTGGCACAGCATCGCCCAGCCGATGCGCAAGGATTACACCCGCTTCGTCGAGCTGGTGAACGAAGGCGCCTCGGAGATGGGCTATGCCGATGCCGGTGCGATGTGGCGCTCCGGCTACGACATGGCGCCGGATGCGTTCGCCGCCGAGACCGATCGCCTGTGGGACCAGGTGCGGCCGCTGTACGAACAGTTGCACTGCTACACCCGCGACAGGCTGCAGCAGACCTATGGCGTGGAGCGCGGCGTGGTCGGGGAGGGCCTGCTGCCTGCCCACCTGACCGGCAACATGTGGCAGCAGGACTGGGGCAACCTGTGGGACATCCTGCAGCCCTACGAGGCCGCAGGCAGCCTGGACATCACCGGCGCGCTGGAGAAGCAGTACCAGCGCGAGCTGGGCGCGGCCCTGTACCGTCGTGGCCCCGACGCCGGCCCGCGCGAGCGCTTCGAGGCCGAGCGCGACGCGCAGCTGGCCATCGCCAAGGCCATGACCCAGCGCGCGGAGGACTTCTACGTCTCGCTGGGCATGCCCAAGCTGCCGGAGACCTACTGGCGCAACAGCCAGTTCATCAAGCCGCTGGACCGCGACGTGGTCTGCCACGCAAGCGCCTGGGACATGAACATGGGCGGCGAGGACGGCAAGTCCCCGGACGTGCGCACCAAGATGTGCATCCAGCCCAACGAGGAGAACTTCACCACCATCTACCACGAGCTGGGCCACATCTATTACGACCTGGCCTACAACCCGCAGCCGCCGATGTTCCAGAACGGCGCCAATGACGGCTTCCACGAAGCCATCGGCGACACCATCGTGCTGGCGATGACGCCCAGGTACCTGGAGTCGATCGGCCTGGTGCAGGGCCAGCCGCAGAGCCAGGAGGCGCTGATCAACGCGCAGATGCGCATGGCACTGGCCAAGGTGTCCTTCCTGCCGTTCGGACTGATGATCGACCGCTGGCGCTGGGGCGTGTTCGACGGCTCGATCACCCCGGACCGCTACAACCAGGCCTGGTGGGAGCTCAAGGCCAGGTACCAGGGCGTGGCCCCGGCGCAGGCGCGTGGCGAGGAGTTCTTCGACGCCGGCGCCAAGTACCACGTACCGGGCAACACCCCGTACACGCGCTACTTCCTCTCGCACGTGCTGCAGTTCCAGTTCTACAAGTCGCTGTGCGAGGCGGCCGGCCATACCGGCCCACTGTACGAATGCACGTTCTACGGCAACGAGGCGGCGGGGCAGAAGTTCCGCGCGATGCTCGCCCATGGCGCCAGCCAGCCGTGGCAGGCCACGCTGAAGGAACTGACCGGCAGCGAGCAGATCGACGGCGGCGCGGTGCTGGAGTACTTCGCGCCCCTGCAGCAGTGGCTGCAGCAGCAGAACAAGGGCAAGTCCTGCGGCTGGCAGGCCGGGGCCGCCCAGGCGGCACCGGCGGCACCGGCGGCACCGGCCCGGAAGGGCTGAACAGCCTCGAGCTGACAGCAAGGGGGCCGGTGCAAGCCGGCCCCTTTCTCTTGGCATGCCCGCGGGCGATGGCCCGCCTCGGACGCCGCGCCTCATCCCGGCGTCCGGGGCAACGGTGCGCGCCCGATGCGCCGGCGGGGCGGTCCGCGCACCGCCCCCCGGGGCTCAGTGCAGCGCGGGACCGCTCTGGTCGCGGTCCTGGGACGGCTCGCCTTCCGCCGGCTGGGCGCTCGCCATCTCCTGCTCGAGCTGCTGTTCGTATTCCTCCGGGGACTTGCCGCTGGCAGCCGCTTCCAGCTCGGCCTCGTCCCGCAGCACGTCCGAGAACACCAGCTTCACCGGCATGCCCTGGGCATCGTGCAGGCGCTGGGCGCGGCGCATGAGCATCAGCATCTGCGCGGCGCTGTCGCTGCTGCCGGCGATCCGTCCGTCCATGCCCAGCACCCACACCCCGCTCTGCCGGACCACTCCGGCCAGCAGGTTGCCTTCGGCGTCGCGCAGCTCCGCGTGCGGCTCGATCGGCGGGCGTGCGGCGCGGGTACGGTTGCGGTCACGCTCGGCCTTGCGCTTGCGCGCGTCGCGTCGGGCCTTGGACTGGGTGGACATCGGGATCTCCGGGGAAGGGGAAGGGAATCAGATCTGTTCGCCGGGCTCGATCATCGGCGAGCCCGACGGCAGGGCGCTGGGGGGCGGCGCGCGGCGGCCGGCCACGCATTCCCAGCGCCAGAACGCCCAGCCGAGCGCGACCGATACGGCCATGCCGAGCGCCAGGTGCACGCCATGATGGCTGAGCAGCGGCGACAGCACGCCGGCCACCACGGAATTGAGCACCAGCTGGAAGAACGCCTGCAGGGACGAGGCCGAGCCACGCTGGCGGGGATACATGTCCAGGATCGCCAGCGTAAGCACCGGGAACACCAGCGCCACGCCGAAGGCCGCCAGGCTCATCGGCAGCACCGCCCAGGGCACCGACAGCGAGGGCGCCAGCGCGCTGTAGGCCAGGTTCGCCAGCGCGGCCACGCCCGAGCAGGCGAACCCGGCGCCCACCTGGCGCGCCGGCGGCCAGCGTCCGGCCAGGCGCCCGGACAGGAACGCCCCCAGCGTCATGCCGCCGATGGTCGGGATGAACAGCCACGCGAACTGGCGCTCGCCCAGGCCCAGCAGGTCCATGACGAACGCCGGGGCCGAGGCGATGTAAAGGAACATGCCGGCGAAGTTCAGCGCGCCGGCAGCCGCCAGGCGCTGGAAGCGCGGGTTGGTGCCGATGGCCAGGTAGTCGCGCAGCAGCCGGCGTGGCTGCAGCGGCAGGCGCAGGTCCGCCGGGTGCGTTTCCGGCAGCCAGCGGCCGACGCTGGCCAGCAACAGCAGGCCGAAGGCGGCCAGGAACCAGAAGATCAGCGGCCAGCGGCCCGCGCCGAGCATCCAGCCGCCGATGATCGGCGCGATCGCCGGGGCGATGCCGAAGATCATCGAGACCTGGCTCATCAGCCGCTGCGCGTCGTCGCCCTGCAGCACGTCGCGGATCACCGCGCGACCCACGATCAGGCCCACGCCGGCCGACAGGCCCTGCAGGGCGCGGAATGCCAGCAGGGTGGGCAGGTCGCGGGCCAGCGCGCAGCCGACCGAGGCCAGGGTGAAGACCACCAGGCCGCCCAGGATCACCCGCCGGCGGCCGATCGCATCGGACAGCGGCCCGTGGACGATGCTCATCAGCGCATAGGCGATCAGGTAGACGCTGATGGTCTGCTGCATCGCCACCTTGTCCGCGCCGAACTGCGCGGCCATCTGCGGGAACGCAGGGAAGATGGTGTCGATCGAGAACGGACCGAACATCGCCAGGCCCGCCAGCAGCAGCACCAGGCGGCGTGAGCTGCGGGCGGTCATGGGGCCACCCCGGGCTCGACGGCCCCGGGCCCGGAGCCGGGGCCGGGAGCGGCGTCCCCACCTGCCGGCGCGCCGTGCCCGGCGCCGGGTGGAGCTTGCCGGCGCGAGCGCTCGCGCACCGGCAGCAGGGACTGGATCCTGGCCACGTTGGCCACCGGAAGGATCTCCACGCGGCGGTCCACCGGCCGCCACAGCAGCACATAGGCGCTGGTGGTTCCCAGCAGGCGCGCCTCGCCCGGCAGCGGCGCGGCATCTCCGGCCAGGGTGAGCCGGACCTGCTGGCCATCCCACTCCCCGTCCAGCACCTCGACCGCACCGGCCACGCTCCAGACCCACAGGTATTGCAGCGACAGCAGCAGCCCGAAGCAGGCCATCTGGGTTTCCGGGGGGATGCGCTTGCCCTGCAGCCACCGGCCGCCGGTGAGGAACCAGTGCAGGAACGGACGGCGTGCGCGCAGCGCCTGCGCCTTGTGCGGGTTGCGCTGCATCCAGCGCATCGGCAGCCCGACCAGGCCCACGAATGCCAGCACCACCAGCACCACCACGAAGTAGTCCGGCCGGCGCAACCCGATCAGGAACAGGTCGGAGCCTTGCAGGTATTCCAGGATCGGCACCCCGAGGCGCCGATAGAACCAGTAGTTCGACCACATGCCCATGAACGAGACCAGGGCATAGAACAGGGTGACCACCAGCACCGGTTCGCGCTTGAGCAGGCCGGCCAGGCGCATCACCAGCGAGGGCCGCGGTGCCGCAGCGGGCGGGTGCGACGGCGTGGCCGAGCCCTCGCCTGCCGCGATCCGGGCGGGGCGGATGTCAACGGAACCGGGCGTGGCGGCGACGGGCGGGTCGGTATCGGAAGACATGCGGCGTCCCTTGGGGTGGCCCATGGTAAGGCACCGGTCCGCGCATGCCGCATCCCGCGCGCCGTTCCGGCGCGCTTCAGACGCTGGCCCGGCACCAGCGGCGAACCGGGCTTCCCAGGCGCCAGCAGGCCATGGATGACCGGATCCTGCCGAGCCACCGCGGCGGGAGCCGGCAGCGTGACCACCCGGTGTGCGTTCCTGGAACCTAGGCAGCAGCGGGCAGCCCATGGCGACGTGGGGGGGGCCGCTGGCCGCCCGCGGCGGCCGCGCCTGGGCGCCTCCACCGCCCGCGGCGCCGCGCCATCCGCAGCCGGATCCGCAGCGGTTCCGGGGGCCGGCTATAATCGCCCGCAGGTGGGAGAAGCCGGCCTGGCCGGCTGCCGAAGGCGCAAACGCCCGTAATCGCTCAGGCCCGATACCACCCACGTTGCAGACACTCTGGAGAGACCGGCCGCCCCGCGGGGCCGCGCCGGCGCCGAAGGGGCACGAAGTACGCGACCTCGTCCGCGCGACTTCCAAACTCTCAGGCAAAAGGACAGAGGGGCACCCCGCCGCGCATCCGCGCGGCGTTCCCTTGCCCCTGTCCGGACCCGCCTCCATGTCCCAGTCGACCCCTTCCCTGCGCGACCTCGAGCAGCACGACGCCTTCGTCGGCCGCCACATCGGCCCGAACGATGCGGAAATCGCGACCATGCTTGCCGCCGTCGGCCACGACTCGCTGGAGGCGATGACCGATGCCATCGTGCCAGCCAGCATCAAGTCCGCCGATCCGCTCGCCCTGGGCGACAGCCTCACCGAGGAGGAAGCGCTGGCGAAGATCCGCGCGATCGCCGCGAAGAACCAGGTGCTGCGCAGCTTCATCGGCCAGGGCTACTACGGCACCCACACCCCGCCGGTGATCCTGCGCAACATCCTCGAGAACCCGGCCTGGTACACCGCCTACACCCCCTACCAGGCCGAGATCTCGCAGGGCCGCATGGAGGCGCTGGTCAACTTCCAGCAGATGTGCGCGGACCTGACGGGCATGGAGATCGCCAACGCCTCGCTGCTGGACGAAGCCACCGCCGCGGCCGAGGCCATGACCCTGGCCAGGCGCTCCAGCAAGGCCAGGTCGGACGTGTTCTTCGTGCATGACGCCGTGCATCCGCAGACCCAGGAACTGCTGCGCACCCGCGCCGAGCCGCTGGGCATCGAGCTGCGCGTGGGCACCCCGGAAGAAGCGATGGAGGCCGAGTGCTTCGGCATCCTGCTGCAGTACCCGGACACCTTCGGCCACATCGGCCACCACAGGGCACTGGCCGATGCGATCCACGCCCGTGGCGGCCTGGTGGCCGTGGCCACCGACCTGCTGGCCCTGACCCTGATCGCCGCGCCCGGCGAATGGGGCGCGGACATCGTGGTCGGCAACAGCCAGCGCTTCGGCGTGCCGTTCGGCTTCGGCGGCCCGCACGCGGCGTTCATGGCCTGCCGTGACGCGTTCAAGCGCTCCATGCCCGGTCGCCTGATCGGCGTGTCGATTGATGCCGAGGGCAACCCGGCCTACCGTCTGACCCTGCAGACCCGCGAGCAGCACATCCGCCGCGAGAAGGCCACCTCCAACATCTGCACCGCGCAGGTGCTGCTGGCGGTGATGGCCTCGATGTACGCCGTCTACCACGGCCCCGAGGGCCTGGTCCGCATCGCCCGCCGCACCCACCGGCTGGCCGCGATCCTGGCCGCGGCCCTGCGCGGCGCCGGGATCGAGGTCGGCGAGCACTTCTTCGACACCCTGCACGTCAAGGGCGTGGATGCCGGAGCCATCGGCAGCCGCGCGCGCCAGGCCGGCTTCAACCTGCGCCTGATCGACAGCACCGCGGTGGGCATCAGCCTGGACGAGACCGCCACCCGCGCCGACGTGGTCGCGCTGGCGCAGCTGTTCGGCGCCGCCGCGGACATCGATGCGCTGGATTCGTCCACCGCCGACGCGCTGCCGCAGGCGCTGCTGCGCACCACCCCGTTCCTGCAGCACCCGGTGTTCAACACCCACCACAGCGAACACGAGCTGCTGCGCTACATGCGCTCGCTGTCGGACAAGGACCTGGCCATGGATCGCACCATGATTCCGCTGGGCAGCTGCACCATGAAGCTCAACGCCACCGCCGAGATGATCCCGGTGACCTGGCCGGAGTTCAGCCGCATCCACCCGCTGGTGCCGGCCGAGCAGGCCCAGGGTTACGCCGAGCTGATCGGCAGCCTGGAGGCGATGCTGGCCGAGTGCACCGGCTACGACGCGGTCAGCCTGCAGCCCAATTCCGGCGCCCAGGGCGAGTACGCCGGCCTGCTGGCGATCCGCGCCTACCACGCCTCGCGCGGCGAGGGCCATCGCGACATCTGCCTGATCCCCGAATCGGCGCACGGCACCAACCCCGCTTCGGCGCAGATGTGCGGCATGAAGGTGGTGGTCACCCGGTGCGACGCCAACGGCAACGTCGACGTGGAGGACATCCGCGCGAATGCCGAGAAGCATTCGGCCAACCTGGCCGCGATCATGATGACCTACCCCTCCACCCATGGCGTGTTCGAGGAGGACGTGGTCGAGATCTGCGAGATCGTCCACGCCCACGGCGGCCAGGTGTACACCGACGGCGCCAACATGAACGCGCTGGTCGGCGTGGCCAAGCCGGGCAAGTGGGGCTCGGACGTGTCCCACCTCAACCTGCACAAGACCTTCTGCATCCCCCACGGCGGCGGCGGCCCGGGCGTGGGCCCGTGTGCGGTCAAGTCGCACCTGGCGCCGTTCCTGCCGAAGACCCTGAGTGAAGGTGGCATCCGCACCGAGGGCACCGGCAACGGCCCGATGGTCAGTGCCGCCAGCTTCGGCTCCGCCTCCATCCTGCCGATCAGCTGGATGTACGTGGCGATGATGGGTGCCGGCGGCCTGCGCAAGGCCACCCAGGTGGCCCTGCTCAACGCCAACTACATCTCCAGGAAGCTGGCGCCGCACTACAGGACGCTCTACACCGGCCGCAACGGCCTGGTCGCGCACGAGTGCATCCTGGATATCCGCCCGCTGGAGAAGGCCACCGGCATCGGCGCGGAGGACATCGCCAAGCGCCTGATCGACTTCGGCTTCCATGCCCCGACCCTGAGCTTCCCGGTGGCTGGCACGCTGATGGTCGAGCCGACCGAGAGCGAGTCCCAGCACGAGCTGGACCGCTTCATCGACGCGATGATCCAGATCCGCGAGGAGATCCGCGCGATCGAGGAAGGCCGCATGGACCGCGAGGACAACCCGCTCAGGCACGCCCCGCATACCGCGCTGCAGGTCTCCGGCAGCGAGTGGAAGCACGGCTATCCGCGTGAGCTGGCGGCCTTCCCCCTGGCGTCGCTGAAGAAGCAGAAGTACTGGCCGCCGGTGGCGCGCGTGGACAACGTCTACGGCGACAAGAACGTGTTCTGCGCCTGCATCCCGGTGGATGCCTACGCCGAGGACGCCACCGGGGCCTGATGCGCCCCCCCCGCCCGGCACGGGACGGCCCGCTTCGGCGGGCCGTTCCTGTTTGCGCCCCCAGGCAGCTCGGACACGGACCATTCCGCCACGCTGCCGATGCACGAGCGCGGGCCAGGCCACGCTGCGCGGCTGCCTTGACATCGGACAGGCCCGATCCCACAGTGCGCGCCGCCCGGACCGGGCGCCATCAACCACCATTGCGAGCCCTACATGAAGAACACCCTGGCCCTGGCAACCGCCCTGGCCCTCGCCGCCCTGTCGACCGATGCCATCGCCGGCCAGCCGTTCGTGCGCGCCGAGGCAGGCCGCAGCGACATCGAAGCCAACTACGGCGGCGGCTTCCGCGACAGCGAGTCCGACACCGCCGTGACCATCGGCGGCGGCTACTGGTTTACCCCGAACATCGGCGTCGAAGGCCACCTTGGCACGCTGTACACCGAATACCTGGGCGACGACTACGACCTGGACCTGGTCACTGCCGGTGTCGGCGTGGTGGCCAAGAAGAACTTCGGCCCGGACAACACCGGCTTCTTCGTCGGCGCCCGCGCCGGCATGGCGCGCCTGACCGTGCAGCTGCGCGAGGACGACTTCGACGTCGAAGAGGACGAGAGCTCCACCAGGCCGTATTTCGGCGTCAGCGCCGGCTACGACTTCAGCCGTCGCTGGGGCCTGAGCCTCAACTACGACCGCCGCACCGCCGAGATCGATGGCGTGGACATCGACGTGGACACCTTCACCCTCGCCGGCGAGATCCGCTTCCGCTGAGCACGCGCTGGCGGTGGCCGATGCCACGCATCCAGCCCACATGCAGCACCGGAAAAGCCCCGCATCGCGGGGCTTTTCCTTTGTGGCACTTCCCCGCGGTGCATCCGACCGCCGGCACCGGTGACGGCCGGCGTGGGATCCGCGACATGGCTGCCGGCGCCCTCCCCGCGCCCGTGCTGTCCGCATGGCACCCGGGATGTACGGTTGCATCGCGGCGCTTTCCAAGGGGCCGGGACTGCGCCTCCCCCTTCCAGGTACGCCACGGCCGCGCCTGGCCTGGCACGCCAACGCACCTCAATGCCATCTCCGATCGGGGCACCGTAAGGAAACCTTCCGGCGCCCTGCCCGGTACCGTGCGCCTTCGAGGCGATGCAGAAAGGGCCGCACTTTTCACGGACGCCTTACCCTGCCCGCGTTTATCTGCGCAGGCACGCATCGGTGCGCAGAAGGAGCAACCCATGCCACGTGGTGACAAATCCAGCTACACCGACAAGCAGAAGCGCCAGGCCGAGCACATCGAGGAGAGCGCGAAGGACCAGGGCCGCAGCGAGGAAACCGCCGAGCGCATCGCCTGGGCCACCGTCAACAAGCAGGATGGCGGTGGAAAGCAGTCCGGCTCCGGCAGGAAGACCGGCGCCCGCAAGGCGACGAAGAAGACCGCAAGGAAAGCCACGAAGAAGACCGCTGCGAAGAAGTCTTCCTCCGGGGGCGCAAAGAAGGTGGCGAAGGAGGCCACGGAGAGAACCGCACGGAAGAGCGCCGCGAAGAAGGCCAGCCCCGCCAGGAAGTCCGCGGCCAGCAAGACCGCACGCAAGAGCACGGCGAAGAAGACCACGAAGAAAGCAGCAACGAAGAAGACAGGCGCACGCAAGAGCGCCGCGAAGAAAACCACCCGCAGCCCTGCGAAGAAGGCGGCGAAGAAGAGCACGCGTAGCCCCGCAAAGAAGGCCACGAAGAAGACGGCGAAGAAGACCACCGCCAGGAAATCACCCGCCCGCAAGTCCACCACGAAGAAGTAGCACGTAGCCCGGATAAGGCCGAAGGCCGCATCCGCGGTTGGTTCTGGAGGATCGCGCGATAGTCCATCTCCCCTTGGGGTGGGCCGGCACGGCTGTGCGCCACTGGCGCAGGCGAACAACCCTCTCCCAAAGGGAGGCGGACCCCGGGTGCGCTTCGCTTACCCGGGCTACGCGGCATCACGTGCCCCAGTTAAGGCCGAAGGCCGCATCCGGGGTGTCTTCAAGCTCAGCCCCGCGGGGTGAGCTGTCGAGATGTGCGCCGGCGCCACGGGCGAATAGCCCTCTCCCAGAGGGAAGGCAAACCCGGGGGCGCTTCGCTTACCAGGCTAGAGGGGACTACCGTGATACCACCCCAGCACCGCCGGCGCGAGCAGCGGCTCCACGTCGATGTCCAGGGCCTGGAACGCATCCAGCACATCGCGCACGCGCCGTTGCGCCGCGGTGGCTCCCAGCAGCCCCTCAAGCTCGTCCACCGACAGTTGCGACAGCGTCCACTCGTGCAGGCGGTCGACCCGGCGTTCCATCGCGGCACGCAGCCAGGACCGCAACGGGTATGCCCGATAGCCGCGCGAGGCCAGCGCTTCGATCCGTCCATGCAACAGGCCGGACACGCCACGGAACCATTCGGTATGCCCACCGGCCGGCACGCGGATGGTCATCGGCGCCGGCGCGTTGTGTCCACCCAGGCCCGCGCGCAGCTCCAGTTCCAGGTCGCGCGCGTCGCGGATGGACTCGGCCTCCACCAGCATTCCGCCTTCCAGGTCGAAGAAGTCGAACCACCGCTGGTGCAACGCGGAGATCCGTCCCAGCGGGTCCGTCGAGAACCCGATCTTGCAGTGGTCCTCCCACGCACAGGGAAACACGTAGGCAAAGCAGCGTCCGTCGGTCGCCACCTCCGCCCGTCCGTCACCGGCCGGATAGGCCGCGGCGCGTTCGCCAATGCGGGAGCGGCTCATGCGGCCCGTCCTCCGGGGGCGCGGCCCTGCGGCGACGGCAGCGCCGGCTGCGGTCCATGCGCGGAGCGACCGGTCCGCCGCTGCTGCGCCTGCGCCCCGGAGGGGGCAGGCGTGGAACGCGCTTCGGCCGCCCTGGCCACCTGCCAGGGATCCCGCGCCTGCGGCACCTCCGGCCGCGCGCGGAACACCACGCTCATGCGGGGCGGCACCGGGCGCGTGGTCTTGGGGATGCCGTGTTCGTGGGTGGTCTGGCTGGCATGGCTCATCACCAGCAGGCTCCCAGGCTCCAGGTCCACCCCGAAAGCGCGGCCGCCGGCCTTGGCGCGGATGTTCATGCGCCGGGCGCCGCCGAGGGAGACCAGCGCCAGCGGCTGGCCGGGGACCAGCTGGTGCAGCGTGTCGTTGTGCATGGCCACGCTGTCGTTGCCGTCGCGGTAGAGGTTCAGGCCGACACTGGTGTAGCCGCCGGGCGCCATCGCCTGCACGCGTTCGAGCATCGGGCCCAGCGGCAGGCCTGCCGGCAGCTCGTGCAGCGCATACCAGGCAAGCAGTCGCGGCACGTCGACCACGCGGTCGTACATCGGCCGGCGCGCGGACTGCCAGTGGCAGCCGTCCCGCAACTGCTGGAACCAGGTGTGGGCCAGCGCCGGCGGCAGGAATTCCGGCCAGTAGCGGATGCCGCCTTCGGCGTCCTCCACCAGGATTCTCGGTCCGTTGTCGAACAGGTCCATCGTGGGTCTCCCCGCCCGCGCTCCGGCGCAGGCGTTGGTGTTCAGTGGAAGTCGCGCGAGTCGACCTGCATCGCGCCCAGCAGGTCACTCAGGTCCTCAAGGTGGGCGGCGATCAGGTGCTCGACCCCGTCCACCCGCTCCCAGCGTCCGCGCACGCCCATCAGCCGCGACTGCAGCATCGGCTTGCGCTGGCGCACCGCCAGGTCCGGCCAGACGATCACGTTGACCATGCCGTGCTCGTCTTCGAGGGTGATGAAGATGGTGCCCTTGGCGGTGGCGGGCCGCTGGCGCTGGGTCACCAGGCCGGCCACGTGCACGCCGCTGCCATGCCGGCGCTGCTGCAGTTCACGCACCCCGAGGATGCGCCGCTGCACCATCTGCGCCCGCAGCAGGGCCATCGGATGAGCGCGCAGGCTCAGGCCGGTGCTGCGGTAGTCGGCCAGCAGCTGCTCGCCGATGCGCGGCGCCGGCAGCTCGATGCTTGCCTCCTGCGGGCTGCCATCCAGCAGCGGGCGACGCGGCTCGATCCCGGCCACCGCCCAGCGCGCGGCATTGCGGTGCCCGGCCAGGCCGTCGAGGGCGCCGGCCTCGGCCAGCGCCTGGCGCGCCTTCGCATCCAGGCCGGCGCGGCGGCACAGGTCGGCCACGTCGTCGAACACCCGCCAGCGGCGTGCATCGACGATCGCCTGGGCGACCTTCTCCGACAGCCCCGCCACCAGGCGCAGGCCGAGCCGGATCGCCGGCTGCCTGCCCTGCCCGGCCGGCTCCAGGGTGCAGTCCCAGGTGCTGCAGGTGATGTCCACCGGCCGCACCTCCACGCTGGCCCGGCCGCCGCGCCCGCGGCGCGCGTCCTGCACGATCTGGCTGGGCGAGTAGAAGCCCATCGGCTGCGAATTGAGCAGGGCGCAGGCGAAGGCCGCCGGCTCGTGGCGCTTGAGCCAGGCGCTGACGTACACCAGTTTGGCGAAGGAGGCGGCATGGCTCTGCGGGAAGCCGTAGGAGCCGAAGCCCTTGATCTGTTCGAACAGCTGGTCGATGAACTCGCTGTTGTAGTTCTTCCCCTCCATCAGCTGGCGGATGCGCAGCCGGTGCGGCTCCATGTCGCCACCGCGGCGCCAGGCGGCCATCGAACGACGCAGTCCGTCGGCCTCCTCCGGCGTGTAACCGGCATGGATCACCAGCTCCATCACCTGTTCCTGGAACAGCGGGATGCCCAGGGTGGCGCCGAGGATCTCGCGCACGCCCTCGGACGGATAGCTCACCGGTTCCTTGCCCATGCGCCGGCGCAGGTAGGGATGGACCATGCCGCCCTGGATCGGCCCGGGGCGCACGATCGCCACCTGCACCACCAGGTCGTAGAACTTCGCCGGCCGCAGCCGCGGCAGCATCGCCATCTGCGCGCGCGACTCGACCTGGAACACGCCCACGCTGTCGGCCGCCGCCAGCATGGCGAAGGTGGCCGCGTCGTCGCGCGGCAGGCCGGCCATGTCCAGGCGCATGCCGCGGTATCCCTCCACCAGGTCGAAGGCCTTGCGGATGCAGGTGAGCATGCCCAGCGCCAGGCAGTCGACCTTGAGCAGGCCCATGGTCTCCAGGTCGTCCTTGTCCCACTGGATGATGGTGCGATCGGCCATGGCCGCGTTCTCCACCGGCACCACCGCCGACAGCGGCGCGTCGGAGATCACGAAGCCGCCCACGTGCTGGGACAGGTGGCGCGGCATGTCCTCCAGCATCGCCGCCAGCGCCAGGATCTTGTTGACCAGCGGGTTGTCCGGATCGAACCCGGCCTCGGCCAGGCGCTGGCGCATCGGCGCTTCGCCATTGCCCCAGCCGAAGCACTCGGCCAGCAGGCCGGTCTGGTCCGGCGGCAGGCCGAAGACCTTGGCCACGTCGCGCACCGCGCTCTTGCCGCGGTAGCGGATCACCGTGGCCGCCAGCGCCGCGCGCCGCCGCCCGTACTTGTCGTAGACGTACTGAAGCACCTCCTCGCGGCGCTCGTGCTCGAAGTCCACGTCGATGTCCGGTGGCTCGTCGCGGGCCTTGGACAGGAAGCGCGAGATCAGCAGCCGGGTCTCGGTGGGATCCACGGAGGTGATGCCCAGGGCGAAGCACACCGCCGAGTTGGCCGAGGAGCCGCGCCCCTGGCACAGGATGTTGCGGCTGCGGGCGAAGCGGACGATGTCCTCCACGGTGAGGAAGAACGCCTCGTACTTCAGCTCGGCGATCAGCGCCAGCTCCTCCTCGATCTGCGCCACCACCTTGGGCGGGGCGCCCTGAGGCCAGCGCTCGCGCATGCCCGCTTCGGTCAGCTTCCGCAGCCAGCTCGAAGGCGTGTGCCCGTCCGGCACCAGCTCCTTTGGATAGCGGTAGGCCGCTTCCTTCAGGTCGAACCGGCAGCGCCGCGCCAGCGCCACGGTGGCCTGAAGCAGGGCCGGCGGATGGATCGCGGCCAGTGCGCGGCGCGTGCGCAGGTGGCGCTCGCCATTGCGGAACAGCCGGTCCGCGCATGCGTCCAGGGTGAGGTTGTGGCGGATCGCGGTCATCGTGTCCTGCAGCACCCGGCGCCGCCGCACGTCCATGTGCACGTCGCCGGCGGCCAGCGGCGTCATCCTCAGTGCGGTGGACAGCTCCAGCAGGCGCGACAGGCGCGCGGCATCGTCCTGCTCGCGGTGCAGTTCCACCGCCAGATACGCACGTTCTCCGAACACCTGCTGCAGCCAGCGGCCCTGGGCCGGGTCCGGATCGGTGCCCGGCAGCCACAGCGCGAACAGCCCGCAGTCGGCGTGGCTGCGCACGGGACGGCCTGCCGTGGCCAGCAGGTCCGGTTCCGCCGACGCTGGCCGCGTCTTTCCGTCCGCGCTACCCGGCCGTGAGCCGGCATGGGCGGACGGGCTGCCGGCCGTGTCCTGCGGCCGCTCCAGCGGGCAGGCCTGGCCCACCACCCGCTCCAGCTCCGCGCGTGTGAGCCGGTAGCTGCCCTTGGTGGCGCTACGGCGCGCGATGGTGATCAGCTCGCACAGGCGGGTATAGCCGTCGCGGTCCTGCACCAGCAATACGCAGCGCAGCCCGCACTCCAGCGTCAGCTCGCTGCCGACCACCAGCTTCACCCCGGTGGCGCGCGCCGCTTCCCAGGCGCGGACGATGCCGGCCAGCGAGCACTCGTCGGTGATCGCCAGGGCCTCGTAGCCGCACTGCGCCGCGCGGGCGAACAGGTCCTCGGCGCTGGAGGCGCCGCGCAGGAACGAGAACTCGGACAGGCAATGCAGCTCGGCATAGGCCGGCAGGCCAGCTGTGGCCAACACGTCGTCATCGTTGGCCGCCTCGCCTGCACGTGGATCACGCTGGCCCAGGCGCCAGGCCACCTGGCGGAAGCGCGGCACGCGCGCGCCGGGGGTCTCGCGGTCCACACCATCGATGGCGTCGTCCCAGCTCATGCGAACCAGCCGTGCAGCATCCAGCCGCCCTCGCGCGCGCCGGCGGCGCGGAACGCCCAGGCCCGCTGGCCTCGACTGGTGCGGACCACGTAGTAGTCGCGACGCACGTCGCCATCGTCCCACCAGCCACTCTCCAGCCGCTCCGGGCCGGACAGCACCTGCAAGCGTGCGTCATGCAGCGGCACCGGTTCGGGCAGCAGCCAGGCCGGGCGCGGTGGACGCGGTGGCGCGGGCGGCGGCGTGCCGGCATCGCCTTCGAGCCTGCGCCAGGCACGCTCCGGGCGCGGATCGCCCTGGGGCGCCACCCGGTACACCGCGCCATCGCCCAGCCGCGCACGCAGGCGCTCGCGCAGCTGGGGCCAGTCCAGGGTCTGGGCCGAGCGCTGGGCGAACAGGTCCTGCACCGCCGGCACGAACGGCGGCAGCTGCCGCGCCAGCAGGCGCATGCCCACCACCGGCCGGGCGATCTCCACCCGCTCCAGGCGTCCGCGCGCCAGTTCGAACAGCATCGCCGGGCTGCGTTCGGGCGCCAGCAGGCCCACTTCCACGTCGCTATGGCCGTGCTCGTGTTCCAGGCGCAGCACGAAGCGCTGGACGCCGCCATCGCGGATCGACAGGTAGGTGCACAGGTCGCCGACCAACCGCCGCAGCGGGAACAGCAGAGCGGTATGGGTGTCCACCTCGTAGCCCAGCTCCACCCGCTCGTCGAAATGCTCCGGTGGCTGGTAGCACTCCAGCGGGTCGTCGGCCTCCCCGTAGAGCTTCTGCAGGTGTTCCAGCAGCGGCTGGCCGAAACGGCGGCGCAACGCGTCCGAGGGCAGCGCGCGCAACTGCCCCAGGGTGCGGATGCCCATGCGTTGCAGGCGGGTCCCGGCGTCGTCCGGCAGCACCGCGCGCCGCACCGGCACCCGGTCCAGCAGAGGGGGCAATGCGCTGGCTTCCATCACCGCCATGCCGTCGCGCAACCCCGCCAGCACCCGCGCCGCACGCGCGGTCGGCGCCAGGGCGATGCGGTGGCGGAACCCCAGCTGTTCCAGCTCGCCGCGCAGGCGCCGCTCGAACCGCGGCCACGGCCCGAACAGACGGAAGCTGGCGCGCACCTCCAGCACGATGGACGCGCTCCACTGCATGCTGACCAGCGAGCTGTGGCGGTAGGCCCAGGCGGCGAGGAAACGCTGCACGCGCGCCTCGGCCGCCGGTTCATGATCGACCATGGCGAACTGCGGCAGCAGCGCATGGGCGGCGGTCAGGCGCATGCCCGGGGCCAGCCCGGCAGCGGCCGCGGCCGCGTTGACCGCATGCAGGGTGCGCAGCTGGGCGGGGCCACCGACCAGCGCCAGCGGCGCTTCCGGGTCGGGATGGCGGCGCAGCACCGCGTCCAGCGGAAGCTGCGGCAGCAGGATGCAGGCCCAGAGCATCAGCCGGCCTCCTGCACGGGCGCTGCCGCCGTCCGATGGCGTGCCATGGGCAGGAAGCTTCCTGAGCAGGCCCCGATCAGGACTAGGAAGGGGTTGCACGGCAACCGGGGGAGCCCCCCGGGGCCAGGCGACCGGCGCACACCGGCGCGAGGGTTTGGACATCCGCTGCCGACCCGGTGTCCGGGGACGGGGAAGCCGGCCGGATTCCACGGCGGGAAAACTGCACCGGGATCCATGTCAGTGCGCCAGTCGCAGCAGCCCGGACGGCGGTTGCCCGCCGCGGCACTTGAGCACCCGCCAGCCCCCGTCCTCCAGCAGCAGGCGCAACGCCGCGGGCGAGGCATTGGCAGCATGGCGGCGGTCACGCAGCACGAAGCCGCAGCAGTCGCCGCTGTCGGCCGCCACCTGCAGCCGGCGCAGGGCGCGGTCGTCGCTCCCTGGCGGCCAGCCCAGCACCGCTGCGCAGGCACCGCTGCGCAGGCACTGCTCCTGCGCCCACAGCGCCTCGCGCGGGGTCGCATCGACCACCTGCAGGCCGGCCAGGTCCACCCCGGCAGCCTGCCAGGCCGGGGCATACGGGATGAAAGGCGGCGCAACCAGCACCACGGTGCCGCCGGACGCGGTCAGCCGCGCCAGGGTCGGCAGCAGCAGTGCCAGTTCACCGACCCCATCGGCGGGCAGGAGCAACTCGCTCAACGCCCGGCGGGGCCACCCGCCCTGCGGCAGGCTGGCATCCAGCACCGGGTAGCCGGTGGCCTCGCCGTCGGCCGGCAGGCGCGCGGCGCGACCGGCGTGCCACAGCGTGCGCGCCGCCAGCAGGCTGTCGATGGCGACGACCTGGGCCATCTCAACCCTGCCGCACCAGGCCGCAATACACACCCTCGATGGCGAAGTCCTGGCCTGCGCCGACCTCGATCGGGGCATGGACCGGGTTGCGCGGCAGCAGGCGGATCGAATCGGCCCCGCGCTGCAGGCGCTTGATCGTCAGCTCGCCGTCCACCCGCGCCACCACGGTCTGGCCGTCGCGGGCCTCCGGGGTGCGGTGCACACCCACCAGGTCGCCGTCGAGGATGCCGTCCTCGATCATCGAGTCACCCTGCACCCGCAGCAGGTAGTCGGGCCGCGGCGAGAACAGTCGCCGGTCCAGCCACAGGGCATCCCCGCCCTCGCCCACCGGTCCCAGCCGGGCCACGCCCTGGGCACTGACCGGCAGGCCAGCGGCGACCCGGCCCAGCACCGGCAGCGGCAGCAGGTCGGCCGTGCCTCCGGGCAGGCGCAGGCCACGCTTGCGGCCGGCCTGCTGCTCCAGCAGCCCGTCGGCCACCAGGGCCTGGACGTGCTTCTGGGCGGCATTGCGCGAGGAAAACCCGAACGCCGCGGCGATCTCGGCCAGGCTGGGCGCGCGTCCGGCCGCCAGTTCGCGGCGCAGGAAATCCAGCACGGCGGCGCGCTGGGGAGGCAGGGAGGCGGGATCGGCAGGCTGGTCCATGGTGTACATTTGTACACCCTCCGGTCTCATCCGGCGAGAACCTGCCACAGGACAGTGCGATTCAGGCGCCGCTGCAGCAGTTTTTGTGCGCTGCCGCACACTGCGTGAACCCGTCATCCGGGCGACGTGGTTTTTCGACATGTCCTCCACATCCCGGCAGGCAAATTGCGCCCGTGTCCCCACACGCCGGACACCGCCCGCAGGCAGGGAAGCCAGCGGGCGCATCCGGCGCCGGCGGAACCCCCTCTCCCCCGAGAACTGCAGGAGCGGCGAGCCGCAAGGCCGCCGGAGCCACATGTCCCCCATGCGTGCCCCCGAACACAACAACGGACTGGATCCCACCCGGCTCGAGCGCCACCTGCCGGAGCTGCTGCAGCAATACGTGCGCGACGACACCCCCCTGGCGGCCCTTCCCCCGCGCCGCCAGGCCAGCGAGCCCCCGGCATCGCAGAGCGCCTGACATTCTCTCCTGTTCCAGTTGAGCCGGCCCCCGTGCCGGCTTTCTTTTTGCCTGCGCCCCTCCCGCCCTCGCCTGGCGAAGCCGATCCGCGTCTCTTCGGCGTCCTTCCCAGCCATGAACGCCACCGACGACGCCAGGAATTGCCCGTGCCGTGCGACAGGCGAACGCAAGTAATCGCCGCCCGCCCTGCCGATCCCGATGCCATTGCTGGGAGCATGAAAGCGGCGTGCATGGACCATGCAACACGCGCCTTGCGTGCTGAACATCGCTTTCACCTTCAGTGGACCGCCAGCCAATGCCTGCCAGTCCAGCATGCGCTTCCTGCGTGTGGCCGGCATGCACCCCATTCCTCCACCCACCCGGCCGACAGACAGACAGACAAGGAGCATCACCATGGCCGTCAAGACCATCGAAGAGCTGTTCATCCACGAGCTGTCGGACATCTACAGCGCCGAGAAGCAGCTCACCAAGGCGCTGCCGCGCCTGGCGCGCGCCGCCGAGAACCCGGAGCTGGCCGAGGGCTTCCGTACGCACCTCGAGGAGACCCAGGGCCAGATCGAGCGCATCGACCGCATCGTCGATCTGCTGGACATCCGCCTCAAGCGCATCAAGTGCGCGGCGATGGAAGGCCTGGTCGAAGAAGGCAAGGAAGTGATCGAAGAGATCGAGAAGGGTCCGCTGCGCGACGCGGCCCTGATCGGCGGCGCACAGAAGGTCGAACATTACGAAATCGCCTCCTACGGCACGCTGGCTGCCCTCGCCAAGCAGCTCGGCTACAAGGACGCGCTGCCGCTGATCCTGGAAACGCTGGAAGAAGAGAAAGCCACGGACGAGAAGCTGACCCTGCTCGCCGAACAGGGCGGCAACCAGCGCGCCGCCCAGGAGCGCAAGAGCGCCGCCTGACCCCGTTCGCCACGGCGATTGCCATGCTCCTGTCGCCGTGGCCACGCCGGGCACCGGCTCGCTCCCGGGCCGGTGCCCGGCACCCTACTGCGGAGATCCCGATGAACATCCGACGCATCGCCACCCCCACCCTGCTCGCCCTCGCCCTTGGCGGCCTCACCGCCTGTGGCGACCGCAACGACGCCAACGACATGAACGACCCGGCCACGCCGGCCACCTCCAGTGCCGACCCGGCCGCCCAGCCGCCGGGCGCCACCATGGACCCGGCCGCCGGCACCGCAGGCGACACCGCCGCCCAGACGGCCAGCCAGGGCGAATCGGCTGCCCTGGGCATGCTCAACGCCATCAATGCACATGAGATCGCCGCAGGCGAACAGGCCCTGGCCAAGGGCGTCAGCGGCGAAGTCGCCGACTACGCGCGCATGATGATCGACCAGCACACCGAGAACCGCACCCGCACCAGCGCCCTGGGTGCCGATGACCAGGCGCAGGAAGCCCAGGCCCAGCGCCAGAAGGGCGAGCAGGAACTTGCAGCCCTCGACCAGCAGCAGGGCGAGGCGTACAGCAAGGCCTATATCGACGCGATGGTGAAAGGCCATACCGAAGCCCTGGCCGCGCTGGACCAGCGCCTGATCCCCGCCGCCGCGCGCGAGGAAGTGCGCCAGCACCTGGCCACCACCCGCCAGCATGTCGCCGGACATCTGGAGAAGGCGCGCGCCCTGCAAGGTGCTGCCACCGCGCAGTAAGGGGTACATCCCGCCGACGTGATCGCACGAAGCCGCAGCGGGTCTTCCCGCTGCGGCTTCATTGTTTCCATGTCCAGGGCGGGCGGCCGTGGACCGGGCGTATTCCGCGCCTTCTGCAAGGCTCCGCCTCTCCCGGTGCACGCCTTGCCGGGCAGGACGTGGGAGTCCAAGGCCCTGTCAGGCTGACTGCACGGAAACGACCTTCCAGTAAGACGCCGTCCCAGTTCTGCTTCCGGATCCGCCACGCGTCGCATGCACGCATGTGCCCGTGCCATCGCTTCTGACAGATCTGCACAGGCTGCAAACCGTAAAACAGCGTTCACCCGCATATGGGCATCCAGCTAACGGGGGCTGACACACACTGGCACCGGACCAAGGCAATCCGCCAGGTCCTCAAAACGAGGAATGCAGAGATGGCCAATCAACAGAACCAGAACAACGAGCGGCAGAATCAGCAGAACCAGCAGAACCAGCAGCAGGACCAGAACCGGCAGAACCAGCAGCAGCAGGACCAGAACCAACAGAACCGCCAGGGCCAGCAGCAGCAGGACCAGAACCAGCAGAACCGCCAGGGCCAACAGCAACAGCAGCAGGAAAACGAGCGCAATCGCCAGCAGCGCTGAACAATGTGATGTCGTCCTCAAGGGGGCTCCTTCGCGGAGCCCCTTTTTATTGCACGGAGCGCGAGCCATGCAGGCAGCTGGCATCGAAGACCTCTTCCAGCACGTGATCCTGGGCCCCTTGCAGGCCCATGCGCGTGGGTGGTGTTTCGGGGTGACCCGGATCGATGTGGAGCAGGACGCCACCGCGTCGTCCCTGTGGAACCTCGCACCCGATGGTGAGGTGGCGCGGTTGGTGGACGATGCCACCAGAGCCTGCTGGGATCCGGCGGGTGAGAGGTGTTCCTGCTCCCAGGAGCGGCCGCCTCCGGCCGCGTCGACCCGCGCCGGCTGAGGCACGCACCGGCCGCACGCACGCGCGGAGGCGTCGCCCTGACGCCTCCGCACCGAGCATGGCGCGACGCCCGCCGGGTGCTGCGCCATGGCGTGGCCGCGGCACGCGGAGCAGCGGGTGCAACTCCTGCAGGCTGCGCAGGCCCACCGTCGCACGGCATTGCGTCGCGCCCCGGCACGGTCCTTGTCCCGGCATCCCGCGGAGGCCCGATGAAGATCCACCATCTCAACTGCATCTCCACCTGCCCGCTCGGCGGCCACCTGATGGACGGACGCACGCCGGGCGTGTTCACCCGCGCGGCGCTGGCGTGCCACTGCCTGCTGCTCGAGACTGGCGACCGCCTGGTGCTGGTGGACACCGGCCTGGGCCTGCGCGACGTCGCCCAGCCGCGCGAGCGGCTCAGTGCGTTCTTCCTTGCCCTGCTCTCGCCGGACCTGCGCGCGGAAATGACTGCCGCCCGCCAGATCCCGGCCCTTGACTACGCGCCGCAGGAAGTGACCGACATCGTGCTCACCCACCTGGATTTCGACCACGCCGGTGGCCTGGACGACTTCCCCAATGCCACCGTGCACCTGCGCGCGATGGAACACGCCTCGGCCGCGCGCCAGCGCACCTGGCTGGACCGGCAACGTTTCCGTCCCCGGCAGTGGGGATCGCGCGACCGCTGGCGTACCTACGACGACGCGCGCACCGGCCGCTGGATGGGGTTTGACGCCGTCTCCGCGCTGCACGGCCTGCCGCCGGAGATCCTGCTGGTGCACCTTCCCGGCCACACCCACGGCCATGCCGGGGTCGCTGTCCGACGCGGGAACGACTGGCTGCTGCTGGCTGGCGACGCCTATTTCGACGCGCGCGAGATGCACGCCCATCCGCGCTGCACGCCGGGCCTGCGCTTCTACCAGTGGATGATGGAAAAGGACCGCCGCGCCCGCCTGCATCATCGCGACCGCCTGCGCGAGCTGGCCCTGGGCGAGCCCGCGCTCACCCTGTTCTGCTCGCACGACCCCGGCCAGTTCGAGGCGCTGGCCGGCCGCCGCCTGGGCGAGGCGCTGGCCGGCGGCCGCCTGGGCGAGCCGCTGCGCGCCGGGCCGCTGTAGGCGGCCAGCGACCCGTACCAGGCCCCGGCCGCTTCCCGGCCCTCCGACACGCCCGGGCCCGCGGCGGCCAGCATGCGTCCGCGCACCCGGCGCGCATGCCAGTGGCCCCAAGCGGCCCGCGGGAACCCGCCGCGTTCCGGCCACTCAGGCCTGCGGTCGCGCCTCCACCTTGGGCTCGGCCACCTCGTGCCCTGCCTCGGCGCGGCCCGCCATCTCGGCGCCGGCGTCCGGGGGCAGCCGGCGCATCTGCAGCACCGAGCTGGCGGAGATCAGGCCCACGGTGAGGAAGGCGAACAGGAAGGTCACCGGGTCACCATCGTCGCGCCCGGTGAGGGTACCGGCCACGCTCAGCGCGTAGCCGCCGATGGTCACGCCCAGCGCCAGCGACACCTGCTGCGCCATTGCCGCCAGGCTGCTGGCCTGGCTCATCCGCTCCTGCCCGATATCGGCGTAGGCGATCGCGTTGATGCTGGTGAACTGCAGCGAGCGGAAGCAACCGCTGGCCAGCAGCACGCCCACCATCAGCCAGTACGGGGTGTCGGCGCGGAACAGGCCGAAGCCGCACAGCAGCAGCGAGGCCAGCAGGCCATTCCACACCAGCACCGGGCGGAAGCCGAACTGGCGCAGCACGCGCGGCGCGACCACCTTCATGAACATCGCGCCGGCGGTGGAGGTGAAGGTCACCAGGCCCGATTCCAGGGGATTGAGGCCGAAGCCCAGCTGCAGCATCAGTGGCAGCAGGAAGGGCGTGGCGCCGATGCCGATGCGGAACAGCGAGCCACCCAGCACGCCGGTGCGGAAAGTGGGGATGCGCAGCAGGTCCAGTTTCAGCAGCGGCGCCGGATGGGTACGGGCATGGTGCACGTAGCCGAGCATCAGGCCGGTGCCGGCCAGGACCACCCCTGCGATCGCCGCACCGGGCACCAGCCCGCGCCCGATCGCCGACAGCCCGAACATCGCCAGGCCCAGCCCGCCGGCGGACAGCGCGAAGCCACGCCAGTCCATGCGCCCCACCGGCTGTCGCAGCTCCGGCACGAAGCGCCACGCCAGCCACATCCCGAGCAGACCCATGGGCAGGTTGATGAGGAAGATGAAGCGCCAGTGGGTATAGGTGGTGATCGCACCGCCAAGCACCGGCCCCAGCATCGGCCCGAGCATCGCCGGCACCGTCAGCCAGCTCAGCGCACGCACGAGTTCGGCCTTCTCGATGCTGCGCAGCAGCACCAGGCGCCCCACCGGCACCATCATCGCCCCGCCGATGCCCTGCACGAAGCGCCCGGCCACCAGCGTCCCGAGGCCGTCGCTGGCCGCGCAGCACAGCGAACCGGCCAGGAATACCGCGATGGCGCCGACGAAGATGCGGCGCGCGCCGAAGCGGTCCGCTACCCAGCCGCTGACCGGGATGAACACCGCCAATGCCAGCATGTAGGTGGTCAGCGCCAACTTCAGCGCCACCGGTTCGGTACCCAGCTCGGCCGCGATCTGCGGCAGCGAGGTGGAGATGGCCGTCGAATCCATGTTCTCGATGAACAGGGCGGTGGCGATGATCAGGGGAAGGCGGCGCTCGGGTCTCACGGGCCTGCGGCGATCAGGGGGCGCACGATTGTGGGACGGACGGCGTGAATGGCATGCCTGCCGGGCCTTGCAATCGGTCCGGCTGCTGTTATGTTGCAATCGATTGCATTGCTGTGGAATCGCGTTTCCTGCCCGGTTGGGAGGCCGGCAAGGGATGAGTATCTTCGCAAGCGGACCCCGCGGGGTCTCCAGGCGCGACGCGCTGCGCGCGGCCCTGCTCGGCGGGGCGGCGCTGGCCGCCCCCGGTGCGCTCCGGGCAGCCGCGGGTGCTGCGCCGCCGCCCAGGTCCAACCTCAGGCATTCGGTGGCCCGCTGGACGTTCGGGCGCCAGTCGGTAGCCGAGCTGTGCGCCATCGTCAGGCAGATCGGCTTTGCGGCGATCGACCTGGTCGGCCCGGACGACTGGCCCACGCTCAAGGCCCATGGCGTGGACAGCTCGATGTGCAATGGCGCCGAGCTGGGCCTGGAGAAGGGCTTCGCCGACCCGGCCCTCCACGACGAGCTGGTCGCGCGCTACACCCGCCACATCGACCTGGTCGCCGATGCCGGCTACCGCAACCTGATCTGCTTCTCCGGCAATGGCAACGGCATGGATCCGGCCGAAGGCCTGGCCAATTCGGCCGCGGGCCTCAAGCGCCTGCTTGGGCATGCGCAGAAGCGCGGCGTGCGGCTGGTGATGGAGCTGCTCAACTCCCGTGTGGACCACCCCGACTACCTGTGCGACCGGTCCGCCTGGGGCGTGGCGCTGTGCGAGCAGCTGGGTTCGCCGAACTTCGGCCTGCTCTACGACATCTACCACATGCAGATCATGGAGGGCGACATCATCGCCACGATCCGCAGGCACCACGAGTTCTTCGTCCATTACCACACCGCCGGCGTACCCGGGCGGCACGAGATCGGCGACGACCAGGAGCTCAACTACCCGGCCATCTGCCGCGCGATCCGCGACACCGGCTTCGATGGCTACCTGGCGCAGGAGTTCATGCCTTCGGCACCGGACCCGGTCGCCTCCCTGCGCGAGGCGGTCCGCCTCTGCGACGTCTGAACCCGCATTCCAGGAAGCAACGATCCATGGCGAACAATCATTACGACGCGATCGTCGTCGGCTCCGGCATCAGTGGCGGCTGGGCCGCCAAGGAACTGGCCGAGAAGGGGCTGAAGGTGCTGATGCTCGAGCGCGGGCGCAACATCGAGCACATCAAGGACTACGTCAACGCGGGCAACGAGGCCTGGGACTATCCGCATCGCAACGTGCCGACCCAGGCGATGAAGGAAGCGCACCCGGTGCTGCGCCGTGATTACCCGCTCTCGGAGAGCACCTACGGGATGTGGGCCGACGAGCAGGACTGCCCGTACACCGAGACCAAGCGTTTCGACTGGTTCCGCGGCTACCACGTCGGCGGCCGCTCGCTGATGTGGGGCCGGCAGAGCTACCGCCTGTCGGACCTGGATTTCGAGGCCAATGCGCGCGAGGGCATCGCCGTGGACTGGCCGATCCGCTATGCCGACATCGCACCGTGGTACGACCACGTGGAGACCTTCGCCGGCATCGCCGGAACGGTAGAGGGCCTGGACGTGCTGCCGGACGGCAAGTTCCTGCCGCCGATCCCGCTGAACGTGGTCGAGAAGGACGTGGCCGCACGCATCCGCAAGGCCTTCGGCGGCACCCGCCACATGATCCATTCGCGCACCGCCAACATCACCGAGCCGCGCCCGGAGCAGAACCGGGCCAACTGCCAGTACCGCAACAAGTGCATCCTCGGCTGTCCTTTCGGCGCCTACTTCTCCACCCAGTCGGCCACGCTTCCGGCGGCGATGCAGACCGGCAACCTCACCCTGCGCCCGTTCTCCATCGTCAAGGAAGTGCTCTACGACCGCGACCGCAAGCGCGCCCGCGGCGTGGAGATCATCGATGCGGAAACTGGCCAGACCTACGAGTACACGGCCAGGGTGGTCTTCCTCAACGCCTCGACCTTCAATTCGACCTGGCTGCTGATGAACTCGGCCACCGACGTGTGGGAGGGCGGCCTGGGCTCGGCCTCCGGCGAGCTGGGCCACAACGTGATGGATCACCATTTCCAGGTCGGCGCGCAGGGCATCGTCGACGGCTACGCGGACAAGTACCACTCCGGCCGACGGCCGTGCGGCTTCTACATCCCGCGCTTCCGCAACGTCGGCGGCGACCGCCGCGACTACCTGCGCGGCTTCGGCTACCAGGGCGGCGCGGGCCGCCAGGGCTGGTCGCGCAGCGTCGCCGAGCTGGGCATCGGCGCAGGCCTGAAGGAAGCCGCGAGCATGCCCGGCGACTGGAGGATCGGCATGACCGCCTTCGGCGAGATGCTGCCCTACCACGACAACACGATCCGCCTGGACCACGGCACCCGCGACAAGTGGGGCCTGCCGGTACTGGCGATGGACGTGTCGATCCGCGACAACGAGCTGGCCATGCGCCGCGACATGGCCGCCGACGCCGCCGAGATGCTGGAGGCGGCCGGGGTGCGCGACGTGGGTACCTACGACGGCGACTACGCGCCGGGAATGGCGATCCACGAGATGGGCACCGCGCGCATGGGTCGCGACCCGAAGACCTCGGTGCTCAACGCCCACAACCAGGTATGGGACGCACCGAACGTCTACGTCACCGATGGCGCGTGCATGACCTCGGCCAGCTGCGTGAACCCGTCGCTGACCTACATGGCGCTGACCGCGCGCGCCGCCGACCACGCCGTGCGCGAACTCAAGGCGGGGAACCTGTAATGGAACGTCGTGAACTGCTGAAGATGATCGCCGCGGCCACCGGCGTGGCCATGGTCGGCATGCCCGCCTTCGTCCTCGGCCAGGCGCCGGTGCCCAGGGGCGTGGCCCGCTTTTCCGCCGACGAGGTGGCGCTGCTGGACGAGGTCGCCGAGACCATCATTCCGCGGACCGACACCCCCGGCGCCAAGGATGCCGGGGTAGGCCCGTTCATGGCCATGTTCGTCACCGACTGCTACGCGGACGCGGACCAGTCCACCTTCCGCAAGGGGCTGGTGGACCTGGACCGCCGCGCGGGCGGCAGCTTCGTGGCGTTGGCGCCAGCGGCGCGCCAGCAACTGCTGGCCACGCTGGATGCCGAAGCGCGCGAACGCTCGCGCGGCGCGTGGATCGCGCCGGACGGCTCGGGCAGCGGCGGTAGCGTGCATTACTTCACCATGGTCAAGCAGCTGGTGATCTTCAGCTTCTTCACCTCGAAGGTGGGCGCGACCGAAGTGCTGCGCTACGACCCGGTGCCCGGCCACTACGACGGCGACCTGCCCTACGAGCCGGGCACGCCGGCCTGGGCGACCTCGTGATGGCCGCCCGCAGCCACGCTCCAGGTCGCCGCGTTGCCGGCATGCGCGCGGCCATGTCCGCCGCTGGCGCCGCGGGCCCACGGATCGCCATCGTGCTCGGCAGCGTGCTGGCCAGCGCCACGGCGCTGGCCCACGATCCTTCGGCCGATCCCGCCAGGACCGAGGCGTGGACCCCCGTACCCCCGGTGGTGGCCACGCCGGCCGGCGCGGCGCCCTCCGATGCGGTGGTGCTGTTCGACGGCCGCGACCTGTCGGCATGGGAAGGGGAAGCCGGTGGCGATGCCCCGTGGACGGTGGCCGATGGCGCCTTCACCGTTGCGCGCGGCAGCGGTGGCATCCGCACACGCCAGGCCTTCTGCGACATCCAGTTGCACATCGAATGGCGCAGTCCGGTGCAGACTGCAGGCTTCGATGGCCAGGACCGCGGCAACAGCGGCATCTTCCTGCAGGAGCGGTACGAGCTGCAGGTGCTGGACAGCCATGACAACCCGACCTACGCCAACGGCCAGGCGGCCTCGATCTACAAGCAGGCGATCCCGCTGGCCAACGCCTCGCGCGCGCCCGGCCAGTGGCAGGCCTACGACGTCATCTGGAAGGCGCCGCGCTTCTCCGCCGGTGGCGGCCTGCTTTCGCCGGCGCGCATCACCGTGCTGCACAACGGCGTGCTGGTGCAGGACGACACGGTGATTGCCGGCACCACCGAGTACCGCGGCCCGCCGACCTACGCGCCCCACGGCTGCGCGCCGATCTCGCTGCAGGACCACAACGCCGAGGTCAGTTTCCGCAACATCTGGGTGCGGGAGCTCTAGGCCCCGCTCCGCACAAGGCGCCGCTCCCGTCCTGCGGGAGCGGCTACAGCCTTCCTTCCTCAGTGCCCGTGACCGGCGTGTTCGCCGTGTCCGTCCTGTCCCGCGCGTGCGGGCAGGTGGGCCTTGAGGTACTCCACGCCGGTACGGACCACGGCCGCCGGATCACGCGGGTGGTCATGCTCGACGATGTACCACTCCACGCCGGCGCGCTGTGCCGCGGGCAGGATCGCATCCCAGTCCAGCACGCCGGTGCCCAGCGCGGCGAAACCCCATTCCTCCTCGCCCTGGCCCGGCGCGGCGTTGTCCTTGGCGTGGACCGCGAACACCCGGCCCCTGTAGCGGTCCAGGAAGACCACCGGGTCGTTGCCGGTACGCGCCACCCAGGCCAGGTCCAGTTCGACCTCCACTGCCGGACCGGCCGCCTCGAACAGCAGGTCCAGCGCCGGGGTGCCATCGAACGCGACCAGCTCGAAGTCGTGGTTGTGGTAGGCCAGGCGCATGCCCATCGGCTGCAGCCGCGCCGCCAGCGCCCCCAGTTCGCGGCCCAGCGCGCGCCAGCCTGCGGCATCGGCCGGCCGTTCGGCCTCCTGCAGGTACGGCACCACCAGCACGGAGTTGCCGATCGCGCGGTGGAAAGCGACCACCCCGTCGAGGTCGCTGCGCAGGTCGGCCAGCGCGACGTGGGCGGAGACCGGGCGGATCGCATGCCTGTCCAGCAGCCGCTTGAGCTCTTCCGCGCTGGCCTGCTGGGTGCCGACCAGCTCCACCGCGCGGGCACCGGCGTCGTGGACCACCTCCAGGCGCCGGTCCAGCGGCTCGATGCTGCGCAGCGTGTACATCTGCACGGCGATGGGCGCGGCGTCGGCGGTGCCCGCCTGGGCACCGGCAGGCAGGGCCAGGCACAGCAGGACGGCGGTGGCCGCGATCCTGCACAGGGTATGGATGGTCATGAGGTCCTCCGGCGATCTGGGTGAGGGAACGAAGTGCGGGCCACGCGGCAGGCGCGCCCGGGTGCCACCGGCGCATACGGGCAGCGGCCCGCCGCGCCACGGGAGATCAGCCGATCGGCGTCCATGCACGCGACCTGGCCGAGGCGATGACGCGATCGACGATCAGGGCCGAACGCAGGCCGTCCTCGAACGTCGGCAGGCCTTCGGGCCGCTCGCGCGCGATCGCCTGGTAGGTATCGGCCACGAAGGCCTCGAAGCAGTTGGCATAGCCCTGCGCGTGGCCGGCCGGCAGCGCCGACAGGCGCCGCTGCTCGGCGCTGCCGGCGCCGGGTCCGCGCACGAACACCTCCTCGCGCTGGTCCGGATGGCCGATCCACAGCCGCTCGCAGTCCTCCTGGTCGAAGGCCACGCTGGCCTTCGCCCCGTCGATCTCGAACCACAGGCGGTTGCGGCGCCCGGCCGAGACCTGGCTGACCGTCACCGTGGCCAGGGTGCCATTGCCGGTCCTGAACATCGCCGCGGCCACGTCCTCGCTGGATACCGCCTCGGTCCGGCCGCCGGCCGCCGGGGTGCTGAAGCTGGTGGCGGTGGCCACGCCGCGCTCGGCGATGACGGTCTGGAACACCGCGCTGACCTCGGCCATCCGCTCGCCGCCCACCCACTCCACCAGGTCGCACCAGTGCGAGCCGATGTCGGCGAACACGCGCGAGTCGCCGCCCAGCGCCGGGTCGACCCGCCAGTTGTTGCTGGCCGGATCCAGCAGCCAGTCCTGCAGGTAGCTGCCGTGGATCAGACGCAGCGGACCCAGCTCGCCGGCGGCGATGCGCGCGCGCGCCTCGCGCACCACCGGGTGGTAGCGGTAGACGAAGGGCACCGTCGCCACCTGCCCGGTCGAGGCGGCCAGCGCGGCCAGCGCGCGGGCGTCCTCCAGGGTGGTGGCCAGCGGCTTCTCGCAGACCACGTGCTTGCCCGCCTCCAGCGCGGCCTGCGCCATCGGGCGGTGCAGGTGGTTGGGCGTGCACACGTGCACCACCTGCACCTGCGGGTCGGCGATGGCCTCCTCGATGCCGGCGTATCCGCGCGCCACGCCCCAGGCCTGCGCCACCTCGCGGGCACGCTCCGGCGAGGAGCCGACCACGCCGCGCACGGTGGCGCCGGCCAGGATCGCGGCGCGGCGGTGCACCGCACCGATCATCCCGGTGCCGACGATGGCCACTCCAAGCGTCGTCATCGCCCTTCCCTCAGCGTACGTGCGAGGCGGCGGCCGAGGCTGCCCGCCCTTCGCGGAACAGGAACAGGAAGGCCACCAGCACCACGAAGGCGACCCCGGCCGGGAACAGCCAGATCCGCTGCCAGTCCGGACCGGCCTCGGTGGTGAAGTACTCGACCACCGCGCCGGACAGGAAGGTGCCGATCAGCATGCCCACGCCGTAGGTGGCCAGGGTGATGAAGCCCTGGGCACTGCTGCGGAAACCGGGGCCGGCGTGCTGGTCGGTGTAGATCTGGCCGGTGACGAAGAAGAAGTCGTAGCAGATGCCATGCAGCACGATGCCGACCACCAGCAGGGCGAAACCCGCGTCCGCATCGCCGAAGGCGAACATCACGTAGCGCAGCACCCAGGCGGCCATGCCCACCGCCAGCATGGTCTTGACCCCCAGCCGCACGAACAGGAACGGCATGGCCAGCATCAGCAGCACTTCGGACACCTGGCCCAGCGACTGCAGGCCGGCCGCGCCGCGCACGCCCAGGTCGTTGAGATAGGGGTTGGTGAAGTTGTAGTAGAACGACAGCGGGATGCAGATCGCGATCGAGGCCAGGAAGAACACCAGGTAGGCGCGCGACTTGAGCAGGTGCAGCGCCGCGTCCAGGCCCAGGATCTGCCCCAGCTTCGCATCGCGGTCACGGGCCAGCGGCGGGGTGTGCGGCAGGGTCAGTGCATACACGCCCAGCACCGCCGAGGCGATGGCGGCCATGCGGAAGGTCAGCTCCAGGCGCTGCGACTGCTCCCAGCCCAGCCAGCCGATCAGCACGCCGGCGATGATCCAGCCGATGCTGCCGGCCACGCGCACCGGCGGGAACTGTTTCTCCGGGGTCTGCATGTGGCGCATCGCGATGCTGGTGGCCAGCGCCAGGGTCGGCATGAACAGCAGCATGTAGCCGAACACGAAGCCGGAGAACGCGTCGAAAGTGGTGGCGGTGGACGCGCCCCACATCAGCGCCGCGCCGGCCAGGTGCAGCAGCGCCAGGATGCGCTGCGCGGCGAAATAGCGGTCGGCGATCAGCCCCACCAGGAACGGCGCCACGATCGCGCCGACGGACTGGCTGAGGAACGCGGTGGCCACCTGGCTGGCGCTGGCCTGCAGCGGCCCGTTGACGAGGTACGTGCCCAGGGTCACGAACCACGCGCCCCAGATGAAGAACTGCAGGAACATCATCGCGCCCAGGCGCGACATGGTGAACGTCATGGCTCCCCTCCCTCCGTCCGTTTCAGTGGCGCCGGGTCACAGGCCCAGCATGCCGCGCAGCGCCTGCGGACTGGCCGCGCTGTCGGCGAAATCGTCGAACGCGTGCTCGGTCACGCGGATGATGTGGTCGCGGATGAAGGCCGCGCCCTCGCGCGCGCCGTCCTCCGGGTGCTTGAGGCAGCACTCCCACTCCAGCACCGCCCAGCCTGGGAAATCGTACTGGGCCAGCCTGGAGAAGATCGCCTTGAAATCGACCTGGCCGTCGCCGGTGGAGCGGAATCGGCCGGGCCGGTCGATCCAGCCCTGGTAGCCGCCGTACACGCCGCTGCGCGCGTCGGCGCGGTACTCGGCGTCCTTGACGTGGAAGATGCCGATGCGCGCGTGGTAGCGGTCGATGAAACCGAGGTAGTCCATCTGCTGCAGCAGCAGGTGGCTGGGGTCGTAGAGGATCTTCGCGCGCGGGTGGTGGTCCACCGCATCGAGGAAGCGCTCGAAGGTGGCGCCGTCGTGCAGGTCCTCGCCCGGGTGGATCTCGTAGCACAGGTCCACGCCGCACTCGTCGAACACGTCCAGGATCGGGCGCCAGCGACGTCCGAGCTCGGCGAAGGCTTCCTCCACCAGGCCGGCCGGCCGCTGCGGCCACGGATAGAAGTACGGCCACGCCAGCGCGCCGGAGAAGGTCGCATGCGCGGTGAGGCCCAGGCGCTGGCTGGCCCTGGCCGCCAGCTTGAGCTGCTCCACCGCCCAGGCCTGGCGCGCGGCCGGATTGCCGCGGCATTCCTGCGGGGCGAACCCGTCGAACAGGGCGTCGTAGGCCGGATGCACCGCCACCAGCTGGCCCTGCAGGTGGGTGGACAGCTCGGTGAGCTGGATGCCGTGGCCGGCCAGCATGCCGGTGATGTCGTCGCAATAGGCCTGGCTCTGCGCGGCCTGGGCCAGGTCGAAGACCGCCGGCGCGGAGGTGGGCACTTGTACGCCAGAATAGCCAAGCCCCGCAGCCCATCCGGCCAGGGTGTCCAACCGATCGAATGGAGGCTCGTCGCCGATGAACTGCGCCAGGAACAGCGCTGGACCCTTGAGTGTTCTCACGCCCATCCGCCTTGATGCAATCGATTGCATGATCCTAGCATGGGCTCCCCGCGGCACCTGTTGTGCAGCGCACCGGGGCGCCACGCGCTGAGCCATGGCCACCATCTACGACATCGCCAGGCACGTCGGCGTCTCCGCCGGCACCGTGTCGCGCGCCCTGTCCCGCCCGGAGAAGGTGCTGCCCGCCACCCGCCAGCGGATCGAGCAGGCCGCCGCCGCGCTGGGCTACGTTCCCAACACCGTGGCGCGCACGCTCAAGACCCAGCGCAGCGGCAAGATCCTGGTCACGGTGCCGGACATCGCCAATCCGTTCTTCGCGCAGATCCTGCAGGGCGCCGAGGATGCGGCGCTGGCCGCCGGCTATGCGGTGCTGCTGGGCGACACCCAGCACGAGCCGGCGCGCGAGGAGCGCTACGCGCAGATGCTCCTGCGCAACGAGGCCGACGGCCTGATCGTGCTCGGCCACCGGCTGCCGCCGACCGCGCGCAGGATCGTCAAGCGGCTCGGCGCCACCGCCCCGGTGGTCAACGGCTGCGAGTTCGATCCATCGCTCGGCATCCCCAGCGTGCACATCGACAACGCCGCCGCCGCCCGGACCGCGATGGAGCACCTGTACGCGCTGGGCCACGAGCACATCGCGGTGATCGGCGGCCCGCCGGACAACCCGTTGCACCAGCAGCGTCTGGAGGGCGCGCGGGCCGCGGCCCGGGAACGCGGCCGGCTGCGCCGGCTGGTGGTGATGCCGGGCGATTTCTCGGTCGAATCCGGCCATGCCGCGGCGAAGGCGCTATTCGGCCGCAGCCCCGCGCCGACGGCCGCGTTCTGCTTCAGCGACCAGATGGCGCTAGGGGCGCTGGCCGCGTGCCGGGAGCTGGGCGTACAGGTGCCGGATTCATTCTCGATCGTGGGCTTCGACGACCTCGCCTCGTCCCGCTTCCTCACCCCGCCACTGACCACCATCGCCCAGCCCATGCGCGAGATCGGCGCCCGTGCCGTCGGCCTGCTGCTGGCGGTGGTCGGCGCGCGCGAGGTGCCTTCCCAGCAGACGCTGGCCTTCACCCTGATGCAACGCGGCTCCACGGCGGCGTCACCGCGCTGAGTCACACCTCCCCGCGGTCCGATGCCCGTCGGTCCGTGCCCGCGGCCCGCGATCAGCCGCCGGCCAGGCCGCCGCCGACGCGGCCGGGAAGCGCGCCTTCGTCCTCGGCGTCGGGGTCTTCCAGGTCGCCGACTTCGCGGTCGATGCCGGCGTCGGGATCCGGCGGCTCGAGCGGCGCCGGCGCGTCCGGATCGCGGGGCCTGTCAGGTCCCGATCCGTCCGGATCCTGGCCGCTGTGCGGCCCCTGCGGGCCGGGCGCCTTCCTGTCGTCGCCGTCCTGCGGCATGTCCTGGTCCGGCGAGGTGGTGTTCGTGGTCATCGGGCTTCCTCGGCGCGTCGAGCCGGCAGGGTAAGCCCGGCAGGCGTGATTGCCACGTGCGCGGTGCCGCGTCTTGCGCTGGCCGGACCGACCCCTCGCCGCACGGAAGATGCGCACGAGGCCGGAGCGCGGGTACCTCCACTTTGGCCGCAGCCGGTCACACCTGCATTTCGCGCCTGCCGTCGCTACCGTTCACCGCCGGCGCCAGTCCCTGGACATCGCGCGACCCGGCGCATCCGCCCCGCCCGGCCCGGTCGCCCTTTCCGCCGCACCGCGCATCGACGGCGGCCCCGCCCCGGCTCCACCGGCGCTCAGCCGCCCAGCGCCCGCTCCAGCCTGCGGTAACAGGGAAGCAGCGCCAGCGCGCGCGCCACCACGAACACCACGAACGCCGCCCACAGGCCGTGGTTGCCCCACATCGCCACCGCCGGCCACGCCACCAGCACGAACACCGCCAGCGACACGATCGCGGCGTTGCGCATCGGGCCGGTGCCGGTCGCGCCGATGAACACCCCGTCCAGCTGGAATGCGGCCACCGACAGCAGCACGTACAGCGCAACCCAGGGCAGGTGCGCGCGCGCGGCCGCGGCCACGTCGGCCAGCGAGGTCAGCGCCCCGACCAGCGGGCCGCCGCCAAGCCACAGGCCAGCGGCCAGCAGCGCCGCGGTCACCGCCGCCAGCTCGCTGGTCAGGCGCACCGCACGGCGCAGCCGTCCGCGGTCGCGCGCGCCCACCGCGGCCCCGACCTGCGCCTCGGCCACGTAGGCGAAACCGTCGAGGAAGAACGCGCTGAAGGACACCAGCTGCAGCAGCAGGTGGTTGGCCGCCAGGGTGGCCTCGCCAAGGGCCGCGCCCTGGCGCGCGAACCAGCCGAAGCCGGCCAGCAGGCACAGCGTGCGCAGCATGATGTCGCCGTTGGCCACCAGCGTGCGCCGCAGCCGCGCCGGGTCGGCGATCCGGCGCCAGGGCAGCAGCGGCGACGGGTCGTGCTGGCGCGCACGCAGGATCCGCCACAGCAGCACCGCGGCCACGATGCAGGTGGTCCATTCGGCGATGGCCGTGCCCAGGCCGATGCCGCGCGCGCCAAGCCCGAGTGCACCGGCCAGGTACACGTCCAGGCCGGCATTGAGGCCATTGAGCAGCAGCTGGACGGCCAGCAGCGCGCGGTTGCGGCCCAGCCCCACCAGCGCGCCGCACAGCGCGTACAGCGCCAGCGCTGCCGGCGCGCCCGCGACCCGCGCCCCGGAGTAGGCCGTCCCGGTGCCGGCCACGGCGCCACCGGCATCCATCAGTGCGAAGTAGCCGGCTGCCAGCGGCGCGTGCAGGACCCACACCCCAAGGCCCAGGGCGATGCCCATCAGCAGCGGCCGGCCCAGCGCGGCGCGCAGTTCCGGCTCGTCCCCGGCCCCCGCGGCCTGGGCGACGAACCCGGTCGTGGACATGCGCAGGAAGCCGAAGCTCCAGTAGAGGAAGTTGAACAGCAGCGCGCCCAGCGCCAGCGCGGCCAGGTCGGTGGTGCTGCCGTAGTGGCCGATCACCACCGTGTCCACCAGCCCCGGCAGCGGGACCGAGGCGTTAGCCACGATCACCGGCCAGGCCGCACGGACGACATCGGCGCGGCCGGCCAGCCCGGGCGGTGGCAATGGGGAAGGCGTCATGCCGCGCATGATGCCGCGGCGAGGCGTCCGCCGTGGCGCGGCCGCACGACGGCAGGCCGGCGTCAGTGCGCGCGTGCAGTGGCCAGCTGCTGCTGCACCGCCTGGCGCAGGTCCTCCAGCCCGTAGGGCTTGCGCAGCACCGGTATGTCCAATGCCTGCGCCTGCGAGCCGACCGGGTCCGAATAGCCGCTGGTCAGCAGGATCGGCAACCCCGGACGGCGACGGCGCACCTCGCGCGCCAGTTCGACGCCGTTGGTGCCGCCGGGCATCATCACGTCGGAGAACACCAGATCCACTCGGCGGCCGTTGGCCAGTGCGCCCAGCGCGGCGCGCGCGCTCATCGCGTGGACCACGTCGCAGCCGATCGCACGCAGCATCTCCTGCACGAGACTGGCGACCTCCGCGTCGTCCTCCACCAGCAGCACGCAGTGGCACGGCGCCGGCGCCGGCGACGGGCCCTGCCCGACGCCATCGCGGGTTTGCGCATCGGCCGGCAGCGGATGAGGTGAACGCGGCAGGGTCAGGATCACCGCCGTGCCCTGCCCGACCTCCGATTCGATCTCCACCCGGCCGCCGGACTGCTTGGCGAAACCGTACACCTGGGCCAGGCCCAGGCCCGAGCCCTTGCCCACGTCCTTGGTCGTGAAGAACGGCTCGAACACGCGCGCCTGCAGCGCCTCGCTCATGCCGGCGCCGGTGTCGCGCACCACCAGCCGCACCATCTCCCGCGGCTCGCCCTCCACGTCCTCCACCACGTTGGCCGCGCTGATGGTGATGCGCCCGCTGCCGTCCATCGCATCGCGCGCGTTGACCGCCAGGTTGAGGATGGCGATCTCGAACTCGCCGGCATCCACGTGCACCGGCCACAGCCCGGGCGGCAGCTCCATGACCACCTCCACGTCGCCCCGCACGCCGCGGTCCAGCAGCTCGCCCATGTTCTCCAGCAGCGCCGGCAGGGTCGCGGTCTGCGCATGCACGGCGTGGCGGCGGGCGAAGGTCAACAGCTGGCGGGTCAGCGCCGCGCCGCGCGCGGCCGCCTGGTGCATGGCCGACATGAAGCGCTCGCGCCGCGCCGGGTCGTCGTTGCGGTCCAGCATCTCCAGTCCGGCGGTGATCACCATCAGCAGGTTGTTGAAGTCGTGGGCCACGCCGCCGGTGAGCTGGCCGAGGGACTCCATCTTCTGCGCGTGCCGCAGCGATTGCTCGACGCGCGCGCGGTGGTCCATTTCCTCGCGCAGGCGCGCGTTGGCGTCATGCAGCTGTGCGGTGCGCTGTTCGACCAGGACCTCCAGGTTGGCGGCCGCAGCCTCGCGTGCATCCAGCAGGGCGCGCACCTCCAGCTGGCGCCCGCGCGCGCGCAATGCCGACCTGACGACGCTCACCAGGGTGATCGGCTGCAGCGGACGCTCGACCAGCGCCACGTTGCCCAGGCGCTGGACCTGGTCCTGCCGCCACGCCGCCACCTTCTCGTGCACCACCCGGCTGGTGAGCATCACGAACGGAAGGTCGGACCAGGGCGGCTGGCGCTCGATCCAGCGCGTGAGTCCTTCCGGAGGCTGCCCGAACAGCCCTTCCTCGGCGACGACCACGGCCCCCGCGCCGTCCAGCCCCGCCAGCAGGCCGGCGTAGTCGGGACAGGCCCGGGCGGGGATGCCCGCCCGTTGCAGCAGTTCGACCGCCACGCCCGCATCGCGGCCGGTCGGCGCCAACACCAGGACCGGCGCGCTACCCGCTGGCACGCTGGTCGCCAGTCAGCAGGGGTTCCTCGCTGCCGGTATAGGTGGGTGCGCCGGAAAGCACGCCGCTGAAATCGTACAGCGGCGGCCCCACCACCAGTCCGCGTGGGCCGAGCTGGAACTCGCGGATGGTCTGCTCGTGGTAGCCGCTGCGTTTCTTCATCACCGACATTGCCCGCCGTACCCTGCCGGCATGTTCGAAGTAGCGCAGCATCAGCACCGCATCGCTCAGGTAGCTGATATCCAGCGGCGCCTCGGTCGGGCCGACCAGCCCGTGCTGGGCCAGCACCAGCAGGGTCGCCACCCCCTGCTGGGCGAGGAAGGTCAGCAGTTCGTGCATCTGCAGGATCAGGAAACGTCCATCCGGCATGGCATTGAGGTAGCCGTTGAGGCTGTCGATGACCACCATGCGCACGCCGTCCCGCTGCACCCTGCCACGCACGATGGCGGCGAACTCCCCGGGCGACATCTCCGCCGGGTCGATCTGCTGGAACAGCACCAGGCCGCTTTCGATCGCCGGTTCCAGGTCCAGGCCCAGCCCGCGGGCGCGCGCCACGATGGTGCTGCGGCCCTCGTCGAAGGCGAACAGCGCCACGCGCTCCCCGCGTCCGGCCGCCGCCATCATGTAGCTCAGGGTCAGCGAGGATTTGCCGACGCCCGCCGGACCGATCAGCAGGGCGTTCGTGCCCCGCTCCAGGCCGCCACCCAGCAGCTCATCCAGCCCGGCGTTGCCGCTGGAGGTGAGTTCGCCGGTGAACCGGGTGTGGTGCTCGGAGGCCACCAGGCGTGGATACACCTCGATCCCGCCGCGCACGATCTTCATGTCGTGGAACCCGCCACGGAAGGCCATGCCACGCATCTTGATCACGCGCAGCCGGCGGCGCTCGGCGCCGTAGTCGATCACCATCTGTTCCAGAAGGACCACGCCATGGGAGATCGAATGCAGCTGCAGATCCCCCTCGTTGGAGGTCTGGTCGTCCAGCAGCACCACCGTGCAGTTGCGGTTGGCGAAGAACTGCTTGAGCGCCAGCACCTGGCGGCGGTAGCGCAACGAGCCCTGGGCGAGCAGGCGCAGCTCGGAGAGGCTGTCCACCACCACCCGCGACGGATTGACCTGAGCCACCCGTTCCAGGAGCAGGCGCGTGGTCTGGCCCAGCTCCGCCTCGGCCGGATGCAGGAGGGTGATCTCCTGGTCCTGCTCGAGCAGCGCCTCGGAGGGCACCATCTCGACGATTTCCACGCCGGACAGATCCCACCCGTGGCGCTCGGCCACCAATTCCAGCTCGTGCCGGGTCTCGGACAGGGTGATGTAGAGCACCCGCTCGCCACGGCGTGCGCCCTCCAGCAGGAACTGGAGCGCCAGGGTGGTCTTGCCGGCGCCTGGGCGCCCTTCGTAGAGATACAGCCGGTCCGGATCCAGGCCTCCTCCCAGGATGTCGTCCAGCCCGGCATTGCCGGTGGAAATCCGTGTATCGCCTTCGCGGCCGGAGCCTTCCTGCATATGCAACGTCCTTTACGGCACGTGGCGTGTTGTGACTGGGGCGTCCACTATGGATGACCTCCGTGAAAATCTTGCGTGCGTCCGCCGGGGGCCTGACTGACTTGTTCAGGAACATCCCCGCCCCGCCAATCCTGTCTCGGAAGGTCCGCCACGCCCCTCTGCGCCCGCTGGCCGCTAGAGACGCTGGACCTCGCTGGCCCGCACCAGCACCTCGTCCTGGCGGAAGCGCCGCTCCAGCCCGCGGCGGTAGTCCGCCCACCATCCTGGATCGAGGGCTTCGTCCATCACCTCCAGCAACACGACCTCGTCACGTTGCACCCCGCCGCCGCCGTCTTCCCACAACCCGACCGCGGGGGAGCGGACGAAGGCGGTCACGCCGCCGAACCTGTCGGCGAGTTCGGCGCGCACCGCATCGAAGCCGGCCTTCGGAAACGGTGTGCCCGCGTTGTCGTAGAGCGGCAGGAACAGCTGGACCAGGTGCATGCGGCAGGACCGGTAACCAAGGGAACGTGGGCACACCTTCAGGTGGCACCGTGGCCCGGCACGGGCCGGGCCCTTCGCCGCCACACCCTGCCACCGGCAGCGTGGCGCCGGCGTCATGCGCTTGCCGCGGCGAGGCAACTGACGGGGTTTTCACCCCGGTGCGTCCATAAGCCCGGTCATGCGCGCACTGCCTGCTCCTGCCGCCGTGATCGTTGCTCCGCTGATGGCCCTGCTGCTGGCCGCCTGTGGCCCCTACCCCCGTGATGCCGACGGCCTCAGCGAACAGGCCGCGTCCAGTGCGATGCGCGTAGGCGCCAGCGAGGATCCGCCATGGGTGCGGGTGCTGCCCGATGGCAGTGTCACCGGCCCGGAGGCGGACCTGGTGCAGGCGTTCGCCGATGCACACGGCTACCGGCTGGAGTGGGTGCCCGGCGGCCACGACACCCTGATGCGCGAGCTGGAGCGCGCGCGGCTGCATGCGGTGATCGGCGGCCACCGCCCGGATTCGCCGTGGAAGCCGATGGTCGGCTGGTCGCGGCCGCTGGCGCTGCGCGCCGCACCCGATGGCCCGATGCCCGAACGCCACGTCGCCCTGCCGCCGGGGCAGTCGGCGTGGCACCTGTCCTTCGACCAGTACCTGGTGGACCAGGAGCAGGCGAAATGACCGCCGGCCACCTGCGCCCGCCACCGCGCGCGCTGCCGCAGGAGCAGCGCCAGGCCCTGCGTCGCGCCGAGCGCCTGTGCGGCTGGACCCTGCTGTGGATGAGCCTGGTCACGGTGATGATGTACTTCGCCATGGGCGGTTCGCAGGCGATGAAGACCGCCCTGGTGGAGGACATCCTCAGCCTGGTGCCGGCGACCGCCTTCCTGCTGGCCAGCCGCTTCCGGCGCAAGGGCGTGGACCACGAGTACATCGCCGGGCGCGAGCGCGCGTTCGACGTCAACTTCCTGATCTCGGCCGTGGCCCTGACCGGCGTGGGGCTGGCCCTGGTGTACGAAGGCCTGCATACCCTGTTCACCGCCACCCGCCCGGTGGTCGGCTCGGCGGTGATCGCCGGGCACGTGGTCTGGCAGGGCTGGATCATGATGGCCGCGCTGGTGGTTTCGGCGGTGCCGCCGGTGATCCTGGGCCACAAGAAGATGCAGCTGGCGCGGAAGCTCTCGCTCAAGCCGCTGCACACCGATGCGGACATGAGCAAGGCCGACTGGCAGACCGCCGCGGCCGGCATCGTCGGCATCGCCGGCATCGGCATGGGCTGGTGGTGGGCCGACGCCGTCGCGGCGCTGGTGATCGCCGGCAGCATCCTGCACGACGGCGCCAGCAACCTGCGCGCGGCGGTGCGGGACCTGCACGACGCCCGCCCGCAGAAGCTGGACCGCAGCGAGCCGGACGACCTTCCCCTGCGGCTGCGCAACGCGGTCAACGCGCTGCCCTGGGTCCAGGACTGCGCGGTCCGCCTGCACGAGGAGGGCTTGCACCTGTCGGGTGTGGTGGTGCTGGACAACCCGCAACTCAGCGCGGCCCAGGCCGCGCAGATCCGCCAGCTGGTGCGCCGGGTGCACTGGCGGATGGACCAGGTCGACGTGTGCCTGGCCGCGGACGACGCCAACCCGGCGACGACAGCGCGCACCCCCGCATGAGCCCCGGTCGCCGGCGAGGCGGGCGGGCAGGAGGCGGCGTCCGCCGCCACGCGCGACCCGCGGCGTAGACGCCGCATCGGCACGCCCGGGTTACAGTCCAGACTCACCGAACGGGCCTCCCCATGCCCCTGAGACTGCCGCGCACCTTCTGGGCCGACCGCTTCGTGCTGGCCGTGCTGGTCGCCACCAGCGCGTGGCTGGCGCTGTCGCTGGGACGTGGCCATGACGAGGTGGCGCCGGTGTGGGCGGGCAACGGCATCCTCGCGGGCTGGCTGCTGTCGCGCCGCACCAGCCACTGGGGAGGCTATGCCGCGGTAGGCCTGGTGGCGGAAATCGCGGCGCGCAGCCTGGTGGGCGACCGCCTGGGCATGACGCTCGGCTTCGCCCTGTCGAACCTGGTGGAGGTGCTGCTGCTGGCTGGCATCGTGCGCTGGCGCGTGCCCGACACCCGTGACCCGAGCAGCTGGCTGCGGCTGGGCGGCATCGCCACCGCCGCCTCGCTGCTGGCATGCACGGTCTCCGGCCTGCTGGCCGGGCTGCTGGTCCACCACGCGCGGGGGCTGCCGCTGGCTCCGATCTTCGGCACCTGGTTCGCCGCGCACATGGTGGGCCTGGTGGTGGTCACCACCACGACCCTGGTGGCCCAGCGCGAGGGCCTGGGCCTGTTCATCGCTCCGCGCCGGCGCTGGGGCCTGGCGGGGGTGCTCGCGCTGGTCGCAGGCGTGACCGCGGCCGCCTTCCTCACCCGCTATCCGCTGCTGTTTCTGACCTATCCGCCGCTGCTGCTGGCCGCCGTGCGCCACCGTTTCGCCGGCGTGGGCCTGGGCGTGATCACCATGGCCCTGGTCGCCGTGGTGATCACGGCCGAGGGTCATGGCCCGCTGTGGCTGGACGGCCTGGACCGCGCCGGGCGCATCGCCCTGCTGCAGCTGTACATCGCCGGCGCGTGCCTGATGACCATCCCGGTGTGCCTGGCCATGACCGAGCGCGACCGCCTGGCCAGCCGCCTGCGCGAGAGCGAGGCGCGCTACCGCATGCTGTCCGAGCACTCGCACGACGTGATCGTGCACATGCGCGGCGATGGCGAGCGCGTCTACGTCTCCCCCGCCGCCACCGAGATGCTGGGCTGGAGCGCGGCCGAGCTGGCCGGCACCCACTGGGACTTCATCCATCCCGACGACCGCCTGCGCCAGCAGCAGGCACTGGCCCGCGCCCTGGCCACCGGCGAGCCGAGCACCGACACCTACCGGCTGCGCCACCGCGACGGCCACTACGTGTGGGTGGAGGCGGTGTCCCGCGGCATTCCCGCCGGCGAGGACCCCGACGGCCACGGCCTGATCGTGGTCGCCCGCAACGTCGACCAGCGGGTGGCCACCGAACAGGCCCTGGCCGAACAGCGCCGCGAGCTGGAGCGGCAGTCGCGGGTGGACGCGCTGACCGAGCTGGCCAACCGCCGCCAGTTCGACGAGCGCGTGCAGCAGGCGGTGCGCCGGGCCGGCCGCAATGGCCTGCCGCTGTCGCTGCTGAGCCTGGACATCGACCGCTTCAAGCTGGTCAACGACACCCACGGCCACGCCGCCGGCGATGCGGTACTGCGTGCCTTCGCCCAGCGCCTGTGCGCCAGCGTGCGCGAAACCGACCTGGTGGCGCGCCTGGGCGGCGACGAGTTCGCCATCCTGCTGGAGGACCAGGGCGTGGACGCGGCCCAGACCGTGGCCCGCAAGATCATCGCGGCGATGGCCCCGCCGGTGGCGACGGCCGGGCTGGACATCCCGGTCGCCACCAGCATCGGCATCGCCTGGACAACGTCCGCCGACGACGCCGCCGGCCTGCTGGCCCGCGCCGACGCGGCCCTCTACGCCGCCAAGCGCGCCGGCAGGAACTGCTACCGCATCGCCTCGCCACCCGGCACTGTGCCCGACGCGCAGGTCACCCCGCCGGCGTAGCAGTGGCGGTGGGCGTGGCGACGCGACTACCGGGGGCGCAGCCACCGGTGCGTGGCGGATCGGATGCGTGGTCGGGGGTGGAATGGCCTTCGGGCGCGCGCGTGCCTTGGGCGTTTGCCTCTGGCGTCGCCCGCCTCGGCGCGCCCGGGTCTGCCATCGCGGCAGGCAATGCACCCCGGATGCGGCCTGTGGCCTTGTGCGGGCCACGACCGCGACGTGCCGTCGTACCGCCCGTAGCCCGGGTAAGCGAAGCGCACCCGGGGACCGGCCGTACCGGTCGAGCTTTCCCACCGGTCCCCAAGTACTCCGTCGCGGCAACCACGCACCGACCACCCCTCCGGTCCGGGCGTCAGCGTGTCCCGACTGCGAGCGGCGTGGCCCCGCGCAAGACACCCGGATGCGGCCTGTGGCCTTGTCCGCGCCACGGCCGCGACACCCCGTCGTACCGCCCGTAGCCCGGGTAAGCGAAGCGCACCCGGGGACCGGCCGTACCGCTCGGGTCGCAACGGAGCTCCGGGCACTCCGTCGCGGCAACCACACACCGACCACCCCTCCGGTCCTGGCGTCAGCGCGTCCCGACTGCGAGCCGCGTGGCACGGCGACAAGACATCCCGGATGCGGCCTGCGGCCTTGTCCGGGCCACGGCCGCGACGTGCCGTCGTACCGTCGCCACTTACCAGACCAGGTCGTCCGGCACCACGAACTGCGCGTAGTACGCGTCGTCCTCGCTGGTGGGCGCTTCGGCGTCGGCGGCCGACTGGCCATGGTCGAGCACCACCAGCGCCGGCGCGCGGGACAGCACCTGGTCGGCGGCCACCCGCGGCAGCAGCGCATAGCCCTCGCCGGAGGCGACGATCACCAGCGCCCCGGCGGCGAGCTTGCGCCGCTGTTCGGCATCGACCAGCAGGGTGCGGATCGCGCCGTCGGCGGTGAAGCGGTATTCGGACTCGCCGCTGCGCGGCAGCTGGCGCTCGCGGATGATCTGTCGGGCCTGGGCCAGCAGCTCGCGCTGCTGCGCCTGCGCCTTGCGCTCGGCCTCCAGCGCACGGTCACGCTCGGCCTTCTCCGCCCGCGCCCGCTGCGCCTCCAGTTCGATCTCGCTGGGCCCGGCGCCGCCCTTGGCGGTACGCGCCTTGGCCTGCTCGCGCGCCACCGCGGCCACCTTGGACTTCTTCACCAGCCCGGCCTTGAGCAGCTGTTCCTGGAGGGGGTTGGCCTTGGCCATGGGAGCACCATCGAAGATCGGGACAGGCGCCCATGATAGGCGCTCGCCCTCCCGGCGGCCGCGATCTGCCGTCACCTGCCGGGAAGGGCGGCATGATGGCCCACCCCTGCGCCTGCCGAGCCACGCCATGACCGTCCAGGCCTGCCCCACCGTAGCCCGGATAAGGCCGCAGGCCGCATCCGGGGACCGCCTCGTCGCTCCCGGATGCGCTTCGCTTATCCGGGCTACGCGTGGGTGCGCAGGGTCGGGCGTGATGCCTTCCCCTCGCGCCGTCGCCCGGATAAGGCCGAAGGCCGCATCCGGGATGCCGCCGCCACTCCCCGATGCGTGGCGACCGACGTGCTGGCACGAAAAAGGCGACCCGGTTGCCCGGGTCGCCTTCGCCCTACCGCACGGGCCGGTGGATCACTTCAGGCCGCGGTTGCGCAGCAGCGCGTCGGCGGTGGGCATGCGGCCGCGGAAGGCCTTGTAGCTCTCGGCCGGGTCGCGGGTGTTGCCGACCTCGTACACCTCGCGGCGCAGCCTGGCGGCAAGCTCCGGGTCGAACACGTTGCCGGCTTCCTTGAACGCGTCGAAGCCGTCGGCGTCCATCGCCTCGGCCCAGGTGTAGGCGTAGTAGCTGGCCGAATAGCCGCCATCGAAGATGTGGCTGAAGTGCGGCAGGCGGTGGCGCATGCCGATCTCCTCCGGCACGCCCAGCTCGCGCAGCTGCGCGGCCTCCCACTGGCCGGCGTCGAAGTCCGCCGGCAGTTCGGTCAGCTGGTGCAGGCGCATGTCGAGGATGGCCGAGGACAGCTGCTGCACGGTGGCAAAGCCCTGGTTGAAGGTCTGCGCCTTGAGCAGCGACTCCAGCATCGCCTTGGGCATCGGCTCGCCGGCCGCGTTGCGGGCGTGGGCCTGCAGGATGGTCGGCTCGGTGATCCAGTGCTCGTACACCTGCGAGGGGAACTCGACGAAGTCGCGCGACACCGCCGTGCCGGACAGGCTCGGGTAATGCGCCCTGGACAGCATGCCGTGCAGGCCATGGCCGAACTCGTGGAACAGGGTCTGCGCCTCGTCCAGCGAGATCAGCGCCCGCTCGCCGGCGGCCGGCGGGGTGATGTTCTGGTTGTTGACCACGATCGGGGTTTCGCCCAGCAGCCCGTTCGGCACGCGGATGCTGTTCATCCAGGCGCCCGGGCGCTTGGTCGGGCGCGCGAACCAGTCGGCGTAGAACAGGCCGACCTTGCGACCGTCCGCCTCGCGGATCTCGAACACGCGCACGCCCTCGGCGTACGGCGGGATGTCGGTGCGCTCATGCGCGGTGAGGCCGAACAGCTTCTGCGTGGTCTCGAACATCGCCTGGACCATGCCGTCCAGCGGCATGTACTGCTTGACCTGCGCCTCGTCCAGGGCGAAGCGCTCGCTGCGCACCTGCTCGGCGTAGTAGCGCCAGTCCCACGGCTGGACGTCGGTGATGCCGTCCTTCGCGGCCAGGGCCTGGATGTCGGCCAGCTCCTCCCTGGCACGCTCAAGCGCCGGCGTGTACACCGCCATCAGCAGCTCCATCGCCGCCTCCGGGGTCTTGGCCATGGCATCGGAGAGCACGAAATCGGCGTGGGTGTCCGCGCCCATCAGCTTGGCCCGTTCGATGCGCAGCTCCACCAGGCGCTTGATCTCGGCGCTGGTGTTGTTGGCGTTGGCGTTGTCGCCGCGGAAGGTGAAGGCGCGCCAGATCTTCTCGCGCGCGGCGCGGTTGGGCGCGGCGGTCAGGAATGGCTCGGCGGCCGAGCGCGTGGCCGGGAACAGGTACTGGCCCGGCTTGCCGGCGGCGGCGGCCGCGGCGGCCGCGGCGCTGGCCTGGTCGGCCGGCAGGCCCTTCACTTCCTCGGCGCTGAGGAAGACGTCATTGGCCTTCTGGTCGGCCAGCAGCTTCTGGCCGAACTGCACGCCCAGGTTGGCCATCTCCTCGTTGATCGCGGCCACGCGGGTGCGGGCCTGCGGCGAGAGCGCGGCACCGGCGCGCACGAAGCGCTTGTGGGTCTGCTCCAGCAGGCGCGCCTGCTCCGGGTTCAGGCCCAGCGTGTCGCGCTTCTTGTAGAGCGCGTCCACGCGCTGGAACAGCGCCTGGTCGAGCAGGGTCTCGTTGGAGAGCCGCGCCAGCTTGGGCGCGATGGCCTTCTGGATGGCCTGGTTGGCCGGGGTGGCATCGGCCGAGGCCACGGTGAAGAAGGTGCTGGCCACGCGGCTCAGCTCACGGCCCGAGCGCTCCATCGCCTCGATGGTGTTCTCGAAGGTCGGCTTGGCCGGGTCCTTGGCGATGCGCTGGCTCTGCTCGCGCGCCGCAGCAATGGCCAGGTCGAACGCCGGCTCGTAGTGCTCCGGGCGGATGCGGTCGTACGGCGGGACGCCGTCAGGGGTGCTCCAGGCGCCAATCAGCGGATTGGCGGACTGCTCGGCGCGGGCCGGGCTGGCCTGGGCGGCGGCGCTGGTCGGGCTGACGCCCATCAGGGTGGCCGCGATGGCGGCGGACAGGACACACGTACGAAGGATCATTCACAGCTTCCGGACACGGTTGAACCTGTAACTGTATTGCATATGGCCCCCCGGGCGTGTGCCAGAAGTCCGGGCAAAAGCGGCGAGGTTCACCAATTTGCTGCGACCTTGGTCGACTTGCGCCGTGCGGCGCCTGCCGGGGTGGACCCCGCGCAAGGATTGGCGCCAGCGCCGCATCGCGTCTGCCGCAAGCCGTAGCCCGGACAAGCGCAGCGCATCCGGGGCCCCGCTTCGGGCAGACGGGCAATCCAGGCACCCCCTGGGCACCCCCGGCGCTGGCACGCCTACGCCGGCAACCTGCTCACGGCCGTGCGTAGCCGGCCTCGCGTTGCGCGCGCACGGCCAGCACCAGCGCGGTATCGATCACCGACAGGTAGCGGTACAGCGCCACGTAGCCCTGCGCCTCGCGGCCGATCAACAGCTCGCGCCGGTCATCGCCGGCAGGCCGCCCGATCAGCGGATTGGCGGCCAGCACGTCCAGCGCGCTGACGATCTCCGCCACCCGGGCACCGGCCGCTTCCGCCTCGTACTGCTGCAGGTGGCCGACGATCCTGTCCAGGTCGTCCAGCACGCCGGGGGCCAGCCGGACCCGCGCCACCCTACTGCCCCTGCTTCCTGGTTGAAGGGCGCTTCGCGTCCGGACCCGCCAGCCGGCGGGTCAGCCACGCCCGCGCCTCATCCCACGCGATGCTCTCACCGGAGGCCAGGAACTGCGCGTAGCGCTCGTCCGCCAACGCGTGGAAATCCGCCTGCTGCTCGGCCAGTGCGGTCTTCTCGGCGATGGCGGCGAGGATGAAGTTGTGCGACGTGGTGCCCGCAGCCTCGGCGGCCTGGGCGACACGGGCCTTGAGGTCTTCGGGCAGGCGGATGGTGGTCGTGCTCATGGGAAAGCTCCTGGCAGCGTCCGGTGGCAACGTAGCACAAGTGTGTCACATCCATCGGAGGGGCTGCCGAGGGGAGGCGGCCATGCGCGACGGCGCGTACATGCACCACGATCCCGACCGCGGCCATGGGAAGCCCGCCCCGCACGTTCGACACTCCCGCCGCCTGTTCGCGACGGGGGGAAAGAGGAAGGCCGCCCGGAGGCGGCCTTCGTGGTGCCGGAGGTACGCCGGTCTACTGGACCGTCTCGCTGCCTTCCGGGTCGGTGGCGCGGCGGCGCGGGCGGGCGAAGCGGGCGGACAGGGCCTGGCGCATGCCGTCCAGGCCCTCGCCCTTGCCGGCCACCTTCAGCACCGCGTAGCCCTCCAGCGAGGCGGCCATCAGGTCGCTGCCGATGGCCATCTCGGTATCGGAGATGCGCTCGAACAGGCGCTGCAGCCGCTGGCGCAGCGGGCGGATGGCATCGAACGCCTCCATGTCGCGCTGGAAGCCGGCCAGGTCGAAATTGCGGGGCAGCACGCCCTGGTTCTGGGTGAAGGCCACCAGCGCCTGGCGGCAGAACGCCTCGGATTTGTCGCCCATCTTGGTCAGGCTGCGGCGCAGGTCCACGTCCAGCCCGCGCAGCAGCACCAGCTGGGCCTCGATGCTGGCGAGCGCCTCGTCGATCAACGCCAGGCTTTCGTCGGAGAGTTCAAAGTCGATCAGGTTCTGGGTCACGGTCAGCCTCCTTGTCGGATGGGGCCGGCCCCGATGGCCGGCGCGCACACGCTGGCGCAGCCGGCGCCTGGGCAACATCGGCGGACTGCGGAAATACATGTCGGAAGATTCCGAGGGCCTGTCGGAATTTCCTGACGCGGCGGCACGGGGCGCGACTGGCTTCGGCGCGGGCTGCCTGTGGGACTGACGCCCGGATCGGTGTAGGAAAATCCCCTGCTGCCGGGTAGGGACGCCGCTGATCGGGCGCCGAGGGACCGACCACCCCGATCGGCCCGAACCGGTGTCCGGAATCCCTGACATCGCCTGGGAAAAATCCGACACGCGGCGCCTGACACTTCCGACCCGCCGGACGCGCCTCCGCCGACCAGGCACCGCCTGCAGCGCCGGCGGCAGGTGGCTCCCCTCGCCGCTCCGCCCTGCCCGCCGCGCCGCTTCCATCCACGGATGCTGCGCTGCAGCGCCAGCGTGGCGCGCGGTACGGTCCCCACCGGCGCGCCCGCCCGGCCCGGCCGCCCCCAGCCGACCCCCGGCCCCGGCCAGTGGCCCACCGGCCGCAAGGCCCGCAGCTTCGCGCGCAAGGCAAAACGCTTTGCGCGCAAAGCCCCGAACCCGGGCCGCAAAGCTCCGGACCTTGCGCACAAGGCAAAACGCTTCGCGCGCAAAGTTCAGAGGCTTGCGCGCAGAGCTCCGGGCTTTGCGCGCAAGGCAAAAAGGCTTGCACCCGCAAGGCTCCGAATCTTGCGCGCAAGGCTCGGAGCTTCGCGCGCAAAGCCCGGAGCCTTGCGCGCAAAGCAGAACGCTTTGCACGCAAAGCAAAATGCCCGGCGCGCCGGGTCCGGAGCTTTGCGCGCAAGGCCCTGAGCTTTGCGGCTGGCGGCCGCCGCGCCGGAGCTGGTGCCGCCCGGCCCGGCTGCGGCCCCCGGCCGGCCACCCGCCGGGCAGCCATCGCCCCGCGCCACCCCCGGCGTCCCGCGGCGGCCGGGCACCCCTCCAGCGACACCCGCCAGACGGTCGCCATCCCGGCCCCGCCCGTGCCTATACTCGGACCTGTGTCACATTCCGGAGGGCCGGATGGGGTGCTCCGCCGGGATCCCGTTCCAGGCGGGCCGGCAGGCCGGCGCCGGGCCCAGCCCGGGGAACGCCGTCACTCAATGATTGGCGGCAACCGGCCGACAAGGAACATGGGGGACGTGCGCAGCCACGGCACCCGCAAGGCAGCCAAGGGAGAAGGCTGGCGTGATCGTTTACCAGGGCACCAAGGCGAAGTTCCTGCACGACTGCGACCACGCCCGCATCGAGGACGTGGTGGAAAGCGCGTTCGTGCAGAAGACCGGGCGCTACGCCTCGCACAGCGAGTTCAAGGCCTGGCGCCACTCGCTGGTGGAGATGGCGCGGGTGCTGCGGGACGGCACCATCCCCGACGACATCGGCGTCGGCGTGGAGTTCGGCATCCCGCAGACGGCCAAGCGCATCGACTTCATCCTCTCCGGCCAGGCCGAGGACGGCACCCCGCACCTGGTCATCGTGGAGCTGAAGCAGTGGTCCAGCGCCCGGCTCAGCGACAAGGACGGCATCATCGTCGCCAACCGGGGCGGCAAGGCGGAAACCGAGGGCCCGCACCCCAGCTACCAGGCCTGGTCCTACGCGGCGCTGCTCAACGGCTTCAACGAGGCCGTGTACGAGTCCGGCACGGCACTGCGCCCCTGCGCCTACCTGCACAACTACCGCGACGACGGCATAATCCGCCACCCGCATTACGCGCCGTACCTGGACAAGGCGCCGGTGTTCCTGGATGGCGGCGACGAGCTGGGCAAGCTGCGCGACTTCATCCGCCAGCACGTGCGCAAGGGCGACCAGGGCAAGCTGCTGTACGAGATCGCCAACGGCCGCATCCGCCCCTCGAAGATGCTGGCCGACAGCCTGGCGAAGATGCTCAAGGGCAACGAGGAGTTCGTGCTGGTCGATGACCAGAAGCTGGTCTACGAGACCTGCCTGGCCAGGGCCGCCCAGGCCAGCGACGCCCGCCGGCAGGTGGTGATCGTCAAGGGCGGCCCGGGCACCGGCAAATCCGTGGTGGCGGTAAACCTGCTGGTGGAACTGACCAAACGCGGCCAGCTGACCAAGTACGTCTCCAAGAACGCCGCCCCGCGCGAGGTCTACAAGCAGAAACTGGCCGGGCACCTGCGAAAGGTGGAGATCGGCAACCTGTTCGCCGGCTCCGGTGGCTTCCACGAGGCCCAGCCGAACACGTTCGACACCCTGGTGGTGGACGAGGCCCACCGCCTCAACGAGAAGAGCGGCCTGTACGGCAACCTCGGCCAGAACCAGATCATGGAGCTGATCCGCAGCGCCCGCTGCACCGTGTTCTTTGCCGATGACGACCAGGTGGTGACGCTGGCCGACATCGGCCGCATCGCCGAGCTGGAGCACTGGGCCAAGACGATGGGCGCCGAGGTCACCCACCTTGAACTGGCCTCGCAGTTCCGCTGCGCCGGCTCGGACGGATACATCGCCTGGCTGGACAACTTCCTTGGCATCCGCGAGACGGCAAACACCGACTTCGACCGCGATGCCTTCGACTTCCGCATCGTCGATTCCCCGGTGGAGCTGCACGAGCTGATCCGGCAGAAGAACAAGGCCAACAACAAGGCCCGCGTGGTCGCCGGCTACTGCTGGGACTGGAAGAGCAAGAAGGACCCGAAGGCCTGGGACATCGAGATCCCCGAGCACGGCTACCGCGCCCAGTGGAACCTCAGCCAGGACGGCAGCCTTTGGATCATGCAGCCGCACTCCGTCGACCAGGTCGGCTGCATCCACACCTGCCAGGGCCTGGAGCTGGACTACGTCGGAGTGATCATCGGCCCGGACCTGCGCTGGATCGACGGCAAGCCCACCGTCTTCCCCGAATCACGCTCGCGCATGGACCGCTCCATCCGCGGCTACAAGACCCTGATGAGGCAGGACCCCGAACCCACCCGCGAGCGCGTGGAGCGGATCGTGCGGAATACGTACAAGACGTTGATGAGCCGGGGGATCAAAGGATGCTACGCAACTATTTTGCACAAGAAGTCAGCCCTAATGGCTGAATGACAGAACCGGCACAAACGGAACCGCATGTGGAAACCAGGGCCGAGGAGGTAATAGAATGAATCTGGACGCTGAGTTATATACGAACAACGATGTTTATAGAAGCTGGGCGGACCATCCGCTCACTTTTATAGTGTCCACCGACCCAGGCATCCCTGGGTTTAGGCGTCCGCAGCGAGCCGCCGCGCTATCAGCCCTCGCACATTTCGATACTGAGCCAGGTAAGCCCGCCGCTATCGTAATGCCAACCGGAACCGGCAAAACCGACACCATATTCGCGCTGATCATATACGGGCTGTTCAAGAGAACTATTATTATCGTCCCCTCTGACACGCTCCGAGGCCAAGTCGCAGATCGCCTGCAGTCACTAAGTAGACCGAGAGATCGGAGCGATAACCGACAAAGTGACCTCTCCAAGGGTCCATGTTATGCAAGGACGTGACTCCGCACTCGACACCCTTTCAATCGAGTCGGCGAATGTCACAGTGGCGACACCCGCAACCTTGGCAACCCTTAATCCGGAAGAACTACATGGAGTTCTTTCACACTACAGCCACATAATATTCGACGAAGCTCACCACGTGGTCGCTGCGACATGGGATCGCATTCGATCAGCCACCAAGGGCACACCGACACTCTACTTCACTGCCACTCCATTTCGGATGGATGGGCAGCGGATCGACGGCAAGATTGTCTTCAACTACAGTCTTCGCCAAGCACAAAGAGACGGGTACTTCCAGAAGATCGAGTTCCATCCAGTACGAGAGTACGCGGAGGAAATGGCCGACAAGACGATTGCCAAAAGAGCCATTGAGTTGCTCCGGATCGACCTCGAGGCCGGCTATGACCACATCCTTATGGCCCGCTGCAGATCAATCAAGCGAGCAAAAGAAATCGCACTCATCTATAAAGACCTTTGCGAGGGAGATCTACATCCCGTCTTGGTCCACAGCGGAAAAGGAAGTGACGACAATGGCCTCCAGCGCATCTTGGGAAGGGAAAGCCGGGTCGTCATTTGCGTGAATATGTTGGGCGAGGGTTTCGATTTACCAGAGCTCAAAATCGCCGCAATCCATGACCAGCATCAAAGCCCAGCCATAACTCTCCAGTTCATTGGCAGGCTAACACGTGTCTCCACGGCACTCGGCCCGGCAAAGTTCGTAGCCAATATTGCCAATCAGCGTATTGATGGCGAGATGCAAGCGCTCTATGAGTCCGATGCAGACTGGAGCGCCGTGATTCGCGAAGTAAGCGAAGAAAGGATAGGTCGCGAAGTTGCGCGGCAGGAATTCGAGAACAAGTTCGACGGCGAAACGGACGCCGAGAAAATTATCGCCCTCAATCCTCGTCCAAACACAAGCGGCATTGCTTACCGCGTCAGCCTTGGGAACTGGCGGCCAGAAAACATCTCGAAACTAAAAAACAAGGGCGAGACCCTTGAACTAAACTCGGTCAGCGACACTAAACACATCGTAATGGCAGTTACCAAGCAGAACGCCCGCCTCGATTGGGCCAAGACATCTTCCGTCATGGCAACAACCTGGCACCTCTATCTCGGGTATTACCGGCCCTCGGATCAGACACTTTTCGCCACATGCACGGGGGACGAAACCCAGCTCCGCCGTTTCGTAGAACTTATTGCGGAATCGCCGAAAAGAATTCGGGATGAAGCGGTATTCAGAATACTAAGCGGGATAGATCTGATAAAGCTCCAGAACGTTGGCCTCATTCGAGGAGGCAGAGAAGTCCGTTTCACTATGCACGTTGGATCGGACGTCAACTCGGTCATGAACGATCTAGAGAACGGAACATCCGCCAAGTCGAACATTTTTGCAGTCGGACACTCAGATGGCGAGCGCACTTCTGCGGGCTGCTCGGCGAAGGGAAAGCTCTGGAAGATGGACTCATCCGCGATAGATGAGTGGATCAAGTGGTGTGACAAGGTATCAGAGAAGATAAACAACAACACGATCACAACACAGGACATTTTAAAGAATGTATTGCGCTCAGAGCCAATAAAGGCGGAGTGGCCACAAGGAATATTTTTTGCAGACTGGCCCGACCAGCTGATGATCGATACCGAGCATCGTTGCGCCATCACCTTTGAAGCTGAGTCCTACTCGCTGCTTGATCTAACTCTCGGCAAGCCAATCAGGGAGGATACCAACGTGCTCGCTATCCCCCTGATATCTTGCAGTCATGGTGGAACCGAGAAGGAACTCTTCAAAATCAAGATCCACCTTCAATCGGACTCATATTCCTACTCGACACCTCGAGCAAAATTTACCTCTGGCACCAAAGAGTACGACCTCGCCGAATACCTTGAGCGCGAACGACTGAGGCTCCTGTGTACGGACGGCTCAATTATCGTCGGAAACTACAGGATCTACTCCCCCTCGGGCCTCCATTTTAAGCTACCGAAGAGCCAAGTCATTTCGTGGCCATGGGAAGACGTTGATCTGAGTCGCGAGTCCATGGCTAGTCCGGCAGACGCCAAGAGTGTGCAAGGGTACACGCTTAGCAAGATTATTGATGATTATCAGATTATCTTTGATGACGATGGACCGGGAGAAGTTGCAGACCTGGTTGCGATTCGCGATCTAAAGCATTGGATCGAAGTTGATCTTTACCACTGCAAGTACTGCCCAAGCGGACAGACACCCGGTGCTCGGGTTGATGACGTTTACGTAGTAACGGGTCAAGCCAGCAGGTCCGCAAAGTGGCACGGGCGCGGCCCAGCGCTCTTTCAGCGCCTGATTGATCGCCACGGAAAGTCCATATCCAAAGGACGAAATCGAATCATCAAGGGCACCGCCGAGCAGATTGATCTACTGCGACGCAAGGCCCGAGACGTTGAGGTTCGGCTCGGATTCGTGGTGGTCCAGCCAGCTGTGTCTGTGGAGCGAGACCTCAATGAGGTGCTGACAGTACTCGGGACGAGCTACGTCTACATTAAGAGCATAGCCAATACCAAACTTCGACTTATTACGAGCCCTTGACGCCCGAGACGCCACTCGTTGGGGGCACCACCAGGCGTCCCCTCCTGCACGCGGCCTGATTGAGCCCCAACTCGCATCTGGACAGCCGTGCAAAACCGGGCTATCAGCTGGAAGATGTTGGCATCAGCACGTATGGGGAACTGGTGGGATGGGCGCGGCCCGATGAATACCCCCCACGCAACCAGCGGACAAACAAGGCCATCAAGGCACTGGGCCGGGAAATCAAGGTCAGCTAGCCACCGAGCAAAGCAGGCGCTCAACCACTGGGGAACGAATTCAATGCACGAGGGAGCCGGATGCTTCAAGCCTGGGCAAGAGGAAAGCATAGAGATCGTAGGGAGTATGAGGACGAAATCGTATCGGCGGTTTTCGGCCCCCTTCAGTATTTTCCATGGGACACAGTCACCACTTGGCTTTGCGGGTTTGATCGCCGCTTAGGGTCACCTTCTCGCTACACCGGCTGCGAGGTGATTCTTTGGCCGAATCTGGCAACTAATGGACGCTGCGAACCCGACATCCTGTTCAATCTTAGGACGGCCAACTCCAAGCGAGTCATTCTGATGATTGAAGCCAAGTGGAACAGCCCGCAAGGCACCGATCAGCTTTCCAGCCAGTTCAAGACAGTCTCGGCGCGGCATGGAAGCGACATAGAGATCCTGCATGTGTACCTAACACGCAGATCCGAAAGCATGTTCGAGATGCTTGGTGAAACACAGCCTGCACGCGGACACAGGCTGGTTAATCTCACTTGGATGCAAGCATTTGGCGGGCATGACGCCTCCTTTATAAGCTCAGGACTCGAGGCCTGGCATAAGGATGTTGTGGCTTTTCTCAGCAGGCTCGGGGAATCACCCTTCAGGGGATTCGGCGCTATGCGCCTATGGAGCACCCCAAGCGCTCCCGCTAGATTCTTTTCCAGCGACATCGAATGGCGCCTTGATCAGGAGCGCGCCACACATCCGCCAAAGTTCTTTAACGCAACCTAGGAATCGGGCGTCGTGGGACTCATAGAGTCAGAGCATTCACATCACCCTTTTAGCACCTCCGTTACAGGCGCTTACTGGTATCTGGAAGAGATCTGCACCCAGGTCGAGGCAATCAGGAAGCTGGCGAAGGGCGCAGTTGCCAATAGCGTAGGCCTTTTCAGGGAACACAAACTCAAGGTCTCCAACTATTCGGACGAGTACGACAGCAGCAGCGGTGAATCCACCTGGATTTACCGAAGCTGCATCGACACGTTCGACCTTGTCCCATTGAAGGGCGAGAAGGCCAAATATCGCTGCGGAATTCAGTACAGCATTGCCCCGAAGGACCGGCTCAACAAGGACTTTTTCCCACACGTTGCCCTCCTGTTCGGAGATGCGAAAGAGTGCGACATTTGGGATTGCGACGAGTTCATGCTTGACGAAGCGGCTCTGAATACGCTCGACGAGGATGTTGGGTATTACCCATGGCGACGCACGCATAACTTGCGTTGGATCGAAGATGAAGACGAGGTGTGGGTCGCCAGAGTCATCCCGCTTAGATGGCTGACCAACGAATCAGACATCACGAATCACTTGGTTGGGGCGCTTTTAGAGGAGATACGTTACTTCTCACGTACGCGATAGCATCACCCCGCTCGCGAGGAACGCGTAACCGCTCATTCGCATGGAGTACGTGCTTTCAAAGCCGCGTCCGTTAGCACTCGCGCTGATCCGGTAACGACCTTCTCCTATACCCGAGTAAAGCCTGATACAGGCGGCGCCACGGCCGCCTCAATAGCCAACAGGTAATCCCCAAAACCCTGCCGCGCCCGCGCGTCCCGCCGGGCGCTGGTGATGACCGCGGGGTTGGCCTTGCGGGCGATGGCGTACCCCGCCCGCTCCAGCGCATCCAGCAGTCCCCGGTCCTCATGCGCCGCCAGCGCGGGGAACCCGCCTACGGCCTGGTAGGCGGCGGAGCTGAGGCCGAAGTTGGCGCCGTGGACGTGGGGGTGGTCGTCCTCGTAGTGCTCGCCGGCCAGGAAGGCGGCGCGGACGCACCCGGCGAAGTCCAGCCAGACGGCCACACGCACGGTGCCGCAGAAGGCGTCGGCGGCGGCAGGCCAGCCGGGCGGCCACGCAAGGGCGACTACACATATGGGCCGTCGTCCAGCTGGTCCTCCGGGGTGGGTTCCTGGGCAGCAGATGACACGCCACCTGCCGCTGCGCAACGCCGCTACCTCCGCCCCACCCCCTCCAGATACTCCATCAGCCCCACCGGGTCATTACTGAAGAGCGCGTCGTATCCGTAATCCAGCGCCTGCTCCCACTCCGCCTGGCTGTCGATGACGCCGGAGAACACCAGCACGCCTTCGCGCTGGAGGGCGGCGACCTGGGCGGGCGTGGTCTCACGGGTGGACAGGACGATGCAGGTGGCGCCGAGCTCGCGCAGGGTGGTGGCGTAGTCGTGGCTGTGGCGCGGCACGGCCAATGGGCAGGTGCGGATGCGGGGGTTGAGCTGGCGCATGGCGCGCAGGGTGCGCCAGTCGAAGGACTGCAGGACCACGCGGTCCTCCAGGCCGTACCTGCGCACCAGCCGGTCGAGCTTGGCCGCGTACAGGGTGGTGTCGATCGGGGCGCCGGGGCTGCCCTCCTTCGGCATCTTGGTCTCGATGAACCAGCGCACGTCGCGATTGGTGGCGAGGGCGGCGAACACTTCATCCAGCGTGGGCATGCCGGCGGCGCGCTTCTCGGCGTCGGGGTAGATGCTGCGGGAGCGGCTGCCGCAGTCGAAGGCGCGGCTCTGCTCGGCGGTGAGCACGCGCACGGCCTTTGGCACCAGCCCCTGGCCCTCGGGGGCGCTGCAGAACTGCGGGTTGATCTCGGCGTCGTGGGTGACCAGCAGGACGTTGTCGGCGGTCATCTGCAGGTCGAGCTCGAGGTAGTCCGCGCCGGCGCGCGCGGCCTGCTGGAAGGCGTACAGGCTGTTCTCCGGCCAGGTGAGCGCGCCGCCGCGGTGGGCGATCACGTCCGGGCCGGTGGCGCTGGCAGACAGCGGGGCAAGGGCAAGCAGGCCGGCCAGGGCCAGCCGGGCGGTACGACTCATGGGGTGCTCCGGTTATCGCGGAAGGCGGCGACCATGTCCTCGGGGTGGTCGGTGAGGAACAGGGTGGCGCCGGCCTCGCGCAGGCGGCGGTACTCGGCCAGGCGCTGTTCGCGCGGCAGGTTGTCGATCTCCCACAGGGTCTCGGTGGTGAGCCGGGTGCCGGCCGGGCGCGGGGCGGCCTGGAAGCGGGCGTGTTCCTCCGGCGTGGTGCGGTACCAGAGGAAGTAGCCGGCGACGTTGTACGCGGCGAAGTCCATCAGGTCATCGGCGCTGTTGCCGCGGCAGCGCGGCGATGCGTCCGGCGCACAGCCCTGGATGCGGGGCACGAAGGCCAGCACCTGGCCCAGTGCCGGGTCCGGCTGAGGGGCGTCGCCGGGGCGGCCGGTGAGCCAGGCGGTGGCCTGCCCGGCCATGCCGGTGCGCTGGACCACCTTCGCCACCTCCGCGTAACTGGCGTCCTTGATGTCGAGGTGGACGATGAAGCCGTGGCGGCGGGCGGCCATCAGCATTTCCTCCAGGGTCGGCAGGTGCTGGTCGGTCACCACCACCCGCGGGCCGCCGTTGCCGCGGCGCAGGCGCAGCTGGCGCAGTTCGGCGGCGGTGTGGTCGGCGACCCGGCCGCTGCCGTTGGTGGTGCGTTCGAGGGTGGCGTCGTGGATGGCCACCAGCACGCCGTCCTTCGAGGTGCGGATGTCCAGCTCGATGCCGTCGATGCCCTTGCCGGCGCAGGCGTCGATCGAGGCCAGCGACACCGCCGGCGCGTCGCCCACGCAGCCGCGATGGGCGATCACCAGCACCTGCGACGGATCGCGCAGGCGGCGCGCGACCTCGCTGCCAGTCCTTGCATCGGCCGGGCCGAGGGCCGCCGCGCCTGCCGCGGCCCAGGCGATCGCCTGCGGTATCGCCATCGAGACCGTCATCGCCAGCAGCGTCGCCGCCAGCACCGGGCGCCCTCGCCCGCCGGCACCCCGTGCCGGATGCATGTCGCGCGCGCGCATCAGAAATCCGCCTTGAGGGTCAGGAACACGTAGCGGCCGATGCCGTCCATGTACGCGGCGCCGTTGTTGGCGTTGACCGTGTCGGCGCTCAGGTGCGGGGTGGTGGCGAAGGCGCGCAGCACCGGGTGGTCCACCTTGCTGTCGGTGACGTTCTTGATGCCCAGCGATACCGAGTAGTTCATCGTCGGGAACCAGCTGAGGGTCAGGTCGTGCTGCCAGTACGCGGGCACGTACGGCATCTCGCGCGTTTCCAGCGACTGGTCGTTGACCGCGTACAGGCTCTTGCTGATCCAGCGGGTGTTGAGGCCGATGCGGAAATCGCCGATGTCGTAGCGGTTGGCCAGGGTGGCCTTGAGGTCCGGGTACTGGAACTGGCCGGCCGAATCCGTGCCCTCGCTGCCGCGCTGGGCAATCACCCGGCGCTCCAGGTTGCGGGTGGCGCTCAGGCCCAGGCGGTAGCGGCCGGGGCCCAGGTCGAAGGCGTAGTTGGCGCCGAAGTCGATGCCGCGGGTGCGGCGGCCGGCGAGGTTGGCGTACTGGGCCTGTACGTAGTCGACTTCGCCAGCGAGGTGGCCGGGACCGTCAGCCGCGTGGCGTTGCACGAACTGGCAGTAGCCCATGTCCGGCGCGCCGGTGGCGTTGACGCAGTTGTTCATGATCGTGCCGTAGGCGATCGAGGTGATCACGTCGTCGATCTCGATCTCCCAGTAGTCGGCGGTGATGTCCAGCCCGCGCACGAACGACGGCTGCCATACCACGCCGTAGGAGAAGGAATCGGAGGTTTCCGGGTCCAGGTCCGGGTTGCCGCCGGTGAACACGCGCGGCGCGTTCTGGTTGGGCGTGGGCAGCGGGCCGCTCCAGCCGGGCACGGTGGCCGCACAGTTGCCGGGGCGGTCGCGGTCCTGGGTGATGCGGCCTTCCTGGCAGGGGTCGGCGATGTGGCCCAGGGTGACCATGCTGACCGGCGAGTACAGCTCGCCGAAGTTCGGCACGCGGGTGCTGAAGCCCTTCACGCCGCGCAGGCTCAGGCCCTCGAACGGCGACCAGATCAGGCCGAGTTTCCAGGTGCGGGTGGAAGGGTTGTCGCTGTAGTGGGAGTAGCGGTACGCGCCCTCCAGGTCCAGCCGGTGCACGCCCGGCAGGTCGGCCAGCACCGGCACCACCACCTCGCCATACACCTCCGATACGCGGCGGCTGGCGCTCATGTCCGGGTGCAGGCCGTGGTCGTTGCCCGGCGACCAGACGATGTTGGCGAGCTTGGCTGCGTCTGGATCGTCGCGGGTGTCCAGCGTCTCCTCGCGCCACTCGGCGCCGGCGGCGAAGCGCACGCTGCCGGCGGGCAGGTCGAACAGGGCGCCGTTGATGCCCAGGCCCAGGTTGAGCAGGCTGTTCTCGGTGCGCTCGTAGCGCTCGTAGGGCATCACGTAGTCCAGCCACGCCTGGCCGGGCATGGCGGTGCTGTATATGTCGGTCGGCACGCAGCCGGCGGCACGCGCGGCCTCGCTGGCGCAGACCGGGTTGCCGGCGGCGTCCACGGTGACGTCGCGCGCCAGCAGCCATTCGTTGCGACCCACCATGTTGGTGGTGGTGATGTCGTCCACCACCCGGCCCCAGCGCAGGAAGCCCTTCCAGTCGATGCGGCTGGTGAGCGCGCCGGACAGGTCGGTGCCGAAGCTCAGCGCGTCACGGCGGTGGATCTCGCGCGACATCGGAAGGTGCGAATAGTGGCGGCTGAACGGCAGCTCGGTCAGGCCGTTGGCCTCCATGTGTGCGCGCAGTGACTCCGGCAGGAACGGATCGTCCAGCCGCGCGATGCCGCCGGGATGGGCGACGCCGGTTTCCGGGTCGGTCCCCCACCAGTTGGTCGGACGCACGTCGTCGCGGTGGCCCGGCCATTGGGCATGGCCGCTGACATGGCTCATCGCGTAGCCGAGGCTGGTGTTCCAGGTCAGCCCGGGCGTGAGCTGCACCTCCAGGTTGGAATAGGCCGAGGCCTTCTCCGACTTATCGCGCAGCAGCATGTAGTCGTAGATGCCGAACGCGGTGTCGGGGCCGCCGTCCTGGGTGCCGGTGTCGTTGTTGGAGATGGTGCGGTAGCTGTCGCGCGGGATGTGCCGCACCTGGCCGTCCACGAGCTGGTACCAGTCGCCGTTGATGGCGTTGGTGCCGCACGGGGCCTGGCCCTCGAACTCGCACCAGGTGGGATACGGCGAGCGGTAGAACTGGTGGAAGTCGATGATGATGTTGTCCGGGATACCGTCGTCCGGACCGGTGTTCTCCGGATTGACCTGGTAGACGTAGCGCTGCCGGTAGCGGTCCAGCAGCGGGATCTCGTCGGTGAACACGTAATTGGCGCCGAACACCAGGTGCGCGCGCTCGCCCATGAAGTCCCAGCCGGCGGCGACCGAGGCCTGGGTCTGGCGGGCGTCGCCCTCCTCGGCGATGCCGGTGGTCAGCGAGGCGCTGACGCCGTCCATGCGCTTCTTCATGACCACGTTCACCGCACCGGTGACCGCGTCGGCGCCGTAGATCGCCGAGGCGCCGCCGGTGACGGTCTCGATGCGCTCGACCAGTGCCGACGGGATGGTGTTGAGGTCCACCGCAGCGGTACGCGCGCCACCGGACACCCAGCGGTGCCCGTCCACCAGCACCAGCGAGCGGTTGGTGCCCATGCCGCGCAGGTCGATGTTGGCCACGCCCTTGTCGTACTCCTGCCCCATCGAGTTCATCTCGCCCAGGCCGGGGCCGATCGCGGGGTTGAGCTGCAGCGCGTCGTACAGGGTGAAGCGGCCGGTGTCCTTGACCGCCTCGAAATCCACCACCGAGATCGGCATCACCGACTCCAGCTCCGGACGTGCGATGCGGGTGCCGGTCACAACCACGCTGTCCAGATCGGTCGCGGCACTGCCCACCGCCGCGACGTCGGCGGCATCGCTGGCGGTTCCCGCTTCCTGCGCGGCAAGTGGGGACATGCCCAGTGCAAAGGCGATGCCAACGGCAAGCGCACTGCGCAGGGGGTGCAGATCGGTTCGCATTGCAACAGCTCCGTAACGCTGCGGTGAGGGGCCGCGAGTGTTGCAACGCGTGATGACCCGCCCATGACACGCACACGCGTCACGCCGCCGCGCCGCGTCTGGCCCGGGCGATGCAATGGCGTGATGTGCGGCAACCGCAGTGGGTGACGACCGGAGCCGTATGACCGCAATGCGACGCCGTGGCGGCGCAGGCGCGCCTGCCTGGATGCGCTCGTGGCGGCGCGGGGATGCGGGCATGGACGGCGCTGCGGGCAGGCCACGCGAACGTGCCGTGCGCGGGCCGCCCGCATGGCCTGCGTGCACACCCTCGGACACGCAGCGCCGCCTTTATGGGCGGTGCCCAGACCGCCTGCCCGCCATAGGCGCCACGCTGCTTGCGCGCACGGTGCAATGCGGGGACGCGCGGTGCAGTGACCGCACGTCCACGGCCGCCATGGCTGCCGGCTGTCCGCCAACGCACCGCACAGCCAGTTCGCGCCCTGCGCTATCGACCGCAGCCGTGCGGGCACGGCGCGCAGTGCCGCGCCCGTTGCACTTCAGGACATGGACCAGGGCCTTGGCCTTTGCACCACCGCATCGCCATCGGCCCGGCGATGCCCTGCCCTTGCCGGCGGCTACGTGGCTGCAGGTGCGGCGGCGGGCTGCGCGGCACGGTCGTGCGGCGTCTGTCCGTCGAGGCGCTGCTCCAGCGCGTCCTGGTACTCGCCCATCACGATCTGGCTGGAGCGGTCATGGATGCGCGGCAGCGCGGCGCGGGCCTGGCCGGCGAGTTCGCGCGCCTGGTGGGTGTCGTCATCGAGGCAGGCGGCCTCGGCATCCAGCCACAGGCGTGCAGGACCCAAGTCCATCAGCCCGCCGTCGCAGTGCGGGCGCCACGCGGCCAGCAGGGCGCGGTCGCCGCTGCGGGCGGCGTAGGTGGCCAGCATCACCGCCCCGCCCTGGGCCTGGCCGTCGGGCATGGCCGGCCAGAGGGCGGCGATGGCGGTGGCCGCGGCGCGGGCGGTGGCCGCATCGTTGTTGTCCAGGGCGCTGGCCAGGCGCACCGCTTGGAGGCTGGCCTGCAGCGGTGCCGGCAGATCGTCGATGGCGGCGGCGGGCACGGCGGGCCAGTCGCGCGGGCGCACGCCGGCCACGGCGGACGCCAGCGCCAGCTGCACGGCCTGCATGGCCTGCCAGTGCCGCGGCCTGCCCCACAGCTGCAGCAGGCCATGGCCGTCGGTGCTCCAGCCGTGGCTGTGGAACGGCACCAGGTTGACCACGCCCAGGACCAGCCCGACCGCACAGGTGATCGCCAGCAGCATCAGCACCAGCGGGGGCGGGTCGGCCAGCCGCTGCCACAGGGCGAACGCCACGGCGGCGCAGGCCAGGTTGGCCAGCGGCCCGCCGAGGATGAAGACAGCGGCACGCCGGCGCGGCTCACGCGCCCGCGGCAGCATGACCGCGTAGCCGGCAATGCCGCGAATGCCGCGCGCCCAGCGGAAGGTGAGCCGGCCCCCGGCGCCGCGGTCGACCTGCAGCGGGCCGATGCCGGCACCGACGAAGCGCCGACCGACCAGCGCCCCGGCCACGGCGTGGCCGGCCTCGTGCACCAGGATCTGCAGCCAGGTCATCACCACCAGCGCGCCCAGGCCGAGGAACAGCAGTCCCACGTCGAGCCCACCGACCCGGCTGTCCAGCCACTGCAGGCCGAAGAAGCCGCCCACGGCACCAACCAGCATCTGGATCACCAGCGCCAGCCTGGCCTTTGCGGAGCGCGGCGACGCGGGTGCGCGTCCGGTCGGATACATCGGGACCGCGGCGGTAGCGGTGGGAGGCATCGGATCACCGCCAGACATGGTTCGCTCCCTCCCCCGCCTGCGGCGCATGGCCTCCCAGCTTCGCGTGCCTGGGCAACCTGCGTGCGTCAGCGCCTGGGCGGGTCGAGGCGTGCGCGTCCAATCCGCCGCCGAGGCGCGGTAACGCCGCAAGAATGTGCTCCATCGCTCCCCCCTGGAATCGTTCCGTCGTTCCCAGGGGCGAGCGTAGCCGATGGAGACGGCGTGGAGCCCGGCGGAGGCGTTCCCGGGTGCGTTTCACTCACCGGGGCGACGGGTAATGGAGGCGACTCCGTCGGGTAGCCCGGACAAGGCCGCAGGCCGCATCCGGGGGGCGCCTATCCGCCAGCGGCGCAGCGCTCCACCGCTGCTTCGCTTTGCGCCATCGCCTCGCAGCGCTGCTTCGCCATCTGCGCGCGCACCGCGCCTTCCAGGCTGCCCAGGCCCCAGCGCCTGCCTTCGGCGATGGCCTCTTCCTCGGGCTGGCCCCCGATCTGCGCGGCACGCAGCGCGGCCAGGGCGCCGACGCGGTTGCCGCTGGCGCAATGCACCAGCACGGGACCTTCGGCGTTGCGCAGGAGCTGGTCGAAGGCGGCCACCGCTTCGGGAGTGAGGTCGGCAGGGCCGGCGATGGGCAGGTTGGCGTAGGCCATGCCGGCGGCGCGCACGGCGGTGGCTTCATCGAAGGCGGGGGTCTCGGCGTCGGGGGTGAGGTCGATGACCTGGGCGATGCCGGCCGCGCGCAGGGCGGGCAGCTCGTCGGCGGTGATGCGGCCGCCGCTGTAGGTGCCTTCGGCCGGGGCGTGGAAGCGCCCGAGCGCCGGCGTCGGCTGGGTGCCCGGTTCGCCGGCAAGGGCGATCGACGCCGGCACGGCCGCGGCAAGCGACAGCAATGCATACAGGAGGGCGGCCCGGCGATGCGGACGGTGGGGGATGCGGGCGTCAGGCATGGTCGGACCCCTTGCAGGAAGGTGGGGCGATTATGCGCGCCGGTAGTGCCGGGCCTTGCGTGTCGTCATGCATGGCGGGGTCCCGGGTGCGCTTTGCTTACCCGGGCTACGGGTGCGTCGCCAGCCGGCGCGCTCCGTCCACTAGACCGCCGCCTCGATCGCCAGCAGGTAATCGCCGAAGCCGTGCCTTGCCCGCGCATCGCGGCGGGCGCTGGTGGTCACCGCCGGGTGGGCGTGGCGGGCGATGACGTACCCGTGCCGCTCCAGCGCGTGCAGCAGGCCGTGGTCTTCGTGCGCCGCCAGCGCGGGGAAGCCGCCCACCGCGCGGTAGGCGTCGGCGCGCAGGCCGAGGTTGGCGCCGTGCACGTGCGGGTGGCCGTCCTCGTAGTGCTCGCCGGCGAGGAAGGCGGCGCGCACGCGCGGGGCGAAGTCCAGCCAGTCGGACACGCGCACGGTGCCGCAGAACACGTCCGCGCCGCAGGCCAGCTGGGCGGCGAGCCAGTCGGGCGGGACGCGGCTGTCGGCGTCGGTGGAAGCCAGCCAGCGGGCACCGGACTGCAGCAGCAGGCCGGCGGCGGCGCGGCGGGCCTGGCCGACGCAGCGCGCCTCCAGCGCCACGGTGCGCACGCCCAGTGCGTGGCAGATGGCGGCGGTGCCGTCGCTGCAGCTGTCCAGGGCCACCAGGATCTCCACCGCCTCACCTTCCAGCGCGGGGTGGCGGGCGGCGTGCTGGATCGAGCGCAGGCAGTCGCCGACCAGCGCCTCCTCGTTGTGCGCCGGCACGAGCACGCCGATCACCGCAGGCCCTCGCGCTGGGCGACCGAGGTGGTGTCGCTGCTCCAGCAGTCGAGCAGGAAATCCGCATCCTCGTAATGCGCCTGCGGCTGCAGGCCGGCTATCGCGGCCAGCTGCGCATGCACTGCGTCGGTGGCGCTGCGGCGGCCGTCGAAATCCGCGCGCCAGTGGCAGGCCAGCAGCACCGCGCCCGGCTGCAGGCTGGCGTGCAGCCGGGTGGCGAACGCCTCCAGCGCCGGCGCGTGGAGGTAGTAGCCCATCTCGCCGACCACGACCAGGTCGAACCGGCCATCGGGCCACTGCCGCGGGTGCTCCATGCGCGCGAACCGGACCTGCGGCAGGCCGGCGCAGCGCTGGCGCGCCACGGCCAGCGCGCGCGGGTGCAGGTCGGTGCCCAGCAGCGCGTCGCAGCGGGTGGCCAGGGCGGCGGTGAGTTCGCCGTTGGCGCAGCCGATCTCCCAGCCGCGGGCAAAGCGCGGGCGCGGCAGCATCGCCAGCAGCAGTTCGCGCTTGCGCGCCTCGTACCAGCGGTGGCGGTAGCCGAACGGGTCCTCGCCCTGCCCCCAGATCGGGTCGAAGTAACGCGCCAGGGTCATGGCAGGTAGACCTCGTACGGACGGTGGAAGCGCTCGACCACGTGCGGCGGCAGGACCGGCGCCGGGGCCGGCGGCAGGCTGGTGCCCAGCTGCGATTCGAAGCAGGCGATGGCGCGCTGCTTGCGCGCCACGGCCTCCGGCGGCAGCGGCATGCGCACGGCCTGGAACGGCGGCTGCGCGGCATCCGGCGCCAGCCAGTGCCAGGCCCACACCGGGTAGCGCAGCAGCCGGATGCCGGCGGCGCCGGCCGCTGCCAGCGCGGCCCGGCCGCTGGCGTCGTGGTCGGGGTGGCCGTCCTGTTCCCACGGCGCGACCAGCAGATCGCCGGGTTGCAGCAGCGCACGCAGTGCGGCTTCCAGCTGCGCACCGGAGGCGGTGACGGCACCGTCGCCCAGGCCCAGCCGCTGCACGTGCGCCCGCACGCCCAGCTCGTCCAGCGCGCGCTCCACCTCGCGCGGGCGCTGCTCGCGCAGGCGCGACGGGGTCCAGTGGGCATCGCCGGGGTAGCAGGCCTCGCCGTCGGTCACCGCCAGCAGGTGCAAGGCCAGGCCGGCCTGGCCGGCGGCATGCAGCAGCCCGGCGCAGGCCAGGGTCTCGTCATCGGGGTGCGGCGACAGCAGCACCAGCCGCCGGCTGCCGTGCAGCAGCTGCGCCGGAGACTGCTCGGGGAGGCGCCCCAGCCAGCTGGAGGCGCGCCAGGCGGCTTCGTGTTCGCCCTCGCCGGCGATGCGGGGCATGGAATCGTCTACAGGGGCCATCGGGTCTCCGGATCGAGTGAGGCGACGTCCGCCCCCAGGGCGGCCCAGTCGCGGTCGGCGTGGCTCTGGCGGACAAACACGGAAAGATCGGCGCACCGCTGCGCATGGGCGCGGTCGCGGCACAGCGGGCCCGGGCCCATGCCCCGCGCGGCGGCGTCGAGGACCTCGGCGCAGGTGCGCTCCACCAGCGAGCGCAGGCGCACCACCTCGCGCCGGTGCGGTTGACCGGGCTGCGCATCGATACGCGCGGCAAGCTCCCGCATCAGTGCGGTGGCCGCGCCGAGGGCCATGTCCACGCGGCCCAGCAACGCAGCCAGGTGCGGATCGCGCGCGACGCGCGCCGGGTCGGCCAGGCGCCGGGCGATTTCGATGGCTGCGCCCAGCCAGCACGCGGCCACGCCGGCGCCGCCATGCCAGAAGCCGGGACGCGCCAGGTAGGCGCCCGGCGCGCCGATGCGCTGGCAGGCGGCGGCATCGAACTGCACCGGCCCGCTTTCGATCGCGGCCATGCCGACGGCTTCCCACTGCGGATCAAGCACGCGTACGCCGGGCTGGCGCAGCTCGACCAGGATCAGCTGGCGCGCGTCACCGGACACGGCGGTGACCAGCGCGGCATCGACGAACCTGGCGCCCGAGCACCACGGCTTGCGCCCGTGCAGGCGCGCACCGCCGGGGCCGTCGCGCACCACCACGGTGGACTCGGGACCTTCGGCCGCCCAGACCGCCAGCAGCGTGCCCGGCGCCGGTGGCGGCGCCTGCAGCTCGGCCAGGATGGCCAGCGCGTCGTGGTGGGCTTCGAGCACCTTGGCCAGGGCCAGGTCCTCTGCGCCCAGCGCCGCCAGCGTGCGCCAGCGCTCCAGGGTGGCGCCATGGCCGGGCAACGGGAGGGGCGACCCGTGCACGCACGCGCGGGCGCGCGCTTCGAGGCGGACCGGCGTGGCGTGCAGGCGATCGGGTGTCGACATGGCCGAAGTGGAACAGCGCCGCGGTGGCAGTGGCGTGAGGTCGTGGAGGATCTGGAGACCGGCGGACGCATCGCGCGATGCCCGGCCGCGCAGGCGGCGAGGGACCGGCTCCCCGGTCATGGCCCGCAGGATGCGAAACCGGTTCGGCGGCCTGCATGCGTCAGGTCTGTACGCCGGGCCATCAATCCATGCTCCAGCCGCACGGGGTGGCAGCCCGGGAGCCTGTCCCGCAGACGTGCGGCAGGCCCCGCCGCCGAACGCGGGGCATCAGGTTGCGTGCGCCGCCTCCCTGCCCCTCGCGGGCGTATGATCCAGCCGGAGCCCCGGGAGGGGCTGACAGGGGGCAAGGCATATGGAGCACGTGCACGCGTACACCCGCGGCGCCTGGCTGATCCTCGCCATGGCTGGCTTGCACCTTGCCGGTTGTGCATCGCACGTGCCCCGCACGGCCCTGCCGGTGGAGCCACCCGCGCATTCAAGCGTGATCAAGCCGCTCTTGCCGGCCGATGGAACGCCGGCAGGGGCGCCCGCGCAGGGGGGTCCAGGCAACGTCGACGCCGATCCCTCCGCCGCCGCAGCCGTATCGAGGAAGGACATCCTTCCCTTCCTCGACTTCAGCCTCCCGCAGGCAACCCCAGGCAGCGCCGCATTCCTGGACACCTACACCCGCATCTACGTCGAGGGCGAGAACCCGCAGACGGTGCACGCCGCTGGTGCGGGCGAGCTGCAGTGCAGGAGCGCGCCGGGCAGCCGCTGCTACCAGGACGAACACCGTCCGCTGCTTGCACGGGTGGCGATGGATCGCGAGTTCTCGCGCCTGATCTCGGTACGGATCGAGCTGCAGAACCCCGACGCATCGACCACGACCACGCTGGCCTCGTCCTCCTACCGCAGCGGTGGCAGCAAGGGCGAGACCTGGGAGACCGAAGCCCACGGCCGGCTGTTCCTCACCCCGCTCTTCCGCATCGACAGCAACACCGTGCTGCGGGCCGAAGCCCACCTCAACGCGACCTCCAGCCGCAAGGACCAGGTCAGCGGGCCGGCGCTGGCGGTGCTGCAGAACGCGGCCCGGCTGATGGCGCCCACCACCACCCTGCTGACGCCGCTGACCGCCGAGGACGCCAACACCGCCTCGCGGTTCTTCAGCCAGACCCTGTCCGAGCTGTTCTCCAACTCGCTGAGCGAGAAGTCGTCGGTGGACATCGGCGCCGCCAGGCTCGGCGGCCAACCGATCGCACAGCTGACTGCCTATTTCCCGGAAGGCAGGCATGTCTACGACCGCAAGCTTGCGCTGATCGGCACGTGGAACCTCATGTCCTCCCCGCCGGTGATCTCCGTTTTCAGTGACGTCACCGCCACCTGCACGCCCGCACCGGGATGCCTGGCGGCGCAGGCCCGCACCGCCCTGGCCGGGGTTCCGTCGGCGCGGATCCTGGCATTCCGCGTCGCACCCCGGGTTTCGATCAGGGACGCGCTTGCCGCCGACGCGTCCGTTGGCGACGCCGTGCTCGCGCTGCGCGATGCAAAGGCCGGCCAGGCCCTGCGGGATGCGGCGCGCGCGGCGTGCCAGCGGGTGGATGAGAAGGCGCACCAGTTGGGCCTCAACCGCTTCGACGCTGCCGCGGTGCTGTGGGCGTATTCGCATGAGGCCACGCTGGGCAGTGCCCAGGGGCTGGCCCTGCGCCAGGCCGGCTGCCCGGCGGCGGTGATCGCCGCCGACATCTGGGGCGCGGCAAGGTAGCGACGCCGGGCGCCATCACAGCCGCCGCACGGCGGGCTCCGCAAACCTCGCAGCCGCGTGTGGGCGCCTTCCGGCCGCGACCCTGGTGCGCGGGCGCCTTCGCCCGCCGCGCGAGGATGAAGAAGCCTGCGTAGGGCCGGGGCGGCTGGTCACCGCTGCCGGCCCATGGAGGGTCCTGCCGCTGTGCCGGATCCCGCGTGCCCGCCAGCGCAGGCATATCGCCGGCACATGGCCCGGCGGACCGAACCCAAACCCACGACACGACCGCCTCAGCCGCGCAGCTTCAGCGTCGGGTTCTCGTCCAGCGTGCCGTCGGCCTGGACGACGACGAAGCGGGTGTCGCCGCGGTCGAACATCACCGGGATCGGGTCGCGGAACAGCGGACGGCGGACGAAGGCCAGGCGCCACTGGAAGGCTTCGAGGGTTTCCACCGCGCGCAGCTGCCCGGGGGTGAGGCCGGCGCGCAGGTCCTGCTGCTGGCGGGCGGTGCGGCGCTCGGCGGCGGTGGGCTTGGCGCCGGTGGGCGTGCGGGCCTGGGGCTGGGCGCCGGGGGAACGGTCGTCGGACATCGCTGTTTCCATCGCGGCGGGGGGAACCGCTTCTCGGGCGCGGCGGAGGGGTGCCGCCCCGTGGCCATCGTGCGGCGTGGTGCTTGACTGCAGCGTGAGCCGGGAGGCGCGGGATTCCGCCGGCGTGGCGTCCCGCAGCGCGGGCGAGCGCAGCGCACCGGGGCATTGCAGGCCGCAGGCATCGCATGGCCCCGGATGCGGCCTGCGGCCTTGGCCGGGCTACGGAACGGGCTTCAAGCGCGCAGCGCGGGGATTGGCCCCGGGCCGTTACCCGTAGCCCGGGTAAGCGCAGCGCACCCGGGTTTGGCATCGCATGGCCCCGGATGCGGCCTGCGGCCTTGGCCGGGCTACGGGCCGGTCCTCAGGCGCGCAGCGCGGGGATTGGCCCCGGGCCGTTACCCGTAGCCCGGGTAAGCGCAGCGCACCCGGGATTCGGACATCGCACGGCCCCGGATGCGGCCTGCGGCCTTATCCGGGCTACGACCGGGCCTCAGGCGCGCAGCGCGGGGATTGGCCCCGGGCCGTTACCCGTAGCCCGGGTAAGCGCAGCGCACCCGGGACGCCCCGGGCCAAGCCCGAAGGCGCGGCCGATGCCTGCGGTGCAAGAAGAAAGCCCCGCTTGCGCGGGGCTTCCAACCTGCTCCACCGGGGCCGCGGCACGCGCGTGGCGCGCCGGGCCACCGGGTTGTCGCCTCAGGCGAACGGATCCTGCAGGACCATGGTGTGGTCGCGGTCCGGGCCGGTGGAGACGATGCTGATCGGGCAGCCGGCCAGCTCCTCCAGCGCGCGCAGGTAGGCGCGGGCGGCGGGCGGCAGGTCGTCCCAGGCGGTGACGCCGTGGGTGTTCTCGCTCCAGCCCGGGAACTCCAGGTACACCGGGGTGATCTCCTCCCAGCCCTGGGCATCCAGCGGTGCGTACTCGGTGCGCTTGCCGCGGTACTCGTAGGCGATGCACATCTTCAGCTTCTCCATGCCGTCGAGCACGTCGAGCTTGGTGATGCACAGCCCGGAGATGCCGTTGATGGCCACCGCGCGCTTGAGCGCGACGATGTCCATCCAGCCGCAGCGGCGCGGGCGGCCGGTGGAGGCGCCGTATTCGGCACCGCGGTCGCGGATGCCCTGGCCGATCTCGTCGTCCAGCTCGGTCGGGAACGGGCCGCCGCCGACGCGGGTGGCATAGGCCTTGGCGATGCCCAGCACGTAGTCGATCGCATCGGCGCCCACGCCCGTTCCGGCCAGCGCGCCGCCGACGGTGGTGTTGGAGCTGGTGACGTAGGGGTAGGTGCCGTGGTCGATGTCCAGCAGCGCGCCCTGGGCGCCTTCGAACAGCACGCGCTTGCCCTGCTTGCGCAGGTCGTGGCAGATGCCGGCCACGTCGGACTTCATCGGCTCGACGTATTCGCCGAAGGCCAGTGCCTCGTCGAGGGTCTTCTGGAAGTCTACCGGCTCCACGCCCAGGTACTGGGTCAGCACGAAGTTGTGGTAGTCCAGCGCGGCCTTGAGCTTCTCGGCCAGCTGATCGGGGTAATGCAGGTCGGCGATGCGGATGCCGCGGCGCGCCACCTTGTCCTCGTAGGCCGGGCCGATGCCGCGGCCGGTGGTGCCGATGGCCTTGCCGCCGGCGGCCTTCTCGCGGGCCTGATCCAGGGCGATGTGGTACGGCATGATCAGCGGCGCGGCCGGGCTGATCTTCAGGCGGCTGCGCACTTCCACGCCGGCCTCTTCCAGCTCGGCGATCTCCTTGATCAGCGCGGCCGGGGAGATCACCACGCCATTGCCGATCAGGCACAGCGCGTCGTCGCGCAGGATGCCGGAGGGGATCAGGTGCAGGACGGTCTTCTTGCCGTTGATGACCAGGGTGTGGCCGGCGTTGTGGCCGCCCTGGAAGCGCACGACGGCGCCGATCTCCTCGGTAAGCAGGTCGACGATCTTGCCCTTGCCCTCATCGCCCCACTGGGCACCGAGGACGACGACTGACTGGCCCATGGCCGCAACTCCTTTATCGGGCGGCCATCGGGGCCGCGGGATGGAAGCCGTGCCGGCACCGGCGCGCCGGTCCCCGGGGGGACATCGACGCCATCGGGGCGTCGCGGACGGTGCAGGCGCCAGACACGGAAAAAGCCGGGCGGGTGTGCTCACCAAGGAGCGTCCCCGACCGGCTTTGGCGGATTATCCGGGTTTTCGCCGGGCGCGGCCACCCGTAAGGTGAACCGCAGCGGTGGGCCGGGCGCGGCCGCGCGTCGCAGGCGCGGCCGCATGGCGGGCGGGGCCCTGGCCGCCCGCCCGCGATCTGGCGGGCGCCCCGCACCATTCCCCGCTGGGCGGTGACCCGCCAGGGACCGGTGTATCGGGTGTATCCGTACAGCGGCCCGGAGGTCGCGTGGTCGAGCCGGGCATTCGCCCGTCGCGCATGCCACGTCGCCGCCAGCCTGGCCCCCCGGCGCCCGCCGAGCGTCGCCGAGCGCCGCCCAACGCTCCCGCGCCGCCGCGCCGCTCAGCCGCCGCCGGCGGTATGCATGGCCCGGACGTCCACCCCGGCGGCGCGGACCGGAAGCGGGTCCAGTCCGTGAGCGGGGATCACCCGCGGGTCGCGCAGGTCGCAGGGCCGAGCCGGGGTTGCCCGCCCTGCCTGCCGTACTGCCGTACTGCCGTACTGCCTCCTGCCCGTCCTGCCTGCCTTCCGGCCTCCCCGACTCTCCCCCTGCCGGCCTCCCCGACTCTGCCCCTGCCGGCCACCCCGCCGGATCGCCGGCCGCTCAGCCGCCGCCGGCGCTATGCACGGGCTGGCCGTCCACCCAGGTGGCGCGGACCTGGAGCTGGTCCAGCTCGTCGGCGGGAATCGCCAGCGGGTCGCGGTCCAGCAGCACGAAATCGGCACGCTGGCCTGGCGCCAGGCGCCCGACCCGGGCCTCGTCGTGCGCCGCACGCGCCGCCTCGACGGTGAAGCCGCGCAGGGCCTCGGCCGCGGTCAGGCGCTGCCCGGGCAGCCAGCCGCCGGGCGGATGGCCGTCGCGGTCCTGGCGGGTGACGGCGGCCAGCAGGCCCAGCCGCGGGTCCACCTGTTCGACCGGGAAGTCCGAGCCCAGGGCCAGCGGCACGCCCAGGTCCAGGAAGCGGCGCCAGGCGTAGGCACCGGCCAGCCGCGCCTGGCCCAGGCGCTCGCCGGCCCAGGGCATGTCGGAGGTGGCGTGGGTGGGCTGCATCGAGGCCACCAGGCGCAGCCCGGCAAAGCGCGGGATGTCCTCCGGCGCCACCACCTGGGCGTGCTCGACGCGCCAACGGTGGTCGGCGGCGGCGCCGCGCCCGGCCAGTGCCTGCTGGTAGGTGTCCAGCACGATGCGGTTGCCGCGGTCGCCGATGGCGTGGGTCGCCACCTGCACGCCGCAGTCGCGCGCACGGATCACCGCCGCGCCGTAGGCGGCCGGGTCGGTCACCAGCAGTCCGCGGTTGCCGGGCTGGTCGCTGTAGTCGGCCAGCAGGGCCGCACCGCGGCTGCCGAGGGCGCCGTCCATGAACAGCTTGACCCCCTTCATCTGCAGGCGGCCGCCGGGATGGCGGTAAGCGCCGTGCGCGCACAGGTCGGCCAGCGCGTCGCGGTCGCCATCGGCATAGGCGCTGATGCGCAGCGGCAGGCGGCCTTCGTCGGCGAAGCGGCGCATCAGGGCGAGATCCGCGCGGGACACGCCCATGTCGTGCACGCCGGTCAGCCCGTTGGCGACCGCCACCGCCAGCGCGCGCTCCAGCGCCTTCGCGCGCCAGGCCTCGCCCGGCGCAGGCATCGCGCGCTCGACCAGGCGCATGGCCGCGTCCACGAACACGCCGGTGGCGCGGCCGCCACTGCGCTCGATGCGGCCGCCCTCCGGCTGCCAGTCGCCCTCCAGCCGGCGCGCGCCGGGCACCGCCTCGGCCGCGCGCAGGGCCGCGCTGTTGGCCCAGGCGGCGTGGCCGTCGATGCGCGACAGCCAAACCGGGCGGTCGGGGAAGGCCGCATCCAGCTCCGCGGCGGTCGGGAAGGCACGGCCCGGCCACAGGTTCTGGTCCCAGCCCCAGCCCACCAGCCAGGTACCTTCCGGCGCGGTGGCGGCGAAGGCCTGCAGGCGACGGATCACCTCCTCCACGCTGCTGGCCCCGGACAGGTCCGCGCGCAGCAGCGCGTAGCCGAGCTCCATCACATGGGCGTGGGCGTCGATCAGGCCGGGAATGACGGTGGCATCGCCGGCATCGACGTGGCGCGCCTGCGGGTAGCGGTGGCGCAGCTCGGCGGCGCTTCCGGTGGCCAGGATGCGGCCGTCCTTGTCCCAGGCGATGGCGGTGGCCTGCGGCTGCGCGGCGTCCTGGGTGTGGATGCGGCGCGCGGTGAGCACGGCCTCGGCGGTGGTGCCGGCGTAGGACGGCGGCGCCGGCTGCGCGGGCGCAGTCTGGCTGGGTGCGGCATCGGCCGGCGCGGCGGCCAGGGCGGCGGCAAGGACCAGCAGGGAAGCGGAAAGCGTGCGCTGACGCATGGCGTCTCCGGCGGCAAAGAGGATGCGCCCGACTATGCCGGTGAGGTCGATGGGAGGCAAACCGGGTGCGGCAGGTGGGCGGGCAAACTGATGGAGCACTCAGGGCGCGACCGGAACTCCGGCGACGTGGTCCGCACGGATCGCGATCCTCGATGCGGCCTTCGATGCGGTCGTCGGCTTCGTCTGCGGCGACGCAGCGGCTGCCGGTGCAGCACGCTCCCGGGAACAGTCCCGTGTTCCCGCATCCCGCTGGACGAAAGGGTTGCAGGACGTAGCCCGGGTGAGCGAAGCGCACCCGGGTGCCGGCAGGCGTGCGCACTGTGCGGATGTCCTGAGCCCCGGATGCGGCCGTTGGCCTTATCCGGGCTACACAGATCGGCGCGTACCGACGGCGACTTCGTGCTTTCCCGTTTTGCCCCGAGGAGCGGGATCAGGCCCCCCGCGCGGGCGCGAGCGAAGCTGGTGCGGGCAGGCATGCGCACTATCCGGGTACCGGAGCCCCGGATGCGGCCGCTGGCCTCCTCCGGGCTACTACTTAGGCCGCGGGTACGAGCGGGCGACTTGGTTTTTCCCGTTTCGCCGGAAGAGTGGGGTCAGGCACGCCGCAGGTCGCAAGCGAAGCGCGCCCGGGTGCAGGCAAGCGTGCGCATTGTCCGGGCGCCTCCTGCAGCCCCGGATGCGGCCGTTGGCCTTATCCGGGCTACCCGGGCCGGCGCGTCCCGGCGGGAACTTTCGGCTTTCCCGGTTCGCCCGGCGGAGTGGGCCAGGCACGGCGCGGAGCGCACCCGGCGATGCGCTGGGGTGGTCCACCCGACGGAAACCCCGGATGCGGTCTTCACCGCATCCGGGCTGCCGGTCAGCCGACCAGCTCGGCGTCCAGCGAGATCGGCACGGCGGACAGGGCCTTGGACACCGGGCAGTTCTGCTTGGCGTCGTCGGCGATGGCGCGGAACTGCTTTTCGTCGATGCCCGGCACCTGCGCCTTCAGGGTCAGGCGGATCTGCGACAGGCTGGGGCCGCCTTCCATCGACAGGTCCACGTCGGCGCGGGTGTCCAGCGAGGTGGGAGTGAAGCCGGCCTCGCCGAGCTTGGCCGACAGGGCCATGGTGAAGCAGCCGGCATGGGCGGCGGCGATCAGCTCTTCCGGGTTGGTGCCCTTCTGCTCGCCGAAGCGGCTGTTGAAACCGTACGCGGTGCCGGCGAGCAGGCCGCTCTGCGGCGTATCCAGCTTGCCCTTGCCGCTCTTGAGGTCGCCTTCCCAGTGCGCGGTGGCGTGACGCGAGATGCCCATGGCAGGTCCTTTGGTGTGGTCTGGAGGGAGCGGCCAGCCTAGCCAGCGCGACGTTAGCGGTCCGTGCGCGGGTACGGCACTCGCACAGACAGGTGGCGCGCCCGCCAATGCCGGCCGCTTCGTGCCCGTCGCCAGGCCCGTCCGGGCACCGGCCGGCGAGTTGTGAAAGCGCCGTGCTTGTGCGACGCAACGTGCCGGCGCGCGCGGGGCGCGCGATGGTGTGGGTCCGCCATGACTGCCCGCCGGGAGCGATCCCGCGGCCGATCGGGGACGGCCTGTGCCGGACTGCCATGACGGCCCTTCGACCCCACCGGGAGGACGGCCCATGCACTACACCACCCGCGATATCCGCAACGTGGCCCTCGCAGGCCACCCCGGCGCCGGCAAAACCACCCTGTTCGAAGCCCTGCTGCATGCCGGCGGCGTCCTGGCCACGGCAGGCAGCGTCGAGCGCGGCACCACGGTGTCCGATTCGGACCCGATCGAGAAGGCCCGCGGCCATTCGCTGGACATCGCCATCGCCAGCATCGACCACGCCGGCGGCGACGGCCGCCCCTGCCACCTCAACTTCATCGACACCCCCGGCTATCCGGACTTCCGCGGGCCGGCGCTGTCGGCGCTGTCGGCGGTGGAAACGGCGGTGGTGGTGGTCGATGCCGACACCGGCGTGGAGCACGGGACCGTGCGCCTGATGGAGCGCGCCCGCGAACGCGGCCTGTGCCGGGCGATCGTGGTCAACAAGATCGACCACGAGCACGCCGACTGCGGCCGGGTGCTGGCGCAGCTGCGCGAGACGTTCGGCCCGCAGGTGCTGCCGCTGAACCTGCCGGCGGACTGGGGCAGGCGCGTGGTGGACTGCTTCTCCGGCGCCGGAGGCGACTCGGACCTGGGCCCGGTCGCCGAGTGGCACCAGCGCATCCTCGACCAGGTGGTGGAGGTGGACGAGGCGGCGATGGAGCGCTACCTGGAACGCGGCGAGTCGGGGCTGGCACCGGAGGCGCTGCACGACGCCTTCGAGCAGGCCCTGCGCGAGGGCCACCTGGTGCCGGTGTGCTTCGTCTCCGCGCGCAGCGGGGTCGGCGTGCCGGAGCTGCTGCGGGTGGCCTCGCGGCTGTTCCCCGACCCCACCGAGGGCAACCCGCCGCCGCTGCTGGCCAGCGATGGCAACGGCGGCACCCGGCCGCTGCCGGTGCGCGCCGACGCGGACGGGCACGTGATCGCCGACGTGTTCAAGGTGGTCAACGACCCGTTCATCGGCAAGCTCGGCGTGTTCCGGGTGTACCAGGGCACGGTCCGGCGCGACACCCCGCTGTACGTGGACGACGGCAAGCGTGCGCACCGGGCCGGCCACCTGTTCGCGCTGCGCGGCCGCGAGCACGTGGAGGTGGAGCAGGCCGTGGCCGGCGACATCGCGGCGGTGGGCAAGATCGAGGAGGTGCACTTCGACGCGCTGCTGCACGACAGCCACGAGGAGGACGGCGTGCGCCTGGCGCCGGTGGCCTTCCCCGAACCGATGTTCGGCCTGGCGGTACAGGCGGCCAGCCGCGGCCAGGAACAGAAGCTGGCACAGGCGCTGCAGAAGCTGGCCGAGGAGGATCCGGCGTTCGTGGTCGCGCATGACGCGGAGGTCAACGAGACGGTGATCCGCGGGCTGTCCGAACTGCACCTGCGGGTGATGCTGGAGCGGCTGCGCGAGCGCTTCGGGCTCCAGGTGCAGGCGCGCCCGCCGCGCATCGCCTACCGCGAGACGGTGTCGGCCGTGGCCGAAGGCCACCATCGGCACCGCAAGCAGACCGGCGGCGCCGGCCAGTTCGCCGAGGTGTTCCTGCGGGTGGAGCCACTGCCGCGCGGAGGCGGCTTCGAGTTCGTGGACGAAGTGCGCGGTGGCGCCATCCCGGGGCAGTTCATCCCCGCGGTGGAGAAAGGCGTGCGCCAGGCCCTGCAGGCCGGTGCGGTCAGTGGGCACCCGGTGCAGGACGTACGGGTGGTGGTGCACGACGGCCGCCACCACGCGGTGGACAGCAAGGAGGTGGCCTTCGTCACCGCCGGGCGCAAGGCATTCCTGGACGCGGTCTCGCGCGCCTCACCGCTGGTGCTCGAACCGGTGGTGGCGCTGGAGGCCTGGGCGCCGGATGCGCAGCTGGGCGATGTGACCGGCGCACTGGCCGCCCGCCGTGCGCGGATCGCCGGCACGGGGGGCGCGGATGGACATGGCACCGGCGCGGTGGTGCGCGCCGAGGTGCCCCAGGCCGAACTGGAAGGCTTCGCCGCGGAGCTGAAATCGCTCACGGCCGGCAAGGGTCGCTACGTGCTGGAGTTCAGCCACTACGAGCCGGTGCCGCCACACGTGCAGCAGAAGCTGGTCGCAGGCTGGAAGCCCAAGGCGGAGGATTGAGCAGCCCGGACAAGGCCGAAAGCCGTATCCGGCACTGATCGCTCACGCATGGCCCTGCCCCGGGTGCGCTTCGCTTACCCGGGGCACGTGGGCTATGCCAGAGCCGCCTGCAGCAGCGCACGCAGCACCGGCTCCAGGGCCCCGGCGCGCGGGGCGTCCCAGGCGAAGCTGTCCTCGTCCATGTAGGTGCGCTGGGCCAGCTCCAGCTGCACCGCTTCGACGCCGGTTTCCGGGGCACCGTAGTGGCGGGTGATGTAGCCGCCCTTGAAGCGGCCATCGACCACGTGGCTGTACTGCGGGTGGGCGGCCAGCACCCCGGCCAGGCGCCGGGCCAGTTGCGGCGAGCAGCTGTGGCCGGCGGCGGTACCGAGATTGAGGTCCGGCAACCGGCCCTCGAACAGGAACGGCAGCGTGCCGCGGATCGAATGGCCCTCCCACAGCACCACCCGGCCGTGCTGGCCGCGGATGCGCTGCAGCTCGGCGTCGAGATTGTCGTGGTACGGGCGCCAGTAGGTCTCCACCCGGTGGGCGATCTCCGCCGGGTCCGGCTCGGCGCCAGGCAGGTACACCGGTTCGCCGCTGAACTGCGTCACCGGGCACAGGCCGGTGGTGTTCTGCCCGGGATACAGCGAGGTGTCGTCCGGCGGCCGGTTGAGGTCCACCACATAGCGCGAGTGGGTGGGCACCAGGATCGAGGCGCCCAGCCCGCGCGCGAACTCGTACAGGCGGCTGACATGCCAGTCGGTATCGGGCACGCGGCGGGCGCTGGCGGTCATGCGCGCGGCGATGTCGGCGGGCACGCGGGTGCCATCGTGCGGCAGGCTGACCAGCAGCGGGGCCTGGCCCTGGTGCAGGTGGAAGATGTCGTCCATGCCCTCGATTGTAGTGGCCGGACGTGACGGCGCTCAGACCAGGACCAGCTCCTCGGCCGAGGTGGGATGGATCGCCACCGTCTGCCGCAGCTGGGCGCGGGTGACGCCGAGCTTCAGCGCCACCGCGAAGCCCTGCAGGATCTCGTCCACCGCCTCGCCCAGCAGGTGGATGCCGACCACCCGCTCCTCCTCGCCCACGCACACCAGCTTGAACAGGCTGCGCTGCGGGGAATCGGCCAGCGCCGAGAGCATCGGCCGGAACCCGGTGGTGAACACCTTCACCGCATCGCCGTGCTGCTCGCGGGCCTGGTCCTCGGTCAGCCCGACGGTGCCCAGGGGCGGATGCGAGAACACCACGGTGGGCACGTCGCGATAGTCCAGCCGCGCATCGGCCTGCCCGCCGAACAGCCGTGCCATCAGCCTGCGCGCGGCGGCGATGGCCACCGGGGTGAGGGCCAGCTGTCCGGTCACGTCGCCCACGGCATGCACGCCTTCGACCGAGGTGTCCTGCCAGGGGTCGACGACCACTTCGCCGTGCCTGCCCAGCGTCACCCCGGCCTGTTCCAGGCCCATGCCGGCGGCGTTGGGGCCGCGGCCGGTGGCGAACAGCACGCGGTCGAACGGCTCGGCGGGGCCGCCGGTCTCCCCACCCTTGTGCAGCACGCGCACGCCCCCGTCGGCGCCGGCCTGCAGGGCGCTCACCGGCGCATCCAGGTGCAGGCGCACGCCGCGGGCCTGCATGTTCGCCTGCAGCGCGGCGACCACCTCGGCGTCCATGCCCGACAGCAGGCGCGGCCCGCGCGCGAACACCTCCACCCGGCTGCCCAGCGCCTGCAGCACCCCGGCCAGCTCGACCGCGATGTAGCCGCCGCCGACGATGCCGACCCGTCCGGGCGCCTGCGCCAGGCCGAAGAAGTCGTCCGACACCCCGCCCAGGTCCGCGCCGGGGATGTCCGGGCGCAGCGGATGGCCGCCGGTGGCCAGCAGCACGCGCCCGGTGCGCAGGGTCAGGCCGGTATCGGTCTCCACCGTGTGCGCGTCGCGCAGGCGGCCGCGGCACGGCATCCAGGCGATGCCGGCCTCGTCCAGGCGATGCCGGTAGCTGGCATGGATGCGTGCGATGTAACGCTGGCGGTGGGTGATGAAGGTCGGCCAGTCCAGCGCCGGCGGCGCGGCCGGCAGCTGGAAGCCCAGGTCCGCCGCCAGCGCCATGCGCTCGGACAGCTCGGCGGCCAGCCACATCGCCTTCTTCGGCACGCAGCCGACGTTGACGCAGGTGCCGCCGAGCTCGCCCGGATCGACCAGCGCCACCCGCGCCCCGTGCGCCGCCGCGGCGAACGCGCCGGCCAGCCCGCCCGAGCCTCCACCGATGACCACCAGGTCGAATCCGGCCTGGGCGCGTGGGGAATCGGACTGGCTCATGCAAGGCTCCTGTGGCGGTCTACTGGAAGCGCTCGACCCGGTAGGGGAAGGGATCGATCGCCGGCGCGCGCCTGGTCAGCAGGTCCGACACCAGCTGGCCGGTCGCCGCGCTCATGCTGATGCCCAGCATGCCGTGCCCGGCCGCGATCCACACGTGATCGTGGCCCGGCGCGCGTCCGATCGCCGGCAGGTCGTCCCAGGTCATCGGCCGCCAGCCGTACCACTTCTCCAGCGCCGAGGCCGGATCCGGCGGTGCCACCAGGTACTCGCGCGCGGCACGCTCCAGCGCCCCCAGCCGCACCGGATTGAGCGAGCTGTCCTGGCCGGAGAACTCCATGGTGCTGCCGAGCCGGAAGCCATCGTCCCAGGCGGTGATGAACACCTGCCGGTCCTTGAGCACCAGCGGGCGGCGCGGGGCACCGGGCTGGGCGGCATAGGTGATCGAGTAGCCCTTGCCCGGCTGGATCGGCAGGCGCACGCCCAGCGGCCGCAGCAGCTGCGGGGTCCACGCCGCCATCGCCACCACCACCTCGCGCGCGCGGCGGCGGCTGCCGTCGGCCAGCACCACCGTGGCGCCATCGGCGTCCGGGTGCAGCGCGGTGACGGTGCGGTCCTCCTCGATCAGTCCGCCGTGCGCGCGGATCGCCCGCGCCAGCGCGGCGGTGTAGCGGTCCGGGCGCAGGTGTGCGTCATCAGGGAAGTGGATGGCGCCGACCACCCCTTCGCGCAGCGCCGGCTCCTGGCGCAGGTAGTCCGCGCCGGCGATTACGGTGGTGTGGATGCCCAGCGCGTCCAGCGCCGCGCATTCGGTGGCATGGGCCTCGAAGTTCCGCGCGTCGCGGAACACGTAGTCCAGGCCGCTGGCGGTGAACTGGCAGTCCAGTGCGTACTGGCCGATCCATTGCGCCAGCCGCGCCCGCGAATCGCGCAGGATCGCCGCCCGTGCCCGGGCGCTGTCCATCCAGTCGGCCGCATTGCAGCGCCGGGCGAAATCCAGCAGCCAGCGCCACAGCTGAGGATCCAGGCGCGGCTTGAGGTACAGCGGCGCATCCGGACTGAGCATCCAGCGCAGCGCGCGCAGTGGCACGCCCGGGGCAGCCAGCGGCGGCGCGTGGCTGGGGGTGATCGTCCCGCAATTGCCATGGGAGGTGGCGCCGCCCACGCGGCCGGCCTCCAGCACGCGCACCCCGCGTCCGGCTTCCAGCAGCGACAGCGCGGTGGCCAGGCCGATGGCACCGCCACCGAGGATGAGGACGTCGTCTTGGGGGAGATTCACCTGGCGATTGTAGGGCCCGCTCCGGGGCACGGCGCGTACGGATCGGACGGGTCCGTTGTTGCAGGGGAAAGCATCGGGGGGCCGCGATGCAGCGGGTGTGTCCTGGCCGCTCGGGCGAAATCAACAGCCAGTGCGTCGAGGGGGGGGCGGCTCCGGAGGGAGCCGCGATGCAGCGGGTGTGTCCTGGCCGCTCGGGCGCACATCCCTGTGCGAACCTTGCTATCGCGGCACATCCATGTGCCGCTGCCAGGACACACCCGCTGCATCGCGTCTTCGGGTGCGTTGGGGTCGTGGCTTCGTTTAGGCCAGGGGCGTCGCGATGTGTGAGGGCGACTGTAGGCGAGCGGGGCGATTGCGCGTGGAATCCACACCAGCAACGCTCCGGCGACCACCTCATGGAACCCCGGACCCCAACACTCGCGAAGGACGCCGTACTCCGGGCCTCCAGGGCAAGCGGCACATGGATGTGCCGCGGCCGCGAGTGCGCACATGGATGTGCGCCCGAGCGGTGACCTGGAGGCCCGGAGTACGGCGCCCCCCCCCACCGAAGCCGCGCTCTCGGCCGTCATGAGCGCGCGCACCTCGATCCGCGCCCGGGCGGTGACCCGGAGGCCCGGAGAACTGGAATGCGGCGCCCTCCGCCGAAGCCGCGCTCCAGCCTCACGAGCACGCGCCGGTCAGGGCGTCCCCACTCCGCGCCGCATCGGCTGCAGGCGCAGGTAGGTGGCCGAGCGCCACAGCCACTCCACCGGCCCGAAGCGGAAGCGCGCCAGCCAGGCATGGCTCAGCAGCACCTGCGCCAGGAACAGCCCCAGCGCGAACACCGCCTGCCACGCCCGCGGCATCTGTCCGTACCAGCCCAGCCCGTAGCCGTAGAACACCAGCGTGCACACCACCGACTGCATCAGGTAATTGGTCAGCGCCATCCGCCCGGCCGGTGCCAGCCACGTTGCCAGGCCCGCGCCGGCGCGGCTGCCGAACAGCGCCACCAGCCACCCCAGGTAGCCCAGGCACATCAGCCCGCTGGCCAGCATCCACAGCGCCTGCGCCAGCCCTATGGCCGCGTCGAACCGGTCCACCGGCATCACCGGCGAGACGGTCCACGACAGCCACATCGTCGCCAGGCCCAGCGGCAGCAGCACCCAGCGCAGGGTGCCGAACAGGCGCGGAAAACGCGCGGGGGCGGCCATCGCCCCGCTGCGCACCAGTGCGCCTCCGACCAGGAACATGCCCAGCACCAGCGCACCCATGACCGGCAAGCCGGCCAGCACGACCGCCACCTCCTGCGCACGCTGCCCCACCGCCTCGACCCAGCTGCCGTGCGCATAGACCTCTTCGGCCCGCGCCAGCAACTGGCCGATCTGCGCGAACTGGGTCGCCATCGCCTCGTCCATCCCGGCGGCCCCGCCCGGCGACTGCGCCATCGCCCACACCAGCAGCGCGTAGAGCAGGATCAGCCCCGGGGCTGCCAGGAACACCAGCACGCCCGGCAACGCCAGCCACAACGGCGTGGCATGGCGCACCAGCAGCAGCGGAACGCCCAGCAGCGCATAGCCGAGGAGGATGTCGCCGGACCACACCAGCAGCCCGTGCGCCAGGCCGATGCACAGCAGCACGGCCATGCGCCGCAGGTAGGTACCCGCGAACGGGCGGCCGGCCGCGTCGGCGCGCGAGGACATCACCAGGAAACCCATCCCGAACAGCAGCGAGAACAGGGTGAAGAACTTGCCCTGCACGAAGAAGTAGACCAGCGCGTCGACCACCTGGTCGGCGCCGGACAGCGCCGGGTCCACGCCGCTGCCCGCCGCCAGCACCGGGCCGTTGAACGCCTCCATGTTCATCAGCAGGATGCCCAGCAGCGCGGTGCCGCGCAGCGCATCGAGCAGCAGGTTGCGCTCGGCCGGGGCGATCGGCTTCAGGTCCGTCGGGTCCACGGGACACTCCATTGCTTGGGTTCGAGGGCCGCCATCATCCCCGATCCCGCCGCCCGGCGGGCCTGCCCGAGGTCGTCGCTGGCACCGCCGCACCCCGGGCCCCGGGCCCGCGTCAAGCCTTGTTGCCCCCCGGCACCGCCGGTACCCTGACCGCCGCATGTCCGGCTTCGTCCACCTCCACGTCCACACCGAGTTTTCGCTTGCGGACTCGACCATCCGCGTGCCCGGCAAACCGGACCAGGCCGACCCGGCCAAGGCCAAGCAGCCCAACCTGCTGAGCCGCGCGGTGGAACTGGGACTGCCGGCGCTGGCGGTCACCGACCTCAACAACCTGTTCGCCCTGATCAAGTTCTACAAGGCGGCCGAGGCGGTGGGCATCAAGCCGGTGGCCGGCGCGGACCTGGTGGTGGCCGGCGCCCCGGGCGAGGCCCCGTGGCGCCTGACCGCGCTGGTGCGCGACCACGGCGGCTACCTCAACCTCTCGCGCCTGCTGACCCACGCCTGGATGGAAGGCCATCGCCAGGAAGGCGGCGTGGCCGTGCGCCCGGAGTGGGTGCGCGAGTGCGGCAGCGGCCTGATCCTGCTGGCCGGCCGCGAGAGCCTGGCCGGACGCCTGGCCGGCGAGAACCGCCACGACCTGGCCGAACAGCAGCTGGCCGACTGGCAGCGTGATTTCGACGGCAACCTGTGCCTGGAACTGACCCGCACCGGGCGCGAGGGCGAGGAGGCGTTCAACCGCTTCGCCCTGCATGCCTCGGCCGCGCGCGGCATCCCGGTGGTGGCCTCCAACGACGTGCGCTTCCTGGACCGGGCCGGCTTCGACGCGCACGAGGCGCGGGTGTGCATCGCCTCCGGGCGGGTGCTGGACGATCCGCGCAGGCCGCGCGACTACAGCCCCGAGCAGTACCTGAAGTCGGCCGACGAGATGGCCGCGCTGTTCGCCGACGTGCCCGATGCGATCTCCAACACCGTCGAGCTGGCGCGCCGCTGCAACCTCGAGCTGACCCTGGGCAAGTACGCGCTGCCGGACTACCCGGTGCCGGACGAGGAGACCCTGGACAGCTGGATCCGCAAGCAGTCGCACGCCGGCCTGGCCGAGCGCCTGGAGAAGAACCCGCTGGCGCCGGGCAAGACCCGCCAGGACTATATCGAGCGGCTGGATTTCGAGCTGGACACCATCATCAAGATGGGCTTCCCCGGCTACTTCCTGATCGTTGCCGACTTCATCCAGTGGGGCAAGAACCAGGACATCCCGATCGGCCCGGGCCGCGGCTCGGGCGCCGGCTCGCTGGTGGCCTGGGCGCTGAAGATCACCGACCTCGATCCCCTGCCCTACAACCTGCTGTTCGAGCGCTTCCTCAACCCCGAACGCGTGTCGATGCCGGACTTCGACATCGACTTCTGCATGGACCGGCGCGACGAGGTGATCGACTACGTCGCCCGCAAGTACGGGCGCGAGCGGGTCAGCCAGATCATCACCTACGGCACCATGGCGGCCAAGGCCGTGGTGCGCGACGCCGGTCGCGTGCTCGGCTTCCCCTACGGCTTCGTCGACGGCGTGGCCAAGCTGATCCCCAACATCCTCGGCATCTCGCTGAAGGACGCCATGGGCGAAGGCAAGGACAGCGAGATGGCCTCGGCCGAGCTGATCCAGCGCTACGGCAGCGAGGAGGACGTGCGCGACCTGATCGACCTGGCGCGCCAGCTCGAGGACCTGACCCGCAACGCCGGCAAGCACGCCGGCGGCGTGGTGATCGCGCCGACCCCGCTGCACACCTTCTGCCCGCTGTTCGCCGAACACGACCACGACGGCCTGGGCAAGAACCCCGTCACCCAGTTCGACAAGAACGACGTGGAGGAAGTGGGCCTGGTGAAGTTCGACTTCCTGGGCCTGCGCACGCTGACCATCATCGACTGGGCGGTGAAGGCGATCAACCGCCGCCACCAGCGCGCGGGCATCCCGCCGCTGGACATCGCCGCCCTGCCGCTGGACGACGCGCCGACCTACAAGGACATCTTCGCCAACGGCAACACCGGCGCGGTGTTCCAGTTCGAATCCTCGGGCATGCGCCGCCTGCTGAAGGACGCGCGTCCGGACCGCTTCGAGGACCTGATCGCGCTGGTGTCGCTGTACCGCCCGGGCCCGATGGACCTGATCCCGGACTTCAACGCGCGCAAGCACGGCCAGCAGGAGATCATCTACCCCGACCCGCGCACCGAGGCCATCCTGGCCGACACCTACGGCATCATGGTGTACCAGGAGCAGGTCATGCAGATGGCGCAGATCGTCGGCGGATACTCGCTGGGCGGCGCCGACCTGCTGCGCCGCGCGATGGGCAAGAAGATCCCGGCGGAGATGGCCAAGCACCGCGAGATGTTCCGCGAGGGTGCGGCCAGGGGCGGGGTCGAGCAGAAGAAAGCCGACGAAATCTTCGACCTGATGGAGAAGTTCGCCGGCTACGGCTTCAACAAGTCGCACGCCGCCGCCTACGCGCTGGTCTCCTACCAGACCGCCTGGCTCAAGCGGCATTACCCGGCCGAGTTCATGGCCGCGACCCTGTCCTCGGACATGGACAACACCGACAAGGTGGTGGGCTTCCTGGCCGAAGCGCGCGGTTTGGGCCTGACCGTGCTGCCACCGGCGATCAACGATTCGCCCTTCATGTTCGAGGCGGTGGCGCCGGACACCATCCGTTACGGCCTGGGTGCGATCAAGGGCGTGGGCCGCGGGCTGTGCGAGGCGATCGTGGCCGAGCGCGACGCCGGCGGCGAGTTCGCCGACCTGCTGGACTTCTGCCGCCGGGTGGACTCGACCAAGCTCAACCGGCGTGCGCTGGAGGCGATGGTCAATGCCGGCGCGCTGGACGCGCTGGGCCGCAACCGCGCCAGCCTGATGCTGCAGCTGCCGGAAGTGCTGAAGGCCACCGACCAGATGGCCCGCGAGGCGGCCGCCGGCCAGGTCTCGCTGTTCGGCATGGCAGCCGATACCGGTCCGGCGCTGCAGCTGGACCTGCCCGAATGCGGCGAGTGGCCGCTGCGGCAGCGGCTGGACGGCGAGCGCGACACGCTGGGCCACTACCTCAGCGGCCATCCGTTCGATCCGTACCGCGAGGACGTGCGCGGGGTGGTCGGCAGCGACCTGGGCGAGCTGGACAAGCTGTGGGCCGCCGGCACCAGCGGGGCCAGCGAGAAGCGCAGCTGGCGCCCGGAAGTGCAGGTGGTGGTCGCCGGCCTGGTGGTCGGCCTGCGCCGCAAGGGCGACAGCCAGGTGTTCGTGCAGCTGGAGGACGGCCGCGGCCGGCTGGAATGCGGCGTGTTCGCCGAGGCCGCCGCCGAGCTGTCCAGCCTCCTGGTACGCGACCGGGTGCTGGTGGTCCAGGGCGGCCTGCGCGAGGACGAATTCAACGGCGGCTGGAGCCTGCGCCTGAAGCAGGCCTGGGATTTCGAGCAGCTGTGCGCCCAGCATGCGCAGCGGCTGTCGCTGCGGGTGGACCTGCGCGATGCCCAGGTCTGGCAGCGGGTCGACGCGGTGCTGGCCCGCCACCGCCCCGGCCCCACCCCGCTGCGGCTGCACGTGCAGGTCGGCGGCAAGGGCCAGGGCGCCACCGGCGTGCTGGACCTGGCCGGCGGCAACGGCGTGCGCATCGCCCCGCCGCTGCTTGATGCCCTGCGTGGCATGGCCCAGGTGCGCGCGGTGAAGGTGGCCATCGGCCGCCCCTGGGTGAACTGAGGCTCAGCTGGCCTGCCCGGTGTCGAGCGGCGCCATCAGCTCCACCATCCAGTCGATGAAGGCCCGCAGGCGCGCGCTGACATGCGGCCGTGGCCGCCAGGCCAGGGACAGGGTCATCGGCGGCAGCTGCCAGTCCGGGAACAGGCGCACCAGCTCGCCGCGCGCCTGGGGCCCGGCCGCCATGTAGGCAGGCAGCCAGGCCACCCCCAGTCCCGCCACGGCGGCAGCGACGAAGGCGTTGCCGTCATCCACCAGCAGCCGAGGGCGCGCCTGCAGCGGCACGCTTTCGCCGTCGCGCCGCAAGGCGGCGGCCAGGGGCTTGCCGTTGCGGGCCCACAGGAAGCCCACCGCGTGGTGCGGCGGCGCGTCCAGCTGGCGCGGATGGGAGGGCATGCCTGCCCGCGCCAGGTAGCCCGGGGAGGCGTACACGCCCAGCTCCAGCCGCGCCAGGCGCCGGGCCACCAGCGAGGCATCGGCCAGCTCGCCGCCGCGCACCACGCAGTCGACGTTGGCGCCGATCAGGTCCACCACCCGGTCGCTGGCCCCAAGCACCAGATCGATGTCCGGGTAGCGGGCGTGGAAGCCGGGCAGCGCCGGGACCACGACGGTCGAGGCCAGCGGTGCCGGCACGTCCACCCGCAGACGTCCGCGTGGCGCGGCCGCCGCGCGGGAGAGGCTGGCTTCGGCATCGTCCAGGTCGGCCAGCAGGCGCACCGCACGCTCGTGGAAGGCGGCGCCGTCGGCGGTGACCGCGACCCGCCGGGTGGTGCGCTCCAGCAGCCGCACCCGCAGCCGCGTCTCCAGCTGCTGCACCAGCTGGGTGACCGTGGCCCGGCCAAGGCCCAGGCTGGCGGCGGCACGGGTGAAGCTGCCCGTCTCCACCACGCGCACGAAGGCCTGCATCGCGTCGAACCGGTCCATCGGGAAGCCCTGGGCACTGGATTGTTTGGATTCTACAAACAGTCAAACCGGCCCTGCGCGGTATATCCGCCGCCTGGCCCTGCCTACAGTGGCCAGCCCCTGCCGGCCGACGCGCCGGCCAAGCAACGGAGCTGACGATGGCCACCCGCGACGTGGTGTTTCCCGAGGGCCGGCGCGCCCTGTACGAGCGCAACCGCTATTCCCCCGCCGTGCGCGCCGGCGGCCTGCTGTTCGTGTCCGGCCAGGTCGGCAGCCGCGAGGATGGCTCGCCGGAGCCGGAGCTGGAGACGCAGGTACGGCGCGCGTTCGACAACCTCGACGCGGTCCTGGCCGCGGCCGGCTGCACGTTCGAGGACGTGATCGACGTGACCGTGTTCATGGTCGACGCGCAGGCGATCTTCCAGCGCGTGTGGCAGATCGTGCCCGAGTACTGGGGGCAGGCCCCGCATCCATCGCTGACCGCGGTGGGCGTGGAATGGCTGTACGGCTTCCAGTTCGAGATCAAGGTCGTGGCCAGGCTGCCGGACGCGGCCTGAAGCACGCCGGCACGGGCGGCGCCGCCCGCCGCGGCTCAGGGCCGGGCGAGCGGGCGGTTGCTGGCGCTGGAGCGGGCGTCCATGAACACGTCCGGGGTGCCCTCGCACCAGGCCTGGCTCCAGCTGCGCCCCGGGTCAAGGCCGTAGACCACGCCACAGTCCCAGCCGGCGACGGTCTTCGTGCACAGCCGGATGTCAACCGGCTGCGGGCACTGGTTGCTGACCGCCGCGGCGATCCCGCGCTGGCAGTTGGTGTTGGGCCCGACCGCGGGCCGGGTCACGCAACGGTTGGCATCCTCCAGCGTCGATGCGCTCCCGTTCTGGGGGGCGGGGAGCGCGGCTGCCCGCGACGCGCCCGCAAGGGTCGCGGCGGCGGCCGCGCGCTGCTGCTCGGCGGCCCGGCGCTGCGCCTCGAGCCGCTGGGCTTCCTCGTACTGGCGCTGGGTCGCGGCACGCGCGTTGGCGATCTCGCGCTGGCGTTGCGCGTCCTCGGCGGCCTGCTGCGCCGCCAGTTCGCGCTGGCGCTGCTGGGCGCGCTGGGCCTCGATCGAGGCGACGGTATCGTTCAGTCGACCCAGCGATTCGGCCAGCCCGCGCTCGCTGGCCTCCCTCATGCGGTTCCAGGCCGCGGCCTTCTGCTGCCGCTCCTGCTCCATTTCCCACTCCGCCTCGGCGTCGTAATCGTCCACCACCTGCATGTTGAACGCTGCATCGATCTGGGCCTGGAGGCGCGCTTTCTCCGCCGCCTCACGCTGCTTCCACGCGTGCCAGTCGGCGAGCCATTCGGGCGTCTTCTCCACTTCCCAGAGTTCATACACGGTCTGCCAGGCGCCGTTTTCCAGTTTCTGGAACCTGGAGTGATATCCGCCATCGGCCAGCCGCTTGCGCGACAGCTTGTCGCGTGACCCGTCGTGGGCGAGGTAGTCAAGCACGATGCTGCCGTCGGACTGCGGCACCACCCAGCCGATCCAGCCCGCATCCGGACCGGTGACCTCCAGCCGCCGGGCCGCATGGTTGAAGCGGAAGCTGCGGTCGAGCTCGCTTTTGCCAGGGCTCTCTTGGTAGACGCCCAGCTCGTTCCAGGGCGAGATCCAGGCGTAGCGCTTGGTCTGGTCGGGGCTGGTCTCCCGCTGTGGCTCGAAGCGGTAGCGGAACGTCGTCCGGTCCACCAGCCCCAGCAGCAGTCGACCCCAGCGCGCCTCCGCCTCCTGCTCGGCGGCCGCGTCGGCGGGCGCGTACACGCGCGCCGGCCCGGCAGCAGGGGCGGACAGGTCCAGTCCAACCAGGGCGCCGGCCTGCTGCCGCCAGGACACCTGGTTGCGGATCGAGTCGCAGAACGGACTGTCCACGACTGCCCCGGCATCGCAGGTATTCTCCCAGGCCGACTGCAGGGCGTAGTCGTAGCCGGTCAGGGCCGGCGCCGGCTGGAAGGGTGGCGCGGGAGCGGCTACGGCGGCCGCCGTGGCCGGCCCGGGCGCAGGCGCCGCCGCGGCCGCCTGGCCGGCGGGGGGTGCGGACGGGATCGCGGGTGCCGGGGCGGTGCCGGCCACTGTCGCTTCGGCTGCCGTTGCCGTTGCCGTTGCCGTTGCCGGTGCGGGTGCCGGTGTTGGCGTGGGGACCGGTGTGGGGGCCGGGGCTGGAACCGGCGCTGCCGCCACGCTGGGGCTGCCGGCAGTGGCGTCCTGACGGGTGTACAGCTGTGAATGCCCCGGCCGGACGACCCACTGCCCGCCTTCCTGCATCACCAGCTGGTGGACCAGGTGGCCGCCGGGGCTGATCGCGATGCCATAGGGCATCTTCGCCAGTCCCTCGCGGATGAAGAACACCGAACCGTCATCGCGTACGGTGCCGTGCCATTCCTGGACCACGCCGAGCTGGCGCCGAATGGTCCATGCCAGTCCGCCGCCCACCAGCCGGACCTCGGCGGTGTAACCGTCCTGTTTGCCGGGCTTGAGCTCGACCACCTCCAGCACCTCGGCCGGCACGCGCCACTGCACGCGATAGCCGCTGCCGGTCGCATTGCGGTATTCGCCGCCGGCCAGGCGCGCCAGGTCGCCCCAGCCGGTCGCGGGCGTCGCCGCCTGGGCCGGGGGCGGCGCAGCCGGCACCGGTGCCGGGGCGGCCGGTACCGGCGCAGGCGCGGGCACCGGATTCTGCCTGGCGTAGACCGTGGTGGCCTCGGGATGGTCCACCCACTGTCCGTCCACGCGGGTGGGCAGCAGCATCAGCAACTCGCCGGCCGGCCCGACCGCGTAGCTGTGGGGCATCTTCACCAGGCCATCGCGGATGAAGAACACCGCGCCGTCCGGCCGGACCGTGCCGTCCAGTTCCAGGCTTCCCCCAAAGAGCTGGGTGGTCATGCGCAGGTTTGCGCCAGATGTGCGGACCACGCTTCCGCGGCCGGTGGGTTGGCCGCCCTTGAGCTCGACCAGCGCCAGCTCCTGGCCCGGCACCCGCCATTCCACCCGGAACCCGCTGCCGTTGGCCTGCCGGTATTCGCTGCCGGCCAGCCGCGCCAGGTCGCCCCAGCGTGCCGGGTCGACCTCCGGCCCCTGCGCTCCGACCCGCGCGCACAGCGACAGCAGCAACAGCAGCGCCAGCGCCGGCACGACCGGCACGATCCTGGATCCGAACATCGATTCCCCCTGTGCCGGGGCCGCGCCCCGCCCCCTGCCAGTGCCCGCCCGGGCCCCTGGGGCCGGCACGGTGCAATGCAGACGTTACACCCGCGGCGTCGGCGACGCCTACCGCCCCCCTGGCGGCCCGCGCAAGCCGCGGCGGCGGTCCGGAACCGTACCGTACGGTCCGGTCCGATCACGTGTGTTCGGCTACACTCCCCCGCTTCCCGCACACCCCGGCAGCACCGGACAACGGATGAATCCGAACTACCTCGATTTCGAGCAGCCCATCGCGGATCTGGAAGCCAAGATCCAGGAACTGCGCAACGCCAGCACCGGTCCGGCGGTCAACGTCGACGCCGAAGTGAAGACGCTGCAGGACAAGCTCCGGATCCGCACCGCGCAGATCTTCCGCGACCTCACCCCGTGGCAGGTCTCGCAGATGGCACGCCATCCGCAGCGCCCCTACACCCTGGATTACGTCCAGGTCATGTGCGACGAGTTCCAGGAGCTGGCCGGCGACCGCGCCTTCGCCGACGACAAGGCGATCGTCGGCGGCCTGGCCCGGATCGAGGGCCGTCCGGTGGTGGTGATCGGCCACCAGAAGGGTCGCGACACCAAGGAAAAGATCCGCCGCAACTTCGGCATGCCCAAGCCCGAGGGCTACCGCAAGGCCCTGCGCCTGATGAAGCTGGCCGAGCGTTTCGGCCTGCCGGTCCTGACCTTCATCGACACCCCGGGCGCCTGGCCGGGCATCGATGCCGAGGAGCGTGGCCAGTCCGAGGCCATCGCCCGCAACCTGCTGGAAATGGCCGAGCTGAAGGTGCCGGTGATCTGCACCGTGATCGGCGAAGGCGGTTCCGGCGGCGCGCTGGCCATCGGCGTGGGCGACTGCACGGTCATGCTCGAATACAGCACCTACTCGGTGATCTCGCCGGAAGGCTGCGCCTCGATCCTGTGGAAGGACGCCGGCAAGGCCAAGGATGCCGCCGAGCAGCTGGGCCTGAATGCCCGCCGCCTGCATGGCCTGGGCCTGATCGACAAGGTGGTGCGCGAGCCCACCGGCGGCGCCCACCGCAACCCGCGGCAGATGGCGCGCCGGCTCAAGGCGGTGCTGCTCAACGAGCTGGACGCGCTGGAGCGGATGCCGATCGAGCAGCTGGTGCAGCGTCGCTACCAGCGCCTGCACGGTTACGGCGCCTACGAGGCGGCCTGACGCCCCCGGGCCATGGACGTGCCGCCCACACCGGCCGGGTCACCGCCCGGTGGCGGCCCGCTAACATCGGCCGGCATGGCCAGCCGCCTGCCACTCGCGCTTGAAGTGCTGCCCGCCACTGGCGCCCTGGTGGTGGGCTACAGCGGCGGGCTGGATTCGGCCGCCCTGCTGCACGCGCTTTCCCGCGATCCAGGCGCGCGCGCGCGCGGATTGCGCGCGGTCCACGTGCACCACGGCCTGCAGGCCGATGCCGGCCACTGGGCCGCGCACTGCCGGCGACAGGCCGCGGCGTGGGAGGTGCCGCTCGACGTACTGGAGGTGCAGGTACCCGCCGACTCCGGGCTGGGCACCGAGGGCGCCGCGCGCCAGGCGCGTTACGCCGCGCTGCTGTCCAGGCTCGACCCCGGCGACGTGCTTGCCACCGCCCACCACCTGGACGACCAGGCCGAGACCTTCCTGCTGCGGGCGCTGCGCGCCTCCGGCCCGGAAGGCCTGGGCGCGATGCGCCCGCTGCGCCGCTTCGGCGAAGGCTGGCACTGGCGGCCGCTGCTGGATCTGCCGCGCACCGCGCTGGAGGCCTACGCCCGCACGCATGCCCTGCACTGGGTCGAGGACCCCAGCAATGCCGTGGCCGATGCCGATCGCAACTTCCTGCGCCTGGAAGTGCTGCCGCTGCTGCAGCGGCGCTGGCCGCACGCGGCCGCCGCCCTGGCCGGCAGCGCGCGCCTGAGCGCCGAGGCCGATGCCCTGCTGCAGGAGGACGACGCGGCCCTGCTGCAGCGGCACGCCACCGGCGCCGGGCACGTCCTGCCGACCGGAGCGCTGCTGTCGCTGCCCCGCTCCCGCCGCGCGCGGCTGCTGCGCCTCTGGATCCGGCGCCTGGGCCTGCCCCCGCTGCCGGCACGCGGGGTGGACCGGATCGAACGCGGGCTGCTGCAGGCCCGCCCCGATGCCGGCGCCCGCTTCGCCTGGTCCGGAGCGCGCGTGCTGTGCTGGCGCGGGCTGCTGCACGCGGACATCGAGCGCCTGCCACTGCCGACGGACTGGAGCGCCACCTGGGACGGCCACGCGCCGCTGGAGCTGCCCGGCGGCGGACGCCTCTGGCTGGCCGCTGCCGGGGGCCAGCCGGCACGCGCCATCTTCGACGCCCCGTTGCAGGTGCGCGCCCGCCAGGGTGGCGAACGCATCCGCCTGCCAGGACGCGCGCACTCGCACGCGCTCAAGCACCTGCTGCAGGAACGCGGCGTGCCCCCGTGGCGGCGCGCGCAGCTGCCGCTGGCGTGGGACGCCTTCGGAGAGGTGCAGGCCGCCGGTGACATCGCGGTGTCGGCAACGCTGGGACACTGGCTTCACGTCCGTGCGCTGAGCCTGTGCTGGCGCGCCCCCGGCGATCCGCGTTGACCCCCACCACCGCACCCCGCACACTTCCCCGCATGCCTAGGAACGAAGTCCCCGACGCCTCCCCCGTGGCCCAGTTCGAACAGTCGCTGGACGAGCTCGAGCAGCTGGTCGAGAAGATGGAACAGGGCGAGATGAGCCTGGAGGATTCGCTGGCCGCCTATGAGCGCGGCGTGGGCCTCTACCGGCGCTGCCAGGGCGCCCTGGAGCAGGCCGAACTGCGCGTGCGCCTGCTTTCCGATCCCGACCGCCCCGAGGACGCGCAGCCCTTCGGTACCGATGATGTCGGCTGAGCTGTTCGCGCGCTGGGCCGCGCGCACCGAAGCCACCCTCCAGCGCCTGCTGCCACCGGAAACCGAAGCGCCCGGCCGCCTGCATGCCGCCATGCGCCACGCCACCCTGGGGGGCGGCAAGCGCATGCGGCCGCTGCTGGCCTACGCGGCCGGCACCGCGCTCGGCGCGGCGGAGGAACTGCTGGATGCGCCGGCGGCGGCGGTGGAGCTGGTCCACGCCTATTCGCTGGTCCATGACGACCTGCCGGCAATGGACGATGACGCCATGCGCCGCGGCCGTCCCACGGTGCACATCGCTTTCGACGAGGCCACCGCGATCCTCGCCGGCGACGCGCTGCAGACGCTGGCCTTCGAGGCGCTTGCCGATGCCGGGGCGCCGGCGGAACTGCGGGCCGGCTGGATGCAGGCCCTGGCCCGGGCCTCCGGCGCACGCGGCATGTGCGGCGGCCAGGCCCTGGACATCGATGCCACCGGACAGCAGCTCCCGCTGGAAGCCCTCCAGCGCATGCACTCGCTCAAGACCGGCGCGCTGATCCGTGCCGCGGTGCGGATGGGCGCTCTGGCCGCCGACGCCGGTCCGGACACGCTGCAGCGCCTGGACCGCTTCGCCGACGCGCTGGGGCTGGCCTTCCAGGTGCGCGACGACCTGCTCGACATCGAGGCCACGTCCGAAACGCTGGGCAAGACCGCGGGCAAGGACGTGGCCCAGGCCAAGTCCACCTACCCCGCCCTGCTCGGCGTGGAGGGCGCACGCGCGCGGCTGGACGAACTGGCGGCAACCATGCGCCGGGAACTGGCACCGCTGGGCAGCGGCGTGGCCGCACTGGCCGCGCTGGGCGAGCTGGCGGTCAGCCGCTCGCACTGAAGCTGCCGCCGGGCGCATCCATGCGTCCTGCGCACCAACGCAAAGGGCCCGGTCAAAGCCGGGCCCTTTGCGTGTGTCCGGCCGGCAGCCGCCGCCCGGACGCGCCTACTTCACCAGGCGCAGGGTGAACGGATAGCGGTAGGCCGTGCCTTCGTTGGCCTTGATGCCGGCCATGATGGTCAGCACGAGCCACGCCACGCCCAGCAGCAGGCCCAGCGGCACGGTGAGCAGGGCGCCGATGCCGAAGGTGACCACGGTCACCAGGCCCAGCAGCAGGCCGACCAGCAGCAGGGTGATGTTGAAGTTGAGCGCCTCCTTGGCCTGGTCGGCGGCGAAGGCGTGGGTGTCCTTCTTGACCAGCCAGATGATCAGCGGCCCGACGATGTTGCCCAGGCCGCCGGTGAAAAGCCCGCTGAGCGCGGACAGATGGCCGAACATCGCCCACTGCCGCTCGTCCTGGGCAGGCGTGCCGACCGGCGGCGGCGGCGGCGGGGTGGTGTACTGCTGGTAGTCGCTCATCGGGATTCCCCTCGTTTTCGTGGAGTAGGCATCCGCGCCCTCCCCGGGCGCGGCGCGGTCAGGCAGCAGGATACGTCATTGGCCGCCGGCAACGGTCATGCGGCCAAGCAGGACCGGGCCGATGCGGATATGCGAACGCGGGTCCACCTCGTTGCCCACCGCCTCGATCCCGTCGAACATCGCCCGCAGGTTGCCGGCGATGGTCAGCTCGTCGACCGGGAAGGCGATCTCCCCGTCCTCGACCCAGAAGCCGGCCGCACCGCGCGAGTAATCGCCGGTGATCCCGTTGACGCCCTGTCCCATCAGTTCGGTGACCAGCAGCCCGCGGCCCATGCCGCGCGCCATCTCCACCAGGCTGCCGGCGTTGGCCGATACCTCCAGGTTGTGCACGCCGCCGGCGTTGGCGGTGGTCTGCAGGCCCAGCCGGCGGGCCGAGTAGCTGCCCAGCACGTAGCGTTGCAGCACGCCGTCCACCACCAGCGGGTTGTCGCGCGTGGCCACGCCGTCGCCATCGAAGGCGGCCGAGCGCATCCCGTGGCGCAGCTGCGGCCGCTCGTGGATCGACAGCCAGTGCGGGAACAGCCGCGTGCCGGCGCTGTCCAGCAGGAAGCTCGCCTTGCGGTACAGCGCGCCGCCGGAAACCGCGCCCAGCAGATGCCCCACCAGGGAGCGGGCGACCTCGGCCGAGAACAGCACCGGATACTGCCCGGTCGCGACGCTGCGCGGCTGCAGGCGCGAAGCGGCCCGCTCGGCGGCACGCCGCCCGATCGCCACGGGCGTCTCCAGGTCCTCGCGGGCCAGGCCGATGCTGTACCAGCCGTCGCGCTGCATGTCTTCGCCCTGGCCGGCGATCAGCGCCAGGCCGAGCGAATGCTGGGTCTCGCGCTCGCGGCCGATGAAACCGTGGCTGTTGGCATACACCGACAGGCTCTCGCCGCTGCCGAAGGATGCGCCGTCGGAGTTGCTCACCCGCGGGTCGGCCTCGCGGCCGGCGGCCTCGCACGCCAGCGCCAGCCCGAGCGCCTCGTCGGCGTCCAGCCGCCACGGGTGCCAGCTGTCCAGGTCGGGGAAGTCGCGTGCCATCAGCTCCGCATCGGCCAGGCCGGCGGCCGCATCGTCCTCGGTGTAGCGCGCGATCGCGCAGGCTTGTTCGACCGTGGCCTCCAGGCTGGATTCGTGCAGGTCGGCGGTGCTGGCACTGCCCTTGCGCTGCCCGAAATACACGGTCACGGCGATGCCGCGATCGTTGGAGGACTCGACCGTCTCCACCTCGCCCATGCGCACCGAGACGTTGAGCCCGCGCTCCTCGCTGCAGCTGACCTCCGCCTGGCTGGCCCCGAGCGCGCGAGCGCGCGCCAGCAGCCGCTGGGAAATGTCCGCAAGGCGGTCCAGCCGCTGCTGGCTGTCGTCACTGCGCGCGATGTCGTTCACGTATGGCACCTCGGAATGGATGGTTCGATGTTGAAAAGGAATGCGGAAGCGGCCGGGCTACCGGCAGCGATGGGTGGGCGGCCACGAACCGGCCAACACCGCGGTGCTGCTTGCGGGCACACGGGACGGACGTCGCGAGGCACGCGTCTCCCGGGTCCACAGCGCCCCGCAGGCCGGCACTGCAAGCCCACGAAGGAGGCGGCTTGCCGGGGGTGGGGCGACGCGCGGCGCAGAACCTGCCGCGCGCCCGGGTGGGCAGGATGCCCACCGAGCGGAAAGCGCCCCCCGCGGCACGTCGCGGTGCGCACTGGAACCGACGAGGCCTGCTGTTGCTGTCGCGGTCATCGCAGCGCCGTCCACACCCGCAAACCCCGACGCCCCGCTGCCAGCGGGGCCGCGCCATCCCCGACCGCGGCGCTTCATGGCCTTGCGGGTAGAATCGCGGGCATCCGAAAGAGCTCCCACCCCATGCGCGGACGCGACGAAGACACCGGCGAATTCCTCTCCCCCAGCCGCAGCGAGCAGCGCCGCCAGGCGCTGGGCGTGCTCGAGCTGGCGGAGAAGCTGGCGAGCCTGACCCCGACCCAGCTGTCGAAGCTGCCGATCCCGGAGGACCTGCTGCCGCACCTGGAGCAGACCCGCAGGATCACCGCCCACGTCGCGCGCAAGCGCCAGCTGGCGTTCCTGGCCAAGCAGATGCGCCGCGAGGACGAGGCCGCGCTGGACGCGATCCGCGATGCGCTGGACGAGGACGGCGTTGCCGCCCGCCGCGAGGTGGCCCTGCTGCACCGGGTGGAGACCTGGCGCGACCGGCTGGTGGACGAAGGCGACGTCGCCCTGGCCCAGCTGCTGGACGAATATCCGGCCGCCGACCGCCAGCAGCTGCGCCAGCTGGTGCGCAGCACCCTGGAAGAACGCAAGCGGAACAAGCCGCCGCGGGCCTTCCGCGAACTGTTCCGCGCGTTGAAGACGCTGCTGGCCGGCGGGGCCGCGGGCGCTTCGGCCACGCCTGCCGACGCCGATACCGCCGAGGGGGAGTTCGACTTCGACGCCGGCGAGGATTCGGGAGCCGACGAGGACTGAGCCGGCCGGGCGGCGCGAAGGTCGCGACGCCACCGGCGCACGCGCGAAGCTCACGCCGCTCCGCTCACGCCGCCGCACCGGCGGGCGCGACCAGGCCAGTGGGATCAGGCACGCGTGCCACCGACCGTCAGCCCGTCGATCAGCAGCGACGGCTGGCCAACGCCCACCGGCACGCTCTGCCCGTCCTTGCCGCACACGCCCACGCCCTCGTCCAGGGCCAGGTCGTGGCCGACCATGCGCACCTTCTGCATGGTTTCGGGCCCATTGCCGATGATCGTCGCGCCCTTGACCGGCGCGGTCACCCTGCCGTCCTCGATCAGGTAGGCCTCGGTGGCCGAGAACACGTACTTGCCGCTGGTGATGTCGACCTGGCCGCCGCCGAAGTTGACCGCGTACAGGCCCTTCTTCACCGAGGCGATCATCTCCTGCGGATCGTGCTGGCCGGCGAGCATGTAGGTGTTGGTCATGCGCGGCATCACCAGGTGGGCGAACGACTCGCGCCGGCCGTTGCCGGTCGGCGCCATGCCCATCAGCCGCGCGTTGAGCGAGTCCTGCATGTAGCCCACCAGCACGCCGTCCTCGATCAGGGTGGTGCAACGCGTCGGCTCGCCCTCGTCGTCGATGTTGAGCGAGCCACGGCGGCCGGCCAGGGTGCCGTCGTCGACGATGGTCACGCCCGGCGCGGCCACCCGCTGGCCGATGCGCCCGGCATAGGTCGAGGTGCCCTTGCGGTTGAAGTCGCCTTCCAGGCCGTGGCCGACGGCCTCGTGCAGCAGCACGCCCGGCCAGCCGGCGCCGAGCACCACCGGCATGGTGCCGGCCGGTGCGTCCACCGCTTCCAGGTTGACCAGCGCCTGGCGCAGCGCCTCGCGGGCCAGCCGCTCCGGGCGGCCGCCGGAGAACAGCTCCTCGTAGGAATAGCGCCCGCCACCGCCGGCGTAGCCGGACTCGCGGCGGCCGTTGTGTTCGACGATCACCTGCACGTTGAGCCGCACCAGCGGGCGCACGTCGGCGGCCAGCACCCCGTCGCTGCGCGCCACCAGCACCGTATCCACGCCACCGGACAGGCTCACGCTGACCTGCTGCACGCGCGGGTCGGCGGCCCGCAGCAGACGGTCCAGGCCACGCAGCAGCTCGACCTTGTCCTCGTTGCGCATGCCATCGACCGGATCCAGCGCCGGATACAGCGCATGGCCGCCGGCGCGCACCAGTTGCCGGGGCGCGTGCGCACCGCCGTCGCGGGCGATGGCGCGGGCCGAGCCGGCGGCCAGGCGCAGGGCCTCGGCGTTGATGTCGTCCGAATAGGCGAAGCCGGTCTTCTCGCCGGAGATCGCGCGCACGCCCACGCCCTGCTCGATCGAATGCGCGCCGTCCTTGACGATGCCGTCCTCCACCGACCAGCTCTCGCGGCGGCTGTGCTGGAAGTACAGGTCGCCGAAATCGATGCCCGGGCCGAGCAGGGTGCCGAAGGCGTGGTCGAGGGCGGCCGGATCCAGCCCGCCGGGCTGCAGCAGGCGGGACTGGGCGAGGGTGAGGGTGGTGTCGGTCATCGGCTCTGGATGGGGGCGGACGGAAGGCAAGGCAAGCACGGCCGCCTATGATGACAGCAAGCGCCTGCGGGCCCGTGCCGGCCCGCGCAACGGACCTTTCATGAAGCTCACTGCCCACGTGCTCGATGGCTACACCCTGGACATCCGCCCCGCGCCGCGCGAGCGCGAGTGGATGGACGCCACCGCCCAGCGCTATGCCTACCGCTGCCTGCCGCTGGACATGGCCAACACGCTGGGCTGGGAACTGCTGTGCCAGTCCGGCTTCAGCGCCCGCTGGAACGGCGGCGACGGCCTGGAGGACGTGGTGGTCCTGGCCGATCCGGGCACCGTCGCCCCGGCGCTGAGCCACTTCGGCCACGGCGTGCTCACCTTCCACGTGCCGTGCCTGTTCCGCACCGACCCGCAGGTGGAGCTGCTGGTGACCGCACCACTGAACCGCCCGCGCGACGGCATCGCCGGACTGAGCGGGCTGGTGGAGACCGACTGGAGCCCGTACGCCTTCACCATGAACTGGCGGTTTACCCGTCCCGGGGAGGTGCGTTTCGAGGCCGGCGACGCCTTCGCCCACCTGCTGCCGCTGCAGGCCGGGCTGCTGGACCAGGTGGAGGCATGCTGGAGGCCGCTGTCGGAGACGCCGGCGCTGGAGGCCGAGTACCTGCGCTGGACCGAAAGCCGCGCGCACTTCCTGCACAGCCTGCCCGACCCGGCCTCGGAGGCGGCGCGCGAACAGTGGCAGCGCGGCTACTTCCGCGGCGTGGACACCCGTGGCTGCCCGGCGCCGCGCCACCGCACCCGCCTGCGACTGCCGCCGCTGTCGCGGGGCAAGTAGCCGCACCGCGGCCGGCACGCCCGCAACGGGACCCGGCCCGGCCGGCGCGGCGACGGTTGCGGGGGGCCGGGAGGCAGGACTCGCCGGCCGCGGATACGGCGCCGGCTCAGCGCTCCGGCGCCGTATCCGCGGCCGGCACACCCGGGTCACGGTCCGGCGCCTGCGCGTCACCGGGGGTGCCGGCAGGGCCGGGGCCGGCGTCCCGCTCCACCACTTCCACCTTGGGCTCCTTCCACGGGCCGCTGACGTGGTAGGTGCGCGCACCGATGCCGCCCAGCGGCTTGCCCAGCACGGCGTTGGCCGCCGCGCCGACGGCCGCGCCCACCGGGCCGCCGGCGACCGCGCCGACCACCGTCAGCAGGTTGCCGGCGCGGGGCTGGACATCGATGGTCTGGTCGAACTGCTGGGCCACCAGGTCGGTCCGCCCGCTGATGTGGATCTCCGCGGCCGGGCCCTCGATCCGCATGTCCCCGGTGCTGGCCACGCCATCGGCCACGCGCACCTGCCCGCCCAGCCGGTTGAACGCCAGCCCGCGGGAGAAGAAGTCGCGGAAATCCAGCATCAGCCGGCGCGGGAGCTGGGCCACGCTGAGCAGGCCGAGCACGCGGCCGGCGCCGGGCTCCACCTCCAGCAGCTGGCCGTTGCGGGCCTCGATCCGCAGGTGGCCGTCCAGCCCGCCCACCCGGAATCCGGCGGGCGAACCCGGCCAGGCCGCCTGCAGGCGGATGGTGCCCTCGCCCCGGGCGAGGAAATCGGCATACCCCAGGGCGGACACCAGCCGGCCCATGTCCTCGCTGCGCACATCCATCTGCAGGCGGGTGCGCGCCTGGGCGCCCTGCCCGGTCCACTCACCGGTCAGATCGGCCTGCTGCCAGTCCGAGCGCAGCTGCAGCTGTTCCAGCGCCAGCCCGCCGGCCACCGGCCGGGTACGCAGGCTGGCCCGGCCCAGGGCCGCGCCGCGGTAGCGCAGGTCCTCGACCTCCAGCTGCAGTGGCGGCACGGCGGCCGGGTCGAAGCTGTCCTCCGGCGGCGGGGCCGGCAGCCCGGACGGGACCGCGGCGATGCCGGTGGCGCCGGCGGCACCCGATGGCGTCGCGGAGGCCGCCGCGCCGGCGCCGGCAGGCGGCGCAACGCCAGCCGTGGGCGCCTGCGAGGGCGCCTCGCCCGGCGCCGCCGGGTCCGCCGGGTCCGCCGGGCCGGCACGCGGCACCGGTGCCCAGTACAGGCGGGTAAACCGGCCCTGCACGGGGGCGCCGCTGGCGTCGGGCACCTGCAGCTGGCCGGCCAGGGCCGGGCCATCGACCTGGACCGACAGCGCACCGGCGGCCGGGCGCAGCTGCAGCCGGGCCTGCGGGAACTCCCCGCCCAGCAGGTGCAGGCGATCGGCGAGCACATCCACCCCGCGCAGCGGCATGTCGCCATCGCCCCCGCCGCGCGACAGGCCGATCCATTCCAGCGCATCCAGCTCGCCGGTGCGCCCGCCCACCACCATCCCGCTGGCGGGCGGCTCGGCCGCCACGGTGTCACTGCCCAGGGTCACCTGCACGCCGGTGGCGCCGTTGTGCTGGCGCGCGCGCAGGGCCAGGCGCTGGCCGAAGGCCACGTCGATCGGGCCACTGCCGAAGGGCAGGCCCACCTGCACCTTCGCGGCCAGGGTGCCGGCGGCGGGCTTGGCCAGCGGTGCGGGGAGGTCCAGCGCGGTACCGTCCAGGTCCGAGTCCAGGCGCAGGCGCGCGGCCGGTGCCCCGGCCACCGCGGTGGCCGGCACGGTCAGGCCCAGTTTCCAGTGCGAACGGCCATGGATGTAGGGACGCAGCCAGCCCAGCTCGGGCGCGCGCGCCAGCAGGCGGGCCGCGTCCATCCCGGCGCCCAGCCCGGCCTCGAACGCATGGGCCGGGTCGCGCACGTGGCCGGGGCCGGCGCGCAGCTCCAGCACGCCGGGCGTGCCTTCGTAAGCCACCGACAGCGCCGGGGCGCTGAAGCCATCGCCGTCGTACCGCACCTGGCCGTGCACGCCATCGAAGGCCAGCTCCCAGCGCTTCTCCACCAGGCGTGCGCCGGCCAGCTCGACGCTGCCCGAAACACGCGCCGGCTGGCCGTCCTTCAGCGGCAGGTCCAGGGCGAAGGCGGTCCGTGCCGGGCCCGAAGCCTCCAGGTTGTCCAGGGTCTCTGCCTGTGCGCGGTAGAGCGGGCTGGCACGCAGCAGGCCGGCGAAGGCGCCGGCGTCGGCGGCGGCACTGGCACGCACACGCAGCGGCGCGTCGCCATAGTCGGCGATGCCGGCCTCGAAGCGTTCCACCGGCACGCCGCCCAGCTGGCCGCGGCCGCGCACCTGGAAACCGTTGCCGACGAAGGCCACGTCCGCGCGGGTGGATTCCAGCGCCGGCCATTCGGCCTGGAAGCGGAAGCGGCCGTCCTCGATCCGGCCGCGGGCGTCGAACAGGCCGTTGCGCTCCACGAACGGCCAGTCGTCCAGATCCCCGGCCACCAGCGCGCGACCCTCGCGCACGGTGCCGTCCTCCAGCGCCATGTCCAGCCACTGCACCGCCGCCGGCGGCATCGACTGGCGCAGCCAGAACTTCTTGGCCGCCGGCACCGCCGCGTCGTCCAGTTCGGCGGCCACGTCCATCCACGGCCGGCTGCCGTCGCCCTGGAACCGCAGGCCGCCGCGGAGGCGGGCGCCGTAGTCGCTGGCGCGGATGGCCAGGTCCGGGGTGCCGACCTGCCAGCCGGCGCCGTCGCGCCAGGCCATCACGTGGCCGTCCAGGCGCACCTCGTGGGCCACGCCGAAGCCCCCGGGCCAGTCCAGCCGCAGCGGCGTGCCCGGGTCCAGCGCCAGGTGCAGGCCCTCGCCGTCTCCCTCGAAGCTGCCGGCCAGCCCTTCCAGCCCCGGGGCGCGGCCGACCGCCGCGAACCCGACCCCGTCCAGCCGCCCCTGCACGCGCAGCGGACCGTCGCGCCGGCCGGCCAGCTCCAGCGAGGCCAGGCGGGCGCGCGGGGCCGCGTCCAGCAACCAGGCGCGGCGCGCGTCGGGCAGCCGGTCGGACAACGCCAGCACCCCCAGCAGCGGGCCCAGCTCCAGTTCCGGCACCTGCAGCGCGTACTGGCGGCCGCCGGCCAGCAGCAGTCCGTCCAGTGCCTGTTCGCCGGCGCCGCTGGCCAGCCGCAGGCGCGGCGCATCCAGCCGCCACCCGCCGGACACCAGACGCCAGGTCGCGGCACCGGACAGGGCCGCGAACCGCTGGTGCGGACGCTCGCGCCCGGCCAGTGGAGCGCCGGCCAGGTCCAGGCCGCGCAGCTCGAAGCGGGTGGTCGCCAGCACCACGCGGCGGCCGCGCAGCTCGGCCCAGGCCTGGACGCGACCGCTGTCGATGGCCGGCTCGATGCCGGTGCGCGCCAGCAGGGGGGACCACGCCGCCAGTCCCGCCGCATCCAGGTCCAGCCAGGCGCGGCCGTCGCCACTGCCGCGGTCGAAGGCCATGGCCAGCGCCAGCGGCGCGCCGCCCTCCTGCATCCAGCCATGCGCGCCGGCACGCACCTGCGGGCCGTCCACCCGCAGGCGCAGGTCGATGCGCGGGATGCGCAGGCGGATGCCCAGTTCCGGCGCGTCCACGTCCAGGCGCCCGCCGATCACCTGCAGCTCGCCGAGGCCTTCCAGATACTCGAGGGGATCACCCTGCGCGGCCGGGTCGGCCAGCGGCAGGCCACGCACCGCCCAGCGTCCGTCCGGTCCGCGCTGGAGCGCCAGCGACGGGCCGCGCAGGCGCAGCTCGGTGAAGGAGCGGCCCGGCAGCAGCCCGGCATACAGCGACACCAGCACCTCGGCCTGGCCGACGTGCACGCCGCCGCCCTCGGCCCCGGTGCCGCCGATCCGCAGCCCGTCCAGTTGGAGCAGCGGGCCGCGGCGGGTCCAGCGCGTACGCACCTGCTCGAACGCGACCGGCCGCCCGGCCACGTCGCTGAGCCAGGCGGCGATCCGCTGCGGATGGCGCTCGGCCAGCGGCAGCAGCTGGCTGGTGGCACCCACCCCCAGGGCCACGGCGATCAGGCACAGCGCGATCCCGTAGCCGGCCCAGCGGCGGATCCGGCGCAGGCGGTGGCGCAACGGCGGGCCGCTCATCGGCGACCGGCCCGCGCACGCACGCCGACCGCGGCAGGCGCCCTGGCGCCCCCCGTGTCCGTGCCCGTCCTGGCATGGTCCGTCCCTGTGGTCCCCGCGCTAGAGCAGGACCACATCGAACTGCTCCTGGAGGTACTGCTCGTCCGCCTGGAAGCGGATGGTCTTGCCGAGGAACTCCTCCAGCTCGGCCACCGCGGCCGACTCCTCCTCGGTGATGCGGGCCACCACCTTGGACGAGGCGATCACCAGCAGGCGCGCGGCCTCGAACTGGCGCACCGCGCGGGTGATCTCGCGGAAGATCTCGTAGGTCACCGTCTCGGCGGTCTTGACCGAACCGCGGCCGCTGCAGTTCGGGCAGGTTTCCGACAGCTGCCGCTCGAGGCTCTCGACGGTGCGCTTGCGGGTCATCTCCACCAGGCCCAGCGGCGAGAAGTCGTAGACCGTGGTCTTGGCGTGGTCGCGGGCCAGCGACTTCTCCAGCGTGCGCAGCACCTGGCGCCGGTGCTCCGGATCGGTCATGTCGATGAAGTCGATGATGATGATCCCGCCCAGGTTGCGCAGGCGCAGCTGGCGGGCCACCGCCTGCGCGGCCTCCAGGTTGGTGCGGTACACCGTCTCCTCGAGGTTGCGCTGGCCCAGGAACGAACCGGTGTTGACGTCGATGGTGGTCATCGCCTCGGTCTGGTCGATGACCAGGTAGCCGCCGGACTTCAGCGGCACCTGCTTGTCCAGCGCGCGGCCGATCTCGTCCTCGACCCCGTACAGGTCGAAGATCGGGCGGTCGCCCGAATACAGCTCCAGCTTCTCGGCCAGCACCGGCATGTACTTGGCCACGAACGCCTGCAGCCGGTCGTAGGTGTCGCGCGAGTCGACCCGCACCTTCTCCACGTCCTTGCGGATCAGGTCGCGCACCGAGCGCAGCGGCAGGCTCAGGTCCTCGTAGATGATGGTGCCGGCGGCCGCCTCGCGGCCGCGCCGCTCGACCACGTTCCATACCCGCGACAGGTAGGCGATGTCCTCGGCCAGGGCCTCGGCCGGCTGGCCCTCGGCATTGGTGCGGATGATGTAGCCGTGGCCGCCATGGCTGGCGGCCAGGTCGGAGACGAGGGTCTTCAGGCGCAGGCGCTCGGCCTCGTCCTCGATCCGCGCCGACACGCCGACGGTGCGCGACTGCGGCAGCAGCACCAGGTAGCGGCTGGGAATGCTGATCTGGGTGGTCAGCCGGGCGCCCTTGCTGCCGATCGGGTCCTTGACCACCTGGACCACGATCTCCTGGCCGTCACGCAGCAGCTCGACGATCGACGGCGGGGCCAGCGGCTGCGGCGGGGCATCGTCGGCCAGCCCGGCATCCACCGGCGCCGGGCGGACCACGTCGTTGGCGTGCAGGAACGCCGCCCGCTCCAGGCCCACCTCGACGAACGCCGCCTGCATTCCGGGCATCACCCGCTGCACCCGGCCCTTGTAGATGTTGCCCACCACCCCGCGGCGCCAGCCACGCTCGATGTGCAGCTCCTGCAGCATGCCGTTCTCGACCACGGCCACGCGGGTCTCGCGCGGGGTGACGTTGACCAGGATCTCTTCGGACATGCGGTTCCTTACCTGGCCGTCGCGGCGAGGGCGCCGGCCGTGGGGGCGTTGGCGGCCGCAAGCAGCCGCGCGGTTTCGTGCAGGGGCAGGCCCATCACCCCCGAATAGCTGCCCGCCAGGTGCTCCACGAAGGCCTCGGCACGGCCCTGGATGGCATACGCGCCGGCCTTGCCCATGGCCTCGCCGGTGGCCAGGTACGCGGCGATCGTCGCCTCGTCCAGCGGGGCGAACCGCACCTCGGTTACCGACAGCACCTCGCGGGCCCCGGAGGCATCGTGCACCACGACGGCGGACATCACCTGGTGGACGCGGCCGGACAGGCGGCGCAGCATCGCCGCCGCGTCGGCCAGGTCGGCCGGCTTGCCGAACACCTCGCCCTCCAGCACCACCTCGGTGTCGGCGCCGAGCACCTGCGCGCCGGGCTGGCTGGCCACCTGCGCCCAGCCGGCGCGGGCCTTGTCGCGGGCGACCCGGCGGACGTAGTCGGCCGCCGGCTCGTCCGCGGCACGGACCTCGGGCACGTCGACGTCGAGCAGCCGGTACTGCACGCCGAGGCGTTCGAGCAGTTCGGCGCGGCGGGGGGATTTGGAAGCCAGATGGAGCATGCGCGAAGGATAACCCGCGCCCCGCCAGCTGAACGGTGACCGCGGGGCGCTTCCGGCGGGTCGACCCCTTCGCGGCTCACGACGCGTTCATGCCTGTGAGTCGACCCTGCCGCCGCTCTTCACACGCGCCCGGGCCACGGCCCCCATCCGAAGGAGATCCATCCATGCGCAACCTGTTCACCTCCCTGCTGTCGCTCCCCCTGGCACTGGGCATCGTCACCACCGCCTCGGCCCAGGGCATGGTTCCACCGCTGCCGGCCGACGCCACCCTGCTGTCGGTGCAGGCCCAGGCCGATGCGCAGGCCGCGCCGGACATCGCCACCCTCTCGGCCGGCGTGGTCACCCAGGCCGCCGACGGCAACGGCGCGATGCGCCAGAATGCCGAGCAGATGACCCGGGTGCTGGCCGCGCTCAAGTCCGCCGGCGTGGCCGAGCGCGACATCCAGACCAGCGGCGTGAACCTGCAGCCGCAGTACCGCTACGCCGAGAACCAGCCGCCGGCGATCACCGGCTACCAGGCCAGCAACACGGTCAACGTCAAGCTGCGCGACGTGGCCAAGATGGGCAAGGTGCTGGACGCGCTGGTGGCCAGCGGCGCCAACCAGATCAACGGACCGAGCTTCGGCATCGATGATCCGGAACCGCTGTACGCGCAGGCCCGCCTGGAGGCGCTGAAGCTGGCCCAGGCCCGGGCCGACAGCTACGCCAAGGCCCTGGGCCTGCGCGTGCGCCGCATCGTGAGCCTGGGCGAAGGCGGGGCCGCCATGCCGATGCCGGTGCCGCGCATGGCGATGATGAAGGCCGAGGCGATGGACAGCACCCCGGTGGCACCGGGCCAGAGCAGCGTCTCGGTCTCGCTGGACGTGGTGTTCGAACTGGGCCGCTGACCGCCCCGGCGTTCCTGGACTGACCGACAGCCCGGCGCCCCGCCGGGCTGTCGCGTTTGGGGCCGGGGATGGCCCGCGGTCCGCTGCTCCTGGCGTGCGCCCCACCGCCTTCGCGCCGCCCCTCTCAGACCTTGGTCGAAGGCGCCCGCCTGGCGCTTGAAGGAAGCCGGTCGGCGGGCGCAGTCTGGAGCCGGCCATCGCGGTCGTAACCCCGACTGCCGTGACCGTGCGTTTTCAACTCCGAACACACAGTGGAGGTGGACCATGGTTCGCACGTTGCCGTCCGATGCCCCGCAGCGCCTGGACTTCCAGCGCATCCTCGCCACCAGCTTCGCCATCGCCCTGCACTGCCTCGCATTGCTGGTCCTGCTGCTGCCGCTGACCCGTCCCACCCTTACCGACGAACGTCCGCGGCGCGAACCCCGCTGGCAGGTGCGCGAACTGCCGCCGACCCCGCCACTGCCGCCGCAGACGGTGGCGCCGGCGCGCAGCACACCCGCGCCCTCCCGGCCCGCCACGCCCGCCCCGCTGGCCCCCGCCACGCCGCCGGTACTGGCCGAGCAGGGGCAGATGCAGGTCCAGGTCGCCGAGACCTTCGATGCATCCCCCGGCGTCCCGGACATCGCACCGGCCGCCAGCGGGCCGATCCAGGGGGCGCAGCTGCGCCACCGCCTCGCGCCGCCGCCGGCCTATCCGCGGGATGCGATACGCACCGGCGCCGAAGGCACGGTGCTGCTGCGGGTGCTGGTCGACACGGACGGGCGTCCGCTGGAGGTACGCGTCGACCGCAGCAGCGGCCACCGCTCGCTGGACCGCCAGGCGTTGCGCCACGTGCAGCAGCACTGGCGCTTCGAGCCGGCCATGCAGGAGGGCCGCGCGGTGCAGGCGTGGGGACTGGTCCCGATCAGTTTCAGCCTGCAGTGACGGCCGAGGCCGGCGGGCTTTGCCGGCGCCTTGGCGTCCCACGCCTGCGTGCACCCGGAGGTGCGCGCAGGCATGCGGCAGAGAGCCTCTTGCCGGGACACGGGGGACCCGCGGCAAATGCGTGCTCCGCATCCGTCCGCAGATCGATCAGCCCAGCGCCTGCAACCGGTCGCGAAGCGCCGCCGCTTGCCGGCCGGGTCGACGGCGCCCTTTCGCGCGTGCCCCCCGGGGCGCGTCCTGCGGGGATGGCGGATCCAGCCGGCCGGCAAAGGAATGGCGCGTTGCAGGCATCCGCGTCCGCCACCCACGGGGACGCCGCGCCGCCCGGCTGGCAATCACCGGCGCTCAGGCCGAAGCGGCTGACCCGCGCGCGGCGATGCTCCGAGGCAACGGGAACCCGCGGCGCCGGCGCGGAACGCAGGCACCGCCGCCTCGTCGGTGCGGCGCTGCCGCGGCACGACGGCCCCGCGGCTGCCACGGGCGGAATCCACGGCTGCGGCAGGCGCCTCAGGCGCGGTGGTAGGGATGGTTGGCCAGCATCGCCGCGGCGCGGTAGAGCTGCTCGGCGACCACCAGCCGCACCAGCATATGCGGCAGGGTCAGCGGGCCCAGCGACCATGATTCGCTGGCGATGGCCTTGACCTCGGGCGCATGGCCCTCCGGCCCGCCGATCAGGAAGGCCAGGTCGCGGCCCTGCTGGCGCCAGTGCTCCATGCGCGCGGCCAGCTGCTCGGAGGACCATTGCCTGCCCGGCACGTCCAGAGCGACCACCCGCGCGTTCTTCGGCAGCGCCGCCAGCACGCGGCGGCCTTCCTCCTCGATCGCGCGCTGCGGGTCGCGACCCTTGCCGCGCAGGCCCGGCTCCACCTCCACCAGCTCCAGCGGCAGCCAGTGCGAGAGCCGTTTGCGGTACTCGCCAAAGCCTTCGGCCACCCAGGCCGGCGCGCGTTCGCCGGTCGCGATCAGTCGTGCCTTCATGCGCCCATGATACGCAACGGCCCACCGGGCCTTGGCCGGGGTATTCCGTGGCGGAAGCCGTGCCATGCCCGCGGCGGTGCGTGCTAGCGTCGGCCGCCGCGTGTCCACCGGAGCCTGCAATGCCTCGCCTCGCCCTGGCCTGTGCCTTGCTGTGCGCCGCCGCCTTTTCCGGCGCCAGCGCGGCGCCCCCGCCGGCCACCGAAGCCGCTTTCGAGTGGTTCCATTACGAGGGCAGCGACCCGGTGGACGATGCGCAACCGCTGGGACCGGGCCAGTACCGCAACCCGGTGATCCAGGGCTTCCACCCGGACCCGAGCGTGGTGCGGGTAGGCGATGACTTCTACCTGGTGACCTCGACCTTCGGCTGGTTCCCCGGGCTGCCGGTGTTCCACAGCCGCGACCTGGTGAACTGGACGCAGCTGGGCAACGCCATCGACCGGCCCTCGCAACTGGATTTCGGCCGCCACGACCTGGTCAACGGGCTGTTCGCGCCGGCGATCGAGCACCACGACGGGCGGTTCTACATCCTCAACACCTGCTTCCCGACCTGTGGCGGCAACTTCGTGATCACCGCCAGCGACCCGGCCGGCCCGTGGTCCGACCCGGTGTGGCTGCCGGACCTGGCCGGCGGGATCGATCCGTCGCTGTTCTTCGACCGCGACGGCCGCGCGTGGGTCGTCAACAACGACCTGCCGCCCGGGGGCGAACGCTGGCCGGGCCACCGCGCGATCTGGCTGCAGGAATTCGACCCGGCAACCCTGCGTACGACCGGGCCGCGCCGCGTGATCCTCGATGGCGGCGTCGATCCGGCGAGCCGTCCGGAGTATGTCGAAGGTCCGCACCTGTTCCGGCGTGGGGACTGGTACTACCTGACCGCGGCCGAAGGCGGCACCGGCGAGGGCCATCGCCAGGTGATCCTGCGCAGCCGCACCGTCGAGGGTCCCTATGAGGCCTGGACCGGCAATCCGGTGCTGACCCAGGCGGACCTGCCGCGCGACCGGCCCTGGCCGGTGACCTCCGCCGGGCACGCGGATTTCGTGCAGACCGGCGACGGGCGATGGTGGGCCGTGTTCCTGGGCAACCGCCCGTATCCGCCGCTGCAGGGCCACTACGTCAACACCGGCCGGGAGACCTTCCTGCTGCCTGTCCGGTGGGAACAGGACTGGCCGCGGATCACCGCCCCGGGCGAGGCGATCGCGCGGGTCCACGCGGCGCCGCCGCTGCCGTCAGCCAGCGCAACGGCACCCACCAGCGGCGCGTTCGCCGTGCGCGACCCGTTCGACGCGGCGGCGCTGGCACCGTACTGGATCACCCCGCGCACCCCGCGCGAGGGGTGGTACCGGCTGCAGGGCGGCGTCCTCCACCTGCGGGCCCGCCCCGTGGCGCTGGGCGAGCGGGCCAACCCCTCGTTCCTAGCGCGACGCCAGCAACATCCGCACGCCGAGGCCCGCACCCGGATGCGCTTCACCCCGGCGCGCGACGGCGACACCGCCGGCCTGGCCGCGTTCCAGAACGAGGACTACTGGTACCTGCTGGCGGTCAGCCGGCGCGACGGACACAGCGTGCTGGAGCTGCGTCGCCGCGATGGACGCGTGCGCCCGGCCGACCCTGCCGGCGGCACGGTGCTGGCGGCCACGCCGCTGGATCCGGCCCTGGAGGGCGCGCCGCTGGAGCTGCGCATCCGCGCGCGCGGGGCGCTTTACGATTTCGCCTGGGCGGGCGCGGACGGGCAGTGGCACACGCTGGCCGCGGGCGTCGACGGCACCCTGCTGAGCACCGCGGTCGCCGGCGGCTTCACCGGGGCGGTATTCGGGATGTACGCGGCGACCGCGGGCGACTGACGCGGCCACGGCGAGATTGCGCTTTGGCAAAACGACGATGCCGCGCACGGGGCGCGGCATCGGCGGGCGGCGGTGCGCGAGGCGCGGGCGTGGCTCAGCCGGCCTCGTCCATGTCCTCGCCCGGACGCTGCTGGTCACCCACGGTCCACAGCCGTTCCAGCGCATAGAACTCGCGCACGCGCGGCAGCATCACGTGCACGATCACGTCGCCCAGGTCCACCAGCACCCATTCGGCCTCGCGCTCGCCTTCCACGCCCAGGGGCTGCGCGCCCAGGCCCTTGGCAAAGCGCACCACTTCGTCGGCGATGGATTTGACGTGGCGGGTCGAGGTACCCGAGGCGATCACCAGGTGATCGGCGACGCTGGTCTTGCCGCGCACGTCGATTTCCACGACGTCCTTGGCCTTGATCTCTTCCACGGCGGCGCGCACGGCGTCCAGCAGCTGTTCCGGGGAGGGCGGCGGCTCGGGCAGCCGGGGCTTGATGACGTGTGCCTGGTTGTTCAAGGAAGACTCGGAAGATGGGGGGGGAACGTGCCGGCGTGGCCAGCGCTGGCGCGATTATACCGGCCAAGCGGCCCGTGCCCCGTTCACGGCCCCTGCACGGGGCGCGCGCCGTACAGGCCGTGCCGGAGGATGTAGGCGGCCACGGGCGGCGGCACGGCCTGTTGCCAGGCCGGGTCGCCCGCCGCGATCGCCGTGCGCACCGCCGTGGCCGATTCGCCGCGCAATGGCTGGCGCAGCCGCAGAATGCGTCCGCCCGGTGAGGTGGCAAGGGCCGACGGGTCGTCACACCAGCGGCCTTGGGCCTCGCGCGCCAGCACCTCTGGCAACCCCTGTTCCAGCGGCCGGCTACCGCGGCCGGCCACCACCAGGTGCGCCAGTGGCAGCAGTCCGCGCCACTGGTGCCAGGTCGGCAGGGTACGGAAGCTGTCGGCGCCCAGCAGCAGTGCCAGCGGCGCGCCGGTGCCATGCACGGCGCGCAGCTCGCGCAGCGTGTCGACCGTCCACGACGGCCCCTCGCGATGCAGCTCGCGACGGTCCACCCGCAGGCACGGGTCGGCGTCGGCCGCCAGCTCCAGCATGCGTGCGCGGTGTGCGGCGGTGGCACCGGGCGCGGCGCGGTGCGGGGGGTCGGCCGCCGGGGCCAGGGTGACCGGCCCGCCGAAGGCCGCCGCCGCGGCATGGGCGATGGCCAGGTGGCCGCGGTGGACCGGATCGAACGTGCCGCCGTACCAGAGCAGGACCGGCACGGCGGCTCAGCCGGCCAGCAACCGGGTCGCGGGCGTGTCGGCGATCGCCAGCAGCAGGCGCTCAAGCAGCAGCCACGGGTCGCCGGTGCCGCGTCCCTTGGCCGCCCGGTCCACGCGCGAGGCATGGGCGGCGAAACGGTTCCAGCGGGCCGGGGTGGCATGGCGCTGCAGCGCGCGCTTGAACGGCGCCTGCCGTGCTTCCCACAGGCCCTGCGATTTCATTTCCGCGGCGAGGTTGGCGCCGCGCGCCTGGGCACGCGCCAGCGCGGCGGCACGCAGCACCTCGCGAACCACCATGGGCATCAGCCCGGCCACCTGCTCGCCTTCGGCGCGCAGTCCGGCGAGCATCCGCCGCACCTGGGCCGCCTGGCCGGACAGGGCCACCTCGACCAGCCGGAACACGTCGTAGCGGGCGGCGTCGGCGACCAGCGACTCCATGGTGGCCAGGTCCAGGCTCGACCCCGGGGCCAGCAGGGCCAGCTTGTCGATCTCCTGCGCCGCCGCCAGCAGGTTGCCCTCCACCCGCTCGGCCAGGCCCTGGACCGCTTCGGGGCTTGCACGCAGCCCGCGCTCGCGGAGGCGACGCTCGATCCACCCGGGCAGCTCGTGCGGCTTGAGCACCCAGGCGATGGACACCACGCCGATCTTCGACACGGCATCGACCCACTTGCCCTGGTGGGCCTTGCTCCACTCGCCGGCCACCACCAGCAGGGTGACGTCCGGCGCCGGATCGGCGCAGAACGCGCTGATCACCTCGGCGCCGGTCTTCCCCGGCTTGCCACCCGGCAGCCGCAGCTCGATCAGCCGGCGCGAGGCGAACAGGCCGGGCGCGCCGAAGCTGGCCGACAGGCTGTCCCAGTCCGGCTCGCGGCCCTCGGCCTCGAACACCTCGCGCTCGGCGCCTTCAGCCCGCGCGCGGGCGCGGATCGCGTCGGCCGCCTCGAGCACATGCAGCATTTCCGGGCCGGCCACCAGGTAGGCGGGGCGCAGCGGCTGGCCCGCGGCCTGGGCGGCCAGCTGTTCGGGTTTCAGTTCCATCGATGCAGGCGCGGCATCGGCATCACGGCTGTGCCGGAACGGACCCGCTGGCGGGAACCTCCGGGACCGGAGCCGGAGAGGCCGCGGGCGAAGCCGGGGCCGCACGCGACGGGTCGGCACGCACCACGCTGTCGAGCCGCCGCAGGATCGATGCGGCCATCTCGCGGCGCAGTTCGTCGGCCAGGATCTCCCGCTCGGTACTGGTGCCGGTGGCGTCCTCCGGCGGGGAGACGTAGTCGCGCGCGAGCTCGACCGACTGCTGCGGCACCAGCACCGTGCCGTCGGCGAGCACCGCGGTGAACACGGTGGCGTAGCGCAGGGAGAATTCCTGGGCGCGACCACGCTCGTCGATGGCGATCGGCAGGTCGCCCCAGCGCTCGGACAGCACCTCCAGGCGCATCACGTCCGCGCCGCTGGCGTCGGCCTCGGCCACCTCGGCACCGGCGTTGCGCAGGTTGCGCTCCAGCAGGTTGACCAGCGCGCTGTACGGCGTGGACGACACCACCTGGACCGGCGGCGCATCGGCCGGCAGGGCGATGCGGTCGCGCAGGTGGAAGCCGCAGCCGGTGATGGCCAAGGTGGCGAGAAGGACCAGCACCCTGGCGGGCGACGACGCGATCGGGATCATGGGCGGAAGTCTGTACGAGGCGGCCGCATGCGGCAACAGGCGCGCAGCCTGACCGATCCCCCGTGAACGCCGGTTGAGAGCGCCTTCTGCATCCGCCCGGCGCGACTGGGAGGTCGCCTGGTTCAAGCCACCGCCAACGCCACGGCGGCAGGCCGGCTGCTTTGGCCATGTACCCGGAGCAACAGCCCCCAGGTCGGGGGGCTGTCCGCGCGCAGCGCGGACGGGGGATGGAGGCATGGCGGCGGCGGGTCCCGAGGTTCCGCAGGGAACCTTGGGGGCAGGCGGCCGCAGGCCGCACCCGCCGTGAACATCGGCGCCGCTACGCGGCGACGATGTTCACGATCTTGCCCGGCACCACGATCACCTTGCGCACCGTCAGGCCTTCCAGATACCGGGCCGCGTTGGGCTCGGCCCGGGCCAGTGCCTCGACCTGGCCGCGCGGGGTATCGGCGGCGACCTCGATGGTGCCGCGCAGCTTGCCGTTGACCTGCACCGCCAGCACCACCGCGTCGCGCACCAGCGCATCCGGGTCGGCCTTCGGGAACGGCACGTCCTCCACCAGCGCCTCCTGGTGGCCCAGCAGCTGCCACAGGGCGTGGCTGGAATGCGGGGTGATCGGGTTGAGCAGCAGCACCGCCGCCTCCAATGCCTCTTGGCGCACGGCACGGCCCTGCGGGCTGGCGTCGGCGAACTTGCCGACCGCGTTGAGCAGCTCCATCACCGCGGCGATGGCGGTGTTGAAGGCCCGGCGCACCTCGTAGTCGTTGGCGACCTTGTCGATGGTCTCGTGGGTCTTGCGGCGCAGCGCCTTCTGCCCCGCGTCCAGCGCGGCCACGTCCAGCGCCGGCGCGGCGCCCTCGGATGCATGCTTCTGCACCTGCGCCCACAGCCGGCGCAGGAATCGCGCCATGCCGTCGACACCGGCCTCGTTCCACTCCAGCGACTGCTCCGGCGGCGCGGCGAACATCGAGAACAGGCGCACGGTGTCGGCGCCGTACTTGTCCACCATCGCCTGAGGGTCCACGCCGTTGTTCTTGGACTTGGACATCTTCTCGGTGCCGCCCACCTGCACCGGCTGGCCGTCGGCACGCAGCACCGCGCCGGTGGTGCGGCCCTTGTCGTCGCGCTGCACGTCCACGTCGGCCGGGTTGATCCAGTCCTTGGAACCGTCCGCATTGGGACGGTAGTAGGTGTCGGCGATGACCATGCCCTGGGTCAGCAGGTTGGTCGCCGGCTCGTCGCTGTCCACCAGCCGCGCGTCGCGCATGAGCTTGTGGAAGAAACGGAAGTACATCAGGTGCAGGATCGCGTGCTCGATGCCGCCGATGTACTGGTCCACCGGCAGCCAGTAGTTGCCGCGCTTGTCCACGGCCTCGCGCGCGCCCGGCGAGGTGTAGCGGGCGTAGTACCAGCTCGATTCCATGAAGGTGTCGAAGGTGTCGGTCTCGCGCTCGGCGTCGCCGCCGCACTCCGGGCACTTGCACTTGCGCCACTGCGGGTCGGACTTGATCGGCGAACCGGTTCCGCTGAATTCCACGTCCTCCGGCAGCACGACCGGCAGCTGGTCTTCCGGCACCGGCACCGCGCCGCACTTGTCGCAGTAGATCACCGGGATCGGGCAGCCCCAGTAACGCTGGCGGCTCACGCCCCAGTCGCGCAGGCGGTAGTTCACCCGGCGCTGGCCCTGGCCCTTGCGCTCGAAGCGTTCTGCCAGCGCCTCGAACGCGCCCTGGAAGTCCAGGCCATCGAACTCGGCCGACTGGACCAGCTCGATCGGGCGGGCCTTGTCGCCATACCAGTCCTTCCACTGGTCCGGGGCCCAGCTGCGCTCGTCGTCGTTGCGCGGGTCCTTCAGCGCGATGACCTGCTTCTTGGGCAGCGCGTACTTGCTGGCGAACTCGAAATCGCGCTGGTCGTGGCCGGGGACGGCCATCACCGCGCCGGTGCCATAGCCCATCAGCACGAAGTTGGCGACCCAGATCGGCACCTGCTCGCCGGTGACCGGATGCACGGCCTTCAGGCCGGTATCCATGCCACGCTTCTCCTGGGTCTCCAGCTCGGCCTCGGACACGCCGCCGTGCTTGAGCTCCTCCAGGAACGCCGCCAGCGCCGGATTGGAGGCGGCCGCCCGCAGTGCCAGCGGATGCTCGCCGGCGATGGACACGAAGGTCACGCCCATCAGCGTGTCCGGGCGGGTGGTGAACACCCGGATCGGGTCCAGCGCCGTTCCGCCGCCGTCGACCACCTCGAACTGGATCTCCAGGCCCTCGGAGCGGCCGATCCAGTTGCGCTGCATGGTCTTGACCGAATCCGGCCAGCCCGGCAGCTCGTCCAGCCCGTCCAGCAGCTCCTGGGCGTAATCGGTGATGCGCAGGAACCATTGCGGGATCTCGCGCTTCTCCACCAGCGCGCCGGAACGCCAGCCGCGGCCGTCGATCACCTGCTCGTTGGCCAGCACGGTCTGGTCGACCGGATCCCAGTTGACCACCGCGTTCTTGCGGTAGGCCAGGCCCTTGCGCATCAGGCGCACGAACATGCGCTGCTCGTGCACGTAGTAGTCCGGCGTGCAGGTGGCGAACTCGCGCGACCAGTCGATCGCATAGCCCAGCAGCTTCAGCTGCGAGCGCATGTGCCCGATGTTCCTGTAGGTCCACTTGGCCGGCGCGGTCTTGTTCTTGATCGCCGCGTTCTCGGCCGGCAGGCCGAACGCGTCCCAGCCCATCGGCTGCAGCACGTTGTGGCCGGTCATGCGCTTGTAGCGGCTGATGACGTCGCCGATGGTGTAGTTGCGCACGTGGCCCATGTGCAGCGCACCGGACGGATACGGCAGCATCGACAGGCAGTAGTACTTCGGCTTGTCGGTGGATTCGTCCACCTCGAAGGCGCGGGTCTTGTCCCAGAACGCCTGGGCGGCGGACTCGACCGGCTTGGGATCGTAGGCGGAGGCGTTTTCGGGGACGGCGGACATTGCGGTTCGCGGCTGCTGCGGCAAAGTCCGCAAGGGTACCGCAGCGCAGCATCGGGCTCCACCGGGCGCCCAGCCCGGCGGGTCCTCGTGGCCCGGGCCGGATCGGCGCATGCGGGCTACCATCCGGACGCCCCCCGACCGGCCGGATCGCCATGCGACGCACGCTCCGCACGCCCTTCCCCACCGGATGCGACCGGTGAGCGGCCATTGGCTCGGGTTCATCGCCGCCACGCTGACCACCGCGGCGTTCGTGCCGCAGGCGCTCAAGACCCTGCGCAGCCGCGACACCCGCGCGATCTCGCTCGGCATGTACGTGGTGTTCGCCATCGGCCTGTGCTTCTGGCCGGCCTACGGGATCGTGCTGGGTTCCTGGCCGATGATCCTGTCCAACGTGGTCACCCTGGTGCTGGCGCTGCTGATCCTGGCGCTCAAGCTGCGCCACGGCTGAGCGGCGGCCGCCATGCCGCCCACGCACCCCAGGCCAGCCAGGCCAGCACCGCGCCACGCTGCGCAAGCGGGGCCATGGCACCGGCGCCCAGGAACGCACCGGCCGCGACCAGCATCCCGGCCAGCACCAGCGCCGCCGCGAATGCGGGTGACCCGCCCCGTCGCCATGCGCCGACGGCCGCCGCACAGGCCCCGAGGGGGAAGGCCATCGCCCACACCAGCCAGGCCAGCGCATGCCAGCGGCTGGCGCCGGCGTCCAGCGACTCCATGTCCAGCCGCAGCAGGCCCTGGGCAGCGAAGGCCAGCGCCGCCAGCAGCAGCAGCTGGAGGCCGATGCGCTGCGCCCAGCCTGCCGGCGGCGGCATCACCGAGCGCAGGCGCACCGCCTGCCAGGCCTGGACCGCGCCGGGCAGGACGAAGGCGACCCACCCGAACGCCAACCCGCCGGCCCCGAGCTGGCGCGCGCCCAGCAGCCCCAGCGGATGGGCCGAATGCGAATACCCTTCCAGTGCCGCCCCGGCCAGCGCGGCCGCGCCGGCGCAGGCCAGGGCGGCGGCCGTTGCGGCCAGGGCACCGGCTCGCCCGGCGTTCAAGCGGCGGACCGGCCGGCGGGCGGCGGCATGAACGGCGATGTCGAGGGCATGGAGGTCTCCCGCGGAGCTGGACGGCCATGCTCGGCGCAGCGCCGCTAGACTGCAACCTCGCGCGCGCCGCGGCTTGCAACCGCCACGCGTGGCCCCATCTGTCCCCTCTCCCGTTCCGGAAGCCGCCCCATGTCCAGCCTGCCCCACGTCATCGACGTCACCGCCGACACCTTCGAGACCGAGGTCCTGCAGAAATCGCTTCAGACCCCCGTGCTGGTGGATTTCTGGGCGACCTGGTGCGGCCCGTGCAAGTCGTTGACGCCGGTGCTGGAGAAGCTGGCCGGCGAGTACGGCGGCGCTTTCGTGCTGGCCAAGGTCGACGTGGACCAGCAGCAGCAGATCGCCGCGGCGTTCCAGATCCGCTCGGTGCCGACCGTGTTCCTGCTGGTCGGCGGCCAGCCGGTGGACGCTTTCCAGGGTGCGCTGCCGGAAGGCCAGCTGCGGCAGTTCCTGCAGCAGCACGGGGTCGAGCCGCTGGCGGAGGCCGAAGCACCTGCCGAGACCGCCGAGGCCACGCTCGACCCGCACGCCGAGGTCGCGCGCCTGCGCGACGCGGTGCAGGCCGAGCCGGACAAGGACGAGCTGAAGCTCGACCTGGCCCTGGCCCTGTTGCGGACCGGGGCGGCCGACGAGGCGGTCCAGCTGCTGGACGCGCTGCCGGCCAACCTGGCGACCGATGACCGCGCCGTGCGCGCGCGTGCCCGCCTGGGCTTCGCCGCGCTGCTGCACGACGCGCCGGCGCCGGCCGCGCTCGAGCAGGCGCTGGCGGCCGATCCGGACGACCACCAGGCGCGCCACCTGCTGGCGGTGCACCACCTGGTCGGCGGCGACGCCAGTGCCGGGCTGGAACACCTGCTGGAGCTGCTTCGTCGCGACCGCGCCTATGGCGAAGGCCTGGCGAAGCGGTCGCTGATCGACGCCTTCCGCGTGGTGGAGGACGAAGACCTGGTCGGGCAGTACCGTCGCAGGATGGCCTCGCTGCTGTTCTGAGCACCGCCGGGCGGCAAGCCATCGCCGCCCAGGCGGCCGCACCGGTTGCCCGGGCGCCAGCCCGGTCACATCCCGCGGAAGCGGTGCAGGAAGGTACCGCTCACCGGCAACACCTCGGCATGGCCCTTGAGCCGCAGGCTGTAGCGGCCCAGTTCGCTGCGCACCAGGCGGTCGATCGCCTGCACCCGCACCACCACCCCGCGATGCACCTGCCAGAAGGCATCCGGATCCAGCGCCGCCAGCAGTTCCTTCAGTGGCGTGCGGATCACCGCGTCGCCGTCGGCGGTGGCCACGCGCACGTACTTGTCCTGGGCCTGGAAGAACAGCACCTCGTCGATGCCGATCATCCGCACGCTCTCGCCGATGCTGGCGGTGATCCAGCGCACCCGCTGGGTCGCCTGCGGGCGCAGGCGTGCCTCCAGCCCGTCGAGCAGCACCCGCAGGTCGGGCGCGGTCGCGCCCGCCTGGCGTTCGGCCAGGCGCTGGCGCAGCCGCGCCACCGCCTGCGCCAGCCGGCCAGGCAGCAGCGGCTTGAGCAGGTAATCGGCGGCACCGTCCTCGAAGGCGCGTATGGCGTAGTCGTCGTAGGCGGTCGTGAAGACCACCAGCCCGCCGTGGGCGGCGACCGCGCGTGCCACGTCCATGCCGCTGGCCCCGGGCATGCGGATGTCCAGGAACGCGACCATCGGCCGGTGGGCGGCGACCGCCGCCAGTGCCGATGCGCCGTCCTCGCATACCGCCACCAGCGCCAGTTCCGGCCAGGCCTGACCCAGCTGTTCCACCAGCGCGCGCCGCTGCGGCGCCTCGTCCTCGGCCACCAGCCCGGTCACCCCCGTGCTCACCGCGCCGCCTCCGCCAGGACCGCATGCGGTACCGCGATGCGGGCCACCACGCCTCCGGCAGGCATCGGCTCCAGCCGCAGGCTGGCGGCCGCACCGAAGCGCTGCGCCAGCTGACCGCGCACATTGGCCAGACCCATGCCCCCACCGAGTCCCGGCTGCAGGCCGGCGCCGTCATCGGCCACCTGCACCACCAGGTCCCCGCCCTCCCGCCGCGCCGACACCTCCACCCGGCCGGGGCCGGGCCGGGGTTCGATGCCGTGCTTGATCGCGTTCTCCACCAGGGTGATCAGCAGTGCCGGCGGGAATGGCAGCTCGCGCAGGCCGTCCCCGGCCCGCACCGCGTACGCCAGGCGCCCGCCCATGCGCACCTGCATCAGCGCCAGGTAGCTGTCGCAGATGTCCAGCTGCTGGCCGAGCGTGGACAGCAGGCGGTGGTCGTCGCGCATGCGCGGGATGGTCGCGCGCAGGAAGGCCACCAGCGCGTCGAGGGTGGCCTCGGCCTGGGCCGGATCCTGGCGCACCAGGGCCCGCACCGAGGCCAGCGTGTTGAACAGGAAGTGCGGCTCGACCTGCGCCTGGAGCACGCCCAGCCGCAGGTCGGCCTCGCGGGCCTGGGCAGTGACTTCGCCGAGCGCGGCCGCGTGGGCATGGGCAAGCCAGCGGCTGCGTTCGCTGAAGTAAGCGCGCAGGGCCAGGCCGCCGCCAAACAGCCCGTAGATGACGATCAGCGCCGCCAGGTTCACCGCCAGCAGGAGGGCCCTGGCGACCGCGCCCAGCTGCGGCGCCGGCGGTGGCGTGCTGCCCAGTGCCAGCAGGCGCGGCTGCACCAGGTCGTTGACGTAGGCCGATGCCACCCGGTCGACGCCGTAGCTGAGCACGATGCCCAGCAGCACCGCGATCACCAGCGCGCGCCGCTCGCGCACCTCCGGCCAGCCGCGATGGCGCACCCAGGTGGCCAGCGCCGGCCCCAGCATCGCCATGAGGCTGAAGGCGACGAACTGCACGCTGCCCATGCGCACGCCCAGCCACGCGTCCTGCAGGGCGACGCCGGTGCCGGCGGCAATCAGCGCCGCGACCACCGCGATCACGCCGCAGAACAGCACGCTGCGCCCGGCCAGCCAGCGCGCGCTGAACACCGGGTACTGGCGGTAGCGGCTCCAGACCGCATTGCCGCCCACCAGCACTTCCGGCGGCAACACCTGCTGCAGCGGGTATCCGGCCTGTGTCGCTTTCACTGTCCGTCCTCCGCACCGATGGCGCGCAACAGCAGCAGCATCGCCAGCAGCGGTGCCACCAGGTGGATGCCCGTATCCATGTTCGCCCCCTTACTGCCGCGGGCCGCGCAGCACGCGCCCGCCCTGGTGCAGCTCCAGCGACGCGACCTTGCCATCGCCGCCGCGCAGGAAGCGGATCTCGATCCCGAACGCCGCGGCTTCGAACAGGTCCTTGCCGCTGGCCACCAGCGGGAACGGCCCCTGCCCGGTCGCCTGTGCCTGCAACGCGCCGTCGGCCTGGCGCACCTCCAGCGCGAAGCCCGGCATCAGCGGGTAGCTGCCCGCGTACTGGGCCAGGTCGGCCGTCGACAGCGCCGGCGCCTGCGCCGCGCGGTCGACGCGGGTGGCGGCGAACATGCCGCCCATCTGCATCCAGGTGAAGCCGTAGCTGCCATCGGAACGCCGCTGCGGGCGCAGCACCGCATCCAGCTCCAGCGGGTAGAAGTCGCCCGCGTCGTCGTGGCCCATCGCATACTCGCCCTGGCCATCGGCCTGGACATGGAGGCGGCCGTTGCGCTCGCGCAGGGTCATGCGCATGGCGCCCTGGAGCTGGTAATCGCCGGCCAGCGCCTGCAGCAGCGCCGGATCCGCAGGTACCTCGCGCCGCGGCTTGCCCAGTGGCAGCGAGGCATCGACCAGGTGGTTGCCGAGGCTGCCGAGGCTGCCGATGGAGTGCCACGCGGTGTCGGACAGGACCACCACGCCGCGCTGCCGCTGCGGGTCCAGCGCCACGAAGCTGGAGAACCCGCCGGTCCCGCCCTCATGAACCAGGACCTCGCGCCCGGCCACCGGCGCGAGCATCCAGTTCATGCCCATCGGCGGCGAGCTGGACAGCCGCTCATGGGTGCGGGCCATCGCATCGGCGATCGGCACGTCGATCCAGCCCAGCCCGCCCTGCACGTACCTGACCATGTCGTCGAGGGTGGCATGCACGCCGCCGACCCCGGCCAGGTCGGTGGCGAACTGCCAGGGAGCGGTGGGCCGGGCGTTCGGGGTGTGCCCGACCGCCACCCGTACGCCGGCAGGGCGCCGGTTGATGTAGGCGTGGTCCATGCCCAGCGGCGCGAACAGGCGCTCGCGCGCCAGCGTCTCCAGGTCGGTGCCGGCGCGCCGTGCGACCGCGTAGGACAGGACCATCGATGCGAAGTTGGAGTACTCGAACGCGGTGCCGGGCGCGGCCTTGAGCTGGACATCGCCCAGCGAGGCCAGCAGCGCGCCGGCGTCCAGATTGGCGTAGGGATCGTCCAGGCCGGTCGCTCCCAGCCGCGACGGCAGCGGCGGCAGGCCGGAGGTATGGGTGACCACGTGGCGCAGCAGGATCGGCTGGCCCTGGTACTCCGGCACGCGGGTGCCCGGGGGCAGCCACGATGCCAGGCTGTCGTCCAGCGAGCCCTTCCCCTGCCGGACCAGGTCGGCCAGGAGGGTCGCGGTCATGGTCTTGCTGACCGAGCCGATCTCGAACGCCGCGTCGGCGCCGATACGCCCGGCGTCGGCCGGATCGGCGCACTGGAAGGTGCGCGACACCTGCTGCTTTTCCACCACCGCCACGGCCATGCAGGCGCCGGTGCGATCGCCGTCCAGGCGCTGGCGCACCAAGCTGGCGAGGGTGGTTTCGTCCATCGCGTGCGCCGGGACGGTGGCCAGGACCAGGGCGATGGCGGCGGCGGTCTTCATGTCGGGCTCCAGGGCTTGGGTCGGGATGCGGCGAATGATGGGCCGCCCTTGTGCCCGCGTGCGGGCCTGCGACGGACGCCTCCGCGCGCGGGACGAACGCGCCCCGGCGCGGCGCGGGCGCCTACCCGCCCAGCAGCACGGCCATCGTCCTGCGATAACGGGCGGCGATGGCCCCGGCGTCCAGGTGGCCGCCACCGCGCACCCGCACCTGCCCGGCTACCCGGGTTTCGGCCACCAGCGGCCGGTTGCCGGCGAACAGCCAGCGGTCGGCGAGGTCCGCCGCCGTGGCGCCGGCCAGCGCGGGCGCGCCGACATCCAGCAGGATCGTGTCCCCGTCGGTGTCGGCGAAGCCGGTCGCGTCGGCGGCGCTGGCGGCAACTCCCGCCAGCAGCGCGGCACCGACCCGGGGGCTGCCGGCATCGGCGGCGATGTTGCGCCGGCGCGCGACCAGGCGCTGGCCGTATTCCAGCCAGCGCAGCTCCTCCACCGGGGAAACCGAGACATGCGAATCCGAGCCGATGCCCCAGCGGCCGCCGGCGTCGAGGTAATCGCGCAGCGGGAACAGGCCGTCGCCGAGGTTGGCCTCGGTGGTCGGGCAGATCGCCACGGTGGCGCCACTGGCGGCGATGCCCTGCACCTCGCCGGCATCCAGGTGGGTGGCATGGACCAGGGTCCAGCGTCGGTCCACCGGGAAGCGGCGCAGCAGCCACTGCACCGGGCGCTCGCCGCGCACCGCCAGGCTGGCCTCGACCTCGGGCACCTGCTCGGCGATATGCACGTGGATCCGCGCATCGTCCGGCAGGGCCTCCAGCACGGCGCGCATCGCCTCCTCCGGCACCGCACGCAGGCTGTGGAACGCGCAGCCGACCCGCAGCAGGTCGCCCTGCAGCGGGCGCAGGCCGTCGAGCAGGCGCAGGAAGCCGTCCACGTCGTGGGCGAAGCGTTGCTGCCGCGGGGACAGCGGTTCGCCGGCAAAGCCGCCGCTCATGTACAGCACCGGCAACAGGGTCAGACGGATGCCGGTGTCGCGTGCGGCGGCGATCAGCGCCCGCGACATCGCCGCCGGGTCGGCATACGGCCGGCCGTCGGGCTGGTGGTGCACGTAGTGGAATTCGCACACCGTGGTGTAGCCGGCCTCCAGCATTTCCGCGTACAGCTGCGCGGCCACGGCGTAGGTGCTGTCCGGGTCCATGCGCGCGGCGAAGCGGTACATCAGCTCGCGCCAGGTCCAGAAGCTGTCCTGCGGGTGGGTGCGATGCTCGGCCAGCCCGGCCATCGCCCGCTGGAAGGCGTGCGAGTGCAGGTTGGCGATGCCGCGCAGGGAAAGGTCGGTGGAATCGGGCATGCGTGCATTGTGCCCGCCGCCGCGGACGCTGGCAGCTGCGTGCGACAATCCCGGCCATGGCAGAGCTGATGGCAACCGACGCGCCGCGGGGCGCACCGTCCCGCCGGGGAAACCTCCGATGAGCACCGCGCCGCGCTGGGACGGGCTGCTGCTCGACGCCCGCCTGGCCACCCTGGACGGCCCGGGCTACGGGCTGGTCGAGGACGGCGCGCTGGGATGGCGCGACGGCCGCATCGTGTTCGCCGGCCCGCGCGCGGCGCTGCCAGCCGGTGACGGCCCGCTGGCGGCCACGGTGGTGCAGGCCGGGGGCCAGCTGGTCACCCCCGGACTGGTCGACTGCCACACCCACCTGGTCTTCGGCGGCGATCGCGCCGGCGAGTACGAACAGCGCCTGCTCGGCGCCGGCTACGAGGAGATCACCCGTGCCGGGGGCGGGATCGTGTCCACGGTGCGCGCCACGCGTGCGGCCAGTGCCGCCGGCCTGCTGGCGCAGTCGCTGCCGCGCGCACGCGCCCTGCTGGCCGATGGCGCGACGACGCTGGAGATCAAGTCCGGCTACGGCCTGGATTTCGACAGCGAGCGGCGCATGCTGCAGGTCGCGCGCCAGGTCGGCGCCAGCCTGGGCATCGAGGTGCGCACCACTTTCCTCGGCGCCCATGCGCTGCCGCCGGAATATGCCGGGCGGCCGGATGCCTATATCGAGGCGGTGTGCCAGTGGCTGCCAAGGCTGCATGCCGAGGGCCTGGTCGATGCGGTGGATGCGTTCTGCGAGCGGATCGGCTTCGATGCGGCGCAGACCCGGCGCGTGTTCGAGGTCGCACGCGCGCTCGGGCTGCCGGTGAAACTCCACGCCGACCAGCTCAGCAATGGCGGGGGCGCGGCCCTGGCGGCCGAGTTTGGTGGCCTGTCCGCGGACCACGTCGAGCACACCTCGCCCGAGGGCGTGGCGGCGCTGGCGCGGGCCGGCACCGTCGCGGTGCTGCTGCCGGGCGCGTTCCACGTCCTCGGGGAAACCCGGCTGCCGCCACTGGATGCATTCCGCGCCCAGGGCGTGCCCATGGCGGTGGCGACCGACTGCAATCCCGGCACCTCGCCGCTGCAGTCGCTGCGCCTGGCCATGTCGCTGGCCTGCAGGCACTTCCGGCTTACCCCCGAGGAGGCGTTGCGCGGCGCCACCGTGCATGCCGCCCGGGCCCTGGGCCTGGTTGACCGCGGCCGCCTGGCGCCGGGCCTGCGCGCTGATTTCGTGCGGTGGAATGCGGGCTCGCCGGCCGAGCTGTGCTACTGGCTGGGTGGCAATCTCGCTGCCTCGGCCTGGAGCGGCGGCCGCCAGCTCTACTGACCGCCGCGCCCCCCAAACGCAGAACGCGGCGCCAGGCGCCGCGTTCGTGGAATGCTGCCGGGGTGTCCGGATCAGCCCGCCTTGGCCACCGTCTTCTTGGCCACGGCCTTCTTCACCACCGTCTTCTTGGCTGCCGGTGCGGCCGAGCCGGCGGCGGCACGGGTGCCCCCGTGGCTGCGCGAGTTGCCGTAGCTGGCGTTGTAGCGCTTGCCCTTGGCGGTCTTGCGGTCACCCTTGCCCATCTTTCAACTCCTTGATTCGTATGACATAGATCGCGCGCGGCGCGCGACAGGCCGGAAAGCCTAGCATGCAGCGCTCAGTGGGCGCAGCTGGCGTCGTGAACGTGGCCGTGGTTGAGCCTCAGGTTGAGCAGATGGGCCACGCCCACCAGGGTCCCACCGAACGTCATCGCGACCGCATGCGGTACCACCGACTCGTGCAACGGCGCGTACAGCAGGCCGGCCCACAGCGCGGCCAACCCGGGCACCAGCAATCCGAACGCGCGCAGCGTGCGATGGCGGCGGTAGCTCCAGCCCAGGCTGGCCAGGCCGAGCAGGGTCACGAACACCACCAGCGTCCGCTCCACGCCGTCGCCGAACCACAACGACAGTCCCAGCGCCGGCAGCGCGGCCAACAGGACGGGGGTCAGGGCGCAATGGATCGCGCACAGCAGCGAGCCGGTGGCGCCGAGGCGGTCGACCAGCAGGCCGAAGCGCCCCTTGGGTGGATGTCGATGCGCCATCATTCTGTTATTCTGTAACAACTCATTCTCCGGTGCAAGCTGCCGCATCCGGCCGGGCCTTCAAGCAGGCTCGGCCACCACGATGTAGTCGTGCCCGTGGCGCAAGCCGCCTTCGCGGCGCGCGTGGGCCAGGGCGCGCAGGCGCAGGTCGGCCACATGGGCCTGCATCGCCACCGCCAGGCCGCGATCACCGAAGCGGCCAGCCGCCCGGGTGCACATGTCCAGCTGGCTGTCGATGAAACGCTCGCCGTAACGGATCGCGATCCGCTCGGCATCCAGCACCCGGAACCCGGCGCACCGCAGCTGGCGAAGGCTCCAGTCCAGCGGATATTCGCGGTACGGCCGGTCGCCGGCCAGCAGCAGGCAGGCATCGCGCAGGCGGCCGATCTCCACCACCAGGCGGCCGTCGGGATCGTCCGGGGCCGAGGTCACGTACGGCTCCAGGCCGACGAGGTAGAGCCTGCGCCCCACCAGTGGCCGCAGCCGTTCGAACACCCGGTCCTGCCAGCAAGGGGCGAAGCCCTCGATGGCGCCGACCAGGTAATCGGCCAGTACCGTGTCGTAACGCTCGCCCTGAAGCAGGCCAGGGTCGATCCAGTTGCCGACCACCACCCGGTCCTGCGGGCGCATGTCCTGGCCGGCCTCGCGCAGGGTAGCTTCGGCCATGGCCCGCGAGCCGGTGACCGCGGTCCAGCGCTCGCTGTCCAGGCCCAGCAGCCAGCGCATCGAGCTGCGCCCGGTGCCAGCATCCAGCACGCAGCCCCACGGGGCGTCCCCGTGGAGCTGGGTGATCCGCTCGTACAGCGACATCGTCAGGCGTCGACGCGCGGCCACATGCGCCGCTCAGAAGTCATACGACACCCCCACGCTCAGGTTCCGCCCCGGCAGCGGGACACTGCCGGCCAGGAACGAGGCGTGGTTCCAGGCCTGCTCGTCGAGCAGGTTGGCGCCGCGCACGAACAGCCGGGTGTGGCCGTCGGCGAAGCGGTAGCTGGCGTTGAGGTTGAGCATGTCGTACCCGCCGGTCTCCTGCTCGAACCCGGCGATGTCGTCCTGGCGCAGGACGCGATAGAACTCCAGCTGGCCGTCCCAGGCCATGCCGCGGAGGTCGAGGCGCCCGCCGAATCGCGCGGCCGGGATCCTGGGCACGTTGCTGCCGTCGGCGAACCTTGCCCGCACGTGGTCGGCGAACACCCCGGCCGAGACGCCCTGGGTGATGCGATACGCGATCTCGCCTTCGAAGCCGCGGAACTGGGCGTCACGCTGCGAGTACTTGATCAGGCGGAAGTCCTCGAACTGGTCCAGGGTGCGCGCGTAGACATAGTCGTCGATGTCGTTGGCGAAGCCGCCGACGCTGAAGGTCAGGTCGCCGACCGCCTTGCGCAGGAAGAGCTCGACGTTGCGCGAGGACTCCTTGCCGAACGGCGCATCGTTGGCCGTCCCGCCGCACGTCAGCGCGCTGTCCAGCAGGCCGCACTCGTAGGTGTTGGTGGCCAGGTGCACGCCACGGGCGTACAGCTCCTGCGCGTGTGGCAGGCGTTCGGAGTGCGCAGCCGAGAAGGTCAGGGTGGTGTCGGGCTGGAACTCCCAGATCGCCGCGCCGGAGAAGGAAGTGGCGTCGCCGGAGAAGCGCGGGCGGTTGCGCGCGTCCTCGCGCGGCTGGTGCTCCACCCGCTCATGGCGGGCACCCAGTTCGAAGTGCCACCGCTCGGAGGGCTCGAAGTGCTCGACCAGGAAGATGCCGCTGGTGCGGGTATCCACCTTCGGCAGGAACGCCTCGGTACCCTCGGCGCTGAAGCGGGTGTCCGAGTGCTGCACCCCCAGGACCCCCGCCCATCCGGCGACCGGTGCGTGCTCCAGTTCCACCCGGCCTTCGTAGCCGGTGTTGGCGAAGGTGGTGGCGACCTCCCCCTCTTCGAGCTCGTCGTGGCGGTAGTCGGTATGGCTGGCGCGGAAGCGGATCCGGCTGATGCCGGCGAACGGATCACGGTACTCGCCACGCAGGTCCACCCGCTTGCTCACCAGGTCGATGAGCGGTGCCTCCTCGTGCCCATGTTCGTGATCATGGTCGTGGTCGCCGTCGTCGTCGTGGCTGCCGCAATGCAGCGCACTGCCGTGCGGATGGCAGCCCTCGTACTCGTGACTGTGGCCCGGCAGGCCGTACTCGTCGTGACGGTAGGAGTAGGCCAGGCCGACGTAGCCGTTGTCGCCCACCCACGATGCGCCGACGCTGGCGTTGCGCGATTCGGCGAAGGTGCCGTCCACGCGGGATTCGTCCAGGCCCGGCGCGCGGTAGGCATCCGCATCGCGGTACGAGCCTTCGGCATGCAGGACCACGCCACCGCCGGCATGGCCAGTGACCGCGGCGGCGGCCGCGCGCTCGTCGGCGACCGTGTTGCCACGCAGGCCGATCCGGCCCTCGATCCCACCCTCGGGTACGCGGGTCGGGATCTTGTTGTCCAGCACGTTGACCACGCCACCGATCGCGCCACCGCCGTAAAGCAGGGTCGCCGGGCCGCGCAAGACTTCCACCCGCTGGCCCAGCAGCGGGTCGACCGTGACCGCGTGGTCGGGGGAGATGTCCGAAGCGTCCAGGACCGAAGCACTGTCCGACAGCACCTTCACCCGGGGACCGACCTGGCCGCGGATGACCGGACGACTGGCGCCGCCGCCGAAGGTGTCGGCATGCACACCCGGCAGTCCGTCCAGGGCCTCGCCAAGGGTCGCGCCGCCTGCTTGGAGGGCCTCGCTGTCGAGCACGCTGAAGGAAGCGGCAACCCGGTTCTGCTCCTCGCCCATTGCCACGACCTGGATCGTGTCGAGGGTCCTGGCGCTCACCGGTGCATCGGGAGCGGCGGTATCGTCCGCCAGCGCCGGCGCCGAAACGACCAGCGAACCAAGAATCAGATGGAGTGCCTTGCCGAGGGGATGGATACGTAGGGTCATGTCTTGCCGTGGATGCAGGATGGATGCAAAGCAGCGGCCTCGCCGCGAATAGTTACGATATAACATATTACATCCCGCTGGAAGCCTGCAGCGCTTCCGACCCGTCGTGCATCCAGCCCAGGCGCGACCCTTCACGGGGCGCTCCGCCCCGATACCACTGCTGCACCAAGGTGCGCGCGGTGGCAGTTGGGAGCGCGGGGTTTCTGCAGGCCGCGGCGACCGCTAATGGGGTGTCTGCCGCATCCCGCATCGCAGGGGCTACAAGGCGCGCCAAGCGCCGGCGTTGCTGGCGCGGCGATTGGGCAACGCGCGCAGCGCCCGGGAAGCATCGTCCATGCCCAGCCGCGTGCCGGTCCCCTGATCCTCTGGCAGCCTGGCCGGGATCGATGGGGGCACGGCGCACTCCCCGCGCGGCCGCTGGGCCAGTGCGCCGCGATGCGTAGATGAAGCTCGACCGCTACGCCCGGCGCTGCTCAGGTCACGTCCGCCGGTCACGCGCCACGGGCGACACGCGGCCGCAACCTGCGCAAGTGCACCCTGCGCATCCGTCCAGTCGCCAGGCCGGTGCCAACGTGGCGTGGCGCGTGCCGCAAAGCAGGCCAGCGCGGCGGCACATCCACGCCTGGACCACGCGTGCGTGGCGCTCCGGTGCTACCGGTGCTGGCGGCCGTCATTCGGCCGCATGCTGGGGACGTGTCCGGCTAACCGGCCCCTTCCGGCGCCGTCGCGCAGCGCGCGCACAGGCCGTGGACCTCGAGGGTCTGCGCCTGCGGCTGGAAACCCAGCGCGCGGGCGCGCGCGTCGAGCTGCGCCACCACTTCCCGGTCCTCCAGCTCCACTGCGCTGTGGCAGCGGTTGCAGATCAGGAAGGGCACCGAGTGCTGGTCGCTGTTGGGGTGGTGGCAGGCGACGAAGGCGTTGACCGACTCGAGCTTGTGCACGAAGCCGTTGGCCATCAGGAAATCCAGCGCGCGATAGACCGTCGGCGGGGCGTCCGCGCCGGCGCCCTTGGTTTCCCGCACCTTCTCCAGCAGGTCGTACGCCTTCATCGGGCGGCCGGCGTCGGCAACCAGCCGCAGCACGTTGGCGCGGATCGGGGTCAGGCGCAGGCCACGTTCGGTGCAGGCCCGCTCCACCGCCCGCACGAACGCATCGGCGCTATGGACGTGGTGGTGGGGATCAGTGCAGGCGTGCGGCATGGCGTCTCCGGGTTCAGCCCTTCGGTACCTTGATGATGGCGGCATCGATGCGCTTCAAGGCCTCTTCGCGGCCCGCCAGGCAGACCGTCCAGGAAATGTCCGGGCTCACCTGGGTACCGGTGATGGCCACCCGCAGCGGCTGGGCAACCTTGCCCATGCCCAGCTCCAGCGCGGCGGCGGCATCGTGCAGGGCCTGGGCGACGCCGTCCACGGTCCACTCCGGCAGCGCGGCCAGCAGCTCGCGGGCCTTGGCCAGCGGCACGTCGGCGCCTGCCTTGAGGTGCTTGGCCACGGCGGGCTCGTCGTAGGTCTCAAGCGGGGTGTACCAGACCACCGCCTTCTCGGCCATTTCCTTCAGCGTCTGCACGCGCTCGCGCAGGGCCATGACGACGTCGTCGGGCTTGGGTCCTTTTGCCAGGTCCAGCCCCAGCTTCTCCAGCTGCCAGGCCAGCTGCGGCGCGATCGCCGACGGCTCGGCGGTCTTGAGGAAGTGCTGGTTGACCCAGCCGAGCTTGGCCATGTCCAGGCGCGCGGCCTTGGAGTTGCAGTTGCGCACGTCGAACAGTTCGATCAGCTCGGCGCGGCTGAAGATCTCCTGGTCACCGTGCGACCACCCCAGCCGTGCCAGGTAGCTGAGCAGGGCATCGGGCAGGTAGCCCATGTCCCGGTACTGCATCACGTCCGCCGCACCGGTGCGCTTGGACAGCTTGGCGCCCTGCTCGTCCAGGATCATCGGCATGTGGCCGAACCTGGGCACCGGTGCGCCGATGGCCTGGTACAGGTTGATCTGGCGCGGGGTGTTGTTGATGTGGTCGTCGCCGCGGATCACCTCGGTGATGCCCATGTCCCAGTCGTCCACGACCACGGCGAAGTTGTAGGTGGGGTAGCCGTCCGGGCGGAAGATGACCATGTCATCGAGCTCGCTGTTGGCGATCTCGATGCGGCCCTTGATCAGGTCGTCGAAGGCGACCACGCCATCAAGCGGGTTCTTGAAGCGGATGACGCGGTTCGGGTCGTCGCGGTACGGCAGGCCCAGCTCGCGCGCGGCGCCGTTGTAGCGCGGCTTCTCCTGCCTGGCCATCGCGGCCTCGCGCATGGCGTCGAGTTCTTCCCGGGTTTCGTAGGCGTAGTAGGCCTTGCCGTCGGCGATCAGCTGCTCGGCAACCTGCCGATAACGCTCGACGCGGTGGGTCTGGTAGACCGGGCCTTCGTCGTAATCCAGGCCCAGCCAGTCCATCGCCTCGAGGATCGCGTCGATCGCCGCCTGGGTGCTGCGTTCGCGGTCGGTGTCCTCGATCCGCAGCACGAACTCGCCACCGCGATGGCGTGCCTCCAGCCAGCAGTACAGCGCGGTACGGGCGCCACCGATATGCAGGTAGCCGGTGGGACTGGGTGCGAAGCGGGTGCGGCAGGTCATCGGGAAGTGGCGGCAGGCTGCGGATCGCGCATTTTACCCTGCAAGCGCAACGGCCATGGCCGGCCACGCCGACGCCCTGCGCGTCGCGATCCGGCCCCCCCGTGACGGAGTTGGCCCCATCAAGGCCATCGGCAGGTACCTGCCAGGTACCTGCCACCGCCGCCGGTCATGGACCGGTGGAGACCACCACGCGGTTCCTGCCTGCGCGCTTGGCCTCGTACAGCGCCTCGTCCGCGCGCTTGAACAGCGCATCGAAGCCCTCGCCCGGTTCGCGCAGCGCCACGCCCACCGAAACCGTGACCGGCACCGGCACGCCGGGCTCGAAGACATGGCCTTCGACCGACCTGCGCAGGGTTTCGGCCAGCATCGCCGTCTGCTCGCGCCGCACGGCAGGGAGCACGACCACGAACTCCTCGCCGCCCCAGCGCACCAGCCAGCCCGCCGGTCGCAGCTGGCGCCGCAGCAACGCGGCCAGCTCCCGCAGCACGCGGTCGCCAGCATCGTGGCCGCAGCTGTCGTTGATGAGCTTGAAGTGGTCGATGTCCAGCACCATCAGCGCCAGCCCATGGCCCGGCTGGGTCGCCAGGGACGCCAGCCGCGCCCATCGCTGCTCGAGGCCATGGCGGTTCAGCGCCAGGGTCAGCGGATCGGTGGTGGCCCGGGCGCGGTAGCGCTCGGCCTCGTTCTGCAGCGAACGGCGCTCGGCGCGATAGGTGCGCAGCTGCAGCAGCGCGTACAGGGCGATGCCGGCCAGCCATACGCCCAGGATCCCCAGGTACCACGTCTCGCGCGACAGGCCGGGCCGCACGAAGGTGATCTCCTGCACCTCGAGGTCGTGTACCCCCTCGGTCATCGGATAGGAGAAATCCAGGCCGACGGTGACCACATTGCCCAGCTCGGCCTTGGCCAGTTCCCGCGGCAGCTTGTACTGCAGGCGCCACCACTCGGCGACGGTGAACTCATCCACGCTCAACGACAATGGCGCGCGCAGGTCCTGCGTGGGCAGGAACACCGAGTTGTATTTGGTGCTGTTGGTGTCCTCGACCGTGGAGTAGCGCGGATCGAAGTGCCGCGCGAACAGCCGCAGCTTGGGCACGTCGCCCTTGTAGACGACCTTGACCTCCACGTGCGTGTAGCGCGACAGGTCCAGGCCCTGGCCGGGCGCGGGCCCGATGAAGTAGTTGATCGCGCAGTAGTAATCGGGCTTGTTCGTGCCTGGGGGATAGTGGCAGCGGAACCTGCGCCGGCTGTCGTCGAGCCACTCGCCGGTCTGCGTGCGCCCCGGTACCGCGGTGAAGGACAGCACCGTCGCGTCCTTCGGCACGCGCGTCACGTCGAAGCGCACCGGCGGGATGAGGTCGTAGCCGGCGATGGCCCCCAGGGTCAGCGCGACCCCGGCAAGCAGCGCCACGGGCGCGCGCATGCGCTGCCCGGTCGGAGGCATGGGAGTCGGGGGACCATCTGCACCGGCCGCGGTCATGGGGTTTCCATCGCTGTGGGCGCCGGGCGCCCAGGGGCCCGTCGCATCTGGCGGGACGTTAGCAGAGGCCATCTCCCGCTGCACCGGGGTGCCCGCGCCGGGCGGGTTCTACGCGCGACGCCTACAATCGGCCCATGACCACCCTGTTCGTCTCCGACCTGCACCTGGACCCGGCCCGTCCGGACATCACCGCGCTGTTCCTGCGCTTCCTGCGCGAGGAGGCCGCCACAGCGGACGCGCTTTACATCCTCGGCGACCTGTTCGAGGCCTGGGTGGGCGACGACGATCCGTCCGTGGCCGGTGCCGAGGTCGCCGCGGGACTGCACGCGCTGGCCCGGGCAGGGGTGCCGGTGTACTTCATGCACGGCAACCGCGACTTCCTGGTCGGCGCCGGTTACGCCCGGCGCGCCGGGATGCGCCTGCTTCCCGACCCGGCGGTGGTGTCGCTGTACGGCGAGCCGGTCCTGCTGATGCACGGCGACCTGCTGTGCAGCGACGACACCGCGTACCAGGCCTTCCGCGCGCAGACGCGTGACCCGGACTGGCAGCAGCGGTTCCTGGACCAGCCGCTCGCGGCGCGCCTGGCGTTCGCCGCGCAGGCGCGTGCCGCCAGCATGGCGCGGCAGCAGCAGATGCTGCAGGGCGACCGCGGCACCTTCGAGACCGTGACCGACGTGACCGCGGCCACCGTGGAGGCCACGCTCGCCCGCTTCGGCGTGGACACCCTGGTCCACGGCCATACCCATCGCCCCGCGCTGCACGAGCTGGAAGTGGCCGGGCGGCGACGCCGGCGCATCGTGCTGGGCGACTGGTTCGAGCAGGGTTCGGTGCTGCGGGTGGAGCCGGGCCGCTACCGGTTGCAGGCCCTGCCCCTGGCCTGAGCCCCTGGGCCGCCTGCGCTGCCCTTGCGGGAACCCGCGTTGCGGCGGACGCCGGCACCTGCGGCGAGAGCGTACGCCAGTCAGGCAGTGCGTCCGTGGGCGGCTTCCACGTAGCGCAGGGATTCCAGCTCGTCCTCGTCGAAGCCGGCCAGCAGCCGCGCCTCGACGTTGAATGGGCCATGCAGGTAGCCGCCGGCGTACTCGTGCAGCAACTCGCGGAAACGCGCCCGCGGCTCGACCCCGTCGCGCTGGCAGTACCAGCGGTACCAGCGCGAGCCGGCGGCCACGTGGGCCACCTCCTCGCGCAGGATGGTCTCCAGGATCCCCACGGTGGCGGTGTCGCCCAGCTCGCGCAGCCGGGTGATCATCCCCGGGGTCACGTCCAGGCCGCGCGCCTCCAGCACGCGCGGCACTAGGGCCATGCGCGCCATGCCATCGTGCGCGGTCTTCTCGCACATCTCCCACAGGCCGTTGTGGGCGTCGAAATCGCCATAGTCCCGACCCATCCGCCGAAGCCGGTCGCGCAGCAGGACGAAATGCCGGGCCTCGTCGTCGGCCACGCGCACCCAGTCCTGGTAGAACGCCTCCGGCATGCCGCGGAAGCGGTATACCGCGTCCCAGCCGAGGTCGATCGCATTGAGCTCGATGTGCGCGATCGCGTGCACGAAGGCCGCGCGTCCCTGCTCGCTGCCCAGGCCGCGTCGCGGCAAGTGCCGCGGATGCACCAGCCGCGGCCTTGGTGGACGCCCGGGCATGGCGATCGCGTCCGGCGGTGGCGCGTCGTGGTCGATGCGCAGCTGCCCGCGGGCGAAGGCCGCGGCGTGCGCGTGGGTCAGCGCCACCTTCCGGACCGGGTCGGCGGCGGCCAGGCACTCGGCGGCGGCGTCGAACAGCGAGGCGGTGGCTGTCATGGGGAAATCACGGGCAGACGCGGGCGGCGGCGCCGGTCGGGAGTGCCCGACCGGACCGCGGTCCCGGCTCAGGACGCCGCGCGGCGGCGGCCCTTGGCCTCGTCGCTGCGCATCTGCTGGATCCGCTCGAAGTAGCCCGGCTCGATCCCGGTGACGTAGTTGCCATCGAAGCAGGACGAATCGAAGCGCTGCAGCTGCGGGTTGCCCTCGCGCACGGCCGCCTCCAGGTCCTCGAGGTCCTGGTAGATCAGCCAGTCGCAGCCCAGCAGCTTCTCGATCTCCTCGACGCTGCGGTTGTGCGCGATCAGCTCGTCCGGCGACGGCATGTCGATACCGTAGATGTTCGGGTAGCGGACCGGCGGCGCGGCGCTGGCCAGGTACACCTTGCGCGCGCCGGCATCGCGCGCCATCTGCACGATCTGCTGGCTGGTGGTGCCGCGCACGATCGAGTCGTCGACCAGCAGCACCACCCGGTTGCGGAACTCCAGGTGGATCGGGTTGAGCTTGCGCCGCACCGATTTCACCCGCTCGCCCTGGCCAGGCATGATGAAGGTGCGCCCGACGTAGCGGTTCTTGATGAACCCCTCCCGGTACTTCACCCCGAGCACATTGGAGATCTCCAGCGCCGCATCGCGCGAGGTGTCGGGAATCGGGATGATGGTGTCGATGTCGTGGTCCGGGCGCAGGCGCAGGATCTTCTCGCCCAGCTTCTGGCCCATGCGCATGCGCGCCTTGTGCACCGAGACGTTGTCGATCATCGAGTCCGGGCGGGCGAAGTACACGTATTCGAAGATGCACGGCGCCTGCGGCTCGCCCTGGACGCACATTTCCGAAAGCACCTCGCCTTCGGGGGTGATCACCAGCGCCTCTCCGGGCTGCACGTCGCGCACCCGTGCGTAGCCCAGGATGTCCAGGACCGCCGACTCGGAGGCGACGATGTACTCGGCCGAGCCGGGCTCGTCGCGCTTGCCCAGCACCAGCGGGCGGATGCCGTGCGGGTCGCGGAAAGCCACCAGTCCCAGCCCCAGCACCACGCTGACCACCGCGTAGCCGCCCTTGACCCGGCGGTGCACGCCGGCGACCGCGCGCAGGGCGGCCCGCGGGGTGAGCTCGCGCTGGGTGTCCAGCTCGTGGGCGAACACGTTCAGCAGCACTTCGCTGTCCGAATCGGTGTTGATGTTGCGGCGGTCCTGGGCGAAGACCTGCTCGCGCAGGGCCTCGGTGTTGATCAGGTTGCCGTTGTGCGACAGCGCCAGGCCGTAGGGCGAATTGACGTAGAACGGCTGCGCCTCGTCCATGCCCTCCGAGCCGGCGGTCGGGTAACGGCAGTGGGCGATGCCCACCCGGCCCTGCAGCACGCTCATGGCCTTGGCGTTGAACACGTCGCGCACCAGGCCGTTGTCCTTGTGCACCCGCAGCCGGGTACCGTCGGCAGTAGCGATGCCCGCCGCGTCCTGGCCGCGGTGCTGGAGCACGGTAAGGGCGTCATACAACTGGCCCGCGACGTTCTCGTTGCCGACGATTCCGACGATGCCGCACATGATGGGGATCTCCGACGGCCTAGCGGCCGGGGTTGGGGTTGGGGCTGGAAGGAGGAGTGGCCTGGCCGTCGGACGGCGGCTCGGCCGGGTCCACGGGAACGGGCAGTGAGCCGGTGAGGGTTTCGACCGCGGCGCCCGCATGGTGGAGGAGGCCATTATCGCCGCCGCTCCGCCCGTTGCCAAAGTCCAGTTCGCTGGCGGCCCAGGCCGGCAGCCAGCGGGAGAGCCACTGCGCGCCCGGGACCAGCACGGGCACCGCGCGCGACCTTGCCCACGCCGGGTCCTGCGGCAGCGAGCTGAAGGCCATCAGGAGCACCAGCACGCACGCCACCAGCGCGCCGCGCACAAGTCCCAGTGCCAGTCCCAGCGCCCGGTCCAGGCCCGAGAGGCCGATCGAATGCAGCAACTTGCGCATCACCCAGCCGACCAGGCTCACCGCCACCAGGACGCCGAAGAACGCCAGCGCATAGCCGGCCAGCAGCCCGGTGGCGCCGGGCTGGCCGTCGCTGCTGAGTACCGAGGCGATGTGCCCGCCGAACCGGAAGGCGCACCAGGAGGCGGCGATCCACGCGGCCAGCGAGGCGACCACGCCGATCAATCCGCGCATCAGCCCCAGCAGCGCCGAAGCGGCCACCACCAGCAGCAGGACCAGGTCGATCGCGTTCATTGCACGGCCTGCGGCAGCGCTGCGCCGCGGCGGGTCACGGGTGCGATACGACCATCCCGCCACCGAACCCGGCCAGGCGTCCACGCAGCTGTTCGGCCTCGGCCCGCGAAGCGACCGGCCCGACCCGCACGCGGCTCAGCGTGCCCTTGTCGGTACGCACCGGCTGCACGATCGCGCTGAAACCGGCTGCGCGCAGGCGGTCGCGCAGGGCACTGGCATCGGCCTCGCTGGAGAACGCGCCCATCTGCACCGCGAAGCCGACGCTGGCGGCCGCCGGCGTGGGCGCCGGCGCCGGCACGGCCACGGTGGCCGCAGGAGCCTGCGCCGCGGGAGCGGTCGCCGGGGCCGTGGCGGGCTTTACCGGCGTGGGTGCCGGCGTGGGTGCCGATGCGGACGCGGTGGGAGCCGGGCGCGGGGTCTCACGCGCCGGCAAGGCCTGGGAAGTGCCGGCGGCCGGGGAAGGCGCCGGGGCGGTCGCGACCGGCGCGGCCTGGGCCGCCGTTGCCGTGCGGTCGGCTGCCGTGGCAGCGGTGGCCGCCGGTGCCTCTCCCTGCCCGTCGCCCGTGGCGTCTAGCGCGATCACCTGGGCGTTGACGTCGTTGCGGACGCGCACCGCGCGCAGTCGCCCGGCCTCGGCCAGCGAACGGTCCGCGTAAGGCCCCACCCGCACCCGCCACGCTGCGCGGCCGTTGATCGTGTCCTGCTCGCTGAACCCTTCCAGGCCGGCCTGGCGCAGGCGGTCGATGACCGCGTCGGCGTCCCGGGCACTGGCATAGGCGCCGAAGCTGACGGCCCAGCGCCCGGCAGCGACAGCGGGATCGGCGGGCGCAGTGGCGGCATCGTCAGGAGCACCCGGCGCCACCGCCTGCGGGGCCGGAGCGGCGGTGGCCGGCGCGGTGCCGAGCAATGGCAGCTCACGGGTCTCGTATCCGCCGGACGGTGCATCCGGCACCCGGGTGGAGACGTCGGCAACGCCGCTGTCCGGGGCCGGCCCCTGGACCAGCATCGGCAGGAAGATGACCGCCAGGGCGATCAGCACGGCTGCGCCAATCAGGCGTTGTTTCAGCGGCGTATCCACGAGGAGCGGGGGCCTGGCGGGAAGACGCGGCAATTATAGGGGGCTGCCCGCCGCGCGGGCCGTCATCGCCCTGAACGCAGCGTCGCCAGTGCCGCGGCGGCGGTGTGGAACGAACCGGCCACCAGCACCCGGTCGCCAGGCGAGGCGCACGCCAGGGCATGGGCCAGTGCGGAGGCGACATCCGCGTGCCGGCTGCCGGTGGCGGCGGCGCTCCGGCCCAGGCGCGCCGCGAACGCGTCCACGTCCTGGCCGCGTGTGATCCCCGCCAGGCCGGCCAGGTGCCAACGGTCGATGCCCGGCTCCAGCGCCTGCACCATCTCGCCGGCGTCCTTGTCGGCCAGCACCGCCAGCACCATCGCCGTGCTGCCGGCTGGCGGCTGCGCCCGCACCCAGGCCGCCAGCTCGCGCGCGGCCTGCGGGTTGTGGGCCACGTCCACCACGACCTCCACGCCGTCGCGCTCGAAACACTCCAGCCGCCCCGGTGCCCGTGCCGCGGCCACGCCGGCGACGCACGCCTCGTCGGAGGGCGACTGCGGCAGCGCGCGCAGCGCGGCGATCGCGGCGGCGGCGTTGGCCCGCTGCACCGGCGCGGCCAGGGCCGGGTCGGGCAGCAGCAGTTCGGCGCCCACTTCGCGCCAGCACCAGTGGCCCGGCCCGGCCGGGTCGTGGAAGAAATCGCTGCCGGCTCGGATCGCGTTGGCGCCGATCGCGTAGGCATGCCGCAGCACGCTGGAGGGTGGATCGACCTCGCCCAGCACCAGCGGCTTCCAGGCCCGCGCGATGCCCGCCTTCTCATGGCCGATGGCTTCGCGGTCGCTGCCCAGCCAGTCGACGTGGTCCACGTCCACGGTGGTGATCACCGCCACGTCCGGGTCGACCAGGTTCACCGCGTCCAGGCGTCCGCCGAGCCCGACCTCCAGCACCGCCAGGTCCAGGCGCGCGTGCTGGAACAGCCACAGCGCCGCGAGGGTGCCGTACTCGAAGTAGGTCAGCGCGGTATCGCCCCGGGCCGCCTCGACCGCGGCGAAGGCGCCGGCCAGGTCCCCGTCGGACGCCTCGGCGCCGTCGATGCGCACGCGCTCGTTGTAGCGCAGCAGGTGCGGCGAGGTGTACGCGCCGACCTTCCAGCCGTGGGCGCGGCCGATGGCCTCGATGAAGGCCACGGTCGAGCCCTTGCCGTTGGTACCGCCGACGGTGACCACCTGCCTGCCCGGGCGCTCCAGGCCCAGGCGCGCGGCGACCTCGCCCACCCGCTCCAGGCCCATTTCGATGGCGCGCGGGTGGCGGGTTTCGATATAGGCCAGCCAGTCGGCCAGGGTGCGGGACGGGGTGCTCATGGGACTCAGGGTAATGGCGCCCGGCGGCCATGTCGCGCGTACGAACAGGCCCGATGCGGCCGTGCGGCGGCAGGCCGCGGACGCGGACTGTGGGATGTCTGGTGCCCGCCCGCGGACGCAGGCGCCGCCCCGCCCCGCGAGGAGCCAGGCGCCGGTGCACGCGCGTCGCCGCGTGCCGGGTTACAGCGCGCGGTGCTTGGCTTCGCCGAAGAACGGGGTGTGGTGGGCGCAGTCGTTCAGGCGCACCACCTCCAGGCTGTCCACGTCGGGGCCTTCGAGCAGGTTGAGCGTGGTCGGCGCCTGGCGGAAGGTCCACAGCTTGCTGATCGGCAGGCCGAGGATCTTGCACAGCAGCACCCGGTTGACCGCGTCGTGGGCCACCAGCAGGAGGGTGTCGTCCGGGCCCAGGCCTTCGGTGGCGCGGACCAGGCCGCGCCAGGAGCGGTCCAGCACCTGGCGCAGCGACTCGCCGCCGGGCATCAGCACGGTGTCCGGCTCCTCGCGCCAGGCGCGCAGGCGGGCTGGATCCTTCTCGTGGATCTCGCTGGCCAGCAGGCCCTCCCACTCGCCGTGGGCGATCTCCTGCACGTCCGCATCGATCTGCAGCATCCCGGCGCGCTCCTGGCCCAGCGCCAGCTCGGCGGTGCGGCGTGCACGCGACAGCGGCGACGCCACCGCACGGGTGATCGGGACCTCGCGCAGGCGTTCACCCAGCGCGGTGGCCTGGGCCTCGCCCACCGGCGAGAGCGGGATGTCGATCTGGCCCTGGTAACGGCCTTCGGCGTTCCACGGCGTCTCGCCGTGGCGTGCAAGCAGGATGCGCATGGAATCCCCTTTCGGAAAAACCGCCGCGCCTGGCAGGCGCGGCGGGGTGCGCATCATACCCGAGAGCCGGCCCCGGGGCCGGGACGGTTTCAGCGGTTAACGCCGAGCTCGCGCAGCAGCTGCGGGGCCGGGTAGACCTCCTGCATGATCCAGCGCATGTAGCGCTGGTCCACCGCGATCATGCGGGTCATCTTCGGGTCGAACACCCAGTTGGAGCTGACCGACTCCCAGTTGCCGTCGAAGGCCAGGCCGACCAGCTTGCCGCGGGCGTCCAGCACCGGCGAACCGGAGTTGCCGCCGGTGATGTCCAGGTCCGACAGGAAGTTCACCGGCACCGAGCCGACGCGCGGGTCTTCCAGGCCGCCGTAGCGCTTGGCCGCCACCGCGTCCAGCAGCGCCTGCGGCGAATCGAACGGATCGGCGCCGGTCTCCTTGGCGACCAGCCCTTCGAGCGTGGTGAACGGCGTATAGGCCACGCCGTCGCGCGGCTCGTAGCCGGTGACGTTGCCGAAGGTGATGCGCAGCGACAGGTTGGCGTCCGGATAGACCGCCCTGCCCTGGCTCTTCTTGTGGTCGGCCACCGCCTGCAGGTAGAGCGGGCGCGCGGCCAGGTTCTCGCCGGCGCGCGCCTTGCGCTCATCCTCCAGCTTCAGCAGGGTCGGCATCACCGCCACCGCGTACTGGATGGCTGGGTCGTTGCTGGACTCGAACGCGGCACGGTCGGCCGACAGCCACTTCAGGCGCTCGGCGGTGCTGCCCAGCCGGGTACCGGCCAGCCGGTCCAGCGCGCGCTCCACCGCGGCGGCGTCGTTGCCGCCCAGCCACTGGTCCACCGCGGCCACGCGCTGGCTGGCCGGCAGCTTGAGGTACTCGTTGAGCCAGTAGGCCTGCAGCTGGCGGTCCATGGCCGGCACGTAGCGGCGCTCCAGCTGCTTCATCGCGCCTTCGATGGTCGGCAGGTCGCGCTCCTGGTAGCCGGACTGGCGCTCGGCATCGGGCTTGGCCTTCTCCACCGCCAGGCGGTACAGCTGGGTGGCCGCGCCGACGGTGGCGGTGTTGTTGAACATGCCCAGCACCAGGTCGCGCTCGCGCGTGGCCTGGCCTTGCTCCAGCAGCTTCACCAGCGCCGCGTGGGCCTTCAGCGCCTCGCTGCCCTTGCTGCCCTGGCCCTTGAGCCAGCCCAGCACCGCGGCTTCCTCGGCCTGCTTCTGCCCCGCCGCGTCGATGCGCCTGAAGCCTTCCAGCTGGCCCTCGTAGTTCTTGCGCACGTTGTTCCAGCTGGCCATGGTGCTGGCGTACCTGACCTGGATGTCCGGGTCCTTGCGGCCGGCGGCCTCGACCAGCTCGATCAGCTTCGCGTAGTGGCCACCGACCACCGGGTAGGTCCACTGCTCGGTGCTGGCGAACTCGGCCGCCAGCGCATACCGGTTGGTCGAGCCGGGGTAGCCGGCCACCATCACGAAGTCGCCCGCGCCCAGCGGCTTGTCGGCGATCTCCAGGAAGCGCCTGGGCTGGTAGGGCACGTTGTCCGGTGAGAACGCCGCCGGCTTGCCGTCCTTGCCCACGTAGGCGCGGTAGAAGGCGAAGTCGCCGGTGTGGCGCGGCCACATCCAGTTGTCGATGTCGCCGCCGTACTTGCCGACGCTGCCCGGGGGCGCGTAAGCCAGGCGCACGTCGCGGATCTCGAGGTTCTTGAACAGGCGATAGGTGTTGCCGCCGGAGAAGCTGTACAGGCGGCAGCGGAAACCGGGGTCGGATTCGCACTGGGCGATCAGCTTCTTCTCGAAGGCCTCCAGCGCCCGGGTGCGACCCAGCGCGTCCGGGGCGGCGGCGATCGCGGCGCGCGCCTCGGCGGTCACGTCGGTGATCTCGTCCAGAACGAACACCCGTGCGTTCGGGCCGGCGCTGAGCTCGTCGGCGGGGGTCGGGGCGTTGAAGCCCTCCTTGATCAGGTTCTTCTCGGCGGTCGAGTTGAGCTGGATCGCACCGTAGGCGCAGTGGTGGTTGGTCACCACCAGGCCCTGCGGGGAAACGAAGCTGGCGGTGCAGCCGCCCAGCGCCACGACCGCGCCCATCGGGTCGCCGGTCAGGTCCGCCAGCTGCTCCGGCGCCAGCTCCAGGCCGGCCTTCTTCAGCGGCCCGGCGATCTCGGGCAGCTGCTGCGGCACCCACATGCCTTCGGCGGCGTGGGCGGCGGGGGCGCCCGCGAGGGCAACCAGGACGGAGACGGCGAGCGGGCGCAGGCGCATGGGCGAAAGTTCCAACCGAAAGGATCCAGGATTCTAGCCCCGCCGCCAGCCCGCGCCGCCCATGACTTTCGGCAGGGCCGGCGGTGGGCACGGCGATCACCGACATGGTTTCGACGGCAACATATAATCGCCCCCTTCCCAGCCGAGGCCACATCGATGTCCCGAACCATGAAGGCGCTGGTCAAGCGCGAAGCCGCCAGGGGCATCTGGATGGAGCAGGTACCGGTGCCGCAGCCGGGTCCCAACGAGGTGCTGGTGCGGGTGGAAAAGACCGCCATCTGCGGCACCGACCTGCACATCTACCTGTGGGACGAGTGGAGCCAGCGGACCATCAAGCCCGGCCTGGTGGTCGGGCACGAATTCGTCGGCCGGGTCGAGGAGCTGGGCCCGGGCGTGTCCGGCTACCGCGTTGGCCAGCGCGTCTCGGCCGAGGGGCACATCGTCTGCGGCCACTGCCGCAACTGCCGCGGCGGCCGCCCGCACCTGTGCCCGCACACCGTGGGCATCGGCGTGAACCGGGACGGCGCGTTCGCCGAATACATCGTCATGCCCGCCTCCAACCTGTGGCCGATCCCCGACCCGGTGCCCTCCGAGCTGGCCGCCTTCTTCGACCCCTACGGCAACGCGGCGCACTGCGCGCTGGAATTCGACGTGGTCGGCGAGGACGTGCTGATCACCGGCGCCGGCCCGATCGGCATCATCGCCGCCGGAATCTGCAAGCACATCGGCGCGCGCAATGTCGTGGTCACCGACGTCAACGACTACCGCCTGAAGCTGGCCGCGGACATGGGCGCCACGCGCGTGGTCAACATCGCCAACAGCTCGCTCAAGGAGGTGATGGCCGACCTGCACATGGAAGGCTTCGACGTGGGCCTGGAGATGAGCGGCAACCCGCGCGCGTTCAACGACATGCTCGAGTGCATGTACCCGGGCGGCAAGATCGCGATGCTCGGGATCATGCCCAAGGGCGCCGGCTGCGACTGGGACCGGATCATCTTCAAGGGCCTCACCGTGCAGGGCATCTACGGCCGCAAGATGTACGAGACCTGGTACAAGATGACCCAGCTGGTGCTGTCCGGTTTCCCGCTGGGCAAGGTGTTGACCCACCAGCTGCCGGCCAGCGAGTTCCAGCAGGGCTTCGACCTGATGGAGCAGGGCCGCGCCGGGAAAGTCGTGCTCAGCTGGACCTGAGCACGCCCGGGTCCATGACGGAGAAAGGCGCCTCGCGGCGCCTTTCTCCTTTCCCGCGGTGGATACCGGTTACTGGCCCACGCTCAGGGTCAGCACCACGCGGCTGTCGGCCAGCTCGCCAAAGGCGTCGCGGCCATTGCCGTCGGTGCCGATGTAGGCCAGGGCGGCGCTGACCGGGCCCCAGCTGCGCGACACGCCCACGCTCCAGTCGGTGTAGTCCTCGCCGTATTCGTCCTCGAACATGCTGCGGCCGACGCCCAGATCCAGGCTGAAATCCTGCGGCAGGCCGAAGCTGGCGCCGCCGGCCACGTACCACGCGTCGGTCTCGCTGCCACCGAAGTCGTCGGTGTAGGCCACGGTGAGGCTGTAGGCCTCGGCGAAGGTGGTGGTGGTGATCAGCTCGTTGAAGTTCAGCTCGCCCGCGTCCGGGTAGGCGTAGCGGTTGAGCATGATGTCGAAGTTGACCGACTCGCTGAAGTCGACGTTGTAGCCGACGAAGCCGTCAACCTCGAAATCGGGCTTGTTGCCACCGAAATCGACGCCCGAGGCCCACACGCCCGCGTACACGCCGACCGGCGAGGTGTAGGTGAAGCCGGCCTGGCCGGTCGGGTTCTCGTCGCTCTGGGACACGCCGCGCCACACGTAGTCCGACACCGCGGTCAGTTCCCAGGAGAAGGGCGACTCGGCCTCTTCCTGCGCGAAGGCGGCGAACGGAACGGCGGACAGGGCGAGGGCAAGCGACGCGACGAGCTTGATGGACTTCATGGACTTCTCCTGGGTGGCGGGGGACGGCGCGGGCGCGGCCGGACAGGCGTCACGCTTCACAAATAATTAATCCAACTATTGCCGCATTGCAACATTCACCTGCGGCCTGCCGCGTCCCTACCCGCCTCCCGCCCCCGCACGCTCAGCCCCGGAAGGTGCCGTAGCGCACCGGTACCAGGCCGACCCGGCTGCCCGGCGGGTGCGCCGCCTGGGCGTCCACCGGCAGTTCGACCTCGACCTCCTGTCCCTGTCCCTGCTCCAGCCGGGCCCGCAGCCGCAGCCGCGGTCCGCTGCGCTGCGCATCGACCACCACGGCATCCCAGCCGCCCTCGCCCACGCGCAGGTCCTCCGGACGTACGTAGACGTCCAGGTCGGCAGCCTCTCCCGCCGGCAGCGGCCCGCCGGGCGGCAGCGGCAGCCCGCCGACCTCGATGCGGTCCCCTCGCCGCCGGCCGCGCAGGCGGTTGACCGCCCCCACGAACGAGTACACGAAAGGACTGGCCGGACGGTCGTAGGCCTCCGCCGGGGTGCCCAGCTGTTCGATCCGCCCGCCATTGAGGATGGCCACGCGGTCGGCCAGTTCCAGCGCCTCTTCCTGGTCGTGGGTGACGAACACGGTGGTCAGCCCGGTCTGGACGTGCAGCTGGCGCAGCCAGGCGCGCAGGTCACGCCGGACCTGTGCGTCGAGCGCGCCGAACGGCTCGTCCAGCAGCAGCACGCGCGGCTCGATCGCCAGCGCCCGGGCCAGGGCCACGCGCTGGCGCTGGCCGCCGGACAGCTGGGTCGGGAAGCGCCCGCCCAGGCCCTGCAGCTGCACCAGCGACAGCAGCTCCTCCACCCGCCCGGCGATGCGCGCCGCCGGCCAGCGGTCGCGGCCGCGCCGCACCTTCAGCCCGAAGGCGATGTTGTCGGCCACGGTCATGTGCCGGAACAGGGCGTAGTGCTGGAACACGAAGCCCACGCGCCGCTCCTGCACCGACAGCCGCGAGGCGTCATCGCTGCCGAACAGGATGCGCCCGCCGTCGGCGTGCTCCAGCCCTGCGATCACCCGCAGCAGGGTGGTCTTGCCCGAGCCGGAAGGGCCGAGCAGGGCCAGCAGCTCGCCCTCCCGGATCTCCAGCTGGATGTCGTCCAGCGCGGTGAAGGAGCCGAAACGCTTGTGCAGGTTCTGGATGTCGATCTTCATCGGAGGTCCTTCAGTGGCGATGGCCGGCGGCGAGCGATTCGCCGTGCCGCCATTCCAGCCAGGTCTTGAGCACCAGGGTCACCAGCGCGCTGAGCGCCAGCAGCGAAGCAACCGCGAACGCGGCGCTGTAGGCGTATTCGTTGTAGAGGATCTCCACATGCAGCGGCAGCGTGTTGGTCCGGCCGCGGATGTGGCCGGATACGACCGACACCGCGCCGAACTCCCCCATCGCGCGCGCGCCGCACAGCAGCACGCCGTAGAGCAGGCCCCAGCGGATGTTCGGCAGGGTTACCCGCCAGAATGTCTGCCAGCCGCTTGCGCCCAGGCTCAGCGCCGCCAGTTCCTCGTCGCCGCCCTGCTGCTCCATCAGCGGCATCAGCTCGCGGGCGATGAACGGAAAGGTGACGAACACCGTCGCCAGCACGATGCCCGGCAGCGCGAACACGATCCGCGGCAGCTGCAGGTGCACCTCGCCCAGCAGCGGCAGGGACAGGCGCACGCCTTCGTCGATCAGCGGCCAGGCCCAGCCGTGCGCCCCGAAGATGAGGATGAACAGCATGCCGGCCACCACCGGCGAGACCGCGAACGGCAGGTCGATCAGGGTGACCAGCACACCCTTGCCGCGGAACTCGTGCTTGCTGACCAGCCATGCGGCGGCGACGCCGAACACCAGGTTGAGCGGCACCGTGACCGCGGTGACCAGCAGGGTCAGCCGGATCGCGGCCAGTGCGTCCGGATCGCTGACGGCCGCCATGAAGGCCCCCAGGCCGCCCCGCAGCGCTTCGGCGAACACCAGCACCAGCGGCAGCAGCAGGAACGCCAGCAGGAAGGCGATCGCCCCGCCGATGAGCAGCCACTGCACCCAGCGCGGCTCGCTGGTAGGCGAGGACGGCCGTTGGGGGCGGGTGGAGGTGGAGGTGGCATCCATCGGCAATGCCCGTGGATCGATCGCCAACACGGCCTGGGCGGTGCCCCCCGGCGGGACGGCCATCAGCGTGCTCCCCGGCGGGCAGCCAGCCGTGCCTGCAGCAGGTTGATCACCAGCAGCAGCGCGAAGGACAGCAGCAGCATCGCCACCGCGATGGCCGTGGCCCCGGCGTAGTCGAACTCCTCCAGCTTGATGGTGATCAGCAGCGGCGCGATTTCAGAGGCCATCGGGATGTTGCCGGCGATGAAGATCACCGAGCCGTACTCGCCCACCCCGCGCGCGAACGCCAGGGCGAAGCCGGCCAGCACCGCCGGCCACACCGCCGGCAGCACCACCTGCCACACCGTGTTCCAGCGGCCGGCGCCCAGCGTGGCGGCGGCCTCCTCCAGCTCGCGCTCGGCCTCGGCCAGCACCGGCTGCACCACCCGCACCACGAACGGCAGGCCGATGAACACCAGCGCCACGGTGATGCCCAGCGGGGTGTAGGCCACCTTGATCCCGACCGCCTCCAGCCACTGCCCCAGCCAGCCGTTGGGCCCGTAGAGCGCGGTCAGGGCGATGCCGGCCACCGCGGTCGGCAGTGCGAAGGGAAGGTCGATCATCGCGTCGAACAGGCGCCGGCCCGGAAACCGGTAGCGCACCAGGACCCATGCCACCAGCGTGCCCATCACCGCGTTGAATGCCGCCGCCGCCAGCGCGGTGCCGAAGCTGACCTTCAGCGCCGACAGCACCCGCGGCTCGGACCAGATGCGCCACAGCCCGCCCCATCCCAGCTCGGCCGAATAGGCGAACACGCCGGCCAGCGGGATCAGCACGATCAGGCTGAGCCAGCTCACCGTATAGCCCAGGCTCAAGCCGAACCCGGGCATGACCCGGCGCCGGCGGCCGGATACGGGCACGCCGCCCGCAGGCGGCGCAAAGGAATCGGGAAGGCTGGATGTGGTCATTGCTTCGTCGGTAAGCGGAGGGCCCGCCCGGGCGGGAACAGCACCGGCCCGGGACGCGTTACGTCCCGGGCCGGTGGATCACTTCCTGTTGGCCAGGATCTGGTCGAACTCGCCGCCGTCGGCGAAGTGCCGCTTCTGCGCCTGGGCCCAGGACCCGAATGCGCCGTCGATGGTCACCAGTTCCACTTTCGGGAAGCGGGCCACGTCCGCCGGCTCGGCGTGCTGCGGATGGCGCGGCCGGTAGTAGTGCCTGGCGGCGATGCGCTGGCCTTCCGGCGAATACAGGAACTCCAGGTACGCCTGGGCGACCTCGCGGGTGCCGTGACGCTCGACATTGCGGTCCACCAGTGCCACCGGCGGCTCGGCCAGGATCGACAGCGACGGCACCACGATGTCGAACTTGTCCGGGCCAAGCTCCTCGATCGACAGGAACGCCTCGTTCTCCCAGGCCAGCAGCACGTCGCCGATGCCGCGCTGGACGAAGGTGGTGGTGGCGCCGCGGGCGCCGGTGTCCAGCACCGGCACGTTGCGGAACAGGGCGGTCATGAAGTTGCGGACCTTGGCCTCGTCACCCTTGAAGATCCGGCTGGCGAAGGCCCAGGCCGCCAGGTAGTTCCAGCGCGCGCCGCCGGAGGTCTTCGGGTTGGGCGTCACCACCGAGACATTGGAACGCAGCAGGTCCGGCCAGTCCTTGATGCCCTTAGGGTTTCCCTTGCGCACCAGGAACACGATGGTGGAGGTGTACGGCGCGCTGTTCTGCGGCAGGCGCTTCTGCCAGTCCGGCGCGATCAGCTTGCGCTCGGCCACCGAGTCGATGTCGTACGCCAGCGCCAGGGTGACCACGTCGGCCTCCAGGCCGTCGATCACCGCACGGGCCTGCTTGCCCGAGCCACCGTGGGAGGTCTCGATCGAGACCTTCTGCCCCCTGGCCTGCTGCCAGTGCGCGGCGAAGGCGGTGTTGAACTCGCGATACAGCTCGCGGGTCGGGTCGTAGGACACGTTGAGCAGGCTCACGTCCCGGGCCAGGGCGCCAGCGGCCAGGGTCAGTCCGAAGACCACGGCCAGCGCGGGAAGCGAACGGCGGAGGATGTTCATGGGGAAGGCTCCGGTTGGGTGGGGGAGGCTCAGAACGCGACCTGCAGGCGGGTGAACACGGCTTTCTCGTCCTCGCGGTCGGCGCCACCGGCCGCGCCGCCCTCGAAGCCGGTGTGCAGGTAGTTCAGCACCAGCTTGAGGTTGGAGTTGAGGTACCAGTTGACGCCGGCGACCCAGGAACCGGCGTGGCGCGCGGAGGCGGCCGGATCGGCGTACAGCGGGAAGGCCGCGTCGTCCACCTCCAGCTCGCCGTAGCGGGCGACCAGTTCCCACGCGCCCCAGCCGTCCCTGCCGGGAGCGAACGGGCGCGCCGGGGTCACGCCGCGGTAGCTGGCGTCCTCGCCGCTCAGTACCCAGCTGGCGGTGGCCTGCCACGCGGTGTGCTCCAGGTCCGCGACGGCCCCGCCCACGCGGACTTCCTGGCGGGAGACAGCGTACTCGGCCAGCAGGCCGAAGCCGTTGCGGTAGAAGTACCCCTGCGGCGACCAGCGGGTGCGCCGGCCATCGGCCTCCACCGCGCCGCGGTAGCCGAAGAACTGCTGCTGTCCGGCGCTGCGGTAGCGCGCCAGCGCGTTGTTGCCGCCACCTTCCACATCGCCGACGCTGGCGCCGATCCCCAGGCCCAGCCCGGACCAGGCGCTGTCGCTGCCCTTGAGCGGCTCCACGAACAGCCTTCCGGCGTACTCGAAGCGGTTGTCCGGATTGGTGGTCGCCGCGTCGCGGCCATCGACCGCGCCGTTGAACACGCCCAGGGCGTAGGAAACCTTGCCGCCGGCCACATCGCCCTGCAGCTGCACGCCGATGTCGCGGTTGGGCAGCAGTTCGCTGACCAGCGCGCGCTCGATGTCCGACAGCGCCGAGGAGGACTGCAGCCGCTCCAGGCCCACCGGCGAGGTGAACTTGCCGACCCGCACGGTCGCCGCCGGGGAGAACTTCAGGTCGGCATAGGCGTCGACGATGCTGGCGCTGTCGCCAGCGAACTCGGGGGTGAAGCGGTAGCCCACCCACTTGCCCAGGGTGCCTTCGAAGATCGGCCGCGCGGTGCGCAGCAGGAAGGTGTCGTTGGCGCCCGCGGGCTCGCCACCGGTGAAGAAGCGTCCGTCGCCTTGCAGCAGGCCGCGGAACCGCAGCTCGTAGGCGCCATCGCCGGAGCGCAGTGCCGCGCCCTTGTCCGAGACGCCGACCACCGGTGCCGCCTTCTCCCGGGCCGTGCGCGCCTCTTCCTGGAGCTCCAGGTTGCGCTCCAGCGCACGCAGGCGCTGGTCCACCGCCTGCAGATCCAGGGCCTGGCCGTCCACAGCGGCGCTGCTGCCGCCCAGCCGTGCTTCCAGGGCCTGCAGCCGCTGGGCCAGTTCCTCCACCGTGGGGGTCGCCTGGGCGAAGGCCGGGCCGGCCAGCGCGAGGGCGATGGCTCCGGCGAGCCAGGCGCGTACGGGACGACGGTGGCGCGTGTGCGGACGAAGGTGCATGGAGGTATCCCGTGTGGGGCCGGGGCGGCCGTTGCAGGGAAAATACTCCCTATTCAGGTTCACCGCGGGAAATGAATTAGGACGCGCTTCTTATGCCTGATGCGCATGACGCCCGGCCAGCCGGGCGCCGCCGGGTAGAATCGCTTTTTCCTTCCACGTTAAGGCTTTGCCATGTCCGACGCCGCCCTCGCCCGCTATGCCTCGCAACTGGCGGACCTCCGCGAACAGGGCCTGTTCAAGGCCGAGCGGGTGATCACCACTCCGCAGTCGGCGCAGATCGAGCTGGCCGACGGGCGCCGGGTGCTGAACTTCTGCGCCAACAACTACCTGGGCCTGGCCGACCACCCCGACATCATCGCCGCCGCGCGCCAGGCGCTGGACAGCCACGGCTTCGGCATGGCCTCGGTGCGCTTCATCTGCGGCACCCAGGACCTGCACAAGCAGCTGGAGGCGAGGATTGCCGAGTTCTTCGGCACCGAGGACACCATCCTCTACGCGGCCTGCTTCGACGCCAACGGCGGCCTGTTCGAGCCGCTGCTGGACGAGAACGACGCGATCATCTCCGACGCGCTCAACCACGCATCGATCATCGACGGCGTGCGCCTGTGCAAGGCCAGGCGCTACCGCTACGCCAACTGCGACATGGCCGACCTGGAAAAGCAGCTGCAGCAGGCCCGCGCTGATGGTGCGCGCACGATCATGATCACCACCGACGGGGTGTTCTCGATGGACGGCTTCATCGCCCCGCTGGACCAGATCACCGAGCTGGCGAAGAAGTACGACGCCCTGGTCCACATCGACGAATGCCACGCCACCGGCTTCCTCGGCGCCACCGGCCGTGGCTCGGCCGAGGTCAAGGGTGTGATGGACAGGATCGACATCTTCACCGGCACGCTGGGCAAGGCCATGGGCGGGGCCCTGGGCGGCTTCACCACCGCGAGGAAGGACGTCGTCGAACTGCTGCGCCAGCGCTCGCGCCCCTACCTGTTCTCCAACTCGCTGCCGCCGCACGTGGTTGCCGCCGGGACCCGGGCATTCGAGATGCTGGCCGCCGCCGGCGAGCTGCGCACGCGGCTGCAGGAGAACACCGCCTACTTCCGCGAGCGCATGACCGCCGCCGGCTTCGACATCAAGCCCGGCGTGCACCCGATCTGTCCGGTGATGCTGTACGACGCGCCGCTGGCGCAGCGCTTCGCCACGCGCCTGCTGGAAGAAGGCATCTACGCGATCGGCTTCTTCTTCCCGGTGGTGCCCAAGGGCCAGGCCCGCATCCGCACCCAGATCAGCGCCGCGCACACCCGCGCGCACCTGGACCAGGCGATCGATGCGTTCACCCGCATCGGCCGCGAGCTGGGCGTCACCGGCTGAGGTCAGTCGTTGCGCGGCGGTGCCGGCAACTGCGGGGCCGGCGCCCCGCGCGCGATGCGCACGCCGCGCGACTGCATCCACGCGTCGAACTCGTCGGCGCTCATCTTCCGCCCGCCCTGCTCCATGTCGAAGCGGTAGTCCAGCGGATCATCGCTGCGCACGATCACCACGTCCTGCTCCACCGGCGGGGCCGGCAGGTCGGCAAGACTGGGGGGGCGGGCTTCCCTGCCGGCGCAAGCGGCAAGGGCAAGGAGGCTCAGGGGCAGGGCCCGTCTCAGGATAGGCATGCGTACTCCAGGAGGGGGAAGGAGTTGCGGCCGGCCATGGTGCTCACGCGACATCCCGGCCGGACGTGGAGGGAGGAGCCGGCGGCGCCAGCGCGTCGCGTTCGGCAGGCGCCAGCGGCCGCCACTGGCCCTTGCCCAGCTCGCCGAGCGCGACCGGGCCGATGGACACGCGCACCAGCCGCCGCACCTCCAGGTCGAAGGCGCCCAGCAGCCGGCGGATCTGGCGGTTGCGCCCCTCGTCCAGGACGATCTGCAGCCAGGCGGTGCGGCCGCCGCTGCGCAGCAGGGTCGCGGACACGGCGCGCAGGTGCTCGCCATCGACCTGGACGCCTGCGCACAACTGCTCCAGCAGGGAGGCATCGGGCACGGCGTCCACCTGTACGTGGTAGGTCTTGTCGGGGCCGGATTGCGGGTCGAGGACGCGCGCGGCCCACGCCGGGTCGTTGCTGAACAGCAGCAGCCCTTCGCTGGCGCGGTCGAGTCGGCCAACCGGGGCCACCCACGGCAGGCCGCTGCCGTCCAGGCAGCGGTATACGGTGTCGCGTCCCTGTTCGTCCCGCGCGGTGGTGACCAGGCCGCGGGGCTTGTTCAGCGCCAGGTACAAGCGCTCACCCCCGTCGGTGGCGTGGCCATCGACCAGTACCCCGCGCATGCCGGCGCGCATCGGGTATTCGGGGTCATGGACGACGCGCCCGTCGACCTGCACCCGACCGGCCTTGATCCAGCGCGCGGCCTCGCTGCGCGAACACAGGCCGGCCTTGGAGAGCACCCGCGCCAGCCCATGGCGCACGCCCGCGCCGGCAGTCCCGGGCGCGGCCCGGAACGTATCTCGCGACCGGCCGGGCCCGCCCATCCCTCAGTCGTTGGCGGGCGCGGCCGCCGGCTGCGGGGCCGCCGCGGCGGCGGCCGGGGCCGGCGCGGCACCGCGGGCCACGCGCACGCCGCGCGCCTTCATCCAGGCATCGAACTCGTCGGCGGTCATGCGCTTGCCGCCCTGGCTCATGTCGAAGCGCCACGGGGTGTTGTCGAACTCGGTCTGCGGCTTGTACGCGGCCGGGTCGTTGGGGCTGGCAGCCGCGGCGGTCGCAGGCAGCGCGCTGGCCACGTTGCGGCAACCCTCGATGCGCAGGCGCAGCAGCACCCGGTCCAGCGACTGGCTGCTGTCGCCGCCCGGTGCCAGCACGCCGGCGGGCATGCCCAGCTGCGACGGGCGTGCGGCCAGCTCGGAGGCCACCGGCGCGATCGCCGTGGCGGGGACTTCCAGTGAAGCCGGGGTCAGGCTGGCCGGGCAATCGGCGGCGGCCATCGCTGCGGCCGGGACGAGGAAGAGGCCGAACAGGGTGGCAGCGGTGACGGCGCGCATCAGGAAATCTCCCAGGGAATGCGGCCGAGTTTAGGCCCGGCGTGGAGGCAGGTTCAAGGAGCGCTTGCACAAATGCGGCTAAAACGCGATGCCACCAGCAGAAATTCCGGAGCCAGCTCCTTCACACGGCGCCGTTGCCGCAAAAAAAACGGGGCCCGGTCTGCACCGGGCCCCGCTCTGTCACTGCCTGCGTCCGATCAGTTCTGGACGTTCAGCTCGGTGCGACGGTTCTTCGCACGGCCTTCCGGATTGTCCGAACCATCAGCGTTGCTGTTCGGAGCGATCGGGCGGCTCTCGCCGTAGCCGGTCGGGCCGACCAGACGCGAAGCGTCAACGCCATTGCTGGTCAGGTAGTCGTACACGGCGCGGGCGCGACGCTCGGACAGGGCCTGGTTGTAGGCGTCGGTACCCTTGGAGTCGGTGTGGCCAGCCACTTCGACGCGCAGGTCCGGGTAGCGCTTCAGGATCTCGGTGGCCTCGGACAGGATCGAGACCGCGTCAGGACGCAGGGTCGACTTGTCGAAGTCGAAGTTCACGCCCTTCAGGTCGATCGAGACCGGGACCGGGCAGCCGTCCGGACCGATGGCCTGGCCGGCCTGCGAACCCGGGCACTTGTCGTCGCAGTTGTTGACGCCGTCGCCGTCGTCGTCCAGGTCGGCACAGCTCGGGGCGACCGGAGCCGGGGCCGGCGGCGGGGCGGCGACCGGAGCCGGGCCCAGCGGGATCACGACGCCGACCGAAGCCAGCACGTCGCCGAACCAGTCCTCGTTCGGGGAAGCCATGCTCTGGTCGTCGAAGTCGCCACGGTAGGCAACTTCGGCACGCATGGCGACGCGGTTGTCGAAGGTGGTCTGCAGGCCGATACCGACCTTGGCGGCCAGGTTGCCGTCCTCGCGCTGCGCCGGGGAAGCCGGGCTCGGGATCACGTACTCCTCTTCGGAGTACTGGTAGCCGACGCCGAACAGGAAGTACGGGTTCCAGCCGCGGCCCTCACGGACCAGGTGGCGGCGGAAGTCCAGCGACACGCCGTACTGGCTCCAGTTCAGGTCTTCGTTGGCGTCGAAGCTCGGGTTCTGGTAGTTCAGCTCGGCGTCCACCGACCACAGCGGGCTGATGAACTTGCCCAGGCCCAGGGTGCCGAACGGGGCGTCGTCGGTGCCGCGGTCGCTGTCCTGGAAGTTGAAGCCGGCCGAGCCGGTCAGGTACCAGCGATCGTCGAACTCCTGCGCGGAAGCCGCCTGGGCCACGGCCAGGCCGCCAAGCAGCGCAGCAGTCAGAATCTTCTTGTTCATCTCATGCTCCTTGATGATACGGGGGATTATCCGGGAACGAACCCAGTTGCCTCAGGATTCAAATCAGACATGCGCTTTTAGCGGCATATCCTGACGGCCGCTTGTGTCACGACGTCGGCGCGCAGGTTAGGCGCGGCGATGTGAAGGCGATGTTAACAGTCACATAACATGTGAATTGACGGCGGCGGGTTTTCCGTTCCAGCGCCGATACGCATTACCGGCGCGGGTCGGCACGCGTTTCCCGTTGCCATGTCAGCGCGCGCGACACGCTGCGTATGATGGCCCCACCTCCAACGGACCTGCGGAGCGCGCGCATGAAAGCAGTGGCATTGACCCGTTACCTGCCGATCGACCACCCCGATTCACTGCAGGACGTGGAACTGCCGCAGCCGGCACCCGGCCCGCGCGATCTGCTGGTGCGGGTGGAGGCGGTGTCGGTCAATCCGGTCGATGCGAAAGTGCGCGCACCGCGCGAGGGGGTGGAAACCACGCCGCGCGTGCTGGGATTCGATGCGGCCGGCGTGGTCGAGGCGGTGGGCAGCGAGGTTTCGCTGTTCCAGCCCGGCGACGAGGTGTATTACGCCGGCGACATCACCCGCGCCGGCAGCAACGCGCAATACCAGCTGGTGGACGAGCGCATCGCCGGCGCGCGCCCGGCGACGCTGGATTTCGCCGAGGCCGCCGCGCTCCCGCTCACCACGCTCACCGCGTGGGAACTGCTGTTCGAACGCATGCCCTACGACTTCGACGGCGACAACCGCGGCCGCCGGCTGCTGGTGGTCGGTGGTGCCGGCGGCGTGGGCTCGATCGCGATCCAGCTCGCACGCCATGCCGGATTCACCGTCATCGCCACCGCGTCGCGCCCGCAGAGCGTGGCGTGGTGCCAGCGCATGGGCGCGCATGAGGTCATCGACCATCGCCAGCCGCTGGCGCCGCAGCTGCGGGCGCTGGGCATCGAGGGCGTCGAGGCGGCGATCAACCTGGCCGACACCGACCGTTACTGGGACGAGCTCGGCCAGCTGCTTGCGCCGCAAGGGCACGTGGGCCTGATCGTCGAGCCGGCGGGCGCGCTGCGCATCGGCGACCCGTACAAGTCCAAGTGCATCGGCATCCACTGGGAATTCATGTTCGCCCGGGCGCGTTACGGCACCGAGGACATGATCTGCCAGCACCGCATCCTCAACCGGGTCGGCAGCCTGGTGGAGGCCGGTGAACTGCAGAGCACGCTGACCGCGGTGCTGGGGCCGATCAATGCCGCCCACCTGCGCGAGGCGCACCGGCAGGTGGAATCCGGCTCGACGATCGGCAAGCTGGCCCTGGCCGGCTGGGAGTAACCCCCGCTTGCCCGGAGTGGGGCTTTCGCCGAGGATGGCAGGCATCCATACGCACGCGTATCTGCCATGACGCCCGCTGACGCCAGCCTGCCCTACCCGCACCTGTTCACGCCCCTGGACCTGGGGTTCGCCACCCTGCGCAACCGGATCCTGATGGGTTCGATGCACACGGGCCTGGAAGACCGGGCGCGCGATTTCCCGAAACTGGCGGCCTACCTGGCCGAACGTGCCGCCGGTGGCGCCGGCCTGATCGTCACTGGCGGCTTCGCGCCGAACATGGCCGGCTGGCTCAAGCCCTTCGGCGGCAAGCTGTCCTGGCCATGGGAAACCGCCCCGCATCGCCAGCTCACCTCCGCGGTGCACGGCCACGGCGCCAGGCTGTGCCTGCAGCTGCTGCACGCCGGGCGCTACGGCTACCACCCGCTGCAGGTCGCACCGTCGCCGATCAAGGCGCCGATCAACCCGTTCACCCCGAGGGCGCTGTCCGCGCGTGGCGTGGAGCGCCAGATCGCCGCCTTCGCCAGCGCCGCCGCGCGCGCCCGCGACGCCGGCTACGACGGCGTGGAGGTGATGGGATCGGAGGGCTACCTGATCAATCAGTTCACCGTACCGCGCACCAACCGCCGACGGGACGCCTGGGGCGGCGACACGGCGCGGCGCATGCGCTTCGCGGTGGAGATCGTGCGCCGCATCCGCGAGGCCTGCGGGCCGGACTTCATCATCATCTACCGGCTCTCGCTGCTGGACCTGGTCGAGGACGGCAATGCCTGGGAGGAGGTGGTGGCCCAGGCGCGCGCCGTGGAAGCGGCCGGCGCGACCCTCATCAACTCCGGCATCGGCTGGCACGAGGCGCGGATCCCGACCATCGCCACCTCCGTGCCCCGTGCGGCGTTCGCGGGGATCACCGCCCGGCTGCGCCCGGAGGTCGGCATCCCGGTGGTGGCGGTCAACCGCATCAACACCCCCGAGGTGGCCGAGCGGATCCTCGCCGAGGGCCAGGCCGACATGGTCTCCCTGGCACGGCCGCTGCTGGCCGACCCGCAATGGCCGGCCAAGGCCCGTGCCGGCCGCGCCGGGTCGATCAACACCTGCATCGCCTGCAACCAGGCCTGCCTGGACCACATCTTCCAGGGCAAGGTCGCCAGCTGCCTGGTCAATCCGCGCGCGGGCCACGAGACCGAGCTCAACTACCTGCCGACGCCCGCCCCACGCCGGATCGCGGTGGTCGGTGCCGGTCCGGCTGGCCTGGCCTGCGCCACGGTCGCCGCACAGCGGGGCCACCATGTCACCCTGTTCGAGGCCTCGGACCGCATCGGCGGGCAGTTCAACCTGGCCGCGCGGATCCCGGGCAAGGAGGAATTCCGCGAAACGCTGCGCTACTTCCAGCACCGCATCGCCGAGACCGGGGTCGAGCTGAGCCTGGGCACCGCCGCCGGGCCTGCCGAACTGGCCGGCTTCGACCACATCGTGCTGGCCACCGGCGTGGTTCCGCGCAGGGTGGACTTCCCCGGCGCCACCGATCCGCGGGTCGTGGGCTACCTGGACGTCCTCGAGGGCCGGATACGGGCCGCCGACAGCGTGGCGATCATCGGCGCCGGCGGCATCGGCTTCGACGTGGCCGAGTTCCTGGTCCAGGACGGCCCGTCCTCCACCCTGGATCCGCCGCGCTGGCATGCCGAATGGGGCGTCGACCTGACCGGGCGTAGTCCCGGAGGACTGGCCCGTGCGCGCCCGGAACCACCGGCGCGGCAGGTATGGCTGCTGCAGCGCTCGCCGGGGCGGCCGGGCGCGCGCCTGGGCAAGACCACCGGCTGGATCCACCGGGCCACGCTCAAGGCCCGCCAGGTGCGGATGGTCGGCGGGGTCGAATACCTGGGCATGGAGCCGGAGGGCTTCCGCGTGCGGGTCGATGGCGAGGAACAGGTACTGGCGGTGGGCACGGTGGTGGTGTGCGCCGGCCAGGAACCGCAGCGTGAACTCCAGGCCCGGCTGCAGGCGGCCGGCATCAGCGCACCGGTGCACCTGATCGGCGGCGCCGACGTGGCGGCCGAACTGGATGCCCGCCGGGCGATCGACCAGGGAAGCCGGCTGGCTGCAGGCTTCTGAGGCAGCGGCCACGGCCCTGGGCGGCGCGGGTACGGATACCGCATTCAGCCTGGGCCACGCGCTGGATGCCCGGGCCCGAGGCCTTCACACCGCGGTGAGCAACCCTGCTGCACGCTGCGCGGCGCCTGCGAAAAGCGTGCATCAATCCCTTCACTGGAGACCCAAATCCGGCAGTGCGTCACGGTTCCAGCGGCACTCCGTGGGCCCGGTGTCAAGCTGCAGCGTTCAGTTTCGGTTGGGGAAATCGCACCTATCGTGCGCGCCACCTCGACCTGCCTCCCTCATTGGCAGGTCCTGCCGGCCACTTTGCCGGCACCCGGGCGGCCCGTGGAGAAGGCCGCCTCCCCATGACGCCCCGCGTGTCTTCGACCCCTTCCGCCCGGAACGGTCCGACAGCGAAGACGGAGCAAGGAGACATATATGAAGCTGGCCTGGATTCTCTGGCTGTCGCAGTTCCTGCCTCAGCCGGCCGCCGATTCGCTGTGCCTGAGTACCACTGTTTACCTGGAAGCCCGCGACCAGAGCCTGCGCGGGCAGCAGGCGGTTGCCGAGGTGGCCCTGCGTCGCCTGGACAGCGGCCTGTGGGGTGACTCGATGTGCGACGTGGTCACCGCGCGCAAGCAGTTCGCCCCGACCATCGTCTCGCCCAATACCCGGCTGCGGAACATGGACGCATGGGGCCGTTCGGTCGGCGTCGCCCTCGATGCCGAGCGCAACTGGGCCCTTCCGGTCGGCCAGCGCAAGGAGATCGTGCCGGGCGCCAGCCACTTCGCGGCCCACGCCATCGCAAGCCCCAGCTGGTCCAACTCCTACCAGGTGGCGACGATCGGGGACCACACGTTCTATCGTGTGCAGCGGCTCAAGCCGCGGACCTGACCTGGCGCCGCGTCCCGCGGCGGCCATCCCCGACTGCGAGGATCCATGAAGCTCTATACCAAGCCCGGCGCCTGCTCCACGGCCATCCATGTCGACCTGTGCTGGATCGGCCAGCCATTCGAGGTCCAGGTCATGGATGCCGAGGGCATGAAGGGCCCCGCCTTCCGTGCCCTCAACCCCTCCGGCTCGGTGCCGGTGCTGGTCGACGGCGACTTCGTCCTGACCCAGAACGCGGCGATCGTCGGCTACCTGGCCGACCTGTTCCCCGCCGCGGGCCTGGCAGGTGACGGCAGCCCCCGGCAGCGGGCCGAAGCCAACCGCTGGCTGGCGTTCGTCAATTCCGACCTGCATCCGGCGTTCAAGCCGATGTTCGGCCCGGCGGGCTTCATCGGCGACGAGAGCCAGTACGACGCGCTGCGCGCGGCCGCCCGCACCCGCGTGCGCGGCCTGTTCGAGGGCGCCGACCTGATCCTGCGCGACCGGCAGTGGCTGGCGGGCTTCCGCAGCTATGCCGATCCCTATTTCTATATGACGGTGCTGTGGGCCGGCCGCACCGGCGTGGACCTGTCCGGGCTGGACGGCGTGGCGGCGTTCGCCGCGCGCATGGCGGCCGACCCGGGCGTGCAGCGCGCGTTCCAGGCCGAAGGCCTCGCCTGAGGCCGGCGGCGCCCGCGTGGGCGCCCTCCCCTGGTACAGCCGGTTGCCGTGGCCGGGGACCGTGGCCCGGGCGCCCGCCCTGGCCCCGGCTCAGTCCGACAGCGCCCGCTCCCAGAACACCGCGAAATCCTCGCCCCGGCTCTTGGCCAGGGCCTGGCGCAGCTCCGGCAGCACCTGGCGCAGCCCCGCCGCGTCGGTACAGCGCTCGATCTTCAGCTGCAGGAAATAGCCACGCAACCCCAGGTGGGCACGCACCGCTTCGCTCATGTGCTCATAGAGGCGCACGTAGTCGCCGGCTTCGCTGGCGGTCGGCAGCGTTGTGCCGACGGCAGGCGTGGCGGCGGCTGGTGCGGGAGCGGGCATCGGTGCCGCCTGGCCCGTCGCCACGGCGGGCGCGGGCGCGGTCACGGTGCCAGCCCGGCCACTGCCGCCTGCCGCCCGGGCCAGCCCGGCCGCATCGAACCCCTGGTTGCCGCCGAGCGGCTCGATCAGGCCGTCGGCCAGCAGCCGCTCCAGCGCGTCGTCCGGCGCCTTCACGCCGGCGCCGACCTGGCGCAGTTCGGCCAGCGTGCGCTGGCCGTCCACCATCAGCAGGACCGTCCGCAGTTGCGGCGGCAGCTTGCGGGCGCGGTCGCGGATCTCGTCGCGGCCCGCGTCGGTCTTCCGGTAAATGCCTTCGCGCATGTTTCCCCCCCAGGAATACGCGAAGGCACCATATCACTGCCGCTGGGCCAATGGCACGAAGGCCAGGTTCTCCGGGCCGGTGTAATTGGCACTGGGGCGGATGATCTTGCCGTCCTGGCGCTGCTCGATCACGTGGGCGCTCCAGCCGGCGGTGCGGGCCAGCACGAACAGCGGGGTGAACATGGCTGTCGGCACGCCCATCATGTGGTAGCTGACCGCGCTGAACCAGTCCAGGTTGGGGAACATCTTCTTGATGTCCCACATCACCGTCTCCAGCCGCTCGGCGATGTCGTACATCTTCATGCTGCCCTGCTCGGCCGACAGCTGGCGCGCCACGTCCTTGATCACCTGGTTGCGGGGGTCGCCGACGGTGTAGACCGGGTGGCCGAAGCCGATCACCACTTCCTTGCGCTCGACCCTGGCCCGGATGTCCGCCTCGGCCTCCTCCGGGGTGTCGTAGCGCTTCTGCACCTCGAAGGCGACCTCGTTGGCGCCACCGTGCTTGGGTCCGCGCAGCGCGCCGATCGCCCCGGCGATGCAGCTGTGCATGTCCGAGCCGGTGCCGGCGATCACCCGCGCGGTGAAGGTGGAGGCGTTGAACTCGTGCTCGGCGTACAGGATCAGCGAGGTGTGCATCGCCTTGACCCAGGACTCGCGCGGCTTCTCCCCGTGCAGCAGGTGCAGGAAGTGGCCACCGATGGAGTCGTCGTCGGTCTCCACGTCGATGCGCTTGCCGTTGTGGCTGAAGTGGTACCAGTACAGCAGCATCGAGCCGAACGAGGCCATCAGCCTGTCGGCGATGTCGCGCGCACCGGGATGGTTGTGGTCGTCCTTCTCAGGCGCGATGCAGCCCAGCACCGACACGCCGGTGCGCATCACGTCCATCGGATGGGCCGACGGCGGCAGCTGCTCCAGCGCGGCCTTGACCGCCGCCGGCACGCCGCGCAGCGACTTCAGCTTGGCCTTGTAGCCGGCCAGCTCGGCGCGGTTGGGCAGCTTGCCGTGGACCAGCAGGTAGGCGATCTCCTCGAACTCGCTGGACTGGGCCAGGTCGAGGATGTCGTAGCCGCGGTAGTGCAGGTCGTTGCCGCTGCGGCCGACGGTGCACAGCGCGGTATTCCCGGCGGCGGTGCCGGACAGGGCAACGGACTTCTTCGGCTTGAACGGCGTGGCGGGGGCGGTGGTGTCGCTCATCTTGATGCTCCTGGTTCGGTGCGCGGCCGGCGCGGGGGCCCGGCCGGATGCGGTCACTTCCTGGCGGCGAACAGCGCGTCGAGCTTGCCTTCGAAGGCGTGGTAGCCGATGCGGTCGTACAGCTCCTCGCGGGTCTGCATGTCGTCGACCACCGACTTCTGGTGGCCGTCGCGGCGGATCGCCTGGTACACGTTCTCCGCCGCCTTGTTGGCGGCGCGGAACGCCGACAGCGGGAACAGCTGGATGGCCACGCCGGCCGAAGCCAGCTCCTGGCGCGAGAACAGCGGGGTCTTGCCGAACTCGGTGATGTTGGCCAGCACCGGCACCTTCACCGCGCCGACGAAGCGGCGGTAGGTGTCCAGGTCGTAGGCGGCCTCGGCGAAGATGCCGTCGGCGCCGGCCTCCACGCAGGCGATGGCACGCTCGATCGCCGCGTCCACGCCGTCGACCTGGATCGCGTCGGTACGCGCGATCAGGAAGAAGTCCCCGTCGGTCTTCGCATCGGCCGCGGCCTTGACCCGGTCGACCATCTCGCCCTGGGACACGATCTCCTTGCCCGGGCGGTGGCCGCAGCGCTTGGCGCCGACCTGGTCCTCGATGTGGCACGCCGCGGCGCCTGCCTTGATCAGCGACTTGATCGTGCGCTCGATGTTGAACGCGCTCGGGCCGAAGCCGGTGTCGATGTCGACCATCAGCGGCAGGTCGCACACGTCGGTGATGCGACGGGTGTCGATCAGCACGTCCTCGAGCGTATTGATACCCAGGTCCGGCAGGCCCAGCGAGCCGGCGGCGACGCCACCGCCGGAGAGGTAGATCGCCTTGTAGCCGGCGCGCCTGGCCAGCAGGGCGTGGTTGGCATTGATGGCACCGATCACCTGCAGCGGGGATTCGGCGGCCAGGGCGGCGCGGAAGCGGGCGCCAGCGGAAACGGGGGACATGCGGGGAACTCCTGGCACGGCGGGCAGTGCACGCGACGCCGGCAATGTGTCACCCTGTGACCAGTTGATCAATCTTGATGCGGACGATCAATATGTCCATGAACAGCGATCTGGTTCCCGCCGCCGAGGCCTGCCGCCTGCTGGGCATCAGTCCGGCCACGCTGTACGCCTATGTCAGCCGCGGGCTGCTGGAATCGCGGCCCGGGCGCGACCACCGCAGCCGCGTCTACCGCCGCCAGGACGTGGAACGGCTGGCGCAGCGCAAGCGCCTGGGACGCGGGCCGGCACGCGGCGCCGCGCAGAGCCTGGACCGCGGCCTGCCGGTGCTGGAAACCCGCATCTCGCTGATCCGGCCCGACGGGCCGTATTACCGCGGCCGCTCGGCGGTGGGCATGGTCCGCGACGGCGCGACCCTGGAAGACACCGCGCGCCTGCTGTGGGACTGCGGCAGCCAGGATCCGTTCGCCGATCCGCCCGGCGACTGGCCGGCGCGGGTGGTCGCGCTGGCCACCGACACCGAGCTGCCGCCGCTGGCGCGGGCGATGGCGGTGCTGCCGCTGCTGGCGCTGCAGGTGCCCCACTCCTTCCAGGCCGACCAGGCCACCCGCCGCGCGCTCGCCGCCACCCTGCTGCGGCAGAACGCCGGCCTGCTGGTGGGGCGCCGGCCATCCGGCCCGGTCCACCGGCTGCTGGCCGGCACCTGGCGTCCCGGCGACGAGGGCTTCGCCGAACTGGTGCGCGCCGCGCTGGTGCTGTGCGCCGACCACGAACTCAACGTCTCGGCCTTCGCCGCGCGCGTGGTCGCCTCCACCGGCGCCCACCTGCACGCCACCGTGTGCGCCGGGCTGGCCGCGCTGGCCGGACCCCGCCACGGCGGGGCGACCACCCGGGTCTACGCGCTGCTGGACGACGCCCGCCAGGCAAGGGACGTCAAGCGCCTGATCGCCTCGCGCTGGAAGCAGGGCGAGGACCTGCCCGGCTTCGGCCACGCGCTCTATCCCGAGGGCGACCCGCGCGCGACCGAACTGCTGGCCATGCTGCGCGCCCGGCCGGTGGATGCGGCCACGCTGGCGCTGCTGGACAAGGTGATCGTCGCGGCCGAAGCGGCCAGCGGCCGCCGCCCGAACGTGGATTTCACCCTCGCCGCGATGTGCATGGCCTACGGCCTGCCCGCCGCCCCGGCCCTCTCGATCTTCGCCGCCAGCCGCCTGGCCGGCTGGCTGGCCCACGTGCTGGAACAGCAGGAGCATGGCCGGCTGATCCGGCCGCGCGCCAGCTATACCGGGCTGGAGCCGGAGAACGGCGCAGCTTGAGCACGGTCGCCCTGCGGCGCTAGCCCAGGCTCTGCCGCACCGCGCGCAGCAGCTCGTTGAGGTTGAACGGCTTGGGCAGCATGTCCATGCCGCGGCCGAGGAAGGCCTGGCGGTTCTGCGCGTTCTCCGCGTAGCCGGTGATGAACAGCACCGGCATGTCCGGATGGCGCTGGCGCACGCGGTCGGCCAGCTCGCGGCCACTGATGCCGGGCAGGCCCACGTCGGTCAGCAGCAGGTCGAAGCGGCGACGTTCGATCGCCTCCAGGGCCTCGGCGGCATCGGCGCAGGGCACCACCTCGTAGCCGGCATCGGCCAGCACTTCCTGTGACATGGCCCGGACCAGCTCGTTGTCGTCCACCAGCAGGATGCTTTCCGCCCCGCCCTGCACCGCCCCCTGTGCGGGGTTCTCCTCGGCCTGTACGTGGGTGCCGCGGGGCAGCAGCAGCTCGATGGTCGTGCCCCGGCCCGGCACGCTGTGCACGCGTGCGGTGCCGCCGCTCTGGCGGGCGAACCCGTAGGTCATCGACAGGCCCAGTCCGGTGCCCTGGCCGATAGGCTTGGTGGTGAAGAATGGCTCGAACACCTTGTCGACCAGGTCCGGCGGGATGCCCGGGCCGTCGTCGCTCACCCGCAGGCTGACGTAGCGCCCCGGGGCCAACTCGGCCGGCACGGCACCGGCCGGGCGCGCGGAGATGGTGATGCGGCCGGACCCGCGCAGCGCATCGCGCGCATTGATCACCAGGTTCAGCACCACGCTTTCCAGCTGGTTTGCATCGGCCACCACCACCAGCGCCTCGTCCGGCAGGTCGAACTCCAGCGCGATGTTCTCGCCGATGGACCGGTGCAGCAGCTCGGCCAGGGTGGAAACGCGCGCGCCGATGTCGAACGCGCTGGGATCCAGCGACTGCTTGCGCGCGAAGGCCAGCATCCGCTGGGTAAGCGCGGCGGCGCGGAAGGCCGAGGCCGAGCCCATGTCCAGGAAGCGCGGGATGCGATCGAGCCGGCCGTTCTCCAGCGCCATGCCGATCATGTCCATCGCGCCGGTGATGCCGGTGAGCAGGTTGTTGAAGTCGTGGGCAATGCCGCCGGTGAGCTGGCCCAGCGCATCCATCTTCATCGCCTGCTGCAGCTCGGCCTCGGTGCGCTCGCGCTCGGCGATCTGCACGGCCAGCTCGCTGGTGGCCGTATCCAGCTGCTGGCGCTGCACCCGCTCGCGCACATGGTGCTCGGTCTGGTCCTCGACGTAGAGCAGTCCCTCGCCGGGCCCGCGGTACGTCGCCACGCGCCACTCGGTGATCCGCTCGCCGCTGCGGGCATTCAGGGCGAAGGTGCCCCGCCAGCTGCCGCCCTCGCGCAGCGCCTGGCGCAGCGAGTCGACCGGCTGGCTGCCGAACAGCGCGGCCAGCGAGCCGACGCCGGCGTCGGCGAGCAGCCGCTGGAACGCGTCGTTGGCCTCGCGCACCACCAGGTCGCTGGAGACCACCGCGATCGGCGCACCCACGTGCTCGAAGATCTCGCGGAAGCGCGCCTCGCTGGCGTGCAGCGCCTCCTCCGTGCGGCGCACCCGCAACAGCGTGCGCAGCGAGGCCAGCAGCACGCCGTGGTCCACTGGATGCACCAGGTAGGCGTCGGCACCGGCCTCCAGCCCGGTGATCACGTCGCCGGTGGCGATCGAGGCGGCCGAGACGTGGATCACCGGCAGCAGGCTGGTGCGCGGCGTGGCGCGCAGGGTGCGCACCAGGTCGAAACCGCTCATGTCCGGCAGGTTGACGTCCAGCACCAGGGCGTCGAACTCCGCCCCGACGATGCGCGCCAGGCCCTCGGTGCCGGTGCCGGCCTCCTCCACGCGGTACCCGGCGTGTTCGAGCACGCGCCGTACCGAATAGCGGGTGGCGACGTTGTCGTCCACCACCAGGATCCGCTCACCCGTTCGCATGGGCGTCCTCCGGCAGGGCGATCGGCAGGATCACGTGGAAGTCCGAACCTTGCCCGACCACGCTGTGCACCCCGACGCTGCCGCCCAGCAGCTCGGCGAAACGGCGGCACAGCGCCAGGCCCAGGCCGGTGCCGCGCAGGCGTTTCTGGATCGGCGAATCGACCTGCACGAAGTCCTCGAACAGCGCGCCGACCATGTGTTCGGGAATGCCGATGCCGGTGTCGCTGACGCTGAAGCACACGTGGCCCTCGCCGTGCATGCGGGCCGACACCGCCACCCGTCCCTGCGGGGTGAACTTCAGCGCGTTGGCGATGAAGTTGCGCAGGATCTGGGCCAGCTTCTTGTCGTCGGTGTACAGCATCGGCAGCGCCGGCGGCTCCTCGAACACCAGTTCGACCGTGGCCGCGCCCTCCACCAGCGGGCGGAACATGCCGCGCAGGGCCGAGAACAGGTCCATCAGATCGAACCACGCCGGGGAAATGGAAATGCGGCCGGCCTCGATCTTGGCCAGGTCCAGCAGGTCGTCGACCATGTCGCGCAGCTCTACCGCCGCGGCGCTGACGAACCGCACCTGGCGCAGCTGCTCGTCGTTGAGCGGGCCGTCCAGGCCGTCCTCCAGCAACCGGGTGATGCTCAGGATCGAGCCGAGCGGAGTGCGGAACTCGTGGCTCATGTAGGACAGGAACCGGCTCTTGAGCTCGGAGACCTCCTTGAGCTGCTCGGCCTGCTGGTCCAGCTCGGCATACAGCGCCAGCACGCCCTGGTTGGTCTCGTCCAGTTCCGCGCGCAGCGCGGCATTGTCCGCCTGCAGGCGCTCGACCAGGGCCGCGTCGCCTTGCACCGTATCGCTCATCTCCGGCCTCCCAGGCGCAGGGCGATGGCAGTGGTGTCATCGCGCCCGCGGTCGAAATCCCTCAGCAGCACCGCCAGCACCATCGCCGGATGGCGCCAGGCCAGGCCCTCATACTGGGCCAGGCTCCAGCGCGACTGCAGGCCGTCACTATGCATCAGCAGCAAGGCGCCGGCAGCGGCCGGCACCAGGAACGCGGGGGCGCGGCGGTACTGCCCGCCGACGATCCCCGGATGCGAGGCCAGGCCGCGGCTGGGGACGCCGGCCTCGTGCACCGCTGCGGCGATGTTGCCCACCCCGGCAAAACGCAGCTGGCCGGCGTCCGCCTCGTAGGCGCAGACCGCCGCCGCGCCGCCGCGGCTGCCGGACATGCGCGCATGCATGCGCGCGAGCTGTTCGTCCGGGGCGAGCTCCGGCGCCTGTGCCAGCGCCGCGATGCCCAGCTCCGCCGCCTCCGCCGCCAGCAGACCGTGGCCGAGGCCGTCGACCATCGCCGCGACCACGCGACCTTCGTCCCACCCCAGGTACCAGGCATCGCCACACACCTGTTCCCCGCGCATCGGCACCCGGAACGCGCCATAACCGAGGTCCTCGTCGCGCGTGCGCTCGCCATAGACCCGCGCCAGCACCACGGCGCCACGGGCGTCGGACCACACGTCGAACACCTGGGCCTGGCGGCGGATCGCACCCAGCCCCTGGCCGGGGCTGCGCTCGCCGGTGGAATAGCCGTCGGGCAGGCACCGCTCCAGCGAGAACCCCGGCCCACGGTCGATGCCGCAGACCTCCACGCCGCGGCCGCCGCGTCCCTGCACCAGCGACAGCAGCACGCGCCCGCCCCTGCCGTGGCGCAGCACGTTGGTGGCGACCTCCATCGCCGCCAGGGTCACGCGCCCGGCATCGAGCTCGGCAAAGCCGGCCAGCTGCGCCAGGGCGTGCGCCTCGCGCCGCACCTGGCCCACCTGGGAGGCCTCATCGACCGTGATCACCCGTGTGGGAAGACCGGCGAACCCTATGCCCATTTGGTGATGGCCACGCGCGTGCCACGGCCCGGCGCGCTGTCCAGCTCGAACACGTCCACCAGCCGGCGCGAGCCGCTCAGGCCCAGGCCCATGCCGTTGCCGGAGGTCCAGCCATCGGTGAGCGCCTGCTCGATGTCGGGGATCCCGGGGCCCTGGTCGACGAACTCCAGGCGCACCCCCTTGCGCAGCCCCTCCTTCACCGCCTCCCAGCGCATGGTGCCGCCGCCGCCGTAGACCACGGCGTTGCGCGCCAGCTCGCTGGCGGCGGTGATCAGCTTGGTCTGGTCGACCAGGCGCAGGCCGCAGGCCACCGCGGCCTGGCGCGCGGCCTGGCGCGCGAACACGACATCCTGTTCGGTGCGGACCGGAATCTCGCCGGCGCCGCTCATTGGTCGGCTTCGCTCGCCTGCCGCAGCAGGCGCATGCCACGCTCCACGTTCAGCGCGGTGCTCACGCCGGTCAGGTTCAGGCCCAGCTCCACCAGGGTGATGGCCACCGCCGGCTGCATGCCCACCACCACGGTGCGGGCATCCATGACGCTGGCCAGGGCCGAGATCGTGGCGATCATCCGGCCGATGAACGAATCGACGATGTCCAGCGCGGAGATCTCGATCAGCACGCCACGCGCGGAGGTGGCGCGGATGCGCTCGGCCAGGTCGTCCTGCAGGGTCAGCGCAAGCTGGTCGTGCATGTCCACCTGGATGGTCACCAGCAGCACCTCACCCATCTGCAGGATCGGGATGCGCTCCATCAGCCGGCCTTGGTCACGGTGACGCCGGTGCGCTTGAGCGCCAGCGCGAGGGCATCGGCGAGGTTGGCCTTGGTAACGATGCCCTGCAGGTCCAGCCCCAGGTGCACGATGGTCTGTGCGATCTGCGGGCGCACGCCGCTGATGATCGCGTCGGCGCCCATCAGGCGGATCGCGGTGACTGTCTTGAGCAGGTGCTGGGCGACCAGCGTGTCCACGGTCGGCACGCCGGTGATGTCGATGATCGCGATCTCCGAGCCGGTCTCCACGATCCGCTGCAGCAGCGACTCCATCACCACCTGGGTGCGCTGCGAATCGAGGGTGCCGATCATCGGCAGGGCCAGCACGCCGTCCCACAGCTTCACCACCGGGGTCGACAGTTCCAGCATCTCCTCCTGCTGGCGCTGGATCACGTCCTCGCGGATCTTCTGGAACACCTTGACCGTGTGCAGGCCCAGCAGGTCCAGCAGTTCGGAGACGGCCTGGATCTGGCGGGCCATCTCCTGCGGGGCATCGGCATAGCCCTGCTCCAGCAGCGCGAACAGCGGGCGCTTGAGCGAGAAGATGAAGGTCGCCGTCTCCGAGGCGCTGAAGCCCTTGAGCACGCGCTCGCGCGAGAAGTTCTCGAGGAAGTGGCGGGTGTCCTCCCAGGCCTCCGCCTGCAGGTTGCCGGCGTCGCCGGTGCGCACGCCGTCGAGGAACACCTGCCAGAACCCGCGCACCTGCGCATCCAGTTCGCGGGCGGACGTACGTCCGTCCTGCGCCTGCCGGGCGAAGCTGTCCGCCCATGGTCCGATGACGTCGGCCTGGCGGGTTTCGATGAGGGTGAGGGTGCGCGGATCGAGAGCGGCCATGCGGGGTCCTTTGACGGGCGCAACAGGACGCTCCGCCGCCAGGCGGTCCCCCTGTCACTTTTGTGCGAAGCGTAACTGAAAGCGCTGCGCGTGGGCGCGCGGATTAGCGTCAATGGTGGATGAAACGCGCGTGAAACCCGCCGCTTCATTCGTGTTGCGGGCGGCCGCCCGCGCAGGCCAGGCGACACTGGTCGACGGCACCCCGCGCCCGCTCCTCCTGGAGCAGGCAACGCGTTGCGGCGTGCCGACCGGCCTGCCGGCATGGACCGGCGACAGACGCCTGTCCACGGTCGCCGGTCCGCACCGGATGCCGGCCCGGGCGGCCCATTCCCGAAGCCCTATCGGAACGGGCCCAGATCGAATCCTTCCGGCCGCCCGCGCCACCTACACTCGAGCGGCCGCCCGGAGCGTCCGATCCGGCATCGCGACCCGGTCCATCCCGGACCGGCGCCGGCGCCTGCCGATGGCGGGCCGGCACTGCCAGGAGACTCGTCCATGCCGCATCCCCCTGCGCCGCCGCGCACGCCTTACGCCCCGGACATGCCACCGTCGCGCCGCACGCGCGCGCCGCGGCGCCTGCTCGGGGCGCTGCTGCCGCTGCTGGCGGCCACGCTGCCCGGAGCCATCGCCGCGCCCGCCCAGCCAAGCGACGCCCCGGGCTCCAATCCGATCATCCGCGACCGCTTCACCGCCGACCCCGCCCCGCTGGTGGTCGGCGACCGCCTCTACCTGTACGTGGGCCACGACCAGGCGCGCGACGGCGAGATGTTCAACATGCGCGACTGGCGGGTGTACTCCACCACCGACATGAAACGGTGGGACGATCACGGCCCGATCATGGAGATCGGGGACTTCAAATGGGCGCAGAAGGACGCCTGGGCCGCACAGGCCATCGAGAAGGACGGCCGCTTCTGGTTCTACGCGGCGGTGGAGCACGACGACACCCACCCGGGCAAGGCCATCGGCGTGGCCGTCTCGGACTCGCCCACCGGGCCGTTCGTCGATGCGAAGGGCTCGGCCCTGGTCACCAACCAGATGACCCCCAAGGGCGACCACAGCTGGGAGGACATCGACCCGACCGTGTTCACCGACGACGACGGCACCACCTGGATGGCCTGGGGCAACCGCCAGGCCTACATCGCCAGGCTCAAGCCGAACATGATCGAGATCGACGGGCCGATCACCGAGATCACCCCGCCGCATTTCGAGGAAGGCCCGTGGCTGCACAAGCGCGGCGACCTCTACTACCTCACCTACGCCTCGCTGGACCGCAGCACCCACACCGATGAACGCATCTCCTACGCCACCGCCCCGTCCATCCAGGGCCCGTGGACGTACCGCGGCGAGTTGACCGGGGAGGCGGAGAACAGCTTCACCATCCACGCCGGCATCGCCCAGTTCAAGGACCAGTGGTACCTGTTCCTGCACAACGCCGCGCTGACCATCGGCGACCAGCAGGGCGCCCTCGGCCGCCGCGCGGTGACGGTGGAATACCTGCAGTACAACGCCGACGGCACGATGAAGCCGGTGGTGCAGACCGGGGCCGGCGTCTCGGTGCCACCGCCGGGCTGAGGCCTGCGCGGTCGTGGGCCCTGCCGCCGGCCGGATCGCCGCCGTGGCCCTCCGGCCCGCGTTCGCGGTCGGGCCGCCCTGGATCCTGGCCCCCTGGGATCCGGGGCGGGCGACGCTGGCGCCGGTCCGGCGCCGCACCCGCCTGGCCGGCGCGGCGGGTGCCAGCCGTCACGCGCCCCCCGGCGTGGAACGAGAACACGTAGGAGACCCTGATCGCCACGAGGGTCACCACCACCCCGGGACCGGAGCAGTCGTCCGTGACCCCGGCCCCGTCCGGGAATGTGCAGATCGCCGCGGCCAGGAACTGCCACTGCCGGGCGGCTTCCACCGCGGCACCGCCGAAGCGCGGGTCCAGCTCCGCCTGCGACGCGGGGCAGTCCGGCAACGCGTAGAGCGCTCCGGCCCGGACCACCGCGCCCTCTTCGCCGATCACCATCTCCACGCAGACCCGCGCGGCGCTGCCGCGCGCCACGCCCGCGGGGTATTCGGGCAGCGGCTGCGACACCGGCGCGGCCATGAGGAAGCCGGTGTCCCTGGGGATGTCCATTACCGGCGCCATGGGAGGAAGCACCATCTCCATCCCGACCGCCGGGCGGGTGCGGCACCCCGGCAGCGACAGCAGCACCAGCACTGCGGCGATGAGTGAGGTTGAACGCGTCGGGCGGTTCGACATCCGGGCCTCCAGGGAAGCCACAACACTGCCTGCATCCGGCGAGCGGTCAGACCGCGACGGCGCGCCAGGCAAGCACGCCACCGGCCGCCGCCACCCACCGGAACCACCGCCCCGCCGGCACACAGGCGGTGTCCTCCGGGGCGGCCTGCGGCTTGAACGGACGCACCCGCAGCCAGCCCACGCCCTGGACCACGACGCCCGGGACGAGCTCGGCCAGCCATCGCCCCACGAACCGCGCGATGCTCCCGGCACGCCGCCCACCACTTCCTCGACAGGCGTCACCCCTCCACGGCGTCCTGCAGACCGCCGGACGCCGATCCGCCGCGCGCGTGGCGGGCGGTCACGGGCGCCTCCCGCACCGACCGGGGCAGCACGCCCGCCTGGCCCACGCGGCGCCATCCACCAGCGCAGCGCAGGCATGCGGTGTCACGGGCGATCCGCGCCCCGCTCCCCGGCCGCCTCGTTCCCCGTCTCCGCCCGCCGCCGGTGCAGCCAGCGGTACAGCACCGGCAGCACCACCAGGGTCAGCAGGGTCGAGGAGACGATGCCGCCGACCACCACCGTCGCCAGGGGCCGCTGCACTTCCGAGCCGGCGCCCACGTTCAGCGCCATCGGCAGGAAGCCCAGCGACGCCACCAGCGCGGTCATCAGCACCGGCCGCAGCCGCTCGAGCGCGCCCTCGAACACGGCCGCGTCCAGGGGGGCCCCGTCCTGCCGCAGCCGGCGGATGAAGCTCACCATCACCAGTCCGTTGAGCACGGCCACGCCGGACAGTGCGATGAATCCCACCCCGGCGGAGATCGACAGCGGGATGCCGCGCAGGGCCAGCGCCACCACGCCGCCGGTCAACGCCAGCGGCACCCCGGTGAACACCACCACCGCGTCGCGCACCGAGCCGAACGCCCAGTACAGCAGCGCCAGGATCAGCAGCAGCGTCGCCGGCACCACCAGCGACAACCTGCGGCTGGCGGTGGCCAGCTGCTCGAACGTGCCGCCGTAGCCGATCCAGTAACCGGTCGGCAGCCCGACCCGGCCCACCTGCGCCTGCAGCTCGCGCACGAACCCGGCCAGGTCGCGGCCCCGCACGTTGGCGGTCACCACCACCCTGCGCTTGCCGTCCTCGCGGTTGACCTGGTTGGGCCCGAGCACGGTCTCGATGCGCGCGACCTCGCGCAGCGGAACCGTGCGCGGCACGCCGGAGGTCCAGCTCGCCGCGCGCGCGGATTCGTCGCCATCGGCGCCGGCACCGGCGGCCAGGGGGATCGCCAGGTCCTGCAGCGCCGCCGGATCCTGGCGCAGGGGCTCGGGCAGGCGCACGACGATGTCGAAGCGGCGGTCGCCCTCGAACAGCTGGCCCGCCATCGCGCCGCCGACCGCCATCGCCACCGTGTCCTGCACGTCGCCCGGGTTGAGCCCGTAACGCGCCAGCGCCGCACGGTCGGGCGTGATGGTGAGCATCGGCAGGCCCTCGGCCTGTTCCATGCGCACGTCGGCGGCGCCGTCGATCCGCCCCGCCAGCGCCTCGACGCGGCGTCCCAGCGCGACCAGCGTGTCCAGGTCATCGCCATACACCTTCACCGCCACGTCCGCACGCACGCCCGAGACCAGCTCGTTCATGCGCATCTGGATCGGCTGGGTGAACTCGTAGTTGTTGCCCGGCAGGCGCCGCGCGGCCTGCTCGAGTTCCTCCACCAGCACCGCCTTGGGCTTGCGCGGATCGGGCCACTGGTCGCGTGGGCGCAGCATCAGGAAGGTGTCGGTGACCGAGGGCGGCATCGGGTCGCTGGCCACCTCGCCGGTGCCGATCTTGCTGAACACCCGCGCCACCTCCGGAAAGGCGGCGAAGGCCTGTTCCAGCTGCGCCTGCATCAACACCGCCTGGCTGAGGCTGGTGCCGGGGATGCGCATCGCGTGCACGGTGATGTCGCCCTCGTCCAGGCTGGGCACGAACTCCGCGCCCAGCCGCGTGGCCAGCAGGCCGCATCCGATCACCAGCACCGCCGCCGCCGCCCCCACCGCCACCGGCCGGCGCAGCGCGCGGGCCAGCAGCGGGCGGTATGCGCGCCGCGCAAGCCGCATCAGGCCGGTGTCGTGCACGGCCACGCCGCCGCGCAGGAACACCGCGATGGCCGCCGGCACGAAGCTCAGCGACAGCACCATCGCGCCGGTCAGCGCCAGCACCACGGTGATGGCCATCGGGTGGAACATCTTGCCTTCCACCCCGGTGAGGGCGAACACCGGCAGGTACACCGCGGCGATGATGCCCAGCCCGAACAGGCTCGGCCGGATCACCTCGGCGGTGGCGCTGGCGGTGGTGGCCAGGCGTTCGGCGGCGGTCGGCGGGCGGCCCAGCGCCTGCTGCAGCTGGCCGAAGCGGCGCAGGCAGTTCTCGGTGATGATCACCGCGCCGTCGACGATCAGGCCGAAGTCCAGCGCGCCCAGGCTCATGAGGTTGCCGGACACGCCGCCGCGGACCATGCCGGTGAAGGTGAACAGCATCGCCAGCGGGATCACCGCCGCGGTGACCAGGGCGGCGCGCACGTTGCCCAGCAGCAGGAACAGCACGACCACCACCAGCAGCGCGCCCTCGACCAGGTTGCGGGCCACGGTGCCGATGGTGCGGTCCACCAGCGCGGTGCGGTCGTAGACCGGCTCGGCCGACACGCCCGCCGGCAGGCTGCGGTTGGCCTCGCGCAGGCGTGCGGCGGCCGCACGCGCGACCTGCCGGCTGTTGGCGCCGACCAGCATGAACACCGTGCCCAGCACCACTTCCCCGCCATCCATGGTGGCCGCGCCGGTGCGCAGCTCGCGTCCCTCGCCGATGGCGGCCACGTCGCGCAGGCGGATCGGCACGCCCTGGCGCCGGTCCAGCACGATGTCGCCCAGCGCCTCCATGTCGCCGACCTGGCCGGGCGCGCGCACCAGGAACTGCTGGCCATTGCGCTCGATGTAGCCGGCCCCGACGTTGCGGTTGTTGCGGGCCACCGCCGCGACCAGGTCCTCGAAGCCGAAGCCCAGCGCGACCATCCGCGCCGGATCCGGGGTGACGTGCACCTGCCGCGCGTACCCGCCCTGGGTATTGACCTCGGTCACCCCGGGCACGTTGCGCAGCTGCGGGCGGATCACCCAGTCCTGCAGCGTGCGCAGGTCGGTGGCCGTCCACGGCGTGCCGTCGGCCTTGCGCGCCTGCGGGTCGGCACGCACGGTGTACATCAGGATCTCGCCCATGCCGGTGGCGATCGGGCCCATCTCCGGCTCCAGCCCCGGAGGCAGCTGCGAGCGCGCCTGGGCGATGCGCTCGGCCACCTGCTGGCGGGCGAAGTACAGGTCGGTGTCGTCCTTGAACACCACCGTGAGCTGGGACAGCCCATAGCGCGACAGCGAGCGCGTGTGGTCCAGGCCCGGCACCCCCGCCAGCGCGGTCTCCAGCGGGTAGGTCACCCGCTGCTCGGCTTCCAGCGGCGAATACCCTGGCGCCGCGGTGTTCACCTGCACCTGCACGTTGGTGATGTCGGGGGTGACGTCGATCGGCAGCTGGCGGAAGCTCCAGACGCCGAGGGCCGCCAGCGCCGCGGTCAGCACCAGCACCAGCCAGCGGTGGGCGATGGCCAGGCCGATCATCCGCTCAAGCGCACCGGGCGCTGCGGGCGCCGGTGCATGCTCAGTGCTCATGCGAGGCCCCCGCCTTGCCGATGTCGGCCTTCACCAGGTAGCTCTGTTCGACCACCACCTGCTCGCCGGCGCGCAAGCCTTCGCGCACCTGGACCTGGCGGGCGTCGCGGCTGCCCAGGACCACCGGACGCGCGAGGTAGGTATCACCCTGGCGCACGAACACGACATCCCGCCCTTCCATCTGCTGCAGCGCACCCTGGGGCACCACCAGCGCCGCCGGCTGCTGTGCAACCACGATGCGCGCGTCCACCGCCGCGCCCGGCCGCCACAGGCCATCCTCGTTGGCCAGGCGGGCCCGGGCGATGGTGCTCTGGCTGGCCGTGGCCATGCCCGGCAGCACGCGCTCGAGCGTGGTGCGGGCGCTGGCGCCATCGGCCAGCCGGGTCACCGTCACCGGCACGCCCGGCGCGATGTGGCCCGCATCGGCGCCGAAGATGTGCAGGTCCACCCACAGCTCGGACAGGTCCGCGATCTCGAACAGCACCGTGCCTTCGGCCAGCACGCTGCCGATGCTGGCGTTGCGCGCCAGCACCGTGCCGGAGATCGGCGCGGTGATCGCGTAGGCGCTCAGGCTCAGGTTGCTTTCCACGGTGGCCAGCACCTGGCCCGCCCTCACCCGGTCGCCGGTACTGGCGGCCAGGCGACGCACCGGGCCCGGGTACCGCACCGCGACCTGCGCCGTGCGTCCCTCCACCGGGGCCAGCAGGCCCTGCACCTGGTGCTCGTCGGCGATGGTGCCGGGGCCGACCGCCGCCACGCGGATGCCGGAGGCATCGGCGACGGCGGCGGGAATCACGGTGCGGTCGGCATGGCCGGCGTCCACGTGGCCCGCTTTGGCGTGGCCGTCGTGGCTGTCGTGTGCGTCGCCGGCGGCTGGCTCCTCATGCCCGTCGGCCTTGCCGGCGTGGTCGCCTCCGTTGTCCTGGGCCGCCTCGCGGGTACATGCCGGCAACAGCAGGGCCGCGCCCAGGGCGAGGATCGCCAGCGCACGCATGCGGGGTTGGAAGGTCATGGCGTCTGTCCCTGTGGCAGGTGGGTCTCGGCCAGGAAGCCTTGCCCGGTGAGTCTCTGGATCTCGATCAGGGCGCGGTGGGCCTCCAGCGCCGTGTCCAGCTGCCGGGCCTGCATCGCGATGGTGTCGGCCTGCAGCTGGGACCATTCGAGGTAACTGGTCGCCCCCGCACGCCATGCGCGTTCGGCGGCCCGCTCGGCGCGGCCCAGCAGCGGCAGCACGTCGCGGGCAAGGCGCTGCACTTCCATCCGGTCCAGCGCGTAGCGACCGTGTGCGTCGACCAGGGTCGAATAGAGCGCCAGCGACTGCGCCTCGCGCTGCACCTGCAGCTCGACCAGGCCGGCCTCGGCAGCGCGGATGCCCGGTCGCGCGCGCGCGGCGCCACCCAGCGGCAGCCAGACGCTGCCTGCCAGGCCCAGGTCGCCGTCGTCCTGGAGCCGGCGCACGCCGAGCTGCCAGTCCAGGTCCGGGGTCGACGCGCTGCGGGCCAGCTGCAGGCGCGCCTCGCCGATGCGGGTGGCGTCGACGAAGCGTTCCAGCTCCGGCGTGCGCTCGAGGAAGCCGGCCAGCGCCTCCAGCGGCGCGACCGTGGGCAGCACCAGCGGATCCATCGGGACGATGGCCGATCCCGGGTCGCGCTGGCCCCACAGTGCGGCCAGGTGCTGGAGCGCGGCGCGTTCCTGCTGCAGCGCCCGCGCCTGCGCCAGCTCCGCCCGCGCCAGCGCCGCCTGCGCGGTCAGCAGCACCGACTCGGGCGAGGCACCGGCCTGCAGGCGTTGCCGCGCGGCGTCCACCGCGCGCCGGCGCTGGTCGATATCGGTCCGCGCGATCTGCCCGCGCGCCTGCGCCGCGGCCACGTCCAGGTAACGGCGTGCGGTTTCGGCCAGCAGGTCCAGGCGCTGTGCCTCGCGCTGCACCGACAGTCCATCGATCCGCGCCTGCGCCAGGGCGCGGCGCGCGTCGAGCTTGCCGCCGCGTTCCAGCACCCCGGCCAGGGCGACGGTGGCCTCGGCCTGGTCGAAGCCGCGCGCCCCGCCGCGGCCCAGGACGTTCTCCACCTCCACGCCCAGCCGCAGCGGCGGCCGCAACGTGGCCTCGTCGCGTTCGGCCAGCAGCACGTCGGTATTGGCGCCGAACAGGCGCAGCGCGGGATGGGCACGGGCGACGCGGGCGAACGCCTCGTCCAGGGTGAGTACAGCGGGCGGGGATGGCTGCGCACGCGCCGGTACCGCAAGGCACGACGCGACAGCGAAGGCGGCCAGCGCCGCGATTCGCAGGATCATCAGGAGGTTCTCCAGCAGGTGACGGGATCCGGCCAGGCCGGCAGCGGCGTCAGCCCGTGATCGGAGGTCGCAGCGAATCGGCGCGCGGTGCCGGCTCGGCGCCCTGCGCCAGGCGTGCCTGGGGCTGATCCGGCAACGGCGCCGCCGGCATGGGCGGCGTGGCCATCGGCACCACGCTGGCCACCGCCGTGCAGCACTCGCCGCAGGCGCGGCCCGGGCAGCAGTCATCGCCCGCCACGACCTTTTCCGGCGCCGCCGAGGCGCCGGCGGCGATGCCGGACAGGGCGCCCAGGTCCTCGACCTCGCAGGCGGCCACCAGCACCGGCTTGGCCAGCACGCCCACGCACAGCACCAGCAGCGCCAGCAGGCGCAGCACGGGATGGGCGAGGAGGAACGGCCGGGACATGCGCGACAGGCTAGACCCCACGGTCCGGGTTACACAATTGCGCCCCGCCCTGCCCGGTCGGCTGGCGAGGCCGCGGCCGGGGCTCGTGGCGTGGCGGGGTCAAGCCATCCTGGTGCGGGGATCAGCCGCGGGCATCCGCTGCAGCACCCGCTGCCGGCGGCAGGTGGCGCGGCACCTTCGCGCGCAGCAGGCGCACCCGTTCCGGCGCCATGTAGTCGTACAGGTCGGCGATGCCCGGCACCGCGACGCGCGTGCCGCGCAGCTGCGCCGGGAACCGGGCGGCGATCTTCGCCCGGTGCGTGGCCTCCATCACCAGCCCCGTATCGGCCCACGCGAGCAGCTCGGCCGAGAGCGGGCAGTCGCGTCCCCTGCCGGCCGACGCCGTCTCGATCCCCGGCCAGCCGGCGAACACCTGCTCCGCGGTCGGACTGCGCAGCCGGTTCTTGCCGCAGCCAAACAGCACCGTGTGCGTCAACGTCGTTTCCTGGTTCGACGGACGCGCCTCGCAGCGCATCCCGGGCTCATGCGTGCTGGAAAACCCCAGCAGCGCGAAATCCCTCGCCGAGGCCGGCCCGATGTTGGGCAGGTCGGTAAACGTCCTGACGTTCTCGCGCACCACGCGTTCGGGCTTCATCGGTGGACCTCGTATCGGGAGCCGTTGCTTCGCATTACCCAACCACGTGCCCGCTCGTCCGGCAGCGGCACCCGGTGCGCGTGGCCGCAGGCCTCTCCCGCACCGGCGCGCTGGGCGGCCGTCCCTGGGACCTGGAAAGGATCGCATGCCAACCGCACCGGGACATCCTGATCCGGCGCCGGCACGTCGTTCCACACCCGGCCCACGTGCAGCGCGGCGGCACGCTCCGGGCCTGGGATCGCCCTGGACCTGCATACGGCGCTACGAACCTGCAGTGCCGGCGATGCAGCTGTCCGGGACGGGCTGGAGGGTCCGGCCGAGTTTCCCGGCCTGCGCCGATCCCCACAGTGCCAATCCAACGGCGGACAGCACCACCAGCAGGTGCCCGTAGCCGGCGAGCCGCGCATGCCCACCCCGCCGGATGCGGGTGGGCCGGAACACCTTCTCGCCCTGCGGCGGCACCTGCTCCTGCGCCAGGATCCTAAGCCCGCGGCGGCCGAAGGTGAGCCCCAGCATCAGCGCCACCGCCGCCGGCAGGCCCACGAACAGGCCCCGGACAAGCACCTCATGGCCGGGCATGCCAAGCACCGTGCGGCAGTGCGCGTCGGCGGCGAAGTCCCGCAACCAGGGGAAGAACCACAGCTGCGCGGCACCGACTGCCATCGCGGCAGCGATCGCCCATGACAGCACCCGCCGGACACGCTCGGCGCAGGTGTACTCGACGGCATAGTCGGGCGGCGGGGTCATGCGAAGTCGTATCTCCCGAACCAGGCAATGGAGCGCTCCGAGGCTGAAGCCGCCCTCCCCCCAGGGCAGGGTGGCCTGGAGCCGTCCCCGATCTTGCCCTATCTGTTTACGGGGCCCGTGTGTTTCACCGGCAACTGCATGGACTCCACCGGCCGGCATGCCGTGGTTGCAGGCCCGGCGGCGCAGCGTGCAGGGCTCGACGCTCCAGTCGCAAGGCTTTTCGCCTTGCGCGCAAGGTCCCAAGCTCGGAGCGCAAGGCTTCTTGCCTTGCGCGCAAGGTTCCAAGCCCGGCGCGCAAAGCCTTTTGCCTTGCGCGCAAAGCGCGGAACTTCGAACGCAAGGCTTCGAACTTTGCGGATGAAACGCTGCACGCCGCGTCGCAAGGCTTTCTGCCTTGCGCACGAGGCCCCGGGCTTTGCGCGCAAGGCTTTCGGGCTTGCACGCAAAGTCCGGAGCTTTGCAACCCGAGCCCGGAGCTTTGCGGCCCGAGCCCGGAGCCTTGTGCGCAAAGCCCCGAGCCTTGCAGCGAGGGTGTCCGAGCGGGCGCGCAACGCGTGGGAGGCGGCTTTGGCAGCCGCGCCAGGGAGCCCCGCCACCCGCGGCGGCGTCCGGTGCCGCACCCGGCATGTACTCCCGTTCCTTTCCCGCAGTCGCCTGCCCGGCCCTTCCAGGCGCGACTCGCCAGGTGCCGGCGCGCCCGGGTGGGTACCTGCACGTGCGGTGGATGTTGTGGGTATGGAGCTCCCGGGTGCGGCCGGTGGCCTTAGCCGGGCTACGGAGCTGGCCTCGTACTCCGGCGCTACCGGCCAGCCGGTGGCGGAGGAACCGGGACGCCAGCCCCGGGAGCAAGGCCCGGATCCGGCCTTTTGCAGGTTCCGGCGCGGGCGCGGCCCTGAATCGGCCTGCGGGACTTCAAGCCGGTCGCAGCGAGGCCGAAGCGACGGGACGCGATGCCTGGTGCCCAGGTAAAGAGGACGCACAGGTCGCCACGGAAGCGGCGGCATGTGCCCGCGGACACACAGGGCGACAGGCATCGCATCCTGCCGCCCCGGCGCCGTGTCACCCCGGCGTCCTGTAGCTCCGACGCCCTGTCGCTCCGACGCCTGTCGCCCCGACGCCGTGTCGCCCCGACGTCCTGTCACTCCGACGCCCTGTCGCCCCGACGTCCTGTCACTCCGACGTCCTGTCACCTCCGCCGCTGCCACTCAGCTCCCCGCGTCCGCGCCCCGCTCCAGCGCGCGCTTCACTTCCTCCAGCGCGTTGGGGTCGTCCAGGGTCGACAGATCGCCCGGGTCGCGCTGCTCGGCCAGCGCCTGCAGCGAGCGGCGCAGCAGTTTGCCGGAGCGGGTCTTGGGCAGCGCGCCGACCAGGTACACGCGGGAGGGCCGGGCCACGGCGCCGAGCTGGCGGGTGACGGTCTGCATCATGTCGCTCGCGGTGCCGGCCAGGTCGCCGTCGCTCTGCCTCAGGGTGGCGAACACCACCGGCACCTGGCCCTTGATCTCGTCGTGCACGCCGACCACCGCCGCCTCGGCCACGGCCGGGTGGCTGGCGATGGATTCCTCGATCTCGCGCGTGCCCAGGCGGTGGCCGGCGACGTTGATGACGTCGTCGGTGCGGCCCAGGATGAAGGTGTAGCCCTCCTCGTCGCGGATGGCCCAGTCCAGCGAGCTGTAGAGCTGCTCGCTGAAGTGGCTGAAATAGCTGTGCAGGAAGCGCGCGTCGTCGCCCCACACCGTGCTCAGGCAGCCCGGCGGCAGCGGCGGCTGGATCGCCAGCACGCCCTTCTGCCCCGGTCCGACGTCCGCGCCGGTGTTCTCGTCGATCACCCGCAGGCGGTAGCCTGGCGCCGGCAGCCCTGGCGAGCCGAGCTTGACCGGCTTCATCTCCACGCCGGGCATCAGGGTCAGCACCGGCCAGCCGGTCTCGGTCTGCCAGTAGTTGTCGATCACGGTCTTGCCCAGCGCGCGGGTGATCCAGTCGGCGGTCGGCTCGTCCAGCGGCTCGCCGGCCAGGAACAGGTACTGCAGCTGCGACAGGTCCGCGCTTTCCAGCCACGACGGGTCCTGCTTCTTCAGCACGCGCACCGCGGTGGGCGAGGAGAACATGGTGCGCACGCCGTACTTCTCGCAGATGCGCCACCAGATGCCCGGGTCGGGCGAGGTCGGCAGGCCTTCGTAGAGGATCGAGGTGGCGCCGGCGATCAGCGGGCCATAGACGTTGTACGAATGGCCCACCACCCAGCCGATGTCGGAGGTGGAGAACATCGCCTGGGCGGCGCGCACGTCGTAGATGGCCCACATCGACAGCGCCAGCGCGACCGCATAGCCGCCCACGTCGCGCTGCACGCCCTTCGGTTTGCCGGTGGTGCCGGAGGTGTAGAGGATGTAGCTGGGCTCGTTGGATTCCAGCCATTCCACCGGCACCTGCGCATCGGCGTGGCGCGCGGCCAGCGGGGCGTACTCGAGGTCGCGGCCGGGCTGCATCGGCAGCTCCGCGGCCAGGCCGCGGTTGACCACCAGCACGTGGGCCGGCGGATGCGCGGCTTCTGCCAGCGCCTGGTCCACCAGCGGCTTGAACGGGATCACCTTGCCACCGCGGATGCCGGCGTCGGCGCACACCAGCACCACCGGCCTGGCATCGTCGATGCGCAGCGCCAGGTTGTGCGCGGCGAAGCCGCCGAAGACCACCGAGTGGATCGCGCCGATGCGGGCGCAGGCCAGCATCGCCACGGCCGCCTCGACCGTGTGCGGCATGTAGATCACCACCCGCTCGCCCTTGTGCACGCCCAGCGACTGCAGCACCGCGGCGAAGGTGTTCACCTCGCGGTGCAGCTGGCGGTAGCTCAGCTCGCGTACCTGCCCGGTCTCGGAGGACCAGCCGACCAGGGCCAGCTGTTCGCCACGCGTGGCCAGGTGGCGGTCCACCGCGTTGTGGCACAGGTTGGTGGTGCCGCCGACGAACCAGCGCCGGAATGGCGGGCTGTCGTACGCCAGGATCTGCTGCGGCGGGTCCTTCCAGTCGATCGCGCCGGCCGCCTGCGCCCAGAACGCTTCGGGCTGCTCGATCGAACGCCGGTACATGTCTTCGTAACCCATGGCACGCCTCCCGGGGGATGGATCGAGCATAGACCCGCCCCCACGGCCGGGCGTGTGCGACCTTGGTCGAAAACCGTGCGCCCGGATACGGAAAAGGCCGGTTTTCCCGGCCTTCTCCGCCACCACAGGTTGATCGTGGCGATCAATGCGCCACGCCGGCGGCAGCCTCCCCGGCGGCCTTGCCGGGCCTGGCGCCACGCGGGCCGGCGCCTTTCACGTAGTGGTCGAACCAGGCCAACATCTCGGCGACGAAGTGCTCGTTGGACTCGCGCGCGGTGTACCAGTGCGGCTCGAACGGCAGCATCACCAGGCGCGCGGTGCCGCCATTGCCGCGGATGGCCTGGAACAGGCGCGGCGACTGCAACGCCTCGGTGCCGGGGTTGGCGTCGTCGCTGCCGTGCACGATCAGCAGCGGCTCGTCGACCTTGTCGGCGTGGAAGAACGTGGAGGCCTGGTCGTAGACCTGCGGCGCGGCCCAGAACGAGCGCCGCTCGCTCTGGAAGCCGAAGGGCGTCAGCGTCTTGTTGTAGCCGCCGCTGGAGGCCACGCCGGCGCGGAACAGGTCGGTATGGGCCAGCAGGTTGGCGGCCATCAGCGCGCCATGGCTGTGGCCGGTGACACCGATGCGCTGCGGGTCTGCCACGCCCAGCTCCACCGCCTTGTCCACCGCGGCCTGCGCATTGGCCACCAGCTGCTCCAGGTAGGTGTCGTAGGCGTTCTTCGGATCACCGACGATGGGGAAGGCGGCGTTGTCGATGATCGCGTAGCCGGCCAGCAGCAGCAGGCGGTAGTTGGACAGGCGGGTGAAGGTCTGCTCCGATCCGCTCACCTGCCCGGCCTTGGACGGGTCGGCGTAATCCAGCGGGTACGCGTAGAGGATGGTGGGCACGCGCGTGCCTTCCACGTAGCCCGGCGGGGTGTACAGGGTGAACGACAGGTCCACCCCGTCCTTGCGCGTGTAGGTCACCAGCCGCTTCTTCACCCCGCGCACCAGCGGCGTGGGATCGGGGAAGCGGGTCACCGCGGTGGCGGTGGAGGCGACCACGGCCTCGCCATCGGCGGCGTCGGCCTGCGGAGCGCCGAGGGTGCGCAGGTACAGGTTGGGCGGGTCGAGCGGCGACTGGTGCCAGGTCAGCAGGCGCGTGCTGTCGCCGCCGGCGAAGCCGACGAAGCTCTCGTAGCCGTCGGCGGCGCTGCGGAACAGGCGCGTGGTCGTGCCGCCGGCCAGGTCGTAGCGGTCCAGGAACGGGCGGTCGCCGCCGGGGTTGGCGCCGTTGCCGCGCAGGAACAGCTGGCCGTCCTGCTCGTGCAGCACGTACTGGCCATTGGCCAGGCGGCGGTAGACCGGGTTGCCCGGGTCCTCGTACAGCTCGTCGGTGGACAGGTCCCACAGCACGCGACCCGGGCGGTCGGGGCGGTCGGCGTCGACCAGCGTGGTGGTCCGCCAGTTGCGGTTGGCATCGTACTCGTAGGCCAGCGCGCGGCCGCCGTCGGCGAACCAGGCGATCCCCGCCAGCCGCTGCCGGGTACGGGTGATCTCCCGCGGCTTGCCGGAGAACGGCGCGGCCAGGGTCATCAGCCGGTCGCGATGCGGGGCCTCGGCCTTCCAGTCGCCCCCGTCCAGGGCCTCGACCCAGACCAGGGTGGCCGGCTGGTTGGCCCGCCACTGGTGCTCGCGCGGGCCGGTGGGCACGCCGTGCACCGGCACCCGGTCGGCCACCGGCAGGCGGGCGATGGTGCGGGTGCGGCCGTCGGCCAGGTCCAGCACCGCCACCTCGCGGGCGAAGCGGGCCCAGGTGGTGATGTAGGAGTACGGGCGCGCGAGGGTCTCCACCAGCACGTGGCGGCCGTCCGGGGCGGCGTCGACGTTGCCCAGCACGGCCGGGCTGCCGACCGGCACGACCGTGCCGCCGGCCACGTCCACGGTCGCCAGCTGCGAGGTGGCGTAGTAGTCGAACAGGCGCTCGTCCTCGGGGCCGGACAGGGTGTCGCGGGCCTCGTAGGTGCTGCTCTCGCCCTTGCCGCCGATGGCCTCCTTGATCTCCGGGCCCGGCGGCACCGCGGCCTTCCGCGGCGCCGGGCCGAGGGTGGCCGGCACGGTCTTGACCAGCAGCTTCGGCTGGTCGCCCAGCCACTGCATGGGGCTGCCAAGGATGGTGTTGAGCTGCACGCCCTCGATGCGGCGGGTGGCGCCGGTGGCCGCATCCCCCACCCACAGTTCCACGCCGGTGTCGGTGGTGTTGTCGAAGGCGAAGCGCTGGCCGTCCGGCGACCAGGACGGCGAGCCCGGGCAGGCCCCGGCCGGCAGCTGCACGGCGGTCTGCGCGCCGGTGGCCAGCTCCAGCACGCTGAAGCCTTCCAGGCAGGTGCGGATGCCGTAGCCGTTGGAACGGTCGTGGCGGCTGTGGTTGCGCGGCTCCACGCGCACGCCGGCAAGCTTGAGGTACGGCTCGGCGACGCGCTCGACCGGCGGGTACTGGGCCTGCTGCACCAGCAGCGCGCGGCTGCCGGTGGGATCCAGCGCCGGCACCGGGTTGAGCGGCGCGCGCATGACCCCGAGCAGCGGCTCGGGCGGTTGCAGGTAACCACTGTCGGCGGCCTGCACCGGCGCCACCAGCGCGCCGGCCACGACGATCGACAGGCCCATGGGTCGCCACGTCTGCAGCATGCGTTTTCCCCGTCCTGATTGAAGAGTGAGGGGAACGTAACATGCGAAAACATGGCCACCCCAACCGCAGGCGGCCCCTGTGCCATCAGTCATGGGTGGCGCGATCCGCGTCATCGGGGCCGGGGAAACGGGATGGCAACAGCGCATCGCGTAGCCCGGGTAAGCGAAGCGCACCCGGGACGGTGTCCGGCACAAGCTGTCGGGCGGGACGTTCGAGCGGGTGTGTGGCGGGCGGGCCCCGGATGCGGCCTGCGGCCTTATCCGGGCGACGGGGCTTGCGGCGTGGCGATGCCACGCAGGTTGCCCTTTGCTCCCCGCCCCCGCGACCACCTGCCAGCGCTCGGGCCCCGTCCTGGCTCCCGTGGCGGCGCCGTCTCTTCCTTTGCTGCCGGGCAACAGGCATTGGGTCGCAGCGTCGACCCGTCGCGGCCCGTTCCGGAGGGCCCGGACCTGGACCCCACCCATGGCCTGCTGCGCCTTTCGGTGGGCCTGGAGCATGCCGACGACCTGGTTGCCGACCTGGCCCCGGTACGGCGCGCTGCGGACGGGACGCGCGGCGGGTGTGTGGCGTGCGGGCCCGGGATGCGGCCTGCGGCCTTATCCGGGCGACGGGTGGCGGCGCGCCTGCCCGGCGCCCAATGGAAAAGGGCGGCCTCGGCCGCCCTTTTCCATGCATGCCGCAAGGCTGATCAGCCCTGCGGGATCGGCCCGGCCGGTCAGCCCAGCAGGTGGGCCACGCCGGAGCGCTCTTCTTCCAGCTCGCCGAGGGTCTTGTCGATGGCCTTCTGGCTGAACTCGTCGACCGGCAGGTCGCGCACCAGGGTGTAGGTGCCGTTCTCGGTGGTCACCGGGAAGCCGAAGATCACGCCCTCCGGGATGCCGTAGGAACCGTCGGACGGGATGCCCATGGTGACCCACTTGCCGTTGCTGCCCAGCACCCAGTCGCGAACGTGGTCGATGGCGGCGTTGGCGGCCGAGGCGGCCGAAGACAGGCCACGGGCCTCGATGATCGCGGCGCCGCGCTTGCCGACCTTCGGGATGAACTCGTTGGCGTTCCAGTCGGCGTCGTTGATCCTGTCCTTCAGCGACTCGCCCTTGACGGTGGCGAAGCGGTAGTCCGGGTACATGGTCGGGCTGTGGTTGCCCCACACGACCAGCTTCTCGATCTCGCCGACGGCCACGCCAGCCTTGGTGGCCAGCTGGCTCAGCGCGCGGTTGTGGTCCAGGCGCAGCATCGCGGTGAAGTTCTCCGGCTTCAGGTCCGGGGCCGACTTCATCGCGATGTAGGCATTGGTGTTGGCCGGGTTGCCGACCACCAGCACCTTCACGCCACGGCTGGCGACCTTGTTCAGCGCCGCGCCCTGGGCGGTGAAGATCTTGGCGTTCTCCAGCAGCAGGTCCTTGCGCTCCATGCCCGGGCCGCGCGGACGCGCGCCGACCAGCAGGGCCACGTCGGCGTCCTTGAACGCCACTTCCGGATCGTCGGTACCGACGATGCCGGCCAGCAGCGGGAACGCGCAGTCCTCCAGCTCCATGATCACGCCCTTGAGCGCGGCCTGGGCCTTCTCCATCGGCAGCTCCAGCAGCTGCAGGATCACCGGCTGGTCCTTGCCGAGCATTTCGCCGGAGGCGATGCGGAACAGCAGGGCGTAGCCGATCTGGCCGGCGGCACCGGTCACGGCAACTCGAACGGGGGTCTTCATCGTGGAGGTCCTTCGGTTGGTGTTGCGGGAAATGGGAGCGCGGCCGGGCCGGGGTCGGCGCCGCGCAAGGTTCAGTAGACGTCGTAGCCGAGGGGCGACAGCCGCTGGTCCAGGCCGTCGGTGTCATAGCCGCGCACCACCGCCTGGCCGATGACCGTGACCGGTACGCCGCGCGCACCCAGCGCGCGCATGGCCCGGTCGCCCTCCTCCTGGTCCACGTCCAGCACCTGGTAGCGGACACCGGCCTGTTCGAACTCGCTGCGCTGGCGGCGGCAGTAGCCGCACCAGTCGGCGGCCAACATCACGATGCCGGCCTCGCCGGTGGCGTGCCGCGGGTCGTCCGGATGCAGCTCGGCCGGACGCTGCGACCACCAGGCCCAGGCGGCGCCTGCCAAGCCGAGCACCATCAACAAGCCGAGGATGCGCATGGGAATCCAGGTGCGGAAAGCCGGCGATTTTACCACCGCGGCCCCGGGCCGGCCCGGATGCTGGCAACTGGAACCATCGGGGGTATCAATGGCCGCCGGGTCGCCGGCTGCGCCCCGGGTCCAGCGCACGGACCAGGGCCTGGCCACCGGCCCGGACGCCTCCGGAGGCCGCCAGGGCGGCCTCCGGAAGGTGGATCAGGCGCTGAGGTAGCGGTTCCACTCGGCCACGCGGTCGGCCTTGGCGGCCAGCACGGCGGTGGCGTCGCCCTCGATCTTCACCGAGTTGATCTTGTCGCCCTGGGCGATGGCGTCGACCACCTCGATGCCCTCGGTGACCTTGCCGAACACGGTGTGGCGGCCGTCCAGCCAGTCGGTCTTGATGTGGGTGATGAAGAACTGGCTGCCGTTGGTGTTGGGGCCGGCGTTGGCCATGGACAGCACGCCGCGCTCGTGCGGGACGCCGTTGCCGGTCTCGTCCTCGAAGCGGTAGCCCGGGCCGCCGCGGCCCGAACCCTCGGGGCAGCCGCCCTGGATCATGAAGTCGGCGATGACCCGGTGGAAGCTCAGGCCGTCGTAGAACCCGCGCTGGGCGAGATTGACGAAATTGGCCACGGTCAGGGGGGCCTTGTCGGCCAGCAGCTCCACCTTGATCACGCCCTTGGCGGTATCGAACACGGCGGTGAGGGACATCGATTCATCTCCAGTCGCCCGGATCGGGCCGTTGACCGGTTATGATAGCCGACCGTCCGTCCACAATTCCGCGCCCTGCCACCCTTCCGGCAGCCGGGTGCGGATTTCCCGATCCCAGAAAACATGTCCATCCAGAACCTGCGCAACATCGCTATCGTCGCCCACGTCGACCATGGCAAGACCACCCTCGTCGACCAGCTCCTGAAGCAGTCCGGCACCCTGTCCGAGCGCACTGTGCTGGCCGAGCGCGTGATGGACAGCAATGACCAGGAAAAGGAGCGTGGCATCACCATCCTGGCCAAGAACACCGCGATCAACTGGCGCGGCAACCGCATCAACATCGTCGACACCCCCGGGCACGCCGACTTCGGCGGCGAGGTGGAGCGCGTGCTGTCGATGGTCGACTCGGTGCTGCTGCTGGTCGACGCGATGGACGGGCCGATGCCGCAGACCCGCTTCGTGACCCAGAAGGCGTTCGCGATGGGCTTCAAGCCGATCGTCGTGGTCAACAAGGTCGACCGCCCCGGCGCGCGCCCGGAGTGGGTCGTGGAACAGGTGTGGGACCTGTTCGACCGCCTGGGCGCCACGCCCGAGCAGATGGACTTCCCGATCATCTACGCGTCCGGCCTGGCCGGCTACGCGGGCCTGACCGAGGACGTGCGCTCCGGCGACATGACCCCGCTGTACGAGGCGATCATGGAGCACGTGCCGGCGCCGCCGGTCGATGCCGATGGCCCCTTCCAGATGCGCATCAGCCAGCTGGACTACAACAGCTTCGTCGGCGTGATCGGCATCGGCCGCATCCAGCGCGGCGTGCTGAAGAAGAACCAGCCGGTGGTGGTGATCGACCGCGAAGGCAAGAAGCGCCAGGGCAAGGTGCTGCAGGTCATGGGTTTCATGGGCCTGGAGCGGATCGAGCAGGACAGCGCGCAGGCCGGCGACATCATCGCCATCTCCGGCATCGCCGAGCTGACCATCTCCGACACCATCTGCGCGCTGGACCATCCCGAGGCCCTGCCGGCGCTGACCGTCGACGAGCCGACCATCTCGATGACCTTCCAGGTCAACAACTCGCCGTTCGCCGGCAACAAGGACCTGTCCGGCGGCAAGTTCCTCACCAGCCGCCAGCTCAAGGAGCGGCTGGAGCGCGAGACCGTGCACAACGTGGCGCTGAAGGTCGAGCAGCTGGAGGACGCGGACAAGTTCCTGGTCTCCGGCCGTGGCGAGCTGCACCTGTCGGTGCTGATCGAGAACATGCGCCGCGAAGGCTACGAGCTGGCCGTGTCGCGCCCGGAAGTCATCATCAAGGAGATCGACGGCCAGCTGATGGAACCGATCGAGCAGCTGGTGGTGGACATCGAGGAGCAGCACCAGGGCGGCGTGATGGAAAAGCTGGGCATCCGCAAGGCGCAGCTGAAGAACATGGAACCGGACGGCAAGGGCCGCGTGCGCCTGGACTATGAAATCCCGGCGCGCGGGCTGATCGGCTTCCAGAACGAGTTCAAGACCCTGACCCAGGGTTCGGGCCTGCTGTTCCACGTGTTCGACCATTACGGTCCCAAGGAGCAGGGCGCGATCGCCAAGCGCATCAACGGCGTGATGATCGCCAATGCCCCGGGCCCCACCCCCGCCTATGCGCTGGGCCCGCTGGAAGAGCGTGGCCGCCTGTTCGCCGCCGAGGGCGACAACGTCTACGAGGGGCAGCTGATCGGCATCCACTCCAAGGACAACGACCTGACGGTCAACGCGATCAAGACCAAGCCGCTGACCAACATGCGTGCCTCCGGCAAGGACGATGCGATCAAGCTGACCCCGGCGCTGAAGTTCTCGCTGGAGCAGGCGCTGGACTTCATCGAGGACGACGAGCTGGTGGAAGTCACCCCGAAGGAAATCCGCCTGCGCAAGAAGATGCTGACCGAGAGCGACCGCAAGCGCGCTTCCCGCGCCGCCTGACCCCTGCACGGCGCGGCACCCCGCGCCAGGCGCAGAACGCGAAACGCCGGCCCCGTGGCCGGCGTTTCGCGTTTGCGCTCCCTGCCCCGCTCAGGCCGCTGGCGGCGGCGGTGCGATCGGCGCCTCGCCGTCCTCGGCACGTGGCGAATCGGGCACCTCGGCGTCGGCCGACGGGCGCGCGACGCGCCCCGGGCCGGTATCCGGCCCGGTGTCCACCTGCGCGCGCAGCCTCGGCAGTGCGTAGGGATGGTGGGTGGCGAGGAAGGCGATCATGCGCTCGCGCACGGCGCAGCGCAGGTCGAAGGCCTCGCCGGAGTCACGCGAACTCACCAGCAGGCGCACCTGCATGACGTGCTCGCCGGTCTCGGTGACCTGGGCGATGCACACCCGCCCGTCCCAGCGCGGGTCCTCCTCGCAGATGCGTTGCAGTTCGGCGCGCACCTGCTCCATCGGCGTGCGGTAGTCCAGCCACAGGAAGGCGGTACCGAGCATCTGCGCGCTGCGCCGGGTCCAGTTCTGGAACGGGTTCTCGATGAACCAGGACAGCGGCACCACCATGCGGCGCTCGTCCCAGATGCGCACCACCACGTAGGTGCTGGTGATCTCCTCGATCCGGCCCCATTCGCCCTCCACGATCACCACGTCGTCCAGCCGGATCGGCTGGGCCAGCGCGATCTGCAGGCCGGCGATCAGGTTGCCGAACACCGGCCGGGCGGCGATACCGGCGACCAGGCCGGCGATACCCGCCGAAGCCAGCAGGGTGGCGCCGACCTGGCGCACTGCGGGGAAGGTCATCAATGCCAGCGCCGCGCCCAGCAGGATGATGGCGCCCATCACCACCCGGCTCAGCACCCGGGTCTGGGTCTGGATGCGGCGTGCATGCAGGTTGTCGGCCACCTCCATCGGGTTGTGGCGCAGGATCGAGGCCTCGACCGCGCCGACGATCCGCACCAGCAGCCAGGTGATGCAGCCGAACACCGCCAGCCGCAGCAGGTGCAGCCAGTTGGCGAGGTGCTCCTCCGGCATCGGTACCGCACGCAACGCCTGGCCGAGGAAGATCAGCGGCAATGCGAAGGCCAGCGGCAGGATCACCGCGTGGGCCACGCGCGCGCGGCTGGAATCGCGCCGGGCCACGCGCTGCGCGATCCTGCGCAGCACGTAGTGCACCAGCAGGCCCAGCAGCAAAGCCGCCCCCAGCGGAATGGCATAGGCGGCGACCCGCCCCCAGTCGGGATGGATGGACCAGGCGGACAGGACGTACGGATCGGGCATCGGTCTGCTCCTCGCGTTGCCGTGAGTGGCAGCCATGCATGCGGCGGATGACCGCACCATGGCGCACAGGTCGATGCGCCATGATGCCGGCGCGTCCGTGACGGACGCGCAACAGGAAGGTCAGCCGCGCGCGGCGGCGGCGGCGCGTCCCTGCTTGCGCACGATCGCCATGGCGATCTCCAGCGACTGTTCGTAGTTCAGGCGCGGATCGACGCTGGAACGATAGGCGCGCTCCAGGTCCACGTCCTTGAGTTCGCGCGCGCCGCCGGTGCACTCGGTCACGTCCTCGCCGGTCAGCTCCAGGTGCACGCCACCGAGGCGGGTGCCGGCGGCGGCATGCAGGTCGAAGGACTGCTCGACCTCGGACAGGATGTTGGCGAAGCGCCGGGTCTTGTAGCCGTTGCTGGTGCTTTCGGTGTTGCCGTGCATCGCGTCGCAGACCCAGAGCACGCGGCGACCGTCGCGTTTGACCGCATCCAGCAGCGGCGGCAGCTTCTCCGCGATCTGGGCCGCTCCCATGCGGTGGATGAAGGTGAGGCGGCCCGGCTCGTCGTCGGGGTTGAGCACGTCGATCAGGCGCAACAGCTGGTCCGGCTGCACCGACGGGCCGACCTTGATCGCGACCGGGTTGCGGATGCCGCGGAAATACTCCACGTGCGCACCGTCCAGCGCGGCGGTGCGCATGCCGATCCACGGGTAATGGGTGGAGAGGTTGAACCAGCCCCACTGCCGCGGCACCTGGCGGGTCAGCGCCGCCTCGTAGGGCAGCAGCAGGGCCTCGTGCGAGGTGTAGAAGTCGATGCGGTTGAGGTTGTGCACTTCGGCACCGGCCAGGGTCTCCATGAAGCGCACCGCGTCGCCGATGGAGTTGACCATCTTCTGGTAGTCCTCTGCCAGCGGCGAGCAGCCGACCCAGCTGAGGTTCCAGTACTCGGGGTGGTGCAGGTCGGCGAACCCGCCATCGATCAGCGCGCGGACGAAATTCATGGTCATCGCCGAGCGGGCGTGCGCGGTGATCATGCGCTGCGGGTCCGGCACGCGGGCCTGCGCGGTGAACGCCGGGCCATTGACCACGTCGCCGCGGTAGCTCGGCAGGCTCACCTCGCCGCGGGTCTCCATGTCGGCCGAGCGCGGCTTGGCGTACTGGCCGGCGAAGCGCCCCACCCGGACCACCGGCAGGCGCAGCCCGTGCACCAGCACCAGGCTCATCTGCAGCAGCACCTTGAGCCGGTTGGAGATGGTGCCGGACTCGCAGTCGCTGAAATTCTCGGCGCAGTCGCCGCCCTGCAGCAGGAAGCGCTTGCCCTCCTGCGCCTCGGCCAGCTGCCGCCTGAGCGCGAAGATCTCCCAGGAAGTGACCAGCGGGGGCAGGTTGCGCAGCTCGGACAGGGCCGATTCCAGCGCGCCGGCATCCGGGTACACCGGCATCTGCAGGGCGGGACGCGCGCGCCAGCTGTCCGGGGACCAGTCATCGGGCAGGTTGACGGGGTGCAGGCTGCGTTCGGGCGTACTCATGGGGATTTCCGCGGGAAGAGGAAGGAAGGCCGGGCGCTTCAGTAGCGCTTGCGGCCCTTGGGACGGCGCAGGGCGGCGACCAGCCCCCACCCCGTCAGCAGGACGAACCCGGCCAGGCTCCAGGCCGGCATGCTCAGGCCCAGCAGCGTCCAGTCCACGGTGCCGCAATCGCCGGTGCCGGTGAGCACTTTGCGCACCAGCTCCAGGGGGCCCATGGTCTCCTGCAGGAACGACAGCGGCGGACCGCAGGAAGGGGCCATGTCACGCGGCAGGCTCTGCAGCCAGACGTGGCGTCCCGCGATGCCGATGCCGACCATGCCGGCCAGGGCCAGCAGCAGGGCGTAGACGCCCCTGCCCCCGGGGCCGCGCGGCGCGTGCAGCCCGCCTGCGAGGAACACCAGGGCCAGGGCCGCATAGGCCAGGCGCTGGAAGATGCAAAGCGGGCACGGCTCCAGCCCTTGGTAGAGCTGGGTGTAGATCGCATAGCCCAGCAGGGCGACGCAGCCCAGAAAGCCGAGCAGGAAACAGGCGCGGAAACTCCAGCGGAACGGATTCATCGGGCAGGCCAGGATTCGGTCCGCCGATTATTCCGCATCCGGGCGACGAACTGGGCAAAGCGTGACACCTGAAACGGAAAACCCCGGCCTGGGCCGGGGTCTCCGTGGATCCTTCGCGCTCGCGATTACTCGGCGGCTTCGGGGCGGTCCACCAGCTCCACGTACGCCATCGGCGCGTTGTCGCCGGCGCGGAAGCCGCACTTCAGGATGCGCAGGTAGCCACCCGGACGGTCCTGGTAGCGCGGGCCGAACTTGGTGAACAGGTTGCCCACCGCTTCCTTGTCGCGCAGGCGCGCGAACGCCAGGCGGCGGTTGGCGACGCTGTCGACCTTGGCCAGGGTGATCAGCGGCTCGGCGACGCGGCGCAGTTCCTTGGCCTTCGGCAGCGTGGTCTTGATCATCTCGTGCTTGAACAGCGAGGAGGCCATGTTCTTGAACATCGCCTCGCGATGGGCGCTGGTGCGGCTGAACTTGCGGCCGGCTTTCTGGTGGCGCATGACGGTGGTTCCTTATCTGGTGAATGTCGGGTCTGTGGACTTCGCTGTCGCCATCCTGGCGTTGCAACTTGGACTGCGCTGGTCCATCCGGCCTCCCTGGCCGGTGAGTCGCCGCGGACCTTACGGGTCCGTCGGCGCCGGTGCCCATGCCGCTTGGCGCGGGCCGTCTTGCGTGCTGCGGTGGCCGGCGGCACCCCTTCCGGGGAACCACCGTCCGCCGCGCATGCTCAGCCGAGCATGCCGTGCTGGGCGACACCGGCCGGCGGCCAGTTCTCCAGCTTCATGCCGAGCGAAAGGCCGCGCTGGGCGAGCACTTCCTTGATCTCGGTGAGCGACTTCTTGCCCAGGTTCGGGGTCTTGAGCAGCTCGACCTCGGTCTTCTGGATCAGGTCGCCGATGTAGTAGATGCTCTCGGCCTTGAGGCAGTTGGCCGAACGCACGGTCAGCTCGAGGTCGTCGATCGGACGCAGCAGCACCGGGTCCACGCCGGCCGGGGTCGGCTTGGCCGCACCGCGGTCGCGGTGGGTGAAGTCGCCGAACACCGACAGCTGGTCGCTCAGGATGTCGGCGGCGGTGCGCACGGCTTCCTCGGCGTCGATGGTGCCGTTGGTCTCGATGTCGATGACCAGCTTGTCCAGGTCGGTGCGCTGCTCGACGCGCGCGGCTTCCACCGCGTAGGCGACGCGGCGCACCGGCGAGAACGAGGCATCCAGCATCAGGCGGCCGATCGCACGGCTCTCCTCGTCAGGACGGCGACGGGCGGTGGCCGGCTGGTAGCCGAAGCCGCGCTCGATCTTCAGGCGCATGTTCAGCGCCGTGTCCTTGGTCAGGTGGCAGATCACGTGCTCGGGATTCAGGATCTCGACGCTGTGGTCGGTCTTGATGTCACCGGCGGTGACGACGCCCGGGCCCTGCTTGGCCAGGCTCAGGGTCGCGCTCTCGCCGCTGTGCATGCGGATGGCGACATCCTTGAGGTTCAGCAGGACTTCCAGCACGTCCTCCTGCAGGCCTTCGACCGTGGTGTACTCGTGCAGCACGCCGTCGATCTCGACCTCGGTGATCGCGAAGCCCGGGATCGAGGACAGCAGGACCCGGCGCAGGGCGTTGCCCAGCGTGTGCCCGTAGCCGCGCTCGAGCGGCTCGATCACGATCTTGGCGCGATTGCCATTGAGGCGTTCGATCTGCGGTCCGCGCGGACGCAGGACCTGGTTGGCGGTAACCGTCATGTTGCGGATTCTCCTGCAATGGGCCGACGATCGGGAGGCGCCGGCCCTGGTGTGTGGCCCCTTATCCGGGGACGGCCGGAAGGCGGGGCGACGCGATCCGGCCGGGGGTGGGATGCGGCGCCGCGCCCCGGGGGGCGCGGCTGCCTGCCACTACTTGTTACTTCGAGTACAGCTCGACGATCAGCGCTTCGTTGATGTCGGCCGGCAGGTCCGCCCGGTCCGGGACGGCCTTGAACACGCCGGCGAACTTCTTGGAGTCCACTTCGATCCACGACGGGGTCAGGTCATGCTGCTCGGCGACGGTCAGGGCTTCCTGGACGCGGAGCTGCTTCTGGGCCTTCTCCGACAGCGCGATCGCGTCGCCGGCCTTGACCTGGTACGACGGCAGGTTGACCGGCTTGCCGTTGACCAGCACGCCACGGTGCGAGACCAGCTGGCGGGCGGACGGACGGGTCACCGCGAAACCCATGCGGTAGACGACGTTGTCCAGACGGGTTTCCAGCAGCTGCAGGAGGTTCTCGCCGGTGTTGCCCTTCTTGGTCGAGGCCTTCTTGTAGTAGTTGCGGAACTGGCGTTCCAGCAGGCCGTAGATGCGCTTGACCTTCTGCTTCTCGCGCAGCTGGGTGGCGTAGTCGGACAGCTTGCCCTTGCGCGCGGTCGCGCCGTGCTGGCCGGGCTTCTGCTCCAGCTTGCACTTGGAGTCCAGCGCACGGGCCGGGCTCTTGAGGGACAGGTCGGCGCCTTCGCGGCGCGCGAGCTTACAGGTAGGACCGATATAACGAGCCATTTCTTATCGCCCCCTTAGACGCGACGCTTCTTCGGCGGACGGCACCCGTTGTGCGGGATAGGCGTCACGTCGATGATGTTGGTGATCTTGTAGCCCACATTGTTCAGCGAGCGCACGGCGGACTCACGGCCCGGGCCCGGGCCCTTGATGCGGACTTCCAGCGACTTCACGCCGTAGTCGAGCGCGGCCTTGCCGGCCTTCTCGGCGGCGACCTGCGCGGCGAACGGGGTCGACTTGCGCGAACCGCGGAAGCCCGCGCCGCCCGAAGTCGCCCACGACAGCGCATTGCCCTGGCGATCGGTGATGGTGACGATGGTGTTGTTGAAAGAAGCGTGGACGTGGGCGATGCCGTCGGTGACGACTCGCTTGATCTTCTTCTTGGTCTTGGCAGCAGCTGGCTTGGCCATTGTCTATATGTCCCTTACTTCCGGATCGCCTTGCGCGGACCCTTGCGGGTGCGGGCGTTGGTACGGGTGCGCTGGCCGCGCAGCGGCAGGCCGCGACGGTGGCGCAGGCCGCGGTAGCAGCCCAGGTCCATCAGACGCTTGATGGCGATGCCGATTTCGCGGCGAAGGTCGCCTTCGACGATGTACTTGCCGATCTCGGCGCGCAGGCGCTCGATTTCCGGCTCGGACAGGTCACGGATCTTGGTCGACGTGGCCACGTTGGCGGCCTCGCAAACCTTCTTCGACCGGGTGCGGCCGATGCCATAGATGCTCTGCAACCCCACCCAGACGTGCTTATGGGTCGGCAGGTTGACGCCTGCAATACGCGCCATGACGCGATCTCCAAACTTGAGGGTCGGGGGCGCACAGGGCGTGCCCGACAGGATTGGTTCAAAAGTGAACTGCGAATTCTAGCAATGTCCCGGATTACTTTGGAAGTCCACGGCCTTCAAGCCGCCGCAGACCCGGCATGGGGAGTGTGCCCATGCTCCGGCGCCGGACCCCGCTGGCCCCGGTTTCCCGGGCCCGGCCGCGCTACTCCAGCGCAGCACCGCAAGGTCTCACCCGCGCGCGAGACGTCGCACGGGCCGCCCATTTCTGGAAGTACCGGCCCGGGGGCCGGTCTGCCGGCGGAATGGGTCCGCCGGACTTGCGATGCAGTGAACCGTCAGCCGCGCGACAGGCCGCGCGACCCACCCTTCAGGTTGGCCTTCTTCAGCAGGCTCTCGTACTGGTGGGACATCAGGTGCGCCTGGACCTGCGCAATGAAGTCCATCACCACCACCACCACGATCAGCAGCGAAGTACCGCCGAAGTAGAACGAGGTGCCCAGCTGGGTACGCATGATCTCCGGCAGGAGGCACACGATCACCAGGTAGGCCGCGCCGGCCGCGGTCAGGCGGGTCAGCACGCCATCGATGTAGTCGGCGGTGGCCTTGCCCGGACGGATGCCCGGGATCAGGGCGCCGGACTTCTTCAGGTTGTCCGCGGTCTCCTGCGAGTTGAAGACCAGCGCGGTGTAGAAGAACGCGAACCCGGCGATCAGCGCCGCCAGCGCGATCATGTGCAGCGGCTCGCCCGGGGCCAGCGCGTTCGAGATCCGCTGCAGCCAGGTGGCCGAGGTGGCCTGGCCCGACCACAGGCTCAGCGTGGCCGGGAATGCGAGGATGCTCGAGGCGAAGATCGCGGGGATCACGCCGGACATGTTGAGCTTCAGCGGCAGGAACGAGGTCTGGTTCATGTACGCGTTGCGGCCACCCTGGCGGCGCGCGTAATTCACCGTGATGCGGCGCTGGCCGCGCTCGACGAACACCACGAACCAGGTGAACGCGCCAACCACCAGCGCGATCAGCACCAGGCTGAGGAAGTTCATGCTGCCGTTCTGGAATGCCTGGAAGGTCTGGATGACCGCACCCGGCAGGCCGGCGACGATGCCGGCGAAGATGATCAGCGATACGCCGTTGCCGATGCCGCGTTCGGTCACCTGCTCACCGATCCACATCAGCAGGATGGTACCGGCGGTCAGGGCCACCACAGCGGTCAGCACGAAGCCCATGCCCGGGCTGTACACCACCGGCATGCCGCCCGGGGCGACCTGGTTCTGCAGCGCCATCGCGATGCTGCCGCCCTGCACGATCGCCAGGCCCACCGCGCCGATGCGCGAATACTGGGTGATCTTGCGCCGGCCGGACTCACCTTCCTTCTGCATCGCCTTCAGCGTCGGGAAGATGTGCACCGCCAGCTGCATCACGATCGACGCCGAGATGTACGGCATCACGTTCAGCGCGAACACGCTGAAACGGCTCAGGGCGCCGCCCGAGAACATGTTGAACATGTCCACGATGCCACCGCCCTGCGCCTGCATCATGGCAAGCATGGCATCGGGGTTGACGCCCGGCACCGGCACGAAACAGCCGATGCGATAGACGACCAACGCCCCCAGCACGAACAGCAGGCGCTGGCGAAGTTCGGTGAACTTGCCCATGCCACTGCCGAGATTGCCGATGCCAGCCTGCGCCATGTGCGACTTACTCCTCGATGCTGCCGCCGGCAGCCTCGACCGCGGCCTTGGCGCCGGCGGTCAGTGCGATGCCCTTGATGACCAGCTTCCGCGACAGTTCGCCCTTCTTGACGATCTTCGCGCGCTTGGCGGACGACGGGACCAGCTTGGCGGCCTTGAGGGCCGCGAAGTCGACCGTATCGCCCTCGATCAGCTCGAGCTTGTACAGCAGCACCTCGGCAGTGTCCTTGGCCGTCATCGAGCGGAAGCCGATCTTCGGCAGGCGACGCTGCATCGGGGTCTGGCCGCCTTCGAAGCCGGCCTTGATCTTGCCCTTGCCGGAACGGGCAAAGGAGCCCTTGTGGCCGCGGCCGGCGGTCTTGCCGAGGCCGGAACCAATACCACGGCCAACGCGGGTGCGCTCCTTGCGGGCGCCCTCGGCGGGCTTGAGAGTGTTCAGACGCATGGGATTCTCCTTAGTCCTCAACCCGCACCAGGTAGTGCAGCTGGTTGATGAGGCCGCGAACCTGCGGGCTGTCCTTCAGCTCGCGCACGTCGTTGAGCTTGTTCAGGCCCAGGGCCTTCACCGAAAGACGGTGGCGGGACTGGGTGCCGCGCAGGCCGCGCACCAGGCGCACCTTGACGGTCTTGCTGGACTCGTTAGCCATTGATGATCTCCTCCGCCTTCTTGCCGCGCTTGGCTGCGATGCGGGTCGGGGACTGCATGGCTTCCAGGCCCTTCAGGGTGGCGCGGACCAGGTTGATCGGGTTGCGCGAACCGACGGCCTTGGCCAGCACGTCCTTCACGCCCACGGCTTCCAGCACGGCGCGCATGGCGCCACCGGCGATCACGCCGGTACCTTCGGAGGCCGGCTGCATGAACACGCGGGCGGCGCCGTGACGGGCCTTCACCGGGTGCCACAGGGTGCCCTTGTTGAGGTCGACGTTCAGCATGCCCTTGCGCGCATACTCCATCGACTTCTGGATGGCCACCGGGACCTCGCGGGCCTTGCCGTAGCCGAAGCCGACGCGGCCTTCGCCGTCGCCGACCACGGTCAGCGCGGTGAAGGTGAACTGGCGGCCACCCTTGACGGTCTTGCTGACGCGGTTGACCGCGATCAGCTTCTCGATCATGCCGTCATCGACTTTCTCTTCGCGGTTGCGGTCGCGATCACGACCCCGCGGCTGACGCTCATCTGCCATTTCTAGTTCCTTGTTGTCTGGATATGTACGGCTCGGACGCCGCTTGTTGTTGTGGCCTGGAGCCGTGGAGCGTTCCGTCGACGCAGAAGGAAGACGGCGCCCGGCGCTACCCGCGCCGGCAGGTCAGTCCCGCCCCAGGGGGCGGGACTGCGGAATCAGAACTGCAGGCCACCCTCACGGGCGGCATCGGCCAGAGCCTTGATGCGGCCGTGGAAGCGATAGCCCGAGCGGTCGAAGGCGACCTTCTCGACACCGGCAGCCTTGGCGCGCTCGGCGATCAGCTGGCCGACCTTGGTGGCCGCATCGGTGTTCTTGCCGTTCTTCAGGCCATCCTTGACGTCGGCCTGGAGGGTGTTGGCGGCGGCGATCACCTTGGAGCCGTCAGCGGTGAACAGCTGCGCGTACAGGTGCTGGCCGGTACGCAGCACCGACAGGCGCGGCACGCCGAGCTTGCGGATGTGCGAACGGGTGGTCTTGGCACGGCGCAGGCGGGCGTCGTTCTTGATGCTCATTGTGTTGTCCTCGGAAAGCGGATCGGCCTGGGCACATCCCCGCGGCACCGGCGCAGCCGGGACCCGCGGGAACACGCATTACGCCTTCTTGGCTTCCTTGCGAATGATGACTTCGTCGGAATACTTCACGCCCTTGCCCTTGTAGGGCTCCGGCGGACGGACGGCGCGGATCTTGGCGGCGATCTCGCCGACGCGCTGCTTGTCGGCGCCCTGGACCAGGATCTCGGTCTGGGTCGGCGTGGACAGCGTGATGCCTTCCGGCGCGGTGAACACCACCGGGTGCGAGAACCCGAGGGACAGGTTCAGGTCGCTGCCCTGCATGGCGGCGCGGTAACCCACGCCGACCAGCTCGAGCTTGCGCTCGAAACCTTCGGACACGCCCTTGACCATGTTGGCCAGGATGGCGCGCACGGTGCCAGTCAGCGGGACCAGCGACGGGTCATTGGCCGACAGCACGGCATTGCCGTCTTCGATGGCGATCTGCACGCCGGCCGGCTTGGCCAGCGACAGCGTACCCTTCGGACCCTTGGCGCTGACGCTGGTGTCCTGGATGTTCAGTTCCACGCCCTTGGGCAGGGCGATCGGCTTCTTGGCTACGCGGGACATGGTCGTCGTACTCCTTCGATTAGGCCACGTAGCACAGGACTTCGCCGCCAACGCCAGCGCTGCGCGCCTGCTTGTCGGTCATGATGCCCTGGGAGGTGGAGATGATGGCCACGCCGAGGCCACCAAGGACCTTGGGCAGCTCGCTCTTGCCGCGGTACAGGCGCAGGCCCGAGCGCGAGGCGCGCTTCAGCTGCTCGATGACCGGACGGCCCTCGAAGTACTTCAGAACAATCTCGAGTTCGGCCTTGTTCTTCTCGCCCTGGACCACGCGCACGTCGGCGATGTAGCCCTCGTCCTTGAGGACGTTGGCAATGGCGACCTTGATCTTGGAGGACGGCATCTTCACCGCCGGCTTGCCGACCGCGGCCGCATTCTTGATGCGGACCAGCATGTCGGCGATGGGATCAGTCATGCTCATGAATGGTTCCTTGAGTGCACCGATATCCGCTTTCGCGAAATCTGTATTTTCCCGGGAGGGGCCGGGGCCCTTGCCGCACCCGGCCAGGCCGGGCAAGCGCGGAATAATAGCAGGAAACCGGCCCGCGTGGGCCGGCTTCCGTCAGCGGGACGGCCGGGGCCGCCCTGCCCTTGTTACCAGCTGGCCTTGCGCAGGCCGGGCACGTCGCCACGCATGGTGGCTTCGCGCAGCATGTTGCGGCCGAGGCCGAACTTGCGGTACACGCCACGCGGACGGCCCGACAGCTCGCAACGGTTGCGCTGGCGGCTCGGCGAGGAGTCGCGCGGCAGCTTGGCCAGCTTGGTCGCGGCCTCGATCTTCTCTTCGTACGACGCGGTCTGAGAGGAGACGACCTTCTTCAGCTCGTCGCGCTTGGCCGCATACTTCTTGGCCAGCTTCTCGCGCTTGGCGTCGCGGTTGACCATGGAGGTCTTTGCCATTTCTGTATCCCTTAGTTGCGGAACGGGAACTTGAACGCCTCGAGCAGCGCCTTGGCCTCGGCGTCGGTCTTGGCGGTCGTGGTGATGGCGATATCCATGCCGCGGATCGCGTCGACGGCGTCGAAGTCGATTTCCGGGAAGATGATCTGCTCCTTCACGCCCATGTTGTAGTTGCCACGGCCGTCGAACGAACGGCCGGACACGCCACGGAAGTCGCGCACGCGCGGCAGCGCGACGCTGACCAGGCGGTCCAGGAACTCGAACATCTGGTTCCGGCGCAGCGTGACCTTGCAGCCGATCGGCCAGCCGTCGCGGATCTTGAACGAGGCCACCGAGACGCGGGCCTTGGTGGTCACCGGCTTCTGGCCGGTGATCTTGGCCAGGTCGGCGACGGCGTTCTCCAGCACCTTCTTGTTGGTTGCTGCTTCGCCGACACCCATGTTCACGGTGATCTTGACGAGCCGGGGCACTTCCATCGGATTGCTGTAACCGAACTTCTCCATGAGAGCCGGCACAACCTGTTCCTTGTAGATCTTTTCGAGCCGCGTGGTCATTGCTTCATTCCTCAGGCGTCAAGCGCCTCACCACTGGAGCGGAACACACGCAGTTTGCGTCCATCCTCCAGGACCTTGTAGCCAATGCGCTCGCCCTTGCCGGAGGCAGGGTTGAGCGGCATCACGTTGGAAATGTGGATCGAGGCTTCGCGCTCGACCACGCCGCCGGCGACGCCCGCCTGCGGGTTCGGCTTGGTGTGCCGCTTGACCAGGTTGACGTTGGCCACGACCACACGGTCGCCGTCCACGCGCACAACCTCGCCCTGCTTGCCCTTGTCCTTGCCGGTGGTGACCACGACCTGGTCACCCTTCTTGATACGGTTTGCCATGTCTGCTTCCTCCGCTCAGAGCACTTCAGGCGCGAGCGAGACGATCTTCATGAACTTCTCGGAACGCAGTTCACGGGTCACCGGCCCGAAGATACGGGTGCCGATCGGCTCCTGCTTGTTGTTCAGCAGGACGGCGGCATTGCCGTCGAAGCGGATCAGCGAGCCGTCGGCGCGACGCACACCCTTGCGGGTGCGGACCACGACGGCGTCGTAAACCTCGCCCTTCTTGACCTTGCCACGCGGGATCGCGTCCTTGACGGTCACCTTGATGATGTCACCGATGCCGGCGTAACGGCGCTTGGAGCCGCCCAGCACCTTGATGCACATCAGTTCCTTGGCGCCGGAGTTGTCGGCGGCGTCAAGGTAGCTCTGCATCTGGATCATGATTCAGATCTCCCTTATTCGGCCGCGCGGGTGACGACTTCAACCACGCGCCAGTTCTTGGTCTTGGACATCGGTGCGATCTCGGTCACGCGCACCACGTCGCCCTCGTTGCAGCTGTTGTCGGCATCGTGGGCGTGGAGCTTGGTCGAGCGCTTGATGTACTTGCCGTACAGCGCGTGCTTGACCTGACGCTCGACCAGGACGGTAACCGTCTTGTCCATCTTGTTGCTGACGACGCGGCCTTCGACCGTGCGCAGCGGCTTGTTGTTGTTCTCGCTCATCGCTGCGATCCCTTACTTGTTGGCGCCGAGCAGGGTCTTGACACGAGCGATCTCGCGGCGCACCCGGCGGGTTTCGTGGGTCTTCGTCAGCTGGCCGGTCGCCCGCTGCATGCGCAGGGAGAACTGCTCCTTGCGCAGGTCAAGCAGGTGGGCCTTCAGGTCGTCGGACGACTTTTCACGGAGTTCGTTGATCGTAGCCATTAGCGCACCGTGCGGGTCACGAAGGTGGTGGTGACCGAGAGCTTCGCGGCCGCCAGGCGGAACGCCTCGCGCGCCTGCTCCTCCGACACACCCTCGATTTCATAGATCATGCGGCCGGGCTGGATCTGGGCCACCCAGTACTCGACGTTACCCTTGCCCGAGCCCATGCGGACCTCGATGGGCTTCTGGGTGATCGGCTTGTCCGGGAAGACGCGGATCCACATCTTGCCGCCGCGCTTGACGTAGCGGCTGATCGTGCGGCGGGCCGCCTCGATCTGGCGCGCGGTCAGGCGGCCGTGGGCGGTGGCCTTGAGGCCGAACTCGCCGAAGGACACGGCATTGGCGCTCCAGCTCAGGCCATCGTTACGGCCCTTGTGCTGCTTGCGGTACTTGGTTCGCTTGGGTTGCAACATCGCCGTTACCTCGCTTCACGTGCCGGACGGGAGGGACGCTCGCGGTCGCCACGCTCGCCCCGGGGGCTGCTGGCTTCTTCCGGCTTCTCCTGTCCAACCTGGGCGAAGTCGAAGATCTCGCCCTTGTAGACCCATACCTTGATGCCGATCACGCCATAGGTGGTGTGCGCTTCGGCAAACCCGTAGTCGATGTCCGCGCGGAGGGTATGCAGCGGCACGCGGCCTTCGCGGTACCACTCCGAACGGGCGATCTCGGCGCCGTTCAGACGGCCGGCGACGTTGACCTTGATGCCCAGGGCACCGAGGCGCATCGCGTTGCCCACGGCGCGCTTCATGGCGCGGCGGAACATGATGCGGCGCTCGAGCTGCTGCGCGATCGACTCGGCGACCAGCTGCGCGTCCAGCTCGGGCTTGCGCACTTCGCTGACATTGATGTGCGCCGGGACGCCCATCAGCGCGCTGACTTCCTTGCGCAGCTTCTCGATGTCCTCGCCACGCTTGCCGATCACCACGCCCGGACGGGCGGTGTGGATCGTCACGCGCGCGGTCTTGGCCGGACGCTCGATCAGGATGCGGCTGATGCCGGCCTGGGCCAGCTTCTTGCGCAGCATCTTGCGGACCTTGAGGTCGGCCGCCAGGTAGTCGGCGTACTCGCCCTTGCCGGCGTACCACTTCGAGTTCCAGTCCTTGGCGATGCCCAGGCGGATACCGGTGGGATGAACTTTGTGACCCATATTACTTGCCCTCTCCCACGACGACGGTGATGTGGCTGGTCCGCTTGAGGATGCGGGTGCCGCGACCCTTCGCACGCGCCATGAAGCGCTTCAGGGTCGGGCCCTCGTCGACCATGATGGTCTTCACACGGAGGGCGTCCACGTCGGCGCCGTTGTTGTTCTCGGCGTTGGCAATGGCGGACTCGACGACCTTCTTGATGAGGGCGGCGGCCTTCTTGTCGGAGAACTTCAGCAGGGCGACGGCACGGTCGGCCGGCAGGCCGCGCACCTGGTCGGCGACCAGGCGGGCCTTCTGCGGGGAGATGCGCACGGTGCGCAGGATGGCTTTCGCTTCCATGGTCATCTCCTTACTTCGACTTCTTGTCGCCACCGTGACCCTTGAAGGTCCGGGTGACAGCAAATTCGCCGAGCTTGTGGCCGACCATGTTCTCGTTGACGAGCACCGGAACGTGGTTCTTGCCATTGTGGATGGCGATGGTGAATCCCACCATTTCCGGCAGGATCATGGAACGGCGCGACCAGGTCTTGATCGGCTTCTTGGTGCCGGCCGCAGACTCCACCTTCTTGACGAGGTGGTGATCGACGAACGGGCCTTTCTTGAGGGAACGTGGCATGGTCGATTAGCCCCTGCGATCGCGGACGATGAACTTCTGGGTGCGCTTGTTGTTGCGCGTCTTGTAACCCTTGGTCGGGACACCCCACGGGGTGACCGGATGCGGGTTACCCTGGCCAGCCTTGGCCTCACCACCGCCGTGCGGATGGTCAACCGGGTTCATCGCCGCGCCGCGGACGGTCGGCTTGACACCGCGCCAGCGCTTGGCGCCGGCCTTGCCCAGCTTCTCCAGGTTGTGCTCGTCGTTGCTGACCTCGCCGATGGTGGCGCGGCACTCGGACGGAACCTTGCGCATCTCGCCCGAACGCAGGCGCAGCAGCGCGTAGGTCCCCTCGCGGGCGACCAGCTGCACGCCGGCACCGGCGGCACGGGCGATCTGGGCACCCTTGCCCGGCTTCAGCTCGATGCAATGCACCGTGGTGCCGACCGGGATGTTGCGCAGCGGCAGGGTGTTGCCGGCCTTGATCGGGGCGTCGGACCCGGCGATCACCTGGTCACCGGCCTTCAGGCCCTTGGGGGCGATGATGTAGCGGCGCTCGCCGTCGACGTAGCACAGCAGGGCGATGTGCGCAGTGCGGTTCGGATCGTATTCGATCCGCTCCACGCGCGCGACGATGCCTTCCTTGTTGCGCTTGAAGTCGATCAGGCGGTAGTGCTGCTTGTGGCCGCCACCGACGTGGCGGGTGGTGATGCGGCCGTGGTGGTTACGGCCGCCGGACTTGCTCTGCTTCTCGACGAGAGCGGCGTGCGGGGCACCCTTGTGCAGCTCGGGGGTGACCACGCGGACCGCGGAGCGGCGGCCGGCAGAGGTGGGCTTGAACTTCATCAATGGCATGGGATCACCCTCAGGCCTTCGCGGACACGTCGATGCTCTGGCCATCGGCCAGGCGCACGTACGCCTTACGCCAGTCGCCGCGGCGACCGGAACGGAAGCGGAAGGACTTGTTCTTGCCCTTCACGTTGACGACGTTGACCGACTCGACCTTCACGTCGAACAGCTGCTCCACGGCGGCCTTGACATCGGCCTTGGTGGCGTCGTTCGAAACTTCGAACACATACTGGTTGCTGGCTTCCTGCAGGCGCGCGGTCTTTTCAGACACGCGCGGCGCGAGCAGCACGCTGAAAACCTTCTCGTTGGTGCTCATGCCAGCCACTCCTCGACCTTCTTGACCGCGTCAGCGGTGATCAGCACGGAATCGGCGCCGACCAGGGCGACCGGATCCAGGCCCTGCACGTCGCGGACCTGCACGTAGGGCAGGTTGCGGGCGGACAGGAACAGGTTCTCCGAAGCGTCCTCGGTGACGATCAGCGGGCGCTTGCCCAGCTCGAAACCGGCCAGCTTCTCGACCAGGCCCTTGGTCTTCGGGGCGTCGATGTCGAACGACTCGACAACCGTCAGCCGGCCCTGGCGATTGAGCTCGGACAGGATCGAGCTGATGGCCGCGCGGTACATCTTGCGGTTGACCTTCTGCGCGAAGCTGCGCGGCTTGGCCGCGAAGGTCACGCCGCCGCCGACGAAGATCGGAGCGGTCAGGGCGCCGTGGCGTGCGCCACCACCCTTCTGCTTCTTCGACTTCTTGGTGGTGCCGTTGACCTCGGCGCGGGTCAGCTGCGCCTTGGTGCCGGCGCGACCGGCGTTGCGGTAGGCGACGACGACCTGGTGGACCAGGTCCTCGCTGAAATCGCGACCGAACACGGCGTCGGAAACCGACAGCTTGTTGGCGCTACCCGTAATGGTGAGTTCCATCGTGCTTCTCCTTACGCCTTGCTAGCCGGACGCACGATCACGTCGCCACCCGGTGCACCCGGAACGGCGCCGCGGACGGCGATCAGGCCGCGCTCGGCATCGACGCGAACCACTTCGAGGTTCTGCGTGCTCTGCTGCTCGGCGCCCATGTGGCCGGACATCTTCTTGCCCGGGAACACGCGACCCGGCGTCTGGCGCTGGCCGATCGAACCCGGCGAGCGATGCGACAGCGAGTTACCGTGGGTAGCGTCACCCATGGTGAAGTTGTGGCGCTTGATCGTGCCCTGGAAGCCCTTGCCCTTGGTCACGCCCTGCACGTCGACGATCTGACCGACCTCGAAGATGTCGGCCTTAATCTCGTTGCCAATGGCGAAGTCACCGAGCTTATCGTCGGCGACGCGGAACTCCCACAGGCCACGACCGGCTTCGACCTTGGCCTTGGCGTAGTGGCCGGCGAGCGGCTTGTTGACCAGGGCAGCGCGGCGGGCACCGGTGGTGACCTGCACGGCGCTGTAGCCGTCGGCTTCGACGGTCTTGATCTGGGTGATGCGGTTCGGGGTGGCCTCGATCAGGGTCACCGGGATGGAACGGCCATCCTCGGTGAAGACGCGGCTCATGCCGGCCTTGCGGCCGACCAGACCCAACGAATATTTCTTCGTCATGTCGGCAGTCCTCAGGCGAGCTTGATCTGGACGTCGACGCCAGCCGCGAGCTCGAGCTTCATCAGCGCGTCCACGGTCTTGTCGTTGGGGTCGACGATGTCGAGCACGCGCTTATGCGTGCGGGTCTCGTACTGGTCACGCGCATCCTTGTCGGCATGCGGGGAGACGAGAATGGTGTAACGCTCGATCTTGGTCGGCAGCGGGATCGGGCCACGCACCTGCGCGCCGGTCCTCTTGGCCGTCTCGACGATCTCGCTGGCCGAACGGTCGATCAAACGGTGATCGAACGCCTTGAGCCGAATCCGGATCTTTTGGTCCGCCATGACGGAGTTCCTTCGTTAAAAGAGCGACGGGCTCGGCCTCTGGGATGCCTGCCCCGGTATGGTTCGTTTTCTGCCCGGGCCGTCGCCGGCCAGGCTGGACGCCGCGGCGCGGCCCCCAAAAGTGCGGGCAGACCAGCGAGCCGGCCTGCCCAGACGGAAAAGTATAGAACGCGTAAAACGGCACGTCAACAGCCAATGGCTGCCACGCGCTGTGCGTCACGCGACCTTTCCCTGTCTGGCGAACACGAGGCGCTTCCTGCACCTCTTTTCGCGGTAGCCCCTCGCCGGCCCAGGCCGGCGAGGGTCAGATCCAGCCCTGAATTACTTCAGGATCTTGGCAACGACGCCGGCGCCGACGGTACGGCCGCCTTCGCGGATCGCGAAGCGCAGGCCCTCGTCCATCGCCACCGGGTTGATCAGGGTGACCACCATCTTCACGTTGTC